>Ga0101945_1000001_pt1:0-912500 | contig 1981332 bp, 1593 predicted proteins | sample DewCreD2012metaG_2_FD_75246 | JGI IMG/M metagenome (GOLD analysis project Ga0101945, IMG submission 75246) | Hot spring sediment bacterial and archeal communities from British Columbia, Canada, to study Microbial Dark Matter (Phase II) - Dewar... ... | reverse complement strand
CACCTGAAAAGCGTTTGGACGATGGGGGGACGCAGGAGGATAGGCATACGCACGTCTGGAGGTGTGCGGCCGCCAGGTAGGGGGAGCCCTCAGGCAAATCCGGGGGCTCGTTAACCCCGAGCACGGCGGGGAAGCGGGGCTACGGCCCTGTGAACTTGCTGACTCCAAACTGCCGAGAAAAGCCTCTAAGGAGCTTTTCAGGTGACCGTACCGCAAACCGACACAGGTAGACGGGGAGAGAATCCTCAGGCGCACGTGTGAGCCCTCCCTTAGGAACTCGGCAATCTAACCCCGTAACTTCGGGAGAAGGGGTGCCCCGGTAGTGTGGTACCTGATCTTGCGTCAGGGACGCACGAGGGGGTCGCAGAGAAATGGCCCAGGCGACTGTTTATTAAAAACACAGGACTCTGCAAAGACATAAAATCGATGTATAGGGTCTGACGCCTGCCCGGTGCTGGAAGGTTAAGGGGAGGGGTTATCCCGCTTCGGCGGGAGAAGCTCTGAACCGAAGCCCCAGTAAACGGCGGCCGTAACTATAACGGTCCTAAGGTAGCGAAATTCCTTGTCGGGTAAGTTCCGACCCGCACGAAAGGCGTAACGACTTGGGCGCTGTCTCGGGGAGGGGCACGGCGAAATTGTGGTACCGGTGAAGACGCCGGTTACCTGCCGCTGGACGGAAAGACCCCGGCACCTTAACTGCACCCTAGCATTGGATTCTGGGATATGATGCGCAGGATAGGTGGGAGGCTGTGAAGTCCCGTCTCCGGACGGGATGGAGCCGTCGGTGAGATACCACTCTTCATGTTCTGGGGTTCTAACCTGCACCTCTTATCGAGGTGGGGGACAGTGCTAGGCGGGTAGTTTGACTGGGGCGGTCGCCTCCTAAAGGGTAACGGAGGCGCCCTAAGGTCCCCTCAGGCTGTTTGGAAATCAGCCGTTGAGTGCAAAGGCATAAGGGGGCTTGACTGTGAGACCGACGGGTCGAGCAGGTGGGAAACCAGGGCTTAGTGATCCGGTGGTCCCGTATGGAAGGGCCATCGCTCATCGGATAAAAGGTACGCCGGGGATAACAGGCTTATCGGGCCCGAGAGCTCACATCGACGGCCCGGTTTGGCACCTCGATGTCGGCTCATCGCATCCTGGGGCTGAAGCAGGTCCCAAGGGTCCGGCTGTTCGCCGGTTAAAGCGGTACGTGAGCTGGGTTTAGAACGTCGCGAGACAGTTCGGTCCCTATCCACGGCAGGCGCAGGAGACTTGAGGGGGGCTGTCCCTAGTACGAAAGGACCGGGACGGATGAACCTCTGGTGTACCAGTTGTGCCGCCAGGCGCAGCGCTGGGTAGCCACGTTCGGAAGCGATAACCGCTGAAAGCATCTAAGCGGGAAGCGCGCCCCAAGATAAGGTCTCCCACCCCGCAAGGGGCTGAAGGGCCCTCGTAGACTACGAGGTTGATAGGCCGGGTGTGTAAGCGCCGCAAGGCGTTGAGCTAACCGGTACTAATCGCCCGTGAGACTTGACCATAAAGTTTACCAGGCCAAAAGAGCCCCAAATGGGGACACAAACATTTTTTGATGATGAAAAAATTTAAAAAGATGAAAAAAATGGGAAGATAAAGAGAAGAAACTCAGTGTGCCCCTTTTTATCAAGTTAATAAGTCAATTTATATCGCATGTCAAAAAATTAAAAAAGCTGAAATTAAGGAAGAAGCTAAAATTAAGTTTGTCCAATTAAGCTAAAAAATCCTGGCGACCATAACGGAGGGGAAACACCCGTTCCCATTCCGAACACGGAAGTTAAGCCCTCCAGTGCCGATGGTACTGCGCGGGGAACCGCGTGGGAGAGTAGGTCGTTGCCAGGATTTTTTTATTATTTTTTTATTAAAAAAATTACTTATCCAGTAAAATCAAAAATTTATCTTTTTTCTTGCTCCTTTCCTTCTGCTTTAGCTGCCAGCTTAATTAGACCACCGGCAATATGGTCCTTAATCTTTTTTACCTTGCCCTCAAAAATTTTCTTTCTCACACTTTCTTCATCTGCCGCCAAAATTAGCCTGACCGTCTGGGTGGAAAGTCCCAGTTCCTGAGCAATTTCTTTAGCCATTTTGCCTCTTTTGGCCAGCGATAAAACAAAGGCAGCTTCCATCAAAGATGGTAACCAGGTCAAACGACGGTATTCAAAAAGCTGACGTGGACCGCCCAGGATTTCTATAGCCTTCCAGAAAAGCTCTCTGGCTTCTTTTTCAATCTCCACATCTCGGCTGACAGGAGCTTCACTCAATATTTTGACCACCTTTGCCCTCCTTTTTTAATTTTCTCAAATAGGTTTCCAGAGGTTCCTTGATTTTTATTATCCCATTTTCCAAAATTTCCACTACATGAACCCGGGGGTCATGGCCGCAAAGGCGACAGCCATCAATGCGCAGTAGTCTAATCAGGTCGCCTATTTCTTTGCCGTAGAGACTCTGGTCATAGCGAGACATGATTTCTTTTTTAAAAAGAACAATGGTTCCATCAAGGATATGGCCAACAGCATAGCCCCCGGCCGCTTCGGCGGTTAATTCTTCATGACCAGACCTCTTTTGAGAAATGAAAAGGGCCGTTTGCCGCCATTTTTTCAGAAAGGTGAAAAGAGCCCTGACGATCATTCGAGCCATCATTTCCCGGGCTTCATAAAGACCCGTAATGGAATCAATTATCGTTACCCTGGTCTTATATCTCTTTATGGCATAAGCCAGGGTATCTAATAGCGAAGAAAGATCTTCCCTTAAAACCGGATTGGTCGAAGCATCAATGATGACAAGCCTTTCCTCTATAGCCTCAAAATCGAGGCCCATGGAAGCAGCCCTGTTCCTCAGGCCAGCTACAGCAAAGACGGCTGGCTGCTCTACCGTGACAAAGCAAACAGGATGGCCCAGACTTGCCTGGGTCAGAGCGAACTGCTCGGCCATCAAGCTTTTACCTGTATCGGGTATTCCAGTGATATTAATTATCCCAAAAGAAGGGAAGCCGCCGATGGGCTTTATCTGAGGTTTGCCTTTTTTATCTAAATAGGTAACAAAAAAGAGGTTATCCAGTCCTTCGACACCGGTCTTCAGGCCGGTGATCTGAGGTATTTCTCCGCGAAGCTGCGAAGCTAAATAAATGCTTTGATTCTGAGTTTTGTTTTGTTTGTCGTCATTGTCCTTTCTCATTTTCGCTTCTCCCCAATAATAATATAAAGCCTGGAAACAAAAGATTAATAATTTTTTTTTGCGCAACCTATCTTTTTATTAAATTTTGTGCTATCATGGATATTCCGCTTAAAGGAAGAGGGCACGGGCCCGAAGATGGTCATACTCCTCTCCTTTATGTCGGTAGAATTTAATTTTAAGGAGATGTGAGTATGAACATCTATGTGGGCAACCTGCCACGCAACCTTTCCGAAGGTGAACTTCGAGAAACCTTCCAGGCTTTCGGCGAAGTAACGACCGCTTCTATTATTAAAGATAAGTACAGCGGTCAGAGTCGTGGTTTTGGCTTTGTTGAGATGCCGAACCGCGAAGAGGCTGAAAGAGCCATTGCGGCTCTTAACGGTCAGGAGCTTAAGGGAAGACCGCTGACCGTAAATGAAGCCCGTCCCCGTGAAGAAAGACCAAAATCAGGTGGTTTTGGTAATCGCATGGGCGGCCGCGGCGGACGCGGTGGCTTCAGTGGCGGTCGAGGCGGCTTCGGCGGCCGGCGCTGATAATCAGAAAAAGATAAGCTGAAAATTAGCTTCGATTCGCAAGGGGGGTAAAAAGTCTCTCTTAAAAAGACTTAAGTTACCCCCCTTCCTTATTACCCAGCTTTCAGGTTCCCCTCCTTATACAAGCAATTTATATGCCAGCTCTTTGATCATTTTTTCTTCAGAAAAAAGAAAGATGACTAAATAAAAAGTCTAAAAATTTAGACTTGAGCTCTTTTTTGTGTTTATTTTTTTATACTCAGTTTAAATAAAAATTTTTGGAGCTTTTAGTTATTTAAATCAGAACCGGCTAATCTCCAGATAAAATAAAAATTTAACCTCTTTCTACGGGTAGAATCAGGCAGGTAGGCCCGCCGCTTCCCTTAACAAATTCGCTTAAATCCAGTTCCAGAACGGAAAAGCCAGCCCGGCCAAGAGCCCTTATTGCTACCTGATTATCTTTTGCGACAATCACTTTTTTCCGGCCCAGGCAAATAACATTCCCGCTGGTGGGAGAACTATCTGGAACATAAATAACCTTGAAATCTTCAAAAAATTCAGGCGGGATTGTGTTTTCAATGCAGATTACGGTTCGCTTATCAACCAGGCTCATTGCCCCGCCCAGATGCAAATGGCCGGAAGGTAAGGTGATAATCCTTACCTCATAGCCCTGGCGGGCCAAAAGATGTGTTATCTGGTCAACTCCCTCTTTATTGGTTCTCTTTGAGTGGCCAATAAAAGCCACCGGCCACGCTAAAATGATATCTCCACCTTCCACTGTAGCTGGTGCACGGATTAATCCAGCCCTCGGTAGACCCAGGCTCTTTAGAAATTTAGCCATCCAGCGTTCCTCACCCCGGCGAGTCGGCAGACCCATGCGCAGCTGAATGAATCCCCGGGGCGTAATTAGGGCTGTATCCCGGACAAAAACCGAGTTAGGATGATTCTTAAGCTCTGAAATTTCGATAACCTGACAGCGGGACCTCTTAAGAGCCTTGACTAAATCCTGATGCTGTTTCCGGGCCAGGCAAGGATCAGGTGTCTCCTGGATATTATGGGCTTCAAGATGATCAATCTTAAAATATTCTTTTCTGGGAGGGCAGACAACGACCCGACGAAGCTTCTCGCCTTCACTCCTTACCATTTTGACCTCTAATTACCTGGATTCAAATTTAAGAGTTTTTTACTTTTGTTATTTCAATATTTTTACTTCCTCATCCCATTTCTTCCATTTTCTTTTCTTTCTTCCAGTTTCTTTTCCTCCTATTAATCTGTTTTTTCAATTTCATCTTGTCTCATTTCATGCCATCTCATTTCATCTAATCTCTTTCCATCTCTATTTTCGTTTTTTCTTTTTCTGTCTCTGCTTTTTCATTTTCTCTCTTTTTCTCTCCTTCTCTCACCAAACTTTTACCACATCCTGGTAACCATTTAAAGATATTTTTCCTTTAATTCAAATATTTTTCCTTTAATTCAAGCGATCGATCGAATAAATCTAATCTTAATTTAAAGTAAATTTTTTCCCCTGGCCTAAATTTTCCCCCTTTCTTTTAATCTGATTCCAGGTGGCTATGCACCTCGGCTTTGCCTTCTTCTATTCTGATAATGCAAGGACTAAAGAATAAAATATTGGCTTGGATATGCTCAGTCAGCTCTCTTTCGCCTGACTAAATATGTTTTCTTCAGGTCAATTAAGATAAGCAGATTGTAGGGATACAAATAGGGGAATAAAGAGAAATTTAAAGTTCAGGCTTCGTTTGGTCTGAAAAAAAACATCAATTAAAATTAAAGGCCAGGTTTAATAAAAATACAGGCTTAATTAAAGATAAATTGACAGGACGTGAATTAAAGAGGAAGGCGTTTTCACAAAATTACAAAGAATCAAAGTTATAATTATCATGGCCTCAGCCAGAGCTTTTAGCTTCAATTTCATTCAGACTGGACTAAAATTTAAATTTTGTGCTATTAGAATTTGCCTGTTTTTTGCCCGAAAGGGTCAGGTTTCGTAAAATTATCCTCCGGAAGGAGACAAAAATGGTGCTAAAAAGACAAAAATATCACCTCATCATTAATCGTTTTGTTTTCATTATCAGCATCATTTCCTCATTTTTCTTCCCCTTAGATTTGAAGTCCCAGACATTAACTCTGCCTGTTGATCCCGAGGCCAGAGCCATTCAAGCTAAATTACTGAAGGCCAGGCCTTTGCCACTGGAAAAAGTTCGCCTTACAGGCGGACCACTCTACCGAGCCCAGTATCTAACTGCTCAATATTTACTTCAGCTTGAGCCAGATCGGATGCTGGCCTATTACCGGGAACGAGCTGGCCTTCCACCCAAGGCCCAGCCTTATGGTGGCTGGGATGGTCCAGGTCGTAATCTCACCGGCCACATTGCCGGCCATTATCTCTCAGCTGTTAGCCTGATGTATGCGGCGACTGGCGATAGCCGGTTCAAAGAAAGGGCTGATTATATAGTTAAAGAATTAAAAGAAGTTCAGGATAAACACGGCGATGGTTATCTGAGTGCTCTGGAAGGGGGAAGACAATGTTTCGAGGCCCTGGCCTGGGGAGAAATTCGTTCAGCCAGCTTTGATCTCAACGGCCAGTGGTCGCCCTGGTATACCCTTCATAAGACCTTTGCTGGACTTCGTGATGCCTATCGCTTAACGGGCAATAAAACCGCCCTTGAGGTAGAAATAAAATTTGCCGCGTGGGCAGAAAAAATTCTTTCCCGGCTCAATGACAGCCAAATTCAACAAATGCTTAATACAGAATTTGGCGGCATGAATGAGGTTCTGGTTGATCTTTATGCTGACACCGGTGATCGTCGCTGGCTCGAGCTCGCCCGCAAATTCGAGCATCGTATTTTTGTTGACCCTCTCAAGCGTCACCAGGATATTCTGGCTGGCAAGCATGGCAACACAGCCATTCCCAAGATAATTGGCTCCTGCGTTCGCTATCTTTATACAGGCAATGCAGATGATCTTATGGTTGCCAGCTTTTTCTGGGACAGGGTGGTTCAGCATCATACTTATGCCACGGGCGGCCATGGGATGAATGAATATTTTGGCCGTCCTGACGAGCTTGGTGCCAGGGTTGATGGCCGGACGGCTGAAAGCTGCAATGTCTATAATATGCTCAAGTTAACCCGCCTCCTCTTTTCTCTCTGGCCCGATGCTCATTACGCTGATTTCCTTGAAAGAGCCCTGTTCAACCATGTTTTGGGTTCCATTGACCCTGAAGATGGCCGGATGTGCTATATGGTGCCGGCGGGCCGGGCTGTTCAGAGGGAATATCAAGATATGTTCCGTTCCTTTACCTGCTGTGTTGGCTCAGGTATGGAGAACCATGCTTTACATGGCCTTGGCATTTATTATGAAAGCGAGAATAAACTCTGGGTCAATCTTTTTGTGCCTTCCAGGGCTGAATGGTCGACCAGGAAAGTCAAAGTGGAGATGGAAACAGATTTCCCGGAAGGGGAGATGGTTAAAATTTCTTTTATTTTAGAAAAACCCCAGGAATTTGTCCTGGCTCTCAGACGCCCCTGGTGGGTAACCGATGGTTTTGAAGTGAAGATTAACGGCCAACCAATTAAAATAGCTGATGTTATTCGTCAGGCGCTGCCCGAGATCGATAATCCCCAGTATTTTCTAACTGAAAGAGAAAAGAAAGTTAGTGCCTATGTTGAGTTAAATCGACTCTGGAAGTCAGGCGATACAGTTGAAATGAGATTGCCTAAATCGCTGCATCTTGAACCCACTCCTGATGAACCCACCGTGACGGCTATCCTGTGGGGACCTCTTGTTCTGGCCGCTGACCTTGGTCCGGAAAGGGAAAGGTTAAGAAGAGCGCAAGAGGGTCAGACAGGCCCTCAACCGGCAGTTAAACCGGCAACAGAGCCCCCTGTTTCACCCCTTCTCGTGGCTTCGCTCCGACCGGTCAGCGAATGGGTAAAGCCTGTGGCCGACAAGCCCGGCCAATTCAAAATTGTTGGCGTTGGCCGGAAGCTAGAAGAGCCAGAAAAAATAATTGAAATTGACCTTGTTCCCTTTTACCGGTTGCATCGCCGCACCTACTCTGCCTATTTTGATTATATTGATCTCCAGGAGTGGGAAAAAAGGCTGGCTGAACATCGAGCGGAGAGAGAAAGAGAGAAATTAATAGCGGCCAGAACAGTTAGCGAGGTTCAGCTTGGTGACCTGAAAGCCGAAAAAGAATTTAATTTCCAGGCTGGAGAAAATATTACTCTGCAGAGAGTTCTTAACCGCACAAGCCGTCGCGGTCCAACCTGGTTTTCTTTAGAGTTGCCAGCTCCATCTCTCTCCGTAGCTTCGCTTCTCGTTACCTATTATTCTGATGATCGCCAGAGGGAGGCGAGATTCAGTCTAATTATCGAAGGTGAGAAGCTGGCCGAGGAAAAAATCGTCCGGCTTCCATCGCCTCGATTGATTGAAAAAGAATATTCCATCCCTGAGAGGCTGATTAAAGATAAAAGCAAGATCACCGTGCGTTTTGAGGCTCATCCGGGAAGTGAAATCGCACCGGTTGTTTTTCTTCGTCTCCTTCGGTAAAAATAAAAGTAAAGATTCTTTTTAAAATTCTCCGGTCAGAGTGAAATTTATTTTTCTTATATAAGGTTATTTTCTGATAACGTCCTTCAGGATTAGTCCTTAAAAGGTCACCTCTTCCATAGTCCTTTCTTGTGTTTATGGAGCTTCTTTTTGCCTGAAAGGATTTTTCCGGCCGGAAGAATGGCCTTATCAAAGCTTTATCCTGGCTCATTTAAGAGATACGATGAGAATAGATTTCTCTCTAATTTTCTTTTTATATAAACTTAAAGCTCTCTTAAGAATTTTACACTTCCTGTTACCAAAAACATAAGGCCACCATAAGCGTAAGAAATCACCCCAGCTGGAGTTAAGGAGCGCTTTAATTGATTTCGATAAAGTCTGAGTAATTTTAATTTTTATATTATACTATTCCGATAGAAATAATGCTATTTGAAAATAAAAAGCTTTTTAAAAATGACGATGAATTTAAAAGGCTGGATTAGAAAATAGGCCTCTCCCACCGTTTTTTTGCTGGTTAAGACGGCTGTGGATTAAAAGGCTGTGATTAAGCCCAGATTGAATTTGAGATGGCGGCCATAAGGTGAGCGAAAAAGATAGGTCGATTCGGCCGTTAACCTCAGATTCCTTTGAAGCAACCAGCCTCCATGAAAGGTCACAGTGGAATAATCGAGCTCATTCTGGTCTGAATCGACCCAGTTGAAAAGAGCTGTACCATACCAGCGGCTGTCATCACCCCGAGGAAGATAGATGAGCTCAGCGAAGCCTCCCCTGGTTTTAACTGTCTCTCCGGGTGAAAAGAGAAATTCGGGATTGGAGTCGCGACGCAGAATAAATTGAAAATTGAGTTCCAACAGGGGACTGGCCACTGTGCCATCAAAACCTACGAGCCACAGGCTATTGGCTGTCTCGGCTTCGCCTTCCTTGCCAGCATAGGCTACGGCTCCAAGACGTAATTGTCCACCCAGATCTTGAGAAAGGCGAAAAAGGAAATTTTTATATTTATCGGAATCAAAATTGCGAAAGATATTGGCCTCAGCGATGCCACTACCATTCACTACTTCCAGAACAAAATCCGTGCCTGAAGGGAGCGACCGGGTAATCATCAATCCACGATCGTAGGTCAAGTCTATTTTTGATTTTCCCGGTCTGGCTTTATAGATTAAATAATCTTCGAGAGTTAATCTGATTTCTCGCTTGAAAAGAGGGTCAGAAACCTGAAACTGACCCAGGTAAAAATCGAAACCGGAATTAAAGATGTTATCAAACATGAGAAAGGCATCTTCGAGCCCAGCGACCTCGCCTCTTTCAGAAAAAAAGAAATAGAGATAATAAGAAAAATGCCGGCTGATTTCCCCGCCAGAAAGAAGCTTCATAAGATAGGGAGTGCTGAAATCAAGTTTCCGCGTGGCCGAATTATTATAGGTGATGAAGCTATCAGCGCGAAGAGCTAATGGAACCTCCCGAAGAAGAGCCAGGAAAGTATCTCCCGTATCGATGAAATAGCGCGGTGTTTCCTGACCTTTCACCTTGTAACCATTATCCATAAATTCAGTGCCGTAATCTTTGAGACGGGGATAGGGAGCATGGCAGGTTTTGCAGCTAAAGCTATAGCGACGGGCAAAAGCCGGAATGGCCATGGCTTCTTCGACCATGAGAAAAAGAAGAAAGAAAAGAAGGAGGAGGAAAGTCTCCTTTTTCTCGAACCTTATCTTTTTGCCGGTCATTCTCTTCGCCATGGTTTTCTCCTTCAGGGAAGAATGGTAATCACTGTTTCATGGTCATTAACCAGGATGACCTCGCTCTCCTCGGCTGGAACCCCGAGAAAATCAGCCACAGGTTTGACCAGTTTCTGATAATTTAAAACTGCCTTGACTTTTAATGGACCCGGAGGGCAGTTAACCGGGATGGTAAAGGTGAAAGTTTCGATCAGGCTCTGTCTCGGCCCGAGACGATAGTCGGCGCCAAAAGATTTAGTATTCCATTGCTGGATGGTCATCCGTCCCTGAGGATCCAGGTAAGCCTGGCGGAAGATACGATCCCCCAGGGGAACACCATCCCTGGGCAAACCCGGGAAATCAGGAATACCTAAAGCTATACCCAGATCCTGATAGGCCAGCTCATCGGAAGCAATGGTGTATTCTTCTCCCGGAAAGCCTTTTTTATCGACGGGAAGATGATAGACATTTCCTTTAGAATCAATGGCCTCAACATGAAGCCAGACCAGGCGGTCTTCCACCGAACCTGTCGGAAAGGCGTGGCCTGTCTTTTGATTGAAAAGAACTAGGGTTAGCTTGATTGTTTCTCCAGGTTCAGCTTCCCTGACATTGGGGTGAATCCTCAGTTCAATTGTGCCTCTGATCTTTCCTGGATCATGGGCCCCATGAAAGAGATGCTGGCGGACATCAGGCAGGGGTTCGGTCATGGTCGCTCTTTTGCCTTCGGCATAGGTCATGTGGCAATCATGGCAGCGAACACCCTCACGGGCATAGGGGCCCTCTTTCCATTCCAGGTGGGTGGATTTAACCCAGACTCCATAGGGACTTTTTTCGTTGTGGCAGGTGCCGCAAAATTCAGCTGTCGCCAGAAAATCCGATTTGACCAGATCATGCTCAGGAGAATTTTTCCCGCCTCTTGGGCCCTGCTTTTTCCGGCCAGGCTCAACTATCCAGTTATAGTTATAGGGCACATCGCCTTCAAAGCCGACAATAGTGTGACATAAATCACAGGAAACAGACTCATTGGCCCGGCTATTTTTGGCCGGAGGCGGCGGTGGCACATCTCCAGCCAGAAAGGCCAGGGGAGCATGACAGCCATTGCAGCCGGCCTTAACGCCACCGACGACAGGGTCTTTTTCAGCGTGGGGAACGGCGAGCCTAAAATACTCAATTTCATCCCAGTGGTGGGTATAGGCCTGTGACATCATGGCCTGAGTCCATTGTTGATAAATATCTGGATGACAGGAAAAGCAAAGGCGAGGTGGCTGAAAATCAGCATACTTTCTTGTCCCCAGAGCCTTATCGCCCGCAGGCTTCTCGTCCAGGAGGGCCAGTGAAATAAGAGCTGAAAATAGTATTAAGACAAAAAAAAAATAGTTCCTTTTCATGGCTAATTACCTTTTCCTTCTGACCAGAATTTCCTCTCCAGAAAATAATGATAATAATTTTTTTATCAATTAGCAACGAAAATTTTATCCAAAGATTGAGAACTGAGGACTGATTTTGAGGTCTAACAGGTCTAATAAACATAATAAGGACAAAACTGCAGATGTTTATTTAACTCATTTATATGAAGACGTACTCATGGATGAATCATTTATAAATAATATTTTATATCAAAAAAAGAATAAGCTTATTTCTCCTGGATTTTCAGCTATTTTCAGGATCAGTTGCAACTTCAGGATTTAATTTAACTTCAGGACTGGATTTAATTCAGAAAATTTATTCAAAGCCTTTAACTTGAAATAGATCGGGCAAAAAAGGAAGTCCTTTACTGTCCGCAGAGGGCGGTGTAGGGACAGTAGCGGCAGCTTCCTTCTCTGGCCAGATCGCTCGAAAAGGGAATCTCTGGATTGATTATTTCAAGAAGAAGTCCCTTTATCACCTGAAAGATTAGTTCCAGTTGTTCCCGGCGCCGGTCTGGATCTTCATCAAAGGGCCAGTACTCAATTTCTTTCCGGCCTATCCTGTTTTTGCCGAGCAGGAGGAGAATGGCTTTAATCTCTTCGGGCTTCTGCTGATTTTCCTCCGCCCAGACAAAAGTATAAAAGGGTAACTGCAGGCTGCTCGTCGCCTCCGGCCAGGTTTCTCTCGAGACTGGATCCAATTTGGACCACCTGATTTCATAATTCTTTTCCTGAGCTGAGGTTTTGTAATCAATAATAAATATATCTTTATCCCTTCTTTCCACCCGGTCAATTTTGATTCTTACCTTAAAAATCCCGCCATCGAGCTTAATTTCGCCATCGACCAGGCGTTCGAGATCAATTAAATGATAGGGCCTTTTTTGTTCAGCATATTCCCTGGCCAGGGGAAGCTGATAATACCGGAGAAAATCAAGGAGATGACTTTCAATCTGCTGGCGAAGGAGAAAAGAACTTCCACTCAAGCTGGGGCCAAAGACTCTGATAAATTCTCTTTCCATGGTTTTCCTCAGGGCATCTTCTGTTAGCCACTCTGGCCTGAGCTCCCTATTCTTCCAGGGCTGGAAATAATTCTCGAGAATGCTGTGGACGATTGTTCCAATTTCTTTTTTTTCCACCGGTTCAGCTAGCTCTTCCTTTTCTTCGAGTTTCAGCAATGAGCCGTAATAAAATTTAAGGGGACACTGAAGATAATTATCCAGAGCTGAAACTGAAAAGCGAAAATCCCGCAGCGAAGCGAGAAGAGTTGGGCTTTTGGTTACCGGTCTCGGCGAAGGCGAGCTCAGAGCCACATGATAGCGGACAGAAGCAATCAGGGTGGAAGGATCAGGCTGCTTTTCTTTCTTCTGCCTTTCCCAGAGAAGGCGTTCCACCAGCCGGCTTTTTTCCTTTTCGCTATTCTCGATGAAATACAGGCAAACCTTCCTCGCTCTTCTTATTAAGATATCAAAATAATATTCCACCCTTCTTTCGAGTTCCTCATAGGTAGGTAAGCCGAAGGCTTTTCTTACCGCGTAGGGCAGAAGGGAATCGACCCGGGAAGAAGCGGGAATGACCTCTTCATTCATATCCAGCAGATAGACTTCTTCGAGAGGCAGGCACCGGGTCTCCCAGAAACCAAGCACCTGAAGACCTCGAAGGGGTGTTCCAGGGAAAGGTACGGTTGCTTCGGCCATTACCTTGCGAAAGAAATTGAAATAACTCGCGAAATGCTCGAAGCGATAGGACTTGATGATTGACTTTTCAAGGGCTTCAAACAGATTGAGAAAAGCCTGAAAATAGGGTTCAAAAAAGGCATGCAAGCTGGCCGTTGATTCCTGAGCTATAAATTCAGCCAGCTCGAGCACTTTCCTGGCAAAGCTACCCAGATTCTCTATCTCGAGGAAAGGCCAGATGGTTTTCAGATGAATCTGATGAAGATGCTGAAGAAAGACTTTCTCTGCCGGTGCTTCTTTATTACCGGCCACATACTGGGTCAGAGCTTTTTCCAGTTCAGGATTTTTTTCAATTTCCTCGAGCGACCAGAAAAGGCTGCCCCGCTGCCGGGAAAGAGTTTCTTCAACCAGATGGAAAAGAATTCTGGTTAAATCTGACCGACGGGGGACAACAGGGAAATAAATATTTTTGGTGTAGGGATGGAGGACGAAACGAAGATATGCGGGTAGATAGAAGCGATTTTCTTCATCCCTGGTCTGAATCAAATCAAAGAGGCAATCAAAGAAACTGTAAAGAGGGGTCCTGGTCAGGGGATATCCCAGAGAAATATTAAAGGCATCGGCGGGAAGAGAACTTAAAGTCTGATGGTAAAGAGGGAAAAGAGTTTCAGCTGCCGGTAGAACAATGACCTGTCTTTCGTTGAGTTCTTCCGGCTTTTTAATTTTTTCTTCAATTTCCCGGTTAAGGGCAAAAATCTCCCCGTGCACATCTGGAGCCAGACAGAATTTCAGTTCAGCCTTGATTTCAGTCTGATCGGAATCAGGAAAAAGCATATCTTTTTTAAAAGAAAGGCCAAGAATTTTTTCAAAATGTTCAAGCCCTCTGCCAGCCAGAATATAAAGCTCGGCCTGGTCTAAAGAAAGCACTTTCTTGATGAGCTCAGCCTCGCTTCTGGTCAGGGAGAAAAAGCCAGCCAGAATAATTCTCTTTCCTTTAAAAAGCTGATCTGAAAAATTTTGCAGGATATAATTAAGGCGGGAGGCCGGGGTTGAGAAACCTCGTTTTTCAATCTCTCTATAAAAATTTTCATAAAAGAAAGAGAGTCTCTGGAGCCGGGCTGACGTTTCCGGAGGCAGATTCAGCTGAATTAAAGCATCAGCCTGTTTTAAGGACTCAGGACTGACCTGGCCATGTTTAAGTTCTTCGAGATCCTGATAAAGTTTTAATCCCAGGGAGAAGAATTGATCAAAGCTCAGAAAGGCCTGGCCGCCCAGCGGCTCAGGACTTTTCTGATGAATTTCGAAGAGAAGGCCGACAGCTTCCAGCGGAAGAATTTTTTTATCCGGACGAAATAATTTTTCGCTATAGATAAAATCAATGAAATCATCCAGAGAGAAGCAGGCCGGTGGAATCAAGCCCTGACCAAGTTTCTGGGCCAGAGCTTTCCTCACATAATAACCCGGTCTTTTTTCAGGAAAAACAATGATCAGGGAGCTGAAATCAGGTGCTTCGGACAGAAGTTCGGAAGCTATGATTTCAATTAAATCAGCTTCGGGCGGTAAAAGCCTAATCTTCATGTTACCCTTTCCCCTGATTTTTCGTCCAGATAAATAATCACTCCCCTTATTTTTTTATTGGGATAAATTTCTCTGAGAATATCCAGATAATTTTTAATTTGCTGGCGATAAAGTGGGCGGAAGTCGTCTTTTTCGGCTTCCCCGGTTTTGAAATCAATTACAGTTATTAAATTCTGATCAATAATAACCCGATCCGCCCGGAAAAGCTCACCCTTTTTATTGACCAGAGGCATTTCCAGGATAACCTGTCGGCCCTCGGCTGGCCTGAAGTATTCACTGAAGCGGGGATTTTTTAAAAAAGCAAGAACAGTCTCTCTTCCCCTGTCCACAAGCTCTTCCTCTTCTCCCTGGCTCTTAAGGTGGGTCGAAGCTATCTCCAGCTTTTCCTCCCAGCCAGCCTCAAGATATTCAATTGAAGCCAGAAGAGCATGAATGATTTCGCCTCGCTTCATTTCTTCGCGACGAAAAATAATCTTTTGTTCTGAAGGTATGGTTATGGGGGTAACGAGCCGGAGTGGAGAAATAGTTTTTTCTTGCCTTTCGCGGCGCTCTTTTATGGGCACTGGCTTCAGCCGGTCAGGTTGATATTCAGAATCAGAAATGAGTTCCAGCCTTTCAAACAGGCTCAGAGGGTAATAGCTTCTTTTTCCCTGAACACCAATGATATAAAGTTCATCCCGGGCCCGGGTTAAAGCCACATAAAGCCGATTCAATCGGTTAACCTTCTCTTTAATGTCATAATGGCTGTAAATTGATTGCAACTCGGGCTGATTTTTGATGATTCCTTTGTTCAGTTTGAGAACATAGAATTCGGATGGAAAATCTGAATTTTTATTCTTTTCGAGATAAAAAGTTGGGTAGGGATCAATTTCAGGAAAGAGAATGAGAATAACCACCGGAAAGCCCAGTCCCTTGGCTTTATGAAAGGTCATTATCCTGACAGCTTCAATTTCAGCCGCCACATCAATGGTCCACAGGTTTTCCTCGCCCGATTCTTCCTGAGAGAAGAGAAGAAATTCCCTCAGGTTGTTTTTGCCCCGGCCTTCAAATTCCTTGATAACTTCCAGGAGCCGGACAAGAGAGGCCTCCTCCTCAGGAAAATGGTCAAAAACATTAAAGAGGCGATAGATCTGGGTGGTTAAATCGTAAAGGGGGGAGTAACCAACAATCTTAAATAGAGTTTCGAAATAGCGTCTCCAGATTTCTTCATATTGTTCGCGAAAGGCAGTATACAGGGGATAATCTTTTTTCTGGCTACAGGCAAGGAGGAAATCATGAAGCTGGCCGCGCTCAAGGGGAAGACCGGCCAGGCTCAATTCTTTTTCCAGAAGGTCACCCAGCAGAAATGTGGCCATACTCAAATCGTCGGGGGGGAAATCAAGAAAACGAAGCAAGGCCAGAATTTCCTGAACTATTTTCCTTTTTCGGATATCAAGGGCAGAAAAAGGAATGAAGGGGATCCTTTTTTCATTCAGCCAGGCGGCAATTTTAGTGACTGATTCATTTTTATAAGCTAAAATAGCGATATCGGAATAATTATAGCCCCGGTTTTTTAGCTCAGCCACAAGCGACTGGACTTTGTTTTTGACCTGAGTCAGCTGATCAGCTGAATCGGCCTCACTTTCGCCTGCAGAATCTCTAGCCTCGGAATCCTCGCTTTCTTCCAGCGTCTCGCTATCAGGAGAGAAAAATTCAATTTCAACATGGCCTGGATGCGCTTCTTTCAGCTTTTCTTCAGAAATCTCCATTTTAAAATCATCAAGACCGCTCTGGCTGGCTGGACCCTGATATTCCTGCAGTTTACGCATACCTGCGGGAAAGATTTTTTCCACAAAATCCAGAATTTTTTTCCGGCTACGACGATTAATGGTCAGCTCTCTGACCTGAACCTGAACCGGGAGAAAACCTTCAATTTTCTTTTCCAGGTTCATCATGATTTCATAGTCAGCTTCGCGAAAGCCGTAAATCGCCTGTTTGGTATCGCCGACAAGAAACAGGCTTCCTCCCTGGGACAGGGAATTTTCAATCAGAGGCTTAAGATTGAACCATTGAAGAGGGGAGGTATCCTGAAATTCATCAATTAAATAATGATAGATCCTGTCACCCAGACGAAAATAAACATCCGGCACTATCCCCTGATGGAGATATGAAGCCAGACGGCAGCTGATGTCGTCAAGGAGGATGATATTTCTTTCTCTTTTGGCCTCGTTGAGAAGAAAGATTAAATCGTCATAGGTTTCAAGATAGGGTTGGAAATAGAGGCGCGAATAGGCCAGTTTATAGGAATTTAAAGCTTCCTGGAATTCCTGCCAGGCCTGCTGGGCCAATTCGTAGCCTTTCATCTGGGCCGGATTCCCTTTGGCCGGCTTATTAATCGGCATAGATTGCAAGCTTTTATCAAGTAAATCGGCCAGGAAGCCGCTTTTTATTTTCTCCAGAAGTCCCGGGAAGAGAGAACCCTTACGGAAGGCCAGTCCTGAATCCTTAACAATCCTCTCAATCCTTTGTGCCACCTCCTGCAGTTTTTGTCTGGCCAGGTCAAGTTCCTCAGATGGAAAATTTAAACAGGGGCGTCTGTTCATGGCTTCCAGACGGCTGTAGAGCTCGAGAAATTTCTTTTTGATATCCTCGGTCGGATCCCATTTAAAGGCAGCCTCGCTCTGGCTCATCTCCTGAAGAGAACTAGCTATAGCCATGAGCCTTTTACCTTCGGCTGAATCAGGCGTCACTTTTCTCAAGAAGCGATAAAAGGCATAGTCAATAAGTGGCAGAGGATTGAGGGAAATTTCAAAATCAGGGCTGATGCCGAGATCAATAGCCGCTGCCCGGAAGACTTCAGCCATGAAGCTATCAATGGTCATTACCTGGAAATCGCTATAGCGAGAAAGCAAATTTTCCAGAATTTTTTCGGCTCTTGAAGCCAGAGTTTCTTTATCCAGCCTGACCAATGGCTGAAGCTCGGAAAGAGTTCTTTCCTGGCCGAAATAACATTCCTTGAGCCACTGAATAATCCGGCCTTTCATTTCCTTGGCCGCATTGCGGGTAAAGGTGATGGCCAGAATCTGTCTGAGGTCATTATTCTTTATCCTGGGCGAAAGCAGAAACTGGGTGAAACGAAGGGTCAAGGCGTGGGTTTTTCCTGTTCCGGCTGAGGCTTTCAGCAGAATGAATTCGGGAAAGGAGATTTCGGTATCCGGGTGAAGAATTTCATTGGCTGCCATCAGTTTAAATCTTGATATTATCCGGCCATTGATTTCATGGTTAGATGCACTTAATAAAAATATACTCTCTCCTCCTCCATCTGGTCAATGGAGTCATCCCCTTTAAGTTCTATCTCGCCAGACGAGCTTCGGTTTTTCAGGCAAAAAAAGGGCAGGTTCTTAAGAAGATAGAGGATTGAGGAACCTGGTGACCTGCTTATTATTTAACATAGCCGCATTAATTCTACCAGCATTATTAGGCTCTTCCGTGAAAATTGGGGCGATTTATTGGGCCTATAACAGCTGTATTTCTTTTAAAATCAATAAGATGTAAAATCTTAAGCCCGTCAAAAATGCCTTTTAAAATTGAGGGTTGATTTATTATCATTCTAACGTTTAGAAAAGGGCTAAAGAATGGTTATAAAAAGTCGCTTCTTTACCCTGATACGAGCGCTTATTTAAGCGAAAAAATGGCTAAATATTCATGATAAAAAAGCGCCAAATCCACCCCACTTTTTAAGGATGAGCCGTATTATTAAACATCAGGTTTTCTTGCTCTTGCGCAGCCGCCGCGAACCAAGAATTCCACCCCGGAGAAAGAGACCGGCTCCAAGAACAAAACCAAAGTTATACCAGTTGCCATTATTATGAACTTCGTAAAACCGCACCTTGCTGGTGAAAAGGGAAATGATAAAAGTTATGGGCGAAAGAAGACCGTGCCAGAGGCCTTTCCAGAAGCCAGCTATTTTACCCTGGGGCGAGGGCGATTTTTCCACCGGATTCGGACCGGGAAGACAGCTTGCCAGAAAAAGCATCAAGGCCAAAGCCAATAAGGAAATAAGCTTACTTTTCATTTTTATCTCCTGTTATTTTAAATAGGTCGAATTCTGGCCGCTTAAGGTAATTTTATGATCACTGCTATGCTTCCCCTTTCCAAAGAAAGTAAAATCTTTAGACCGGCTCGCTCATAATTAACCCAAGTTTAATTGGAAATTGTCGGCTGGTCAAGCTTATAAGGGCTCATCCTTAGAAATGGTGGTGGTTTCAGCGATATTTTATCATGAATATCGAGCTTTCTTTTAGCTTTAATAAAGCCCTGGATCAAGGGAAAGGTGAGGTTTTATGAAGCCTTATCCTCGTTCTTTTTTGAGAATTGACAGGAAAAAAATTTTTATTCAAGTTCAAAATGGATTCAGAGCTCGATTAAAGCTTTATAACTTATCGATTTGGGAATAAATACAGCTTACACGGGCCTGAAAAATTACGACATTTTTCGCCGCTGAGCCGCTTTTAAATTTCAAGCTCGGAAAAGGATTTAAATTACAACAGCCCCGGCCTCTCTGTTTTAGAAAAGATAACCCAGAGAAACTGTAAAGACATAGTTGTTCATTTTAAGTTCATAGGTCATGTCCTGGGCCATAGGAAATCCCAGGGGAGCAAACTGGGAGGCTGGCACAAGCACCTGATAGTGGTTAGCGTTAAGACCGAAAAAGAATCTTTGATCAATTGTCAGGCGGCCTTTTTTCAGATTGAGGTCCAGGCCGCCGCCGATGACAAGACTCCATTCCAGATTATTGGCTTCCTTTTTAATATTTTTTTTCTCCACAAGAGTAAATTTAAAATCGGGGACAGTGATGTTTATTTTGCTTTTCACTCGGGCCGTAAGATTTATACCCAGGGAAGGGCCGATGAGGAAGGTCGGACTGACCCAGGTTGAAACCGGAAGGGAAAGCTTAAAAAGCAGGGGCATCTCGAGATAATTCAGGGAGCGGGTATCATTGACTTTGATGGCGACGCCGGGAAGATTAACGGGAACATCAACCTCGTACTGTCCACCTTTTTGAAAATAGAGTATTTCAGGCTGAAGGGAAAAGTATTGATTGATTTTCCAGCTGGCCATGAGACCGGCGGAGAAGCTGCCGAGGGTCATCTTTTCGACTTCAAAGCCTGGTTCAGTCTCCTGTCCGCGGAGCTGCCCCTGATTATAACCTGCCTTAGCCCCAAAAGAAAAGTTCCTGCGAGCCGCAGAAGCTGGGAAGGCCAGGTGAGTGATAATCAGGAGTGAAAAAATAAGCACGACCGCCAAAGTAATCGGTTTCATTTTTCCATGCCTTAATTTTATTATCAGAATCATTTTATATAAAAAAAAGAAAATGTCAAAAATTTTATTGACATCTAAAATTTTAGATATATAGCTGCTCTCAGCCTGAAGTCATTTCTGGAATTAGATTCTATTTTTGGTAAGATTTAAATATGTTTCCTGGTCTCTTATCCTTCTGGCTGCCGGTAATCTTTGGCTCTCTGGCCTTTCTTGCTTTATCAAGAATGCCCTTTTTGAAAGAGGAAAATCAAAATAGCTGCGATTTTAATTATCGTCTGTCGATAATTATCCCAGCGAGAAATGAAGAAGAGAATCTGGGGAGGCTTTTAAATTCGATTAACGGGCAAACTATACCTGTAAATGAAATTATTGTCGTTGATGACCATTCAGAAGACAGAACAGGCCAGATTGCTTTGAATCATGGAGCCAGGGTTATCCAGGTTCCTGACCTTCCTGAAGGCTGGCTGGGCAAAAGCTGGGCCTGCTGGCATGGGGTTCTTGCCTCAAAAGGCGACCTATTAATCTTGCTGGATGCAGATGTTTTCCTGGAAAAAGGGGCCATGGAAAGGCTCGTCAATCTTTATGAAAAGAAGAAAGGCTTGATTTCAGTTCAACCCTATCATTTTATGGTAAGAAAAGATGAAAAATTATCAGCCTTTTTTAATTTCATCCTCAGTCTGAATATGACTCTCCCTTTGCTTTTCAGAAAAATAATCAGGCCCTCTGGAGCTTATGGCCCCTGCCTGGTCTGTCATCGCCAGGACTATCTGGCCGCCGGCGGCCATGAGGCGGTTCGCGGCGAAATCCTGGAAGATATGGCCCTTGGTCGGAAGTTTCTGGAAAAGGGAATTCCTGTTCATCTCTATGGCGGTAAAGGAACGATCTTCTTCCGCATGTACCCCCGGGGTTTCTGTCAGCTTATTGAAGGCTGGACAAAAAATTTTGCCTCAGGCGCCTTTTCCTCCAACCCGCTCTGTCTTCTCATTTGTGCTGGCTGGGTGACATTCTGTCTTTCTGTCCCTCTGAATATGATTAAAGGATTTTTGACTCAGCAGTATCCGCTGGTCATTATTTCTTTTCTTCTCTATTTATTTTTTGCGGCTCAAATCGGCTGGGGATTAAATCGCCTGGGCAACTTTGGCGTGGGCCCGGCTATTTTTTATCCTCTTTACCTTCTCTTTTTCATAGCCATCTTTTTCCTCAGCCTCTTTCAAACTTATGTCCGGAGACAGGTGAGGTGGAAAGGGCGAAAAATTAAACTGACTAAAAGTTAATGCAGTTCCGGGAAATATTTAAAAAATAAATATCAATCAAAGCCGGGCTTTTCCGCAAAAAACGCAGTCCTCCGTAACGATAAACTGATCCAAATTCAAGCCGCTGATGATGGCGGTAAAATCTGATAACTTTAGCCCAAAAAAGTCTGAAGAAAGAATATTCAAAAATTCAGAAAGAGGAGGAATTCCCTTAAGTTTTATCCTTAAGAGAAGAGAAAGGAGCAGGAAATTTGTGTGTTGGAAAAATCTGAAGAACTCGCTCCGATAAGATTTTAATGAAATTTCTTTTAAAATTCCGATTTTTATATCTGGACGGCAGGACAGGAAATTACTTAAAGAATAAAGATTGAGATTAACCTTTAATTTAATTGGTCTTTTCCAGGCTGATTTTATCCAGCAAGGGGCGCCATTTTTTCATCAGCTCTTCGTTAAGATCGAGAGGTGGCTGAGCGTCTGGTGGAAGAAAGGAGCGGTAAGGATGGCTCTTTGAATAGGCTTCAAATTCATCGCGGATTTTCTTAAGCTCCTGGGGTTTGGTCAGAAGGTCTATGGCTGAAGCAGCCATGGCCTTGGCACCGGCATTCAGGCCCTTCCAGGCAGTTGAGCCATAATTGCAGGCGACAGAAGACCAGTGATGGCCAATAGCTCCTGGAACCTGTCCTGGAAAGCGAATTGTGGCCAGCGGAGCTACGAGGGAAACATCGCCCACATCAGAAGAACCGCCCCCGATTTCGGCACCTCTTGGCTCTCTGAGGCGATTGACCTCCTTAGGCATACCTTTTTCTTCGACACCCAGTTCCTTTTGCAGGGCCCGGGCAAAGGCCTCTTCTTCCTCGCTCCACTCGGGCATGCCGACGAGCTCTATATTTCGCTGGAAAAGTTCAGCCAGGGCTTTATTGGCATGACGCTGATGAACAGCGCTCACCACTCTGACCTCCGCCAGTTCGGTTTCTGTGGCCAGAGCCGCGGCTTTGGCGCAATTGACGATTTTCTGAAACATTTCTTCAACTCGCTCATCGCTATTGCGGATATAATACCAGACACTTGCTTTATCGGGGACTACATTGGGGGCCTCGCCGCCAGCGAGAATAACATAATGTAGCCGGTGACCCAGATTAAGGTGCTCGCGAAAATAATTGGCCGTAATATTCATAATTTCCACTGCATCCAGCGCACTACGCCCCAGCCAGGCCGAAGCACCATGGGCTGTTTTTCCTTTGAAAGTAAAAATGACGGAGAAAAGGGCATTGCCACTGACGCCATAATCAGTGCCGAAATCTGAAGAGCTGTGATTATCGATGACAGCGTCAACGTCATTAAATAAGCCCTCTCTCACCATAAAAGGCCGGCTGATTAAAGTTTCCTCAGCAGGAGAGCCATACATTCTGATTGTTCCTTTCAGGCCAAATTTGACCATAGCTTCTTTCACCGCGATGGCCGCGGCGGCCGCCGCCGTGCCCATGGTATTATGTCCGCAGCCATGCCCCGGTGCTCCGGGAATCAGCGGCTCCTGTTTGGGAACCCGACCTTTCTGAGAGAGCATGGGTAAAGCGTCATATTCTCCAAGAATGGCGATAACTGGCTTACCTGAACCATAGGAAGCAACAAAAGCTGTGGGCATACCGGCTACTCCCCGGTTAACAGTGAAGCCCGCTTCTTCCAGGGTATCAGCCAGAAGTTTCGAGGATTTATATTCCTGGAGACCGAGCTCAGCATAGGTCCAGATGGAGTCGGAAATCCGGCCAAATTTTTCTATGATTTCAGGCCGGGAGAGCCAGTCAAGGACGAATTTCTTTTCCTTTTCGATTTTGACTTTTGAGGGAGCGGAACCTGGTTTCTGAGCTAATGAAGAGGTAAGAGAAAAAGAAAAAATTAAAAAGAAAATTATAAAAAAAGTGATGACATTTAAATAAGAGAATTTTTCCTTTTCTTTCATTTGCCTTGCCTTCATTTTTCCCTCCAGTTCTTTTCTTTTTTAAACCGGCGCTGTTTTAATTGTTTGATGTGTTTCTTTTTTAGTTTCTTTATCAATCTTTTTTATAAACAGGATAAATATCCTTAGGTATATTTTTATAGGGCAAAAGGGTCAGGTCAGCCGGTCCCCAGCCAGGAGCATCCACTTCAAAAACAGCTCCGGCCAGGCCTGTATCCACAAAACCGCGGCGGAAATGAACCCTTGACTTAAGCACAATTATTTCGAGTTTTTCCCAATCAATATTCAGGCTCTCGAAAATCCTGGGGTTGGTTACCTGCATTAAAACAGGAGTAATAATAACCCGATTATTCTGGCCAAAGCGCAGGACAGCTATTGGCTCCCGGCCATATTGTCCAAGGTATTCAATCTGACCTTCAATCCGGACGGGCGAGCCGGCAAATTCGTCTGAATAGCCGCCAAGGTTAATCGAAATAGCATCGCCAACCTTATACTTAGCCTGAATCTCTTCAAGGGCCCGTTCATCCCTGAGTGTGGCCACACAGAAATTCTTAGCTCCTTGCCTTATTAATTCTTCAAGAATATGAGTTGAGCCGCCGGTGCGGTCACTATGGTCAGCAATGATGACCGGGATTTTGCCTTCCCTGGCGGCGGCTATGGCCATGGCCACCCCTTCACGGGTTTTAGGCAATTTTTTTCCCGCAAAAACATGTCTTAATCGCCAGATGTAATCGGACATATCCTGGGCAATTTTTTCAGCGAGATTTTTATCATTGTTGGTGACCACCATGACGGTAGCGCCGACATCGGGTACATCAGCATAGGCGAAGCCAAAGGCAACGGAAACATAGGTTCCAGGATATTCGCATTCCCAGATTCGAGCTCTTTCCATTATTTCCATAGCGGGCGAAGTTCCTGTCCCCTGAAAAACGCTGGGGGTGATTACCCCTGGTTTTCTTACGGCCATCACAGGTTTGTATTGCCCCTTAATAGTTTTAATCATGACCCTGGCGGCTGTTTCACCCGTAAGAAAGGTGTCATAATGGGGATACCTTTTACAGATGAAAACGGCTGAAGCAGCTTCAGCCAGTTCATGGTCCTCATTGGCATGAAGATCCAGAGTGACCATAATGGGAATCTGACCGACAACCTGTCGGACTCGCCTGACGAGCTCAGCCTCGGGCTTGGGGATTCCCCGGACAGCCATGGCTCCATGCAGGGCCAGGTAGACGCCATCAAAGGGGCCAAGGGCTTTCAGGTCTTCGATAATTAAACTGGAATATTTATCAAAAGCTTCCTGGGTGATCCAGCTGCCAGAGGAACCACCACGAGCATCTCGGGGCGAAGTCAGAGGGACGAGTTCTATCTGACCGTATTCTTCACAGGCCGCTTTGAACCCGCCGATATAACTCCTGTCATTATTAATAAAATCACGGGTGGGCGGCCCATAGTATTCCCAGTCTTCAACTGTCGTTTCACCAGGACAAAAAGTGCAGGTTTCATGGGAAAAAGTGGCGATGGCGATTCGAATCTTCGGCCTTTCCTGAGCTTTCTGGCAACCAGCCATAAAGAGGACCAGAGCCAGAAAAATCATCCATAAAGTAAAAAAATTCCCTCCTAAAATTCTTAATTTAAAGCAGAGCATTTTTTCCTCCTGGGCAAAATAAAATTTTTTCTTTTATATACAATGAAAAAAAGAATTTTTCCAGGAAATGAACTTCACCCCCATTGACTGGACAATAAAAAAGGGACTTTTTAGTGCATTTTATCTGCCGCCCCCAGCTTTTAATTTTAGCCTCTTTTAATAAAAAGACCATTTTTTTCCTTCTCCCAGGCAGCCTAAATTCTTTCCATCAAGCGAAAGTCCTTATCTCTTCAGCTCGAATAGAAGCCGGGAAACCAAAATATACTTCCTGGGGTGTCTTATATCCAGGGGTTGAATGTAACTGCTCTCGGTTGGAAAAAACAAAATAGTCAGAAAGCCTCCTTCGGGCCTCCTGAACAGTCTCATAAGAGTGTAGATAAACCTCCTCATATTTTACCGTTCGAGCGAGCCGCTCCATAAAAATGTTATCAAAAACCCTTCCCCGACTATCCATCGAGATTCGAATGCCCTCCCCTTCCAGCCTCCGGGTAAACTCCAGACTGGTAAATTGGCTTCCCTGGCGAGTATTAAAGATCTCAGGCTTATAGTAAGGGCTCTCTCCAGGGCGTCAAGACAAAAAGTTCGATCAAGCCAGGTTGAAACCTCCCAGGAGAGAACATAACGACTCCACCAGTCCATCACTACTACCAGGTAAACAAAACCATGAGCCAGGCGAATATAAATGATATCAGCTCCCCAAACTTGATCAGGGCGACTAACCCCAACATCAGCCAGCAAATAAGGGTAGATCCGATGTCCTGGATGAGATGGGCTGGTCTTCTTCTCAGGATAAACCGCTTCTCGCCCCATTACCCTCATCAACCGCTCTACCCGCTTGTGATTAACCTTATAACCCATCCTTCTAAGCACCGCCGTCATCCTGGGTGAGCCATAAAAGGGTCGCCTCAGATACTGTTCATCAATGAGCCGCATCAGGGTCAGGTTCTCCTCGCTTTCGCCATGCCCTCGGTAATAATAGGATGAGCGAAATAAACCAACAAGTTCACATTGCTTAGACACTCGAAGCTTCCCCCCACCTTCAATCAAGAGTCGTCTGACCTTCAGCGGAGCTGCTGCTGTTTTTTTGCCAGTCATTCTCTACTTTGAGTTGACCTATCTTGTGATAAAGTTCTTCTTCCAGCCCCTATCGCTCTTTGTTATCGGGACTGCCCCCTCTGGACAAGATACCTGGAAGAGCCTCCAGAGCTTTGTCCCGCCATAGGCGGATCTGGTTAGGATGAACCTTAAATTCTGCTGCCAGCTGGGCCATCGTTTTTTCCTTTGATGGCTTCCAGGGCCACTTTAGCCTTAAAGACCGCGTCATGCCGGTGTCTCATACCCTGCATTTTACCATACCTCCTTTCTCAAGAAGACGAGCAAAATACTCCTTAATCACCCTTCAAATTTTTAGGGGAAATTAACAAAAAAAATAATATTTAAAAAAAAATACAATTTTTTTTGATTTCTATTAAGTTAAAGCTTATTTTTAAATTGGGAGGAAAAAAATGAATAAATATTTAAAAGCGATATTATGTATAGCGTTTCTTTTTATTCTTCTCCCTTTAATATTATTTTGCGGTGATCGTATAAACTGCAAGGCCAGTAATTGTGGTGAAGGGTGCATATATGGAGAGTGCGTAGATGCATCATATTGCACAGGATGTATTATATATCATTGTTATAATGATAAAACACAAGAAAGAGAGAATGTTCCTTGTTCTTATATGGCTGAATAGTTGAATAAATAATAAGGACAATTTTCTTTAATAATTTAGATAAAAGAGTTTTTTAAATGAAAAATAATAAGTTATTTATTTTAATATTATTTTTTTTAAACATATCTTTTGCGCAAAATATTAATAAAATCCAATTTGAATCCAAAGATCAAGGATTTTATCGTTCAATTACAGATTTTATTATAATAAATGACAAATTAATTATATGTGATTTTTTTAGAGGCAGAGTTTATTGCTATAAATATTCAAATGGAAGAGCTGCTTTTTTATATGAAATAGGAAGACCCGGTCAGGGCCCTGGCGATATTGAAAAGCCTTTTGCTGTATCTGCTTATAATGATTTAATATCAATTAAAGATCAACAAGGTATATCTACATTTAAAATTGATGGACAATTTTTATCAAAATTTAGGACATTTTCTCCTTACATTGCTTTCGTTCTAATAAAAGACAGGATATACTATTTAAATGCTAATATGATCAGCAACTATTTAATAGACGTTTTCGACTTGAACGGAAAGCTTTGTTTTCAATTTGGAGATAAATCGTTTAGCCAGAACAGAAACGAGCTCGATAACTTAAATTCTTTTCGAGAATTTTTAATCTACGATGGATTTTTATTAAAAGATGATAACTATTTATACTACATTAACAATAGATTTGGCACCCTGGATAAATATTCCCTTTCAGGGGAAAAAATAATAACAGTCAATTTAATTGAAAAACTGGACGAAAATGCCAAAGTTAAGGTAAATATAAATAAGAATAAATTAATTAAGCCACAATATTTAATTCTAGATAAAGGAAGAGCAGGAGAAAAATCACTTTTTATGGATGCTTATATAGATTCTGATTATATCTATTTATTAATGGATCAGCACGATGCCATCTATAATAAATCGACTGATCTAATTGATATAAAAAGGGTCAATATAAATAATTTTAAAGTTTCATCTTTTTATTCGCATAAACTATATAAAAAAGAAAGATTATCAAACATCGCCGTAAAAAGTGTTAATGAAGGTATCTTGATTTTATTAGATATAGATTCTGAGGAAGGGTTGAATATATATGAGAGTTTTTTAGCTAAAACCAATAGATCATGAATAGAAGAAAGCTAACATTATTATATTTAATAATGTTAGCAATTATAATTGTTATGTTTGTGTACAAAAAGACGAGCTATGGAACTGACTGCTTTCTTTTTAAAAAAAGGTTATCTAATTATTTCAAAGAAAATAATATTAAAAGTGTGACGTAAATATTCTTTCTTTTCGGACATACTAGCACAATATGCTCTACTTGCCCTATTGGAAGAAAAATATCAAGCGCATTATATGATAAAGACGCAATGTTTATTTTCCCTGATAATTATTCCTATAATGATATAGAAATATTTAGACTGTATTTTCCAGTTGCTGGTTCAATATTGGTAGCTAATGAAGAATGGAAAAAAATCGTTTATTTAATTATGGGTTGCCTACGAATTAAATCGGTCGAAAAAAATATCATATTGAAAATTGATAAAAAAGGTAAAGCGGAACATATATATATAATGGAATGAAGAGGACGCAATTTTAATTTAGCTATGATTCAAAATTGGACTCGAGGGATTTTTTAAAACGGCGAAGGCATCTGATAACAGTCTGTTTCGTTGCCGATTATTCTATTTTTTGCCGCTTAATAGATGGACATAGTGCTTATTACTTACGAAAAAAAATTTGCTTCGCTTCTTGGGATAAATTTTCTTAGCTCCTTGTTAAGAGACGTGATATATTACGAGAAGATCGTAGCATAGATTTACGAGCGCTCAGTCATGCATTTTTGTGTGATAGAAATTCGGAGTATTTAGCAAGGTTCTGTTTAAAGGGCCCGGCGGTGAAAAATTTATAAGATGTGGCATCCTCTCCTTTAAGATTTTTTAGAAACGAAAGGATTTCTAGATGTCGCGGCCAAGGCTTTCGCTTGAGCAGGTGAATTTTATCATTAAAATGATGACGGTAGAATACTCGACCGGAGGGTCGGCCGAAAGCTCGGGACGACGGAGGGTACGATTCATTCGCTATCGAGTTAAGCGGGCACTTGCGGCAAAAAAGCAGCCAGGCCTTAAAGAGAAGATAATTTCAGGATGAAAGAAAAACTAATTAATTTTGGGGAAGAGGAAGGAGATGCCTGTTATAAACGATTAAAGAGAAGCCTTCTTGTAATTTAATGAATTTGATTAACAATTCGATTTTACCCTTTTCAATTTAAGATATTAATTCATTTTTAATTCACAGTCCGGCTCAGGATGTAATCTGGCTAATCTGCCTTTTCCCCTGGCGATTCTGATTTTTAAATTAGATATGTGTTGAATTGGTTAATTGTCGTCGTAGCTTTCCTCGAGGACATCCGGTGTTCTGAGCTGAAAAGGCATTCTGGGTTCAGGAAGAGGCTTATCCAGTTTATTCCAGTCAGGTGGCTCTACCTTGAGTAGATGCCGGACAAAGAAATCATTTCTTTTTCTTTCGCCATAGGCACCACCTGAGCCGTGATTGGCGCCAGGAACGACGAGCAGGTCAAAATCTTTTCCAGCTTTTATCAGAGCATTGACGACCTGCATGGTTGTGGCCGGATCGACATTGGTATCAAGTTCAGGCACAATCAGGAGTAATTTCCCTTTGAGTCGGAAGGCATTAACTGTATTGGAAGAAGCTTCATATTCAGGTCCAAGGGGCCAGCCCATCCATTGCTCATTCCACCAGATTTTATCCATACGGTTATCATGGCAGCCAGCTGCAGCCACGCCAACCTTGTAAAAATCAGGATAAAAGAGAAGAGCGGCCATGGCATTCTGGCCGCCAGCTGAGGTACCGTAGATGCCAACCCTGGTTAGATCGTAGTAGGGATATTTAGCGGCTACCGCCTTATGCCAGAGAATGCGGTCGGGAAAACCGGCATCCTTTAAATTTTTCCAGCAAACATCGTGAAAGGCCTTGGAGCGATTGCTTGTCCCCATGCCGTCAATCTGAACAACAATGAAACCAAGCTCGGCCACGGACATCATCTGGTTATAGGCAAAGAAGCTCTTGGGAACAAAGGAACTGTGGGGGCCGGCGTAAATATATTCAATGACTGGATATTTCTTTTTGGGGTCAAATTTAATCGGCCGAATGATAATTCCCCAGATATCGGTTTTACCATCCCGACCCTTGGCCACAAAGACTTCAGGCGCCCGCCACCCAGCCTTGATCAGTTCGGTTGTATCTGCCTTTTCCAGTTCCATCAGAACCTTTTTGTCTTCACTTCGTCTCAGCTGCATTACTGGCGGCAGGTCGACCCGAGAATAGAGGTCAACGTAATATTTAAGATCAGGGGAAAGAGTTATCGTATAGTTGGCATCGGCTTCAGTCAGGGCTTCAAGGCCAGTGCCATCAAAGTTGATCCGGTAAAGATGGAGAAAATAGGGGTCCTTTCCTGGATACATGCCGCTTCCGAGGAACCAGATCTGACGCTTCTCCTCGTCAACCCTTTCCACACTGCGTACCACCCATTCACCCCGGGTAATCTGGTTTTTAACCTGTCCGGTGCGGCCATCATAGAGATAGAGATGATTCCAGCCATCGCGTTCCGACATCCAGATAATCTCCCGACCATCGTCAATATCGTAGCGGAATTTTTTGCTCGAATAACAGAAAAAGGTGGCACATTCTTCATTGATAATAGCTCTGGCTTTTCCTGTCGTGGCGTCCACTTCAATTACCCGGTAAACCTGATGGCCCCGCTGGTTATATTCAAAGGTGAAGGCCCGGCTATCCTTCCACCAGGTTATATTGGATAAATCGTAAGGATTGGGGAAAAGGCTGTTGTCGATATTTATCTGGGTTCTGGTTTCGACGTGGAAAAGAACGGGCTGTTCAAGATCGAGAGGATCACCGGGTTTATATAACCAAGGCTAAAGTATTTCGGCTGAAGCTGGTCAGCGGGTGAAGAATCGACATATTGAATTTTTCGATGAAGGCCCGGTCGCACTCTATAAGCAGCAATTTTGCTGGAATCGGGGGACCAGGTTATGGACTGAAAAGTATAATAATTGCCCTCATTGCCATCCCAGCTCAGGGGAAATTCTTCTTTTTTCTCCTTGGATCGCAACCAGATATTATAATTGCGTATAAAGGCCTCCCAGCGGCCATCAGGCGAGGTCTTGACTTCAGTTGAAGCTGCTTGAGGCGGGGGGCCACCGACATCCTGCCAGCCATCACCCCGTGGCGGTCTGGACGGACCAATCTTTTTCAGGGCATAGGTCGAAAGATCGCAGCGCCATCTTGAATCAGCATATCCGAATTCAATGGCCTTTTCATTATCCACAAAATTAAAAGTCATAAAGGGGAGAGTCGAAGCTGTAAATTTCCGGCCAGTTTCTTTGCTCAGAGCCTCGGCGAGCTTTTCATGGTCAAAGGCAGCAGCTTTAGTTAACTTTTCGGCATCAACCACCACGAATTCATGGCCACCTTTGACTGTTTTTCGATACCAGAAGCGCGGGGTTTTATCTATCCAGTTGGCCCTTTCGGCTACATTAATGGCCAGACCCTGAAATTTTTCCCTCAGGCTGGCTGCTCGCTCATAATCCTCAAGTTTGCCCTGAGAAAAGAGCGGAAGAGAGGTCATAATAAGGACAAAAACAATTCCCAGGGATATGAAGCCTAATTTCCTTTTCATTAGCCCTCCTTTTATAATGGAATTTAAATCTAAGAAATCTTCCTTCCCATTCCGTGCTTTTTCTTTTTTATAAAAGGCATTAGCGTTAACGTTCCCATTCTGGCCAACAGGAATTTTTTGTCAAGTCATCTATTTTTTTGAAAATTTTTACAGAAAAAGTATTTTTTAATTTATCGGCTTGAAATTAGAGATTAAAAGAGGAAGGAGAAATGGAGAGGCGATTGAAGACAGAAGGTAAGGCGATTGAATTTAATTTCACGAAGGCTTCTTTATTTTTTGGCCACAAGCAGAACATTCCAGGTGTCGGGGCCAGCTGGCCTGGCAAGATCCCCGAAGGCAGAAAGATGAAGAAACTTCAAGCCTGAAAGCTCAAGGAGTGGCTCAATCTCTTCCTTATAGAAATAGCGCATGAGGTGATTCTCCTCAAATTCAGCGGCAATCGAACCATCCTCCTTTTCCATCAAAAGATGATAATGAACGAGACATTGATTTTTTTCCGGACAGAGCCTGGGTCTAGCCTGTCGAATAAGACGGCCCTGGCTGAAGGCGATGACCTTTTCTCTGACTTCTGGCTTAATGGCTTCAACCGCCGGCCCATACCAGAAGTCAGCCAGGAAAAGGCCGCCAGGTTCAAGATGTTTTTCCACTGTCTGGAGAAAGGCCAGAACATCTTCGTTTTCAGGTTGATAGCCAAGGACAGCAAAGAGAGCCAGAACAGCTTCAAACTTGACCCTGAGGTTAAGTCGCCTGACGTCGCCTCTAATAAAAAGGGGTGCACTCGTACCGGCCGGAAGGCGGAAAGAATCTTTTTTCTGGCGGGCTATTTTCAGCATTGGCTCAGAAAGATCCACCCCGATGACCTGATAGCCCCGGCAAGCCAATCTCCAGGCATGATTGCCCGTGCCGCAACCGAGGTCAAGGACCCTGTTGACTCTGAGAGCGGAAAAGCGATCGAAGGCAGCTTCAATAAGTTCGCATTCGCCTTCGTAATCCTTATCGGCGTAGATGAGGTCATAGAAAGAAGAGTAGGCTTCCCCGAAAGCAGAAATGGTCATTGAAGGATCTTTCTTATGGCCTCACAGACTCTATCTATCTGAGATTCAGTTAAGGTCAGGCCTGAAGGAAGGTATAATCCCTGGCTGGAAAGATAATCACTGACCGGGAAGGGTTCTTGAGTCACGAGACCTCTCTTGATTAAAGCGGGCTGTCGGTGAAGGCCCACAAAAAAAGGCCTGGTTTCAATCCCCTCTTCAGCCAGGAGCTGGCCGAAATGGCGGGCATTATAGCCAGTTTCAGGATTAAGGACTATCCCATACATCCAGTAAACATTTTTCGCCCAGGGTTTTTCGGCTGGCAGCTGCAGACCGGGAATATTTTTCAATCTTTCCTTATAGGCCATGGCCAGCCAACGCTTTTTAGCCAGGCGTTCCTCCATAATCTCAAGCTGGGCTAGGCCAATGGCCGCCTGAAGATTGGTCAGACGAAAATTGAAACCAATGTCCTCATGAAGGAAACGTTCCCTGGTTCCAAAATAAAGATTGCGGAGCAGACGAGCCCTTTCAGCCATAGCCAGGCTATCAGTTAAAACCATCCCTCCTTCGCCCGTGGTAATTATTTTATTGGCATAAAAACTGAAGCAGCTTATATCGCCGAAACTGCCGCAGCGACGGTGCTTATATTCAGCCCCATGAGCTTCAGCTGCATCTTCAATGATTCTCAGATTATAGCGATAGGCCAGGTCAAAGAGGGGGTCCATGTCAACCGGATGACCATAAATATGAACAGCCATAATTGCTTTGGTCCGGAAAGTTATTTTCTCCTCGACCTTAGTCACATCAAGACACCAAGTTTCTGGATCAGCATCAATAAGAACTGGCCTGGCTCCCCAGCTAACCACAGCCACAGCGCAGGCAAACATGGTGAAGTCTGGCAGAATGACCTCATCTCCAGGCTGAAGGTCGAGACAGCCCAGAGCCACCTGTAAAGCGGCTGTGCCGCTGCTTACCGCAATACCATAGTCGCGGCCACAATAGCGAGCCCACGCCTTTTCAAAGGCTTCAACATATTCACCAGCTGAAGAGATCCAGCCCCGCCGCAAACAATCCTGAACCAGCTCCAGCTCTCTTTCCCCGATAAGGGGCTCACTCACTGGAATCCATTCTTTAGCTGAAGACATTCAGACAGCACCTCTTTTTATTGAATTTAGTTATTTAATTTTAGACCTTGATTTTTATAATAGCAAGTGAAAGAAGGCTGCTGCTTAAAAAATGTTTTGACTTCAGGAAATTTATGTCGGGAATAATTTGGTGTTATTTAAGACTCGAGCGGCTCCCCTATAAGGGCAAGAGTGGGATTTTAAAGGTCTAATCTGGATCACTTTTTAAAAGACAGAATGAGAAAAAAACTTGTTTCCATTTCAGAATTAATTTTTATCTCGCTTAAAATCTTATAACTTATTGATGTTAAAGGAAATACAGTCGATAAAGGCCTAATAAAATACCACACCTTTTACGGAAGAGCCGTAAAAGAAAGGAAGAAAAATTTTTTTGAAATATTTTCATGAGGCCAATTGATTCAATTCTAGTTTAGGGCAGAGAATAAAGAAGAAAAATTCAGGCTAGGACTTAAGCCCGGAAGATAAGGCAAAATCAGGCTGGAAGCTTCGGTCCGGAAAAGAAATTGAGTCTAATTAAAAATAAAAGATTTCGGGTCGAGGCTGGCCGAATGAACCGGGCTCGTCAATGGTCAGGAAAACCTGAGCACTCTATTTCTTGAATTGACCAGTGGTAAAGGGGATGGTCAGCCGTTAAGTTGAAACGCAGAAAACGAAGCCTGGTCAGGGGAAGAACAATTTTTACATGATAGCTGGCTAAGTCTTCAATCGTTTCCAGATCAAAATAGGGAAAATAATTACTATAAAAGGCTATTTTTTCCCAGTTAATGTTATCGGAGGAAACTTCGACTTGAAAATGGCGGGGATAATCAAATAATTTATTTTTCAGATAAAGGCGAACCTCAGCTAGCCAGATCTCATGGCCAAAATCAATCCAGAAGAAATCATTCTTTTGCTGCAATCCGGCTGTCGACCAGCCGGTATCCAGGGAGTTATCTACGGCCAATCTGGCGTTAACCACATTGGAACTTGCCCAGATCTTCCAGTTATTTTTGTCTTTAAGCCAGGTTAATCTGGACAGAAGTTCGGCTTCGCTCAGAAATTTTTCCTGAGATTTTAAAGAAAATTTATTTTTAAAATAAAGCCGATTCTTTTCCCCAGCTTCATCGCGAACAAATTGATAGAGAAAATCATCCTGTTTCTGATCAATTAAAACTAATCTGTGCCCCCAGCTTTTCAGGTTCTCCATAATTTCCTTTCCCTTTTCAGGGCGATAACCCTTGGTATGTACCAGGACGAGGTCAATTTTGAGCCTTTCGAGCAGAGCCAGAGTGGCTTCGCTGGGGAAGCTCTCCATGGCTTCCTGGAGAATACTGTAAGCTGGAGGAATGAAGCCACTGTATCCATTGACGATCCGGTGACGATGAAAAAGAGAATAGTACATGGGCAAAGCTTCCTGATAATAATTCAACCGGCTGTCGGGGAGGGGAAGTTCAAGAAGAACCTTTTCCGCGGGCAAGGAGGCTATAGTTGGATAAATTTCTGGAGGCCGGCCTTTATCCGGAAGAGGAGCTAAAGGCAGGGGAATCGAAATCTGCTCACAAAGAATCAGGCCAGCAATTAAAATTAAAAGAGGCTTTTTGGGGAAAGCTATTTTCCTGGAATTTAAAAAAGAAGCCAGGGCCAGGCCGGCCAGGACAGACAGCGAAAGCGAAAGCATGATCGAGAAACGAGCTGGGGCCCTCATCAATCTAAAAGGGGGGAGGAAGCGGTAAAGAAGATTATAAGGGCCGGTCAAAAGACCAATTCCCCGAAAGGAAATAACGGGACCAAAAGAGAAAAGCCAGCTTAAAATAGCCATGGTTAGATAGAGATCGGCGTTAATCTGAGTCAGGGAAAGCGGCGAGGACTCAATCTTAGCTGGCCCTGAATTCTGTCTTTTTTTCAATTCTTTCCACTTTTTAGTCAAGATTTCAATGGCTCTTTTCTTAATGTGACGCCAGCCAGGATATAAACTCAGACGAAGGAAGCCGGCGATGAGAAGAATTAAAGCCGGGTTACTGAGGCGGCGGGATGAGAATCTGAAAAAGGCCAGCTCAAACTCAAAGCCGCCAGCAGACAGAATGATTAAAATATCTAGGAATAACAAAAAAATAAAAATGTCTAAAATGTAAAGATATATGGATTGTTTTTTAGATTTTCCTGGCTTTTTTTTAAAACTGAACCAGATCTTAAGGCCTTTAATCAGAAAGGGCTGGTAAACAGGCTCAAAAACGCGGCGACAGTTCATCCAGAGAATCAATAAAAGTAAAGGAAGGATGCCAGGAAAAACCTGCCTTTCTGGCGGAGCCTTGACCTTAAGAATACGGCTCCAGAAAATATTCCAGGGAGGGGCTGCCAGATAATCCTGGATTTCAGCCGAATAATTTCGGACATCATTGTAGGTCCACTTGAAATCCATTTTTTTGTGAACTGGGAAATAGGGCAGAAAGAAAGGAATTAAAATTAAAGCTGCTACAAGAACAAGCGAGATGGTTCTTAGCCAGAAACGCAAGTCTGGCCAGTAGCCCTTATAAAAAACCAGAATGAGGCCGAAAAGTCCGAGAAAAAGGGAGGCAAAAAGGCCATAATGACCACAGCTCAGAGTCTGAAGAATGAGAAAGAATAAGGCCAGGGAAAGATTGGCCACATTTGGTCTTTCCAGATAGCGGTGAAGAAAGAGAAAGCAAAAGGGAAGCCAGGCTGAAAAAAGAAGTTCAAGATGACTGATATGGGCAAAGCAAACGGGTGAAAAGGCAAAAATCAAGGAGGAAATGAAAGCGGCGGAGCGGGACCGGGTAAGATAAAAAATCAAACAGTAGGCACTCACTCCAGAAAGGAAAAAAGATAAAAGCCAGAGAAAATTATAAGCAAAAACCAGATTTTGGCTAATGACAGCTGGCAGGATGGCCATGAGAGGCAAGGCAGGGACATAATCGCTATAAAGGACGGTTTTGGTGTGAGGATAGAAAATTCGGCCATCCCAGAAATCAGCCAGGCCTTCTTTTATTCTGGCCAGGTTATGGCCAATAAGCCAGACAAGATAGAGAGGATCGCCCAGATCAGAAGGCAGATGGTCCTGAAGATGAAAAGCCATGGGATAGGTCATCAGGATGGTCAGAATTGCCAGCAAAATCAGAGGAGGAAGATGATAAGTCCTATTTCTTTTATTAGCCCTCATTTTCAGCCCGATTTAAACCTGCCCTTCCTATGATCTCCTTCATCTAAAATAATCTTCACTATGTATTTTACCCTGCTTAAGATGAAGCCTTCAATTAGATTTAAATAATAAAGATTCACGCTGGGGGTATTATCTGGCCCATTGAAAATCTCTCCCTTAGGAGAAATAAATACTTTTTCCTTTGGGCCTGGCTCTGGAGTTGCTGTTGGAATTTAGAAAAATTCTTTTTCTTCTTGGCCGATATAAGGCCCCTGTTTGACTTCAATAATTCGAGCATCCTCAAGGATTTCCAGGGCATGACCACCTGAGGCTAAAAGGATGGAATCACCAGGCCGGAGGATAACTGTTCTCGCCAGGCGCTTTTCCGAATCATAGAGATCCACCTTGACCATACCCTCTATCAGGATCAGGACTTCAGTAAAGGTTTCGGTTTCTCTTTTCAAGCATTTATGTTTATGAGGAGCAATTTTTCTTCCCCTGGAATAGACAAGCATGCCGAGCTGCTGGGGCCATTCAGGCGGCGTGAAAAAATTGGGTCCCGGAGAGCTGAAAGTACTACGCACGACAATAGCTAGAACTTCCTCGCCGGACATTATTTTCTCAAAATGGCTGGCTGACATGGGGACCTCTTAATGATAAGAATTTTAATTTTAAAGTCAACCAGAAATATCTCCAGCCCCTTCGAAGATAATCCAGGAAATTAAGTCCGGTTTTTGATTGCCCGCTCCACCGGGGTCGGTTAATGTAGGGAATTTCAAGAAGATGGAAGCCATGACGATGAGCCTCATAAACCAGAGCAATAAAATATTCTCCGTAGTCTCCCCTGAGTGATAGACTTTTGATTACGCTTTTCTTCACTGCCACGAAGCCGCTGGTGTAATCATGAAACCAGGAGCCAAGGAGAAGCTGGCACCATCGGTTTAGAAGCCAGCTCAGAAAAAAGCCTGTCATGGAATCAGCGCTACCAGTTATCAGTTCCACTCCGCCCTGAGGAATGAATCGACTTCCAGCTACCAGGTCGTAGCCCCTTTCAACTGCCTGGATGAGCTCAGGAATTTTAGCTGCGGGCATGGAGCCATCAGCATCCAGCCAGACAATGATTTCTCCTTCAGCGGCATCGAGACCTTCCTTCAGGGAGGCCACAAGTCCAGGATTCTTCATCCGGCGGAGAAGTTTCAGGCCAGGATAATCCGGCTTGATTTCTTCAATTTTCTGCCAGGTCCCATCCGGGGAATTATCGTCGACAACAATAATTTCAGCTGCCTGACCAAGAAAAGAGAAAATTTCACCAATCAGGCGTTCAATATTTTCCCTTTCGTTGTAAGTTGGCAGAATAACCGAATACTTTACCGGCATTGACTCAGCCCTTTAATATAAATTTGCTCTTTTCTAAATTCAAGTCTTTTTTATATTTGTTTTGATTTTTTCCTGAATTTAATTGTTTTTTGTTACAAATTGATCAGAGCGTCAGACCGAACCCGGTTTTTCTACATGATTCCTTTTACTTCTTTGCCTCTTTGATCCAAAAAATCTTACTCTTTACTGTTATTTTTCTTTCTTTGTTTTCCTTTTCTGCTTTCCTTTCTTCTCCTATCTTTTTTATCTCCTTTGCTCTTGTTTCTTTATATTTTATGTCTTTCTTTCCTTTTCTTTCCTTTTCTTTCCTTTCCTTTCCTTTCCTCTTCTCTTCTCTTCTCTTCTCTTGCTTTGTGTTGTCATACCCTGTCTACACCTTTCTTTCTTTTATTTCCTTTTTCTTATTTATTTTTTACTCACCCATCTTTTTATTTTTTCCCTTCCTCTTTACTTTCGTCTTCCTATATTTTTCATACTAAAAACTAAACCAAACTATGATTTATTTAATCCAAAAGATTACCTGCTGAGGCTAATAATTCCCAGGAGTTGAGTTGAAAATTTATACTCTTAGGGAAATTTTCAAACGGGCCAGTAATGAGGCAACAGCATAATTAATCATCAAAATAATGAAGCTTTCAAAAAAAAGTATAGCCAGAGAAGCGTCAGTCGGCGTAATGGCATTTAATCCCAGGGTAAGGACACCACTTAGCATATAGATGATCAAAGGATTTTTACCCAGAATAATGAAAACCGGTTCCCTGATTTTCCAGACATCAATGAGAATAAAGGAGAAGAGAAAGATAATGAGACTCAGACCGGTTGTAAAAATGATATAGGAGAGAGAAACTTTATGTTTATTGAAGGGGATGAAGGAAGAAAGAAAAAGCCCCAGAAGAACAAGAGCCAGGCCGGCCAGAAAGGAGCTTATCATTTTTTTCTGAAGAAATCTTTCCTTTATCCAGGGGCCGCAAGTTGAAGCCACAGCTACGACAAAACCCCAGGCAAAAGTGGCCAGGGGACCTCCCAGGCCGTCCTGGATGAAATAAACCGGTAGTCCGGCCAAAATTGCTCCCTGATAAGCCATGAGAAGGAGTAAAGAGAGGATAAGTCTGGCTACTGGAGGAAGGAAAAGAAGGGGTAAGGCATAAAGCCCGATAGCACCAATGGTAGCCAGCACACCCCAGGTAAAATGCCCAAAGATCATCAATTCACCAAAAAAACCAAAGGCCCAGAGAACAAGATAGCGAAGAATGAAATGGGCTATGGTTTTTTTGAGCCCGGCCTTTTCCAGCCAGCGTTCGAGGGAAATTCGGTAGGAAACGCCCAGAGCAAAAAGAAAGATGGGAACACCAAGATCGGGCAGAGTCAATCCATCATCAGGGGCGTGCTTCAGCCAGCCGGGCACAGATTCATAGAAATAGAGAGCATTAAGGAGGACCATGAAAAAGATGGCTCCACCCCGTAGAAAATCAAGAGATAAGAGCCGCTGCTCTGGCTCGTGAAAACGGAAAAGGAGCCTTTCTTCTTCGGGAAGAATACAGGCAGGCTGAGAAATCGCCGGCTGGGAGGAAGCTATGGGATCAGCCACCACTCCTTCCTTTTCAAACTTTTTCATTATAGATTGCCCCTTTTTAAAGTGTCAAATCAAGTGGAGCTCATCTTTAAAAAATATGGTAATCCGAGAGAATTTTCATCATGATTATATGCCCTTCTTTTTGACTTAATTAGCTTTTGTATCTAGCACAAAGTGGGGCCTCATAAAGCTTTACCTTGGATAAATTTATAAGAAATAGAAAGTCAAAAGATTGTCATTCCATTTCAGATTACGTTTAGAATATTTTAAATTCTTATAAATTATTGATTTAAAAGCGAATAAAGCCAATAAAGCCTGATAAATCACCACTTTTTTAAGAAAGGGCCGTCAGCCGAGAAAAGGCTGACTGAACAGGATAAAAAAACCCGCGAAAAGCGACATTTTTCAAGTTTGAGTCATTTTCCCTTTGACTAATCTTCTGTCTCATTTTAAATTGAAAAAATGAAGAATAATGACTCTGAAAATTTGAAAAAAGGAAGGTAAATTGAAAAAGGAGCCAGAGAAGACTGAATTTAAGTGTGGTTTTGTTGCCGTTGTGGGCAAACCCAATGTGGGCAAATCTACATTGATTAACAGCCTGGTTGGACAAAAGATTGCCCCGGTTTCAACCAAGCCTCAAACTACCCGCCGGCGTCAGCTGGGTATTGTCACCCGTGAAAATTATCAGATTATTTTCGTGGATACACCCGGACTGCATATACCTCGCCATAAGCTGGGAGAATTCTTAAATCAGGAAGCTGAAGCCTCCTGTGAAGGGGTAGATGTTATTGTCTGGATTGTGGACGTTTCTTCGATGCCCGACGAGGAGGACCAGAAAGTGGCAAGTTTCCTCCGTTCATTGACTCCCCTTCCACCAGTCATCATGGCTTTAAACAAGGTTGATTTAATTTCCCGGGAGATATTAGAAAGAAGGCAGCCTGTTTTCTCCAGGCTATTTCCTGAAGCTCGCCTGATTCCTCTTTCTGCGACTCGAGGTGATGGGCGGGAGGAACTGGTTGAGGCAATTGTGGATCTGCTTCCGGCCCATCCCCCTGAATTTCCTGAAGACCAGCTAACCGATCTTTATGAAAGGGATATTGCGGCTGATTTAATCCGCGAAGCTGTTCTCCATCATCTTCATCAGGAAGTGCCCCATGCTGTGGCTGTCAGGATCGATGAATATAAAGAAAGGGGAGAAGGCGGAGCCTATATCGCCGCAACCATCTTTGTGGAGAAAGAATCGCAGAAGGCAATAGTTATCGGAGAAGGCGGACAGATGATTAAAAAAATAGGCATCATGGCCCGCCGCGAGATCGAGGCCATGAGCGGCCGAAAAGTTTACCTTGAACTCAGGGTCAAAGTCCTCAAAAACTGGAGGAATAATCCAGCCTATTTAAAAAGATTGGGCTATAAATTGCTCAGCCGGAGCTAAATTCAATTACAAGTAAACAAGTAAATTAGAAGATAAAATCAGATCCTTTGATCTCCCGGTAGATAAAGTAATGGAAGGAACCAACTAAGAAAGCAAATGGGAGCTGATTTTTTCGGGTCAAAGGGAAGTCAAGGCGGATTTATTTCTCCTGATTCTTTCCTCAAGCCTTTATCTCCCCTTTTAAACCAGAATCAACAAAGGGCAGGAAAAATAAATTTTTACCCGATGTTTGATCGCCCTAGTTCAAACTTTAGCTTTCGGATAAAGGAAAAGGCTATTTCTTTCTATTTGTGATACGGGCTAAGGAAAAAAGACCCCCGATAAGGACAACAAGATAAGCTCCAGCGACGACATAAAGAGGCCAGGCCAGAGAAATTCCCTCTCCTGGAAGAAGAGCCTGGAGAGGTCCTTTTACCATGAAAAGCAGGGCCGCAAGGCCGGTAAAAAAGCCCGTATAGGCGGCCTTTTTTCCTGCTTGGGGCATAAGAAGGCCAAGGAAAAAAAGGCCGAGAAGGCCGCCATAGGTATAGGAAGCTATACCCAGACCGAGCTCAATCACGGCCGGTCTTTTTTCAGGAGAACTAAGCTGTAAATGGGCAAAAAAAAGGGCGGAAATAAAAATAATAATTCCCCAGAAAAGGGTAAAGAGCCGGGAAAGGCGTAAGCTCTCAGTTGCCCCATCAGCTCGCTTTTTTATTTTTTTAAGGCCTAGGTCAAAAAAGGTAGAGGAAGCCAGAGAATTGATGGCTGAAGCCAGTGTGCTCATAGCGGCAGCCAGGATGGCCGCGATAATGAGACCTGAGGCTCCGGGTGGCATCTCCTCAACAATAAACTTGATGAATACCTCATCCGCCGTGGCCAGACTGAGTTCGGCCGGATTCCGTCCCTGATAAAAAGCAAAGAGCCCCAGACCCAGGAAAAGAAAAAGGGCAAACTGGAAAATAATGAACAGGCCGCTACCAATGAGCGCCTTCTGACTGGCGGCGAGTTTTTTGGTGGCGAGAAGACGCTGGACGATAAGCTGGTCGGTTCCATGGGAAGCAAGGGAGAAGAAGGCGCCACCAACAAGGGCCACCAGAAAGGTATATGGCTCGGCTAGAAATTCCTTCCAGTTCAGAGTCATACCGGAAGAAAAGAGGCGGAGCTTATTGTGGTCACGCAAAAAAGTTAGGGCTGAGATTATTCCCTGAGGCAGGCGGGCTGAGATTAAAATTATGGCCAAGAAAGCGCCACTAAGATAAAGAGCAAGCTGAAGAGCATCAGTCCAGATAACTGCCCTCAGGCCGCCAAGATAGGTATAAATTAAGGTCACCAGGGAAACAATCAGGATGGAAGCCGCATAAATGGCGAAAGGTGAGGACTTGAGGCCGAGCAGCCTGAAAATCATGGCTACAGGAATGGCGCAGGCAAAAACTCTCACGCCATCAGCTAAGAGGCGAGTTAGCATAAAGGTTAGGCTGGCTGCCCGACGAAGACCCTGACCGAATCTCTGGCCTATAAAATCATAGGCGGTTTCGAGCTGATGATAGAAGTAGCGGGGAAGAAAAATCAGGGCTACGATAATTCTTCCCAGAAAATAGCCAAAAGTGATTTGAAGAAAGGTGAGGTTGCCAGTATAGGCGACGGCCGGCACACTGATTACGGTCAGAGCACTGGTTTCAGTGGCCACAATGGAAAAGAGGACAGCCCACCAGGGCACATTATGGGCGCCAAGAAAATAATCATGAGAGGATTTTTGCCTGCCCGCGAGTCTAATGCCGGCCGCGGCTATGCCGATGAGATAAAAAATGACAATCAGGAGATCCAGAAGAGTAAAGCCGCTCATTGATTCTCCATTCTATTTAATCCGGCAAGGGACAGCAAATAATTTATCTCAAAGTATCAGGGAATCTTAAAGAGCAATTGATTAAGCTTGATAACTAACGAAGTTTCTTGGGATCTTCCTGCTTTCCTATGTATAAATAGGATATTATGATGAACCTTTTAGGCAGATTGCCTCAGGCGGGTTTATTGTTCATGAGGCTAATAAAATGTATACAAATAAGATATGAGACGACCATAGAAACTTTCTTCTAAAACCTCGCCTCTAAAGGCTGTCTATAGTTTTTCTGGCGCCTTTAATTCTCCAGGTTTACCCGCCTAAAACTAAGAAGAACCTTAATTTTAATTTTAGGCAATCAATGAGCTAAAAGATATTTCTCGCTGCCAAAATAATGGCTGGCTGCTGTAGAAAACAGAGCAGGCGAAGGCGCAGCTTAATTCTGTTCTTTTGGCTTAAAATTTTATTATGCCATAAACTTCAAGTCTTAGCCCTGAATTTAGCAATGCTCATGATGCCTGAAGATTCAAGGCTTAGCCCTGAGAGCTATTGTCAGAATCAAATCAGCTTTTCCAGCTGGCTCTAATTAGCTTCATTCATTAGTCTGACTGGTATTAAAAAATTTCAGTCAGGCCCTGCTTAATAACAGATGAGGCTCTCATGGTTTTTATTACGTGGTCTCATAGGAATCAATGACTAATTATTAAAAAATTAATCGGGTAAAAATTAGCTCTTGCAAGTGATAAAAATCCTTTGATAATTTAAATTCTAAATTTTAGAAAGAGGAAAGAAAAATGGGTACACTCACGAATGTTGACTGGTTGATTGTTGCTTTTTATTTTTTTATCATCGCTTTAATTTCCTGGCTGGCCATTAAGCAGGGCCAGAAGACCTCGACTGACTATTTCCTGGCCGGTCGTCATCTTGGCTGGTTCATTGTGGGTGCTTCCATTTTTTCCTCCAATATCGGCTCCGAGCATCTGGTCGGGCTGGCTGGTTCAGGAGCCACCGATGGCGTGGCCATGGCCCATTATGAACTTCATGCCTGGTGTCTGCTTGTTCTTGCCTGGGTAATGGTTCCTTTTTACATGCGGGCCAGGATTTTCACCATGCCGGAGTTCCTGGAAAAGAGATTTTCGCCTGAATCCAGGACCTTTCTTTCTGTAATTTCTCTCGTGGCCTATATTCTGACGAAAATTGCTGTGGGTATTTATGCTGGCGGAGTCGTTTTCAGCGTTCTTCTTCCCGATGTTCATTTTTTAGGTCTTGATAGCTTCTGGGTCGGGTCAATTTTAGTCATTATCATCACCGGGATTTACACCATCCTGGGAGGGCTGAGAGCCGTGGCATATACAGAAGCCGTGCAAACTCTTATCCTGATTCTCGGTGGGGTGCTGGTGACTGTTTTCGGTCTCAAGGCCCTGGGTGGCTGGAGTGAGTTGCGATCCATTGCCGGTTCCGAGATGTTTAATCTCTGGAAACCGCTGGTTCCTTCTGGAGTTCAGGGAACCTGGGCGCCGGTTAAAGAGGCGAGTCGCATGGCCTGGTATTTTAATGATAATTATCCCTGGCTGGGCATGCTCTTCTGTGCTCCGGTCGTTGGGCTCTGGTACTGGTGTACTGACCAGTATATCGTTCAGCGGGCCCTTGGCGCCAGGGATGAGCGCGAAGCCAGACGTGGGGCCATTACTGCATCTTTTTTCAAGCTCTCCCCTGTTTTCATTTTCATTATCCCCGGAATTATTGCCTATGCTCTGGCCAGAAGCGGCAAAGTTCTGGCCATGCAGCAGGAATTCTTTGGTCCGGCTGGTGAACTAATTCGGGATAATGCCCAGAAAGCCTTCCCCTTGCTTGTGGCCCATGTTCTTCCGGCTGGGGTTCGAGGTATTGTCGTGGCCGGTCTTCTCGCCGCTTTAATGAGCTCCTTAGCGGGAGTTTTTAACGCCAGCTCCACTCTCTTTACCATGGATTTTTACACTAAAATCAATCCCAGAGCGAGCCAGCAGCGGCTTGTCTGGGTTGGTCGTTTGGCCACAACAGTCATGGTCCTGATCGGTCTGGCCTGGATTCCAGTGATAAGGGGTGGTAAGGGACTTTATGATTATTTACAGGGAGTTCAGGCTTATCTCGCCCCGCCTATTTTTGTTGTCTTCTTCTTGGGTGTTTTCATGAAGCGGCTTAATCGCACGGGCTGTCTCGCAGCTTTAGTGGTGGGTTTTATCCTCGGTATTTTCAGACTGGCTGTGGATACCCCGGTCAAGCTGATCAAAGGATTTTCTTATCCCCAGGGCTCGTTCCTCTGGATAATGAACCATATTTACTTTCAGTATTACAGCATTTTCATTTTCCTTGTCTGCATTCTGGTGATGATCATTGTTAGCTATTTGACCCAGAAACCTGATTATCAGAAAATTCAGGGCCTGACCTACGGGACGAGGACTCTTGAGGACAAGCGGCGGACAAGGGAGAGCTGGGGAACAGGTGATGTCATCGCTTCAATTATTCTGGTGCTGGCTATCGTCTGGGCTTATCTCTATTTCCGGGGCTAAATTAGCTTCCGTAACCGCTATGAAAGATGGCGTTTTTTGCTTAAAATTTTTCAGGTTAAAAAATGGTTTAATTAATTAAGATATGGTTTAATTAAGAAAAATTGATTAAAGGGGATGTTCTTTTTCGATTCGATGATTATTTAAGAAAGAACTTTTCCTATGGAAAAATCTTCAGGGTTGAAGATGCGTTCTCTTGTTTAAAAATTGATCTTAAAATATTTTCAAAATTTTTAAGGCAAGTTGAAATTGGGCCCTGGCCATGGCCGGGTTCGCGGCTCCGAGAGAAAATGCTGCGACCACATAAAGATTTCGGTGGATTATTTCTCAAAAGATTATCTGATCAGCGAAGGAACATGGCCAAAGCCTGATCAAGGAAAAAGAAGAATTCTTTTAGACTGCGGATACTGTTAATTTTCTTCAATAAATAAGCGGGTCTGAGATAAAATTCGCGGAAAGCTCTTTGCCTTAGTTTCCAGATTTCTTCTTTGGTTAGCTCCGCCGAACAAAAAACAGGAAAACAAGTGCTATCAAAAATTTTTATTTTCTCGTCAAGCCATCCCTTTTCAATGGCCTCCTGGCGCATTCGTGAGCCAATATCGGGTGTGGGCACAGTGAAGGAGGCATAATCACAATCAAGCTCCTTGGCTAATTTAATGGTTTCAAGCACTGATTGTTTTGTTTCTCTAGGAAGGCCGATAATAAAGTAGGCAAGAGTTCGAATTTTATATTTCTGGCAAATTTGGAAAGCCCTTTTGATTTGATCCTTTGTGGCTCCTTTGGAATATTTTTTCAGGATTTCCTCCTGACTGCTTTCTACGCCAATCATCATGGTATGACAACCTGCCAGCCTCATGGTTTTTACCAGATCTTCGGAAACAGTAGCGGCATGGGCATTGCAAACCCACGTAAAGTCAAGCCCATTTTCTTTCATTTTTTGGCAGAGTTCGAGAACCCTTTTCTTAGAAACAGTAAAGGTAGGGTCATTGAACATTATTTCCCTAATCCCAAGGGATTTCAAATATTTGAGCTCTTCAATAACGTTATCGACGTTCCGATAGCGATAGGGGATTGAGCCGGCGACACAAAAGCTGCACGTATAAGGGCATCCCAGCGAGGTTATAACCAGAGAAAAGGGCTTTCTTTTTGCCAGAGGGCTTTTATTCAGATGAAAATTAAAGAGCTCATGATGTGGCACGGGGATGGAGAAGTTCTGACCTCGTTTTAAATCGGGCGTGGGGATGAAAATTTCTTTGTTGCGGTAGGCTATTGTCTGATAAACTTTTTTCTCCCCCTGAATAAATTCTACAATCTCGGAGCTGATGAGATCCAAAATCAAAGCATCAACGGATGGAGCTTTTTCTAAAAAGTATCGGGCTTCAAAGAGAAACATTGAACTTGAGCCGAGGATAAGACAGGAATGTCGTTGCCTGACCTCATTAATGAAGCGGATGTCATTGTCCCAGGTGGCAGAGCCGGTGGTGAAAATAATGGCATCTGGCTTTAGGTCTATAATTTTCTTCATGCATTCAGACGGTCGAAGCTTTTCGGCAATTGCGTCTATAACTGAGAGCTCGAATTCTCGGAGGACTCCGCTCAGAATGATTAGATCTGATGGCGGCCAGTAGTAATTGGCTTTGGAAGAATAGCTTGTATAATAATCATGAAGATAGATTTTATCGCCCGGGCAGTGGAGAAGAAGAACCTTTTTTCTCATAGGCGATTTATTTTGAACCTTACCATCTTGATAGAATTATCTTAGAAAGAATATTTCCGAGAAAGTTTTTTCGTCTGGGCTTTATGGCTTGATGGGGGCAGGTCTCGCTACAGCAAAAACATCGGATGCACTGACTTCTGTTGATGAGCAATGTCTTATTACTAAGGGCAATGGCTCTCATGGGACATGAGTCTAAGCAAACTTCACAAAGAGTGCATTTTTTCTGATTAATAAATGGCTCCGTTTTAGTCATGGTCAAAATCAAACGATAAAGATAGGGGTTGTAAACTGCCGTCGTCGGAAGCTTAAAATTTTTGATAACACTTTTTTCAAGATCTTCACCTAAAACAGTGATTTCCTCCATTTTCCCTTTGCCCAGTCCGGCTTCGGCACAAAGTCTTGTTGTCAAGACTTTCATGGAAGGCACGTTGATAAGTTCCGTGGCCACCGCATCTGCAGCCACTGCGTCCTCACTGGCAATTATATAACCAATTTGCCTGGCTTCGCCGGCCGAAGGTCCATCGCCCTCCATGCCTTCAATCGCATCGAAAATAGTGAGACCTGGCCTTACTACGCCGAAAAGATCACGGATGATGGTGAAGAATTGTTCTGGCCTCGGGGCCAGGCGATGATATTCTGCCTTAATCTGTCCCGGAATAACGCCATAAATATTTTTGATGGCTCCAGTTATAATGTTTGCAAAAGTATGGGTTTTTAATTTGGGTAAAGAGACGACGAGGTCAGCTTCAAAGACTGTTTTGGCAATAGGAATAGAATGAACATGAGGGTTTTTAATTTCTGTAAGGCAGACCTGATCAAAGTCAAAATTGACAAGCTTTACTCCTTCCGTTTCAGCCACCTCTTCGGTTCCACTAATTTTAAGCGCCCTTTTGGTGAAGGTAACTCCCGCCTGACTTCCAGCTGAGCTTTCCCCGACCGTGATTTGGGCTCCACTTTCTTTAAAAATCTGGATGACAGCTTTTAAGAAAAGAGGGTGAGTATTGGCTGGAAAGCCATATTTCTTGGGCATCATGACATTTGGCTTGATGAGAACCTTCATTCCTTTTTGGATAAATTTGTTCACGCCTCCGATCAATTCCAGGGCTGAATTAATTTTCTGTTTTAAAAGAGGAAGATCATAGTCAGAGCATTTTACCAGGCTTACCTGACTCGAGAAACCAGAACTTAATTTTTTCCCCAATTTATTTCCCCATGTGATTTTCAATTCTAATCACCAGACAAAAGCGACAAAGATTTATAACAGATGGATGATTTTAAGTCAACCCAGTCAAAGCCGGGCTCAATTTGATTTATACAGAGAAGCCTTTCAATCGTCATACACCCTTTCCCTTTTTTAGCAATTCGTCTCATTCAGGCTTTTGTTAAGATGTTTATTAATTAGTTGACCAAAGATGTGGCGATTACTCCCTTTTTTCATATATTCGAGCGCGAGGGAATCTTGTCTTGGTCTGGAAGAACATACATAAAAGAGAAGTGTATTTGACAGTTACGGAATTGCATCTTAAAATTATAGGCTCATGAGAGAAAGTTTAATTCGTTTTCTGGTATGCCCGGCGTGCTCTCAAGATTTAACAATTAGCGATGCCAGCATTATCGGTAATGAGATTAAAGAAGGTAATCTACAATGTCGGGGTTGTGGCCAGGTTTATCCAATAACCAATTATATTCCCCGTTTTGTCCCTAAACCCCATTATCACTTGTTCCGCGAGACCTGGCGCAATTTTGGTTTTTCCTGGCGGCGTTTCGCCCGAATTTATTCTGATCCCCGGGATTTTCTTGACTGGATTAAACCTGTAACACCAGATTTTTTCAAGGGAAAGACAGTGGTGGACGCCGGCTGTGGCACGGGCATGCATGCTTGTTTTGCTGCCGAGTTTGGGGCTACTGATGTGGTGGCCTTCGACCTTAGTTCTTCAGTTGAAGTAGCCCGTGAAAATACTGCTCACCTTCCCCAGGTTCACGTTATTCAAGCCGATATCTATCATCTTCCGCTTAAAGCAGATTTTGATTATGTTTATACCATTGGCGTGTTGCAACATCTTCCCGATCCAGCCTTAGGCTTTCTCAATCTGGTTCGTCTGCTAAGAAAAGGCGGCTGCCTTTCAATCTGGGTCTATGGCTTTGAAGGAACTGGTTTTGTTCGTTATGTGGTCGATCCAATCAGGCGGTTAACTTCGAAGATGCCCCTTCCCCTGGTTTATATGATGAGTTTCGCTCCAACCGCTTTGGTTTTTCTCTTAACCAGAATCATGAGATCAGTCCGAAATAGATTGGCTAGTCGTGGCCAGGGAGAACTCCTACGCCGCATTCCTTTAGGTGAATATTTAGCCTATATGTCCCAGTTTAATTTTCATTATCTCCACAATTCTATTTTTGATCAGTTGATCGCACCCATAACTAAATATTTCCATCGACAAGAGGTAGAAAATTGGTTTAGACAGGCTGGTCTGAAAAATGTTGAGATCAGTTCCCGCAATCAAATAAGCTGGCGTGGATTTGGCCAGCGAGTTGAGGTTTAAAATTCTGTTTGTGAAAAAGATTTTTAATATTGAAAAGAATAATTCACAGATAGTTTCATGAATATCTATAGAAACACACTGGATAAGTATTTACATTCGGTCATGTGGGGCGAGGAAATTTCTTTCTGCTGGTAGCTTTGATTTCTGTCACATGAAGTAAATAACTGGCCAATTTCTCTGACCTGCAAAAAAGATTGAAATCCTGACTTTTGTGGCTATAACTATTGCCGAGACAAAGCCAAAACTGGCTATCTTGGGCCAAATAAAATTCAGCTCAGAGGGAGCGGAGGCGAGGATTATAACGGCAGAGATAAGCTTCAAGCCCCTGTTCTTTGACTATTCTGATGGCTTTCTCCCAGGAGACAAATCTTTTGAGGCGAAGGGACTCAAGGGCCCGGACGATGCTTAATTCCACTTCACTTCTTTCACTGGCACGGCAGACCGGGCTTTCAAGGCAATTAAAAAGAAGGGCATTGGCCTCAGCATAGCTTATAGGCTTAACTGGCCCATGTTTTTCTCTCCACTCACCTGCAGAAAGAGTGTCATTGACATGGCTCATTATAAGATATGTGGCCCGGCCAATTAGCTTGAGATTACTTGGATTAACTGCAGTCATGGTATTGCCCACGACCCGCCCCAGAAGAGCCATGACGGCCGTGGAATGGGCGTTGAGAAGCATTTTCAGAACAAGCTGTTCTCTTAAGCCTAGGGGATCATCCCCTGAAAAGGGGACACAAACATTTTTTGCCCTTCTGAGAAAGGAACTTTTTTCGATTTTTCTTTTAAAAGTCTCTTCAGACTCATCGCCCATAAAGACCAGAGCAAGACTGGTCTTTTTCTCTGAACAGAGCCGGGCGAAAGCCTGCCAGCAGGAATCTTTCTGATTCAGTTCTTTAATTTCTTCATTCAGGCCAACCATCAGACCAAGATCACCGTCTTGCGGGGAACGTCTCTGGATATTTTCCTGAGAAAAAGAAAAATCGTATAAGTTCTGCTGTTCCTTACCAGCTTTGAGGAGACTCTGAAGGGCCACCTCCCGCAGGTAGGGGTCATGAACCTCTCTGGCCAGAACAGGCTGGTAGAAATTGAAATCAAGTCCCCGAAAGCTCCTCCCCAGGAGCCGATGCCAGGCTTCAAGATGATTCCGGGCTTCTGTCCAGACCTGGAAAAGCGAGTGACGCTTCTTTTCGGTTACCGGATCGAGGGGTGAAAGATGGAAGGTTGGGCTTCTTTCAGCCCCATCAATAAAAACGGTGAGTAAAGCTCTCTTAGCGAAATAAGTTGTTCTTTTCCCCCTCTGATAGGTTCGGGCCTCAAGGTCAGTCAGGGTGGCTATTTCCCGGCTACAGGAAAGAAGAGAAGAAACAAGCCGGGAAAAGGAGCGAAATTCCTTTTTAAAATCTGGCTCCTCTTTAAATCCAAGCCGGGCTAACTGCGTCCTGTTCAGATGTGAGGCCAGGAGTTTAAAAACAGCCCTTTCAAGAATGAGGCCAAGGACAAAGGTTTCGATGGTTGTCGCCTGCATGCGAGTGGAACCGGTAATGGCCTGGGGTCCGGTCGTCAGGTTGATTTTGGTGATAGCGGGGCAAGCCAGCACCTGCCGGCTTCTTTCAAGTACTTCAAGGACCAGGTCAGGATTGTTATAAACAAAATAAAGATGATTTCTGGCCTCAGCTTCATCGGATTTCCATTTTTCAGCCGCAGCCAGAATCGCTCCAATAACGGAAGAGGTTTCGCCGCCCTCAGTAATGCAGAAAACCACATCACCCCTGGTAATTTTCCTGTCATCTACCTGAAGTCGGCCAATTATCTGGAGGTCTTCAAAACCTTCAAGAGCACTGATCAGGGCCCGGTCGCCACCTGTCATCTCGCCGACAAGGCGATCTTCAATCCGGGGTGGAAGAAGGGAAAAAAGGGATTTCCACTGACGCTTATTCTTCCATCTTCGCCAGAAAGGCCGCCACAAGCTGCTTTCCATGAATTTAGCCAGACGGCCAGTGGAGCCACAGCCATAAAAGAAGATTTTATTCCCTTTCTGGAGGGCCTGGACGATAGCCTGAGAGGCTCGCTCGAGCTTTTGAATTTCAGCTTCATCTTCAGCCAGACTTTCTAATTTGCGGGCAATATCCTCATCCACGCCAAAAAGAAGTTTTAAACCTTTTTCAGTATCCCCTTTTACCACCTGACTGAGATTCCAGGTAAGGGGATGTCTTTGCTCGGTTAAAAGATGGTGGAGATGAAACTGAGTCTTATTTTTTACATAGTCGAGAGAACGAGGTGAGGGTTTAATTCGAAGAAGCTCCAGAATGGAAATCGCTTTTTCCTGCATTCTCCCTTGCGCTTTATTTTTCAAGCTTTCAATCCAAGCTCAAGCTTTATTCCAGCCATTTTTCTTTAATAATTGCCCTTCCTGCTGCCTTGGCCTTTTCCTGAGTCATTTCCTGATTTAATCATCTTTTTCTGTTGCTCCTCCTCCCTTGGCTGAATATCTCAAATCACATCAGTAAAATACTTTCTCCCTTTTAATTTTAGCTTTTTTCTTTATTTTTTTGATCTTATCTTTTTTAATTTCTTAAATTTTGATTTTATATTTTTCTTATATAGAAAGAAAGGCTGAACAAATTGGACAAATTATAGATTGGCTTAGATCTAAATTCAGCCTGGTGATAAAAAATCAGAGGACAAGCTGCCGGCGGCGCCAGCGCAATTTCATCGTGAGCACCCGGTCAGTGGAAAAGATTCTGGCCGTAATGATGACCAGAACAATGAAAACCGCCAGCATATAAATTATCCCGAAGGCAATACCTCGATAATTATGGAATAAAATGTTCTGGGTCGTCATAAAGGGGTGGGAGAAGGGGATAGCATAGATGACGATTCTGGCTGGCCAGGAAAGGGCTCTCAAATCGGTGAAGATGGAAAGAAAGTAGGGAATCATGACAAGAAGTAAAAGGGGCATAATCAAACTCTGGGCACTGCGATAATCTTCAGCTAGAACACCAAGAATTGTGGCCAGAGCCAGAGCACAGAGAATGGCCAGAAAAAGAGATATTAAAAGGATAAGACTGCCGGATGTAGTCAGGGAGAGACCAAGCTCTTTAATTATCGGGGCCAGGCCGCCGGCCACCTGGGTGAGATCGCCCGTGAAGCCGCGCATATACCATCTGAAGCCGGCCAGATAAATTAAAGTTGAAACCAGGCCAACAATACCTGCCGCCAGCATTTTAGCAGCGACTATAGAGGAACGAGAGATGGGCACCGTGAGGAGAGTTTCTAGGGTCTTATTTTGTTTTTCCATGGCAATAGCTGAGATGACCATCTGGGAGGAGTAAATAAGAATCATGGCCAGAATGATGGGCACAAAAATGGACTGGGTATACATGAAGGCAGCAATGGCCGAGGCCGAAGCTTCAGCTTTCTTGTCGCGGACAATAACGAAATCCCGACTCTTAAGGGGCTTTTTAAGATTGTCAGGCGAAATTTCAGGCAATTTCCTTTTGAGGGCTTCGTTGGAAAGATAATTATTGGCTGTTTCCAGGATAACCCGAAATATCTCTGAATAACGGGCTGCACCAAGAGAGAAACTTCTTAAAAAAGTGTAGGTTTCGATTTCCCGGGGTTCAAGCTTTTCCACGCCCTCACCCAGCCCCGGAGGGATAACCAGGACAAAATTGAGATTCTTTTGCCGGGCTAAACGAAGGGCCTCTTCTTTATCACCGGTTTCAAATTCGTCTATCTCAAAGCGAACGAGACGAAGATTATCCAGAAGGCCCCGGGAAAAGGAGGAGCGATCCAGGTCGAGAACGCCTAGACGGCGACTGGTTTCGGCCCTTTTAGCCTCAACCCGGGTCATCTGGCCAATGAAATAAAAAATAAATAGCGTAAAAATAAGAGAAAAAATCAGCTGTTTATTGATGAGTTCCCTGATTTCCTTGATTAAAAGGTTGGAGAATTTTTTCATTGGACTATCCTCCTGAAGACAACTTCCAGATTGGGCGCCTCATATTTTTCTTTCAGCTCCTGGGGAGTGCCAATAGCCAGGATTCTCCCCTGATCAATAAGAGCCACGCGGTCAGAAAGATATTCCACCTCGAGCATATTGTGGGACGAAAGGAGAACCGATAGGCCCTCCCGGGCATAGCTTTTGATAATTTCTCTTACCTCTAAGGAATTAATCACATCCAGGCCTGAGGTGGGCTCATCGAGGATAGCCAGAACGGGCTTGGTCATGAGAGCTCGGGCCAGCAGCAATTTCCGCACCATGCCTTTACTATAGGTTCCTACCTTGTCTCTGAGTCTTTCACCCAGACCGGCAATAGCTACAGCTCTTTCGATAAATTCCTGGGTTTTTCCAGAGGAGCTGTCGTAAAATCGGGCCATGAAGCGAAGGTAATCAATTCCGGTGAGATGGCGATAAGCTCCGGCCTCCTCAGGCAAATAGCTTATATTTTCCCTGAATTTCTCAGGGTTTTGTTTGAGATCATAGCCCAGAAGCTTAACTTTCCCTCCTGACATCGTCAGAAGAGTGGCAATAATCCTCAGAGCTGTGGTTTTGCCAGCTCCGTTAGGACCGATGAGACCGAAGATTTCTCCCTCCTTGACCTCAAAACTGATACCTTTCAGAGCTTCAAATTGGCCATAAAATTTTCTCAATCCTTCTACTTCTAAAACTACGGCCATCCAATCCTCCAGATTAAAAAAAATTTTAACACATATTTATAGCATATTTGGGCCTGATTTTCTTCTAATAATACGAATGAATTGGATTTTGGTTTATTTTCGGTCCCGAAAATTTTTATGAATATTCCAGGGACATAACTGATCAAAAAATTATGGCATTATCCTAAAGTTTTTTAATTTCTGAAAACTTTTTGCGCCGAAAGTCCCCTTATGGGATAATAGCCTGAAATTTTTTGTTAAATTAAGATTTTATATATGAGTTAAATTTTATAACCCAGCGAGAGAATATATCTCAGGCCGCCAAGATCAACCGTCTGGTCAAAGGGCTTCACCTTGAGATAAACATATTTGGTTTCTATTCTGAAAAAGAATCTGGAGCGAAGATTGAATTGAAGACCTCCAGCTCCATGCAGAGAAATATCCCGATGATTAACCCGATAGCGAACATAGGGGCTTTCTATATCCTGACGGTAAAAATAGGCGCCACTTCCGATTTTAAGGAAGGGAGTGAATAATTTTAAACTTCGATGAAAATTGACTGAAAATTCAAGGCCGGATATTTTCAAAACGCTTGGCTCTTTATAAAGACCTATAGGCGCCTCTTTTCTGTAGCCTCCTTCGAAGGCAAATTCAGCGGAGAGAAGTTTGGAAAAAGAGAGTTCAAGATAAGGGATAAAAACAAAACCTGATCCATAGACTTTATTTAAATAGTTATCATTAATTTTTCTCACGCCAGCTCCAAGCCCCAGCCTCAAATCAGAAGCCAGGATTTTCTCGGCGTTAAATGAGTGGAGAGGATTCAGGATTAGAAAAAAAAGTAAAAGGAAACGAAAACGAGCCGCTCTCTCTGGTCTTTGGCGCATCGCAAAATTCAAATTATTCTCCTCTTTATTCTTATTTTCCTCTTTAGTTCTAACTCTTTTCTTCTCAATTCTTATTTTATGAATATTCAGTCCAAATAAATTCAATCTGATTAAATTCTTCCTGATTCGATTCAATCCATTCATAAGACACTTCGAGCCCTTTATCTTCTCGTATATTCTGGATGACTCTCATTTCCCTGTTCATCAACTGAGGTTATTTTATAAAGAAATTCCTCATCCCGCAGCAAACCCCGGTGGTCAAATTTAAAAGTGTCTGGCCCGAGCTCAGCCAGAAGAACGAACTGAGACCCCTTTTCTTTTAAATTGAGGGCATAAAGTCTGTAGCCGGCGATTTTTCTCTGATTTCGGTCATTCTGGCGCCAGGTTAAACAATCGATATATTCCTTGAAAAAACCAAAATTATTTTCGATTCTTTTAACTGCAAAGTGAGTTGGAGGATAGATTTTTCTCAGGGGAAATGAGGCGGCTTTAAAAGTATCAATAATCCCCCAGCCCATAAAATTATCAGGATGGGAAGCCCGGCTGGCGGTTAACTTAAGGGCCTGCATGACCTCCAGATTGGACCAGTCTGGATTGGCTTCAAGGATAAGAGCTGCAGCGCCGGCTACAAGGGGGCAGGAGAAGGAGGTTCCGGAAACATAAACATAGCCATCAATCTGGGAATCAGAGGCGGTGTAAACGGAACGGCCCATGGCCATCACGTCGGGTTTAATCCGGCCATCGGCTGTTGGGCCTACGGAGCTGAAACTGACCCTCTGGCCCTGGCTATCAACAGCGCCTGCAGCCAGAACCCAATAACTATCGGCGGGGGCTATGAGGGTATTCTGAACAGGCGGTCTGGCCAGCCCTTCATTGCCAGCAGAATTAACTATGAGTAAGCCTTTGCTCGCGGCAATATTGGCACCGCGCGTGACAATGGCTGTTTCTCCGTCCATATTTTCCCAGGTGTAATCTTTTTCACCATGAGTAAAACGATTCAGATAGCCCAGGGAGCTACTGACGATTCTGGCGCCTGAAACCTCAGCCCATTCCAGGCCGGCCACCCAGTGGTCCTCTTCGATGTGTCTCTCCCAATCGGTGTTCTCTGTTTTGGCCAGAAGAAAGGTAGCGTTATAGGCAGGGCCGATGAGCTTTCCGGGGTAAAAACCGGCGATGACACCCAGGGTGTTGGTTCCATGGTCACCTTCACCCATCTGGCCGGGCTCATCGGCCACATGGGGATCGTTGTTAACGAAATCCCAGGTGGCCATTATTTTAAGATGGGAAAAGGCCTGATGGGCCAGATTATTAAAGCCTGAATCGAGCATAGCGATGATAATTCCCCGGCCACTCAGGCCAAGGTCATGAAGGGGTGGCACATTAATCTGGGCCACCTGGGTATAGGAAGGGCCATAATCAAAAAGATGAGCTTCCCTCTGATCGACTCTATTTTGCTCGATTTCTTCATCGGCGGGAGGAATTTTAAAGCGAAAGATCTTTATTTCCTCTATCCGGGAGACAAAAGGCCAGGAAGCAATTTTCCTTAGATTGGAGCCAGAGGCTTCAGCGGAGATAGCATTTAGCCAGCGGGAAGCATGGCGTAAGCGGCTAAGAAATGGTCTGACCTTAAGGATATAATTTTCCCAGACAGGAACATCAAGTTCATCGGTAATTTTTTCGGGATCAAGGAGCCTCAATCTCCGCAGGAGAGTTTCCTGGCGAAGACTGGCTCGAGCTTCAATGATTTTCTGCTCTAAATCCGGGCCTTTATCGGTGAAATAAATCCAGACGGAGAATAAATTGTTTTCAGCCTGAGAGATCTTTTGGAGCAGGGAGGCTGATATTTTTTCAATTTCAGACGGCTTAAATGGCGAAGGAAAGAAAGATGCTCCAGCCAAAAAAAGAAAAATGGCCAGAGCAGGAATAATCGATCCAAGAGAAGGCTTTTTTATTGTTCGGGTCAGCGTCCTGAGCTCCTTTATTCTTTGCTTTCTTTCAAGCGGCCGATCAATTCTTATCAATAAAATTATGTTATATTTCCAGTTATAAAGGCAAATTGATTTCAGGAGGGCAAATTGATTTCTCTTTTAGCTGAAAATTGCGTCCGGGCTAAAGGGAGAAAAGATAAAAGGCAAGGCAGAAGTCAGGCCTTTCGGTATGGGGCCGAAGAAGCAGAGAAATTTGTCAGGTGGGTAATTAAAAAGCCCGGTCTTTATTTTTAGCTCGCTTAAATTTAGAGCGACCAGGCGATTTAGCGCCATCAGGTCAAAAAACAGGCTCTTATCAAATTCAGTCGAGGAGAATGTGACCAGGGAAAAGGAGAGGCCATGGCTATCCTGTTTACTTTGATGTCGTTACTATTTATCAAGCAAAACAAATTGCTCCCTCTTTATCCTGCTCTGGTATTTTAAGCCCGATCATTATCTTTAATTCATTAAGTTTCTCAGACAGCCAATTAGGTAGAGACAAGCTTTAGGTGTAACATCATGTGCAGACTTGAGTTTCAGGATGAAGCCAGCTGGAAAGACTTCTTCCACTTTTTTTAACATCTTAATCGAAAGACGAGATAAAAATGATTAATTATTCAGAAATTCTTATAATTGCAGGGGAAAGAAAGGAAACTGAAAAAGAAATGAAAGAAAAAATAAAGGAGAAAGTAAGATTAAGACAGCATGGACTGAAGACGAGGATTTAGGGTTCAGATTTGAAGCTGAGATTAGAAGCTGAGATTTAAGGCTAAGATTTAAAGCTTAGTTAATGATTTCCAGAAAGAAAAATAAGCTTCGAGAGTCGAAAGGCGAAGTTGCGGGCTCAGCTCGGCCTGGGCGATAAAGCCTCCCCTTTCCCAGAGGGAAGAAAGTATCTGCTCTCCCCAGGCCTGAATGTCTCTTTTCCTGGCCCGGCCGAGATAGGTGGCCAGATCCGAGCTTCCCCAGAAGGTCACTTGACCCCGAAAGGAAGAGAGAGGCTTTATTCCCATAAGGAAAAGCTGACAGTTAATGGCGCTTATGCCTATTTCAATCAAGTCAGGTAAAAGGTCAAGAATATAGCCATCTGAATGGAAGAAGATGAATTTTTTATATTTTCTGGCTATCGAAGCATATTCAGAATAAAGGGGCTTGAAGAGCGAGCGGAAGAGTTCTGGAGAGACAAGAAGACCTTTCTCGCCTCCCCAGTCGTCCATGAGGCAGAGGCCATCAACCCTGGTTTCAGCCCACATTTCGAGCTCCTTCATCAGGAACTCATGGAGGCGACGCAGGAGATAAAAAAATTCTGGTGGCCTCTGCTTGAGGTCTGAAAATAATTTTTCCGGTCCACGCAGAAGTTGCAACCTTTCGAAAAGTGAGATCCAGCTTGAGGCGAGCACAAAGCGATCCGTGGAGCAACAGAAATCATTGACCCTTTCTTTATCCAGATTTAACCGGGTTACGGGTTCGCGCCAGTTTTCCAGATCTTCCCATTTTCTTATTGGTGGCGAAATCAATTCTCCCCGGAGACTGCCAGGTATCTTTCTGAAAAGACATCCCCACTCATCGGAATAAATCAATTCGCCCTTTTTTAATCTCTTTTCAGCCGGCGGAAGGCCAAAGGCAGGGCAGAAAATTAAGTCGTCGGGAAAACAGCGTCTTAGCTTCTGCCAGAGAGGCTTTCTTTTTAAAGAACTTAAATAGCCCTCTGGCCAGACAGGCCAGATCTGTCGAGGTATCCGCGGCGGATGGTCAAAATTCAGGGTTTGCCTGACAAGGTCGCGCCGCTTTTTTCTTCTTTTCCCTGCATTCATTCCTTTAATTATATTTTTCTTTCATCCCATTTGTTTTTTCATTCTTTAAACCTGAGCTTTTTCTTTCCTTCACCTGAATTTATTTCTTATTCTTCCTTTGAGGCGCGGTGAAAAGACAATTTTTAAATTTCTTAATTTGGCTTAATTCTATCCCAGGAAGCAAAAAAAGAGCAAGTGGCCTTGCTTCTTAAATATCCGCTCTGAAGATTTAATTTTAAACCGGACCTGCTCTTCTTGGTTTTCCCTTTCGGGTTAAAAATTTCTGTCCCGGCTAAAAATTCATTTTCCAGGGTTTTAAAGCAGTCATGAAAAAAGTTTAATAAAACCCTTAGAAACAGCTAAAATCCCTTTCCAGAAATTTCATTCCACCTGAGAAAAAAATTTTTTTCCGGCTTTTTCTTCAGGCTGATAGAATCAAAATATTTTTTCTCTGACCTTGATCTTCCGGGCCTCAAGCCCCTTAAGAATAAATTGGAAACAGACAGGATCAAAGCCTAAATATTCAGGCGGAATTATTCCCTTCTTCTTGATCATGCCCTGAGCGAAGGCCCGGGCAATCATGGTGGCGGTATAACCTGTTGTCCTGGCCATACTATGGATACCTGTTTCTGGATCATAGTGATCAATGAGCTCATAGACAATTCTCAGGGGGCGCCTGTTCTTTTCGCCTTCAGCCACAAGGCGTAGGACGGTCATATCCCTTTCTCCGGGCTGTAACCTCAGTCGATCAAAAAGGATTCGGGCAGTCAAATCGCGGGGTCTTATCAGGCCACGATTTACTCTAATGGGCTCATCGTCAAAAAAACCGGCAGATTTGAGCATCATTATTTTTTCTCTGTGTCCTGGATAACGAAGGGTTTTTTCCTGCATGGTGGGAAAATCAAGGGTTTTAAGCAAGGTTCTCAGGCCGTCAGTGGCGAAGGCCTCCAGGGTGCCGATATTTTCGAACTCAATCAATTCAGGGTCAGCCAGGGCAGGGGTGATGACAAGCTCTCCCCTGATTTTCTGACGAGCCGGCCTTAAATATTCATCAATCAAATCAGAGGGAGAAAAGACAGTTTTATACTCCAGAGGCCAGGTGCGCACAGCAGGCAACCCCCCAACATAGATGGTCAATGATTTTCTCCTGTCCATTATAGTCTGGGCCTGACCGGCGAGCATGTTGCTGAGACCAGGTGCGACGCCGCAATCAACGAAAGCCGCCACCTTTTTTCTCCTGGCCAGTCCATCAAGCTCAAAGGGGTCTTCCGGTCCAAAGGTAAGATCAACGACATTTTTACCAGCCTCAAGACAGGTCTCAAGGACCTTAAATCCAAGATGGCCTGGAACAGCATTGATGATAAGATCAAAATTTTTGATGGCCTTCTTAAGTTCGGCCGGATGGGAAACGTCCATTCTCTGAGCAAAAATCAGGCCTCTATCTTTCAAAGAGTCCAGGGCATCCTGCCTTAAATCAACAACCGCCACCTGAAACTGTTTATCAGCAGCTAAATCAAGGGCTATGGCTTTTCCCACCAGTCCCACGCCGAGAATAATTGTTTTCATGGTTTTCCTCCTTACGAAAATAGGGAGTGAATCAAATGAAGGGGGGGCAAAAGAGCTTAAAGGCCATTGAAGAGATTGACGTACATAATTAAAGCGGCCTGGATGAGGAGAGAAAAAAATTTTAGAGAGCATAAATTTTGCCGTTAAAGTTAATTTCTTTCAGGTTATTAACCACAGGAAAAAGAAATATGTCTTGAAGCAGGACCTTAGCCTGGAAGGGGCTATTATCTTTATTAGCCATAGAAGAAAGAAATACATTCAAATATTCAGGGGAAGAGTTCAGGTGCCTTCGCCTCATGAGCCATAACAGCCTGCTTTATTTTTATAAATAAATTCTCCCACATTATCTCCCTTTTCTCTGAATAAAATCAAACCGATTTTTTCTCGAAATTAATTCTTTTTATCCAGAGATGTTACTATTTCTACTAATTATTTTTTTTGTCCTTGCACCACTGGTCAAGCCAGGAGAGCACTGTTTCATGCCAGAGGAGGCTGTTCTGAGGTTTTAAGACCCAGTGGCCTTCATCAGGGAAATAAAGCAACTTACTCGGGATGCCCAGACGCTGCAGGGCTGTAAAGGTGGAAATACCCTGAGTGTCAACCACTCTAAAATCCAGGGCTCCATGAATTACCAGCATGGGTGTTTTCCAGTTTTTAACGTAATTGATGGGATTATGTTTTTCATAGCCTTCAGGATTTGTCCAGGGTGTCCCTTCATGGTCCCATTCCGGGAACCAGAGTTCCTCTGTATCAAAATAGGCCATCCTTTCATCAAGATTGCCATCGTGATTGACAAGACAGCGGAAGCGATCCGGCCAGTTGCCAGCAATCCAGTTAATCATATATCCCCCAAAAGAGGCACCCAGAGCAGCTACCCTCTCGCTATCCATCCAGGGATAGCGTTCTAGGGCAGCCGCCAGTCCTTTTTTCAGGTCCTCAAGGGGTTTGCCGCCCCAGTCACCGCGAATGGAATCAGTAAAGGCCTGACCATAGCCGGTGGAACCATGAAAATCAACCATGACGGCAGCATAACCAGCTCCAGCATAGATTTGAGCATTCCAGCGATAATGAAAATGATTGCTGAACGAGCCCTGAGGACCGCCATGAATCAGGAAAGCCACTGGATATTTCTGGCCGGGATCAAAATCTACAGGCTTAACAATATAAGTATAAACGGTTTCATCGTTCCAGCCTCTGAAGGAAAATTGCTCATAGTCGCCCATTTTGATTGAGGCCAGACGGGAAGCGTTGATCCTGGTGATGGCTTTCATCTCCTGGCCATCAGGCCGAACGGAGTAAAGCTCAACCGGCGATTTTAAATTATCCAGGCCAAAAATGATTTTATCTTTCAGGGGACGTGGCGAGGTGATGAAGCCATCACGGACAACTGTTTTAACCTGAGCGGTTAGAACATCAATGGCAAAAAGGGATTGCTGGCCAAGATTGGGCGCAACAGCATAGATAAAGCGGCTATCGGGGGACCAGGCAATTTCAGCCGGTGAGCGATCCCAGTTTTCAGTTAGAAGCTTTTCCCGGCCTGAAGTCCAATCCCTTAAAACAATTCGATAGCGGTCTGATTCATAACCAGGTCTTTTCATGGCCAGATAAGCCAGGGTTTTTCCATCGGGAGAGAAAAGAGGCATTGTGTCCCAGGCAGGATTGTTTTGAGTTAGGGAGATGGGCTGTTTTGAGCCATCAGCGGGAACAAAATAAAGGTCAAAGTTGGTTGACCAGGCCTCTTCGCGGCCAGCATTCTTAGTAGTGAAGATAAGCCCCTGGCTATCAGGCGTAAAGGTAATTTCTTCCGGCCCGCCAAAGGGCTTGGAGGGAGTATCAGCATCCAGACCGACCATAAGCTTGTATAGCTTTTTATCTTCAATTCTGAACGCAAAAAGATGGGAGCAGCGACCATCCTTCCAGGTATCCCAGTGCCGGATGAAAAGGCGGTCATAAATGCGGCCGCTGCTTTTCCTTTTGGCCAGTTCATCAAGCCTCCTTTTGGTATCAAAGGGACAGCCCTTGTCGGGGAAGACTTCCATGGTAAAGGCAAGATAGCGGCCATCAGGTGAGACAACGAGGTTGCTTACATCTAGGGGCAAATCAGTTAATTGAAAGGCTTCACCTCCAGCGAGATTTATCTGCCAGACCTGGGAGGATCCGGAGCGGGTGGAAAGAAAGTAGATGTAGCGTCCACAGGGGGACCAGCGAGGGTTGAAATCAGAAGCCGGATGGGTGGTAAGCTGACGTAAATTCTGACCATCAGTACCGACAAGCCAGAGGTCAGTGCGACCCCGGTTGGCCTCAAGATCGGCTTTCCACAGGGTAAAAACAATCCACCGGCCATCAGGCGAAACCTGGGGATCAGATATTCTTTCCATGGCCAGCAAATCATGAACGGAGAAGGGATGGGACGCCTCTCCCTCAGCCGCAGGAAGCGAGATCGCCTTAACCCAGAAAAGGAGAGAAAAAATCGTTAAAATTATGATAAAACCAAATGGCCTCAGTTTATATTTTTTCATCCTTTCCTCCTTGCCAGGCAATTATAACCCAGATCATAGGTCCAGGTCATTAAAAAGAGTGATAAGATGCTGGAAATAGATTGAAAACCGGACATGAGATCAAACTCATAGCTGAAGGCAAAATAAAATTGAATCAGCAGGCCGGAGCTCATCCATAGCTGGTGCTACCTCCAGAGCCCTTTTTATAGATAATTGATTCAAATGGGCCCACGTGCGAGGAAAAAATTTAAATTTTTTATCTATTTTTTAACCTGAATTTTTTATGCTGATTATTTTACCCTGGATATAGAAGATTACATAATGTAAAAAAAGGATCTTCCGGGTTTTGTATGGGTAACCCTGGAGAATTAAAAGCCTCTGGAGAGCCTTTTTATGAGCTGTTTTAGACGAGATGTAAAAACAAAATGGCTATGTTGCTCTCATATCTTATTAATTTCCTTTTAATTAACCTCAGGCGCAATAAACCCGGCTGAAATAAATTCGCTGAAAGGCACATCCAGATCCCACATTTTTGCCTACAAGAAAGTCGGAATTACCTTAAAATATAAAGAAAAGCTTTTGAATGAAGGTCCAGACGCGTACGTATAAAAAGCCTCTCTTTTACTAATTCAAATCAGATTCTTCTGGTTAAGCTTTATCTCAGCGCGAAAGGCGAACTGTGGCCGTCGCTTTTTTTGTCGGGTCGCTTTCCGAGACAGCCTGAAAGGTCAGAACAGCCTGTCTAGAACTATCTTTGTCCACATAAACATAAACTGTTACTGGAGCCGATTTTCCAAATTCAACTGCAGCCAAAGCATTGGGGAGCTTAACTTCCCACCCTTGGCCTTCAATGGAGGCGGAGAGCCGATAGAGATCATATTTAATGAAGTTTAAAGTCGGTGAAGGGTGCAGGTCTGGTTCGACTGGCCTTAATTGGCCGGTATTTCTCAAAACAGCTGTTATCGTGTTGAGCCCTTCCTTCATTCTTTGATTGGCCGGCGCTTCGAGAGCCACACCTCTCACATGGGGCCCTGAACCATCAAGGGAGCGAACGCCAATTTGATAGACAAGGATTCCCTTCTCATCGCGACGAAGATCGATGATATAGAAATGAAGCCGGTTTGGTTCATCAATGTATTCAAATTTGCTGCCAGAGTCTGTCCCGGCATGAAAAAGGGCGTCGTTAAGTTGCCGGTAATCTGCGATGGTGGCCATGACTTTTTCCCCACCGGGGCTGATATAATCAACCATATTTATATCTTCCGGATGGGCATCTATGACCCAGATATAGCTGTTAAAGGCATTGGGTCCGCCATTGTTGCCGCGAAGATTATCTTTATTTTTAGCTATGAGAACACCATTATCTGGACAGAAAGAATCAAAACCGATTCTCTGGACGACTTCTACGGAATAGAAGTTATAATTGGGAATACCTGGGGAAAGGGGATTCGTGGCCGGGTCGTCAGGCGGAGTCATATCAGCCGGTTCAGAGCCATCGAACCTGACGGTGATTCCAGTAAAGGTTCCCGGAAGGGGGTCAACAGCCCGGGCAGTGACTTCGACCACGGCCAGGCCGCTTCGGGCCAGGCCAGTCCGGCTCAGTTGGAGCAGTTCGCCCTCGCGGATGAAGCCACAGGCCAGACGATTTCTAATCATTAAACCCGGAGGTGCGGCTGCTCCGGCTATGGGTGGAACTACCCAGCGCCGATGTAATCCGCCAGGCCCATTAAAACAGCCTCGATCCATGATATCCCAGGTGCCAGCAGCAGCACGGCGATAGGGCTTAACATAGGGATTGTTATTCAGGTCTGGAAGACGAAAGGCGAAATGCCCGAGCTCATGGGCAATTGTGCCTGAATTTTCACCTTGTCGCATCGAGGACAGACCCCATTGCTGGGAGCCGGCGAGCCAGCTTGTCCATTCTACATATCTCGTAGGCACCCAGCGTGGCATGGCCGGATTGGGATTGCCCCATTCTGGTGGAATGTCCTCCTTGCTCTTGAATTTCATCACGCCGAATTCCATCCAGACCCCGGTTTCATCATAACCTGCATAAATGCGCAGAATGGCGTCATAATTTTTTCGGATATCCTGGCCCACTGCTTCTATCCACAGAGCGTCACAATCCTGTTCCAGGCGACCAGCGGCCCTGGTTCCATCCGGCGTATAGTCATTCTGGCCGTATTCGTTGAGGCCATAATACCAGTGGGGCCGGGGCAGGCGGTAGGGGCCAAAAGCATCTACTTGCGTAAGGCCAAATTTGCCTCTTGATTGCTCCATCCAGTATCTGTGAATATTTAAGCCATGATTTAATTCTGTGGGTTGGGTGAAGAAGTCGGCATAGAACTGGGGTACCTTTTCCCGGGGAATGGGATCAACCTGGGGATTACCAAAAGGATCTGAGCCTTTGGGCAGGGTAATGACAAAAGGTTGATCGGGAAAATCAACGGCCACCACGGCCAGTTTGAACCCTTTTTCAGGTTTAATGGAAGGGTCAGCCCAGTCGCGACCGGGGAGAGGTCGGTAATCATCCCAGGTCATGATTTCGTGATGTTTGACCTGCTGGGGGTCAATGGGTGGAGGGAATTTGGAAGAACTATCAGGCTGTTTTTTGCCCGGTGCAGGGAAAAAGACCAGGCCAAGGGAAAATAAAATAAAAAGAGAAAAAAGAGTGCCCTTTGAACTGTGAAATCCCGCAAATTGAGCTAATTCCCTGGTCCTTTCCATTTAAATAACTCCTTATTTTTTTAATAAGCCTCATGCTTCAGGGTCTATGATATTTAATATATCAGGCGTTGGTCAAGGCTAAAAGGGAAAAGGTAAAAATATAAAGCTTTTAATTTCATTAATGGGTTCTTTTTAACGCTTTAAATCTGGATGGCCTGTCAGGCGAGTTTTAAAGACCGATCCAGACATTTTTTAATTATCCTTGTTCTTTTATTTATCAGGTTCTGTCATTTATGAGGCCAAACATCACTGATGGCCAATTATTATTCGGGCGAAAGTGGCAAACTTAGCCCTCCTTTCCTGGAAAAATTCTAATTTTCTTCTTCAAAGAACAGGCTACAGAAATGAGCGAAAAGAGCGAATTTGGTGAAAAATTCTGGATCAGGGTATCTGATAGTACCGCTAAGTTAAAGCTTAATCCAGGTTACCCTACGATTTGATAAATAAAAGGAATTTTTAATCCTATTATCATAAAATTGTTAGAGCTAAATTTTTTTCAGTTTGATTAAAAGGAAAGATGGTTTTTAAGATGAGGCAGATGAATTTACCCGGGAATTGATGGTCAAAAGACGATGGCAATTGTAATTTATAGCCTGAAATAAATTATAAGCATGAACTTTTTAGAATAGATTTTTAAGATAAATTTAATTCTTGAAAAAACTTTAATTAAAAAAGAGGTAAGAAATGAGTCTGAGCAGCTTGAACCACTTTTTAGTTCCTCTTGCTTCTGCCACGGGTGTAACCTTAGTGCTCCTTGTTTTCAGAATGGTTTCTTTTAAATTATTATACAACTGGGCCAAAAAAGCAGAGAGTCAATTAGGGGAGACGATAATTGCCTCTTTAAAAGTACCTTCTATTTTCTGGTGTCTGGCCATGGGCATTTACATTGGCCTGGCAGTCTCGAATTTCCCTGAAAAATATGTCTTTTATGCCAGCCGGGCTATTCAGATAGTCATAATTCTATCTGTAACCGTGGTTGCAGCCAATCTTTCAGGCAATATTTTCAAAAATTATATCAGAAAATCGGATCTCCCCATCCCCACGACAGGTCTGGCTTTTGCTCTCCTGAAAGGAACGATTCTCATTATCGGCTTCCTGATTATTCTTAATCTTCTGGGCATATCCATAACCCCTCTTATTACAGCCCTTGGTCTTGGCGGTCTGGCGGTGGCTCTGGCCCTCCAGGATACATTGGCTAACCTCTTTGCCGGCATTCATATACTCCTGGAAAAATCTATAAAGGTTGGCGATTTTATCAAGCTTGAAAGTGGCGAGGAGGGTTATGTTGAAGATATTACCTGGAGAACAACAAGAATAAGATTGCTTCCCAACAACATGGTCATAATTCCGAATAGCAAGCTGGCTCAGAGCATCGTGACCAACTATTATTTACCTGAAAAGAGAATGTCTCTTTTCATTCCTGTGAGAGTGAGCTACTCCTCTGATCCCGAAAAAGTTGAGAAAATACTTTTACAAGAGACGAAAAAAGCAGCAGGCGAAATACCCGGATTGCTGGAAGAGCCAGAGCCTGCAGTCAGATTCATCCCCGGGTTCGGCGAAAGCTCCCTGGATTTTACGCTGATATGCCATGTCCGGGAATTTACTGATCAATATCTGGTGCAGCATGAGTTAAGAAAAAGGATATTCAGGCGATTCAGGGAAGAGGGCATAGAAATTCCCTTCCCTCACCGGGCGGTTTATTTAATTGGAGAAAAAGACCGGGAAGGAAAATAAAATCTTGTCTAACCTTCCCAGCTCGAAAACCTGTGCCTGCCCTGAGGTAATTTTATCTTCCAGCTTAGCTCAGAAAGGCAACCAGAAAGTTAAGACTTCGCGGGTGATTAAGATTATTTTTTTCCTGATTCGAGCCTGAAATTTATCTGACTGAGGATTTTTCTGAGTTCGAATTATCCTTAAGTCCCTCGCCTTTAAAGCAGGCTATTAAAATCAGGGTTTATGGGAAATGAGGCGGGTGAGAATAGCTGTCAGAAACTTCCTGTCCTTGTCGGTCAAAGCCATCCGGCCAAAGAGATCATGGACTTTATTGGAAATATGGCCTTCGTTTTCGGCGTTAATCATGCCGGCCTGGCGCAGTTTCATCAGCACAACCTGGATGCATTCCTCCTGCTGGACCCGTGTTAACGGAAGCTCTTCCTTCGGATTCACGATCTCAGTGGAGCGAATAAAAAGCTGATAAAGCGTGAGCAGAACCGCCGCCGCCAGATTGTAAGAAGGCTGGCTTGAGGCCTGGGGTATGGAGTAGACGAAATTGGCCATTTCAAGCTCTTCCGAGCTTAAACCGGTTCTTTCGGGGCCAAAAACCAGGGCAATTCTGGTTTCAAGCGGGAAGCGGAGCATAATATCTAAAGCTTCATCGAGAAGAATTACCCTGAATTTTTCTCTCCTCCTGGCTGTTGAGGCAAAAACAAGATGGCAGGAGCTGACCGCTTCTTTAAGATCAGAGTAGAATCGGGCCTGGCGGAGAATATCAGCCGAATGAACTGCTGTCCTGAAGGCATCTTCATTAAGTTCTTTGAGGCCGGTCAAGCGCAAATCAGAAAAACCGGTATTTTTCATGGCCCGGGCAACCAGGCCTATATTTTCCTGGCTTTCAGGCGAAACCAGAACCACAGCAAAACGGGAACGGTCTATTCTATCTTCACCCCGAACCTCAAAAACTCTGTCCAGTGTCATCCGGAGACCTCAAAGAGGCTTTTTCGTTTTTTATATCATAATTTTTCAGCCCTAAAAACCTGTTTTCAAAAAGATGACAGGATTTCATAATAGCAAAGGAAGCTTTATGGGCAAATCTTTTTTCTCCCGTCATTTGATAATGAAGACTTTTGCCTGAGAAAGAAGAATTAAGCCCCCGCCTTTTATTAGAATCCCATTCATCCGCCTTTCCTGCGGATAAAAAAGAAATTTGAAGCTATCTGGTATCCAACTCAGCTTTCAGAATGGAATAAAAAGCTTGAAGGTCATATAATAAGAACGAGAGATTTACTGGAAAGAAAATGATTCAATAATGAAGCCAGAGGCCGTTTTTCGTAAAAAGGTTTTTCTGAGCTTCAGGCTTAATCTGATTTTTATTTTCTTCTCCGCTCCTTTTATTTTAAATCTTCTTTCTTATGCTGCTCTCAAGACTGATTATTTAAGCTCTAATTCTTCAGAATCGATACCAGCCTTAAATTTTTATTCCTCTTCTTTTCGCCAGAATTTAATTTCGAAAGAAGCCTCGACTGAAGAAAGGACATCCTGGTATGTCGTTAAGCTGGGCGGGATTCCAGCAGGCTTTGCCCGGGTGGAGTCAAAAAGAGTCATGACTTCTTTTGGGCCGGTTATCCTGAGCTTTTCAGAGCTCAACCTTACCGTCAAACGCCTTGGAGTCAAGGTCAGGCTGGCTTCTTCTTCTGAAACTGAGGAAAAAGAAAATGGGGAGCTTCTTCGCTCATCTCTGGTGATGAAACTTTCCAACCTGGAAACAATCACCAGAGCGGAAATCGAGGACAAGGAAATCATCGTGTGTTCATCTGCCGGTGGTCAGGAATATACTCAGAAGATTTCCTTCAATGACCGCCTTCTGGGCCCGGAGGGAATCAATCGCCTCACCCTGAATTTTCTCCAGAAGCCAAGCGATGAAATTGAATATGCTACTTACTTACCCGAAGTGAATCAGGTTATTCGGGGAAAAAGAAAGGCGGAAGGCTGGGAGACTTTAAATCTTCCCGGATTTGCCTCGCCTTTTAAGACGCTTCGGGTTGGGGAAACAATTGCCTCCCTTGGCATCAGGCGAACTCTCTGGTTTGATACCAGAGGAAGACTCGTTCAATCGGAAGAAACGAGCCCTCTGGGTGAGCTGAGAATCCATCTGGCTTCAAGGGAAGAAGCTCTGGCTGCAACTTCAGCTGAGCTTTTAACGGATGTTCCCTTTGAGAGTACCCTGGTGAGATCCAATGTTCGGCTTCCCAGTGCCCGCCTGATAGAGAAAATCAAGCTTCGTCTCAAATTTCGCCAGACTGAGGTGGCTTTGCCCGCCTATTCAAGTTTTTACCAGCGAGTCCTTTTAATTGATAAAGACTCTCTTACCCTCGAAATAGAAAAGCCGCCGAATCGAACTCCGAAAACCGTTATTTCCAGGAGTGAAAAAGATAAAAAGGAAATTGAGGAGTGCCTTCAGGCGAATACCTACCTGAACAGCGATGACCAGTTGATAAAAAAATTGGCTACCAGCTTACTCAAGATATTTCTGATGACCGGGAAAAGGCTCTGCGGCTTCGAGACTGGGTTAGCCAGAACATATTTTTCGACGCAGGTATTGTTTTTGCTCCGGCCACAGAAGTTATCAGCGAGCGGCGAGGAACCTGCGTTAGTTTTGCCATTCTTTTAGGCGCTCTGGCCAGGGCAGCCGGCCTTCCCGCTCGCTTTGTCATGGGCTATGCCTATTTAAATGGAGTCTGGGGTGGCCATGCCTGGACAGAAATTTATGTGGCCGATGCCTGGTTACCCTTTGATGCCGCCCTGCCCTCGCCCGATGTGGCCGATGCAGCCCGGCTGGCCTTGGTAGCTTCATCTCTCAATCAAGGGCTGGGTGAGGTTATTGGCACAGGTCTGCGTTTCTTTTCGAAAATAGACATAGAAATTTTAGCCTACCAGCTTCAGGGTCAAATGTTTCAGGCATCACCTGTTTTGTATGAAGTTAAAGGAAATAGTTATTTCAATCCTGGCCTTGGTCTGGAAGTCAAGGTGCCTGAATCGATGGTCTTAGCGGAAATGAATAAGGCCTGGCCTGACAATACCGTCCTGGTCATGAAAAATGAAAAAGAAGAGGTGCGGCTCCTCCAGCAGACCTGGCGACCCCTAAAGAATATCGAGAATTATCTCCGGCAGCTTGCCGGGCCTGATTTTTCCCGCTCACGCCTTGAGATTTTTAATTTTCAGGGCCAGAAAGCATACCGGCTGAAAAATAGAAATCAGGCTGTCGCTTTCTTCCTGCGGGGAACGGACCTCTGGCAGGTAGCAGCTCGCAGCTCTGAAGCCGGGCCACTTTTAGAAAAAGCTCTCAGGGCAATTCATTTTAAAATAAAAATCTATCCCTTGAATTAAATCTTTTTTGAAAATAAAGTAGGCTTGAAAAATTTTAAGGGAATTAGAAGAACCAGGGCTAATAAAATAAAAATTTTTAATTAAAAGTTAAGGAGCATAAAGCTAAGAAGCTCGGATCTGGAAATACGGGATGGGTTAATCAACAAAAAATAAATGAATCCTTAACTTCTAATGAAGAGTCCGGCCAACAGGAATTCCACAGTTCTGAAAAGGCTAACAGAAAGGAGGCTGATTAAATGAGATGGAGACAAATTAAAAGAAAAAGATTTTTAACTTTAAGCTTTCTCCTTTTAGCCATTCCCTATCTTCTCCAGGGTTCCTTTCGCCGGGAAGAGATAAAAGTTCATCAACTGGAAAATGGCCTGAAAATTCTTCTTCTTGAGGATCATACTATTCCCAACATTGCTCTCTATACTTTCTTTCGAGTTGGTTCGCGTAACGAGAGGCCCGGTCTGACGGGTGTTTCCCATTTTATCGAGCACATGATGTTCAATGGCACTCAGAAATTTGGACCCGGGGAATTTGATCGCCTGATGGAATTTAAGGGTGGTTCTAACAATGCCTATACTTCCGATGACATGACAGTTTACACCGATTGGTTCCCGGCTGCAGCTCTAGAGACAATCTTAGAAATGGAAGCTGATCGCATGCAGGGCCTGATTTTCGACCCCCAGGTTTTTGAATCGGAGCGCGGGGTCGTGGCCAGCGAAAGAAGAATGAGTGTTGAAAATAATAATGATGCTCTCCTTTATGAAAATGTCCGGGCCACGGCCATTCAGGCCCATCCCTATCACTGGGATGTCATCGGCTGGATGAGTGATATTCTCAGCTGGCGTCGCGAAGAAGTCATCGCCTATTATCGAACTTACTATGCTCCCAATAATGCGGTTCTGGTCATGGTGGGCGATTTTCAGCCGGATAAGGCCCTGGAATTGATAAAAAAATACTATGGCTCCATTAAACCTGGACCTCCGCCCCCTCCGGTTACGACCACCGAACCACCTCAGTTGGGGCCACGGCGAGTGGAAATAAGAAAGGAGGCCCAGACACCTTCTTTTATCCTGGCCTTTCGTGCGCCACGGCGAGCTGATCCAGATTTTTACGGCCTCTCGGTGCTCGAAAAGATTTTATTTCATGGCGAAAGCAGCCGTCTTTACCGCCGCCTTGTCCGGGAAGAACAGTTAGCTATAGATATTTCAGGTGGTCTGGAAGAAACCATGGATCCCTTTCTCTTTTTGATTTTTGTTAAGCCCCGGCCAGGAGCTGACCTCAGCCGGATCGAGAAAGTCGTTGAGGAAGAATTAAATAAAATTAAAAGTCAGGGAATTGAACCGAAAGAATTTGAAAAGGCTTTAAATATCATCCGGAGCTCCTTTTATCGCCAGCTTCAGACTATCTCCGGGAAAGCCAATCTTCTTGGCTGGGCGGAACTGATTCTTGGCAGCTATGAGAAGTTGTTTACAATCATTGATGAGTATAATGCTGTGAAGAGAGAGGCTCTGCCGACGCTAGCCGCCAGATATTTCGATGAGAATAAGAAAACAGTTGGCTGGCTTATCCCCCAGGGAGGTGAAAAATGAGAATTATCCAGAGGACAAAAAGAAACAGGAAAAATTGTGGCCGCTGCGGATTCTGGCTTCTCCTTCTGGCTTTTTCTTTAAGTCTTCTTTTTTCACTCCGAACTGAGGCATCTTTCAAACTGCCGCTGCCTGAAAGAATCAGGCTGGCCAATGGCCTGACTGTTTTTTATCTTCAGAACACAGAGCTTCCCCTGGTTAGTTTCCGTATCCTTATTGTTGGCGCTGGCCATGCCTTTGAGCCGGCAGAACTTGATGGTTTAGCCAATTTCACCGCCGATATGCTTTTAAAGGGCGCTGGCCAGATGAGCGCTGAAGAGATTGCTGAAGCCATTGATTTCATGGGAGCCTCCCTTGATTTCAGCGCTTCCGAGGAATATGTTCTGGCGAGTGGAGAGTGCCTCAACGAGCACTTCCCCCGGCTGCTCGAGATTACTTCCAACTGTCTGATTTCTCCCTGGTTTCCGGAAGAGGAATTTAGGAAAGAGCAGGCTAGGCGAACTGACATGGTTAAAGCCATCAAGGATAATCCGGGCCAGGCTGTGCGCCTTTATTTTCAGAAGGCCTATTTTGGCTCGCATCCCCTGGGTCATATTTCTGTGGGCACGGAAATTTCGCTGGCGAAAATAAACCTTGAAGATATTCGAAGTTTTTATAAACAACACTACCGGCCAGACCAGATATTAATGGCTGTTGTCGGCGACATAAAAAAAGAAAAACTTCTGGAATGCCTCAAGGCCTCCCTGGGTCAATGGAGAGCGCCAAAAGCGGCCATGACGGCAGCTCTGCCGCCTCTGCCCAAGCCGTCTGGCCGAAAGATTATCCTGGTGGATAAACCGGATGCCACTCAAGCCTACTTCGTTCTGGGAAGTCCCGGACTCAGAATGGGGGAGGAAATTTCGCCCGCGGCCCATGTGATGAATACTTTATGGGGTGGACGTTTCACTTCCTGGCTCAATACTGAATTGAGGATCAAGAGAGGCCTAACCTATGGAGCTTCCAGCTCGCTCCAGAGCTGGAAACAGGGCGGCCTTTTCCGGGCTTCCTCCTATACGAGAAATGATCAGCTTGAAGAAATGTTGACCATAACCCTTGATTTGTTGAAAGAGGGCCGGCGAGAGGGTTTCAGCGCCGAAGAGGTTGAAAGCGCCCGCAATTATATCCTGGGTCAGTTTCCCCCTACTTTAGAGACCAATGCCAGTAAAGCTCTGGCGTACCTTCGCCTGGCTTTCTACGGCCTTGGCATTGATTATTATGATCGCTATTTAGTCAGGATTGAGAAGATTAATCCCAAGGAAGTAAATGAGGTCGCGCTCCGTTTGCTTCCAGAAGAAAACTTTGTTCTGGTTGTTGTAGGTCGAGCGGAAGAGGTCAGGGCAGCTTTGAAAAAACTCGGCCCCGTTGTGGAGAAAAAAATTACCGATCCCGGATTCTGAAAGGCATACGTCACTCTGAATCTCGAAAAGCAGGCTAAGTCTGGCAATTTGATAAATATCAGGCTCCTGGAATAAATTTGACCTCAAACATTAGGCCGCAGGGATAAATTTATAAAGCACTCAGAAAGATGAATGAAACATTCTTAAGAATTTATTCCATTTTTTCCCTTTTCTTTTCTTTTCTTCTCTTCTCTTCTCTTCTCTTCTCTTCTCTCCTCTCTGATTTTCTAAATTTTTTAAATTATTCTTTCTTTTCTTCGGCCACAGGCTTGAGCTGATTGTATTCGACCAGCAATTTCAGGTACCAATCAGGAAAGCGCAGGGGAAGGCGGCGTCTGGTTTTCGTTTCATAGATCCAGAGCTTATTATATTTGACCAGAAGCTGGTCACCCAGTTCCCACCAAGCCTGAATAACCCTATTGGCATTACCCAGACAGTAATCAGTCAGAAAGCGACGGGCCTCTTCCGGATTCTTTTTATAAAGAGCCAGAGCAGTTTGATCAATGACTGGAGTGCGATCGACAGCCGATTTTTCCCATTTTTTCTGGGCTTCCCGGATGTCCTGAATGGCATAAGAATAAAGCACCTGAGTATGGAAATCGACATAATCGAAGGCCCAGCGAGCTGATTCCCGGCTAAAGACCCAGTGATCGCCTATCTGAAAAGAACGAGGAATTTCATTGATGCCAATATAAAGGGGGAAGAAGCAGGAAGTGTCCTGAGAGCCCCAGGCGAGCCAGACAATACCGCCTATGGGGTTAGGCAACCAGCCGCGGCTCTGGGTAACAGTAACGTATTCAGCCCGATTAACGCCGATAACCCGAGGTAAAGCATATCTTTTTCCTTCCAGTTCAAAGCCATAGGGCAGAAAATTGGGATTGGCGAAGGGCCCTCCCTGAAGTCCCCGGGCCGGGTCAAAAATAGTGCCTTCACATTTATCCCGCGTCATTTGCATGACATCATAGACAGAGAGCAGGCGATCAGGCCTGACAGAGAAGGGTAGATCCATATTGGGGGTTTCCGGGCTGAATTTTTTTGAGGGAGCGACCAGATCGAAGAAGCGCCAGAGGCGGACTCTGGAGCCTCCGGTCGAAACGGCACTGCCCTCAACCGGAGAATAGGCCTTTTTCCAGTTGAAGGGCTGACCGCTTTTGGGATCATAAAGGCCCTGCTCAATGGCGAAAGAAATAACATTGGGTGAAGCCATGTAATAATCCGGGTTTTTTAGATCGATCTCGCCGATGCGACTTTCATTCGGGCAAACGCTGACATGATCGTCAGGCACTCGTTGGGCACACCAGACAGCCCCGGGTTTGCCGCTTTCAGGTGTCCAGAGGGGACCAACAGGCATGATTTCAAAAATCCAGACTTCATTGGGATCAGCCACTGCCAGCATCTCGCCAGTATCGGTGTACCCATAGCCATATTTTTCGGCCAGTTCACCCATAATTTTGATAGCTTCACGGGCAGTATTGGCTCTCTCCATGGCAATCAGGGTGAGCATGGTAATATCGAATTTGGCTGCCGGCGTGGGATTTTCGAGCTTCTTGCGGCAACCAATGGTGGACTCACCGATGGCGACCTGCATATCGTTCATATAGCCAAAAGCACCGTGAAGATAGCCATGGGTATGAGGTACCTGAGGAATTTCGAGACCCGTAAAGTCTTTCTCCACCACATCCCATTTCAATCCCTGCTCAGGAGGAATGGTGCCAAACTGATTGATATGATAGATTTTTCTGGTGGAACCGGGCGGGTGGTCAGCCGGTGGCACATAGCGCCAGGTCCAGTCGCAGGTACCGCAATCGCAGGTGTGGGTGGTGATGACCGAGCCATCAGTCGAAGCCTTTTTGCCAACAATGATGACCGTGCAGCCATCAAGACGCTCATCATAATTAAAGGCCAAGCCAGAGGAAGGTCTGTCGCCGGGCCAGGAAAGAAAAATAAGGGCAGATATTAAGAGGAGGCCAAGAGATATTACTTTTTTCAATTTCATGTTACACCTCCCTTTTTCATCCTGAAATTCGCCATAATTCTGTCATTATTGCCTTTGGCCTGTCAATAAATTGCTGGCTCTTCCGTAAATGTATTGTATTTTTAGACTTAGATCAGCTGTCTTTCTTTTAAAAACACTAAATTATAGGATGTGTAGCAATTTATAATTCCATTTTAAAATTGAAGGCCATTCCTTTCTCCTTCTATTAAAAAGAACCAGGTTAAGGCATTAACGTTGAATCGACTGATAGAATTAGCTCAAAAAGGCTTTCAGGTATCTCATTTTTATTCGCCAGAAAGTCGGAAAAACAAATATTTTTTTAAAAATTTAAAAATAATGTAACAATTTTAATCCAAAAGGCGTATTATTATTCGAAAAAAAAATTGAAATGATGGATTTGACCTTAAGACTGAAGGTGAAGAAAATGTCTCATCATTATTTTCATAGGAAGGGCTTAAATCTTCTTTCTTTCAGGCTAATATTCATAGTTTTTTGTTTGATTTTTTCTTTAAAATTCTGGGCCCAGGAAAAGGCGGGAAGCCAGGTTGCCGAAATAGAGGAGCTGAAAAAACTGGCTCCCCGCATTTATCTTGACTGTTCTGGCTGTGATCTTGATTATATTCGAACAGAAATTACCTTTGTTAATTATGTTCGGGACCGTAAGGAAGCTCAGATTTATATTCTGGTTACCACCCAGAGAACAGGCGGGGGAGGCCGGGAATATACCCTCACCTTTATGGGGCAACAGGATTTCCAGGGGATTGACTTAGTTCATAAATATTTTTCCTCCCAGACTGATACTGTGGATGAAATTAGAGAAGGCCTCACCAGCGCCCTGAAAGTGGGCTTGATGACCTATATGGCTCGCACTCCCCTTCGCCGGTATCTGGCTGTTAATTATCTACCTGAGGCCAAACCCCAGGAAATTAAAGATAAATGGAATTACTGGGTTTTTAACCTTAGAGGCAACGGGAATTTTAGTGGAGAATCAAATTATCGTTATGATTCCATGTCCACCACTTTATCAGCCAGCCGAACCACGACCGCGAGCAAAGTTAGACTTTCTTTCTATTATAGCCGGAGCCGGAACACTTATAATTACGGAAATTTAAAAATAACGAGTCAGTCGAAAAGTGGAAGTCTTTCGGCTCTCTATGTCTGGAGTCTGGGCGAACACTGGTCGGCGGGCGGCTATTTTGATGGTTATAGCTCCACTTATGAAAATATTAAGAATTCTTTAACCCTGGCGCCGGCCATTGAATACAATTTCTTTCCCTATTCGCAGGCCTCAAGAAGGCAGCTGCGCCTTCTTTATCGACTTAATTTTAGAACTGTTCGTTATCGTGAAGAAACTATCTATGAAAAAATCAAGGAAAATCTGCTGAGTCAATCCCTGGCTTTAACCCTTGATTTGAAAGAAAAATTGGGAACGGTCTCTGTCTCCCTGACCGGTTCTCATTATTTCCATGATTTTCGGAAAAACCGATTAACCCTTTACGGGATGGTTAATCTCTTTTTATTTAAAGGATTCAGTTTTTATATTCTCGGCTCAGGCTCGCGGATTCATGATCAGCTTTCTCTAGCCCGAAGGGGAGCCTCCCTGGAAGAGATTCTCCTGCGTCGCCGTCAGCTGGAAACAAGCTACAGTTATTTTGTTTCCATTGGCTTCAGTTACACCTTTGGCTCTCTCTTTGCCAATGTGGTTAATCCGCGCTTTGGCTCGGAGGGCGGAGGTGGGGTCAGGATTGAAGTTTATTAAGGAGAATCAAGAAAGATGATTTCTGGAAATTTAATAAAAAAAGAAGGAGAAATTAAAGAATGATTAAAAGAATTTTAAGAGAGCTTATTAGCTTGAGGGCGGGTTAGAGGTTAAGGCGAAAAATAAAAAATTAAGGGAAAAAACAAAATAATTAGAAAATGAAATCAACAAAAGGAAAAATTAAAAGTCAGGAAAAAAGGAAAACTAATGAAGATGGGAAGAAAGATGACTTTAAAGGGGAGAAAAAGAAAAACTATGAACAAAGTGATGGGGGGAAAGGTAAATTTTAAAGACATGAGAGAAAAAAGATGTTCCGGGAACTTATTTTATCTTCTATTTTCAGTTCCCATCCTTTTCTTTTTTCTTTCGAGATTATCTTTATTAGCGCAGACAACCTCAGTTCCAGAATCAGGCTATCGTCTCAGCCAGCCACCAACCGTTTATCTTGAAACTGAAAATATAGCTTCTGAAATAATCTCAGCAGAGGAGCTGGTCAGGGCCATGCCTTTTATAAAAATTGTTTCCTCTGAAGCTGAGGCTCAGGTTAGACTTTTTATAAAAAGGGAAAGTCGTGAGGATAAGCAAATTTTTATCCTTCACCTTCAGGGACTCAGAGAACCGGCCGGTGAAAGCGATGAGCTGAAATTCGAACTTCCCCTGAGCGCCTCTTCCTCAGAGATTCAGACGGAGCTCCTGAGTGTCTTAAAAGGAAGTCTGATGCGCTTTGTCGGCCAATCGGCCATTTCCCGGCGTCTGCAAATCAAATTCCTGGAGACAGTTAAACCCACGGCTGTCAACGATCCCTGGAATTTCTGGACCTTTAATCTGAATCTGAGTTCATTTTTAAATGGTGAAAAATCATATAATGCCAGGAATCTTTTTGGTTCCTTCAGTGCCAGCCGCATTACCCCTGAATGGAAAATTCGGCTATCCCTGGATGGCTCCTGGGCCGAAAGCGAATATCAATATGACTCAAGAGTGATCAGAAGTACCTATGAAGCCGAGAATTTTCGGGCCCTTATCGTTCGCTCCATCAATGAACACTGGTCAGTTGGGGCTTACTTTTCAGCTATGAGCTCAACCTATGAAAATGTAAAATTAAGTCTGGCCCCGGCGCCGGCCATTGAATTCAACCTCTTTCCTTACTCCGAATCAACCCGCCGCCAGCTCCGTTTTCTTTACCGGCTGAGCTTTAATACAGTCAGCTACCGGGAAGAAACCATTTATTTAAAGACGAGGGAAAATCTCTGGCGGCAAAGTCTAACCGCGGCTTTAGAACTCAAGCGGCGCTGGGGAACAGTCAGTCTTTCGGTTCAGGGCTCAAGTTATTTCCATGACTGGCGGCAAAATCGATTAACCCTTTCCGGCGAAATTTCCCTGCGACTTTTCAGGGGCCTGTCTTTCAGTCTTAATGGCGATTATTCCCGGATTCATGACCAGATTTCTTTGCCCAGGCGTGGAGCCAGCCTGGAAGAAGTAATTCTGAGAAGGCGACAGATCGAAACGAGCTATGACTATTATTTTTATATAAGTCTGAATTATACCTTTGGCTCCATTCTCAGTAGAATAGTTAATCCTCGCTTTGGTGAAGGCGGCGGCTTCTCCATTTTTATTTCCATGTAATTTCCTCCATCAGGCTGGTTCTTGTCATCTCCACCGGACTGAGGAGAAGAATCAATTGAGCCAGGATAAGTGATGACTTCAGATTAACTTTTTAAATTGCTCCTCAAGAAAAGTTGAAGGCGCCTTGAATATATGAAATTTAAAAGCAGATAGAGCAAAAAGGGTGGTCTGAGCCTCATGGCCTTCTTTCATCATCAGGGAAGGTAATTCCTCAGGAGATGAAAGGGGCAGGCAAAAAATTTATTTAAAAACAGGTTAGCTGAATTCTTAGAAGAGCAAGTCCATCCCCGCTTTGAGCTAAACCAGCATCCTCTTCAGGTGAAAACCAAGTTATTAAATTTTATTTTCGCCAGAAAATCTTGGCATAGGAATCATCATCAGTCTTAAGAGAATCAATCTATTTAAGTTTTAACTCGACCACGGCCTCAAGGTGGGGAGTCTGGGGAAAGAAATCAAAGAGGGCGGCTCTCTCGAGCCGGTATTCAGGCAGAGCCCTCAGGTCATGCCTTAATCTCTCGACATTACAGGAAATATAGAGAATGGCTTTTGGCCGATAGTGGTGCAGAAATTTCAGTACACGAGGATGAAGACCGGAACGAGGTGGATCGGCGACGACAAGAAGAGGTGAAGGGAAGGATATCTTGTGGATATTCTTGGCATCCTCGAGGATGGGCGAAATATTTTTCAAACCTGAATTGATTATGTTTTTCCTGGCAGCCTCAATGGCTGGCTCATAATTTTCCAGAAGATAAACTTCGCGGAAAAGATCAGCATTAATCAGACCGAAAGTACCGACACCAGCATAAAGATCAAGAAGGAAAGTGGGGTGGCTGGTATATTTCTCAAGGATAGACCGACAATAAAGATGGAGCTTTTCCGTGAGTTCATGATTATTCTGGAAAAAACCCTGGACAGGGTAAAGAAATTTCCGGCCCAGGAGCTCTTCCTCCAGATAGGCCTGACCCTTAATGACCTTAAAATCATCGCTGACGCTGACATCGCGGTTGGGCGGAACAAAGGTGATGACAACCTTCAGCGCTGAAGTTTTCTCAGAAAAATCGATTATCTGATCTATTATTACGGGTAAGTTACCTGATTCTTTATTCAGAACAAAGGAGATGGCTGAATCTCCAGGTGGAGTGCGAATAACAGCAAAACGAAGCGACCCCCTTTTAAGACGAACGTCGAAGGCATCCACCTCCTGAAAATAATTTCTTATTTCCCGAACGAGTTGATTGATAGCCGGGGAGGCAATAACACATTGCTCAATATCGACAATCCGCCACCAGCGATGTCTCTCCCGCAGCCCCAGACCACCAGCATGGAAAATAAAATCCATTCTGGTGCGATAGAAATAGGGCTCACCGGAAAAAATTTCAATCTCCTGAGCGCCTGTAGCCAGTTTAAGCTCCTCGGCCTTTTTCCTGAGCTGTTCCTGATAATCAAGGTGCTGGTAGAGACAGCCTCCGCATCGCCGGAAATAGGGACAAAGAGGCTCAGCCATGTTTTTATAATAAAATTTTAATATTCAAAGAAATTTTTAGCCAGCAGAATAAAAAAATAAAAAGCCATGGAAGTTAAACCCGAAGCCTCCACTTGTCAGGTTCATAGCCAGCCAGTCGCATCAATCTAGCTCGACCGGGGGGACAGGGAGATGAGATTTGAAGGAGAACCAGATTTTAAGTTTTCCCATGGAAATTATTCCTCCCCGACTTTCGTGAGAATCTCTTTAATTTCAGGCAGGGAGAAAACGACAAAATCGGCTGAAACCTGTTCCTGATGATTGGGCGCAAGATGGGTTGTATGGTAATGGATGAAATTGGGGCCAAAGCGACAGAAAATGGTTCGCAGGCCAAGCCGGCGAGCCGAAGCTATATCCTGAACAGGATTGTCGCCGATGGAAAAACAGGCTGAGGGTAGAGCCTGGAAAAGCTTAAGCCCTTGCTCAAAATGCCGGCCTGAGGCTTTAAGAGCCCGGACATCATCACTTGTTATAAGACCATCAAAGAGAGATTCAATTTTTAAATATCGCAACCGGAGAAGGATTACGGGCCGGACAGCGTTGGTCGTTAGAAGATTGAGATAACCTTTTTCCCGGGTCCAGCAGAGGACTTCCAGGGCACCGGGCAATATTCTGAGTTTATCGAGATGTCTTTCCTGAATTCTTCTCCAGGGAATGCGGAATTTTCGGCCATGACGGACATAATCGTGCCATTCCCATCGGCCCTCAAGCTCTTTTAAATAATTCTGAAAAAGATTTCTGGCTTCAGCTAAGGAAATCAGCCTTTGCCTGGCTATCTCTTTCTCCATTTCTTCGCAGACAGAGCGGTCAAGACTGGCCTCATCAGCTAGAGTACCGGTCCAATCCCAGAACAGGAGTTTCACCCGGTTTTTATTTTTCATTTTTTTGATTCAATTAAATTTATCAATGTTAATTTTTCTTTCTCCCACTTCCTTTGAAAAAACCTTAAAGTTTCTCCGTTGAGATTCAGCTCAGCCGTCGGGCTTCGAGATAAAATCGCTTTTCCCAGGCTTCACCCATAGAAAAGGTCTTGCGGGGAAGAACTCCTTCGACAATAACTGTTTTAAAAAGATGGTTTTTATCCATGGCCGGAAGATAAAAACCGGCATTACCTGGCTCACAGGACAGCCTGATCAAAGTTTCATCGCCATGAACATAATCAATCTGGCCAGCTTTATTCTGTTTCAAAAATTCATCAAGAAAAGTCTGAAGGGTCCCTACAGGCAGGGTGCTCCGGGGCGAAAGGATTTCCACGAGATATGTTTTCTTTTCAGCCACCAGACCAAAGCCATGGATAGAAGCGGGTAAAGTTTTAAGCTTTTCCTTTATCTCAGAGAGACTCGAGCAGGCCATGATTCTGACCTGATGGTGGAAAAAAGTCTTGATTTCTTCAAGAAGATTAACCTCTGCTTTTAGCTCAAAGAGAACTCGATGGATGCGCTCAAAGACCAGAGCCGGATCATGAAGGTTAACAACTTCAACCAGAGCATAACGAAGAGGAGAATCAGATAAAGGAGTTCCTTCCTGAAGAGTCTGTTTTTTCTTTTCCCAGATGGTCTTGGCTGTGGCCAGGGAATGATTGCCATCGCCGACAGCATAAAGGAGAACCGGTGTAGCGGAGGGAACCTCGTAGCGGGAGGCAAAATGGTCAGGCTGAGCTAGAAATTTCAGGTTCTCAACGATTCGGGCTTCAATTTTCTCGTCCGCAATGAGCCAGCCCCGCACTTGGCCTGAATTTAGCATCAGATCAAAGTCATAAAGCTTTTTCAACCCAGGCTTATCTTCATTGACCAGTCTTCTCAAAGGGCCAATTACCCTGTCCTCAGGGTCATCGATGAGGACAAGAACATGGGGAAGTTCAAGGGGAGCACCCTCCCTTATCTTCACTCTCGGAGGAATTCTTTCCATGATGGTTCCTTCTGTAGCCCGGATAAGAGTTCTGGCCCCGGGATGAAAATCGTATTGTTCGAGATCAAGACAGAGTAAAAGACCGCCTCGTACTCCTGAGGCGACCTGCCTTTCAACATAAACCAAACCGTCATGGGCCTCAAAAAGTTCTGCCTCGAGATAGCGCTTCATGCTTTCTCTGATCCGCCTGATTCGGGCCTCAGGGTCTTTTTCCTTTAGGTAAACTTCAGGATAAATAAGGTGAAGGGTTGAGGGTGAATCGCCCACGTAGCGCTCAACCCGCTCCCAGTATTCGGGTTCAGAAGTATGCTGGTCGCAGGCAATGACCGCCCAGCGGGTAAGATCAATTCCAGGTTTGGGCAGAAGAATCTGAGGAATGGCCAGAGCAATTTCTGGATATTTTCGGATAATCATCATGACTCCTTTTATTAAAAAATTATTTTAAAAATTAATTTATCTAATTTAAATCACCAGCCGCTTATACTTACTTAAAGGTTTCAAATATTCAGGCCAGCCAGGATTTTTCTAAGGCCTGAAAAGGCTGAGCCCTAAATTTAAATATTAATATTTGATTATTTTCTTTTTCTTTTTCCCTAGTTTCAATAAAAATCTTTGAAAAATCTTTTATTCTCAAGCTTCAAAGAGGCAAAATATCAGGCTTTGACAGCCTTTTCCATGGTCTCAAGATGATCCAGAAGTTCGCGAGGCATATGCTGGCCATATTGCTGGAAAAAATGCCGGATTTCTTCGACTTCCTTTTTCCATTCAGACATTTTAATTTCAAAAAGTTTAGCCAGTTTTTCTTTCGGAAGATTTATGTCATCAACCACCAGGTCGTCGAGATAGGGAATAAGACCCACCGGCGTTTCTCTGGCCTGAACACGACCTTTAACGCGGTCAATGATCCATTTGAGAACGCGTATGTTCTGTCCGAAACCTGGCCAGATGAAGCGGCCATTTTCGTCTACCCGGAACCAGTTAACGGAAAAAATTTTGGGTGGTCGAGAAAGACGCTCGCCCACGTTCAGCCAGTGGCGGAAATAGACACCAAGATTATAACCACAGAATGGGAGCATGGCCATGGGGTCACGACGGACAATTCCAACCTCACCGGCAGCTGCTGCGGTGGTTTCTGAACCCATACGGGCACCCAGGAAAACACCGTGAGCCCAGTCAAAGCTTTCCACAACCAGGGGAATCAGATGGCCACGGCGGCCGCCAAAAATGATGGCCGAGATGGGCACACCCCGGGGATTGTCAAATTCAGGCGAAAGGGTGGGTGTATTGTAGATGGAAACGGTGAAGCGAGAATTGGGATGAGCTGCCTTTTCCTTGGATCCGGGCTTCCAGGGCCGACCCTGCCAATCAAGGAGTTTCTCCGGGACCGGACCATCGAGGCCTTCCCACCAGGGCTCATTAGTCTCTGTATTCAGGGCCACATTGGTAAACAGAGTTGGAGTAAAAAGACCGCGACGCAGGGTACGCATCATGTTGGGATTGGAAACCATGGAGGTACCGGGAGCGACGCCAAAATAACCCGTTTCAGGGTTGATAGCCCAGAGGCGGCCGTCAGGGCCAATATTAAGCCAGGCGATATCATCTCCTAAGGTCCAGACGCGGTAGCCACCGAGGGCCGATTCCATCATGGCCAGGTTGGTTTTACCACAGGCACTAGGAAAAGCACCGCAGATGTAAGTAATTTCTCCCTGCGGGTCTTCAATGCCCATGATGACCATATGCTCGGCAAGCCAGCCCTGGCGATAACCCAGCCAGGAGGCAATTCTCAGGGAAAAGCATTTCTTTCCGAGCAGGGCATTGCCTCCGTATCCTGAACCAATACTCCAGACTAGATTATCATCGGGAAAATGCATGATGAAGCGGCGCTTGGGGCTGAGATCACCAATGGAGTGAAAGCCCCGAACAAAGTCGTTGCGATTTTTGAGCTTTTCCAGGGCCTCTTTTCCCAGCCTGGTCATGATTCTCATGCTGACAGCTACATAGCTACTATCGGTAATCTGGATACAGGCTTTGGCATAGGGCGAGTCAGGATGACCCATCATATAAGGGAGGACATACATGGTCCGCCCTTTCATGCAGCCGGTCGAAAGGCGGGTAAGGAGACGCTTGGCTTCCCCAGGTTCCATCCAGTTATTATTGGGGCCGCTCATCTCCCGACTGGGGTGGCAAACATAGGTTAAATGTTCAGTCCGGGCCACATCCGTCGGGTGGCTCCGATGAAGGAAGGCCTTGGGCCATTTCTTCTGGTTTAATTCGATAAAAACTGGGCCATTAAGTCTTTCCTCGTTCTGGCCAATTTCAAGCAGACGGAGGGCTTCACCCTCGGTGCCATCGCACCAGTGGATGCGGGCAGGCTGCGCCAGTCGAGCCTGCTCTTCTACCCATTCCTCAACCGCGCTGGCCATGTTCTTTTATCAAGTTTATTTTTTAATCAGGTAAAATCTTTTTCGCCTCTGAAAAATCAGTATAGCTTCTGGCTTTGATTTAAGTCAAATGGTTCGCTCTTTTAGGGATTCTAAACTTCTATTCAGGGTATTTATGAACTCAATGAGGCTTCTTTCTGCCTTAAAGACTGAAGTCCGGTTTTGGTTTGAGCTTCGGTCAGTGCCGAGTTTAAAGCTCGTAGCGAGCCCATAAATTTCTTCGCTTATATGAATTTGAAGATAGAAAAGACCTTCATCTAACCAGCCCAGGTCAGGTGCCTGGGTGCTACGATTATCCTGGCTTATAAAGCGAAACCTATTAATTCTTGTTTTGGCTAAAGCCAGGATAATATGTTCATTATCCATATAAGTAGTGGCTTTTAATTTAAATTCCAATTTATGGAGACAGATTAAACATGCCTCCCAAAATTGACGAAAGGAGAGATCTGAATAGACAAGTTCTTTCCCGGCCAGAAGATAAAAGGGCTGGCCGAGAATGGTTTTTTCCCTGGGTGAGAGCTCGCCAGAAACAGGGTGAGCTGTCCATCTGAGAATCATGAAAATAATTATAAAAATTAAGGGGACAGGAATTTTGAAATCTAAAAATAAATAAAAATAGCCACCGGACTTGGATTCTCTCATCTTTTTTCTATCTCAGCGGCCATGCTTTTTTTAAAAAATATGCTTATAAAAAGATAAAAGATAACATAAAAAAATACATGGAACTCTTTATTCGTCAAGGCTAAAATAGCATTCCCCACTCAGCTTATTTTTCAAGAAAAAAAGAGGTGAGGACAGGAAAAAGACATAATGACTCAGCGCAGGGGAACCCAGTTTTCCAGAAAACGGCTGGCTCCGGTTTCTTTTTCTTCTACCAGGGCCTTAAAGATGGCCCGGAGCTGATAATCGGGCAGAGTTCCGATAATCATCCGATTATTTAAAATTATGGTGGGGGTAGATCGGATGCCATAGGGATAACGATCTGAAGTCCGTTCATATTCTTTCCCGGTTTCAATAATCTGATGAACAAGGGATTGAATCTGAGGATCCGTCAGAGCCTCTTCAGCTCCATATTTACGAGCGAGATCCAGGCGCCAATCAGGGCTACGGGCAGCTCTTAAATTGGCAAAAATTTCGTGATGAATTTCAGGAAATTTTTCCGGTTGATAGAGGGCAACATACGCGGCTATATATGAAAGGTCACAGGCACCAGGATGAAGATTCTTATTAACCACCTGATTGCAACGGTTTTCCAGAGGGAAAAATTGAAAGATGGCATTGATTTTACCGGCAAATTCATCCTTCATTTTTTCCAGCTGACGGGCGAAGAACTGACAATCAGGACAGAGAAAATCACCGTAGACGATAATCTGGATGGGTGCCTCTTCGAAACGATTGGTCGAACGGATGACCCAGGCTGGCGAGAGAAAACTGGGATAGGGAGTGTGGGGCAGTTCATAGAATTCCTTGACCACCTTCATGGCCCGGCCTGTCTGAGCTTCTTCCTTGGCTTTATAAAAAAGATGAAAGCCATAAGCTCCTGAAGCGGTCAAAATGGCCAGGGTAAGAAGAAGGGCCAGGGAGGGCCGCAAAAAGGAGATTATCCTTTCTGGTGCCGCCAGAAGCAATAGAACAAAGGCCAGGATAGAAAAGAAGTAATAGCCACTGCAGAGAAGGCAAAGGCTTTTTAAATAAAAAACGGAATAGATGAACAGGCCAATTACTCCCAGCAGGTTCCAGAAACCCAGAAAAAAATTGGTCCTTTCGAATCGAGGTGATGGAAACAAAGCTCCCAGAGAAAAGATAATTCCAAGAACCAGGCCAAAATAACCAAGCGGCACACCCCGGAAATGGGCAAGGGGCGAGAAGGCCGAGCTATCGCAATTAAGAAAAGCAGATATATCGCAGAAGGAGCCACGGAAAATAGTTTCCGGGAAATTGGCCAGGAAAAAGTGACGTATGGTCAGTAAAGAAAAGACAATCATGCCGAGGCCAGCCAAAAAAAGGCCCAGCCGGATTATTAATTTCTGTTTAGCTGCCATCTTCCAATCCTCATTTGATTTCAGAAACATTATATAAGACGGAAAATTACAGTCAATTAATCAGGGGCTCTTTCGCCAAAATCTTGATCATTTATTGAGCTTAAAATTTCCTCTGAAGCTTCTTATCCAGGGGATGTTTAAGGATGTTCCTGGGGCTTTAATTCCTCAGGCTCACCCTTACAAAACCCGATTCATCTTTAAGGCAAAGTTAAAAAATAAATACCTGAGATAAGCTGAAGATAAAAACCTGAAATAAAACTGATGGGTAAAGTCTTGTTTCTCCCGGTTAACAGGTTAGAACAGGCGAGGCCGCAGAAGGCAGGGAATTTAATTTGAGCTAGACGAACATCTTTTGGGAACTATTTAAAGCTGTGACCTGAAAGCACAGAGTGTGACCTGTGACACAGATTATTTAAAACCAATTATCAAGGGCCTCTCCTTTCTCCTCTGAAAAAATCTGAGCTTAAGCGGGCATGAAATTTGCTTACTTTCCGGCTGGAGGTGAAAGAATGAAAAAGAATTTCCTTCTGATTTTCTTTATTCTCTGGCTGGTCGGGGGTTCAGTTAAATTCTCCGCTCAGGACGTGACTTCTTACTGCACTGATTTTCTGGAGAGATGTCAATTTCAGGTTTATATCTCGGATCAGGGCTTTATAGCCAAAGCCTTAGCTCTTACGCTATGCGATAAGTTCTACCATCAGTGTGTCACCGACTTCTTCAGTTTTTTCAAGCTGTTGCTCAGCCTGATTCCATTTGTTTACTGAATTGAGTTCAGACTGATTTCTCCTGGCGGATAAGCTCCAGGGTTTCAAAGGCATGGCGCAAATGGGGGATGACGATGCTGCCCCCAACTACCAGAGCCACATTTAAAGCATCGTGGATGGCTTCTTCCTTCCAGCCAGCCCGGACACATTGCAGAAGATGGTAATCGATACAGTCGTTACAGCGCAGAACCGTTGAGGCCACCAGGCCCAGCAGTTCTTTGATTTTTCCAGGAAGAGCTCCGTCCCGATAGGCGGCGGAATCGAGGTTAAAAAATCTTTTCAGGCCAAGGTGACCGCAGCTTAAAATCTGGCGATTCATTCTTTCTCGATAGGCCTGAAATTCCCTGAGCCGATTGGACATCCTTTTACCTCCTTACCTTTAAGTTCAATCAGTGGAAAAAGATTTTAAGAAAAAAAGAAAGGGGAAGGGAAGAGAAAGAACCCTGGCTCTTTAAATTTCTATGATGCTCGATTCCAGGCCGCTTTCGTCCTCATCAAGGGCCTCAAGGTAGGCCTGAAGGACCTTTTTAATCTTTTCCAGCGCTTCTTCCCGGCTTCGCCCTAAGGCCGAGCAGCCAGGAAGTCCTGGAACCCAGACCGCATAACCCCTGGAGTCAATCCTCATCAGACGAACCTTAAATTTCATGGTTATCTCCGCATTTTTTCTTAACCCATTTTCTATTAACGGCTGCGGGCATTCTTTTTCTCAGCAACTTATTATTTTCCCATCTCGCTTCCCTCTCTATAATTTGATTGAATTAATCAGCTAGAAAAAATTCAGAATAAAACAAAATTAAACAAGGGGGAAATTCGAGAGAGTTTAAATTCTTAATCATTAAAATTAATCATTCAAATAAAAGAAATGAAGGATTAAGCCTTATTTAATCTTTATGCTAAAATACAAAATGTGATCAAAATAAGGCTGGCCAGACCAGAAGACAAACACCTTATAGCCTATCTGGAAAGGAGACTTGAACTTGAGGTCCCTTGCCTCGAGGTAAATGAGACCTGGTTGCTTGAGGCGAAAGGGGAACCTGCTGGGCTGGCGCGAATTACTGACCTTGGTCCCGCCTATTTTTTAAGCTCTGTCGGCATTGTCCCAGAGAAGAGAGGCCAGGGGTTCGCCCGGAAATTGCTGGAAACAATTTTAGAGGGCCGGGAGAAAGATATTTATCTTTATACCATCATTCCTGAATTTTTCTTTCGTTTTGGTTTTGAGACGACAGCACCAGCTTCGTTTTTACCTTCCCGGAATCTTTTTTCCTGCCATCTCTGTGAGCCCGAGAAGTGTTTCTGCTTGGTCAGAAGAAGAGCGGGTAAAAGGTTTTCTTCAGATCAATTTTGATTGATCAGAAATTGATTAAAAAAATAATTTCAAAGCGGGATATATTCAGAAAAAGGCATGAAAACTCAGGCTTTAACTTATGTCTTCCTGATAAGTAATTTTTATCACTGGCTTGAAGGGAAATGACGCCTGTTGATTTATCCTGGAGACCGCTCTCTTTAGATGATCTCGACCTGCTGCGCCAGGCTTTGCGAGCCAGGAATCCTGAGGTAAGCGAGCTCAGCTTAATTAACCTTTTTATCTGGCAGGATTTTGACCGGCCCCAGCTGGCTCAGGTCGGTGATTTTCTTCTCCTTCGTTTGAACCCACCCCATGAACCCCCTTATGTTCTTGAACCTCTTGGGCCTGAGCCATCGCTCGCCTTTCTTCTAGACATTCTTCGAAAAACTGGCCGTTTTTCCCGGCTGCCTGAAAATTTCCTCTCCCTTTTTTCTGGAAGTGAGGTCATTATCATGGAAAATCGGGATCAATTTGACTATCTTTACTGGCGGGAGGAGATGGCTGGCCTCCGGGGCAAAAAATTTGATGGTAAAAGAAATCTCATTCGCCGCTTTCAATCCCTCTGTCCTGACTACAATTTCCAGATAATTGACCGCAGCTGGAAAAAGATGGCTCTCAATTTTTTCTTCTCCTGGGCCAGCCAGAAGGGAAGCACGGAAAATTTTTCTCCCCTGAGCCTTCAAGATCAGGCCCGGGCTCTTGATCTGGCCTTTGATTTCTGGGAAATGCTGGATTTAATGGGCGCAGCTTTAACCTGTCGGGGCGAAATGAAGGGCTTTATTATTGCTTCCAGGCTTAATGAAAGAACAGCTGTGGTCCATTTTCTTTATGCTGATCTGGACTCTTCAGGATCTTCCCAGACTCTCCTCTGGGAGGCTTGCCGCCAGCTTCTTGTTTCCTTTCCCCTTATTAATCTTGAACAGGATCTGGGTTTGCCTGGCCTGAGAAAGGCCAAACTTTCCTATCATCCCTGCCGCCTGATTGCCAAATATGATGTCTATCCCGCCGAGGATTTTCCCTCTTCGTTCTGATTATCAGATTAGATTGAAGTATTAAGCCGGGGTAATTCTCATTGAATTCTTGGATCAGATGAACTATTATAACTTTAAGGAAAAAGAGGAAAGCAGATGTTCAGGTCAACCACGGTTATCTGTATTCGCCATAAGGGAGAAATAGCCATGGCCGGAGATGGCCAGGTTACCCTTGGCCAGACCATTCTCAAGCATTCTGCCCGCAAGATTAGGCGGCTTTATAAAGACAGGGTTCTGGCTGGTTTTGCTGGTGCCACCTCTGATGCCTTTGCTCTCTTTTCTCGCTTTGAGAACAAATTAGAGGAATTCCGGGGCAATCTCTCGCGGGCAGCCATTGAACTGGCCAAGGAATGGCGTATGGATAAGGCCCTCCGCCAGCTCGAAGCTCTGCTGATTGTCGCCGATAAGGAATCTTCCTTTCTTATCAGCGGAACAGGCGATGTGGTTGAGCCTGATGATGGCATCATTGCCATTGGCTCTGGCGGCCCCTATGCCCTGGCTGCAGCCCGAGCCCTGGTCAAGCATACTAACCTTTCAGCTCGAGAAATTGCCCTCGAAGCATTAAGGATAAGTTCGGAAATCTGCGTTTATACCAATCAAAATATTATCGTTGAGGAACTGAAATAAATGCGCTTAAGTTTACCCAAGAAAAATGAGATTATTTCCACCCGGCCTTTCCGCCGTGATGAGGAACTTACACCTCAGGAAATTGTGGCCGAGCTAGACAAATACATCATAGGTCAGCAGGCCGCCAAAAGAGCCGTGGCTATTGCCCTGAGAAATCGCTATCGCCGCCGCAAGCTGCCGCCGGAACTGGCCGATGAAATAGCTCCCAAAAATATTCTGATGATTGGACCCACGGGTGTTGGCAAAACTGAAATTTCCCGGCGCCTGGCCAAACTGACCTCCTCTCCTTTTCTCAAGATTGAAGCCAGCAAATTTACCGAAGTGGGCTATGTGGGCCGGGATGTAGAATCCATGATCCGGGACCTTGTCCGCATCGCTGTTGATATGGTCAGGCAGGAAAAGGTAGAAGAGATCAGGGAAAAGGCTGAAAGGAATGTGGAGGAAAAACTTCTGGAGCTACTGCTTCCTTCATCCAGACGACGCGATAATACCTATTACGATGCTGATCAGGTCCGTTTTCAGGAGACCAAGGAAAAGCTGAGGCGTCAGCTGAGGGACGGACTTCTTGAGGACCGAATGGTCGAGCTCGAGATGAAGGAGAAAATTTCGCCTCCCTTTGAAATCTTTTCTAACACTGGCTATGAGGAAATTGGCATCCAGATTCAGGAAATTATTCCCGGTTTTCTGGGCGGCCGATCCAAACGGCGCCGCGTTAAGCTGCATGAAGCCCGGGAATATCTGATGGAGGAAGAACAGAAAAGATTGATTGATATGGACCAGGTGGCAAAACAGGCCATCGAAAGGGTCGAACAATCGGGCATCATTTTCCTTGATGAGATTGATAAGATTGCCGGCCGAGAATCTGGTTTTGGTCCGGATGTGAGCCGGGAAGGAGTTCAGAGAGATCTTCTGCCCATAATTGAAGGAACAACTGTCAGCACTCGCTACGGGCTGGTCCGAACTGACCATATCCTGTTTATTGGCGCAGGAGCCTTCCATGTCTCCAAACCCTCAGACCTGATCCCTGAATTACAGGGAAGATTTCCTATCAGGGTAGAGCTAACTCCGCTGACCAAAGAAGATTTCATCCGTATTCTGACCGAACCTGAAAATGCTCTGATCAAGCTATATAAGGCGCTGCTGGCCACCGAAGACGTCGAAATTGATTTTACTCCTGAGGCTATTGAAGAAATCGCCGCCATTGCTGAAAAAATTAATGAAGAAGATGAGAATATTGGCGCTCGCCGGCTGCACACCGTGATGGAAAAGGTCATGGAAGAGATTTCCTTTGAAGCACCCAATATTTCCCCCAAGAAAATCATTATTGATCGCGCCTATGTTCAGAAGCAGCTCCAGGACATAATCAAGAATCAGGATTTGCGGCGTTTCATTCTTTAATGAAAAAAACAGGCCAGGTAGCCTTTGTTTTTATTTTCTTTCTTTTATCTGCCTGTGGCGTGAAAGGTCCCCTTCAACCGCCTCTGGTTTTGATTCCCCGGAAAATCGAAACGATTAAAATTTATCAGCAGGGAGAAAGGATAATTTTAAAATGGACTACTCCCCTTGTTTATGAGAATGGCCTGGCTATGAGTAGCTGGCCCGTGGTTGAAATCTGGGGCTCTGAATTTTCTCCTGAGCCTGATTTTAAGGAGATGGTCGGGGCCGAACTTAAAGAAAGGATGAAGAAAAGCCGGCTTCTGGCTGAAATAAAACTCGGCGAAAAAGAATCAGGCGCTTCCCTGCCTGAAACTTTTGAGGTCTCCTGGGAATATCCCTTTAAACTGGAAAAATCTGGCGAGCTGGCCTTTCTCTTCGAGTTGCGGCTCAGAGATGAAAGGGGTCGAAAATCAGCCTTTTCTGATCCGGTGCTGATTATTCCCGTTACCCCTCCTTTGCCTCCCCTTGATTTAAAGGCTGAAGTTCAGGAAAATAAAATCCATCTTCGCTGGGAAGCCCCCCCCGAGGCTCACCGATCTGAACAAAAGGATATAGTATATGGTTTCCATGTCTACCGGAAGGAAGGTTCAGGTACCTGGAGCCGGCTTAATTCCGAGCTCCTGCCTGATCCTCAGTTTGAAGATAAGTCCGTAGTTCTGGGGAAGACCTATTTTTATTGCGTAAGGGCAGTGAGAATCATTGCTGCCATGGAGCGAGAAAGTGAGGCTTCAGAGGAACTTAAAATAGAAATGAAAGATATTTTCCCGCCACCGCCGCCCTCAGGAGTTATAGCTCTGGCCGGAGAAGACCGGATCATTCTCAGCTGGGAACCGAGCCTTTCACCTGATCTCGCTGGCTATCTGATCAGACGTCGGGCTGAGGATGAGACCATCTATGAATTATTAACTTCAGAGCCCATTCTGGCCACAAGTTATGAAGATCTCAAGGTTGAAAAGGGAAAAAGTTATTATTATGCTATTACTGCACGTGACCAGGCCGGCAATGAAAGCCAGGCCGTGGAAATCAAGGCCAGCCTGATTAAGGACAAGGAATCATGAAGATTTACCGTTATCTTTATGAGGGTCAGGAATTTTATGGAGTCTTAAGAGAGGATCTTCTTTACCCCTTAAAGGGTTCAGTCTTCGAATCAAGGGAAACTGAAAATACCGGTATTCCTATAGGAAAAGTAAAAATATTACCTCCCGTTTCCCCCACCAAGATTATCGGCGTGGGCGTAAATTATCGAGAACATGCCCGGGAAATGGGCCGGAACCTGCCCGAAGAACCCCTGATTTTTCTCAAGCCGCCATCGGCCCTCATTGCTCATAATGAGCCTATTATTTTTCCCCGTCAGGCCCAGCGCTTGGATTATGAGGGTGAACTCGCCGTCATTATCAAAAAGGAGGTTCATGACCTCGACGATGAGTTCGATCTTAATGAAGTCATTCTCGGCTATACCTGTTTTAATGATGTTACGGCCCGGGATCTTCAGCTCAAAGATGGACAGTTTACCCGGGCTAAGTCCTTTGATACTTTTGCCCCCTGCGGTCCCTGTCTGGCCACCGACCTTGATCCAGGTCACCTGGTGATTAAAACCTTTCTTAACGGGAAGCTACGGCAATCAGCTTCGACCAGCCAGATGATTTTTCCCGTTCATTATTTAGTCCGCTTCATTTCCAGGATAATGACGCTTTATCCCGGTGATATCATTACCACCGGAACACCGGCGGGCATCGGGCCGATGAATCCCGGCGACCGTGTGGATGTTCAGATTGAGGGCATCGGGACTCTCTCCAATATGGTTTTAAAGGTAAGATAGAGGTCGAAAAAGTTAAACTTTAGCCTATTTTGAGATAAATTTATAGGAGGTAATAAGGAAATGAAGTTTTTTTTGGATACAGCCAATCCAGAGGAAATTAGAGAGGTTGCCAGCTGGGGGATCCTGGATGGAGTAACCACCAATCCCACCCTTGTGGCTAAAGAAAATAAAGGCTTCAGGGAATTAATTACCGAGATCTGCCATCTTGTTTCTGGTCCGGTGAGTGTGGAGTGCGTCTCCTCGAAATGCGAGGATATAGTCACTGAAGCCCGGGAGCTGGCTTCGATTGCACCTAACGTGGTCATTAAAATCCCTGTAACCATTGAAGGCCTGAAGGCGACGAAAATTCTCGGGGCTGAAGGCATCAGAGTCAATATGACTCTTGTTTTTTCTCCTTCCCAGGCCATTCTGGCTGCCAAGGCCGGAGCTGCCTTCGTCAGCCCCTTTATTGGCCGGCTGGATGATATTTCTCATGATGGCCTGGAACTGGTGGAGCAAATTGTGACAATTTTTAACAATTATGGCTTCGACACTGAAGTGATTGTGGCCTCGGTCCGGCATCCACTTCATGTGGTCGAGGCAGCCTTAATCGGGGCCGATATTGTCACTGTGCCCTATGCGGTCATGGAGAAACTTGTGCGTCATCCTCTGACCGATATTGGCCTGGAAAAATTTCTGCAGGACTGGGCCAAAGTGAAAAAATAAAAAAGAAATAAAAAATATGGGGGAAATATGGCTATCAGCCGAAAAATAGAAGAACTCAGAGAAAAAATCAGGCTGGCTGAGGAAGGAGGGGGGAAGGAAAGAATTGAGAGGCAGCATAAAGCCGGGAAATTAACGGCGAGAGAAAGAATCAATCTCCTTCTGGATCCCGGCTCTTTCGAAGAAATGGATAAACTGGTTGTTCATCAATGCCATGATTTTGGCATGGAAAAAAGGCGAATTTATGGCGATGGTGTTGTCACCGGTTATGGCCGGATTGATGGCCGGCCGGTCTTTGTTTTTGCCCAGGATTTTACTGTTTTTGGTGGTTCTCTCAGCGGGGCCAATGCGGCCAAAATCTGCAAAATCATGGATCTGGCCATGAAAATCGGTGCTCCTGTTATCGGCCTCAATGATTCTGGTGGTGCCAGAATCCAAGAGGGTGTGGCCAGCCTGGGTGGCTATGCCGATATCTTTTTACGTAACGTTCTAGCTTCAGGAGTTATCCCTCAAATTTCGGCTATCCTTGGTCCCTGTGCCGGGGGAGCTGTCTATTCACCGGCCCTTACGGATTTTATCATTATGACAAGAGAGACAAGCCATATGTTTATTACGGGGCCTGAAGTCATCGAAGCCGTTACTCATGAGAAAGTGACCATGGAAGAGCTTGGTGGGGCTGATACCCATAATTCAATTAGTGGCGTGGCTCATTTTGCGGCCGATTCTGAAGAGCAGGCTATGGCCATCATCAGAGAACTTTTATCCTTTATTCCTAGTAATAATCTGGAAGATCCGCCGGAAAAGGAAACCTCTGATCCCTGGGACAGAACAAGTGAAGAACTTAATGATTTTGTTCCCGAGGACCCTGATCAACCCTATGATATTCGCCGCATTATTAGAGAAGTGCTCGATGATCGTTATTTTTTTGAAGTTCAGCCTGATTTTGCCCGAAATATTGTCATTGGCTTTGGCCGTCTGGCCGGTAAGTCTGTAGGTATTGTGGCCAATCAACCTGAATATCTAGCCGGGGCCCTGGACATCAATGCCTCGGTGAAGGCAGCTCGCTTTGTCCGCTTCTGTGATGCCTTTAACATTCCCCTGATTACCTTTGAAGATGTGCCCGGATTTCTGCCAGGTGTAGCCCAGGAGCATGGCGGAATTATCAAACATGGAGCTAAACTTCTTTATGCCTTTGCTGAGGCCACTGTTCCCAAAATTACCGTGATTACCAGGAAAGCCTACGGCGGTGCCTACTGCGTCATGGCCTCCAAGCATATTCGGGCCGATATTAATTATGCTTATCCGACGGCCGAAATTGCGGTTATGGGACCAGAAGGGGCCGTTAAAATCATTTATCAGAGAGAAATAGCTGCGGCTGCGAACCCTGAAGAATTTCGTCGCCTCAAGATTGCTGAATTCAGAGAAAAGTTTGCTAATCCCTATGTGGCCTGTGAGAAGGGTTATATTGACGAGGTTATTGAACCCAGCCAGACACGGCCCAAGCTCATTGCAGCTTTAAGGCTGCTCGAAAATAAGAGAGATAAAAACCCGGCCAAGAAACATGGCAATATTCCCCTTTAGGCAGGCAGGACTATGAAAAAATTTAAAAAGATTCTGATTGCCAACCGAGGTGAAATTGCGGTCAGGATTATCAGAACCTGCCGGGAAATGGGGATAATACCTGTCGCCGTTTATTCCGAGGTGGACCGCCAGGCACTGCATGTCCGGCTGGCTGAAGAGGCCTATCCTCTGGGTGAGGCTGCGCCGTCAGCCAGCTATTTAAACATTGAGAAAATCATTGCTATAGCCAAGAAATGTCAGGCTGATGCCATTCATCCCGGCTATGGTTTTCTCGCTGAGAATCATCATTTTGTGCGCCGCTGTGAGGAAGAAGGTCTTATTTTTATCGGGCCACCCTCCGGGCCTATGGAGCTTCTGGGCCTCAAGACGATTTCCCGACAGAAAATGAAAGAGGCTGGTGTACCCATTATTCCCGGAACTTTGGAGCCAGTTAAAACCGAAAAGGAGCTGATTGATCAGGCTGAGGCCATCGGTTTTCCTCTTCTCCTTAAGGCTTCAGCCGGCGGAGGTGGAAAAGGGCTTCGCCTTGTCCGTCATCGCCAGGAGCTTCTTTCAGCCTTTCACCTGGCTGCTTCCGAGGCCGAAGCGAGTTTTGGCGATGCAGCCATCTATCTTGAGAAATATATTGATGAGCCTCATCACATCGAAATCCAGATTTTAATCGATAATTACGGCCACGCTGTTTATCTTGGCGAAAGGGAATGTTCGATGCAGCGACGTTACCAGAAAATTCTTGAGGAAACCCCTTCGCCCTTCATCGATGATGAACTCAGACGCAAAATGGGCGAGATAGCCGTAGCTGCGGCCAGAAGCATTAATTACCGGAATGCGGGCACAGTGGAATTCATTGTAGATAAAAATAAAAATTTTTATTTTCTGGAAGTTAACGCCCGCCTTCAGGTGGAGCACCCGATAACGGAAATGGTTACTGGCATTGACCTTGTCCGGGCTCAAATTTATATTGCCCAGGGAAAGCCCCTTCCCTTTACCCAGGAGGAGATTAAACCGCAGGGCTGGGCCATAGAGTGCCGGATTATGGCTGAGGACCCATTCCAGGATTTTCTGCCTTCCCCGGGTAAAATTCTCTACCTTCACCGGCCAGGAGGACCGGGAATAAGAGATGATAGTGGTATAGTTGAGGGTTATACAGTCCCCATAGAATATGACCCTCTTCTTTCCAAGCTTATTGCCTGGGGCCGGACGAGAGAAGAGGCAATTCTAAGAATGAGGCGAGCCCTGATGGAATATCAGATTTATGGCCTGAAAACGACCATTCCCTTTTTCTTGCGAATTCTGGATCATCCCGATTTTCTGGCGGGAAATTATAATACCCATTTTATTGAGCGGCTGGAAAAGGAACCTCCGGCTGCAGCTGAAGAAGACCTGGTGGCGGTTTTGGCTGCTGCCGTCAAGACCTTTCATGATGCCAAAAGAGAAACAACCCGGCCACTGCAGCCGAAGGCTAAGCCCTGGAAATTAATAGGAAGGATTGAATTTTTGAGAAGCCGGCTTTAGACATGAATCTGAGCTTCTGGCTGAAGGGAAAACAATATCATCTCCATCTCCAGCCTCAGACTGAAAATACCCTTCTTATCACTCATGAGAGGGAAACCTTTGAGGTTTCCGCTGCCTTTATCACTGAAGAGGAAATTGTCCTGGTGATAAATAATCGCGTCTACAATGTCCTCGTCCAGTCCAATTCAACGGGCCACAATGTGATTATTGGTGACCGGAAATATCAGGTGGAAAAGAAATCCCCCTTAAATTATCAAAGAGATCAGAAAATGGCTGGGAAAAAGGGCGAGGTCAGAATTACCATGCCCGGAAAGATAGTGGCCGTTCATGTGGGCAATGGCGCTGAGGTGGTGGAGGGACAGGCCATCCTGATTCTTGAAGCCATGAAAATGCAAAATGAGATCCGGGCTCCCCGCTCTGGCCGGGTGACCAATTTGAAGGTCAAACCAGGAGACACGGTTGAAGCCGGAACAGTTCTTTTTACCCTGGAATAGGCCAGGTTGATCGTCATGAAAGGAAAATTAAATTTTCGGCGCCTCTTAAAATTGATGATCTTTCTTCTCCTTATGACCCTGATGCTAATTTCTGGCCTGGCCCTTCGTAATTATCTTTTGAAGCAACTACAGACTAAATTGAGTTCTTATTTTAGCTATTCTCAGGCAAAAATAAGTTTTTTTCCGCCCGGCTTGACTTTTGAAAATATTATTTTATCTACAGAAAACCCTTCTTTTACTGCCCGGAGACTGAGGGTAGAAACAAAAATCTTTCCTTTTTTTCGAACCGGGCCCGCCAGAATAATTGTTGAAAAACCAGTTATCCATTATCACCTGGAAGAAAAGCGCGCAGGTGAAAAAACAATTTTTAAACTGCCTTCGCCTCTCTGGTTTGAGCAGGTCTGGTTAAAGGAGGCCGAAATTTTTCTTGATCTGGGCAGTTACTCTTTCCAGGCAAGTAATCTTCGCGCTCTGTGGAGAAGGCAGGGTAATGTTTTCGAGTTTAAAGCTGAAGCTTCGAGCTCCTCCTTTATCCTGTCCAGGCGGCAGATTGTCTTTTCAGCCCGATTAAAAATAGCCGGGCAAGGAACGAGGAGTGAATTAAAACTCAGCCGTTTTTTAATGGAAGAGGAGGATCGCTATTTAAAGCTTGAGGGATGGATCAAAAATTTAAACAATCCCGAAATTGAACTCAATGGTCTTTTCTGGTTTCCGATGAAGGACCTAGCCAGCTGGCTTAAGCTTCCCTTTACCTGGCAGGGCAGGGTCACGTCCAGGGGACAGATTACCAGTCGCGCCGGCCGCTGGCTCTATCGAGGTGAAATTCAAAGCTCAGACCTGGCCCTCAATGAGCTTCCTCTGGGAAAGGCCAGGGGCTGGGTGGAAACAATTCCCGGGGTAAGAGGGGACTTAGCCCTGGACTTCGAGCTGAGAGGTGAAAATCAAAGGCTTTCTCTTTCCTGGGAAAGAGGAAAAATAGCCGCCCAGTTTGCCCATTTCTATGTCGATCCGGTATTAAAAGGCCTGAAGCTTCCCTGGCCGGTTAAATCTCCTTCGTGGGGAAAATTTTATCTGGCTGAAAATGAACTCATAGTTGAAGGAGAATTAAGAGAAAAAGACTTTCAGACGGAGGGAAATCGTTATCCCTTGCGAGGTTCTTACAGAGTTTCCTGGGACAAAGGGAAAAATGTAATTATTTCAGCCCGGGAATTCATGAGCCATTTTGCCCGCTTTAACCTTGAGGCCAGGTTGGAGCTTGGACGGAAGCTGGAAATGGAAATAAAGAGTGAAGTGGCTGATGTCGAGGCAGGCCGCCTTTTTTTGCGGGACCTTTTGAAAAAAAGGTGGAATTTTCCGGCGATAAGAGGACAGGCTGAAGCCAGAGTGAAGATCTCCGGGCAACCCGGCTCGCCTGAAATTCAGGTCAGATTTGAAGGTTCCCCCTTTGGCTTCGATCGCTTTGAGGTCAAAGAAGCCTCAGGCGAGTTTTGTCTGGCTTCGGGTCAATTCAATGGTCATTTTAATTTCCGGGATCCGGAACTCACTGGCGAAGCTGAAGTGAAAGCTGGTCCTTCAGGAGTTTCCGCTTTTCTGGCCATTAAGAACGGCGACTGGTCGAAAACCCTGAGGGGTCTTGGGCTTAATTTCCCTTTAAAAGGAAAATTTGAAGGACCTTTTAGACTTTTTATTGATTCTCGGGGAAATTATTCGGTCAGGGGTGAATTTTTGAGCCCTGAAATGATTTTTCTTGGTCAGGCAATAAGATATGCCTCTGGCCAGATTGTCTATAATGAGCAAGCCTTTTCTTTGAAAAAATTTAACAGTGAAATGTCGGGAGGCCAGATTTCAGGCGAGCTTAATTTTGACCTTTCCCGGAATAATTATTCAGTTGACCTCAGCGGCCAGGGACTCTTACTTGACCGGCTAATTTCAGGCTTGAAAGGCCAGCTTGCTTTCAGCCTTAAAGGAGAAGGAGTTCTTGGTCGGGATAAAGTCAGGGGAAATTTTGAGATCAGGGAGATGGCGCTCTCTCTCTATAAAAAGTCATCTCTCCGAGGCCAGGTGGAACTTCTTCCGAGCCTTCAGACCCTTGAAGCCAGACTTTTATCTATTGAGGAGGCTGAGGAAAATTTTGAAATTGATATTCTGGCTCATTTTAATCGACCTGAATATTCAATTCAGGGAAAGGGAAGAGATAATTTGCTGGCCCTTGTTCCCTGGAAGGGAACGTCTGGCCGGATAAATTATTTTTTTGAAATTAAAAAAGGAAAGGGAGAAGTAAAAACTTCGGGTGTCTTTGAGGCCAGCGGAGAAAGGCTGCCTTTTCCCGGTTTCCCCCAGCCACTTACCGATTTTTCCCTGCTTGTTTTTCTCCAGGACCGAAATTTTTCCCTCCGCTCCTTTCAGGGCAAACTGGGTGGTGGAGAAATTAACGGCTTTGGTGAAATCAGACTGGGGCAGGGTCCTGATTTCAGGGCAGATATCCAGCTTGATGGCCGGGGTGTAGTGCTTTCGCCTTTAGACCGCACGCGTTTTCTGACCGATTTTTCCCTGCGCCTGGTCCGAAATGAGGAGAGATATTCGCTCGATGGTCTTTTTTCGATTAAAAAAGCTTTCTGGAAGCGAAAGCTTTTTGAAAAAATCGGGCTACCCGTCTCTCCCGGAAAAAACGGCTGGCTCTCCTTTTTTAAAAATTTAACCCTTTCTCTGCGCTTAAAAGCTGATGATCAGGCCTGGCTTGAAAATTCCCTGGCCAGGATCAGAGGTCGCTTTGACCTGATTGTAAGCGGCGAAATTGGTGCCCCCCTCATTCTTGGCGAAATGGAAGCTCTTGATGGAGTTTTTTATTTTCAGGAAAGAACTTTCCGTCTTCTGAAAGGAAAAGTGGTTATTACCCATCCGGCCATTTCAGCTCCATATCTGGAAATGGTTGGTGAAACCTATGTCCAGGACTATCGGGTTAATTTTTCCCTGAGCGGCCCTTTTGACCGGTTAAAGCCTGAATTCAGCTCTTCACCGCCCCTGGCCCCAGAAGAAATTTTGGCTCTTCTTGCCCTGGGCGAATCTTTCAAGAGAATCACTTCTACGGATGTCGTCTCTCAGGTCAGTACAGCCTCTTTCCTTTCCGGTGAGCTTATTGAAGAAGCCAGAAAAAGGGCTCAGAAAGTTTTGAATCTCGACCGCCTCCGCATAGACCCCTTCGTCCTGGGGTCGTCAGCCGAAATGACGGCCCGGCTGACTGTCGGCAAAAAAATTGCCGAGAACTTTTTTATTCTTTATTCAACTAATCTGACCACTCAAAGGGAGGAAATTGTCAGGATAGAATGGGAATTGAGACCGGGATTATCCCTTGTGGGTATCAGGGATGAGCTGGGTCGACTGAGCTTTGATTTAAAAATCAGGCGGAGGTTCTGAAATTTCCATGAGGAATGGCTTTTCTTGCTCATCTCAAAAAATTATTATGTGTCTTCCGATGATTTTTTTCTTTAACTTTTTCAGCTCTGCCCCTGGCCAGGAAGTGGGACAGCCAATTATTGGCGGAATTGAAATTTTCGTTGATGGCCAGCCAGCTTCGGCCGAATTAAAGCGTCTCCTTCCCCTTCATTCCGGTATGGACTTTTCACCTTTCTTGATTCGAAAAATCATTCAGAATCTCTACCTTACAGGTCTTTTTTCTAAAATTAGTGTCTTTCAAAGCGGCGAAAATCCGGTGGATCTGATCTTTCATCTGGAAAGGCAGCTCTACTTACGCCTGTCTTTTTTCCTTGTGACCAAAGGTTTAACTTCGGACGTGATTGAAAAGGAGGTCAGGACATTAAGGGGAGGTGAACCCTTTGATGAAACTCTTTTAGGTCCGGCCAGAACTGAAATAGAAAATATTTTGAAGAATGAAGGCTTTTTCGAGCCAGAAATAGATGTCAGGGTGGAAAGGATAGGTGATTCCAATCTCGTCGACCTCATCTGGAAGGTAGATCCTGGTAGCCGGATGCTGATTCGCCGGGTTCAATGGAAAGGTGAGGCTGAAAGAATCAGCCCGGAGGACAGAGAAAAAATTAATCGATTAGCTGGTAGAGAATACAACCCCCGCCTGCTTCAGGCTTACTGTCAGGATCTTCAGCAGCGTTACCGGCGCCAGGGGTTTCCCAGAGCCGAAATTAACTGGCTGGTCTCAGTCGATCGAGACAATCGGGCTGCCGACGTCGAAATAAATGTCTGGCTCTATGAGAAAATTGTGGTTGAATTTCAGGGAGCTAAAGTACCCGCAGAGCTGATTACCCCTCTCTGGGAAGAAAGAGTTTTTGAGGAATGGGCCTTAAGCGAGGGTGAAAGCCGACTGCGGAGCTATTTAAGGCGGAAGGGATATCTGCAGGCTGAGGTCAGAGGAAAGTATTCCAGGGAAGAGAATGTTCTGAAGGTTTCCTATAATATCAGGCCCGGCCGTAAACAATTTATTTCAGCCGTAACCTTTTCTGGCCAGAAAAATTTTTCCGAGGAGGAGCTTCGTCAAGCCCTCGCTCTTCCAGCCAGAGCTTTTTTAACGGCGGTGATAGATGGGGAAAGTGTCTATGACCTTCCTCAGAGGCTGGAAGCCTTTTATAAAATGAGGGGCTTTCCAGAAGCCAGGGTTTTCCTCAGAATTGAAGCAAAAGGGAAGAGAGCTCTGGCCCATCTTTTTATCGAGGAGGGACCTCAGGAAAAAATAGGTTCGATTCAATTTGAACCTGATTTAATTTTTCCGGATGAGGTTCTCATCAGGATAATCGGCCTCAAACCTGGAGATCCCTATTATTCCCCCCAGATAAAGCTTGGTTGTCAGAAAATTATTGATTTTTATCAGCAGAATGGCTTCCGAGGTACTTCAGTCGGGGTTAGAGAAATTGAGTCCCGGCCTGGATTTTATGATCTCATTTATGAAGTGAAGGAAGGCGAGCGTTATCGGGTGAGGCAGATTATCTTTATCGGGGCTCTCATCACCAAGCAAGCCACCGTCAAAAAAGAGCTCCGGATAAAAGAAGGAGACTGGGCCATAGCTGGCTTGATTCAGGAATCGAAAAGAAATCTAGAGCGCCTGCGAGTTTTCACTTCGGTTCTGGTTGAAGAAATTCCTGTTTCAGAGAATGAACTGGACCTGGTCTTCCGGTTTTACGAAGGGGAAAGAAGCCTGGCCAGCGTGGGTATTGGTCTGGAAACAAAAAGTGAACCTCGCAGCTTCGAAATCTGGAATAATGTGCTACGACTGAGAGGAACGGCTGAAATTGTCCGCAGCAATCTTATGGGCGATGCTTCCCAGCTCAGCTTTGTAAGTCAGATGAGTCTTAAGGAAACCAGAGGAGTTGTTTCCTGGGAACAGCCCTATTTCTTTGGCCTGCCTTTTCGAGGCTACCTGAACCTGTGGCTGGAGAGGGAAGAAAGAATCAGCTTTGGTTTTGATCGCCGCGGCGTGAGCCTCACAGGCATCAGGGCTGTTAAAGGTGACCTCATGACCACTTTTACCCTTCGCTATGCCAGGACCGTTCTCACCCATCTTGAAATCACCGAATCTGAAATTGACCGTCAATTTTTCCCTTTCTCTTCCACTTCGCTTTCGACCAGCCTGATTCACGATCGTCGGGATGACTCTTTTAACCCAGAAAATGGCTATTTCGCTTCGGCTGTTTTTGAATGGGCTTTTCCTCTGTTTGGGTCAGAAGCCGATTTTTTGAAAGCTTTTATCAAATATCAGCGCTTTTATTCGCCAGCCGCTAGATGGAATCTTTCAGGTACCTTTCGTCTAGGGTTGGGTCGGGGCCGCATGCCCATTCATGAAAGATTTTTTGCTGGTGGCAGTAACTCTTTTCGCGGTCAGGAATTTGATGAGCTGGGGCCTAAGGACTCCTTTTCCCTGAAACCAATTGGCGGCAAGGCCCTGATTCTCTTTAACTTGGAGTTGAGCTTCCCCCTTCTCTCCTCGCTTCCGGCGATGAGAGGCGTCATTTTTTATGATACAGGCAATGTCTTCAGCAAAAGAAGCCAGTTTGATCTGGCTTCCCTCGAGCATGCCCTTGGCTTTGGGCTTCGCTATCGAACTCCTCTTGGTCCCCTGAGACTGGAATTAGCCTGGAATTTAACGGAAAGAAAAACAAGGCCCTTTCTTTTTATTACCATCGGTCAAATCTTCTGATGAAAAAATTTACCTGGTTTCATTTTATTTTGCTTCTTTTATTACTTTTGACCGGTTCAGGTTTTTCTGCTCAGAAAGTTGTTGATTGCCTGGCGGCGACGGTTGATCGGGAGATAATTACTCTTCTTGACCTGAAGATTTACCGGGAATTATTTTTTCTGCCGGAAGAAGTTGCCGCTGACCCTGAAAAGATTCTGGCGAAGATAATTGAGATGAAGCTTGTGGTCAGGGAAGCCAGAAAAGAACTGAGCTTCGGTCATGAAGAAATGATCAGGGCCCTGGATGGTCTTTTTAAGCTGAAAGGGGAGGAAAAGGTAAGGGCGAGAATGGAAACCTATGGTTTGACCTTGAAGGATCTTGAAATTTATCTTCAGGAAAAATGGTTCTATGAAGAAATGCTGGCCCGCCGCCAGACGCAGCAGGTGAATGTTACCCTGAAGGAAATTGAGAATTATTATCTTGAAAGATATCTGGCTGAGAAGAAAGCAGCCCGAGAAGAGGTAAGACCACTGGTGGAAGTAATTGCTGAAATTGAAAGAAGAATCCGTCAGGATAAAATAAAAGAACAGATTGCCCTGTGGATAAAGGGATTGAAAGACAGGGCTATAATAAAAATAAACCAGGATTGTCTCAAATTGTTAGAAAGAGAGGCAAGATGGCCAGAATAGCATTCTTATTTCCCGGGCAGGGTTCTCAATATGTGGGCATGGGAAAAGAATTTTATGATCACTTTGACCTGGCCAGAGAAATTTTTGACCTGGCCGATGAAGTTCTGGGTTTTCCCCTTTCCCGGCTCTGTTTTGAAGGTCCGGAAGAAGAGCTCCGTCTCACCGTCAATACCCAGCCTGCCCTTCTAACAGTAAGTTACATTGCTTTTGACCTGCTGGGGATAAAACCATCAGTGGCCTGCGGTCATAGCCTCGGAGAATATTCGGCCCTGGTTGCTTCGGGAGCTCTTTCTTTTCCCGAGGCTGTGCTTCTGGTTCGTAAGAGGGGTCAATATATGCAGGAAGCTGTGCCTGTGGGTGAAGGAGCGATGGCGGCAGTGCTGGGTCTGTCCTATGAGGCTGTCGTTAAGGTGCTGGCTGAAATAAAAGATGGCGTCGTTGAGGTGGCCAACTGGAACAGTCAGGAGCAGATTGTTATCGCTGGTCATAAAAAAGCTGTCGAAGAAGCCTTAAAAAGGTTGCGGCCACCTCGTAGCGTTCTCTTACCAGTAAGTGCTCCCTTTCATACCAGCCTGATGAAACCAGCTGAAGAAAAATTGGCCCTGGATCTGGAAAAGACTCAATTGAGGGATCTGACTTTTCCCATTATCACCAATGTAGAAGCGCGGCTTATTTTTCGGGCTGAGGAGGCCAGAGAAGCTTTAAAGCGTCAGGTCAGCCGGCCTGTTCTCTGGTGGAAAAGTATGGAAGTGCTGAGAGAGGAGGGAATTGACATAATCGTCGAAGTAGGTGCAGGCAAGGTTCTTTCCAATCTGATGAAAAGGATTGTCCGCAGCTGGCCAGTGCCAGTGACCATTTATTCGGTCGAAAATCCGGAATCTCTGGCCAGGGTCAGGCAGGAACTTTCAGGTCTGACCTGAAAGACGCGGAATATAGCGCCAGCCATATTCAAGAGCTGAAATTATTGAAACCAGAACCACAGCCCACAGCCCGATCGTCGCCAGAATATAAAAATTTCTTAATATTTCCTTACCCAGGATTATCAGAGCAATCGTAATTGTTTCTAAAATCATTTTAGCTTTGCCCAACCAGGAAGCCTTAATGTGGAGTCCCTGAGAGGAAGCAATGGCTCTTAAGCCAGTAATGGCAAACTCCCGGCCAATAATGATGACCGCCATCCAGGCTGGAACCCGGCCGAGCTCGACCAGACAGATTAAAGCCGAGAGAATGAGCATTTTATCAGCGATGGGATCAAGAAGCTGGCCCAGAATGGTCACCTTTTGCTGGCGGCGGGCTAAATAGCCATCAAGGGTGTCGGTGAATGTGGCCAGGCACCATAAACCAAAGGCAAACCAGGTCTGATAGGGAAAGGAAATAAGAAGGGTAATAACCAGAGCTGGAATACAGAGGATACGCAAAAGGGTTAAAAGATTGGGAAAATTCATGGCTTTAGAAAGATAAACCAGGCTTCCTCGAGCTGTCAAGGCTCGCTCTTTCCTCCTACCAGGAATTTCTTTTATTCCAGGATGTAAAGAGCTGAACTAAAGAAGCCAGGGGAGAATAATCAGGATGGCCTCCAAATCTTGCCCGAAGAAATATTGAAAACAGCTGGAAGTGAGGCTATAGTTGAAGACATGAGCGGGTCAAGGGAAGATTCAATCACCCCCATGATGCAGCAATACTTGAGGATCAAAAAGCAGTATCAGGACTGCCTTCTCTTTTTTCGTCTAGGTGATTTTTATGAGCTTTTTTATGATGATGCCAGAATAGCTTCCTCAATTCTCGACATAGCTTTAACTTCGAGACAGAAGGTTCCGATGTGTGGCGTCCCCTATCATGCCGCTCAGAGCTACTTAAATAAATTGCTGCGCCATGGTTATCGGGTGGCTATCTGTGAGCAGGTGGAAGATCCCAAATTGGCCCGGGGTGTCGTCAAAAGAGAGGTGGTTCGGGTTCTTACCCCGGGCACAGCGATCGAAGTAGAACCCGAGGGTACGCGTGAAGGTGTGGTTTTAATCAGTCTCTTTCTGGAAGATGAAGGCTGGGGACTCGCCAGCCTGGATATGCTGGGTGGCCGGATCAGAACCACTCAAAGAAAGGAGAAATCAAGGCAGGGACTCATTGATGAAATCTTCCGTCTTTCTCCCCGGGAAATCCTTTTCCCTCAGAGTCAGGAAAAGGAAGTAGCCTCTCTTTTGAGCCCCTTTCTGCAGAATGCCTTCACCATGAGCCCGGTTGAGGACTGGATTTTTGATCTGGCCCAGGCCCGCTCCCTTATCCTTTCTCATTTTGGCGTTGAATCCCTGGAGGGTTTCGGCCTTGAAGGAAGAAGCCTGGCCTTGAGAGCCTCGGGAGCCCTTCTTCATTATTTAAGAAATCTCCGGCCAGAATCACTGCGATTTATTGAGGGGGTCAGCAGCTATGAGACCAGCCAGTTTATGATTTTAGATTCAACGGCCATAAGGAATCTGGAGCTGGTCAGAAATATTCGAGATGGCCGGGAAAAGGATTCCTTGCTTGATGTTATTGACCTCACAGTCACTTCAGCAGGCGCCAGGCTGCTTCGTTCCTGGCTTCTTGAACCCCTTCTGGATCTTGAGGCGATTCACAGACGCCAGGATGCGGTGGAAGATTTCTACGAGCACACAATTGAACGTCAGGAAATCAGAAAGTTATTAAAACAAGCAGGTGATCTGGAAAGGCTCACCGGGAAAATATCTCTGGGCCTTGCCAGTCCAAGGGACCTGGTTTCCCTTAAAAAAGCTCTCTGGTTACTGCCTGAAATAAGAAAATTGCTTGAGCCTTTAACTTCAGGCTGGCTCGAGGAAATTAAAAATCAATGGGATGAGTTGGCTGAGGTGGCTGAGCTTATAGATAAATCCATAATGGATGAACCGGCAGCTCTTATTGATGAGGGAGGAATAATCAAGGAAGGCTTTTCGGCTGAGCTGGATGAACTCAGAGAGATCAGCCATTCTGGCAAGACTTTCATTGCCAGCCTGGAAAAAAGAGAAAGGGAAAGAACAGGTATTGCCTCCTTAAAAGTTCGTTATAATCAGGTATTTGGCTATTTTATTGAAGTCACCAGGCCCAACATCCATCTTGTTCCGCCCGACTATATCCGGAAGCAGACTCTGGTCAATTCAGAAAGGTTTATTACTCCTGAGCTCAAAGAATATGAAGAAAAAGTTCTTTCGGCCGAGGAAAAGATATGCGAGCTCGAAAACAGTTTTTTTCTTGAAATTAGAGAGAAAGTAGCTGCCGAAGCGCCCCGCCTGAGAGCCATGGCCCGGCGTCTGGCTGAACTTGATGTTTTTTCGGCTCTGGCTCAGGTGGCCCGCGAGCGGCGCTATGTCCGGCCCGAAGTTAATGATGGCGACCGCCTCTGGATTAAGGATGGCCGTCATCCCATTATCGAGAAAACCATTGCCGAGCCTTTTGTCCCCAATGATATTGAAATGGATAGAGAAGAAAAGCAAATTCTGATTATTACCGGACCTAACATGGGTGGTAAATCCACCTATATCCGCCAGGTAGCCCTGATCTGCCTTATGGCTCAAATGGGTTCCTTCGTGCCGGCATCTGAGGCCAGAATCGGGTTAATTGATCGTATTTTCACCCGCATTGGAGCGACTGATTATTTGAGCCTGGGACAATCGACCTTTATGGTCGAGATGATAGAAACGGCCAATATTCTGCATCACGCCACGCCTCGAAGCCTCATTCTTCTTGACGAAATCGGCCGCGGTACAAGCACCTTTGACGGGCTGAGCATTGCCTGGGCTGTGGCCGAATATCTTCATGATCGCGAAGATATCAGACCTAAAACCCTTTTTGCCACCCATTATCATGAGCTGACCGAGCTTGAGCTAACTCTGAAACGAGTCAAAAATTATCATGTTATGGTCAAGGAATATCAGGGTGAAGTAATTTTCTTGAGAAAGGTTGTGCCAGGGCCGAGTGACCAGAGTTATGGCCTTCATGTGGCCAAACTGGCCGGCGTCCCTCGTTCTGTCATTTCGCGGGCCAGGGAAATTCTTTTTAATTTAGAAAGAAAAGAGATTGATTTTACCGGGGAGCCCCGTCTAAGCCAGAGAAGACCTAAAAATTTTTCCAGGGAACAGCTTTGGCTTTTCTCTGAAGACCAGAAAAGACAGCTCCTAGAGGAGCTGGAACAGGAATTGCTTTCCCAGGACCTTGATCGTTTGACACCCCTTGAGGCTTTAGCCTGGCTTCACCAATGGAAGAAAAAACTAGAGCAATTTTCTTGATTTTGATCTGGCTGAAAGCTACTGAGTTTCAGTATTTATCTTCGTCCTCGAAATCAAATTCTTCTTCCTCTTCTTCCTCCTCGTATTCCTCCTCGAAATCCAGATCCTCTTCGTAGGGAGCCTCGCCTACCTCTTCCTTCCTTTCCTCAATAGCTTCCTCCATCTCATCCCGGTCTTCAAAGCGCCGCAGATAATTAGGACCGGAATCACTGTAGTAAAGTTCGAGGTAGTCGTCTTCAATAACGCAGAAGATGGACATACTGTGGCCAGTCTGGGGGTTCCCTACGGTTTCGATAATATCAGCTTTTTTCTTGATAGCATCCAGGGTTAACCAGCTTGAAATTTCAATTTCTTCCATGATCAACTCCTAAAAAATAGATATCAATTTTTTCCCGATTGTCAAGAAGATTTTTATATAAACTTGACAGGGGAATGTGATGGCGATTTAATAAATTCTATCCTTTTTTCAGGGAGAAGAAAATGAGATGGGATAGATTCACTCTAAAGTCTCAGGAAGCTCTGCTGGCTGCCCAGAGAAAGGCCGAAGAGATGGGCCATCAGGAAGTCAAGCCCGAGCATCTTTTCTGGGGATTTATCAATCAGGATGAAAATGTGGTTGTTTCCATTCTTAAAAAACTCGGCGTCAATCTTGGAGCCATCAATAAGGAAATTGAAACCATCCTGGAACGTTTGCCCAGGGTAACGGGCGCAGGGGAAATTTATGTTTCTCCGGCTTTAAGACAGGTTTTAAATCAGGCTGACGAGGAAGCTCGAAATCTCAAGGATGAGTACATCTCAGCCGAGCACCTTTTTCTGGCCATGCTTAAGGATAGTTCAGGCCAGGTAGCTCGAATACTCAAGAGCCATGGCGTTGATGAGGAGAAAGTGCTGCGAGCCCTGGCCGAAATAAGGGGAACTCAGCGGGTTACAGATGCTGAACCTGAAAGTAAATATGAGGTTTTGAAAAAGTATGCCCGTGATCTGACTGATCTGGCTCGTCAGGGAAAACTCGATCCGGTTATTGGCCGGGAAGATGAAATAAGGCGGGTCATTCAGGTTTTAAGCCGCCGGACCAAGAATAATCCCGTGCTGATAGGTGAGGCCGGGGTCGGGAAAACTGCTATCGTTGAAGGGCTGGCCCAGAGAATTGCCAATGGGGATGTACCCCAGTCGCTTAAAAATAAGAGGCTCATTGCCCTTGATATCGGCGCCCTCGTTGCCGGAACCAAATATCGCGGGGAATTTGAGGATAGACTTAAGGCGATTCTCAAGGAAATAAAAGAAGCCGAAGGGGAAATCATTCTTTTCATTGATGAGCTCCATACTATCATTGGAGCCGGCGCAGCCGAAGGGGCAGTTGACGCTTCCAATATGCTCAAACCACCTCTGGCCAGGGGAGAGCTACGCTGTATCGGGGCGACCACCCTGAACGAATACAAAAAATACATCGAAAAAGACCCGGCCCTGGAGAGACGTTTTCAGCCCGTTTTCGTCGATGAGCCCACAGTTGAGGAAACCATCTCCATTCTCCGGGGACTTAAAGAGAAATACGAATTGCATCATGGAGTTAAGATAAAGGATTCAGCCCTTGTGGCTGCCGCTTACCTTTCACACCGCTATATTTCCGGCAGATATCTTCCTGATAAGGCCATTGACCTAGTTGACGAGGCGGCTGCTCGTATCCGGGTCGAAATTGACAGCATGCCAGAGGAAATAGATGAACTCGAAAGGCGCATTCGTCAGCTCGAAATTGAACGTCAGGCCCTGAAGAAAGAAAAGGACGAAGCCTCAAAAGAAAGGCTGGAAAAATTGCAGCGTGAGCTAGGTGAGCTGAAAGAGAAAAGTGAGTTCCTTAAGGGCCAGTGGCAGAAAGAGAAAGAACTCATTCAGGCCATGAACAAGCTTAAAGAACAGATGGATGCTTTGAAAATTGAAGAGCAGAATGCCGAGCGCCGCGGTGATCTCGAAAGGGTGGCCGAAATCAGATACGGTCGTCTCATTGAGCTTCGCCGGGAGCTGGAAAAACTATCGGCTGAGCTAGCTGAAGTTCAAAAGAAGGGCAAAATGATTAAAGAAGAGGTGGATGAGGAAGATATAGCTGAGGTCGTCTCCAAATGGACAGGAATTCCCGTGGCCAAAATGTTAGAGGGTGAGGTGGATAAGTTGATTCGCATGGAAGAAAAGCTGGCTCAGCGAGTAGTTGGTCAGGACCATGCTCTCAGGGCCGTGGCCGATACGGTGAGGCGGGCGAGAGCAGGCATTCAGGACACTTCAAGGCCCATTGGCTCTTTCCTTTTCCTTGGACCGACTGGAGTCGGGAAGACTGAGCTGGCCAGAGCCCTGGCTGAATTTCTTTTTGATGATGAAAGAGCTATGGTCAGACTGGATATGTCTGAATATATGGAAAAGCATACCGTCAGCCGGCTGATTGGAGCTCCGCCTGGATATGTTGGTTATGAAGAGGGCGGTCAGTTAACCGAAGCTATCAAAAGGCGTCCCTATTCTATAATTCTTCTTGATGAGATTGAAAAGGCCCATCCTGATGTCTTCAACATTTTGCTTCAGATTCTGGATGATGGTCGTTTGACTGATGGGAAGGGAAGAACGGTTGATTTCCGCAACACCATCATCATTATGACTTCCAATCTCGGGAGCCATGTTATCAAGGAGCTGAGCCATGATTATGAACGTATGCAGAAGGAGGTTCGCCGGTTGCTCGAGCAATCTTTCCGGCCGGAATTTTTGAATCGAATTGATGAAGTGGTTATTTTTAAACCTCTGGATAAAGAAGTCATCATGAAGATTGTCAATATTCAGTTGAATCTGCTTAAGTCAAGACTTCAGGATAAAAAGATAAATCTTGAGGTAAGTCGTCGGGCCAGGGAGGTTCTGGCTGATAAGGGCTTTGATCCGGTCTATGGCGCCAGGCCACTCAAGAGAACAATTCAGCAGCTCATTCAAAATCCTCTGGCTTTTAAGCTCCTGCAGGGAGAATTTAAGGAGGGAGAAACTGTGGTGGTCGATGCTGACGCCAGAGGAGAGATTATTTTTACCAGGCCAAGTTAGCCCGGACATGGCCATCTTTATTTAAGAGCCATTTTGCTTCCGAGAAAAAAATTATGGTTAAAAAAGTGGCCCTGACTTTTTAAGATTCCTTCACTCCTGTCTCAGCTTTGGTTAGTGTCCTAAATTAAAATTTTTTTAGGCTAATTTTTTGGCTTTGTTCTGAGATTATATGATGGGCCTGGACATTGACCTGGAACAAGGGCGATAGCCTTCAAAATCCTTAACTATCAGAATAAAAGCGAGGCCCCGGGACGACCTTGAAATTTTTATAAAAAGCTCATGAAGGAGTTATTTTTTGTTGATAGAATTTAGATAATATGGTAAAAGGTGAAGGAAGCTCAAGAAAGGAGGTTGACCATGATTAAAAAGGCCGCCTTCATCTCGTTCATTCTTTTCCTATTTTTGCCGGCCTTCCTCCTAGCTAATGGTCTCAATCTCAATAGTCTGGGCTCAAGAGCCCAGGCCATGGGTGGAGCCTTTGTTGGTCTGGCTGATGATTATAGTGCCATTTACTGGAATCCAGCCGGCATAGCTCTATTTAAAAATCGTTACTTTGGCTTTTACGGCGTGGACCTCATACCTTCAGGTAAATATAAGCTCGAAATTCCGGTGGCTGGTGTTGGGACCCTAACCGTGGTTAATGCTAAGACCAAGACCAAGCATTATCTGGCCGGTCTGGCTGCCTTTTATCAGCCCCTGACAGAGAATCTTGTTGCTGGAATCGGTGTTTATGTTCCATCGGGTCTGGGGGCAGCCTGGGATGGAGCTGATTTCGCTGCCATTGCTGAAAATAAAGCCTATGAGTGGCGCAGCCGCATTGGTGTGGTTAGCCTTGCTCCGGCCATCGGTTACAAAATCAACGAACAGTTTTACCTTGGGGCCACCCTTAATTTTAATTACGGTTCCTTCGATATTGCCACCCATGCTGGTTCAGCCACCATTCCTGTCCCGCCTTACAAAATTGATCTGGGGCAATATGAAGAAAGCATGAGCGGCTGGGGAATGGGAGCAACCATAGGCGTTCTGGTGCGGCCCAACGAGAAAATCAGTCTTGGAGCGACCTATCGGACAAGAAGCACAGTGAAATTTAAAGGAAGCGCCTCCATTTCGAATATCTACCTTCTCGGGCTGAACAAGGAATCTGATCTTGAAAGAAACGTTACCTGGCCAGGCTGGCTGGCCTTTGGTCTGGCCTTCAGACCTGTTGATCGGCTGACAGTTACGGCTGACCTGCAGTGGTCTGAATGGAAAACGATTGATGTCATGAAAACCGATTTTCTTGATCCCAACTGGGCCCTTCTTATGGCTTTAAGTGAAGATGACCAGAGGGAGATGCACTGGGAGAATCGCATGCAGATGAGAGTCGGAGCCGAATATGTTCTGCCTCAAAACTGGGCGATTAGAATGGGTTATTACTGGGACCCATCGCCAGCTCCAGACACAACAATGAATGTGCTCCTGCCCAGCTATAATTTTAATGTTCTCACCTTCGGTGCTGGCTATGCTCTGGGTGATCTCAAGCTTGATTTTGGCTTTGAGTACCTGATGGGACAGGAAAGAAAGGTAAGCTATGTTGATGTTATGACAAAACCAGAATATCATTCAGCCATGCCCGGAATCTACAAGATGACCCTTATTGTACCCAGTGTTTCCATTAGTTATCGTTTCTAAAAGAGAAAAGATCAAGAATTTAAATCAGAAAAATTTCAATAAGAAATCTGAGCGAAAATTGAGGTGAAAAATCTTAATTTTTTAATTCCAGTAAAATTACCGGGCCAGGAGATTTTAAAAGGGAAGAAAAATTTATTTTATCGGCTTGGTTAAGATTAAATTTTGGTTGATATTATTTTTGAAGAAAGGTGAATTGACGGTAAAGGGCGAGCTGGATAAGGCTAAAAACAATCCAGTTTAATTAATTTTCAGGCCATGGCTCCTCAGAAAATCCGTCGGGCTATAATTCCAGCAGCTGGTTATGGTCTGAGGCTTCTTCCTGTGACCAGGGCTGTCCCCAAAGAATTACTTCCTGTGGCCGGCAAACCTATGATTCAATATGCCTGGCAGGAGGCCGTGGCGAGTGGATTAAGAGAAATAGCCATTGTGATTCATCCCGAAAAGGAAGCTATTAGAAGATTCTTTGAGGTGAGGCCAGAAAGGCTGATTAAAGACAGGAGCTGGCAGAATTTAGATAAAGAAATCCAGGCCTTAAAGCGGCAAGCCAGGATAACCTTTTTCTATCAGCCTGAAAGGCGAGGTCTTGGCCAGGCCATTCTCTGTTGCCAGGATTTCATCAAAGGAGAGCCTTTTGCTCTCCTTAATCCCGATAATATTTATATTGGCCCGGAGCCGTGTTTGAGTCTTCTCCTTAAAGCCTGGTCGAGCCTCAGAACTTCCCTTGTTCTCCTGGGTCGAATAAAGAAGGAGGAAACGAACAAGGTCGCAGTGGCCAAGGTCAGGCCAGCCGGTCATGCAGGGTTCTATTTGATTCAGGATCTCGAAGAAAAGCCGGGTCCCAAGAGAGCCTTTTCCCGCTTTGGGGTCTGGGGCAGGGCTGTGCTGGAACCGGATATCATGGCTTATCTGGAGAGAACAGAGCCTGACCACAATGGAGAAATTCAGCTAACTGATGCCCTCAAGCTATGGGTCAGGGAAAAGCCCCTTTATGGTTTTCTCTGTCCTTTTAAGCGCCTTGATGCTGGCGACTGGCCTGGTTTTTACCGGGCGAATTTCTTCCTGAGAAAAATAACCAGAGTTGATTAAAAAATTTCTCCTGAGGCTGATGAAGGTTCAGGAAGAGAAATCAAATTAAACTAAAACCGAATCAAATCCAGAAAATTTTCCTAGAAATTTTTGTCAGGCTGTCTTTTCTGATTGAATCTGAAATCCGGCTTGACCATAAAAAAGAGTGGCCAGGGACGGAATCGAACCGCCGACGCAGGGATTTTCAGTCCCTCGCTCTACCGACTGAGCTACCTGGCCACCGTAGCTTATATTCATCTGAAAGTATATTTAGCTTTCCTTTTCTTGTCAATATATGATATGGAGTTAATTCTAAAATCGCGTTACCCTGAAATGAAAGCGGAGGGAAAATGGAAATTGAGCTAAATCTTGCTTCCCTTTTCCTGTTAAAGGAAAATTGATTCTTATGACCAGATGAAAATTGCAGCTTTACTGCCTCATGTGGAAATCTGGGGAGGCGTGCGCCGTTATCTTGAGCTCGGCAATGAATTTGTCCGCCTGGGTCATGAATTTGTCCTCTATACTGCCCAGGGTCAGCCACCTTCCTGGCTTGAATTTAGAGGAGAAGTAAGGCCTTTCTCGGTTCTGAAGAATGATTCATACGATATAGGTCTCTGCTCTGAATATTCCCTTCTTAATGAATTTCAGTCCCTTCAAGCCAGAGTGAAATTTTTCTATTTTGTTCTTGCCGGCCATCGCCTGGAAAAGAAGGTTGTTCGGCTGCCCTTCCGCTTTCTGGCCAATTCCTCCGGTTTGTGTCGTCGCCTTGAAAAGCGCTACCGGATTCATTGCGAGCTGGCGCCTGGCGGAATAAATCCTTCAATTTTTTATCCGGCTCGAAGAGAAGGGGAGCCCGGTGAATTCCGTATCCTCTGCTATGGCCGACTCTATCGGCGCCGGAAGGGAATTCATCTGGTTCTTAGAGCAATCGAAAAACTTTGGAAAAAGTATCCTCAGGTGAAGCTTCTCCTTTTCGATTCGCCTGTTCAGGGAGAAAGCCGCGATTCCCGCCAGCTGCTACGGACTTCAGTTCCCCATGAATTTTTTTGGAATCTTCCCCAGAGCTCCATGGCCTGGCTTTATTCCCAGGCCGATGTTTTTGTCAGCGCTGAATGGCGGGCTGGCTGGTCCAATCCCACGGCTGAAGCCATGGCCTGCGGGGTAGCTGTTGTCTGCACGCGCAGTGGCACCGAGGACTTCGCTCTGCATGGAAAAACTGCCCTGGTTGTTCGCTGGCCTTTTCCTTTCCTTATCGCCAGAAATATAGAAAGGCTCATGCAGGACAACCAGCTTCGCCTTCGGCTGGCTGAAGCTGGCCGCCAGAAAATCCTTGAATTTACCTGGGAGGCTCTGGCCCGCCGGCTCGAAAATATCTTCCATTCTGCCCTGGTTTGAATTATCTCAGGGCTTATGATATCCTTTCCAAGGAGGTGAGGTTCCTATGGATGAGCAGAAGCTGAAAGAATGCCTCCTCGAGGAGAGCGAGGAATTCAGGCGTTTATTTGAAGAACATCGCCAGTGTGAGGAAAGGCTCGAGTTTCTGCGCCACAAGGGGGCTCTAACCGAGGAGGAGGCGATGGAAGAAAGACTTCTTAAAAAGAAAAAACTGGCCCTAAAAGATAAAATGTATTTAATGATGCAGGCCAGACAGAAATCGCTCTAATTTTTATGTTTTGTGGCCATGGCTGAAAAAAAGCCTTTTCGAGTTGCCCTCGTTGGCACGGATTCTCTGAGAGCTCAGGAAATCAAGAATGCTCTGGAAGAGAAGAAGTTTCCCCTGACAACCATCGAATTTTATGATCCGGCGGTTGAGGAGGAATACAGCAAACTCACTGAATTTGCCTCCGAGCCCAGAGTAATCCATCACCTCGATTTTTCCCTCCTTGAGGGCCTTGATCTGGTTTTTCTGGCCGCCGATGAGGCGACCAATCGACGCTGCGGTCAGATGGCGCTGGAGAAAAAATTTCGGGCCATTGACCTTCATCAGACCTTTTCCGCCGACGAAAAAATTCCGGTCATCGTGGCTGGAGTCAATGATGAAGTTATCATTCAGCAGGATGCTTTTTTAATCAGCAATCCCCATCCAGCGACCATTATTCTGGCTCATTTGCTTCACCTCCTAAGGCCACATTTCGGGCTGGTTAAAGTTCTCGCCTTAGTGCTCCAACCAGCTTCTGCCTTCGGTGAATCGGGCATCGAAGAACTGGCCAATCAGAGTGTTTCTTTGCTCAGCGCCGCTTCAATTAAGAAAAAAGTCTTTCGGGAACAGGTTGCTTTCAATTTACTTGCCCCAATTGAAAAGGCCGGGCCAGATGGCTTTACCGCTGATGAGAAGCTTATTATGACTGAAGTGCGGCGAGTCATGCGAGAGCCAGGGCTGCCCCTTTCCCTCTGTCTGGTCCAGGTTCCAGTTTTCCATACCTACGCCATTATGACTTACCTGGAATTTGAGAGGCCGACGAACATAAAAGAAGTTGAAAGTCTTTTTCAGGCTCACTCCCTTTTCCGGCTGGCTGATGCCCGAAAACGCCTGACTGTCAATTCAGTTTCAGTCGCTGGCAAAGAGGAAATCTTCATTGGTCAGATTAAACAGGAAGAATCTTCCCCTTGCGGTCTCTGGATCTGGTCGATTGCCGATAATCTAACTCTCGGATCTGCCCTTAATGCCCTGGAAATTGCTCGATTTTTATTTAATCGCCGGGATGAGGTTTCCCCGGTCTCATGAGAGATATCTTCAATTTAATCAAGTTAGTCTGGCAGGAAAAAAAATATCTTCTTCTGGCATTCCTCTGTTCTCTTTTTGTGGCTGGTTTTACCTATCTTTTTGTCAACCTTGTTCAGCCCATTGTCGATGAGCTTTTAATCTCTTCTGGGCAGAAAACCCCTCTGGCTCAGACAACCTCAACTGAAAAATTCAGGCTGATGAATTTTATCCTTTCCCATCTTCAGGTTTCAAGAGAGAAACTTATTTGGTTTTTACCTCTTCTGGTCTTAATCGTTGTTTTCGGCAAAGGCCTCTTTACCTTTCTTTCTTCTTATTTAATGAAAGCTGCCGGCCACCGGGTAATAAAGAAGCTCCGGGATGACCTTTTCAGTCATGTGATGAGTCAGTCAGCCAGCTTCTTTGACCGGCTTCCCACTGGTGACCTCATGACCCGTCTGACCAATGATATTGATAAAATTCATCAGGCCATTTCTGGCAGCCTGGCAGACTTCATTGAAGAAGTCTTTGTTCTTCTGGCCCTGCTGGTGGGTATTTTTATTATTGATTTTCGCCTGGCTATGGCTTCCCTGGTAATAACGCCACTGGCCGTTATTCCTCTGGCCGTTTTCAGCCGCCAGCTTAAGAAGAAAAGCCTGGCCGGGCAGAAAAAAATGAGCCAGATTTATAATCTCATCCACGAAACCCTTACCGGAAATAAAATCGTTAAGGCTTTTACGGCGGAGGAGTTTGAACTCAAACGTTTCTTTGCTGCTACCCGGGATTATTTTAAAACCATGCTGAAGCTCGCCTGGATTGGCAGCCTTTCTTCACCTTTCATGGAATTCATTGGCGGAGCTGTCGGGGCCTTCATCCTTTTCGTTGGCACCCGAAGAATTGCTGAAGGTTTTATCTCCGCCGGTGATTTTGGCTCCTTTGTACTGGCCATATTCATGATGTACACTCCCATTAATCGCCTCAACCGGGCCAACAATGTTTTACAGCAGGCTGTAGCCTGTTATCTCCGGGTTAAAGAAATTTTTGAAATGGCGCCCCAGATCCAGGATCATCCTGAAGCTATTACTTTGAATAAGGTGGAAGGAAGAATTACCTTTGAGGATGTTTGCTTTGCCTATAATCAGGATAGACCGGCTCTGATGCATGTAAGCTTTGAAGTTAAACCCCGGGAGACAGTGGCCATCGTTGGTTTAAGTGGCGCCGGTAAAACGACCATCATCAATTTGCTAACCCGTCTCTATGAACCCACTTCTGGCCGAATTTTGATTGATGGTCTGGATATTAAAAAAATTAAGCTGTCTTCTTTGCGGCGGCAGATCGGGCTTGTTACCCAGGATATAATCCTTTTCAATGATACAGTGCGTAATAATATTGCTTATGGTCAGAACGATATTCCCCTTGAAAAAATTACGGCGGCCGCCCGTCTGGCCATGGCCCATGATTTCATCATGGCTCTTCCTCAGGGTTATGATACCTTAATTGGAGAAAAGGGTGGACTTCTTTCCAGCGGTCAGAGGCAGAGAATTGCTCTGGCGAGGGCCATAGTTAGAGATCCGGCTGTTCTCATTCTGGATGAAGCTACCTCAGCTTTGGATTCGGAATCGGAAAGACTTATCCAGCTGGCCCTCAGCAATATTATTAAAGAGAGAACCACAATCATTATTGCCCATCGAATCTGGACGGTTCGCCATGCCGATAGAATCCTGGTGGTGGATCGTGGCCGGATTGTGGAAATGGGTTCCCATGAAGAGCTTTATGCCCTCAATGGAATATATCGGAAATTATATGACCTTCAATTCCCGGAAGAAGGGGAGGCCCAATCTTGATCCGGAGTATGACGAGCTTTGTTTCGCAACCCATTAAATCGGATAAATTCAAGGGCCGGCTGAGCCTCAAAACGCTCAACCATCGTTATTTTGACTGGTTTTTTCATGGTCCAGAATGGCCAGAGCTCGAGATTGAACTGCGTTCCCTGGCACAAGAATATATTTATCGGGGAAGGGTGGAGGTTTCCCTGGAGCTGGCCACAACCGGGGCGGCTGGCTGGGAAGTGCGGATCGAAGAAGGACTGGTCCAAAAGATAGGTGAAATCTGCGAGCAGCTGGAAAAGAATCTCGGCCAGAAAATATCTCTTAATGCTGATATCTTTTTTAAAATCCCTCAGCTGATAACGATTAAAAGAAAGGAGCTCGACCCTCAAACCAGAGCCTGGCTTAAGGACATTTTCCAGCAGGCTTTAGAAAAGGTTATTGAACAGCGAAAAAAAGAAGGAAGAAAACTGGCTACCTCTCTTCGCCGCTCCGCGGCCCGTCTTAAAAAGAGTCTTAAATTGATAAAAAAATATGTCAGCCAGGAAGAGGCCAGCTGGCGGGAGAAACTCAGCCTTAAATTGAGAAACATCTTGGGCCCTGAACCCGTCAATGAAAAGAGGCTCGAGGAAGAGGTGGCTTATCTGCTGATAAAGGGCGATATTAAAGAAGAAATAGACAGGATTGAAGCCCACCTGACCTCCCTCGAAGAAATGCTGGCGAGTGAAAACCGGGGGCCCAGGGGAAGGCAGATTGATTTCTTAGCTCAGGAACTTTTAAGAGAAGTTTCAACCCTGGCAGCCAAAAGTTTAAGCCTGGATGTAGTTAAGGAGAGCCTCCGAATGAAAGCTGAAATTGAAGCCATCCGACAGCAGAGCCAGAATATAGAATAAAAAAATTTAAATAAAGGGGTTAAATTTCATGCTGTTCGTGGTGACAGGCCCGTCGGGAGCAGGAAAGACTACCCTGATCCGTCAATTACTGGAGAAGCATCCGGAAATAAAATTTTCGATTTCTCACACTACCCGGCCACCACGGCCCGGTGAGATTGATGGCGTTGATTATTATTTTGTAAGTGAGAAAGAATTTTCCCGCCTCTTAAAAAAAGGGACCTTTGTGGAATGGGCTGTTGTTCATGGTCATCTTTATGGCACCTCCAGAGCTGAATTCAGAAAAAGCCGGATGAACGATCTTATTCTCGATATTGATGTCCAGGGTGCCCGCCAGATTAAAAAAGTAACCGATGACGGGGCTGTTTTCATTTTTATTTTGCCCCCTGACAAGGATTCCCTGGAGAAAAGGCTCTGTTCGAGAGGCGATTTATCAGCTGAGGAACTGGAAAGGCGATTAAAAAGGGCCAGCCAGGAGATTAAAAGCTATCATCTTTTTGATTACGTGGTTATTAATAGAGAAATTAACCAGGCTGTGGAGGCCATGGAAGCTATCGTCCAGGCGGAAAGACAGCGACGGTCAAGGCTGAAAAGAGAAATTCAGGCTATTCTGGCTTCTTTTAAAGCGAAATCAGGAGGGAGGTCAAGATGGCCCGAATAGTTCTCGGGGTAACTTCTTCCATTGCTATTTATAAGGCTGGCGAAATCATCCGCCAGCTCCAGACGAAAGGGCATGAGATTCAGGTGATTATGACTCCCAGGGCGACTGAATTTATTTCGCCCCATCTTTTTCAGGCTCTAACCTCCCGTCCGGTTCTGGTTGATTTTTTCCCTGAAAAGGCTGGTGGAGGGATTGAACATATTGAGCTTGCTCGGGAAACTGCGATCTTTCTCGTGGCGCCAGCTACAGCCAATATTATCGCCAAAATGGCTTCAGGCATTGCTGATGATTTCCTTTCAACCTTTTATCTGGCCGTGAATTGCCCGGTCGTAGTGGCACCAGCCATGAATGAGGCCATGTATTTACATCCACGCACCCAGGCTAATCTTGAAGAATTGCGGCGGCAGGGAGTCGTCATCTGTGAACCGGAAAGGGGGGCCCTGGCCTGCGGCGAAGAGGGCTGGGGCCGGCTGGCCGAGGTAAATAAAATTGTAGATCTTGTTCAAAGCATGCTGGAATCAGGCCAGAAATGGCAGAAGCGAAAAGTTATGATTACGGCTGGTCCAACCAGGGAGCCTATTGATGCGGTCCGCTTCATCAGCAATCGATCCTCTGGAAAAATGGGTTATGAATTAGCCCGCGAGGCCAGCCAGAGGGGAGCTGAGGTCATTCTGATTTCCGGGCCTGTCAGTCTGCCCTGGCCCTACAAGGTTAAAGTCATCAGAGTGGAAACAGCGGCCGAAATGAAGAGGGAAGTGGAAAAGCATTTTGAGGAGGCTGAGGTGGTGATCATGGCCGCAGCAGTGGCTGATTTCAGGCCCGCTCAGTTCCTGCCAACAAAATGGAAAAAGGAGCAGGGTGTACCGGAAATAAAGCTTGAGGCTACAGATGACATTCTGAATTTTCTCGCCCGTCATCCTTTAAGGGAGAAAAAAATTTTAGTGGGCTTTGCTGCCGAAACTGGGGACCTGGAAGCAGCGGCAAAAAAGAAACTTGAGGCCAAGGGGCTTGATTTAATCGTGGCCAATGATGTTTCGACACCCGGAACAGGTTTTGAGGCTGACTGGAATGATGTCCTTATTCTTGACCGTTATGGTCATCATCTTCGTTCAGGCCTGAAAAGCAAAAGAGAAATCAGCCGCTTGATTTTCGAGGCTATTGAGGCTTACCGTGAAAAGACCGCCTGAAGATAAACTGGGCCAATTAAAAGAATATTTAAAATTCCTGAACGAAATAGGTCTTGACAGCCTGGACAGTTGCTGTGAATCAGGCCCTTCATCCTGGTTAATGCCCCAGATTGAAAGGGCTATTCTTAATTGCCAGCGCTGCCATCTGGCCATGACCAGATCCAGAGCTGTTCCCGGAGAAGGCAACTGGCAGGCTGAGCTGATGTTTGTCGGTGAAGCTCCGGGAGAAGAAGAGGATAAACAGGGAAGACCCTTTGTCGGCCGGGCTGGACAGCTTTTGACCCGAATCATTGAAGCCATGACTTTCAAGCGAGAAGAAGTCTTTATTACTAATGTGGTTAAATGCCGGCCGCCGCAAAACAGAACCCCCCGTCAGGAAGAAATACAGACATGTGCGCCCTATCTTGAAGCTCAAATTCGGCTGATCAGGCCCAGGGTAATTGTTGCTCTGGGCAAGGTGGCAGCTGATTTCTTCATACCCGGCAATCTGGGTATGGGCGAATTAAGAGGCAATTTCTTTTATTATGAAGGCATACCGGTCATGCCCACCTATCATCCTGCCTTTGTGCTGAGAAATGAAGGCCGCAAGGAGATTAAGCAGAGAGTCTGGCAGGATATGAAAAAAGTCATGGCCCTGCTGGGTCGACGATGAAGTCTTATGTTGAAGTCATCTTGCCCCTGCCACTCGAAAAAACTTTTATCTATTCTGTTCCTGAAAATTTAAGATCAGACCTCCAGCCAGGAAAAAGAGTTCTTGTTCCCTTTCGCAGCCGGATTCTGACGGGTTTTATTTTCAGAATTAAAGATGAAGCGCCAGAAAAGGAAATTCAGATCAAGCCCATTCTGTCAGTGCTGGATGAAGAGCCTCTTCTCTCCTCTTCTTTCTTTCAATTTCTTTGGGCATTAAGCCAGATAACTATCGGGCCACTAGGAGAGTTCCTTAAAGCTGCTTTGCCGCCCGACTTTTTTGTTGAGGAAAAGGGAAAAGTTCGGCTGATTAATAGGCCTGAAAGGGAAGAGATAAAGAAGCAATTCAGGAAAAGATACCGCCAGGTGGAAGAAATTTTAAGACTTTTAGCACCAAACAGAGCCCTGAGCTGGCGCTATCTCCAGAGGAAGGCCAGTTTAAAAGGATTCGCTTCCCTTCTCCGGCGGCTGGAGGAGCTGGGCTGGGTTAAAACAGAAAGGAAAATTCAGCTCAGGAAGAGAAGGATTTCTTCGTTTCCGCCTGAAGTTGCCCAGCTCAATTTGGCTTTTCTTCCGACCAGAGAATTTGAGCTTCCTTTGGCGGAAGTGGAGAAGTCCCTGGAGAAAAAAGAATTTAAAAGCTTTCTTCTTTTCGGTCCCAGGGCTCGAAGGGAAGAATTTTTTCTCTCGTTTTTAAGAAAATGGGGAAGATCTCTGCCGAATATACTCATTCTCGTTCCCGAAATGGCTGAAATTTCCTCATTTCTGGAAAAAATAACTGGCCTTATAGGTTCAAGGCGGGTGGCCGTGCTTCATGGGGAGCTCAGTCCCAGGCAAAGAGAGGCGTCGTGGCTCAGAATCTGGCGGGGCGAGGCTGTCGTCGTCATTGGCCCTCGCTCTGCTGTTTTCGCCCCTTTGCCTGAAATCAGGCTCATTTATCTTACCGAAGAAGCTGATGAAGCCTATCTTCATCCCAGTCCTTTTTATGATGCCCGCGAAGTCGCCAAATTAAGAGCCAGGCAGGAAAAGGCAGTTATTCTTTTTGGCTCTTCAGCTCCATCTATAAGTCTTTTAGCCAGAGCCAGAAAGGAAGGTTCGTTGCTCGATCTGGGACAAATCCAGGAAAAAATCAGAATAATTTCCCATCGCTCATCGAGGACAAGGATATTAAGTCCTGAGCTGCAAAAATTGATTTCTGAACGCTTTAATTCAGGAAAAAAAGTTGTCCTTTTGGTTAATCGGCGAGGTTATGCTTCTTTTTTGAGCTGTCTTCGCTGTGGATATATAGCCCTCTGTCCAGAATGTCGCCGGCCCCTGACTCTTTATGCCCGCAAAGAAAAGCTGATCTGTCACCACTGCGGTTTTAGTCAGGCGAGATGGCAGCGCTGTCCTGAATGTCAGAGTTCAGTTATAGGTACAAAGGGTCATGGTCTTGAGGCGGTAGAAGAAGAGGTGAAGCATCTCTGGCCAGAGGCACGGATAAAGGCCATCGAAGCTGAAACTTTGCGGGGCAAGGAGAAATTAATGAAGTTTTCGAAAGAGGTGGAAAAAGATAAACTGGACATAATCATTGGCACCCAGTTCCTGCGGCCCCACCTCAACTGGCAAAAAATTTCCCTCACCGCAGTTCTCAGCCCGGAGCTGATGTTAGCTTATCCGGATTTCAGGTCAGGAGAAAAAGTTTTCTCTTTAATCCGGCGACTTCAGGAAGAAATGGTTTTAGACGGTCATGGTGAACTGATTGTGCAAACGGCTGCGCCCGATAATTATGTCGTCAGGGCTCTGGCTGCAGGAGATTATTATGAGTTTGCTTCGGCAGAACTTCGCTTCCGGCGCTTGCTGGGTCTTCCACCCTTTAAATGCCTGGCCAGATTGATTTTATCCGGAAGTCATCTCAGAAGCCTGGGACGTCAGGCCAGGGAAATCAAGGCCAGATTGACCGCCTTCTCCGGAATAGAAGAAATTCTCGGACCATCTATTCTGCCTTCGGCTAAAGGAAAATATCAGGTTCAAATGTGGGTAAAGGCTGGCGAAAAACAGAAAATTTTATCTGCCCTCTCTGAGATTTTTAAGGAAAGCAGACTTTTTCCCACCGTGGAAATAATAGATTGAAATAACACCATTTATTATTTAGGGCTATTTTCTTATTAATATAAAAGCAAGAGATTTCCACGCATTTAAACGAACTCAACTGACTTAATGAATTCAGCTGATGTAAATTTAAGATCTTTTAAATTTAAGGAACTTCACGTTAATTAAGCAAATATCCACACGTTTCTGAATAAGGTACTATCCCCTTTTTCTGAAACTCCTGGCTAAAAAATCTTTTAAGAGGTCTTTTAAAAGTTTCTCTTACTTTTAATTGTCCAGTCCATTGCAGCCGAAATCCAGGAGGCCTCTGTTTTAGCGCTGTCTTAATACCCGCAGATAAATCTCCTGATATATACTTTCGGTCAACTGGCCGACGATAACGACTGAAGTATCGCCGGCAATTTCATCTCGATTGGGGCCAATGTAGGTGATGCTGGCTGTTCCGGTTTCGTCAGTGTCGCGATAGGTGGATTTATAGCCATCTTCAAAAGTTCCTGGGTAACCCCACTGAATGAAGAAATAAATTCTTATGCCGGCCAGAGGCTTACCTCCCAGCTTGACCGTGGCTGTAATCAAGGATTGGGGCTTTTCATTGGTTGCCATCAGGACATCAGGTTCAGCCTTAACGACGAAATAAAGGTCGCTGGGCTCGGTGATTATGACAACCGGAGCTACCTCAAAAATTGTTTCTGCCCCCTCCCAGGCAACAGTGGCTTTTATATAAATAGTAGCGTTTTCCCTCAATTCAAGGGTCAAAGGACCATAATAATTTACCCGTGCCATACCATTGCTATCAGTAGCCTTAGCCACGACTGACTGATTGCCTTCAAAAAAGCCGAGGCTTATTTTCTGGAAACTCGAATCCAGTATTTCAAAATAGATGATTCTGTTGGGCAGCGGGTCACCATTATATCTGGTTAAGCGGGCTGTAATTGTCGTCATACCCCGGGTATTTTTAGTGGCGAAAATGGCATTGGGGCTCGCCGTCAGCTTGAGCAGGGTCGTCAGTGAGGAAGGAGCAAAGGGTTCAGGAGGGGAAATATCGCTTCTTTTGCAAGCCGGGGAAAGCATTAAAGCCAGTATTACCAGAAGACAAAGTGTTATCTTTTTCATGGGTTTCCCCTCCTTTTAATCATTATAATTGGCAAATTCTATGGTTAGATAACCGGAAGCCTTGACTTTGCGCTTTGTCATATCTTCACCGTAGAAATCGATTTTAGCGATAGCTGTGAGAACTCCTTCAGCTCGGCCGAAAGCCAGATTGCGCAGTGGCGGCTCGAGCTTGGCCGTTTCCTTGACCACAATGAAGCTAACCTCAACTGACTGATCAATCCTCACCAGAACATTCATCATACCTTCAATGGGATAGGGGACATCCACTCCAGGTGTGTTTTTATTATCTGTGCGGGTGTAATTGACAATATAGCGAGTAACCAGAATGTCATTATAGATTGAAGCTCCCATGAGCGGGGCAGGATTGAGCAGAGTTGCTCTCAAAGTTGCTTTGGCCACATCAGCTGTGACATAAGTTGCTCCGGTATCGGTATTAACTTTAATGACATCGGATTGGAGAAAATCGGCTTCATTGCCTTCAGCATCCACTCCCGTAATTCTTTCGACTATCAGCAAGCTATCCGATTTGGTGTCGTCTTCAATGGGATTGCAGGCAAAGAGGGTAAATAAAGCCAATAAGGCTATAACCGCTTTCGAGCCTAATTTTATTCGTCTCATTTTCCTACCCCTTATTTAATTATTCTGGGAGTTATGAAAATAAGTAACTCCCGATTTTGTTTTGTCCGGGCAAAGGAGCGAAAGAGCTTTCCTAGGATAGGAATCTGATGAAGGAAGGGAACACGCTCCCTGGTTATGGAATCTTCGCTCCGGTAAATGCCACCAATGACTGTTGTCCCGCCGTCGGGAACCATGACCGTTGTGCGGGCACTCTGCGTAGTGATAGGTGGAATACCGTTGACCAGATTGGCAAAATCGGCGGCATTATTCTGGATTTCTATGGTCATAATAATCGTTCCCTCGGCTGTAATCTGAGGAGTGGCCCTCAATTCAAGGGCGGCGTTAACGTACCTGGTTGTTACGGTGAAATTGGCCACTGTCTGGACCGGAATCTGGCGGCCCTGAATAATTTCGGCTGCCTGATTATTTTGCGTGGTAATTTTCGGACAGGAAATAATTCTGCCTTCGCCCGAAGTTTCAAGGGCGGAAAGAGCCAGGTCGAGACGGAAAGTATCAAGCACATTGGCCAGGGAAAAGCCGACAGCAGTGGTGAAAGCTGGAGCTGGCAAATTAACCGCATAACCTCCCAGCGGACCGCCAATACCCTTGGTGACAATGCCCTGAGGAATGATAGAACCATCAGCCAGAATCTTGTGGGGAAATTCAAGGGAAGTGGGATTGCCAAAGAAAGGATCGGCAATCGCTCTATAGCCCCATTGAATACCGAGATTGCGGATAAACGTGGAGGTAGCCTCGACTATTCGAGCTTCGATGGAAACCTGGGGAGTGGGCGTATCAAGAACTCCAATTAATTTTTCGAGCAGCTCCAGATTTTCCTTAACATCTGAAATGATCAGGGTATTGGTTCTTTCGTCAATAATAATTTCACCCCGGGGTGATTTCTTGGTCATCAATAGAGACTGAACATCCCTTGCTTTAGAGTAAGATAGAGTGATTGTTTTGACGACGATAGGGCCGGCCAGTTCTTTACTTTCTTTGAGTTTTCTCTGTTCTTCATCTTCGCGGGTCAGGGTGCTGATGGGTGCTACTCTCAGAACATTGCCTTCAATTACTTTGCCAAGCTTGTTATTCCGCAGAATTAAGTCCAGGGCCTGATCCCAGGGCAGATCCCGCAGATCACAGGTAACCGTTCCCCTGACATCAGGGTCAAAGATAACATTCAGACCCGCAAATTCTCCCAGATAGAGAATCACATCTCTTAGGTCTGCGTCCTTGAACTTGAGGGTAATGAGCTCACCTGTATATTTTTCTTCAACAGCCGCAATGACTTTGGGTTCAAATTTTTTGGGCACCTGGACCTGCTGGCCTTCCTTTTCCTTTTGTTTCTCCTGAGATGCGGCCTTCTCGGCAACAGCTGCTCCCTGACTGCTTTCCTCGGCTCTGACTTTTGTTTCAGGCATGGCCACTTCAGTTGAATTGGCTTCCATGGCCTTACTGGATGAAGGCGAAGGGTTTTCAGGTTTGGGCTTACTGGTACTGACCGCCTCGGGCTTTAAGGGAAAAGTTGAGTCGTGGGAGGGGAAAGCAATAATAAGTTCATTTTTGTCAAAAATTAAGTTATAGGGCTTAATTTCTTTGAGATCGAAAACAATCCTGGTTATGGGTACCGGATTAGCTTCCTTAAACTGGGCAATCCTGACCTTTTCAATACCATCCCTGTTCAAGGGAAGGGTTGTCAGAGAAGGATAACGGGTGCCAAAAAGGTCAACAACCAGACGCAAGGGGCGATCAAGAGCAAAGACCCTGGTGCTGACCTCACCGGGAAGCCTTAACCTGAGTTGCGGCACAGGGGAAGTCTGATCCCAGATAGCTTTTTCGAGGTAGCTCTCTTTAATTGAAGTTCCCGGGAAAAGCAAATTTTTTTCTGGAATCTCTACGGCTTCGCCTCTCAGAATCCGAATCAATTCGAGGCCAACTTCCTTACCTGAATGAAAAACACTGAAAGGAACCTGCTCTTTAAGTTGCAGAAGAAGATTGAGCCTCCTTTCCCCGCCTCGCCTTAACTCGGCTGAAGTAATGAGTTCATTATCAGCCGTGGTAACCGGTGGGAGATTATAGGTGTCAACACCTTCTAAACTGACCAGGAGGAGGCGCGGATTGTCTTTTAAATAAAAGGCAACGGGAGAGGGAAGAGGGGCTGTTCCCTGAATGATCACCTTTGTCTGCAGTAAACCAGGCTGGATGGCCACAGAACTGATGGCAACCTGAGCTTCTGTTCCTTCCAGAAAAAAGACCGAGATTAAAGCAAGGCTTAAAAATAAACCAATTCTTTTCTTTTTCATCTTAACGCTCCTCTGGATGAATTTCCTTGGTTATATCCTTTGGACGCATCAAAGGGAGGCCTCGCTCATTGGTTTTCCTGAAAATAACCTGCGATTCGTTTATGGACAGCACGAAGCCATCAGAAACTTTATCGCCCACGCGAAAATAAAGGGGAAAGCCATGCGGTCCGGAAAAGATAGCTACAAATTGATTTTTATGTTTAACGATGCCAATGAGCTTGAGATCGTCAATATAAAGCTCAGGTCCACCGGAAATCGTTTTCCCTTTGATCTCTTTTCCAGCCAGAAGGTTTTTAAAGGGGTCACGCCGGCCTTCTGGATTATATATTGTGAGCTGAGTTTGAAGAGAAGTGAGAGCGAGACCCGGCGGTTCCTTCTGTTCCTGCCCAAATAAATTTAAATTTAACCATAACAACCCAAAAAGCAAAAAGACCAATTTAATTGTTTTCATTTTTTCCCCGCCTTTGCTTTGGGTTTAACTTTAGCCTCTTCCTGGGAGGCAGTTTGTTCAATAAACATATAGGTCTTGGCGGTAAAAGAGCTGGCGATGGTCAAATCATCAGCTTGGTTGGGCAAGGCCTTGATGGCAAATTTATCTATGATGAATAAGCGAGCAAAGGTTCGGAGACGATCGAAAAATATGCCCAGATTATGATAATTACCCGATATTTCGATGGGAATGGGCCACTCGGAATAGAATTCTTTGAAAATTTCTCCCTGAGGGGAGAACCTCAGAATGTTTAATCGGGAATCATAGGCTAGTTCCTGGATTTTTCGTAAAATCACGTCAATTTCTTTTTTAACGGGAATTATGGCCTCAAGCTCTTTCAGAGTCTGGGTCATGCTGGCCAGTTCAAGCTCAATTTGATCCAGCTGTTGCTTTTTAGCTCGCAGTTCAACCAGTTCAGCTTCAATTTTTTCCCTCTGGGCTCGGAGATTCTTTAGCTCAGCTGATTTGGGTCGAAAGTAGAGAAAATAGGAAGCAGCTGCCAGGATAATGATTAAAATCAGATAATTTAACCAAGGTTGTCTTCTCATGATTCCCCTCCTCCTAGCCTTTAGGTTTAGGCGGTGAGCTGGAAGCCGGAGCTTCAGGCTGTGGCAGGGAAAACTGGAGGGTCAGAGCAAATTCAAGAAAGGTCTGCTCGCCGCTTGTCCTTTGAATCGAGTTTCTCAAATCGACTTTTTCCAAATAGGGACTGTCCTCCAGGTTGCGGATAAAATCGGCGATCAGATTATTGGAAAGGGCATTTCCCCTTATCTGGAGAACCCGGTTTTCATAACTGACTTCAGTTAGCCACACCCAGTCGGGCAGACATTTGCTGATTTCATTGAGCAAAATGACGGCAATAGGCTGCTGAGCTTTGAGCGAGGTAATCAGATTGATTTTCTTTTCGAAGATCTCCTTCTGTTTTTGTAGCTCGAGGAGCTTTTCACTTACATACGCCAGTTGCCTCTTTTCCTCCTGGGCAGCCGCCAGTCGCTGTCTTTCCTGATCCAGGGCTCTTTTCTGAAGAAAGAAAAGAGCGGCCAGAAGGACAATGGCCAGAATAAGGACAATATTGGCGAGGGGCGGAGCTTTTCTTTCCCTGACTTCAGCGACTGGAGCCGCCGGAGCGGCCTCTCTTATTTCCTTTGTTTCTGGTTTTAAAAGATTGATTCGAATCATGGTGGTTAATCCATTCTTCGGAGGGCCAGACCAACCGCCACTCCGAAAATTGAAGGTGTTTCTTTTATAAGAACAGAATCAAAGTCTTTATCCCGGTAATGAATATTTCGGAATGGATTAAAAATTTCTGTGGGCACGACAAACCTTTCTTCAAAAGCCACCGGCAAGGCCTTCAAATTGGCCAGACCACCACTCAAAAAAATCTGCTCAATTTTTCTTACCTTTTTATTGCCGGCTTCATAAAAGGTAAAGGTTTTATCAATTTCATCAACCAGGTCCCTGATGTTTTGGCTGAGGATTTCTTCGACGTGAGCCTGATCAATATTCTTAATAGGAATGCCCTTCAGAAGTCTTTCCGCCTCATCAAGGCCAATATTCAATTCCTTTCTCAAATTTTCGGTGAAGAAAGTGCCGCCCAGGGAAAGGTCGCGGAAGAGCTGGGGAAGGCCCTTTTCTAGAATTAAGATATTAGTAATATTGGCTCCTATATTAACCAGCGCTACTGTCTTGTTTTCGAAGGTTTCGGGATAATTAACTTCCAGAGCATTTTGAAGGGCAAAGACGTCAACTTCAATAGCCACCAGATTCTTTTTGGCCTGATGGACCACATTGCTGTAATTAGCAATTTTATCTTTTTTGGCCGCCACCAGCAAAATATCCAGACTTTTAGTTTCAACTCCCCTCGGGGGGCGAAGAATAGCATAATCTACATTAGTTTCCTCATAGGGATAGGGAATATTGTGCTTGGCTTCCCAGATTATGGATTCAGCCAGCTCAGCTTTTTCCATCTGAGGGAGGGAGATTTTCTTGATGATGACGGAATTGCCCGAAATGGAGATAGCGACGTTCCTGTTTTTGATTTTGTTTTCTTCAAAAATTAAACGGATGGTTTCCACAACAGCTGTGGAATCAATGATGGTACCTTCGACAATGCTATCATGGGGCAGGACCTCATAGCCGATTTTAGCCAGCTCATAAGTTTCCAGATCTCCCTTTTTCTTGCTGATTAATTCCACGGCTTTTATGGCGTGGGAACCTATATCGAGGCCCACAACGCTTTTGCTTTTTTGTAAGCCAAACATTTTCCCAACCTCTCAAGTTTTTAATATCGAGAATTTTTTCCGGAGATGGTTTTCTACTATCTCCGGAACAAGACCTTTGACGCAGCCCCCAAGCATATAAATCTCTTTAACCAGACGAGAACTAAGAAAAGTATAATTCAGGCTGGGCATCATGAAAAGTGTTTCCAGTTCGGGGTAAAGCTTGCGATTCATCAAAGCCATCTGAAACTCATATTCAAAATCAGAGACTGCCCTTAAGCCTCGAATAACGATTCTGGCCTTATTCTGACGGGCAAAATCCACGAGAAGACCCTGGAAGGATTTGACTTTTACCCTGCGTTCTGAAGCATAGATTTCCTTGATCATAGCTACCCTTTCTTGAGTCGAAAAAAGGGCCTCTTTCTTTGGATTTTCCAGGACAGCCACGATAATCTGGTCAAAAATCTTCAACCCCCTTTCAATTATGTCTACGTGCCCATTGGTAATGGGATCGAAGGAGCCGGGGTAAATAGCTCGCTTTTCCCTCACCAACCTAATTCCTTTTACAAATTAACTATGTTGTTATCAGAAAAAAAAATGGAATGTCAACCTTTTTTCATTCCTCCTTCTTCAGTCTGATTTAAGTTTACTCAACCTGGCCGGGAAGTCAATCACCCTTTTCGGCGATGATTGAGGTGAAAACCCGGCCCTTCCCGGGTGATTGAGGCATCGTTCTTCCCTTGATTTTAGTCTCAATCTGGGGTGAAAATATTAAAAAAAATGAACCCTCTGGCCCGAAGAAGAAAAAATCTTTTTTTCATCTTAATAATTCTGTTCATATTTATATCAGCTGGCTTCCAGGAAGATAAGTGGGCCAGACTGAGGCAGCAAATGGTTGAGCGACAGTTGGCCAGCCGTGATATTACCGATTCTCGAGTTTTGGAAGTCATGCTGACTGTCCCCAGGCATTTATTTGTTTTGCCTCAATATATCCATATGGCCTATGAAGATACGCCTCTTCCTATTGATGAAGGTCAGACAATTTCTCAGCCCTATATTGTTGCCTTGATGACTCAATGCCTGGCCTTACGAGGAGAGGAAAAGGTTCTGGAAATTGGTACTGGCTCGGGTTATCAGGCCGCCGTTTTAGCGCATCTTTGCCGCGAAGTCTATACCATAGAAATCAGGGAAAAATTGGCCCGAAAAGCCGCTGAGCTTCTGGCTAAGCTGGGCTATCAGAATGTTTTGGTTAAATGCGCCGATGGCTATTTTGGCTGGCCAGAAAAAGCACCCTTTGATGCCATTATTGTCACCTGTGCCGCTAATCACCTGCCGCCTCCTCTTTATGACCAGTTAAAAGAAGGGGGAAGATTGGTTATTCCGCTGGGAAGTACCCTTTATTTTCAGACATTGACTCTGGTCATCAAGGAAGGCCGAAAGCCCAGAGTAGAATATATTTCAGGCGTGCGCTTTGTCCCCATGATTGGCGAAGCGGAAAAAAAGAAACGCTAAGCTATAGCAGAAAGAAGAGAAAATGAAAAGGAAAGAATAGCCAAGCCAGAAGGCTAAAATTATGGCCAGAATGGAAGTAATGACTGAGGAAAAAGCATTTATTGCCCAGGCAAAGGGAATAAGATCAGGAGCAGTTCGATGAAGATGGCTTATGCCGGCGGGAAAGGCAAAGCCAAGAAGGAAGCCTGTAGGCAAAAGGAAAAGGGAAAAAAGGCAGAGCCGGATAAAAAAAGGCTGGGAAAAAAAGTAATCGAAGAAACCGGTCAGGGTTAAGCGATCAAAGAGAATTAAAAGAGCGGAAATTAAAAGGAATCTTCCCTGCGAAAAGATTTTTTTGTCCCGCCATTTTGATGAGATTAAGCTTCCCAGACCGCAGGAAAGGAGAAGAGAAAAAAGTGCGGCTGAAAAGGCCTGGGTGGGATGACCGAGAAAGAGAATCCCCTTCTGGATAAAAAGAATTTCCACTGTCATGAAGCCAGCCCCGATCAAACCAAAGTAAGGAAATATCTTTCTTTTATCCGTTATTATTAATTTTTTCCCCGAAATTAAAAAGGGCAAAAGAAGAAAAAAGAAGGCAACAACCGTGGCCTCGAAGAGGAGGATGGGATAAAGGCCGCCTCCCTCAATCAGGGGTAACCATTTTTTGCCAAAAGCCTGATAGGTCGTTTTTAATCGGCTAAATTTGATTGTCTGCTGGAAAAAAGGTCGATTATCGCTGGTTGGCCTGATATTAAAAAGATACTTTTTATAAAGGTCCTCCCTTTTGATGGGATCAAGGAGATTATCAATGAGCTCAAAGGGAAAAGCAAATTTTTTTTCGCCTTCCAGAGTCTCAGAGCTCGGCCTGCCTGGAAAATAGGCTAAAAGAAAGAGTCTTTCTTGACAAAAAGAATGGATAGAATCTAATTCTTCAGAAAAAAGGGGCCCATTTTTGACAAAAAAGCTTATTGTTCCCCAGCTTAGAATGACCACCAGCGATTCTCGCGGATTTAAATTGAGGCTTTCGGCGGCCTCGATGATTGTAGCCAGGAAACGCAATTCCTGTCTGGCCGGAGGTAGAAGAGGAAGGGTAACCATCAGGATTCCCTGGGGCGAAAGGAGACGCAAAAGCCAGGTTAGAGATTCTCGGGTCCGCAAATGGTCTTCCTGTAAAGGAGCCAGGCCAGAACTTGTTGCGGCCATGATGTCCGGAAAAGAAAAAATAATTAAATCGTATGATTCTTTTTCTCTTTTTATGGCTGAGCGGGGAAACGAAGCCACGGCTTCAATACCCGGATAAGAAAGAAGATGCCCGGTTTTTTCTGCTAGGTCTTTTTTAAGAACAGATAATATCAAAGGATTATTTTCAATAATCTTAATTTTGCGGGCGCCAAAAAAGAGAGAAAGCAGGATTTCCAGCCCACCTCTGGGTTCAATAATTAAAACTGAAGGTTTTTTCAGAAGAAAAAAGGGCAGGGCAGAGGGAAGATAGTTAAGGAAAGCAAGTTCTGGCGCCTGAAGATGGTCAAAGGGGGTCAGGGCGCTGGGCTGGCCGCCATCAATAAACAGGCTTAATTGTTCGGGCAAGGCCTCAGGGTAAATCAGGCTGAGGCCAGGGGCAAATTTAAGGGAAGGGGAAAAAACCACATCGAGCCGCGCAAGGGAATTCCAGCGAGTCAGGATAGGTCTGGCTCCAGTCGCCATAAGGGCCTGATTGAGAGGTTTATAAGAAGAAAGACGAAATTCAAAAAATTCAGGAGGACGAATTATGGTCAGCAGAATGATAATAAAAAGGGCTGATCCAGGGATGACCATTTTTCTTTCCAGGGTTGAGCTTAAAAAAAGAGAAGCGGTCGTGGCCACGAGACCGATTATCAAAAAGGAAGCCCGGTCGCCGTGAGGCAGAAAAATCAGGGAGGGAAGAAAAGCCCCGAAAGCAGCTCCCGCCAGATCAGCGGCGTAAAGATAACGGATGAAGGGGGCATAAATCGTCATTAGACTGGCCATGACCCAGCCTGAGAAAAAGAAGGGAAGCCCCAGAGTAAGATGGATGAAGAAGAGGTTAAGAAGCTTACCCTTTGACCAGAGCAGTTCAAGGATCTCAAAAGGAAATGAATTTAAAGCCGGTCCACAGAGGGCAATCATCAGGCTAAAAAGAAAACTGGCCATGCAGAGGCTTGAGGTTGAGGGAGGAAGAAATGGCTTTGTTCGCAGGTAAAGGAGGCAACCGGCTGCACCAAAACCGAGAAAAGCAGTGCTGACCACAAAAAAGGCCAGATGATGGCTCTGGGTGACAGAAAAATAACGGCTGGCTGTTATCTGAAAACTTATATTGGCTGAAGTAAGGAAAATAATACCTGCAAAAATATTCCAGCGAAGTCTTTCCATTTCTAAATTGACATTAAGTTAGAAAGAAAAGCATGTCAATCTGAAATTCAAGGGATCTTTTCTTGACGTCCGTTATCGGAGATGATAACTTTAAGAAAGCTTTATTGGGTCGATGATAAAATTTGGAACATCGGGCTGGCGGGCCGTGATGGGGGAGGAATTTACCTTTTACAATGTTCGCCTTGTAGTTCAGGCTATTGCTAATTATCTGCGCCGGACATATGGCCAGAAGGAGATGGCCGTGGTTGTGGGCTATGATACCCGCTTTCTTTCGGAGCGTTTTGCCCTGGAAGCAGCCAAAATCCTCTCCCATAACCAGATAAGAGTTTATCTGGCTAATCGGGATGCCCCTTCTCAGGCTCAAGCATTGCAGATTATTAAGCGGGGTGCCGCAGGTGGTATAAATTTTACAGCCTCCTTTAATCCCCCCGAATACAATGGCCTTAAATTTAATGTGGCTTCAGGGGCCCCGGCCATGCCCGAAGTCACCCAAGAGATTGAAGCAGAAGTAAACCGGCTCCAGCAGAATCAAGCTTTCTGTCCCTATTATTCCCGAACTGAATATATTGAAAAGATAGATATGCAGACAGATTATCTTGAATATATCCGCCCTAAAATCGATTTTAACCTTCTGCGTGAATCCGGTCTGAGGATTGGTCTTGATTTACTTTATGGCACAAGCCGGGAATATCTTGATGAAATCCTGGAAGAGCATGGGGTGATTACGGAAGAAATTCATGGCTATGTTGATCCTTACTTTGGCGGCGTTGTTCCTTCCTGTACTGAAGAAAATTTAAAAGAATTAAAAAGACTGGTGAAGGATAAGAACTGTCATCTGGGGATAGCCACTGATGCTGATGGCGATCGCTTTGGCATTATTGATGAAAAGGGCAATTTTGTTGATGCCAATATTATTTTAAGCCTTCTCCTTGATTATTTGATCAGAATCAAGGGCTGGCGAGGTGGAGTGGCCCGATCCGTGGCCACAACTCACCTGATAGATAGAATTGCCAGAAGATATAATCTGCCTCTTTATCGAACGCCAGTTGGCTTTAAATACCTGGCAAGTTTGCTTCTCCAGAAAAAAATCATCTTTGGCGGAGAAGAAAGTGCCTCCATTGCTTTTCAGGGTCATCTGCCTGAAAAAGATGGTATTTATGCCGGTCTCCTGGTGGCGGAAATGGTGGCCGCTTCAGGCAAAAGTCTGTCTCAATTGAAAGCTGACTTTTTCCGGATTTATGGCCGCAAAATCGATGGACACTGGAATCTTCAGTTGACTCCAGAGAGATGGAAAAAATTAAATGATTTAATTGCCAGTCGTCCTGAATCATTTGCCGGTCGGCAGGCCTGTCACATTGAAACAGCTGATGGCATTAAGTGGGATTTTGACAATGATGACTGGCTTTTGATCCGGCCATCCGGGACTGAACCTTTAATTCGCATCTATGCGGAAGCTGATTCCAGCCGGGAACTGGAAAGAATGTTTAAATTTGCCCTGGATTATTTTTCCTGAGAACCTGATGGCGATGATAGCCAGAAGAAAAATCCTGCTGGGCGCCATAATTATTCTTCTTTTTGTTTTAATTATGAGTACCTTTTTTGGTAAAAAGGGTTTGCTTCAGATTCGTGAGGCCCGACGTCTGCAACGGGAGCTTCAGGCCGAGATGGCGCGGCTGAAACGGGAAAAGGAAAAACTGGAAAAAGAAGTGGACGCGTTGCGCCATGACCCCCTCATGGTGGAGGAGGAAGCTAGAAAGAAGCTCTGGCTGATGAAACCCGAAGAAAAGGTTCTTGTTCTGCCAAGATCAAAGGATAAAAGGGAGTAGAAAAGAAAAAAGATTAAGAGAGGTAGACAGGACTGTCTTAATATAAATAAGAGAGCTTTCTTGCTATCTGGCGATTGAGGCTGGAACTTAAGGCTTTATCGGGGCAATGACCAGAAAGGCATAAGGGCGAGGAGTTTTTCTTCAAGCAGAGCCTGCCAGGAAGAAATCAAAAGTTTAGGTCGGTTAAGGGAAAAAAAAAAGCTTTCCTCCGATCTTCCGAAGAGAAAAGCGAAAAGAGAAATTTTCTTTGGCCAGATTTCGAGTTTAATCTGTTCTTCAGCTGGAATTCCAGCCAGCTGGCGGGCTATTTCGAGGGCTCGACTCAGGCCACCCAGTTCATCGACCAGGCCGATTTCCCTGGCCTGCTGCCCTGTCCAGACCCGGCCCCGGCCAATTTTATCGATTTCCTCCTGGTTTTTGCCGCGTCCTTCCGCTGCCTTGAGGAGGAACTGCTCGTAGGTCCAGCGAATCTGTTCTTTTAAAAGTTCGCGTTCTTCTTTGGTTAAAGGCCGGAAGGTTGAATACATGTCGGCATGATCGCCAAAAACGAACCTTTCGGGGGTAATCCCGACCTGGCGATAAAACCCGGAAAGATCGAGCTTGGCTGCGAGGACACCGATGGAGCCAGTCAGGGTCTGGGGATGGGCCACAATCTTCGTGGCTGCCATGGAAATCCAGTAACCACCTGATCCAGCTACATCTGACATGGAAACAACAACAGGTTTTTCTTTCCTGGTCAGGACAATTTCCCGCCAGATAAGGTCGGAACCGACAGCCGAGCCACCAGGACTATCTACTCTTAGCAAAATGGCCTTAATCCGGGAATCCTTTCTGGCCTCCTGTAGCCAGCGGCTGACAGTGTCACTGCCGATAAAGCCCAAAAAGCCTTCGGCAGAAATAATAGGCCCCTGAGCATAAATGATGGCGATTTTCCTGCCCCTATAGGGACCTTTCTTTTTTTCAGCTACTCGACTGTAGGCTTTGTAAGAAACGCGGGCTAATTTCTGGTCATCTTCCTTTAAAAAATTAGCGAGTTCATCCGGAAACAGGACCTCATCAACAAGACCTTTCTCCCTGGCCTGTTTTCCCTGGAAAAGGCCCTGGTTCAGGAGCTGGAGAAAATCGTTTTCGGTAAAACCACGACTAGTGGCCACAGTCGAGACATAGTTTTTGAAAATATTTTCATTCAATGAAAGCACCATTTCTCGATGAGCTGGCGTAAATCCCTCTTCGGTAAAAATATTGTAGGCGGTTTTATATTCCTCAACGTGCTCCACCTCGACTTTAAAACCAATCTTCTTCAGGGCATTCTTAAGAAAGGGTATGTAGCCGCCAATTCCATTCAGGCCAAGCCAGCCGAGCGGATGAAGGATAATTTTGTCACCGGCTGAAGCCAGATAATATTCCCGGTCAGCATCAGGCAATTCTTCGAGATAAAAATAGACTTTTTTCCCTGAGGTGCGAAAATCCTTGATGAATTCTCTGAGTTCATTTACCTTGCCCCAGTCACAGCTGAGTGGGCCGAGGCGAATTAAAAGACAGCGAATCCGGTCATCATTTCTGGCTTTTTTTAAATTAAGCCAGAGATCGTGAAGGGACATGGCTTGAGAACCGAAAAGAATGGCGCCAATAGGGTCAGGCAAAGCCTTATCGACAACCTGACCGGATAATTTGAGCTCCAGATAAGCTTTTTCGGGAAGGAAAACAGGCCTTTTTAATTCGAAGTAAAGAAAAGAAAGGGTGCCGGAAAAAATAATGAATAAAAAGAGGAAAACAATTAGCCAGATAATTTTCTTTTTATTCATGGTCCAACCTCTTCAGACAGATTGTATTTTTAAAGTTCTGCCTATTAGAGCCAGAATAGGCTCTTCTATCGCTCGATTATATCATTAAAAAAGGTTGATTTTGACTTGATTTTTTTATTTTTTTGAGAGAGAATAAATTTGACTTTTCCAGTCGTCTTGAGCCGCTCTTAATGGGTGGGGAAAGCGATGATGAGAGGTCAAGGAGGTTTTTTGGATGTCGGTGACAAAACTTTATGTCGGTAACCTGAATTACAGGACAACCGAAGAGAAATTGAGAGAGCTTTTTTCTCAGTTTGGTGAGGTTAATTCGGTTAACATTATTCAGGGAAGGGGCTTTGGCTTTGTGGAAATGGGTTCAGCCGAATCAGCCCAGCAGGCCAAGGAAAAGCTCAATGGCACGGATTTTGATGGCCGTCGCATTATTGTTAATGAAGCCCGGCCCAGGAGTGAACATCGAGGAGAAAGATCAGGCAGACGCAAGCCTTTTCAGCGGTTTTAAATAGATTCTTTTGACGCGGATTCGTGAAAAGACCTTGTGAGCCGAGTTCTTTTTCATTTTTGCCTTAATTTATTTGTTTCTCCTGATTTTTAAAAATTTTTATTAATTTTACCTTCTTGCTTCTTTCAGCGTTAAAGTTGCACCGGAATCCAGGACAAAATTTTTCTCTCCAGTTTCAGGCGAGAAGAACTCTTTAAATTAAAATCGAGTAAACCTTACTGATTTTATTTTCGTAGAATTATTGCGGTTTAAAATGAAGGTTCAAAACCATGGCTGGAAATTTAAACCTGGTTGGGTCAGAATGAGTTTAAGCCCGACCAGAAGAAAGGTGAGCCTGGAAATTAATGGACCAAGAGAGGTTTCCTGATCATGAGGACCCGGAGGTTCTTTGCCGACGGGCAAGGAGGGGCGATCGCGATTCCTTTAATCGTCTGGTGCGACTCTTTCAGCCCAAGGTTTTTAAACTGGTTCTATCCATTCTGCGCCATCGAGAAGATGCCCTGGACGCCGTTCAGGAGACATTCATGAAAGTTTATTCAGGCCTCGATTCTTATCAAGAGGGAAAAGGTTTTGAGGCCTGGCTAATGCGCATTGCCAAAAATGTAGCCATAGATCATTATCGCTATCAGCATTCTAAGAGACGCTGGAGCTGGGAGAAGGAATCCTTATCTTTGGTGGAAAGCTCGCTGGCTTCACCGGCCAATGACCATGCTCAAAAGGAAATGAGGCATCTTGTTGAAAAAGCTCTTTCCCGCCTGGCTGATAAACAGAGGCTGGTCTTCCTTCTTCGTTATCTTCAGGGTTATTCTTTTGAGGAAATTGCCGCCATCATGGGTCTGGCCACAGGCACGGTCAAATCCCTTCATTTTAAGGCCTTGGAAAAAATGAAATTATTTATAAAAGAAAGCCTGGAAACCGGGGGCCAGCCATGAAGAAAAAATGCGTTTTCGGCCGTCGCTATTTGCTGGCCTATTTTCTGCGGGAAATCAGGGGAGAAAAAGCCCGGGAGATGGAAATCCATCTCCGGACCTGTCTTGTCTGCCAGCAGGAGCTGGCCATTCTGCAGACCATTATGGCGACAGGCGAAGAGATGAAGAAGGAAATAGAGATGGAAATGGAAAGGGTAGACTGGGATGAACTTTCCCGGGCAATTGATCGAAAAATAGAGGAAAAAGCCAGCGAGCCTAGATTATCAGGCTGGCAGTGGTCGCTTCTTCTCAACTGGCGGGTCGTAGCTGGTCTGGTTGCAGGAATTATCCTGGGTTTGATGACCTATCATTTTATATTTGGGCCAAAGGGAGAAAGGCTTCAGGCCAGCCGAGCCTATCAGATTCCTGAAGCCTTTCTTGACCGCTTCGATGAGGAATTAGCCAGAAGAGAGGTTCTTGATTATCTTGAGAAGAGCCGGCTGATCCTTCTTTCGATGAAACAGGCCGCCGAGGAAGCTTCGCCCGAGGCAGTTTCCCTGCCTAGGGAAAGAATCAGGAACCTTCTTCTACGCCAGAAATATTTTTCTTCCCAGCTTGATTCCTTTCGCCTGGCCAAGGCCCGCCAGATTCTCGAAGAGATAGATTCTCTACTTCTTGAACTTGCCCTGATTGAAGAAAAGAGCACGCCGGAGGAAGCCGCGAAGCTGGCCAGACTGATAGATGAAAGAAGGCTGCTTCTTAAGATTCAGCTTCTTCAGCAGGAGCTTGAGGAAAGTGAGGGGACAACATGAAAAAGATAAAATTTTTTAAAATATCAGGAACGATTCTGGTTTTGTTTTCTGGCTTATTTTTTTATCTTTATGGTCAGCCAAAACTGAAGCCCGATGAAGCCGCCTTTCAGGAAATCAAGCTCCTTTTTCTTGATGAAAAATGGGCTGAAGCTTGTGCACGCCTGGATAATTTTCTGAAGCAATACCCTTACAGTCCCCTCTATCGGCAGGCCGTCTTTATGAAAGCCAGGTCGCTGGCTCAGCTTCCCGGAAAAACAGAAGAAGCTTTAAAGGCCTATGAAAGCTTTCTTGAGATTAAACCAGTTTCCCCCAGCCTGGCTGAAGAGGCTGAGCTGGCCATTATTAATCTGGCTGGCAGTCTGGTAGCCCAGGGGAAAAGGGAATATGCTCCTAAAATTGAAAGCCGTCTTCAAAGTTCCAACAAGGTTGTTCGTTATTATGCCGCCATAAAAATGAGCTATTTCAAGGAAAAAAGCCTGGCTGAAAAATGTATTCCAGTTCTCAAGGAAATTATCACTGAAGAAAAGGATGAGGAACTGCGCGATCGGGCCAGAATTGCTCTGCTCCGGGTTTCCCCGCGCGAGCTGAGCGAGCTTGAAGAAAAAAGCCAGGCAGAAAGGCCCCTGGTGCTGAAAATAAGGGTGGAGAAAAAGGGAAAAAAGGAACCTGAAATTTTCATTTCCATTCCCTGGAGTCTGGCTGACCTGGCCCTGCGCTCCATTCCAGAAAAGGATAAGGAACGGCTCAGGCAGCAGGGTTATGATATTGAAAGGGTGATCAGGGATTTAAGCCGGACCAGGGGTCAGATCATTGAAATCAGGGATGAAGATACCATTATCAAAATCTGGCTCGAAAGAGATTAGATAGCCTGGAAATAAAAAGGGAGAAAAAAGAATGAGGCAGGCAAAAACCTGGAAAAGACTCAGGGTGATTTTCATGGCCGGCACCATATTTTTCTTTCTAGCCGGCCCGGTCAACCTTTTTGCTCAGAGGGGCTGGAGCGAGGATGACCTTAAGATCATCCGGAGGGCCGTAGTTGATGAAGGCCCGCATGGAGAACAGCCTAAGTCGCCGCCCAGGTGGCTAAAAATCTGGATAAAAGAGGAGGCAAGCCAGGATAAGGAGATCAGGCTGAGTTTGCCTGTGGCTCTGATTGATTTTCTCATTCTTAAAGCAGAAGCGAAGCAAAGATTCTGTTTCCAGAAGGAGAAAGATGATTTTACCTTTCTTAAAGAGAAGAAATGGATGAAAAGCAAATTGAAACTGGCTGATATCTGGCGCGAGCTAAAAAGAATGGGGCCAGGCTACATCATGGAATTAATGGAGGAAGCATCCTTTATCCGGATCTGGCTCGAATAAATTATTGATAAAAGATGATTTTTGCTTAAATTTTTCTTAAGAAAATCTTACCGGTTTCAATTCCGCAGTAGATTCCTTTAAATCAAGGCGGAAATAAGAACCAATTTTATCTGAAAATAATCCTCCCCTGAGCATTTTTACCCTTTTCCCCCTCATTTTTCTTTCTAATCAGGATTCCTTTTTTTTAAATAGAATCGCCAATTCAGTTCGAGTAGATGAGCTCTGGACGAGAGTAGATTTGAATAAATCAAAAATAAAAAGGAGCTGATTGACGCAGCGCTTTCATACTTGCAATTAGATTTCAGTAGCTTCCTCCGTAGGTTTCGCTTGACCTTTATTTTTAATCCCAAGCACTTGCCTTCTTTCTAATATCACCCCGATATTTAATGTCTTAAACGGCCAGATAAGCCAGATAACAGGATAGTTTCGTTCAGATTTTCTCGTGAGGCAACGAATCAATTTCGTATAGATTTTAAGTGAAGCAATTCGCTCTGTTGACTTCAGCCACGAGTTCCTGAATAATGAGAGAGAGAGAAGAAGATGGCGCGTCTTTTCGAATATCAGAGTAAAGAACTGCTAAGGCAAGCCGGAATAAAGGTACCGCGGGGCAGGGTAGCTTCTTCACCTGAGGAAGCTGCTGAAATTGCCCGGGAGCTAGGGGGTGAGGTTGTCCTTAAGATTCAGGCCTGGGTAACAGGCCGGGCTTCGCTCGGGGGTATTCGTTTTGCTTCTAACCCTGAGGAAGCGGCCACATTGGCGTCGCAACTTCTTGGCCTCAAAGTTAAAAATTTCTTGGTGGAGAAAATTCTGGTTGAAGAGAAGCTCAAAATCGTAAGGGAGCTTTTCGCCGGACTGGTGCTTGATGATGCCCAGAAAGCACCTGTTCTTATTTTCAGTTCTGCTGGTGGCTCAGGCATAGAAGAAATAGCCAGCCGCTCGCCTGAAAAAATTTTCCGGAAGGCGATTGATGTGAGAAAAGGACTGACTGAACCCGAAGCGCTGGAGCTCGCCCTTCAGGCCGGCTTTTCCGGCGATGTTCAGAGCCGTATTGCCCATTTTCTCGTCAATCTGGTTGAAGTGGCCCGGAAATACGAAGCTCGTTCCCTTGAGGTCAATCCACTGGTCATGACAGCTTCAAATGAACTCGTAGCCGCTGATGCCCACCTGGTTATTGATGATTATGCTGTTTTTCGTCATCCCGAACTGGGCATTGAAGTGGCCCGGGAATTTGATCGACCACCCACCGAGCTCGAAAAAATAGCCTATAAGATCGAAGAGAGGGATTACCGGGGAACATTTTATTTTTTTCAGATGCTTGAGGAAATGCCTGAAGGCGAGCTGGTGGTTGGTTTTCATGGAGCTGGCGGCGGAGGCTCCATGATGTCTATGGACGCTTTGCTTCGTCATGGTTTTAAACTGGCCAATTATTGCGATACAAGCGGCAACCCGCCGGCCAGCAAGGTTTATCGAGCCGCCAAAATTATTCTTTCCCAGCCGGGCATTTGCGGCTATTTTGCTTCGGGGTCGGGAGTGGCCAGCCAGGAACAGTATCATTCTGCCCGGGGCCTGGTCAAGGCTTTTCTGGAAGAAAATCTGGAAATTCCAGCGGTCATCAGGTTGGGCGGGAATTTTGAGGAGCTGGCCATAGAGATTCTGGAAACGTATCTTAAAGATATACCGGCGACAGTTGAAGGCTATGGCCGGGCCCAGTCTCCTGATTATTGTGCCGCCAGACTCAGGGAACTCATTGCAAGCCAGGGTGCAGTGAGACATCAGGTTCGGCCCATGGAAGAACCTCAAATTCCACCTGAAGCCTATGTTTTTTCGACTATGACCGGTTCTGTCGTCATTGATGACCGGCGCTGTGCTGAGTGTCCGGCTCGTCCCTGTCTTGAGGCCTGTTCACCGAAGATTCTGGGTCTGGTGGAAAATAAAATCAGGCTGGTCATTCCAGCTGAGGAAGCCCAGAAAGGAAAGTGTACCGAATGCCTGGCCTGCGAAATTGCCTGTCGTTTTCATGGCCAGCGTGGCCTGATGATTCTGCTGCCGATTCCAGGCTTGAAGGAATATCGTCGGAAATGGCTTCAAGCCACAAGCCTGGAAAAGAGCAGCCCGGCTGACCGCTAAGGGATGTTCAGAGTTAGAGAAAAATGAAATTAATTTATATAATTTCTATCGATTTTATAGGAATAATAGGAAATAATCATGTCCATCCTGGTTGATGAAAGAACAAGGGTTCTGGTTCAGGGAATAACCGGTCGGGAGGGAATGGCCAGGACAAAACTGATGAAGGATTATGGGACCAATGTTGTTGCCGGAGTGACACCGGGTAAGGGTGGACAGGAGGTCTATGGTGTTCCTGTTTTTAATAGTATTCCTGAAGCCTGGGAAAAGGCAGGTCCAATTGAGGCCAGCGTGATTTTTGTGCCGGCCACGGGCGTTAAAAAAGCGGCCCTAGAAGCGCTTGAGGCTGGAATTAAATTGCTGGTCATTGTTCCTGATCGGGTGCCTATCTATGATGTTCTGGAAATTGTGGCTGTGGCCAGGGAAAAGAAGGCCAGTTTCGTGGGTCCTAATACCCTGGGTCTGATTAGCCCGGGTAAGGCTGTTCTGGGCATGATTGGTGGTCGGGCCGAAAGGGCCAGGGAATGGTTCAAGCCAGGACCGGTGGGGGTAGCCTCAAGAAGCGGTGGTATGACCTCAGCTATTTCCTATTATTTAACTGAAGCCGGGATAGGCCAGTCCACCATCATCCATGTCGGGGGTGATGCTATTGTCGGCCTTTCCCTTCCGGAAGTAGTAGAACTCTTTGAAGCTGACTCTGAAACTGAGGTCATTGTCCTTTTCGGGGAAATAGGAACAACCCAGGAAGAAAGAGTAGCTGATTTGATTGTCAGTGGAAGATGCCGCAAACCGGTGGTTGCCTTCATTGGCGGCCGGGCAGCCAAAGCTGGTACCCGCTTCTCTCATGCTGGAGCCATCATTGAAGGCAGTCGTGGCTCCTATGAAAGCAAGGCCCGGCGGTTAAAAGAAGCTGGAGCCCGGGTGGTCGAAACTGTAGCTGAAATTCCCCTGAAAGTCAGAGAAATTCTCGAATCTTCCCTCTAGTCAATATTAAAATTATTAGGAGGAAAAAAATGGCTTCGGAATTACACTGGAAAACAGCCATTACCGATGTCAAACCGAATAAAATCCGGCTCCGCGGTCAGTCTATCGACGAACTAATGGGTCGAATAACCTTCTCTCAGGCCATCTATCTTGCTCTGAAGGGTGAGATGCCCTCAGCTGAAGTCGGTCAGCTCATTGATGCCATTTTTGTTAGTTCCATTGACCATGGAGCTAGCCCCCCTTCGGCTTTAGCCGCCCGGACAGTGGCTTCAACTGGCGCTGAAATGAATGCGGCGGTAGCGGCCGGTGTTCTGGCTATTTCTCATTATCATGGCGGCGCTATAGAGGAAGGAATGCGCCTTTTCCTCGATATCGCCAGCCGTGCTGAAGCCAAAAAAATTTCAACCAAGGAGGCGGCAGCTGAAATTCTGGAGGAAATGAAGGCTAAAGGCCAGAGAGCCTCGGGCTTCGGTCATCGTCTTCATACTCAGGACCCTCGAACCACCCGACTTTTCTATCTGGCCGAGGAACTTGGTCTGGCCGGCCGCTATGTTCAGATTGCCCGGGAAGTGGAGGATTTACTGGCCCAGCAAATCGGCAAAAGGCTGCCCATCAATGTTGATGGAGCTATTGCTGCCCTTCTCTGTGACCTTGGTTTTCCCCCTGAACTGGGTAATGCCTTTTTTATCATTGCCCGCGTTCCTGGCCTCGTTGCCCATGTCCATGAGGAAAAAACCAGAATGAAACCCATGAGGAAAATTCATCCCGAGGATTTTGAGTATGATGGCCCGGGAAAGGAGGCCTGATGGAAAAAACCATTGAAACTCTTCTCCCTGAAATCAGGCTTATTCAGGACGATTCTCTTAGAGCGAAAACCATCGAGGTCTGGAAAGAAGCTATCAAACAGGGTGGCTGGCACCCTGAAGACCTTCAGAAAATCCCCTTTACCCTGCTCATACCCGGAACAAAAATCAATCTTATTGATCATGTCCGGGCAGTAACTCAATGTGCCCTGAGGCTGGCAGAAGTGCTAACTGAATTTTATTCCGGTGAGGTAAAGATCAACCGGGATATCCTTTTGGCCGGAGCCCTCCTCCATGATGTGGGCAAACTTCTTGAAATCAGCCGGCAGGAAGATAAATTTATTAAAAGTCGCTCTGGTGAGCTTCTCCGTCATCCCTTTTCTGGCGCGGCTCTGGCTGCCCGTTTTGATCTTCCCCTGGAAATAATTCACATAATTGCCGGGCATTCAAAGGAAGGCGACAGCTGGAGAAGAACCGTTGAGGGCATCATCATTCATCACGCTGATTTTGTTAATTTTGACATTTTGAAAGCCTGAGGTTAAAGCCATGGGTCAAACTCTAACTGAAAAAATCCTTAGTCTTAAGGCTGGCCGGAAGGTCAGCGCCAATGAGGTCGTCACCGTTTTCCCTGACTTTGTTCTTTCGCATGATAATAGCGCCGCTATAATTCAGGAATTCAGGCAGATTGGCCGGGAAAGGGTGGCACGGCCCGAAAAAATTGTCATTATCCTGGACCATGTTGTTCCAGCAGCTTCCGAAAAACATGCCCTCAATCACAAAATCATCCGGGAATTTGTCGAAGAACAGAATTTGCCCCATTTTTTTGATATTGAAGCTGGTGTCTGCCACCAAGTTTTCTGTGAGCAGGGATTTGCTCTGCCTGGTCTGCTTATTACGGGCAGTGATTCCCACACCACGACCTATGGCGCCTTTGGCGCCATGGCCATTGGCATTGGCCGGACTGAAACTGCCTCTATCTGGGCGACTGATGAAATCTGGCTTCGCGTGCCTGAAACTATAAGATTTGTTCTGAAGGGAAAGCTTCCGGCTGGCGTTATGAGCAAGGACATTATTCTTCGCATTATTGGCGATGTGGGAGCTGAAGGGGCCAATTACAAGGCAGTTGAATTTGCCGGCGAAGCTGTGGCTTCTCTTTCCCTTGAGTCGAGAATGGTCATGACCAACATGGCAGCTGAGATGGGGGCCAAGAATGGCTATTTTGAGCCTGACAATGTTTGTCTTGAACGGCTCCGGGGTCGGGCCAGAAGGGAATTTGAATCTGTTTTTTCTGATCCTGATGCTCATTATGAAGCTATTTATGAATATGATCTTTCTACTATTTCCCCTCAGGTAGCCTGTCCTCATTCCGTGGATAATGTCCATCCTGTCTCCGAGGTGGCCGGAACTATTTTCCATCAGGCTTTGCTCGGTACCTGTACCAATGGCCGGCTGGAAGATCTGGAAATGGCTGTCAGGATTCTCAAGGGAAAGAAAATCAGCCGACACATCCGGATGCTTGTTTTGCCTGCTTCCAGAGAAGTTTATCTTGAAGCTTTGCGGCGAGGCTGGCTCGAAGTCCTTTATGAAGCTGGTGCAGTAATTCTCAATCCAGGCTGTGGTCCCTGTCTGGGAGCCCATCTTGGCGTTCTGGCTCCAGGCGAAGTCGCCCTTTCGACAGCTAATCGCAATTTCAGGGGACGTATGGGCAGCCGCGATGCAGCCATTTATCTGGCTTCACCGGCCACGGTGGCGGCTTCAGCCCTTGAAGGTAAAATAGTTGATCCAAGGAGTTATCTATGAAAGGGAAAGTCTGGAAATATGGCGATAATGTCAATACGGATGTTATCTTTCCCGGCAAATATACTTATACTCTTATGCCACCTGAAGAAATGGCCCGGCATGCCCTGGAAGACCTTGATCCCGAATTTGCCTCCCAGGTTAAGCCCGGCGATGTCATTGTCGCCGGTCGCAACTTCGGTTGCGGTAGTTCCCGGGAGCAGGCGGCAGCCTGTTTGAAAGCAGCCGGTATTCAGGCAATTATTGCCCGCTCCTTTGCCCGTATCTATTTCCGCAATGCCATCAATCTCGGCTTGCCCGTTATCCAGTGCCCGGAAGCCGTTGAGGCTCTCGAAAAGGGCGATGAGATTGAGGTGGATTTAGCCGCGGGCGAAATTCGAAGTGCCAAGGGCAGATTTCGCTTCCCGCCTTTTCCTGAATCGGTAATTGGTATTTTAAAGGCAGGCGGGCTTGTTGCTTATACCAGGGAAAAGCTTAAAGAAAAAGGAATTATTAAATAAATTTAAAAGGAGCTGAGAAATGGCTAAATACAAAATTGCTGTTCTTCCAGGAGATGGTATTGGCCGCGAGGTCATCGATGCGGCCATGCTTGTTCTCGATAAGCTTCAGCTTGATGCTGAGTATCGCTATGGAGAGATCGGCTGGGAATACTGGTGCCGGGAAGGCAATCCTTTGCCCGATCGCACCCTGAAGCTGCTGCGGGAAACTGATGTTTGTCTTTTTGGAGCCATAACTTCCAAACCCAAGGAGGATGCGGAAAAGGAGCTTGACCCTTCCCTTCGGGGCAAAGGATTGAGCTATTTCAGCCCGATTGTCCGTTTGCGCCAGGAATTTGATCTTTACGTTAACCTGAGACCATGTAAGGCCTATCCTGGCAATCCCCTTAATTATCGGGACAACATTGATCTGGTCATTTTCAGAGAAAATACCGAAGGCATGTATGCCGGAGTTGAATTTTATCCTTTACCTGATAAGGTTAGAGAGGCTCTCCTTATTCACCCCAAAATGGCTCCCTTTAAAGATTTGCCAGCCGAGGATGTAGCCCTTTCCACAAGGATAATGACCAGGCATGGATGTACGAGAATCCTGCGCCGGGCTTTTGAATTTGCCCGGAGAAATAAGCGTCGCTCGGTAACGCTGGTGGAAAAGCCCAATGTTCTCCGGGAAACAGGAGGCTTTTTCCTGAAGCTGGCCCGGGAGATGGCGAAAGAATTTCCAGAAATTGAATTCAGGGAAGCCAACATTGACTCCATGACCATGTGGCTGGTCAAAAATCCCCAGGATTATGATGTGCTGGTGGCGGAAAATCTTTTTGGCGATATTATTTCCGATCTGGCCGGGCAGCTCGTGGGAGGCCTTGGCTTTGCCTGTGCTGGCAATATCGGGGATAATTACGCTATCTTTGAGCCAGTGCATGGATCAGCTCCAAAATATGCAGGACAGTATAAAGTGAATCCCACAGCCACGCTTTTAGCCTCGAAAATGATGCTTGAATGGCTGGGAGAGGAGGAGAAAGCCCTTTCCCTGGAAAGGGCCATTGCTTCTGTCATCAAAGAGGGTAAAGTTAGAACCTATGATATGGGCGGGACAGCCTCAACCCTGGATATGGCCAGGGCAGTAGCTGAAAGGCTCGAATAATTAAAAAAGCTCGAAGCTAACCGGCTAAAAAGAAAAAAGGTTTAATCGAGATAAGGTTTTATTGATTTAAAAGGGGCAAAGGAATTTTAACATCTTGAAGAAAAATTTAGTTATGGCCGGCTCAATCAAAATGAATTTTAGGTGCCGGCGAAATCTCTTGAAAATATTTCCTAATTTTTGAGAATAAAAACCAGGAGATAAAATTGGGGCAAACGATTATTGAAAAAATTATCGAGCAGCATACTCAGGATGAAGTCCGTCCCGGCCAGATTGTCTGGCTGGAACTTGACCTCAGGACGGCTCGCGATTTTGGCGGGCCCAATGTAGTTAAAAATTATGAGAGGGAATATGATGATGAACCTGTCGCCGATGCCAGCCGAACTTTTTTCACCTTTGATCTCTGTACAACTGGTTGTCTGCTTCGCTATGCTGATAATCAGCAAATCTGCCGTCTCTTCGCTCGCAAGCAAGGCCTGAAGGTTTATGATGTTGACTGGGGCATAGGGACTCATGTTTTGATTGAGGAGGGATTAGCCAGGGCCAATACCACCTGTGTAGGTACCGACAGCCACATGAATCTTCTTGGCGCTGTGGGCTGCTTTGGGCAGGGTATGGGTGATGTGGACATCACCTTCGCCTTTCGCACCGGTCGAACCTGGTTTGAGGTTCCGGAAACCGTGAAGATCAGACTGGTGGGCCAGCCTGAACCCTCGGCTTCAGCCAAGGATTTGACCCTCTTCTTACTCCGTAAGCTGGGCACAAAGGTTCTGGCTGAAAAGGCCGCCGAATTTTATGGGCCAGCTGTCGAAGCCCTGAGTCTGGCTGGGCGGATAACCCTTTGCAGTATGATTACCGAAATGGCCGGCATTATTGGCTTTATTCCCCGGGCAAATGAAGAAGCCCGGAAAGAGATGGAAAAATTCAGCCAGGAGCCCTGGTTGCCTCTGCAGGCTGACCCTGATGCTATATATTTTCAGGAAATTGAAATAGATATCTCCGGATTGACACCTCAGGTAGCCCTGCCTCCCTCACCGGCAAATGTCCGCAGTTTGGAGGAGGTGGCCGGAAAACCCGTTCATTCTGGCTTTATTGGCTCCTGCACCAATGGACGTTTTGAAGACCTGGAACGAGCAGCTCGAATTCTTAAGGGCCGAAGAATTAAACCTGGAGTGATTCTCAAGGTTGTTCCTGCCACACGCCACGTTTATGAGGAATGTCTTCAGAAAGGAATAATTGAAATTTTTATCCGCAGCGGTGCCATAGTTCTGAATCCAGGCTGCGGCGGCTGTGCCGAAGGCCATGCCGGCTTAACTGGAAGAGAAGAGGTTCAGGTCAGCACCGGCAATCGCAACTTTCCGGGAAAGCAGGGGAAAGGCGAAATCATTCTGGCCAGCCCTGAAGTTGTGGCTGCTTCATGTCTTACGGGCTATCTAACCTCTCCGGAGGAAATCATATGAAAAAAGAAATAATTAAGGGGCGAGTCTGGATTCTGCTGGATGATCAGGGGAGGCTGATTGAAGATATAGATACTGACCAGATTTATCACAATGCCTATCTTCATATTACCGATATTTCTCAGATGGGTCAGTATGCTCTGGGCAATTTGAAAGGATATGAAGATTTTCCTTCCAGGGCCAAGGAAGGTGATATTATCGTGGCTGGCCGCAATTTCGGTGCCGGCTCATCCAGGCAGCAGGCCGTGGATTGCTTTCTTACTTTAAAGATTGGAGCCATTCTGGCCCCTTCATTTTCTCCCATCTACTGGCGAAATGCTATCAATTCCGGTCTGGCTGTCCTGAGATGTCCCTGGCTGGTAAAGCTGATTTCAAGCCATAATCTCGAAACAGGTGATATTCTGGAAATTAATGTCCAATCCGGCGAGGCCAGAAATTTAACCAGGCAAATAAATTTTTCCCTTGAACCCATGAACGCCGTTCAATTAGCTCTGTATCGGGCCGGGAACCTTTTCGCCTATGGCCGGGAAATTGCCGGGTCAAAGCAGAAATGAAAATTCTGGCCTTGGATACTACTTCTCCCCATGGCTCAGTGGCTCTACTGGAAGATGATGACCTTTTAGGAGAAATTACCTTAGCTGGTGCCGGCTCACCCAGCCAGTATTTACTAAATGCCATCGATTTTCTCCTTCATCAATTTTCCCTGAGCCTGAAGGATGTAGAAGGCTATGCTGTGGCCGCCGGTCCCGGTTCTTTCACTGGTATCCGGGTTGGCCTGAGCACAGTTAAAGCCTTTGGCCTGGCTTCAGGAAAGCCTATAGCGCCGATCTCAGGTATAAAAGCCCTGGCCTACAAGGTTATTTCCACCGAGGGCTCGCCTGTGGCGGTGATGATGGATGCCCGTAAGGGAGAAGTTTTTGCTGCGCTGATTGATAAAGATGAAAATGGTAGCCTGATTGAACTTGTCAGCGAGGGAGCTTATAAACCTCAGGATTTTCTCCACCTGCTTTCAGAGAAAAAAATTTATTTTATCGGAAGCGGAGTCAAAGTCTATTATCAGCGGGTCAGAAATACGCTGGCAGAAAGAGCTATCCTCAGCCATCGCTCTCTCTTTATAGCCTATGAAGTGGGCCTTCTGGGCTGGTTAAGATTAAAAGAGGGAAAAGGCCTGAGCGCGGAAAGGGTCGAGCCAATCTATTACCGGCCATCCCAGGCCGAGGAGAAATGGTCATTGAGAAAGAATCAAAAGAAAAATTCATAATCCGCCGCATGGAGGAAAGGGACCTACCTGCGGTTCTGGCCATTGAGAGACTTTCTTTTCCCAATCCCTGGCATGAAAGCACCTTCCGCGGGGAAATTCAGAATCGGTCCATTTCTTATCCCTGGGTTATTGTCCGTGAGCCAGGAAGCCAGGTTGTTGGCTATGTTATCTTCTGGAAGATAGGTGAGGAGGTTCAGGTTAATAATATTGCTGTCCATCCTGATTTTCGGCGCCGGGGTCTCGGGGAGGCCCTCCTGCGAAAGGTCATTTCCTGGGTCAAACAACAGGGAGCTCAATATATCACCCTGGAAGTAAGACGGTCCAATCAGGCGGCCCAGGCTCTATATTTTAAGCTGGGTTTTAAAACTGTGGGTATCAGGCGCTTTTATTATTCCAATCCGGTCGAAGACGCCCTGGTGATGATGCTGGATCTGGGCTCATAAAAAACGCGGACAAGACAGAGACCCTTGGCAGGTGCCACAGGTCCGGCCTGAGGACTTTCCGGTTCAAAAAACTTTTCAATTTCTTCAGGGTTTAGACGGCCTCGACCAACTTCAAGCAGCGTTCCCACAATGGTTCGAACCATGTATCTTAGAAAGCCATCTGCCTCTACCCGGTAAATTATGAGTGAGCCCTGTTTTTTTATCTCGGAACGATAGATACGTCTCACAGGATAACGAGTCGGGGCAGGAGTGAAGGCACTGAAATCAGCCTCCCGGATAAAAAGCCTGGCTGCCTGCTGCATTTTTTCAATATCGAGAGGATAGGGCCAGGGCAGAACATAGCGAAAGAGAAATGGACTGACCAAATGGGAATTAATAATTCGATACTCGTAGATTTTGGAGAAAGCAGAGCGGCGGGCATGAAAATAATCCGGAACCCGGCGTAGGGAAATAACCCGGACATCCCAGGGAAGAACAGCATTAAGAGCCCTTAAAAGCTCCTCATCTTCAAGAGAGAGGCTGGCCCGGAAATGGGCTACCTGGCCTCGGGCGTGAACACCGGCATCAGTTCGGCCAGCGGCCGTCAGGGTAATTTTCTGCCCCGTAATCTTTTCCAGGGCTCCTTCTACCACCCCCTGAACTGTTCTGGCCTCCTTCTGACGCTGCCAGCCGTGAAAATCGGTGCCATCATAACTGAGGATAAGTTTATAGGTCGGCATTTTTAAGCCAGGGCCAACTCACAGGCTTCTTCTGGCGTTTTTGCCTGAATGACACCAGGAATATCCCAGCTATCCAAGGAGATAATTTTCTTGCCGTAGAGACGACCGAAGGCAATTTCGCTCAGGGTGCCATATTCGCCGCCAATAGCAATAAGAACATCACTGTTCATGGCTACTAGAACATTGCGGGCATGACCGAGACCGGTTGAAATCGGAAGGTCAATGTAGGGATTGGCTTCCTGATAATCTAAGCCAGGAAGAATACCCACTGTCAGGCCACCGGCTTCTTTCGCGCCTCGAGCCGCTGCTTCCATCACTCCGCCCAGGCCGCCACAGATAATCAGGCTGCCTTTGCTGGCCACCTGATAGCCTACCCAGTAAGCCAGCTCAAGGTGATGGGGTTGAGGCCAGCTGCCACCAATAATGCCCACTCGTTTAATATGTCTCAGTTTGACCATATCTCAATCTGTATTTAACACAGAAAAGATACGGATTCAATCGGAAGCAGGGCTTTCTGAATAATCTTTAAAATAGGGTCAACAAGCTAAATTATAAGCTTTTCGCCCTGATTTAGCCAAACTTTAAGGCTCCTTTTCGTCAAAATAAATAGGTAACATGCCTTGCGAGAAAAAGAAAGAAAAGTTAAAATTTTTATTTAAAATGCCAGTCAAAAAACCGTCTCATTTCTTTATCTCGTCATTTTTTATCCTATTTTTAATTGTTTTTTTCGGAAGTCAGATTGGCTGTCAGAAGGTAAGCTCCCAAGAGGCAAGAACCATTAAACTCCTTTCCTTGCTGAATAAAGCAAATGTTATTTCGAGCCCTTTTAAAAGTAATCCGGTCCTGGCTGACAGGGAAGACGCTTTCCCAGTGGAATCGTTTCCTTTGGCCATAACAGAAGCTGGTGATAATCCCTATAATATAAAAAGGCGTTTGCATATTAGTTCCAACTATATTTCCATCATTTTCTCTCCCCCGGAGAGTCGCTTTGATCTGGAAATTGATATTCCACCGAAGTGCTCTTTAGAATTTGGAGCTGGCCTGATTTCTGATATTAATTATAAAAAAATGATTGAACAATCCAGATCAAAACCAGAAGGAGTGGAGTTCCTCATCCGGCTCAAGAATGAGGAAAAAGATTGGCTTATTTTTCAAAAATTTTTAGAAATGCCAGAAGAAAAAGAAAATCGTACCCTGAATTTTGGCTTTCATCGCCTACAGCTTCCTTCGGGGGGCGGTCGTTTTCATCTTATTTTCGAAACTGAAAATGGCGATGGTGCTTTCGCCTTCTGGACAAACCCAATTATCGTGCCTCAAAAAGAAGAGCCGGTCGGACTTATTCTGATCTCCCTGGATACCCTGAGGGCCGATCATCTGAGCTGTTATGGCTATCACCGGACGACAAGTCCGGCCATGGATCTTCTGGCCTCAGAGGGAGCTCTATTTCTTGAGGCCATTTCCACTTCCAGCTGGACTCTGCCAGCCCATGTTTCGCTTCTTTTCTCCGCGGATTGCGTTCATCATCGAGTTATGGCAGCGGATGACCGGATTCCAGGGAATCTGGTCGCTCTGACTGAAATTCTGAATCAGAATGGGTTTGTCTGTGGAGCTATAACCGGAGGCGGCTTTGTCAGTCCAAAATATGGCTTTGCCCGCGGTTTTGATTTTTATAATGAAGCTGAGGGTTCCGTCAATTTTATCAATTCCGCTGAACTTGTCTTTAAAGCCGCCAGGTCATGGCTTGAAAACAACCTCGATAAAGACTTTTTCCTTTTCCTCCATACCTATCAGATACACAGCCCCTATCATTCCCCTGATCCCTATGGGCGGACTTTTCTTTACCCCGGATCCTCTTTCAATGAGATTAATGTTGAACATTATGTTGGAGGAAAAGGGGGCATTTTCCGGCCTCTTTCCATAGAAGAAAGAGAAAATATTATAGATCTTTATGATGGAGAGATAAGATACACGGATGAAGCTCTTATTGGCCCTTTGATAAAATGGCTCAAGGATAAAGGTATTTTTGACCGGATGCTCATCATTTTAACAAGTGATCATGGCGAGGAATTTTATGAACACGGGGCCTGGGTCCATGGAGCCCATCTTTATCAGGAATCAATCCGCATTCCCTTAATTATTAAATTCCCCCGGGGAATCTTTAAAGGTGAAAAAATAGATAAGATAGTAAGAATCACGGATATTGCTCCGACTATCCTTGAGGCTCTTAATCTCGAGAAGGCGCAACCGGACTCCTGGGATGGCCGCTCACTCTTTCCTCTTTTAAGAAAAAAGGAAAAATCTGACCGTTCTTTCCTGGCTGATACCTGCTGGCTTTCGGGTGAGTTCTGTGGTGATGACATAAATCTTCTGCCTTTAACTGTGGCGACTAATCAGGGTCAGAAAAAAATTATCTTCAATCGACCCTGGACTGAAGAACTCAGTAAAATTTATCAGCCAGCGCCAGCCAGCTGGAAATCCATGGAAATTTATGACCTTTCCCGGGATCAGGCTGAACAAAATGACCTCAGCTCGAAACAGCCAGTGGCCGTTAACAGGCTTTTGTTGGCCCTTCAAGCCCGTTATAAACTCCTCGGCCGGCTGGCTCGATCAAAAATAATTCTCAGTGAGGAAGAGCTGGAGAAGCTGCGGGCTTTAGGTTATATTCATTAAAAAACGGAGGAAAGAAGCCATGGCTAGATTTTTCGAGATAGCCTGTTTAACCCAGGAAGAACAGGAAGAACTCAGTCAGGAAATTGAACGACGGATAGAGGAAAAAAAGAAACTGGGTCTGCTGAGCGAAAGAGAAATTCTGGAAATTGAAGCCATGAAGCTCCGGCCTCTACCCGACATTCAGGATGTTCAAAGTGTTTATGAGGATCATCTCTTCCGACCCAAAAAATAAGCCTGAAAGGAGTGTATGGTGCCAGCAGAAGAAAAAAAAGATAAAGAGAAATCAATTTCAGCTAAAGAGGAAGAAATTATAATTGACTATGATCAGCTCGATGTGGCCAGAATCATGGAGCAGATAAAAAGAAAGATTGCTTCCCAGCCCAGGCCACAGCCTTCAGAAAAAACCAGAGAAGAAAGAGTTGTTATCCCGCCTCCACCCCGGTCACCCTGGGAGCTCGAAAGGACTTATGGCTGGCGAGCCAGGGTAAAAAAGATTCTGCTCAGGCTGATGAAACCGGTCTCTCTTTTAATTAAATTATTGATTTTTCCTGTCTATCATGAACTTCGGGAAACAGTTCTTAAGCTTCACCATGCCAATATGAGAATCGATTATCTTTCTGCAGTCCTGGAGACTGAACTGGCTAAACTGAGCCAGGCGCTCAACCGGAGAATAGATGGAGTTGAGGAAAGATTTCCACCCATTGATGAGGAAATAAATCGCCTCAGGGAATATACCAAGCTTCTTCATAATCTATCTCACAATCTGGTAGTGGAAATGAGCAAGCTCAAGATTGAACTGGATACTCTAAAGATTCATCACCGCCTTCTCGAAAAGGATGTACGTCATTTAGAACAGCGAGAAAGATGGTTGGAGAAGGAAATTGTCCCATGAAAGTAGCGTTTGTGGTGCAACGTTATGGCCTTGAAATAAGCGGTGGGGCTGAACTTCACTGCCGCTGGATTGCCGAACATATGAGCAAATACTGGGAAGTTGAGGTTCTGACGACGAAAGCCCTCGATTATATTACCTGGAAAAATCATTTTACCCGGGATGAGGAAATAATTAATGGCATCAAGGTCAGACGCTTTCCCGTAATCAGGCCCCGTCATCCCGAGAAATTTGGCCGGCTTCAGAATTATATCTTTGAGAATGAGCACACGATTGAGGATGAACTTCGCTGGCTGGAGGAGGAAGGGCCTCTGGCTCCTTCCCTTATCAGCTATATCAAAGAAAATGAAAATAAATATGATTATTTCATTTTTTTCAGCTATCGCTATTATCATTCTTACTGGGGGATCAAGACCGTTCCTCACAAGAGCCTTCTTGTGCCGACAGCAGAACATGATCCGGTCGTCTATTTAAGAATCTTCCGGGACCTTTTCCATCTGCCTCGAGCCTTTATCTATAACTCCATAGAGGAAAGACAGATGATTCAGCGGGTGGCTGCCTGCGAGCATATCCCCGGTGATGTGGTCGGGGTTGGTGTTGAAATTCCTCCGGTTTTCTCCGGCGAGAATTTCAGAAAAAGATACGGGCTGAATGGTCCATATGCGATTTATATTGGTCGCATAGATGAAAATAAGGGGTGCCTGGAGCTTTTTGATTATTTCCTGCGTTTCAAGGAAGAAACCCGTTCCCCTCTCCAGCTTGTTCTTATTGGCAGCACCATCCTCAAGATTCCTTCCCATCCAGATATTATCTATCTTGGTTTCGCCTCAGAAGAGGATAAATTCTCGGCTCTTGATGGGGCTTGGCTTCTTTTCATGCCCAGTTTTTATGAGAGTCTATCCATGGTGACCCTGGAAGCCTGGGCCCTTAAAAAACCGGTGCTGGTCAATGGCCGCTGTGCTGTCCTGAAAGGACAGTGTTTAAGAGCTAATGGCGGCCTTTATTACGAAAACTATGACGAATTCAGAGAGGCCCTTAACCTGCTTCTGGCCGATGCGAAGCTCAGGGAGGCTCTAGGAAGGCGGGGTCACGAATATTTCCGGCAGAATTATGTCTGGGAAGTCATTGAAAATAAATATCTGAGAATCATCGAGAAGCTGGAAGAGGAAAGGAGAGCCTGATGGAAGTCCATCAGCTGGCAACTTCCCTAACCTATGGCGATGCCATTTCTGATGAAATGCTGGAAATCCAGAGCGTTTTGAGGGCTTCCGGTTTTAAATCAGAAATTTTCACCCGCTTCTGCGACCCCAAACTGGCTGGTCTGGCCCATGATTTCCGGGAATACTGGCAATACAGTTCCAGGGAAAATGTGGCCATTTTCCATTTCTCCATCGGTTCGCCAGTCTCGCGCCTCTTCTTTCGTTTGCCTGATAGGAAAATCATGATTTATCACAACATCACGCCCCATGAATATTTTCTTGACTGTCATCGCATTCTTGCCCGGGAATGCTACAAGGGCCGGCTGGAGATAAAGCTTTTCGTGGACCGGGTTGATCTGGTTCTGGGTGATTCTGAATTCAACCGGCAGGAACTTGAAGCTGTGGGCTATCGTCGGACAGGCGTTTTACCCATCCTGATTAATTTTGAAAAATTTAAGACATCTCCCGATCCTGTGGCCCAGAAAATTTATAATAACGGCCGAAAGACAATTCTTTTTGTGGGACGTCTGATTCCCAACAAAAAGTACGAAGATATCATCAAGGTCTATGCTCTTTATAAACGTTATTTTGAGCCCAGATCCCAGCTGATTCTGGCTGGCGATTACCGGGGGTTGGAGCGTTATCTGGCCGGATTGCTGGAGCTCGTGGATCGACTCAAGCTTCAAGACGTTTATTTTACCGGTCATATCCCCTTTGCTGAACTCAGAGCCTGCTATGAAGCGGCCGATGTCTTTTTGAGTCTGAGCGAACACGAGGGATTCGGTGTCCCTTTAGTTGAGGCCTTTATTCAGGATGTGCCGGTAATCGCCTTTAAAGCCGGGGCAGTGGCTGAGACCATGAATGGAGGTGGCGTTCTCCTCGAAAAAAAAGATTTCCTGTCAATTGCGGCTCTTATTGACCTCATTATCAGGGATGATAAGCTTCGGAGCCGGATTCTGGCGGGTCAGCGGAAAGCCCTGGAAAAATATCGCCGGGAGAAAATAGCTTCTCTTCTTTTAAATTATATCGACCAGGTCATTAAGGGATGAGGATTGATCAGTGGCTGCCAGCTTTCCATCGCGGCGATGCCATTGGCGATGAAGCCCGCCATCTTCGCCATTTCTTCCGGCAGCAGGGCTTTGATTCTGAAATCTATTGTCTTAACCGGGATGAAGGGCTGGAGGAAGAAAGCCGGCTTTTCAGGGAATTCAGTCCCGGAGGAAAAGAGGATATTGTTATTCTTCATTATGCTTTGCCTTCACCCCTTTCCTATGAGCTCATCCGGCTTTCCTCCAGGCGGGTCATAATTCATCATAATGTAACCTCTCCTGAATTTTTTGAGGGCTTCAGTGAGGAAATGGTTAGAATTGCCAGGCTCGGCAGAAGAGAACTGCGTCAGCTGGCGCCTTTCGTCGATCTTGGCCTGGCCGATTCCGAATTCAACCGCCTGGAACTCGAAAGCCTCGGCTTCAGGCGAACAGCTGTTTTCCCTCTTTTCATTGATTTTGAGCGCTATCAAAGGCCAGCCAATCCCTTCCTGCGCAAAATTTATCGGGATGGCCGGACCAATATTCTTTTTGTTGGCCGGGTGGTACCCAATAAAAAGATTGAGGATTTAATCAAAGTAACCTTTTATTTCAAAAAATATATTTCCCCTCTCGTACGGCTAATAGTCGTGGGCAAGACCACTTCTTTACCCAAATATTTTGAATGCCTGATCAAGCTGGTCGATGATTTTTATCTTCAGCCTGAAGAGGTTCTTTTCACCGGCCATGTACCTGATGAAGATCTGTATGCTTATTATCAGGTGGCCGATGTTTTTCTTTCTTTAAGCGAGCATGAAGGTTTTTGTCTGCCTCTTCTTGAAAGTATGATTTTTGATCTTCCCGTTATCGCTTATGCAGCTGGAGCTGTCGCTTCTACCCTGGACGGGACCGGTATCCTCCTGAAGCAGAAGAGAGTAGCGGAAATCGCCGAACTGGTGGCTCTTTTAAATCAGAAGGAAAAGCTGAGGTCAAAAATTATCCGCGGCCAGAAAGAAAGACTCGAGCGCTTCCGTTCCTTTCCCCGGGAAAAATACCTGCTTTCTCTGCTTGAAAGTCTTCATCAAGATCAACCTTAAAATGAAGATAGCCTTTATTGTCCAGCGTTATGGCAGGGAGGTCATGGGGGGGTCTGAGCTTCACTGCCGGCTGGTGGCAGAGCGGCTTTTTCAGGCAGGGCATGCCGTGACCGTCTATACCACGACGGCCCGGGATTATATTACCTGGAAAAATGAATATTCTCCTGGAGAAAGTATTCTCCATGGAGTTATGATCAAGCGCTTTCCCGTGGAAAAAGAAAGGGATATTAGAGCCTTCAATGAATATTCGGACTGGCTTTTTTCTCATCCTCACACTGAATCAGAGGAAAAACTCTGGATAGAGAAACAGGGTCCCTATGTTCCCGCACTGCTTGAGGCTTTAGAAAGGGAACAGAGTGAGTATGATGCCTTCATCTTTTTCACCTATCTTTATTACCCGACTCACTATGGCCTGCAGCTTGTAAAAAAGAATAAGATTCTGGTGCCTACAGCCCATGATGAGCCAGCGCTTTATTTGACGATAATGAAGAAGGTTTTTGCCTCAGCCGACGCTTTACTTTTTAATACTTCAGCGGAAAAGGAGATGCTGACGCGCCTGTTTAATCTTGAAGGCATCTACCAGGACATTGTTGGAGTGGGGATTGAAATTCCAGTTATTAGAGACAGAATTGCCTTTCTCAATCGTTATGGTCTGAGGAGACCCTATATTCTCTATGCCGGTCGCATTGAACCGGGCAAGGGCTGTCAGGAATTGTTTGATTATTTTCTTGAATTTTTAAAGGAAGAACCGCAGGTTCGTCTTGTTCTAATTGGCCATTTGCTGATGCCCTTACCCTCTGACCCGAGAATAATTTATCTGGGCTTTGTTTCCCCGGAAGATAAGAATCTAGCGATGGCCACAGCCGAAATTACGGTTCATCCATCCCATTATGAAAGTCTCTGCATGGCGGCCCTTGAATCCCTCGCTGTAAAGACGCCCATTCTTGTCCAGGAAGCGGCTGAGCCGCTCCGGCGTCATTGCCTGGAAGGACAATGCGGTCTTTTCTATTCTAACTCCAATGAATTTGCCTGGGCCTTGAGCCTTATGCTGAGGGATGAAAGATTGAGGACCTCTCTGGCTGAAAATGGGCGCCGTTATGTTGAAACACGCTACTCCTGGCCTGTCGTTATCCAAAAATACCATCAGGCCCTTGAATTCTTAAAAGAAAAGGGAAAAATAATTTAATCTTCTTCAATATAAGCAGCCTAATTGGCGGGAACTAAATTTTGACATCAGGATATCAAATGTGATAAAAGAAAAATAATGAGAAAAAGGGGAAGCTAAATTTCATGGCATATGTTAATTATGTTACCAAAAATCTGGCCATAAAAATTGTTTATTACGGGCCAGGACTTAGTGGTAAAACAACAAATCTAAGATACATCTATTATAAGCTTGACCCGGCATATAGAGGTGACCTGATTTGTCTCGAGACTGATACTGAAAGAACTATTTTTTTCGATCTGCTGCCTATCAAGGCCGGCCTCATTGGCGATTTTAAAGTTCATTTTCAGCTCCTCACTGTTCCCGGTCAGGTTTTTTATGAGGCCAGCCGCAAGTCGGTTCTCAAAGGCGCTGATGGCATTGTCTTTGTGGCTGATTCTCAGGTTCCCCTCCTTGATGCTAATCTCGAAAGCTTCGACAGCTTGCGCCGGAATCTGCTTGAAAATAACATGGATCTCAACCAGATGCCCCTGGTTTTCCAGTATAATAAAAGAGATTTGGAAAATCTCATTCCCGTGGAAACCTTCAACAACCTGCTTAATCCTCATGGCTGTCCCTTTATTGAATCGTCAGCCATCAATGGCTGGGGCGTGTTCGAAACATTGCACGAAATAGCGAAATTAACTGTGCCCCGGGTTAAAGAAGTTATTTTCAAAGAAGAAATAGGCCTTGAGGAAAAAGAAGAAGAGGAAAAGGCGATTGAAAGGGAAATCTATTGCAAAATTCAGACGCCGCGTCTGGAGGAAAGACCGGCTGAACCCATGCCACCTCCGGCCGGGGAGAAAAAACGCAAAGTCAGAACTCATGAGGAGATTGAACAGGAACTTGAGAGACTGGCCCGGGAATTTCTCGGCAAAAAGAGCTGAATTTCACTTCGGAAACCCCTAACCTGAGAGCATCTCTTCCCTCAATCTGAAAGATAAGAGGGAAATTATTTTGTCACCCTGGCCGCACTCTGGAACGAATTTATTATCTTAATCTTAATTTGAAAAATTACCACCAGATATTGATTCAGAATTAAGGTCAGCCTGAAGGATTTTATGGGGCCAAATTTACATCCAGAAGATAAAATCGCCTGAAAGGATTCAGAAAATAGGTTTTTTAATTTGATAAGTTATTTTTTTGCCTTCCTTCACCTCTGGCTTTTTTGAGGGTGAATGTATTTGAGCAAGTCTGATGATATTTTCGTCCATAACCAGAGAAGACAACTTTTACACTGGAATCAGGGAGCTCATGCTATTCAAGATTTTAAGCGCCTCGCTCCAGGGTATTGAAGCCTTTCCAGTGGAAGTCGAGCTGGATGTAACAAATGGTCTTCCCAATTTTATTGTTGTTGGCTTGCCCGATACCAGCATCAGGGAAAGCGAACAGAGAATTCGGTCGGCCCTGAAAAACTGTGGCTATGAATTTCCGAGACGGAGGATAGTTGTTAATCTGGCCCCGGCTGATCGGCGCAAGGAAGGGTCTTCCTTTGATCTGCCCATTGCCCTGGGACTTCTGGCCTATTTAAATCTTATTCCGGTTGAGTCCCTGGAGCGCAAACTTTTTCTGGCTGAACTGGCCCTGAATGGAAGGTTGAAACCTGTTCGGGGTGCCCTGATTGTTTCTCTTCTGGCCAGGAAAATGAATCTTGAAGCTTTGGTTGTTCCAGCAGAAAATGGGCCGGAGGCTGCCCTTGTTGAGGGTCTTCGCGTCTATAATCTGGAAAGCTTGCCTGAAGTAATCAATTTTTTAAGGCGACCGGCATCCTTCGAGCCCTGTCATCTCGATCCTAAGTCCGTTCTCAGCCAGGCTTCTGATGAAGCTGATTTCAGCGAGGTCAAGGGGCAATTCCATGTTAAGCGGGCCTTAGAAGTAGCCGCGGCTGGGGCCCATAACGTTCTCATGATAGGACCGCCTGGAGCCGGTAAAACCATGCTGGCCCGGCGCCTGCCTTCAATTTTGCCGCCTATGAGCTGGCAGGAAATATTAGAAGTTACTCAGATTTATAGTGCGACTGGCCTGCTTCGCGGGAGAGCCGCCATCTGTACCCGGCCCTTTCGTGCTCCCCATCATACCATTACTGATGCCGGACTCATTGGCGGAGGGCTTATTCCCCGTCCGGGAGAAATAAGCCTGGCTCATCACGGGGTTCTTTTCCTGGATGAATTACCCGAATTCCGTCGGAAGGTGCTCGAAGATTTACGCCAGCCCCTCGAGGATGGCCAGGTAGTCATTTCCCGGGCTTCCATGAGTTTGACCTTTCCCTGCTCCTTCATGCTGGTTGCCGCTATGAATCCCTGTGGTCTGGCCTTTCAGCATGTATTTTCGGGAGAAGATTGCCCTGAGAGCGAGAGGCGACGCTATTATGCTCGCCTTTCTAGCCCCCTTTTAGATAGAATTGATATTCAGGTTGAGGTACCGGCGGTGAAATTCAGCGAATATGTAGCTTCAGCAACCGGTGAAAGTTCGGCTGCAATCAGAGCTAGGGTAGTCAAAGCCAGGGAAAGGCAGCTTCTTCGTTTCCGAGGCCTTCCGATTTACGCCAACGCCCAGATGAGAACAAAAGAAGTCAGACGTTTCTGCCGGCTGACAGCTGAAGGTGAGCGTCTGCTTGAAGCGGCCATGAAGAAACTAGGCTTAACGGCGCGAGCCCTGGATCGTATCCTCAAGGTTAGCCGAACAATTGCGGATCTAGCCGGTGAGGAGGAGATTCAGCTGGCTCACCTTTCTGAGGCCATTCAGTATCGAGCTCTTGACCGATTTCTATAGCCTTTTCGTGGCCAATCTGCTAGAATTCTGGCCATTAGGAAGTGGCCATCTGTGGTCTCGGTTAAATTAAGAATGGAGGTAGGAGAAGAATGGGCTCTCCCCTTCTGGCAAAAAAAAGTCTGGAAGCCATAGCCGCTGAGGCTTATGGGGAAACTTCGGGACTCCGCCGAGTTCTCGGCCCCTGGCAGCTTATTTTCCTCGGCATCGGGGCGATTGTCGGGGCAGGAATATTTGTGATTACGGGCCATGCGGCCGCCCAGTATGCTGGCCCTGCAGTCACTCTGTCTTTTATTCTGGCCGGCCTAGCCTGCGCCTTTGCCGGTCTCTGTTATGCTGAATTTGCGGCTATGATTCCCATTGCTGGCAGTGCTTATTCTTATGCCTATGCCACCCTGGGCGAAATTTTTGCTTGGATCATCGGTTGGGACCTCATCCTTGAATATTCGCTTGGAGCAACCACTGTGGCCATAGGCTGGTCTGGCTATATTGTTAGTTTTCTTAAAGACCTGGGAATCAATTTTCCGGCTTCTCTTGCCTCCTCTCCCTTCACTTTTGATCCCCAGACCCATAGCTGGCGGACAACCGGAGCCGTCATTAATCTTCCCGCTTTTCTGATAATTATCCTTTTGACCGCGCTTCTGGTGAGAGGAATTAAGGAATCAGCTACTGTTAATGCGGCTATCGTCATTCTGAAAATTTCTGTCATTCTTATTTTTATTGGAGCCGGTCTCTTTTTCATCAAACCTTCTCTCTGGAAGCCTTTCATTCCGCCCAACCAGGGTGAATTCGGCTTTTTCGGTCTGAGTGGTATTCTCCGGGGAGCTGGCGTTATGTTCTTTGCCTATCTTGGTTTTGATGCTGTTTCCACCGTGGCACAGGAAGCCCGAAATCCGCAGCGGGATATGCCCATAGGCATCCTCGGGAGCCTGGGTATATGTACGCTTATTTATATCGCCTTTTCCCTTGTTCTCACTGGAGTTGTCCATTACAGCCGGCTTAATGTGCCCGCTCCTGTGGCTGTAGCCATTGATGAGATGAAGCTTTTCTGGCTTTCTCCATTTATTAAGATAGGAGCCATTGTCGGTCTCATCTCAGTCATGATTGTTCAGCTTATGGGCCAGCCCCGCATTTTCTTTTCAATGGCCAGGGATGGTTTGCTGCCCGCGATAGCCGCCCGGGTTCATCCCCGTTTCCGCACTCCTTATATCACCACCATCGTTACTGGAGCTCTGATAGCTATTGGGGCCTCACTTCTTCCCATTGGCATCGTGGGCGAGCTGGTCAGCATCGGTACTCTCATGGCCTTTGTAATTGTCTGCACTGCGGTCTTGGTCCTTCGCTATACTCATCCTGAAATCAACCGGCCCTTCAAAACGCCCGGAGTTCCCTTGGTTCCGGTCCTGGGCATCATTTCTTGCCTCTATCTGATGTCTGGCCTTCCCCGCGATACCTGGATGAGGTTGCTTGGCTGGATGACCCTCGGTCTGATTATTTATTTTATTTATGGAATAAGGAAAAGCCGGTTGCGTTAATTCAAACTTGCTCTGATAGAAAAAATAATTTAATCATCAAGATTGTTTACCAGCAAAAATTCGGAAAATCTTTACGGTGACACGAAAAATTTGACTTCTCTTCCTCAAATAAATTAGCTCTGATTTATCAGCAACAGTTGTTTTAAAAAATTGTTTTTGATTTAATCCTGGTTGATGAATAAGTAAAGGCGGAAGGACTGACGAAGCGATTAAATTTTTAGTTTTCATGGACTATCTTTAGAAGTAAACTTCAGGCGCCGGGAAAATCTGAGCCAGATCAGGATGACATGGCCAGACCAAGATAAAAAAAAGGTTAAAAAAGGCTTTACGCTTTATCCAGCTCTTGAAGGAGGCGAGTTCTGCGAGGGCTTGAAAGTGGGGAAGATAAGGGAACTAAAAATCAAAGAAGCCAGACCGACAACAAATACCTCACGGATTAAAGCAGAGTTTAAAATGGATCCATCAAAAGAGGAAAAAGCCAGGAAAATGATTAAAAGCGGGATAAAAATTGGTCTGGTTAATTCAATGAGATTTTTCCATCCCTGACCACCCATTTCCCCCTCTTAAAAACATGACGAACAGGATTGGGACCAGGATGATAGACAAAATGGAGATAATTGGGAAGAGAACAGAGGATTAAATCCATATTCTTGCCTCTTTCGAGACTCCCGGCCTGATTTTCTCGGCCCAGGGAAAAGGCGGCATTAATTGTAGCTGCCTGCAAGGCTTCCTCAACTTCAAAGCCAAGAAGAAAGACTGCCAGCTGAATGATCAAAGGAAGACATTCGGTCATGGAACTACCTGGATTAAAATCAGTGGCCAGAGCCACAGCCGCTCCCGCTTCGATTAGCTGGCGTGCTGGGGGTCTTTTTTCAAGACGAAGAAAAAGGGGAACCATGGGCAGAAGAATGGCCACAGTCGAGCTTCCAGCCAAGGCGGCAATTCCCCTTTCAGTAATATTTATCAAATGGTCAGCTGAAGCTGCACCAAGTTCAACCGCCAGTTCAGCTCCGCCGAGAGATGAAAATTCATCGGCATGCAATCTTATCCTGAATCCGAGTTTTTTGGCCGCTCTGGCCAGGATTCTGGCTTCCTCAATCGAATAGACTCCCTCCTCGCAGAAGACATCAATAAATTCAGCCAGATTTCTTCGTCTAATTTCAGGCATAACTTTTTCGATAAGCAACTGGAGATAGCCTGCCTTGTTATTTCGAAATTCTGGTGGAACCTCATGGGCTCCGAGATAGGTGGGAATAATCTCGACAGGATGTATCTCGCTCACCTTCTGGAGGGCTTCAAGCTGTTTGATTTCAGTTTCGAAATCAAGGCCATAACCACTTTTGGCTTCAACCATGGTCGTTCCATGAAGGAGCATGGTATTGAGACGCTCCAGACAGAGATCGACCAGTTTATCCCGGGAAATTTCTCTTGTAGCTTTAACTGTGGTCTGGATGCCCAGGCCGCGAGCGGCCAGCTCCTGGTAGGTGGCTCCCTTTAACCTGAGAACAAACTCCTGTTCTCTCGTGCCAGCAAAGGGGAGGTGGGTATGGGGATCGATTAATCCTGGAAGACCGACGAGACCATCAGCCTCTAAGATAGTCGCCCCGGCTACGGGTTTGATTTTCTTTTCCAGTTCTCTGTCGGACCCGACATAGACAATTCTTCCTTGAAAAGAAGCAATGGCTGCCTCTTCAATGACGCCAGGCTCTTTTAGAGCTTCTTTTCTTTTTGGTGCCGGGCCTGAACAGGTTACAAGCTGGGCTAAACGCCTGATGATAAGGTCAGCTTGCTCCATGGCCTTTCTTGAAGGGAGAAGGAGTCGGTTTAATTCCAGGCAGAGTCAACTTATTGGGTGTTGGCCTGCGCCGATAGGCAGGTGTTTTAAATATATCCCATGGCCGGCTGCTCGGTGCATTGTTCCAGAGTATATCCTCGTTTCCTTTAGGTTCAAAAATATAGGGTGGTGTTTCGGTAAAAACAGGGAAAGGAGGTGGCGTTTTCTTAGCTGAAACGTCTTTGCTTTCTCTGGCAAAAGCCTGATCTTCAGCTCGATCAAAGCCAGTGGCAATAACAGTCACCTTCACCATATCTTTCAGGTTGGGATCGATGACTGTGCCAAAGATAATATTGGCTTCGGGGTGAGCCAGCTCATTGATGAGCTTTGAGGCTTTCCAGACTTCATGGAGCGTCAGATCCTTACCGCCCGTAATATTAATAAGTACGCCTCGGGCCCCTTTGATGGAAGTATCAACCAGTAATGGACTGGAGATGGCTTTCTGGGCGGCTTCGATGGCTCGATTTTCTCCTGAGGCCATACCTGTACCCATAAAAGCCATGCCCATTCCTTTCATGATGGTCTTAACATCAGCAAAATCAAGATTGATAAGTCCGGGCTTGGTTATGAGATCGGAGATACCCTGGACAGCCTGACGGAGAACATCATCAGCCAGACGGAAGGCATCCTGAATGGAAGTATCCAGGTTGACGGTTTCCAGGAGTCGTTCATTAGGAATGGAAATCACTGTAGCCACAGTTGATTTCAGTTCTTTTAAACCTTCTTCAGCCTGCCGGGCCCGAACCTTGCCTTCAAAGGCAAAGGGCAGGGTAACAATGGAAATGACCAGGATATCCATTTCTGAAGCTAAAGAAGCCAGAACGGGGGTGGCACCAGTTCCTGTGCCGCCGCCAAGGCCAGCCGTCAGGAAGACCATGTCAGCTCCCATCATCATCTGCTGCAGTTTTTCCCGGTCGTCCAGAGCAGCCTGCCGGCCAATCTCAGGATTGCCGCCGGACCCCAGACCTTTGGTCAGCTGGGCGCCGATTTGAACTTTTATGGGAGCCAGATTATTTTGCAAGGCCTGAACATCTGTGTTGACTGCAATAAATTCGACTCCTTCGATATTAGCTTCGATCATGCGATTAATGGCGTTACCGCCTCCACCGCCGATGCCAACAACCTTAATCTTGGCTCCTGGACTTTCTTCAACCAGATGAAATTTGAGTCGATCTGACCTGTCTTCGGCCATGACTCACCTCCTTTATTCTTTCAGCCAGTCAAAAAGCCTGGCCAAACCCCCTTTTTTTCTTTCTCTGATCATCCCCCTCTCCCGCCACTTGTTAAAGCCGTAAAGAATCAAACCCACGGAAGTGGCAAAGTCGGGAGTGTTGACCCGATCGACAAGCCCGCCCACGCCCGAGGGCTCTCCCCTCCGGACGGGCAAATCAAAAATTTCCTCAGCTATTTCCTCAATTCCTTCAAGCAGCGCTGTTCCACCTGTCAGGACAAGGCCGGAATTAAGGGATTTCTCAAAGCCCATTCTTTTAATGTCGCTATCAACCAGGCGAAAGATTTCTTCGGCTCGAGGCTGAATAATATCGGCCAGAATCTGACGGGAAAGAACCCGGGGTCTTTTGCCTTTCCCCACACTTGGCACCTCAATAGTTTCGGATTCATCAAATCCGGAACCGAGAAGGCAACCGTATTTCTTTTTGATTTTTTCGGCTTCAGAAATAGGTGTTCTCAGGCCAACAGCAATATCATTGGTAAAATTATCGCCGCCAAGAGGGATGGTGCAGGTATACCAGAGACTACCCCTTTCAAAGATGGCCACCTCTGTTGTGCCAGCGCCAATATCAATCAGACCAACCCCCAATTCCATTTCATCAGGAGTCAGGGTACTGGCGGCTGTGGCGATCTGATTGAGAACGATCTCTTCAATTTCGATATCAGCCCGTTCAAAACAGGCCCTTAAATTCTGAGCGGAAGTAATTGCTGATGTAACAATATGAACATTAACTTCGAGTTTAATCCCGCACATGCCCAGCGGATCTTTAATTCCATCCTGCTCATCAACCACGAATTCCTGGGGAATAATATGGATTATTTCTCGATCTGGAGGTATGGACACAGCTTTCGATTGATCAATGACCCGATGAATGTCTTCCCGGGTAATTTCTCTATTCTTGCCTGAAACAGCAACAACCCCTCGACTGTTAAAACTTTTGATGTGAGCTCCTGAAATACCAACATAAGCTGAGGCAATTTCCACCCCGGCCATGAGTTCCGCCTCTTCTCTGGCCCTTTTGATGGCCTCAGTAGCCGCATCCAGATTAACGACAACACCATTGCGCACACCGCCATGGGAATCGACCAGGCCAATGCCAACAATTTCCACTTTTTTTTCTTCAGTTATCTCACCAATGATGGCACAGACTTTTTTTGTTCCAAGATCAAAACTGACTATATAGCCACTCTTGGCCATTAGCTTTCCTCCTCAATAGCTGTGATTTCAGAAGACTGGCCGGGCTCCCTGGGCTTGAAATAAATTCTATCTTCCCAGAATCTTAAATCGAGGTAATCCAGCGGCCCAAAAGCAGACTCAATCAGGGGACGATAACTGCGGCCAAGATTGATTTTTTCCTGAAAATGGTCTTTTCCCAGAATTAACCTGGCCGGCTCATCGCCGAGCTTCAGAATAAGATTTGTCGGCCTGGAATAAAAGAAGATGCTGGCTGAAGCCCTTTCTTCAGGACTCAGGGCCTCGAGGCACTGTTTGACAATTTGCCAGTCTTCTTTCAATAACTCAGCCTTCTGATCAGCAGGATAGACTGCAGGCAGATTGAACTCGGCCGTTATTTCTGAAGATAAAGCTTCAAGTTTTATTCCTTCTTCATTGACCAGATAGACCTGACCAGCCTGGTGGAAAATGGCCAGAGGCTGGCGCTCCTCGATGATAATTTCAAGGGAAGAAGGGAAAATTTTTCTTATCTTGGCCTTCTTTACCCAGCGGTGAGCCAGAACTTTTTTCTCGACCAGGCCCAGATCAAGCTGAAGAATATTTTGGGTATAGACCTCCCTCAAGCTTTCTCTGATTTCTCTTTCTACCTTCGGTCTTTCTGTTATCACCTTAATTTGCTGAATCCTTAATTCCTCCCACGTTGTTAGAAAAAGAAAGAGGTGAGAAGCCAGATAACTCAGGGTTCCGGCCAGAATGAAAAGAATAAGGATGTGTTTAAGGGTAAGGTGGGCCTTTTTGTTTATCCGGCGCAGCCGGAAGCGGCTTGAGCCCCGCTGAAAGGTATAGGTTTGAAGATGTAAAGGCTGGGAAAGAGGTTGGCTTTTCATTTTTTTAATTCTGCCTCCAGCCGTTGGATGATTTCAGGGATAATCCGGGAAATGTTGCCGGCTCCAAGAACCAGAATCATGTCCTTGGGTTCGATAAGCCGGCTAACAATTTCCGGAATACGATTCATTTCGGGTTGATAGAGGACATTTTTATGGCCATATTCCTGAATGGCTTCAAAGAGAGCCTGGCCATTGATTCCGGGGATAGGGTCTTCACCGGCCGGATAGACCTCTGTCAGGATGAGCACATCTGCCTGATTAAAGGACATGGCAAAGGACTTAAGCAAATGGAAGAGACGGGTATAGCGATGGGGTTGAAAGATGACCACGAGACGGCGATGAAAACCTTCTTTGGCCGCTTCCAAAGTGGCTTTGATTTCAGTCGGGTGATGAGCATAATCTTCAATGATCATAATTTCATTAATTCTTTTTTTGAGCTCGAAACGTCGGCCGGTCCCGCTATAATTTTCCAGTGCCTTAAAAATGGCCTCGACGGGAATGTCAAGGTCAAGACCAACGGCTATGGCCGCCATGGCGTTAAGGATGTTGTGCCAGCCAGGCACATGAAGATGTAGCTCCCCAAGAGGCTGGTTATGGTAAAAAATGTTGGCCCAGCTTTCAAAGGCCGCAAAGCGAAGGGAGCGGGCAAAGATATCAGCCTGGGCGGAAAAGCCATAAGTAATTATTTTCCTTTCGATCTTGGGAATGAGATCCTGCAGGTTGGGATCATCAAGACAGAGGATAACGGGGCAATAAAAGGGAACTTTGTTGGCGAAGTCAACAAAAGTCTTTTTTAAGTCATCAAGGTTACGATAATGGTCGAGATGTTCATAATCGATATTGGTCAGGACAGCGATAAAAGGTGAAAGATAAAGAAAAGAACGGTCACTCTCATCAGCTTCAGCGACCATAAAATCGCCGGTTCCAAGTTTGCCATGGGAGTAGATTTTATTCAAGCGACCACCGACAACAATCGTGGGATCAAAACCGCCGGCTTCAAGTACCAGGGCTATCATGGAGGTGGTGGTGGTCTTACCGTGGGAGCCGGCAACAGCTATACCATATTTCATTCTCATAAGTTCAGCCAGCATTTCCGCCCGGGGAATAACCGGAATTTTTAACTGTCTGGCTTCTTTAACCTCAACATTGTCAGGTCTGATGGCTGTAGAAATGACAACCACATCCGCACCATGCACGTTTTCTTTTCTATGGCCGATATTTATTTCAGCTCCAAGTCGGGACAATCTTTCCGTGGCCTCATTGGCCTGAAGATCTGAACCAGAAACCTTATAGCCAAGATTGAGGAGAACTTCGGCGATGCCACTCATACCAGTCCCGCCAATGCCAACAAAATGAATTCTTTTCAGACGGCGATAAACCTGCTTAACCATGGGAAGGCGTCTCCTCTCTCCCGTTCATCAATTCAAGACATAAAGAAGCGATTTTTTCCTCAGGTTCAGAGATTCTCAATTCAGCGAGCCTCGCCTCTATGGAATCAAGCTTTTCCGGATGTTCAAGGTAGTCAAGGATTATTTCGGCCAGTTTCTCCGGTCTGGCTTCATTTTCCGTCATCATTAAAGCTGCGCCTTGCGAAAAGAGTTCATAGGCATTCCAGTACTGGTGATTCTCGGCTGCCCGTGCAAAGGGAATGAGTACCGCAGCCCGACAGGAAGCAATGATTTCAGCCAGGGAGGTGGCTCCGGATCGACAAATAAGGAGGTCAGCCTGTTTGAATTTAGTGGACATCTCAAAAAAGAAGGGTTCAACCTCGGCTGAATTAAAGGAAAGGTCCAGATAAATCTTTTTCACCCAGGAATGGTCCTGAGAGCCGGTTTGATGGATGATATGGATTTTATCCTTGACCGGCTGGAGGAAGGGTAAAGTGTTTGCTATGAGCTGGTTAAGAAAATGGGATCCCTGACTTCCACCAAAAACGAGCAGAGTGAAGGGAGAACGTTGTTTTCGACGCTCGATGGTATAAAATTCGGGCCGTACCGGGTTGCCCAGGAAAATCCCTTTTTGTCCAAAAAAGGGCAGGGTAGCTTTAAAGGCGGTTATGGCTCGAGGCACGAAATAACGAAGAAGGCGATTGGTAAAGCCAGGCCTGACATTTTGCTCCAGAATGATTCTGGGTTTTCTCAAAAGCCAGGAGGCAAGAACGACCGGGCCAGAGCTGTAGCCTCCAACGCCAATGACCAGGTCAGGCCTGTATTTAATTAATAAATAAAATGATTTCAAGGTGGCCACAGGAATTAAGGCCAGACTCAAAAAAGCTCGCAGTCCCCTGCCCTTCAAACCAGACACTTTCAAACCTATGAATTTTTCGCCATATTTATCCATTATTTCCTTTTCCACTGTCCGCTGGCTTCCAATGAAGATAACTTCCAGGTCTGGTTCCTTTTCCTTCAATTTCTGGCTGATGGCCAGAGCCGGATAGAGATGACCGCCCGTGCCTCCGCCACAGATAAAAATCCTTTTCGTTTTTTTCATTTTAAAAACAGATTATTGACCTTTCTCTGGGAAATATTTAGAAGCAGACCCACGGAGACCAGCTGACAGAGAAGAGCTGACCGGCCATAACTTATAAAGGGCAGAGCAACTCCCTTTGTTGGTCCAAGAGCCAGAACAATCGAAATATTAAGAAGAGCCTGGCAGCAGGTCATCAGAGTCAGGCCATAGGCCACTAACTGATGAGCCTGGTTGGTAGCTTTTCTGGCAATTTGCCAGCCCCGCCAGAAGAAAAGAAGATATAAAGCCAGAACTGAAGTTGTCCCTATCAGGCCAAATTCTTCGCCAATAATGGCGTAAATGAAGTCGGTATGAGCGCAGGGAAGGAAGTAGAGCTTTCTGGTGCTTTCACCCAGACCGACACCGAGGAAACCGCCGGAACCGACAGCCAGTTTCGACTGCATAATTTGAAAAGCAGCCCGGTCGCGGTGTTCCTCCGGCCAGAAGAAGGCTTCCAGTCTTTGCCGGCGGTAATCTTCCCGGGGAAGCTTAAAGAAATAAAACATGAAGAAAGCCAGAGCCAGAGCCACGGCGGCGCCGAGATATCGGAGCTTTATTCTGCCTATAAAGAGAAGAAGGAAACTGATGAAGAGGATAAGGACAGCCGTTCCCAGATCTGGTTCTCTTAAAATAAGCAGGGTAAAAAGGCCAATAACAGATAGAAGAGGAAGAATTGTCTTTATTTCGTCGAGATGTTCCCTTTTCTTTTCCAGATAAAAAGCGATGAAAAGCACGAGAGCAATTTTGGTCAATTCAGAAGGCTGAAAGGTAATCCCGAAAGCCATCACCCAGCGATTGGCTCCAGAAAGAGGAGGCATCAGAAAACAAAGAGATAGGAGCACAAGACAGGAAAGGAGAAGACCAAAAATAAAAGCGGGCCAGCGAAAAATGTCTCGGGGCGTAAAAATGATGAAGGCCATGAGGATAAAACCAAGAATGGCTCCCTTGAGCTGTTCGAGGAGGAAATGAAAGGGATGATGATATTTTTCCGAAGCCACCAGAGCCGAAGAACTGAAAATCATGATCAGGCCAATAATGACCAGCAACAGGGTGATAATGAAGAGGGGTCGATCAAAGGAGCCCGGTCGGAAAATTTCCCTGGGTTTCATTTTCTACCATCTCCAGCTACGGAGCTAATTAAGCGGCGCACTTCCTTTTTGAAGACCCGGCCCCGGTGCTCGAAATCCTGAAACATGTCGAAGCTGGTGCAGGCCGGTGAAAGCAAAATGATTTCTCCCCGACGGGCCAATTTAACCGCCACATTAACTGCTTCCCTCATGGTTGAAGCTTCTTCGATGGGAACTGTGCCTTCAAGAGCCTGCCTTATTTTTCCCCTGGCCTCACCCAGAAGAATCAGGTGACTGACTTTGTTTTTAATGTAGGGCCTGAGAAGATTGAAGTCAGCCCCCTTATCTCTTCCTCCCATGATGAGAACAATTCCTGGCTTGAGGGAAAGCAGGGCCTTGATGGTTGCCTCGACTGTTGTTGCTTTTGAATCATTATAAAAAGTTAATCCCCGCCAAGTTGCCACTTTTTCCAGCCGATGCTCAAGGCCAGTGAATTGACTGACCGCTTTTCTCATGGTTGATCCGGGCACCCCGAAGAGATGGCCGACAAGCAAACTGGCCAGAACATTTTCTAGATTATGCAGGCCAGGAAGTTTTATGGATTTGAGGGGAAAAAGGGGCTTTCGTTCCTCACAATTAAGGTAAATCCAGTTACCTTCAACATAAATCCCCGGATTAACTCTGGACTTCCGGCTAAAAAAATAAACAGGGGCTCTGATCCTTTTCTTTAAAGACCAGATCCTAGGATCATCCCGATTCAGAATAGCTAAATCCTTTTCTGTCAGGTTCAGGAAAAGTTTTTCCTTGGCTGCCCAGTAGGCTTCGAGTGAGCCATGCCAGTCAAGGTGGTTAATCGAGAAATTGAGGAAGACGGCTGCCTCACAACGAAAATTCCGGCAGTATTCCAGCTGAAAGCTTGAAATTTCAGTAACGTAAATATCGGTCTCGAGGTTCGAAGGAGCAAAGCGAATGAGAGGAGTGCCGATATTACCCGCCAGATGGGAGCGACGGTGGGCAGCCCTGAGAATCTTATGGAGCAGCGTGGTGGTTGTCGATTTACCATTAGTTCCTGTAATTCCGATAATTTTTCCTTTAATAAAAGCTCGGGCCAGCTCAATTTCGGCCAGAATTGTCTTCCCCTTTTCCCTGGCTATCCTGATTTCAGGAAGAGGTGGCACACCCGGGCTGGGAATAATTAAATCAGCCGCAAGGAAGGTCTCAAGCCGGTGTCCATCAGTCTCTATTCTTACCCCCTTTTCCAGAATTTTTTTCAAGTCAATCTTTAATTCAGAGGCTGGTTTCTTCTCACTCACCCAGACTTCAGCTCCCTGTTCCAGCAGGAAATTAACCAAGGCCTGACCTGTTTTTCCCAGGCCCACGACCAGGACTTTTCTGCCTTTCAATTCTGTCATTGCTTTATCTCAATTTAAGGGTGGTCAAACTGAAAAGGGCAAAGATAATACCCAGAATCCAGAAGCGGACAACAACCTTTTCTTCCGGCCAGCCCAGGAGTTCAAAATGATGATGCAAAGGAGCCATTTTGAAAACTCGCTTGCCACCTGTGAAACGAAAATAGCCAACCTGGATAATCACGGAGAGAGCTTCCAGGATAAAGACGCCGGCGACAGTAAACAGGAGGAATTCCTGTTTGATGAGAAGGGCAATCATGGCCTGACTGGCTCCCAGAGAGAGAGCCCCTGTATCGCCCATGAAAATCTGGGCTGGATGGCAATTAAACCAGAGAAAACCAAGGCAGGCTCCGGCCAGAGCGCCGGCAAAAACAGTCAGTTCAGCGGCCATAGGAACCCAGGTAACATTGAGATACTGGGAAAAGCGAGCATGGCCAGCGATATAGCTTAAAGCCGTCAGGGCGCTCGAACTTATGGCCATGAGACCGATGGCCAGGCCATCGAGTCCATCGGCGAGATTGACGGAATTGGAAGAGCCAACCAGAATGAACATGATCCAGGGAAGATAAAACCAGCCTAAATAGGGGGTGAAGGTTTTGAAAAAGGGGAAATTAAGTTTAAGGCTAAAACGATCAGTGAAGCCAAGATAGATAAGACAGAGACCGAGAAGAAGGGCCAGCGAGAATTGAAAAATAAGTTTGGTTCTGCCCTTCAGGCCCAGGGAGCGACGCTTCTTAATTTTAATAAGATCATCAAAAAGGCCAACTAATCCGTAAAAGGTCATTGTGGCCATGGCCAGCCAGACATAAATATTTTTAAGGTCTCCCCAGAGAAGAGTCGGAAGCAGTGTGGCTGCAATAATCAGGATGCCTCCCATGGAAGGCGTGCCTCGTTTGCTGTAATGACTCTGGGGTCCCTCGGGACGAATTTCCTGGCCAATCTGCATCTTTTTCAGCCAGCGAATCAGCCAGGGCCCGAAAACAAAAGAAATGAAAAGGGCGGTAATACCGGCCAGAGCTGTTCTCACCGTGATATAACGGAAGACATTAAAGAAAATGTGAAATTCCCGCAGCGGAACCAGAATCCAGGTTAGCATTCTATTTTCCTCCTCTTCTCGCCAGGAGAAAATCAACTATGGTTTCTAGGCCCATGGCTCTTGAACCCTTAACCAGGATAAGATCGCCGGCCTGAAGAATTGACTCCAGGGTTTCTGCTGCTTCCTGATTATTTTTAAAGCAAAAGATGTTCTTTTCCGGAAGGCCAGCCTCCTTAGCTCCTCGGGCTATTTCCTGACTGAGCTCTCCAATAGTGAAAAGAAAATCCCAGCCCCATTCGACCAATTTTTGTCCTATTTCGTAATGAAAAAAAGGTGCTTGCGGGCCCAGTTCCAGCATATCGCCCAGCACAGCCAGCCGGCGTCCGGCCGCAAGATTTGCCAGGGAGCGAAGAGCTTCCTTCAAAGCGTGGGGATTGGAATTGTAGGTATCGTCAATTAATTTGATTTCAGGCTCAAGCCTTATTAATTGTCCCCGACCGGGTTCGGGTCTGGCCGACTGAGCTACTTTAGCCATGGAATCAATAGGAATAGAAAAGAGATAAGCCACGGCACAGGCGGCAAGAAGATTATAGACAACGCTTTCGTATAAGAAGGGAAATTTTATGACGAAACTCAGACCATCAAGCTCAATATGGACCAGAAGTCCCTCAAAATCGATAGGGCGAGGAGGCCTGGCTTTCAGGTGACAGGAAGCGGAAAAGCCAAAGAAAATTTTTTCGCCCGGCCAGCCTTCAGCTATCTTCAGCACCCAGGGATCATCACCATTGAGAATGGCCTTACCGCCATTTTTTGTCCCCAGGAGAATTTCCCGTTTGGCTGCGGCCAGAGCTTCCATGGAAGGGAAAAATTCAAGATGGACAGGATGAATTCCAGTTAATACCGCAACATCAGGTGGAGCTATCTCCGTTAGTTTCTTAATCTGACCGGGGCCTCTCATGGCCATTTCGAGAACAACAATTTCGTCCCCGGGAGAAAGGCGAAGAAGGGTCATGGGCAGGCCGATTTCATTATTAAAATTTTTTTCTGACTTAAGAACTTTATATCTGGTGGCTAGCATCGCGGCTGTCAATTCCTTGGTCGTGGTTTTCCCGACGCTACCGGTTATAGCCACAACCTTAGCCTGAGACGAAGTTAGAACTCTGTGAGCAATTGTTTGCAGGGCTGACAGAGTGTCCCTCACTTTAAGCAGAGCAAAATTTTCGGGAAGTCCATTTACCGGCCGGCTGACCACAGCCCCGGCTGCTCCCTTTTTCCAGGCGTCAAGAACAAAATCATGACCATCGCGCTCCCCTTTGAGGGCAAAGAAGAGTTCTCCTGGCTTCGTCAGGCGGGAATCAAAGTTATAATGATTGAATTTTAATCCGGGCTCCCCACTGATAATTTCGCCGCCTGTCCAGAGGCTTAATTGATTCAGACTCAATTCCATGGTCACTTTTCCCGATTAATTTCCATGAGGAGTTCCCGGATTACCTGGCTATCATTGAAAGGAATTCTTTTATCAGCGATTTCCTGATAATTTTCATGACCCTTGCCGGCCACAATGAGCATGTCGCCTTTGCGGGCAATTTCCAGTGCCTTTTTAATGGCCTGACGGCGGTCAGGTTCGAGAAAATAGTTTTTGATTCCTGTCCGTAATATTCCCTTTTCAATTTCGGCCATAATGGAAAGAGGGTCTTCGCTGCGGGGATTATCCGAGGTGACAAAAATCAAATCAGCCAGTTCAGCGGCAACCTGCCCCATCTTTTCTCTTTTCCCCGGATCGCGATTTCCACCACAGCCAAAAACTACAATCAGACGCCGGGGTTGAAAACGGCGCAAGGTTTCGAGAACACTCCTCAGAGCTGATTCAGTGTGGGCATAATCAACAAAGATAGAAAAGCCCAGGTCATTTTCAATTTTTTCAAGACGACCGGGAATATTTTTGACAGCCCTAATTCCCTCGACGATGGCCGAAAGATCAAGGTTTAAAGCCAGACCTGCCGCGAAGGCAGCCAGAACATTATAGATATTATGATATCCGAGAAGCGAGGTTTCAATTTCCACTTCTCCGCCCGGAAAGGTTATAACCATAGTCGTATTTCTTTCGCTCAGCTTAAACTCGGAGGCCCTGATTAAAGCCTCAGCTTCGAGACCAAAGGTGATAGTAGTCATGGGTAATTCGCTGATCAGTCTTTTACCCCAGGGATCATCCTGATTAACGATGGCTGTTCTTTTTTTCTTATTAAGAAAAAAAAGCCGCCTTTTGGCCTCAAAATAATCTTCCATGGTCGGATGGAAATCGAGGTGCTCCGGACTGAGATTGGTAAACATTACCAGGTCGAAATTAACTCCCAGAACTCGATTGAGACTAAGCGAATGAGATGAAACTTCCAGAATAGCATGAGTGGCGCCATGGTCAAGAAAGGTCCGAAGCATCTGCTGAATCTCAGGAGCTTCTGGAGTGGTTCGGCCGGCTTCCTGGAATAAACCAGGGCCGCGATAATTTATGGTGCCAATGACTGCCGGCCTTCCCCCGGCTTTAATGATAATGGACTCAAGAAGATAGGTGATAGTCGTTTTTCCCTTGGTCCCAGTTATGCCTATAACTTTCATTGAAGCCGAAGGATGATCGTAAAATTCAGCGGCCAGAAGAGCTAAAGCCTGACGGGCATCGCTTACCTGAATCCAGGCAAGAGGCCAGTGGGGAGGCGGCGAAGCTTCGCTGAGAATAGCGACTGCCCCTCTTTTAACCGCTTCGTCCACAAAGTCAAGGCCATCATGTTTCAAACCTCTGAAAGCAGCAAAAAGAAAACCAGCTTCAACCTGTTGAGAATGGTAGGCGAGACCTCTGATTTCAACATCCTCGGGGCCGACCAGGCTCAGAGGCCGGATAGCTCTTAATAGCTGGCTTAATTTCATGGCCTGTTCTGGCTCCTTAAATTCTCTTTAGAGGCCAGAATTAATTTTCTGGGTGTTCTTCGAGGCGATTCGCCTAGATAGAGCAGGGCTCTGCGGGCAATCTCCCTGAAAACCGGTGCAGCCACCTCACCGCCATAATAGCGGCCAGCCCTGGGCTCATCGAGGACCACCACCATAGAAAGGGCGGGTTTATCTACAGGGACAAAGCCGACAAAAAGCGAACGATGACGAAAGGAACTATAAGTTTTCAGCCAGGGGTCATATTTCTGAGCGGTGCCGGTCTTGCCCGCAGCCGGAAAGAAATCCAGGGCCGCTGCCTTACCCGTACCCAGATCAACCACCTGGGCCAGAATATTTTCTGTTAATTCGCGAGCTACGAAGCTTGACATAACTCGAACCGGTGATGGAGCGGATAGAGGTTGCAGACCCTCCTGGCCAGCCACGGCTTTCAGGATCCGGGAAGGCATAAGAACACCCTGGTTGGCAATGACATTTATGACCTGAAGAAGTTGAATGGCTGTAACTGAGATTTCATAGCCTATAGCCAGATGAGGCAAAGTATGGATTGTCCAGAAACGAGGTGGCCGCAAAATACCAGCTTCCTCTCCGGGAAGGTCGATGCCTGTTTTCTCTCCAAAGCCAAATTTTTTTATCCAGACATAAAAATTATCCTGACCCAGTTCAAAGGCCACTTGAATGGCCCCCACATTGGAGCTGTGGATGAAAACCTCAGGAAAGGAAAGCAAACTGAATCTCTTATGGTCTCTTATGGTCAGGCCACCAAGAGAGACATATCCGGTCGAACAATCATAAACGTTTTGGAGACATTCTGGTTTAAGCTCAAGGGCGGCGGCAGCCAGAACCACCTTGAAGGCCGAACCAGGTTCAAAATTTTCCTGGATAGCCCTGTTAACCTGCGCTGAAGGATCAGCAGGCGGGAAATCATTGGGATCGTAATCGGGGAAACTGGCCATGGCTAGGATTTCACCAGTTGATGGTCTGGAAAGAATTACTGTCCCCCAGGAAGCCTGATTTTCTAAAACAGCCTTTTCGAGTTCCCTTTCCATAATGTACTGGAGATGGCTGTCGATGGTCAGAATCAGGTCGCATCCGGGCTGAGATGGCTCAATGACCTGTAAATCATACTTGCGACTGAAAGCATCCCTGAGGATAAGAACCCGGCCCTTTTTCCCCTGGAGATAATCATTATATTTATACTCGAGGCCCGCTAAGCCCCGATCATCTATGTCGACGCCTCCCAGGACATGGGCGAGATGAGCTCCAAGAGGATAGAAGCGCTTGCTTTCTGTCTGAGCAAAAATCCCGGAAATTTTAGCCTGCTTGACCCTTTCTAAATCTTCCCAGCTTATTTTTCTTTTTATCCAAATAAATCTATCGCCATTTTCAATCCGGTTCCTGATTCGCTGAAGTTCGCGCCCGGAAAGAGGGATGATTGATTGTAGGGCATTTATCTTTTCGAAAAGATGTTCGCTTGCTTCGTTTTTCTCGCGCGCGAGAAAAAGAGAAGGCACGGGCAAACTTCGGGCAAGAATTTTTCCCTGGCAGTCGAGAATGGAGCCTCTTGTTGGCCAGATTTCACGGATATAGCGATTTTGTTCGATGGCCTCATTCTTGAGTTTTTCGTGCTGAAAAACCTGAAGCTGGATAAGACGGCCAAAAATAAGCGAAAACCAGAAAATTAGACCAGCTGCTGTCGCCAAATTTCTTTTAGATGGTGTCTTTTGAAATCGGCTCTTCATTTCTTCAATCCAGTGAGCCAGTCTTCATAGATTAGCTGGTTAGAATCAGGCTCGATGAGATGGAGATATTCCCGGGCCATCTTTTCCACCCGGTCAGGGGAAAGAAGGGAAGATCGAGTGGCTTCGAGGCTCTTAATTTCTTCCTCAAGCCGCTTGATTTCTTCCCTGGCTTTTTGATTTTCCAGACCGAGTCTTATCAATTCGGTCTGATACCAGATATAAAAGGTCAAACAGGAAAGAGCTATAGCCAGACCTAGAAGGATTAAAAAAATTTCAAGTTTGGATCTCTTTTTTTTAACCATTTTATAAGACTTCAGCGGCTCTCAATTTAGCCGAATGGGATCTTGGATTGGCTCTGATTTCTTCTTCCCCCGGAGTTACAGGCTTTCGGGTTAGGAGGCGAACCCTGGGCAGATCATGATTGGCCTGAGCAAGTCGGGCTAGGGTATGTTTTATTATTCTGTCTTCCAGAGAATGAAAGGAAATGACGACTATCCGGGCTCCAGGAGGTAGCAAATGGGCCATTTTCTCCAGAAATTTATCGAGACCTTTAAGTTCTCCATTGACTTCAATGCGCAGGGCCTGAAAAACCTTGGCGGCTGGATGAATTTTGCCAGGCTGAGGACGCCAGCGACAGACTTCTTCAACCAGGCGTCGCAGCTGGGTTGTGGTGGTAATGGGTTGGTTTTTCCGGCGCGTGACAATTTCCCGGGCCAGCTGTCTTGCCTGTTTTAATTCACCGTATTCAGCCAGCATGGTGGCCAGCTGATTTTCAGAGTATTTTTCGAGAATTTTGGCAGCCGTTATTTTAATCCGGTGGTCAAAGCGCATGTCGAGAGGCCCTTCCAGGTTGAAGCTGAAGCCACGAGATGGGTTGTCAAGCTGAAAGGAAGAGAGGCCTAAATCCAGAAGAAGGCCGCAGACCTGATTAAAATCAACATCGAGATCAGGAAGATTACGAAAATCAGTCTGAATGAGTTTAACCCTTCGTCCGAATCCTTTAAGTCTGGTCTTCGCCTCCAGCAAGGAGGTTTCATCAAGATCAATGCCGATTATCTTACTTTGAGGATTGCGGCGAAGGATTTCTAAGGAGTGGCCACCAAGTCCAATTGTGCCGTCAATATAGATACCTGGTCGCTGAATGTTGAGATAGCTCAGAGCTTCTTCGAGGAGAACTGGAATGTGACCGGCCTGAGTTTTCATTCGATTTTACCCCGAGGTAAAAGATCAGCCAGAACTTTAAAGTCTGTGTCTGTAAGAGGTCTCTTTTCGAGGATTTCATCCAGCCGCTCCCGGTTCCAGATTTCAAGATGATCATTAAGACCGATGACCTCAACTTCGTCCTTTAATTGAGCCAGCTGGCGTAAAGGCTGGCTGATGAGGACTCGGCCCTTGTTATCAATCTGGCAGCGCGTGCCTTTGCGATTAACCCGGATCAAAAAAAGGCGGATTTCTGGCCTCAGGTGAAGAGCTCCGTTGATGGACATTCCAGAAATCTTTTCCCAGACAGGAAGGGGATAGAGCTGAAGGGCTTCGTCTGTCAGAGAAGTGATAAAGACTTCAGAACCATATTCCTTTTCAATTATACTACGAAATTTTTCCGGAATCTTTATTCTTCCGGCATTGTCGATTCGAGCCGGAGCGCTGCCAATTAATAGATTTCCCATTTTTTCCCAATTTTTCCCATTTTGATTTATTTATAAAATTGAAAAGGTTAAATGTCAAGAGAAATTTCTCTTTTTCTTTGAGAGATTTTTAAAAAAAATTAAGGTAAAAAGAGATTAAAAAAAGAATTCAGAAGGCTGTTTATCCTGAATGATTAAATGATTAACAGATTAAGAAGAGGGTCTTTTCTCCAAAGCTGACTATTTTATTTCAGGTATATCCTGGAGTAATTTTAAAGCCAGCTCATAATCTTCCTCAGCTACCATAATTCTTATTTCTCCCAGACCATCAGTAGCTATGGGATAGGAAGTCGGATTAGCCTGACTGAGAAAAACGCAATTAATTCCATAGTTGGCCAGAAAGCTTCTCACCACCTCAGCTTCAGCCGGACCCCAGACTCTTCTGACTTCTTTTAATCTGGAAGCAGGTGAACCTTTATTCATTTAGCCTGCGCCTTTTCTCTAAAATAATCTTCGATTATTTTCCCGTGATCAAAGGCCAGGGGAAAGTTTATTTCCTGAGGGGTAAAAATGCCTATGGCTCGAGCATCATCTTTGGCCCGCGGAGTGCCTCTGGCTCTGGCAATAAAAACCGTGGAAATGGTATGAAAGCGCGGGTCCCTGTCTGGAGCTGAATAGGTATGAAATTGCCGGACAAGTTCTACTTCTAAAGAAGTTTCCTCCAGGGCTTCTCGCCGGGCCGCCTCTTCCAGGGATTCGCCATATTCCACAAAACCACCTGGTAAGGCCCAGCCATAGGGCGGATTCTTCCTTTCAATCAAAACAATCCCTTCCTGGCCATCAGGTCTCTGGATTTCAATAATTATGTCGACGGTTGGGAAGGGATTGCGCCTTTTAAGAATGGCTGTAATAAAAAAATTAATGAACTGGCTCAGGCGACGACCGAAGGCCAGAACTCTGGAGCTTGTGGACAAGTTTATTTATTCCCGAAAACGGAATCTTTTTTCGAGATTTTTAATGCGTTCGACAACACCGCCATATTCGAGTTCACTCCAGGGGAGCATGGCTGGACCGAAAAAGCCTTGTCGCCTGATGATGGAAGCTTTTTCAGCAATGCGGGAGCGAACATGATCCCAGTAGGGATGATCAAAGACGTCGACGGCCTCAGTCAGCTTACCCTCTTTTACACAGAAAGCAGCTCCGGTCACGACAGGAGGCCCGTCAAAGTAGCTGATGGTCGTGTTTAAGCGACAGGGCATAAGTGGCCCATTATGGCTGCCCCTCATAAAGCCAGCGACATAATGGCCAATCTCAAAAGGAGCTAGAACCTCCCCCGTAGCTGGAAAATCTCCTTGAACGCGGACCAAGGCCACAGGGTCGTCTTTACCGGTGTATTTGCCCGCAATATTGTGAAGTCGGGTGGTGGAAACAGCGACTGCCTGCTCGCCACTGCTTCGAGCAAAGATGCTTTCAATCGAATATCTTTCTGTATCTCTTAAAAGGGTAGCAATATCGTAAAGATCCTCGGGGGCATGTAAATCGATGATTTTATCCTTTTCCGTATGGGCAACATCAATAATCCGGAAGGTAAATCCCTGGCTGATCTTTGGACTCAGAAGGAGTCCAGAGCTATACATGGGATCAGCAAAGGCTAAATAAAAAGGAAGATTGTAAGCTCCGGGGTCGGTTTTATCAGCGGCAAAGAAAATAAAGGGCTCGCTTGGCCTTTCATTTATTTCCATTTCAGCCACGGCCGGGCCCATGCCCTTAATATTGCCGCTAAAAGAATCCTTTAAAAGATCTTGGCCGGCTCCATAGAGTCCCTGTTTTTTGGCGACAGCTGTTCCGGCGAGAAAAGCATCCCAGGCCAGTTTGTGAATGTCAGGATTAAGAACTCCTTTTTCATGAGTACAGAGAATGGCAATGTCGTCGCCAGTAAAACTGACATAAAAGTCAATTAAAAGATTTCGTCCATTTTCCCGGACGAAATTTCTAACTTCATCTAATAAGGCCTGGCTTGGTCTGATATGGCCACCCACACTGCCAATATCGGCCTTTAAGACACTCAAAGTAATTTTCATCTTTCCTCCTTCGGTTATGTAATGCACTTTCATTCTAAGCTTAATTCCAGACTGCTGTCAATCAGAGGCAGGCTCTTCTGTCAGCACTGTGGTAATTTATCAGGCCTGTATCGGCTGTATTTCTTTTAAAATCAAGAGGCTATAATATCTTAATTGAGCTGTAACTGCCTTTTGAAATTGAAGAATAATCATTTTAACTCTCTCTTTTAAAAAGAACACGGGCAGAGCTTAATAAAACTTCGCCTTATCCTGATATAAAAGCCTATCAAAGTGAAAAGAAGGCTGGATGTTCGAAAAAAGCGGTGAAATCGATCCAATTTTTGACGCCAGAACTCAGAGGTTGGCTCGACCTTAAAAAAGTGGTCTTTTCAGAGCCTTTCCAAGAGGTAAATTTGGTGTTTTTATCTGAAAAAATTCTTGTATCTGCGTAAAGAACATCCTTATAACAAGATTTCTTCCGGCTCATTTAGAAGATTGTTTGTAAGATAATTGCTTACAAAGATGATTGCTTTAAAAAAATTTACCCTGGCAATTTTAAAGGATAAGCTGAAAAGGATAAACTAAGAATGAATCGCCATCCCATAAATTTATATATACCTTTTTGCATCATTTTTTATTCATCCTGAGATCTTGCCTTCCTTTTTTTGAGAAAAATGCAGCCAGCGTAAGCAAAAATCACATCACTTTAACCAGAGAGGTCAGCTCTCATGACTTTACCTCGAATTCCGATGAAAAGATGGCTCATAGCCTAGGAAAAAATTACCCGAAAATTTTTAGCCTCAGGCGGTCGAACCAGTATTCTTTGGAGGTTAGGTCAAATCTAAAAGAATAGGGCCCGGAATATTCTTTTGACTTCAGCCTTGATAGGAGAAGGAAGGTCGTGGGCAGCAATGAAAGAACAGAGGCAAATAATCTGGCTTTTAGGAATATAAGAGAATCAGGCTATCTTTTAGATAGAAGAAACAGGTGTCTCCAGAAGAGGACAGCAGTTGCCATTAATTTTTCTGGTCCCGATGCTCGAATGAATAATTTTGATTGCTTTTTTCAATTGGGATATAATTTAAATAGCCTTTAAATTAAAAAGAGGCAAAATTATTGTGCTTGCAATCAAAAAATCCGCTGAGAAGGGGAAAACTGGCATAAAATTTGCTCTTAATTTTAAAGGAATATTCCCTTGGAGGAAGAAAATGAGAAATTTAAAATACGTTCTTGTTTTTTTGATTCTTCCAGTTTTAATGACCGGTCTTCTGGCTGCTCAGAAGAATTATCGGGTTATAGGTTCTAAAGAGGATTTCTACTTTGGGCATGTAACCTATCTTGAGCCGGTGGATAAGGGAGAAACTCCTGTAATCCAGAGGATGGAGGGTGAGGAGCTTGCTGAAGCCATCCTTAATATGCCCCTTTTACCTGGAGATACAGTTTTTTCCCGGGATGGCCGCCTGGAACTTCAGTTTGATAATGGTACGATTATTCGCCTTGATAGGGATACAGAGTTGCTTCTCCAGACTGTCCTGGCGCCAACTCTCAGCTCGGGCAAAAAAGTTTCCAACATCGTGCTCAACCACGGTTCAATTTATATTATGTACAAGGAATATGATTCCTCCGAACTATTTCAGGTCTTAACCCATAAATCTGCAGTTAAACTGGACCATAACAGTGTCTTGATAATTAGAGCTATTGATAACGGTTCGAGTGAGATTGCGGTGAGGAATGGCCGGGTCTGGCTCATGGTTCCTCCAGCTGCTAATAAAAAAGAACCCCAGGAGATCAGGCTGGAAAAAGACTGGCGAGCCGAAATTGCGGCTTCAGGAGAGGTTCAAATCGGGAGAATCAGTGAGGTCGACGAATTTTTAGCCTGGAATGAAAGGATTAACGCCGACTTTGCCGCTTACCATGAAGCCAGTGTTCTGCCCAAACCGCTGCAGCATTTGCCTCCGGCAATTTTTTACTTTGCTCAGAGATATGGTTCTATTTATGGTGAATGGATCTGGCATGACCTTTATGGATATGTCTGGAGACCTTATTACAACGATTATTATCCCTGGGGTAGCTGGATGCCCTATATTTATGGTCGCTGGCAGAGAATAGGCAACAACCTCTTCTGGATTCCTGAAGAACCCTGGGGCTGGGTCCCATATCATCTCGGTTTCTGGATGTGGGATAAAAATAAGGGCTGGATCTGGATTCCTGGAAGTCTTTTTGCTCCAGCCTGGGCTGTCTGGGATTTCTTTTATGGCTATTATGCCTGGAGGCCCTGGACTCTCTTTGATTGGTATTTTTCTACGTTCTACGATTACTTTGGATACAATCAGGCTCTGAGCGGCTATTATTACAATTTCTATTATCAAGTTTTGCCTCAGGAAAATGTTAGACCGATTCTGGATAAAATCCGTAAGGATCAGCTTAAAAAACCCAGTTCTGAGGAAAAAATTTCCCCACCCAAAGAGATTAAGATAATAACCGAGGTGCTTTTAAACGCCCTGAAACGGGGTAATCCGGAAGCTATGGAATCACTCCGACGAACTCTAACCAGCTTTGTGATGGTTTCCCGGGAAGATTTTAAACCTGACTTTGCTCGGGAAAAAGTCATTCGCCTGGATGAAGCTATAGAGAAAAGAAAGATAGAACTTTCTCCTTCCTTTTCGCTACCGGAAAGGTCTTTTCCAGCTGAAGTCATGAGAACTGCAGGCCGGACGGAAAGACCGGTCTCAGAGAAAGGGAAGGCCGAAGCCCCGAAAGTTTCGCTGCCTGAGAAGGCTGGAAATATCGAACGAATTTCTCTCAGAGGGGAGGCAGTCTCTGGTTCAGGGAGAATGAAAATTGTTGATTGGAATCCAGACGTAAGGATTGCACGGCGCATGGGACTGGATATTGTCTATGATAGTCAGCGAAATGAGGTCCGCTGCCCGCAGCTCGGTTATGGCTCAAGAGACCTGGTCTTCCACCGGATTATGCTGCCTTCGCCCCAGGGAGGCTTCCGGATGATAAGTAATCCCTTTAATTCCGGCTCCTTTCCTTCTTCCATGAATGCACCTTCTTCGTCTGGTTTTGCTGGTGGGGCGGAAAGAATTGGCTCAAGTTCTCCCGCAAGAGAAAGTGGCGGCGGCCGCTCCGGCGAAAAGAAGTAAATCGATCGGAATTGTAAATTATCTGAATAAGTGTTTTGCAACTCTAAAGTTGCTGAATAAACAAACCTTTTTCAGTTTCGTCGTTTTAATTCATTTTTAAACAAAAGCTATAGCAATAATTTCTTTTTGCCTAACCTTTCCTTTCAGGCCCGATTAATAGCTTTTTTTCTGAAATTTTTAGTTCAAATAGCTGATTAATATTTGTTTAAGATATGAGAAGCCGGGCGAACCAGAGAGGATTATTTAATGTGAATTCATAAAATTTTATTTCATTTTTAAAGGCTTCGAGATATTCAGCCGGAAGGGGCTCAGCAGGCTCGAATCGCCAGGCAAGAGGATTAATATAGCGACCGTGATAGGTAATCCGGTAATCAAGATGAGGCCCCGTTGATTCGCCTGATGAACCGACATAGCCGATAATATCTCCAGCCTTTACCCGGGCGCCAACTTTTATTCCGGGAGCAAAATTACGAAGATGAAGGTAAAGGGTTTCATAGCCATTTTTGTGGCGAAGACGAATCATTCGGCCAGAAGCACCATTCCAGCCGGCAAAAGTAACCAGGCCATCTGCTGTCGCCTGAACAGGCGTGCCAATGGGAGCAGCATAATCAACCCCATAATGAGGCCGATAGATTTTCTGGATGGGATGGAGACGCCGGTGACTGTAACGGGAGGTAATGCGGGCATATTTAATGGGCGAGCGAAGAAATGCTTTCCTTAAGGACCTGCCCTGGGCATCGAAATAATCAGCCCGGCCACTTTCAGGATGGATAAAGCGAAAAGCCTGGTATTTCTTGCCCTGATTGATTATCTGGGCAGCCAGAATATTTCCATAGCCCACAAATTCGTTCTCCCGGTAATTTTTTTCAAAGATAAGGGCGAAACTATCGCCAATTCTGAGATCAAGATAAAAATCAATTTCCCAGGCAAAAATTTCAGCCAAAGAGAGGGCGAGGTAATCCTTTTCTCCCAGTAGATTTAAAGCCTCGATAAGACTTCCCTTAATTTCTCCGCTGAGAAAGCAAATCCTTTTTTCAAGGGGAAGGGTTTTGAGCGAGGCCGAAAAACCATCATTATCTTTTCTTATTTCCAGGTACGCCGCTTTGTCAATTTCATAGGTAAGGGAATGAAAGTCGCCGCTTTCCAGAAGTTTCAAGATTAAACTATGACCAGCCATTATTCGATTTAAATTATAAAGAGGGCGAGAGGTAGCCAGAAGCTCGGAGATGAGCTGATAGGGTAGGAAAGGGGAAAGCAGATCGGCTATGGTTTTTCCCTGAGGGATTGTTATCTTATGTTCTTTTAAGGGCAGGATATTTTCTCTTTCCAGGATGGCCGACCGAGAGATTTTCTGTTCAGGCAATTTCCGATCAATCGAACTCGAGCGGGAAAAAAGATAAAAGATAAGAAAACCTGAAATTATGATTGCAATGAAAACAATATAGCCAATTCTTTTAAGGCGCATCTCCCTTTTAATCTTAAAGAAAATTCTTCGATAATCTTGGCTGGATTTATGGCCAGGGAATGTCATTGCCTTTCTTTCGGGCGAGAAGATATTTCCGGGTCAGCCTCCAGGCATCTCTTAATGGCCCCGAGGAGACATTGATCGAGGCGGCAACCAATAAAGAGAGATGGGGATAAAGATAAAAGCTGGTCAAAATGAGCGCTGTCAGCAAAATCCTAGGCAGATTGGGCCGACGATGATAAAGAAGATGGATGAAATTGGGATAATGAATCCGGCTGACCATCAGAAAAGAAAGTAAAGGCATTATTAATATTAGAAAAAATTTATAGAAAAAATGAGTTGAGGGTTCGGGAAAAGTAATGATCATAGCCGCCACGAAAAGCGAAGCCGAAGGGACAGTCAGACCGACATAGAAGGAACGATTCTTCTGTCTGGCCTGAAGAAGATTATAGCGGGCCAGTCTTAAAACACCAGCGGAAAGAAAAATGAAACCCAGGGCCACTGCTACCCGGCCCAGTTCTTGAATTGACCAGAGAGCGAAAAGAAGCGAAGTGGCGGTGGCGAAGGAGACAGCATCAGCCAGAGAATCAAGCTCCACCCCAAAGTGGGAACTGATACCTATGAACCGGGCCACGACGCCGTCAAGGCCATCAATGACAGCAGCCAGAACAATGAGCCAGCCAGCGGTTAAAAAATGGCCATGCATAGAAGCCAGGAGGCTCAGAAAACCAACAGCCAGATTGAAAAGGGTCAGGGCTGAAGGGAAAGCGGCCAGGAAATTTTTATTCTGAGCCGTTTCTTTTTTAAAATCTTTCGTCATCAGGCGAGCTCACGGTGAGATTTTTCGCCTTTTTCCTTTTCGGCCAGGACGGTTATACCTCCCTTGACTTTTTGATTTAAATCAATTTTTAAGACGTAATGGGTGGGGAAGGAAAGTTCAACCCTTGAACCGAAGGCCATCAGCCCGAGCCTCATCCCAGCACTTACCCTTTCGCCAGGTTGAACAAAGCAACGGAGGCGACGAGCCGCCACGCCGACAATCATTTTCAGGTCAATTGTCTCCTGATAATTTTTTATGGTCAGAGTCAAAGATTGATTGAGCTTAGAAGCCTCGCTTTTGAAGGCTGGTAAATTCTGGCCAGCCTTTTTTTCCATAGAACTAATAACTCCTTCTATGGGGGAGCGAACAATATGAACGTCGAGTAAAGAGAGGAAAATACTTATTTTCTGGTTCGATTCTCCCTTTTTTATCTCAACGATCCTGCCATCAGCTGGCGAAATAAGAACACCTGGCCGGGCCAGAATTTTTCTTTCAGGATCGCGAAAAAAGTAAATTAAAAGGGCAGTGGCCAGAAGAAAAATTAAGGCCAGGGGCCAGATTTTAAAAAAAAGGGAGGCAATCATCAGAAGGAAAGGAGGCCAGATAAAATTTAACCCGGCTCTGGCGACTGGAATTTTCATTCTCTCATTATTCTTTAAAAAATTTTTTAAAGAAATACAACCAATTTTTTGGATAAAAATTATTGTAGGCGGGTAATAGAGACAATGGTAATGGTCTCCCTGGGAACATCGCGGTAACCACGGTAGGTCATGGTGGGTGAGTTGCCAATGGCATCAACTACTTCCAGGCCAGAGACAACCCGGCCAAAAACGGCGTAACCAAAACCTTCAGGAGTATCGTCCCTGTGGTCGAGGAAAGGATTGTCCACGAGATTAATGAAAAACTGGCAGGTGGCGCTATTGATGTCAGAGGTTCGGGCCATGGCGATGGTTCCTCTTAAATTCTTCAGGCCATTGTTGGCTTCATTTTTTATCGGTGGCTTAGTTTTCTTGGTAACGAAATCCGCCGTCAAACCGCCTCCCTGAATGACAAACCCTTTGATGACCCGATGGAAGATGGTACCATCATAAAATTTTTCATCCACATAGGAGAGAAAATTGTTGACAGTTATGGGAGCTTTATCAGCGAAAAGCTCAATGACAATATCGCCCTTGCTGGTTTTCATCAGCACCCGGGGATTTTGCGCAGCCAGGGATGGAAAAAATGAGGTCAAGAAAATTAAAACAGCCATCATCGTTATCCAGCGTGATGACATTTTTACCTCCTCATAAAACTGGCCATATAACCATAACAAATTTATGTCTATTAAATCAAATTTTTTCCTGGCCTTAAAATCTGGTAAAGTAAGGTCTCTTCTAAAATGACTCTAAGCCGCTCCAAAAAATTTCTTCTTTTTTCCAGGGATTTTATTTTTAGGTGCTGAGCCTGTCTTCAAGAGTTTTTTGCAAAAGGTCTTATCTTCAAGAGGAGAGCTTCAAGATATGAAGGATAATAAAAATTCTTATATACTCTGGTTTAATCAGAGGAATTATTAAATTAACAGTATCTAAACGAGTCAAATCATAGTTCAGACTAATTACGCTCAATTGAGATCAAGATCAAAATTCATAGGAGAGGTCAGACTCAAAAATTAGCAAGCTCGTGGGAGAAAAGGGTTTCAGGCCAGGAGCCTTTCGGGTGAGCGGAAAAGGATTGATTGTGATTTCAGGAAATTTTATGCTAAAAGGACTAAGAGATAATTAAGAGATAAGAGGTGAAAAGGAGGCAGAAGATGAGGCTGAATCTGAAAGGTTATCGGTTTTTTATCTGCTTTATTCTTTCGGTCATATTTTTAATCGGGCGGCCTTTATGGCCACAGGGAACAACAGGCTCTTCCAGCGATGAACTCAAAATTCTTCAGGCAATGCATGGCATTTCCAGCCACAAGCTGGCTGATTATGTTAAAGAACTCACTTCAGAAAAATATGGCGGCCGCCTTACCGGAACAGATGAATATAAAGCCTGTGCAGCCTGGGTGGCCAGTCTGCTCAAGTCCTGGGGACTTTCTCCAGGCGGTGACAATGGCTCCTATTTCCAGACTTATCCCCTGGCTTATACCCTGGTTTATCCTGGCTGCGAGCTTATTCTTCATCTTCCTGCGGGTAAGGAAACGATAAAAAAATATTATCGCTATGAAAGCGAATTTATCCCTGGAGCGACCTCAGCTTCCGGAGAGGTCACAGCTGAGGTTGTTTATGTTGGCTATGGCGTCACGGCCCCTGAGCTCGGCTATGATGATTATGCCGGGGTTGATGTCCGGGGAAAAATTGTTCTCATGGAAAGAGAGGTACCTGTCTCGCCAGACCGGGAGCCAGAAATTTTTCTTAAATGGCGGCCTTATTCTTTTCATCAATATAAGCTCGAAAATGCCTTCAAACATGGAGCTAAAGGCATGCTCTATAATTATGGGCCAATATGTAATCCCAATAATTCCTATATTGAAGGCTTTATCTACAGCCACGTGGGTGATGCTGTGGTTAATGACCTTTTTACCGGGACAGGCAAAAGGCATGAGGATGTTGTCCGAAGCATAGAAAAAAACCTTAAACCCCAGTCCTTTCCTCTCGGCAAAACGGTTACAATAAAGAATGTGACCAGGCATTTTGCGGATGGGACAGGAGAAAATGTCATTGCCATTTTACCTGGTTCTGATCCCAACCTGAAGGAAGAGCTGATCATCCTTGGAGCTCATTTAGACCATCTCGGTCGGTGCTGGGAACTCATGCCCGGCGCCAACGACAATGCCTCAGGAGTGGCGGTTGTTCTCGGTGTGGCCGAAGCCATGGCTAAATGTCAGGTCAAACCGGCTCGCTCGGTTATGTTTCTCTTTTTTGGCTCTGAAGAGCAGGGAGTTTATGGTTCAGAATATTATCTTGAGCATCCAACCTGGCCTCTGGAAAAAGTGGTTTGTTTTCTCAACCTGGATGGTGTTGGCTGTGGTGATCGAATTTCAGGGCTTTCAGGCAAAAATTTTCCTGCCCTCTGGGAATTCATTGATCGGGCCAATAATCGCTACATTCATCGGGTCGTAACGCCTCAGGCTTTTGCTAATCTGGCCCGGCCTCGTCTGGATGCGGCCCGCTTTCTTTGGAAGGGGATTCCGAGTCTTTCCTTCAGTGTTTCAGGTGCTCCTTCTTACTATCACATTACCAGGGATAGCTTCGAAACGATAACTCCTGAAATTCTTGAAGACCTGGCCCAGCTTCTTTTTATCGCCATTTTAGATATGGCGGATGAAGCCGTTTTGAATTTTAAAAACTGAGGGTAGAAATAGATTTTTTTGCTGGCAGAAAGAATTTAAGAATGGCTATGTTTTTCAGGCGTGAATCTCGACAATATCCCCTTCCTGCAGGATATGCTCGCGATTGACAATTAAGCCCTGAATGGTTTTGCCTCGCCAGAGTCGCGCATATTTAAAATTATCAGCCAGATCCTTATGGATGGCCCTGGCCATATCAATGACCGAGCTTCCCTTTTTGAGAGTAAAGGGTTCATCAAAATCTGGTTTTTTGCCCGGCGCCTTACTGTAAACTCTGATTATTTCCATAAGGTCATAAATACGAGTTTTTAATTCTTCGAGGCCATCGCCTGTTAGGGCTGAGACCGGGAGCAGCGGCAAGCGGTTACCGAGGAGAAGGCGGAGATCTTCTAAAGCCTCGGAGCTGTTTTCAGTGTCGCATTTATTAGCCACAAGAAGAGTGCGTTTCTTGTTGGGCCTTTCAGCCGGGCTGATTGGCTCTTCCGCACCGACAAATTCGATTCTTTTCTTTTTCATGGCCTCAAGAAAAGTTTCGAGCCTGGCGGCATCATCTGGCTGAGTCAGATCGAGGCAAATGAGAACAGCATCGGCTGTACGAATGAGTTCGGGGAGAACCGAGGGGATATCCTCATCCAGATAGGGAGGGGTATCTATTAGTTGAATCTGAATATTTTCATAGCGCATCATATAGGGGGCTGGAATTCGGGTCGTGAAAGGATAATCGCCGACTTCAGGGTTGGCACCAGATAAGGATTTGATAAGCATGGATTTCCCGGAGTTAGGCGAACCAAGGACAACCACCCGGCCAGCCCCAGATTTCTCTAGATGGCCAATGGGGCTGTGACGGGCTACCTGCGGCCGACGCTGCATTTCCTGACGCAGCTTGGAAATCTTGGTTTTTAGCAGCGCCTGAAGCTTTTCTGTCCCCTTGTGCTTGGGCACAATTGCCAGAAGCTGCTCGAGAATTTCCAGCTTTTCCTGGGGAGTCTTAGCCTCCTTGAGTTTTCTTTCTGTTTCAATATATTCAGGGGGAAGGTTAGCCGGCATCTTCAGCTCCCTTATTTTTCCCTTAAATATTATAGAAAATGAATCCGGAGCTAACAACCCCTTTGCTTCATCAGATAATGACTCATCCTGATGATTTTAAGAAACTTCTGGGCTGATTTAATCCGGCCTGAAAATAAGTTCGAGAAGAGTCAATTAGGCTTGAATCAGGTTCCCTTTTTGACCTCAAAAGAAATCAATTTTTGGCCCGGGGAGGGAAGCTTCCCGACCTGCTTTTCTTAAAAAAATTTAATAATTGAGATATATTTTTCTTTACACTCGTCCAATATTTAGATATAATTTTATCTGGTTCCACAAGATATGCCCATAGGGTTATGCAACCGACCTTCCGGCATAACCCAAAATTTTCTCAAAGTGAGTCAAAATGAGAGAGGCTAAATACACGGCTGATAGCATCAAAGTATTAAAGGGACTGGAGGCCGTCCGCAAGCGGCCGGCCATGTATATTGGTAGTACCGGCCCAGAGGGCCTGCACCATCTGGTTTATGAAGTTGTTGATAATTCCATTGATGAGGCTCTGGCCGGCTACTGCACCGAAATTGAAGTCATCATCCATGTGGATAATTCAGTAACTGTAATTGATAATGGCCGCGGCATTCCGGTGGATATTCATAAGAAAGAAAAGAGACCGGCCGCCGAGGTTGTTATGACCACCCTGCATTCGGGTGGTAAATTTGATTCCAAGGTCTATCAGGTTTCAGGCGGACTTCATGGCGTGGGCGTGTCTGTAGTTAATGCTCTTTCTGAATGGCTTGATCTTGAAATCAGACGCGACGGCGGCGTTTATGTCCAGAGCTATGAGCGAGGCAAGCCAGTTACCAAGCTGAAAAAAGTCGGCAAAACCAAAGCCACCGGAACCAAAATAACCTTCAAGCCTGACCGGCAGATCTTTGAAAGTATTGAGTTCAATTTTGAAACTCTCACCCAGAGGATGCGGGAACTCTCTTTCCTCAACCGGGGCTTGAAAATAACTATTACTGATGAGAGGGTAAATAAAAGTCATACCTTCCAGTATAAGGGCGGTATTCTCGAGTTTGTGGAGTATCTGAATCAGAATAAAACTGTTCTTCACCCCAGGCCCATTTATTTTGAAAGTACCAAGGATGACGTCATCATTGAACTGGCCCTTCAGTATAACACCGGCTATTCTGAGACTATTTTTGCCTTTGTTAATAACATCAATACAACCGAGGGCGGAACCCATGTCATCGGATTTAAATCAGCTCTGACCAGGGCCATAAATAATTACGCCAATACCCATAATCTGGTTAAGGATTTAAGTGAAAATATTTCGGGTGAAGATACCCGGGAAGGACTCTGTGCTGTCCTGAGCTTGAAAATGCGCAATCCCCAGTTTGAAGGTCAAACCAAAACCAAACTGGGCAATAGCGAGATTAAAGGCCTGGTCGAGTCAGTGGTCAATGAATATCTGACGACTTACTTTGAGGAAAATCCCTCTGTGGCCAAAAAAATTGTTCAGAAATGCCTGGACGCAGCCCGGGCCAGAGAGGCGGCACGGAAAGCCAGGGAACTGGCCCGAAGAAAAAGTGTTCTCGAAACAAGCTCTCTTCCCGGCAAGCTGGCTGATTGCCAGGAGCGTGACCCGGCGAAAAGCGAGTTATTCATTGTGGAAGGTGATTCGGCCGGTGGTTCAGCCAAACAAGGCCGGGACCGCCGGTTTCAGGCTATTTTGCCCCTGCGTGGCAAAATTCTCAATGTCGAGAAAGCTCGCTACGATAAGATTTTGAAAAGCGAAGAACTGGGCACCATCATTTCCGCTCTGGGGACAGGCGTCGAGCAATCGGAGTTTGATATTTCCAAATTACGTTATCATAAAGTCATCATTATGACTGATGCTGATGTTGACGGCTCTCACATCAGGACTTTGCTTATGACCTTTTTCTACCGGCAGATGCCTCAGCTGATAGAACGAGGCCATCTTTATATTGCCCAGCCGCCTCTTTATAAAATCACCAAAGGAAAAATGGTTCAGTACCTCAAGGAGGAACGTGATTTTGAAAAATTTATGATTAAAAAGATTTCCGATGAATTCAAAATTAAGGTTAGCGGTCAACGGGAGCTGATTGAAGGAGAAAAATGCCGTCGTTTGCTCAAGCTTCTTCTGGCCAAGAAAAACTTTATTCAGATTCTTGAAAGAAAAAATCATCCTATCTTTATCATTGAAATTCTGCTTAATGAGGGTATTAAAACCCTGGAGGATATGCGCTCCAAACGGCGCCTGGAGAGAATCCGGCAGTTACTGCTGGCCAAGGGCGTTCAGGCTCGTCTGGGTGAAGATGAAGAACATGGTATTTATGAACTCGAGATTCAATTTCAGGTCAATGGATTGAGCCTGATGACCAAAGTGGATGCCGATCTCGTAACTTCGGCTGAGTATAAGAATCTCCTCAAGATTTATCAGGAGCTGGAGGGCATCAGGCCGCCCTTCCTGGTGATTTCGGACCATGAAGAAATCAAAGTGGACAATGAAACCAAGCTCCTGGAAGTGCTTTTTGACAAGGGGAAAAGAGGTATCAGCATTCAGCGCTATAAGGGTCTGGGTGAAATGACGCCTGAACAGCTCTGGGAAACAACCATGAATCCTGAGACAAGAACTCTGCTTCAGGTGTCCATTCGTGACGCTGTCGAAGCCGACAAAATTTTTACCATCCTTATGGGTGATGAAGTCGAAAGCCGCCGTCAGTTTATCGAGCAAAATGCCCTCGAGGCTCAGCTTGATATTTAAGACTAATTAATTCCTTAAGAGGCAGAGTCATGGCCAGAGAGGAGATTGTTGTCAGCTTAGAAGAAGAAATGAAGCGCTCCTACCTTGATTACGCTATGAGCGTAATCATTGGCCGGGCCATTCCGGATATCAAGGATGGTCTCAAACCGGTTCAGCGCCGCACCCTATATGCCATGTATGAGAGCGGCACCACCTGGAATAAACCTCACAAAAAGTCAGCCCGCATTGTTGGCGATGTCATCGGCAAATATCATCCCCACGGCGAGGCCGCTGTCTACGATGCCCTGGTGCGAATGGCCCAGGATTTCAGCATGCGTTACCCTCTGGTCGATGGCCAGGGAAATTTTGGCTCAATTGATGGTGACCCACCGGCAGCCATGCGCTATACCGAGGTCAGGCTGACCAGGCTGGCCGAAGAATTGATGGATGATCTCGATAAAGATACGGTTAATTTCGTTCCTAATTATGATGGCACCCTGGAAGTTCCCGAGGTTTTACCCGCCAAGTTTCCCAATCTCCTGGTCAATGGAGCTTCGGGAATTGCTGTGGGTATGGCCACAAACATTCCGCCTCACAACCTGGGCGAAGTAATCGATGGCCTGATTTATCTCATTGAGCATCCCGAAGCGACCGTCGAAGAAATCATGCGCTTTATCCCCGGGCCTGATTTTCCCACCGGAGGCTATGTTTTTGGCAAAAAGGGACTGATAGAGGCTTACCGGAACGGTAAGGGAATCATTCATATCCGGGCTCGAACCCAGATTGAACATGGTGGTAAGGGTGAAAGGGAAAGAATTGTGGTTACTGAAATTCCCTACATGGTCAATAAAGCCAAGTTGCTTGAGGATGTGGCTGCCCTGGTGAATGAGAAAAAAATTGAAGGTATTGCCGATATCAGAGATGAATCAGACCGGGAAGGATTACGCATTGTCTTTGAGATAAAAAAGGGCGAGCTGCCTGAAGTCGTCCTAAACAATCTTTACAAGCACACGGCCCTGCAGACCTCCTTTGGCATTATCCTGCTGGCCATTGTGGATCGTCAGCCCAAGCTTATGGGCCTCATTGAAATGATGCGTTATTTTATTTCGCATCGTCAGGATGTGGTTCGACGGAGAACCCGTTTCGAGCTCAAGAGAGCGGAGCACCGGGCTCACATTCTGGAAGGATTGAATATTTGCCTGGACCATCTCGACGCCATTATCAAACTCATAAGATCGTCGCGAACGGCTGAGGAAGCTAAAAAGGAATTGATGAGCCGCTATAAACTGACAGATGTTCAGGCCCAGGCTATTCTGGAAATGCAATTGCAGCGTTTGACGCGGCTCGAAAGAGAGAAAATTGTGACCGAATATGAAGAATTGAAAAAAACCATTGCTCACCTGAGGAAGATTCTTGGAAGCGATAAACTTATTCAAGAGATAATCGTTGAGGAGCTGAGAAAGATAAAAGAAGAATATGCCGATGAGAGAAGAACTGAAATTCGGGATGAAGAAATAACCGATATCCGGCCCGAAGACCTGATTAAGGAAGAGGATGTGGCTATCATTCACACCGCTTCTGGTTATATCAAACGAACTGGCTTGAGTTCCTATCGTTTTCAGAGTCGCGGCGGTAAGGGAAGAAAGGGAATCGATATGAAGCCTGAGGATGTCGTGGAAAACCTCTTTATTGCCTCAACTCACAGCTATCTTCTCATCTTCACCAATCAAGGCCGGGTCTACTGGCTGAAAGCCCTGGATGTGCCTGATGTCGGGATCACAGGTCGGGGTAAATATATTCATAATCTGGTTGAATTTCAGCCTGAAGAGAAAGTGCAGTCTATTGTCTCCGTTAAGGATTTTCCAGAGGATCAATATGTCATCATGCTGAGTACAGATGGCCTCATTAAAAAGACGAGCCTGGCAGCCTTCAGAAATATTCGGCGTGGCGGTATCATGGCCATGACCCTGCGGAAGGGGAGTGAGCTTTTTGCCGCCCAGGTGACGGATGGTAAAAGTGACATCATTATAGGTACCAAGAAGGGCTTGGCTCTTCGCTTTTCAGAAAAAGATATAAGGCCCATGGGAAGACAGGCTGCCGGCGTTAAGGCCATAAGACTTCAGAAGAAAGATGAAATTATCGGAATGATCGTTATTGGCAAGGAAGATAAATATATATTTACTGCCACCGAAAAAGGCTATGGTAAGAAAACGGAGATTTCTCTCTATCCGCGTCATCACCGGGGTGGCAAAGGAGTCATCAATATTAAGGTAAATGAGAAAGTTGGTCCGGCTATCGGCCTGGTCGGCATTGGTGAAGATGAGTTAATTCTGGTCACGCAGCTGGGTAAGGTCATTCGCTTCCGAACCAGGGAGCTAAGGCCCCTGGGACGAGCGACTCAGGGTGTCAGAATTATTCATCTCGAACCGGGTGACCGCGTCTGTTCAGTAGCCAAGGTTCGGGAAGATTAAATTTTTATCATCTTTGATTAAATCGCCTGATTGAATCAAGCTCCTTCAGCGAGATGAATTTTTGACTTTTCTGATCAAGGGGTATAAATATGGCAAAAGTAATCACACGGAGGTCTGCAATAAATAAAAAAATTCTATGGATTCTGGATACGAGGTGCAATCTTAATTGCCCTCATTGCTATGTTCATTCCAGAGAATGGCAGAAGAAATTGACCAGGGAAAGGGGACTCAAATTAATTGAGGAAGCTAGAGAGCTTGGTATAGAAGAAATTGATTTCAGCGGAGGTGAGGCCTTATTAATTCCGGAGACAATTGATTATCTTAAAAAAGCCAGGGCTCTAGGCCTCAAAGTTTCTTTGAATTCTAATGGTCTTTTATTTAACAATGATAATCTTAATTTGCTGAAAGAACTTGAGGTTTATCTCTATCTTTCGATCGATGGCGCGACCAAAGAGGCCTATGAAAAAATTCGGGGAATCGGCAATTACGACCTTTTACTTTCTAAATTGAAGCTTTTAGAAAAATATGATCTCAAGTTTTCCATTCTTTTTACCCTTTCCTCTATTAATCAGGCCCAAGCCAGAAAAATGGTTTCCTTTGCTCAAAAAATTGGGGCTGAAGTTCTTGGCCTTATTCCAGTTATTCCTTCAGGCCAGGCCAGAAAAACAGGTATCTGGATAGATTCTTCGCTGGTGATTAAGGCGATGGAGGGGATTTCGGAAGAGGCCGAGAAACTGAATTATAGAGTTCTGGTTATGGATTGTCCTTATCTAAAAATTTTACCTTTATCCAGAAATCTGGTCATTGAACCTTGCCCCTCCTTTGAGATAATTGACCTTTCGCCGGCTGGCGACATTCTCATGTGCGATGTTCTGGATATTCCCCTGGCTGAGGTAAGGTCGAAATCCCTGAGAGAGGCTTTAAAAGAAGTAATTAATCATCCCCTCTATCAGACTTTGCAGGAAAGAGAGAAGGTTTGTCAGGGATGCCCGGAAAGCGATTTTTGCCGGGCTGGCTGTTATGCCCGCTCTTATCTCTGTCTGGGCGATATTAGCCAGCCAGACCCCTTTTGTCCGCGTGCTTTTCCCCTCCGGAAGGCGCCAAAATACTGAATAAATTTTTCCGGTTCATCCTTAAGAAGTGCGATGCATCCAGAGCTTTTCTCTCTTTAAATTTAACCTTTTTCTGAACTAAATCTTATCTCTGGAAAAAAATGGCTTTTTAAAGCTCTATTTTGCCTCTTAAAACGCCGGGAAAAGAAGAATTTCTGCAATTCTATATAAAATAGAATTTATGGCCAGCTCTTTCTTGTTTTAGAGAAAATAAAGCTACTGTAAGCTCCATAATAGAAGGCATTTTTACAGAAGAATCATCCTTTTCTTGACAATTTCCTTTAAATGATTTTAAAATGCGGCCGACTCTCCAAGGAGGGAGAAAAATGATAGAGACTTTAGCCGACCTTTTTCTAAATACGATTAAGACTTATCCCAAGCCGGATTTGATGCTTTACAAGAAAGAAGGCCAGTGGAGGTCCATTTCGACCGAAGAATTTGGCCTCAAAGTAAAAAAGCTCAGTCTGGGGCTTTGGGAATTGGGCTTGCGGCCAGAGGATAAGTTGATCCTTCTTTCAGAAAACAGGCCAGAATGGGTGATGACTGATCTGGCGACGATCTGCCTGGGAGCTATGACCGTTCCTATCTATACCACCCTAGTTCCAGACCAGATTTTTTATATTATTGATGATTCGGACGCCAAGATAGTTGTTTATTCTGATGAAGAACAAGGAAAGAAAATTCAAGCTATAAGGGGGAAGCTAAATAAGGTTCAACACTACATTACCTTTCAGGATGAAGCCCCGCCCGGGGTGCTGACCTGGAAGGAGGTGATAGCCAGGGGCGAGAAAATTTATCATTCCCGGCCTGAACTGTTCGAAGAGAGGGCAGCCAGGATCAAACCGGATTCAATCGCCTCTATTATTTATACTTCAGGAACAACCGGCATTCCCAAAGGCGTAATGCTGATGCACAGCAATTTTATAAGCAACATTAAAACCTGCTCTTCCATTATTCCCTTCTCTTCTGAGGATACCGTTCTCTCGTTCCTGCCTCTTTCTCATGTTTTAGAGCGCATGGTTATGTTTACCTATTTATATAAAGCCTGTACGATCGCCTTTGCTGAAAGCGTCGATGCCGTGGCTCAGAATTTGCTGGAAATAAGACCTCATATTATGGTCAGTGTGCCTCGAGTCTTTGAGAAAATTTATGCTCGGGTTATGGACACTATTCTTTCCGAGTCATCCCTTAAACGCAAAATCTTTTTCTGGGCGCTTCGAGTTGGCAAAGAGTATTCCCGTCGGCAGCTGGCCCGAAAGCCTCTCTCCCGCTGGCTTCAATTTAAACGCTCCATAGCTCATAAGCTGGTCTTTTCAAAAATTATCGCTCGAACAGGTGGCCGGATCCGATTTTTTGTTTCTGGTGGTGCGCCTCTTTCCCGGGATATAGCTGAATTCTTTTTTGCTCTGGGTCTGACCATCCTTGAGGGCTACGGGCTGACGGAGACCTCGCCGGTAATTTCGGTGAACACATTTGAAAATTTGAAGCTAGGCACTGTGGGCAAACCTATTCCCGGGGTAGAAGTCAGGATTGCACCTGATGGTGAGATCTGGACACGGGGTCCCCATGTCATGAAAGGTTATTATAAGAAAGAAGCTGAAACCAGGGAGGCCTTTGAGGGTGATTGGTTCAAAACAGGCGATATCGGTTATCTCGATGAAGATGGTTTTTTGGTCATCACTGATCGCAAGAAAGATATTATTGTTACTGCCGGTGGCAAGAATGTGGCCCCTCAACCCATAGAAAATTTGCTTAAAACAAGTCCTTTTATTTCTAATGCCGTGGTTATTGGCGATCGACGACGCTTTGTTTCGGCTCTGGTGGTGCCCAATTTTGAGAAGGTCGAGGAATGGGCCCAGCAGAATAATCTTATTTTTGCCAGTCGTCAGGAGATGGTTAAGAATCCAGAAGTCATTAGATTTTTACAGGCTGAAGTGGATCGCCTCTGTGCCAATCTGGCCTCTTATGAAAAAGTCAAAAAAATTGCTCTCCTTGATCGTGATTTTGAAATTGGCGCAGGCGAAATGACGCCTACCCTTAAAGTCAGGCGCTCGATTATTGAAAGGAAATATCAGCCGATTATTGAGGCTCTTTACAGCGAGGCTGAGCCCAACCAGGTTTAAAAAAAGAGGCTTATTTAGAGGAGCTACGGGCTGAAGCCGCAGTTTTCTTTTCAGCGGGGAGCTTTTTCTCTTTTCTTTCAGGCGAAAGATAAAGAATCCGGCCACAATTTTCGCAGAGATAAATCTTTTTCATGTCATAAAGTTCATTGAGAACCTGAGGCCGGATCCTCACGTGACACATGGAACAGAAATCATCGGTGACAAAGGAAATAGCAATGCCACTCTTTTTTTCAGCAATGCGGTTGTATAAAGCCAGTTGATCCTGAGCAATAAGAGCGACTAACTCTTCTTTTCTTTTTTCTAATTCTTTTAATTTATTCTGACATTCTTGCTGGCGCTGAAGAATCGCCTCCTTTTCTTTAAGATAACGGGCTTCTTCCTTCATAAAATTTTCCTGGGCCTGCTGAATTTCTTTTTCAATTTCATCGGCTTCGAGAAGGGCCACAATGATTTGCTCCTCCATCTCATCAACCTTTTTCTGGGCTTCTTCGATTTCTTTGAGAAGAGCTGTATATTCCTTGTTGGTTTTGACCTCGTTCAACTGTCGTTTGTAAGTAGCAATTTTATTTTTTATAACCGCTACCTCGCCCTCGAGCTCACGGCGCTTTTTCTGATTTTGGCTAAGTTTTTCTTTAGTCTTTTGAACTATTTGCTGGGCTGAGCTTATTTTTTGCTCTATTTCTGCTAATTTGTGGGGGGTTAAATCTAAAAAGTGATGGAGGGCTTTTATCTCGTTGTCTATCTCCTGGAGGTTAATTAATTTATCAAATTCAATGTCCACATTGAGGCCTCTCGCCAAAAATGGGCCTACCAGGATTCGAACCTGGGACCTGCCGGTTATGAGCCGGTAGCTCTACCGCTGAGCTATAGGCCCTTTTAGAATTTTATAACAAAACTCCAATTTTAAGTCAAATAAGTTCGGGTCTTTAGCCAGAGGTGTGTTGAGTTACAGAAGCAGGAGGGGCTGTATTTATTTAAAAACAATGGGCCCGTAGTTAAAAGATTCTGATTAATTTAAGGGGCCAGAAATGGGTTTAACAAAAAAGGGGACATTTGTTTTTCTTGAGCTCAAAAAAATGATTAATGAAATGGATTACTCAGGTCCATGTTTTTCCCCAGGAGTGGCGCTTCTCTGGCTATAATTACTGAGTAATTTTGAGTACTAAATAATTTTGATTAAATATAAGGAGCCTCCTCCCTTTTTAGGGACAAGATATCGGGGCCAGAGAGCTTTCCCCGGCTTAAAGACTGGATAAAGCCTTATCTCTTTAATCCTGATTGGTTGCGCCAGGAATGATTAGAACAGGAAAGGGGCCGGATTCAATAAAAAGGGAGGAACAGCCAAGGACCTATTTTCTGAAAAATAAAATAAATAAAAAAAATAAGTAAATGAATAAGATGGCACCATTTTTTTGCATCATTTTTTGAAAGACAGGATAGGTGCAAAAAAATAGGTAAATAAATAAGGTGGCACCGATTTTCAGGCGTTGTCCAGAAAGGAGCGAAGCTTTTTGCTGCGGCTTGGGTGCTTGAGCTTGCGGAGGGCTTTGGCCTCAATCTGGCGGATTCTTTCCCGGGTTACCTTGAATTGCTGGCCCACCTCCTCTAAGGTATGCTCATTTCCATCTCCCAGGCCAAAGCGCATCCTTAAAACCTTGGCTTCCCTTTCGGTTAAGGTTTTCAAGGCTTCTTCAATCTGTTCCCTCAGACTATTATGGATGACCGTATCAGGGGGTGAAGGCATGACCTTATCCTCGATAAAATCTCCCAGGTGACTATCTTCCTCTTCCCCGATGGGGGTTTCTAAGGAAATTGGTTCCTGGGCAATTTTTATAATTTTGCGGACCTTGCTCACCGGCATTTCCATCCGCTCAGCTATTTCTTCACAGGTTGGTTCTCGACCAATTTCCTGAACCAGGGCGCGAGAAACCCGTATAAGCTTATTGATGGTCTCAATCATATGAACCGGGATGCGGATTGTTCTTGCCTGATCAGCAATGGCCCTGGTAATGGCCTGGCGAATCCACCAGGTAGCATAGGTGGAGAATTTATAGCCACGGCGATACTCAAATTTTTCCACAGCCTTCATTAAACCAATGTTCCCTTCCTGAATGAGATCCAGGAACTGAAGACCCCGATTGCTGTATTTTTTTGCAATGGAAACCACCAGCCTTAGATTAGCTGCTACCAGCTCTTTTTTGGCCTGGTCACTGATTTTTTTACCCATGGTTATGGTGCGAATGACCTTCCTCAATTCCTGAGAATCAAGGCCAACCTCTTTCTGAATGGCTTTAAGCTGACGCTCGATGGCCTTGATTCTATATTTAATCGTTTCCTTGCTTTTAGGGCTTTGGACCCGATTGAGGGTTTGCTTCAAATTGGCCAAAGAGTCTTCAAGTTCATTAACCTGGCGCATTTTTTCCTGAAGGACCTCAATTATTCTTTCCTTCTCGGAGGAGCGAATTGATAGCTCCCGAATGAGCTGGCTCATAGTAATAATCAGCCGGCCGCGGGCAAAAGTAAATTTTTTACTTCTGGGCAGGCGTTCCAGTTTGCTCGCCAGTTCCTTTATTTTTTTGATGTGACTCAAAATCTGACGACGCTTTTCCTCGATTTTCTCCTCGGTTAAATCCTCCTCATTAAAATCAAACATTTCCTGAATAATGGTCGGTTTCTGTTTAATTTTTTCTTCAAGGGAAAGGATTTCATTAAGAACCAGCCTGGTCCGCGACAGAGCCTTCATAACTGCCTTTTCACCCCGCTCAATTTCCTTGGCCAGGGCAATCTCTCCTTCTCGGGTGAGCAGAGAAATATTGCCCATTTCCCGCAGGTAGAGTTTAACCGGGTCAGTTGTTCTTTCTAAGCTATGAGTCGAAGATAATTCAGAGCGGCGGCGCCGGATAATAACCTCTCCTGGCCTGCTGTCAAGAATCTTGATGCCATAATCATCTATGGAATTGAGAAAATCATCAAAATCAAGGTCAGAGTCAAACTCGTCTTCAAAGGTGCGGTCGATTTCATCGAAGAAAAGATAGCCCTGTCGCCGGCCCTTGGTTAGAAGTTCATGGAGTTCGTTTTTGGAAATTTTGTGGTTCGGCGCCAATTTCGTCTCCTTTCATGAAATTTTTATGTCGAAAATTGGCCTATATATCCATAAATTTTTTTCATTGAAAGGAGAGAATCTCTCGGGTTAGTTTTTGTTTAGTTAAAAGCAGGGGAATCATTTCCTCTCGCTGACCCTGCCTTTCGAGCTGGGCAATTTTTCTCTGCACTTCGCTGATCTCCTTTTCTAGGCGATAGCGGCGTAAGGTACGAAGGCAATCTTTTGCCTCGGCTCTGGTTCCGCCCGCCGGTCTTTCCAGAAGAACCTTCGCCAATTCCTGATAAAGGTGAGGAGATAAAACAGACTTTAATTCTGAGAGAAGCTGGGAGGGCCGATCAGGCTTTTTTATTAAATAAAGAAAAATGGCTGCCCCTGGCCAGGCGGCGGCTTCTTCTGGCTTAATTTCAGCCAGGAGCTGCCTGGCCAGCGGGGCTGATTCATCAAGAATCTGAAGCAATCTCTTTTCAGCCGCCAGAAGCTGAGAGGGAGGGCCAATCTTAGATTCCTTTTCTTCCTTTTCCTGAGCCATGTTTCGAATAAGATTTTCGTCGACATTAAATCTTTCACTTAACAGGCGAAAATAATCAGATTTAATGATGGGATCAGGTACCTTTTCTATTTCCTGGACCACAGCCCTTATGGCCTGAGCTCTGGCTTCAAGGGGGCCATTTTTAAGCTTATTCCGGTAACTTTCCACCAGAAAATCAAAACCTGAAATGGCCTGATTGACCAGCTTCAGATATTCTTCTTTGCCTTTATGCCGAATAAAATTATCCGGGTCCATCTTTTCTGGCAGAAGAACAACTTTCGCCGGCATGCCCTTTTCCAGGCAGAGGGAAACAGCTCTGAGGGCAGCTCGCTCGCCGGCTTCATCACCATCTGTGCTGATGATGATTCTTGAAGCGAAGCGCTGAGCCAGAGCCACCTGCTGTAAGGTCAGGCTTGTGCCACAGGAAGCCGCACAGTTTCTGATTCCAGCCTGATAGAGGGCAATAAAATCCATATAGCCCTCAACCAGAATTATTTCATCCCTGGCTCTAATAGCTTCCTTGGTTAAGTTTAAACCATAAAGAATCTGGCCTTTGGTATAGACCGGAGTATCAGGCGAATTGAGATATTTGGGTTCGCCCTCGCCCAGAAGACGACCACCAAAAGCAATGACCCGACCAGAGAGGCTGAAAATGGGGAAAATTATCCGGCCGCGGAAACGGTCATAAATTTCCTGATTTTTCTGGCCAGGAAGAGCTAATCCTGCCTTCAGGATTTCGGCGGGATTAATTCCCCTGTCTTTAAGGAAATTGGTCAGGGCATTCCAGGAATCCGGGGCATAGCCCAGGCGGAGTTCGGCTACAGTTTTTTCATCCAGGCCGCGGCGGCGAAGATATCCCAGAGCTTTCAATCCCTCCGCTGATTGATGGAGCTGGCGCCGGAAGAAACCAAGGGCCAGTTCATTGATTTCATAAAGCCTGGCTTCAAGTTTCATCACTTCAGGAGATAAACTGGCTGACCGGGGTAAAGGCAAATGATACTTTTCGGCCAGGAAACGGACAGCTTCTGAAAAATTCAGGTTTTCCTTTTCCATAACTAGAGAAAAAATGTCGCCTCCCGCGCCGCAGCCAAAACAATGATAGAGCTGCTTTTCTTCATCCACCGTAAAGGAGGGATTTCTTTCAGCATGAAAGGGACAGAGACCGACGTATTTTTTACCTCTTCGGCGGAGGGTGGTATAAGCTGAAGCTATATCAATTATATTAGCAACCTGCTTGATTTTTTCTACTAATTCCATTCAGCAGAAGAGCTCAGGAAAAGGCCAGACTTAATAATAGGCTCCAGGGGGAAAATTGTCAAGGGAAGGGGAGGAAAATTTTAAAGATGATTGATCAAGCTGGCGACTGTAGCTGCACCGAAACCATTATCAATATTAACCACGGCCACTCCGCCCGGACAGGAATTCAGCATAGCCAGCAGGGCTGCCAGGCCTTTAAAACTGGCTCCGTAACCCACGCTGGTAGGGACAGCAATTATAGGAGCTCTGACCAGGCCAGCCACAACCGAAGGCAGAGCCCCCTCCATTCCGGCCACCACAATGATTACTCTGGCTTGGTTTATTTTTTCCATTTCTCCCAGAAGGCGATGCAGGCCAGCCACGCCGACATCATAAACGCGGTCAACTTCGTTGCCCAGGAGTTCGCAGGTCAGGGCGGCTTCTTCGGCGACTGGTATATCGGAGGTTCCAGCCGAAATGACCAAAATTTTTCCCTTGCCCTTTTCTGGCTCTTCCTGTTTTAAATAGGCTATTCTGGCCTGAGGCTGATAATTCAAACCAGGGATTTTAGCTTTGATTTCTTTATAGATTTCTTCGTCGACCCGGGTGATGATAAGATTTGCCCCGGCATTCAGGATGGAGTGAGCAATTCTTGCGATCTGATCAGGAGTTTTGCCCTGACCGAAGACGATTTCCGGGAATCCTTTTCTCCAGGGCCGATGGTGGTCGATCCTGGCATCGCCTAGATCGTCGCAGGGAAAGCCCTCAAGCTCCTTAAGAGCCTGTTCCGGGGAAATTTCACCCCGAGCAACTTTTTTCAACAAATTTTCCAGCTTCTTTTTCATGCATTAAATTTTAACACAAAAAATTAAGGAGGGTAGTTAAAATTAATTTAGACAAGAAAAGGATTGATTTTCAGGCTGAGCTGTATCAAATTGGATAGGGAAAGTAAAAAGATTAACAATATGGGAGTTAAGAAAAGGACAATCAAGAGGGAAATCACTTTCTCCGGGGTGGGCGTTCATACTGGCCAAAAAGTTAATTTAAGGCTCAAACCATCATCCTCTGGCCGCATCATTTTCCGTCGCCTTGACCTCGGAGGAGAAGAGATTGACCTTGATTACAGGAAGGCAAAGGCTGAAAATTCATCCCTTCTGCAGAAGGATTCAATTGTAATCAGGACAGTGGAGCACCTTCTGGCCACGCTTTATGTTTTTGGCCTTGATAGCCTGGAAATTGAGCTTGATGGGGAAGAAATTCCTGCTGGGGATGGTAGTTCCCGGCCATTTGTCGATTTGATTGAGCAAGCAGGACTCATGTTCCTGCTTGAGGAGAAGAAGGTCATCAGGGTTAAAAGGCCAGTCAAGGTGGAAAATAATGGAGCCTGGATAAAATTTTCGCCAGATTCTGATCTATATCTTCTCTATACCATTGATTATCCTCATCCGCTCATAGGAATCCAGAGATATCAGGGTTATGTCGGGCTGAAAAAATTCAAGGAAGAGATAGCTCCAGCGAGGACATTTGGTTTTCTCCGGGATGTTCCGGCAATGCTGGCCAGAGGTCTGGCCAGGGGAGGTTCGCTCGAAAATGCCATTATTCTTGATGATTGGGGGATAGTTAATCCACCCCTTCGTTTCCCCGATGAATTTGTAAGACATAAGGTGCTTGATCTCATTGGCGACTTAGCTCTTTCCGGTCGGCCGCTTTTAGGTCGGGTCGAGGTCAGCCGGGGTGGCCACAAATTACATCAGGCCGGTGTTAAGGCTTTGCTCGAGGACAAAGCGAGCTGGGAAGAAGATGAGGAGGGAGTCCCCGGTTTTCTTATTGAATCTTTCTGACGGCTATAATAGAAATCGAGAACTGCCTTGATGATATCCGATAAATATTATTTTCTTGTTATGTCTACTTATTATGGCTGATTTTAAGTTGAGCTGAAGAAAATTAAAATTATTAAGATTAAATAATAATCGCCTGATTTTAGGAACTTCACATCATAAGTACTGAGAAAATATATCGTCTCCATTAAAGAGAAAGGGGCCGGCAAGTTAATCTGGCCGGTTCCTGCTTTTAAAAGTCCTTACCGCTTCCGAGGGCTAAAGCCGGCCAGGGTAAGCAATGTGCTGGCTCAGATCATTAGTGTTACATTATAATCCTTCCATTAGTGCCAAAGGTAAATATTTTTTCGGCTAAGAGAATTTTAATTAATTATTTAGCCTTTCGCATGGATTCTTACACATGAATTATACAGGGAGCTTCAAACATCCAGGAAAAAGCCATTAGACCAGGAAAAATCCCGGTTAAAAGTGTCACTGATGGCTGGACCCCATACAAGCTCTTGCAGATTAAGATTTTCTAAGGTAAAATAAAAAAACTTTTTGATTATCTGGGAGGAGCCGTGAAAGAAGAAAGCAGTAAGAAAGATGCCTATGAACGGGCTCTGGCTGCCTATGGAGAAGCCATAAAGGAATTTAGAAAAGGAAACTGGGAAAAGGCCCAGTCCCTCTTTGAGGCTTTTCTCGGTAAATTTAATGAAGAAAAGGAACTCGTCGACCGGGCTCAGATTTATTTGAAAATTATTAAAGAAAAGGGCAAAAAGGGACTGGGCACGCCCAAAACAAGCGATGATTATTATTATTTCAGCGTTTTTCGGATGAATCAGGGACAGTATGACGAGGCCCTCAAATTATTGAACAAAGCTTTAGAAATGAAGGGTGATGAGGGAAAAATCTATTATCTTATGGCCCAGATATACTCTCTTCAGGGACAGAACGATAATGCCCTAGAATGCTTAAAAAAGGCCATTCAGAAGGATAAGATTTACAAAATAATGGCCCAAAATGAAGCTGACTTTGCCCCTCTCTGGGAAGATAAAAAATTTAAATTAATCACCAAATTAATATGAAAAGAAATCTAACGGTAATCCTGCTTCTCCAGGGGCAAGGGTTCAAGGGGAAAAAGCAGTTCTTGCCTTTTTTAAGGCCAATCCTTGGTCAATCTCCTTTGAGTCTCATAGCTGAAAAAGTTGAGCGACTTAAACCAGAAAGAAAGCTAATAGCTGGTGAGAAGATAGAAGAAGAATTAGGGGAACTTCCCGGCTGGGAATTACTTTCTCTGAAGGGTGAAACAAGAGCAAAGCCTCTGGCTGACTGGCTGAGCCAGCTTGCTCCTGAAGAAGAGCCCCTGGATTTGCTGGTTATTAACGCTTGTTTTCCTCTGTTAGAGGAGAAATCGCTGCGCCAGCTTCTGGAAAAACATCGACTTAAGCAAGCTGGCTTAACCTACTTCCATCCCTCACCTCAGGCTTCAGATCTTTCCCTGGGAATGAAAAAAGAGAAAAATTTTTCTGATGTTGTGGCTTTTGTACTTCAAAAGGAAGCTTTAAAATCACTTGTCAGGAGCAGCTCCAATTTTCTGGTTGCTAATTATAAAGATTTCTCTTCCTTGAAATCAGGGCTGGAAATGGCCGGCCAGAGGATTTTGGGTTTTCCCCTGACTAAGACCGAGAGTCTCGATATTCGGGACGTTGAGGCCAGATTCGAAATTATTTCTTTCTTAAGGCGAAGGAAGATTCAGGAGCTTTCACAGAAAGGAGTTACCTTTTTAGCTCCAGAATCAGTCTGGATAGACCTCAAGGTGAAAATTGGCTCCGGCTCCATCATTTCTCCAGCCGTAGTTATTGAAGGCAGCTCCAGCCTTGGCCGGGAGGTGAAAGTTCAACCTTTTGTTCATATTATCGATAGCCAGATTGGCCCTCGAAGCACCATCCTGAGCTCCTCTATGATTGAAGGCAGCCACCTTGGTCCTGATGTCCGGATTGGTCCTTTTACCCATCTTCGTCCTGGGACTGTCATCAAGGCTGGTGCCCATGTGGGCAATTTTGTTGAAATGAAGAAGACTGTTTTTGGCCGGAAGTCCAAGGCCATGCACCTGTCCTATTTAGGCGATAGTATCATCGGTGATGAGGTCAATATCGGGGCAGGCACCATAACTTGCAATTATGATGGGCGGCAGAAACATCAGACAATAATCGAAAAGGGTGCTTTTATCGGTTCTGGGACCGAGCTGGTCGCTCCGGTTAAAATTGGCCGTGGTGCCTATGTGGGCGCGGGTTCAACTATTACAAAAAATGTTTCGCCCGATGCTCTGGCTATAGCCAGGGCCAGACAGGTTGAAATTCCTGATTGGGCCAAGAGGCGCCGTCAAAAGTAAGAAAAACAAAAGAAAAAGGGGGGGCGATGTGCGGCATCATTGGCTATCTCGGGCCAAAGTCAACCGTTGAGGTTCTTTTAGAAGGACTGAAGAAACTTGAATACCGGGGCTATGATTCGGCTGGCCTGGCTGTGGTCAGGGGGAAGGAAATTAATTTACGCCGGGTCAGGGGAAAAATCAGAGACCTCGAAGCGCATATAAGGAAAAACCCTGTTGAAGGCAATTATGGCCTCGGCCACACCCGCTGGGCTACTCATGGCCGTCCGAGCGAAATTAATGCCCATCCCCATCAGGACTGTCACGGAAAGATTATCGTCGTTCATAACGGGATTATCGAAAATTATCTTGCCTTGAAAGAGGAACTGATAAAAAAGGGTCATCTATTTAAAACTGAAACCGATTCGGAAGTGATTGCGCACTTAATTGAAGCCAATTTCTTCGGCTGTCTTGAAGAAGCGGTGATGAAAGCCGTGCAATGGCTTGAAGGTTCCTTTGCCTTTGCCTGTCTTTCGCCTCTTGATCCGGAAAAGATTGTGGGCGTTCGCTCCGGCCCGCCTCTGGTAGTCGGGGCTGGCGAAGGTGAATTCTTTCTGGCCTCTGATGTCGTGCCCATTCTTGAACACACCAGGCGGGTGGTCTTTCTTTCGGACCGGGAAATGGCTGTGGTTACTCCCCGGGGCCTGGAATTTTTTAACTTTTCTGGCCAGAAAATAGATAAAAGCTGGACTGAATTGAACTGGTCTCCCCTGATGGTGGAGAAACGTGGCTACAAGCATTTCATGCTTAAAGAAATTCATGAACAACCTCAGGTTGTTCGGGAAACTTTAAGCGGAGCTCTTTCTCTTGAATCAGGCGAGGTTAATCTACCTGAACTTGAACCTTCCCGGGAAAAGTTAAAGACCTGTCGCCAGGCCATAATTATTGCCTGTGGCACTTCCTTTCATGCCGGCCTCATCGGACAGGTATTGCTTGAATCGCTCGCTTCCCTTCCTGTCAGGGTGGAATATGCTTCTGAATTTCGTTATCGCGATGAAGTTATTTTGCCCGATGATTTAATTATTGCCATTTCTCAGTCTGGCGAAACAGCTGACACCTTAGCTGCCTGCCGTGCCATCAAGGGCAAAAGCGGCCCTATTCTGGCTATCTGCAATGTCCCCGGATCCACCCTTGTCAGCGAGGCAGACCTGACTCTTCTGACCCAGGCTGGACCTGAGGTGGGTGTGGCTGCGACCAAAACTTTTTCCGCTCAGTTAGCCGCTCTGACGTTGCTTGCCATTTGGCTCGGCCGGGTAAGAGGAACTCTCGACAGAGCGAAAGCCCTGGAAATCATGCTGGAGCTACAGCGCATTCCCCACCGGATGGAAGAAATTTTAAATGCCCGCGAGAAAATAGAAAATCTGGCTAACCGCTTTGCTTCCTACAGCCATTTTCTTTATCTCGGGCGATGGATAAGCTTTCCCGTAGCCCTGGAAGGAGCCCTGAAACTGAAGGAAATTTCCTATATTCATGCTGAGGGTTATGCCGGCGGAGAAATGAAGCATGGTCCCATTGCCCTGATTGATGAAAAAATGCCAACTATGGCGGTTGTGCCCAAGGACAGAGTTTTTGAGAAAATGCTGAGCAATATAAATGAAGTCAAAGCCAGGGATGGAGTGGTTGTTGCTTTAACTGACAGGCCTGAAGAACTCGAAAACCAGGTTGATTATTTACTGACGGTGCCTTCAACCCATCCCCTGCTCTCGCCCTTTCTCACTGTTTTGCCACTCCAGTTGTTTGCCTATACCATTGCCCACCGCCTCGGGGCCGATGTGGATCAACCCCGCAATCTGGCCAAAAGCGTGACGGTAGAATAAAGGCCGGCAAAAAATATCGAATTTACGAGAAATCAAGCTTTAAGGTCCAATCTCAAGTAAAGATAAACTCTAAAGTTAAGCTCAATCTCTCGTAAAGATAAGCTGGACTCTCAGCAAATCCTTTGAAGAAGAAATTTTTTTATTTTTTAACTTTATTCTCTCTTTTCCTTTTTGCCATTTTCACATTTTTCCTTTCGCCGGCTTTTCCAGCAATCTTTTTAATCACCAGCTAAAAAGAATCATCAGTCTTGCCTGCCGGGGCTGCTGTCTTCCCCAGACACTGCCGAAGAGTGGAATATCTTCCTTAACATAGGAAATTGGTTTCTGGCTATTGAAGACATTAAAAATATCCAGGCGAAGGGAAAGGCTCTGACGCGAAGCTGAGGAGCGAAGCCAGAATCTCTTTTCCAGGGAAAGGTCAAGGTAATGGTGGGGAGGTGTTTTTCTGGTTCCGCGGCCTTCCGGGAAAGAATAATAGCCTCCAAAGAAGGGAACATAGCCGAGTTTTTCCCAGTAATAGCCCGAAATATATTCAAAGGCCAGAGAAACAAGAAGACCAAAAGGAGCCTCCAGAATGGTGTTAATTTTAACATTATGGTCAACCGAGTAGGGAAGCTTGCCATACCAGCCTTCATCGCCAATGCCCCGGCCTCCCAGGCCCTTTAAAGCCCAATCCAGATAGGCTTTTATTTCTTTGAGCTCGGGTAAATCAGGGATGTAAAGATGATTGCCGAAAAGGCCAAGATAATTGGTACTTCCTTCCTCCTGGGACCAGGCTCCAGTTTCTGTCTGACCAGGGTTGGTGCCCTTGGCTGAAGCATGGGAATAGGAAGCATTGAAGGAAAGGCGAGCAATCTGACCATGGAGCTCCAGTTCAAAACCTGAGTAGTGCCGGCGTTTGAGCTCAAAGTTATCGAAAAGAAATTTATAAAGAGTTTTCGGATCAAAAATAGCCAGAACTTCCAGTAAATTCTCTGCCTTTGTCCTGACATACCGGACCTTGAGAGCCCAGTTTCGCGCCAGGCGACGGTCATATTCCATCAGAAACCTTTGAAGATAATTGGGATGGATGCCTTCATCCACTTCAAAGGGCTGGGTTTTCTGTTCATTCTGAAAAACCCAGTAAGCCGGGTTCCGGATTTCCTCCATTTTCGGAGCCTGAGGGCCTACCCAGCGATAAGTTCGAAAGGTCAGGCCGGCTCCAGTATTGAAGAGACCAAGGGGCATGGTCGTAATCATATCCGTGAAAATTCCCCAGCCAATTTTGACTATGTCCCGACCTTTTCCCGTCAAATCGAAGGAGAGGGTAAAGCGGGGGGAAAAGAAATCAGCCAGTCCCCAGGACCAGAGTTTCTGACCTTTATCATCCAGACAGAGCTGGGTCTGACTTCGCAGGCCCAGCATGAGAGACAGTCTCTTCCAGGTAATTCGATCGCGCAGGAAAAGACCTATACCCCAGGAAGAATTGATAAATTCAAATTTGCCATATTCGTAGAAAAAGGTAGGTGTAGCCTGACCCGGACGCCAGGTATTAAAGAAATATTTAGTTCCCGCATCAAAGCCATTGTTGGGGAAGATATCCTCGCCTTTACCAGAGAAGTCAACTTTAAATTCAGAGGCAAACTGATAAGCCTCAAAGCCAAGGCTGAATTCGTGATGGCCCAGATTGGGGGTATCAGCATGATGGGTTAATTTGACACTGAAGTCCCAGCGGCTCTCGTTGTCAATGACATGGCCATAGGAATTATGAATGTTCTGGGCCAGATCCTCGACAAAATACATGGCTGGATTAAGGTCACCATGGGCAGGTTTTTGAGAAGAGTTTCGCTCGACGTGACCAAAGCCAGCTTCGATAAAGGTTGAGGCGCTTAAAATCCCTTTGTAGTTCACTCTGAAGAGCCAGTCATTGAAATCTTTTTTTACAAACATTTCAGGTAAACCCAGGCCCCCTTTCTGGCTGACGGAACGATTATTGGCCGCAGTTAAAGACAGGGTGTGGTTAGGATTAAGGGAGTAAGTTATTTTGGTAAAAAGATTATTTGATTGCAGGGAAAGACTCCCTGCCGGTATTTGAAGATAATCGAGGGTGGTGGCATCTGCTTCCTGATGATCGATGAAAAAATTGTTGGAAAGAAAAAACCAGAGGCGATCCTGTCGGATTGGCCCGCCAAGATTGAAAAGCCAATTCTGGGTGGAAAAATAGCTTGGCTCGCTGACAATAGATAATTGCTGCTCGCGGGCGGCCTGTAGCCTTTTATCCTGAAAGATAAGGCCTAATTCGCCGTGAAAATCATTGCCTCCGCTTTTAGTGACCATATTGATGATTCCGCCATAGGCAGAGCCGTATTCAGGATTAAAGGGGTCGGAGATAATTTGCACTTCCTCGACAGCATCAAAATTCAGTCTCGTGCCTGAACTTCTCAATCTGACGCCACTGATAGCCAGACCATCAACGATCCAGGTATTACCCTCTTCGCCTTCTCCACGAAAACTTGGTTGCCCTTCAATGGCCACACCTCTTCTTGTATTGACCCGAACCCCGGTGACACCGGGCGTAAATTTGATGATATCGACAATTGTCCGGTTGGCTGAGGGAAGTCTCTGGAGATCCCTGCTGGAAAGATGAAAGCTAGTATCAGCGGCCGTTCGATCAATTAGAGGGACCTCAGCCGTCACCACAACTTCTTCTTTTAAAGCTTCAGGGAACATGGTTATCTCGAGAAAGGTAATCTGACCGAGCCTGACCATGACTTCCTTTTTTATCTGAGGAGAGAAGCCGGGCAAATTGAAATTCAGAGTATAGACCCCCACAGGTAGCAGGGGAAATCTGAATTCGCCGCTGGCTGAAGTCAGAGTTGTTCTTATGCCCTGAAGGGATGGGCCCTGAAGCCTGACCTCAACTCCGGGAAGAGGCGAGCCTTTGTCATCGATAACTCTACCTCGAATCTCACCAGTTTCTATGGCCAGGAGCGGGACAATAAGCCCGGAAAGAAGAAATGAAATAAAAATAAATTTAATTGTTTTCCCCATCTTTCTTTCCTATTATTTGATTTTCATAGAAGTTTTTTCTGAATGGCAAAATAATTCGGGCTGGATTTAAATAAAAAACCATCCATGAAATTTTGCTTGCCAAAATCAAATGAATCTTTTTTATTTAATCTTTTCTTTGAAAATATTTTTATAAAAGCTTCTGCCGTTTCTTATAAAGAATTAAATTTCAGAAAACAGGCTCTGGGAAGGCAGCTTGAAAGAAAAAATTTCTTTCTGCCTTTCAGAGTACTTCGGGCCATGGGGTTATTTTCTGGCTGCTTTTTTTCTTTTCGGGGCAGGAGCCGCTTTCTTTTTGCCGTAAGTGGCAATGAATTTTTCAGTAAGTTCTCTCGCTTCAGTATCGGTAAATTGTTTGGGAGGGGTTTTCATAAAATAGGCAGAAGGGCCAATTAAGGCGCCGCTCAGTCCATTATCAAGGGCCAGCTTGGCGCAGCGAATAGCATCAATCACCACACCAGCCGAATTGGGCGAATCTTCTACCGAGAGACGAACATCCAGGTAGGTGGGCACATCGCCGAAATGACGGCTTTCAATACGGATAAAGCAGACCTTATTATCTTTCTGCCAGGGAACATAGTCGCTTGGCCCGATGTGCACATTTTCAGGCGCGATATCGAGGCCCCGGGCCCTTATTTGAGAAACAACGGCATTGGTCTTGGAAATCTTTTTCGAGTGGAGCCTTTCCCTTTCGAGCATGTTGAGAAAATCGGTATTGCCACCGGTATTGAGCTGATAGGTCCGGTCGATGGGCATACCCCTGTCAAGATAAAGATTGACCAGGGTTCGATGGAGAATGGTAGCACCCACCTGAGATTTAACATCATCGCCAATAATGGGCAATTTTTTGGCTTCAAACCGCTTTTGCCAGTACTTTTCACTGGCAATGAAAACAGGAATGCAGTTGACAAAGGCACAGCCGGCTTCAAGAACCTGTTCGACATACCACTTGGTAGCCTCTTCGCTGCCAACAGGCAGGAAATTAACGACCACATCTGTTTTCGTTTCCTTGAGGATGCCCACAATGTCAGCCGTGGGACCTGGAGCTTTCTGGATTATCTGGGAAAGATATTTGCCCAGGCCATCATGGGTCATGCCTCGATAGACTTTAACATTAAGATAGGGAACATCACAGAATTTGGTCGTGTTGTTAGGTGGAGTAAAGATGGCCTCGCTCAGATCCTTGCCGACTTTGTTTTTATCAATATCAAAAGCAGCAGTAAATTCAATGTCCCTGATGTGATAACCTCCCAGATTAACATGCATCACTCCAGGGACAAAATCTGTCTCCTTGGCGTTTTTATAATAAAAAACTCCTTGGACTAAAGATGAAGCGCAGTTGCCAACGCCAATAATAGCCACCCTTATCTTATTGTTCATGCTCTAAACCTCCTTTGTTAGAGATTTGACCCTTTCTACCTTACGAACATAAAAAATTCTTTGCCAGGCTGTGATATGGGAGGCCACCGTAATGATGGCCAGAACAATAATCATGAAGGTCGTCAGCTTATTGAGCATGGCTCCAGCTATAGCCCCGGCAATCAGGAGAATCATTCTTTCTGCTCTTTGCATGAGACCGATATTGCTGGCTATGCCTAAGCCTTCAGCCCTGGCCCGGCTATAGCTGACCATGAAGGAGCCTAAGAGGGTGAAGAAAATAAGCCAGAGACCCCAATGATGGCGAAAATAATAGGCGAGACCAAGGTAGATGAAAAACTCTGAATAGCGATCAAGGGAGGAATCAAAAATAGCCCCGAAGAGGCTGCGTCGGCCAGAGTTTTGAGCCACCTTGCCGTCAAGAATATCAAAAAGGCCGCAGAGAAAAACAAAAAGAGCTGCCAGCCAGCCCCTTCCCTGGGAAAAAAAGAATCCGGCCACTGCGCCCAAGGCAAGGCCAATCAGAGAAAGGGCGTTAGGATTGGCCTTCTGCCTGACCAGGCTCAGGGAAAAGCTATTGGCCAGAGAAAGGACAAACTTAGCTACCCTTTCAGGCAGCAGGCGAAAACCTTTTTTAAGTAATGGCGATACATCCTGTATCTGATTCATGGATAAAGGCTTATTTATCTTAAATAAGATAAGATGTCAAATGGCCTTTCCGTCAGTCAATCTCAATCTTTTTCTTTTTTTCTTCTGTTCCTTTTTCTTCCTTTCTTTCTATGGCTTCTATTCTGGCATCGATTAAAGAGCGAAGAGCAAGCAGAAGCTCCTTCTTGGCTCGTAAAAGGTGTTTTTGTGTTTCCCCAGGAAGAAAAAGGTTAAAGAGCTCTTCGGGAAGATAAATCCTTATCTCTTTTCCTCTGGCTTCGGCCATGGCCTGCCCTCCCTGAAAACATTTCCTCTTTTAATTTTAACATGAAATTCATAAAAAAACACAGCGCATCGACCTGCCAAACTTGAATAACCCTTTTATCTGGAATTTTTTAGCGATCAAATAATTTGATTTTTTAGACCGCCTTTCAGGTCGCCCATAAGGCGAAAGATTAAAATTTTCTCAGAGGAAAGAGGTGAGGCTTACCATGGCTTAATGGGTTATAATTTGACATTTGGCTATCTCGCCCGGACAGGTTTATTCAGGCTTAAGCTGCTGGCTTTCCGGTGTTATCTTTTTTCCTGGCGTTCCATAAAAAAAATGAATTTAAGAGAAAAAATATATCAAAATTAAACAAATAACCTGAAATCTCGAAGTAAATCGGGGTAGGGAGAAAGCAAGCTCCTGATCAGAAAAAGAAAATTCTCAGCCTGTCGCCTTCCATTCGAGCGGCCTGAATCTCCCGACCAAGAAGGACACGGGGGATGAGCAGGTTTCTTTTAAAAGAGCCAACCCGCACCAGGAGTTCCTCCCCTTTTTGAAATAGCTGAATGTCCTTTTTTTCAGTAAAGGGGAGGCGGATGGAAAGGCTGTAGCCGCCATCGAGTTTTTCAATTTCAATGGGTCGATGATGATAGAAAAGAGCTGCCGGGTCTTTTTCGCCATAAAGGGCCCTGGCGACCATTTCGAGCGACTGGAGGCCGACAATTTCTTTCTGATAAAGGGGCAGGGTGATGATGGGCAGAGGTGAAAAGATTTCCTCAATCATCTGGAGATACTCCAGATGGAGGGCTTTCCATCTCTCAAAATAGGCATCCTCAACTTCAGGGGGGAGGAGACGGTTAACCACAATTAAATCAACTGTATATCCAAAGAGGTTGAAAAACATGTAGGCTCGCTGAGCTTCCTTGATGACCATTTTTTCCGGATTGACGATAAGGCGGATGGTTGTCTTTTCGCCATTCTCAAGAATTTCCTTCATCTCTGCTAACTGCAGTGAAATATTTTTGATGGCTTCAAAAACGCTATCCTCGGGGAAGGGGAAAGGAAGAACGCGATTGGCCACCGGGCGAACGGCCTTGGCTGCGGTCCGACCAATAGGAAAGATGTGCTTGAGATACCAGTCAGTAATTTCCGGGGCTGAAAGAAGCCTTAGGGTGTCGCCGGTGGGGGCACAATCCACAATGATGACCTCGAACTCCTGGCTGCGATAATAATTTCGAATCTCCATCAGGCTAAAAAGCTCTTCCATTCCCGGGAAAACGCTTAACTCTTCAGCTTCAATCGAATCAATTCCCTGGGAAGAAAAGAAGGCAATCAAATAATCTTTTATTTCCCCCCATCTTTTCTCCACCTGCTCGAGAGCATCGATTTCCTGGCCAAAAAGATTGGGAAAAATTTCTTTGGGTGTGTTGCTGAGGGGTGTTTCCAGGGCATCAGACAGGCTGTGGGCAGCATCGGTAGAAATAACTAAAGTCTTATATCCTCTCTGGGCGCAAAGTAAAGCTGTCGCTGCGGAAAGAGTGGTTTTACCTACACCGCCTTTTCCAGTAAAAAGGATAATTCTCATTTTTTATCAATTCTATTATAGCCTTTGGGGATTAAAAGTAAAAAGCTGCCCGTCTTTTTTTGCCACACCTGATCTTTATTCTGGCCGGGACCACCAGATCCTTTTGGCGTTCAAGCCTTTCTGGAAGCCTTGAGAGGAGGAACATTGTAATTTTGAAATCATCCTCCGGACAGAACGAGGAAATGCAGAGCCAGGAACCCATCCCGTTGAGGAACATTCTAATTTAAAAATCATCCCTGCGACTTCGCTTTTCTGGTTCTTCAGACTTTTTTGTGGCTAAAAATGATAGATTTTAAGGCACTCAAAAGTGGCTTGAAGACGGACCAGTTCATTATGGCGGAGGACGATTAGAAAAATATCTATAAAATGTGACAATCTCGGCCTCAATTCGCCTTTGAGGATTTATCTACGGGTTCTGTGTAAGCTGTCAGAGATTGGTAATTCTTTAAGTTTACCCATTAAAAACCAGGAAAGACCGCTTTTTCTTAAAGTTAATGGTTTTCATTTTTTAAAGTTAATAATTTTCATGCTTTTAGCCCCTTTTTACTTTGATGGCGACAGCTATCACTTAAATTCTACTAAGATAATTTTTTAAAATTCGGCTCCACAATTCGCTTCTTCATGCTGAGCTGTTCTCAGCTCGTTCTTTAGAAAAAATTGCTTAAAAATTTAAATGGCTTGATTTTTTCTTGTCTTCAGGCATAAGGCGGATGATTTTTTCAGCGACTTCCATAATTTTTGCCCGGGTATAAAAAATGGGAAAATATTTACCCTCAGCCCAATCAAGAAAAAGGTCAGCATAGTGAGGACTTCGGTAGTCACCTGATTGACCTGGACAGTTAGTGCCGAGGGAGCTATCCCAGTTGCTGAGATCAGCTACGAGGCGAAAGGTTGCTCCTGAGGTCTGTCGATAAAGGCCAGAGGTGGCGCAGACATTATTGGCATCACCTCCCCGGGGTAAAGGTCCCAGGTCGAGGCGAAAACGCCACTGGGATTTAACTGCCTGGCTTAAAGGATGGGTGAGTAAAACATGATGAAACTTTTCATGGCCATAAACCCAGGTTTCTGGACCGCCCCCGAAGCGGCTTCTTAGCTCTGTCATAGCCCTTTCGAGCGAAGAAAAAATAATTTCATCTCTTACCTTTTCAGGCTCTGGTCCAAAATATTCCTTTGAAGGTTTTAAGAGAAGATCCAGGGTTAATTCAAGGGAGCGACGGGGAAAGAAACGCCGGGCAGATTCGGGTAAAAGACGCTGCCAGACCTCATCCATAAGGGCTTGTTGCCAGGCGGCATAAAGGGCCGCTTCAGTTGACTCGGGCTTGAGACGACAATCCCAGGCCAGGAGCCAGCTTCTGGCCATTTTCAAATTTTCTTTCTCGGGATGAAGAGACTTAAGCAGGGCAAGAAGCGCTCGGGCAGGAAGGGAAAGAACATCCTGCTGGAGAGAAACCATATCTTTTAATTCGAACCTATCTTTGGAGGAAAGAACTTCCCTTATTCTCTGTGCTCTAAAGGGTTCAGCCCATAAAAATCCAGGGGTATAGGGGAAGTCTGGGGGAAGATTACATTCGTTGGCAGTGGCGATAAAACCTTCAGCTGGATTAAATTTATGGGGAAGCTCAAAGGGGTCGATAAAGCCAGCCCACTCGAAGCGACCGTCACCCGGGACAGGCATTAGACCACAAAAATTTTTTCTTAGGGGCGCCAGACCCACGGCCTGCCAGCCAATATTGCCCGCCTGGTCAGCCCAGATGAGATTTTCTGAAGGGGTGCGGAAATAGCGGCAGGCCTCGCGGAAATCCTGCCAGGAACGGGCCTGATCGAGCCTCAGGCTGGCGAGATAGGGAGCTGCACCTACCTCAAGCCAGGCAGCCTTCAGGGCATAAAGGAGATGATTTTTTTCATCTTCATAAAGAACCGGGCCATGGCGAGTAAACTTTAATTCTACTTCTACCGGGCTTTCGCCCTTTATTTCAATTTTTTCTCGCAGAATTTTTAATTTCTCCCACCGGCCGGAATAAAAATATTCCAGGTGATTTTCAGGATTAAGTTGATAAACATAAATATCCTCCTGTTCGGTAGCAAAGATGGTCAAACCCCAGGCTCCAGATTCATTGTGGCCTATGGAAACTCCAGGGAGAGCTGGCTCGCCGCCGCCAATGACATTCCAGCCAGGTGCAACGAGATGAACCCAGGTGCGAAGGGAAGGAAGCTCGAGGGCTCGATGGGGATCGTTGGCGAGATAAGGCTTACCGGAGACTGTCTTCGAACCCGATAAAACCCAGTTGTTGCTTCCGCCGGGATCGAAGCCAGATGAGCCAGAAGGGTTAAAATAAGCAGAGGACACCTCAAGCCTGAGTCGAACTGGTAGATTGAAGGCTGAATGGAGGTAACTGAAAGGATAAAAGGGGAGGTTTTCTTTTTTATCTTCACAGGTAATCAGAAAAGGGGAGGCGGGAAAAAGGGGAAATTTATGGCCTGGCAGGCAAAAAAATGAGGTAAAGGCCGGAGTCTGAAATTGACACAGGCGGTCCGCGGTCTCTTTTCTTATCTCAGAATCAACAATATCTGATGGCAGGAAGTTTATTTCCGAACGGGAAACTCGATAAAGCTCGAGAATCTGATTATTAATTTTAGCCAGATCAATGTGAATCTCTTTTGACAGGTCAGGCTTTTTGGGCTTAAAGGGAAGCAGTTCTTCGACTCTTTTCGGCCCGAGTAAATAAACTGACTGAGCCAGGGCTATTTCCTCTGTAGCGTTGCGGTAGAGACCGTTGTGCCTGGAAATAACAATTTCTGGAGTCCATAGACCTGGTTCGAGGCCGAGCCAGCGAAATTCATCGGGCAGCAGGGCAGGCTTTTCTTTGATGTAATTAATATAGGCATTAATTCCATGGACAAAAGAGAGGATAATCTCTTTTCCCCGGGGATGATAAAAATTGAGTTCCCTTTCCAGGTCACCGCGGAAGCGAAGCAGGCGATGGCCGATATCGGCTTGAAGGAAGCGCCGGCCGAAGGCGGCGCTGAGGGTGCCTGTGGCCCGGCGCCGCCAGAGTTCCAGTTGAAAGAGGCGGTCTGCAGCCGCCATAAATCCCTGGGCGAAAAAAAGGTCCTTTTCATTTCGGGCGAAAATATGAGGAATGCCCCATCTATCTCTAATTATTTCCACAGGCTCCCTTATTCCAGAAAGAACTATATTTTCTTCAATAATTGAATTTTGTGGCTGAAGCGAAAGGAAAAGTAAACCAGCGAAGATCAGGCCGAAATAAAATAAATGAGACAGACTCTGCCTCTTTCCTGTCTCCTTTTCCATGGCTAATTTGCCTCCTTAACCGGACCTTCGGACGTAAATTAAAATTATTTTTACCTAAATTATATCCAAATGAGCTCTTGCTGGTGTATAAAATTGGTTGCAATTTGATCTAAAGGAGTGAGCCATCGCAAACTCTCCTTTTTTAAGGAGAAAACTTTAAGAAAGGAGGTGTCATTTACGATGGCTCAAAGAGATTATGAGACAATTTACAAGGATTGCTAACGGGATTTTTAACAGAGGAGGATCCGGTAAAAGCGATGCTGGAGTGGTTGTTGACGGAGTTGATGTGGGAGGAGAGGGAGGGGTTCTGGCGGGAGTTTATGAGGAAGCTTAAGAGGAGGGGGTAAGGCGGGTGCGGATGTTTATTTCTAATGCTCATCAGGGGATACAGGCAGCAGTGAAAAAGGAGTGGTTAGGAGCAAGTTGGCAGAGGTGCAAGGTGCATTTTATGCGAAACATCCTGGCTAAGATTCTTCATCGCGAAAAAGCTCATCTGCAGAGAAACTGAAACGGATCTGGCTTAAGACAGACAGGAGAAGTGCGGAGAGGCTGGCGGAGCTCATCATCGAGGAGTATGAGGGGAAGTATCATGAGGCGATGCAATGCCTGGAGGAGGGCCTCGTAGATTCGCTTGAGTTTATAATTTCCCGGAGATAGACAAACGCCGCATTTCATAGACTAATGTGCTGGAGAGAACGAATCGTGAGATAAGGCGGAGGAGCCGGGTGGCTGGGATTTTTCCATCGATTGGGTCTTATCTCCGGCTGGTAACTTCATATTTAACCGAGTACACGGAGGACTGGCCTAACGAATATGCTTATATTAAGGCGGATAAACTCGGGCCGCTGTTAGAAGAAGGGCTGTTTCAAGGGGCTAATTAGGAGCTAAAAAAGGAGTGTTTACGATGGTTAATTTGCGAACTAAATTTGACACGGTCTGGAATAGTTAAGAGTAATTAACAAGAATAAAAAAAAGGACTAACAGAAGAAGTTAGAAATGAATTAACAGGAGAAGTGAGAAATGAATAAAATAAAGGCTGAAGGAGAAGAAAGCAAAAAAGCAAAGATAAGGGAAATAAGAGCTATCTATGGAAGCTGATAAATCCTGAAATAGGCTCGAAAAAAGGCTGAAAAATGATTAGCATTCTGAGCTGGCTCCTGCTCCTATCAGGTTTAATTCTCCGGGGTGACCAGCCACTCGAACTTCTACCTGATTTTGGCCCTGATGGTCTGGCCGGTCTTTCCCGGGAAGAAAAAGAGCTATTATTGACCGAAGAAATTGTCGTTCCCCGGGAGCCAACCATCCTGACCGATGGCAAAACAATTATTGCCGCTGCCGTAATTATCAATCAGCCAGTGGAAACAGTCTGGAAGATTCTTTCTCAGCCAGAAAGACAGATGGATTATTTAAAAGAGATCAAAAAAAGCAGACTCGTCAAGGAGGAGGGGGAGGAAAAATGGGTATATTTCGAAGTTGATATCTATGGCTTTTCTATCCATTATACTGTCAGGCATTACTTATATCCCCAGTTGAAATCTCTGGCCTGGGAACTTGACCCAGAAGCTGAAAATGACCTGAGTTATCTTCTTGGTTTCTGGCGTCTTTATCCCAGGAGCGAAGGAAAAACGCTCGCCCGTTATGGAAGTCAGATTGTCCCTAAATTTAAGCTGGCCAGAGCCATTGTCCAGTATCTTTATAGAAGTCGGGTCAAATCTTCTCTTTTAGCGGTGAAAAAATATCTGGAATCAATTCCGGTCAATGAGTTGCTTACCTGTTGTGCCTGGTAATTGTCGGCAAAAATTAATCCAACAATGACAGTAAGCTGGGCCGGAAAAATTGCGCGCTTTTCTATTTACTCCCTCGTCCCATGAGGTAATTAACCAAATTAACACGCTGATTATAATTTTTTCCTGAGCCCAAGGATAAGGGCCATATTAGCATTAGGTTCAATTTTCGGTCTGATCCTCCCTGGCAAAGCGCTTAGTATCGGATTAACACCTGGTCCATGGCCAGCATAGTCGCTGAAGCCATGAATGACCACACCGATGGTTATAGCTCCTTCATATCTTCCCCGGCCATAGAAATCATAGTGATCCTTTATGGCCACTAAATCGCCCAGGCGAAGCTTTTTCAGATTGTATTTTTCAACTGTTTCCGGGCAGGTGGTTTGGATGTCATAATCAACAGTTTCGAGAAAAGAACCACCCATACCTGAACCCATAAGGTGGCCAGGAATCTCCATGACTACCGGGACAACGAGCTGACCATTCTCCACAGTTATTCCAATTTTTTCCAGAGCCTCAGGATCGATTTTATTCACGCGAACATCTTCGAACCCGAGTATCTTCAAACCCACGCCCCGGGCTTTAATCAGGATTCGATCATTGACAGCCAATTTATCTCTGACTTCAGGCGGAAACCAGACAAGATCATCGGAGCCAGCATGTCGGCCAATAAAGATGCCCTTAGCCCCTCTGGCCTCTCCAGTTAGGACCCGGGCTTCATTGCCGATACAAGCTAAAATAGCTAAAGCGCACTCGCTTGGAATTGGCCGCTCTCTTCCCTGAATGGTAACATCAGGTTCAACATGATCGCCTTCAGCCCAGCCATAGGTCGAGTCACCAAAGGTAACCGTGTAATTGATGGAAGCCATGCCTATTCCGAGTTTGGGCTGACCATCATAGGTAGTGGAAAAACCAGAGCCCCTTAAAGTGGCCGGCGGCTGAACCACTCCTTCTACAGCGATAGTCAGAAGTTCATTTTTATTGGTTCTAATTGTCTTATTGGAATCATTCTTTTGACCGGAAATCTGAGCTGAAAAAGTGCTAGAATTGAGGCTATTCTCTGATTTTTTAATCTGATCTAATCTTTCGATTGGCGGGATTGAATCTGCCTTTTTCCTCTGGCTAAGGGGAATTTTTAATCCCAAATAGCGGGCGATGTTTGCTTGGGGGTCAAGCCTTGGTTCAAGCCTTCCCTGACGGCTCGAAAGAATGGCCAGAACACCTATTCCCAACCCTGAAATATCGCTCGGTCCGCTACAAACAATACCCACCGTGCCTGCTCCCTTATAATATCCTTTCCCGTAATCATTCTGAATATCCTGGAGGAAAACAAGGTCGCCGTAACGAAGCTCTTTCAGGCCATATTTTTCTATGTCAGGCGGGTAACAGGTCTGAATACAGAAATGGCCATAGAGACTGGTACGGCCAGCTCCCTGACCTACTATTTCTGCGGGAATTATCTTAACTACTGGAACTTCAAGTTTATCGCCGCGCCGGCTTAGCTCCATTTTTTCCAGGATTTCCGGAGAAAGGCTGTGGACAAAAATATCGGGAAATTCTTCAATTTTAAGGCCAATGCCGTTGGCCTTTACTTGCAGCCGATCGCCCATGGCCAGCTTCTCCTTGGTTTTATCATCGAAATAGACAAGTACATAGCTGCCAAATTTGCCTACAACTACTCCCTTCGCTCCCCGGGCCTCGCCACTCAAAACTTTAACTTCATTGCCCACCGCCGAATAGGTAAGCCAGGCTTCACTGAATCTTTCCTCTCCCAAGCCTTCGGTAGCGACCTCCATAGTGGCTTGATCAGAGCTGGCCCAGCCGAAGATGGGCTGCCCGAGACGGAGGTTATAGTTAATTCCGCCCATACCTATGGCCAGCTTGGGCTTCCCATCCCAGGTAGTAACATAATTTCTCGAGGGTTGAGGATGAGCTACCTGTCCTTGTACCGCAATGGTCAGCAGTCTGGTTTTATTTGTAGTTATGGCCTGCTCAAAACGACCGGTAGATTCTGAGTAAGCCGGGAAAAAAGAAGAAAGAAGACCAGAAGCTGCGAGGAAAAGAAAAATTAAAAGGACCTTTTTCATCTTATACCTCCTTTCCTGGAAAATATTTTCATGGGATCAGACCAATTTTATCCTGAAATGACTTTTTTTCTCAAAATAGCCTCAGGTCAATCTTTTTTACCAGAATGGACAAATTGAAATTTCAGGTTTAAAGCCTAATATTAAAATTGCAAAAACATGTCCTTTTTAAATAAAAAATCCGGGTTGTTCCGAATTTCCTGGAGGTAAAATGAAATATCTGGACGGACCTTTTAATTAATTCGCTTCAAGTATGTTTATTATTCATGAGTCCAATCAGGTCAAAAGAAAGACTGGAGCGACCCAGTAGAGTTCCCTCTCAAACTCGGCGTCGAAGGGCTGGCTGCAGCCTTCTGGCGCCTTCGATTCCTCAGCCTCACCCACACACAACCCGGAATTATCATTATCCGGTAGTCTCAAAAGTTGAGACAGGGACTCTATTCAGACTGTGGCTCCTCCTTAAAAGGTGTGTTGATTTCAGGAATTTTATGTTGTGAATAATTTGGTATTATTAAACCTAAATCGGCTCTCCTATAAGGGCAAGAGTAGGGTTTCAAAAAGTCCAAACTTGATTGCTTTTTAAAAGATAAAATGAGAAAAAAATTGTTTCCATTTCAGAAGTGATTTTTATCTCATTTAAAATTTTATTACTTATTGTTGTTAAAAGAAATACCGTCGATAAAGGCCTAATAAATTACGACATTTTTTACGGCAGAGCCTCAGAGGGTTCGACTTGAATTTAAATTTCCAAAATGGTATAAATTGGAACGAGGATGGAAAGGCAGACGAAGAAAATCTTAAAGAAACGAGAGATTCATCTCCAGTTTTCCATCTTCCTTCTGGCCATAATTCCTGCCATTATTAACGCCAATAATAATAACGTCCCCTTCTAAGGGGACGTGCGTCTTTAATCCACTCCACTCAACCCATTCCCTTAAAGGAGGTTTTCTATGTTTGATGTTGATCGAGCTTTAAATCTCTGGCGCTCAGAAACGCTTCGCCGGGCCCTTCGCCTTCAATCCGTGGTTCTTGATTCTTCCCGGGAATTTCTCCGAAGCCAGGGGTTCATTGAAATTCTCCCGGTAATCATTTCTCCCATAACTGACCCTTTAACTGACTATCGGGTACGCGGGGAGGTTGAATGCTACGGCTTTAAATATCAAATTACCAAGAGCATGATTTTTCACAAGCAAATGGCCATTCTGAGCCATCCCCGCATTTTCTGTTTTTCGCCCAATGTCCGCATTGAAGCTGTGGAAAGGCAAAATTCCGGCAAGCATTTGATTGAATTTGTTCAGCTGGATCTCGAAGTAAGAGAGGCGACGCGAGATGAGGTTATGGCCCTGGGTGAGGCTCTTCTTCGCTCGATTATCAGAGCGGTTATGGAGAGATGCCAGCCCGATTTAGAATTTTTTGGCCGGAAGCTGACCGTTCCGGAATCTCCCTTCCCCCGGATTACTTACAAGGAAGCAGAGGCTAAATTCGGTCCTGATTTTGAAGAGAAACTCTCCCGGTTTCATAATGAACCCATCTGGGTGATTGATTTTCCCATTGAGGGCCGGGAATTTTATGACCGCGAAGACGAAGGTCGCCCCGGAACTCTTGTCGATATGGATCTGATTTATCCGGAGGGCTTTGGTGAAGCCCTTTCCGGTGGCGAAAGGGAATATCAGCTGGAAAGAATTTGTTATCGGATTGCTCAGAAGGGAATTCAGCTGGAGGCTTTTGCCCCCTACCTCGAAGTGGCTAAAAGAGGACTTTATCCCTCGGCTGGCTTTGGCCTCGGCATCGAGCGCCTGACACGTTATCTCTGCGGTCTGCGCCAGATTGAACTGACCAGACTTTTTGCCAAGCTTCCAGGCCAGCTCAGCCTCTGATTTAAGTCATCAGCAAGCAGGATTTTTCCTGGCGGTGCTTTTTTTGATGGAAATTATGATGGCTTCTGAAGCGAATATTTGTTAAACAGATTGAGGTTTGTTAAACAGATTGAGATAGGGATTTACAAAGTTATACCTTTGCCTGATAAAATAATTCTTTGGAACAAAGAAGGTTAAATGGCTACAACAAAACAGCCCTGCAAAAACGTTTCTTTTAACAATTAATTTTAATAGTTTTTCAGATTTTTTTGTGGCTCAAGATGATAGATTTTACGTCATTCAACAGCGGATTGAATCGGGGCGAATTCATCGTTGCGGAGGAAAATTAGAGAAATATCCCTGAGATGCGCAATGTCCGGCTAAGCTCGACTTTAAAAGTCTATCGACAGATTCTGTATAGGCTATTGGGGATTGATTATTCTTTAAATCTATCCAGGGAAAGCCCGGAAGAGCCCTTTTAATGATTTAGCTGAAAACAGATGAACCAGGGAAGGCTTGATAAATTTGATTTCAGACAAGAACGATAATTTTATCAATTAAGCTAAAAATCTATGTTTCAGATATTTAATTGCTTCTGGCATTAAGATAGTTTTATAATTCTCAGCTGAAATAATCATTCAGGGAGTCATCATGGAAGTCAAAACTCCTTTTTTTGGTTATATGGGTAAATGGGCTTTTATTGATCTCAATACAGGTAAGGTGAGCTTAGAAGAAGCCGATCCACAGGTGTGCCGGCTCTTTGTTGGCGGCCGGGGTGTTCAGGCCTATTTAATCTACCAGCATTTAAAAAAAATTGGCTGGCTTAAAAATCCCCTTTCGCCTGAAAATCGCCTGATAATTGGCCATTCCAGTTTGAATGATACCGCCATGCCCACGGCTGGCCGCGGTTCCTGCTCCTTCATCAGTCCTTTTACCTATTCTCCCCGGGCTCAGCCCTGGCTGGGCAATCGGCCACCTGTCTTTGGTTTGATCACTCATTCGAGCTGCGGCGGTCATTTCCACAATCGGCTCAAAAGAGCTGGTTTTGATCACCTGATTATTGATGGCCGGGCTGATAAACCCGTGCGACTTCTAGTGACTGAAGACAGAGTGGAGATCATTGAGGCTGAAGAGGAGTTATTTGAAAAGAAAAATGGGCGAAAGGTTCTGCGCCGGTCGTCAGAAGTGATTGATTATCTTACAGAAAAATATCCTGGCTCATCCTCCTTGACCTCTGGCCCGGCCGGATGGAATCAGGTGGCCTATGCCAATTTAACCGCTGATTATCATCGCAATTTTGGCCGGGGTGGAGCCGGTGCCGTTTTTGGCTCAAAAAATCTGGTGGCCATAACTGCCTGGGGAAGAAAGACAATAAAATATAAGGATGAGAATAAATTTAAAGCGGCTGTCCGCAGAATTGATGAAGCCATAAAAAATCATGTGGCTGATCCGAACTGGACAGTTTCCTTCAGGCCTCAAACAGGAACAACCTGGTGGCTTGATCGGGCTTTCCGCGGTGGCTACTTGGGCAAAGTAGGGGGTTATCTTCCCTGGCATAATTTTGATGAGGGTTATTTTGAGCCCGAATTATATGAAAGGGTTTCGACCCGAGCCTTTCTAGATATTGCCGGCAAACATAATGTTTGTAGCCGCTGTCGCCATATTCTCTGCACCCGAACGGCTAAGGTGGAGAAGGGACCCTATGCCCGGGAAGGAGTAAGACCTGAATTTGAAACGATTGCTCTCTGGATTAATTGTTGCCTTACCGATCGCGACGGCATCTTTTATTTAAACCATCTCTGTAATGATTATTGCCTCGACACCATGACCTTTGGTAGCCTCATGGCAGCTTGTATGGAGCTTAATGAAAAGGGGCTGATGCCTTTCTCTGAAGGGCCTGTTTTTGGTGATGTTCAGAGTATGATTCGATCCCTTGAAGAGATAGCTTATAAAACCAGTGATCTCGGAAAATTATTGGCTCAGCCGGTGGATCAAATAATTTCGGAAATGATGGCAGCTTTTAAATTAAAGCCTGAAGACCTTGTCTATTGCTTTACCCATGCCTATGCTGGCCTTGGCTATGCTGGCATTGAGCCCAAAGTCTTTCCGGGCATGTTCACGGCCTATGGAACTTCTAACCGGGGCCGGGGTGATCACACCTATGCCTGGACAATTCAGGCTGAAGAGGCAGGCTTAACCGGAGCTGAGGATACGGCCGCCTATGTGATTAACTGTCAGATTAATAAGGCCTTAACTGATTCTCTTGGCCTCTGTGATTTTTTCACCGAGGATTATCTTTCCCCGGATTTTCTTGAAGCCTATGAAGCTCTGACCGGTTTTGATTATACCCCTGAAAGTTTTAAGGCCTGCGGCCGCCGCATTTATACCCTGGAGCGGTGGATTAACCAGCATCAGGGAAGAACGAGAGCTTATGATAGTTTCATTTCACCCAAGTTTTTAAAACCGCTAAGCATAGGTCCCCAGGCTGGAAAGGCTGTTGACCCTGTTTATTATAATGCCATTCTCGATGCTTATTACGCTCAACAGGGATGGACGGGCGAGGGACTGGTTACAGAAAATCTTTTAAAGGAACTTGGCCTGCCTGAAGATTAATAGCATTTTTAAAAATTAATTACCCACCACCAGAAATTCGAAGGTTTTCTTAGCTGGATTCTGATAAAAGAGGCCTGATGCCGAAAATAACCTGATGGGGTTAGCTTACTTAAGTTTTAAAGCATTCCTGAACCCAGATTTTTCTTACGACTTCGCTTTAAAAGAGGAAGTCGAGACGTGCAAGATAAGAAAAGAAGCGATAAGCCTTCTAAGAAGAGAGGAAAATATAAAAAAGAGAATTAAAGAAAGCATGATATTAAAAATTAGAAGATGCATGTAAAGATAAGAAAGCAAAAATTATTAATTAAAACATCTATCCCCTGAACAGGCTATCTTAAAATAATATCCTATTATTTCTATCAAAATACTAAATTAAATGTCTGAAAATATTTCTTTCAGGTGCCAACAAGATATTCAAAGATAATCCCATTTTTTTTCAGAAAATGGTGTTTGCTTGACCGGAGAGGCGATCGAAGAAAAATTGCTTTCAGTTTCTTTTTTTCTTATAATAAAAGTTAAATTTAAGAGAAGATACGTGCCTTCCCTTAGGCCAATCATCTCTTAAAAATTCTCTTTAAGGAGGCCAATCAATGAAAAAGTGGCTCATAGGGATTCTTGTTGTTTTAGCCCTGGCAGTTGTTATCGTCTTGGTTGCTCTTCAGGCGACTAAAGGTGTGGCTAAATCAGCTGAAACTTTTTTTAGCTTAATAAGAGAAGGAAAAATGGAAGAGGCTTATAATGCGACTGCTCAGGAATTTCAGGCTTCAACTTCCTTCGAAAGTTTTCGCCAGTTCCTGGAAATAACCACCCTTAAAAATTTTTCGCGGGCTTCCTGGACGACAAGATCAATTAATAATAATTTAGGAAAATTAATCGGTTCTATCCATACTCAAGAAGGGGGCGTTGTGCCTGTCGAGATTGATCTGGTAAAAGAGGCCGGGCAATGGAAGATTTTAAGTCTTACCCGAAAGGCCAGCGGTCTCAAAGAAGTGAAGGAAAAGGAGGAAGCGACTCCATCCTCAAGAGCAGTGGCCAGAGAAATCCCCTCTGAAGAAACGATCGCCATGATAATGAATGAGACAATGGGACTTCTAGGTGAAGGAATTAATAAGAATGATTTCACCGATTTTTATGGCCATATTTCCAGGTTATGGCAGAACCAGACAGATGAGGCTTCCCTGAAAAAAGCCTTTAATGAATTTATTACTAAAAAAATTGACCTGACTATTGTCCATGACGAGACACCGGTCTTCAGCGAACCCCCTTATATTGATCAGGATGGCATTTTGAGGCTTAAAGGCTATTATCCTACCCAGCCTTATATAGTGCAATTCGAGCTGGGCTATCTTTATGAGCATCCCAGCTGGAAACTGTTTGCCATCAGTGTTTCGACTCGATAGATTTATGGGGTTGCCCTTGAAATAAGAGAAGAGTTTTTGAAATTCCTTTTAAAATGAAGACATGTCTTAAAGGGGGCATCACCCTTTAGGCAAAATAATTAAAAATTTGTCTTCCCATAACATAAATAGAGAACAAAAATTGTTAAAATATTTTTAGTTGAGGCTAATAAAAAAGCCCAGTTCTGAATGTTGGCTTGGTTTTATAATTTTCTCTATCGGGATTATCAAAAAATCTCAGGCAAAAGCTGGTCAAGGGATCATTTAAGGGTGGAGAAAATTAAGCCTTTACTAGCTCGAATTCCAGGGAAGAAAATCAAGCCAATTTCGTCGAAATTATCCAGGAAAGAAATTATTTAACTAAAGTATTAGCTGATATTTCCAGGGTCTAAAATGAAAAAAATAGCGCTCGCTTTAATTTCAGGTTTATTCTATTTTTTGTTGCCTTCCTGGTTTACTCCACTTGAGGCTAAGGAGCTCAATGTCCTTTTAATTACCATTGATACTCTTCGCTATGATCGGCTGTCGATTTATTCGACTAAGTTTGTCCGAACACCTTATATTGATGATCTGGCGAGACAATCGACCGTTTTCGTCAACGCCTATGCCCATAATCCTCTAACCCGTCCCTCTCACGCCAATATTTTGACTGGAACTACGCCTTTGTATCATGGGGTCAGCGACAATCCTGGTTTCCGGCTCGAAGCTCGTTACCTGACTCTGGCTGAATATCTCAAGGAATTCGATTACAGCACGGCCGCTTTCGTTGGTGCCTTTATCCTTGACTCCAGATGCGGACTGGACCAGGGCTTTGATGTCTATAATGATGATAATGGCGAACAAGGGCTTTTTAAGCTGGATTTTGTTGAGCGTCGGGCTGCTCAGGTTATTAAGTTAAGCCAGGATTGGATCGGGACTAAAAAGAAAAAATGGTTCTGCTGGATACACCTTTTCGATCCCCATGACCCCTATGATCCTCCTGAACCCTATCGCCGGCTCTATAAAGATGATCTTTATTCGGGCGAGGTGGCCTATGTGGATTCGCAGCTCGGCCTTCTTTTTGATTTTCTCAAGAAAAAAGGCTTGATGGATAAAACCGTGATCATCCTTACTTCTGACCATGGGGAAGCCCTGGGCGAAAGAGGTGAAAAATATCACGGCTTTTTTGCCTATAATAATACTCTTCATGTCCCTTTAATTTTATATGAGCCAGGAGCCAGGCCGGCAATTGTTGAAGAGAATGCCTCTCATGTAGATATTTTCCCCACAATCTGCGATCTACTTGATTTGCCTCCACCTCCTCATCTTCAGGGTGAATCCCTCCTGCTACTAAGGGAAGGAAAGAAAAGACAAAGGCCCTTGATTTATTTTGAATCCATGGCTCCCTATTTCTCGCTTGAAGCTGCTCCTCTTTCTGGTTTTATTGAGGGCCATATCAAGTTTATCGATCAGCCTTTAAAAGAGATTTATGATTTAGAAACCGATCCCTTTGAGGAAAACAATCTCGCCTCAGGCTCAGTCGTCCCTGAATTTCTTAAAAAACTCGAGATGCTCAAAAGAGAACTTAAAGGTAAGGGAACGAAAAGGGATGTGGAGGGCAAGGAAGGAGATATTCAGCCCTTACTTCAGAGTCTGGGCTATGTGGCTGGCCAGCCCTCGGAGAAAAAAAATTGGGGGCCTCAGGATGATTTAAAAGCTTTAATGCCAGTCGTCCTCCAGGCCAGACAGGCCCTCGAGCAGTACCGCCGGGGTAATATCAATCAGGCCATCGCAAAACTGAATAACGTTATCAGAATAAGGCCTAATTATATTAGTGCGATAAGTTATCTGGCCAGCATTTACTTCAATCTGGGCCAATCAGATAAAGCTTTGGAAATTCTGAATCGTGGCCTGAGTAAAAATCCTGATAATGTCCTTCTGGCAGGCCAATTAGGTCTTATGCTTGTCCAGATCAAGAATTTTTCTGAAGCCATCCCGCTCCTTGAATATGTTTGTGAAAAAGATCGATCCGACCCTGATTATCTTAATTATCTTGGCTTGGCCTATATGGGAGTCGGCAGCCTGGAAAAAGCCAGAGAAAAGTTCAAGGAAGCTCTAAGAGTTGATCCTGACCTGGTTTCAGCTCTGAATAATCTTGGTTATCTAAATCTAACTTTTTTTGTTAAAGAAAAGAATGAAAAATATCTCGAAATGGCCCTGGAAAATTTCGATCTTGCTCTGAAATATAAACCTGATCTGGAACCAGCCATCAGGGGCAAAGAGATAACTCTGCATTACAAAAATGAGCTTGATAAAAATTAAATCTCTTTTATTTTCCCCTGGTCAGGTTGAATTAATAACTGGTTTGTTTTTTCTGTGAGAATAAAATAGCTCAGAGTCTGAATACTAAGCGATTATATTTGCAGCTTAAATCTTGCCCAGCTTGGGCTAAAGCCTGAATCAATAAATTTTCGCCAACCCGTTCAGCGGAGGCGCTCGCAGTAAAAGTCAATCATGCGGGCAATGGCCCACTGGCAGACCCGGCAGAATTCAGCTCGCTCGCTGGAGCCCATCAGACAATAAATCTGCGGTCGAAAAAGACCTTGGGAAGCATAGCCGGCACCCTCGAACGCCCCGACTTTATCCACAAGGTGGGCGTATTCCTTTCTGACTTGTTCCATCTTAGCTCTTATTTCCTTTTCCTGAGCCTGATATTTTTGCTGAATGGCCTTAAGCTTAGCCTCTGGCCAGCCTTTCATTTTTGCCAGCTCAATTTCTTTGGCCTGTTTCTGGCGAAGAGAGCGCATTTCGGCCTGCAGGGCTTCAATCTTTTCTTTACCATATTCGGTGGGAATGGAAATTCCGGGCGAAAGGAGAGCCTTCCATTTGATATTGGCAGGATCCAGGAGAGCTGTGATGTTGGGTTCAAGGGGCTCGACCCCCTGGGGATAGAAGTCGTTATAGGCTACTTCAGATTGATAATATTCATCAGCCAGATAGGCAAAGGAATGACCGAATTCATGGACAAAGACCTGGAGACTGCGGGGATTATCAGTTGTCGTCACGCAGTAATCAAAACCAATCCCTCCGCCGCCATATCGGGAACTGTTGACCAGAACGACGATGGTATCATAGGGAACCTGAGCTGCCATGGCCCGAAGCCGGTGATTATCGTCAATAAGCATGTAGCGGTCGAGGTCGAAGGCATTAAAGGAAGCATTTAAATTGGTCTTTTTGTATACTCTTTGCCTGGGCTCATCCATGGCCCTTTCAGGCGAGGGCCGGAAGATTCCATAAAGGTTGAAATCATTCTGATGACTTTTATAGGGTTCGATCTGGAAAAGATAGTCCATGAATCGGTCCAGGTCCTTTTTAAATTTTTCTAAATCTTCAGCTACATAGCCCTCGGCCACGAAGACCAGATCAACCCTTTCATGGGGATCACCAGATTTCTGCTTTTCAATGATGACATCACCATAATCTTCTTTTTCCCGGATAATATGGTAATCATGGGGATCAATGACAAATTGAAAGAAAGGATGGGGAATATTCCTGCGGTCTCTTTTCTCAATAACCAGGTTAACCGGCTTTTTGGGCAGAGGAATCCGGATTGACCTTTCCATAACTTTCTTCACTCCGGCCAGAGCGGGCGAGGTAGTTCGATATTCACCAAAGACAGATTCAAAGCCCCGGCAAAAGAGGAGACGATTGGAGGCGATATCATAGACTTTGATTAAATAGCGGCCATAATCAAAGGGCTGGATTAATGGTGCTCTTGGCTCTGGCCAGATAGGCTCGAGGAAAAGGCGGTGAACAGTAATAAATTCTTCCCGGGCATCACCGACCTGATAAAGATCGATTCTGAGGGCCTTGTCCTCAAAATACTGATCAAAAGGAATGTCTTGAGACGCAGACAGGCTGAAGGAAAGGATAAAAATGAGAAGAAAAACTTTTCTTTTTTTCATGGATTATCTCCCCTATTTTTGATGCTGTCTTTTTTATGAATAAAAATTTTTTATTAATCAGAATCCTTTGACCTTAAAATTGCCGTTCTTAGATTTTTTTCGTCCAGACTTAAAATGTTCTGCATTTTTTTCATTATTCAAGCTTTTTATTGAAATTATTGTCAAATTTTAATTTCAATTCTTCCTTTAAATTTTTAATCTCTATTCTTCCTTTAAATCTTAATTTCCCCTGTAAATCCTGACTTGTGATTTCAAATCTCATTTTTTAATTTCCCTTTTTCTGGTCTTTTTGCTTTTTCAATTTTTCCCGACCATAATTTTAATCATTTCTCTGGCTCTCTCGGGTGGCCGGGTCAAAAGGCTAACGATGATGACGGCGATGAAGGAAAGAATGGTAGCTGGTACCCATTCAGAAACCATGGCTTTTAAATTAGCCTGAGAATACCAGATTATTTCGACGGCGGTGCCGGTGAGAATTCCGGCTATGACGCCATATTTGGTCAGGCGTGGCCAGTAAAGGGAGAGAAGAACAGCCGGACCAAGGGCGGCTCCAAGTCCCCCCCAGGCAAAAAGAACAAGATAAAAAACAAGCTTTTTGGCCATAAAACCCATGATGAGAGCTAAAATCGAAAGAAGAAGGGTGGCTGTGCGGCTCCAGAAGACAAGTTTTTTCTGCTCCAGGGGACGGTTAAGGGCAAAAATTTTCTGATAGATATCGCGAACAACGGCCGAGGAGGCCACAAGAAGCTGAGAATCGGCCGTTGACATGATAGCCGCAAAAATCGCAGCGATGGTCAAACCGTAGATGAAGGGATGAAGATGCTGGGAAGCAAGAAGAGGATAAATATTTTCTGGATCCTGACGGGGCAGAGCACTCACATCTTTAAAGATAGCCCGACCAACAAGGCCAATATAGATTGAGCCCCAGGCCATGATCACATTCCAGCAGGTGGCGATAATTCCGGTTCGGGGAAGTTTCTCCGGGTCGTCTATTGACATATGCTTATTTAAAATATGTGGATTTCCGGGAGAACCAAAACCTATGCCCAGAAACCCAATCCATGTACCCAGGGACAGAGCGAAAGGATCAATAAATTGAGGATTCAGGGCTTCAAGGGTGCGAAGGAGAACGGCAGGTCCACCAAGATGAATGATAGCCATTATGGGCAGAATGACCAGGGCAAATATCATCAGAAAAGCCTGGACAACATCGGTCAGACAGACAGCTAAGAACCCGCCCATCATGGTATAGAAAACGACGATTCCGGCCGTGATTAAAAGACCCAGCGTCTGACTTGACCCGAAGCTGGCAGCGAGAGTTTTTGCTCCAGCAGTAAATTGAGCCGAAACATAGCTGACCATGAAGATAAGAATGGGAATGACGGTGGCCACTCTGACCATATGGGTCCTATCGGCCATTCGGCTGGCAAAAAAATCAGGTATAGTCAGGTCATCCATCTGGCCAGTAAAGCGGCGTAATCTTTTGCCGGGGCCGACAAAGAGGAAAAGTTCCATAAGAATATAGCCAACAACAGTCCAGATGGCTGAAGTGCCCCGGGTAAAGGCCATCCCGGCCACAGCAATCAGCAGCCAGGCCGACCGTCCCGAAGTGACGGCAGCCAGAGCCACAACAAAGAACTTCATGCGCCGGCCGCCAAGAAAAAACTCAGCTATCCCTGAGGAAGAAAAACGAGTCGTAAGAATGCCGATGGCCACCATCACCACGAGATAAAGAATAAAGGCAGCTACTGTCCAGTTATTGATGATGACAGATGGTTCGCTCATCTTGAACCTCCCTTCCTCAGGCCGAAGATTAAGGCCAGAAGAATAATGCTCAAGGGTAGGATGACGAGGCCAAAAATGGCTTTAAACATATTTCCTCCTTTTCGTCTGAAGCCCTGAATGAAGTTTAATTCTACTTTTTCAAGAGAAAAATTAAAAGACAGGTACCGTTAGAAACCATAAATTAAGGGACCGGGTTCAGGCTTAAAGGAATTGCCTTTGATTTACGGTTTTTAAGCTGTATTAACTTGTATTTCACAACATGAATAAATGTTCTTAGGGGAAAAATATAAGGGTTATTCTGGCTCTCTAAATTATGCTCGCCCGGAGCTTATTAATTGCAACTGGTTATGCGTCCATTCACCGCAGGGCCTCGAGGTCAGGCAATTCGACATAATTTCAACACATTTCATATTAACATTCATTCCCTGCAGAGGCTTGAACCTGTTTTATCTAATTCTCTCAGGGTTGCTTATTCTTTTTGACTCGGGCGGAAGACTGATTTCTCTGGAAAGCATATTATTTCCCACGGTTATAGCTAAGACTCGGTAGTAATATTCTGGGGAGGCAACAAGCAGGGTATATTTGCCCGGCCTGAGGAGACGAACAAACCGGCCAGTTGTTGGATTATTTGTTCTTGGCTTGATGTATTCAAAATTATCTATTTCTAAAATGGAAATTTCAGCTTCAATGGGCTGACGGGAGATCAAATCCAGAACTCTTCCCGTTATTCCCGGTCCCTTCAATCTATCCAGAAGGTAGAAGAGGCCCTCAAGATTGGCCTCAACGATGGGTCTGATTTTATATCCAGGCGGGATAAAAGATGTTCCCGTTTCAATAAGAAATTCGAGGGTGCCCAGGGCGCCATACATCCAGATTGGACTCTGATTGGCGCCGCTCAACCGGGCCAGGACATAATTACCTGTCCCGGCTTCATTTTTTATTCTTTTAGCCATTTCTGAGGCGATTTCATGGATAAGATCATGATCAGGAGCTCTCGCTTCTGTATTTGGCCATGACCAGCAATACATTACTTCCTCGCCATAACTATGGTAGGAAATAGAAGCCACAAAACGTTTTTTTAAGGCCAGCTGTCGTTTGGCCTGAGTCTCTTTTTCAGAGAAAGCAGAGGGGCCCCGGTAAGTCCAATCAGCGGGGTTGGTTGCCCCCCCATAATACCAGTTATAGTCATAATTTCTATTGAGATCGACACCATCGTAATCCGGGTCGATTTTTCCATTGTTGTTATTATCTCGCAGATTTTTTCGCCACCAGGGAGAAGATAGATTATTATCAGTAATATATTTATAACCTTCCGGGTTAAGAATGGGGATAACCCAGATCTCATAGTCATTCACCCAGCCTGTAACTCTTGGGTCCTGGCCATATTTTGTCAGCATATAATCAATAAAGGCCAGGCAGATTTCATTGCCCAGAGGTTCTCGTGCATGATGCATGCCGTCAATTAGAAAAGCAAATTCATCTTCATCCTGATGGACATTATCAGAAATTTTCAGGGCGTAGATGGGTAGACCGAAACGTGTGCTCTGACCAATAACGAAGGTTTTAGCAATCTCACCATAAATTTTTTCAGCCTCCAGGAGAAAAGCCACGGTCTGCTCATAGGTGTGATAAAGGGGGTCAAGGGCAAGGGCAGCTTCTCGCTCTCGTTGCAGGATTTCTATCTCCAAGCCTGAAACTAAAAATTCCTTAAGTTCATTTTCCGTGACGACTATATCGAGATAATCCCTGACGGCTGAAGAGGCAAAATCAAGGGGCCTGGAGGCAAGTTCTAATAATTTTCGTCTCTCGCCTCTTAATCTAATCAGATACCTTTCAGTTTTTTCAGCTGAAGGCAAGCCATCTTCAGCTGAATTCTGGAGGAAGCTGTGGTCATTTACTTGATTAGTAAAATCATTTATCTCGCTGGAGGAAAAGAAATTGGAAGAAAATGAAGAGGAGGTCCCGGAAGGAAATAAAATCAGGGAGGGAAATAAAAGGAAAACTAAGACCAGAGCAGAATGAAAGCCAGATTTTAAAAAACCTGTCCTTTTCCCGTCCATATTTCCCCCCTCAAAAATTTTGCCTGAAGCATTTTACTTTTTTTTCATAATCTATTATCAAATGAAATATTTTTTTCGCTGTTAATTTTAAGAGAACATAAAAATGGAGTCAATCCACATAAAAAAATTAAGCACCATGTCTGTCCAATCAAAAATGTTAAAGGAAGCCTCCCTAGGGAATCCAATCCAGTGGATACTATAAGATCAAAATTGAGACAGCTTCAAGAATATCCTTGAAACTATCCAATTTGATTTAAGGAAATTTCGGTAATTTAATATAAATCCTAAAAGGAAATAAGTCCTGGATTCTTTTAAGCTGGCTCAACTGGTGCTCAAAATTGGGTCCAGTTAAAGCCTGAATGCTAATCCTTCTTGCTTCCAGATGCTTATATTTTTTCCTTGAGTGCTTTCAACTTATTGTGAGGAGTTTTTAATTTATCAAGGCCGGGCAGGTACTTTTTAGGGAAGCAGGCAGCTACGGTATAATTGGGATCAACTACCTGGGCAATCTTGGCTACTCCCACCTGAGAGAGAAGCTGATAGGCATCCATCATTTCCAGGCCAAAATCATTAACCAGCCAAGTGACCATATCTTTATGGGCAATGCGAAAGGCATCTTCCAGGGGACGGTAACTACCCACGCTCATGATATAATCATCATTTTCAACACGGGGCCAATTGATTCTCCAGTTTTTAATGATGTCAGTGACAAAGGTCACTTTCATGGCGGCTTCCACGGCCGTGCCAATAATTTCTCCGTCACCTTGAACCAGATGGCCATCACCCATAAAAAGAAGAGCTCCCTTAACATTTACAGGCAGATAGATTGTCGCTCCTTCCTTGACCTCCGGAAAATCCAGGTTGCCGCCAAAGGCCTCAGGAACGACTGTCCACCGAGCCTCGTTATGGGCTGGAGCGACACCCAAACAGCCAAGGAATGGCCTCATAGGAATTTCGCAGGTAAAATTGCCACTGAGAGCTTTGAAGCGAACTGTATTATTCTTATGATTTATTTCATACCACCAAACTTTTTCGGGTAGTGGGGGATGAAGCAGAGCAGTGTAGTCAGTGACGCTCAAAGCACCGAAATAGGGAAAGTAACTGCTTATTCCGTAGTCACGGGCCGGTTCGATTTTAAGAATATGAACAGCCAGAGTATCACCTGGCTCGGCTCCTTCAATATCAAAAGGTCCGGTTTGCGGATTGTCGTGGTCAGGAGGAATAACCTGCGTGGGGATATCCTGGGGAGATTTAACCCGGCCGTCATAGCAATCTTCAGTCATTGTTTCGACCACCCAGCCAGGCTTCACTCTCATCACCGGCTTATGCTGGCCAAAGGTGTATTTATAATCACCGGGTTTGGGAATGTAGGTGACTTTTTTAACCTGAGCGGAAAGAGCTGTTCCGAAGGCGGGATAAAAAATTAAGGCAATCAAAAAAAACCCAAAGGAGATTATTCCCGCTCGTTTCATTTTAGGAACCTCCTTTAAATTTTTTTTAAAAGTATAGTTAAATTTTTATTTATATCTTATCCCTTTTAATTTTCATGAATTCTATTCAAGAATTGGATACACCACCTTTTTATTCTCAGTGAATTTCGTGGGTAGAATCAAGCTCAGTCAGGAGCAATGATAATAGAAATTAATTTTTTCCGCAAACTATTTCAGACATGAAGAATGGCTGGTTGTGAGTTTTAAAATTTGATGAGAAAGGATGACGAACGATCAAAATATTATCTCAATTGAAAAGTGATGGTGACGATGAAGATGACCCCGCGAGGACGACCGTTAATGATCATGGGTTCGTAGACCCATTGTTTTACGGCATCAATGGCGGCCTGATCGAGCAGAGGAACGGAGCGAATTACTTTGACATTCTGGACCCGGCCATAAATATCGGTTGTGGCCTCGAGGATGACAACACCTTCCACCCTGGCCTGACGTGCCACCTCCGGATAAACCGGATCAACTTTATGTAGCAGCCGGGGAGGTTTGATGTCGCCGACAGCCCGGACTGGAGCCTCGACCTCGCCAATAACTCCCCCTAAAACTCCACCCACAACTCCACCCAGAACTCCTCCCACCACACCTCCTTCTACGCCGCCTTCTACCCCGCCTTCAACGCCAAAATCGCTGACATCTTCTTCAGCAATCTCCTGCGGGATTTCAACAGGTGCAATGAGCTTTCCGGGCTGAATGGCCATCTGAGTCTGGACAGGCTTAATTCTAGTTTTAGCTTCGGAGGAACGCTTCTTGGCTGGAGGCGGTGGTGGTGGAGGTGGGGGAGGAGGCACCGGGGCCAGAAAGGTGCTGTAAATTTCGACAGGAGGTGGTGTGCCGGGATTTAGCAGGGGAAGGGTAATCATTAAAAGGCCAGCAATTACATGGGCGGCCAGGGAAAGCGGGAAGGCAATCATCTTAATCCTTAAGGCTCTTTTCTTTTCAATAAAACAATCGAAAAATAAAGGCCTGGTTCCTTCTTTGATTTCTATTCCTTGATTATTTAAAGTCTCAGTTCTATGAAATAAATTCTTACAATTTTCATCTTTCATGGGCTTTCTACCTTATATTTTCGATATTTTCGAAAGAGCCATTTATTCCTCTCATTTCTGGCTTCCCCCTGAATCTCCATAAATAATGATAGCAATTTTTGTGCCAGATTTACAGCAAGAATTTATAGGAATTAATAGGGCATATCAGAGGAAAAGAGGACCTTACGGGCTAAATAAGATGAGGGAGAAGGCCCTGATTAAAAAAATTTAAAGCTCGGATGAAAGAATTTTTACAATCTTTGGCTTAAAAACTCGAGGGCTTGATGCCTCACCTCAAAGTTTTCTTGAAATGAAAAAATTTTTACAATCTTTGATTAAAAGGCTCTTCTTGGCCAGACCAATTTCCAGCGTTCAAAGATAACGACGGGGAAGAAGGGGATTCAGCCCAATCAGGAGACGATAGGTGGAAATGCCAGAAGAAGCGGCCAGAGCCGAGGCTGTGGCCGGCGAATTTTTCTGGCTATCGATCAGAAGAGCCTCATCGCCGATTCTAATTTCCTCATCATTTTGAAGATCAATCATAAGATGATTAGCTGTTACCAGCGGCAGGACAGGATATTTTTTGCCCTTTATTATGGCCCAGCCCTGCCCTCCAAGTTGAGCCTGGTAGCCATCAGAATAGCCCAGGCCGAGGGTGGCCACCCTCATTTTCTTTTGAGCCTTGAAGACTCGATGATAGGAGAGGGTTTCTCCCGGTTCCAGATTCTTGATAAAAATTACCCTGGCCTTAAGACGCAGGGCAGGCAGAAGCTGGAGCGGGTCCTCCTTCTGGGTTTGCTCATTGGGATAATAGCCGTAGAGAGTAATTCCGGGCCGAACCATATCTAAATAAAACTCAGGTGAGGTAAGCAGGCCAGCCGAGCTGGCTGCATGCCTTAGCCCACAGCTGATGCCCTTTTCTTTTGCCTTTTTGTAAACTTCATTAAGTCGGCAGATTTGCTCCCGGTCGAATTCTGGATCTTCTGTTAGGGTCGTCGATAGGCCTTCAATTTGGAGATAGCGATTCCGGGCGATTTTTTCTATTAAAGGCAGAGCCCGATTATAGGGCAAGCCAGTTCGTCCCATGCCTGTATCAAGATCAAGGTGGATTGAGGCTTTTTGATTTTTTCTGGCCGCTGCTTCAGCCAGGAAGAAAACATCTTCGGAATAAATTGATTGGCTGAGCCTGGATTGAACGATTATTTCGGTGTCGTGTCGATCAAAGGGGCCAAAATTGAGGATGGCTGATTCGAGGCCTGCTGCCCGCAGCGAAAGAGCTTCTTCAAGCTTACCCACCATCAGCCAGTCCACACTGGCTTCCTCCAGGGCTCTGGCCACTGGAACCAGGCCATGGCCATAGGCATTGGCTTTGACCACGGCCATGACCTTTACCCCCGCTCTTTTTTTAATTTGATTGAAATTCCATTTAATGGCCTTCAGGTCAATTTCTAGACAGGCGTCCCTTGAACTCGAATGGCTGCTTTTAACGGTAATTTCAGGCAAGGACTGGGCTGAACGGGGCTTCAAAAAAAGGCTGGCTGTAACTAAACCTGAAAAATTAAAAAAATCTCTTCTTTTCACGCCCATCTCCTTTTAAAAAATTTTATTTGAATGGTCGAGCCGGAATTATTTTTTTAAATCATTCTTTTTATCATTCTTTTTTACTCAATTCTTCAATTTCTCTTTCGACCTCCCTGAGCTCAGCTTCCAGGTCCTCTTTATATCGCCTGAGCATTCTTAAATATTCCTCTTTGCTGGGATAGGGAGATGGCCAATGGAAGTAAAAACCAAAAGGAAAAAAGCCAAAGCGAAAACAGCCAAAGGTTCTTCCCCGCCCAAACATGGCTTCCTCCTTTCTTATTATTTTAATAAATCCAGCTTACCTGAGCAATTTCTACGCCCAGAATCTGGCAGTTTTCTAATTTAAGACTCGAAGAAAATCCTGATATAATTTTTGAATAGGCTTTAATCGCATTGGCCCGATTATTTAATCTTTGTTGAGAAAATTTTTTTCCATATTCTTATTTCTTTTTTGAGCTCTTAATTTTATTATGGTCTATCCTGCTTTCTTTCCAGAAAAGTTTCTTACTGGAAAAAATATTCCATAGGCTCAGGCTAAATTCAGCTCCTGTTGTTTTATAGCCCAGGAGGCGAATTGAATTAAGAGAGAGAAAACATGATGGCGATAAAATAATGTTTTTTTGAGATTCATCAGAAAGGGAAGGGGCGGCAGGAGCTTGCTGATAGCCTTAACTTTCAGATTTATCCAGAATCCTGGACACCCTAATCCTGAACACCGCTAAATTTTAATATGGATAATATGGGTTCTATTTAAGTCAGAATCCTGACCAGGATCAGCCCCGATCCTGAAAAACTATAAATTTTAATCCAGTCTTTAAACCAGCTTGAATTCAAAATGGCTGAATTTATGGCGAAAAGCTGATTAGGGTGGGGCCTCCAGATTTCCCGTTGGGTTCCAGCTAAAATTGATGAGCAAATTGATAAGCCAAAAGGAATGTCTTATGATTTTGGCAGAATCATTTTGAGGATAATAAGGATGGAGAAATGGCAGCTGGTTTATCTGGCCAAAAATATGAAGGCCTTTTATTTAGCTTCACCCGAAACTGTAGATTCGGACCTGGACTTTATCAAAAAGCGATTTCGCTATCGGCGAGTTGGTCTTTTGAAGGAACAGACAGAATTATTGACCCGTCCGGTTTCGGAACCGCTCGTGGTTATTGATGAAAGAGAGATAGGAAAAGTTCCCAGGTTACTGGATCTCGAAGAGATTATGGGCAAAATTCTGGTTCTGGCTTCTCTTTTTATGGTCCCAATTTTGAGTTCAAAGGCCTGGCGACCAAAATGGAGCAACTATTTTGTCTGGTCTCGCCGTCGCGAGAAAGCTTTTTCTCCGCAGGAATTTCGCTTCGTTTTAAGATTGCTAACATATATTCCCCTTGATTTAGCCGAAAGGGAGGAGGAGAAAATCGCCCTGGCTTTAAAAAAGAAAGAGTGGCTGGCCTATCTTAAATCAAGGTCTGAGCGGCTAAGCCAGGATGCTACGAAACGCTTCTGGCGCTGGCCTGAGGAACTATCGGGGGAAATCAAAGTGGGATTGATAGACCCTCTTTTGTTCTTTACCTCTTCGCCTTCCTCCGAAGAAATTCCCTTTACTTTTCCCTGCGGCCTCCTTTTCCTTGAATCGCCCTGAGTGTTGGATTGCTTATTTATCCTGCCTCCTTTTCTGGAAAATTGGCTGTGAGAATTGAAGTAAAAGGAAGGCTTCTTTCTATCTTGCAGGAAAATCTTAAATTTTTTTTAAAATAATTTGAAATTTAATTAAGGATATAGCTCCATGAAATGTCAGGAAATATACATCAGCAAGATCATCTTTAGATTTGATAATGAAGAAGAACTTGCTGATGACTGCAGGATGGATGAACTGGCCCCCTCCATTCAGCAGCATGGTCTTCTCAACCCCTATTCTGGTTAGAACAAGAAAAGATGGACGATACGATTTATTAGTCGGAAAAAGAAGGCTTTTGGCCTGCAAAATGATAGGCTGGGAAAAGATACCGGCTATTCTCCGAGATGATTTGAAGGAAGAAGAGGCCATAGCTATTTCTCTGACCGAAAATTTGCAAAGAGCTGAACCCGCTCCGATAATTATCGCCCGTATTTTAAAAAACTTTATGACAGGTATGGCGAGGTCAAAAAATTAGCCGAAATTCTAGTCCTTGATCCCGGAGTCATCGAAAAATATTTAGCCCTGCTAAACCTGCATCCAGAGTTTCAAGAATGGTTAACGAACCGACTTTCCCCTACTGTTGCTGACAGTCTAGCTCTTTTAGGTCACAAATTTTCTTCACCCGATGAGCAGAAAAAAGTCTGGGAATATATCCTAGGTTTTAATGCTTTACTTCAGATGGAATTGATTGAAGAATATGTTAATGATCCTGACAACATTGGAAATCTCTGCGATGCCATGATAATCAGAAATTTTGATATTCAATATTGCGCAAGCCTGGAAGACTGTGCTCATCTTCCTGGAACTATAAGAGATTGTTCGTGGACCTTCTGGAGCTAGCCCGATTTAAAAAGAATTTTGACCTCATTCTTGCAGAATGGATAAGACAGATGGAAAAAAGCAAATAGGGTTGTTAGGCCATAAGAGGATTGAGCAGCTCGAAAATACATGTTTATTGTTTTCCAATAATCTGTTCTTTTTTGTAACCTGTAGCCTATAAGCGCCTATTATTTAATTTTTCTTTCGATTCATTGAAATTTTAGACGTAAAAGTAGAGCTATTCTTGCCTCTCTTGAAAGGCTTACAGCTGAAACTTTAATCATGCGTTTATAATGGATCAATGGATTAAAGGACAAATATTGAAAGCAAATTTATAAAAGTAAAAGAAGGACATATGATTTTTAACATATTTTTTATAAAGAAAACCGCGATAGACCCCTAAGTAAAAACGACGTGATTTATTAAATCAATAACAGCTCTTTTCTTTAAATATAAAGAAATACAAAATATTAAGTGTCAGATAAACATATTTTAAATTAGAGGATTATTTATTCTTATCCTAACGTTTAAGGGAGGTAAGATAGTGATTTATAAATCTAATTTTCCCTAATTAGAATAGTTTTTTATATAGAAAAAATTTGAATATACTGGATGAAGACCCTTTAAGATCGAAGTTTTTAAGGATAAGGCTTTTCTGTATTGACATTTTTATTAGATAAATTTAATAATTAAAATGATGCTATGATAAGGGAGGGGTTAATGCCTAAGATTGATCAAATTGCACAAAAAGGAACCGAATTAATTGAGGTTCCATCATTACGTTGGCTTAGCGAAGCAATTAAACCAGGGTTCATAAGGGGAGGTATATATTTACTAGCAGGAGAGCCTGGTATAGGCAAAACCACGCTTGCTATTCAAGTACTTGGCGATCTGGCTCTACAAGGCATAAAAGTGCTATATATTACAACGGAGCAAGGCTTAAGTGATCTTAAAAAAGCCGTTACGCGAATTCATGGTGATAATGACGGCTGCCTGCCGGATAAAATAAATGAAAATTTTTACTTAGATGACAGCATAGAGGATATCGATGCATTGCCTAGATTTCTGGCTAGGCGTATCCTTACTGAAGGGGAAGAGTATCATGGTGTTCAAGCTATGGTGGTCGATTCGGTGCAGGGAAGAGGTTTATCTCCCACCGCTTCTCAAAAATACCGTGCTTTATTTGAATTTGCCGAAAACGCGAAGGCACAAGGTCTGGTTTTGTTACTAATTGGACATGTTACTAAAAAAGGCCAAATTGCAGGGCCCAAGGACCTTGAACATAATGTTGATTGCATAATGTACATAAGGCGAGCTTTTCGGCTAAGGCCTTTTTTTGTTCCAAAAAATCGTTTTGGTCCTGCTATGCTTGATCCTTTAGTTCTGATAATGGATGAAAAAGGTCGCTTAAAAGAATCTCCCCATAAATCAGCTAAGAGTAGTGTTGTTTTAGGATATGCAGGAATTGGGGACGATCTCGCTGAGGGACAGGCATCTGTAACCTTGCCCAAGTACGGTTCAAGGCCTGAGCTAAACGCGCCTTTTCTTCCTTCAAAAAAGGTAAAACAGCTACTGAGTATACTTAGCACGATAAAAGAAGTAGATCTTACTGACCTATCTTATGAGATTAATTGTTTGATTCCTCGTCGGCAAAGATATCGAGAAGAGTTGGATCTTCCTTTGGCTGTCGCCTTATTGAGTTCCTATTTACAAAAACCTGTTCCATCCCAGACGCTTTTTGTTGGTGAATTGGGTTTAACTAGGCGAGTCCGTTCTCCGGAAGATACTTACCTCGCAGCCCTTGCTACCCTCTTAGTTGGTCCACAGAGAGATAAGATAAAACGTTTGTTTATTTCTGAGGAATGCGCTAATACTTTAGGTAAGATGCGCCCGAATGGCTCAACAGGGATGTCGGTGAGTGAAGTAGTTGATATAGTAGGAATCTCGGATTTAGAACAACTTTTAAAAAAGCTTTGGCCAGATTTGTTTGAAGGGAATAGCAATGCCTCCACGATTTATACCTAGGACAATCATAGATTTCATTTATTACTATTATGCAAAATTAATTATTTCTCCATCTGCTGGACAACAAAACAACTATCGCTTTATTATCGATAGGTATAAACGTCTAAAAAATGGAGAAATCCAAATCTCTGATTATGATCGAGAGATTCAAAAGTTGGCCCATGAGCCAGGAACATGCGCCTTTTGTGGAAAGCATTGCGAAACTGTGCCAATAGAGTTAATTCCGAGGCGGCTTGGAGGGCCTGTGGGTATCCAAAATATTGTCCATGCATGCACTGACTGTGCTCAATCAAAGGATGATAAAGATCTATTGACTTGGTGGTGTGATGAATTGGGAAATAATAAAGATAGCCTTCCTCGCGTCCCAGCTGGTCTATTCTTAAAGATGGCGTACGAACTGCATCAAATTTCTTTCACTCTAAAAAAACGCTGTGAAAATATTAGGGAAATCTGGCCGAAAGAACATTCTTAATTTATTAATGATAAATATTTTAAAAATTAGAAAAAGATACGTTCACATTGTTGTCGAAAGTGATTAAAATCGTAATAATTTTCAGCTCTCTATAGGAAGATATGGACAAGACTTTCCGCTTTCTCCAAAAGTAGGTTGTCTTTCCTATTATTAATATGCTATCCAATTAGATAAGACTCAGAGCTAGTTGCTCAGCTTCATTGAGCTGAGGCGGTGCTTCAATTGGCCGATCTATCCATTCCCACAAATGTCTGTAAGTAAAAAGAATTAGTATCAAAAGCGCTACCAAATTGCTCAAAGGCCATATATACTAGGATATGACCTTAAGTTAAGCCAAAACAGCAGTGAATTCCAACTGGAGCTGCGCAATAAGCCATAAAAAACCTTATAGAAGAGTTCCGGGGCGCGATAATCATTAGCCTAAACTAAGGTGCACCGCTTGAGACAGAGAGAAGGCCCAGGTGCTTCAATTTTCCAGGACAACCGGCTAGACCGCTCTAGATTTCTCGCAAATAATGGGCCTGCCTAAAATTAGAAAAACGATGACCACAAAGTAAGCGCGTCTGGAAATGAATTATATCTTTTACCGTCCGCTCAAATTCAAGTCGCAGAAAAAGAAATAGGCGCCGGATGAAAAGGCCTCTGTAATTATTCATGTTCTTGTCCCGAGTTTTTAGATAAATTTCAAAGAGCATTTTATTTAAACGTGGTTGATGTCTTTATAAAATTTATTTTGGATAAGTGAGCATTTGTTCTTCTTTGTAACCTGTGGCTTATAAGTGCCTGTTTAATTTTCCTTTCTTAAATTTTTTCAGATCATGGAATTTCAGCCCGAAAAATAGAGAGCTATTTTAGCCTATCTTGAAAGGATTAGAGCAAAAACTTTAAACCTGGGTTTATAATCGATTAAACATCAAATCTTAAAGACGAATTCACTTTAATATAAAGTTTGTTGCCTCTTATTCAATTTTCATAGAAAGTAAAAGAGCCAATGAAAAGCCGATTTAAGCTAAAAAAGTCTAAAGATAATTTTGTTTTATAGCATCAAGGCAAGCTTTAAGAAAATGGTGTGACCCTGAGTGCCTTTTTCCCCCAGGCGGGCCGTCCTTTTTTGATAGGCTATCTGGACCAGACCGAAGGGCGGTTGAAAGCGATAAACAAAAAGGAGCTGAATGTTCTGCTTGGAAATCGCGGAGTTTGTTTGATAAAAAACTTTAAAGAAAAGGCCTTTATTAAAATAATAATTGGTCCGGAAAACATGAAACCAGGTGCTCTCACCTTCTGGATCGGGATGAAAAATCAACCGGGTAAGAGCATATTCCATCGACAGCGCTTCACTGATTTTATAATTTAGCTTGCCTTCTATCAGCTTAAAATCAAGGTCAAAATTTCTTCCGAAGCCGAAGGAGAAAAGAGCCGATTGCCATTCGCGGGTGTTATAGCCCAAACTGAACTTAGTTTCGTTATTGTAGAATTTCTTTTCATAGAGTTTAAATTAATTGGTATAATCAACACCAAGAGCAATTTTATTCTTCAGATCTATCTCCAGACCCTGGTCAATCTGCCAGCTCCGGAGAGTTCGGTCCACTCCCCAATAGATATTGTAATTTGAATCATAGGCAACTCTTTCTATGACCTTCCTTTTAATCCAGAAAGTTTTTTCAAGAGCCGAGTCCAGTTCGTGGCGGTTATCATCACGAATGAAACCAACTGCATTCGCATTATCACAAAAGTACTTGCCTAAATAGGTATAGCGGACATGAAAATGGGAAGTGGCCGAATCATAACTTGGTCTCAGGAAAAAGGCCCAATTATCGTGATTAAAATCGCCATAGCTCAAGACTAACTGGCCAGTGAACTTAAAGGTATCAGTGAAATAAAGAGAAGTATCGATACCGATGCTCCCCTTATCTTTGCCATCCTGATGTTTGTTGGCCACAAGGAAGCCGAGCGTCGAAGATTTAAAAATGTCGCTCTTCAGTCGAAAAACAGTAAAATTAGCTGAATTCTCAGCCTTCAGCTCGTCCTTTTTCGTCTGAGCACTGAGAGCAGAAAACTCCATTTTCCCCGTCTTACCATAAAACTTAACTCCGCCGCTTATGTCACCTATACGCCGGGAATAAAAGAGAAAAATTCTCTGGCGGTAGATTTCTGAACCTTCAAGAAAAAAATTTCTTTTTTCCGGTAGGTTAAGCTCAAAGCGAGTCAGGTTAACCTGTTCCTGGTCAGCTTCAACGGTGGCAAAATCAGGATTTAAGGTGAGGTTAGAGGAGAATGTCTGTTAAAGAGCGAGGCGGACGTTAAGACCACCTTCGAGTTCGCTCGATTTGCCCTCTTCAGCCTTGCCGATAACATGAGGAATAACCTGATATTTCTTTTCCGCCGGCTGAAGAGAAAGACCGCTTAGTTCTCCATACTGAAATACTTTATAGGGAGACTCAAGCGGACCAGCCCAAAAATCAGACTCCAGAAGCTGCGGAATGTGCCGGCCAAGATTAAATCCCCAGACCATTTCCTCACCGGGCTTAAATTTCAGACTGGATAGGTCAATAGCTATTTCCGCTGTCCAGCCAAATTCTGTCCTCTGCCCGGCTGATTCCCAAATTCCATCCCAGGCATTATCGGTTGTTAGACCATTTTCGACAATTCGGCCATCTAACTGGGTTCCGAGGACATTAGTGCTGAAAAATTAACAGTTTCTGCGGTCATGAAAGGTATCCAGAAAAAGACTGACAGAGTCATCGGCTTTAAGATCGGAGTCGTGCTTGGTTAATCGACTTACAACCTTTTCGGGCTCAGCATCGTGACATTCGAAACTGACGTAAAGATACCGGTTATTATAAAGAATCCGCGCAATAGTTTTAAGGTTGCAAATTTGCCTTTTTGCGGTTGAAACTGGATGAAATCAGTTATCTCTTGTGCCTGCCCCCATGCTGGCTCTTCAAGTCGACCATCGATTTTCACGGGGTCATTGGTGCGGCTGGCAAAAGCTCGTTTGATCAGTTTTTTTCCTGAATTGAGAAAAGAGGCCGCAAACAGGCAAAGCCAAAAAAATGATAAATACAGCTAAAGCTAATAGGTTTTTGAAATGTTTGGCTTTATTCAATGAGTTCATGTCGATCGCACCAAAAATAGAAAAAGATTATATATCTTTCAGCCTGAGGATTCTATATTTATCTTTGCTTCCTTGCTCTTGCTAAACATCTAAGCCCGGGGCTGAGTTTCAAAATCTCAGGGATGGGCAGAAATGAAGCGGGCCCGAAAACCTGAGCCCAGGACAGGCTATCCCGGATGACTCATGGCTCAACTAAGAAAAATCGAAAAGAATTATCTAAATTACTGGAGAAAGCGACTACTGATTTAGCGGCTAAATTAGGCGATTTTTATGACCGCTTAAGAAATCTGAGCGAGGTTGACTTTGAAATCAAGAAAGAAGCTTTAGTCAAGGAGTTTATGGAATTGACAAAACCGAAGCTCAGGCCCCTGGCTTTGAGGCAAAAAATTGAAATTTTCCTTCTATCGCCAGAAATAATTTCTATCCTGGAAGCCGGCCCCAGGAAGTTCAGGGCCGCCATTGACCGACTGTTCTTGCCAGCATTCTTTAACTCAGAATCTTTTTGAAGGCTATCTAAGACAGCAAGTTAAATTTTAATTTTTAAGCTAATTAATTCTTAGAAGATAGTTCGGCGGCCAAAATGTCCTTCATGAAATGTCTGAAATCTGGCTGAGTGAAAAGCATTGACTTAATCTGTCCTTCCTCCAGGAAAACATTTTTTTAACAGAAGTCAACTTTGGAAGCACGATAGCCATATTTTTTAAAAATTAGCGCGGGACGTTTTCCTCAAAAAGTGGCCAGAAAAAAATGGTTTTCGCTTTCCTGATTCCAGGAGCGGGGCCTCCGGTTTGCTTGCCGCAGGAGGTTGCGATATAATTATTTTCCACCATATAAGGATACGAGACGCTAAAAATGAGGTGGCGCGATGCTCAATTGATTGCGGACAGGCATGAAAGGGCAAATCAGGTCATGATGCTTCTTCACGCTGCCTCTTGGAGCGGAGGTGTCGCAGCCTGCAACAATCTTTCCTTTGACCGAAGGATCCTGTAAGTTATTGATTTTTGAGGTGCCGGGGTGGCGGAACGGGTAGACGCAAGGGACTTAAAATCCCTCGGTTGGCAACAACCGTGCCGGTTCGAGTCCGGCCCCCGGCATTCTCCCCTAAAAGAACTATCAATTCATTTAAAAAAGAGGAATGCAGCCTGGAACTTGGGAAACTGAGACAGGGGAAACGGAAACTGAGCGCACGAAAAGGGTTACAAGGCACAAAGGGCGGTTATAAAGCATAGAGGGGGCTGTTAGATTTGAGAGAATTAAACTTAATTGCAAGCGCTGAAATCACAGGCAGAAGAATTCATGTAGCTTTTTCCCTCATAAAAAATAATTTCCTTCTTTTATCCTTAATTTTTCTGACTATTTCTCTCATCTTTCTTTTTAGCTGCCAGCGCAAGGGTGAACTGATTTCTGAGGAAGAAGAGCTTGAGCCGCAAGCTGTCCAGGAAGAAACTGAGGAAACTAAGACTCCTCCAGCTCCCCGAATGACCGAGGAGCTTTATATTGATTTGACTGCCCGCTCTGCCCTTATCTGGGATAAATATAAGGACGAGCCAGAGAAGGCCCAGCAGGAGGTCGATAGCCTTTATCTACGGGCAGGAGTAACCTGGAAGGAATATAAAGATTTTGAAGCTAAATTGACCCCCCAGCAGCGCGATGCTCTTCAGAAGAAAATTCTTGATTATATGCAAAAAATCATCCACGAATACCGTTAAGCCAGCTAACCTTTCTCCTCGAAATCTATAAAATCTTTATGATTATTGCCATCTTCAAAGACATTTTCATAAAAATGTGCGTATTTTTCTCCAGGATTTTTATCTTGGCGCCCTTCTGACATAAATCTTCTCAGACATTTTCTTAAAAAAGGTGCGTATTTTTCAGATTCGGAGGGGAACAATAAATGTCGAAGATGGGAAAACATAAATTTTAACGGGGAAATGATCGCACTATTAGAGACATCAACATATAAGCTGGAACATGAAAGTATCAACTGGAATATAATCTTATCAAGTATAGTCTGGAAGTATCAAATGAAACATGATTGTAAGAACTAAAAAATGAAAGTGTCAACTGAAGCGTGAACAATTTACTTGGAAAATTATGTATATAGAAATTATAGGAAAACGTATTAATTCGTCTCTTTTAAGAAGGTTAATTAAAGGATGTTTCATGCCTCCCTTTTCCTCAGATAAGAAGCTTCTCCGGGAGAAAAAATCTTACTATCCCTGATAGATGACTTAAATCCGGCAATTTCAGGCTGAACCTCTGTCGCGGGTCAGATAAAATTGGTGACATATATAATCCTTCCATAGTGCCGAACATCAATCTTTTTGCCTGAAAGGATTTTAATTTTCTGGGACTATGGATGGCGTGTAAAGTGAACTTCAGACACCAAAAAGACTATTTGACCAAAGAATCCCAGCTGAACGTGTCACTGATACCTGGACCCTATCCAACCTCTTTGTAATTGACATAAAATATGCTAAAATGTAATTGAAAGTATTTATGTTTAAGATTATTTTAAAGATCAAATATTAAAAATTTTCTTATAGAAACTTGACAGCATGATATATAAAAATTAATATTAGGCAAACAAGTTTTAAAGGAGATAGCCATGAAAGAAAAAGTGCCAAGAGCTCAGGTTGTTAAAATCGCCAAAAAATTAAAGGCCCTTTCTCATCCCGAAAGGTTAAGAATTGTTCTGGAATTGATGAAAAAAGAGTGCTGTGTGGGCGAATTACAGAAATGCGTAGCCTTGAGTCAGCCCCATGTTTCCCAGAGTCTGCGTATTTTAAAACAAGCCGGTATCGTAGTTGGCCGGCGCGTGGAAAGAAGGATATGCTATCGGGTTAAGGATCCAGTAACTGAAGGTATGGTTAAGCTATTATTTGAAAAAGCCAAGGGAGTAAGTAAAAAAAGAGGCAGGACATGATCCCTGCCGTTATGAAAAATTTTTCTTTTAGAGCCCATTTATAGTTCTGATTATTTTAGATGAATACATTAAAATCGAATTAAAAGCTGATATTTCGAGTTATCAGAAAATCTTAAATCTCGGAAAATCCTGGGCTTAAGAAAAGCCTTAATATCAGAAATTCTTAGAAATCAAAAATCTTATAAGGGAAAGAGCAAATCTATTTTAATTTTTCTATTCAAGATTTTTTCTATAAAGAGCTTCTGCAGGAAAACCTCAGGAAATCCTCAGGAGGGCTCGCCTCTCCGAAACCAATTTTTGAGAATAAAGATAAAATTCTTTTCTCTCGAGCCGGGATGAGGCCGGTTCATCCAGAAAGACAAAAACTGAAGGGTGCAGTTGCAAACAGCTGGCCGGGACTGAAATTGTTAGGGGACCCTCCAATGCTTCCCGAACAATCTGAGCCTTTTCCTCTCCAGTAGCCAGAAGAAGAATATTTTTCGCTTCAAGAATTGTTGCCAGACCTAAGGTCAGGGCAAGGTAGGGGGGCTCTTCGCCTCTGGCTTCAAAGGAAGCCCTTTCTCTGGCCCTCGTCTCCGGAGTAAGAATCTGGGGCCTGGTTCTTGAGCCAAAGGAGGAGCCGGGCTCATTATATCCGATGTGGCCATTGAGCCCGATTCCGAGAATTTGAATATCAATTCCGCCTACCTGAGAAATCATGGCTTCATACCACCTGCAGTGAGCTTCAAGATTTTCAGCCTGGCCATTTAAAAGGAAAATATTTTCGGGCCGAAGATTAACCAGATTGAATAAATTCTGATGAAAATAAAAAGCGAAGCTCAAAGGATGATCCTGGCTCAAGCCAGCGTATTCATCGAGGCTGAAGACTTTTACGCGAGAAAAATCGATTTTTTTCTCTTCGTATGTCCGGATAAGGCTCCGATATAAATCCAGAGGAGTGCGGCCAGCAGCCAGACCAAGAACAAGATTAGGCTTTTTTTCCAAGGCCTCAATTATTAATTTGGCTGCTTCTTGCGCCACTTCTTGCGGGTTTTTAAAAATAAAAACATTCATGGTCATTTCTAACTATCTTAGCAGAAAAAATAATAATAAAAAATTGCTGGGCTTGAGGCTGAAAATGCCTGAAAGAAGCAGGGAAAATAGCTTAAAATGATAAAGTTCTTGCCTTCTGATTGAAAGTAAGGTAGGCTAAGCTAAAATACTGAGCCTGCTTAAAGGGCAAGAGAAGGCTAAAAGTATGATAAGATAAAAGGAGTTAAAAACGAGCATTGAAAGAGGATTAATAAAGAAAATTAAATCTAAAAGCAATTAAATTAATTGAGTTCAATTAAACTAGTCAGGTTAAAATGTATTTAAAGGGATAAAATTGATGTTTTGGGATAATGAGATTGATAAATGATGGGAGGAGAGGATAAGAGAAAACAAATTTTTAAATAAGCCTGATAAATAAAGGCAAACTTAAGGAGAAAAAAATGGATGTCAAAGCTTTTATCAGCGAACAGATAGAGTTTATCCGGAAAACAGTGGGCGAAGCCGGAGCTCTCTCAGCTCTGTCCGGAGGAGTTGACAGTTCTACCTGCACTCTTCTTGCCTGGCGAGCCATCGGCCCCAGATTAAAGGTAGTTTTTATTGACGATGGTCTGATGAGGGAAGGCGAGCCACAGCAGGTAAAATCAACTTTTGCTTCGCTCGGCATTCCCGTTGAAATCGTTGAGGCCCAGGCTGATTTTTTTAAGGCTCTGGCAGGCCTTGTTGACCCTGAAGAAAAACGCAAGGCATTTCGGGAAGCTTTTTACACTACCCTCGGCCGTCTGATCAGGGAAAGCGGGGTGAAATTTCTGATCCAGGGAACAATTGCCGCCGATATTATCGAAACCAGAGGGGGAATAAAAACTCAGCATAATATTCTGGAGCAGATAGGGATTGACCCTGAACTGAGCTTTGGATTTAAAGTAATCGAACCCCTTAAGACCCTTTTTAAGCACGAGGTCAGGGAGGTGGCGCGAGAACTTGGTCTTCCTGAGGCCATCCTGAAGCGCATGCCTTTTCCTGGTCCTGGACTGGCCGCCAGAATACTGGGCGAAGTAACTCCAGAAAGAGCTGCGATTGTAAGACGGGCCACTCAGATTGTAGAAGAAGAGGTGAGCCCCTTTCAGCCTTTCCAGGCCTTTGCTGTCCTTCTGGCTGATAAGGGCACTGGAGTGGAAAAGGGGCAGAGAAAGTTTGGCGATATAGTCATCATTCGTTCTGTTGAAAGCCGTGACGCCATGACAGCCGAACCATCTCTTCTTCCCTGGGAGGTTCTGATGAGGATTACGAGAAGGATTATTGAGGAGATTCCTTCGGTCGCCAGGGTAGCCTATGAGCTAACCCCCAAGCCTCCGGCCACAATCGAATTCATCTAAGAGCCCCTTTAAACATCTTGCCCGAATTAGAGCTTCCGTTGACAGCGAAGCGCCCTTCTGCTATTAAATGGAAATCGACGGCGCTATCGTCTAGAGGCCTAGGACAGATGGTTCTCAGCCATCAGACCCGGGTTCGAATCCCGGTAGCGCTGCTTCTTTAGATATTTTTGGGCGGGGAAAGCTTTTTGAATGAAGCTTTTTTATCAGGCCGCTAACCTTTTTTTCTTCATTTTTCATTCCATCTTGATTATTTTTAATCTCTTCGCCTGGATCTGGCGAAAAACAAGACTGATTAATCTGATAGTGATTTTTCTGACCCTAAGTTCCTGGTTTATCCTTGGTCTCTGGTATGGCTATGGTTATTGTCCTTTTACTGACTGGCACTGGCAGGTGAGGGAAAAACTGGGCTATGTTGATCATCCCCCATCTTATACCGCTTTCCTTGTCCGAGAAATTACAGGCTGGGAGCCACCGGATGAGCTAATCAACAGGCTGACGCTGGGGCTTCTGCTGGCTGCTTTACTGGCCTCAATAATTTTTAATACCCGGGACCTTTTTCGAAAAGCAAAGAGAAGAGGGGCTGGCTGAAGGTACCCTTTCCCCCGGAAATATTTTCAGCCTAAAAATTATTCCTGAAAAATTAACCCTGATAAATTAATCTAAAATTAGATAGATGAATAGATGAATTGTGTAAGTAATTTTTACCTGCATACGATTTTACATATGATTTTACGTAAAATGAGTTAAGAAAATTTGAGGATAACCTGAAGTAAAATTTCGGCATCAGGTTAAATAGACAGAAATTGTAAATAGCTGCGAAAAAAAGAGAACAGAGGTAAATAAACAGCCTGAAAACGAACCGAGAACAAGGACAAATAGCCATTAAAATAAAGAGACCGAGATTAAGCGTCTTCCTTGTCACCAATTTAAAGGCACTTTCTCTTTTCGTTTGGTTGAGGCTGAGGAATTAAAGGCGCCTGTAGGATCTAACTAGCCCTTCGGCTTTAGAAGAAACTCTATCGGGGTCGCTCCCCTTTCTTATTGATTTTGATCTAATTAGCCTCATGAATAATAAACGTGCCTGAAGATAATTAACTAAAAGATGCGTCCAGATATCTCGTTCTATTCTCAGGAGAGTCGGAAAAACCAATTTTTAAATTTAATTTAAGGAGGAAGCGAGGCAATTTTTTATGATTAAAAAAATGGCCTGAAGAGAAAAAATCAGCCACCTCGCCGGGGTTTTTTCTCAGCTTTCAGGCGGTAAATATTCAGAGGCTGAATTTTTATATTGATTAATATAAGGCGGGGGCTTTCTTAACTGAAAGCCCCCATTGGCTGGGAAGCAGGGATTCGAACCCCGATTCCATGATCCAGAGTCATGTGTCCTACCGTTAGACGACTTCCCAGCAGACTATTCTTAAATATACCAGAATCTAAATCTATTTCAAGCCCTGTCCCTTTCTGTCACGAATTTCCTGTTTTCATATTTTCCCTATTTTAGTCGCCAATTTAATTCGTAATTTCATATCCCCAATATTTTAATCCCCCGATTTTGCATTTTACCTGTGCCCTGCTCTTAACCCCGATTCTCAACCCGGCTAAAATTGACATGTTTGGAGCATGCTGATAACATGACGGCTTCAAGAGGAGAGACCCACTTGGGTAAAAGATATCTTCGCCTGATTATCTTTTTTCTGATCAGCCTGGTTTTCCTTTACTTTTTTTTCCGCAGTGTTGACTGGCGAGAAGTGGGTAAATATCTGACCTCCGTTAAACCGCTTATTTTCACCCTGGCCTTTTTGCTTACCCCTCTCCATCTTTTAACGCGGGGGTTTCGCTGGCGTTTTCTTCTTTTTCCCGAGAAGAGCCGGATAAGTCTCTGGAATCTTTTTGCCAGTAATGCCGTGGGCTTTACCGTTACTTTTCTCTTTCCGGGACGGCTGGGCGAAATCATCAAACCCCTTTACCTGGCCCAGAAAGAGGGGATGAAAAAGGGTTTCGTTTTAGGCACAGTTGTCGTGGAGCGCATGTTCGATATTTTTACCATGTGCTTTCTTCTAGGCCTTTTTTTACTGGCCCGGCCTCTTTATGCCGCCCTTTTCAGGGTGGATGAAGTGGTCAATTCCAATCTCCGCTTATGGGGAGGTATTGGTTTAGCCTTTGCTACGGCCATTCTGGCCGTCAGCCTGATTCTTTACTTTTTCAAAGAGCCGGCGCTTCGCTTCCTTTCCTATTTGACCCGCCCCTTGCCCCAGAAGTTTCGCTCGGCTCTTCTTGGACTGGCTGAAGAATTTATTGTCGGACTCAAATTCTTTCATTCCCTGGGGGCAGTTCTTGTATATATCGCCCTGTCTTTCCTGGTCTGGCTCCTCATAATCTTCTATTACTGGGTCTTTTTCCAGGCCTATGGAGTAAACATTCCCTTCTTCTTCCTTTTCCCCTATGTCTTTCTGACGATGGTTGGAGCTTCAATCCCCACCCCCGGTATGGTCGGCGGCTTTCATTATTTCAGCAAACTGGCTATGACTTCCATTTATGGCCTTGATCCCAACCTGGCCGTGGGGATGACCCTGGTCACCCACGCCCTTCAGCTCGTGGCGACTTGTATTATTGGCTATGTTATATTATGGAAAGAGGGTTTATCTTTGTTTAAAATTAGCCAGTTAAGGGAGATGGATGCTTAGATGAAATGTCCTTATTGCCAGCATCCTGAGACCAGGGTTATCGATTCAAGGGAAAGCAAAAAGGGCCTGAGTATCCGGCGTCGCCGTCAGTGTTCAGCCTGTCAGCGCCGCTTCACCACCTACGAAAAGATTGAGGAAGTTCCCTTTATGGTGGTTAAAAAGGATGGCAGCCGCCAGCCCTTTGATGGCCAGAAGCTTCTTCGGGGTATGCTCAAGGCCTGTGAAAAAAGGCCCATCCCGGTTTCCAAATTAGAGGAGATTGTTGAGGAAATTGAAAATAAGCTTCAGGAAAAGCCTGAAAAGGAGATGAGTTCTGCTGAAATTGGCACCCTGGTCATGGACAGATTAAAGGAGCTGGATAAAGTGGCTTATGTTCGTTTCGCTTCAGTCTATCGTGAATTTAAGGATGTAGTTGAATTCAAACAGGAGCTTGAGAATCTGCTTAAAGAAAAGTAATTCGGCCATGACATCCAGACACAAAGCCAGCAAAGGCGCGAGAAAAATAGAGGTTTCTTTCCGCCAAGAGAATGAAGAAAGAAGCCTGAAAGAGGTTTTTCCTTCCTGGCCCTCTCCCTGGATTCCTCGAGTGGATATTTTTGAGCGACCGGAAGAACTTGTCGTTGAAATAGAAATGCCCGGGGTTGAACCCCATGATATCTCTATCACTGTTCATGCCAACAGAATTGATTTGAAGGGAAAAAAGAGGGAGGATGAAAGGGCCAAGGGAGGGCATTATATTCGCCTGGAAAGAGAATATGGACAGTTTTCCCGTTTTATTCCTCTTCCCCGTCTTGTCTTTCCCGATCACACTGTGGCCTGGCTTGAGGATGGGGTCCTGACAATAAGGTTAAAAAAATACAAGAAAGAAAAATAGGCTTTAAGTAGCTCTTTGAGGTTGACAATAGTTTGGAGGAAAAAATGAGTGATTCGGAAAATGAAAAGCTCGGCTCTCCCTTTGAGTTAGGGGGTGGATCGCAGGAGGGCGAATCAGAATTGAGCGGGCCGAAGGTTCAGATTCCATCTAAATTACCGGTTTTGATGCTCCGGGATATTGTTGTCTTTCCCTACATGATTGTCCCGCTTTTTGTCGGCCGGGAGAAATCAAAGAATGCCATTGATCTGGCTCTTTCGAGCCACCGCATGGTTTTGCTTCTGACGCAGAAAGACATGGAAATTGAGGATCCCAAGCGCGAGGATGCCTTTGATATGGGCACCGTGGCCTTGATTATCAGAATGCTCAAACTGCCTGATGGCCGTGTGAGAGCCCTGGTTCAGGGGCTGGTGAGAGCCAGAGTAGAAACCTTTGAGGATGATGGCCGGGTTATTCAATCGGAAATTACCGTTATCCATGAAAGGGAAATTACCGAGAAAACCATTGAAATAGAAGCTCTGATAAGGAATATTCGCTCCGGGCTGGAAAAGGCCTCCTCTCTTGGCAAGAATATTCCGCCCGAAGTTTTAATCATAGCAGCCAATATGGAAGACCCTGGCCGGCTGGCTGACCTCACGGCCGCCAATCTCGATTTAAAAGTTGAGGAGGCTCAAAAAGTTTTAGAAATCATTGACCCGGTTGAGCGACTGAAAAAGGTTCATGAGCTGCTTATGCGGGAGCTGGAACTTCTTGACCTTCAGTCCAAGATAAGCAGCGAGGCCAGGGGCGAACTTGATAAGCTCCAGCGCCAGTATTTCCTTCGTCAGCAGCTCAAAGCCATCCAAAAGGAGCTGGGCGAGGGCAGTGAACTTCAGGAAGAGATAAAAAATTATCAGGAGAAGCTGGCTAAATTACAGGTGCCTGATGAGGTCAGGGAGGAGCTGGAAAAGCAGATTAATCGCTTGAGCCAGATGCATCCAGAATCAGCTGAGACAGCTGTGGTTCGCAATTATCTTGACTGGATGTTCTCCTTACCCTGGAATGAAAGCACACCCGACAATCTTGACCTTAAATCGGCCAGGAAAATCCTTGATGAGGACCATTATGGCCTGGAAAAGGTCAAGATGAGGATTTTAGAATATCTGGCCGTCAGGTCCCTTTCCCAGAAAATCAGAGGCCCGATTCTCTGTTTTGTCGGTCCTCCAGGTGTGGGCAAAACTTCTCTGGGCCGATCGATTGCCCGGGCCCTGGGTCGAAAATTTGTCCGGATTTCCCTCGGCGGAGTAAGGGATGAAGCTGAAATCAGGGGACACAGGCGCACCTATGTTGGCGCCATGCCGGGAAAGATAATCCAGGGGATCAGACAGGCTGGAAGCAATAACCCGGTTTTCATGCTGGATGAAGTCGATAAAATCGGCGCCGATTTTCGTGGCGATCCCTCTTCGGCTCTGCTGGAGGTGCTCGACCCGGAACAGAACCATTCCTTCCGGGATCACTATCTGGGTGTTCCCTTTGACCTTTCTAAGATCATGTTTATTGCTACGGCCAATCTGCTGGATCCCATTCATCCTGCCTTCCGGGATCGCATGGAAATAATTGAGCTTCCTGGCTACACGGAGGAAGAGAAACTAGAGATTGCCCTGCGCCATCTGATTCCCAAGCAGATTGCGGAAAATGGTCTCGATAAAAACCTGATTTCCTTCAGCCGGGCTGCGGTCCAAAAGATAATTTCCCAATATACCCGGGAGGCGGGGGTAAGAAATCTGGAAAGGGAAATTGCGGCTGTCTGTCGCAAAGTAGCCCGTCTGGTGGCTGAAGGGAAAAAGAAGAAATATTACATTACTGTGAAGAATTTGGAGGAATTTCTCGGGCCGCCTCGTATATTCCGGGACCAGATGCTGACCAGGGACCAGGTGGGAGTCGCAACCGGTGTGGCCTGGACAGCTACTGGTGGTGAGATTATTTTTGTTGAAGCCACGAAAATGAAGGGCAAGGGTGGTCTTCTCCTCACAGGTTCTCTTGGCGAAGTAATGAAGGAATCAGCCCAGGCTGCTCTGAGCTATCTACGCTCCCACGCCGACGATTTTGGCATCGACCCTTCCATTTTCAGCGAATATGATTTTCATATCCACATTCCTGAGGGAGCCATTCCCAAGGACGGACCTTCGGCTGGAGTCACCATTGCTACCTCGCTGGTTTCGGTTTGCACTGAGATCAAAGTAAGGCATGATGTGGCCATGACTGGTGAAATTACCCTGAGAGGGAATGTTCTGCCTATAGGAGGGGTTAAGGAGAAGGTCCTGGCAGCCCAGCGGGCCGGAATAAGGAAGATGATTCTGCCTGGACCCAATAAGAAAGACCTGGTTGATATTCCGGCCAAAGTTAAAAAAGAGATGGAGTTTATTTTTGTTGAAAATATCAATCAGGTCTTCGAGACCGCGCTGGTCGTTTCACCTTTCAAGAAACGTCATGAAGTTGTCACGGCTCAGCGAGTCTGAGCTCATTTCGGCTCTCCGGAAAGATTTTCCGGCCCTACAGAGGGAAATTATTTTCAGCATTGGTGATGATGCCGCGGTTTTAAAAGCTGAAAAGGACCTGCTGATTGTCACCAAAGACCTCCTCATAGAATCCACCCATTTTAAACGGGAATTCGGGACAGCTTATTTCTTAGGTCGAAAAAGCCTGGCCGTAAATTTAAGCGATATAGCGGCCATGGGGGGCCGTCCCCTTTATTGCCTTCTTGGTCTTGGTCTGCCCCGTTCTCTTCCCACCACCTGGGTTGAGGATTTTATGGCCGGTTTTAAATCACTTTGTCAGGAAAATAAGGTTTCCCTTATTGGGGGAGACCTGAGTCGATCTGCGAAGATAGTTATTTCCGTGACCGTGATTGGTAGGGCCAGGAGATTTGTCCCCAGAAGTGGCGCCCGGCCTGGCGATACTATCTGGATTTCGGGCTATCCTGGTCTGGCAGCAGCCGGGCTTTATTTTTTAAAGAAGGGTAATTTTTTAGAAAAGGGAAAAGATTTTCTAAGACAAGGGAAATTTTTTTCAGGGGAGGGGAAAAACTTAATAAATAAAGGAAAGGGGAGGAAGAGAAAGGTTTTTTCAGAAGGAAAGTCGATCGCTTTCCTGATAAAAGCCTTTGTTGAGCCTGAGCCGAGGCTCCGCCTTGGCTGCTGGCTGGCTGAGCAGGGCCTGGCAACAGCCATGATTGATGTCTCTGATGGCCTGTCCATAGACCTTCATCATATCTGCGAAGAAAGCTCTGTGGGAGCTGAAATTGAGCTGGCCAAGATTCCAGTTCATCCGGCCCTGCGGTCATATTTTCGAAACCCCTGGCCATTCATTTTACATGGGGGTGAAGATTATGAGCTTCTTTTCACGGTTCCGCCTTCAAAAAGAAAAAAGGTAATTGAAGAGAGCCGCCGCCATCATCTTCATGAGATTGGTCGCATTATTGCAGGCCAGGGAATGTGGCTACTGGATGGAGGCAGGCGCCGTCCCTTAAAACCAGCCGGCTTCACCCACTTCCACCCCTAACCATCTCTTTTTTATATTCAGCTTTTATAATTTAAAATTCATTTATTTTTATTTGATCTGTCGCCCTTTGCTTTTTCTTTTTCTGTCGTTTCATTCCTGTTTTTTAACTTGCTTTTCTTTTGCCATCTTTTGTCAACTTAATTTTTTGGTTACATTCTTTGTTTGCTTTCCTATTCTTCCCGCATCTTCTCTTTTCTCTTTTTTCTTTCCCTTAATTTTGCTTCTTTTTTCTTTATTTTTCCATCCATCATTTTTTTTCATGTTTCTCTTTCTCTTTCTCTTTCTCTTTCTCTTTCTCCTTCTCCTTTCTCTTTCTCCTTTCTCTTTCTCACTTTTACTCTTTAATGCCTCGCGCCATTTCTCCAGCACCTTTCTTTCTCCATCGTTCCTTCCCTCCGGGCTCTTTCTTTTCCCATGCCCTCGTTATTTCACTTGCGCTCCTTATATCTTCCATTTATTTATTTTTGATCTGAAATATCAAATATAGAAATCATTTATATGGCGTTTCCGCAAAAATTGTGACGATCTTTCGGGCATATGCTAGTTCTATTTTTTAAAAAATAAGAAGATATAGGATTTTCAGTGGGCCATAAATACTTTATGAAGCTGAAGGATAGTTAATTTTAGCTTTGTCCCAAAGCTACCTGATATCATTTAATTTTAAAATGATGAAGATTAACTCGGGGCTTTATGAAAGCCGTCATTCACTCTGATTTATGAGCTTATTCAGGCAAAAAGCTAATTATTCCTAACTAAAAAGGGCTAAAACCGACCATTTTTCAATAATGAGACAAATTATATTTATCCTCGGCTCTTCTGTAAAAAATATGGTAATTTATTAATCATTTATCGACGGTATTTCCTTTAACATTAATAAGTTTAAGATTTTAAGCGATCCAGATTAGACTTTTTAAAACCTCACTCTTGCTCTTATAGGGGAGCCGATCGAGGCTTAAATAATACCAAATTATTGACAACACAAAATTCCTGAAGTCATCACACTTTTTAAGAAAGAGCCTTTAGCCTCTTGACATTATTTTTTATTAGATATAAGCAAAAGAAAAAACATGGGGAGAGAAAGATGTGCAAAAATAAAGCGGGCATGAGCTTTCTTCTGGTTTTAATCCTTTTTCCCCAAGGTCTTTTTGCCGGTGGCTGGAACAATACTCTGCTCGGCTGCCGGGCCATGGGGATGGGTGGAGCTTTTATTGCTGTGGCCGATGATCCCAGTACGATTTTCTATAATCCAGCTGGTCTGACCAGACAGCAGCAGGCCTTCAATTTTTCCCTCAGCGGCTTTCATATCTGGCCAACCCACACTTATGAAGCCCCGACCGGTCAGCAAATCCAGAGCAGATTTGAAAGCTCTGTCCCACAGATCTTTGTGACCTATCGCCTGAATGAAAAGATGGCTGTGGGGTTTGGTGCCTTCATTCCCTATGCGGGGGGAGGAATTGAGTGGGAAGAAAAAGACCTGGGTTTTCCTTTTAAATCTACCCTGGGAATTATTTCCTACACTCCCTCTCTGGCCATTAACCTCAATGAGAAACTTTCCCTCGGTTTTGCCCTTAATTTCTATCATGGAATTTTAACCGTCCATACGGAAATGGAACCCTTTGGCGAAATGAAGGAAGAAGAAAGTGGATCCTCCCTTTCAGCCTCCTTTGGCCTTCTTTATCGGCTTTCAGATAGAGCAGCTCTTGGCTTCAGTGTCAGGGGCCCGGCTAAAATGAATCTGGCCGGAACAACTGCAGTCACCTATGGTGGCTTCAGACTCAAACTCGATTCCGAGACCTCCTTTAATCTGCCCTGGGACCTTGAAGCAGGTTTTTCCTTTCGTCTCAGTGAACGTCTATTGTTTTCCGCCAGCACTCAATTTACTCTGTGGTCTTCCCTGGAGAAAGTTGATAAGACCATCAAGAATGTTCCTTTAATGGGCGAAATTAAGACAGCCGAAACCATGAACTTTGAAAATATCATCGTCAGCCGGGTCGGGCTCGAATATGCCTTTCCTCAGGGGGTCTTTTTAAGAGGTGGCCTTGGCTATGACCGCAGCGCCACTCCTGATGAATCGCTGAACATTATGAATATTGATGTCGATAAATTCAGCCTGTTGGGTGGGATAGGCTATCGTTCTGGTCGAGTCTCAATTGATTTTGCCTATATTTATGCCCTGGGCAAAGAAAGAGAAAAAACCATTCCTGGATTTGGCCCCCATCCCCTCATTGAAAAATATAATATGAAAGTCTTTATCCTCGGTCTTGGCCTGACCTATTCTTTTTGATTTTTTAGCTGACGAGCCGGCCCTCAAAAACAACTTCAGCTGGCCCGGTTTGATAGACTCTCTGGCCCTGCCATTCAACGAGAACTGAGCCCATGCTGGTTCTTACAGTTACCTGATTATCGGTCAGGCCTTTTAGAATTGAGGCCACAGCGGCCGCTGTCGAACCACTTCCTGAAGAGAGGGTTTCCCCAACGCCCCTTTCCCAGAAAAGGACCTCTATTTCTCGGCGGTTTAAAACCCGGATAAATTCAATATTGGTTCTGTTGGGGAAAAAGGGATGAGATTCAATTTCCCGGCCGAGCTGATGCCATTCAATCCGGGCCGGAAATCTTTCGACAAAGATGGCGCAATGGGGATTACCCACCGAAACTACGGTTATGGGATAAATCTTTTGATTGATGGAAAGAGGATAATCGATAATTTTTTCATGGTAGGAACCATCATCGAAGGGGATATCGCGTGAGGTTAATTTGGGAATACCCATATCAATGCGAATGATATATCGAGAAAGGGAAGCTTCAATGAGGGTACACTCTCTCTCACCAGCTGAGGTCAGAAAGAGAATTCGGGGTGTATTTATCCTTTGATGATAATAGAGAGAGGCGGCAGCACAGCGGAGCCCGTTGCCAGAAATTTCAGGTTCTGTTCCATCGGCATTAAAAATGCGAAACTGGACAACTCCCTCCTGGGCATTGCGGATAGTGATTATAATCAGACCATCAGCGCCAACGCCGACATGACGATCACAGGCTTTACGGGCAAATTGACTCAGGTCTTCCTTCAGGCTGATTTCCTGGTGGTCAATCACCAGAAAATCGTTGCCGAGCGAATGCAGTTTGGTAAATTTCAATTTTAAGGCATCCTTAAGGTGACAATAAAATCGCGGCTTAAGCCTTCTGATTCCCGCCGCAGCAAGAGTACCACGGGTTCACCGGACTTTATTCGTCTCAGGGCCTGCTGGAATTCCCGGGCAGAAGTCACTTTATTTCGATTAACCTCAAGGATAATGTCTCCGGACCGAATTCCCTTTTTGGCTGCCTCGCTGTAGGGGTCAACATCGGTTACGATGACCCCTTCCTGAGTCCTCAATCCATAGGAACGAGCAATTCTTGGGGTCAGCGTGGTTACAGTAAGACCGAGATCTTCAGGTCTTGATTCAGGCGGCCGGGCTGCTTCTTCTTCCGGCAGCTCGCCAATAATGGCAACCAGGGTCTTTTCCTCTCCATCTCTTATGACTTTAATGGTAGCTTTTGAACCAGGAGCGATCTCCGCAATCTTGAAGCGAAGGTCCATTTCATCCTTAACCTTCTGCCCATTGATCTCTATAATGACATCATACTGTTTCAGGCCAGCTTTGTCAGCAGGGCTATCAGGCTCAACTGACTCCACGAGTGCTCCTTCTTTGCTTTTCAATTTAAAGGCCTGGCGATATTCTTCATCAACAGCCTTGGGTACAATTCCGAGATAACCCCGTACAACCCGGCCTTTTTCTTTGAGCTGAGCGATGACTTTTTTAACCAGATTGGAAGGAATAGCAAAGCCTATGCCGGCATAGGCTCCTGTTGGAGAAAATATATTGCTGGTGATGCCAATAACTTCACCCTTTAAATTAACCAGTGGCCCTCCGGAATTTCCCCGGTTGATAGCAGCATCAGTTTGAATGAAATCCTGATAGACGGGCTCAGCCACACCAAGCTGTCGTCCCTTGGCACTGACTATGCCCGCCGTAACTGTATGTTCCAGTCCCCAGGGATTGCCTATGGCCAGAACCCATTCACCAACTTTTATCTGGGAAGAATCACCCATTTCCACATAAGGGTAATTTTTGCCCTCAACTTTAATCAGTGCCAGGTCAGTCTTGGAATCTAGTCCCACCGGTTTAGCCGTTATTTCATCGCCCTGACTTGTGTAAACTGTAATTTTGTTGGCATCTTCGACTAAATGATTATTGGTCACGATATAACCGTCAGAGCTGACAAAAAAGCCTGAACCCTGTACTGTACTCCTGAATTCCCTGGGCTGTCTTCTGGGAATGCCAAAAAAACGATCCCAGAATTCATCAAAGGGCCACTCCTCAAATCCCCTCACTTTTTCCACTCGCTCGCAAACAATTTTAACCACCGCTGGCCCCACCTTTTCGACAATCCGGGCAAAATCGAAGGAGAGAGCAGCCTCAGGCAGGGGTGAGGCATAAAGCGGGGAAGAGGAAACAGAATTGTATCCGGAAATTATGGGTTGACTGGATTGCCTGCTCTGATTCTCAGGTTGAATTAAAATTAAACCGGCCACGAGAAGCCCTAGAACAAAACCTGTCCCGCCAATCCATGCATATTTTCTCATCAGGAGCAACCTCCATATATAAAATTAACACAGGCTAAATTAAAAAACAAATTGATTCAGTTAAATTTAATTTTCTCGATTTCTTATTAATCCTTTATTTTTCATCATAGCCTCTTTACCTGTATTCCAGGGTTTCTTTAAAAAAACCCCTTTTCGACGGGAAAAGTTGCAAGAGCAGGCCTAAATGGTTATTATGGCGAAAAAGAAAGCTGATGGCCTTTGGAAGGGCTTATGACTGAAAGACCTGGTTTTTTGGTAGTCCTGGAAGGCATTGATGGCTCGGGAAAATCAACCCAGGCGCGCTTGCTCGCCCGGAAATTAAAAAAAATGGGTCTGCCCGTTATTGTTCTAAGGGAGCCGACCAGGGGAAAATGGGGAAGAATAATCAGGGCCAGAGCCCTTAAGGAGACGGCTCTAAATCCACAGGAAGAACTGGAGCTTTTCCTTCGAGACCGCCAGGATAATGTCAGGCGCTACCTTAAGCCAGCCCTCAATCAGGATAAAATTGTCATCCTTGATCGCTATTATTTTTCCACCATGGCCTATCAGGGAGCCAGAGGAATCGATCCTGAATATATCCGGCGGCAAAATGAAGCTTTTGCTCCCAGGCCAGATGCGGTTTTTATCCTCCATCTTTCACCGGCCGAAGGCCTGGCCAGAATTCACCAGCGTAAAAAGAAAGATATCCTCTTTGAGCAGGAAAAATACCTGGAAAAGGTGGAACAGATTTTCAGGAAAATCAGGGGCCGCGGAATATATCACCTTGATGCCAGCAAGAACAGAGAAAAAATCAATGAGCTCATTTTGCGCCGGCTTATATTACTTCTGGAAAAGAAGAATTTCCTTCAACCGGACTCGTCTCGAATTTAGCCTGACTTTTTGGTAAGATTCAAGAGATGAAGATAAAGAAAAGACCCTCGAGCTCAGGAAGAAAGGGACGCCGGAAGCACTGGCGTTTCTGGCTTGTTCTGATTTTATTTGGCTTCTCCATTCTGGCCGGGGTTATGGCGGGGGTCTATAAGGCCATTAAAATCAATCTGCCTGATGTCAGTGAGCTTGAGCATTTTGAGCCCAATATTATTTCCACTGTTCTGGCCGACGACGGTTCAGTCATCAAGGAGTTTGCCATTGAGCGCCGCGTGGAGGTTCCTTATGAAAAAATCCCCCCTGTTTTGAAGCAGGCTATCGTGGCCACAGAAGATCCTCGCTTCTTCCGTCATCATGGAGTTGATTTTCGGGGCATCCTGCGGGCTATGCTGGCCAATATAAAACAGGGTCGAATCCGTCGCCTTCAGGGCGGAAGCACCATAACCCAGCAGCTGGCCCGGCAGCTTTTCCTTTACAGTCAGCAGACTCTGAGTCGGAAGCTCAAAGAAACCTATCTGGCTCTTCAGATTGAAAGAAAATATCCCAAAGAAAAGATTTTTGAAATGTACTGTAATCAATGTTATCTCGGCCACGGTGTTTATGGTGTCGAGACAGCCGCTAATCTCTTTTTTGGAAAAAGTGTCTCTGATTTAACCCTAGAAGAGGCGGCTCTGATTGCTGGAATTTTTCGAGGCCCTGAAGTTTACTCTCCTTACACTAACGCTGAGGTCACTTTAAGAAGGCGTAATCATGTGCTCAATAGAATGGCCGAAGAAGGCTTTATTTCCAAGGAAGAAGCTGAGGAAGCCAAAAAGAAACCCTTAGTTGTTCTCCCCCTGCACCGGCAGAGTTCAGAATTCGGGGCTTACTTTTTTGAAGAGGTGAGAAAATACGTTGAAAAGAAATACGGGGCTGATCTTCTTTATCGCTCCGGTCTGAAAATATATACCACCCTGAACCCTCAAATGCAGACCTGGGCGGAAGGGGCTCTCCTTAAGAGATTGCGGGAGATTGATAAGCTCAGGGGCTGGAGAAAGGATAAAAGAAATCTCCTTCAGGAGGAAAAAGTTGATTTGAAAAGAGCCTGGTTGCCGGGCTGGAGGCTGGCTCCGCTGAAGCCAGGAGATATTGTCCAGGCTATTGTGCTCTCCGTTACTAAAAAAGAAGCTCAGGTTAGAATCAGGGACTATGAAGGCCTGATAACCAACAGGGATATTGCCTGGACAAGAACCGACAATCTGGAAAAGCTCGTTCAGCCAGGCGATGTCATTCAGATTGAAATAAAAGAGGTGGATGAGGCCAGTAAGAAGTTTGTAGCTTCCCTGGACCAGGAGCCCTTGCTTGAGGGAGCTTTTCTGGCCATAGAACCCCAGACAGGCGAAATCAAGGCCATGGTTGGGGGTTACTCCTTTAATCGAAGCAAATTTAATCGGGCTACCCAGGCGCAGCGCCAGGTGGGTTCAGCCATTAAGCCCTTTCTTTATGTGGCTGCCCTCGAAAATGGCTTCACCCCGGCCAGTCAGATTGTCGATGAGCCCGTAAATTTTATTGATCGCTGGACAGGCCAGCCCTGGTCTCCCAAAAATTATGATCGAAAATATAAAGGGGCGGTTACCCTGCGCATTGGCCTGGAAGAATCGAGAAACGTGGTCACAGCAAAACTTCTCGATTATATTTCCCCTCAGCTTGGAGTTGAGTATTGTCGAAAATTTGGGATAACCTCACCCATTTATCCCTATCTTTCCCTTTCTCTCGGTGCCTTTGAGATAAGCCTTCTTGAGCTTGTTTCCGCTTATACTGTCTTTCCTAATAAAGGCGTAAGAGCTAGGCCTTATTTTATCCGCCGCATAGAAGACAGGCAGGGTAATCTTCTCGAAGAAAATCAACCAGAAACGGAGACGGTTATTTCACCTCAGATGGCCTACATGATGACCTATCTTCTGAAAGGGGTAATCGAAAGGGGGACGGCTCAGGCGGCTTCGCCACTCCTGAATGATAAAGCTCTGGCCGGCAAAACAGGCACAACCGACGATTTCACCGATGCCTGGTTCATTGGTTTTTCTCCTTCCCTTTGCGCTGGAGTCTGGATTGGCTTTGATACCAAAGTCACCATCGGTGATAGAATGGCCGGAGCAGTGGCGGCTCTTCCTGTCTGGATTGAATTTTTTAAGAAAGTCATTGAGTCAGAAAAGAAAATGGCGGAAGGGAATGGTCAGGAATTCATTTATGAAGATTTTGATTTGCCCCCAAATCTCAGTTTTGTGACCATTGACCGGAAGACTGGCTTCCTGGCCACCCCAAACTGTCTCTGGCCGCTGCGGGAGGTCTTTCTGCCCGGAACCGAACCCCAGCGTTTTTGCACCCGGCAGGACCATCTTCTGATTCTCGATTATTATGGAACCTCCAAGGCCGTAGAAGAACACGATGATTGAGTTTTTAGATTGAAGGCTTTTCCGTAAAAAATGTGGCACTCACTGAGGCTGAGACTGAATTTATTTTTCAGGCTCTCCAGATTTTTTATGGCTGAAGATAATAGATTTAACGAGACTTAACAGCGGATTAAATCCGGAAAATTCATCTTTGCAGAGGGCGATTTTAGTGAAGTATCCAAAAAAATATCCATAAGATGCGCAATATTTGGCTTCAACTCGCCTTTAAGGATTTATCTGCTGGTTCTGTAAAGGTCCCCCGAATTTGATAATTCTTTAGGTCTACCTATTAAAAACCCGGAGAGTTTTTCTAAAACCATATGTTATGAGAATTTAAATGAGCTCTAAATGCACTTGAATTGGGCTTTGTCCCAGAGCTACGTGATAGCACTTTAAAATTATCTATTAATTATATATTAATTTTTTCTCATTTTCTTTCTGTGTAACATTAGCTAGGGTAAAGCTTTAGAGAACTTCATTTTGCGCCCTCCATAAGAGCTGATTAAGGCATAAAAAAGGCCACTTAATTATGATGAAAAATTTCTCGCTCACCACAATTTTTAAGAATGAGCCTGAGTCAGATTAATGTTTTAAATTAGATTAAAAATTAAGATCTGGAATTTCAAACAAAGATAAATTTTTAAAGCTAAATTTATATGGAAATATGATAAGATTTTTATTTATAGATCATAGCTTAAGGAGTTTTCCCGGCGAAAAAATAATTTTTTTACATTTTTCCCCTTTTTCCTGGCAAATCTACTTAATTATTCTGAGATTATCCTGTTCTGCCTTAAGCCTGAGGCCAGTAAAGCTCCAGGTTGTGCCAGGCCGGAGCAAGCTCTTTTCGGACGAGAGCAGAAATCACAGGCTCCTTAACCGGAATGTCCTTAAGGCCGGCCAGCTGAAAGAGAACTTCTCTCACCCCGTTTTTAAGTCCCTCCAAACTATAACCACCTTCGAGAACCAGGAGAATCCTTCCCTCACAGGTCTCTCTGGCCAGAGCTAGAAGCTGACCGGTCAGAGCTGCGAAGCCTTCGGCCGAAACCATCATTCCACCGAGTGGGTCGCCAGCATAAATATCAAAACCAGCTGAAACTAAAATAAACTGAGGCTGATAGCGATAAACGATCGGGGTGAGGAATTCTTTAAAAATAAAAAGATATTCGCTATCGCCTTTGCCGGGTGAAAGAGGAACATTGAAGGTAAAGCCCAGACCTTCGCCTTCGCCCACTTCATCCCAGTCTCCGGTGCCAGGATAATAGGGGAACTGATGGGTGGAAAAATAAAAAACTTCCTTTTCTTGATAAAAGGCATGCTGGGTGCCATTGCCATGATGGAGGTCCCAGTCGACAATCAAAATTCTTTCAAGCCCGTATTTTTGTCTTAACCAGCGAGCCGCAATAGCTACATTATTGAAGAGACAGAAGCCCATGGCCCGGGAAGATTCAGCATGGTGTCCTGGCGGCCGGATCAGAGCAAAGGCATTGTCCACCCTTTTCTCCATGATGGCCTGAGCTGCTTCAAGCACCCCACCGACAGCCAGAAGAGCAGTTTCATAGGAAAGTGAACAGGTGGAAGTATCGGGGTCAAGAATAACTCTGGGTTTGCCCTTTGTTTCCTTTATTTTTTCAAGGTAGCTTCGATAATGAACCAAGGCAATTTCTTCTTCTGTAGCTTCTCTTGGTTCGATTGTTTTGAGAATCTTAAAGGCCGGTTCAGCTTCTATCATCCGGTAAATGACTTCGAGACGGGCCGGACTTTCCACATGATGGGGACCCATATCATGATTTAAATAACGCCAGTCTCGAACTATACCGGTCACCATGTCTATTTTTTCCCCGGGAAAAATTTTTCCAGTTCTTCAGGTCTGGGCTTTCTGGTCAAAAGGCTGACCACAATCAATGTGATCAGGGAAGCAGCAAAGGCCGGATAGATCAGGGGTATTCCCCAGGGGTCACCTTCCGGGACTTTTTCCGGGGGCAGAACTTCGGCCATAATTTTAAGGAAAATACAGACTGCTGTGCCGGAAGCAATTGAGGCCAGACCACCGGCTTTTGTGGCCCTTTTCCAGGCTAAGGCAGCTACCAGGGCCGGAGTTATAGCTACACCGTAAATAGTGTAAGCAAAGTAACTCATCTCCAGAACTGACTTGAGCCTGGTGGCCAGAAGGAAGGCAATGACGCCAAGAATGGTTACCAAGGTTTTTTGTAAAGCCACCATTGTTCTCTGGTCAGCACTTCTTTTGATGAATCGCTGATAAATATCTCTCATGATGGTGGTTGAGGGCGAAAGAAGGTAATTCATGCCCGTGCTGATGACAACAGCACAGGCTGCACCGAGAAGCAGAACACCCACTGGCGCTGGTACCAGATTTCGGGCAGCCATCAAAACAACCTTTCCTCCCTCCTTGGGTATCGTCAGATCAATCTGATCCCTGAATTTGCTGTAAGAAAAAACAGCAATAACCACAACCACTGTTTCCACGAAGATCGTTCCTAAGGTCCAGAGAATGACGGCGTTTTTAGCATCTCTGGGGGAGCGGGCACTGTAAAATTTCTGATACATACTCTGAACCCCCATAAGAAGGAGAAGGGTCGAAAGAAAGTAGCCACCAACCTTAAGAGCTGGGTGTGCCCCGAATTGTTCGTTAACCACAGCAAAATAGCCAGGGGGCAGAACTTGGGTGGCCGTATTCAGGCCGCCTGAAGCGACATAAACAAAAGGAACAGAAAGCAAGCAGGCTAAAAGGATAATGATGCCATTAGGTAAATCAGTGTAGGCGACGGCCACCATACCGCCGAGAGCCGTAAACAAAATGACAAAGGTGGCAGCTATCACGGTGCCTAACGAATCAGAAATGGCGCCATCTGTAGTGACATTCAGGATGAAGCCCCCAGCGACGAATTGATAAGAAACAATGGCAATAAAAGAAATGATGAGAGCTATGGCTCCAATGATACGAGCGGCCGGGCCATAGCGAACCTCCAGAATATCTCCGATGGTATACTGACCGAAGGTCTGAATTTTGCCGGCTAAAAAATAAATAACGATTATGCCGACCCAGGCGCCGGCAGCTAACCAGAGAGCCGAAAAACCCGCCTTGGAGGCAAATTCAGCTCCTGCGATGAAGGTGCCAGAGCCTATCCAGGTACAGATTAAGGTAAAGACCATGACCGAGGTCTTGAGCTTCCGTCCGGCCACCATAAAATCTTCCTGGCTTTTAATTCTTTTTGATCGAATAAAATTGATTACCGTGAGCACCAGAAGATAGGCCAAGATGATGTAAAGATAGAAATACATTCAGCCCTCCTTGTTATTTATTTCTGCCTTTTCTGGCCTTTGTCCACAGCTTCTTTATCTTCAATTTGAGAAAAACGAGCGCCATAATAACATATCGCTTGAAATCAGCCAAGCTCCTGATGTTTTTAAAAACATTAATTGCCTTCCTCCAGAGGGAAATGCGGCCACCGCTCATCGACCAGCGGAAAAGGAGCTCTGAAATCTGAGCCCAGGTAAGCCGGTCAATAAAAAGAGGAACATCGCCCTGGGCTGTAGGCAGGGTAACTATTCCCCGAACATGCTTTTTGCTCCAGGTGAAATCAGGTGGAAGCAATCCCCTTTCCCTGGCTTCTCTCTCCAGGGGAGTTCCGGGGTAAATATGCAGGATGGCTACAGTCGCCTCTATTTTCCCTTGATATTCCTCAATAATTTTTATGGTTTCCTGAGCTTCTTCCCAGGTTTCTGTGGGGTGGCTGAAGATGAAAAAAACACTGGGAATAATTTCGAGTTCCTGACACCAGGAGATAAGATGATGAAAATCCTCAATTTTGATTTTTTTATTGATGATTTCATTGCGGACTCTTTCTGAGCCGGCTTCAAGGCCAAAGGAAATCTGAAAAAGGCCAGCTTCTTTCATGCGGGAAAGAAGCTGCTTTGACATTAAATCCAGGCGCACTTCGCAGCACCAGTTTATGGGCAAACGCCGGGCTATCATGAGTTCGGTAATTTCTTCTACCCGGCGCTCACTCAGATTGAAGGTGTCATCGTAGAAATAAATGACCCGGGCTCCATAGCGGTTAATCAAAAATTCTATTTCCTCGATAACTTTCAGGGGGGACCTGACCCTGACGTGACGGCCCCAGTTAACAGGAGTAGCACAAAAATTGCAGTTAAAGGGACAGCCCCGGGAGGTCATCATATTGGCTGCCGGCAGCAGCCCTTTTCCTGGAACCTGGATTTTAAAGTTATATTTTTCAAAGGGAACAAGATGAAAGGCCGGGTACGGCAGGGAGTCCAGATCAGCGAGAAAGGTCCGGGGCGGATTGGTGATGACCTGGCCATTATGACGATAGGAAATACCAGCAATTTTTTTCAGGTTATCAAAATTTTTTCGCTTATCTTTCAGGGCCTGACATAATTCCAGCATGGTCAGTTCGCCTTCACCCCGGACAACGATATCAATTTCAGGGAAATGGGCCAGGGTATCTTCAGCGGCCATGGAGGCATGAGGTCCGCCGAGAACTGTTACGGCCTCAGGATTGGCCTGGCGCGCCAGCTGGAGGAGCTTAAAGCTCTGGAAGCGATTCTCCGTGGTGGAGGTTGCGCCAACAATATCGGCCCTGGAAGTTTCAATTTTCCTGATAATCTCCCGCCAGCTTAAGTTGAGAATATCGGCCGGAACAACCTCAACTTCAAGGCCTTCCTTTTCCAGAACGGCCGCTATATAAAGGATACCGAGGGGCGGCATCGATGTTCCCCTTGACCAGCGTTCTGCTAGATAGCCAGCAGGGGGAACAAATAGCTGCACTTTCATGAAAGCGTTGGCGCCTCCTGCTTCTTTTCAAGGCGAACGGAGTAGAGAGTGGTTACATTGGGTTCTTCCATGGTTGTGCCGTAGATGTAATCGGCCACTTCCATGGTTCTGTAATTATGGGTAACAATGATGAACTGAGTTGTGGCTTTCATCTCTTCCATCAAATCAACAAAGCGGGAGATGTTATTTTCATCCAGAGCCGCATCAACCTCATCCAGAATGCAGAAAGGAGTGGGTCGCGTCCGGAAAAGGGCAAAGAGAAAGGCCAGGGAGGTCAGGCTCTTTTCACCGCCAGAAAGCAGGTTAATGTTTTGAAGTTTTTTGCCAGGTGGCTGGGCCAGAATTTCCGCCCCGCTTTCCAGGGGATTTTCCGGATTGGTCAGGCGAACTTCAGCCACCCCGCCGCGGAAAAGAAAACTGAAGACTTCCTGAAAATGGCGGTTCACCTGGTCCAGGGCCTGAAGAAATTGCTTCTTACTTTCCTCATCAATCTTTTCGATGGCTTCTCGAGTAGCTTCAATGGAAGCACGAAGATCGTTCCTCTGGGTAATAAGGAAATTATAACGTTCCTTCTGCTGCTGGTATTCTTCCTCAGCCATGAGATTGACGGCCCTGAATTTCTGGAGCTCTTCCTCGGCTTTTTCGAGCTCAGCCTCAATTTCTTCACCAAACATTTCCTTCTGGGGTGATTCAGCCTTAAGTTCCTCCAGCGTTTTCCTCAATTCCTGCCAGCAATTTTCGCCGAGATTGGCCAGATCCCGGTCAATCTGAGTCCGGGCTATTTCCTGATTGATTCTCTCATCTTTCTTTTTTTCATAGAGATTTCTTAATTCCGAAATTTCTTTCTCCCTGGTTTCATCTTCCTTTCTCAGTTGAAGATAACGGTTTTCAAGATCAGCCAGGGCCTGCCGTTTATTTTCAATGGTGGTGCGAAGTGTTTTTATTTTTTCAGCCATTTGCTTGAGGTTTTCCCTTATTTCCTCTTCTTCTCTTTCCCAGGCTTCAACCTGAAGCTTCAGAGTCTGGATTTTCTGGCTCAGGTTTAATTTTCTCTGTTCAAGGTCCTTAATCTGGCGCTGGATATGTTCTTTCTTCGTCTCCTCAATTTCGACCAGGGCTCTGAGCTCCATCACCTGCTGGGATTGGCGGTTAATTTTTTCTTCCTGCTCTTCGAGAGACCGCTCAGCTTCAAGGATTCTTTCTCTGATCAAATTTTCTTCAGCTATCAGTTCTTCTATTTCTCTTTTGACTGAACTTATTTTTGCTTCCACCTGGACTTTATCCCGGGAAAGAAGCTCCATCTCTCTCTCGAAAAGAGTCAGGTTCTGAAGGAGCTGATTTTCCTGCATTTTCAGGCGGGTCTGTTCTTTTTCTAATTCCCTGAGCCTGTTTTCGAGATGAGCCAACCCCTTCTTTCCTTCCTCCATTAAATTTTCCATTCTGGTGAGGGCTGCTTCAAGTTCGCTCCATTTTTCCTGGAGAGGAATCAATTCTTTTTCCACCTCAAGCAGCTCCTGTTGGCGGCTCTGCTCTTCTTCTTTCAGGGTAAAAAGCCCCTCTCCTTTTTCACCTGCCCTGATCAGTCCATTGGCCAGAAGAACTTCTCCCTTCAAGGTGACGAAATTCAGGTCACGATACTTGAGCCAGAGCTCAATGGCAGCTTGGAGATTTCGGACAATGACCGCCTCAGGAAATTCCGCCCATCTTGAAGCTAAGGGCTCGCGGGGATGAAGATTATTCTTGAGCCAGCCAACAATCTCAGGGTGAGATGGCAAGTTCGGCTCTGGGGTAAGGCTTGAGGGTGGCAGGATAAAGGCGAGCCCTTTAAATTCAATTACTTCAGAATCAATCAGGGCTTCAGCGGGAAAAACTGAGGCCCGGGCCGCTTCTCCAAGAAATAGGTCCAAAATGTGGCCATAACCGGGTTCAGCCTGAAGAAGGTCAATCAACCTGCCGAAGCTCGAAGGCCAGTCTTTCTCCTGTGGCTGAAGCGTTTGCTCAATAATCTTTTTCAAAGCTTCAATTTCGTAGGCCAGAGCTTCCTTTCTTTTTTGCCGGGTTAAAGCCCTTTCCCTGGTCTCTTCGAGCTGAATCTGCAGAGCTTCCTTCTCTTTTCTCGCTTTTTCTAAATCCATTTCTTTCCCCTGCTTTTCTTTTTCAGTGTCTTCCATTTCACTTCTGATCTCATTAATTCTGGCCTGAAGTGAATTTAGCTCCTGCGTTGCTTTCTCTATTTGAGCTCGCAGTTTATTTTCCTGTTTTAAAGAGAGTTCTAATTCTTTTTCGAGGCGGCTGAGTTGATTTTTGGCCTCGGTCAGGCTGGCCACTTTCTGCAGATGGTCATCCCGAAGCTTCTGAAGATCAGCTCCGCTCTGCCGGCGGATCCGATCAAATTCCTCCCATTCTTTTCTGGCCTGATCAAAGGCGGCGTGCTTTTCTTTAAGGCTTGAGGCGAGTTCAGCTTCCACATTTTTCAGCAGATTCAATTCCTGGTCGAGAACATTTTTTTCTTCTTCGAGCTGGCCGATTTCCTCCAAGGCCTGCTTTTTTCTTTCCTCCAGAAATTCGAGCCTTCTGGTCTGAGTTTCAGCTTCGAGCCGTTGATGCATACCTTCCAGAGAATGGAGTTCCTCCCGGCCTTTTTCCAGCTGCTGGCTCAGCTCCCATAATTCCTGGCGGAGAGAGCTTATTTCTTTTTCCATTGTTTTGATTTTAGTCAGGCAAGCCTTTTCTTCTTCCAGGCAATTCTGGTAAGCCAGGTTCGTTTCTTTTTTTTGAGATTCGAGCTGACTCATTTTTTTTAGATAAAGCAAGCTGCGTAGCTCTCTTATTCTTTCTCTGAGTTGTCGATAACGACGAGCTGCGGCTGCCTGTCGGGCCAGAGAGTTTTTCGTGCGGGTGACCTCAGCGATAATATCTTCAAGGCGGGTTAAATTCTGTTCAGTATCTTCAAGTTTGAGCTGGGCCTGTCTTTTCTTTTCTTTATAAAAAGCAGTGCCAGCAGCTTCCTCCAGAAGCTGCCTTTTTTCCTGGGGCCTGGAGGTCAGAAGAAGGCCAATGCTTCCCTGCTCAATAATGTAATAATCCTTTTCAGCCACCTCTCTTTTCCAGAGTGCATCCTGGATATCCTTAAGCCTGACAGGCTTTCCATTGAGGCGGTATTCGCTTTCGCCCGAGCGAAAGAGACGGTGACTGATGACCAGCTCCTCATTGCCTTCCTCGAGGGTCATAATGACTTCAGCCAGACTCAGGGCAGGCCGGCGATTATTACCGTTGAAAATGATATCTTCAGTTTTCTCACCGCGAAGGGCTTTCTGTCTTACTCCGCCCAGAACCCAGAGAATGGCGTCAATTATGTTGCTTTTCCCGGTTCCGTTAGGTCCAATAATGGCAGTAATTCCAGGATGAAAGACAATTTTGGTGCGGTCAGGAAAGGATTTAAAGCCATGAATTTCAAGTTTCTTGATAATCATTTAAGTTTAAGTTCATTTTTTACAAGCGTATTTTAATGGAATTTGCTTAATTTGCCAATTGGCCTGATTATTTTTAAAAGAGGCTCTCCAGACTTTTTTTGTAGCTAAAAATGATAGATTTTATGGCACTCAACAGCGGTTTGCATTCAGGGCCAGTTCATCCTTGCGGAGGACGATTAGAGAAATATCCATAAGATGCACAATACCCGGCTTCAACTCGCCCTTAAGTATTTATCTGCTGGTTCTGTATAGGCTGTCTGAGATTGATAATTCTTTAGATCTACCCCTTGAAAACACGGAAGAACATTAAAAAATGATCTGGCTTTAAATGGTCTCATCCTTGATCGGGAGAAAAATTCAGCCTGATCAGATAAATTGGCGTGTCATGGCCTGAGGGCGAGTGGCGCATGACGCCAAGCTTTTCTCGCTTGAGGGAATTTCGATTTTTGGGACTGGCTATGGTGCGGGCTGAAGAAAACAAAGTTAAAGTAAGGGGGACGTGAAAAGGCCGGAGAAAAGAGTATTTACTGGTATTAATAAATATTAAAAAGTATTACTGATTATGACTTGACCGGAAGCGAAATCCCTGGAGGCCATTTCAGGGGAAAATCAGGGGAAAGTTCGCCGCTGTCATGGCTGGATTGAAAAGTCGACGCTTCCCAGCAATTTCAGTTGAAAAACCAGGGCCATAATTTCAAGGGTCTCATGACACCGGGGGCAATCTTGACAGTCCCTGAGGAATCCGTTATCAATGGAAAGGGAAAAATTCAGGCCAGCGTAGCTCAGTTGGTAGAGCGGCTGATTCGTAATCAGCAGGTCGAGGGTTCGATTCCCCCCGCTGGCTGATTTTTTTTATCCCTTTTTCTGCCAAGCCAGGCATAAATCAGGTTTATTTTCACCAGAAGGAAAATCGTTATGAGAATGCTTGCCCAGAGAGAGCTTTCGCTGCGCACAAACCAAGAGCCAGCGCCGACAGGACTTCGATAACTGGCATCAGGCGGCACCTGTTGGGCCAGATTTCTGGTAAGTTCTTCTGGCCAGACATAGCCTGAATCTCTCAGGGTCAAGGGGAAATATTTTTCAAGATAGAGGTTTTCCCGGAAGGCAGCCAGAAGGGCCTGATTCCGCCTGCGGCCTGGACTCAGTTTACTGGCTTCCCTGAGCTTCTGATCGCGGCGGAAAATTCGAACCCGGAATTCGTGGAGAAAGGGCTCTTTCTGGGCGCTATAGGTTCTCAGGAAATCCTCATAGGGCCTATCAGCCCATTCTTTAAGGATGGCGGCTAACTCCCTGTGCCTTGCTTCATCTATGGCTCTTATTTCCTTAAGATCAAGCCGGGAAAAAAACACACCCAGACCGGGCAAACTATGTTTTTTCCGCTGGAATTCATGCATGATTTCTTCCTTTTCTAGGAAGGAAAGCTTGGGAAAAAGGCGCGTCAGGCTAGCTACCCTTTGAGGCGTATTAGAAAAGCAAAGCCCGAGGAGAATCAGGTTAATTGTTAAAAGAATGGAGGCGAAGCGAAGAGAAGAGGGTGGAATTTCTCGGGCTATATCTTTCGGTCTTATCCCGAAAGCCAGAGCTATCTGGAAAAGGAATACAGCCAGCGCGTTCAGGCCAACATCGCGGAAATCCCAGTATCTTCTGGGAGTTATCCATTGCAGAATTTCATCAAATAAGCCTACGAGGGAACCCAGGAAAAAAGCGGAAAAATAAATGGTTGTATCAGCTAAATGATTTCTCAGAGCGCGAAAAAGAAGGAAACTGAGAAAACCGTATTCGAGAAAATGAACGGCCTCTTCCGGATGAGCCCAGAGCTTTAAGGTGAAATAGACATAGGTAAAGCCAACAGCAGCGAGGCAGAGGTAGCTTGATATCCGACGTACCCTGAGGCGAAAAAAGAGAAAATAGAGCATAAAAGCAAGAAATATAGCCACCGAAATCAGGACAAAATAGCCAAAGGAAGATCGACCGAGCCATCTGCTGACAAAATTCTGGATTGTTCTGGCCAGAGGAACAATGGCCAGAATTGAAGCTGCACAGAGAATTACCCAGAGCCAGGAAAGTAAAATCTGTTTTTTTTTCATATAGCTCTATCCAGAAGGTGAAGATTGCCCACATTGACTCTTTTCAGATGTCGACAGGCGGCTTCATAACAGGCTTTGACTTGATGGCGCGGCGTTATGGGTAAATCCTTCAGGCGATCGTCAGGATGAAAGATGAGCAGGGAATAGGGGAAATCAGGATTGAGCGAAGCGAGAAAGCGAGCGATATTTTCGACCTCCATCTCATCAAGATAAAAAGGAACAAGCAGGGTGGTGGCGGTAAGCAGATCCTTCTGCGGGAAGAGACGGCTGAGGAGGGTCAGATTTTCATAGGAACGTTCAAGGGAGACACCGCACATGATCGGGCCGAGTTCTGGCGACCAGGCTTTAAGATCGAATTTAACTGTTCCCCTTGTTTCCAGGCTTATTTCGGCTGCTTTTCGCACCAGGGAAGGTGAGCCTCCCCCATTCCATTCCCAGCAGATATGAATCAACCGCTTTGATCGGCGCTTTATTTCCTGGCTGGCTTCAATGGCCAGAGGAAGCTGGGGTTCAGGCGAGCCACCAAAGAAGCAGACACATCTTACCTGGGGAGCGAGAGCCGCTTCCACCAGCTCTTCCAGAGAAAGAAGATGGCCCTGACCGATCTGACGATGGGAGGCGTTCTGACAGAAGAGGCAATCAAAATTACAGCCATAAAGGAAAACAGCTAAATTCACCCCTTTTTCCCTGGATCCAGGACAAAACCAGGCAGCACAGCAATTGGTGGGTAAGGGGTCATAATAGATATAGGCGACGAAATTTTTTTCCGGAGCTATGGATTTTATCCGGCCCTGCTGGTTAGTCCTGAGGCCACAGAATCCGGTCTGGCCCTCGCTCAGAATGCATTCATTAGCGCAGAAGCGGCAGGGAAAGCCCCCTTTATCTCTGGGCGGTGAAGAAGGTAAACCATATTTCAGGCGGGTGGCATGAATACTTAAAACAAGCTCGGCCATGTGGCCCTTTTTGAGGCAATCAGGGCAGAGTCCAATAATTTGAGCAGCTGGCTGTTTTCCGCAGGATCTGCAAGTTATCATCGAAGGCCTTTTTTCTGTTATTTTAATATTAAAGTTCAGGATAAAGCCAGAGGACAAAGCACAGCAAAAGATTGTGAGGAATTTTCTAACAGTTTTGAATGTGCGGATTTACCTACCTCAAACCCGGAAGAATCTTTTGAATTTTAAAGCGAAAAATTTAAAGGCTAAAATCAAATGTCAGGGACGGAAAATAAAAGGCACTAAAACCTCCCTATTTTATTGTCCAATCAATGGGGGAAGTTCAAATTTCATCGCCTCTTATTTGCATCTTTTTATTATCAGAATAGGGAAAAAGGACAATTTTTTGTTGAAAGGGGAACAAGTTTGTGCAGCCATATTTGACCAAAGATTTCTGGTGTAGTGATATTTGACCAAAATTATCTAGCACCCCGATATTTGGGAAAGGGAATAAGGACAGATTCTGGTTGAAACCAAGGAAAACATGTTTGTGTCCCAGTTCTTATGTCCTTATTTTTATGAACCAAAAAAAGAAACAAATAAAAAATGTATGTAATCTGATTTCTTTGTAAAAAATTAGCTCGCTTTTCGTCCCTAAATTTTTATAAAAAACTCAGAAAAAAGTTTGTGAGATAATGCTGGGCCAACTCTGCCGGTTGATGATTTCTGGAGGAAAAAACAACACAAGTAGGGGGGCTCATGCCATACATAGGTATTGACCTTCACAAGGAATATACTCATTTTGTTGTCTTAAATCAAAATGGGGACATTATCAAGCGGGCCAGGATACCTTTGGAGCGGGAAGCGGTGATTAATTTCATTTCGGAATTGGAAGGGCCCAGGGTGGCTGCCCTGGAAGCAACTTGCAACTGCTACTGGTTTTATGACCTGGCAGAAAAAATGGCAGTGAGGCTGGATTTAAGTAGCTCCGCATAAGATGAAAGTGATCGCTGAGTCGATGGTGAAGACCGACTAAGTGGACACTCGGTTGATTGCTGAGCTATTGAGGGCGGAGTATCTTCCCACCTGCTATGTTCCTTCGCCTGAGGTACGGCAGTTGAGGGAACTGTTGAGGGTGAGGGCCTTTGTGGTGGAGATGAAGACCGGGGTCAAGAATTGAATACATGGGCTGCTGGACAAGCTGGGAGTGAAACATTCCTTTGATAATCTTTTTACGGGCTAGGGTTTAAAGTTTCTGAAGTCACTTGAGCTGGGGGGGGATGTATCAGTTAGAGCTGGAGCAGTGTTTGGTCCTTCTGGAGTTTCTCAATGAGCTGGAGAAGAAAAGTTCCAATCTGATTCGTCAGTTAGCCGGGGAGTCGGAAAAGTGCCGGTTATTGATGACCATTCCGGGGATAGGCTATCACTATGCGCTTCTTATTATGACTGAGATAGAAGAGATCCATCAGTTTTCGAGAGGGAAGAAGTATGCTTCCTCCTGTGGGCTAGTGCCGACAGTACAAATTTGGGAGAAGACGGTGCGCTATGGTCATCTGACACCTCGGTGTAATCCCTGGCTGCGCTGGGCTTATGGGGAGGCGGCGCATGTGGCCAGGAAGAAGAGTGTCCGGCTGGCAGCGCTGTATTGTCGGGCAACGCGTAAGAAGGGTGCACAGAAAACCATAGGAGTGATGGCTAGAGAGCTGGCTGGTATCAGTTTCTATGTGCTTACAACCCGAACTGATTTAAGATAGATTATGGTAAGTGGATTGCGAAATGGGGCTGACTTTGAGAGTTGAGTTTATGGTGGCTGGCCATTCACTTGAATATATAGTTTGCCTTTATCGAGGGCGAATAATTATCTGATTTTGCTCTTTAAAAATTTTTAAATTAAACTTTAAATTAAGCCCTTGACTTGGGGCACACATAGTTGTCTCCATTTTTGTTTTGACAGATATTGCCTTCGCTTATATACTTGAATGGGCTGGTTGGAGAGGTTCTTCTAAACCCGCTTCCTTTCCTTTTCTCAACCCTTGGGCCGCCAGCCAGCCCTTTCATTGAGAAAAAGCTTATCCACGATCGAAAGCTTTGGTGGCTTCAAAAAAGAGGAGTGATTTATTCCCTTCAAATCCTAAAAGGAAATAAGATACTGCATAGATTAAAAACCAGAAAAGGTAAATCAAGAAAAGAATAAACGCAGGAAACTATTAAAAACGTATTAATTTTAATTAAATTTTAAATAGATAGAAAATAAAGGAAGATGTTGATGATTAAGCAGAGGAAAGAAAAAATCAAAAAGGTGGGGCAAAAAGAAGAAATTTTCAGGTGGACTTTTACCGTCCTTTTTGCGCTCAGTGTCGGCTTTTTATTTTCCTGTCAGTCCCGGGTAAAGACTCTGCCTTCACCTCCTTCGTCCCTTTCCCTGGAGGTCGAAGAGGCTTTGACCATAGCCCGCGAGCAGCTTGAACGTGGTTGCTATGTGGGCTTCCGGAAAGCCTTTGAGACACTGAGGCCTCTCGTATCTTCAGCTGCGCCCTGGGCTGAGCTTAAAGCCCTGATTCTTCCCCTTTATATTAAAAGCGGTCTGCTTCTTGGGTTGAGGGAAAAAGAAATCGGTCTGACTACTTCAACCCTCAATGAATTTGATGCTTGGCCTGGCCTGCAGATTGAATGGGTTGACCTGAAGGATTTCTATGAAATAGCCAAGGGAACTCCGGTGCAGGCGAAGGGAATAATGGCCTATGATGATCGTCAGTTTGAAGCCAGATTTAAAATTGAAGATCTGGAAAAATGGAAAAAAGATATGGAAAGGCTGAAAGAGGAGGAAGCAAAACGTCAGGAAAGACTGGAGCTGAAGGCCCGGCAGGATGAGATTGCCGCCTATTTCTGGCTTACGGCTTATTTCAACTTTTTTCCTTACCGCGAGTCTGAGTTAAAGCCTCAGACCTTGCTTTCCCTCTTCCCTGAAAGTCGTCTGGTTCGCTTTAAAATTGCCATTAATTCAACTCCAGTTCCCAGAAGGGACATTCTGGAGGAGCTCCTTCTGGAGGAGCCTGAATTCTATGAGGCTCATTATTTTTTGGGCGAGGAAGCTTTAAGACGAGGCCTTTTGCTTACTGCCGAGAAACATTTCCTTGAAGTCTGGAAAGCCATTCCTGACTCCCCCATAATAGCCATTTCCCTGGCCAGTGTTTATTTTCATCTGGAAGAACTTGAGAAGAGTCTGGAAATGTATGAGGCCGCCTTGCGGCTTCTTCCTAAATACAGGGAGGCCATGTTAGGCCAGGCCATCTGTTTAAGCTATTTGGGGCGTCATGAAGAAGCCCTCAAGAAACTTCAGGCCATGATTGACTTAGGTTACTGGCTCCTTGGCGAGGCCCACTACTGGACGGCCTGGAATCTCTATCACCTGAATCAATTTCAGGAGGCCTGGCCTCATTGTGAGGAAGCCAAGGGAAGGCTGCCCACCAATTCCCAGGTTTTTTCCCTCACTGGGACCATAGCGCTTGAACTGGATCGTTTCGCTCAGGCTGAAGAAAACCTGCTTAAAGCTCTTGAATTTGATGAGACTAATACTGAAGCCCTCCTCGGGCTGGCCCGGCTTGAGGCTCGACGGGAAAAGTGGCCTGAGGCTGGCGATTATTACCTTCGGGCTTCCCTGGTCTATGAAAGCCAGGCACAAGGTATTCGGGCCAGAATAAAGGAAATAGAATCTTCAGAAATGGCCGAGGAAAGAAAGAAAGCTCAGCGGCGGCGAAAAGAGGTGCAATTAGAAAATATAGTTTTGCTTAAGGCCACCTGCCTTTATAATGGGGCCACCTGTTATTTTAATGCTGGCCTGATGGACAAGGCCCTGAGGCTGGCCGAAGAAGCTGCCTCCCATCCTTCCCTGAAGGCCAGAGCTTCTGAGTTAATAGCCAAGATAAAAATGAAATAAAAGCGGTGTCTTTCAATGCCCGCAGAAATTCAGGCCTGAAAAAAATGCTTTTTTTTACAGGATATCAAGGGGGTAAGTTATCCGCGGTTGAAACGCCAGGACATTGTAGGGAATTAAGAAAGCGGCCAGGGTCAAAATTGAGGCCGCAATGTACCAGCCTCGGGCTACAGGTCCAGCAAATCTCAGGCTAAGAACAGCCAGCCAGCAAAGGAAGCAGAAAAGCATTCTATTAGCCAGGAGATTATGGCCAACAGGAAAGCCTGTCCACCATTTTCCCTGGGAATATTTCTCAACAACGGAAGCCAGGAGAACCCCGCCCAGGAAAAGGAAGAGAGTTGTCAGTAAGGCCAGACGCCAGGGCGAGCCGCTGCGGCCTGTGGCCTCAAAGCCTGTCCGAATGGAAAGAAGAAGGCCAAGATAGGTAGCGATTATCTGGAGAAGCTTAAAGGGCAGAGGAACCGGTCCATGCCAGCTCATTACGATAAGGCCATATTTAGGAATAGTTATTTCGATATCCCGGTCATTATCAAAGAGAACGAGGCGATATTCGATTTTATCTATTTTGGGTAAGGGATAGATATAAGCCGTGATAAGATCTCCCTTGCGTTTAAAGGCTGACCTTGTCCAGAGATCTTCAGAGTCGTAGCGTCTGTATTCCACATAGGCCAGGATGTTCTCATCGGGCACGACAAGTCTCACGGGGCAATCGGAGCTGGTGACATGCGAGCGCGGCAGTTCATAGGGAATTTCCAGTTGATCAAAATAGGCTTTGCCCTTAATCGGGTAATCAGGACCGGTCAAATAATGATAGATAGCCATGCCTGAAGTCATCATCAGGGCTAAAATCCAGAAAATTATCTTTTTCATTTTTCTTTTTCCTCGAAAGAAATTCTTTCCCCGAAAGAAAATGTGACTTTCTGAGATTTATAAATTCTGAAATAAACAAAATTCCCGAGAGGAAATGCGATAAATCTATTAAATCGATATGAATAATATAATTTAAATTTCATTTAGCCTCTTGCCTTTTGTCACCGAATTGTCTCTTTTCTTTTATCACTTAATTTTCGGCCGATTTTAGCCCTGATTTTTTTGAATAACCAGGTTCTTACAGTATATAGACGACGGGAATTTCAAATTGTATCATCGGAAGAAAATTTTTTATTTTCTTCAGCCTGGCTCTGAAAAAGACTTCTTTTAACTGAGCTACTGGCCCCACCTAAATCATTAAATTTAGTAGTTAAACCCGCCTCGAGCCAATCAGCTTTTTTCCTGACGATTGAGGATTTTCCAGAGGAGAGCCAACTCTTTAATTTTTAGAAAATAGCAGGCAAGGGAATAAACGACCAGAGCCCCGGCCAGGAGAACAGCCAGATAAAAGATTTTTATTTTAAGGGTAGCTTGAGGTAGAGAAAGGGGCCAGAAGTATTCAATCAGAAAAAGAGCGAAGCCCATAATAAGTGAGGCCAGGAGAATTCTGGCTATAGACTTCAGCCAGGCACTCCAGCCAATAGAGCCATATTTTCGGGTCAGAGAGAGACTCAGAACACTGAAATTAATCATGGCGGCAAGAGAGGTAGCCAGGGCTAGCCCCCGGAAACTCAGCGGTTTCATTAAAGCCAGATTAAGAATTATATTGGCGCCCACAGCCAGAAAGCTAACCTTAACGGGTGTTTTTGTGTTCTGGAAGGAATAGAAGACCTGGGCCACGACGCGCACCGAAGCATAAAAGAAAAGACCGAGAGCATAAAATAATAAGGCCTGGGAGGTGGCGATGGTATCAGCGTAAGTGAAGCGGCCATGCTGGTAGAGAACTGAAATTAAAGGCTGGCTGGCTATGGCCAGAAAAAAAGTGGAGGGAAGGGTCAGGAAAGCGACCAGTTCAAGAGAAGAGCGACAGGTGGCTAAAACATTGGCCATGTCTTGGCGAGCCGCGTAGGCTGAGACAACGGGTAAGGTTACAGTCGCTACAGCTATGCCGAAGACTCCGAGCGGGAAATGCATGAGGCGGAAGCTATAATTAAGATAGGAAGGGCTGGCCTCAGGTAAAAGGGAAGCGATAATGGTGTTGACAAAAATATTTATCTGGGTTGAAGCCAGACCAAAAACAGCCGGTGTCATCAAAATAAGAATCTGGCGGAACCCGGAATCTTTAAAAGAAAGAACAGGTTGATAACGGTAGCCTTCCTTAAAAAGAAGTGGGACCTGAAAGAGCCACTGGCCGAGCCCCCCAAGAAGAACGCCTATGGCCATACCAATTATGGGCGGCGAGAAATAGGGTGAAATGAAAAAACCAGCAAATATCATGCCCAGATTGAGGAAAACAGGGGCCAGGGCAGGCACCCCGAAATGGCGCAGACTGTTGAGCATACCCATCGAGATGGCAGCCATGGAAATGAAAAGGAGAAAGGGAAACATGATTTGGGCGAGGAGAGAGGTTAGTTCTGATTTGCCCGGGATGCGACTGAAGCCTGGAGCAATAAGGCGAACGAGATAGGGAGTAATGAGAATAAAAATGGCAATGACTATGGTCAAAATTAAGGTGAAGCCATTGATGACCAGGTTAGCCAGCCGGAAGGCTTCTTTTTTCCCCTTTTTTAACAGTTGTTCCGTAAAAACAGGCACAAAAGCAGCTGACAGGGCGCCTTCAGCAAAAAGGTCTCGGAGCAAGTTGGGCAGTCTGAAAGCGGCGACAAAGGCATCGGTAGCAGTGCCGGCCCCGAAGAGATAAGCAAAGGTTTGTTCCCGGAGCAAACCAAAAAGGCGGGAAGCAAAGGTGGCTGAGCCGACAACGAAGGACGATCGGGCAATACTTGACCGGGATTCCATCTGGCTTTCTATAACATATATCAGCTTTTTCCTCAAACCTTAAAGGCCAGAACTCTTGTTGTCCGGGCCAAATCAAATAAACCTGGTAATTTAAAAAGCCAAGTTTTTAATATGTTCAAGGGAATTGAGGAATTCCTGTTCTCGATTAAGGAGCTAACCAGAATTCTAAATTGGGAAATGAGCTTATGAATTATTTCCTGAGGGTCGCGAACCTAATTCGATGCAGGAAAAGTAATAAATAAAAGCTTCAAGACAATCTTCTTTTCTCAGTCGTGATCCTAATTTGATGCAGGAAAAGGAGGGAGCGAAAACAGCCGGCAAAAATGATGTTTAAATCATGAAATAGTGAATCAGCGCTTTGAGCTACTCCCAAGCTTTTAACTTCTATAGACAAGATTTATACCGTTCGCGATTATTTCTTAATTCGGCCGGTCCTCAGTAGAGAATGAGCTAATTTTCAGGTCTGGCCTGAGCTTTAGAACCCCGGGCTTATCGAGAGCTTCAGTCGTCTCAAACAAAGTTGAGCAAGAAGCTAATAACTCAAAAAAAGATAGTTTAGAGATATTTTCTTTTGATTGATGCTTTTGAAAAGTTTCATAAAAAACGAGAACCGACTGCTTTTTTGCGTCATTGAGGGAAAATTCAAATTAAAAAAGTAACCCTGGCGATGGCTTTCATCACTCCCTTTATAATAGGCTGAAAATGTTTAATGTCGAGAAAGAAGGGCGAAACCCAGCCGAATAACGAGAGGCAGACTGCATTCTTCTTTCCAGATAGTGCGGTAAGGTTTTTGACCTGAAACAATGTGGAATAAAGCTCTCTTCAAAGCCGGCTCTTTTTCAGCCTCGATCAGGATGTTATCAATTAAACCCAACCTGGTAAAAATAATTGTCAACCAGCGAAGGCGTCGACCATAGGGAAGATCAGCGATGAGGTCAGCACATTTTGAACGGTAATCGTTTAACATTTTTTCAGTGAGGCCATGACGGGCTAAAGCTTCAGCTGCCCTCACTCCCGTGAGGATCGCCGAATTAATTCCTTTGCCTTTAAAAGGTCGATTAAGTCCGGACGCATCACCGATCATGATTATTCGAGGAAGAAGAAAGTGTCGGGCCGGCCCTGTCGGGAATCTCCCCTTGTAATAGGATAGAGAGGCCAGAAGTTGAGCGCTTATTTCCGGCAACACTTTTTTTACCGCTGGTAATCTCAAAAAGCGGTCCATGGCTATTGCCTCGACCTCTTTGCCAGCTATGTTAATACTAAGGTGATTGCCTTTTGGCGTAATCGCCCCGAATTCGACCGGTCGGAGAGAAGAAAGCAAAAAGGCATGAAGATACTGGCCAAAAGAAGCCATGACCTGCTCCCCTGGATGAATTTTGGTTACGATGGAAGAGAGACAATCTGGAGCCCGATAGGGAGTCAATCGCTCCATGACTCTAATCATACCTTCGTCCAGACCGAAGGCACCAACTACCAGATCTGCCTTGAGATTATTGCTTTCGCTATAAACCATTACTCCGTCATTTAGAAGGTCCAAATCAATCACCCTGGCTCTGATAATGCTGACACCTTCTTCCTTTGCTTTTTCAAAAAGGTAGCTGTCGAATTCAACCCGGCGGCAGGCGTAGGAGGGTTCGTGATGGCCATCAAGACGAAGGGTCGTTCTTTCAGTATGAAGATAATAGCCAAGCAGGCATTTTTGAACTAAAGCCCAGGGGAAGGGAAGGCAAGTTCTTTTTCCATTATCTCAGGTAGAGGTGGGGAAAGAACTCCCAGGCATTGATTATAATGACTCTTTTTTTCTAAGGGCTTCCCTTCATAAAGAAAAATTCGGGGAGGTTGAGGCTGATGACGAACTAATCGTCTTAATTTAATCGCAAAAGAAGTTCCCGCTGGCCCCCCTCCGATAACAACAATTGTTTTATTGCTGAGAGAAGTGGTTTCTTTAATCTCTAAAGATTTGACTGAATAGAGGGAAGTCGGGCTAAGAGCGGCTGCTTTGTCAAAGGCAGATGATATCTCACCGGATGTTGAATTTAAATTATTATTCATCATGACTTTAGAAGAAGAAAGAAAGAGGTCCTGACGGCTGACCTCAGTTTTATTTGAATCTTCTGGCTGAGATATTTTATGGCTCTCATGAGGTGCCGCAAGGCCGGAATGGGAAATTTCATTTTTTCTTTTTTTGCATATTTCGATTATCGAAAATTTTAAAATTTCCCATAATAAACGTGGCTGAAGGCATGCTCTGAAAATTTGCCGATAGGGTTTTTCACCGGTGAAGATATCCCAGAGGATTTCTTTTAATTGCCGGCTGAGGAAAGATTCACACGTCTTTCTGATGAGAGATAGGTTGAATTTAGTTAAAGGGGGGAAAGAAGCAATCAGGTCATTACAGCGAAAGAGAATCCGGCCGTAGAAGTTATCTTTAATTATGAATTTTTCAGCCCGATGATAATAGATTTTATTGGAGTTCTTTCTAGAATAATTTTCGAAGATAGCTTGAGCGGCCAGTCTGGCGGAGAGGAAAGCCGATTCCAGGCCATTCTTGTAATAGCGGCAAAAAGCGGCGTCGCCGACTAAAAGAAAGCGCGGGTTTTTGGGTGGCCGACAGGAAGAAATAACAATGCGGGGATAACAGAAACAGGTTGGCTTAGAGGGGGGAAAACGTTTCTTTATCTCTGGCAATTCGTAAAATTGCTGAAGAATATCTGGAGAAATATCTTTCCAGCCAATTATAGTTAGCGTCGTAAATTGACCTTTAGGAATTAGGGTGGCGTAGCGAATGAGTCGATGCCGGGGAAAAAAGATATGGATATCATGGCCGATGATTTCCTCTCTGATATCACCTGGGAATTTTAATTCAGCCTGGAAGGTAAGCCGGGTGGCTGGCGGCACATAGCCAAGTCCAAAATGTTGAAGCTTCTGGCCCAGGTTAGTATTAACTCCAAAGGCACCAATAAGCCAGTCAACCTCTTCCTCGGCCAGAGAAGTGGGAGAACTTCCATAAAGAACAATAATGGGATCCCCATCTTTTTCAGGGAAGCGAAGAGACTGGACAGGAAATGGGATTACTCTGGCCCCCATATCCTGAGCCCAGTTCAGGAGAAAATCATCAAAGCTGACAATATCTGGAAACCGGGTATAACGGGGGCCATTGCCTCGAAAAACAGTGGCCACCTTTCCCTGCCGTCCAGGAGGGGACTCAAGACGAATTGATTCATCCTGGATGTGGAGTCTATAGCCCTCAACCCAGCTCATAATCCTTTTAGCTGGCAGGAAAATGCCTTCTTCTTTCAGCCGCAGTTGAAGACTTCGCGAGATAACCCCGGCGCAAAGATTACAGCCTTGGGGTCCGCTTTTTTGAAAACTCTTACCATCGAAAATAATCAGGCTGACCGGAATCTGAAGGCGAGAGGACCAGCGGCTGGCAAAGTGAGCAAAAAAGGAACCAGCTGGCCCGCCGCCAATTATGCCCAGCCTCCAGGGCGAACCTGCTTCCCCTCTGACCATGCTTAAATTATACTATATCTATAAATTTTATAGAAATAGTAAAATAGCAGGATTTTTCGCTTTTATTTTTTAATTTTAGGCCTTTCCGTGTTTTTAATGAGTGGACATGAAGAATTATCAATCTCCGAAAGCCTTTACAAAATCCGAAGATAAATCCTTAAAGGCGAGTCGGAGACATATACTGTGCATCTTAGGAATATTTCTCTAATCGTTCTCCGCAAAGATGAACTGGTCCGGATTAAATCCGCTGTTGATGTTGAGTGCCGTGAAATCTATCATCTTTAGCCACAAAAAGGCTGAAGGACCTAATTTCTCTTTTTTCTCCTGTCTCCGCTCTTCGGCCGAAAGTGGGGCGACCAAAAATCTTTAGGTTTATCAGATTATGGCCAGAACTAAGATTTTTAGCGAGGTTCGCAGAGGCAAATTTGTTTTAAAAACAGGAAATATAGATGATCAAGGCGGCCACAAGCTTGCTTAAGACTTCAAGAAAAATCATCTCCATTCCAACCCTTAAAAATGCTAAAATAGGGCTCTATCAAATCTAATCTAATTTTAAAGTTTACGGAAGTCCACTCTCAAGATTTAAACTAACAACCCTTCTTTCTTTAAATAGAAAATTTTTTTCAGGCAAAAAGGCTAAGGTAAGGTTTTATAAAGTTCGTCTATTCTGCCCGGGTTTATTCAGGTAAAAAATCTAAACCTGCAGGATAAAGAGATGCTTCAGCTTGTTAATTCTTAAGGATGAGCCTCGATGGATGGGCCATTCTTAAAACATTTTTATAAGGTGTTGTTCTTTCAGAGCTCTTTAATATTATCTATCCGGTCTTCTGGCACAGGAAAGATCTCTTAGTATGCATAAAAAGAAAAGGTTCCTTAGAATTCCAGCCTGATCTCATTAAAAGGATGGGCTCAGAATAAATTGCCTAATAGTTTTCAACTTAAGTTTATGTCTGTAAATTTTGCTTGTCTAAAAATTTCTCTTTCTTTTTTTAAAAGAAATACAACCGGGATGAGCGGGAGAAATCACTACCCTTAAAAGGGGAACCTATGGTGAATTTGACAGCAGCCCAGAAATTGAGGGAAAATATATTTGTTTAATTCGGAAGAAGGAGATGACTATGAAAAAATTAAGTCGAGGCTCTTTGACGGGACTCGCTCTTCTGATTTTTATCCTGATAGTTAATCTTTCAGGGCAAAAAAAGGTCATCGAGGCTATCTGGGCGTCCGAGCCGATCAATATTGACGGTAATAACAATGATTGGACGGAGGTCGCTTTAAATACGGAGAAAAATATGGCCGTTGACTATGCTTTCCGTCATGATGGCCAGAACCTCTATATTTTATTCATTTTTAATGACCCCAAATTCCTGAGCACGATTAATGACACTGGCCTGACGATTTATTTTTCTCCGGCTACGAAGAAGAGTAAAGATTTTGGTCTGAAATTCACCCGCAAGAATGTTACGGGGGAGGAACTGATTGCTCTCATGGAAAAACAGAAAACAGAGCTCACAGAGGAGCAGAAGGCCAAGCTACGAGAAAATCCGAAAGCTCGTTACCTTTTCTATGAGGCCATGGTGGTTGGCAAGAAAGGCGAAATCTATCCACCCCATAATCAGGAGGGAGTGGCGCCACCAGTTTTTAGAGTAGGTCGTAGTGGCAAAAGTGTCATTTATGAATTCCGGGTTCCTCTGGCTCCCCAGAGCACTTATATTGCCGGAATTGGCTTTCAACCCGGGCAAGACCTCAGAGTCGGTTTTGAATGGGGCGGAATGACTCAGGAAATGCGGAAAGCCATGATGGCCAGATTGGCTGAGCAGGGAACTCAGGCCAGAGCAACCGAAACCTCTCTTGAAAGGACGCTTAGCAGCGATGAAGATGAAAGCGGTGGTTTGATGATGGGTGGTGGCGGCGGCGTACCTCTACGTTCAACGCCTAAAAAATACTCCTTCTGGGTCGATCTGAAAATTTCCCAGAACCAGCAATAAACGGGTCTGAAAAGGTAAACCCCGGAGATTAAAAGCGAAAAGATTATTCCTCAGCTTAATTTAATTACCTTGCCTTTAAGAGAAAGATTAATCAAAAACGTGCAGATGTCAATTTTCAGGTTTTTATCTTATTTGATTCTTTGATTCAGATTTATATTGCTGGTTAAACCCTGATTAAAAAATCTGATGAGAGAACTTAACAATTTGATAGTTATTTGCAATTCAAATCCAGCAGGGCCTTTTGCAGGTAAATAATTTATTATGCTCCTCAGGCCTTTGTTTCACTTAAAAAGAATCATTTAAAAAGAGGAGGGTGAAATTTTAAAGGCACCATAAAGAGACTTAAAGATCAGAAGATAGGTTTATTCTCAGCCTTTCCTCTAAAGTGGCGAAAGCAGTTTCCATTTTTTCATCAGATATAAAGTTATTTAAAACGGAAAAAGCTAAAGATACGGCATAAAAAGTTCTGGAAGTTCCTGTTTTTCAAGAATGGCCTGCCCAGGAAGCCAGAAAAGCTCCTGTAAAAGCAACAACCAGGGCTAGAAAGCGCAGCCAGGTTAATTTTTCTTTAAGAAAAACGACAGCAAGAATAAAAATAAAAATTGTGCTCAGTTGATTGAGGGGAGCGGCGATGGAAGCGGCCGTAAATTTCATGCCAGCTACCCAGGCAATAATTCCTCCATAGGCACCGATAAGAGAGGCGGCCACCATTACCCCCCAGTTAGAAGCCAGAGTCAGGGGTTGAAGAATTTCTCTTCTGGTCCGGAAGAAAGGCAAAGCGATCCAGAGAAAAAAGGCGCCCGAAACCATCCTGACCGCGGCTGCCCAGAAAATGGAAAGTTTCATCAGCAAAGGCTTGATCATGACGATGCCTAGGGCCATGAAGGCCATGGAGAGGGCCCCGGCCAGAATTCCGGTGAAGAGTTGTTTTTTCCTTTGCTCTTCGTTTCCCGGCCGGCTGATGGCCATGACAGCTATAAGAATCAGGCTGACCCCTATGAGCTGTCTTGTTTTCATTCTTTCCCCGAGGAAAATCATGGAGAGAGCAATGACAAAGGGACTGTAAAGACATTCGACGATAGCCGTAAAGCTCGCCCCGATTTTATTCAGACAGACGAAGAAGAGGGTATCGGAAAGGGCAATACCGAAAAGGCCGCTGAGGATGAGAAGAAACATAGTTCTCGAATTTTCCAGGCCGGTTGAAGGAGCTACGAAGAAGGCAGTTAATAAAAGGAGGAACCCGGCCAGGCTACTTTTGAAAAGATTAAGAGCCAGCGGGGAAACTTTTCGGCCACTTACCCGGAATAGAATTACAGCTGCTGCCCAGGCCAGAGCAGAGATAACGGAAAAAACTTCACCCTGATAAGGAAAGCTCATGTCTTTAAAATCAGGCGGCTGATCATAAGCGACCTGAGGCCAAAATTAATAAAAAGCAGAATTAAATAGTCTTTAGCTATATCAGAATGGTTGCTAACTGGTCAAGGATTTTACGCATCTGGGATTGATTGGAGGCTCAGAAAAAGTTTCCTTTTTCGCCTTTATTTCTTTCCTTTAACTTTTTTCCTTTCGAGAAGATCACACTCAATGAAGGTCTTTTCTTCAGGATTAAAACGAAATGTTCTCAGTTCAAAGGGTTTAAGCTTGATTCTTTTTTTGACTCCGAAAAGAGGTAAATGAATAACCGTTTCGCGATTCATCCCGGTTGGTTCGAAAACTCTAATAATAAGATCTTTCCCACTTTCGCTCTTCTTGACTGCTGGAGCGATGGTAACTGGATCTTCAAGTACTAACAAAGGTTTAACTTTTTTCCCTATTCCGGGAGGAAAATGGGGCAAAGCCATGGGCCTTTCATGATGCATCAGGGCTTCTCTTTCAACCAGAGCCAGCCTTTCCTCGACCGGGCCTGCCTTTATCCAGAAGCGGAAAAGCCTCTCTCCCTGGTCATGCCGAGGAATAAAGCGATCCTGGGCCAGCATCGGTCGATCAGGTACAGGATCGGCAGCGTAGGCTGGAGAGCGGAGCAGGGATAGACGAATCTCACCAGCGCGGCAATCGGAGCCATAAAGACCATCATTGATACAGGTCAAGGCCAGATCCTGGTGTCTGGAGATAAGGGCGACCCACCTCTGACTGACAGTTTCCCGGCCATCAACAGGAAGTTCTTCGACGCCATAAACTGTCTGCCCGAGATACCAGGCTTCATGAAAGGTGGTGGGCAGGCTCAGCTTGAGCATTCGATCCTTTTCCTGCCAGTAAACCAGGACTTCTATTTCTATCTCTGTTCCTTTCTTGGGTAATTTATAGCGAAGCAGAAGGAGTGAAAGATTGTAGCCCAGAACACTTTCAATTATGGTTCTTACCGGTCCATCTTCAATGACCCTGACCGGGCTCAATGGCGCTGAAAGCCCCTGACGAAGCCAGGCATGGCTTTCAGCCGGAAGTAGCTCAAAACGACCGGTTATTTCCCGGAAACTTCTCACGGTCATTCCCCAGGGATCAGCATTATCCATCATGACTAAAGGCTCAAAGGCTCCTGGCTCAAAGATTTCCTGCCCCCTGATTTTCAGGGAATCGATTAAGCCAGTAGAACAGTTGATGGTCGCCTCAATATCGGGGGAATGAAAATGAAAAAAACCATTTTCTTCTCTGAGTTCCTTCTGGGGTCTCTCTTCTTTTTTCTCAAGATAACAGGAAAAACGATGCATTTCTCCAGGCCTTAAACTGGCTTCAAAAACAATTTTCTTGCGCCACTCGACATTCAGGTTGCTTTCCTCTTTTTCGAGCTGACAGACAACAGGCTGGCCATCAATTTCCAGCCGGGGCCACCAGAAGCCGCCTTCCCAGTTCATTTCGTGGGGTTGAAATTCGACTTCGACCAGCGTTGTTACAGGGAAAGGATGGGGATTGAAAACTAAAATGGGGATTTCGCCTGATTTAGCTTCGACCTGGGCTGAGGCGGTCAGGAAAAAAATCCTGGCTTTAAGGCGGGCCAGGATTTCCAGACCATGGTTTATGGTTCTGAGGGCATCCTCTTCAGCCGATTTGACGGCTGAACCGGGCAGAATGTCATGGAATTGGACGAAAAGAAGATCGCGGCGGGCCTGCCGCAGCTCTTCTTCAGGATAGGGTATCAGACCCTGAAAGCAGGCTGCTGTGGCCATTTTTTCCGTAAGAAAATATTCGCTTTCAAGCTGCCGATAGCCTTTTTTAACCCGGCTCATGGAAGTATAACAACCAACAGCCCAGGGATTCAGGTCTTTCAACCAGCGGGGCAGAGATTTTTTCTGACGTTTTAAATCCCTAAAGAAAGCTTCAGGAGTTGAGTGCTTGATTTCATAGTCTTTTCTTTCCTGGGCCAATTTTCGAAGTTCTTCCAGATCAAATCTGGAAGGCCCACCGCCATGATTGCCCACACCCCAGAGAAGCAGGCTCAGGTTTTTGTCGGGATTTGATTTTATCCAGTCCTCTACTTTTTCCCTGGCCTGACCAAGACGGGAATTATAATGAGCTGAGGCCCGAGCTGCCATTATTTCTGAACCATCAAAGCCCACCCAGATGAATTCTTCTGCTGGTAAAGAGAGATCAACCGGAGATGGCCGACAAAAGATGTAAGAATCATAACCGCTTTTGGCCAGAATCTGAACGAGCCCGCGGCTATGACCGAAGGAATCAAAATTAATGGCGGTTCTTGGTTCAACCCCGAAATATTTCCGGAAAAATTCACGTCCCCAGAGAATCTGGCGAACTAGAGCTTCACCTGAGGGTAAATTTACGTCAGGCTGGAGGAACCAGCCACCCATAATATGCCATCTTCGAGCTGCCACCAGTTTTTGAATTTGGCTAAAAAGCTCTGGCTCATATTCCTGAATCCACTCATAAAGAAGAGCTTCATTGTGATTAAAAATAAAATCAGGATAGGCTGATACGAGCCTGGCCGCCTCTCTGAAAGTCGACATGGCTTCCGCGGCTCCCTCTTGCCAGCGCCAGAGCCAGACAGGGTCGAGATGGGCATTGGCCACAAGATGAATCTTTTTCTTAGGCATACCTTTACTCCCCTGATAAAATTAAAAAATTCTTTCCATTTTTTAATAAAAATCTGGAAACCTTAATTTTCTCTAAAAAATTTTTAACTGGCAATATCTTCTCGGCTGCTCCTTAAAAAGAGCCGTTTCTTCAGGAATTTTATGTCGTTAATAATTTGTTAAAATTTATACCTCGACCAGCTCTCCTAAAAGGGCAAACGGGCGTTTTAAAAGTTACAATCTGGAGCCTTTTAAAAAGATAGAATGAGAAAAAATCTATTTCCATTTCAGCCTCGATTTTTATTTTGTTTTAATCCTATTAGCTATTGATGTTAAAAGAAATGCCGCCGATAAAGGCCTGATAAAATACTAATCTTTTTCCCGAAGAGCCTATTTTCTTTCGGCAGATTCAATTTAAAGAGGAGGCTGGCTGAATTATTAACGTTCACTCAGTTTAGCTTCTGGATGGAAATCAATTCCCTGGCAAATTTTAAGATCAGCCATCAATCAGAATTTTTTACTTGATTAAGACTGGATTTATCAAAAAAGAGGGGTAAAAGAGAGGTTTAACCGTAAACTAAAATAATTGACCAGGCGGACATAAGACTTTTATTAGCCTTATTTTTGGATTTGACAGGGAAAAATAGGACCTCACATTCTCGGCGTTGTTGGGGCCTCACTTTCCTTTTCTTCTTCCAGTTCACTTTCCAGACCGAGCAGTTTGGCTGCACCTTCATAGATCATGCGGAAAGACTTTTTGGACTCCTGCAACTCAGCTAATCTTTCTCTGACCTTCTGGAGCTCTCTTTCTATATGAGCATCAATTTCTTCAAGCATTTTCTTGGCTTCCATCATGGTTCGGCGATACAATTCTTCTTGCTCTTTGGTCAAAGGCATGATTTTTCTCCTTTCGTCATCCAGTTTCGACTATTTTCATTATTGCCTAAGCCGGAAGCGAGTTTCAATAGGTTTCCAGACCTTAACTTTAACCCCATTTTTTACGGCCGGGGAAAACTTCCATTGACGGATAGCGGCCAGGGCAGCCTGTTCTAAAGGCGCCCCATTTTTAATTCCCCGCAGAATTTCAGCCCGGAGAACATCACCATTTTCAGAGATAAGGGCATTAACCACGACTGTGCCTTCGAGGCCCATCTGTTTGGCCAGCTCCGGATATTTAGGCTCAACTATTTTGATTGGTCGCGGTTGAATATCCACCTCTTCTAAGGGCAAAAGGTCGCCTTCTTTAATCTGCCGGGTTGAAGGCTCAGGCTGAGAGGCAGGTTTTGTTTCTGGTTGAGCTTCAGCCTTTTCCTTTTCTGGAGGGTTCTGATTTTCAACCTTGACGGGAGGCGTGGCTGGGGGTAAAGCCAGGGAAGCCGGGCCTGATTCAGCTACCAGAACAGGAGGTTCTTCGACCGGTGGTTCTTCTTTGGTTACAGGAAGGATGGAAGCCAGGCGGCTGTCGAGTTTTGGCGCCACTTCTTTGGCTTTCGGCGGCTTGCTGATTATTTCCTGTTCTTCCAGTCTTGAATGTAGATCCTGGGCTGTTTCAGGAACAACCTTTTCTTCTCTAGCCGCAGATGCTGGCGCCAAAGGCGCTTCTTTCTTTGGTCTGAAAACTAAAAGGCCCAGAAGAGTCAGAGCCACAGCTCCAGCCACACCAAAGAGAATAAAAGAAGATGGCCTCTTTTTCTCTTCCCTCTCTGTTTCTAAATAAGTGGAATATAAAGCTGGTCTGGTTGCCGTTATTCCTGCATCTGCTTTTTCTTCAAGCGGAGAAGGCCTGACCTGCAATTCGGTCGATTTCATCTCTACTGTGGGCGCTATTTTCTTTTCCTGAATGCTCGGAACAGCAAAAGGCTGTTTTTCCCTGTCGATGAAGTTTTCTTTGGCCAGGGGAGAAACAGGCGGTGTCTTAATCTCAGGTGGTCTTTTAATACCCGTTTCTATTGCTGGTTTTTCTGGAGCCTGGACTCGTGTCTCTGATTTTCTGGTATCTTCGAGCTTCGGTTCAGCCTGTCCGGGCTTAATTTCGGGTGAAGGAGCAGCTGTTTTAACCTGAGGTTTGCCAGAGACCTTCAGAAGGTCCCTTTTAAGAAGATCTTCTTTAAGGTCTTCCTTGCCAGTTTTGGCCGGTGCCTTTTTCTTGCCTTCAAAGCCAAGGTCAGCCAGGGTTTTTTCGAGTAGCTTATCCACTTCATCGCTGACAGCAGGTGATTTTTTAACCTTGGTCTCCGTGACCACAGATTGAGGCTGGGCTTTAGATTTGGCGAGGGGAACTTGAACTTTTTCCTTTATTATTGGCGTTATCTCTTCCAGTGACTCCAGCATCAATTCTTCTTCCTCATCTGGCGGCTTTACGGCCGGGCCAAGAACATCCAGGATGGTGCTGGCTAATTCCTCTCGCTGCCAGGGCTTGGTCAGAAAGGCAGCTGCTTTGTAAGTTTGGATGGCCTCGACCCTGTGCCTTGAGTCCTTATATATCCCGGTAATGATGATCACAGGTACCTTGCCCTGTGATTCAATGTAGATTTGCTGGCTCAACTCGAAGCCGCTCATTTTGGGCAGCATGGCCTCCAGGAAAACTATCTGGGGCCTCTCGCTCCGGAATAACTCCAGGGCGGTTAAACCATCTTTAGCGGTTACAATCTCCATGCCCATTTCTTTTAAATAAGAGCTAAGAGTTTCGAGCGAGGCCGAATCAAAGTCAGCAATCAGAGCTCTCAGTCCGAAGGTCCGGCTGCGAAGAGTCGGTAAGACTTGATTTATCGGGGGCATCTCCCTTCTCCCCATATTTGTAATTTAATTGTTATTCCAGGATTCTCCTCCATTATTTTGTTTATCCATTGGTGGGGTCAATCACCCTTTAGGGTGAATTAAAGGAGGAAAATAAGAAATTATCAGGGTTAGGGAAGGGAAATGGCCTTGGGCCGGGCAATGAGTTAAGATATTATCTGGACTTAAAAATGAGGCAGGAAAAAGGCTTAGTTGGCCGGGAGGTTCTTGCAAAAAGTATCCTGAACAAATCTAAAATTTTTGATTATTGCCTAAATCCCTATACAGGTTGCCAGGTAGGCTGTCACTACTGTTATGCCCGATTATTTATTCCCCGTTATAGCGGTCACCACGAACCCTGGGGGACTTTTGTTGATGTTAAAGTTAATGCCGTTGATGTTTTGCGCCGACAGCTGCGCCGGGCTCGCCGGGGGGTAGTCTGGGTATCCTCAGTTTGCGACCCCTACCAGCCGCTGGAGCGCCGCCTTGGCCTGACCAGGCGGCTACTTGAGGTTTTGCTGGAGTTTCAATTTCCAGTTAATATTCAAACCAAAAACGCTCTTGTCCTCCGGGATCTCGACCTTTTTCGCCGTTTTGAAGAAATTGAAATTGGATTTACAATTACTACCGAGAATGAAGCTATTGCCAGACTTTTTGAGCCCGGAGCTTCTTCCGTGGCTGAAAGAATTGAAGCCCTGGGTAAGCTCAAACAGGCCGGTCTCAGAACATTTGCCTTTCTTGGCCCATTACTACCCGGCAACCCGGAACGACTTGTTTCCCTCCTGGAGGGCAAGGCGAATCAGGTTTTTATCGACCGGATGAATTATCTGCCGACCGTCATTAGTTTCTACCGACGACATGGTCTCGAAAAGTATGCTGCCGATAGTTTTTTCTTTGAGCAGCGGGAGAGACTCCTTCGAGCTCTTGAACCCACAGGCATTGAGGTCGAAGTTTTATTTTAAAATTTTAATTTTATTTAGCTTTATCTGGATCCAGGCTCAGAGGAAGAATTTAAAGGCGAACTAGGAATTTATAGATAGACAAGTTGTTATTGGCCTATAATAAATTAAAAGTGAGAAAAATGGTTGGTTTCCAGACCTGGTTTAAGGGAAATTTGACTCTGAAGCTTGAACCTCCCCTTGATCCAGCTTTTCTTCCGGCCAGCCTCTGGAATCGTAGCTTTCGCCTCCAGTTAGCCGGATCAAAATCTGAGGTTTTAAGAATCGCTCTAGAGAGAGAAGGCGGAAGCCTTTCGAGCTACGAGCTGGCTGTTCCTGCTTCCTCAACTGAAGAGTTGAAGGAAGTTAATCTTTTTTATGTTGAAAGAACTATAAAAAATTTGTTATGGATGAAAGGTGGCTGGCGTCTTTATCTGAATGGTCCAGCCGAAATCATTCAGCCCCTGGCCAGAATTTATGCTCGCCAGGGTCAAAGAGCCTTTGATGTGGAGCTGATGTCCCGGGCTTATAGCCGTCCCTTTGAAGTTGTTCTGGTGGCGGATGAAGAGGCTTTTCCCTCCTCCCGGGAGAAAACAAGGCCTCTGGGAGGTCATCTGGATGGATATCGGATAGGCTTTGATCTCGGGGCAAGTGACTGGAAAGTGGCGGCTTTAGCTGAGGGAGAGACCGTTTATACGGCTGAATTTCCCTGGTTGCCCTCTCAGGCCACTGATCCTCGTTATCATTATCATCATCTTCAGGCTGCCCTTAATCTGGCTGCAGCCCATCTGCCACGGGTTGAAGCTATTGGCGGCAGTGCCGCCGGAATTTATGTTAATAATGAACCTCGCGTGGCCTCCCTTTTCCGGGGTATTTCGACGGAACTTTTTGTTCAGGAGATCAGGCCCATCTTCCATCGTTTGAAGAGGGAATGGGCTGTTCCACTCGAGGTGGCCAATGATGGTGAGGTAGCTGCCCTGGCTGGTTCCATGGCCTTCGGCGGACGGAAGCTGCTGGCCATTTCCATGGGCTCCAGTGAAGCTGGTGGCTATGTCAATGATGCCGGATATATTACTGACTGGCTCAATGAGCTGGCTTTTGCTCCCATTGATTATCGGGCCGATGCGCCTGTCGATGAATGGTCAGGAGACGCAGGTTGTGGTGTGCAGTATTTTTCCCAGCAGGCTGTTTTCCGCCTGGCTCAGGCAGCTCATCTGGCCCTGGATGAGAGCCTGACTCCGGCTGAGAAATTGAAGCAAGTTCAGGCCCTTCTGGAAAAGGGGGAGAAGAAAGCCCGATTAATTTTTGAAACCATAGGTATTTATCTGGGCTATGGCGTAGCCCATTATGCTGATTATTATGACCTGGAGCATGTTTTCGTTCTGGGTCGAGTAACTTCTGGTGAGGCCGGACCCATTATCGTGGACATGGCGAAGAAATTACTTCAGCTGGAATTTCCCGCGCTGGCTGAGAGGATTGAATTTCACCTGCCCGATGAAAGATTCAGGCGTCTTGGCCAGGCAGTGGCTGCGGCTACCTTGCCTGTAATTCAGAAAAAGGGCGGGAGAGAATAAGAAAGCGAAATTTTATAGGAAAAAGGAGACAAAGAAGATACAGTCATTCCTGTTCATACCTGCAGATAAAAGAGGTTTAATTTAGATGAAATTCGGGCTAGAAGAATGTCATCAGGGGAGGTAGGAAGATGAAACTGAGACATGAAGGTTCAGAAATTTTTATCCCTGATGGAATTGAGGAAGAAAAAGCCTTCAGCCGGACCACTCATTTAGGCATCGGAGCCCATCCTGATGATCTGGAAATCATGGCCTATGATGGCATTCTGCGATGTTTTAAAAATCCTGGGGCCTGGTTTTTTGGGATTGTGGTGACCGATGGCGCTGGCAGTCCAAGAGATAGCTTTTATAAGAATTATAGCAACGAAGAGATGAAAGTGGTCAGGCGGCAGGAGCAAAAGAAAGCGGCTATTGTGGGTGAATATAGCGGCGTAGCCTTCTTGAATTATGCAAGCTCGGAGGTTAAAGACCCAAAGGTGGTTTCTGTTAGGGAAGATTTAAAGGATTTGCTCCAGGCCATCAGGCCCCGCATAATTTATACCCACAATCTGGCCGATTATCATGATACCCACGTTGCGGTGGCCCTGAGGACGATTCAGGCCTTAAGAGAATTGCCACCGGAGAGTCGACCTGAAAAGCTCTATGGCTGCGAGGTCTGGCGAGACCTTGACTGGCTGATTGATCGGGATAAAGTTAGCTTTGATGTTTCAGCCCATCAGAATCTGGCAACGGCACTGATCAGTGTTTATGATTCCCAGGTAGCTGGCGGTAAAGGTTATGACCTGGCCACGATTGGCCGGCGCCGGGCCCACGCCACCTATTATGCCTCTCATCAGGTTGATGTTTCCACCTCGATGATATTTGCCATGGACCTGACTCCTCTTATTGCCGATGATAGGCTCGATATCGTTGATTATGTTCAGGGATTTATTGATCGCTTCGCCTCTGATGTTCGCCAGCGCCTGCAACAATTGCTTTAATTATTATGGATCATTATTAAAAAATCCTTCCGGTTAAGCTAAACTCGAAAATTAAAGGTTTCAGGCGACCGATAAAAAAACTGTAAATGGCAAGTTCCTCTGAGCAGCAATTTTAAAAAAATTTATTTTATCTTCGGCTCTTTCTCCATTTGGCTGCCTTAATTAACCTCATGGAAAGTAGATTTAGCCGAGCTAAATTTGCCCCGAGCTACCTCGAAAGTTCTTCTTTTACCCGTATTAAATTCGGATAATCCTTAAAAAATTTCATCTAGATCATTAAACAGGGGATCAATCCGACTCATTCTTAAAAATTGCTGTGATTCAGTGTTTTTTATCGTGATATCTGGCCTTCTTTTCGCCTTAATAAGCACCTGTCTCAGAGAAAAATGGAGCTTGATAAAGTCTTATCCTGATTCCTTTTTTCAAAGACCTAATGAGAAAAAATTATCGTTCAAATTCAAATTCATTTAGAACACCCTGAAGTCCTATAATCTATTGATTTTAAAAGAAATGAAGCCGATACAGGTCTGTAAACTTCCCTGATTTTTAGGCAAGAGTTCATCAACTTTGTGCTGGAATTGAATTGAATTCTTTCATTTTCTTTTTCGATTGGAAGCTGAATTTTCGGGCAAAGGCAAACCCATTTTTTCTAGGGCCAGCTCACCTCGATTTAAAGCCGGGGCCTCTTCTGGCTGATAGAGAATGACCCCGCCTCTAACCGGTCTGATAACTATTTTTCCTTCCCTGGCCAGTCTGCTGGTAGCCTGAACCGGGTCGGCACCATTAAAATAAATTTTAAAGGCTTCATTGAAGCCGCTGTAGACGGAGTGAATTCCCTTGAATTCACCCGTCCTCAATTTTTTTATGGCGAGAAGGACGAAATCTTCAACTGAAAGCTGACTCATTATTTTCCTCCCTATTTTTAAAACGACGGTTTCTATCTTTTCTCTCATTTATCTTGCCGCCTCCAAATGAGTTTATAGCTCTTCAAGAGAAAGCAGCGATCTAAATTGAAATTAGTTTCACAGATAGTTTATGATTACCCCCAAGCCAATTTAGATTTGAGCTGGTCATGATGATCAAAGGTTCGTGGTGCGAAAAGCCGATAATGAAAAAAACAAATATATCTTGAAATAATTTAAAAGGAGGTTTTTTATGAAAGCATGGCTGGCTTTCAGGTCATTTTTTTCCTCAAAAAAAATTATTTTTATTCTTAGCCTTTGTTTTTTATTCGTTTTCTTGGCGGCCAGGCTTTATCCTGAAAAGGCCAATTATGAACTGGCTTCGCGCTGGGTTCCGTCCAAGGTAGCCAAACTCGTTTTTGACCTTTCTGTTGAGCCTCACTGGCTGAAGACGAGTGATCGGTTCTGGTATAGCTATGAGACGCCCTCCGGCCGTGCCTGGTATCTGGTTGATCCCATCAGGCGAACGAAGAGACCTCTCTTTGATCATGCCCGCATGGCGGCCATGCTGACCAAAATTCTTCTTACCCCTTATGATGCCCAGCACTTACCTATCAGGACGATTCGTTTTGTTAAAAACGATACGGCCTTTCAATTTGAAGTAGAAGTGCCCCGCGATAACGACATCATGGTTGAAGGGCAGGTCATGTCAGTCAGGGAGCTGGAGAAGCGTTTTCTGGACAAAGAGAAAGAAAAGGAAAAAGAACAGGATACAGAGATGAAGAAGGAGAAGGAGGAGGAGAGGCCGCGGGAACCGGAGGCTAAGACCAGAACCCTAACCTTTGAATATGAGTTAGCCACCGGCAAACTGACTTTGCTCAAGGATTATCAACCCAAACCAAGAAGGCCTCGCTGGGCTTCGGTTTCGCCCGATGAAAAGTGGGTTGTTTTTGCCCGCGGACACAATCTTTTTATGATGGATGCTGATAATTACGCTAAGGCCCTGAAAAAGGCGGATGATAAAACCATTCAGGAAATTCAGCTAACGACAGATGGCGAGGAGCATTATAGCTTTGCCCGGCGATTAACCGATGAAGAAAAGAAGGAATTGCAGAAGCAGGAAAAGGATCGCCAGGATTTTCGTGTTCCGGCCATAACCATTTTCTGGTCCAGGGACTCGAAAAAATTTGCCTGTATTCGCCAGGATGAACGCAAGGTGGGCGATCTCTGGGTTATCAACAGTTTAGCCAATCCAAGGCCAACCCTGGAAACCTATAAATACGGGATGCCCGGGGAAGAAAATCAACCCCAGCCTGAGATATTAATTTTTGATATCGCTTCGAGATCAAGAGTTAAAGTCAAGGCTGAAAAGTTTAAAGATCCAACCTATAACATTTTTACCGCCCCGCGTCGGGCCAGAGATATGGATCGGGAAGAGCCGCCTCCGGCCATGTGGGTGGCCGAGACTTCGGATAAGCTTTATTTCGGCCGGCAAACCAGGGACCTGCATGGCTATGAGGTTTGCCTGGCTGATACTTCTACCGGCGAAGTTAAAGTTCTGATTGAAGAAAGGCTCAATACTTATATTGATTATCAGCCCCTTTATTTAATTGGAAATGGCGGGGAAATGATCTGGTGGTCAGAAAGAGATGGCTGGGGGCACTATTACCTTTATGATGGCGAAGGTAAGCTCAAGAATCAGATCACATCTGGAGAATTTAATTGCCGTGAAATTGAGGGGGTCGATGAAAAGGCCAGGGTTCTTTATTTTCTGGCCTGCGGCCGGGAGAAAGGAGAGGATCCCTATTACACTCATCTTTATCGAATTAATCTGGATGGTTCTGGTTTGAAACTCCTGACCCCGGGTAATTTCAATCATTCCGTGGCTATGGACGATTCCCAGAAGTTCTTTGTGGTTAATTATTCTCGAGTGGACACTGCCCCCAAATCCGATTTGATGGACGTCAACGGGGAGCGCTTGCTGGAGCTTGAAACAACCGATGTTTCGGCTTTGCTCGAAGCCGGTTTCAAATTTCCCGAAACCTTCAAGGTTAAAGCCGCTGATGGTATCACTGATCTTTATGGAGTCATGTATAAGCCTTTTGATTTTGATCCCGGCAAAAAATATCCCATAATTGCCTATGTTTATCCAGGTCCGCAGACAGAAAGTGTCTCCAAAACCTTTTCCCCCAGAAATCAGAATATTGCCTTAGCCCAGATGGGCTTTATTGTTATTGAAGTAGGAAATCGAGGCGGCAGCCCCATGCGTTCGAAATGGTATCATAATTATGGTTATGGCAATCTTCGCGATTACGGCCTGGCGGATAAAAAATACGCCATCGAACAGCTAGCAGCGCGTTATCCCTTTATTGACATCAACCGGGTCGGCATTTATGGCCACTCTGGTGGCGGTTTTATGACCGCGGCGGCCATGCTGGTTTATCCTGACTTTTTCAAGGTCGGAGTAGCCTCTTCCGGGAATCATGAAAATAATATCTATAATCGCTGGTGGAGCGAGAAACATCACGGGGTTAAAGAAGTTGTCGATAAAGACGGCAAAATCAGGTTTGAATACAGCATCGAAAAGAATTCGGAAATTGCTAAAAATCTCAAAGGTCATCTTCTGCTGGCGACAGGTGATATGGACAATAATGTTCATCCTGCTAATACGCTGAGACTGGCCGCAGCTTTGATTAAAGCTGGTAAGCGCTTTGATTTCTTTATTTTTCCAGGTCAGCGCCATGGCTTCGGCGAGATGAACGATTACTGGTTCTGGATAAGAGCTGATTATTTTGCCAAACACCTGCTGGATGATTTTTCGCAGACAGTTGACCTAGTGGAACTCCAGAGAGAATGGGAGCAAAGCGGCGAGAAAAGATCTCGCTAAAATTTTCAGTCACCTAAAATTCTCAGAATTTTCAGACACAAGTTTTTTGTTGGTTTGGAAACATAGAATTCTCAGACACAGACTCTCGGTTAATTTAACCCTTATTAAAAGAGCAGGACTCCATTGTTTTTCTTGTTTTTATGGTGGCTGGCCTGATGAAAGCGGGAATAAGATGGATGAAGCTCAAAGGTGACTATAGCAGGAGGACTTGAAACTGGCGGATCGAATCAGAATGAGATAAACAGGCGAAACCCCAGAAGATAATAGCGCCAGCCGGTGGCAGTGGCCAGGGAGAAGTTGCCGCCCTCAGCCTTTATTTCCAGGAGAAAGTTCCGGCTTATTATCCAGCCAAGGCTGACACTGCCGCCGCCAATCCAGTTGGTTATTCTCTGTTCGTAACGACGATAACTCTGGTAGCCGGCGTAGGGCTCGAAATAAAGGTAAAATCTTAAAGATTCAGCATAGAAAGTAGTAAAAATCTGATGGCTTAAATAAACATCCGGGTCAAAATAGCCACTAAAAGTCTGACATTTAAAATTTAAATAGCGGGTTCGATAACCGAAATTAAAAGAGGGTTGATAAAGGTGGAGTCGATAAATCAGAGCTAATTGAAATCCGTGGGAATAATTATTATCAGAATAATCGCGCCGGGTAAAATCACTCCAGAAAGTAAATCTGTCTGTTATTTTTTGTGACAGGTATAAATTGAAATTGATATAACGGATTTCATTCCTCATCAGCTGAGCCGTCTCGGTGAAACCCTGCCTGGAAAGACTGAAGCCGGCTCTTGTCGCTGAGGTTATTATATCAGCTTTCAGATTCCAGGTTAAAAAATTTTTAATCGGGCCATTTCTGAGCTGAAGAAAACCAGCCCCGACTCCAAGTCCCAGAAACTCCCTTGGTCTTAAATAAGTTTTTAAAGAGAAATCCTCCGATTTAACCTGTCTCCTTTTATCCCCAGCCTGCCGATGCTGAAAATTAAAATCAAATCTCCAGTTAGAAAGCCAGAAGGTGAAATTGAGGGGGTAAAAATAGGATTCATTTTCGTCTTCATCGGCATAATAAAAAGCCTGGCCATCAAAAGAATGGTCAATTTCCCTGGCCAGAGCTATGGCCAGTCTTTCCCTTTCTTTCTCCTCGTAAGCATAACGGGGTCTCAGGAGCTTAAAATGATTAATAGCTTGCTTTCTCTGGCCAAGGTAAAGGTAGGTATAGATGAGGCCAAGTCGGGCCTCAAAGTTTTCTTCTTTTCCAAGCAGTCTTTGATAGAGAGATTTCGCTTTTTCCAGTTCTCCCCGCCATCGTCTGAGGTTGGCCTTGATAAGAAGAGCTTCCTGATTTTGAGGATGAAACAAGAGAATCATATTTACCTCTCTCAGGGCTTTCTCGTAGCGGCCCATCCAGGAAAGAATTCTGGCCAAATGTAATCTGGCTTTTAAATTGGCTGGCTGTTGAGCCAGAACAAATTTGAGTTCCTCTGCGGCTGTTTTCAATTTTCCACCCCAGGAGATATATGTAGCCAGCTCGGTTCTTTCTTCAGGGGAGAAGGAGTCTCGGGCAAGGGAAAGAGCCATAATATAGGCCTTAGCTGCTTCTTTATAATTATCCCGGGAAACAAACTGGTCCCCTCGCTGTTTATAAAGCTGAGCTAATTGCTCCTTTTCTTTTTTGTCCTGAGATGCTCCAGTCATCTGAGCTTCAAGCAGGCAAGGCAGGTTAAGTATAATTAGAAAAGTAAGAATCAGGGCAGTGGAGGTTAAATTTTTTGCAGGATGGAAAGGTCTTCGCCAGAGGTTAAAAATTGTTTTCATTGCTCTTTTTTTCCACATATTCCCATCTTCTTTTCCCGAATAAGAAACGAAGCAGAGCCTGAAATCTCCAGAAAGAATTAAGCTGACGGTAGCCGCAATTTTCCAGGGCTCCGAAGAGTAATAGCTTGAACAGATGTTTCCACCTGGGATAACGCTTATAGGTGAGTTCTTCCAGAAAGACGCTGAATGTGGAAAGGAAAATTCCATAGGCCATGGCCAGAATCAAAAAGAGGATAAAGAACTTCAAGGAAAGGAGACCAAATAAATAGGATAAAGGAACCACTATGTAGCCCATTAATTCCACCACCGGCCCCAGGGTTTCAAAGAAAAGATAATAGGGCATGATAAACAGGCCAAGATGCCCGTACCTTGGGTTGAAGAGCATCTGACGGTGTTTAAGAAGGCTCTGGATTAGACCCATCTGCCATCTCCTTCTCTGCCGGGCAAGCATTTTGAAGGTTTCGGGAACTTCGGACCAGCAGATGGGATCAGAAATGAATTTGATCCGGTAGCGTTTTTTATTTTCTTTGAAAGAGCGATGCAATTTTAAAATCAATTCCATATCTTCAGAGAGCTGGCGGGCGTCATAGCCACCGATCTCCATAACGGCGGCTCGATTGAAGAGAGAAAAGGTGCCAGAAAGGATGAGAATGGAGTTGGCCATATCCCAGCCAACGCGGCCAAAAAGAAAGGCCCTCAAATATTCCACAACCTGGAAAAGAGCCAGAGCCTTTCGGGGTAAATCTATTTCTACTGTCCTTGTATCCTTAAGCTTGAGACCATTCAGGACTCTGACCACACCACCGCAGGCGACAACAGGAGTAACACTTTCAGTGACATAGGCCATGAGGCGGAGCAAAGCATCTGTCTCAAGAATGGAATCAGCATCAACAGTACAGAAATAGGGCGAGCGAGAAATATTCAAGCCACAGTTGAGAGAGTCAGCCTTGCCGCTTTTAATTTTATCAATAACCAGCAAGTTTGGTAATTCAGGATTATAATAAAATCCCTTAACAGGTGCAGTTTTAAGGAATCTTCTATAGACATAATCTATTTTCTTCAATTTATAATAATCAATCAGCTTCTCCAGAGTTCCATCCCTGGAGCCATCATTGATGACCAGAACTTCAAAACAGGGATAGGCCAGGGCCAGAGCCGAGTTGACCGTGCGCAGAATGATCTCCTTTTCATTATAGGCCGGAATAAGAATAGACACAGGCGGAGTCTCAGGTGAAAACAGAAGTTCCTTGAAAGCAGAATATTTTATTCTTTTTATATGCCGGGTCACCGCCACCAGAGAAGAAATGAGTAGGATAGTATAAATAAAATTTATGATTGCATAATATATGCCCACAAAATAATTAAAACCCAAAACCAGAATTATGAGAATATTTTTCATTTAAGCGACCCGCTTTCCAGAATAGCCTTAATTTCTTCCTTTATCTTTTCATCAGAACCGTCTTTTAGATACTCAAGAAGAGGTGTAGAAAAATTGAGAGCGTGCATTTTGACCAGAATTTCTTTCGATTTTTTATATTCTTCTCCATTTTCGGCCCTGAGATTTTCGAGGAGCTGGTTGACAAAACCAGTTTTTTCAATTTCATCACAAATAGTCTCCTGGACATAGTGATCGTCATAAAGCAGAGCCTCAAGGAAAATATCCAGGGAAGAAGAGCCCAGCCGGGCCAGGGCCTTGGCCGCCTCGTCCCTTACCTGCCAGTGATTATCAAAGAGAGAAGAGGCTAGGGCATATTGAATTTTATTGCTCCTAATTTGCTGAAGGACCCTCAGGGCGTAAAGACGGACAAACCAGACTGGATCCCTGAGAAGAGAAATTATTTTTTCCGTCTCACCCAAATCAAGCATGTGGGCAAAAGCTTCCAGCACCTTGAGGCTTTTGCCCCTGACTTCTGGATTTTCATGGGCAAGATAATTTAAAGCTACGGGCCAGGCCTTTTCGTTTTTAAGATGACTCAGAATATCCAGGACGATGGCTATGATCTTAGGATTGTCAGTTCTGGTTAAATAATCGAGCAAAAGGGGGACAACCTCCTGCCCATATTTCAAAATAGCATTTTCAGCGGCCTTCCTGGTTATCAGCCATTTTTCATAAATTAAAGGAAGATGGTCAAGAATGGTTTCAAGACTTTGGGAAGTACCGATGTTAGCTAAGGCTTTTATGGCCACATTGATTATTTCAGGATCATTACTTCTGAGCACGCCGGCTATCTTTTCGATTGAAGCGGTACTTTTCATTCTCCCGAGTTTATCTAAAGCTATGGCTTTGATGAGACGATTTCTCTTCCTGAGTTTATTTTCATAATATTCTACATAACCAAGCCGTTTAAATAATTCTCTTATTTCCGGCTCATATTTTTTCTTTTCCATTAATTTGAAAAGAACATCTTCCATTGCCTGAAATTTAAGTGAACCTGGAGGGAAGCTCAATTGTTTAATGGCTTCATCTCCAATTCTTCCTGAATAAATGATGTCCTTCAGTTTTTCCTGATAATACCTTCTTAATTTATCTAATTGCCTGAATCGCCTGGCTCGAAGAATTCTCCTGATTACTGAGGCCAGAACAAAGGCGACTATGGCCAGGATAATAAAAGCGGTAATTAAAATTAAAATTATGTCCAAAGTGAGGAGATTTGTTCTTTCGAGGGGGAAAATCGTCTTAAAATCTAAAATTTTAGACTTAATCATCGAGCTATCTTTGGCCTTAATTTATTGATTCCAATGAAGACAGCTCGCTCATAGTACTCTCCGCCTCGATGGCTGGCCTTAGCTTTATGCGGTTCCTTTATCAGCCAAAATAATCTTTCCTAAGCCCCCTTATAATAACATATAAATAATTATATAAATTAATTTTCAAAAAAAAATCAAGGATGATTAAGCCCATCCTTAAAAATTGTGGTAATTTCAGCTATTTTTATTATGAGAATCAGGATTACTTTTCGCCTGAATGAGGCCTCGTGTCAAGGGAAAACTTGGTTTTATAAGGCCCTGCTCTGGTTCTCTGTTGAATATGAGGAGAAAAAATTATTTTTTAATAAGGCATTTAGCTTTTTTGACATCTTATATTTTATTTCAATTAAAGAATTTCAACCGATGTAAGACTAATAAATGGTCACACTTTTTACGGAAAAGCAGCCTGACCAGATTCTTTCGCTAAATGATGGAGCGTTTTATTGGGCTCGTTGTATTTTTCGCAAAACAGGATATAAGATTTTAAGGTGGTTTAAGATGACATTAAAAATTGGAGCAGGAGAAAAGTTCCTTAACGCTTTGCCAGAGGAAAATTTTTCCAGTCCAGCTTCCAACCGAAGAATATCTATTCTCTTTTATTTCCTGGTTTTTATGTTTCTGGCCAGTGGCCTGGCGGCTTTAATTTATGAGGTGGTCTGGTTTCAGCTTCTCGAACTGGTTATAGGGTCGAGTGCCTTTTCCTTAGCTCTTCTATTATCGGTTTATATGGGCGGCTTATTTCTCGGGAGCCTCCTTGTGCCTTCTTTTTGCCCGCATTCCCTTAATCCACTTCGCCTTTATGCTTTCTTCGAGGCAGGCATTGGGCTAATGGGTCTTTTAATTCCCCTGGTTCTACCCGCTATCATGAAAATTTATATTAATAGCCTCGGCTATGGGCTGCCCCTTTTTTTAGTTAGGGGTCTTTTTTCAGCCCTCTTGCTTCTCTGGCCAACCGGGCTAATGGGAGGCACGTTACCTGTAATTTCGCGTCTAATTTCGGCCACGCCCAGGGGCCTATCTTTTATTGGCTGGCTCTATGGAATTAACACGGCAGGTGGTGTTCTCGGAACCTTAATTGCAGGCTTCTATCTTTTGCGTATTCATGACCTGACTGTTGCCACAGGAGTTGCGGTCTGCCTCAATTTTCTCCTTTCCCTGATGGCCCTCATTCTTTCTTTTTTTCCTTCCTTTGGACCCAATGAGGCCAGTAGAGAAGAAAGGAGAAAGTTTCCTTTCCGGGGAGAAAACAGCCTGCCTTCGCCTTTTCTTCCGCCTGGCCTGATTTATTTCATCATAGCTTTATCCGGGATGAGTGCTCTGGGAGCTGAGGTTATCTGGACCCGTCTTCTTTCCCTGTCTTTAGGAGGGACAGTTTATACCTTTTCTCTCCTTCTTGCTGCCTTTCTTGCCGGACTGGCCTTAGGTAGTGCGGCCAGCTCAAGGCTCGTCAAATTTAAGCCTGACATTGTGGAAAAAGCCCTGGGTCTGGCTCAACTCGCCCTGATCCCGGCCATTATGTGGGCAGCTTTTTTTATAACCCGGATTGTACCTTTCTGGCTGCCTGAAGAGGCCAGCGGTCCTCTCCGGGTTTTTTTCCGTGATTTTCTTCTTTGCTGTCTTTCTCTCTGGCCCGCTGCCTTTTTCTGGGGAGCAAGTTTCCCTTTAGCCCTAGCTTCAGTTAATAAAGAGAGAGCCGAGATGGGCCGACTTGTTGGCCGAATTTATGCAGCCAATACAGCCGGCTCAATTGCTGGCTCGCTGCTTTTTGGTCTCGTTTTCCTGCCACGCCTGGGTTCCTCGGGTTGCCACCGCCTTTTCCTTTTTCTCCCGGCCCTATCTTCCTGGTTGATTTTTTATAAAATGATGGCAAAGGGAGGTGAGGCACGAGGACAGATTGATAAAGAAAAGGGATCAGGCCAGAAAATTTTCTTCTGGTGCAACCGGTTTAAGGCGTGGTGGCATCGGATTATTCCGATGAGCACCGAATTTCAGACAAAAAGAAAAAAGATTCTGGCCGCCTCTGGCCTCATAATCATTTATGTCATGATGCTCTATCTGGTCTGGGAAATTTCTCCTTCCACTCCCTGGCAGCTTATTGCCTATGGCTGGAAGGCGGCGGAAAAAAAAGATAGAGGTAAGCCCTTGTTGATAGCTGAAGGGATAAATTCATCAGTGGCCGTTACTGACTGGAAAGGGACGCTCGTTTTCCATACTGGTGGTCGGGCTGAAGCTTCCAATGCCCTTTCCGATCTGAGGATGGAAAGGATGCTGGCCCATTTACCGGCGCTTATTCATCCTGAACCTCGAAAAATTCTGGTTATTGGCTGCGGGGCTGGAATTACAGCTGGTACCTTTCTTCTTTATCCAACTGTAGAAAGAGTGGTTATCTGTGAAATTGAACCGGCTGTCTGGAAAAAAGTGGTTCCTTTTTTCAGGCGAGAGAACTATAACCTTGATCTTGATCCACGGGTAAAAATGGTTATCGAAGACGCCCGCCATTTTTTGCTGACGACCGAAGAAAAGTTTGACCTTATCAGTTCAGACCCTGTCCATCCCTGGCTTAAAGGTTCAGCCCTTCTTTATACCCGGGAATACTATACCATGATCAAAGATAGGCTAAACCCGGGAGGCCTTTTCACCCAGTGGGTCCCGCTTTATGAGAGCGATGAAGCCACGGTTAAAAGCATGCTGGCCACATTTTTTAGCGTTTTCCCTGAAGGCCTGATCTGGAGTAATGATTTTCTGGGTCTTGATTATGATTTTGTTCTCCTCGGGCAAAGGGATAATCTGGTGATAGATATTGAGGCTCTGCAGGCCAGGCTGGAAAGTGAAGCCTTCGGTCAGGTAGTGGCATCGCTCAGGGAAATTTATTTCCGTTCAGGGCTTGAACTTTTAGCTACCTATGCGGGCCGCAGACTGGAGCTTTCCTCCTGGCTGGAAAAGGCTGAGATCAATCTCGACCGAAATTTACGGCTTCAGTATCTGGCTGGCTGGGGATTGCATTCACCTTACCGGATAAGCCTGCTTGACCTTCTCTGGAAAAATTTTCAGTTTCCAGAGGATCTGTTTCGGGGCTCGAAAGAAAGCCTTCAATTCCTGGAAAGAATCTGGCGGCCGGCGAGCCAGCCTGATCTTGATGAGAAATCTAAATAATCACGAAGCCAGATTATTTTTAACCCTCTTGCCTTTTCTGATATTTCCCCATTCAGGTCCGGTTTTCAGGAGCTGAAACCTGAATGGCCCGCAATTGAGATCGGTACTGTTTCTCTGAATCTCTTTTTATTCCGGGCATCAACCTGGGATGGAAGCAGGTCCTTCGCTTTTATGGATTGGAAGTAAAGAAGAGTGGGGTGGAGCAGAAAAGAGTGGAGTAGGAATAGAAAAGGAAAGAGTCTCTGAAACTGGGGAAGGCGAGTTTTCCCTTTTGAATTACCAGGCGAGCTATAAAATAGAAAGAAAAATAGATAGATTTGGGATGGAAAGAAAAGAGATTCCACAGACTTTTTTGTGGCTAAAGAGATAAATTTTAGAGCAAGCAAAAGCGGATTGAATCCGGGTAAGTTCATCGTTAAGGAGGACGATTAGAAAAATATCAATAAGATGCAAAATATTGGGCTTCAACCTGCCTTTAAGGATTTATCTTCTGGTTATATAAAGGTTCCCGGAGATTGATAATTCTTTAGGCCTGCCCCTTAAAGACCCGGAAGAGCCAAAAAAGAAATGAATTGAATGAAAAGAGACAGTAAAAAACTTATTTAATCAGGGGAGGGGTGAGTGAGGGGACTCGAACCCCCAACCTTCGGATCCACAGTCCGATGCTCTAACCGTTGAGCTACACTCACCACCGAGAAATTAATTTTCCCATGGCAGCCTCAGGCTGTCAAGAAGCCGAATTGCCTCACTTAAAATCTATGCGAAATTGATTCGTGGCCTCACGAGAAAATCTATATGAAATTATCTTGCCATCTGGCTGGTTGCGCCTTTAAATATCGGGGTGAAATTAACCGGCAGGCAAGGCCATGAGGTTAACGAATATGCTTCCATATAAATTTTCTCGTGAGGCAACAGGGCGCCATCGAAAGGTTTTCTGGTGTATCAAAGAGAACCAAAAAGCGCAGAGACGATAAAAAATAACCTGGCCCAGCGGTTTCTTTCCCTCGCTCAGAAAATAACTCGGGCAACATTGTTAACACCTGATTTTTCCACTTGCAGGCTTGATTGGGATGAACCCCAAATCCACTGTCAATCTGAGCCACGGTCTGCTCGCCTTTGACCGCCTCCCGCTCCACCTCAGCTTTAAACATTGCCTCATCCTGTGGTCTTTCCATAGTGGCCATTTTATCGCGATTCATATTACTACGTCTCATATTAAGCTATGGCCGACCATTCTGTGCCCTATTGCCCTACCCTTATTTATGGGATGACTTCATGCGTTTGATCTGATAACATTTAAAGCAGCTCTTCGCATCCGATCGCCCTGATGATGAGGCCTTTGCTCCGCCATTCATATGCCTCAGTATTCCCGGGGCAAACAACAAAATTTCGGCCCCTAGGATATAGCTGCCTGAAAGCCCTCAATGATTCCGAATCAAAGCGCTCTGGATTTATCTTACATTCATAAGCATCAACTTCCTCTCCGCGAGGAATCACAAAGCCAATCTCTCGGCCTGATTTGTCTCGCCACAAAAAGAATCCTTCACGGCCAGTGCGGGCTCTTAAACAGTCAAGGACCAAATGTTTCCACAGCCATCCGCGGTCTTTTTCTCTAATCTCGTTCCATCCTCTTACATAAGTCACAAAGCCCGTATCAAAGCCATAGACCTTGGGTCTTTTAACCAGTTCCCTTCTTCCACCGCCATGAAATGGCCTTACTGGATAGATGGCAAGAGAGATGGTTAAAGCTTCAAGGTAGCTCTTCACGGTGGGCTGGCTGAGATCACACTCCCGAGACAATTGAGAATAATCTACCAATCCTCTGCTCGTCCGTAGGATAAGACGAAACAGGTTAAGAAAACCCGTACGTTCCCTGACAGCAAATAATTCTTGAATGTCTCTGGCATAAAAACAATCCAGCCACTCAGAGAAAAGCGAATTATCTTTTTGATCGCTGAGCAAAAATTCAGGCAGTCCTCCCTGCAATAAGCGCCGATGCAAATCGGGAAGACCAAACTCTTTCTGGCATTCAGTCCAAAAGACTGGAAGTAAATGAATGGTTATTTTGCTCCCTGTTAAAGCATCCCTGAATTTCTTGGTTGCTGCCAGCGTTGATGATTCTGTGGCCAGGATCCGGAGATAAGGAAAGGAATCAGCCGCAACTTTCAAGATGCCGGTTGGGTCAGCCAAACGGTGAATTTCGTCAAGTATGATGGTGGTATTTCTTTTCCTGGAGCTGAAAAACAGTTCTGGGTCATCAAGTTTGCGGGCGTCAGAAGGAAAATCACAATTTAGATACACGGCCTCGGGAATCATCCTGGCCAGTGTGGTCTTCCCCACCCGCCGGACACCAGCCAGCCAGACTATCGGGCGCTTCCTCCAGGCCTCATGAATTTTTTTAGGCAGTATGGTCTGACTATCATGTAGTTATATTTGACAAATAGACGTCTATTTGACATATAAATTTTATTTTAGATAAGGAAACGGCGTTCAATCTGTGGACATTAACTCGAAGCGGCAGGGGGAGCTGCCGTAGTGGTCAATGTTGAGCAGACCATGGGTTTTTAAGAATAATAAATATTTGAAAAGCAGGGCTTCTGCTCTTTAAATCTTTTGTTGAACCTCTTAGCGCGGAAAAGCCAGAAATAACAATTGAGGCAGGATGGCCTTTTACCCTTTAAATAATTTTTTAATCTCTTAGCCCCACTTACTGCTGAACTTCTTCCTAAACCGGGTGTAAGAAAGATTAATAGGTTTTTAGGGAATACTTCCATCAGACTGATGATAATGATTTTTACACCTAATCTCATTCTTCATCTCTAAGCATTTTTTTAAGAATACTTCTATCAGATGGATATAATGATTTTTACGTCAAGAAGATAGAGTGGTGTAAACTTAAAGGAGTCTTAATTCAGAGCTAGGAGTGGGAATTTACTTAAATTACTGAACACTATTCCTTCGCTCTGGGGATGACAGCGTTGAGGAAAATATACAGGGAAAGGGAAATAACGAAATTAGTAACCTCATTTCGAATGGTGCGGCCCGAAAATATCGCTTCCCTTTATTTTAAGCTCTTTTCAGAAACTGGGCATCATGTATTGGCCAACGAGCTTCGCTTTTTTTGCCCCGATTTAATCTTTTCTGGACAGGACTTCCTTCTGACTCTCGATGAGATCAAGGACCTCGGGCTTATCCCGCCAGTGTTCCTTAACCTTGACCGCCAGATCAAGGAAAATTCGGGCGCCCAGGATATCCTCAAGCTCCTTCCGGGCTTCAAGACCAATCTGTTTTAGCCTCTGGCCCCGATGCCCCACCACAATGCCTACCTGATTGTCTCTTTCCACAAAGATAGAAGCATTGATATAAATAAGGCCTTCAAGTCGCCTCGTCTTTTTTCTAACTCCTGGCGCAGTTGGTTCTTGTTTTTTCTTAATACCTTTTGTTTTTAAACTACCTTTTTCCTGCTCGGAAGATGCGACTTCTTTTTGCTTGATTAACGAAGTATAGTCGAGCTCCTCGAGCCTCTGGCCGCTTATTCTATCTTCAATTTTTTCGACATAAACAGCGGTTACAAAGGGGAGTTCATCTTCCACCTGAGCCAGCAATTTCTCTCTGATAATTTCAGCCACTTGGAAGCGAAGGGGAAGATAGATTTTTTCTTCAGTTTTCTCGCCTGCCTCGGCTTCAGGAAGATATTCCATTATTTTCTTTTCCAGAATGTCCAGGTTAATTTTTCTTAAGGCCGAGATGGGGATAATTTCCTTGAAAGGCAAAAGGTCTTTATAATGGTCAATTATCGGCAGAATTTTGTCCTTTCTGATTATATCTACCTTATTTATGAGAAGAAAAACGGGCCGATTTACTTTTTCAAGGAGGCTCAGAACAAAATTATCTCCCTGACCGAAAGGCTGAGTAGCATCGATGAGCCAACAGAGAAGGTCGGCTGTTTCCAGAGAGGAAATGACCAGATTCATCATTCTTTTGTTTAATTTGTGCAGGGGCCGATGAATCCCTGGATTATCAATGAAAATAATTTCTCCCTCCGGCCTCTGTTTAATGCCCAGAATAGTGGTTCTGGTCGTCTGGGGTTTATCCGAAATTATGGCCATTTTTTCGCCTAGCAGAGCATTGAGCAAGGTTGACTTGCCCACATTGGGACGACCGATAAGAGCTACCCTGCCACTTTTCATTGTCCCGACCTTTTTAATTTTTTGACAAAAATTTATTGAATCAGGTCCATTAAATCAGTCTGGAAATCGGTTTTTCTTTATTGTCATTCCAGGCTCTCTGTTCTTTCTCACGCTAATCGATTGCAAAATCATTTTTAATTCTAATTTTTTTCTAATTTTTTATCCTCATCTTTTTTATCCTCATCGCCATAACAATCCTTCTTTTCCTTTTCCTTTTCCTTTTCCTTTCCCTTTCCCTTCTCCTTCTCCTTCTCCTTCTCCTTCTCCTTCTCCCTCTCCCCCCTACTATTTCTTTTACTTTTCTCTTTCTCTTTTTCTTTTTTCTTTCTCCTTTCTCTTTCTTCTTCTTCTTCTTCTTCTTCTCAGGCAGCCGCCAGATAGATTTAAATTCCCGAGTTTCTTCTCCTTCTTTTTCCTCTTCCTCCGCTACTTATCCTTCTCTCTCTTTGTCTTGTTGCTTTTCCTTTTTAATTTTTACTCTGATGATCTTCTTTTGGTCAGCGTCCAGAATTTCAAAGCGAAGGTTTTTCAGGGAAAAAACCTCTCCCTTAGCTGGCAAACGGCCTAAATGATGGGCAACCAGTCCGCCAACAGTTAAATATTCTTCATCACTCAAATCCTCAGCCAGGATAGGCTCAAGTTCCTCGACTTCCGTATCTCCAGAAACGAGGTATTCATCGGAAGAAAGAGCAACAATTTTCTCCTCCTCCATATCATATTCATCGCGGATTTCACCGACGATTTCTTCCACAATATCCTTCATAGTCACCAGACCAGCAATTCCGCCATGCTCATCTACTACTATCGCCATTTTCTGTTTTCTTTTTTGAAATTCCTTCAGCAGTTCTTTGACCTTCATGGATTCAGGAACAAAATAAACGGGCCGCATGATTTTTTCGACTGGCGTCGATTTGGCTTGCTCATCCGAATAAGCCAACAAATCCTTGACGATGGCCAGGCCTTCAATATTATCGATTCGATCGCGGTAAACAGGAATACGAGAATATTTTTCCTTGCTGATGAGTTCCCGCAATTCAGCGAGAGAAGCGTCCTTGCGGATGCAAATCATATCTACCCGGGGTGTCATGATTTCTCGAACCAGGGTATCACCGAATTCCACCACACTGCGCAGCAACGAACCCTCTTCCCTTTCAATAATACCCTCTTCACGAGCTTCTTCGATAAAGGTCTGTATCTCTTCGTCCGTTGCCTCCCGTTCCGGTATAGCTTCTTCCTCTTTTTTAAAAAAAGAGACGGCTGGACGGCCCAGAAAAACCAGAAATCCGGCAAGAGGAATCAGCAGCAGAAAAACTGCCTTCCGCTTGAAGCTGTAAAGCAGGCGGGGAAGAAATTCAAAGCCAAAAACAACCAGGGCCAGCGAGAAAAGTAAGGCCCAGATTGTCCAGAGGCGAAGACGCGGAAAATAGTAAAAAAGACTGAGGAGGAAGGCGGACAAAAAAATGGTTCTCCAGACCTCAACCGCTATCCTGAGTTCTTCTTTTAGATCTATGATTTTCTCTCGAACCTTCCTGTCCCGATCTTCGAGGAGCCGGCTCAAAGAGATCCGCGAGGAAGTGGCTAAGGCTGTGGAGAAAAGAGAAAGGACAAAGGTAATCAGAAAGAGCAAAAAAATCAGGAAGAATTTAAAAATAACACCTGACATTACTTTTATTCTAAACCGAAAAAGGCTTTAAGCTTCTCTTCCTCTCTGTCCATCCTGGGGCCGTGGTCATGACCCAGCAGATGAAGAAAGCCATGAATTATCAGGCGGGTTAGCTCTTTCTCCAGCCCTGTCTTTTTCCGGCCACATTGATCAAAGGCTCTGGGCACTGAGATAATAATATCTCCAAGATAATAACGACCGTCAGCTCCTCTTTCCCTGACAGGAAAACTCAAAACATCAGTCACTCGGTCCTTTTTTCGAAATTGACGATTCAACCGTCGTATCAAAGAGTTGCCCGTAAAAACAAGACTGACTTCTGCCTCTGGTAGAGGATAAAATGAAATAAGTTTCCGGAGAAGACGACGAAAATAGCCTTCTCTGATTTTATGTTTTTTTTGCCGGTTGATTATTTGAACCATGATTGGTTTTTTTCTGGGGTTGCCTTGCTTTTTTCTTGCCCTCGAAATCAAAAGACGGGTATTTCAGCCGGGGATGATAGATAGCATCAAGTGTGTCCAGGAAAGAATGAGCTATTTTATGGAGGTCCTTAAAGGAAAGGTCGCATTCGTCGAGCTGGCCATCTTCGACATATTTTTGGAAAATTTCATGAATCATTCTCTTAAGGGTATCCCGATCATGGGAGGAAAGACTACGTGAGGCCGCCTCGACTGAATCGGCTAACATGATCAGGGCCGCTTCCTTGCTTTGGGGCGGCGGACCCGGATAACGATAACTTTCTTCGCCCACCCGGTGAAGCTCTGGATCATATTTTTCCTTTGCTTTCTCGTAAAAATAGCGAACCAGAGAACTGCCGTGATGCTGAGCAATTATCTCTTTTATCTTATCAGGCAGGCGAAGCTTCCGGGCAAGCTCGAGACCATCCTTAACATGATTGATGATGACCAAAGCACTCAGCTGAGGATTTAGTTCCTCGTGCGCACTGGGATTGCGGGTTACATTTTCGATGAAATATTCAGGTCTTTTCATCTTGCCAATATCGTGATATAAAGCTCCAGCTCTTACCAGCAGGGGATTAACTTTAATGGCTTCAGCTGCTTTTTCAGCCAGGGTGGAGACAATCAGGGAATGATGATAGGAACCAGGTGCTTCCAGGGCCATTTGCCGGAAAATGGGCAGATCAGAATTGGTCAGCTCGATCAACTTAGCTTTCGTCAGGATACGAAAGCCGTTTTCGAAAAGGGGCAGAAGAAGGAAGGCCAGGGCTCCGTTAAGAAGACCGCCGATAATGGCCATGATAATCATGCCCAGAAGCTCAAAGCTCAGCCCAGAAGGCAAACGAATCAAATAAATGATTAGAGCCAGGAAAATGTTAACGGGCGTGACCATCATGACCCCAGCCCGTAAGGTTGAAATTCTATTATGATCGCCATAGAACTTGAGGCCATAGATGGCCGCCAGGCCGCCAATAAATGCATAAAGCATTAAATAAAAATCAGCCTGAAGAAGAAAGCCAACTAGAAGACTGTTTAAAATAGCGTAAATTAAAGCCAGGTGGCTCACAGTTAAAAAGGAAATAATAAGAAAGCCTACCTGAAGAGGAAAGGCAAAATTATAGGAATTTGCTTCTGCCAGAAAAGGGAAGCGAGCACTTTCACTGAAAATGGAAGCCATAGAGATGGATATTTTATTTAATATGAGACTTAAAATTAGCAGGGTGTCAATAAGAAGAAAACGATTGAGAGCCACATCCTGAGGCAAAAGATTTTTCAAATAAAACCAGACCGCAATGAGCAAAAGAGCGAAAAGGAAGAAATGAGCTAGGAAATTTTTTCCCCAGCCGGAACGAAATTCAAGATTTTGATTGATCAAAGCCACCAATTTGACTGTTTCCGGAGTAACTTCATCCCCCTTTCGAATGATTACTTTCCCTTTTTTGATTCGATAATAAACTGTTTCCACCCGGGCTCTGGCTTCCTCCCGTCTTCTGTCTGTTTCCACTCGATTAAAATTCAGGTTGGGCGCAAGAAGAAGACTTCCGAGCTCAAACAAAAGCTGACGCGTCCGGGCCGGGAGCGAAAGCTTTTCAATTTCCCGGGAAAGAAGCTCGCGAGCTTCCTTTAAATCAAGAACATCCTGGATGTGAACCATTCTTTCTGGTCTAGTTGCCTGGCTGATGATGAAACCCCTTTCAGCTTCGCCTCTTAGAAAAAGAGCTTTGGAGCGCAGGATGCCACGCTCAAAGACCCGTCGCAAGGATTCGCTTAAAGCCACTTCCATTTCCGGGCTAAAGCCAGTTTTTCGCCAGAGATTAAGGTCCGGCTCATCAAGTTCAAGGCCGGTTTTTTCAGCCAGAATGGCGGCAAATTCCTTGGCCGGGAGAGCCGTTTGAACAGGTGTTTTAGCCCAATCGCGGCCAAGGGAAAAGAACATGCGAAGCTTGTCTTCTGTATTGAGATAAATATTAAGATCAAGAGTATAGACGGGCAGAACAGCCCTTTCAGCTTCTTCCCGCCTTTTCTGGGTGGTCTCCGTATCTTCAACCGTTAGATCGATGGGTGAAATGATATCTTGGGGAGCGATGTCTCCAGGCTTGAGTAAAGGCAACAGGCGGCTCGGAGTATAAGAAAGAAAATAGGCAATAATCAGAATGAAAAAGAAAAGAAAGATAAAAGGCTTTGCCCAGAAGGGAAATCCGGGTTTTCCCTGACCTTTAATTTCTGGCCGGAATTGAGCTCCTGAAGCTCCTTTTTCAGAAGTTAAAGCCCCCCTCTTTTTAAAGAGTTTAAGCCGCTTGATAGAAATGAGACTCATAGGGAATTATTCTTTGTCGTTTTTGGCTTCGGCCTGCTGATAGGCGAGAATGATTTTTTGGACCAAGGGATGGCGGACGACATCCTTTTCCGTAAAATAAACGAAGGCAATTTCTTTGATGGAGGAAAGTATTTTTATGGCCTGAAGGACACCTGATTTCTCGGGATGGGGGAGGTCAATCTGGGTAATATCGGCGGTAACCACCACCTTGGAGTCAAAGCCAGACCTCGTCAGCAGCATTTTCATCTGTTCTCTGGTTGTATTCTGAGCCTCGTCCAGAATGATAAAGGCACTGTTCAGAGTTCGGCCTCGCATGTAGGCGAGGGGAGCAATTTCAATTATTCCCCTTTCTATCAGACGATTGGCCTGATCGGCGTGAACAAGATCAAAAAGAGCATCATAAAGGGGCCTGAGATAGGGATTTATTTTCTGATACATATCACCTGGCAGGAAGCCCAGTTTTTCCCCGGCTTCAACAGCTGGCCGGGTAAGGATAATCCTCTGGACGAGCTTATCCTGAAGATAGCTTAAGGCCATGGCCATAGCCAGATAGGTTTTGCCAGTTCCAGCCGGCCCGATACCAAAAACAAGGTCATAATTCTTAATGGCTTGAATATAAGCCTGCTGGTTGAAACTCTTGGGAGTAACTGTTTTCCGGGAAAAATTAAGGGATTCAGAAGGAAAATAATTTTCCAGCGCCTCCTTCTGGTTCCCCTCAAGAAGATCAAGGGCAATATGAAAGTCCTCTTCCCTTAAGGACAGGCCTTTTTCTTCTAATTCGCTCATCTTTTCAAAATAAAAACGGGCAAAAGCTACCTTTTTAGGGTCGCCTTTTATAATTAAATCTTCTCCTCTGATAGAAATACTGACACCTAGCCTGCCCTCAAGTTTTCTCAGGTTCCTGTCGAGGACGCCAGCCAGGCGGGATTTGGCAATAAAAGGGTGGGAAATCTTTTCCATTTCAGCCTTGGGGCTTATACCTCCTCAGAAGCCAGCTTTTTTCATTTTAAGCAATTTAATTCGAATTCAATATAAAATTAAATCATTATCAGCCTTTAAAGTCAAGCTGGCTGTGTCTTATCCCTGAAAGGTGAGCCTTACCAGGATTTCTGAGCGTCCATTTTCAGCTTTTCTCACCCAAAATGAGTTTTTTGATCTCCGAAATAGTGGCTTGATAAAACTCTATTTCAGGGCTTTGCAGGTCAGGCTGAAAATAAATTCTTCTCTATTTTAAAAATTTTAAAAAATATATTAATCACAAGCTATAAATTCTAATTCTTCCGGGTTTTTAATGGTGGATTTGAAGAATTATCAATCTCTGAGGACCTTTACAGAACCCGAAGATAAATCCTTAAAGTCGAGATAAAGCTGAAAATTGTTCATCTCAGGGATATTTTCTCTAATCGTCCTCCTCAACAATAAAGTTGGCTGGATTTAATTCGCTGTTGAGAGCCGTAAAATCTATCATCTTTATCCAAAAAAAATCTGAAGAACCAGAATTCCTACCATCTGGCTTTAAATTCCGGACTTTAAAAAGACATCTGCCTTTATTCTGATAAAGCGTCAATCGCCCTATTTTGGCAAAAGAGCTGCTGGCTTTTGCTTTGGGTCGCAGCCCCTGTTTCGGTCGTGGTCTTCTTATTGGCCTTGCCTTAAGGCTTGAAAAAAAAGGGCAGGTAGGATATAAAAACATTTTAATCATGCTCTGAGGCGATAAAAGCGCCCCTGAGGAGTAAGCCCATGGAAAAAGAATTTATGACTGTTTCCATTCCCACCTCCCTTTATAAAAAAATTGAGGAAAAAATTAAGGGATCTGAGTTCAGCTCCGTTTCTTCCTACGTGACCAAGGTTTTAAGGGAAAAGCTGGCCCAAGAAGAGAAATCAAGCGAGGTTTTTACGCCAGAAGAAGAAGAAAAGATTAAGGAAAGGCTCAAAGCCCTGGGTTATATTGACTGAATTGACCTTTTCCTGAATTAATTTAAGGAGAGAAAGATGATTCCCCCTCATGGTGGTTTTCTGGTTGAAAGAGTTTTGAGTCCAGATAAAAAGGAAGAAATCTTTAGGAAACAGTCCTTTCTTCCTTCTCTAACCCTTGATGAAGATCTTCTTTCCGATGTAGAAAATCTGGCTACCGGGGTTTATAGCCCCCTTGAGGGTTTTCTTGGAGAAAGGGACTTTCGGCATGTCCTTGATGAGATGCGGCTAAGCAATGACCTTCCCTGGACGATTCCTATTGTCCTTGATGTGTCTGAAGAGGTAGCTTCCAGACTTAAAGAAGGGCAGGAAATCCTGCTTAAAAGCGAGGCCGGTCAGCCCGTCGCCCTTTTTCATTTAAGAGAAAAATACCGATATGATAAGGAAGAGCTGGCCAGAAAAGTTTTCTTAACCACAGACCCTGCCCATCCCGGTGTGGCGAAGATAAAAAAAATGGGGCCAGTGCTTCTCGCCGGTCCGGTGGATTTAATCTCTTTCCGACCATCTCCCTTTGAGCGCTATCGATTGACTCCCAAGGAAACAAGGGTTCTATTCCGTCAGAAAGGCTGGCGGCAGGTGGTTGGCTTTCAGACGAGGAATACCCCCCATATAGGTCATGAGTATGTTCAGAAAACAGCTCTGACCTTTGTGGATGGCATTTTTATCAACCCGGTTATTGGCCGGAAAAAGAAGGGCGATTTTCGAGACGAGGTCATCTTAGCTGCCTATGAAGAGCTGATTCGGCATTATTATTTGAAGGAAAGGGCGGTCATGGCAGTTCTCCAGATGGAGATGCGCTATGCCGGGCCAAGGGAAGCCATCCACCATGCCATTATTCGCAAGAATTTTGGTTGCACCCATATTATCATAGGCCGGGACCATGCAGGCGTAGGCAATTATTATCCGCCCTATGCTGCCCAGGATATCTTTGAAGAATTTCCTGATCTGGGTATTGTTCCCCTCTTTTTTAAAACTTTTTATTATTGCCAGCGATGCCAGGCCGTCGTCAACGAAAAAATCTGCCCTCACCCCAAATCAGAGCACATCGATTTCAGTGGCACCAGAATTAGAGAAATGCTCCTTAGAGGAGAAGTGCCTCCACCTGAATTAATGCGGCCAGAGGTAGCCCGGGTAATTATGTCCTTTGAAAATCCCTTTAATGATTGAGAGATGGCCTTAAATTATTTTTAGAAGAAAGCTGGTGGACATTATTGATAAAGGAAGGCTAATTTATGAAAAGAAAAATTCTGGTTTGCGGTCTTGATTCGGCGCCAGCTGAAATTGTTTTTCAGCACAAGGAACTTTTTCCCAATCTGGCCGGGCTGATGGAGGGTGGCCTTTATGGCCAGCTGCGGAGCTGCGATCCGCCCATCACCATTCCGGCCTGGATGGTCATGATGACTGGGCAGGATCCAGGAAAGCTTGGCCTCTATGGTTTCCGGCATCGGCGGGGCTATTCTTACCATGAAATGTGGATTGCCACCTATCAGTCAATCAAGGAAAAAACAGTCTGGGATTATATTGGTGAAGCTGGTGGAAAAAGCTGTGTCATCTCTGTCCCCCCTACCTATCCACCGAGGCCAATTGATGGTCACCTGATTTCCTGTTTTATCACTCCCGATGCTCAAAAGGATTATACCTATCCACCGCAGCTTAAAGAGGAAATTGAAAGTCGCTTTTCGACCTACATCTTTGATGTGGAATTCAGGACTGAAGACAAAGAAGCACTCCTTGAAGGCATTTATCGCATGACCCGAAAGAGATTCGAGGTAATGAAGTATCTTATTACCCATAAGCCCTGGGATTTGTTTGTCTTTGTGGAGATTGGCGTGGATCGAATTCAGCATGGTTTCTGGAAATATATGGACTGTAACCATCATCTTTATGTGCCGGGCAATCCCTATGAATCGGTCATCATCGATTATTATCGCTATTTAGATCGAGAAATTGGTGAAATGCTTGATCTGGCTGGCCAGGAAACAGTGGTTCTGGTTGTTTCGGACCACGGAGCCAAAAGAATGAAGGGAGCTTTCTGTATCAATGAATGGTTGATTGACCAGGGCCTTCTCTTTGTTAGAAATAAACCCGATAGGCCTACCAGCCTGGAGAAGGTTGACATCGATTGGTCGAGAACCAAGGCCTGGGCCTGGGGAGGCTATTATGCCAGGGTTTTTCTTAATGTTGAGGGCAGGGAACCTCAGGGCATAATTCCGGCCAGTGATTTTGAAAAGGAAAGGGAAAAGCTGATGGAGCAGTTTCTAGCTATTAAGGGGCCAAATGGTGAAGATTGGGCCACAAAAGTTATTGTTCCCCAGGAACATTTTTCCGTACTCAATGGAGAATATCCTGATCTTATGGTTTATTTTGATGATTTATTCTGGCGGTCGGCTGGTACTTTGGGCTATCCCTATCCTTATCTTCTCGAAAACGATACTGGCCCTGATGATGCCGTCCATGCCCAGGAAGGAATTTATATCCTTTATGATCCCCTTAATCCCATTAAGGGCGAGAAGAAGGCTGACATTCTTGATATAGCGCCCACGATTCTTTCGCTTCTTGGCCTTCCCATCCCGGCTGAAATGAAAGGTCGGCCTCTCGTGGAATATTAGGCCGTCGGATTAAAATGTCAGCTGGTCAGAAGAAAATTTTTGAAAGGGCCGACAAGATTTTAATTTAAACCTGGATTTGATAGCTATTTTTAGCTAAAAATATCTCCTTAGAAAGCAAAAAAGAACTTGAAAGATAAAAGGCCCAGAGTGATAAGGGAGGCTAAGCTGATGGTGCCAGGGAAATTCAGGGAAAGCAGGGGAGTAACTGTCTGGTTTACCGGACTTCCTTGCTCGGGCAAAACGGCTGTGGCTGACCGGGTGGCCGAGATTCTTCGAGCCCGTGGATATCGGGTCGAAAGGCTCGATGGTGATATTGTCCGTCAGAGTCTGACCCGCGACCTGGGCTACTCTCGGGAAGATCGGAATGAGAATATCCGCCGGGTCACTTTCGTGGCCAAACTTCTTACCCGAAACGGAGTAATTGTTCTTACCTCCTTCATTTCGCCTTACCGGGATATAAGAGCCTATGCCCGCCAGGAAATTGGGGACTTCATTGAAGTTTATACCAAATGCCCCCTGGAGGTTTGCATTCAGAGGGATGTTAAGGGCATGTATCAGAAGGCTCTGAGGGGGGAGATAAAGGAATTTACAGGAATTTCTGATCCCTATGAGGAGCCTCTGAATCCGGAACTCGTTCTTGAAACAGACAGAGAGTCCCTGGAAGAAAGTGTGGGCAAGGTGATAGCAAAATTGAAAGAGCTGGGGTATATAGATAATTCTGAGGAAGATTAAAAAGGGAAGGGGCAGGATGGCCCTTTTTTTGGTTACCGGGGGGGCAGGCTTTATTGGTTCTCATCTGGTGGAAAAACTCCTTTTTCTCGGTGAGCAGGTTCGGGTTCTGGATAATTTTCTCACTGGGAAAAAGGAAAATCTTGCCCCTTATCTCGGAAAAATTGAACTCATTGAAGGAGATATTCGCGACGAAGATATCTGCCGCCGCGCCTGTCAGGGTGTTGATTTTGTACTCCATCAGGCGGCTCTGCCTTCAGTGGCGCGGTCAATTGAAGATCCTAAAACCACAATTGAAATTAATGTTGCCGGAACTCTGAATTTATTGCTCAGTGCCCGGGACTGCGGCGTGAAGCGCTTTGTTTTCGCCTCTTCTTCTTCTGTTTATGGCGATGATAATTCCCTGCCTAAAAAAGAAGGTCGGGAAGGCAACCCCCTTTCGCCCTATGCTTTAAGTAAGAAAGCAGGTGAGGATTGCTGCCGTCTTTTTTACCAGCTTTATGGTTTAAGCACGGTAAGTCTTCGTTATTTCAATGTTTTTGGACCCCGTCAGGACCCCTATTCTCAATACGCTGCCGTCATTCCCAACTTTATCTTTCGCCTTCTTCAAGGTAAGGAACCAATCATTTTTGGCGACGGAGAACAGTCGCGGGATTTTACCTATGTAGCGAATGTGGTTGAGGCTAATTTGCTGGCCATTAAAGCTGATGACTCTGTTTCCGGAGAGGTTTTTAATATTGCCTGTGGCCAGAGCATTTCCGTGAATGCCCTGGTCAGAGAGCTTAGTCAGCTTATGGGCACGGGAATCAAGCCTGTTTACACTGAACCCCGTCCGGGAGATATTCGCCATTCTCTGGCTGATATTTCCAGGGCCAGGGAGAGGCTTGGTTTTGAGCCCCAGTATTCTTTGCGGGAAGGCTTGCTTGTGACCCTAAATTGGTTCAGAGAGAGGATGGGCCATGAATCAGAAGGTCAGTAATTTTTTAAAAAGAATTAACAAAAGGGAAATAAAGGTTGGTGTCATCGGTCTGGGCTATGTCGGTCTTCCCCTTGTCAGAATCTTTTTGCAGAAGGGCTTTGAGGTAGTTGGTTTTGACATTGATAGGCGTAAGGTGGAGTGGCTCAATCAGGGAAAAAGCTACATTCTTCATGTTCGGGCAGAAGAGCTTAAGTCCTATCTTGACCAGGGCAAATTCAGGGCCACGGCCGATTTTTCCGAGCTTGCCGGAATGGATGCCATTCTTATTTGTGTGCCCACCCCTCTTGATGCCCACCGGAATCCAGATCTGACCTTTGTTATTCAGACAACAGAAACCATCGCTCGCTATCTGCGGCCCGGTCAGCTTGTTGTGTTAGAAAGTACCACCTATCCTGGAACGACGGATGAGGTAATGTTACCCATCCTGGCCAGAACCGGATTAAAGGTGGGCGAGGATTTCTATCTGGCCTATTCACCTGAAAGAGAGAATCCGGGGGATAAGAATTTTTCCACAGAAAAAATACCCAAGGTTGTCGGTGGTCTTACCAGACATTGCCTGGAAGTGGCCAGAGCTCTTTATGATGAAGTTGTGGTGAAGACAGTGCCTGTTTCCTCCACCCGGGTAGCTGAAGCGACCAAGCTTCTCGAAAATATTTTCCGCTCCGTTAACATCGCCATGGTCAATGAGATGAAAATGATTTTTGACCGTCTGGGGATTGATATCTGGGAGGTGATTGAAGCCGCTTCCACCAAGCCCTTTGGCTTTATGCCCTTTTATCCAGGGCCTGGCTATGGTGGCCATTGTATTCCCGTAGACCCTTTCTATCTTACCTGGAAGGCGAAGGAAGTTGATTTTCCAACCAAATTCATTGAGCTTGCTGGGGAAATTAATACCAGAATGCCCTATTATGTCGTTGACCGCACCATTGAAGCCCTTAATGCCCGGGGTAAGGCCATCAATGGAGCTAAAATTCTGGTTCTTGGAATTGCCTATAAGAAAGACGTGGATGATCAACGGGAGAGTCCGGCCCTGAAAATTATCAGCCTTTTTAAGAAGAGAGGGGCCAGGGTGAGCTATCATGACCCCTATGTGCCCCATTCTTTCGGCCACCGGGAATATCCTGACCTTGATCTGAAATCAGTTCCTCTGACCGCCAGGCGGCTCCGGCAATCAGATGCAGTGGTAATTGCCACTGACCATTCCATCATTGATTATAACTGGGTCGCCAGGAACAGCCCTCTGGTGATTGATACCCGAAATGCTATCAAGAAAAAAAGAAAGAATGTCATTAAAGCTTAGGGGGGAAAATGAGGATTGGAATTATTGGTACGGGTTATGTGGGGCTCGTGACAGCTGTTGGGCTGGCTGAATTAGGCCATGAGGTCGTGGCCACAGATAAGGACAGGGAAAAAATAAATAAGCTAACGCAGGGAATAATACCTTTTTATGAACCGGGACTTGAAGAGCTTTTCAGAAAGGTTAGAGAAAAGGGATTGATTTCCTTTACGCCGGATCTGGCTGAAGCCGTTCGAGCTTCTGAGGTCATTTTTGTTTGCGTCGGAACACCGCCTTCAGCCGATGGGTCGGCCGATATGTCCCAGATTGAAGAAGTGGCCAGAAAAATCGCGGAAAATCTAAATAATTATAAGCTGGTGGTTGAAAAAAGCACGGTGCCGGTTAAGACCTCTTATTGGATTAAAAGAACCATCAATCTTTACAAAAGATCTGAGGCCTCCTTTGATATTGCTTCCAATCCTGAATTTTTAAGGGAAGGCTCGGCGGTTCAGGATTTTCTTAATCCCGATCGAATCATTATCGGGGTAGAGAATGATCGAGGCCGGGATATTTTGCTTAAGATTTATGAACGCTTTCAGGATAGAATAATTGTCACCAATATTGATACGGCCGAGCTCATCAAGCATGCCTCCAACTCTTTTCTGGCCATGAAAATATCTTTTATTAATCTTATGGCCAATATCTGTGAGAAAACTGAAGCTGATATCGAACAGGTTGCCCTGGGCATGGGACTTGACCCTCGCATTGGCCGCGAATTCCTGCGGGCCGGCATTGGCTATGGCGGCTCCTGCTTCCCCAAGGATATTAAAGCCCTGACCAGAATAGGAGAGGAGCTGGGTATCGAGATGGGCCTTCTGAAGGAAGCTGATAAAATTAATCAGGATCGCATCCGCCTTTTCATGGAAAAAGTCAAACGAGCTCTCTGGGTTCTCAGGGAAAAGAGGATAGCTATCCTTGGCCTTTCTTTCAAACCAAATACTGATGATATCAGGGAGGCTCCGAGTTTAAAGATAATCAGAGAATTGAGGCGGGAAGAGGCTTCAGTTCATCTTTATGATCCTAGGGCGATGGAGAATATGAAGCAGGTTTTTCCTGAGGATCCACCTCACCTGGTTTATCACGCTGACCTTTATGAGGCCGTAAGAGGAGCTAATGCTCTGTTGATTCTGACTGAATGGGATGAATTCCGGCAAATGGACTTGGAAAGAGTTAAAAATTTAATGGCCAATCCTATTATTATCGACGGCCGAAATATATTTGAACCTGATAAGATCAGGAAGCTGGGCTTTGAATATTACTGTTTTGGCCGACACTGAAAAAGCTGAGAAAGGGGGCGAGCAGATTAAAGACAGCAAGAGCTTTATCGGGATAAATTGGTGATGTTAATCGGGTCGGAGCAGCTGCGGAAAATAAGAAAATATTTTTTCTGAGATAGAAATTAAAAGCAGGAAAAAATGACAGCTGGAATAAAAAATAGTTTTAGAAAAATAATTCATGAGCATGGAAAGACGGAAAGAAGACGGGATTATAAAATAAATTATTCAGGCTGAAGTTGGTTTTTTCGACGAAAAAAATAAATTTTAGAGAAAGATAAGAAAGAGATAAAGTCAATGAAAATCCTGGTGACTGGGGCGCGGGGACTTCTGGGGACGGATCTGGTGCCCGTACTTGAGGCTTCTGGCCACAATGTTCTGGCCACGGATATTGAGGAACTCGATATTACAGAGCTGGATCAGGTGATGGCTTTTGTTTCCACCGAAAAGCCCGAAATTGTCATCAACTGCGCAGCCTATACTCAGGTGGATAGAGCCGAGGAAGAAAGGGATAAAGCCTTCGCTGTTAACTGGCTGGGGGTTCAGAATTTAGCTCTGGCCTGCTCTTTCCATAAAATATGTCTCTGCCATTTAAGTACAGATTATGTCTTCAATGGGGAAAAAGATAGTCCCTATACTCCCTTTGATTTACCCGAACCTATTAATACCTATGGGTGGTCTAAATGGCTGGGTGAGGAATGTCTGTTAACAGTATGCTCTCAGTATTTTTTGCTGCGGACGAGCTGGCTTTACGGGCGAGGGGGAGCTAATTTTGTCGACACCATTTTGACCAAGGCCAGGAAGGAAGAGGAAATAAGGGTGGTTAGCGATCAGAGAGGCTCGCCCACCTGGTCAGCCAATCTGGCCAGATTTATTAATTTTATTATTGGCACTGGAAAATACGGCCTCTACCATGTTACTGATGAAACTCGGGGAGGAATAAGCTGGTTTGAGTTTGCCCGGGAAATCGTTAATCTGGCCGGTCTTCGAGCTAGGGTTGTTCCGATAAACAGTAATGAATTTCCCCGTCCAGCCAGGCGACCAAAAAATTCTGTTCTTGACCTCAGCTGGACCAGAATTACCTTTAATTATCATTTTCCGAACTGGCGGGATTCTCTGAGACAGTATCTGGCCACAAAGCTCTGATAACCGGCCTTTAATCTTATTATATTAGTTGGTCTATTCTAAAATTTTGATTCATTCGATAAGCTATTTCCCTCATCGTAGGCTCTTTCTTAAAAAGTATGGTGATGTAGATAGCTTACATCATCTTTAATCTTTATTTCTTTTTAAAATCAATAGGCTATGAGACAAATGAGCTCTAAATGCCTTCCGAAATTGAAGGTCAATCTTTTGCCTTTTATCTCTATTAATCAAGGAAAAGGCATTATAAAAGCCTATTTTGTGCCTGATATAAGAGCTGATTAGAGCATTAACATGGCCACATAATCATGATGAAAAATCTCTCCGATGACGACAATTTTAAGGATGAGCCCGAATCATATTCACAGAATCGTATTGACATCAGTTAAGAAGTTATATTCCAACAGGTAAGAAGATATAAGCAAAAAGTAGACAGAACGTTTTATAAATTAGAAATACCTATATCCATTTTAGGAAAAAATCTTTCCAGCGTCATTTTAACTCACCAAAATCAGGCAAAAGATATATTTTTTAAAGATGGAGTGATGATTTTAAGAAAATGTTTATGCCCCGATTTCAGAGAAAATCTTTGTGTCTCCATTTCTCGTCGAGATAATGATTTAATAATAATTTCGCCGATAATGAATGTCTCTTTTTCTGTTAATAAGATGCAGAGCATAGTAGCTAAAAAATATCGTTAGAAGAATCGGCTGAAGGTCTTTTAAAAAATGTTTGCGTCCCCATTTAGGGGGAGATTTCGAGGCGATGAAAGCGAAGGTCAGCTGTTATTTCTAAATAAAGGTCATGTCCGAGGATATTTATTTTATAGGCAATGGGCTGGCCATCAAGTTTTACTTCCGGCTGGTCATTTTTTCCCCAGGGCCAGAGAAGCCGGATCAGACCCTGCCTTGAGTCATTGCTATTAAAAATAAATTTAATTTTCCTGGTGCTTTCCTCAACCTGATAATCGTAGGCATAAAAAAGACCATTTACTGGAAAGTAGATTTGAGCTCTGGCTTCGTTTGACCCGAGCCGCGGCGAAATTTCCGGCCTTTCCCGATCCCCCTTGAAGCCGAGCAAACCCTGATAGATAGCCATGGCCAGAGCGCCAGCACTTCCAGCATAATTTAAGCTTCCCTGACCATAGCCCTCCCTGTTATCCCATTCATAAAAACAGCCTCTGGCCAGATTTTTCCTGACTATTTCCAAAAGGCAGCGTGTGGCTTCTTGACTGTAGCCAGATTGATACATGGCCGCTACGAAGCGTCCTCCAAACCAGTCCCATTGACCCCCATTTTGATATTCATAAGGCTCGTCCATCATGGGATGACGGAAAAAGCCAGCGGGATAAGGCGGAAGCAGGCAACCACTAATCGTGGAAAGGCCAAATCTCTGCTGCCGGTTGAGGGCTTCCTCAATAATCCGGCCAGCCTTTTCCGGATCAGCCAGGCCAGAAAGAATGGCCAGAGTATGACCACCCAGAGCAAAGATATCGTCTTCATCAAAATCGTGGGTCAGGGGCGTAACATGCCGGTGGACGCGATAAAAACCTCTATTTTCCTGCCAGAGAAGGGCATTGGTACGGTTTTTAATTTGATGGGCTCTCTGTTTCCAGAAAGCTGATTTTTTTCCTTCCCCCACAAGATGAAGAAGAGAGGCCAGGTCAAGACAGGCCTGATAGGCCATGCTCTGGTCATAAATATCGACCGTCCACTGGGAGCCGGAGTCAGCATAAATAGCTTGCTCATCGCCTTCATGGGCTTCAACATCACCCCAGTCAGCTGTATGGGCTCCAGTTATAAGCTTGAAACGGGGATCATAACGATGGTCAAAAAGATAATTCAGGGCTTTTTCCAGTCGCTCGATTAATTTTTGCCCCTCGATTTCTTTTCCGAGCCACTGACGGCCCCGCACTTCGCCCATGAGTCTGACCAGAAAAGAAGCAGCCTGAACAGCTGAAGTTTCCTGGTCGCTTTCAGTTGTATTTTTATCCGTCTTTCCCGTAGCCTCGACCCAATCAGGAATCGAGCCGGATTTATCCTGATAGCTGAAAATCTCTTCGAGCCAGGAGATAAGGAAAGGTTCGGCATAAAAAAGGCAGGAAGCATGGAGAATGGTTGCCGCATCCCTGATCCAGATCTGGGGATAACCGGTTCCAGCCCTGAAGCCAGCCACCTCACCCGTTTTTCCTCTGAATTTAATTTCGCCATGGCGCAGGGTGAGACGGATCAGCCTGGCTATCTGGTTAATCTCAGGCCAGGTCGTTTGATAAAGGGTGAAGGGAGTTATCTCCAGTCCCGGTTCTTTTTTATCTTCAGGAAAGGAGACGGACTTAACAAGGAGGGGAAGGCGCAGGGTTTTTGAACCATAGTTTTCAAACCAGGCCTTGCCTTCGAGAACAAGGTCAAAATCAAGGAAATATCTGCCGGGAACGAGTGGTGCCGGAAAGGTTACTTTCATTTCTATCTTTTCGCCTGGTTTTATTTCCCGGGGCAGAGCAAAACGAGGATTATCCCGGCGAAGCATCTTTTCTTTATTATCAAGGAGGTGGTAGGAAAGAAAGCAGGGCGCCGGGCCACTTGATTTCCAGGGTCGCCTTCCTGCATTGACCAGTTTAAGATTAAGAGAGATGATTTCTCCCTCTTCCGCCACAACAGGAGAAATTTCTGTTTCCCAGAGACAGAAGTAGGGCTGACTTCTTACTTTTTTCATGGAGCTGGCCTCCTCTTTTTCTTGGCGACAGGCAATGAATGGATAAAAGAAGCAAAAAAAGAAGGCCAGATACATGAGGATAAAGGCTCCGGGCCATTGAGCCCTGGCCTGGCTTCTTTCAAAAGCAAATGGCCACTTGCCTAACATATTCTAGGTAGAAGCTCAGTGGTCAGGGGTTCAAGGAGCCTTAAACCCCCGGTTTTTGTTCGCAATAAAAGCTCACCGGCTCGGCCAATCCTGTCTTCAATCTGCCCGATAATCGCTGCTTCCCGGCCCAGGGGATGTGCTTGAAGATAGGCCAGAATTTCCTCGCTCCGGCTGGCTGGAGCTAAAATCGCAGCGCGGCCTTCGCAGGCAAGATAGAGAGGGTCAATACCCAGAAATTCAGAGACAGCCTGAACAGGCGGGGAAAGGGGAATTTTCTTTTCTTCAATTAAAATGGAGTAGGGAAGTTTTTCAGCCAGTTCACAGAGAATTGTGGCCAGGCCACCTCTTGTGATATCTCTCATCCACCTTACTTCCCTCTGCCAGAGAGGCAAGAGAAAGGTTAAGGGAGCACAGTCGCTTTTGACTGAAGCCTCAAAACCAAAATCACCCCGGGCAATAAGGATGGCCAGGCTATGTTCGCCCACGGGCCCGGTTACAATCAGGTTATCTCCGGGAACAACTGCCTCTAAATTTGGTCGGGCAATAATTCGTCCAACTCCTGAGGTGTTAATATAAATCTTATCAGCCTGACCCCGACGGACTACCTTGGTATCGCCAGTAACAATGTGTACCCCGGCTTCCGCAGCAGCCCGGCTTATGGAGGCAAGAATTCTTTCCAGGTCATCCCAGGCCAGGCCCTCTTCAATAATGAGGGCCAGAGAAATGAATTCCGGTCTGGCTCCGGAGACAACCAGGTCATTCACCGTTCCATTAACTGAAAGGGAGCCAATGTCGCCTCCGGGGAAAAAAATGGGATCAACCACATAGCTGTCGGTGGTAAAGGCCAGCCCGCCAGGCAGATGGCTGGCATCAAGAAGCTCCCTTAAAATGCTGTTATCAAAATTAGGGACAATGTGCCGTGAGATGAAATCCCTCATAAGCTGGCCGCCACTGCCAAGCTCAAGACTGATTAAATTTTTCCTGGTTAGCTCCATTTCTGGCCGTATTTAAAATGAATTAAACAGGCGCCTTCATAGGAAACCATGCATGGGCCGTAGGGACTTTCAGGCCGGCAAAGGCGGCCAAAAAGGGGGCATTCTGGAGGACGGAGGAGACCCCGGAGAACCAGACCGCAGCGGCAGCCAGGGTTAAAGCTTTTTTCTGAGGGCGATAACTGCAGAGAGAAACGTTTCAGAGTATCAAATTCATGATATTCTTTTTTAAGTCCAAGCCCGCTTTGAGGGATTAAACCCAGGCCACGCCAGAAGGCGTCCTTGACTTCAAAAACTTCAGCCATAAGGGCTAAAGCCCTGGGATTGCCACTGGCTGAAACTACCCTCCGATATTCAATGGCCACCTCGGGCCTGACTTCCAGCATCTGATCAAGAACTGAATTGATGCCAAGCAAGACATCGTTGGGTTCAAAACCGGTTATAGCTCCCGGAATTTTAAATTCTTCAGCAATAAAACGATAGGGCTTGGAGCCAATGATGGTACTGACATGGCCGGGATAAAGGAAACCATCAATGGCTACCTCACCTGATTCCAGGATGGCTCTAAGGGGAGGCGGAATTAGCCAGCAGGCAGCCAGGAGGGAAAAATTCTTGAGGCCTCTGGCCCTGGCTTCCTTGACGGTAAAGGCGATGGAGGGAATGGTGGTTTCAAAGCCGGCTCCAAAAAAAATGACCTCACAGTCAGGATTTTCCTGGGCCAGATCCAGAGCCTCAACTGGAGAATAAATGATTTTCAATCTCGAGAAAGGAGCCGGAACAGCTGTTTGCAGGGAACCTTTAGCAGTGGGCACTCGAGTCATATCGCCAAAGGTAGCCACAATGGTTTTTGGCCTTTTGGTCAATAAATCAATGATTATTTCATGATAATCGTCGGGAGTTATGCAGACAGGGCAGCCGGGCCCGGCCAGCAGATCAACCCCGGCTTCTTCGAGGAGAGGCTTAAGGCCATAGCGATAAACGGTCATGGTATGAGTTCCACAGACCTCCATGAGACGCACAGGCCGGCCCAGTGCTTCCTTTTTCTTCCTGATCAATCTGATCAAAGCAGAAGTTATTTCTTCCTGTCTGAATTCTTCCATGGTTTAAGATGAATATTCGTCTTTATTGGCTGCGGCTATCTCGCGAAGCAGACTTAGGGTTTCCTGAGCCTCGGCTTCATCCAGGCGGCTTATGGCGAAACCGGCATGGATAATGACCCAGTCCCCCACTTTCACCTCATCCAGGAGGCTTAAATTGACTTTGACCCTGGTGCCGAGATAATCGGCCTTACCCAGGTTACCGTCCTCGATGGCCACAATTTTGGCTGGAATTCCAAGACACATGAGCCTTTTATTATAACAGAAAGGAGGAGCCCTTTTAAGCTGAAACCAAGAGAATTTAAAGATGGCGCCGGATTAAGAGGAGAAGTTCAGGTAGGAATAGCTCAGCCGGAGGAAAAAAATACGGTGGCGGCTCAGCTGATTATAGTCTTTATGCCCATTTTCAACACAGAACGCACAGATAATCCTGTATAGGATATCGGGACCGGGCAGGAAAGATTTGAGTTCTAAAACAGCTGGCTCAATTTTTATTTATAATTTCAGGACTTTGCCTTGTTCAATTTCCTGTCTTGAAGCTATTGCCCTCCTGATATTTGAAGACTCGATCGGCCCGATGGCTATGTAATTTCGTTTAGATTTTCTCATAAGGCAACGAATCAATTCCGTATAGATATTAAGTGAGGCAATTCGGTCTTTTGACAACAGGCTACATGGCTGCCTATAATGAGATTTATGATTGATAAATTTAACGATTTTGTTCAACCTGGAAGCGAGGAGGAGGCTCTCCTTAAGCAGCTTGACCTTTCCCGGTTGCCCCTTCATGTTGCTATCATTATGGATGGCAATGGCCGCTGGGCTGAGAAAAGGAATCTTCCCCGAATTGAGGGTCATAAGGCTGGCTCTAAGGCGGTTAAAGAGGCGGTCGAAACCTGTGCTCGCCTCGGCATAAAGTATCTCACCCTGTATGCTTTCTCCAGGGAAAACTGGCGCCGGCCGGCCTCAGAAGTGACCATGCTCTGGGAACTTCTTTATGATTATCTGAGAAAAGAAGATAAAGAGCTGATTAAAAATAAAATCAGGCTGAGGGTGATTGGTCAGAGGGAAGGAATTCCGGAAAAAGTTCGTCAGGAACTGGAAAGGGTGGAAGCTTTGACCAGGGAGTTTGATTCCCTGCAGGTTATCCTGGCCCTCAATTATGGAGGACGGACAGAAATTGTGGATGCGGTCAAAAGAATTTTAAGGGAAAACAGGTTGAAACCAGAGGAGATAAACGAGACTTCCTTTTCTCAATATCTCTACACGGCAGATATGCCTGACCCGGATCTGCTTATCCGAACAAGTGGGGAACTCAGAATTTCTAATTTTTTACTCTGGCAAATTGCCTATGCTGAGATCTGGATCACACCAGATTTCTGGCCCGATTTTAACCGCCGCCATTTGCTTCAGGCTCTCGTTGACTACCAAAAAAGAGAAAGGAGGTTTGGAGCCATTCCCGAATCTTCTTCCTGAGTGACGCTGGCTGCGAGTAAAAATCAATAATGTCAGGATAAAGGATGAATTTTAAAACCAGAACCATAACCGCCATCATCCTTCTGGCCATCATTCTGTCGGTTGTCGAGTGGGCCAGCTCGCCTGTTTTTTTTGCTTTTCTTCAATTGATTATCCTCGCTTCGATAATTGAATTTTACGGGCTGGCTCAAAGGAAAAACTGGCAACCCCATTTCCTTCCAGGTCTTTTTTCCGCCCTGATCCTCAGTTTCTCTTTTTTCTTTCCAGAAAGGTTGCCTCTTTCTCTGGCCCTCGTCATTATTCTTCTAATTGCCAGTATTTATTTTTTAATTTATACTAAATCTATAGAAAAAGTAGTCTTATTTCCGCCTTCAGTGGCTCTGACTATTTTTGCGCCACTTTATATCAGTTTCCCCCTTAATTTCTTTTACTGGTTGCGCCTGGAATATGGGCCGCGAGCCCTTTATTTCCTTTTTGCCATCATTTTTCTGGGTGATACGGGGGCCTACCTTATCGGTCATAAATTTGGGCGCCACCGGCTAGTGCCCTTAGCCAGCCCGAAAAAAACAGTTGAGGGAGCCGTAGCCGGTCTTATCTGGGCAGTGGCCGGAGCTTTTCTGGCTCGCCTGGTCTTCTGGCCTGATCTTCCCTCAGGGTTATGCCTTTTTCTCGGTCTGATTACTCACGCTGTGGCCCAAGTCGCCGATCCTTTTGAATCCCTTTTTAAGCGGGCGGCCGGCGTAAAGGATTCTTCCCATCTTCTTCCCGGGCATGGTGGCATTCTCGATCGCGTTGATAGTCTCCTTCTGGCCACGCCCGTTTTTTATTATCTTCTCCGGTTTTTCCCATCATGAGTTCTGGCGAAAAGAAAAGAGTGATTATTCTTGGTTCCACTGGCTCGATCGGACGGATGACTCTTGAAGTCATCTCCGGGCTTTCCGAGCAGTTTGAAGTTGTTGGCCTGGCGGCAGGCTCCAATGCCTCCCTTCTTTTAGATCAGGCTGTTCTGTTTAAACCAAAGCTTGTCTCCCTTTATCAAGAAGAAATAAGTTCTGCCTTTTCCCCGGAGTTTTCGCGTCTTGGAGTTAGGTTTTTATCTGGACCTGAAGCCGCTACCAGACTGGTTGAGGAGCTTGAGGCGGATATTGTGGTCGCCGCCATAACTGGAATTGAAAGTCTCAAACCTACTTTAGCGGCTATCAAGCGAGCGAAACGGGTGGCTCTGGCCAATAAAGAGGCGCTTGTCGTAGCCGGAAGCCTCATTATGGAAGAGGCCAGACGCAGGGCCACCGAAATCATCCCGGTTGATTCTGAGCATTGCGGCATTTTTCAATGTTTGCGCCAGGAAGAGAAGGAAAATGTGGCCCGGGTCATTCTGACGGCTTCTGGGGGGCCCTTTTTCCGCACGCCGCTGGAGGAGCTGGCGTCTAAAAGTGTTGAGGAAGCCCTGGCACATCCCCGCTGGAAAATGGGGAAAAAAATAACCATTGATAGCGCCACCCTGATGAATAAAGGATTGGAACTCATTGAGGCTCGCTGGCTTTTTGATTTAAAACCCCAGCAGCTTTCTATTCTTATTCATCCTCAGAGCATTGTTCATTCCCTGGTCGAGTTGATTGATGGTTCTTTTTTGGCCCAGCTCAGTGTCACCGATATGAGACTTCCTATTCAGTTCGCTCTTTGCTATCCTAAACGGGGCGAAAGGCTTCTACCTCCCCTGGATCTGAGCGAGGTAAGGAAGCTCGAGTTCTTTGAGGTGGAAGAAGAGCGCTTTCCCCTTGTCCGGCTGGCCCGGGAAGCTCTGGAAAAAGGGGGCAGTTTGCCTGTGGCCCTGAATGCAGCTAATGAAGTGGCTGTAAATGCCTTTATTCAGGGAAAGATTTCCTTTCCAGAAATAGCGGAGATAGTTAAAGCGGTGGTTGAAGCTCACCTTTTTCGGCTAGTAGAAAATTTAGAAGAAATTATGGCTGTTGATCGAGAATCAAGGGAAATGGCAGAAAAATTAATTAATTTGAGGCAATATCATGCTCATCATTCTTGAAACTATCCTGGCTTTTACCATTGTCTTTGCCGTTCTGGTTTTTATTCATGAATTTGGCCACTTTTTCATGGCCAAGATCACTGGAGTCAGGGTGGAAGTATTTTCCTTTGGCTATGGCCGTCGCCTTTTTGGCTTTAAGCGAGGCGGAACTGATTATCGGGTCAGCTTAATACCAATGGGTGGATATGTCCGTTTGCTGGGAGAAGGAATGTTTGAACGCCGGGAAAATATTTCTCCCGAAGATTTTATGGCTAAGAAAAGATGGCAGCGAGTTCTCATTCTGGCCATGGGCTCAATCATGAATCTCATGCTGGCCTTCGTTCTGGTGACAGTCATTAATATGGTTGGAGTTAACTCCCCCGAATACCTGGACGAACCGCCTGTCGTTGGCTGGATAGAGGCAGGTTCCCCGGCTGAGAAGGCTGGTTTAAAAGTCGGTGACCTTATCTTAACCATAAGCGGCCGTCAGGTTAAAAACTGGACGGATGTGGAAATCGCTATCGGTTCAAAGCCTGGCCGGCTGCTTTTTCTCGAGGTCGAAAGGGAAGGGAAAAAACTGACCCTGGCTCTGAAGACTGAAGAAAGAACTCGTTATGGCCTGGGCTATGCCGGCTTCATGGCTCGTTCTTTAACCCAGATCAGGATGGTGACGCCCAATTCGCCAGCCGAAAAAGGAGGTTTGAAGCCAGGCGATGTTATTCTGGCTGTCAATGGCCAGCCAGTTTATTTCTTTGAATTTGTTAAAGTCATTGAGGCCAATCCGGAAAAGGAGCTTGATTTTCTTGTCCAGCGGGGAGAAGAAAAGCTCAATTTAAAGATAACTCCGAGAAGAGAAGGTGAAGTGGGGAAAATTGGCATTCTCCAGGAACCGAAGTCAGTGGTCAAAAAATATGGCTTTTTCCAGGCTTTTAGCCGCAGTATTAGGGAAAATGTAAAGAATGCTTTTCTGGTGATTCATTTTATTGCCGACCTTTTTACCGGAGAGGCTTCCACCAGACAGCTTGGCGGTCCTCTGGAAATTGCCAATTTTTCCTATGCTGCCATGAGACTTGGCTTTCTGGCCCTGCTTAACTGGATAGCTCTCATCAGCCTGCAGCTGGGCATAATCAATCTCTTTCCCATTCCTGTCTTTGATGGCGGCCAGATTTTTGTTCTGCTGATTGAAGGAATAATAAGACGGGATTTGAGTCCTCGATTGCGACAGATCTGGATGCAAATTGGTTTTGTTATTTTTATCGCCTTGGTGATTTTTATTATTCTCAATGATATTGTCAAAAGAATGCCTCAGGGCTGGAAAAGTCTTATTCCATGGTAAAAGAGCAGAGCTTCGCCTTGCGCCGTCGGCCATCCAGGCCAATAAAAATTGGTCAGGTCATGGTCGGAGGTGGTGCTCCTATTGTTGTTCAGTCCATGACGAAAACCGATACCCGCGATGTGGCCTCTACGATCAGGCAGATTCAGAGTCTGGCCGAGGCTGGCTGCGAAATAGTCCGGATAGCCCTTCCTGACAGACAGGCGGCTCTGGCCTTAAAGAAGATTCATCAGGAATCGCCGCTGCCGATAATTGCGGACATTCATTTTGATTATCGTCTGGCCCTTGATGCCATGGAAGCTGGAGTTGAGGGCTTGCGCATCAATCCGGGAACTATTGGTAGCCAGGAAAAGGTCAGAACTATTGTTAAGGAAGCAAAGCAAAGGGAAATTCCCATAAGAATTGGCCTGAATGCCGGCTCATTAGAAAAATCAATTCTGAAAAAATACGGACGAGCGACAGCCGAGGCTCTGGTTGAAAGCGCCCTTAATTGGGTTCATTTTTTCGAAGACCTGGGATTTGACCTTATTAAGATTTCGCTGAAGGCTTCAGATGTTCTGACTACAGTTGAAGCCTACCGGAAGATGGCGGAAAAGGTTGATTATCCCTTTCATGTGGGCATTACTGAGGCCGGACCGCTTTTGAGGGGGGCAATTAAATCGGCTGTGGGCTGTAGTCTGTTAATTTACGAGGGATTGGCCGACACCATCCGGGTTTCGCTTACAGCGCCGCCTGAAGAAGAAGTTCGGGTGGCCTATCTTATTCTTTCGAGCCTTGGTCTCAGAAAAAAAGGCATTGATCTCATCTCCTGTCCGACCTGTGGTCGCCTTGAAGTTGATTTGCTGCCTATAGTTGAGAAGATGGAAAAGGAGCTTTCTTCTCTTGATTTACCTTTAACTGTGGCCTTGATGGGCTGCATGGTAAATGGACCAGGTGAAGCCAGAGAAGCTGATATTGGCCTTGCCTGTGGCCGGGGTCAGGCGGTGATATTTAAAAGAGGAAGGATTCTTCGTAAAGTCAGGGAAAAAGAAATTATTCCTATTTTCCTGGAAGAAGTTCACAGGATGGTTCGAAGCAAGGCCAGACGCTCTTCCTGCCATGAAGAGGCAAAGAACGAAAAATCAGATGACGGGAAGAGAGGAGGAAAATAAATTGAGTCAGAGTCCTGTTAAAAAAAACAGCGATAGCGAAAAAATGGCTCAACAAGACGTTTTGCTTTCTCCAAAAATTTTGAACAAATATGAGCGATTGAAACAAAGGCTCGCTTCTCTGGGCGGAGCCGTGATTGCCTATTCTGGCGGTGTTGATAGCACTTTTCTTTTACGAGTGGCTCATGATGTGCTGAAAGATAAGGTTCTGGCTGTGGTGGCCAGCTCCCTGACCTATCCGGAAAGAGAGGTTCGCCTGGCCATAAAACTGGCGAAAGAAATGGGTGTAAGGGTTCGTCTGATCAAAACAAAGGAGATGAAAAATCCATCTTTTCTGACCAATCCTCCCGACCGCTGCTACCATTGCAAGCAGGAACTTTTTTCCAGCTTAAAAAAAATTGCCGCCAGGGAAAAACTTGCCTTTGTTCTTGATGGCGCCAATTATGATGACCGCCGGGATTATCGGCCTGGAGCCAGAGCAGCCAGGGAGCTGGGTGTCATCTCTCCTTTGGCTGAAGTTAGATTGAAAAAGGAAGAAATCAGGCTTCTTTCTCGCTGGCTGGGCCTGCCTACCTGGGATAAACCTTCTCTAGCTTGCCTGGCATCCCGTCTTCCTTATTTTACAGAGATAAAGCCTGAAAGACTGGCCAGAATAGCCCGAGCTGAAAATTTTCTTCTTCAGGCCGGCTTCAAACAGGTCAGAGTTCGCCATGAAAGTGATGACCTGGTGCGCCTGGAAATTGAACCAGAAAAAATGCCTTTGGTCATTGAGCCGGCTTTAAGAAAACGTCTAATTCGGCGACTTAAGTCGCTGGGATATAATTATATTACTTTAGACCTTGAAGGTTACCGGCCAGGAAGCCTCAATTTAAGGCTTAAAAAGAAAGCTCCAGCCTATTAATTCGCGCAGAAAACTTGCCTGGAATAACTTTGGACTAAAAATGTATATTTTCGGTTCTTGAGTTAAAAGGGCGGTGATTTTTCACCGCTCAGATTCTTTTGGATGAAATCAGGCGGGGACTTTGATATTTGGTTAATGCATTTTTTTTAATTAACCTTGTTTTTTGGTTTGATTATAGTTTCAGTTTCGATTACCAGACCAGGTTATCGGGCCTCTGTCCTGAAAGACCCTGAATTAGATTCCGGACTGCGGTCATGGCCATCTCCAATCTGGTTTTTCTGGTGGCACTACCAATGTGGGGCAAAAGGACAACATTATCCAGCGAAAGAAGAGCTTGTTCTATCTCCGGCTCTCGCTCATAGACGTCAAGGCCGGCGCCCCATATCTGGCCATTCTTTAAGGCCTCAGCCAGGGCTGCCTCATCCACAATGGGGCCTCGGGCCACATTGATGAGAACAGCTGTTTTTTTCATGAGAGCCAGTTTTTCCCGGTTAATCAGATGATAGGTGGAAGGATTAAGGGAGGCGTGAAGAGTGATGATATCGGCTGTTTTCAGAAGATCATCAAGAGGCAGGTAGGTCACCTGAAGTTCTTTCTCTTCTTCTTCGCTCAGCCGGTTAGGATCGTAATAGAAGATCTGGAGGCCAAAGCCCAGGGCCCTTCTGGCCACGGCCTTACCTATTCGGCCCAGACCGATTATCCCCAGTTTTTGACCGAAGATTTCTTGGCCGAGAAAGAGGTCAAGGGCCCAGCCCCGAAAGCGGCCTTCCCGGGTGAAACGATCAGCCTGGGGAATCCTTCGAGTTACCGCCAGAATGAGGGCCCAGGTCAAATCAGCGGTGGCTTCGGTTAAAACTCCAGGAGTATTGGTAACCAGAATTCCTTTTTCCCGGCAATAGGCGACGTCAATATTGTCATAGCCAACTGCGCAGTTGGCGATTATCTTTAATTTTCGAGCCCGATCAATTATTTCCCGATCAATGCGATTAACCAGCAGGGTGAGAAGGCCATCTTTATCACCTATGGCTGCCATGAGCTCCTCTCGCGGCAGAGGAGCTTCAGCCACCCCTCCCTCAACCTCAGCAAATTGTTTGAGTAAATCCAGAGCTTCTGGAAAAAGACGCTGGGTAACCAAGACTTTAGGTCTGGACATTGTTTACTCCTGAATTTTTTATCTTTTTAGCCCCAAATTGTGGTCATTTCAAGTTTAAAATTTATCAAATAAATTCAGCTCGTAAAGATAAAGGGATAGAAATAATCGTGGCATTTTCTGGCAAGAAGCGAGCTGGAAAAGCCCGATCGCCAGTGCCCAGAATAAAGTTCATCGCTTATAATTAAAAGAGCTGAGGCCTTTATCCCGTAGAAGGAGGCGACAGCCAAAAGGGCCGAAGTCTCCATATCGACAGCTTGAGCCCCATTCTTTCTAAATTGGAGAACCCAGGTCTTTGTCTCGCGATAGGGAGCATCAGTTGTGACCACAGTTGCCAGGCTGAAAGCCAGATCATTCTCCCTTAGCTTCCTCTTTATCCTGTCATTCAGATCAGGCGAAGAATGAAAAACCAGTTTTCCAGGGAAGTAGTGACGGGATGTGCCTTCATCAGCTATGGCTTTTTCCACCAGAACAGCCTGGCCGATTTTAAGGTCAGAAGAAAGGGAACCGGCCAGACCCAGAAGGATGATTTCCTGCGAGCCAGAAGCAATAAGCCTTTCATAAGCCATAACAGCCAGGGGTGCTCCCATGGCCCCATAAATAAGAACGCTCTCTGATAGAAGATAAAGGGAACAGCCTTCAATTTGCTTTATAGCTTTGGCTTTTGATTGAATCCCGGATAATAGCTCACAGTTAGCGGGAAGAAAGGGAAGATGAAGAACAAGAGGTCGGTTGAAGTTCGGAAGTGGCCTGGGCCTGACGATACCTTTTTCTTGTTTTTTCATGATAAGAAAAGTCAGAATAACAAAAACCGGGAGGAAAGAAAAGGCGGGAACGGATTGCTAAAAACCGGGCCTCTTTTTAAAATGGAAAGGATGAAATTTCGTCAGGTCAGTTTGCAGGAAATAAATCTCGAGGAGAAAAAATTTTGTCTCTCGCCTTTAGTTGAATTTGAAAGCCTTAAAGCCTCCATCGGGCGGGTTGGTCTTCTTGTTCCACCTTTAGTTAAGCCAGAAAAGGAAGCTTTGATTTTAATTACGGGCTGGCGACGCGTTCTGGCCTGCAAGCACTTATCCCTGACAACAATTCCTGTCCTTTTAGTTCCCGAAGACATGAGTGACCTTGACCTTCTCGTGAGAGCTATAGAAGAAAATCTCAGCACCCGGCCCTTGAGCCTGGCTGAAAAGGCTGAAGCCATTTATAAGCTTAATCTTTTCGGGCTTTCACCAGAAAGGATAATGGCTGATTACTTTTCTCGCTTCGCTCTTCCCCGGAAAAAAGAGTATTTTCTTCTTCTAATTAAACTGGCTGGTCAGGGCCAGGAAAAATTGAAGAAATTTCTGCATGGGACTGAAATTTCCCTGGACGCTCTGGACCTATTTTTTTCATTTTCCACCCTGGCTCAGGAAAAACTTATGCCTTTTCTCCAGGCTGTAACTTATAGCCGTCGCCGGGAGATTATTGAAAACTTATATGAAATTTCTTTAAGAGAGGGTCGAGCGGTTGATAATCTTCTGGAGCACCCGGAAATAAAATCTATCCTGGAAAGAAATGAGCTTTCTTTTCGCTCCAGGGGAGAGGCTCTATCGGACTGGCTCAAAAAGAGGCGCTATCCACTGCTTACATCCTGGGAAGCTGAAATTAAAAAGATTCTGAAAGAACTGGCCTGGCCTGAGGAAGTTAAGCTCCTTTATGACCCCACCTTCGAAAGTCCTGAGTTAGAAATATTTTTCTCTTTCAGAAATTTGCCCCAATTTCTTGCCCGGCTTGATGAACTAAAGGCGATAGCCCAGAAGCCCGCCTTCCAGAAACTTTTTCGCCGTTCCCTGGAAAAATGAATAATTTTTTCTTCCGCCGGATTTTTATTCAACGCGAAGCTCTTCCTTACCCGCTTACAGCCAGGATTATTGCCCGAACTCAGGCTCCTTATGAAGTTATTAATGACCCCATGGTTATCAAAGAAGAACTGGCTTCATCTTCTGATCCTATAGGCGAGGGGAAAAGGATTCTTTATCTGACGGTTCAAAAGGGAAAATTCGTTAAGCCCTGTCCCTGTAGCCCCGGTGTTGTCAGCTGTGGCTATTTAATTATTAATTCTGCTCTGGGTTGTCCTTTTGACTGCTCTTATTGCATTCTCCAGGCCTATCTGGCTGATCCCTGGATTACCCTTTTTGTCAATGAAGAAAAGCTCGAAAAATCGCTTCAGCCTTTATTTAAGGATTCCATCCCGCCTGGCTTAAGGATAGGCACGGGCGAATTATCTGATTCCCTGGCCTTAGAGACTCTAACAGATCAGGCTCACCGTCTTTCCCAGCTTTTTTATCGGAGTTCTGGGGCCATTTTAGAGCTAAAGACAAAATCCATCCAGATTGAACCCTGGCTCAACTGGCCTCCTTCTCCCCAGATTGTTTTTGCCTGGTCTCTTAATGCTGAGTCCATAGCGAGAGAAGAAGAAAGGGGAGTTCCTTCAGTGAGCGAAAGAATCAGGGCTGCCAGCCTGTTGGCGCAGAAGGGTTATAATCTTGGCTTTCATTTTGATCCGCTGGTCTATTTTGAGAAATGGGAACAGGAGTATGAGCAGGTCATCAGGGAGCTGCTGCAGCAGATTCCGGCGAGATTGATTCGCTGGATTAGCCTGGGATGTCTTCGCTATCCAGCTGATTTTAAGAAAATCATTTTTGCCCGCTTTCGAGACAGAGCCATTTTTGTCCAGGAAATGGTCCCGGGCCGGGATGGTAAATTCAGATACTTTAAGCCATTAAGGCTCAAAATATATTCCCGGATTTATGAAATGATCCGGACTTATGGCGGTGAAACCATCCCTGTTTATCTTTGTATGGAAGATGGGGAAGTCTGGGAGGGCATAATAAAGAAAAAGCCGGAGGGGAAAAAAGATGCCTTTCATCTTTTCGCCCCCTCCGGCGATTGATTAGTCAGTTAAATATCAATCAGCTTTGGTCGTTTTCTTTTCAGCGATGATACCAACAACTTCTATACCAGCATCCTTGATGATTTCTATGAGGTCAACTATCTTGCCATATTCCAGATCCTGGTCGGCTCTGAGATAAAGCTTCTTCTCTTTAGCATTCAAAAAGGCTTCTTCGAGCAGGGTTTGAAGATTCTCAACCGTCGCTTTATCCTGGTTGACGTACATCGTGCCATCTTTCTTTATGGCCAGAACGACTTCAGGATTATCAGGCATATTAATGGTATTGAGAGCCGAAGGTAACTTGACATCAACACCTTTCTGAACGAGGGGAGCCACAATCATGAAAATGATGAGCAGAACCAGAAGAACATCGCAGAGAGGGACGACATTAGGTTCTGCCTGATATCTGCTTTCTTTACCGGGTATTGAAATAGCCATTTTCTCTGCTCCTGCCTTTTATTAGGCTGATTTAAAAAATCAGCCTTTTTATTTTCGGAACTTATTTCTTCTCTTGGCGGACGAAGAAGTCGACAATTTGCGAGGCGGTGTTGCTCATCTCGGCTTCATAAACTTCAATCCGAGCATTAAGCAGGTTATAGAACCAGAGGGCAATAACAGCCACGGCAATCCCGAAAGCTGTAGTCACAAGAGCTTCAGCAATACCCGCCGCCACAGCTCCAATACCGCCAGAACCGGTCAGAGCCATGCCGCGGAAAGCGTTAATGATGCCGAAAATTGTCCCGAAAAGACCAATAAATGGAGCCGAGGTGGCAATTGTGGCCAGAACGCTCATGCCTCTCTTTAATTCCTGGGAGAAGATAGCCGCTGCCCGATCGCAGCCTCGCTGAGCCGATTCGATTCTCTCTTCGAGACTCAGGTTGGCTTCGCTTCCTTCAAGGAATTCCTGGATGCCCCCAGCTGTTACCCTGGCTAAATGGCTGCCCCGATTTTCCTTCTTGCTGGCCAGAGCTAGAGCTTCCTTGAGCTGGCCATTCTTGAGGAGTTCAGCCAATTTAGGTGCCACCTGCTTTGATTTGCTACGAGCTCGAGAAAAAGTTAAGTTTCTTTCAATGAGAAGATAAAGGGAAACAACTGAGAGGAAGATGAGAATAATGGCAACCGTTTTGGCCACTGCACCCATGGCCTGCCACATCTCGATCAAACCGAATTGCATTTGCATTTAGGTACCTCCTTTTTAATCTTGGAAAAGTTCTATTTTTTATTTCAGCTGAAATCTTACAGTAACCGTGAAGATAACCCCCCTCGGCCGGCCATTAATAATCATGGGCTCATAAACCCATTGCCGAACAGCATCGATAGCTGCCTGGTCAAGGAGAGGCACGGAACGCAAAACTTTAACTTCTCGAACCCGGCCATAGATATCGGTTGTGCACTCCAGGATGACAATGCCTTCCACGCGGGCCTGACGGGCAATTTCAGGATACACTGGCTCGACCCGGTGGATTAGCCTGGGCGGTTTAATTTCACCGATAGCTCTGACCGGTGCCTCAACTTCTCCCACCACACCACCGAGAACACCACCCACGACACCGCCAAGAACTCCGCCAACCACACCACCTTCCACGCCGCCTTCGACACCGCCTTCAACCCCGAAATCAGAGAGCTGTTCTTCTGCGATTTCCTGAGGAATTTCTACAGGAGCAATAAGTTTTCCGGGCTGTATCTGAGTCTGGGTCTGGACGGGCTTAATTCTGGTTTTGGCCTCGGAAGACCTTTTCTTGGCAGGAGGAGGTGGTGGGGGAGGAGGTGGTGGCGGTGGGGCTAAGAAGGCACTATAAACCTCTACCTTCGGTAAAGTTCCTGTAGACAGAAGGGGAATGACAATCATCGCTAGAATGAGAACAGCGTGAATGATGAGGGCTATGGGTAAAGCCAGAGCCTTTCGACCGACCGCCTTTTCTCCCTGATAGAACGAATCTTTAAAAAGGCGAGGAATCTGGTTTTTCTCAGCCATGCTAAACCTCTTTATTTAGAGTTAAGCACCAACATACACGTTAAGTATAGATTAAAAAATAATTTTTTACAAGTCTATAAATAATCATTTCAATTTCTTTTTTGGCCCGAAGATTTTTTGCCAGTAAAGAACAATGGGGCAGGACTGGTAAATCGAGGAATAAGTTCCAACAATGAGGCCAACAAGGAGGGTAAAGGCAAAATCATTGATTACTTTCCCCCCAAAAAGGAAAAGAAATAAGACAGCAAGGAAGGTGGTGCCAGCAGTCAGGATTGTCCGGCTGAGAGTCTGGTTGATGCTCACATTCATCAGCTCTTCCAGGGGCAACTTTCTCAGGATTTTAAGATTTTCTCTTACCCGGTCGAAAACAACAATGGTGTCATTAATCGAATACCCAACCAAGGTAAGAATGGCCGCAATAATGGGTAGATTAATTTCTCTGTTAGTAAAGGAATAAATACTGAGAGTCACAAGGACATCATGAACCAGCGTCAGAACACCAGCTACGCCATAGGCAATCTTAAAGCGAAAGGCGATATAAACTAACATGCCTATCAGAGCCCAGACCGTGGCTAAAATGGCCTTTTTTCTCAGCTCTTTTCCCGCCTGGGGGCCAACTGTCTCGCGGCTAAGAACACACAACGATCCCAGAAAGGATTTTTCCTGAAGAAACTTGATTGTTTCCTCCTTCAGGCCAAGGCCCCTTAAATCGTCAAAGCTTTCAATTATTCCTTTCTCATCTCTCAATTCAATAATCTTTCTGGCAACTTCTTCAGCCTCTTCTGGAAAGCCCTGAGCTAAGAGATTGACCAGTTCCTTATGGTCAATGCTGTTGAGGTCCTTGAAACCTTTTTCGAGTTGAGCTAATTCCTCCGGCTTCTGAAGAGCTTCAATGACCATATTGCCGATAATCACATGAGTTTCGATTTCTTCGCCTGGTTTTTCGCCTCGTTTTATCAGGCCAGCAGTTCTGATCTGATATTCTCTCTGCCCTCTTTCAATTTCCTGAATAATGCTATCTCCCAGGCCCTTTGGACTTAATTTAGCCCTGATTTCCTCGGTTTTTATGGGTTCCCGAAACTTAATCCGGATAAAGGTGCCTCCGGTGAAATCTATACCGAACTTAAGTCCCTTGCCTACAGTCATATTGATAAGACCGGCCAAAATAATTGCACCCGATAGAGCAAAAGCAAAATATTTGTAATTGAGGAATTTAATCCTGGGTTGCTTGAAAAGAGTAATCATTTTTAAATACTCAATGTTTCCGGTCTTCTTTTCCTGGAAAGAGTGAAATCAAAAATTAGCCTTGAGACAAAGACGGCCGTAAACATGCTGGCCAGAATGCCGATGATCAAAGTGACAGCGAAACCTTTTACCGGGCCGGTGCCGAATTGAAAAAGAAAAATAGCGGCGATTATTGTTGTCAGGTTGGAGTCAAGAATCGTCCGAAAAGCCCGGGAGAAGCCAGCGGCCACCGAATTGACCACGCCTTTGCCGGCAGCCAGTTCCTCTCTGATCCTTTCAAAAATCAGAATGTTGGCATCAACGGCCATACCAATTGTCAGAATAATTCCAGCTATTCCCGGTAGCGTCAGGGTGGCCCGAAAATAAGCCAGACCTCCAAAAATAATTATTATATTTAAAATGAGGGCGACGACAGCATTAATTCCAGAAAGCCGATAATAAAAAACCATGAAAATCATGACAACCACCAAAGCAGCAATGCCAGCCCTCAGACCCTTGCGAATTGAATCCAGTCCCAGAGCCGGGCCAACGGTTCTTTCTTCCAGATATTTAATCGAGGCTGGCAGGGCACCGGCTCGAAGAACCAGGGCTAAATCTTCCGCTTCCTCAATCGTAAAGCGGCCGTGAATGATGCCGCTATCGGAGATACGATCCTGAATGGTCGGAGCTGATTGAACCCGGCCATCAAGGATAATAGCCAGAGGTTTACCAATATTTTCACTGGTGACCTTTTCAAAGCGGCGAGCTCCATCAGGATTAAGGGTGAAAGCCACCGCTGGATTATTCCATTCATCTACAGAGCGGCGGGCCGTTCTCAGGTCCTTTCCGGTTATGGCGGCCACTTTGCTCACCAGGTAAAAGCCACCTTGCGTTCTTTTAGGATCGCCCCTGACCAACTCAGCATCTTCCGGTACCTTTCCGTCAAAATCTTTCAGTAGAGTCTCTTCATCCGGTGCCGGTCCAGCTTTCACCAGCTTGAATTCAAGTAAAGCCGTTGTTCTGATGATATTTTTAACTCTCTCGGGATTTTCAACGCCTGGCAATTCCACAATAATTTTTTCGCCAGCCAGCCCCTGTCTCTGGATGGTCGGTTCAGCCACACCGAACTGGTCAATCCGGTTCCGGATGGTTTCAAGAGCTTGATTGACTGCTTGGTCCCGGATATAACGGTCAACTTCTGGTTTTAATGTCAGCGTGACTCCCTGGCCACTGAAAGCATAATTCCAGTCACGGAAGAGTTCATCAAGAATATCTCTGATCTTACCTTCGTCCTCCATCCTTAATCCCTGAGCCCTGAAAGTTCCAGGACTGACCTTGTTGACGGTTTCAAAGGGAATTTCTTTCTTCTTTAATTGTTCCTGAAGGCGGGCGATTGCCTGATCAGTTTCAATGTTGATAGCATCATCAGTCATCACCTGAAGAGCCAGGTGGACTCCACCTTTCAGATCCAGTCCAAGCTTAATTTTCTCTTTTGGCGGGATCATTAAGAAGATGGAGATTCCTATGACCACCAAGGTTAAAATAAAGCGCCACCCTAAACTTCTTTTCATCTGGCCGTCTTCCTGTTGCTCAGGACTGAGACGAGATTGAATTAGCTTTCAGTTTTTGTTTCTGTCTTCTGTCTTTCTAAAATAACCGCCACTGCGTTTTTAGTGATATCAATTTTGACATTAGCGGCTATTTTTAATTCAATGCGATCGGGATAAACTCCCATGACGGTGCCAAAAATTCCGCCCGAAGTAATGATTCTGTCTCCTGGCTTTAGCGATTCCACCATCTGCATGTGCTTTTTCTGTCGCCGCTGCTGGGGAAGAACAATAATCAGCCAGAAAATTATAAGAACGAGAATGAAAGGGAAAAGAGCCGTAAGCAAGTTGGGGCCTCTGGACTGAGCAGGCGCCTGGGCCTGGGCCAGCATCATAACTAAATTAACGGTCATCATTCTTCTTTTTCCTTATCGGCTTCTGACAGGCTTGCTTTCAGAGAGCCAAAAGAATTAGACGCTATAGCTTGCCTTATTTTACGGAAGATGTCAAGATAAAAATAAAGATTGTGGATAGTATTGAGAATAGCCGAGGTGATTTCCTGCCGTTCATAGAGATGCCGTAAATAAGCCCGAGAAAAGTGGCGGCAGGTATAGCAGCGACAATTCTCATCTATCGGTCGTTTATCGTCAGCATATTTCTGATGCTTGATTACTATTTTGCCCTGGCTGGTAAAAAGAGTGCCTGTCCGGGCATTTCTGGTCGGCAGGACGCAGTCGAAAAAGTCAAGGCCATAGGTCACCGCTTCCAGAATATCACTGATATAACCCATGCCCATGAGATAGCGGGGTTTTTCTTCAGGAAGGTAGGGCAGGCAATCTTCAATTGTTTTAATTAGTTCTGATTTTGGTTCCCCCAGGCCCAGACCGCCAAGGGCGTAGCCATCAAAATCAAGCTGGAGCAGAGTTTCCAGACTCTGGCGGCGAAGGTCGGAAAAGGTCCCCCCCTGACAGATGCCCCAGAGTTGCTGCTGGGTTTTCCTTTTCAGGAATTCCTGCTTGGAACGTTGTTCCCAGAGGGAAGTAATGGCCACAGCTTGCCGATGCTGTTCGAGGGAAGCTGAGTAGGGCACAAAATAGTCAAGGGTCATCAGAATATCGCTTCCGAGACGAAGCTGAAGATTAACCACATCTTCCGGCCTCAGGAAAATTCTCTGGCCATCAAGGTGGGAGGCAAATTGAACTCCTTCCAGGGAGATTCGGGCGAGGGGCGAATGACTGTAGATTTGAAAGCCGCCGCTATCAGAGATAATTGGTTTCGGCCAGGAAATGAAAGAATGAAGGCCGCCCATTTTTTCAATAAGCTCGATTCCCGGACGAAGATAAAGATGATAGGAATTGACCAGAATAATTTGGGCCCCCAGCTCCTCCAGCTGAGCAAAGGTCAGGGCCTTAACTGTTCCCTGGCTGGCTACTGGAGCAAAAGCCGGGGTTTCTACCAGGCCATGGGGAGTCAGGATAAGACCGGTTCTGGCCCTGGTTTGGCTATCACGATGAATAATTTGAAAGCCTTTACTCATGAGGTAAAACGGAAGGTGACGACATCTCCATCCTGAATAGGATAATCCTTGCCTTCAAGCCTCAGGGCTCCTTTATCTCGGGCTGCCTGCAGAGAACCGAGAGCTAAGAGCTCTTCAATAGGAATGACTTCTGCCCGGATAAAACCTTTTTCCATATCAGAATGAATCTGGCCAGCTGCCCTTTGGGCCGGAGTATTTCGGGGCACAGGCCAGGCCCTGACTTCATCCTTGCCTATGGTGAAAAAGAAAACCAGGTTAAGCCAGCGGGGAAGAAGGGAGAAAAAGGCAACCTGGCAGCCGCAGCCACAGCCATATTCTTCGAGAAAGGTTTTTCTTTCTTCAGGCTCAAGTTGGGAAATTTCGCTTTCAATCAGACCAGCAAAGAGGAGAAAAGGGGTCTGGATTCTGTTCTTTTCCAGCCATGAATCGACTGTTTTTAACCTTGCTTCATCCACATTGATTAAATGTAACAGGGGTTTCTGACTCAAAAAGGCATAGCTTCGAATCATCTTTTCTTCAATGGGAGTCATCTCAATTTTTCTTATGGGCTGGCCCTCCATCAAACCCGTCTGCAATTTCAGGAGGATTTCCCTTTCGGCCTGAAGTTCTGCCTGAGCACCTCTCTTTAACTCCTTTTCGAGCTTGAGCAATCGGTTTTCGATGACAGCCAGATCAGCCAGCATAAGCTCCTCTTCCATATAGGCAATATCCCTCAGAGGATCAATTTCGCCTCGGGGATGTGGAATCTGGGGAGCCTCAAAGGCTCGAACCACATGAAGCAGGGCCTCAGCCCGCCTCAGCGTGGAAAGGGTTGTCCCGGCTTTAATATCGCCGTAGGCCACTCCGGGAAGGTCCATAATTTCCACCGTAGCTGGAACCTTTTTTTTCTCTGGGTAGAGCCCAGCCAGACGGTCAAGGCGGGGATCAGGAAGGGGTAATGTCCTTTGATGGATTTCCTCTCTTTTTTCCCGGAAAGCTTCGACTGGAAGGCAGGCTCCGCTGATCAGATTGAAAAAAGTAGTCTTACCCGTTTTGGGGTAACCGAAGATAGTTAAAATCATAAGCATAGTAAACTCTCCCAGAAGAGGACTGTCAAGAGGCCTCTCTTGATTTTACTCCCATAAATTGATTATATTGGGAGGTCATGGAAGAGAAAAAAAAGAAAAGAGAAAAGAATATTTTCCGGGAATATTTTGAGCTTATTGCGGAGACAGCTGTTTTTGTTTTTTTTGTGATGACCTTTGTGGTTCAGGCCTTTCAGATTCCCACCGGTTCCATGGAACCGACACTTCTGGTCGGCGATTTTCTCCTCGTCAATAAAATGGTTTATTCCCGGCCAGTTTATTCCCTGGAGAAATTTATTCTCCCCCGCCGTGAAATTTGTCGTCAGGATATTGTTGTTTTTAAATTCCCCCAGGACTTAAGCCGGGATTTTGTCAAGAGGGTTATCGCCCTGGAAGGGGAGAAAATTGAGATAAGGGATAAGCAGGTTTTTATCAATGATGAACCTTTGTCTGAACCTTATAAAGTTCATAATGATCGAAATATTTTCAACCGGGAAAATTATTATCATTATGATGATTTGATCCGGGACAACTTCGGGCCGGTCATTGTCCCCAGGGGTCATCTTTTCGTCATGGGAGATAATCGGGATAACAGCCTGGATTCTCGTTACTGGAGCTTTCTGCCCGTGGAGTATGTTAAGGGTAAGCCCTGGGTTATCTATTTCTCCCGCCGAAAGTTAAGCCGGATTTTAAAAATCGTCCATTAATCAGCGTACCCCTGGCCTGATGACTACCTCTTCATAGGAAGAAATGTAAAAAACTGGATTTTCCTGAGAAAATTCAGGCCGGAAAACAGAACTGCAGACCAGGCCATCCATATCTCTGGCTACAGGCAGACCAAGCAAATAAAGCAAGGTGGGAGCAATATCAACAAGTCTTATTTTTTCGAGCGATTGTCCCCGGAGAATATTCTGGCCATAAAAGAAAATAACCCCGTCAGGGGCAAATTCAAAATGGCCTGAAACCTGGGGATTGCCCAGAGCCCACTCCACCAGTCTCTTCCAAAGGGGCAGAGGTTCCATGCCATGTGTGGAAAAGACAATTAAAATTTCATTCTCTTTGAGGTTGGCTAAATATTTGCCGATTAGCTGATCGTAAAATTGATAATATTTTTCGATAATTGGTCCGTACCGGGCGATTTCATTCTGGTCAATACTGCCAAATAAATGGGGAAAACTGTATTTATAGAAAAAAATTTCCACCTGATTGAGACCATCCAGGAAGAGAGCCAGAACCTGGGGCTGATGCTGTCCTTTTTCCTGGAAGGCCCTTTCTTCCAGACTGAGATCACGCCTTAGGGCTTCTTTGACTAAGGTCAAACGTGCGTCTGAGGCCAGATTCACCGGGAAAAAAGTTTCTACGAATTTTTCCGCCCTGGCGCTCAGGGGAAATTCAGCCTCACTTTTTTCATCAGGCTCAAAGAGACTTAATTTCAAATTCATTCCGGTCAATATTTGCCAGATATCCTTACTGGGCTTAAAGGTCAAAGGTTCCGGATGCAGAATTTTAATTCTGGCCAGTTGCTTGAAAAGCATGAAGCGAGGCAAAGCTTCAAGAATAGGCTTTTTCCCCCAGAAGCTGAAACCAGAAGCCGCCAGGCAGCGATGGCCATAGGGATTTTTACCTGTCAGGAGAGACCTCTTAAGAACAAAAGGGTCAGTGGGAGAAAGGGTTTGCAGTCTGGCCCAGCTACCGTTTTCCATAAGCCAGGAAAAATTAGGCAATTTGCCTTCATTTATGAGGGGAATCAGAAAATTAAAGGAAAGGCCTTCCAGATTGAGCAAAGTAGCTCTTCTCTGAGTGGGAAAAGTGACCAGAACCGTCTCGCGGCGAGGGCCTGGCTGTGGAAATTGGGCGCGACTCCAGAACATAAGTGTAAGGCCAGAAAAGAGAAAAAGAAAATAAAGGATAAAATAAAGAGAGGACGGTCGGTGACGATGATATCGCCAGAAAAGAACCAGGCCGGCCAGAACCAGCCCGCCGCCTGTCGCTGTTTGCATTTTCATAGCCGTCAGCATAGTCGTAGAGAAGAAGGAACGATAGAAGCTGGAATTAAGGAGAAGTAAAATTAAGAAGATTGAAAAGGAAGCGGAAAAACTCAGCAGAAGAAAAGAGGGTGAAAGAAATTTAATTTTGAAGGATCGGCCAAAAAGGAACTGAATAATGAAATAGAGAATAAAAAAGAGGAGCGCCGCCGCTAAACCATAGATTAAGCCGATGAAAGCGGTCAATCGAAAGTAAAAAAGTACGTCAGGTTTGATATTTATATTGATATCAGCTACGAGGAGAGCCAGAAGCAAAGAGAAAAAAAGGCCGCTTATAAGAGAATTGCTCCAAGCGCGAAAAACCTTCATGTCTAATTTTTTTTTATTTTAGGCCAATTTTATGTGGAAATTAAAGGATTTATTAAATCAGGATTTAATTGAATTATTTTTTTTAACGCCTGATTGGCTAAATTTCTGTGGTTCCTTCAGCCAGAATCAGGATTGGAACCATCTGAATGAGAGCATAAATCCATCATTTTCCTGATTCTGATTCTGATTTAACACCCGGAAGCAACATGGCTCCGACCTGAACGGAGCTCATCTTAAGAAAAAGTGCTAACTCCGCATTTGTCAAAAAATTATCGGGTAAATCGAGCCATGAGTCAGGCCATTCCAGAAGTTCTGCCTTCATCTTAAAAAAAGATGAAGAAAAAAGATGCTGAAAAAACCTTATTTTTCAACATAAGAAACTTGTCTCCTATTGTTCCTGCAAAAAATATGGGCAATTGTTTTAAATAAGCTTTCAGCAAAAGAGCTGGAGAAGCATTGACCGCAGAAGGTCGTTCAAAGTATGATGAAAAAAAATGAAACCTAAGATAATTGCCTTGCTGACTGATTTCGGAGAAAAGGATTATTTTGTCGCCTCGCTGAAGGCGGTCATTCTTTCCATCAATCCCCGGGTTAATCTCGTGGATATCAGCCATGAGGTTGGAGCCTATAATCGCCTTGAGGCAGCCTTTCTTCTGAAATCTGTTGCCCCCTATTTTCCTCTGGGAACAATTTTTCTGGCTGTGGTTGATCCAGGAGTGGGCTCTTACCGGAAAATTATTTTGATTAAAGGTAAAAAGCATTTTTTTGCCGGACCTGATAATGGGATTCTGATCCCGGCAGCTGAAGAAGAAGGTCTAGTGGAAGTAAGAGAGCTCAGGGCTGAAAAATATTTCCTGCCTTCATGGAGTCGGACCTTTGAAGGCCGGGATAAGATGGCTCCAGCCGTAGCCTGGCTTTCCCGGGGAGTGCCCTTTGAGAGTTTTGGACCCATAGCATCCAGCTGGGAAAAACTGGTTTTTCCAGGTTCATCCTTTTTACCTCGGGAAATTAGAGCTGAAGTCATTCACTCCGACAGATTCGGTAATCTGATTACCAATATTCCAGTTCATCCTTTTCTGGACTGGTTTAAAGAGAAAAAAGAATCAGCCCTGATTCTTAGCTCCAGGAATAGACACTGGCCGCTTCAATATGTCCCTGCCTTTGCCTATGGCCTTAGCCATCAGCCCCTGATTTTGCCCGGAAGCAGTGGCTTTATGGAAATTGCCTGGAAAGAGGCTTCAGCGGCCAGCCATCTCAGAATCAAGCCTGGCGATAAAATTACAATTAAAATGGTAAAATCAAAAAAGAGATTAAATAAAATTAAATTAGGTAAATAAAGTGGAGGAACTTGAAGGTACTGTTGATCAGATTGTCTATTACAATCCAGAAAATGGCTACTCCGTCTGCCGCTTTCTCCTTGATGATGAAACTCTGATCACCGTAGTCGGCCATTTTCCGCCTCTTTCGGCGGGCGAGGTGCTGCGTCTTACTGGTTCCTGGGAAATAAATGCTAAATATGGCCGCCAGTTCAGGGTCCTTTCTTTTATTCCCAAACTGCCGTCTTCAGTTCGGGGTATTGAAAGATTTCTTTCTTCCGGGCTGGTGCGAGGCATCGGGCCGGTTCTGGCCCGAAGGATTGTTGACCATTTTGGCGCTCAGACCATGGAAGTTATTTCCACCTGTCCTGAAAAATTACTGGAAGTTGAAGGTGTTGGCCCGATTAAATTGCAGGAAATTATTCGTTCCTGGGAAGAGAATAAAAAAATCAGGGATTTAATTATTTTTCTTCAGGAACATGGCATTTCCACTTCTCTCGCTACCAGAATTTATCGTTACTACGGGGATCAGGCCTTTAGCGTTCTCCGGGTCAATCCCTATCAGTTATGCCTTGATGTCTGGGGCATAGGCTTTCGGACAGCCGATCAAATGGCGATGAAACTCGGCTGTGATCCCTGTTCCCTGGAAAGAATTGGCGCTTTCATCCTCTATTATCTGGAAAAGGAAAGCGAACAGGGCCACCTTTTCAGTTACCGGGAGGAAGTGGTTGAGGCTGCTTCGAATGAACTGGAAGTAACCAGAGAAAAAGTTGAAGAATCACTGGAGAAATTGATCAGCCAAAAGCGGGTCATAGTTGAAGAAACCACTTCAGGTCAGGCTATTTATCTGCCCTACCTTCACCGGGCTGAAGAAACCATCGTCAAAGGAATTTCCCGGCTGGCCATGACTCCTTTGCTGGCCACAGAAGCTGGTATCGAAGAAACCATCAGGAAAATTGAAGCTCAACTGAATCTTCAATTTTCCCGGGAGCAAAGGCAGGCGATTGAGGAGAGTCTGAAACAGAAAATTCTCATTATTACCGGGGGACCTGGAACCGGCAAAACCACTCTTATCAGGGCTATTGTTGAACTTTATGAACAGTGGGGAAGAAGGGTTCTGCTGGCCGCTCCCACCGGTCGAGCAGCCAAGAGACTGTCAGAAGCCACAGGAAGGGAAGCCAGAACTATTCATCGTCTTCTCGAATATAACCCCAGGGAAGAAGGCTTTAGACGCCATGAGAGGAATCCATTAAATGGAGAGGTTCTCATTATTGATGAGTTTTCCATGGTGGATGTTTTGCTGATGGAAGCTTTAATCAGGGCTATTCCCCTGGGTATGAGACTGATTCTGGTGGGTGACAGCGACCAGCTGCCCTCAGTTGGCCCCGGAAATTTGCTTCGTGATTTGATTGAAAGCCAGAAGGTGAAGGTTGTCAGGCTGACTGAGATCTTTCGTCAGGCCAGGGGGAGCCTTATCGTCCTCAATGCCCACAGGGTTCGGCAGGGTTTAAGCCTGATTTACCCGCGTCAGGAAAAGAGCGATTTCCTCTTTCTTCCTCAGGAGGAAGAAGATAAGGTCTTTGAACTCGTTATGGAAATGGCCTGTGAGAAATTACCTCAGAAGCTCAATTTGCCTCGCCTCAATTCTCAAATCCAAGTTATAACTCCCATGTATCGGGGACTCTGCGGAGTGGATAACCTCAATCGGGAGCTGCAGCAGAGATTGAATCCTGGTTCTCAGGGACTGAGAATCGGTCAGCATGAATTTCGAGTCGGCGATAAAATCATGCAGATAAGAAACAATTATGATAAAGAAGTCTTCAACGGGGATATAGGTGTCATCAAAGCTATTGACCCGGATAGCTGGCAGGTCGTAGTTGATTATGATGGCCGGACGGTTGTCTATGAAAAAGATGAGCTGATGGAAATTACCCTGGCCTATGCCATCTCCGTCCATAAATCCCAGGGGAATGAATATCAGGGAGTAATCCTGCCCCTTTTAGTTCAGCACTATATCATGCTTCAGCGAAATTTATTTTATACGGCCCTGACCAGGGCGAGGAAATTATGTGTGGTTATTGGTTCCTATCGGGCCCTTCATATTGCCATTAAAAATGATAATCCTATTAAGAGGAATGGCCGGCTTAAAGATAAACTTCAGATTTCTATGAGTAATTTTATTTAGGGGGAAGGATGAAAAAGTGTCTTTACCCTGTTTCCCTTTTTTTATTGATCATTATTGGTTTTTCAGCCAGCGAAATCCTGGTGGTGAAGGTGGAGAAAACAGCTCTCAGAACTGAGCCAAGATTTTTTGCCCCGGTTAAAAGCCTGTTAAAATTTGGCGACCAGGTGGAAAAAATGACCCTTCAGGAGGGCTGGTTTCAGGTAAAAACGCTTCAGGGGCTTTCTGGCTGGGTTCATTCGAGTGCTCTTCAGCCAAGGCCTTCTACTTTAGCCCTGCTGACTAAAGGGCCAAAGACCGAGGCCACAGCCACTGAGGTGGCCCTGGCCAGCAAGGGATTCAACCGGCAGGTGGAAACCAGCTACCGCCAGAGGCATCCTGAAATTGATTATACCTGGGTCGAGCGCATGCTTGGCTTCAAAGCCGATCAGGCAGCTATAGAAAAATTCCTGAAGGAAGGTCATCTTGGAGAATGGAAGGAGGCGAAATGAAAGGGAAAAGATTTCTGGCTTTTCTGGGGCTGAGCCTTTTGCTGCTGGCTGCCTGTTCGACCATTAATGAAAAGGGAAAAGAGATTCTGGGCAAGATGGATCAAATTTCTGAAAAGGATAAAGAATTAATTACGAAAACAGGAGAGGCTTTAAGAAGCTCCTTCCAGGATCTGACCGATGAAGAGGAATATTATATTGGTCGCTCAGTTTCAGCTTTAATTTTATCCAGATATCAAGTCTGGAATAATGAAGCCGCTACCCGTTATCTTAATCTTTTAGCTCAGGCTATAGCTCTTTATTCTGACCGACCTGAAATTTTTGCCGGTTATCATGTTCTTGTTCTTAATTCAGATGAAGTAAATGCCCTCTCAGCTCCGGGAGGTTTTATCTTTGTAACCCGTGGGCTGCTGCGCCTCTGTCAGGATGAAGATACCCTGGCCGGAATTTTAGCCCATGAAATAGGCCATATCAGCGCTCGGCATGGCCTTCAGGCTATAAAAAAATCAAGGCTGCTCGAGGCCTTTAAACTTCTGGCTTCAGAGGCAGCTGAAAGACTGGCGCCTGATAAAATGGCCAGGCTGACAGATATTTTCGAAGGCACCCTTGATGATATCGTAGCTCAACTCATCGAAAGAGGCTATGATCGAAAAGCGGAGTTTGAAGCTGATGCTCTGGCTCTGAAAACCCTGAGAAGGATGAGCTATTCAGAGCAGGGCTTAATTCTTTTTATCGAGGAGTTAGAAAAGAGAAAGGAAAAGGCCTCGAAACTTGAGGGCTGGCTGAGCACTCATCCTGATCCGGAAGATAGATTAAAAAGGCTGCAGGCTGAGGTTTCCTCAGAGGGAAGAGGATTGGCTATTCTTAAAATCAGGACAGACCGCTTCCGGCGAGTCGCTTCAGCCTGGAAATAAAATTAGAAATTAAAGTGATTCGAAAAAAGTGGCTGAGAGGAATTATCTGTGGCTTCATCGCCTTTCTTTTTAGTTTTTCCCTTTCTTTTTTATCTTTTTTCCGGATACTTGAATGGAAGACATGGGACTGGCGAACGAAATTTCTCAGCCAGCCTGAGAAGGCCTCGCCCGACCTTGTTCTGGTTCTCGTTGACCAGGCGAGCCTCGATTTTTATGCTCCCCAGGGAATCACCTGGCCCTGGCCAAGGCAGATGTATTCGGCTGTTCTTGATTTTCTCACTCAGGGTGGGGCGAAGGCAGTGATAATTGACCTGATTCTGAGTGAGCCGTCTTCTTATGGAGTTGAGGATGATCTTCTTCTCGCGGAAGCCATAAGAAGGAATGGCCATACTTTTCTCAGTGCTGGCTTTTCCTTAAATCCACCTGTTTCCGATGAACCTCCAGATCCCATCCTTAAAAAATTTTCGCTAAAAGAAATAAAGAACAGAAAAGCCGCGGTCATTGAAACTAGGTCGGTTATCCTGCCCCTTCGAGAATTCCTTGAAGGGGCGCGGGGCCTGGGCAATGTACTTTTTTCCCCTGATGCTGACGCTATTTTCCGTCGCCTGCCGCTTTATTGCCGCTTTGAAGGCATGTTTTTTCCCTCTTTGCCGCTCGCGGCCGCCCTGGATATCAGGGGAGAGAAATTATTGATTAACCGGCTTGATAGCGAGGGGAAACTGGTTCTTCAATTTTTTGGGTCTACCAGAACCTATAAAAGCTATTCCATGGCGAGTCTGATTAATTCCTGGGTTCAAATTAAGCATGGCCAGCAACCTCAGGTTAAGCCTGATGAGTTCAGGAATAAAATTGTTTTCCTGGCAACCAACGCCCCTGGTTTGCTTGATCTCAGGCCAACGCCGGTAAGTTCAGTTACACCCGGAGTTGAGATTCAGGCAACAGCCCTGGATAATCTCCTTCAAGGAAGAGCTATCGGTTTTCCTCCCCGGGCTTTGTCACTGGCCGTTATCTTCTTCTTTGGCCTGATTTCAAGCCTGATAGTCTCCCTGCTGGTCAAAATTATCTGGCAGTCCCTGGGACTGATGATCAGCCTGGCCGGACCATGGGTCGCCGGCACTCTTGCCTTCAGACTGGGATTCTGGCTGGAAATTGTACCGGCCGAAATGGCAGTTTTAACTTCTTTTATTCTGGCCGCTCTCTTAAATTACAGTCTCGAAGGCCGGGAAAGAAGATTTATTAAAAATGTTTTCCGCCATTATCTCAGCCCGGAGATAATTGACCGTATTATTGTTAATCCGGCGCTTTTAAGACTGGGCGGAGAAGAAAGAGAGATTACCTCTTTCTTTTCCGATATAGCTGGTTTTTCTTCCTTGGCCGAAAAGCTTTCGCCCGCGGACCTGGTTAAATGGCTCAACGAATATCTTTCCGTCATGACCGATATCATCCTCGAAGAAGGTGGAACCCTGGATAAATATGAAGGTGATGCCATTATTGCTTTCTGGAATGCTCCTTTAGATCAACCCGATCATGCCCTCAGAGCCTGTCGGGCAGCCGTGAGATGCCAGCAGGAACTTGTGCGCCACAATCCGAAATGGCAGAGCCGGTTTGGCCAGCCGGTTCGGATGAGAATCGGGATAAATTCGGGTCTGGCCGTGGTGGGCAATATGGGCTCGAAAAGGCGCTTTGATTATACGGCCATGGGCGACACAGTGAATCTGGCTTCGAGGCTGGAAGGAGCTGGCAAATTTTATGGAGTTTCGATTCTGATCAGTGAATTTACTTTCGAGAAAGCTGAAGCGAATCTTGTGGTCAGGCCGGTGGATGTGGTGCGGGTTGTCGGTAAAACTCAGCCCGTAAAAATCTATGAGCTTCTTGGCCTGAAGTCAGATTTCCCTGAGGAAAAACTTGACTGGCTAAAAATTTATAATCAGGCCTGGCAGGCCTACCAGGAAAGAAATTTTGCTCAGGCTTTAGCCTTATTTTCTTTATTGCCCGAAGAGGGCCTGACCCGATTTTATGTCCGAAGATGTCAGGAATTTCTGGCTTCTCCGCCTCCTCCAGACTGGGATGGGGTTTTTAATCTAAAGGAGAAATGAGAGGAGAGAAGATGCTGGTTAGATTCTGGGGCGCTCGAGGTTCTTTTGCTGTTCAGGGAAAGAAATATCTTGGTTTTGGAGGAGCTACAAGTTGTGCCTCTATTGAAATTGATAAAAATAAATTGTTGATAATTGATGCGGGCACAGGAATAAAGGATTTAGGTTATTTTTTATCCCGGCAAAAACCGAAACCAGAAATTAATCTTTTCCTCACTCATTTCCACCTTGACCATATCATGGGTCTTCCTTCATTCCAGCCTCTCTATGAAGAAGATACGATTCTGAACATTTATTCGCCTCTATCGCCCGCTTCGACTCGCATCCTCCTCGATCGTCTGATGGGCGGTTCTTTTTTTCCTCTGACTTTCTCCAGAACTGCGAGTCAGAAAAAGATCTATCAATTGGGAAAAAAGATGCAGCTGGGTGAGGTCATTATTTCCTCTGCTCCTTTGCCTCATCCTGGAGGTAATCTGGCCCTGCGCTTTGAAAAAGAGTACCGGAGCATAGTTTTCGCTACCGATGCCGAGCCACCTGAAGAAAAATGGGAGGAAAGGGTAATTAATCTGGCCTGGGGGGCGACCTATCTTGTCGGTGACGCCATGTTTACACCCCGGGAATATGCTCAAGGGAAAAAAGGTCGGGGACATGCCAGCTGGCGAGCTGCTTTGAAACTGGCCAGGGAAGCAGGTTGCTCTCATCTCGTTCTCTCTCATTGGAATCCAGATCATGATGATCAGATGATAAGAGCCATCATCTCCCGGATAAGAAAAAAATTTTTTAGGGTTTATGGAGCCAGGCCAGGCTGGCAGATAAATTTATGATTAAATTAAAATAGGGGTTTAAAGATGACTTCTTCCTTCGGTTCATCCCTATGGCTTATAGGTCTGGTCTTTGTGGCCGGATTGCTGATTTTTATTACTCTATATTATTTTTTTAATTTTATAGTTCGTTTCCTGGCTGTCTTAAGAGTAGTTCTTTTTTCCAGATGGTTAAAAAAAATCATTTTTCCAGGAACTGCCCTCCTGGCTCTTTTTCTGACGGAAGCTTTAAGCTCGCTTATAATTAAGACCCGACCGCCCCAGTTGTTTCAGGTTTTCAGAGCTGGCTTCGTTTTCTTTGTCCTGGTTTTCTTTGTCGAGCTTCTCGACGGCTTTATTCTTGTTTTTTATGAAAAGAAAAAGAAGTCCTTTCCTTTGCCCCGGGTGCTTCATGGTTTTATTTTAGCGCTCATTTACATTTCTTTCTTTTTTATTGTCTTAAGGTCATTTCTCAAAGTTAATCTAACCCCTTTTCTGGCCACATCAGCTTTGCTGACTGCCATTTTAGGCCTGGCCTTCCAGGGAGTTTTGAGTAATATCATGGCCGGCCTTTCCCTCCATTTTTCCCGCTCCTTCAGCCGCGGCGACTGGGTCAAGATTGGCCCTTTTGAAGGGATTGTTCAGGAAATGAACTGGCGCGAGACTATTCTTCTGGACCGTCAATCCAATCTGGTTATTTTACCCAACAACGTTGTGGCTTCAGAAAAAATAATCAATTTTTCCCGTCCAGAGAAGTCTTCAGCCCTGATTCTGGAAATCAAAGTTAATTATTCAGTTAAGCCATCTTTAGTTTTGAAAAGGCTAATTGAAGCTTCGCGGGAAGTGGCCGAGGTCTTAGCTGAACCCTCCCCTCAGGCTTTTGTGGCTGGTTATGACCATTTAGGAGTTAATTACTGGCTCAAATTCTGGATTGAAGATTTCAGCCGAAAGAACTTGATTCTGGGTGAGGTGGGGCGTCAGGTCTGGTACAAATTTCAACGGGAGGGAATCAAACTTTCTTTTCCTTTTAATGAAAGCCTGAAAGAAGTTCTGACCACTTTTGAACCACAGAAAGCAGCGGCTGAGGCCCGCTCGGAAGTGGAAGCTAATTTTACCTTTCTTCTGAATTCTGATTTCCTTCGTTATATCGAAGGCGAGAAAGCCGGTGAGCTTATTATCCCGGCTGAGGAAATCATGGCTTTAGCTTCCAGGGTCAAAAGAGAAACTTATGCTCCGGGAGAAGTTCTTTTCCGTCAGGGTGAAAGGGGAGATTGCTGCTTCCTTGTTGTCAGGGGAAAATTAAGGGGAGAAATCCTCTGCGAGGAAAAGGGCAGGCAATATCTATCCGAATTTGAGGTTAAGGAAGGGGAAATTGTCGGAGAAATGTCTCTTTTTACCGGTCTGCCGCGAACAGCTACCGTTATTGTGGCCGTAGAAGCTGAACTTATCCGGATTATGGCCGCTGATTTTGCCCGGCTACTCGAGAAACATCCTGGATTAAGTGAAATTATCGCTGAAATTGTCAGCCAGAGAACCCGGAAAATTCAGGATTTTCTGCAGAAGGTTCAGTATCTTTCCAGTCAGGACATAGAAAAAAGCTGCAATCCGGCTTCCATTATGGAACGTTTCCGTCAGCTAATAAATCTCGTCAAAGAAGGAGAAGAAGGCCTGAGGAAGAAGAGAATCAGCTGGCCGAAGAAAATCAATTGAAATAGCCTCAGGGCCGAAAAGACCATCGCTTTTTCGTAAAGAAGAGTTTCGTTCCTTCGTAAAAAACTCATGAATTAATAGTCTCTTAATATATATGCTTTTAATAGCGAATAAATATGAAATACAAAGATCATCATAAAAAAATCTGATAAAAGGGGAGGAGGATTGATTCTCAAGTTAAATTTTAAAGGAGTCAGCGGAAGGCACGATAAAGCTCAGGTTTTTCTGGAGAGAAAAGTTCCTCAAGCCAAAGGGCTGCATCTTCAGATAAATCAGCCTTGAAAGCACTGTCTGTATGAGGGACAGGCCGGTGATGATTTGAAATGAACCAGCAGAATGATTTATATTAATTATTGTCTCAGGAGAGTACGCCTGTAGCTCAGTAAGGATAGAGCGAGGGATTCCTAATCCCTAGGTCGTGGGTTCGAATCCCACCAGGCGTACTTTAAATCTATTGAGGAGACTGGAATGAAAAGGCGCGAGAGGAAGCACCTGAAAGAGGACGAATTCGTTTCCACCATGACAAAAATAGTTCGCTTTTTGCGCCAGTATCAGCGAGAACTGAAAATTATTGGTATTTCCCTGCTGGTGGTGATTGCCCTCATTTCTGTCATCAAGGTTATCCAGATAAATAGCTCTGATCGGGCCAATCGCGAGCTGGCCACAATTTTGAAGCTCAGCCGGGAACTCAGAGAAAAGGCAGGTACATCTCAAGATCTTCCAGCCGAGCTTAGCCAGCTCGAAAAGCTTGCCGGTCGCGGTAGATACTCCCGTCTGGCCTATCTCTATTTAGCCACTTACTGGGTGGAAAGGAATGACCTGAGCCGGGCTCAGTCCTATCTGGAGAAATTTCCAGGCGAGCCTCGGGATTTATTTTATTATCAGGCCAAGGATTTACTTGGAGAGATTTTAATCTGGCGTCAGGATTATGACCGGGCCATAAAGCTTTATCAGGATCTGGATAAAGAAAAAAATATGCCCTATTTAAAAGAGTCTATTCTTTTTCACCTGGCTGAAGCCCTGGAAAAAAAGGGTGAGCGGAGCCAGGCCCTGGAAAAATATCGCCAGCTGCAGCAGGAATTTCCCTATTCTGCCTATATCTGGAATGTGGCTGATAAAATCCGTCGCCTCGGTGGTTAATTAAGATAAGTCTTGCTAATCAAGAAAAAATCAATATAATAAATCCTTAATTTTTCTGAGGAGGCAGCGAATGGCCTATAAAATCACTGAAGAATGCATTAATTGTGGAGCCTGTGAACCCGAATGCCCCAATCAGGCGATTTCTCCAGGCGATGAGATTTATGTCATCGATCCTGATAAGTGTACCGAATGCGTTGGGGCTTTTGACCAATCTCAATGTGCGGCCGTCTGCCCGGTTGATGCCTGTGTCCCCGATCCTGACCATAAGGAAAGCCGGGAAGAGCTCATGGAGAAATATCGCCGTCTCCACGCAGGCTAATTTTAATTTCCCTGAATAGTTTTATAATTAAATCTTAGCTTCGGCCAAAAAAAGAAGAAGGAAAAATCTTTTTTAAATGCCAGAAGGGGAAAGAAAATTCGGTCTCTGGTTGAATCTGCTTCTATTTATTTTAACTATTCTTTCAACGATTGTTGTTGGCTTTTCCTGGAGCACCAGCTTTGAACTGGCCGAGGATCTGATTGAGCTTCCAGGGAGCGAGATCAATTTAAATATCTGGCAGAATCAGCGGATTATTGTTCTCTGCGTTGTTTATGCCCTTGTTCTCCTGACAATTCTGGTTGGCCATGAGCTCGGGCATTATTTAACTTGCCGTCGTTATCAGCTCGAGGCTACCCTGCCTTATTTTATTCCCGCTCCAACCCTGGTCGGGACGCTTGGCGCCTTTATCCGAATTCGCTCGCCCATTACCCGAAAGAGTCAGCTTTTTGATATTGGCCTGGCCGGCCCCTTAACTGGCTTTTTTCTTTCCCTGCCAGCGATTATTTATGGCCTGGCCAATTCTAAGTTAGTTCCTTCCTTACCCCAGGAAGGCACTATTTATTTTGGCGAGCCCCTTCTCTTAAAGGGTCTCGAAAGAATTATTTTCGGCCGTATTTCTGAGAGATATGATATTGTCCTGCATCCTGTTGGTGTTGCCGGCTGGGTTGGCCTCCTGATTACCGCTTTCAATCTTTTCCCTGTAGGTCAGCTCGATGGTGGTCATATCGCCTATGCTCTTTTAGGTCATCGCTCCCGCAAACTCGGTCGGCTGGTCCTCGGATTTTTTATCATTATGGGTATTTTTCTCTGGATTGGGTGGTTTGTCTGGGCTGCCCTGATCCTGGTTCTTGGTTTAAAACACCCTCAGGTGGCCGATGAACTGGAGAAATTGAGTCCAGGAAGAAAAGTTCTGGGCTGGGTAGCGGTTATTATTTTTATTCTTTCCTTCATACCTGATCCAATTAAGGGCTATAGCCTGTTCGAAGTGCTAAGAAAATAAGCTGGTAGAAGATGATCGTTGAGATTTTCACAAAAATTGTGGAAAAATTGTGGAAAAGTGAGGGGGGAAGGACCCAAAAGAATTTAAAATTCTTAGAATTATGACAAAATGCACAGAAAATCGTCATTTACCAGGGGAAATCTAGAATAAGCTCTAATTTATTGAAAATAAAAGAGTTAGACTGAAACCATGAATGGCCGTCAAACCCTTGACAATGAGCTCAAAAGATTGAAAACAGAATTCCATCGCCTGAGGCACCTTTATCTCGAAGGCAGAATATCTCAAAAAGAATTTGTGGCTGAATTAAAAAAGCTCAGGGTCAGGGACAGTGAGGGCAAATTCTGGACCATTGGCGCTCAAAGTGGCGAGTGGTATTACTTCAACGGTCGAAACTGGATCCGGGCCGAACCCCCCATAAGCGGAGAGAGCTGGGAAGAAGAGGCCGGACCTCCAGAATTTTTTCTGGAAGGCCAGGGCCTGGCTGAAAAATCTGAGGATCAGACCAATGAATTCAATTTAATGGCTAAATCTTTCCGGATTTCCCCTGAAGTTGCCAGGCTCGAGGCCGACCCGGACAGCCAGAGCTTCCCAGAAAAGAGCGAAAAGTGGGTGGTTGTTTCACTGCCTTCTGGATCATCCACCCTTTTCTTTGGTGGTATGGGCATTCTTCTGGGCATTCTGGCTGGAGCTGTGGCTGGCTCCACCAGGTTTTTCCTTCAGACCTTCAATTTTCTTCCTCTTTTTCTTCAGGAAATAATGGGCAAGCTCACAGGAGGAATTATCTTTGCTGCTCTGGGAGGACTTGCCGGCTTTATTGGTGGTTGTGGTCTTGGTTTTTTTATTTCCCTGATTTTTAATCTCACCGCCTCTCTGACTGGTGGTCTGGCGATTAAAGCTGGCCTTGAAAAAAGGGAGAAGAAGGAAAAGAAATAAATTCGGTTTTTATTTTTTTTTAAGCTGGCAGAGGAGATGATAAATCTGACCGAGAGAGATTGATTCATCATTGGGAGAATAACGAAGGGGTCTAAGAACCTCGAACCCAGCTTCCTTTAAGAGTTCTGTGGTCAATAAGGTCAGCCAGCGGTTAAGAAAAACGCCGCCGCCAAGAGCCACTGCCTGAAAATCAATTTCTTTATGAAGCTTGCGGACGAGATCAACCACCATCATGGCCAGGGTCTGGTGAAATCGCGTGGCCATGTCTTCAGGGGAAAGACCTTTTTCTTTATCATTAAGGATAGCTTCAAAGAGGGGTGCCAGGTTAATTTTCCAGGGCCAGGCATCTTTTTTTATTTTATAAGGATAGACAGTCCTGTCCTGGCCGGAAACAAGAGCCTCAAGCCTCATGGCTGCCTCAGCTTCAAATTCAAGGTTCTCGGGAGCAACGCCGACAAGCCAGGCCACGGCATCGAAAAGGCGGCCACAGCTTGAAGTCAGAGGTGAATTAATTTTCCTCCTGATGGCCGAGAGAACAATTTCTATTCTTGAGGGTTCAATTCTAATTAAAGAAGAAAGGCGATTGACCTCAGGCTCCATGAAGGTTAAAAGATGAGCTATGGCCATTCGCCAGGGCTGGCGGGCAGCTAAATCGCCTCCTGGAAGGGGAACATAGTCAAAATGGGCTAAACGCTTGAATTCAAGGCCAGAGACCAGCAAAAATTCGCCGCCCCAGGCAGCCCCATCTGTTCCATAACCATAGCCATCAAAGGCGACGCCAAGAACCCTTGTTTCGGGCGCCAGTTTGTGTTCAAGGAAAGAGGCCAGAATATGGGCATAATGATGCTGGACCTGATAATGGGGAAGACCTGTTTTCCGGGCAAAATGGGTGGTTCTAAAATCAGGATGAAGATCGCTCGCCACCATAGCCGGTTTCAGGTCAAAAAGTCTGAGAAAATGGTTGAGGGTCTCTTCAAAATAACGGTAATTCTGATATTCATCCAGATCACCCAGAAATTGACTTGTCACCACCGTTCCCTGCTTATAGGCTGAAATCGTCACTTTTAATTCTCCACCCAGAGCCAGGAGATGATTTTGTGTCCTGAGGGAGGAATCGACTGTTTCGGGGTAGGGGACATATCCCCTGGCACGCCTCAAAAACAGGGGCTGGTCACCAACAATTTTGAGAACTGAATCGTCGGCTCTCATGGCGATGGGCCGATTATGAGTCAAAATATAATCACAAAGTTCATCGAGGCAGCTTTCTTTTTCATCTTTAATGATCGGAGCATCCTTCCGGTTGGAACTTGTGGCCACAACCAGATCAATTTTCTGAAGAAGAAGATGATGGAGAGGTGTGTAAGGAAGCATCACTCCTATTTCCTTTAAATTAGGCGCAATGCCGGGTAGATCCTCCTTTTTCTGGAGCAGAACAATGGGTCTTGAAGCTGAAATCAACCATTCCTTTTCCACCTGATTCATCCGGGCAAAATTTTCAATGATGGATAGATCACGGGCCATGAGCGCCAGAGGTTTGAACTGGCGAGCTTTAATCTGACGAAGTCTTGAAATAGCCCTCTGGTTTCGGGCATCAGCCATCAAATGGAATCCTCCCAGGCCTTTAACCGCAACAATATAGCCCTCTTTTAATAATCGAGCTGCTTCCTCAATTCCCCCCTGGAGCTTTTCCCGGGTTCCACTTTTAAGGAGCTCAATCCTGGGGCCACAGACCGGACAGGCAATGGGCTGAGCGTGATAACGACGGTCCTGTGGATCATGATATTCGCGGGTGCAGTCAGGACACATGGCAAAGGAAGCCATGGTCGTTCGAGCGCGATCATAGGGCAGAGCCTCAACAATTGTGTAGCGAGGACCACAATTGGTGCAATTGGTAAAAGGATAGTGATAGCGCCTTTCAATTGGATTCATTATCTCCTGATAGCACTCCTCGCAGGTGGCCACATCAGGCGAAATAAAGGCGAAAGTCTCCTCTGCCTTCGAGGCGATAATGGAGAAATTTTTCTGGTCTTCAAAAATATCCGGCTCTAAGGATACTTCCTGTAACCTGGCCAGGGGAGGCTTTTCTTTTTCCAGGGCCTGAAGGAATTTTTTCAGGCTTTCTTCATTAAATTTTTCCAGATGGATTTCAACTCCCTGACCGGTGTTCCTTACCCAGCCTGAAAAGCCAAATCTCCGGGCCAGGCGATGGATAAAGGGTCGAAAACCAACCCCCTGCACGACCCCCTGGATGGAAATTTTTATAGCCTGAAAAGAAGCTATTTTTTCTCGATTAAGCCAGCCGAGGTCAGGACTTTTTCCCTGTGGGTTCACTCTCTTTTGCCTTTCTTTTCTGTCTTTCCTGATAACTGTAAAGACAGCCACAATAATCCTGCCTGTAGAGACCAAGCTCATGGCTCAGGGCCACACTTTTAGAGAAACCATCCTTTTTTTTGAAATCAGCCTGCAGGAAATTGATTCCATATTTTCGGCCCAATTCTTCTCCCAGAGCGTTAAGGATTTGACTTTTCTTCCAGGGGCTGATGCTCATAACTGTGGTAAAAAGAGGGAAACCCTCAGCAGAAGCTTTCTGAGCCGTTTTTTCAAGCCTCAGGGCATAACAGAGGTCACAACGCCGACCCATCTCCGGTTCATTTTTCAAGGGTTCAGTCAGTTGAATCCAGCGGTCAAAGTCGGGCTTTTCTTCGATTAAAGGGACCTTTAGCCACGAGGCTACCCTGACCATTTCCTGGAAACGAAGATCATACTCTTCCGGAGGGTAAATATTGGGATTATAAAAAAAAGCGACAGGCTCAAAATTTTCCTTCAACAGACGGAGAACATAGGCGCCATCGGGAGCACAGCAAACATGAACAAGAATTTTCTCGAGGCTCATCCTTTCATTATAAAAGAAAAATTATACCTGTAAAGCTCAGAAAATTATTGAATTCGGTGGATTATTATCTTGAGGAAAAGCGGGGTAAGCGAGAACGAGGTTCAAGGCTGAAGAGAAAGGTTGTGAACCTAATCAGGTTACGGCGAAAATTATCAAGGGAACCTGTTTTGCCCTGGGTTATAACTGAAAAAAATTTATCACAGGTCAGATCACCGCTTAGTTTATTTAACCACGGAGAATAATCAGACGGAAATTAGAAGGGATGCAGCGAGTCGAGCCTTTGCTCGAGGTGGCTGAGCTTGAGATTGACAGCGTCTATTTTTTCGTATAAAGGGGCAAATTTTTCATCATCCAGACGAAAAGTATCAGCCATCCGGCCCAGGGTGAGGAGAAGACTGTTAATCTGTCTTTCCAGGTCATTTATTTTTCCTTCAAGTTTGCCCTGCTTCTTTTTCCCGGCTCTTCTGGCTTGTGTCATTTCTCCCCCCAAAGGAATTCTGGCCTCATCTGACCTTCGAGCGCTTTTGGCTAAAGGATTACTTAATTCTGAATCACCCGGCCGGGCTGAGGCAGGAGTAAATGAAGGGTCTTCCACGTTCGGGGAAAAATTATCTAACCGGGAAAGCAATTCTTTCTTTTTTCTTTCAAGGGAGCCAATGGATTTCATCAAGGTTTCAGCTCCGTGAAGGGTCAGGCCATACTCATAAACCATTCGGCCAAGCTCGAGCCAGAGAGTTTCTTTTCTCTTTTTTTCTCGATGGAACTGCCGGCGAAGATGAAGTTGTAAAGACCGTTTTTTGGCGCTGAGGAAAAAGAAATCAATTCTTCGCCTCAAATCCTTATCCCTGAGGAAAATAAAAAAGACAAGGAGAGCAATGAAGCCTACCAGGAACCAGAAAAGCCAGAAAGGTAAACTCTCCTGGAAAGTCGCGGCGCCGTGAATCTGATCCAGATTAAACATTTCGTTTTAAGTCATAGGCTAAAGCTTGATTTAAATAATTCTATTTCATCTTTTTTTATTTCGGCTGATTAAAGAAATGATGCTTTCCTTATTATTTCTGGTGAGCGGAGCTGAGGAATGATAATTGATAATTCCCCACTGAATTAACTCCAGGGCAGCCTTGAGATTTTCTTCAAAAACAGGCTGGATATCGCTTTCTGCATTAAAGAAACCGCCATGAAGAATGTCTACAGGCGGCAGTTCAATAGTGAAAGCGGGGATGCCGGCCAGACCATAGGCCCAGTCAGTGGTATCACCATTGGTCAGATAGAGCATGGTACTGGCCTGACCGTAAGCGTAGCGTCTTCCATGGACGCTGACCATAAGTTCAGACATTTTTCCGGCCAGATTGAAAAGAAGTTGATATTTATCCGGCGGCGCTGTGGTATAACCCCAGGGAAAGAGGATTATCTGGGAATAGCTATGATAGCTGATAAGAGCCTGAAAAGGGTGTTTCAGGAAAAGGTCCCTGACCGCTCTGGTTTCAGGCTCAGAAAAAGGGGCCGGACCGCGGTAAGTCTCGGAAGAAGGATTGGGGCTTGAACCTCGATTGTCCACACCCCATTTGAAACCGTAGTTGCGGTTAAGATCAACGCCAAAACTTCCATCGCTGTTGAGACGGCGGTTCTTGCGCCAGTAGCGATAAAATTTGATGGAATATTCGAGGCCATCAGGATTAACTAAAGGCACAATCCAGATCTGGGCTTCATTCACCAAATTTTGAATCAAAGGCTGATTGTAATTTTCAACGAGATAGCGGCCAAGATAAAAAGGGACTTCGACGGAAATCCATTCCCGGGCGTGATGGCAGCCAAGAAAGAGAAGAGCTGGTTCAGCCTCATTGAGCTCAACCCGGTCGCTTATTTTCAGAGCCAGAATTGACCTTCCCTCCAGGCTGCGGCCAATTTCTTCCAGGCGACAGATGAAGGGAAATTTCCCTGCCAGGTTTTTCATTTCACTGGCTAATTCTTGATAGGAGTGATAGGCGCCATTTCCCCCGGAAGCCAGAGATAACTCACTCAGACTGGGTCGGGCAGGTGGAAAGAGTGAAGTTTCCAGGCGATAGCAAAGACCGGCTGATTGAAAAGAGGTAAGCTCCTGCGGCCTGGCGACAAGATAAATTCTATCAATGGTTTCCAGAAGAAAATCAGGTGGCTCGGAGAAAGAGGCCAGAATGGCTAAATTGGCCGGTGTTTTTTCCAGACTGATAATTTCGACCCGGGGCCAGTCGGAGCCTGAAGGAAAAGACCAGACGAAAGAAGCCCTGAACAAAAATAAAGAGGAAAAAATGAAGGCCAAATAAAACTTTGTTTTTCTTTCAGCCTTATCTTTCATTCTTTAGCCTGTTTTAAAATTTAATTTCTTCCGGTCAATGAGAATTTTCAATTTATTTATTTTTAATCTTAATTAAAAATTAATTAAAAAAGGTATTTAAAGCCAGAGCGCTGCGAAAGCTCGCGAGGGAAGAGCCCGAACCTTTTTCCTGACCCCAGGAGGCACCAAAATCAAGGCGAAACTGTTTCCAGCCCAAACTGAACCCGCTGCCCACAGAATAATAAGTTGAGCGCGGTCCTTTCATGGGCTGAGGATCAATTAGAAGCCCGAGCCTGGTGGTCAGGCTGAAGTTTTGATGAAAAAGTCTGAAAGAGGTCAGGTTTTCTAAAGCCAAAGCCAGGCGAAGGACATCCCGAAAATTTCTTGTTTCCTGCTCCGAGAACCAGGTCAATTTATATTTTGACCAGTTAAAAAAGGTGATTTCAGCACAAAAAAGCCATTGCTGGCCGAGAAGATAACTCCCGGCCAGACTCAATTGAAGGGGTTTCTGAATAAAATCACTGGCCCTATCCTCTATCGTAATCTTTGTTCCAGTTGTTGCGGCTAAATATTCAACTGAACTATGACTCTCTTTTTCTAGCCTGTGGGCTGGCTCCAGGGCGAAAGCTATCTTCAAAGACCTGCTTATGTCAGCCATCAATCCAAAACGCACATATTGATCTTTTAAAGAACCTTCTTTTTTATCCTGGATAGAAATCTGATTCAGGGGCCAGGATTCTTCTATTTTCCTCTGCGCGTGGCCCTGAGAAAGATTCAGGGCCAGACCGATGGCCAGCTTCTGGCCCAGCTTTCGAGCCAGAGCCAGATTGTAGCCCCGGAGAAAACCCTCCTGGCTAAAATTAATCTGATAATTTGTTTTTCCTCCGGAAACCGATTCGGCCAGAACAGAGGGGCGGTCATAATACTCGGTAATAGCAGCGCCGAAGCTGAGAGCCCAGTTACCGGCCTTTAAAGCCAGCCCGGCGCCATCGAGGGCCATTGTCCTGATCCAGAGATTCTGGCTGGATTTAAGAACACCGGTATTAACTGGACCAAAACGAAAGAGAGAAGCACGGCTGATTGAGCCATTAAGATAAAAACTTACACGGGGCAGACCGGCGATAAGAGAAGGATTGTTGAAGGCGACAGCCGGAGAATCAGCAATTATGGTCATTATTTCAGCTCGGCCTATGCCTGAAGCAGGAATGAAGCCCGCAATATTCCAGGTGCGGAGGGGGGCTTCTTCCTCGTACTGGCCGATTATCGTCTGAGCTTGAGACACCCAGGGAAAAAGCAATAGAAGGAGCATCAACCCGCTTCTTTTTCTCATCATGGTTAACCTGATGTGTCTTTTTCTATTTGGGTTTACGTTCGTATTGACAAAAATAAACTTCAAATCTCTTTGATTTTATTAATTCCCATCTCAATTTGCAAACAGTTCCTCTCTATGCTATAGAGGATAAAACTAATGAGGCTAAAAATGGAGAAGACAAGAGGACGAATCAAAATATCCAGCCTGGGCATCTATGTCCCTCCGAGGATTCTCACCAATGCTGATCTCGAAAAAATGGTGGAGACCTCGGACGAATGGATTGTCACAAGAACCGGGATCAGGGAACGACACATTGCTGATGATTCTCAAGCTACTTCTGACCTCTGTCTGGAAGCAGCCCGAAGAGCCCTCGAGCAGTCCTCCCTGACAGTAGAAGACATTGATTTAATTTTAGTGGCTACCTCCAGCCCGGATACTCTCTTTCCTTCGACTGCCTGCTGGGTTCAGAAAGGGCTGGGGGCAGTGGAGATTCCGGCCTTTGATTTATCGGCTGGTTGTACAGGCTTTTTATATGGCCTGATTGTAGCTGAAAGCCTGATCCTCAATCGGGTCTGCCGGCGGGTTCTTCTTATTGGCGGTGAACTTCTCTCGAAAATCACTAACTGGGAAGATCGCTCGACCTGTGTTCTCTTTGGCGATGCGGCCGGTGCAGCCATTCTGGAAGAAAGCCAGGACGATTCGGGAATTCTTTCTTCTTACTGGCGGGCCGACGGGAGCCTGGCCGAGCTGCTTTATCTTCCGGCTGGGGGCACGCGATTACCGGCCTCAGAGGAGACAGTGAAAAAAAGACTTCATTATATTTCTATGAAAGGAAATGAGGTCTTTAAACATGCTGTGCGCCGTATGGGAGAAGCGGCTCTGGAAGCCCTGAAATTAGCTGGCTTGAAACCCGAAGATGTTAACCATTTCATTCCTCATCAGGCCAATATCCGCATTATTGAAGCAACCGGCGAAAGGCTGAAAATGCCACCCGAAAAGGTCTACACAAATATTGACCGCTATGGCAATGTTTCGGTGGCCTCGATTCCCATCTGTCTTGAAGAGCTCAGGATGCAGGGGAAATTGAAAAAAGGTGATATTATTTTAATGGATGCCTTCGGAGCTGGTTTTACCTGGGCGGCTGTTGTTTACCGCTGGTAAGAATAATTTTCCTGGTTTCTGGATCAGATTTTCTTTAAAGATAAATTGGCTTTAATTTTGAGATCGCAGCTGATTTAAATACGTAAGTAAAGTCTTTTTATCCAGAAGACCAACATGTTTGTGCCTGATGCGGCCATTTTTATCAATAAAAATGGTTGTGGGAATAAATTGTCCTGGCTGGAACTGATTGATAATTTCTGATGTTGCCAGAGCCACAGGATAATTAATTTTAAAGCGCCGGACAAAGTTCAGCAATTCGCTCGCCGGAAGGTCATCGACCGATATCCCCAGGATAGCCAGGTCTTTATCTTTTTCTGACGCATAGACTTCAACAAAATCAGGAATTTCAGCCCGACAGGGTGGACACCAGGTGGCCCAGAAATTAATGAGCAGAATTTTCCCCCGGTAATCGTTCAGGGTGTGCGTTTTGCCTTCAAGATCACTGATCCGAAAATCGGGAGCAGCCTGAAAGCTCTGACCGGAGTTACCGGACTTAGAGAGAAACAGGAAAAAAGCCAAGATGAGCCAGCCAGCCATAAGGCCTTTGAAATTTTTCGAATTTAATTTCATTGTTTTGGTTTCTCCATGGTCAATTTAATCAATTTTAATCCTCCTTAATTTTCCTCTATTTTAATTCCTCTGTTTTAATTCTAAAAGGAGACGCATTCTGTCCAAAAATATTATATTTTTATTATATTATCATTTCAAGAAGAATTATGAAAAATTATTTTTGCTGGGCTGGCCTTTCTTCAGCCTGGCCGCAAAGCCTGAGCAACCGCTCCCACTTGCGATCCACTTCTGCCTGAATTAAATTGATTTCTTTTTCCGTCAGATGACTGAACCTTCCCTGAAGCCGGAGATATTCCACAACCGGCTTTTTCTCTTTAAGTTTGATATTAAGCGTATATTTTTCTCCCCATTCAACCTCATAGAGAGGGAAATAGCAGGTCTGAACGGCCAGTCGGGCCAGCTTGATGGTATCTTCCGGACGGCTCTTCCAGCCGGAAGGGCAGGGAGCAAAAATATGGAAAAAGCGGGTTCCCTTTATCTCTTTGGCTTTTTTCATTTTTCGGTAAAGATCTTCAGGATAGGCTACGCTGGCTGTGGCTATATAAGGAATGCGGTGAGCTACCATGATGGAGATTATGTCTTTTTTGGGTTGGTCCTTAAAGTGTTTAACCGGTGTAGTGGTTGTCCACGCTCCATAGGGAGTGGCTGAGCTTCGCTGAATGCCAGTATTCATATAGGCTTCATTGTCATAGCAGACATAAATGATATTGTCATTTCTTTCGGCAGTGCCTGAAAGAGCCTGAAGCCCAATATCAAAGGTGCCACCGTCTCCAGCCCAGGCGACAACTGTTGTTTCTTTATCGCCCACCATTTCCAGACCGGCCTTAACTCCAGAAGCGGAAGCCGCAGCCGTTTCAAAGGCGCAGTGAAAAATAGGAACATCCAGACAGGAATAAGGAAAGGGACCATCAATGACCGACCAGCAACAGGCAGGAATACAGAGGACAGTTTTCTGGCCGAGTGCTTTGAGCACATAGCGCATGGCCAGGGTGGCTCCGCATCCCTGGCAGGCCAGATGACCAGGGTTCATATATTCTTCCAGGGGCAAACTGAGTTTCATTGTTCTCGGTTTTTTCATTTTTTTACTCCTATCCAGACAATTTCAGCCTCGGGGACGTCATGATTTAAAGTATAATCAATTATTTCGGCGAATGTTTCCGGGGTTATATCCCGACCGCCGAGGCCGGCAATAAAACCAAAGATGGGAATGGAACTGAAGCCATAAAGGGCAGATTTGATTTCCTGATAAAAAATTCCATGATGGCCATAGGAAATATTGCGATCGACCACGGCTACCTTTTTTGCCCGGCCGAGCAGGCGACGAACAAGATCGAAGGGGAAAGGCCGGAATAAACGAATTCTTAAATTACCTACAGCCAGGCCCTTTTCTCTTAACTGATCAACGGCAACTCTGGCAGTAGATCCGGCTGTGCCTGAGGTCACCAGAATTATTTCCGCGTCATCAAGGCAATGGGCTTCAACTGCCCCAAGATAACGGCCAAACAACTTTTCATATTCTCGTCCTGTTTCCTCAACCGCCTCCGGTACCTTTTCCATGGCTTTCTGAAGCTTGTAGCGAAGCTCGAAGTAATGATCAGGTGAAGTCAATCCACCAAAGGCATGGGGTTCATCAGGCGTAAGCCTGAAGGCTGGCTTAAAAGGGGGCAGATAGGCATCAACCAGAGCCTGATCAGGAATATCAACCACTTCATAGGTATGGGAAAGGCTGAAAGCATCAAGAATAATCATGGCTGGAATAAAAAATCTTTCGGCTAACTTGTAAGCCTGAATGACTGAATCCAGAACTTCCTGATTATTAGCACAGTAGAACTGCATCCAGCCCGTGTCCCGCTGTGATAAACTGTCATTCTGGTCGGACCAGATGCTCCAGCCAGGGGCCATGGCCCGATTGATATTACCCATGACTATCGGCAATCGGGCCCCGGAAGCCCAGTGGAGGAGCTCATGCATTAAGGCCAGGCCCTGGGCTGAGGTGGCGGTGAAAGTTCTGGCACCAGCCAGAGAAGCGCCAATAAGGGCAGCCATGGCCGAGTGCTCTGATTCCACCTTTATAAACTGAGCATCAAGGACCTTGCTGGCACACATTTCCGAGAGTAGTTCGACCACCTGAGTCTGGGGAGTAATGGGATAGGCAGAAATAACCTGAACCCTCGAGAGCATGGCGCCATAGGAAAGAGCATGATTTCCCATAATTACTTTTTTCATTTAATCTCCTCCTCCATGGTGATGCACTTCGCAGGACATTCTTCTGCACAGAGACCACAGCCTTTGCAGTAATCGTAATCAACAACCGGATATTCATTTTCAATGAGGATGGCGGCATCCGGGCAGAATTTCCAGCAGATACCACACTGAAGACAATTGTCTAAATCAATTACTGGCCGAATATTTCGCCAGGCTCCGGTAAGATTAAAGGTCATTGAACCGATAGACATAGGAGCCATGGGCATTTCCCTTTCAGAATGGAAAATGATTTTTTCGGCTTTTTTCCTTTTTCCTTTCATTTTGGTTTCACCTTTAATTTCATTATAACGCTAATTCTGGTTGTCTTCTTTAAAAGAAACCAGAAGAGTACTTTTTTCTTTAGTTTGGATAACAAGGCCAATTATCCGGAAACATTGTTCATCAGTTAAGTTTTCCGGCTGGATCAAAGAAGGGTTTGAGCTTTTTCATAGGCCTCCTGAGCCGCCCGCATATTGTCCTCTGGTTTAATGGGGACTCCTTCTCTTATGGCCTCTATCAAAGATTCAAGCCGGCAAAGATTGAGGATTTTAATCACCGCGCCGACAATAGCGGTGTTGACTATGGGTGCCGCCAGCGTCCCCAGTTTGTATTTGACAGCAATTTCAGTGGCATTGATGGTATAGACTCTGTAAGCAGCGGGAAATTTAAATTCCTCGGGCTTTCTGTCTGAATTAATAATAATTATTCCCCCTGGTTTTAAACCCACGGTCACATCAATAGCCTCAACGAGGGTGGGATCAACGACGACGACATGGTCCGGGGTATAGATCCGGCTCTTATCATAGATAGGCTTATTATCAATGCGAATAAAGGCATAAACCGGAGCTCCCCGGCGTTCAACTCCGAACTCTGGATAGGCCTGAACATAATTGCCCTCTTTGGCCAGGGCGTCGGCCAGAATTTTTGAGGCGACAACCGTTCCTTGGCCACCACGACCATGAAAGCGAATTTCCATCATGCTTTTCGTCTCCCTTTAAGTTGAAAAGAATAGCTTCCCCGCCTCATTAAGTCAACTTAATCTGTCTTTACAATTTATTAATGGAATAATTGAAATCCCTTAATTTGCCTTTAAGGCAATTCTTCACTCATAAATTGATTATTAAAAAACTTCAGACCGCTGAAAATTTTAGAGTTCAAAGCTCAGGACACGATGGGCGTGGCATTCAATATTAACGGCCGCTGGAATTGAGGCGATATGACAGGGAAAAACCTCGACATGAACGGCCAGAGCTGTTACCCTTCCTCCCATGCCCTGAGGTCCAATACCCAGCTTGTTAATTCTTTCGAGCAAGCGTTTTTCCAGATCAGCATAAAAAGGATCAGGATGAGGCGAGCCCAGAGGGCGTCGAAGCAGAGCCTTTTTAGCCAGCCAGGCCACATATTCAAAATTGCCGCCGATACCAACACCTACGATAATAGGCGGACAGGGATTAGAACCGGCTTTATCTACTGTTTCCACAACAAAATCTTCAATCCCTTCCAGTCCAGCGGCCGGGGCAAACATGCGGACAGCACTCATATTTTCAGCTCCACCGCCTTTGGCTATGAAGGTTACTTTAAATTTTTCGCCCGGGACAACTTCCCAGTGGATGAAGGCTGGTGTATTATCGCCTGTGTTTTTGCGTCTGATGGGATCCTCTACCACTGATTTACGGAGATAACCCTCAGCATAGCCCCGCCTTGTGCCCTCATTTATGGCTTCCTTCAGGCTGGTCAGGCCATCATCCTTTTTTAGCTGGACCTCCTCGCCAATTTCGACCAGGAAGACAGCCAGGCCTGTGTCCTGGCAGATACCCAGTTTTTCCTCTTGGGCAATGATGGCATTTTCCCGTAACTGACGGAAGACCTCAAGACCGGCCGGCGATTCCTCCAGCTTTTCCATGGATTCAATTACAGCCCGAACATCATCCTGAAGGACAAAGTTAGCCTCCTGAACGAGGTCTTTAACCCTGTCTCTAACTTCGGCCAGACTTATAACCTTCATTATGACCTCCCCTGTAAAGGATAAATGAAATTCTTAGTTTATTTTTCCCATTTTCTGGTGTCAAGAATAAATCCCCCCAAAATTGGTGCCACCCTACCTATTTCCCCATTTTTAAATTGGTGCCAGCTTACATATTTCTCTATTTTTGTGGAAAAGTCATGACGAAATTAGTGTCAAATCAAAATTGGTGCCGCCCTACATGTTTACCTATTTTCTAAAAAAAATAGAATATCGCCAAAATCATTCTTATTTCCTTGTTGCTTTATGAGAAAATCTATATGAAAGCATATGAATGGCCTCACGTAAGAATCCATACGAAAATATAGACAGTTTTTCTTTCTTTTTTGTAGCCGCCATAGCCTGTCTTTTTGCCTGTTTATTTCTCTCTTTAATTTGACCACATTCAGCTTCTGTAAGTTTTGCGAAAGCGATTCTTCTGTTCCAGACTTAGCCCAGGCGATTATAATAATCTCTGGTAAAGTGTTTCAGGCAGGTCATACCTCAGTTGTGCCATAACGAGCTGGCATAACAGCGATGATAACCGGTTAGGCCGAAGAATTCATTTAAGACCAGCCCTTTTCCCTCTTAGAGCCTTTCTGATATCTCTTGGCCTGATCCTTTAACACTGCTCGCCAAACTTTTATCTTAGCTTCATGTCCCTGTCTCTCCTGGCTTATATTACCCCGATATTTAAGGGCTCTACCGGTCTGGGGTCAATATGATTTCGTATAGATTTTAAGTGAGGCAATTCGCCGGTTTGACAAAGAAACATTCATTATCGAAAATGAAGATAAATTGCATTTTTTTCTCATTCTTGGGAGGGGGCGTCTCCATGGAAAATAAAGCATTCAGGCCAAATAAAACCATAATCATGATGGGGCTGAGCCTTTCGCTCCTATGTGTGCTATCAGGTTCAGGACTGTTTCTGAAGGCACAGAACCAGCAACCAAAAGTCATTCCCCTGCCTGAGCTTGAATCAGCCTATCAAGTCAGAGCCGAACACGGAAAAATTTACATTCAGGATAAAAAAGATATTGCCGTCTATGCTTTTGACACCGGTCGCTTTCTGAAACGCGTCGGTCGTCCCGGCCAGGGGCCCGGAGAATTCACCTTTTTGGGTTCTTTTTACCTGATTGGTGATCGATTGGTGGCTGCGGACTTAAGCAAGGCAATCATCTTTTCAGCTGAAGGCGAATATCTTGGACAGATTATTCCCCCTTCGCGAATCATGAAATATCCTTACCTGCCAGTGGGCAATCACTTCATCGGCGTCCCTGTGGAAAGGAAGGAAGACGGTACTGAGTTGCGCCCAGCGCTCATCGTTTACGATCAGAAAGGGAAGCCAGTTAGGCGCATGCTTGAAGTCCCCGACGTACTGCCTCCGCCACCACCGCCTCGAGCTTCTCAGCCCTCTGGCAAAATGAAATATCTGATGGTCAGGGAATATTTTGATTACCTGGTCTATGATCATAAAATTTTCGTGGCTGACTCCAGTAAAGGCCTGTCCATATCTGTTTTCGATGAGACAGGAAATTTACTTTATGAAATCAGGCATCTAGTAGACAAAATAAAGGTATCGCAAGAGTACCGAGAAAAGATTATCAAAACTTCACTTCATATATCCATGCAGAAAAATCAGCCTATTTTCCCTGATTATTTCCCCGCTTTTGTGGCCATGAAGATTGACGGAGGGAAAATTTACGTGGTGACTCCGGCCAGGAAGGGCAATTTAAATGAGGTAATCAGCATGGGCCTCAAGGGTAAAATCCTCGAAAAAAGGTTCAGCTTCCCCAAAAAAATTGATTATTTTGTTCCCTATTCCTTCGCCCAGAGCTTTGATGTCGAACAGGGGAAATTTGTCTGGGTGGAATATAATGAGTCGGCCGGGCAGTATGAACTTTATATCTACTGAATATGAATATGAAATTTTTTATTACTAAATTATTAGTCTGGTGATATAGAAGAGCCATCGCCCATGGGAAAAATGCGCCTGAATAAAAAAATTTATTTTTTCTGTCTGTTTTGTGCCTTTTGTTCTCCAGTTTTTTGGCCGTAGCCTCCAAAAAGCCTCACCAAATGCTCTCTTTAACCACGGATAATATTGAAAGAATTTTTAGGTTCTTCCAGTTTTTTAATGGGTAGACATAAAGAATTGTGAATCTCCAACAGCATATACAGAAGCCGCAGATAAATCCTTAAAGGCGAGTTGAAGGCGAACATGTCGCATCTTATGGATATTTCTCTAATCGTCGTCCGCAACGATGAACTGTCCGTGATTTAATCCTCTTTTGGGTGCCGTAAAATCTGTTATCCTTAGCCTCAAAAAGTCTGAAGAACTATTTTTTAATTAATAGCCCTAAGCTATCGCCTTTCCTCCCTTCATCTGATTTAGGGACTCCCTTCATCAAGTTTATTTTATAAAGTCCATCAGTCTTCGACCGCTGATGGTCATCTGCTGGCTTAACAACCTCTTCCGGGCGCCTCTGACCCTCTTGCCGGTGGTGGAATATTCAGTCCGCCACAGGCGCGCCGACCGGGATTATCTCTGGCTACAGCTTAGCAACGTTCATCTTCGTTGCCCCGGATCTACTTTTTTGCCCGAAAATGACTTCCACCTCAATAATAGAAGCTGACATCTGCACCCTGAGTGAACAAGGTGGGTACTAAAGCTTAATCTTCCCTGATATTCATTCTGGGGCTCTGAACATATCCACCCAGGGAAGCTTGTAGGTGAAAGCTATATAGAGAAAAGCTGAAATGATGGTCAGAAAAAGCACCAGCATCTTAAAATAAAAAGAAAGCCGCTGTTCTTCCAGATTTTTTTCCACCACCCCGCCAGCCAGGCCAGAAAAGAATGAAACTACAAGAGCCCAGATTAATTCCATATATGGTAGTCTGAATTTGCCGATAGTCGCAGGCACCAGATACCAGACCAGGAAAATTATCCAGGGGACGATGGTAGTTGAGAAGAATCTTGGAATCCAGAAGCCTTCGTATTTCCTCTTTTTGCGTTTAAAAACGGGATATTCAATCAGGCTGGCCAGAAGATAAGCCCAGAAAGCCATTTTCAGATGCTGGAAAATTGATTCATCAATCCCGCAGAAAGGTTTCAGATAGGCAAGGTGAGTCAGGTCATAACCAAAATGCAGGACAGAAAAGAGAATAAGATAAATGAAGGCTTTTAAGAAGATATTCATTCTTTGCCCTCCAGAGAAAATTGGTTCTGACCATGTCAATTCCTTGCTAATTTACCATGAATCGAACTTAATTTCGTCTTAAAAATATCTTTTTGTCTTCTTTTCCTGCTGAATCTCTGTTTGTTAAAAATCTTGACTCAGGATTCTCCTAGATAAAGATTCAGCTCGAAAAAATATCCTTGCCTAAAAGGTTCTGCCGATGAACATCCTATCTGATGGTCATGGAGATACTAAAAATCATGGCCAGCGATTCTGTTGATTCTTAAATAGCTCGTCTGGCCAATCAACTACATCAATTCGATTATTTAGAATCAGGCTTTCTTGGGTTACTTGGTAGCCTTCAAAATTAAAATCTATAAAATTAAAATATCTATGTGAGATGGAAGCAAAGGGATTAAACGATCCCGCTAGAATTGATTTTCAATATCGATTATTCAATATTAATATAGATCTAATTAATTGGTATTGTTAAAATGGCAAAAAAGTACCAGAAAGAATGAAAAGTAGTCAGAAGATTTTTGGCTGGATTTTAAATTTCGGGTTGGTTTTTCTCTCATTGTGGATTGTTTTAATTTATTACACGGGCGGCTTTTATTTAAATCTGGGCCTTTTTAGAATCAGAGCGACTAGTTTTACCAACCCGATTATTTTCCTAATCATATTAATAATTCTGAAGCTCTGCTGGCCTTTTAAATGGTTGCGGCCTTTACTGAAGGAAGAACCTCTTCAGCTAGATACCCGGATTATTCCAGATTCTTTGGCCACCACTAGCCTGGTTTTAATCGGCTATGTGGCTTTAACTTTCTTTTTTACCTATCCCTTGATTTTCCATTTGACCACCGATGTCCCGGGCGACGGCGGTGATAATCCCATGTTTCTCTGGAATCTCTGGTGGGTGAAAAAATCTTTATTAGATCTGAAAACAAATCCCTTTTACTCCAATTATATTCTTTATCCTCTTGGCGCCGGATTATCGGCTCATACTTTTACTTTTATGAATGGGCTGCTGTCCATCCCTTTTCAGTTACTCTTTGGCCTTACAGTCGCCAACAATATCATTATTATTTTAACTTTTGTCCTGTCTGCTTTCGGTGCTTATTTATTAATCAATTATATAATAAAAGACAAAGTTTCGTCATTTCTCGGGGGAATTATCTTTGCCTTCTGTCCTTACAAATTTGCCCACTTGCTGGGCCATTATAATCTTGTTTCGACCCAGTGGCTACCCTTTTATATTTTATATTTCCTTCGTTTAGTAAAAGAAGATCGGGCTAGGCCTCGCCATGGTTTTCTGGCCGGACTTTTTTTATTATTCACTGCCTTAACTGATTCTTATTATTTTGTATTTTTAATCATCTTTTCTTTTCTCTATCTTATCTATGTTTTTGGTCAGGACAGAAAAATAATAATTAATAATTCTTTTTTCAAAGGCTTAATTGTTCTTTTCGCCACCTTTTTTATTGGTTTTTCACCTTTCTTGATATCCATGATTTCAGACATAAAAGCGGGTGGCTATAGCAACGTACCAGGACCTAAAGGGGCCACCGAATATGTGGCTGACCTTTTGGGTTTTATCACTCCTTCTGTGTTCCATCCCCTGTTAAAAGATTTTGCCCGGCAGATATCAAAGAATTTTACCGGGAATGCCTGCGAATGGACTGTCTTTACCGGTTATGCTGGACTTATTCTGGCTCTAATAACCACGATTAAATACAGAAAGAACCGGGAAGTCAGATTCTGGCTGATCAGTCTGACAACTTTTTTTGTCCTTTCTCTGGGGCTTTATCCTCATATCGCAGGAAAAGAAATTAAAATTCCGATGCCCTTTTTTATCATTAATATAATCCCCGTTTTGAACAATTTACGAGCACCCAGCCGATTTAATATCATGATGATGCTGAGTCTGGCTATCCTGGCAGCTTTAGCCATAAGGTTCATTCTGCTTAATATAAGAAAGCCCTGGCCTAAATTTGGTGCCGCCCTATTCATAACCGTTTTAATATCCTTTGAATATTTGGCCATTCCTTTCCCTATGTTTAAAGTCATGCCGCCCCCTATTTATCACGCTATTGGACAGGAAAAAGAGAAAGGAACAATTCTTGACATTCCCTTGGGCTGGCAGGATGGCTTTAAACAGATAGGCAGTGAAAAAAACCAGGCCCAATTGATGTATTTACAGATTTTCCATCAGAAAAGAATTTTTGGCGCTTATTTAGCCCGTATACCTGATGCTAAAATAGAATATTTCTGTTCTTTGCCCATTTTCAGCTCAATAATTAAATTACAGGAAATTGGTTATCAACCAGAGGTCATTGATTTGGTGAAAGAAAGAAATTTGGCTGAAGATTTTATTAATAAATATGATCTCAGTTATATTGTCATCCATCGTCCTTATCTTGATAGCCTGGTTCATGAATATATCCTGGAGGTTTTCTCACTCGAAAAATACTATGAAGATAGAAAGCTAATCATTTATAAGATCAAGGAGGGAGAAACTTCAGTTAAACGTGAGCTACCAGAGCTGTTTTCTGAGTCTGTGAATTTGAGTTCCCTTCAAACAGTTGTGGCGGAGGGGTCTCCTTTTCATGCTCGGGGGAATATTCGCTTCAGGAAAACCGAGATTATCCAGATTGGTGGCCTGGAGCCAAAATCTTTTTCTAGACTAGATATAAGTCTGGACAGCAACGATATTTATGAAATTGCCTTTAAAAGGGGAGGACGAGAACTGAGAAAATTCTGGATCGGTCCTAAGGAACTTCCTGAAAGAGCCATGGCCCGTTATGTTATAGAAATACATCCACCAGTTGAGCTGGCTGACTCCATGACAATTCGTGGACTCCATGGTGACAAATATTATTTCCTGGGTCATATCCTGCTTGAATAAAATAATTTTTTCTTCAAGATTCAAGCGAGTTGCCCCTTTTCTGGGGAAAATGTAAAACGCTCCGAGTAGAAAAAATCTGGATTGAGGGAGAAGTTGATTGTAAAGATGGTAAAGATGATAAAGAAGGAGGTTTTTTCTATTTGTCTTGCTGAAAACTGACTCAACAAATTTAACATTTTTCCCTCTGCTCTTAGTTTCCCAGATATTTTCAGACCTAATGTTAGATGATTAAGTCTAATTTTGGACCTATACTATATACGCTGACTTCAAGGTTTTAAAAATGACTTAAGAAAGATAATGCATTCTAATTTTATATATATCAAAGTCATTGGCATCTGTTTCATGGGAGTTATATACAAAAGTTTCAAGGGGCCTCGACAAAAGTTTGTGGCTCTTTTTCATCTCTGGGTGTGATAATCATTTAGGATTTAATAAAAAAAATTGCTAATTCAAGGTGGATTAACTTATTAATTGATTTCGTTAGGAAAACTCTTTGCCTTTATTTATCATGAAGCCTTATCTCATGTTCCTCTCCTATGCTCTACGTGGAAACGTGCCTGAAAGTGAGAATAATTAGTATGAAGAGCAACCTATAGGTGAAGATTTCTCACTGGATTAGGAAATCACTTCCAATGTGAAAGTATGAGCCGATTATATCTTGACAGAACGCTGGCCTTTATCTAAAAATTTTTTATAAAAAGGTAAGGACTAAGAAAATGAAAAGAAATACTTTTAAAAAAATCTTTAATTTTTGGATTCTTCTGTTTATCCTGATAATCTTGTGCATCTGGCAGCCAGCCAGAGCTCAGATTAAGGCCGAGGAAATCATCGAGAAATCGCTCGAGGTCCAGGGTGGCAGGCAACTTTTAGAAAAGATTCATGATAGTGTGGTTACTGCCAGTGCTAAAATTTACATTCCCACGGGAGAATTACTCACAGAAAGAGTAGTCTATACTAAGAAGAATCCTTTAAGATTAAGAGTAGAAGAAACTGTTTTAGGCATGAAGGTAATCCTCGGTTATGATGGCGAAAAGATCTGGATGGAACAAATGGGTAAGGTCATGTTAATGCCAGAGAATCTCGCCCAGGCAGTAAGGGCTTCTTTAAAGCGAGAGGACCTTTTACTCAAATGTAAAGACAAAGGTTACAAAACTGAATACATGGGGGAAACTCAGGTTGAAGGCAAAAAAAGCTATCAGGTTAAAATTACTGATCCTGACGGAGAAGAAACTTTTTATTGTTTCGATGCAGAAACCTTTTTGCCGCTTAAAGTAGAATATATGGCTCCTGACGAGACTGGCAAGTTAGTTAAAAATGAAATTATCAGTTTAGATTTCAAAAAAACAGAAAATATAGTCGTCGCTTTTAAAGTCATTGGCCTTACCGATGGCCGAAAGACATTAGAAACGAACATTCAGGAAATAAAAATTAATCAGGGTCTGGATGATAATCTTTTTCAGATGCCTGAAAAAAAATAAGAAATACTAAATCCATTTTCGGGGAGGAAAGATAAAAATGAGGAGGCGACCTCTTATCCTGGCCAATTGCCTTCTTTTATTTTCTTTGAATGTTTTTCCCTATTTTCCTTTTCCCTACTTTTTTCCTGGTTTTCTTCAGGCTGAACAAAAGGAAAGCATAACTTATGTCGAAAGCCTGTTCAATTTTTTCCGCCGCGGTAAGGTCATAGAATTACCTGATTTCCCTTCCACTGAAGTCTTCAATCAATTTTTGCTCGAAGAAGCGACGCATAAAGGAATAAGTGTTGACGAATTAAAGAAGAAAATGAAAGAGAGGGGAATTACCAGTTATCTCCTTGATTTGCTCCGACAGAGGCAGATTTCGGCCGTCGAATTGGCCAATCTTCTGGATATAAGCTGGATTCAGGCCTTTCAAATGGCTTACTCTTCCGGTGCCTTGAGCCTGAGTGATGAATCCCTGGATATTCTACGCGGCAAAGCCACATCTACCATTCAAAAATTACGTCAGGATAAGGAAATTGTGGTAAAAGAGATTGCCTATCGCAGCAGTTTGGATAATCTTTACCCTCTTCTGGCTGAAATCGCTTACAATCCTAAAGGAAGAAACATGCCGGTCGTGGTCTATCAGCACGGTGATTATCCGGGGACGAGATTATCTACAGTTCCGGCTATTTATGAGCTGGCCAAAAAGGGAATTTTTGGCCTTTCTGTAAGCAAAAGAGGCCGGGATGGCTCAGCCGGTAAGGGTGATGGTTTCGGTAAAGAAATCTATGATATTTATGACGCCGTTGAATATGTTAAGGCCAATTACGCCACTTATATTGACCCTGACAATATTAACATAACCGGAGGAAGTGGCGGCGGCATGGATACTTTTGCCGCCATTGTCCATTTCCCTGACTATTTCCGCGTGGCCGCTCCTTTTGTCGCTCCCCCTGATTTGGACCACTGGTTTCGACAACTTGAACCAACGATTAAATTGCTTGAGCAGTATGCCAAAAGTTTTGGCGGCCAGTATGCTGGCTCCTGGAGTTTATTTTCCCAGATCATAGAAGGAATTGGCGGGCTTCCCTCCCAGATTCCGGATAATTATCTGGCCCGCAACTGGGTCCTGGGAGCTATAAATAATCCTTATACGTTAATCCACGTTTTCTGGGATGATGAAGATGGCGCCTCGCCTTCGATAACTCAAAGGTCTTTTGCCTACTTGGAGGAAACCAAAAAATTGGGTTTTACCAATGTACACCTCCATTATAGTAAGCGGGGGGATAAACTTCGTTTTCTCCACTGGGGAGTTCCGGATAATTCTTTTGTCTGGCATTATTTTTTACCGGTTATTTTAAGCCGGAGTCATCCAGTGCCAGTTCTGGCCGATGCTGGTCGGCTGGTAGTTCTTGGTTTTGTCAAGACCAAAAGGTTCCTTATCTGGTTGGGTGAAGGTAATGATGCTGTGGCCCGCGTGGATTATTCGCTCAGCAGTCAGGGGGCCAGCTTTGCTTTCCGGCGCCTATCCCAGGATAGAACCAAGAAGGCTAAATTGGTCTATGAAAATCCGTGGCTGGATACGTTTAAAGTGATGGTCAATGATAAAGTAATCGAAGAGAGAGTGAAGGCAAAACAGATTGAGGTTTCATTTGACCTCGACAGCCGCGTTGTTTTAATGAAAATCTAAAGAAAGAGGGCTGGCAGTTAATTAATAAAAAGGAGGAAAACAAAAATTATTAAAGAAAGGACCGAGATAAGATTGAGGGAAGGGAAAACCTTTAAAAAGCAAGTTGCGCAAATAAGTTAAAATGATATATTTTTTGATTAAACAGGAGATTCAATCTCAGGTTCAATTTAATTTAAATTTATTTTATTTGAACGAATCAGATTTTCATTTGGGCTCAGCTGGTAAATCTGCTGACGATGAAAAAGCAACTGATTCTTAAAAGCATGACTATCGAAAGTAATCTTTCAGGAAGATTTGCATCATGGAAACAAGGAAGGTCAGAAAATGATTAAAAAGGTCATTGCCTCTATTCTTTTTTCTTTTCTTAGTTTAATGTGGTTTTCGCCATTAATCAGTCAGGAGGCAGTAAAACTATGGAAAGAAATTTCTGAAACTAAAAAGAAAGAGCTAATTGCTTATCTTAAGGCAAATGGGAAAAGCCCTGAAGATTATGTTATCGAAAAATTTGCCCGATATGACATTGTTTTTATTGGCGAATTTCATCACATCAAACATGATGTTGAGCTAATTCAAAATCTAATTCCTCGCTTATACGCTGCTGAAATTTATAATTTGGGAATTGAGTTTCTTCCTTATGAAGAGCAAGCTCGGATTAAAAGGCTTATAAATTCGGATAAATATGATGAAGATTTAGCCCGTTCCCTTATGTTTCAATTTGATCCCTGCTGGGGTATCTTGAATACATGGATGTCCTGAAAAAAGCCTGGCAGCTGAATAATTCTTTGTCAAAAGATCAGCCAAGGTTCAGGATTGTTGGTCTAAACTACATCCCTGACTGGAGTGTCCTCCAGGAAAAAATGACTGTAAATCTCTCGGAAAAGTTCTGGCATAAAGGTGATCCAGATCAGCACAGGGCAGAGGTAATTTTAAAGGAATTTGTTTCTCAAAAGAAAAAAGATCTTATTTATTCGGGCATGCATCATGCTTTTACGAAATGTTATCAACCTGTTTATGACTTCGAAAAAAAGGTCTTTATAAGGCTGCATAAAGGACGGATGGGAAATATCATTGCTGAAAAGATTCCTGATAAAGTCTTTACCATTTTTCTCCATTCTCCCTGGATGGCCAAGACAAGCTTAACGGAACTAATTTATCCCATCGGTGGTGTGATTGATCTCGTTATGGCCGAATTCTAAGATAAAAGAGTTGGCTTTGAAGTAAAATGACCCCATTTGGCGAACCAGAAGATTCTGATGCATATTATTCAATCGGCTATGACAAGTTTATGCTAAACGTCTTCTGCGATGACTATATTTTTCAGAAACATCTCAAAGATTACGAAGGCTGCACGGTGGATGAGAAATTTATCACTAATGATAATTTTAAAGAGGCAATTTCTAGGATTTTTAATTTTGATTGGCGCCGAAGCATTACCAAGCTCGAAGATATTATTATGGCGATGAAAAATGATGCTGATATAAAGAGACGTTTTTGCTACTTAAAATAATGCGTTTATGGGTAAAGGACCCAGCACCTGGAGTTGTTAACCTTTTTAATCGTATTTTTTAATTGAACAAAAAATTAAATGGAGGTAATGGAGCGAGCGCTCTCATCTATATGAAAATTTTTCACATAGATGATAAATTGGAGGAAATTAAAAAATGTGTAAAGAAAATTATTTCACTCGAGAAAATATTTACAAGAAGGCAAGAAAATTTATTCAGGAAATAAAAAGTATTTATCGCCTTCCCCGCTTCGATTTCGAGCTAAACGCGGCGGCATTGCTTATCATTGATATGCAGCGATACTTCCTGGATAAAAGATCTGACTCTTTTTTGCCTTCATCACCAGCAATAATCCCAAACATAAGAAAACTCATTTCTTTTTTTCGGTATAAGGAAAGACCGATAATCTATACCCAGCATATCAATACCCCAGAAAATGCCGGAATGTTAAAAGAATGGTGGGGTGAAATAATTACAACCAAGAATGATTTTTATAAGCTGAGCAAAAAGCTTTATATACCAGGAGCCCCAGTTGTCATCAAAACCCAGTATGACGCCTTCTACCAAACCAACCTCAGGGAAATTTTAAAAGAAAATAAAATAAAGCAGGTAGTCATTACCGGGGTGATGACCAATCTTTGTTGCGAGACCACAGCCCGTTCAGCTTTTGTGCAGGGATTTAAAGTATTTTTTGTCGTTGATGGAACCTGTACCCAGAACGAAATAATGCATCGGGCAACCCTGATTAATCTTGCCTATGGCTTTGCCACCCCCGTTTTAACCAAAGATATACTCAAAAACGAAAATAGGTAAAATAGGTGACAGCTTACTTATTTACCAGATTTTTATTTCTTTTTTTCGAGACATTGAAAATTAGTGACAGCTAAAATTAGTGACAGCTTATCTATTTCCCAATTATTTCTTAAGGCTCTTCCGGGTTTTTAATGGGTTGATCAAAAGAATTGTCAAGCTCCGACAGCCTATGCAGAACTCGCAGATAAATAATCAAAGGCGAGCTAAAGGGGAATATTGCTAATCTCATGGATATTTCTCTAATCATCACCCGCAACGATGGACTGGCCGTGATTTAATCCTCTTTTGAGTGCCGTAAAATCTATCATCTTTAGCCGCAAAAGAGTCCGAAGAGACTTCCTTTTTATTTGCCAATTATTTCCTGATTTCTATTTACCCATTTTTTTCCTTTTGGCTCAATTTTATCCAAATTTTGTTAGAACTATTTGCGAAGCTTTTACGCTCCTATAATTTCGCCCATCTTCCCTCCGCCTTTTACCGAGCTATTGTATTTAAATCGAAATCTATATTTTCTGCCAATTGCTTTCAATAAGAAAATATCTTAGTGCAGCTTGCCAGAATCGTACAGCCAAAAAGGAAATTTTACCCTGAGAAATATTCGGGGGAGATTTTCTCCTAAAATCTACTTATTTGAACAGAATTTTATGAGTGATGAAATCGGTTTATTTTTGAGAAAAATTCTATTCAGGAAAGACCAATTCTGAGAATTTCATTGGCCTTTCCTTCAGGATAAAATCAGAAGTTTTTTCGCTGGATGCAAAAATTTCAGATAGACACCGTCTGAAGCCAGCAGGATTGTTCAAGAAATAGAGCGCCCCGGCGAAAGCGAAAATTATGGGACAATTAAGCTAAAATCACAAAAAAGGCTCCTTTAGGGTATGGAAAATGTTAAAAATTACCAGGAACCAGTTGAGCCTTCAAAACTTCGCGCTGAAGAAAACAGACTGAGAAATTCAGAGAATCAGGCTGGAAAAAACGATAGAGAGAAAAAAGAAAAGGAATGTTGCTCAGTCTGTCTGGCCGTACTGCTTGTTTTCTGAATTCAGGAGATTGTAATAAACCAGAATGAAGCGACGATTGTCCTCAAATCCCCAGTGTCTATTTTTAATGAGTTCTTTTATGGCAGCCTTATTTTTTTCCTTGAAAAACTGAATAAGCTGGCGATGCTCTTCAATGCACTTTTCTTCCCATTCAGGAATATTGAGCATGATCCGCGGGAAATCGTAAAGCCTTTTCTTAAGCTGATTGACGATGTTTACCAGGACTTCGTTACCGCATAATCTGAGATGAACATTATGTAGCTCAAGATTAATATCCATATATTTCTTAAAATCATCCTGGGCCAGAGCCTGAACCATTTCCTCATAATCTTTTTCCATGCGGGCAATATCTTCCGGCGTGAGCCGGTCACAGGCAATCTCAGCCGCCTCCGATTCAAGAGCACCGATAACCTGATAGATGTCTTCTATTTCCTTCAGAGTCAATTTCTTAACCCGGATACTCTTGCGTGGGGAAATTTCAATGAAACCCTCTCTTTCCAGCTGGATCAGGGCTTCTCGAATAGGCGTGCGGCTAACGCCGAGCTTCTGGCAGATTTCTTTTTCATTTATTCTGTCGCCAGGCTTAAGATTTCCAGATTCCATTTCCTGTTTCAAATAATCCATGACGCAATCTTTAAGCGACCGATATTGAAAGGGAAATTCAGCCATCTTTAACCTCGCTTCTTTATCATAGGCCATTAATTAAAATTTTTCAAATAATATACCAATAATATACCAAAAAAATGTACTCTGCTACAATTTTATCTTCTAAAACCATTAAAAAATTTTACACTATTCACCCATCCATTAAACCTGTTTACTTCAAATTCAAAGCCAGAAGTTTCAACTCCGTCATTTCTTCGATAGCATAGCGGACGCCCTCCCGGCCAGTACCGCTTTCTTTTACTCCGCCGTAAGGCATATGGTCGATCCTGTAGGTCGGAATATCATTGATGATCACCCCGCCTACCTCGAGTTTTTCAAAGGCCAGCCAGGCCTTTTTTAAGTCATTGGTAAAGACGCCAGCCTGAAGACCATAAATGGAATTATTGACAGCCTCTAAAGCTTTTTCGAAATCCCGATAGGGGTAAATGACAACAACGGGAGCAAAGGCCTCCAGCCAGGAAATTCTCCATTCTGGCTCCACCTTCTCCAGAATGGTTGGCTCAAACATGGAGCCAGATCTTTTCCCCCCGCAAACTATCCTGGCTCCTTTCTCCACAGCTTCATTGACCCATTCTTCCGTCTGCCGGGCCGCGGCCTCATTAATCATGGGGCCAATATCAGTAGTTTCATCCAGGGGATCGCCTAACTTTAAGGCTCTGGTTCGGGCGACAAAATCAGCCATAAAGCGATCATAAATCTTTTCATGGAGAAAGAGACGTTGAATCGAAATACAGATCTGGCCTGCGTAAGCAAAGGCCCCAGTTACAGCCCTGGAGACAGCGAATTCAAGATCAGCTTCAGGTTCCACTACCAGGGCAGCATTGCCGCCAAGTTCGAGGGTAACTCTTTTGCGTGGTGCCCTGGCTTTAATTTCCCAGCCCACGCTCGAACTGCCGGTGAAAGTAATCATTTTTATTCTTTCATCAGAAATGAGATTTTCTGCAGCCTGATAATCGCAGGGAATAACATTAAAAATACCGGCCGGAAGACCGGTTTCAGCCACAATTTCCGCCAGCAGGAGCGAGGTTATGGGTACCTGAGAGGCCGGCCTCAGGAGAATTGTATTCCCGGAGGCGAGAGCCGGGGCTACCTTATGAGCTACAAGGTTCAGGGGAAAATTGAAGGGAGTAATAGCGGTAATAGGACCGAGGGGAAATCTTCTGACCAGTCCCCAGCGGCTCTGACTGAAGGCATTGAGATCAAGGGGGATAATTTCCCCGCCAATCCGGCGAGCCTCTTCACTGGCCAGATCAAAGGTCATGATGGCTCTATCGACTTCCGCCCTGGAATCGCGAAGGGGTTTACCGGCCTGAAGGGCAATGGAGCGGGCCAGCTCCTCCTTTCTTCTTTTCAGGCCGCTGGCAATATCTTCCAGGATACGGGCCCTTTCATAACTTGGCATTCTGCGGGCAGTCTCAAAAGCTGCGGTGGCGGCAGCAATAGCTTCTTTGACCTGGTCTGAACTGGCAAAGAAAACTTGACCAACGGGGCGACCATTGTAAGGGGATTTTATTTCTTTCAGGCTTCCTGATTCCTCCCATTTTCCATTAATAAACAAAGAATAAACTGTCTTCACTTTAAACTTCTCCTTATAAATTATTTAAAAAATCTTTTTTAGATTTTTCTCTATAGGCCCGATAAAAATTCTGAAGTTTCAGGGCATCGGTTTCGAGATTGGGGCTTTCGCAGATGACTATCCCGGAAACATCCCGATCCTGAAGGACCATTAACCATTCTTCCCAGCGCAAACTGGCTTCATCTAGGTTAAGATGTTTTATTTCTCCTCTTTCGCCGAAATGAATTCCTGAGATATGCAGATGAAGATTTTGCAAAGCTTCTTCTCCGAGCTTTTTGGCCACTTTATTCAAAGCCCGGGAGAATTGATTATAGCCATTTAATTCGCCCTCCCGAGCATAAAGGTGGGAAAAATCAAGGCAGGGCTGAAGCTCTTCAATTTCCTGACAAAGGGTTAAAACCTCTTCCAGGGTACCAAACTGGGATTTTTTTCCCATGGTTTCGAGGCGAAGGATAACTCGATTTTTTTCTGCCCGGAGAATCGAGATAATCTCTTTGAGGGTCTGACGGATTATTTCCAGGGCTTTTTCCGGGGAATTGGCACCATAAAAGCCGCCATGGAAAACAAGATTCCGGATGCCGCAGAGGTCAGCGAGGCGGGCCGAGCTTAAAAGCTGTTCCTGGGAGGAAAGCCTTTTACCCTGCTCAGCTGATAAAAAATTAATGGAATAGGGCGCATGAGCGCTCAGGATAACATCAAGCTCCTCGGCCCGACGCCTGATAGCCTGAGCCGTTTCCCGGGAAAAACGGCAACCCCTGACCATTTCCACTTCAAGGCACCTCAATCCGAGCTCCTTTATCCGGCTAATGGCGGCCAGGGTTGAGGCAGGGGAGGTGCTCAGGGGAATTCCGGCTGTTCCAAAAAGGAGGCCTTTAGAAGCAGGGTTCATCGGCCTTTCCACGGGAATCAAGAAAATTGCGAACAATCCTCATAGCGCAATATTTCCCGCACATGGAACAGGCCTCAGTTTCAGAGGAGCGGCGGCGGCGGATCTCGTCATATTTTTCAGGATCGATGACAAAACGGCGCTGGGCTGACCAGTCGAGGGCTTTTCTCGCCCGCGACAGTTGAAGGTCTCTTTCTCGAGCTCCGGGAATGCCTTTAACAATGTCGGCAGCATGAGCAGCGATGCGGGCAGCAATCAGACCTTGCTTGACATCTTCGACTGTGGGCAGGCCGAGATGTTCGGCCGGCGTTACATAGCAAAGAAAATCAGCTCCGGCAGCCGCAGCAATAGCTCCACCTATGGCGGAAACAATGTGGTCATAGCCAGGAGCGATGTCAGTCACCAGAGGGCCGAGAACATAAAAGGGAGCTTCATAACAGAGCTGCTTTTCTAGTTTTACATTCATTTCAATTTGATCCAGAGGAATATGCCCCGGACCTTCTATCATCACCTGAACATCCCTTTCCCAGGCAGCCCTAACCAGCTCGCCCAGGGTTAAAAGTTCTTCTATCTGGGGCCGGTCAGTGGCATCAGCGATCGCTCCTGGCCTGAGACCATCTCCCAGGCTCAGGGTGATGTCATAGCGGCGGGCAATCTCGAGGAGCCGGTCAAATTGGGCATAGAGGGGATTTTCTTTTTCATGATGAAGCATCCAGGCCACATGAAAGGCGCCGCCTCTAGAAACAATGTCAGCCACCCGGCCCTGCTTTTTCAGTCGCTCCAGACCACGGAGGGTAAGACCACAGTGGACGGTCATAAAATCGACACCCTCCTTAGCCTGAGCCTCAATCACGGCAAAAAGGTCATCTTCGGTCATGGCCACAATTGACCCGCGGCGGTCAATGGCCTCAATAGCAGCCTGATAAATGGGTACTGTGCCTACCGGTAAGGGCGAGGCCTTTAAAATTTGGCGTCTAATCTCCTGGATATTGCCTCCGGTACTTAAATCCATAATGGTGTCAGCCTCGTATTTGACGGCCACCCTGACTTTTTCCAGCTCAGTTTCCAGGTCAGCGTAATCCATGGAAGTTCCCAGGTTGACATTGACCTTGGTTCTTAATCTGGTGCCAATACCTACAGGCTTACCCAGAGGATGCCGGGGATTATGAGGAATGACTATCTTACCGGCCAGAAAAAGTTCGGCCACCTCTTCCGGTTTAAGCTTTTCCTGCTTGGCGACTTTTCTTATGGCCGCTGTGAGGTTGCCTTTTCTGACTTTTTCTCGGTGTGTCATGGCTGAATTGCCTTTTCTTAATTAAGATTATAGCTTAATTGACGCTTCCTTCTCCTGTCAAGGAATTGGGCTTGTTAAATCCATTTTATTTTTTAGTTCATCTGGTTGAAGACGAAACTTTCTTGATCCGGATAAATATTTCGCTTTAATCGGTTAAACTGAGCTTCAATGGCGGCCTCAATTATACCCGTTCCTTCGTTCTTCAATTAGGCCTTATCAGATAGAAAAGACTCGTATGATGGCTGCCTCTTAAAGACGGTTTTATTGAGGTGGCCTTAAGCTGTCTGGTAAGCAGAATAAAGAATGTTGATCGAGGAAGAAGTGAGTGAGGCCTCGTGAACTTTCTTCGCCTGGCCTTTCACCAGATCTTTTATCTGACTGAACTCCGGCAAAACCTGTGGAACCAATATCACTGCCTAAGTTAGATGCTAAAATTGATCTTTTTGAAAGAGGAATAGAGGTGGATTTTACGTGCTAAGACGTCACTCCGGGAAAAAAACAATTTTTTGAAGACATAATGCAGGCGGGTATGAGATGCTACCGCCTAGATCTGGGACAAAAAACATAAATTTTTGATCTCGCAAAAATTAATAATCAAGCGAATGAAAATAAGTTATAATATTATAATAATTAGAAATAAATCGAAATAGTCAAAATGAAGAAAATAAACGTCCTTTATTTTAGCTTCAGATGGTTAAGCTTTTTAGTTTTCCTGGTGGTTATCTCTCTTTTCTCTCTATCCTGGGGGCAAAAAAAATTTTCAGGGGAAGATCAGGCGAAAGTCCAGAAGATTTTGCAGCTAATTGAAAAGCTGGAGAAAGAAGCTCTTGAACCTCAACCGCGTCCTCTGAAAGAGATCGTTCTGACTGAAGAAGAGCTTAATGCTTATGTTGCCTATCGCCTGCGAACGGATCGAGTGGAGATGCTTCAGGATCTTCAGATTAAGCTCCTGGACAATAATCTCATAGAGGGTAAAGCCGTTTTTGATCTGAGCGGGGAAAATCTGCCTGATTTTGTCCCTAGGACGGCCGTCGTTTTCTTTTCCACGGTCTTCCGTGTCGAAGGAGGGAGAATTCATTTTGATTTTAAAAAAATCTTTCTTGGTACCCAGGAACTCTCCATTGATTTTGTCTCGGAGATGATCAAACAGATAGCTATCGCTCATCAGGCCCCACCTGAAGGCCTCAATCGTTCTTATGCTCTTCCTTTTGGCCTCAAGGACATCAAATCCAGAAAAGGTCTGGCTATTTTTTATTACTGAGGTCTCATGCTGAGAATAATTGGCGGGAGTCAGAAGGGACGCCGGCTAAAAATGATCCGGGATCCCCGGGTCAGGCCCATGCCGGGCAAACTGAGAGAAGCCCTTTTTAATATCATCCAGGATAAGGTCCCGGGAGCGGTCTGCCTGGATGGCTTTGCCGGAAGCGGCTCTCTGGGTTTAGAAGCTTTAAGCCGGGGAGCGGCTAGGGTCGTTTTCATTGAAGAATATGGACCGGCAGCGAAAATTATCAGACATAATATTGAGAAATGCGGTTTCCAGGAGCAGGCCAGAGTCCTGCACGAAGAATTTAACCGAGGCGTTATTCAACTGGCCAGAGAGAAATTGAGCTTTGATCTCATTTTTATAGATCCTCCATATGAGCTTCTTAAGGAAAGAAATCCTCTCAAAGTAGTTAAAAAGAGAGGCATCTTGAAGCCGGATGGTCTTATTGTGCTTCGTCACTTTAATAAAATTACGCCTGACCTTCGTTTTTTTGAGCGGCATCGCTGGTTTCGCTGTGGTGATGACGTTATCTCCTTTTTTCGCCATCGACGGGAAGAATCTGAACCAGCCAGTGGTCAAAATCCTGCGCAGGAAGAAAAAGGGTCAGGAAGCTTTTTCCCTTAGAAAAATCAATGAGGTCTGAAATAACTGAAATAAGAAGATAGATGAGAAAAATTCAGAAGATATAGCTCATAGATGAAAATGATAGATAAAAATGGTAAATTCAACCTGAAAGGTTAAAAACTGTGGAAGAAAAGAAGGATAATAAAGAAACAGAAAGCCTGTCCTTGGATCTAAATTTTGAAGAGATTGTGGCTAACCTTGTCGAAAAGGGTGGCTCCAGTCTTTTTCTGGGCCGTTATACCCTTCTTGAGGTTAAGGCGGTTCTGGCTAGGAAAAATTTCTTTAAGGAGGCACGGCGACGGCAGCTCTGGCCTCTTGAATTTCAACTTGATTCTTCCGAATATCCCCGACAGAGGCTTCAGATTTTCTGGGAAAAAAGAGATCCGGAAAGACTGATTGTTGATCTTAAAATAAAAGAAGGCCCTTTTCCGCCCACCCCTAATCGCAACCTTGATCCAAGCCTGGAAAGGGGAAATTTCCTTCACTTAGAATGGCTGACGCTTCAGAACCCGAGACTTGAGTTCAATGAGAAAAGGTCAGCTCTACCTGGCCAGAATCGTCCGGGTCTGGGGATGGGCAAGAAGGTGTTGGATCTTTTTGCTTATCTTGGCCGGCTTATCGGCTGTACGGGTCTTCTGGCTTTTCCAGCCTATTTTCATAATGCTCTCCTTTTCTCCCGCTATTTCCATTTTGTCAATCCAGCCAAAGAAGGCGAGGTTCTGGCCATTAGAACTGGTCTAGCTTCAATTCCCTTCAAGCAAATAGCCTGGATTGTCTTTTTAAATTGTTTGCGGCTTGATGGCCGACTTTATGAATGGCGGGCTGAGGAACAGGCCTATTCTTTGTCCGATGAATTGAAAGATTATTTTGCCAGCCGAAAATACCGGGAAGAGGTTCAGAAGGCTTGCAAGAACCGGAAGGTCGAGGTTGATTGGGAAACTTTTAATCAATATAAAATCTCGAGCTCAGGAGCCGTTACCAGGTCTTTTGCCGAAAAGGTCTAAATCTGTTATAATTTAAAAACCAAGGAGAACAAAATGAAAGAAGGAATTCATCCTGAGTATGTTGAATGCACGGTTACCTGTGCCTGCGGTAATACCTTCAAAACCCGTTCGACCAAAAAAGAAATCAGGGTAGAAATTTGCTCCCAGTGCCATCCCTTTTTCACCGGGAAACAGAAGATAGTCGATACAGCCGGTCGAGTGGAAAAATTCAGGAGAAAATACCGTCAGGCTCGATCTGGAAAATGAGCCCGATGCTGGCTGAACTTGACCGCCTGGAGAAAAAATACGAAGAGCTTCTCCGGCTGCTGGCTGATCCAGACCTGATTTCCAACCCCCAGAAAATAAAAGAGGCCGCCAAAGAAAAGGCGGAGCTTGAGCCCATCATTCAGAAATATCAGCAATATAAGCGAATCTGTCAGTCCCTGACTGAATCCAGGGAAATCCTGCAGGACCCCAAGGCTGACCCCGAACTCAAAACTCTGGCTGAAATGGAAATAAAGCAGCTCTTGCAGGAAGAAAAGAGAATCGAGGCTGAGCTTCGTCTTATGCTTCTTCCTCGGGACCCCTATGATGGCAAAAATGTTTTTCTGGAGATCAGGGCCGGTGCCGGCGGTGATGAGGCCACACTTTTTGCTCAGGACCTCTGCCGCATGTATGCTCGCTATGCAGAAAGCAAGGGCTGGAACTGGGAGATAATGGACCAAAGCCTCAGTCCCATAGGCGGATTTAAAGAAGTTATTCTCAGTATCAGGGGAAAAAATGCCTATTCTTTTCTAAAATATGAAAGTGGTGTTCATCGGGTGCAGCGGGTTCCAAGAACCGAAGCCAGCGGTCGCATTCATACTTCCACGGTAACGGTGGCAGTTTTACCTGAGCCTGATGAAGTGGAAGTGAAAATTGACCCCAGGGATTTGAAAATTGAAGCCTTTGGAGCTTCAGGCCCTGGCGGTCAGAACGTTAACAGGAATTATACGGCTGTCCGCATAACCCATAAACCCACCGGAATTGTGGTTAGCTGCCAGGATGAGAAATCCCAGCATCGCAATAAAGAAAAGGCTTTGCGCATTCTCCGGGCCCGTCTTTTCAATCTGGCCAAAAAAAAGCAGGAAGAAGAGCTGGCCAGAACCAGGCGAGCCCAGGTAGGTACTGGAGAAAGAAGCGAAAAAATCAGAACCTATAATTTCCCCCAGAATCGGGTGACCGATCATCGGATTGATGTGACTTTTTATAATCTGCAGGCCATCCTGGATGGAGAACTCGATGAACTTATCGAAAAGCTGGTTCTCCATTTTCAGATGAAGGAGCTCGAGCAAAGAGCAGCCCTTATCTAATTAATCGCCTTGAACCTAAAAATCAGAGACCTCTGGCAGGAAGGATATAGGGCGCTTCAGTTTTCTTCCCGGCCTGACCTTGAAGCTCGTCTGCTTCTCGAGAAAGCCTGCTCCTGGACGAGCCAGCAAATCCTGCTTAATCTTGACCTTCCCTGTCCAGCCAGCTTAGCTCGTCGTTACAGGCGACTGATAAAAAAAAGAAAAATGGGCTGTCCGATGGCTCTGATAACTGGCCAGAAAGAATTTTGGTCATTGCCTCTTAAGGTTGAAAGGGGTGTCTTTATTCCCAGGCCGGAAACCGAGGTTCTGGTGGAGCTGGTCCTCAAATTGCCCTGGAAAAAAGATGGTCTTGTGGCCGATATCGGCACAGGTTGTGGCGCTATTGCCTGTGCCCTGGCCAGGGAAAGACCGGAGGCCAGAATTATGGCCACGGATATCTCACGCCGGGCTCTCCGCCTGGCCCGGGAAAATGCCAGCTGCCTCAATTTAAAAAATATAAATTTTATGTTGGGCTCTCTGTTCAAAGCCCTCGAGCCCCTGGGTCCTGAAAACAAATTTGACCTTATTGTTTCCAATCCCCCTTATGTAGCCGAAGGCCAGTGGTCTTCTTTACCTGCGGACATAAGAAATTATGAGTCTAAAAGAGCTCTCGTGGCCGGACCAACAGGGCTCGAATTCATCTTCCAGTTAATTCAGGGCGCACCTGCTTTTCTTCGTCCTGGAGGATTTCTGGCCTTTGAATTTGGCCTGGGGCAGCTTGAGCCAATTCTTGCTTTTTTGGAAGATCGCGGCTGGCAGGAAGTAATCTGGGAGAAGGATCTGGCAGGAATACCTCGGGCCCTGGCAGCCCGACTCAAGCCCGATTCAAAGTCTTAAAATTTTCCAGGGCAGGCAGAATTTTCGTCGTTTCAAATCTGATTTTTTCCCATTCCTGGAGGGAAAGAGAACAGAAGGCCTCAACAATAAGTGGATCGAACTGACTCCCCCGGGCTGAGAGGATTTCCTTTCTGGCCTGGTCGAAACTTCGCGGGGGGCGATAAGGCCGGTAGGAAGTAATTGCATCCAGAGCATCAGCCAGGGCAAATATTCTGGCCTCAAGAGGAATCTTATTTTCCTTTAAACCAAAAGGATACCCGGTGCCATCAAAATACTCATGGTGATAAAGGATAATGTTCCCTACGACCTCGGGCAGATTGATTTCTTTGATCAAACCATAACCCACCGCAGGATGGAGCTTTATCTTTTCCCATTCTGAATTTGTCAGACGAGCCGGCTTTTTCAAAATAGAATCAGGGATGGCGATTTTGCCGACATCATGGAGCAAGGCTCCCTGATGGATATTCTCAAGCTGGCTAGAATCATTGATTCCCAGAATCCGGGCCAGGGCCAGGCTGTATCTGGCCACGACTTTAGAATGACCGAAGGTTTCCACATCTCTCAGGTCAAGAGCCGTCATGAGATTTTCCAGGGTGGCATTATAAAGACCTTCGAGTTCCTCAACCCGACGGGCTGCCTTCTCCCTGGTCAGATTAATCTGTCTCAGTTCCATTTTTTTCTGGGCCAGCTGCCGACGGTAATTTTCCTTTTGGATTTCGCTTTGAATAGCCGATAAAAGAGCCGATGAATGTCCCGGACTAACGAGCTGATCAATGAGGCCCTGCTGGATTAGCCTGAGATCCTGGTTTGTCTCATCGGGTGGGGCCAGAAGAATGAGAGCCACCTGGCCCAATCGCTTTTTTATCCTGGTGGCTATTTCAGGTAAGAAATCCTGGAGCTGATTTACCTGCCAAATGATAAGGTAAAAATTATTTTTATCCGGCGGCAGCTCCTTTAAACTCTGAAGCGATGGGGCTATTTGGACTTTAAATCCCTGGGAAAGAAGAAATTCGTTGACCTGACGAACTCGCTTTTTATCCTGATCCAGGAGAAAAATAAAAGAACAAAAATCTGATTCCTGATAATCCTTTTCGCTAGCCAGCCCGGTCTTGTTTTTATTCATGCCATTATTTATACTTTAAATCAGAGTCAAGGGCAAGAAAGGGAAGCATTTCCCCCCTTCAGGTGAGATGGTCGGGAAAGGAATTCATCCCCGGATTCGCCCCCAGGGGTGATTGTAAAGTTTTTTCTTTTGGAAGAAGATAGACGTGCCTGGGAGAATAGAAACAGGTTAAAGAAAGCAGGTGAAGCCGGGTTGTTTCGAGGACAGAAATTATTAATTGAGCAAAGGAGGTTTATGATGGGGGAAGAATTTAGACCTAGCCTGAAAATCCCGTTGCTGGAAGAAGTGGAGAATCGATTGAATGAATTGATAAGACAAAAGAAAGAGGCAATTGAAAGAGAGCTCGAAGAAAGGATAAGGCGGGAAAAGGAAGAAGCGGAAAAAAAGATAAAACAGATTGAAGAAGAATTTCAGAAGGGGAAAAAGCTTCTTGAGGATTATCATCAGGTTGTGGCCGATTTTGAAACTGAAAGGATGAGGCTTCAGCAGGAAATAAAAGAGCGTTTCCAGCGAGTTATCCAACATCAGACGGAGATTGAGAAGCTGGCCTCGTTAACTCTGGAAGAAATTAAACAGGTGGCTGAGCTTAACACCCAGCTTGAAACCTTAGAAAAGAGAAGCGGAGAAAAGATTGCCCTTATCCGGAAGCAGATAGAGGAGAAATATGGCCTGGTTACAGAAATTCCCGAGATTGTGGCTGAGGAGGAATTTAAGGTTAATCTCGAAAAAGAACTGCAAAGACTTAAGAAAATAAAAGAATTATTGGAAGAAAGAGTCTCCGTGGAACTTCCTGAATGGCCTGAATTAAAGGCCGAAGAAGAGAAGGTCTCTGAGCCTGCTCCGGTAATGGAGGAAAAAGCAGAAGAAAAACCGGCTGAAACCATGGAAATCTTGTCAGGACCTGAGCTGGAAATCAGACCCTCGGAAAAAGAGCCAGAGATAATATCTTCCGCTGAAATAGCTGAGACCTCTGCCTTTGAGCCAGCTTTATCGATGAAAACGTCTGCAGCTGAAATTGCGGCCGAAGAGATAATTGAGACATTCCAGAGTGTCTATGAAAAGCTGGAAGGCTACCGGCGGATTCATTCGGAAAATGAGGGAGAGGTTTCCTATTTTGAAAAGGGCGAAAACCGGATTATTGATGCAGAGGCTTTAATTGCCACCATGAATGAAACTCTGGAGGCCGCCAAAAGACTTTATCAAAAGCTAGCCCAGACTGATTCTCCCAAGGATCATTTCTTCATTAAACAGGAGATAATCAATCAACAGGAGATCCTGAGGAAACACCTGCTCCATGTTATCAAGTTATGTGAAAAGGAGGGCTTTACCCTGCCGACCGTGACGCAAAATATCGTCAATACCAACCTGCTTAAAGATCTGCTGGAAAGGTTGAGCATCGAAAACTGGAGCGATGAAATTGATTTCCAGGCTATATCCGAGTTTATTGAGACCCTCAAGGAGAATTTTTATCGCCTGATAACCCCGCCTGTGAGTTATCTTAGAGCGCTGCTGGCTGAACTCGGCGCCCTTTAATTTTTAAATTTCAGGTTTTTTATTCCTAAAAGGGGAAAAATAAAAAGGAATATTAATTTAATTGATAGCTGTGGATTTACTGGCCATAGCCTGAAGGTAATCCTCCAGATGCTTTTGAATGCCAGGGTAAGGAAAAGAAAATTCAATTCCGGCATGAAAGAGAGGCGGTGAATCAGCTGTCTTTTCTTTATAGACGACATTTCCCTGAAGCTGACAAGCTTTATCTTCTAATATTATCGTTAGATTAAGGGGCTGACCCAGGGGAAGATCAGAGGTAAGACAGATTTTAGCCCCGCCCAGGCTCAGATTGATGGTCTTGGTTACCTTGATGCCTGATTCATCAAAAATAAGCAACGGGGTTGAAATAAAGTAGCGCTCATATTTTCTTTTTTCAGCTATTTGTTTTCTTTCCTGAAAATTGATTAGAGACCATTTCTGTCTCTGTTCATCTTCTGGCCAGTAAGCACAAATCCTGTTTTTCAGGGGAAGCTCCTCAGTGCCGCCCGCAGCCCTTTTTCCCTTGGCTTCAGCTAAAGCCAGATCAGCTTCAGCCACCAGCTTTTTCAAATCCTCCCGGGTAAGAGAAGGCGAGATTTTATCTTGAGGGAGAAGGGTAACCCCGAAGCTCATGGTCAGATTCTTTCTGGGCTGATTTTCCTGATAGGGGAAATAGTGCTGTTCGACATTACGCCGAATGCGTTCGGTGAGCAAAAGAGCTTCCTCCAGGCTTTTGACTCCCACCAGAAAGAAAAGAAATTCTTCGCCTCCATAGCGGCAGAGAAAATCTTCTTCTCTAATGGAAGCCTTTAGGACAGCCGATAGTTCTCTTAAGAGGCGATTGCCAGCTTCATGGCCATGCAGGTCATTATAATTTTTAAACCAGTCCACATCGCCCATAACCATGGCACAATGGCCAAGATCAATCCTTCTTTTGCTCTGGGTCTGGATTTTTTGAAGGATTTTTTCGAAGAAAGGTTCGGGACGAAGCAGACCTGTCAGAGGGTCATATTGAATTAGATTAAGCTTGGTCATGGCCATGGAAATGTGCTCGGAAATGGTCTTGAGCAGGCGCTGATCCTCAAGGGTGAATCCTTTAAGAGCCGACTCTTTTGGCTGTTTATTATAGGCTTCAATGACGCCAATAACCTTCCGATCATGCATGATAGGAACGGCCAGTAAATTCTTAAGGGGAGTCCGAAGCTGTTCGCGATAGCGACTGGAAAAACGAGGATCTCCATCAGGGGAGGCTATATTCAGCTCCTCGCCACTGCGGGCGACAAAAGCAGCAAAATCGTCAGCCCCTAAAGGCACGGAGTAGCGAGCAAAATCAGGAGGGGAAAGGAAAGCATCCGCCAGAACCAGGGATTTCAGATACTTACCCAGGGCTTCGCTTTGCTCAAGGATATAAAAAGTGAGGCTTTCAGCCTTAATTATCTCTTTTATGTCCTGGACACAGTCAATCAGGCTGCTGACATCATCAGCGGCATAGATTTTCTTCAGGATAGACTCAATTTTCCGCTTCTCCTTTTCCGCCAGCAAGCACCTTATCTCCCAGGCAAGACGATTTTCAAGCTCCTTCAAAACTTTTTTCTGGAAAAAAGTTTTAAGCTCAAGGATTTCCTGGCTAATTTCCATCAATTTAATTTCAGGAGTTCTTATCTGATTTTCAATCTGGCCTGAAGAGGCAACTTTTGACCTCAGGCTGTCAAGAGCCAGCCGGATTCGTCGCCGGAATATTTCCTGAGCTTCAGCCTCCAAAGGCCAGAGGTGAATTTCTACTGGCCAATTCTCAGGCCAGCTTTTCATCGCCCGGATCAGTTCCTCCTGACTGGAGGAAATCAGGAAAAGAGGAATTTGAGGTTTGATTATTCCGGCGAGAGAGGAAAAATCACCCTGCGAGGCTTCAGCAATGGCCAGATCGAAACTCGATTGGCGACTTAATTGGAGAGCCCGGCTGACCCAGCTTGCTTCAACTACTGTCAGCTCATTGCCAAGAATCTGTTTCAGTCTGGAGCGAACTGAGGGATGATGGTGGAGGATTAATAATTTTATCTTTTTTTCCTCTTCCCTCACCAGCTCTTCCTTTCCTTTTCTCCCTTGTGGACCAACCCTTTTTGCCTATTGAAGTTTTTTTAAGAATAAAACATTTATTTTTTTACGTCAATCCCTTTTTTAAAATTTTTGGTTCTTCCAGCTATCTTGCGAGTAAAAAAGATAACTGAATGCGCCTTCAGATAGTTCGCCTGAGACTGGTTTCCGGGATTTTTTGTTTTAGCTATCTGCTTGTGCTATAAATTTTAAGAACATGGTCAGAGTTAGATTTGCGCCCAGCCCGACTGGCTACCTTCACGTGGGTGCGGCCAGGACGGCTCTTTTTAACTGGCTCTTTGCCCGGCACGAAAAAGGTATTTTCATTTTGCGCATCGAGGATACGGATGTGGCTCGTTCTTCCGAGGAAATGAGCCAGGTCATTCTGGAAGGACTTCGCTGGCTTGGCCTTGACTGGGATGAGGGTCCCATATTTCAATCCCAGAGGTTGGCCATCTATCAGGAGAGAGCTGAATGGCTTCTGGCTCAGGGCCGGGCTTATGAATGCTTCTGCTTGCCTGAGGAAATTGAGGCCAGAAAGAAGGAAACCGAAGCCAGAGGTGCAGTGTGGAAATATGATCGCTTCTGTCTTCGCTTGAGCCCTGAAGATAAGGCAAAAATGAGGGCCGAAGGAAGAAAAAGAGCTATTCGCTTTCTGGTTCCATCTGGACGAACTCAATTCCGGGATTTGATCCATGGTCTGATTTCAATTGACAATCGTCAGCTCGAAGATTTCGTTTTGCTGAGGAGCGATGGTCTGCCCACCTATCATTTATCAGTTGTTGTTGATGACCTGGCTTCCAGAATAACCCATGTCATTCGCGGCGACGATCATATCTCCAATACACCCAAACAAATTCTGCTCTATGAAGCCTTCGGAGCCAGCCCACCGGAATTTGCTCATTTACCCCTGATTCTTGGCCCTGATAGAAAAAAATTGAGCAAACGCCACGGTGTTACCTCCTTACTTCATTATCGGGACCAGGGCATTTTGCCCCTGGCCATGTTCAATTTTCTCGCTCAGATGAGCTGGTCGCCTGGCCCGGAAGAAAGAATTTATTCCATTGAGGAAATGATTGAAAAATTCTCGCTGAGTAGAATCAGTAAAAACAGTCCCATTTTTGATCTGAATAAACTGGAATGGCTTAATAGTCGTCTGATTAAGGAAATGAAAACAGAACAATTGCTGACCTGGCTGAAGCCAGAAATGGAAAAGGTAGGATTGTGGCAGGATTACCTGCAGACAGAAAGGCGCGAATGGTTCAGCCGTCTTTTAGACCTGATTAAAGTCCGGAGCCGTAACCTCAGGGAAATAATTGATGGACTCAGGCCTTTTCTCACCGATAATTTTGAGATAGACCCGGCAGGCTACGAAAAATATTTAAAGGATGAAAGGCTTCCGCAGCTTTTGCCCCGGCTGAGGGAAGATTTTGAAAATCTAAATGAATTTGTTGCCCCGGCTATTGAAAAAGCCCTTCGCCAGAGAGCCGAAAAGGAGGGAGTTCAGGCAGCCCTGTTTATTCATGCCCTGCGAGTTTTAACCCTTGGACGGACTGTAAGCCCAGGGATATTTGAGGTTCTTGAACTTCTCGGGAAAGAGGAAACCCTGCGCCGCCTCGATTTAAAGGCTGCCCTCAACCGGCTCGCCCAAAAACCTCAGGTTAAAAATGGCCAGAAATCTGAGCTTCAAGAATAAAGCCCAGGGATTCGAGCTTGAAATTCTTACCGTGAGATTAAATAATTCAGGCAGAACGAAGGCCCGCCTGGAAATGAATTCAGGCAAAGGGTGATGTTTAAGAAATTGATGGGCCGATTTTATTCCTTTCGGTTTAAGGCTCGACTTTAAGAATCTGGTGCTGGCCGGTCTTTTTATCTTTTATTTTTAGCCGTTCTGGGCTGAAAGAATTCTCCTTGGTTAGGAAAGAGGAGGCTAAAAAGGATGCCTTATAAAATAGGCTTTATAATAAATGTTTCATCCTCTTTATGCGCTCATGATGAGAAAAAACTGGTCATCTCCTTTTTAAACACGTTTATGGAGTGTTTGAAATTTTAAATTTAATTTATTCCGAGCAAATACTTATCGCATTAAGCCTTATAAATAACCAAACTTCTGGCCAAGGAGGTTTGGTCGAATTGATTTTTTTTAGATTAAGATTTAATTATTAAAAGAGGATTTCATGGAACAGGGGTGAAATAATGGTCAATAAACCAAAATCAAAAGAAGGTAAGCCCATTCGGGCGCCACGAGGTTCCAGACTTCAGACTAAAGGCTGGTCCCAGGAGGCAGCCCTTCGCATGCTGATGAATAACCTCGATCCCGAGGTGGCCGAAAAGCCCGCTAAGCTCATTGTCTATGGAGGCACAGGCAAAGCGGCTCGTAACTGGGAATGCTTCTGGGCCATTGTCAATAGTTTGAAGAAACTTGAAAATGATGAAACCCTGGTTGTTCAATCCGGGAAACCTGTAGCCATCTTTAAAACGCATGAGGAGGCCCCGCGAGTTCTAATTGCCAATGCCCTGATTGTACCCAGATGGGCTACCTGGGATGAATTCAGACGCCTGGAAGCCCTTGGCCTGACCATGTTCGGGCAGATGACAGCTGGCAGCTGGATTTATATTGGTACCCAGGGCATCCTCCAGGGAACCTATGAAACTCTGGCCGCTGTGGCCCGGCGTCATTTCGGTGGCAGTTTGAAAGGCAAGCTGGTTTTAACCGCTGGCCTGGGCGGAATGGGTGGAGCCCAGCCCCTGGCTGTTACCCTAAATGAAGGGGTGGCTATAGTGGTTGAGGTTGATCCGGAGCGCATTAAGCGCCGCCTCGAAACCAAATATGTGGATATGATGACTGATTCCCTGGACCAGGCCCTTGACCTGGCCCTGGAGGCCAAGCAAAAAGGCCAGGCCCTGTCCATCGCCCTTCTGGGCAATGCGGCTGATATTTTGCCTGAATTTGTGCGGAGGGGGATAGTACCCGATGTTCTCACAGATCAAACTTCAGCCCATGATGAGCTTAATGGCTATGTTCCCCATGGAATTCCCTATGATGAAGCTCTGCGATTAAGAAAGGAAAATCCCGAGGAATATATTAAGAGAGCCTATGAATCCATGGCTGTTCATGTTGAAGCCATGCTTGAACTTAAGAGAAGGGGAGCGGTGACCTTTGATTACGGCAACAATATCCGGGGCCAGGCCCTCAAAGCTGGCGTGACCAATGCCTTCGATATACCTGGCTTTGTCCAAGAATACATCAGACCTCTTTTCTGCGTGGGCAAAGGACCTTTCCGCTGGGTAGCTCTTTCGGGTAAGCCCCAGGATATTTACGTTACGGATGAAGCTGTTCTCAAGGAATTTCCTGAGGATGAGGCGCTTGGCCGCTGGATCAGGAAAGCCCGGGAAAAAGTTCATTTTCAGGGCCTACCTGCCCGCATTTGCTGGCTGGGCTATGGTGAAAGAGCTCGCTTTGGCCTGGTCATCAATCATCTCGTCCGCCGGGGAAAAATTTCTGCGCCCATTGTCATTGGCCGGGACCATCTGGATACAGGTTCAGTTGCCTCGCCTAACCGGGAAACTGAAGGCATGAAGGATGGATCTGACGCCATTGCGGATTGGCCCATTCTCAACGCTTTACTCAACGCCAGCTGCGGCGCTTCCTGGGTTTCGGTTCATCACGGGGGCGGCGTTGGTATTGGTCTTTCGATTCATGCCGGGATGGTGATTGTAGCCGATGGCCGGACTTCAACCGCACGACGCCTGGAAAGAGTGCTGACGGTTGACCCAGGAATTGGTATTGCTCGCCATGCTGATGCGGGTTATGAAGAAGCTATTGCCTTTGCCCGGAAAAATAAAATTAAAATTCCCATGCTAAAAAAGTAGGTCCAGATAAAATCGTTTATTCTGGCTATGCCATAAAGCTCCTTTTTCGTTAGTTCGTGCGGCTGCTCTACCGCTGGATAAATCCGGCGTTTTCCCATCTTTTCCATGTCTTTTCCATAGGTCCCTCCTTTAAATTTTTAGCATTGTGGACCAACCCGATATGACTCCAGTTAGAGACCCGTCCCTCCAGTTTATATTTTATTATCCCAATTAGGTTTAATTATCTAAAAAATAATTCTGGCTCAATTAAAAAAGGCCAATTGACGGTAAAATAAAAAACGGAGTTAAGCATGTTAAGGGAGCGCTGGAGTGAATCAGAGGAAAAAGGCTCTCTCTTCTCGTTTTTTGCTCAGAAGCCCGGCTGAAAGCATTGACACTTTCAGGTTGACTCTATCCTGACTTATAATAGTCAGGCTGCAGGAAGAGCGACCGAAGGGAATAAATTTTTTATGTTAAGTTAAATCAGTTCTCGATGCTCAGGAGGTTATAAATTAGCCCAAGTGGCCAAATTTTTCCTCGATTTCGGTTTAATTTAGCCTGCCCGGTGAAATTTAATCGAAAATCAAAGTCTCATTTAAGGGCACAGGCGGATGATTTAAAACGGAATTGGCTTTCAATAAGAAAAAGCTGGGATGTGACCGATGACACACAATGTGAACTGAAAAATTACTGGTTAAGAGAAAGAGCCCGTCCAGAATCGTCATTTTTAGAGAAGCTTAAGGCAGAAATGAGCGAACCAAAAAGATGGGAAAGTAGAACCTGGCTGGCATGTTCTTTGCTTTATAAAGAGGTGAAAGGAGGTTATGATGAGACAGGTGATGGTCGTGGCGCTCCTCGTTCTTCTAGCCGTGGGTTTGCTGGTTCTGCCGCTGGTTGTGGCGGCCCAATCCCATTCTGACCACTGCTATGATGAATGGGAGCGCTGCCGCGAGCGAGCCTATGAGAGCGATGCCGGCTGGATCAAGACAACACTGATGCTCACTCTCTGCGACATCGCTCTGGGTAAATGTTTGCTTAAGGCGGCCTGATCTGGGCGAGGGGAGGGGGTAGAAAATCATTTCTGCCTCCTCCCTTAATCCAGAAGGGAAAGGAGGGGAAATGAAATTTAATCTTAGCTTTAAGCAGGTGCCAGCAAATATTATTTTTTTATTTGTAATTTTGATTTTTATTTTTTCATTTTTATTTTCCGGCCAGAAAATAAGGCTGAGGGAAGTAAAAATAGAGGAATCGGAGGAAATATTTTTTTCTAAACCTATTGATATTGAATCCAGTGGCTCCAGAGTTTTTATCCTGGACAGTCAGGAAAGTACCGTCCGCATCTTTTCTCCCGCCGGCAAATTTTTAGGCAGTTTGGGTCGATATGGCCGCGGCCCAGGCGAATTTATTGGCTCAAACGATATGAGCGTGTCAGGAGATGAGGTAGCTCTCATTGATAGGGAGGGACGGCGGATTCAATTTTTTGATCACGAGGGTAGCTATCGAGGTGAATTCAAAATTGGCTTCATAGCCCATCGCCTCCTCAGCCTGTCCGAGGATAAATTTATCATCAGCTCCTTGCCCCGGGTCTTTGACAAGAATGTTTTTCTCCTTCACGGCTTTAATCGCCAGGGGAAAGAAATTTTCCAGGCAGAAAAAGTTTCCTCATCCGGTAACGGGGCCTTCGATTTCTTTCTTTTTCAACATCATTTAGTTCGAGTAAATGGCCAGCCGGTCCTTTTTAAGAACTTCGGACCTGAGCTGGCTTTTTTTCTCAATGAAAATGGCCAGAGAACCAGAGTTTTGAAAATAGACCCGGCTCTGCCCGTCCTTCAATTTCAGCCTCCTCTATCCAGGCCGAAAAAAGTGCAGGCATCCTTCTGGTCAGTTTCGGCCTGTAAGGACAGAATTTATCTTATCCTTCCGGGGCGAATGGAGGATGGGGATCTGGGACCCTCGCGTCAGGTGGCTGTCCTGAATTTAGAAGGGAAGCTCGAAGGAGTTATCGACTTTCCTGTTCCCGTTTACAAGCTGACCCGAATTGATAACCGTTTCTTTGTTATTGACGATTCAGCCCGCCTACGACTCTTTGAACTGATTGAAGAAAAGTTTTAAGTTTCTCCGAAGCTATGAGAAAAAAATTTAAATTTTTCGTTATATTGATTTTGAAATTGATAATCTTTAATCTACTGGCATCAGATTTTATGATCGGCGGACCGAAGCACAGCTTCGCCTCAGGGGCTCGAGAGGGAAATTTCTCCAGTTTTAATTTTCAAAAAAACTATTTCTTCTCCCTGCAGGAAGCACCCATCAACCTGGAACGTCCTTTTCTTCTCATTTTCTTCAATGTTTCCTGTCCGGTTTGCTGGGATGAGCTTTTCGTCTGGAGGGATTTTGTTGAGACCCGGCAGATTCCCGTTCAGCTTGTCGGCGTGACCAGGGATCCGGAAGAAGCTGTAAGCCATTTCCTGAGAAAATATGCTCTGAAAATTCCGATAATCATTGATCGCCAGAGCCAGCTTTTCCGCCTGTATCGAGTCAGACTGGAGCCCTTCTTGCTTTTAGGTCGGGGCCAGGAAATAATTTATAAAGATAATTTAATGGAGCCTGCAACCAGAAGGAGAGAGAAGCTCGAGAAATGTCTGCTTTCCCTTCGCTAAAATTTAATTTTTATGTTCTCTGGAAAAAAATTTTAAGAAGGAAGTTCTTTTTTCTTTTCCTGGCTGGCTTCATCCTTTTTCTGGCTTTATTCTGGTGGCAGGGCGATTTCTCCTATGCTCGACGCTTTTTCTTTTATCTATTTCCCTATCTTTTTCTTCTCCTGGCTCAGGATATTTTCCGGGAGGAAATAGATTCCGGCTGTCTTGAAAATGTTCTTTTCCTTCAACTGAATTTCCGGCGATATCTTTTTGAAAAAAATCTTTCCCTGTTATTTCTCGGGATTGTCTTTTCCTGTCTTCTTTTTCTTCCCTTCCTTATAGGATCAATTATCCGCCAGGAATTCTCCTGGTCTCTTTTCATTTCTTTTTTTATGGGTATAATGGCTGGTTTTTATTATCTCACTCTGGCTTCAGGATTGGGTTTAAAGCTTCGGTCAGGCTCGAATGTTCTCGTCGTTATTGTCGTTCAGGTTTTCCTGTTTCTCAGTCTTCTTGTCGGCCTGACTTCCCTGGGCTCCGGACGGGACCTTATTGACCTGCTTATCTCAGCATCGCCTCAAAATAGCCGGGAGAAGCTTCTCCTTTTTTTCTTTGTTGCTTTCTGGCCCAACGCCCTGGTGGCTCGCAGTTACTCTTCTTTAACTCTGAGACTGGAAATTCTTTTTCTCCTTCTGCTTTTTCTGGCCTTTCAGGCCTGGAGATTAAGCCGGCTGGAGTTAAAGAGAGAATGAACGAAATAATTTTAAAGGTGAGGGGCCTGGCCAAGAGATTCGGCCCGATTCAGGCCCTGAGCCAGGTTGATTTTGAGCTCAGGCAAGGAAAACTGGCGGTTTTTCTGGGAGAGAATGGGGCCGGGAAGACCACTACCCTGAAAATTATTCTTGGCTTTCTTTTTCCCGACGCGGGTTCAGTCGAAAAAATCCAGCCTGATTTGCGTCTGGGCTATGTTCCCGAGCAGCCTGCCTTTTTCCCCTGGCTGAAGGGCCGGGAAATTCTTGAGCTCACAGGAACTCTTTTCGGTTTAAACAGGGCTGATTTAGATAAAAAGATTAAAGAATTTTCTGCCCGACTCTCCTTTGACCCGGCCCAGCTGGAACGACCGGCCAGAAGTTATTCCCATGGCAATCAGAAAAAAATGGCCTATCTCCAGAGTTTGCTCCTTGATCCTGATTTGCTGATTGTCGATGAGCCTTTTACGGCTTTAGATCCGGTGGCCATCAGGCAGGTAAGAGACCTATTTCTGGAATATAAAAAAGCTGGCCGGACCCTTTTTATAAGTTCCCATTTAATATCAGAGGCTGAAAAATTAGCCGATGAGATCATCATTATCAGGAAAGGCAAAACTCTGGTTAAGGTCAACTGGTTGGAATTCCTTCAGGATCGAATCTATCTTAACGTCAGGCGAGGAAGTTTAGCTGAAAAAATAATACTCAAGCGCTGGCCAGAGACGAAAGTAAGGGAAAATATTCTGGAAAATTTTATCTTAAAAACAGACTGGGAACAGTTGCTGGCCTGTCTGCAGAAAGAAGCAAGAGGGACAATTTTTAATGAGGTTGAAATAAGGCCGCCCGATCTCGAATCCTTTTTCCTTTTCTGGATAAAGGATTAATTTATGGCTGTTTCTTGGCGGCTTTTAATTTCTTTGATTCCCAGGCTATGACCAGGCATATTTCTGAGGCTATTCTCTTGAATTTTTGAATATTTCGAGCTTTTTAACTCGAAGAAAAAGATAATCTCTTTTCCCGCCAGTTTTCCCACGATAATTATTCAGTTTCCGCTCCTTTCCCTGGCTTTTTCTCATCTGTCAGGAACAAGGCTTTTCCGGACGGTAATCTCTCTGCTTTAACTTTTTTTCTATTAATTATTCTAAAAGCGGAGGCCATCTGCATGGTTCATCTCGAGCCTGACTGACGATGATAGGACCACTTACTTAAACGAAGCCCTGCCCTTAAGCAAGGACCTTGACATCCTTTTTGAAGCTAGCTATATTTGAGTGTTACGATTTTATATTTTTTAATACTATAATTTAAAATGGTTACAATGAGAGGAAAACCAATGAAAGGAAAGAATGGGCTCAGACTGATGATTCAAATTCTTTCAGTAATTTTGTTTATTGTTTCTTTATGGTCACTTCCGGCGTTTTCACTACCTGAAAAAAATAGCGACCAGAAAAAGAAAGCAGAAACAGCCGGCATGGCTGGGCGAGGCGAAACAAAGAAATTAAAAACAGAAAGGACTGAAGAAAGCGAAATAGATCTGAGAGAAGAGGTTTTCCATCCCCGGGAAGAAATCATTGTTACGGCGACGATGACTCCCCGGGCAATAAAGGATTGCACGCTGACAGCTTCTGTTGTTACGCCTCAGGAGCTTAAAGCTCTTCATGTCGCCAATGCCATGAATGCCCTGATGTTTATGCCAGGAGTTTTTGTGATGAGAACAGGCGATTTTGGCCGGGCTGATGTTGAAATTCGAGGTCTGGGACAGCGGGGTCAGCGAATTGGTGTCATGGTTGATGGCCGGCCTGAAAAAATGGGCCTTTTTGGCTGTGTCGTTACTCAGACCTTTCCTTTCGATAATGTGGAAAGAATAGAGGTCGTCCGAGGCCCGGCTTCAATTCTTTATGGTTCCGATGCCCTCGGCGGAATGATCAACATTATCACTCACACGCCCCAGAAAGGTTGGGAGACAGAGGTGATTGGCTCCTATGGAAGCTTTGACAGCCGGCGCTTCACCCTCCGCCATGGCGCTGGTTTCGAGCGCTTTGGCTATTTTTTTACCTTTGATGATAGCCATAGCGATGGCCATGTGGCTAATTCGGCCTATGCAGGCCGAAGTTTTACCGGTAAAATTTTAGCTGCCCCTGGCCGCAGCTGGCGTCTGATCCTTAGCGGAAAATATTATGATGGCAAAAAATATGAACCCCTTATTACCTATGTCAGCCCTCCAGCTGAACTCTGGAATAATTATGAACGCGGTAGCTTCGATTTAACCCTGAGTTATCGGTCAGGAAATCAGGATTTTTCTCTCAAAATTTATACTGACTTTGGTCATCATGTTTTTTCCGATGGCTGGAATTCCCGTGATCGTGTCTCTGGCGGCGTTCTGCGGTATACCTTGACCAGCTGGAAGTATAATGAATTGATCCTGGGAGCCGACTACCGCTTTCTTCAGGGCAAAAGTTATAATTTTCCCGCTGGCGAGTGGGCTAAAAACGAGGGGGGCCTTTTCCTTCAAGACCATTTTGTCCTGAAAAATAGAATAATTCTTAATGGCGGCTTTAGAGTTAATCGCGATTCAAGCTACGGCTGGGAATTTGTGCCGGGTGCCGGAGCCATTTTCCTTTTAAACGAAAGAACCTCGGGCCGCCTCCTTATCAGTAAGGGTTTTCGCTCCCCACAGCTCAGTGAGCTTTATCTTTATCCAGCCTCCAATCGAGCTTTGCAGCCTGAGAGAATCTGGAATTATGAGCTTGGCTTTTCGAGAAAGATCCTGGCACGATTTTATTTCGATTTGACCCTGTTTCAGATGAAGGGAAAAGACCTGATTCAGCCTGGAGTAAATCCCAGTCCGCCCCCAAAATTTAAACTGGCCAATCTTGGCCACTACAGGGCCAAGGGACTTGAAGCTTCCATGAGAGGGCAAATAACCTCCTCTTTGATAGCCTCAGTTTTCGTGACTTATCTTAATCCTGGCGAAGAGACCATGGGGAAAGCCAGGCAGAAATATGACTTTTCTTTGATTTTTAAAAAAGGCCGAATTTTTTCCTCTTTAATGGCTCAGTATGTAACTGATTATTATGCCGGTAACAATAGGACTAACCGGCTGCCTTCTTTCCTTCTGCTCAACACGAAAATAGATCTCGATCTGAGTCGCTCTTTTGGCCTTTTTCTGGCTCTCGACAACATCCTGGACACAGACTACAAAATTTATGTCAATTTACCCGGCCAGGCTGCCGGTGCCTATCCTATGCCGGGAAGAACTATCAATTTTGGTCTCAGGATCAAGCCTTGAGGTCATCAGCTGAGATTTTAATTGGCGGTTTATTCATGGCCTTGGCCCTGGCTCTTCCTCAGGCCTTCCATCTCGTTGGTCTGGGGAGTGCCTTCCTGCCCATGTTTTTCCCGATAATTTTGTCAGGCTATCTTCTTTCCTTAAAAATTTCCCTGGGCGTTGCCCTGGTTTCACCGCTCCTTTCAGCTTTGCTTACAGGCATGCCTCCCCTTTATCCCCCCATTGCCTTCATCATGATGGCCGAAGGAGTCGTTCTTGTGGCCGGGCCCTATTTTTTCTATCAGAAATTAAAAATTAATCTGTGGCTTTCGCTTGTTATTACCATTTTGGGCGAAAGGTTCGTTCTCCTTTTATCCATAATCATAATTTCAAAATGGCTCAGGTTGTCAGGGGTAATCTTGGGTTTCTCCTCCTTAATCAAGGGCCTGCCAGGTCTGATCCTCATTTTTACGGCGATTCCGCCCCTGGTGCTTAAACTCAGGCAAAAAATTGAAACTTCGCCTCTTCTCAGTCAGGGATAAGCCATATGCTCAAGCGCAGAATATATTTTGAAAATATAGCCTGCGAATGGGAAAGAGAACATGAAAAGGCCGGCTCCGATGAGGGATTGGCTGAGCTTGTTAATCGCTTTGATCTTCGTCCAGGAGATAAGGTTCTCGATGCAGGCTGCGGTTCGGGAAGATTGGTGCCCTATTTACTAAAAGCTGTAGGTCAATCTGGTCTGGTGGTGGCTGCAGATTTTGCCTTTCAGATGGTCACCCGGGCCAGAAAAAAATTGGCTGCACCCAACCTGATTTTTCTTCAGGCTGATGTTATGAGAATGCCTATAGCTGATAATTTTTTTGACCGGATAATCCTTCTGGCCCTTTTCCCTCATCTGCCGCAGAAGGTTCAGGCTCTCGAAGAGTTCTATCGCCTGCTTAAACCCGGCGGTAAGATTTTCATTGCTCATACGGCGAGCCGTAAAGAGATTAACGAATTTCATGCCCGCCTGGCTTATCCGCTATGTGAAGATTTTTTGCCCGAAGAGGAGGAAATGAGGAAGATTATTCTCGACGCCAGTTTCGATCTCATCGAGTTTGTTGATAATTCCCATCTTTATTTTGTGGTCGGCCGAAAGAAGTGAAGAAACCTGTCTTTTCTCCTGATCCAAGAGTGAGAATTATCTCTTTTGCCGTGTCCCTGGCTTTCATTCTCAGTACCTTTTTCCCTCAGGCCTACTGGAAATTCGGACTCTTTTTGCTCTGCCTGCTGGTAGTTTTCTATTTGATCAGCCCTAAAAGCATCAGAAGCTTTAGAAATTTTTTTAGACTCAGCCTGTTTCTTATCTCCCTTTTATTATTCCTCGTAGCCGTTACTTTTATTTTTTCGCCTGAAAATTTCAGGAACAGGCTGGAGAATAGCCTCGATTTAACCATGAAAACCATCCTAGTTTCGATTTCCATTTTCATTTTTATCCTTGATAGCGATTTCGGTGACGTTATCAAAGGTTTTTATCTTTTCCGTCTTCCCTCGAGTTTTCTGGCGATGCTGACTTTTGCCTATCGTTATTTTATTCTTCTGCGGGAAGAACTTGTCTCCATTTTTCGAGCCTGGATTTCAAGGACAGTCAAAAGAAGGCCTTTTCTCGAGAAAATGAAAATTACAGGATTAATCCTTAGCCAGTATTTTCTCAGATTATTTGAGCGAAGCGAAAGGATTTATGCAGCCCTCCTGAGCCGGGGATTTCAGGGCCGGCTGGATTTTCTGGTAAATTTCAAACTCAGCCAGAGCGATTATCTTTTTTTATTTTTATTCAGTTCAGTGATAGCCGCCATCAAATTTATATAAATGAATAAAGCTCGATATTTAGAATAGTAACCAAAGATAAATAACGAAGATAAATAAGGTAAATAAAGTTTTAGAGCCATGAAAAGAATTGCCCTGGAAATCAAACATCTTTCCTATGCTTTCCCTGATGGCACCGTAGCTTTGAAGGATATCAGTTTTTCAGTAAAGGAAGGGGAAAAAGTAATGATAATCGGGCCGAATGGAGCCGGTAAATCCACCCTTCTTCTTAACTTTAACGGATTACTCAGGGGGAAGGGCGAGGTTAAGATATTTGGGGAACCGGTTACTCCGGAAAACTTGAAAAAAATAAGAAGTCAGGTGGGCCTGGTTTTCCAGAATCCAGAAGATCAGCTCTTCATGCCCAGAGTTGTGGACGATGTGGCCTTCGGTCTTTTTGGTCGCGGGTTCAATCGAGACGAAATTGAAGGCAGGGTAAGAAAAGTTTTAAAGGAGCTCGGCCTGGAGCCTGTAGCCGGAAAATCGATTCATCAGCTCAGTCTGGGTGAGAAAAAAAAGGTTTCTCTGGCTACGGTTCTGGTTCTTGAACCAGAAATTTTAGTGCTGGATGAACCATCCTCCGGGTTAGACCCTGGCTCTCGCCGCTGGTTGATTAATTATCTCAGGAAATGCGACCGGACTATGGTCGCAGCGACTCACGATTTAGATTTCGCCTGGGAGGTTGGGCAAAGGATGATTATCATGGATAGGGGAGAAATTGTGGCTCAAGGGAGGAGGGAAGAAATTCTGGGGAATAAGGATTTACTTGAGCCACATGGTCTAGAGGTTCCCCTGCTTTATTTACTTGAAAGATTAAGCCCCCGGAGTGGATGAAAAGGTTCAGATGATATCTTTCCCGGTAGTGGTAGAAATCAGGCGGCCATGCTTCACCCGGCGCTGGCTGAGGAGCCGGCTGGCAACTTTTTTGATTTCACCTGCCCTACCTTTCAGGATGATGGCTTCGAGGCAATTATGCTTATCCAGATGGACATGAGTTGAGCTTAATATCAGCTGATAATATTCATGCTGGATGGAAGTCAGGACTTCAGGTAGTTCCCGGCTTTCATGGTCGTAGACAAGAGTAAGGACGGCCACGACTTCCTTGCTTTCATCCTTCCATTCTTCCTCGACCAGCTTATCCCTGATCAGATCCCTGATGGCCTCTGAACGATTATCATAACCATTTCTTTTCATCCACTGGTCGAATAATTTAGATAATTCAGCTTCCAGGGAAATGCTGAATCGAATCACTCTTTCCATGGCCTTAAAATTAAGCCAAACCCCATCCCCTGTCAACCAAAATTAAAATTGGTGCCGCCCTACCTATTTACCTTATTTCAAATTGGTGCCATCCTACCTGCTTACCCTATTTGTACTCCCTATTTGGCGTGGCCACCGTATTATTCAAAAATGGTGCCAACCTACATATTTACCTCATTCCACCCCCCTATGATATTGGTGACGCGATACTTATTTACCGTAATTCTTTTACAAAAATGGGGACGGCTTAACTGTTTACCCCATTTCCAGTCAAAAATCGTTGCATCTTACCTATTTCGTCTGTTTGTAATTTCTATTTTGCATGACCGTCGTATTATTCAAAATTGGGGCGACGCTATACATTCGCCTCATTTCCATCCCCGGTTTGCCATGGCCATCATATGTCTGAAGTAACGTCCACATTTGTGATGCCATACTCATTTACCATTTTTTTAAATTTATATGGTCGGAACTATATTCATTTGCAGCCTTAAAGCAAACTAAGGGAGGAGGATATTTTTAAAGATAAATTGCTAGGAAGTTTTGAAGGAAAAATTTAGTTACATTGGCTAGGGCTCTTATACAAGGAAGAATAAATTTCCGAGAAAAATTCACAATATGGAAACAGAAGATATTTGCTTTAAACTGATTCATTTAAAAGAAAATTTTTTCCTGGCAAAGAGTCTCAGGCAGGCGTTAACGGCCTCAGGGTCGTAGAGTATGCCTTTATTTACCTCTATTTCTTTCAAGGCTTCCTTGATTCCCAGGGCTGGGCGGTATGGTCGATGAGAGGATATGGCCTCAACCACATCGGCTACAGCCAGGATTCTCGCCTCGAGCAGGATTTCATCATCGGCAAGACCGCGTGGATAACCTGAACCATCCCATCTTTCATGATGCTGATAAACGATCTCCGCCACCGGCCAGGGAAAATCTATCTCTTTGAGGATATCATAACCCACTTTTGGATGAGATTTTATCAAACTGAATTCTAATTCATTCAGCCTGGCCGGTTTGCTTAGAATATCGGCCGGGACACAGATTTTCCCTAAATCGTGAATAACTCCTGCTGTGCGGATAGCCTCAATAGAATCTTTACTTAACCCCATTTCGGTAGCTATTGCCCGGGCTAAGTCGGCCACCCGGCGCTGGTGTCCGGAGGTGAAAGGATCTCTAGCCTCAACGGTTAAGGCAATCGCATTAATAGTGGCATTCAGGTTTTTTCGAAGCTTTTCCACCGTTTCCTGAATTTCTCTTTCCGCCTTTTTCCTTTCGGTAATATCCCATAAGTAAGCCCTGGTTCCTATAATCTCGCCCTCCTCTTTTAAAGGAACGGCACTTACCTCAAGATAGATGGGCGTGCCATCCTTCCTGACCCCTTTGAATTCATAGCGAGAAGGAACCTTTTTTCCTTTTATCCGGCCTAAATGATATTTCATTACTTTCTCAAGGTCGTCAGAATGAACCACAGATTGAATTGATAACTCTTTAATTTCATCCTGGCTATAACCAAATATTTCAGCAAATCTCCTGTTGGCATATTTGACCATTCCCTTTCGGTCATCAATCAAGATGGCAATTCCTGCCCGCTCGACTAAATCTCGATAGAGTTCCTCGGCCTTCTTTTGCTCGGTAATATCAATTGCTATTTCGCAGCGAACCATCTTGCCAGTAGGCCACCGGATCGCTTTATCGATACATTTGTAATAGCGTTTATTTCGCCTGTTTTTAAATATCCAGATATACGTTTTGTTAAGATTCTTACCAAAAATATATTTATTGGTGCAGAAGGGGCAGGGTGAATTTCTCCCCTGAAAGGCTTTATAGCATTTCTGGCCAATGACATTGCCGAAAATTCTTGTGAGAGTGCTATTAATAAATAAGACCTCATAGCTGTCTGGATCGCTAACATAGATTGGTTCATCCATGCTTTCAAATATCGAAAGCATTTGCCGATACTCAAAGTCTTTCCTTAAAGTATTGGTGGCCATAGTTAAACCCTTTTAAGGAAATAGTAAGGTTTGTTAATAAAAAGAAGGCTTCAGGTAAAAAAAGAACAATTCGTTGACTCTCAGGGAAAATTAAAGAGACTTTTCCTCCCTTCTTCTCGGGGCTCTGGCTATTTATATCTATTTTTAGCTTAGACTTCACCCTCTTACTTATTTTGTCGAAATTAATTTAGAAAAATAATATAATTTATTTAAAAGCGTGGAGAGGCTATAACACCATTTCTTTGTTTCAATTAGCCATTTGACCTTATGTCGTTTGATAACCTCTTTTCTTTTGGAATTTCTTATTTTTTTACTAATATTGCTGACATCATACTCATTTACGATATTTTCGCTATTTAGATACTGGTTATAATGATGAGCTCTTATTTGCATTATGCTGTTCCCTTATATATCTGCCACCATAATAGTGACACAATATTCATCTCTTCTATTATATAAGATTAGTAAAGGCTTGCTTATTCATCTCATTCTAAAATCGTTATACTTGCTTGAAAGCAAAAGATTCGGCTCATGTTTTCTTATAAGCCCACGAAAAATTATTTTTTAAATTTTAGGATTTATCCCAGAGTTACGTGATAGCATCTGACATTGACATGGAAAGAGGGCTACAACCTTCAAGATAATTAACCCGTTTAGAAGGAGATTAGCCCTATAGATGACCCTAAGTTTTAGATCGTCCTTACCTCCAGGGTACCAGAAAAAGGCTTGAACTTTGACCGTCTTTCGCGTGGTCTTGACCAGGATAAAGACATTCTGATGCGGCCGGTTCTTCTGGCAATAATGAAAGCGCTAGAGGAGGGCATAGTGGATTACAAGAGGGCTCACCCAGGAAGAAATTTAAGAAACGGCTGGCAGCCACGTCCAGGGAAGTTTCAAATCTTCTTTGGGCCGATCCGTTACCAGCTGGCTCAGATTTTTATGATCGGGAGAAAAAGGAGGTTTTTTGTCCATTGGTGAGGAGTTAAAGATTGAGGCATATCGTCAATACCAGCGGGAGGCGATGGAGGCAGGCATAGGTCAGGTGATTCATCTTTCTTATCGGCTAGAGGGGGCGGAGGTGCGTCGGATTCGTGTTCATGGGCCAGCGAAAAGTAGCTTCTATCTTTTCTTGCAGCAGATAGCTGAAAGCTATGATGAATGGCCTTCTTTCAAGCATCGTCTATCTCGAAGTTTTAAAGAACTTCTGGCTTTTCTTCCGCCTGATAAATATCCGAAGGCACGCACCTAAATGGCCAACTTCTACGCCATGCCCTTCTGTTTTTTGATTGCCTGTTGAAGGGAAAGGGATGGCTGCCGCTCAGCACCAACATAATCGAGGCGGCCTTCAGCCGGCTGGTCAAGAGAATAAAGAACATTGGTCGAAGATGGAGTGAACGCGGCCTGATTCACTAGCTTCGCCTGGCCTTTCGCCAAGTCTTTTATCCTGAACTTTAGCAAGAACTCTCGAATCATTATCTTCGACTAGGTAGGATGCTAAAATTTATCTTTTTGAATGTAGAATATAGGTAGGTTTTAAATGTTCTCTCGTAACTTTGTGACGAAGCCTAAGATTGACATTCACTGGAAATATATCATGATAACTTTCCTGTTTGTTTTGCTCGCTTGGGGAATAGAGCTGGGCGCAGACGGCAGAGAGGCTTGTGCCGGAAACTGCCAATAAGGTTCACCAGGTTTGAACGAAGATAGCAAGCGTCTTGCCTGGAGATGGGGATTGCGCTATAAATAAGGGTGAATGGACCCCTGGAGAGTCAGAGGGCGCGCCTGTAGCTCAGTGGACAGAGCGACGGACTCCGGATCCGTAGGTCGCAGGTTCGACTCCTGTCAGGCGCGCCATTTTTTCTTCTTTTTTGTGATTTTACCAGCTAAGCAATTGATGATGTTTATTTTCTCCCCACAAATTTCTGCCAAGATGCAAATCTTGGATTCTCCCATAAATTTAGCCTGGAGCAGAATGATTTATTTTTATCCTGTGCCCTAAACTGGCTCAGATAAAGCTTTCTAAACCCTTTTTATGCTTCCCGTTCCTTTTTTCGTAGATAAAAGAATTTTTTTCAGGCCAGAACGCCAGAGATGAATGATGATAAATGGCAAAAGAATGCCAAAAATACTTTGCTTTTTGAAACTCGATGGTTCCCCTTCGCATCTTTGTAGCTTTAAATTTGCCTTAAATTTAGGGCATTATGGCCGGTTTTTTTCCTTTCTCCTTTTTTCCTGGAAAAGGGAGAGGAACTCCCTTGCGGGAAAAATAATCCAGAGAATAAAAATGATAATTCCTGTCAACCAGATGAGCCAGCTCAAAAGATCGAGCTTCATTTAAATCGAACCTTCACTCAAAATTTTAATAATCTCAGACCTGTCTTTTCAAATGTTTTCTAATTTTTTCAAGGACAATAGGATCAAAATCTGCAATCTGGAAGCAGCCGTTTTTTATACAAAAAATAATTCCGCTTCTCCTTGCAGCTTAAGTTTGTTTTCCCACCTATTTTTATTGGTTCTTAAGAATTTTCGGGCTAAAGATAATAGATTTTACGGCACTCAAAAGCGGATTGAACCCGGGACAGTGCGTCTTTACTTAGGACGCTTGGTGAAATATCCATAAGATGCACAATATATGGCTTCGACTCGCCTTTAAGGAATTATCTGCGAGTTCTAAAAAAAGCCCCCGGCGGTTGATAATTCATAAGGTCTACTCATTAAAAACCAGGAAGAGCCTTTTTATTTGATTCATGAAGAATCAAGCAATCAGCAAACCAGTCAAGAAATTAATTGAGTTAACACCATTCGCCCAATCAGTCGCTTCCCCCTTTCTCCGATAAAGCTAACTCAGAAGGTAAAAAGGTGACTCCATCAGTTCTAATCATAATTCCTAATCATAGTTCAAGCGGGCCAGGCCGGAGGCAAAATAAATTATCATGGATCCCAAAGAAAGATACGCTGCCGTCCGGTTAAAGCCCAATCCGCCGAGAAAAATAGACATGATAAAAAAAGCCAGGGAAAGGAAGAAAATGAAAACAACCATCTTTCCCTTTTTCGACCTGGGGAAAAGATAAAAGGCCCGGCCTGAAGCTATTTCTTCGGCTGACGGCTTAAAAGCTTCCTTAAGAGCTACCGGTTTTTGCCCTTGCCAGGAAAGGCCTGTAATCAAAGGAGTTACGATCAGAGCTGTGGCCGCACTGATGAAGGTGGCGATAGTTGTTCGGTTGGGATGCTGGGCGAAAAGATAAAAAACACTCAGAGCACCCATGAAGGCGCCTGAAACATAGCCGGCAAAAGCTGCGGCGATGGTCGTCCGGCTCCAGAATAGGCCATAAACGATAGCCACCACGAAAAGAGGCATATCCATGATGCCAATTAAGAGCAGGTAAGCATTGACAGCTCCCAGTTGCCGCGCATAAAGGGAAAAAATAATCATAAGAAAACCGATAACCAGAGTGATAAGCCGGGCCACGATGAGAGTTGCTCGCGGCGATGGAGGCAATCGCCTCAGCCGAGAATAAAGATCGCTTGTGAATAAGGTGGCCGCAGAATTGATATTGGAGCTTATGGTTGACATCTGGGCCGAAAGCAGGCCACAGAGGATCAGGCCAAAGATTCCTGTGGGCACAAACCTGACCAGCATTTCAGGAATAACGGCGTCAGCCACCTTTATACCGGGGTCAATGGCTCTGGCTGCCAGCCCGGGAAGATACCAGAGAAGGGCGAAGGGAGTTGTCTGAATCCCTGAAAGAACCAGACCCCGAACCACGGTGCGGACATCGCGTCCGGAAAAGGCTCGCTGGAGCATACCTTGATCAGTGCAGGCCCATTGAAGCCCCAGAAGAAAAATGGCCAGAATAAAAGCCCAGTTTAGCTGACCCGATTGAGGGACAAGTTCAAGATGATTGGGCGGGAGGCTGCGAGCGATACCCTTGAGGCCACCGGCTGCGGTCATAATAATCGGGAAAAAAACCAGGGCACCAAGAAGCATCAGGCTGAACTGAAGAGTGTCGGTCAGGGCGACTGACCACATGCCGCCTGCAGCCGTATAAATAATAGTAATAACAGAGAAAATTAAGGCCCAGAAAAGATAGGCCTCTTCACCTGAGCGGGTGATGACCATGGCCGCCGTGGCCCCGGTATAAAGGACTATACCCAGCCAGAAAGAGAGCCTTAGAATCCAGAGAAAGGCAATCAGAAGACGCATTGGCCGTCCATATCTTATTTCCAGGAACTCAGGAATGGTCCGAATTTCAAGCCGACGGAGAATGGGCAGAACAAAGAGGCCAGCTAGAACCAGGGCCATGTTGCCCGTCCAGGTATGCCAGACAATGGAAATGCCCTGTTCATAGGCTTTGCCAGCCTGTCCAATGAAACTGTAAAGGTTGACATTGGTTGCGGTTAAGGCAGCGGCCAGAATAAAAGGTGGTAGCAGCCGGCCAGCAACAAAAAAGTCATCCGGCCTTTCAATCCATTTAAAAAAGATGGAGCCAAAAAAGAAAAGGAAAGCTAAAAATAAAATCAGAATAATTAAATCAATTCCTGTCATAAAGCACCCTGGCGTTCTTAAGATTCTCCATTTGAATGGAGGATGTCAAGCCTTTGTCAGTTATTTCGACAGAGGCGGCAATTTATGAAGAATAAAATTTCAAGCAGGCCATATATATAGAGCAAAAAAACTATTTTAGAATTGGAGGTTTTTTTGTCTTCATCTGATCATCAGGACAGCGAAGATTGAATTTTTTAATGTCCTTTTTTGCTTTCTTTATCCTCTTTTCTCGCCCCAATTTTAAGATCATGGTTTGATATTAAGATTTAAAATTATGGTTAAATTAAGCCACCCAACTTGATTCGCCAAATTTAATTAAATCTTTTCCCGCTCCCTTTTTTCTAAAAAGGTTCTTTCCAAAAAGAAAAAGTCGAACCTACAGGATAAAAATCCCAGGAGGCAATAAAGTGAACCAGCGAGAGATTGACTTTTTGCGAAAATGAAAATTATAATAAGAGTATGAAAATGTCTATTATTCCTATAAAAATACTCATTTTAGCTTTTGTTTTCATTTTTGGTTCCGCCGCCTTGGCTACTCTCAAACCTGGAGAAAATATGCGGCCCTTTTCCCTGCCAGCGGTTGATGGCCAGATTTTTAGAGTAAGAATGGATAAAGGGCAATTAACGGTTGAGCGCATTGATGCTTCAGGCAAGCTCCTTTCAGTCTCCACTCCAGAGGTTATTCTTCTTGATTTCTGGGCGACCTGGTGTCTTCCCTGTCGGGCAGCCATGCCCCATTTAGAAAAACTTTACCAGAAATTTCTTGCCAGAGATGAGAATAAAGGCCGCATTGAGTTTTTTGGCCTTGCTCTGGATAAGCCCGGAGCTTCAATAGTCAAGCCCTTTTTGCAAAAAATAAAATTATCCTATCCGCAGCTCTGCGGTTCTCTGGAATCGTCCGCATCAGGAATAATTTATTCTGTCCAGGAGATGGCTTCTGAATACAGAGTTCAGGAGATACCTGTGGTTTATTTAATTAACCGCCAGGGAAAAATTGTTTATGCCCATGTTGGCTTTAAAGAAGAATATATAAAGGATATTGAGAAAATAATTTTTTCTCTTCTAAATGGTAATCAATGAAGGAAAAAGAAAAAATAGGAAAGCTAAAAGCTGGCAGGAAGCATCCCTGGTTAGCCTTCGTTTTTCTTGTCGTTGGTCTTTTATGGCTGATTCTGGGACTCATTTCAGGCGAATACTGGAGCGTCGTCGAGAAGGCCATAACTGTTTGCCTCGATTGCCTCGGAATTGGTTAACCCGAGCTAACCCGGGAGCGGAGAAGTTAGTTTGAGGATAGGAATGGCTGGCTAAAGTTAAGATTAGTTGGCCAGGATATGATTGAATGGCCTAAGTCAGTCCGGGATAGGTCAGGCTGGACGAATCAGGCTGAGCCAGCTTTTAATAGGTTAATTCAATTCTGGCTGGTCTGATTTAAGTGAAATCAGGCCGGGCCAGGATGGGATAGGTAAAGTAAGGTTAGGATAGATTAAAGAAAGGTTAGGATAGATTAAAGAAATGAAAAGAAGAGGCCGGGATAAGCTGGATCTAATTAAAACAAGCAGGTAAGTAAGTGAGTAAGTTAGTATATTAGGAAGTAAAGAAGGAACTAAGTAATCAAGGAAAGAAGAAAGGAAGGAGGAAAGAAGATAAAAAAGTACTGGATGATTTAAGATTAACAAATGATATGACATGATATGACGTGAAAGAAAAATTTAGTTCAGGCAAGGTTAGGCCAGCAAATCCCAGGGAGGGACTGAGTTCTGGCATATGTGCCCGTTAATTAAATCGAAATGACCCGGGAAAGAAAACGCCGTTTTTATCAGCTTGGCGCCGCTTGCGCCTTTAATGCCTATTTACCTGCCTTTTTTCAAGCCGGCATTTTTCATGGCAAAATCAAAGGAATATGTCTTCCTGCCCTCAATTGCTATTCCTGTCCTTCAGCTCTTGGAGCCTGCCCCATAGGTTCGCTCCAGGCCTCCCTGGCTTCTGTCCGCCTTCATTTAGCTTCTGGCCAGAAACAATTTGGACTTTATGTCCTGGGTTTTCTAACCATCGTGGGCAGCCTCGCTGGTCGCCTTCCCTGTGGCTGGCTCTGTCCCTTTGGTCTTTTCCAGGAATTGATTCATCAGAAAAAGTGGGCCAGAATCGGATTACCCCATTTTCTCTCCTATTTTCGATTTGCTGTTCTTCTCTTTCTGGTCATTCTCCTGCCGCTTCTGATTGTCGATGAATTCGGCCTTGGCCAGACCTGGTTCTGCAAATGGATCTGCCCGGCTGGAACCCTGGAAGCTGGACTTCCCCTCATTGCCCTTAATCCTGGCCTCAGGGCGCAGATTGGCTTCATGTTTACCTGGAAGATGGCCCTTCTCCTGATTTTTATTGCCCTGATGCTTTTTATCAATCGGCCCTTCTGCCGGACAACCTGCCCTCTCGGAGCCTTCTGGGGCCTTTTTAATCGCTTCAGCCTTTTCCAGATGACCGTGGATGAGGCAAACTGCCTTCACTGTTTAGAGTGTCAGAAGGTTTGCCCGGTAGAAATTGACCCTTCCTCCAATCCCAATAGTTCGGAGTGCATTCGCTGTCTCCGCTGCCTTGATGCCTGTCAGTATGGCGCCCTGAGTTATTCTTTTCCTATCTGGCCAGCCAAAAAGCTCCGGCCCGAGACAATCAGCCCCATGAGTCAGTCAGGATAAATTGAATCAATGGAGATAGCCTGAAAGACGATTTAAAATTATTCAATGAAATCAAATCAATCCTGGGAAAATTTAAAGCGAATGCGAATAAAATTCTTGGCATAGCCCGCTTTAAAAGCCCTGAATGGACTTTTTATCTTTATTCAGTCTGGTCTTAAAATGGCCTTAAAATTCAGTCCGGCCAGAACTGATTGTCTTTTTTCTCCTGTTTCTTTAAAATCTACCTGAGAAAAATGACCAGCACCAGGCGACTCCGCCTCTCCCTGATTCTTTTTATCTCTATTTTTTTGATGGGAACTCTTGGCTTTAAAATCATTTCCGGCAAGCACGCCTCGATTCTCGATTGCCTTTATATGACGGTGATTACCATCTCGACAGTGGGCTATGGCGAAGTCATTGATCTCAGCCACAATCCGGCTGGCCGGATTTTCACCACCATCTTTATCCTTCTTTCCCTGGGTACCATTGCCTTTGCTGTTACTTCCATCACGGCTTTTGTCGTCGAAGGTGAGCTCAAGAATATTCTGGGGAGAAAAAAAATGGAAAAGGAAATTAAAAAGCTTGTTAATCATTATATTGTTTGCGGTAGCGATGAAACAGCGCAAACTGCCATTCAGGAGCTCCTACTAACCAGACGACCCTTTGTGGTCATTGAACCTTCAGCTGAAAAAATAGAGAAATTAAAAGCTCTGGGACCTCTTCTTTTTATCCAGGGCGATCCCCTGGATGAAAACATTCTGAAAGAGGCAGGCATTGACCGCGCCCAGGGGGTCTTTCTTTCATTGCCGACTGATGAGGCCAATCTCTTTGGCACAGTCACAGTCAGGGGCTTAAATCCCCGGGTGCGAATCGTCGCCAAAGTGATTGATATTCGCTCCCAGGCGAAAATGATTAAGGCCGGAGCGACAAGTGCCGTCTCGCCTGCCTATATTGGTGGCATGAGAATGGTTTCAGAGATGGTTCGACCAGCAGCCACCACTTTTCTGGATATGATGCTGCGCGATAAGGAAAAAGTGCTGAGAGTTGAAGAAATAACTATCAAGGCTGAGTCGCCCCTCTGCGGCCAGACCCTGGCAGAGGCAGCTATTGAGGAAAAAACGGGTGCTCTCCTGGTGGCCATAAAAAAGGCTCTTTCGACTGATTATGAATTCAATCCGCCCCGTTCCCATAGAATTGAAGCCAATGAAACTTTGATTCTCATAGCCAGTCCAGAGATGCTGGATAAAATCAGGTCTCTTTCGACTGGCTAAAAATCTTCTCTGGCTCGAATTACTGCTTTTATTTTGAGGTGGCTATCCTTTAAATGCCGCTTGAAGCTATGCCTTTAGGGCTATCCATTTAAGATTATCTTCTATTTATTCTTAAATTTTTTATTTTTGATTCTTATGGTTATTTCTGCTTCCTGCTAATTTCCTAGAGCCAAAAACAAGAGAAATTCAGTTGTTATTTAAATAGCGGATTCAGCTCCGGCGATTTTGCTCGCCGACCTAATTCCCGTGAAAAACAATCAATAGAATCTCCATGGGATTTCAGGACGAAAGAATAAAGTTTCTCTCTGAATTTCCGATTCAAAGTCTTTTTAGTCACAGCTTATGCATTAATTTTTTGGGCTTTTCCGTGTTTTTAAAGGGAAGACCAAAAGAATTATCAATCTCCGACAGTCTATACCGAACATGTAGATAATTTATTAAAGGCGAGTTGAAGCCGAATATTATGTATCTTATGGATATTTCTCTAATCATCCACCGCAAAGATGAACTGGTCCGGATTCAATCCTCTGTTGAGTGCCGTAAAAGCTACCATCTTTAGCCACAAAAAAGCCTGAAGAACCATTTTTCAATAGTCAGGATTTATTGGAATTCAGGTAGCGAGACACACAACTCGCAGAAAATATAGTAAATTAGAGGAATTTTTGGCTCAGGTTTAACCTGTCGGGGGTAATTCTGGCTCTTTCTCGCCAGAAGCCGCCAGTTGCTCCAGGCGATTGGAAAGACGGTCAAGTTTCTTCTCCGCTTCCTCAAATTTGCTCCTGGCATTGGTGAGATGGCTTCCCAGAACCTGAAAATCAGAGCGGAAGCGGTTCAAATCGCCTTCGAGCTGAGCCAGGGCCTGAAAAATGGCCCTGGCTGATTTTTCTATTTGCAGCCCCTTTAAACCAAGAACGATAACCTGAAGGTAGGCAAAGAAAGAATTGGGCGAAACCGGAATGACCCTTTTTTGAAGAGCATAGTTAAAAAGACTTTTTTCATCCCCGCCTGTTTCTTCCCGGATAATGGTTTCGTAATAAATATTTTCGGCGGGAATATACATCAGAGCGAAATCATAGGTATTTTCATCCGGGCGGATATATTTGCTGGCAATGTCATCGATGTGTTTGCGCACATCCTGGTAAAAACGGCGGCGGCAGGCCTCCTTTTCTCTCTGATTTTCCTCCTGAAGATAACGTCTGAAATTCTCAAGAGGAAACTTGGCATCAACCGGGACCAGATTGTTGCCGATTTGAATTACGGCATCCACCTTTTCTCCATTTTTAAACCGGTATTGAAGCGAATAATGGGCTGGGGGCAGAATCTGGGCAAGAAGATCTCCCAGGAATAATTCTCCCAGGCCGCCTCTGAATTTAGGCGCCCGCAGCAGCTCCTCCAGGGTAGCAATGCTTTTAGCCTTCTCCAGGACCTCCCTGGTGGCCATTTCCATTTTGCCCAGATGTTCTCTAACCTGACCGAGATTCTCACCAATCTGACCTGTCGTTTGCTGGAACTGAGAATGGATTCCCTGAAGCTGCTGGTTAACCAGCTGGGCTAAATGGGAGACCTGCTGCTGAACCAGGTTAAGGGACTCCCTGAGATGATCAAAGATTTCCTGTCTTTCGCTCTGTCTCCTTTCCTCCAGGCGCTGTTCCCTTCTTTCCTCAAGACGATAGAGACTTCGCTGCAAAAGGAAAAAGAGAAAAATCACGACGGCCAGAAAGCAAGCCACCAGGGCAATATTTAAATAATTCATGATTGTGATTATATCCTAATCAGCTGAATAGGGGAAGGCTCGGGGTTTGACTTGAGGGCCAGAGTTAATTAAACTTATGGCTGTGGCCCGTTAGCTCAACTGGCAGAGCAGCGGACTCTTAATCCGCGGGTTGGAGGTTCGAGTCCTCCACGGGTCATATTTTTATTTTTGGGAAAATGCGTGGCTTTCTAATTGTCCTGGTTCTCGCCGCGGCTCTTATCCTGGCTCTCTGGTTCCTGCGTCACCAGGGCAAGAGCCAGTTTGAGGAGGATCTGGCTGCCCGGGAAAGGTCAATGATTGAGCTAACCAGGGTTAATCTAGCCGGGCTTGAAAGAATCATCCTCACCTTTCAGAGCCAGGAGGGCCGATTGCCCAGAGTCTCGAGGAATTGAGGCAATCTCGTCTTCTCCTCGGTCCGGCTGTTGATGCCTGGGGCAGGGAGATCCGACTGGAAATTACTGGTGAGACCGGCTTTCGCCTTGTCTCAGCTGGAGCCGATGGCCGGTTTGAAACCCAGGATGATATTACCTTGAGCCGCTAAGACCCGGATAAAAAAATAGCCCTCATTCTGGGGAAAGACGGACGTACAATTTAATCTAAAAGCAGGAATCTCAGTGCGAAGATTTGCTTGAGGCAGGCTTATCCTTAAAAAGGGCGAAGCTTCCCCGATTATTCCTGAATCCTGAGCCTTTTTAGCCTGAGAGAGACCTTCTTTCCCGGGAAAATGGCCTTTTATAAGTCCTTTTTTATTCTTTTTTAAAGGTTAAAGGAGAAATGAAAAGAAATAAGCCTTTCATTTAAACTAGCTTTATCTACCCGGGCCTGAGTTTTTCCCTGATCTTTAATTAAAATGAAGCTAGGCTATAACTTCAATAAATAACTGCATTTTTTGAAAAAAGCTTCGGGGGATTGAAAAAGAACTGAATTTCTGATAAATTAGATAGGATTTTTCAAAAAAGCCACAGGGAGTAATAGCAAGTGGATAAAATGTCATCCAATAAGCCTGATAGCCGCTTTCAGTTCGTCATTTTAGCCGCCAAGAGAGCCAAGCAATTGCTAAAAGGGGCCAGACCAAAAATCAAAACAAAAAGCCGCAATCCTATCCGGATTGCTCAGGAAGAAGTGAGATTGGGCCTGATTGATTTCGAAATCCTGGCTACAGCTGAGGTTCCGGAAGAAGCTTCAGCGGAAGAAATTTTGATTTCCGAAGAAGCGGCTGAAGAACTGGAGGGCATCCCTCCTCTTTCGCCTCTGGAGGAAGAAGAAGAAAAATTGAGTGGCCTTTATGAAGAAGAGGAAGAAGAACTGGAGGAAGAGGAATTTGAGTCCGAGGAGGAAGAGGAAGAAGAGGAATGATTCCTGCTTTCCGCTAATTGCTCCCCGGGCTGGCTGAAACGCGATTTAAATTCGCCTTTCGCCGCCATTTTTAAAAGCTGAATATAATCCAGCTTGATAAAATCACGGTTGCCTATGCCGAGAGAACGGGCAAAACGGACAATATCAGGCCGGTCGCCCTCCAGTTCGCAGAAATGGCCTATGGGCGTTTCATCCAGGCAAATTTTAAGCTTGCCCTTCTGAAAAACTGTTCTGAATTTGACATAGCGGAAGGTGGGCCTGAGTCCCAGCTTTTTCAAAATGCGGCGTAACTGCTTATAGTTTTTGATCTCAGTTTCATATTCCTCCCTGATTTTAAATCGCCGGGATTTCTGGGGAGGTCCTTTAAAGGTAAGAAAGGTTTTTTTCCCGATCAGACGAACTCTTAAAGCCTGAGCTTTTTTCTCAAGCTCATTGGTCCGGAAATCATAGAGAATATTTTCTTCCCTGTATCTTTCTTTCCTTAAGACAGCTCCCTGGGCCAGAATCTTCTGACGGAACTCGGCCGCACTGGGGATTTCAAATTTGATTTCAATTTCCACCATCTCGAAGGTAAATTCAGCGATTTCGGTAGAGAATGTAATCGGCCAGGCCTTCGAGGCTCTGGCGATAACCGGAAAAGGGCAACCTTGCCAGAAGTTCATGACATTTCGAAACAAGTTCCCTGGCTTTTTCGAAGCTATAATCAAAGGAGCTGGATTGAGCGAGAAGAGCGAGAATTTCCTCCTTTTGCTTTTCTCCCAGGGGTCTCATCCTGGCCAATTCGATGATTTTTTCCCAGTAAGGATGACCATTGCAGTTCAAACTGTGGATTAAAGGAAGCGTTATCCGGCCCTCATTAAGATCAGAAAAGGTCGGTTTACCCAGGATGTTCTCATCACCCAGATAATCAAGAAGATCATCAATGATCTGGAAAGCCAGGCCCAGATAGGAGCCAAATTTATTTATCAGGTGGAGCTGCTCCTCTCCGGCTCCGGCCAGAAGTCCGCCGATGGCACAGGAAGCCTCGAAAAGAGAAGCCGTTTTTTTCCTGATGATTTCCAGGTATTGTTCTTCACTCAGATCAAAATTGTTGCTCATCAAGAATTCATTAATTTCTCCCTCAATCATCTGCGAGACGGCCCGGGAAAGGAGGCGGATAATGGCATCGTGGTTACTCTGAAGGAGCAGATTGATGGTTTGTATGTAGAGATGGTCACCCAGAAGAACAGAAAGATTGGTTCCCCAGCGGGCGTGAAGGGTAGATTGGCCTCGCCGGAATCTGGAGTTATCGACAATATCATCATGGATAAGGCTGGCAGTATGAATACATTCGACCAGGGAGGCCATGAGGATATGGTCCTGGCCCTGGTAGCCGAAGAGCCGGCTGCTTAAAATCACCAGGGCTGGTCGAAGCCGCTTGCCCTTTTTTCGAAAAAGAAAGGAATTGATTTCAGCTAAAAAAGGATGAGAAGAAGAAGTCAGGCTCTGCAAACAACTTTCAACCGCTTCGAGCTCGGGCTCAATATCCTGGTAGATGGCATTGAGATTCAGCTCCTTTGTCTCCTTTAAAGAGCGAGGTTTCAATTCCATCTGTAGCCTTATTTAAATTCGCCTAAACTTATCTTAACATTAAATAAATAGTCTGCCAATTTTAATGATGGCCGAGTTCTCACTGATTTTATTAATTTTGAAAATAAAGCTGGTTTTTCTTTTCGTAAAGTTCAAAGTCCGTTTATTCCTTTGTCGTCAGCTTCCCCGCAGAATTTTGGTTCTCAGGTGTCTTAGAGGCAGAGCCCCGTATTTTAAAAGTTCATTGAGAAATTCTTTCTGGGAGAAAGCCTCACCTTTAATTTTGCGATATTCTTTTTCTATATCCAGGATCTCCTGATAGCCAACATAAGCATAGATGGCCTCGCCTGGATTGAGAATAATCTGTTTCCATTTCCTTTCGGCTTCAACGGGCGATTGGAAGCCGCCTTTGGTCATGAGATCGACAGCCTGTTCCTTGGTCATACCACCCTGATGAATGTTCAGCTCAAGCTGAAAATCAATTACAATCTGCAGCAGATACTTGAGTTCATTCATCCTTAACTTCAGGTCATAATTGCCGAAGCCGCTGGTAATTAGCATCTCATTAAGATAAACTGGCCAGCCCTTAAGCAGAGGTTGATTGGGGTAAAGCTTCCGGAGCAGAGAGGGATTTTGCTGGTTGGCGACAAGGGGAACAAAGGGTCCAGGAAAGATCTGGCTGTTAATCCAGAAATAAAGGAAGTGATTGTTATAATCTTCAAGGAAGGAAGTTATCTGGGCCGGCTGCCAGTCGGCCGGAAAAGGAGCAATTTCAGCCACAAAGGAGCCAGCCTTTTCATAGGCCCCTGGCCCGCTGATTCTCACCAGGTTAGCCATCTGTCTGATCGCGGGCATGGGCAGGATGTTGATGGGCTCGGAAGGTAAATTAACCAGATTAGTCCTGTTTAGATGATCTTTAAGAGCGTTCACTCCGCTTTTGATAGCCTCCAGGAAATTTTCTGGCGCAGGATGATCTGTCTTGATCTTATCTAAAACGCCTCGAATAAAGAGATTCCGGAGCTGGTCTTCAGTATATTGAGTTGAGAGCTGTTCCATGTTGATGTGAGGATACATGATGCGATAAAAGGGCATGGAGACAAGGGCCATCTCGCGGCGCAGGTTGCTGTAGTCAGCCCGGGAGCGAGCAATGAGTTCATCCAGGGGGATGGTATTTTGCAGAGTAATCCGCAGCAGCTTGGGATGAACCTCACCGAGACGGAAATTTCCGGTTGATCTGGGCAGAAGCTCAGCCTGAAGGAAGCGCTGGTAATCCTCGAGGGCCGGGATTATTTTCCCGAGTTCTGCCTGAAACCGGCTTTTTAAGTCAGGCGAGGCACCTTCAATCAGTCTGGGTATTTCATGACGGTAGAAATCCAGAATAGCCAGAAATTGCTTGATGGCTGTTTCCGTAAAAAGCTGAGGCGGCGTCTTGAGATTGGTTTTGGCCTGCTGAATCAATTTGGGCAATAACTTGGCTCGCTCCAGAGCAGATTTAAGCCTGGTATTTATATCGGCAAATTCTTTACCCAGAAGTCCCTGTAAGGAAAAATAGAAAAGCTCGTTATAAAAGAGGGGGTTGTATTCCCAGGGAAGAAGGTTTTCATGCTTGAGAACTTCATAATCAAGGGAATCAAGGGCAAGATCGAGGTCAATGTCTATTTCGGGGGAAAGCTTGGATCGATCAATTTTCGCCAGGAAAAGCTGACGATAGTTATCGAGAGAGTCATGGCGGCGGTCAATATTGGATTCGGACATATCTTCAAGCTTATCGTTATATTTGTAATAGCCAGCCAGGGTAGCCGCCGTCGGATAAAATTTCCACATATCGTCAAGATAGGTTTCCAGAGTCTTCAAAAATTTGGCATCTTCGGGATTTTGCTGACCTGAAAGCCAGGCCAGTCCTGCAAGCAGAAATAAGGCCATGGGGATAAAGACGAGAACCTTTCTCACTGTTTCCTCCTTTCCTTTAAGCCTGAATTCTCCATAATTCAATTCCCACAACACTGGGAATAAAGCCTTAAGAATCCTAACATAAGAAAAATTAAGAGTTCAAGCCCATTTTACCAGCGAATGACGGCTGAAGCCCAGGTATAACCTGAGCCAAAGGCCGTGAGAACGACGAGGCTTCCCGGTTTTATTTTTCCCTCCTGGCAGGCCTCGGCTAAGGCAATGGGAATTGAAGCTGCGGTGGTATTACCATAGCGGCTTATGTTGCTGATGACCTTTTCCGGGGGAAGACCAAGATTTTTAGCGACCATCTGGGTAATCCGCTCATTGGCCTGGTGGGGAATAAGAATATCAATGTCTTCAATCCGGAGACGATTATGAACCAGGGCGACGCGCACCGCCTCTGGCATTTTCTCGCAGGCAATTTTAAAAACTGACCGGCCGTCCATGCGAGGAAAATAGCGGCCTTCCCGGACAAAATCCTCTCTGAAGATGGGCCTGTCCTTGGGACTTGGTTTTTCCATCCAGAGATCAGAAACAAAGCGGCCGTCAGCGAAGAGATGGGTAGAGAGAATCCCCCGATCCTCGCCGTCATAAGCCTCAAGAACAACCGCGCCGGCACCGTCGCCAAAAAGAACGGCCATGTCGCGACCAGCATCGGAGTAATCCAGATTGGCCGATTGAACTTCAGCCGCCACTAGAAGAATTCGCCGGAAGCTCTGAGCCCGGATATATTGATCAGCAACAGAAAGCGCATAGATAAATCCAGAGCATTGATTGCGAATATCAAGGGCACCAATGGGGGCTAGGCCCAGTTTTGCCTGGACGAGAACGGCAATACCAGGAAAATAATGGTCGGGGGAAAGAGTGGCGGCGATGATAAATTCAATGTCGTCAGGTTTAAGCTGAGCAGCCTCAATAGCCCTTTGAGCTGCCTCGGCAGCTAAATCGGAAGTGCCAACTCCGGGTTCAGCATAGCGCCTTTCCACAATACCGGTTCTCTGTCTGATCCATTCATCTGAAGTGTTCATAATTTTTTCCAGGTCGAAATTGGTGACGACCCTGGAGGGAACATAATAGCCTGTACCCGTGATAATGGTCCTCATTTCTTTTTAAATATACTTCATTTTTATTTTTTTGAGAACAGATAAAGATAAAAAAATTGAAAAGAATAGAATTTCAAGCCTTATTTTCTTTTTGCAGAATGAGGCCAGGAAAAGGATTCAAAAAAGAACTAATTCACTGAGATAAGTGTTATTTTGGCCAGAAAACCGGTAATGCCTCAGGAAAGATGGGCATAACCAGCCATAATGTTGAAGGCACAGCCAGAGAATAATTGACCCTGGAAGGAAATTGAAATAAAATTTAATTAAAGGTATTAAGAAAGCCGGGATTTAAAGCCAGGGTTGGAAGTTAAAAGCAAAGGCAAAATCTAATAAAGAAAAAATAAAGCGGAAAACTGAAAAATAATGAAAATTAAAAGAACCGGGCAGGAAATAAATCTTCTCCTTCTTTTATTTTTCTTCAATCTTTTTTTTATTCATATTTTTTCCTGTGGCTTGGAAGCCCAGGAAATCCTGTTGAAGGTGGATGTGGCCGTTGTTCCCAAAATTCTTTCACGCGGAGAATCGGGCCAGATTGTCTTGAGACTCACTGTGCCTGAGGAGACAATTGTCCTCACGGAACCGGAATTTGTCATTGAATTCAAAGCCATGCCCCCTATCAATCTACCCAAAAATTTCTTCACCGCGACTGATCTCGACCTCGAAACCATGGAGAATAATGGCCGGGAAGGTCTTAAGCTGGATAAGGTGATTAAGATCCCTTTTTCCGTGGCTCTGGATGCACCAGCCAGAACCTATATTCTTGAAGGCCGGGTTAAATATACTCTTTTTTCCCCCAAGAAGGGCTGGTGTTTGAAAACGGTTTCAAGGTTTTATGCCTCATTTTCAACGCGGTCCACAGTGATGAAAAAGAAAGCCGGGTTATTACCTTGAAAGGTCAGGTTCAAAGCCAGCCTTTTTTTAAGTACCATTCAAGAGTTTCTTTAAGTCCTGTTTCCAGGTCATATTGAGGTTGAAAGCCTAGGCCTTGCCTGGCTTTGCTCATATCAGCCAGCCAAAAGGCAGCCTTCATTTCTTTGTATTTATCAAGATTAATGACAGAAGCCCGGCCGCTGATCTTGGAGAGAAAATGAGAAAGAGCGGCAACGCTGAAAACAAAAGGCGAGGGAATTTTTATTTTTATTACTTTTTTTTCCAGAATTAAGGCGGCAGTTCGACCAATTTCTTCCCAGGAGTAACCCCTCGGGTCGCCGATGTTGAAAATTTCACCTGAGGGGAGGTCACTGCGGGCAGCCAGATCAAGGGCCCGAACAAGATCCGAGACATAACAGAGATTAAATCTCATCCGGCCAGAATCAAAAAGAGGTAGGAGGCTTCGCCGGATTAAACTAAAAAAGGCAAGAAAATCTCTATCTCCCGGGCCATAGACAGCGCCCACGCGAAGAATAATGATGTGGAAACGCCGGGCATAGCTTAAAGCCACCTTTTCGCCCATCAATTTGCTCCGGCCATAAGGATTGAGAGGGGAAGGCGGATCAGTTTCTTTGACCGGGGTTGAATCCCTGGCAGGGCCAGCCGCAGCCTGACTGCTCAAATAAATGAATCTGATTTTTTTTCTCTGATTCTCCAGGGCTTTTAAAAGGCTTGCTGTTCCGAAATGATTTACTTTATAATAAGCGGTCGAACGGGCAGCCTTCGTTAACCCCGCCAGATGAAAGACCAGGTCGAGATCAGGCGGAAGAGGAGGTAAATTGAAGAGATCGCCCCGGAGAAGGTTCAGGGCTGACTCGAGGGCTGGTTCTATTTTTTGAGGCTGGCGAACAAGAGCATAAACCTCGCTTTCAGGTTTCTGGAGAAGAAAACGAAGCAGATGTTGGCCGATAAAGCCAGTGCCACCAGTGACGAGAATTTTCATGGAGTGATTCTAAGATAGACCCGTAAAAGGAGTCAATTTTGAGAAGAATGCTCATTAAAAAATAGAAAAAAGGAGGAAGGAAGGATGGACCTATTTGATAAGTGCTATCAATTTACCCGAGCCGAAGAAGCTATGGCCATGGGAATGTATCCCTATTTTACGCCTATCCAGTCTGTTAAAGGGAATCGAGTCATTGTCGACGGCCGGGAAATGATAATGGTTGGTTCAAATAATTACCTGGGCCTGATCGATCATCCTAAGGTCAAAAAGGCAGCCCAGGAAGCTATCGAGCGCTATGGGGTGGCCACCTGCGGTTCTCGTTTTCTCAACGGAACTCTGGATATTCATGTAGAACTTGAAGAAAGGCTGGCCCGTTTTACCCGCAAGGAGGCTGCTCTTACCTTTAGCACAGGCTTTCAGACGAATCTGGGCATCATTGCCACTCTGGTGGATAAGGATGATTATATAATCGCTGACCGCATGGTCCACGCCTCAATTATTGATGCCTGTCGTCTTTCCTATGGCAATGTGGTTAAGTTTAAACACAATGATATGAATGATTTAGAAAGAATTCTCTCTTCGCTTCCAGCAGGAAGCGGAAAGTTAATCGTGGTTGATGGTGTCTTCAGCATGGAAGGCGACATGGCTAATCTGCCCGAAATTGTTGCTCTGGCCAGAAAATATGGGGCCCGGGTGATGGTTGATGATGCCCATGGAATCGGAGTTCTTGGCAAGAATGGCCGGGGCACGCCTGAGCATTTTGGCGTTGAAGATGAGGTCGATATCATCATGGGAACCTTCAGCAAATCCTTTGCTTCTCTTGGTGGCTTCGTGGCCGGAGAAAAAAAAGTAATTCAATATATAAAGCATCATGCTCGTTCTCTCATTTTCAGTGCCAGTATTACCCCCGCTTCTGTCGCCACAGCCCTGGCTACTCTTGATATAATAGAAAATGAGCCCGAAAGACGGGAGCGTCTCTGGGCTATAAGTGAGCGGATGCGGCGAAGTTTCCAGGCTTTGGGTTTTAATACCGGTGATTCTCAGACCCAGATTATCCCCATTATTGTCGGTGAGGATGAGGCAGCTTTCATGCTGTGGCGGTTGCTGAGAGAAGAAGGTATCTTTACGACACCCACTATCTATCCAGCCGTGCCCAAGGGAAGATCCCTCATTAGAACAAGCTATTCGGCCACCCACACTGAAGAGGAACTGAAGATAATTCTGGAAAGTTTTAAGAAATGCGGGGAGATACTAGGTTTGATATCCCGAGGTAGCGGATGAAAAAAATTCTTCTCCTTTTTTGTCTTTTCCTGTTCTGCGGTCATCTCGGAGCTGACCAGGTTGCTCCAGCCATCATGCCCCTGAATGAAATCAGGCCAGGCATGAAGGGGAAGGGCAAGACCGCCTTTTTTGGCCGCCAGATCGAAGATTTTGGTGTGACCATAATCGGGGTAATGGAAAATGTGGAGCCCAGAAGAAATGTTATTCTGGCTGAGCTTTCCGGGCAGAATCTGGAATCAACGGGTGTTCTTAGTGGTATGAGTGGCAGCCCTGTTTATATCGATGATAGATTGATCGGGGCTGTAGCCTATAGCTTTCCTTTTGCTCGCAAGGCCATTGCAGGGATAACGCCTATTGAAGAGATGTTGGCGACTTCAAAAAAAGAAAAGGATTTTCGGCCTTCCGGTGGCCGCCCCCTCACCTTCAAGCCATCCCTGAGCTTTGAAGAAATCCTCGAGCTTAACCCTGTTCTTTTTCCTCAACTTCAAAGTTCCTCAACCGGTCCGAAGCTGGAGCGTCTCGAAGTTCCTTTAATTTTTTCAGGCTTTTCTCCCTACCTCCTGGAGAAAAAACGAAACCTTTTTATGCGTCTGGGATTTATACCGGTAGCCTCTGGCTCCGCCTCCATTTCATCGCAGGATATAATTTTCCGGAAATTTCAGGCCGGTGACCCTGTGGCTCTTCAGCTCATTACCGGCGATTTAAATCTTTCAGCTGTTGGTACCATCACTTATGTGGACGGTAACCGGATCCTAGCTTTTGGCCATCCCCTTTATAATCTCGGACCAGTTGACTATGGCCTGGCTCCCGCTGAAATCCTGACGGTTGTACCCAGCCTGGAAACTTCTTTTAAGCTGGCCAAAATCGGTCAAACTGTTGGTCGCTTTTTTCAGGATCGCCAGGCTGGAGCTATCGGCGAAGTGGGTCGCCTGCCTGAAATGATTCCCTTGAATTTAAATTTAATAGAAGCTTCTGGCGACTATAAGAATTTTCGCCTCCAGCTGGTCAATGATAAAATTCTGACCCCATTGCTTTTTAATCTGGCTCTTTATTCAGTTGTTCTGAGTGAGAGTCGAGCCTATGGTAATCTGACCGTTGAATTCAATGGCGACCTTTATTTAGATAACGGTCAGAATATTCACCTGGAGGACCTTTTCTCCGGCAATCTCGATAAGGCAGCAACTTCCTTTGCCGGACTGCTGGCCTCAGTTGTTTATTATCTGATCAATAATGAGTTTCAGGAAATAAAAATAACCCGCTGCGATCTTCGTTTGAGAACCACTGAAGAGATGAGGCTTGGTACCCTGGAAAGGGTCTGGTGCAATAAATATGAGGTTTCTCCGGGCGAAAAAATTGAGGTTAAGGTTTTCTATCGAACCTTTCGGGACGAAAGTATCATGGAAGAAGTAACTCTCGCTGCGCCCCAGCTTCCTCCAGGCTCGGAATTTCAGCTGATAGTGGGCGATGCTTCCTCGATGCATCAGATTGAGCTTGAGCTCTATCGTAACCCTGAATTTTCTCCCCGCAACCTGAATCAATTGATCAGGCTCCTGAATAATCTCCGGAAAAATAATCGCATCTATTTCAAGCTGCTTATCCCCAGACCGGGTATTTTCCTCAGGGGAGAAGAGCTGGGTAGTCTCCCGGTGACGCTTAAATCCATGCTGACTTCACCCAGGACAGTAAGCTCGGCTGTTGCCATTCCCTCTTCCACCCTGGCCGAATATCAATTGCCTGTTTCCCATGCTTTTAAAGGCCTGGCCAGAATCCCCATCAGGATCAAACCATAATCAGAGGAGAAAGGACCATGAAGATGAGAAGCTGGCTTGCAGGGCTTTTTCTTCTTCTCTTTTTCTTCAGCCTCGAGGCTGTGGAACCTCAGAAATGGGAGCTCCTTCGTTTTGAAGATTTTATCCGCGGTCGTCTCCAGGCGCTCAGGCTTTCCTCTGAAGGCTGGCTTTCCCTAAGTTTGAAAGGAGAAACGAGTGCCGGACCCAGCGAGGAGTTTTATCTTTCTGCAGTGACCTCACCTGATGGAACTATTTATTTAGGGACTGGACACAACGGAAGGATTTACCGGATACGCAGTGGCCAGAGCGAGCTCTATTTTCAATCCCAGGAGATGGATGTTACCTCTCTGGCTCTGGATTCAAAGGGCGGGCTTTATGCCGGCACCTCACCCAATGGAAAAATTTATCGTGTGACCGGACCGGCTCAGGGAACTGTTTTCTTTGACCCGGAAGAGAAGTATATCTGGGACCTTCTGATAACCGAGAAAGGTACTCTTCTGGCTGCTGTCGGCGAAAAAGGTGGCCTCTATGAAATTTCTCCTCTCGGAGAAGGCAAATTGATTTTCAAAGCCCGGGATACCCATGTTCTCTGTTTACACAGGTTACCATCGGGCGAAATTTATGCTGGAAGCGGCAGTTCCGGCTGTCTCTATCTGATCAACCCTCAGGGTAAAGCAACTCTTATCTTCGATTCAGGCTATGAAGAAATAAAGGACATTTTAACCGATGAATCTGGGCTTATTTATGTGGCGGCGTCCGGTACACCCACAAAAACCAGAAAGGAAGAACCGACCCGCCCGCTCATAAAGACCAGCACTTCCACCGACATTTCCATTACAGTTGTAGCTTCGGGTGAAGCCCGACCTGCGGTTCCCTTATCCTCGGCTGAAGCCAGGGAACCGGGAGCTATTTTTCGCGTCACACCTGATGGGCTGGCTAAAAAATTGTGGTCATCTTCCGAGGAAATGGCCTATAGCCTTATCTTTAATCGAGCTGATAAAAAAATATATTTTGGCACCGGTCCTAAGGGGAGGATTTATTGTCTGGAGGGCGATGAGCGATTGAGTCTGGTTTTTGAGGCTCGCTGCGAGCAAATTTATTCCCTCCTGACCGGGGCCAATCAGATTTTATTCCTCGGCAATAATCCCTGCACTCTGGGTTTTCTCTCCCGGGAGCAGGCAATAGAGGGCGAATATCTTAGCCCGGTTATTGAGGCACCGGCTTTAGCCACCTGGGGAAAGCTTGAATGGCTGGCTGAATTGCCGGCAGGCACAAGCCTGATCTTCCAGTCCCGCTCCGGTAACTCTTTACCTGCGGGCGAAACCTGGAGCGATTGGTCACCCCCCTATCAAAAGAGCGGTGAGACCATTCTCAGTCCCAAAGGTAAATATCTTCAGCTTAAAGTGCTCTTTCGTTCCCAGGCTGGAAATGTTTCACCCCTTTTGAAGCGGATTACCCTTTTCTACCTTCCGGCGAATCTGCCGCCCAGTCTGGCCCGGATTGAAATTCTGGAGCCTAATGAGGTATTTCTTAAGCCGCCCGAGCAGGAGGAAGTTATCTGGGGTTTGGTGAAAACCAGAAGAACAGAGAAAGGTGATCGGGAGGAAGGACGGTTCACCTCGCTTGCGGCCCGTAAAGTTGAGCGCCAGGGCTATCAGACATTCCGCTGGGAGGCCAGTGATGAAAATGGAGATGAGCTGGTTTATTCAATTTATTTAAGGCGAGAAGGGGAAAGTGACTGGAGCCTTCTAGCTGAAAACTGGACTGAAAACATTTTCACCCTGGAAACAGAAACCATTCCTGAAGGTAGATACGAACTCAAAGTGGTGGCTTCAGACTGGCCCTCGAATCCGCCCTCCCTTGAGCTCAAGGCTGAAAAAATAAGCCTTCCCTTTGTCATTGACCATTCAGCTCCTCAGATAAAAAATATCACGGCTTTGGAAAAAAACAATCAGCTTGAACTTCGCTTTGAAGTTGAAGATAGCCTTTCAGCCATTAAGAAAGCAGAAATTTTGATCAGACCCGGGATGTGGCAGGTGGTTTTTCCTGTTGATGACCTCTGCGATTCAAAAAAGGAAAATTTCGGTCTTAAAATAAACCTGAAACCTGGAAGCGAAAGAATGGTGGTGATCCGGGTTGAAGATAGATCAGGCAACAGGAATGTTTTCTGGCAGAAATTTTAAGTTCCAGATCAGGCTGTTTTAACCCTTTCGACGTATTTATCTTCACGAGTATCAATCCGAACAATATCACCTTCTTTGATGAACTGGGGAACAGTTACTGTCAACCCGGTTTCAAGGGTAGCTGGTTTGCCGCTGGCCGATTGAGTGGCTCCTTTTAGATAAGGTTCAGTTTTAATAACTTTTAAATCAACGGTAATGGGCGGCTTGACGCCCACCGGTTTTCCTTCGTGCATTTCAATGGTGAAAACAACATTGGGGACAAGGTAATTGACAGCGTCGCCGATGAGTTCCTCATTCAGGGAAAGCTGCTCAAAGGTTTCCAGATTCATAAAAACAAAATCACTGCCATCCCGGTAAAGAAATTCCATGGGCACTTCTTCCAGGATAGCCTGTTCAACCCGATCCTCAGAACGGAAGCGATAATCGATAAGATTCTGATTTTTCAGATGGCGAAGTTTCGTCTGCACGCAGGCCTTCCAGTTACCGGGAGCAATATGAACAGCCTCTACAACCCGATAAAGCTCTCCCTCGAGCTTGATGATCATTCCTTTTCGCAGCTGGGTCGCATTAATCATCTTTTTCCCTCAGCCCATAAAAAACAATTTCTCATATTGATAGGTAATGTCTCAATTAATTCTTACCTCATGTGCTGATTGAAGTCAATAAGCGGAGGAGGTTGATTTTATTTTCGATATTTCTTATAAATTGCCTTCTATGGCGGAGCTATTAATTCTGGGTACAGGAGGGGCCACGGCCACAGCCAGTCGAGATAATACTTCTTTTCTAGTTAGGATTAATGGCAGTCTGATTCTTATCGATTGCCCTGGAAGCATTATCCATAAATTGAAAAAGGCAGGAGAAAGGCCAGAAGAAATCAGTTCACTTTTTATAACTCATATTCATCCTGATCATATTTATGGCCTGCCTTCACTTGTTCACAGTCTGATGCTGGTTGAGAAAAAAATTTATATCTACGGCTCAAAGGAGACGATGGCCTTTGTGGCCACCTTGCTTGATCTTTTTGAGCTCAGGCAAAGAAAAATGAAATATCAAACCGTTTTAGTTCCATTTGAGCCGGGTGAGGAAAAGCGAGTGGAACAGGGGCTCAGGGTTAAAGCTATCGCCACACCCCATCATTCCTCCTCCCTGGCCTACCTTTTAACCATGGAAGAAGCTCAGCAGAAATGGCTTTTTTCTGGTGATACCCCGCCTCATCCACCTTTATGGGCTGAAGCCAGGACGGCGGATCTTCTTATTCATGAAGCCTCGGCCCCACGGCGTTTTTTTGAGGCTTATCCTGAACTCAAAGAAGTTCATACTAGTTCTTATGAGCTTGGCTATCATGCGGAGCGGGCTGGAGTTAAACGCCTTATTCCCTGTCATTTTTTTGGGGAGGTTGATTTTTCTCTAGAAGAAATTGAAGCAGAAATAAGAGCCAATTATTCGGGCGAACTTTTTATCCCCCATGACCTGGAAAGATGGCCAGGAAAAAAATAAATTTAGTGGATGAAATGAATTATTTTTAGTGAATTTCAACAATTAGCGCCTAAAAATGCCGAATTAATAATTGAGGCCAAAAATAGATTAAAATGAAAGTGAGGTAAAATTGAAAAGGTTAACTCGAGCTCTTATCATGCTGGGTGGCCTCCTTTTTGTTATGGCCTGTGGGAGAAGAGAAATGGTCGATTTAATTCTTTTTAATGGCCGCATCTGGACAGGTCATTCCATCAAACCCTGGGCTGAAGCTGTGGCCATTAGAGGGGAGAAAATTTACGCAGTTGGTTCAAATCGCGAATTGAAAAAAATGGCCAGTCCTTCCACTGCCCTCTATGACCTTGAGGGTTCTCTCGTTCTACCTGGATTTATTGATTGTCATACCCATTTTCTCGATGGCGGTTTTTTTCTGAGCCGATTGAATTTAAAGGATGCTTCAAGTAGGGAAGAATTTGTGGCTTTGATAGCTCAAGAAGCTGAAAAACTTGGCCCGGGCAGATGGATTACCCATGGCAACTGGGACCATCAGCGTTTTACGCCATCTGAGCTCCCTCGAAAGGAATGGATTGACCCGGTTACCAGGGAAAATCCAGTTTTAATCAGCCGTCATGATGGCCACATGGCTTTGGCTAACAGTCTGGCCCTGAAAATAGCCGGAATTGATGGAAAAACCCTTTCACCACCGGGCGGAGAAATTCAAAAGGATCCGGAAACAGGCGAGCCTACCGGCATTCTCACCGATGCCGCCATTGATCTTGTCGCCCGTCATCTTCCCGAACCTTCCTTTGAAGATAAACTTCAGGCAGCTCGCCTGGCCTGCCTTCATGCTGTCGAGAATGGGGTTACCTCCATTCATGATATGGGCGATACTTCTAACTTCGAAGTTTATCAGGAGCTGGAGCGCCGGGGTGAATTGAGCTGCCGAATTCTCCTTTACCTTCCCATCACTGAAATCGATGTTTTGGAGCGATTGCGGCTTCATGGTCCCTTTGGTTCTGACTGGTTAAAAATTGGCGGACTCAAAGGTTTTGTTGATGGCTCCCTGGGAGCAGCCACGGCTTTATTTTTTGAGCCTTACCTTGACCAGCCTGATAATCATGGCCTCTTTCACTCTCAGATGTATCCGGAAGGAATTATGGAAACGAGGTTACGCCGGGCTGAACGGCTGGGATTACAGGTAGCCATTCATGCTATTGGCGATCGGGCCAATGCGACGATCCTTGATATTATGGAAAAAATAATCAATGAAAATGGTCCACGAGACCGTCGCTGGCGGATTGAGCATGCCCAGCATCTTCGCCGCGAAGAAATGGCCCGCATGGGTCGTCTGGGCCTAATAGCCTCGGTTCAGCCCTATCATCTAGCCGATGACGGCTGCTGGGCTGAAAGAAGAATTGGGAAGGAAAGAGCCAGAACCACCTATGCCTTCAGGTCTCTTCTGGATAATCAGGTTCTTCTTGCCGCTGGCTCTGATTGGACGGTAGCTCCCCTTAATCCCCTGACCGGAATCTGGGCCGCTGTCACCAGACAAACAGTGGATGGCCGTAATCCTGGAGGCTGGGTGCCAGAAGAAAAGATTACGGTCGAGGAAGCAGTCAGAGCTTATACCCTCAATGCCGCCTATGCTGGATTTTCTGAGAAAATGAAAGGAACCATTGAGCCCGGTAAATGGGCCGATTTAACTGTTCTCGATAGGGATATTTTCTCGCTGACTCCTGAAGAGATTCTGAAAACAAAGGTCAAACTGACTTTTGTAGCGGGCAGAAAAGTTTTTGAAAGCAAGAAGTGATATGCAAATAAAAAATCCGGCCAGAATTAAAATTTAATTTTAAAATTTTAAAATGTAGAGATAAGCTATTTGAAGCCAGTGAGAGCTATTAAAATTGGTCAATTAAGGTTAATTAAGACAGATAAAAACTTTGTTAATTATTTTGCTAATTAAAGTTATACCTAAAGAAACATGGGCATAAAAGAATTAAACCGACGAGGTGGCAAATTATCATCTCCTTTGTTAAAATATTTAGCTTTTTAGGAGGAAAAAAATGAATGTAGGCATTATGAACGAAAGTGCCAAAATAGAGAATCGGGCTGCTCTGACTCCAAGTGGTGTTTCCTTCCTTGTGGAAAAGGGATTCAAGGTTTATGTTCAGTCAGGAGCCGGTCAGCGGGCTGGTTACAGTGATGAAGATTATATTGCTGGTGGCGCTCAGATTGTTTTTACCAAAGAGGAGGTCTTTGGACGTTCGGATATAGTGCTTAATGTTTCCCCTCTCAATCAGGAAGAATGTCAGATGGTTAAGCCCGAACAAATTATCCTGGGATTTCAGCATTTAGCTATCGCCAAAAAATCGATTGTGGAAGATCTTATGGCTAAAAGAGTCATCATGTTTGGCTATGAAATTATCCAGGAAGATGATGAAAGTCTGCCCTTTTATGAAAGCCTGGGAGAGGTGGCCGGTCAGATGTGCATTTTCATTGCCGGCCATTATCTTCAGACCAATCAGGGGGGCCGGGGAACAATCATGGGTGGCGTGGTCTCGGTACCTCCAGCCACCGTAGTCATTGTTGGCAGCGGTGTTCTGGCCCGCAGTGCCACCAGGGCTTTTCTTGGAGCCGGGGCTCACACCATTGTTCTTGGCCATAATATGGACCGTCTTCGCCGGATTGAAGAAATGACCGGCGGCCGGGTTATAACCCTCATGGGCAGTCGCTACAATCTGGCCCGAATGACCAAGGTGGCGGATGTGCTTGTGGGAGCTGTACTTCGACCGGGTGAAAGGGCGCCCATTATGATTACCAGAGATATGGTAAAATCAATGAAGCACGGCTCAGTGATTATTGATCTGGCCATTGATCATGGTGGCTGCATTGAAACCTCCCGGCCCACAACTCTCGAGCATCCCACTTATATTGAAGAAGGTGTTATCCATTACTGTGTACCCAACATCACTTCAGCTGTCAGCCGGACTTCCACCAAAGTGCTCTCCAATCTTGTCGTTCGCTATCTCCATGAAATTGGCGATTATGGTCTTGAAGGCGCCTTAAAAAGGGATAATTCTCTGGTTCGGGGTCTTTATCTTTACCGGGGAGGCTTGGTTAAAAAAAATATTGCGGAAAGATTTGGCCTGCCTTCAAGTGAATTCTCTCTTGATTGAAAAAAAAATGGCCTTAGAAAAACAAGAAAAGGAAATTTTTGAAGGTCTGGAATTAAGCCAGAAAAATTTGATTCATTTTCTCCATCGAATTCAGGCCCGCTTTGGCTACATTCCTCCTGAAATGGTCGATGAATTAGCTCAGAGGCTTCATCTTTCACCGGCTGAAATCTTTGGAGTGCTCACCTTTTACAAAGCCTTTACCCTTGAACCCAGGGGAAAGCATCAGGTCACCATCTGTCTGGGAACGGCTTGTCATGTTCGGGGAGGAAAACAGATTGTGGAGGAGGCTGAAAGACGTCTGGGCATAAAGGCAGGACAGACGACCCCTGACCGCGAGTTCACTCTGGAAACCGTTAACTGCCTGGGCTGCTGTGCCATCGGACCGGTGGTGGTGGTAGATGGCGTCTACCATGCCCATGTTTCGATTGACCAGGTCGAGAAAATACTCAAATCGGCTACGGAGAAGAGCCATGAAAAAGCTTAACAGCCTGGAAGAGCTCGAAAAATGGCGACAGCAAATCTTAGGTTCCCGATCAGAAAAATCAAAAAAAATTTTGAAAACAGTCATTCTTTCCTCCGGCACCTGCGGACAGGCCAGTGGCTCCCTGGAAGTTCTGGAAGCCTTTAAGAAAGAAATTGAGACCAGACATCTTGAAGAAAAAATTGAGCTCAAGGTAACCGGTTGTCATGGCTTCTGTGAAATGGAGCCCAATATTATCATCGAGCCCGACAAGATTTTTTATAAAAAGATAAAACCAGAGGATGTGCCTTTAATCATTGAAAAAACCCTGCTCGATGGAGAAATAATTCCGGCACTGGTTTATCAGGACCCTCTTGATGGCCGCCTTTATCCCCATCAGCAAGAAATTCCCTTTTACCGACGACAGCTTCGCTGGCTCACTGAAGCCAATTTTTATCTTGACCCCACGAGCCTTGAAGACTATATCGCTCATGGTGGCTACGAAGCCCTGGCCAGGGTTCTCCAATCCTTTGATCCCGAGCAGGTCATTGAAGAAATTACGGCCTCTGGTTTAAGGGGGAGAGGCGGAGCTGGTTTTCCCACCGGCCGGAAATGGAAAATCTGTCGGGAAGCTCCAGGCGACCTGAAGTTCATCATCTGTAATGCCGACGAAGGCGACCCCGGCGCCTACATGGATCGCAGTTTGCTTGAAGGCAACCCCCACAGTGTCCTTGAAGGCATGATTATTGGCGCCTATGCTATCGGCGCCCGGGAAGGTTTTGTTTATGTCCGGATGGAATATCCCCTGGCTGTCAGGCATGTTACCCTGGCCATAGAACAGGCTAGAGAGGCCGGCCTTCTGGGCGAATCGATTCTCGGTACTTCCTTCAGTTTTAATCTGCATACTGTTCAGGGAGCCGGTGCTTTTGTTTCCGGTGAGGAGACTTCTCTTATGGCCTCCATCGAAGGCCGGAGAGCCTTTCCCCGGCAGCGTCCACCTTTCCCGGCTCAATCCGGTCTTTGGGGCTACCCGACCAATATCAATAATGTTGAAACCTGGGTCAATGTCCCGCTCATCATCAAAAAAGGGGCCAGCTGGTTCAATCAGGTAGGCACTGAAGGTAGCAAGGGAACCAAAATTTTTTCTCTGGTCGGCAAGATAAACAATACGGGTCTGGTTGAGGTTCCCATGGGCATCACCCTGAGGGAGATAATTTATGAGGTGGGAGGAGGCATTAAAGGGGGCCGCTCCTTCAAGGCTGTGCAGACCGGCGGGCCATCCGGAGGGTGTCTCCCTTCTTCTCTGCTGGATTTACCCGTCGATTATGATACCCTCACCCGGGCCGGATCAATCATGGGTTCCGGCGGCATGATTGTTATGGATGAAGCCACCTGCATGGTTGATGTCGCTCGCTATTTCCTCAACTTTACCCAGGAAGAGTCTTGCGGCAAATGTGTCCCCTGCCGGGTTGGAACCAGGCAGATGGTAGATATTCTCAACCGGATTGTGGCTGGCGAGGGAGAAGAAGATGATATCGAGAGGCTTGAGAGTCTGGCTCAAACCGTAAAGAAAGCTTCCCTCTGTGGCCTGGGTCAGACCGCTCCCAATCCTGTTTTGACCACACTTAAATATTTTCGTGAGGAGTACGAGGCTCATATCAGGGAGAAGAGCTGTCCAGCTCTGGTATGCAAGGACCTTATCGTCTATTACATTGAGCCTGAATTGTGTGTGGGCTGTCTTCTTTGCCTGAAAAGCTGTCCCACGGGCGCCATAAGCGGTGAAAGGAAAAAGCCCCACTATATTGACCAGTCTTTATGCATCAAGTGCGGCGCCTGTTTCGAAAAATGTCCGAAGAAGGTTCAGGCCATCAAAAAGTATACGGGCAAGAAAAGGGACGAAATTCTGGCCGCTTCAGGGGCGAATAAAAATTCGAGGGTTGGGCTATGAGGATCAAAATTGATGACCTGGAAATAGAATTTTCTGGCACCAAAACAATTCTGGAATTAGCCCGGGAAAAGGGAATTTACATTCCTTCCCTCTGTGATCACCCGCTGCTTAAACCCTTTGGCGGTTGCCGCCTCTGCCTGGTGGAGATAAAAGGGGCGAGGGGCTATGTGCCAGCCTGCACCCGTCTGGCCGAAGAGGGCCTGGAAGTTATTACCAGTTCCCCTGACCTTGAGGAGATGAGAAGGCAGACCCTGGAACTCATTCTTTCTGAGCATCCCAATGCCTGCCTTGTTTGCAGTGAAAAAGAAAATTGCGAGGAACATAAGATTACCATCCGCAAGGTGGGTGAGGTCACTGGTTGCGTTTTCTGTCCAAAGGATAACCATTGTGAACTGCAGCAGGTCGTTCAATACCTGGGGATCAAGAAAGTGAGATTCCCCTCGAATTATCGGGGCTTTGAAGTTATCCGGGAAGACCCTTTCTTCAATCGCGATTATAATTTATGTATTCTCTGTGGTCGCTGCGTCCGTATCTGCCATGAAATCAGGGGAGCCGGAGTTATCTCCTTCGTCTTCCGTGGTTCTCAGACAGTAATTGGTACAGCCTACAATCAGCCCCTTCTTGATAGTGGCTGCCAGTTCTGCGGTGCCTGCGTTGATGTTTGTCCGGTAGGGGCTCTGACTGAAAGAGCAAGAAGAGCTGAACTGAAAGCGGAAAGAGAGGTGATAACAGTCTGTCCTTTCTGCAGCCAGGCCTGCCTTCTGAAAATCAAGATGCGGGGCGAGAGAATTCTGACTTCAGAGCCAGCCAGTCTGGAATCTCTGGGTAAAATGTGTGTGCGGGGAAGATTTCTGTCCCGCGATATTGTTCATAATCATTACCGCTTGCTCCAGCCCTGCCTGCGCTCTGATGGTGAACTCAGGGAAACAAGCTGGGATGAGGCTCTGGAAGAAACAGCGGCCAGGCTGGCTTCTTATTCAGGAGAAAACGTTGCTTTAATTATTTCACCCTACCTCCCCCTGGAAGATCTTTATGTTCTGACTCTTCTGGCCCAGAGAGGACTTAAAACCAGCAATCTGGCTTTATCGACAATTAATGAGGCCTATTTGATTCTGGAAAGATTCTGCCAGGAAAACGAACTTTCTATTAATTTTAATTATAAAGCTGAAGAAGTGGCTGAAGCTGAGAGCATTTTTATTCTTGGTGGGGATTTAACCACCCTTCAGCCCGGGCTCTGGGTTGAAGTTTTTCAGGCCATAAGCCGGGGTGCCCAACTCATCACGCTGGACCCAATCAGCCGTCCTTATGATCGCCTGGCCAGAATTAATCTCAAAATTTTGCCTGAGGTCTGGCCGGCTGTTCTGGCGAGGTGGCTGGAGTTAGCCGCTCAAAAAGCCGGCTTAAATGAGCCCATGGGTTCCTTAAATCGAGAAAGAATAGACGAGGCCTCTGCGTTTCCTGTTGAGGATATTATCCCTGATGATTTCCGGGAGAAGGTTGAAGAGGCCTTTAATGTTCTGGCTGGGAAGAAATGCCTTTTCCTCATTGGTCCCGGTTTCTGGCCCTACCAGGGAGAAGAGATTTTACCTTTAATCCTCAATCTGATGGAACTTCTTGGAGCCAGATTGATTCCCTTTGGCCATGAAAGCAACAGCCGCGGGGCCATGGCTCTTTTTAAACGGCTGGGTTTGCGGCCTCTTTCCTGGTTGGAGATTGACAGGAAAATTGCGACTGGCGAGATCAAAGCTCTCTTATGTTTTGGACCTTTGTCGTATCTAGCCTCAAGACAGCCTGAATGGCTGGTGCTGATTGAACCTTATCGGAATAGATGGAGCGAATCAGCTCAGGTTTTTCTGCCAGCGGCGACGGTTCTGGAGCGAAGCGGCACCTTTGTGGCCAGCAATGGCCAGATTAAGCGATTCGGGAGAACTCGAGAGCCTCTGGGCGAAAGCCGGCCCGACTGGTGGATTGCCGGCCAGATTGGGGGCCGTCTTAACAGAGATTTTCCTGTTTTCGCGACCGAAGAGGAGATCTTAGAGAAAATGGAACCTATTTTTCCAGAATTAAGAGAACTTATTCGGGCCGATCTATCTCAGGCCGGCAAGCCCTGTCTGACTTTTCTGGCTGAAGAGCCAGCCAGAATGAAGTTAATAAAACCCCTGGCAGAAAAGAGACCAGTTTCCCTTACGAAAAAGGGAGAATGGCGCATTCTGGTCGAGGCGGCCCTGGATCATTATCGTTCTCTGCCACTCGCTCTTGTCAGTCGTGATTTTCGACAGCTTCGGCTGCCGAAGAGAATCTGGCTTCATCCCCGCGAGGCCGAGAAATTCCAGCTAGCTGAGGGTGATCGGGTCAAATTAAAAAATGAAAAATTGTCTCTTGAAGCCCTGGTTAAAGTCTCCTCCAGAGTTCCACCTGGCGTTCTTCTTTTTAATTCTGACTCAGCTCACTGGCCTGAATATCCAGCAAATTTATTTCTTTCTTCCTGTTTTTCCCGGGCCAGTGACGGCTCGCTGGTTCAGGAGATTATCACCATAGAGAGAGGCAACTAATGGCCAGGATAATTCAGCGAAAAAAACTTGTGCCTAATATTCATCTCCTCGAAGTTTATGCCCCGGAGGTGGCTAGAAAGGCCAGACCGGGACAATTTGTGATTCTGATGCCCGATGAATTCGGGGAAAGAATTCCCTTAACCATTGCTGACTGGGATGCTGAAAAGGGGACGGTGACTTCGGTTTTTATGATCGTGGGCACCTCCACGGCCAAACTGGCCCAGCTTCGCACCGGGGATGAAATCCCGGTTTATGTCGGTCCCTTAGGCCGACCCTCAGAAATTGATTATTTTGGCTCAGTTTTATGTGCTGGCGGCTGCTTTGGCCTTGGAGCCATTTATCCTCTGGCCCGGGCTTATAAACAGGCCGGTAACCGGGTTGTGACCTTGCTCGATGTCAGAGCTCGCTACCTTCTTTACTGGGAAGATAAATTGCGGTCGGTTAGCGATGAGGTTCATCTTGTCTCGCGCGATGACCAGAAATTGCCTCAGGAATATATTCCTTACAGACTTAAAATGATTTTAGAGCAGGGTGGTCACCTTGACCGAGTTCATGTCATTGGTTGTACCTACCTTATGGCCACCTGTTCGGAGGCGACCCGACCCTATAAGGTGAAAACAATTGTCAGTCTGAATCCTATTATGCTCGATGGTACGGGTATGTGTGGTGCCTGCCGGGTTACAGTCGGCGGGGCCACCCGCTTCGCCTGTGTTGATGGCCCTGATTTTGATGGTCATCTGGTAGACTGGAATGAGCTATATGCGCGCCGGAAGGCCTATCTGGAAGATGAGAGCCGATCTCTCTGTGAGTGGGAGACCAGAATTTATCCTGAAGAGGAAATAATATAAAGGGGTAAAGACTGAAAATGGCCGAAAAAGATGAACTTTCAGCGGAAGTTAAAGAGAGACTGAAATCTGAGTATCAGAAGCCCTGGCGCCAGGAGCTTCGGCGGGCCCTTTCGGTCAAGGAAAGGAGCAAGATTCCCCGCCAGAAAATGCCGGAAAGGCCAGCCGAGGTGAGAATAAAAGATTTTCGGGAAGTCAATCTTGGCCTCGAAGCTGAAGCGGCCCGGATGGAAGCCAGACGCTGTCTTGACTGTGCCAATCCGGCCTGCGTTAAGGGCTGCCCGGTTTCCATTGATATTCCCAGCTTTGTCAAGCTGGTGGAGATTGGTGAATTTGTTCTGGCGGCCAGGAAAATAAAGGAAACCAACAGCCTGCCAGCCATCTGTGGACGGGTCTGCCCCCAGGAAACCCAATGTGAAGCTGTCTGCAATCTTAAAAAAGCGACCGGAGTGCCAGTGGCTATCGGTAATCTGGAGCGCTTTGTGGCTGATTTCGAAAGACAGAATGGCGAGGTCTTCATTCCCTCGATTCCACCACCATCGGGCAAGAAGGTGGCTGTTATTGGCGCTGGTCCGGCCGGTTTAACCGTGGCTGGCGAACTGGCCAAAAAAGGGCACAGAGTAACGGTTTTTGAAGCGCTCCATGTGGCTGGCGGGGTTCTGGTTTATGGTATCCCGGAATTTCGTTTACCCAAAAGCATTTTAAAAGCGGAGGTGGATTATCTTGAGCGGCTGGGAGTCGAAATTAAACTCAATTTTGTTGTGGGGAAAACAGCCACCCTTGATGATTTGAGAGCCGAAGGCTATGAGGCCTTTTTTATTGGCACGGGCGCCGGTCTGCCCAATTTTATGAAGATTCCAGGAGAAAACCTGATCGGGATTTATTCAGCCAATGAATATCTGACCAGGGTCAACCTGATGCGGGCCTACGATTTTCCCCGTTATGATACACCTGTTCTTAAAGGGGAGAGGGTAGCCGTTATTGGTGGTGGAAATGTGGCTATGGATTCAGTCAGGACAGCTAAAAGGCTCGGGGCCAAAAGGGCCATGATTATTTATCGCCGTTCCCGTCAGGAGATGCCAGCCCGGGAGGAAGAAGTCAAGCATGCCGAGGAAGAAGGAATTGAATTTCATTTTCTGACTGTGCCCATAAGATATCTCGGGGACGAACATGGCCGGGTCAGAGCCATGGAATGTCAGCGCATGGAACTTGGTGCGCCCGACTCTTCTGGCCGGAGAAGGCCTATTCCGGTACCGGGTTCTGAGTTTACGGTCGAAGTTGACCTCGTTGTCGTGGCAATCGGTCAGAGCCCTAACCCTCTTATTCCCCAGACGACAGCCGGCATGAAAGTAGGCAAATGGGGTAATATTGAAGTTGACTGGTCAACCATGGCCACCAATATGGAGGGAGTTTATGCTGGTGGCGATATTGTCCGGGGTGGGGCCACGGTAATTTTAGCCATGGGCGATGGCCGGCTGGCAGCCGCCTCCATCGATGAATATCTGAGAAGAAAATAATTTTTATTTTCATAAAAGCAATTAAAAGACTGGAGGCAATAAAATGAGCTGGGTTGACGATTATAAAAAGAAACTGGTTTCAGCCGAAGAAGCTGTTTCCGTGGTTAAGAGTGGCGATCGGGTCTATATAAGTGGTAATGCCGCTACCCCCTATGTCCTCATGAGAGCTTTAGCTCAGAGAAAGGATGAGCTGACCAACGTGGAACTGGTTCATGTGCTTTTGATGGGTGAGGACCCCCTTTCGCGGCCCGAAATGGAAGGTCATTTTCGCCATAATTCCCTTTTTGTCGGACCGGCTGATCGAAAGGCCATCAATGAGGGCCGGGCCGATTATGTTCCCATCTTTCTTCATCAAATTCCTGACCTTTTTTATTCCGGGCAAATGCCGATTGATGTAGCCATGCTTCATCTTTCGCCACCTGATGAGCATGGATTCATTAGTTTCGGGGTGGAGGTACTTGCGTCTAAGGCCGCAGCGGAAAAGGCCAGAATAGTCATTGCTCAGGTCAATGACCAGATGCCCCGGGTGCTGGGCGATTCCTTTATCCATGTTTCTCGGGTTCACAAGATTGTTGAGGTCAGCGAACCCCTGCCTGAGCTGAAAAGAGCTCCCATGACTGAAGTAGAATTAAAAATCGGCCAGTATATTGCTGACCTCATTGAAGATGGCTGTACTTTGCAGCTGGGCATCGGAGGTATCCCTGATGCAGTTCTGGCTTCCCTTAAAAACCGGCGAGAACTGGGTATTCATACCGAGATGGTCTCGGATGGGGTCATGGAAGCCATTGAAGCCGGTATTGTTACCGGGTCAAGAAAGACCCTCCATCCCTACAAAGTAATCATGACCTTTGTCCTGGGTTCGAAAAAACTTTACGATTTTGTGGATAATAATCCGGTTTTTGAGGCTCATCCCACCGATTACACCAATCATCCCTTCATTGTGGCTCAGAATGAAAAAATGGTAGCCATCAATTCAGCCATTGAAGTGGATATTACCGGACAGGTCTGCTCAGATTCCATCGGGACCTATATTTATAGTGGCTTTGGAGGCCAGGTTGATTTCATCCGGGGTGCAGCCCATTCCAAAGGCGGCAAGCCCATTATTGCTCTGCCCTCCACAGCCAAGGATGGGGAAATTTCCCGCATTGTTCCCTATTTAAAGCAGGGAGCGGGCGTCGTCACCACCAGGGCCGATGTCCGCTATGTGGTAACTGAATACGGTGTGGCTTATCTTTACGGAAAAAATCTTCAGGAAAGAACCAAGGCCCTGATCAACATTGCCCATCCTAAATTCAGGGCAGATTTAATTAAGGAAGCCAAAAAGCGTAATCTTTTGCGTTAAACATCTGTGTCCCAGGAAGAACTCTTTCCGCGAGCAGCCGGCCGGATTGGTACTGATGAATCTGGCAAAGGAGATTATTTTGGCCCCCTGGTGGTGGCCGGCCTTTATCTTCCTGAAGGTCAGGATGAGGTTCTCCGCGAGCTGGGTGTCCGCGATTCGAAAAAGTGCAGTGACCGCAAGGTAATGGAACTGGCCGCCATCATTAAAAAGGGTTATACCCAGGCTGTCGTGGCTATTGGACCGGCTCGCTATAATGAACTTTATGAACGCCTGCGAAATTTGAATCGGCTGCTGGCCTGGGCCCATGCCCGGGTGATTGAAAATATCCTGAGCCAGGTACCCTGTTCTCTGGTAATAACTGATCAGTTTGGTGATGAGTTTTATGTCCGTCAGGCTTTAATGAAACTTGGCCGCAGGGTGGAATTAATCCAGCGCGTTAAGGCTGAAGATGACCTGGCTGTGGCTGCTGCTTCCATCCTGGCCCGGGCTGAATTTCTGAAGCGACTTGAAGCTCTGGGCAAAGAAGTTGGCCTGGAACTTCCCCGGGGCTCATCTCCCCTGGCAGAAAAGGCTGGCCTGGAGCTGGTGGAGCGCTTTGGCCCGGATATCCTGAATAAGGTGGCCAAGAGACATTTTAAATTGACAGAAAGAATTCTGAGTTACATAAAAAAATAAAAAGCTATCCTCGAGGCCAGGATGACCGATCCGGACAATTTCAAGGAAACAGGCAAAGCTTCGAACAGGCGTCTTTATTTTGAAGATGCCTACAGGAGAGAATTTGAAAGCCGGGTGTTGGAGTTTCGCTCCTTTGAGGGCCGGCCAGCCCTGGTCCTGGAAGCTACCTGCTTTTATCCTGAAGGCGGGGGGCAGCCCGGTGATTTGGGGGAAATAGACGGGGTTAAGGTGGTCGGAGTAATTGAAGACCAGGGTCAGATTCTCCATCTTCTGGAAAAGGAGGTTCGGGCAGAAAAAGTAAAGGGTAAAATTGACTGGGCCAGACGCTATGATTTTATGCAGCAGCATTCCGGTCAGCATCTTCTTTCCGGGGTCTTTTTCGAGCTTCTCGGAGCTGAAACCCTTTCTTTCCATCTGGGTGAGGAGACAGCTTCCATTGAGCTTGATCTGGCCCAGCTTGGAGAGGTGGACACGGAAAAGGTGGAAAGAAGATCCGCGGAAATTATTTTTGAGAACAGGTCGATAAAAACCTATTTTGTTGAGGAAAGGGAAATCAATCAGATTCCTTTCCGCAAGAAGCCGGCAAAAAGCGGTTTGATCCGGGTGGTTGAAATTGACCGGTTTGATTATTCTGCCTGCGGGGGAACTCATGTCCGTCAGACCGGAGAAATTGGTCTCGTAAAAATAATCGGACAAGAGAAAATTAGAAAAAATGTGCGGGTTTATTTTGTTTGTGGTTACCGGGCTTTAAAAGATTATCAGCACAAGGAGAAAATCTTAGCTCGGTTAGCTACAGGCCTGGGAACTTCCATCATCCAGCTTCCGCTGACAGTGGAGAGACTTCAGTTTGAAGCCAGGGATTTGAGAAAAAGATGTCTCAAGCTGCGGGAGGAAATGAATCAGTATGAGGCAGAGAAAATAATGGCTGAGGCTCGAGGAATAATAATTGATCGGCTTTTTGAGGATAGAACAGCTGAAGAGGCCCGCCACCTTGGCCTGAAAATTGTTCATTCGGGCCGATTTTTAGTTATTTTCGGGATCAAAGGAGAAAGCAGAAATCATCTTTTGCTCACCAGGGCGGCCGAAATTCCCCTTGATTTAAGAAAATGGATGGACTGGCTCAGGGAAAACTTTGAGGCCAGAGGTGGCGGCAGCGACTCTTTAATTGAAATGGCTTTACCCAAAAGTCAGAACCTCGAGGAAATTATCAGCGAGCTTAAAAACAAAATTGCCCCTGAACTCGAGGGCAATCATTCATAGCGCAGACAGACAATAGGGTCAAGGTGGGCTGCCTTTCGGGCTGGCCAGAGGCCAAAGAATAATCCCACGCCTATGGATACGCCTATTCCGAGAAATACTGACCAGAGAGTGACGGCGGCAGGCAGGGGGGTGGCGGCTTTAACGACCTGGGCGATTAGAAAACCGAGGAGAAGACCAACGAGCCCGCCAAAAAGGGTTAAAACCACAGCTTCTATCAGAAATTGACGCGAAATATCGCGGGGCCGGGCTCCAATGGCCTTTCTTATCCCTATTTCTCTCGTTCTTTCCTTAACCGCCACCAGCATGATGTTCATGACGCCGATACCGCCAACCAGAAGACCGATGGAAGAAATGACAATCATCACCAGATAAGCTGCCCCGGTAATTTGATTATAGAGATTGATGATTGTTTCCTGAGTGTAAACGGCAAAGTCATTGGGCTGACCAAATCCAACCCTCCTTCTTCGCCTGAGAAGAGAAATAATCTCTTCCATGGCGCTCGAAAGATGGGCGTGGTCTCTGGGGACAGCAATAATTTCCAGGTTTTCGAGATCATAGGGGAAATATTTCATCAGGGTAGTGAGGGGAATACCAACGAAATTATCCCGACTCTGACCGAAAATGCTCCCCCTTTTTTCCAGCACACCGACAACCCGGAATTTCTCCGGTCCTATCCGGATTTCCTTACCCAGAGGATCTTCAAAGGGAAAAAGGGTTTCAGCCACATCAAAGCCCAGAACACAGACTGAACTGGAGTGGAGAATATCAGGGGTAAGGATAAATCGTCCTTTTTTGGGCCGGTAAACGGAGATGACTTCGGGAAATTTATCATTCATGCCTAAGATGAGGGTTTCCTCGCTCTGGCGGTTTTGATATTTAACGGGAAGATCGAGGGTAGGATTGACCACAAGATCAACGGCCACAGCTTTAACCGAAGGACACTCCTCTTCAATGGCTTGAGCATCTTCAAAGGTTAAATCTTTTCTTCTCCTGAGCTCTTCCTCCATGGGTCCGATGCGGACAACGCCAGGCTCATATTTAGAGATGATAATAATGTCAGAACCAACAGCTTCGAGTTCCTGGAGAAAAGTTCGGTTCAGGCCCTGAATGATGGACACCATGCCGATGACTGTCGTGACACCGATGGTTATACCCAGAACAGTGAGAAAAGATCGGAGCTTGTTGGAACGTAATGAATCGAGGGCCATCTGGATGATTTCTTTATAGAGAGCCAGTTTCATAGTTCTGACCTTAAAGCTTCAATAGGATTAAGTTTGGCAGCCCGGTTGGCTGGATAGAGTCCAAAGAAAAGGCCGGTTCCAGCTGAAATCAAAATAGCCAGAATAACGGAGACAGGCTCAATGCGGGTGGGCATGGAGGTAGCAGCTGAAAAAATTTTGGCGGCAATTATTCCCAGAATAATGCCGATAAGCCCGCCGATGCCCGAAAGAACTGCAGCCTCAATGAGGAATTGAAAGAGAATGTCCTTTCTTCTGGCGCCCACAGCCATCCTGATGCCAATTTCATTGAATCTTTCTGTGACTGAAACCAGCATGATATTCATGACCACAATTCCGCCCACAAGAAGAGCGATGGAAGAGATGGCGATCATGGCTAAATAAATGCTGGAAGTAGCGGATTTGTAAAAGCGAATAAAGGTATCGGAGGTATTGATGGAAAAATCGTCCGGATCACGGAAGGAGCGATGCCTCAGAGAACGCAGAATGGTTCTGACCTCTTCTTGAGCAGCGGCCATCTGAGCCGGAGATGTGGTGTGTACATTGATGTCAATGGAGCGTCGGGCGCCATAAATTTTCTGAAAAGTGGTGATGGGAATACGGACAAAATTATCCTGACTCAGGCCCAGGAGTTTTCCCCTTTTTTTAGCTACACCGATAACCCGGAAGTCCCACGGGCCGATTTTGATAATTTTGCCCAGGGGGTCAATTTCGCCGAAAAGATTTTCAACCAGATCCCAGCCAATAATGGCGACAAAGCGGGAGCTGTTCTCTTCATGGGGAAGAAAGAAGCGTCCCCTTTCCAGTTCAAGAACCGAGCCAATCAGATGGTCAACAGCCGTTTCCCCCCTGATGTCTGTATTTTTGATTGATTTATTTCGAAATTTAACGGTTCGGGAGGTTTCCACACTGGCTCCGACCAGCTCGCAGCTCCGACATTTTTCCCGGATAATTTTCATTTCCTCCAGGGTAAGATTTTTCCTTTTGAGCTGTTCTTTATTTTGCTTCAGGGAGCCACCAATAAGGGAAAATTTGCTTACAGCAAAATCGTTGGCTCCATAAAAGCTCATTTTGGTGGTCACGTAATTATTAAGGCCCTGAATGACAGAAACCACACTGATGATGGTCAGGACGCCAATGATAATCCCGAGAAGGGTGAGAAAGGAGCGGAGCTTGTTAGCCCAGAGCGACCTCAGGGAGATTAAAACCGATTCTTCAATGGAAACAGCCATTTTTTTCTTACTTATTTATTTATACATTAATTACGAAATAATGTCGAAAAAGTTTGCTGGTTGACCTTAATAGGTAGCCGATTTCTTTGCCTAAAAAAATCGTTCAATCCGGATAAGGTGGGGTTTTGAAAGCTTTATCCTGTCTTATTTAAAAGGCAGCGGGGAGAAATTTTCAAAATTAGAAATATGCTTCTGGCCCGATTGCATCTTTGGCTATTTTTAAAATTGTTTATCAATAAAAATTAAGGTTCTTCAGGCTTTTTGTGGCTAAAGATGATAGATTTTAGGACACTCAACTGTGGGTTGAATCCGGACCAGTTCGCTGTGGCCGAGGATGATTAAAGAGATCTCCAGGATGCACAATATTCGGCTTTAATTCGCCTTTAGGGATTTATCTACGGGTTCTGTAAAGGTCCTCGAAGCTTGATAATTCTTCAGGTCTGCCCAGGAAAAACCAGGAGCAGCCAAAATTAGAACTACTCCGGGCAGAATAAATTATTTCTTCAACAAGGATAAGAATTAACTTGACTCCAGATTTCAGGCTGAAGACAATTAAGCCAGATTCAAGGAAGATAAAGAGGAAACTATGGTCAGAAAGGCAAGGAGCGAGTCCAGGGAAATTATCGGAGCCTGTCTTTATTTCCCCCGCCCTGGACCCCAGAATACTGAAAAGACTCTTGAAATTGCCCGTTCCAGAGCAGAGGCGCTCGGTCTGACTCAGGCTGTGGTGGCTTCCACTACAGGTCGAACCGGGGTGCTGGCCACCCAGTATTTAAAGGGCCTGAACCTGGTAATTGTCACCCACTGCACGGGCTATCTGCGGCCTGATTATCAGGAACTCGAAAGAGCCAATCGCCAGCTTATTGAAGCTGCCGGCGCTCATCTGCTTACAGCCCAGCATTCTTTTGGCGGAGTTGGCCGGGCTGTGCGCAAAAAACTAGGTAGCTATCAAATCGATGAAATAATGGCCTATACGCTCCGGGTTTTTGGCGAGGGGGTTAAGGTAGCCATAGAGATTTCCCTGATGGCTGCTGATGCCGGTTTAATCCGAACTAAGGAACCCTGTCTGGCCATCGGAGGCACAGGCTCAGGAGCTGATACCGCCCTGATCCTCAAACCGGCTTACAGCCATACTTTTTTTGACCTCCGGGTTATGGAGATTCTGGCCAAACCCCGATTGCCCTGAAGTTAAAGATGGCTGGAGGTAAAATGCCTTTCCTTCGAAAAAGAGCCATCATTTTTATATTACTCAGCCTAAGCTTGATTTTGCCGCTTCAGGCCAGATTGAGTCTGGGAATCTTTGTCGGTCAGTCCTGGCAGAAACCGGCTTTCGAAAATCTTCAGTTTAAGACTGATACTTGCTGGGCTTATGGACTCAGAGCCGGTTTGAGGATTTTAATTTTTGGCCTGGAAGCCCAGTATTTTCAGGTCGCCCATAATTTGAATCTGAGCGATCCCGCTCATTTCTGGCAGAATCGACAGGTTGATTTTTCCTCCCTGAATCTGGCCATCAAAACCTATTTTTCTTTGCTGATATTTCACCCCTACCTTAGCCTGGGATATGGCTATTACAGCCTCAATCTTCAGGAGCTGGCGGAGGAGAAAAAGGCCAGTTTTAATTTTGGAGCCGGCCTGGAACTTTCCCTGGGAGAGAAGTTCTCGCTTCAAGTTGAAGGACGCTATCACTGGCCTTCTCTGTCCCTTAATCGAGCTGATTTCAGGCTGGGTGATCTGGTCGTCACTGCCGGTTTGAATTACCATTTCTGAAGCGGCTGAATAAGAGTCAATCTATCTTGAGTTTTTTCTTTGATTTTTTTTTCTCTGAAAATACCTGAAGATAATTAAAAAGGCATATTGGAAAAAAAGAAAATATCGCCTTTCTGCCAAAGATATCAGCTGGTTTTTTCGCCGGCAAAAGCCCGCCAGCTTTCAGCCAGCCGCCTCAGTTCCTGGTCAACGAGATAATTAACTGTCCCTTCTTCGAAGGTTCCATCTTCCTTCATCTGGCCAGCTTCGACTCCAGTGAGAATTTCAATGCCTTCATCAATAGTTTTGATGGGATAAATGTGAAAGAGTCCTTTCTCTACCGCCTCGACCACATCCCGTCTTAACATCAGATTCTGAACATTCTGGTGGGGGATAATAACTCCCTGGGTTCCTGTGAGACCCTTTGCCCGGCAGACATCGAAGAAACCTTCAATCTTCTCATTAACGCCACCAATGGGCTGGATTTCTCCTTTTTGATTGAGGGAGCCGGTAACAGCAATGTCCTGGCGCAGGGGAAGTCGAGCCAGGGAAGAAAGGATGGCGTAGACCTCGGTAGAGGAGGCACTGTCGCCATCAACTCCGGTATAGGATTGTTCAAAGGTAATGGTGGCGGTGAGAGAAAAGGGTTTATCCTGAGCGTACTTTCCCATAAGATAGCCGGAAAGAATAAGTACGCCTTTGTTGTAAACTGCTCCTCCCAGAGCAGCTTCCCTTTCAATATTAATTACCCCACCCCGGCCAACCGCGGTTCGAGCAGTAATGCGCGTGGGTTTACCAAAGGCAAATTCGCCCAGCTGATAGACGGCCAGACCATTGACCTGGCCGATAACTTCTCCCTCAGTATCAATGAGCAGCAGGCCATCTTCAATCATTTCCTGAATTTTATCCTCAATCAAACTGATGCGTTCAAACCTTTCTTCGATAGCTTTGTCCACATGATGGCGGGTGACGAAATGGCTGCCTTCTTTTCGGGCCCAGAAATCAGCCTCGCGAATAACATCGGCCAGAATATGGAAGCGCGTCGACATCTTTTTCTGCCGGCCGGCCAGTCGGACACCATATTCGATAACAGCGGCGATACCCTCTCGATCAAAGGGCAGGAGTTTATCCTCATCAACAATTTTGCGGATAAAACGGGCATAATCGATGATGGCCTTATCAGTTTTCAGCATTTCTGAATCAAATTCTGCCTTTACCTTGAAAATTTTTTTAAAATCCTCATCAAGATAGTAAAGCAGATCATAAAGTGGTGCATCACCAATCATGACCACCTTGACCTGGCAGGGGATAGGCTGTGGCTTTAACCTTGTGGTGGAAATGAGAAGAAGGGGAGGATAATTCTGAATTTCCAGCTGTTGATACCGCAGGCTCCTTTTGAGGGTCGTCCAGACCCCAGGTTCGATAATTGCATCCAGGGCATTCATGACGAGGTAGCCACCATTGGCTTTAACAAATGAACCTGCCTTTATTTTGGTGAAATCGGTCTGCCAGAGCCCGGTTCGGGTAAGGCTAACTTCAATGGAACCAAAAAGATTGCTGTAGGTGGGATTGGTTTCGATAATTACTGGGGCTCCATTAAGTTCAGCGTTATCGACGAGAAGATTAACCCGGTAAGGTAAGAAGGGATCGCCCGGTTCCCTTTCCCTGTCTTCCTTTTTTTGTTCTTTGAATAGATCCAGATTGGCCATAAGACTCTTTTCTACCTCGGTTAAATACTCCTCCACCCCGGAATAGGGGAATCGGGTACGAATCTCGCTAATAGCGCCGCTGATAATCGGGGCAATGGCTTCAGCATCCCAGTTTTTCAAAAGATTTCTGGTTTCTTCTTCAATTTCCCGGAGCTCCTCGAAGATTTTTTCGAGTTCGGCCGAAAGAGCCTCATATTTTTTCTTCAATTTTTCCAGTTCCTCGGCCGAAAACTTCTTTTCCCGGACCAGGGCTTCCAGCTTGGTGAAGGAGACCGGTCGGCCCTCAATAAGAGGCACGAGATCAGGCTTAACAAAAAGACCCATCTGAACCTGAATGACGGAGAAACCCTCTTCGGCCACTTGAGCTTCAAAACGCTCGAGGATTTCTCTCTGTTTTTTCTGCTGAGCCTCCACAATGGCCTCTTTGCGCTCCGTATAATAACGGCTTTTGAGAAGCTCCGGAATGTTGGCCGTAAGCATTTCAATTAAATTGGTCATGGCCTGTCGGAAAAGACGACCCTGACCGGCCGGAAATTGAAGAAGAATGGGTTCATCAGGATTTTTGAAATTATTGACATAAAGAAGGTCAGGGGGTAGAGCCTTTTCTTTCTCCATTTTCTGCAACTTTTCCAGCAGTTGTTTGATGGCGGTCGTCCGGCCGGTACCAACCATGCCGGTAATAAAAATGTTGTAGCCAACACTTTTAACCTCAAGCCCGGTCTGGATAGCCTTGATGGCCCTGTCCTGACCGATGATTTCATCGCAGGGGCTACAATCTTCGGTGCTTTCAAAGGGAATTTTTTCAACGGGACAGCGCCAGCGAAGCTTCTCTGGAGGCAGGGAATAAAAACTGGTTTTTCTTTTTAAGTTCATTTTTAATTGTCCCTAAAAAATTTTAAAGATTTTTTTAAAAACCTTAATTAAGCTTATCAAGCTCAGAGCTATATGTCAAAGCCTGAGAGTCTGACTCAGATTAAACTGCCTCAAGAGATAAATTCTCCCTTGATTTCAGGAAAAAAGTGAAAATGTGATTTTCTTTTGTTAAAATAAAGGCAAAATTAAAAAAAAAGGAAGAAAAATGATTAATATCCAGCCCGTTAAAACCAGCAGGGATTTAAAGCAATTCATTTTATTTCCCTGGAAAATCTATGGCCATAATCCTAACTGGGTGCCGCCATTGATTATGGAGATGAAAGAAAAACTGAACCCCAAGAAAAATCCTTTTTTTGAGCATGCTTCAATGGAGCTTTTTCTGGCCTGCAATGAGGGAGAAATTGTGGGCCGAATTGCCGCTATCATTGATGAGCTTCACAATGAAGTTCATAAGGAAAAGGTTGTCTTTTTTGGACTGTATGAAAGCATAAATGATGAAGAGGTGGCCAGAGCGCTGCTCGAAGCGGCTGCCTCATGGGGAAAAGCCAGGGGGATGAATCTTCTTCGAGGTCCCATGAATCTTTCGATGAATGATGAATGTGCCTTTCTGCTCGAAGGCTTCGATAAACCGCCGGTTATCATGATGCCCTACAATCCGCCCTATTATATTGATTTGATGGAGAAAAATGGCCTGATTAAGGCCAAGGACCTCTATGCCTATTATATGACGAGGGATCATGAGACTGCGACTAAGGTTAAAGTCCTGGTGAACAAGATCAAAGAAGAGACGAAGTTCAGGCTTCGCATGGTTAATATGAAGGCTCTGGAAGAGGAAGCCAGGAAGATTCACTTCATTTATAATGATGCCTGGTCGCGCAACTGGGGTTTTGTTCCCTGGACAGAGAATGAAATGAAATACATGGTCAAACGTCTGAAGCAATTTGCCGACCCTCACCTGGTGATTTTTGCCGAGGATCAGGCTGGACGCCCCGTCGGTTTTGCCTTTGGTCTGCCCAATTATAATGAAATTCTAAAAAAACTGAATGGCCGGCTTACTCCCTGGGGCATTTTAATCTTTTTGTTTAACCGCCGCCGTATCAAGGGCATGCGGGCTGTTGTATTTGGCGTAGTGAGGGAATATCAGCATACTGGCCTGAGTTACTGGCTCTACTGGCAGCTTGAGCAGAATGCCCTGGCCAGGGGATATGAATGGTGCGAGATGAGCTGGCTTCTCGAGGATAACATTCCCATCCTTCGTTTCTGTGAATCCATTGGCGGTAAAATTTATAAAAAATATAGAATCTATCAGAAAGAAATTTAAATGAAAGGAGGGAAGGTGGAATTTAAAAATTTATTGCTCCGGAAGGCCGATGGTCTGGGCTGGATGACCGTTAACCGTCCTGATAAGCTTAATGCCCTCAACCGGGAAACTATAGAGGAGCTTCTGGAAGCATTTAAAGCCTGGCGGGAGGACGAGGAAGTTCTGGCTGTCATTATGACGGGAGCTGGCGAGAAAGCTTTTGTCGCTGGCGCCGATATCAGCGAACTGGCCGGTTTGGATGAAAGCTCCGGTCGGGAATATGCCCGCCGTGGCCAGGAATTGACCATGGTCATTGAAAATTATCCCAAGCCAGTCATTGCGGCCATCAATGGGTATGCCCTGGGTGGAGGCACGGAGCTGGCCATGGCCTGCCATCTGCGTGTAGGAGCAGAAACAGCTAGGCTGGGCCAGCCCGAAGTCAAGCTTGGCCTTATTCCCGGCTTTGGTGGAACGCAGCGCCTGGCCCGTCTTGTGGGCAAGGGTCGGGCCCTTGAGGTTATTCTTTCCGGGCGAATGATCTCAGCCAGTGAGGCTTTGAGCTGGGGCCTGCTTAACCGGGTTGTTCCGGCCGACCGTCTCCTGGCCGAGGCTGAGGCTCTGGCGAGAGAAATTATCAAAAATGGTCCCTTGGCTCTTGGTCTGGCTATTGAAGCCATGAATAGAGGTCTTGACCGGCCACTGGAAGAGGCTCTGGAAATAGAAGCTGAAATTTTTGGCCAGGTCTGCGCGACCGAGGATGCCCGGGAAGGGACAGCCGCCTTCCTGGAAAAAAGACAGCCCCGTTTTCGGGGACAATAGGAGAAGCCAGTGATGAAAATCTATGAAGGACAGCTACAGGCAAAAGGTTTCAAGATAGGAATTATTGTCAGTCGATTCAACGATTTTATTTCTTCCCGCCTCCTGGAAGGTGCTCTGGATGCGCTGCGCCGGCTTGGAGCGGAAGAAAGTGATCTGACCATTTATCGGGTTCCTGGCTCCTTTGAAATTCCCTTTCTGGCTAAAAAGCTGGCCAGATCGAAAAAGGTGGATGGCCTGCTTTGCCTTGGAGTATTAATCAGGGGAGATACCCCCCATTTCGATTTTCTGAGCGCGGAAATAACCAAGGGAATTGCTCAGGTTTCTCTTGAAGAAGGGATTCCCTGCTCCTTTGGTGTCCTTACCGTCGATAATATTGAGCAGGCGATTGAAAGGGCTGGCACCAAAGCTGGAAACAAAGGCTGGGACGCCGCTGTTTCCCTCGTAGAGATGCTTAACTTAGTCAAAACAGCTGAGCTTGGCTAAGGAGAGGAAGAAGTGAACGATGGGCCGAAGAAGGAAAGCCCGGGAATGCGCCTTGCAGATTCTCTATGAGCTTGAATTTCATGAGAATGAGGTTGATGCTCATCTTGAAGATTTCTGGCGAGAGAGAAAGGAGCCAGAAGAGGTCAAAGAATATTGCGAATGGCTGGTCCGAGGAGTTTTAAGAGAGCGCGCCAGGATTGATGCGGCTATCCAGGAAGTCTCAAAGAACTGGCGTCTTGCGCGCATGGCCCTGGTCGACCGCAATATTCTGCGTCTCGCTGCCTTTGAGCTTGAGGCGGAACCTCATCTTGAGCCGGCCATAATCATTAATGAAGCTATTGAAATAGCCAAGAAATTCAGCGGTGAAGAAGCAGCTCATTTTGTGAATGGTCTTCTAGATGCGCTCAGAAAGAAAAAGGAAAGCGAGAAAAGAGAAGCAGAAGGGGAAAAAGGAGAAGAGGGGAAAGATAAAAAAGATAAGAAAGAAGAAAAAAACAAGGAAAGTATTATGGATAAAAATAGCAGACTGAATAAAAAGAAAAAAGAAAAAGAAAACCAGAAAAAAAAGAAAGAAAACCCGGAAAAATAAAATAGATGGAATATAACGCGAGGAAATAGAAATAATTTTTTATAATTGAATGCTTAAACGGAAGAAAAGAGGCTAGAAATGGATGAAGTGAAAGAAAAATGGAGCGATCAGGAAAGGGCGCGACAGGAGAAGGTGGCTCAGCTCCGAGCCAGAGGAATTGACCTCTTCCCCTATAAATTTTCAAAAACCCATTCGATTCACGAAATTGTGGCTCAATTCGGGTCAAGGTCCAGGGAGGAACTGGAAGTTGAGAAAATCAGGGTTAAAGTGCCTGGCCGAATCATGACCATCCGACGCATGGGACGGGCCACCTTTTTTCATATAGCCAACAGTCAGGCCAGGCTTCAGGCCTATATCCGGGAGGATGTAGTTGGTCCTAAGGCTTATGAGCTCTTTGATCTTTTTGATATTGGCGATCTGGTGGGTCTCGAAGGAAGCCTTTTCCGGACAAAGACCGGTGAGCTCACCGTGCTGGTGGAAAGCTTCTTGCTTCTGGCTAAATGCTTCCATCCCCTGCCGGAAAAATGGCATGGCCTGCAGGATGTCGAACTCCGTTACCGTCGCCGCTATCTTGACCTGATAATGAATGCTGAGGTTGCTCAAATTTTTTTCCTGAGAAGCCGGCTGATTGCTCTTATCCGGAAATTCTTTGATGATCGAGGTTATATTGAAGTCGAAACGCCGATGATGCATCCCATTCCCGGAGGAGCTGCGGCCCGACCCTTTAAAACCTTTCATAATGCCCTCGGTCTTGAGCTCTTTCTTCGTATCGCGCCCGAACTTTACCTGAAAAGACTTGTCGTCGGTGGCCTGGAAAAGGTTTATGAGATTAATCGTAACTTTCGCAATGAAGGGATTTCTTCTGAACACAACCCGGAATTTACCATGCTTGAGTTTTATGAGGCCTACAGTGATTACTATGACCTGATGGAATTGACCGAGGAGCTTCTGGTTTATCTCGCCGAGAATCTCCTCGGTCGAAGGGAATTAAAGTATGGCGATGAAATCATATCTCTTGAAAGGCCCTTTGCCCGGATAAAGTTCCGGGAGGCTCTTCTTCAATATAGCGGTCTCAGCCCGGCCCGCTTTGACCAGCCCCAGGAAGTAATTGCCGTAGCTAAAAATTTTTCGCCAGAAAAGGAGGGCCTGACCTATGGCAAAGCTCTGGATATTATTTTTGATAAATGTGTCAAACCTCATCTGGTTCAGCCAACCTTTGTTTTGAATCCGCCCCGGGAAATTTCTCCTCTGGCCAAGGCCTCAAGGGACAATCCCGAGGAAGCCGAGCGCTTTGAACTGATTATGGCTGGAATGGAGATAGCCAATGCCTTTACCGAGCTCAATGATCCGGTTGATCAAAAAGCCCGTTTTGAACAGCAGGCTGAAGCCAGAAAAAGGGGAGATGAGGAAGCCCATTGGCTTGATCTAGATTATATTCAGGCTCTGGAATATGGTCTTCCACCCACAGGCGGTGAGGGCATCGGGATTGACCGGCTGACCATGCTTTTTGCCAATCGCCGCTCCATCCGGGAAGTAATTCTTTTTCCTCTCTTAAGACCCAAATAAAGGCAGTTGCCTCCATGGCCTATGAACTCTTTATTTCCAGTCGCTATCTGGTTGCTCCGCGCAAACAGGCCTTTATTTCAGTCATCACGCTGGTTTCCATTCTCGGAGTAACCATCGGAGTCATGGCGTTAATTATAGCCATCAGTCTCATCACCGGTTTCCAGGAAGATGTTCAGGACAAAATTCTTGGCGCCACCTCCCACATCATGATTTCTGATTTAAGCGGGGAAGGCATAAGTAATTATGAGCAGATTGCCAGAGAATTAGCTTCCTTGGAGGGGGTGGTGGCCGTAACCCCCCTTCTTCATGAGCAGGTGCTCTTAACGGGTCTTCTGGGAAGTTCCGGGGCCGTGCTTCGCGGTCTTGATCTGATTAAGGAGAGGGATTTTGCTCCCTGGCTCAAAAATCTTGAATCAGGCCAATTACCTGGAGAAGGCGAGGGTGGCCTTCTTCTGGGGAAAAATCTGGCGGCCAATCTCGGGGTTAATGTGGGCGATGCCGTTACCCTCCTTTTCCCTTCTTCCCGTCTTTCTCCCCTCGGTCCCATCCCCCGCACCAGACACCTCAATGTCGCTGGTATTTTCTCTTCCGGGCTGTATGAATTTGATTCCACCTCGGCCCTCCTTCCCCTAAAAATTGCCCAGAAATTGCTCAGCCGGGAGGGTCGGGTTTCCATGCTTCAGGTAAGAATCAAAAAAATCTTTACTGCCCCCAGGTTAGCTGGCCAGATGAGGGAAATACTTCCCCCCCATCTTTATCCCACTACCTGGATGGAACTCAATCGTTCCCTTTTTTCTGCTCTTAAGCTGGAGAAAACGCTTCTATTTTTAACAATTGCCTTGATTGTTTTCGTCGCTGCTCTGAACATTATTGCTACGTTAATTCTAATGGTCATGGAAAAGACCAGGGATATAGGTGTTCTCATGGCTCTGGGGGCCACTGCCCGGAGCATCCGGAAAATCTTCTTTTTCCAGGGGGCTATGATTGGTTTTATTGGCACAGCCCTTGGCTGTGGCCTGGGGCTGGCCTGGTGCTGGCTGGCCAATACTTTCCAGCTCATCAAGGTTCCTCCTGATATCTATCAGATTGCCTTTGTTCCCTTTCGTCTCCGGACAATTGACTTTCTGATGATTGTTGGCGTCAGCCTCCTCATTACCTTTCTGGCACCCCTTTTTCCAGCCCGCAGAGCCTCGCGGGTCGATCCGGTTGTCGCTTTGCGCTATGAATAATCTAAAAGAAAAAATTCTCCTGGTTCAAAAACTTGTCAAAATCTATCCTCTCCCTGATGGGGAACTTAAGGTTCTCGATGGCCTTGATTTTGAGCTGGAAAAAGGGGATTTTGTAGCCATCATGGGAGCCTCTGGGGTAGGTAAGACCACACTGCTTAACATCATCGGCACCCTTGACCGGCCAACTTCGGGCAAGGTTTATTTTGAAAATGAAGATGTCTTCAGTCAGGAGCCCCGAGAGCTGGCCAGAATCAGGAATGAAAAAATCGGCTTTGTCTTTCAATTTTTTCATCTCCTCCCCGAATTCACGGTGCTCGAAAATTTAAGTCTGCCGCTTCTCATTGCTGGCTGGCCCAGAAAGAAAGCTCTGGAAAGAGCCCGGGAACTTCTGGTTGAAGTTGGCCTTGAAAGGAAAGCCAGGGTATATCCCGGCCTTCTTTCCGGAGGCGAACAACAGCGCGTGGCTATCGCTCGAGCCCTCATCGCCGAACCCAGACTCCTTCTGGCCGATGAACCCACAGGTAATCTGGACTGGGGAACTGGCCAGAAAATAATGGAGCTTCTCACTTACCTTCACGAGAAAAAGGGTTTGACTTCAATCGTCGTCACCCATAATGAGAGAGTAGCTCGCTTCTGCCAGCGGATTTTCAGGCTTGAGGCGGGACGCCTGAAACCAGTTGAGGGTCGAGATAGTTTATCTTAATGGGTTCTGAGCCAGGACTGAGGAAGACTTAAGGAGCGAAGTCCGGGAAAGGGTCTGATTAGTAAGAGAAACTGGTTAAGAAATAGGTCCAAACGAGCAAAAACCGAGGTCGAAAGAAAGGAGAGGCCTTGAGGCTTTTTTTGAAAAAGTTGGTTGATTATGCTATAAGGAAAAATTGATGAAGAAAATCAGCTTTTTTCTGGCATTTTTCCTTCTTACTTCCTTTCTCTTGGCCCAGGAATTAATTGAAAGAATTGATATTGTTGGCAACGACCGGGTCACCCGGGAGACAATCCTCTACTATCTGTCTTCAAGGGAGGGTGGTTATTATAACGAAGAGGCCCTGCGCAAGGATTTCCGGATTCTCTGGGGCACCGGCTTTTTTAGCAATCTCAGGATTGAGGCAGATGATGGGGAAAGGGGTAAGATTGTTCGTATTTTTGTTGAGGAAAATCCAGTTATCCGGAATATTACCTATAAAACTGGCAAGAGAGTTAAACAGGACGATATTACGAATAAATTAAAAGAAAAGGACGCCTATCTTCTGCCCTATTCTTATTATAACCCTTATAAGATAAAAAAAATTCAGAAAACCATCCTTGATTTGCTGGCCGAAAAGGGACTTCAGGCAGCTCGAGTTGAGGTGGAGACAGAGAGAAAGGGAAAGAATGAGATTGAGCTCTTTTTTAAGATTGATGAAGGACCCAAGCTGAGAATTGCTGAAGTGGTCTTTACCGGCCAGCCGAAACTTCCGCCCAGTCTCCTTCAGGAAGCCATGAAAAGCAACCAGAAACACAGTTTCTTTACCTGGGCGGCCGGACGTGATGTTTATAAAGAAAATAAGCTGAACGAGGAAGCTGAAAATATACGCAAACGATTGCAGGAATATGGCTATATGGAAGCTTCGGTAGGTGAGCCTCGCGTTGAAGAAATTGAAAGGAGAACGGTTTTCCTGAAAAAACAGAAGATGATGAAGATTGTTTTTCCGGTTCAGTCCGGTTATCGCTATGTTGTGGGTGACATAAAAATTGAGGGAAATAAAATTATCAGAACAAGTTATCTTGAAAGCCTGGTCAAGCTCAAACCCGGCGAAGCCTATAACAGCAAGCTCAGGGAAAAGACGATTGAGAAGATGGGTGAAGTTTATCGCGATAGCGGTTTCCTTTATGCCCAGATTATTCCCATTGAATCCCTGGATCCGAAAAACAAGGTGGTTAATTTGACCTTTTCCATTCATGAGGGTGAGCTGGCCTTTCTTAAGCGGCTCGAATTTCGGGGTAATACCTTTACCAAGGATAAGGTTCTCCGCCGGGAAATGTTGATTCGGGAGGGAGACCCCTTCCGCCTGGCCCTATTCAAGGATAGTTTGCTCAGAATTAAGCAGCTCGGTCTGGTTGATCTCGAAAAGGATCCCGACGTCAAGCCTGACCCAGAAAATCCTACCCAGATAAACGCCACTATTAACGTTAGAGAACTGCAGCGTAACAATATTCAATTTACGGCTGGCTACAGCGGCTATGAGGGAACCTTTGTCGCCCTGAGTTACTCCACCGTCAATTTCCTGGGAACAGGAGAAACGGTAGAGGTTACGGCTCAGTATGGTAAACGTATCAAGAACTATGTTTTTGGTTTTACTGAGCCCTATATTAAAGATTTGCCCCTCACCGTCGGTTTTAATATCTATGACCGTTATCTTCTGATCCCCTTTCTTTATGACCAGAAGGCCAAAGGCGTCGATTTCATGCTGGGTGGTCGGATTCGAGGCTATCTCCGGGCCAACTTGAATTATAGCTTTCAATTCATTGACATTAAGCCACCGACCGAGGAAGGCTCCTATTATTATTTTGATCCCTTTTATATTGGCCTTTTTGGCTGGGGTCGCTACAAAGTTAGCAGTCTGACGCCGACAATTTATCGCTCCACGGTTGACAGCCCCCTCACCCCCACCAGAGGCACCATGTATCTCTTTTCGATTAAATTTGCCGGTTCTTTTCTGGGAGGTGAAATTCATCTCATTAAACCTCATTTTGAATGGACCTTTTTCAAACCAGTTTTCGCCAATCATGTCATCGGTCTTCACCTCGATTACGAATATGTTAAGCCTCTGAGAAACTCCCAGGTTCCCTTCTGGGAAAAATTCTATCTGGGAGGTGAAAGGTCAATTCGTGGTTATGAAATCTATTCCATCGGGCCGAGAAGTGAGAAGGGAACCAATATCGGCGGCGACAAATCTCTCATTTTTAATGCCGAATACATCATTCCGGTTGGTGGTCCCCTTTATTTAATTTTCTTTTATGATCGAGGCAATGCCTATGCTCTGAATGAAAAAATTTCTTTTAAGAATACTTACACCTCAACTGGAGTGGAAGCAAGAATTTTTGTTCCCGCTTTGAGGGTACCTTTCAGGCTGATTTTTGCCTATAATAATCCGACGGTTTATAAAGAAGAATCGCGCTTTGCCTTTCGGTTTGCCATAGGCACCACATTTTAGATAAGAAGAAGGCACCTGCTAACAGGTGACAAAAGGAGGTATGAGATTATGAGAAAAGTTTTTTTTATGATTGCTTTAAGCATTCTGCTGGCTGTTGTTAGCTTTGCCTTCGCTCAGGCTCAGGCTAAGATCGCTGTGGTCAATTCCCAGGATGTTCTGGAGAAATCTATCGAGGGCAAGAGGGTTTTAAACCAGCTGGCCGAGCAGGATAAGAAAAATCAGGACCAGCTGGCCAAGCTGGATGAGGAAATCCGCAAGCTCGAAACCAGACTTAACACCCAGCGCCTTACCCTGTCCGAGGAAGCTCTGCTCCAGCTTAATTCTGACCTGACCAAAAAGAGAACAGAAAGAACCCGTCTCTCTGAAGATATGGCCAGGGATATGCAGGAGCTTCAGTATCGCCTTTATACTCGGCTTCAGAACGAATTAATTCCGATTATTGAGCAGATTGGCAAGGAAAAAGGATTCGATCTGATCCTGGATCTGGGCCGAAGCGGCGCTGTGTATGTTAATCCGGCCATCGATATCACCGAAGAAGTCATTAAACGCTACGATGCCCTGAAGACTAAGAAATAGGCCTGCTTTTGAGGCTTATTTAGAGGCTAAAGGGCCAGGCCCATGTTTAAAATTGAAGATATTATGAAGTTTTTACCCCATCGTTATCCCTTTCTCCTGGTAGATCGCATTCTTACCCTGGAGAAGGGGAAATCTATTGCGGGGATTAAGAATGTAACCTTTAATGAGCCTTTCTTTCAGGGTCATTTTCCGGAAAAGAAAATTATGCCCGGGGTTTTAATTATCGAAGCCATGGCTCAATGTGGCGGCATTCTTCTTTATCATTCCATCGACAACGCCGGCGAAAAATTTGTTCTTTTAAGAGGGGTTGACCGGGCCCGTTTCCGCCGCCCTGTCGTTCCCGGAGATACCCTCCGTCTGGAAGCGGAAATTGTCAGGATTCGCGAGCGTTTCTGCGAATTGAGGGCGAAGGCTGTAGTCGGCGATGAGGTCGCCGCTGAGGCTGAAATTCTGGCGGCCATCTTAGAGGCTAAAGAATTAAATGAGCTCTGAAGAGGCTTTCATTCACCCCACGGCTACAGTAGATCGCAGGGCTGAGATTGAAGGAGGGGTTTTTATAGGTCCTTACTGTGTCATCGGGGAAAGGGTCAAAATTGGGCGCGGTACGAAACTTGAAGCCCACGTGGTCATCACCGGCCTGACTGAGATTGGCCAGAACTGTCTTTTTTCTCCCTATTCTGTCATTGGAACTGAACCCCAGGATGTCACCTATAAAAATGAGCCTACCCGGGTGGTTATTGGCGACAATAACATTTTTCGGGAATTCATTACAGTTCATCGGGGTACAGTTAAGGGAGGAGGCGTAACCCGCATTGGCCACGACAATTATTTTATGGCCTATAGCCATATTGCCCATGATTGCCAGATTGGCAACAAAACCATTTTCATTAATGGCGCGACCCTGGGGGGGCATGTTGAGGTTGATGATTGGGCCACGGTAGGGGCTTTCACCGGAGTACATCAATTTTGCCGCATCGGTAAATATGCTTTTATTGGCGGTTTTTCGGTCATCACCCAGGATGTACCCCCCTTCTGCCGCTTTGCTGGTATGAGGCCGGCTAAATTTTACGGTGTCAATACCATCGGCCTCCGCCGGCATGGTTTCTCTTCAGCCAGAATCCAGCAGATAAAAGAAATGATTAAAATCCTTTATTTTTCCGATTTAAATACCAGCCAGGCTCTGGAAAAAATCAGAGAGACCATCGAACCTTCTCCAGACCGGGAAGAAATGCTTAATTTTATCGCTGCTTCGAAGAGAGGTATAATCAAGAAGGTGGCTGAGGCGTGGGAAATCGAATTGGAATAATTGCCGGTTCCGGTCTTTTCCCTTTTCTTTTAGCCCGAAGCCTGAAGGCTAAGGGTGAAGAGATTTATGTTATTTCCGTCGAAAAAGAGGTGGAGCCGCGGCTTTTTTCCCTGAGTTCTCAATTTCTTCAAATCTGGCCGGGTGAAATGTCTCGCTTTCTTCAATTTGTTAAGGAAAATAAAATAGATAAGGTTTTTCTGGCGGGAAAGGTTGATCCTCTCTGGCTTTTAAGGAATCAAAGTTTTGATTCCTTAGCTTGCAAGCTCTGGCCAGAGAAAGGGCCGGCCACAGCTTCTGTAATTATCGAAATTTTGATAAATTTCCTGAAAGAGCAGGGGATAGAGGTGCTGGATCCCTCTCCCTTTCTTGAGCCCTTTTTCTGTCAGCCTGGTTATCTCACCCGACATCAACCTTCGCCTGAAGCCAGGAACGATCTCGAGCTTGCCTTCGACCTGGCCCTGAAAATGGCTGATCTTGAAATTGGCCAGGTGGTGGCGGTAAAAAAAGGAGTTATTGTTTCAGTTGAAGCCCTTGAAGGAACGGATAAAATGATAAAAAGGGCCGGGGAGCTGGCTGGCGAAGGGATGGTTGTGGCCAAGGTTGGCCGGACGCGGCAGTCACTCATCGTGGATGTGCCGGCTGTCGGGCTGGCCACAGTTCGTTCGCTCCTTGAAGCCAGGGCCGCCTGCCTGGTTATTGAGGCCGGGAAAGTGGCCTTCTTTGAGAAGGAGGAAGCCCTGGCCCTGGCCGAGCAGGCCGGACTGGCCATCGTGGCCAGAAAAAGAGAAGGAGAGAGGTGAGGTTTGGTCATGGAAAGGGTTAGAGTGGGTATTATCGGCGTGGGTTATCTTGGCACCCAGCATGCCCGTATTCTCTCTTACCTGGAGCAGGCTGAACTTAAAGGAGTGGCCGATATTGAATTCAGGAAGGCTCTGGAAATCGGCAACCGACACGGTGTTCCCTATTATCAGAATTATGAAGACATGCTGGATGAAATTGATGCAGCCATTGTGGCTACCCCAACTTCCGAACATTTTCCCATAGCCATGAATCTGCTCGAGGCCGGAAAGCACGTTCTGGTGGAAAAGCCCATTACAGAGACAGTCGAACAGGGGGAGAAACTTGTGGAAACAGCCAGGACCAAAGGCCTTATTCTTCAGGTGGGGCATCTGGAACGCTTTAACCCGGCCGTCGAAGCTGTTGAAAACATGATTTCCGAGCCGCGCTTCATTGAAGTTCAAAGGCTTGGTTCTTTTTCGGCCCGCTCTCTCGATATTGATGTGGTCCTCGATTTAATGATTCATGATCTCGATATTATCCTGGCTCTGATTAAAGACGAGGTGAAATCGGTGCGCTCCTCGGGCATCCATGTGCTTTCGGAAAAAATTGATATTGCCAATGCCCGCATTGAATTTAAATCGGGATGTGTAGCCAGCCTGACGGCCAGCCGGGTGCATCAGGGGAAGGTGAGGAAGCTGCGGATTTTTGAGCCCACGGTTTATTATTCCATTGATTATATTGACCAGGAAGTCAAGGTTTTCCCCCTGGATGGTCGTCAGACCGATATCCGGACTCTTCGCATTCAGAAGGAAGAACCCCTCAAAAAGGAATTACAGAATTTTCTGACCTCAATCCAGGAAGGCAGGATGAGCAAGGTTTCCGGTGAAGAGGCTCTGCGGGCTCTTAAATTAGCCTACACTGTACTTAAAGAAGCGGAGCTGTGAAAACCTATTTTTTCAGTACAAAAAGGGAATCATCAAGACCGGTATTATAAACCACCCGCTGCAGAGTCATCCTCTGAAATTCCTGACCATCATAATAGGTAGTTAACTGGAAGGGGACAAGAGTTCCCTCAACCTTCCTGTAATCAGCATGGAGGGTTTCAGCTTCGACCGGCAGTCCGGTCAGCGAGTTAATTGTTTTTCCTTTTGTCTTAACGGATAAATAGGTCGTGGGATCAAGATAAATGGTGACGACGGTGCCATCGCTAAAAGTCTGTTCCAGGAGTAAATATTCCTTTTCATTGATTTTCTCTTTTCCTTTGAAGGCATAGCTAATGCCATATTTTTCTGGATGGAAAAGGGAATCGTTGCCCAGGGCCTGACGGGCAAATTCGCGGGTCTGGGTTTCGGGCATTTCTTCAATGGTGCCTGTCTGGGGATTGGTGAACCAGGCCTTCTCGCCATCAAAGACCTGGGTAATGTTGACGCCCATAAATTCCACCTCGATTCTCATTTTGTTGGGTTCCTTCTGGTATAGAGTGAAATTGGCATTGATTCCCATCTGGACAAATTCGATGGTGCCTGTAATGGTGGTATCTTTGATTGCGGCCAGGGCTTTTCCGCCCTGAGCTTCAATCCATCTGGCCCTGATTTCATCGGTCGTCTGAGCCAAGAGCCCCACAGCCATTGCCACCAAAATGGGGACACAAAAATTTTTCCTTAAAATCCACCTCACCCTAATTAATCTTTTTAATCCTGCCATCGCCTTTTTCTCCTTAATTAAAATTGTGACACAACCATTTTCTTTAAATTTGCCCGCTCCCCATTAAACATTTCTCCCTTCTTTTCTTCTTTCCCTTTTCTCTTTTTCTTCCTCTGCTTCTCCCATTAAATTCAGCTATAAATGATGATTGCCTTATCAGGATTTTCATTCCCATCCGTTAATATCATTTCCATCATGAAGTTTGATTTACATCCCACAGCTTCATTTCCTTCCCGCAATTTTACTTTCGCCCCGATGTTTCATTTCTACCTCAGAAACTCTCTATCTCAGAATTTCATTTCCACCTGACGAAAATTCCATCTCCCTTCAATTAAAAAATCATTTAACTCGGCTATTATAATTTAAATTCGGAAAAATAGCACATTTCTTAATGGCTATTTTGATTTTTATTCGCCCGGGCTATGTTCAATTCTCGACTTGAGGTCGTTTGATTCGGCTCGAGTTTTTCTAATCTAGTGTTATGAATTATTAAAAAGTATTAAAATTGAACAAGAGACGCTTATAAAATTTAAACAGGGCGACTTATTTGACCGGACGACGCCGCAACCACTGTAGGCGAATCCTTTCCTGAATTTCCTCATCAATCCGGCAAATATCATTCTCCTTGGAGCTGAGGAATTTCAGGTGAGCCCGAAGATAGGCCAGTCCCTGTTCACAGAGAAGGCCGAGCCAGCGGTCTCGAGCTGTCTCATCCATTAATTCAGGCGTTTCTTCGACATAGGTTATCTGGCTTCGGGGCGTAAGTTTAATTTCCTGGGAGGAACGTCTTTTCGCGTAGAGATTAACCCCCTCATAAAGTTCTAACTCGGCGGCATGGGGTGCCCAGCGGGTCGCCCAACGGAAATAGCGTTCATAAAATTTCTGGCTTGATTCAGAGAAGCCAGGCAAATTTTTCATTTCTTCGATGATAAATTTTTGAAGTTCCTGGCTGGCTCGGGCCCAGGGTTCAAAAACAGGAAGACGCAAACCGCGATAAAAGACAAACCACCCTTTGGGTATCCAGTAATCCCGGAAAAGATAAGGGACATAGCCAGAGAAAGGCTGAACCCATTCATGGGAGGGATAGCCATGGAGGTTAAGATAAATATCAGGCCGCCAGCGCTCCTGAATTTCCCTTCTTACCCTGGCCTCAGGCAGGATGGGATTTTCCCGGCCAACAAGAGAACCAATGTCAACACCCAGGGAGCTGTAGCGCCCGGCATGGAGACTGTGATGGGGGGTCAGCTTCTGTAATTCGTAGGCCAGAGAGGCCCCATCAGGATTTTCCATGGGGAGAAGGATAAGATTGATTTTTTTAAGATAGGAACGCCACTCTTCCTCCTTGATTATTTTTTCGGCCAGCTTTAAAAGATAGGTCGTTGCTGAAACCTCATTGGCATGCTGACGACCCGAGGCAAAAAGGGTTGGCTTGAAAGTAATAAGCCGGGGCAGGGAAAAATAGGTCGCAGCTGGGAGCAGGGCTTCCACAACCGGAACCTCGCGACCTTCATAGGAGCGGCCGGCAATATAACCCCGCAGCCTGCCGCTTCCGGTTAATCCCTTAACCAGCTCCAGACATTTCTCTGGCGAAATTATTTCAACTGGAACCGTCGGTATGGGCCCTTTATTTTCTTTTTCTATCAGCGTAGTCTCTTTTTTAGTCTTAACGGTCAGGGCGATCTCGCGGCTGAGATCTCTATATTTAACCCTTAAAGTAATCTGCCTGAGGCCGGGAAAAGCCAGGCCATCAGCAACGAGACCTTTTTTCTCGAGAAGCGGCAGGTGATCAAGAATATTCAGAAGGCCAAGATAATCTTTTTCATTTTCCATTTCCGCCTCAAAAAGCCCATCCGCAAGGAGATTTGACCGGCCATCCCAAGTTAAGGCCATGAGTCGAAGTGATTTTGGCCGAAACCGCTGAAAATGCAGACGCCGGCTTGAACTTTCCAGATGCCCCTTTTCCTTCCAGGTGATGATTGCGCCAGGTGTGGCCGCTTTCCAGTCCTCAAGCTTCACTCTGACCCTGGTCGGCTGGCCTTCCCTCGAAGGATGGATGATGGGTAAAACATTGCCTGGAGCCGAAAGCCGCAAAGTATCGGTTACTTCGTCTCTTTCTTCCATTTCTATCTCGGTTATTCCTCGCAAATAATCGAGGGTATCAAAATAGATTTCATCGTGGATGGCCTCGAGGCTGCTAATCATTTCTTCATCCAGATTCAGCCTGAAATCTGGTTCCGAAGCCTCAAGCTCTATGGCCAGCTGTTTAAAATAGGGCTGTTTCGAGGATGTTGGCTGCTGACCGGTTTTTTTCATAATATGCTGATGAAGTGCTGGGATTATTTCCTGATGATAAAAAGTCCAGAAATTTTCAAGGTCACTCGGGAGAAGAACTTCGGCCAGAACCTTGCCCTCACTTTCCAGCCTTAGCCACGAAGGAGTAATGGTCACTTCACCCCATTCCGGTAAAACTGGCCAGTAAGTAATTTTTTTCCGCACCGGACTGAAGCCTGTGGTCAGGACAGGTCGATGGGAAGAATCGTAAGCCAGAACTTCATAGATAGGTTCGTCGTCATCTTTAAGTTCAAACTCAATTTTTTCCAGAGGTAACGAAAGCTCGCGAGCTAAAATTTCATCCACCGGATAAAGCTCCTGAAGCCAGCGATTGGGATCAGCATAAAATCTCTTTAGCTTCGTCCACTCATCCTTTTCCCTGGCTACTTTGATGACCAAAAAGCTGAGGGGCAGACCCTTGAGCCTTGGCGCCACCTCTTCGACCAGCCAGAAAAACCCGGCTTTATAAGAACTCAGAACTTTCACTTCGACGGGAAAAGAGGCGGTCTGAAGCCTGGCTTTTATCTTTTCTTTAATCTGCTTTCTCCTTTCAGGACTTTCGCTCAGGGCCAGGGAAATTCGCAATTCCTTTATTCCAGTGGGAAGTTCCTTTAATTTTTCTTCAAGGAGGCGCAGGGCCTCCTCTCCTTCCCAGGGAAATTCCTTTTCTTTCTGGAAGATGACCTGGCTTTCCCTGAGGCCATCAATTTTGACCTCAGCTCTGGCCCCGGGAAAAAGCGAATTCAGCCTCGACTTTAAATCATCCTTGAAAGCGCTGTTGGGCCGGGGCAGGGTAAGTTCAATTTTAATTTCTTCAATTTCCCGAGATCGGAGTTCTTTGAAAATTTTTTCGCCTTCAGAATAAAAAAAGGCTTCGGCTGCTCCCTTTTCGCCCCTGAGTAAATCTTCAAGTTCCTGCCGGACCTCCTTCCAGCCAGTCTGTCCAGATCCATAATTCTCTAAATAGGGGAAGGTCTGGCTGAGATAGCGCAGGGTTTTTTCCAGGCCTTCATTATCGGCAGCCAGGATGATCAAAGCACTGGTTCGCTGAAAGGCCTGCGGCACAATCAGAATTCTGCCCTGACCTGGTTCAAGGGAAAAGGGTCTCCATTTACCCGCCTTTTTTAGTTCCTCCGTTAAAAAGCTTTCGCCGATAAGAATGGGCGCCTGAAGGGTTCCTGTATCTTCAATTTGTTCGGCTGAATAGAAAACAGGAAAAGCCAGGCCCGCACTTTCCATGGCTATTCTTATGCCCAGCTGGGGCAGGCCAGGAATTACTTTATCCGGGGGAATAATTATCAGACCTTCAAGACCATCAGGGATATTATCGCCATTGCTGTCGCTATAAAGGCCACGCAAGGTGAAAAGGTCCAGGAGATCAAAATCTCTGGAAGGACCGCCTCGCACCAAGAGGCTGCGAAAACCTGGAGTCAAATGCCTTCGGGGTAAACCCACGCGTTCAAGGGAAATTAATTTTTCTTTCTGGTTGTTAAAGATGAAGGTCAGGCGAGAGCAGCCGGCAAAGGAAAGAAGGTCGGTCCTTTTTCCCCGGCGATGGTCCTTTTTTAAAGACTCCAGAGCGGTCATGATTTTTAAACTTTCTTCAGCGGGGAGAGAACCCATTTCTATGACCATTTCCTTGATTTCACCCCGGTCATAGCGAAGCCTCTGGAGGGAGCTATAGGGAGCTTCGATTTTGGGCCATTCGTAAAGAACCTCCCTGATAAGTGCCTGAAGCGGGCGACCTGAAATGCACTGGCTGAAATCAGCTATGGCTTTTTCGACCTTCTCGTAGGTTTCACCGGTTTCAGGTCCATAAATATCCCAGAGATAGGGAAAACGATGGAAAAAGGCTCTGGCTGTAAGGAGCAAGGCCTCAGGGCTACCCCCTCGAACGTGCAGACCCCATCGCACGGCCAGGGAGATGACCCTGATCATCCCTTGATTCCGGTTTAAAGGAGCCGGGGCGATAGCCTTAAGGGGCTTCTCGCGCCAGAGACGGTAATTGTCACCGATGAGAATGAAATAATCTATTTTTGACCAGTCGCTGATTTCTCTTTCCTGACGCACGAGGTCAAAACGTGGCACCAGGCTTTCAAAGCTAAACCTGGTAGCTATTTCGGCCGCTGCAGCCAGCTCCAGAGGCTGAGGAGAGTCAGGGAGGATGAGGGTAAGATTGAGCCTGTCGGCCAGACCATCGCCATCAGTATCAAGAATTGTTTTTCCCAGGCCGAAAATATCAGGGAGGCTGAAAGGCCGGGAAGTTTTCGCACCTTCTAACGAAAGGGTTAAAAGGTAAAAGGCCAGAGAAAACCAGATTAAAACCCTTAAATTCAATCTCCGATTTTTATTTCCCATTTTTTCTCCTTTCCTGGCTCTTCCTTGTTTTCAGATTGATTTTCTATGGCCAGATAAAATTTTCTGGGAAAATGATTTTATCATTGATCGAAGGGATTTTTAAAAATTGAAAAAAGTAAAGGGAAGGCAAGGGGCCAATTCAGGCAAAAAATTTTCCCGAATTTAATTTATTTTTAGAAATCATGGGGAAAAAATTTTTTCCGGAATTTCAAATGAATGCCCCGAAAAAATTAGATTTGAAAATTTTCAGTCCGATTTTGATATAATTGGCTTTCCTTTTTGCGGTCATGACTGAAGAGCTGATTTATAAAGGCAGATACAGAATTCATACCTATGAAATCGATTTTAGAGGCCAGGCCCGGCTCAGTTCTCTTCTCAACTATCTTCAAGATGTGGCCGGAGCTCAGGCTCTTCAGTTTGGCTTTTCTGTTGAGGCCCTTTTCCGTCTGGGGTTAACCTGGGTTCTTTCTCGCTATCATCTTAAAATCGAGCGATATCCATTGTTGGGTGAAAAAATAGAAATTCATACCTGGCCCTCTGGCCGGAGCGAATTTTATGCTCTCCGTGATTATGAGGCCTATGACGAGAGCGGGGAGAAAATTTTGGCCGCTACGAGCTCCTGGATGATAATTGACCTTAAGAGCAAGCAGCCGGTTCCGGTAGATTTCATTTATAAAGAAAAAATTATTTTATCCAGGAGGGCTCTGGAAGATAATTTTGAACCCCTGCCGCTTTTGCCTTCGGCGGAAAGGCAAGTGGAATTCCCGGTGGAAATGAATCATCTTGACCTTAACCGCCATGTCAATAATGTGGTTTATGTTCAGTGGGCTTTAGAGGCCATGCCACCTGAGATTCTCTGGAAGGAACAGCCCGTGGAAATTGAAGTGAGCTATAAGGCTGAAGCCATTTATGGCCACACGGTCCTTTCCCGGGTTTTCAGGCCTCGCCCAGAAGAAATGGAATTCTGGCATCAGATTGTTCATGGACAGAATGGCCGCGAACTGGCCCGGCTGAGATCACGCTGGCGGGTCTGGGAAATTCAAAAAAATAATAATAAATAGAATGAAAGAATAAGCGCATAGAATGAAAGAATAATAAAAGGATGAAAAAATAAAAAAGGAGGAGAAGATGAGAAAATTTTTTAGCTGGTTAGCCCTCTGGCTCCTGGTGGTTTTCTTAGGCGCGGCCTCGCCACAGCAGACAGGTCAAGCGCAGGCCAAGCCTGAGGATTTTCTGAAGAATTTAGTCCTGGTGGAAAAGGTGGCGGAGGCTCCGGCGAAGATGAAGGTTGGTCTAGAAAGTATTACGGCTAAGGATTCGTTAACCTTGCTAAGCTATCTGGCTTCAGATTTTCTTGAAGGCCGGGAAACAGCGACTCGAGGGTTTCTGCTGGCGGCTGAATATGTGGCTTCCCTCTTTTCTCTGTGGAATATTCAGCCAGCCGGTGACCGTCAGGTCGCCGCAGCGGGCCGTTTTGGGGCCATGATGGGTGCTCAGCCAGCTGCAGCATCCCAGCGAAGCTATTTCCAGGAAGTTATCCTCAAAGAAATCACTGAAAGCTCCAGCCAGATCGTGGTGGAAACAAGAAAGGGCGATCTGGTTAAATCCAGAACCTTTACGGGTGGAGTCGATTATACCAGCACAAATATTTTCCCGGAAACAGTTTCCGGAACCGTGATTTTTGCTGGCTACGGCATAACGGAAAAAGAGATTGGCTATGATGATTTCAAAAATCTGGATGTTAAGGACAAAATTGTCCTTATCCTCTCTGAGGCTCCGGGTAAAGACAATCCCTATTCGCCTTTCCAGAAAAAGGAACTTAAAGAAAAGTATTTCCCGCCTGAAAGCCCAATGCCCATGATGCGAGCCCCGGCCGGCCGGTTCAATAAGATTGAGGCCATCTCGAAGCTCGGTCCAGCGGCTATTCTTCAGGTGGCCAACACTACCCCTGATATTGACATCATCAAGGGCTTTGTTCCGAGGCGCCGGGCATCTGATGACCGGCCCATTGATCCGCGGCCCAGAAGACGGATGATGCTTCCTGGTACCGGGCCAGCCATGCCCTTTGAGAGATCTCCTGTAATCAACATTACGCGGGAGATGGCCAATGCTATTTTAGAGGGGGCTGGAGTTACCATCGATGAACTTAAGGCCAGAATTGAAAAGACTTTTAAACCAGCTTCTCTGGCTCTACCCGGCACAAGAGTGACGATTAAATCAGAGGTCAAGGCTTCTCTGGTTCGCTGCTCCAATGTTCTCGGTTATATTGAAGGCTCTGATCCCAAACTCAAGGAAGAAGTGGTCATCATTGGTGGCCACCTGGACCATCTCGGAGCCTTTGATGGCTATGTCTTTAATGGGGCCGATGATAATGGTTCAGGCTCGGTGGGAGTACTCAATGTGGCCAGGGCCATGGCTTTGAATCCGGAAAAGCCCAAGCGGACTGTCGTTTTTGCTCTCTGGACAGGTGAGGAAAAGGGACTTCTTGGCTCCAGGTATTATGTCAGAAATCCAGCTTTTCCCTTAGAAAAAACTGTGGCCTATCTCAATCTGGATATGATCAGCCGGACTTTTGATGAGGCCAGCCTTACCCGCATGAGCCGCATGCTCAATCTGCCATCAGCCCAGGACCTTCTCAAAAAGATAAAACCGGAAAACTTTGTTCCTATCTCCTATGCAGCAGGTGGACTGGGTGAGGTTCTGCGTCAGGCCAATCAATATGTTGGCCTTGACCTTCTGCTTCGGGAATCAACGCAGGAAGGAAGAGGTATGGGCGGTAGCGACCACGCCTCCTTTGCCGCTGAAAAAATACCGTGGCTCTTCGCCAATACGGCCATGACCTCTGACTATCACCAGACAAGTGACAGCGTCGAAAAGGTCAGCGGTGATCTCATGGCCAAGATTTCAAAACTGATTTATATTACTGCATATCTTATTGCTGATAAGTAAATTTATCCTGAAAATAAATTATTGAAGATTGAAGCTCGAGAGCGAATCTTAAAAGGAGGTTCGCAAGCTCTGTGGCCCGCGGCGATTTCTTTTATCAAGAGGAAAATCCTGTCATAAAAATTATTTATTGATTTTTTGTTATGTTTCGGAAAAGATAGAAATCGTGGCTGCGATAATGGGTGAGACAAAGAAAAGGCTGGTTATAGTTCTGGCCATGCATGGGGTGCCTCCCCTTGATTTTCCCCGTCAGGAATTAAGGGAGTATTTCGAATTATCATTTAAGGCAGAATATAGTCCCTTCTCTCTTTCTGACTCTGAAATTGGACGTCTCACTGAACTTGAAAGAAAGATGAGACTCTGGCCCAGGGATAAAAAGAACGACCCCTTTTATTTCGGTTCACTGAGAATATCTCAGGCTCTTGAATCTCTCGCTGGATGTGAAGTTATTCTGGGTTTCAACGAATTCTGTGCGCCTTCCCTTGAAGAGGCTCTGGAAGAAGCCTGTCAGCGGAAGGCTGAAACTGTGCTGGTTTTAACTCCGATGCTGACTCCAGGAGGTGAACATGCGGCCCGGGAAATTCCTGAAGCTATAGAAAAGACGAAAGCTAATCATCCTGGAATCAGAATAATTTATGCCTGGCCCTTTGAGCCTGAGGAGATTGCCCGTTTTCTTCTGGCTAAAGCTGAGAGAAAATTGAGCGAGCTTGAAAGCGAGAGATAGGGGAAAGAGGCAGGAAAGAAGGGGTAGAAAAGAGAGGATTAAGTTATTAAATCCGGCTTAAACAGGAATTAGCTGAAAGAAAGAAGTAGATAATTCTCGGCAAAGCAGAAAATGGTGGAATTATGTTTGAAGGAGGTGAAGACCGGTCTCGAAAAATATAGTTTAAACTCAAAAAATAATTTAAAAAAAATATTAATTTAAAAAATAGAAGAAGAAAAATAAAAAATGCAAAAAGATAAAAAGAAAAAAATGGGTATCTGATGTGAGGTGTAACTTTTATCATAATTTTCAAAAAATATTCAGGAGTAAGAAATGAAAATAGTAATAATCATGGGGTCAAAGGGTGATCTTGATTGGTCAAAAAAGATTGCTGAGGCCTTAAAGGAATTTGGCCTTAGCTCAATTCTGCGTATTGCCTCGGCACATAAAGTTCCCTTGAAATGCCTGGAGATAATTAAGGAATATGAGAAGGAAGGGGTAATTTTTATCACGGTAGCGGGTCGGAGTAACGCCCTGAGTGGCTTTGTCGATGCTCAGACAGTCTGGCCCGTGATTGCCTGTCCGCCTTATAGCGAGAAATTCAGTGGCCTGGACATTTTTTCTTCTTTGAGAATGCCCTCAGGAGTAGCTCCTCTCGTTGTCCTTGAGCCGGAAAATGCGGCCCTGGCCGCAGCCAAAATAGCTGCTCTTGTCTATCCGGAGGTGAGAGAGCGGGTGGAGAAATTCCAGGAAAGGATGCGCCAGAAACTAGAGGAAGACGACTCCTCTCTCCCCAAATAGTTACACCAACATTTTTGAGCAGACAGACAGAAAAGGAACAATAAGATTTCAGCTAGAAGGCAAAAAAGACAAAGAACAAAGCGTCTTTTTCAGTGATACAAAAAGAAGAAATAAATAGCTAGTTTGCCCTGAGCATTTCTGGCTAATCACGGATCACAAAATTATGACGCAAAGGCCTTTCGAAAATATAGGCAGAATAAATAAAAGGAGCAATTGACTTTCTCTTCTCAATCCGGTAAGATTTAAGCCTGTCGAAGTCATCAGGATGGTAGCAAAAAGACTGAATTTTTTATCCCGCCTGTAAATAATTCTTTCAGGATAAAACATATTGAGAAAATGTTATAAAAAAGAATAGTAATAAAAATAAGTTATAATCCAATCAGGATTCAAGTAAAAAAGTATTAAAAGAATTTACAGCATCAAAAGATAAAATAAAGTAAATGGGGTATGGAGAATAAAGAGGAGGGGCGAATATAGGAAGGATGAGGAAGAAAGAGAAAGACGAGAAGAATAGAAATAAAGAGGAAGAGGAGAGAAAAAAGAAATAAGATAAATCTATTGAGAGATCATAAAAATATAAAAAAATTTTCATAAAAGTAATCAAAGAAAAAGATGAAAAAGATTGAATGAGGAAATAAGAGGAAATAAAAGGACAAAGCTCAAAACATAATAAGAATCGTGAGACATAAGAAGTAGAGAAAGATGGTTCCATAAAGGTCATAAAAATGTTAAGGGCAAGAAAAGAGCAGGTTGTTAACGCATCAAAGTATTCCTATAAAAAATATCTATTCAGTGTTATTTTTCTTTTAATTTTTTTAATCGGCCGACCGGTTGAATTTGGCCAGGAAAAAAGCTTTTTCCATGGCTACGCCCTCCAGAAGCCAGTCATCCGGGTGGCCATAGGTCGGCGCCAGAACGAGGCTGTGATTCGGGCCTCGTCAGGTATGAAGGTTTATGAAGTAAGCGATCGCTATCAACTGGTTTCGGCTGAAAGCCATGAAATTCTTTTCAGGGGAAGCAAAATCCAGCTGTCTGAGAAATTTCTGGTTCAGGTTGGCCAGGCTGAAAGTCGCCGCGAAGCCGAGAAACTGGCTAAGAAGCTGAACACCAGGATTGGCGGTCGGCTCATCATAGCCGAGGAAATTGACCGGTATCGGGGCCGCCGCCTTTATGCTCTTCGCTATGGTGATTTTCTGACGCGAGGGGAGGCTCTGGCCTTTATAAAAAAATTAAATGAGGCCGGTATCAGCGAGGCCTGGATCTGGCGAGAAGAGGTGGCCCGGCTGGAAAAGAATGCTTTCTGGGCCCTCATTGATAATCAGCTCCTTCAGTTTAAAGACAAAACCACCCTTTATCTCATCCCGGCCAATCAGGGGAGTTTTTTAAGCTACAATGGGACAGCCTACCGTGGTATGTTCATCGTCCAGATGACGAGTTCTGGCCTGCAGATCATCAATGTTCTTAATCTGGAGGATTATTTGAAGGGTGTGGTGCCAGCGGAGCTCTCTCCCGGCCGTTTTGATAAGCTCGAGGCCCTCAAGGCCCAGGCAGTCGCGGCTCGAACCTATGCTTTCCGTAACCTGGGTTTAATGGCCTCTGAAGGCTTTGACCTTCTGGCCACACCTGAACATCAGGCCTATGGAGGTCTGAGTGCTGAGCATCCCCTGAGCAATCAGGCTGTCGAAGAAACAAGAGGAGAAGGCCTATTTTATCGAGGCAAGCCCATCGAAGCCCTGTACACCTCCACCTGCGGCGGCATGACAGAAGATGGCCGCGCCATGTTCGGCTCTGATCTTGCTTATCTTAGGGCAACCCCATGTGTTGAGGAAAAAATGACCGAGTACGAGCTGAAGACAGCCCAGCCAGCCCGTCACTTCCTTCTAGGAACAAGAGATATTTCCCAGGAAATAACCCTGCTCGCCTCCCTGGGGATAATAAATCCCGTGAATTTTTCTGATTCGCCGTCCATCTATTTAAATGACCATCTGAGGTCTGGCGAAATTGAAAACTGGATGAAAGCCTTAATAGATTTCTTGAAAATCAGACCACATCCAGTTAGTCCACCCACCGAGCCCATAATTCCAGCCACCTTCGCCCGCTACGTCATCGATTGTCTTGACTGGACAGAGAGAATGCAGCATCTTCTCCTCCAGAGTGAAGTTAATTTTCTGCTTAGAGATTTTCCTTCAGATCAGGAGAAGGATCGCCGGCCTGTAGCCTATTTAATCCGGGAAGGTTATTTTTCCCTGCCGTCAGATAAGAGCCATCTTTCAAATCCCATCAGCCGGGCCGAAGCCTTGCTTACCATAGCTCGAATCATTCAGAAAGAGAAGAATCCCTTAAAGAAAGCCCGCTTCAAGAAATTCGACGGAAACAATCTTGAACTTGAAGTTAATGGCGAAACGCAAGCCTTCAGGTTTTCACCTCAGGCCTTCCTCTTTCGCTCCCTTGATGGCGAGGTTTTTCCAGCTGCCTCCCTCCTTTTTCTGGGCGGGGAAGAGGTAACGTTTATGGAAAAAGACCATCAGATTGTCTGGCTGCGGGCTGAGCCTCAATCCCTAACCAATGTTCTTGATCGTAACTCGCCCTTTTCAAGCTGGCAGGTTCGCTGGAGCCGGGAGGAGCTTTCCCGTCGTCTCAATGAATCCTTTCCCATGGGCGAACTCAAAGATTTAAGGATACTGAAGCGGGGCGAATCTCACAGGGTAATTGAGCTCGAAATAATTGGCGAATCTGGCCGGGCGGTTGTCCGGGGGCTTCGAGTGCGCTGGCTTCTTGGTCTTCGAGATACCCTTTTTACGATTGATCGAGAACTGGATGCAGAAGGCAACATCAGTCATTTTATTTTTACAGGTCGGGGCTGGGGCCATGGGGTTGGTCTCTGTCAGGTCGGAGCTTATGGCCTCGCCTTGAGAGGTGCAACTTATCGTCAGATCTTGATCAAATATTATCCCGGTACTAAAATAGGCAGGCTCTATTAGTTTTCTCCGGAAAGGAGAGGCCGTGTCAATGGAAAAATTAAAAGAAGAATTGAGGCAATTACTCCGGGAAAAGTCTCTCATCACCGGAGTGGAGCGAGTTCTGACTTCTGGCCGTACGAGCAATTATTATATTGATGCCAAAATGACCACCCTTGATCCTAAAGGAGCCCGTCTGGTTGCCAGCCTTATTCTGGAAGTTCTCCGTCCCTATGAGATTGACGCCATTGGTGGCTTTACCCTGGGCGCGGATCCCATTGTGGCGGCCGTGGCCGCTTTAAGTGCTGATACTGACCGGCCCCTGCCGGCCTTCATTGTCCGCAAGGAGCCAAAAAAACATGGCGAACGTAAAATGATTGAAGGACCCTTCAAGCGAGGCTGGCGGGTGTGTATTGTTGATGATGTGGTCACCACTGGTGGCTCAACCCTTAAGGCCTGCCAGGCCGTCGAAGAGGAGGGAGGCATTGTCGTTTTGACCTTAGCCATTGTGGATCGTCAGGAGGGAGGTCGCGAGAATCTGGAGGCAAAAGGCTATACCTTTGTTTCTCTGCTGACACGTGATGATTTGTTCCGGGACTGAGGGATCAAGCCGGATTTGAGGCCAGATTAATTTGATTTGATTTTCTGGAGGGACTGAATTCATGAGGGGAGAAAAGAAAGGAGAGGCTGATCTGGTCGCCAGGAAAAAGGGAGATTCACTTCAGGAAGGGCGGAGTAACCAGAGGGAGATAAGTCCGGGGAATTTAAATAAATTTCGTGCCTCGGGCCAGACTTTTTATCGGCGGATTGAAAATAAAAATCGATTAGAAAGAAATAATCGGTCCTTTGTTCTGGCCTGTCTTTTTTTAATAAGCCTCCTTTCTTTTATTTCTTTTCCTGCCTGTACCCGGCCAAAACCAGCTGCCCAGGAAACGGAAGAGAGCCTGGCTTTAGCTTCAAACGAAATTGCTATCAGGAATGTGGTTAAAGAAGAGGTTCGTTATTATATTCGCGAAATTTACACCAGTTCGGAATGGCAGGAAAAGGTAATTCCTGTTGGCGCGGTCCACAAATATCGTGCTTCTGCCGGTCTGGAGATTCAATTTCAGAGTGCCTCCGGAGAAAAGGATTATCAGCTTGATCCCGGTCGAGCCTATGCTTTCCGCTACGATGAAAAGGGCGAGCTTGAGCTGTTCGAGGGTTCCCACGGAAGAGAGGATGCCGTCGATCTGGCGCCCTTTGTCCCCACTCCCATGGTGGTAGTGGAAAAGATGCTGGAAATGGCGGGTGTGACCAGGAATGATATTCTTTATGATTTAGGTTGCGGCGACGGCCGGATTGTTGTTACCGCAGCCCGGAAATATGGGGCTAGGGGAGTGGGTATTGACCTTGATCCGCGGCGCATCGCTGAAAGCCAGGAAAGGGCCAGAAGAGAGGGAGTAACCAGCCTGGTTCGCTTTTTCCAGCAGGATGTTATGAAGGCCGATTTTTCTGAGGCCACGGTGGTGACGCTCTATCTTTTGCCTGAATCCAATGAGCTGCTCAGACCTCTCCTTGAAAAGCAATTGAAGCCTGGAACTAGGGTTGTTTCCCATAATTACGAAATTCCTGGCTGGGAAGAGAAGCAGGCTGGCTATGAAGTGGTTACGACTGAGGACGGCACCCAGCACACGATTTATCTTTATCGCCGCTGATAGCCGCATTAAATTGACCAGAACAGAAGAATTGATCAGAAGAAAAGATCGGTAATTTCAAAAGAAAATCTCCTGCTTGCCGGAGAAAGTATTTCTTCATCTAGAAGAGTGAGGCTATTGTCCAGAATAATTCGACTGTATGAAAGCGCTATGTCAGTCCTCTTTTTATTTTTGATTTATTCAATTTGATCTAGTGGAATGAGGCTGGTGGACAAAATAATTTTTCCTTTAGAGGCATGAGGTTATTTTAAAGAATAGTTCGCCTGTATTAAGCCTGTATTAAGAGGCTGCTCCATCGCCTCATTTTTTTATTTTCGATTTATTCAATTTGATCAAGGGGAGTGAGGCTGTTGTACAAAATAATTCTCATTTTAATTTAGAAGGGTAAGCCATCGGTAAATTTTGCTGTTGTGAAAAATAGTCCGCAATTTGATTTAGAGGAATGAGCCCTGGTAAATTCTCCTTTAAGATTTAAATATTTAAGAAAGGGGGTTTTCCTTTACGCCGGCTCAAAGAAATTATAAGGCAATTTTGGAAAATTTCAGACAGAATGTTTACTGGAGAATGATTTGATAGAGGTGAGGTTAGAGTTGTTGCCAGTCAAGCTGTAAATGAAAGGGAAGAGAAAAATAAATGCATCTTTTAGGATTACTGGCCATTATACTATCTTTTATTTAATATTTAATCGGTAAAAATATTCAATTTAATTTTTAAGCTTAGAATTCATTTTAAATTTCAGTTTGGTTCCCCAATCTAAAATTTAATTCTCGAATTTCAGGAAGGCTCCTTAGAGCCCGTACATTTCAATTATCTCTTCCCTGCTTTTACCCAGGATGTTATATTTTTTGCCCACTTTGATGAAGGCTTCAAGGCCTCGATCCAGATGCTCCTTTTCATGGGCCGCTGAAATCTGAGTTCGGATTCGGGCCTGACCCTTGGGTACAACCGGGAAGAAGAAGCCAACAGCGTAAATTCCTTCCTCGAAAAGGTCGCGGGAGAAATCCTGGGCCAGCCTGGCGTTATAGAGCATGATTGGTACGATGGCCGTGTCGCTTTCTTTCAGGATAAAACCAGCTTCCTTTAAGCCTTTCTTCCAGTAGGCGGTATTGGCCAGAAGTTTCTCGCGGCGATCAGCTGTCTGGGAGAGAAGTTCAATTACCTTGATGGTGGTAGCGACAATGACCGGCGAAAGGCTATTGGAGAAAAGATAGGGTCTGGCTTTCTGACGGCAGAGCTCGACAATTTCTTTTCGGCCGGAAACACAGCCACCCGAAGCTCCGCCTAAGGCCTTGCCAAAGGTGGTGGTGATGACATCGATTTTGCCCATAACACCATATAGTTCATGGGTACCACGGCCGGTTGGCCCGAGATAGCCAGTAGCATGGGAGTCATCAATGAAGACCATGGCATCATATTTTTCGGCCAGGCGGACAATTTCGTCGAGCGGGGCGGTGTCGCCATCCATGGAGAAGACCCCATCGGTAATAATCATGCGGATTCTTTTGTCCTGATGTTCCCTGAGTTTTTCCTCAAGGTGCTCCATATTGGCGTGCTTGTACGTATCTTGCTGTGCTTTACAGAGGCGCATGCCGTCGATAATGGAAGCATGGACGAGGCGGTCAGCAATCATAACATCCTGTTCATTGAGGATGGCCTCAAAAACGCCGGCATTGGCGTCCATGCAGGAGGAAAAGAGGATGGTATCTTCGGTTCCCAGGAATTCGCTCACCCGGCGCTCAAGCTCGCGGTGGATGTCCTGGGTGCCGCAGATGAAACGAACCGAGCTCAGGCCGAAACCCCAGCGGTCCAGGGCCTCATGGGCTGCCTTGATGACTTCAGAATGGCTCGAAAGACCAAGGTAATTGTTAGCGCAGAAATTGATAACCTGGCGCGGCGATGAGCCAGCAGGAAATTCCACCACAATGTCTGCTGCCTGGGGGGAATGAATATATCTTTCCTCTTTATAGAGGCCAGCCGCCCGTAGCAAAGCCAGCTCTTCCTGATAGGCCTTCTTTATAGCCTCGTTATAAGCCATAAAAGAACCTCCTTAAAACTAACTCCTGGAAAGTCATTATAACCAATAGATTAATTTAAATTAAACTAATTGGCCATCATGAAAGCGCGAGCCGTGGCTTCACCTTCCCTCCTGGATGGCCCGGACAAGCTCACAGATTTTATTGACCGTATCAAAAGCCTGGGGGGTAGCCCGATCATCAGGAATAATAATGTTATATTTTTTTTCCAGGAAACGTTTAAGGGAGACCATGGAGAAGGAATCGACAATACCGCTAGAAATCAGAGGGGTGTCCGGCGTTATCTCCTGATCCTCCTCCAGATACTCCCGCTTGACATAATCAAGAATGGTCTTTTGCATCTCATCCATTGCCATCCCTCCTCAAAAAATGTGACACAAACATTTTTCTCCCTATAATTTTAGCCCATAAAAAATGGTGACACAAACATTTTTTACTCCAAAAATGGCAAAGTGGTGACAAAAACTTCTTTGACCCGATTCAAGTAAAAGTGGGCACTCCAAGCAAAAATGCAGATAAAAAATAACACAAATATTTTTTATTTGCTCGATTCAGTAGAGGAATAATGTTGGCTCCAACAAAAAAATGAGGGCATTAAAAATGGTGACATAAACTTTTTTTATTTGCTCGAATCAAAAATACATAAATAATGTGGACCCAAACATATTCTTATTTGCTCGATTCAAGAGAAAAAAATTTGCTTTGTTATATCTTAATTTGCCTTTTTCTTCAGATATTTTGATAAAGGAGATTTCGCTCAGATTCAGTACTTCCAGGCTATCTAATTCTGATTATTTGATATTTTTTCAATCAATTTTTTCAATAGATCGTTCGGGTGTTTATTCAGAGGGGAAAAATGTTTGTGTCCCCATTTCGGCTTCGAGGATGACAACAGCGATGGCCAGCTCTTTAAGGTGGGTCAGGGAAAGGTGGATACCTTTAATTCCTCTCTGCTGGGCCAGCTCGAGGGCTCGACCTCGAAGCTTGATTCCGGGCCTTCCCAGGTCATCATTAAAGACCTCTATTTCCTGCCAGCTCAGGCCAAGCTGTTTGCCTGTGCCCAGAGCCTTCATAAAGGCCTCTTTGGCTGCAAAGCGGGCAGCATAGTGTTGGGCTCTATTCTTTTTCCGCTCGCAATAGGCTATTTCGGCCGGGGTAAAAACTCTGAGGGCAAAAGTTTCAGATCTGGTCGAAAGGAGCCGCTCAATCCTACGGGTTTCTATGGCATCCAGGCCAACACCAAAGATCCTGGTCATTTTCGTGACACAAACATTTTTTTTAAATTTGTTTTTTATTCAACCCCGATACCAGAAAGAAACTGATACCAGGGGGAAGGTAAATAATATTCAACCTTACGGTTAAATCTGGCGATTCATGGCGACTCATGAAGTCAGCCTCTCGGTTCATTAAAAAAGCTTAACTAACTTTATTTTGAGGTTCAAATTTTCTAATCCTTCCCTTCTGGCTGAGAATTCAAAAACCGTCAGGCCAATAAAGATGAATAAAAAATCGCAAATCTTTGAAAATTCATTTATTTTGACCATCATAAAATTTCCAGGTCGATCGAAAATCTCGCCTCAGAGTGTCCTTTTTCAGAATAGCCCTGAGGATTTCTACCGGAATATTATTTTCCATTAAAATGGCATCATGGAATTCTCGATAGGTCATCTGACCTGTTTTAACTAATTCCTTTTCCAGAGCCCTGAATTGAAGAGCACCGATAAGATAGGCCAGTTGATAGAGAGCACCATATTCGCCTTCAAAAGACCTTCTGACCTCAGCCTCGGCGTTGGCTTTTTCATGGCCAACCTGGTTGATGAGAAAATCGACACATTCCCTGGAACTCCATTTTCCCAGGTGAAAATTCAAGGAAAATATTACCCGGGCGCACCGATGCATTCTCCAGAAAAGCATGCCCATTCTGTTTTCGGGCGTCCGGGGGAAATCAAGATCCCAGAGGAGCATCTCCCAGTAAAGGGCCCAGCCTTCTGTCCAGAAGGGGGTTCTGAATATTCGGCGGTAGGGCTTGAATCTGGCATTCATAAATCCCTGGAGATGATGACCGGGAATAAGCTCATGATGAACTGTGGCGCGGGCAAAATGAATATTGTTCCCTCTCATACTCATTAGTTTGGCTTCGTGGGACATGGTGTCTGTAGGAAATGACACCCTTATCACTTCACCTCCCGTAAAGAAAGGATTAACCAGTTGCTGTTCAGGGGTCATCATTTCCATTCGCCAGATTTCCTTGGCCAAAGATGGTATGGTAATCAGATTTTTCTTTTCAAGAAATTCGATGGCTTCAAAAGCTAGTTCTTTGACCAGCATTGCTTGCCGCCCAGGCTCGACATGCTCTCCCTTTACTTTTTCCAGGGCTCTTTTCCAGTCGGGGCCAAACCCCATCTCCTGGGAAGCCTGAATCATCTCTCTCTCACACCAGGCCATCTCCTTTCTGGCTATTTCAATAAGCTCTTCGGGAGTATAGGGTATCATTTCAAAAGAGAGTTCTTTTATTAGAGCCTCGCGACCGATAGGTTCACCCAATATTTCTTCCTTTTTTAGGCCGATAATTTTATCTCGGAGAAAAGTTGAATAGTTTTCAAGGGCAGTGGTGACTTCTAGATATGGTTTTTCCACCCACCACATGAAAAGGGGATCGTAACCATGATAAAATTCATACCATTTTTTGAGGATATCTTTTAAAGAATCAACAACTCTGGCTGCTCTGAGAGCCATGAATTTTTCTGGTCTTTTTGTCTCCAGTTGATTTTTTAAATTTTCGAGATTAACAGATATCCGGCTGAAAAGTTCAGCCACGGCGGGCGGTTCTATCTTTTCAATTTTCTTTCTTGATTCTTCCAGCTTTATTATTTCCCCGGCAAAAGGAATTAAGGCCTCAATTTCCCTGAAACTTTTTTGCTGGAGTTGTAATTTATATTGCTGATATTTAAGATAGTTTGCAAAAAGAATGTAATCAACCTTGCCTTCAGGGCTGAGGCCGTCAAAGTTGATTTTATTGATTCTTGTCAGCCAATCTTCATAAAAAGCGGTGAATCTTTTTATTCTGCTTTCAGCAAAGGGGAAACTATGATACCTATTTAAAGCTTCAAGGTCTGCGGTGAAAAGCTGGATGTAGGGACGCATTTCGCTTTTAGATTGATCAAGGGGAAGGGATGACTCCAGGGAAAAGCCAGAGGCCTGCAAGAAAATCAATATTGATAAAATAATTAGCCTGAATCTTTTCATCCTCGCCTCCCTTTTGGTGAAGATTATAAGGCGCAAATTTACGGCATATGAACTGATTTTAAATTTTTTCTCTTTTTGATTTTCTAAAAATCAGCGGAAGAAATTTTGGTTCTTTTCATCAAGGGCTTTTAACGATTTTGGTTCTGGCGATTCTGGTTCTTAATCCGGTCATTTCTTACTGACTGGTTATCTTCGGGAATCAAAAAATTAAGGCTAACATTAATCGGACTCTCATGACCGGCGACACTTCTGGCGGTGACGGTATAAACATAGAGGTTAACTCCACCCACATTTGAATCCCGAAAGAAAAAAGTCTGGCTGTTAACTTCGCCAATAAAGCGATAAGCACTGTCAGCTTCACCAGCTTTCTTTCGATATATGCGATAAGAAGCCAGAGGGATCTTGGTAATGGCCACTACCCGGTCATTTTCGGGGTTACTCTCCCAGCGGATATCAGTAACATATCTGGTTAGAAAAAGTCCCTCGTCAAGATGAGTTTCCCACCGAATATTTAAAGGTTGATAGAGCCGGAAAACTTCAAGGCTTCTGGTGGCTACCGATGAGGCTCCCAGGTTGTCATAAACTGTAAGTTTAATCGTAAATAATCCCCAGATAGAATAGCGATGCTCTACAATTTTCCCTTCTGCTCCTGCGCCATCGCCAAAGCTCCATTCATACTTAACAATATAGCCATCGGGGTCATAGGAAGCTGAAGCATCAAAGCTCACCGTCAGAGGGAAAAGACCAGTTGTCGGTGAAAAGGTAAAATCGGCTACTGGTAGTTCGTTCTTTTTAAAAACCTCAACAATTTTAATAATAAAACCTGTCTTGCCTTTGTTATCAGTAACAGTCAGTCGAACAGAATAAATACCAGGATTATAATAGGTATGGGAGACAACCACGCCGCTTCCAAACTGGCCATCGCCGAAATCCCAGTCATACCTGACAATAGTACCATCAGGATCGTAGGAAAGAGAGCCATCAAAAGTTACCGTGAGCGGGGACTCTCCTTTTTGGGGATAATAGGTGAAGTTGGCCACAGGAGCTTTATTGTCAGGAGGAATTTGCCCTGTGGAAGAAACATATATTTCTCCTCTTGAGTCCCAGACAAAATAAATTAGACTTTCGTCCGTAGTTACAGCCAGATCACTGTAAGTAGCTCCGATCGAGCCCGAAACAAATTTTTCTCCAGTCCAGCTTCCATCACGCCTGATGTTATAGAACACACCTATGCCGTCTCCCCAGCCTCCCGCCTGCCAGCAGACATAAAGATTCCCCCCGGCCTCAACAATAAAGGGATAATGAATGTTATCTATTGATGATATGGGCACAGATCGTTCAAATCCCGCCAGCGTTCCAGTTACATAATAGACCTGACGGGTCGCGGTATAAAGTTCAGGCGTACAGACAATGTGAGCCCGGTCAAGATAATCAAGGGCAATAGCTCCGTGCTGCTGGTCATTATCCGAAGGAGCCACCACCTTGGAGGTAGTCCAGCTGGCGCCTCTCGTCCGAGCTCGTTGCGAATAAGCAATCTGATACCAGGCCCCACCAGGTTCCCTCTGCATCCAGCAGGCCGCCACCAGATTCCGCCCAACGGCAATATCAGGAAATTTAGACCTGGTTTGTCCCGGGCTGATCGCCTGAGTCCCTTCCCAGACACCTCCAACCTGCGCTTTTGCCCAGATAGTTCCATCATCAGTCCACCAGACAATATGTATATCGCCTTCTGGACTTACGGCAAGGCGAGGCGAATCATAATACCAACCACCAGAATTCACCAGAATCTCTGATCCCCAGACCCCGTCCTTTATCCTTAATTTGACTCTATTCCTCTCAACCCAGGCCACATAAACTCTTTTTGATGCATCTACCGCAACATCCGTAGTCCAGAAGGAGGGAGCATAAACTTCCCCTGACTGGCTAAGGTTAAAGGGCGGTGACCAATTTCTGGTCGCAGCATCATAGTAGCTGTAGAAAACATCCCCGTTATTGGAGGAATACAATTCAAGCCAGACTACATGAACATTGCCTGCGTTATCGACGGCTATCCGTGGTCCCCAGGACTCCCATTGCGGCGAGCGAGAGACGTTAGTTTGAGCTTGCCCCCCATTTATGGCTAATAAAGCCAGGGCCAGAAAAACCAAAAGGCGCTCAGCGCTTTTCATCCTGCTTAAGGGCAAAAACTAAAGCCTCAAAAAATGACCATAGGGCTTTCTTTATTTAAAGTCGAAAAAGTTGTGATTGCCCAGATAATTTTCTGATTGCCCGGAAAAGTATACTGAACTGAAGTGGTGGTTTTGCTGACGATGGCAAATAATTTGAACTCGCCAGTTCCTTCTTTTTTATAAATTCGATATTCTTTAACAAAAGCATCTGCGTTTTTCGGATTTGGCGACCAGCTCAGGGAATAGGTTACCGTCGGTTCTTTTCTTAATCCGCTCGTCGTAATTTTTGCCGAAGGATTAAGAGGGGGATAAACAACGTGATAGGCTTCAACTTTCTTCGACGTAATACCTATTTTACCTTTATCGTCGGTAACGACAAGGCGGACGGAAAATACGCCCTCTTTATCGTAAGTATGAGTAACAACTTTTCCACTGCCAGTACTGCCATCACCAAAATCCCAGTCATAGCTGACAATGGTTCCATCAGGGTCGTAAGATGAAGAAGCATCAAAGGTTACAGTTAGAGGGATCTCTCCCTTTTCAGGAGATAAAGTGAAATTGGCTACCGGGGGTCTGTTCGTAATGGGCAGACTCAGGGAGGTGACAAATATTTCCCGGCCGGCATCCCAGGTAATATACAGTTTACTTTCATCCTGAGTTATGGCCAGATCACTGTAGGTGGCTCCGCTGGAACCTGGAACAGATTTTTCTCCTATCCAGTTACCATCTCGGTTGATGTTATAAAGTACACCCACGCCATCTCCCCAGGCTCCTAACTGCCAGCAGACATAGAGATTCCCTCCGGCTTCAACAATAAAGGGATAATGGATGTTATCTATGGATGATATGGGCACAGAACGCTCAAAACCGGATAGTGTCCCTGTCACATAATATACCTGACGCGTTGCCGTATAAATTTCAGGCGTGCAAACTATATGGGCTCTATCAAGATAATCAAGAGCAATAGCTCCGTGCTGCTGATCATTGCCTGCCGGCGCCACTATTTTTGAGGTTGTCCAGCTGGCACCTTTCGTGTTAGCTCGCTGAGAGTAAACAATCTGATACCAGGCCTCCCCTGGTCCTCTCTCCATCCAGCAGGCCGCTACCAGATTCCGGCCAACGGCAATATCAGGAAACTTACACCTGGATTGGCCGGGACTTATCGCCAGTGTTTCCTGCCAGACACCCCCAACCCGGGATCTGCCCCAGATAATCCCTTCATCAGTCCACCAGACAATATGTATATCGCCTTCTGCACTTACCCCTATGCGAGGCGAATCATAGGGCCAGCCGCCAGAATTCACCAGAATTTCTGAGCCCCAAACCCCGTCCTTTATCCGTAGTTTAGCTCTGTTTCTTTCGACCCAGGCCACATAAACTCTGTTGGCAGCATCCACCGCAATATCGGTAGCCCAGAAGGAATAACAATAAACCTCACCGGACTGGCTAATGTTAAAAGGGGGCGACCAGTTTTTCGTCGCAGCGTCATAATAGCTGTAGAAAACGTCTCCGCTGGTGGAGGAATATAATTCAAGCCAGACCACATGAACATTGCCCGCAGTATCAAGGGCTATTCGTGGGCCCCATGATTCCCATTGAGGGGAACGGGAAACATTGACTGCTTCCTGGGCCCATAAGGATGCAGTCAGGTAGATAATAAAGGAAGACAAAAAGAAAACTCGACACTTTTTACCAAACACGGATTTCCTCCTTAACAGATAGAGTGGGAATATCATTTTTTTCGGCGCCTCGATCATGGCCAGGGAAAAAGTTTCCCTTATTCAGGTATAAATCAATTAAAAAAATAGACAGATATCGAAATTTTCTCTTCCAGTTATTCTTAAATAAGCTTAAATAGTTCTTAATTTGTTCGAAGGAAGGGGGATAGAAAACAACAGGACTTAGCGCCAAAAGAAGCTCCTTTCCGAGCGCCTGAGATTCATTTTATCCTTCTAACAAACCGGTTATCTTATTCTTAATTGTCAGAAAAATTAATCTGAGCATCCTTTTATTTTTGGCACTTAAATATACTATAGAATAAACAACAAGTAAAGAAAAAAGCACAAAATGATTCGGCCCTCAATTTATTAACTCTTTGTTAGCCTCTAATAATATTAAACTAATCTGGCGGGAAGACTCAAGAGTCAGGTAAAAGCAGATTTGAGTCAAGCTTGAAGGTATTCTCAGGATGTCAACACTTTCCTGGCGGCCATATCGCAGGTGGATAACAGGAACTAATAACAGGAAAAGTTAAAAAATGTTTGTATCCCGATTTTTGTGAGGTATAATTAGAGCTATGATTAAGGATGGCGCTTATTTTCATGAGCCCTTTACTGAGGATTTGGTCCGTCTTTTCTTTATGGACAAAATTATCTATGAAGGCAAAACCAAATATCAGCAAATTCATATTTTTGCCAGCAAGGTTTTTGGCAAAATGCTCTTTCTTGACAAGAAAATTCAGTCAGCCCAGGTCGATGAGTATATCTTTCATGAGTGCCTGGTCCATCCGGCCATGCTCCTTCATCCTGAACCCCGTAAGGTTTTGATCCTGGGCGGTGGGGAAGGGGCAACCCTCCGCGAAGCCTTAAGACACCCCACGGTTAAAAAAGCTGTCATGGTAGATATTGACCGTGAGCTTGTCGATCTCTGCCAGCAGTATCTTCCAGAATGGTCGAAAGGCGCCTTTGATGATTCCCGAGCCCGCCTTTACTTCCAGGATGCCCGCCGTTTTGTCGAGAAAGCCAGGGAGCACTTTGATGTTGTTATCTCTGACCTGACCGAGCCTCTGGAGGGCGGACCTTCAGTTTATCTTTTTACCCGTGAATTTTTCTCCCGGATAGCTGACATTATGACTGAAGAGGGCATCTTTGTCCTTCAGGCTGGCAGTGCCGACCCCTTTTATCACTGCTTTCTTGCTTCCTGCGCCCGCACCCTGAAAGAGGTTTTCCCCATAGTCCGGCCTTACTGGACTTTTATCTTTTCCTTCAGTCTGCCCTGGGGTTATGTTCTGGCGTCTAAAAAATTCGATCCTCTGGGTCTCACCGCCAGGGAAATAAGCGAGCGCTTTCGCAAGCGGCAACTCGACCGGCTGGGCTACCTTTATCCCCAGTTTTATGCCTCAATTTTTATTCTCCCCCGATACTTGCTCGCTGGTCTGAAGAAAGGCGAACTTCTCACCGACGAAAAACCTTTTATCTGGAAAGCATGAGTTCACCTCGCTCTCGCTCCCGAGCTGACAGAGCTCAGAAAAATCTTATCTGGGAGGAACAGACCCCCTCGAGTGGTCTCTACTTCCGGGTCAAAAGGTGGCTCCATCGAGAGCGCTCTCCTTTTCAGCTAATTGAGGTCATCGAAAATGAGACCTATGGCCGGGTGTTGCTGCTTGATGGCCTGGTTCAGACAACCGAGGCTGATGAATTTTTCTATCACGAAATGCTCGTCCAGCCTGCCCTCCATTGCCATCCAGAGCCGGAAAAGGTGCTGATAATAGGGGGAGGCGATGGTGGAGCTTTGCGAGAAGTCCTCAAGCATCCAGTAAAGAAGGTCATTATGGTGGACATTGATGAGCGAGTAGTTGAAGTCGCCCGGAAATTTTTTCCCTGGCTTGAGCCTTGCCTTAAAGATAGCCGGGTCGAAATTCTTTTTGCCGATGGCCATGATTATATTGCTAAGACGAGGGATAAATTCGACATTATCCTCGTTGATTCCTCGGATCCTGTAGGTCCTTCAGAGGTTCTGCACCGGCAGGAATTTTTTCTTAAATTAAAAAGCATCATGAGGCCCAGAGGAATTATCGCCGCTCAGAGTGGCTCAGCCTTTTTCCATCGCCAGTCAATCCAGGAAAAGCGCCGTTTTCTTGAAGCCATGTTTCGTTATGCCCATTTTTATCTTGGTCCTGTACCAACTTATCCCGCAGGGCTGTGGTGCTATGTCTTTCTTTCTGACCGGATAAATCCTTGGCGTGGCCCTATCAGAAAAATAGTTCCTGGTCTGAAATATTACAGCCAGGCCATCCACCGGGCCAGCTTTGTCCTTCCCCCCTTCCTCCAAAAATAGGAAGATGATTTCTGTCTTTAGGTTATTTATATACCCCAATTATTTATGTTTTTCGGTTGCTTGAGGTTCGCGATTATTTACAGATTATTCAAAGAAAATGCTTCTTTTTCCATTATTCAGCACTTCTATTTATTACCGAGTGTATAAAAGATCTTTATGTCTCCAATTTTTATGGTTGTCTCAGGTGTGCCAGTCATCTGGCAGATTATTTCGAAAAATGTTTATGTCCCTATTACTTGAGGGAGAGGATGCGGTTGAGTAATTTTTTATCCCTGGGGAACTGGTCAACACCTGGTAGACGCCTTAAAAGCTCAGCCCATCTGGGGTCAGCTGCAAAAACTTTTTTGAAAAGAGGGAGGCTCCGCTCAACTTCGCCAGTTGAAGCCATGGTGACGGCTGGCCAGAAAATCATTTCCAGATTATCGGGAACCATCTCCATGGCCCGGCTATATTCAGCCAGAGCTTCCTTGATTTTATTTTCCGTGAGAAGCTCATCGCCTCTATTCATGTGCTGATAGGCCTTGGCGAGCTGAATTAAGCGCCTTAATTCTTTTAATGGCTCCGGACTATCCTCAACCCTCAAATCATAGACTTTGTCCTTCCAGCTCACGCCGCTTCCCCTGGTTTTAACAATCAGAATGGCGGCTGATTGCTTACCCCTGATATCACCGCCTTCAGCTTCGGCCGCTTCCAGAGCCGCCATCAGCCGATCAACCAGCTCACCCTTAGTTTTAATATAGGCCTCGGCCATAGCTTTCCAGACCGTATTTTTCAGCATCATATTGGCCTGACAGGAAAAGCCCTCACCTGTAATATGGCCAGCCTCAGGAATACATTTTTTGCCGGTATGAACCGCCACTCGGCCCCGGGCATCAACCATGGCTACCTGTCTGACAGAAGTGTTGGGATCAACATGAAGCAAGGCCTCGAGGGCTTCAGCGGCACTTTTGCCAGCCCGCATGAGCTCAAGTCCCAGAGGCCCATAGGAAATTTCCACGAAAGACTGGGTGGCCACAGCCCCGACTCCGGCCTCGGCCCAGGAAACAATTGAGCCTACGGAAAACCAGTGTGATTGAACAGCTACGCCCATTTCACCCCTTTCTTTATCTATGGCCACGATAGAATAGGTATGGGCGGGCCGAACATGTCTCGCTTCTGCCGTAACTGGAAAAGCTGAGCCTGAGGATAAAGATGAAGATATCCGGGAAATTATTTCCGGCTGTTGAAGTCTCAAGCAGAAGCATAGCGAAAAAAACAGGGTGGCCGCCACAAGTAGTAATAAAAAGAGTGCTGCCAGAGTCCGGACATGGCTTTTCTCAGGAAGACATTTCTTATTTTCGCCCATTTTGCCTCCTTTGATAATTTTTGCTTCTGAATATCCTTTTTAGATTATAATTTCGATTTATTAATTTGAATACCTAAAAATTAAGAAGGGTTTGACATCTTCCTGATGAAATCAACCATATGTAAATTCAGGCTTTTTCAGCTAAAATAGCTGTGGAATCAATCTTAAAGAAAGGTCAAAAGGTGAAGTAAAATGGCCAGGGAAAAAAGGTCTGCCTTAAATAATTTTTTTCTTATATTTTTTCTTTTTCTTTCTCTGATTTCTATTTTCTACTTTCCTCAACTGCTCCTTTCTGATTCAGACCGAAGCCAGGCATCGTCCCGGCCGCTTATTACTGATAGCCTGAAGAGAAAGGTTGAAATTCCGTTGCGGGTAAATCGGGTTCTTTCCCTTCAGCCTGAAATCAGCCGTATCGTTGTAGCTCTCGGTGGCGGCAAGTGCCTGGTGGGTATCGACCGCTTTCTTCGTTTTGAAGACCATCTTTTTCCCTGATTTATCCGCCATCGAAAGAGCTACCCCTTATTGCCCTGACGGACGAGAGCATCAATGCGGAGACGATTCTTCGCTTCCGGCCTGAAGTGGTATTTATTTCCCCATCCGAGCCTTCACTCGCTGAATCTTTAACGCGAAAGCTGACGATACCGGTCATCGCCCTGTCTTCAATGGGCCGCTTTGACCTCCTTCTCGAAGAACTCGTTCTGACGGCTCAGGTGGTCAATAAGGAAGAAAGGGCGGCTGAGCTTAAAGCTTACTTTGAAACGAAGCTCGCCTGGCTGGCCGAGCTCTTGAAAGGGGTCGCCAGCCGGCCCAGGCCCAGGGTTTATCTGGCCTTCTGGTCTTCACTTCTGATGACGCCCGTTTATTATGATCCAGTGAAGGTGGCCGGCGGCCTGAACCTGGCTGAAGGGCTTTTGCCCTCCTATTCAGGGACGGTTCGGGGGGTGGTCAGCCTGGAACAGATTTTGCGCTGGAACCCGGACATCATTCTCGTTCATGGTAATTATCCACCACGGGAAAGACAAGTGACTGTGGAAAAAATAATTCAGGATAAGCGACTGAGCTATGTCGAGGCTGTGAAAAAGAAAAAGGTTTATTATACTTTCGGTTTCTGGTACTGGTGGGACCCGGCCGAGGCTCTTTTTGAATGCTTCTATTTAGCCTCGCTTTTTTATCCTGAGCTCAGGGAGAAAATTAATCTGCAGGCTCTGGGTGAGGAGATCTTTACCAGGTTTTATGATGCACCCCAGGCCTTTTCCCATCTCCTCCACATTCTGGGGGCACAATCATTTTTAATTGAAAAAAGGGAAGTTTTCCCCGCTCGCTCCAGGTAACGATGCTTAAGGCAATATTTCAGTTGCTGACGAGACGAGGAAAGGAGCCTTCCCCTTAAAGACAATTACTTAAAGACGATACCTGATCCATTTAATACGTTTTTCTCATGGAGATCAGATTTTATGACCCCGGTCAAATTGGGCTTTGATTTTTTAAAAATTAGCTCAAGATAAAAATGGGTTTAATTATTTATTTCAAATAAGAAGCTAAATTCATAGAATAATGGCTGAAGTTATTCGCTCAGGTTGCGAGCGCCTCAGAGGCTGGATATAATAGCCAGATTTAGAGCAGGAGAGATATGATATTATTATCACAAATTTAAAGCGGAGATACTTTCAGAAGTAAGCCGGGAATAAACGGAATGAGGAGGCTGGAATCACAAAACTACCAGAGATAATAAATCACTGATCTGAATCATGATGAATCTGGATAAAGATTATAAGCCAGAAATAAAGTTATGAGCGCGGGCCAGAGTGAAGTTCATAGCTATAGAGCACGATTTGATCCAGGAGAGTTATATAAACCAAAGGATTGAACTTGAAGCCGCATAAAGCTTTTATCTGGATAATTGCATTTGCCTGTTTTCTTTTAATCTTTTTCTTTTCTCTTATTCTGGGCTCATATCATTTAAGCCCGATGGTGGTAGCACAAACCCTCCTTTCTCCCCTGATTCCTGCCTGGCAGAGCCAGGTAGCCGAGGTGGCTCGAAGTATCGTTTTTCAGATAAGATTGCCGAGGATTATCATGGCCATAGTTGTCGGTGGTGGCCTGGCTCTTTCTGGTGCCTCACTCCAGGCCCTTTTCCGTAATCCCCTGGTCAATGAATATCTCCTTGGCCTTTCCTCGGGAGCCACCTTTGGCGCTTCGCTTTCCCTTGTTTTCTTCGGCCCCAGGATGCCGGTTCAGGTCAGTGCCTTCATTTTTTCCCTGGTGGCAGTTTTTATTGTTCTTTCGGTGAGTCGTTCCACTGGAGGCTCAATTGTTTCTCTGCTTCTTACAGGGGTAATTGTTTCGGCTTTCTTTTCAGCTCTCCTGACTGTTGTTGAATATCTGGCAAGTCCTTATGCCCTGCAGGCACTTTTTTTCTGGCTCATGGGAAGCTTCTCTCTGGCTGGCTGGCGGGAAGTGGCCATGACGCTCCCGGCCATTTTTATCGCGGCTTTTTTACTTTTTCTCTTCCGCTGGCGGCTTAATCTGCTTTCGCTCAGCGAGGAGGAAGGACGTTCCCTGGGAATGAATGTGCGCCGGGAAAAATACCTGGTGGTTGGCCTGGCCACTCTCATGACCTCGGTGGCTGTCTCTGCTGTGGGCATAATTGGCTGGATAGGCCTGATTGTGCCGCATCTGGCCAGAATGATGGTGGGTGCCGATAATCGCCGGGTGCTTCCCCTTTCAGCCTTGTTGGGTGCTACCATTTTGCTGGCCGCCGATGACCTGGCCCGCTCCCTCGCTTCCTTTGAAATTCCGGTAGGCATTTTTACGAGTCTGATTGGCATCCCCCTTTTTATCTATTTACTGAAAAAATCAGCCCGAATCTGGTTGAGTTGAGGAGAAATGTCTGGATTGAAAAAATTTTCTCCTCCGATTTTAAGGGCAGGCTGTGGAGGAAATTCTCAGCACCAATTTCAGGATATTATGATTTCGGGTAAGCTGAGAGGGAAAAAATTTTGGGTCACCCTTTCGGGTCAAAAATTTCAGGTTATTACGATTTGGAGTAAGCTGAGGGCAAAAATGTTTGCGTTCCCATTTCGGCGGTTAGGCTTAAGCGAGAACATTTCCGTGTCTCCATTTCTGGTAGGCTGAGGGAAAAATGATTGTGTCCCCAATTTGGGTGAAGCGGATACGTTTCAGTTATGATGGCTTCAGCCTGGAGGTAGCTGACCTTGCTTTCCCGGCTGGAAAAATAACTGCCATTATTGGCCCGAATGGCGCCGGGAAAACTACCTTGCTTAAATGTCTGGCTGGCCTTCTGCCCGTCGAGCGCAAATCAATCTTTTATGGAAATCAGGATATAACCGCCCTTAAAGAGCAGGCGAGAGCCCGTCTCGTCAGTTATGTGCCCCAGGAACACAGCCTGGCCTTCAATTATTCGGTTCTTGAATTTGTGGTTATGGGCCGGGCAGCCCATCTTTCCCTTTTTTCATTGCCCTCAGTTCGCGACCTGGAAATAGCTCGCCTCTCCCTCGAATATGTTGGCCTGCCTTCTTTCGCCTCCAGAATGATGAGCGAATTGAGCTCGGGAGAGCGCCGTTTAGTTCTTATAGCCCGCAGTCTGGCCCAGGAAACTCCGGTTCTTCTCCTGGATGAACCGACCACCTTTCTTGATCTTCGTCACAGTCTGGAAATTCTTGAGCTTATCCGGCGCCTGGCCAGCGAAAAAAACAAAACCATCATTTTAACCCTCCATGATATCAATCAGGCGGCTCGATTTGCTGATTATCTTGTCTTGATGAAAGGGGGAAGAGTCGTGTCCTCGGGCGAACCCGCCCTGGTTTTAACGGAGAATCTCTTGGGCGAAGTCTATGGACTGAAAGTTTCGATTATAGATATAGGCGGCCGCCGTCTGGTTTTAACCATTTGAGCCTGCCTGATCAATGTGAATTGACCTGATCAATCAGAAAGATCCTGATCAAAGGGAAATTCCCTGAGCAGCCTGAATTCTTCCCGCTTAAGTGGAGAATATTCAAAGAACGAAAGACTGGGCCCAATTCAATATGTAAGTATTTTTATTTAAAAAGTCTCTCTTTTTCAGTCTCACGGCTTCTCCTTCTCTTCTTCTTTGTTTTCCTTTTTTCATTAGCTTTCATTGCTCTTCATTATTTTTCATTGCCTTTCGTTATCTTTCATTATGTTTCTTTTTGTTTATCTTTATACCTACCTCACCTTATTTTTTTCCTTTTCCTTTCCCTTTTCCTTTGTCTCACTCAGTCACTGATATATCGAGCTACTCACACTCTAACCTTTACTTCACTCTTTCTCTCGATTCATCTAATTTTCTTCCGGGTACAAATAAGATGTTTCCAGACCGTCAATGGTGCATTCAACTCAGGCAAGGTTTATTATCCATGCGCTTAATAAAACTATTAAAAAAATAAAACTCGTATTGATGAAATGAAATGGTGCCATGAAATAAATTATTTTTAATGCTTGTTCTTAAAATTCCCACATTAAGGCCCATTACGTTCATCCTGATACCCTGAATTTCTCGCCTTTATTCACACGAAACGAGGAGTAATTTTTTTCACATCTCCAGGCATTATTAATTTGAGATAAATAAAAAAATAATTATATTTGTTAGATTTTATAGCTTATGTTAAAATGATTCAAAGAGGGAGGAAGAAATGAACATTTTGATTACAGGCCCGGCCGGTTCAGGCATCCAGACAATTGAAAACCTTCTCTGTTCCATCCTTAAGGAAGAATATTATGTCTTCTCCACAAAAGAATACATGAGTCGAATCAGGGGTGGGGCCAACACAACAACCATCAGAGTTGAGGCTAAAAGAGTCAACGCCTTTTCTTCCCGGATCGATCTTCTTCTTTCCCTTGATCGCCGCGGTCTTGACAGGATCCAGGAGAGAATCAATGACAGGACTTTAATTTTTGGTGATGTTGAAACCGAAAGTCAAACTGCTTTCAGAATCAACTTTGATCAAATTGCTTCCGAAATTGGCCATAAAGTTTTTGCCAACAGCGTGGCCACGGGATTCATCCTTGGTTTCCTTAGAAGAGACAAAGAAAAGGCCGAGGAAATTACCGGAGCATTCTTCAAGGAGAAAGGTGACGAAGCCATCAGAAAAAACCGGGAAGCTTTCTCCCGTGGCTATTCTCTCGGGAAGGACATGGCCGAAAAAATTGATTTCAGCCTGGAAATAGAACGAGAAACAAGAATAAAGAATGAACTTTTTCTGAACGGGGCTCAGGCCATTGGCCTGGGAGCTCTTTCAGGCGGCTGTAACTTTGTTTCTTCCTATCCCATGACCCCTTCGACGCCGGTTTTTACTTTTTTAGCCGAAAAGGCACCCAGATTTAACCTGATTGTCGAGCAGGCTGAGGATGAAATTGCAGCCATCAATATGGTTCTTGGTTCCTGGTATGCAGGTGGCCGGGGACTGGTAACCACATCGGGCGGCGGCTTTGCCCTCATGGTGGAAGCTCTGAGTCTGGCGGGCATGATTGAGAGCCCTCTGGTCATTCATCTCGGGCAGAGACCAGGGCCAGCTACCGGCCTGCCCACAAGAACAGAACAGGCTGATCTTCTCTTCTCCCTCTTTGCCGGACATGGTGAGTTTCCTCGCCTCATTTTTGCTCCTGGTGATCTTCTGGAAGGAATCTGGTTGACCTGGAAGGCCTTCAATCTGGCTGATAAATATCAAATGCCTGTTATCATTTTAACCGACCAGTATTTTATCGACACCTATTATCATCTTGAACCGCCCGAAAAAGAAAAATTTAAACCAGAATATTATTTTGAAGAAAACACTCCGCCTGACTATAAACGCTATCAGTTCTCACCTGATGGCCTGACGCCGCGAGCCGTGCCAGGAGGGAATGGGTTTGTCTGTGTGGATAGCGATGAACACGATGAAGAGGGGCATATCACCGAGGATAGACTGATGAGAAAATTGATGGTGGAGAAAAGAAATAAAAAATTAGAAAAATTTAAAGCAAATGACATGATTAAGCCATCCTTTTTTGGCCCTGAACCCTATGAAATTCTTTTAATCTCCTGGGGTTCGACCAAAAATATGGTTCTGGAGGCCCTCGAAAGAATTGAGGACAAAAGGATAGCCTTTTTGCATCTGCCGCTGGTTTATCCATTACCTGAGACGTTAGGGAAATATCTTGATAAAGCCAGAAAAACAATCATCATTGAAAATAACTACACGGCTCAGCTGGCCCGATTGATAAGGATGGAAACGGGATTCGAAATAAAAGAAAAAATCTTAAAGTACGACGGGCATCCTTTTTCCGTTGAGGAAATAGAACAGGAACTCGGGAGGAGGATTTAAAATGGGTAAGGATAAAAATGTTGCCTGGTGCCCGGGCTGTGGCAATTACAGTATTCTTCCGGCTATCGATAAAGCTATTGACGAGCTTGGTCTGGACCGGAGAAAAACGGTTATGGTTTCAGGTATAGGCCAGGCAGCCAAACTTCCTCATTATACTGAAATCAATTATTTTAATGGTCTGCACGGACGGAGTATTCCCGTGGCCACAGGAATTAAAGCCACCAATCCAGAACTTGTGGTCATTGTGGTGAGCGGCGATGGCTGCCTTTACGGTGAAGGCGGTAACCACCTCCTCCATGGGATAAGAAGAAATCCTGATATAACGGTTATTGTTCATAATAACATGGTCTATGGCCTGACCAAAGGGCAGGCTTCCCCCACCAGTCAACCTGGCTTTAAAACCCCGATCCAGGTCTGCGGCGTTTTTGAGGAGCCTTTCAATGCGCTTTCTGTCGCCATTGCCCTGAAGGCTCCTTTTGTTGCCCGGGCTTTTAGCGGCGATATAGAAAGAACAAAGGAAATAATAAAGGCAGCCATCCAGGCTCCGGGATTCTCTCTGGTGGAAATTCTCCAGCCCTGTGTTTCTTTTAATAAAGTGAATACTTTTGCCTGGTTTAAGGAAAGAATCTATTATCTCGACGAAAATCACCATCCTGAAGACATCCGGAAAGCCTTTGAAATTTCTCTGGAAAGAGGAAGATTTCCTCTTGGCATCATTTACAGGAACAAAGAAAGGAAAACCTTTGAGGAGAATCTTTCCCTTTGTGGCCTGAATTATCCCCTCATCAAGAGGGCCATTTTCCCGGAAAAGATGGCTGACTGGCTGACCTGAAGTTATTGATTTTAATCAAACATTAGCCATAACATGAAGGGGCCGCTCAAACCGCCAGTCGCCACGGGTAAAATCAGGAAAATCAATGGCTTTGCTTTTACTGGCCACTGATTTTTCACTGAGCGGGGTGACGACACTCCAGGTAACGGCATCATAAACATCCATATCCAGAGGCCGGCCCTCCCGTAGGGCCTGAATCAAGCGATAATCCTCAATAAAATCCATACCGCCATGACCCGCACCACGCGATCTTTCCTCAAGCTGCTGCCAGATAGGGTGGTCATATTCTCTGTATTTATCAAGTTCTTCCCAGCGATGGGCTGGACTGCGCCCCTCGATATAGACCCGCTCCGGCCAGCGCTCAAAAATACCCTTAGTTCCCTGAACACGGTGGATGCGGCTGTAAGGCCGGGGCGAAGAAGTATCGTGAATCAGAGTTATGACCTTGCCTTTAGCTGTATAGATAAGAGAAACATTGATATCGCCAAGGGCGTAGCGGCGTCTGGCCTCAGGGCTCTGAGGGCCAAATTTTTCAGTCGCATAGAGATTGAGGCCCATGGATTTGGAGCTCATGGAAACAAGATAGAGGAAGCGGTCACCTCGATTGATATCCAGGCACTGGCTGACCGGGCCAAGGCCATGGGTCGGATAGAGGTTGCCATTGCGGCGGGCATGGTGGTCAGTTCGCCAGAGGGCTTCTCCCTGGCCGCTAAAAAGAACATCGCGCAGGTCATGAAGATAACCGGCTTCAGCATAGAAAATTTCGCCCAGAAGACCCTTTTTCACCATATTCAGACACATCATTTCCGGCCGGTCATAGCAGCAATTTTCCATCATGATGCAATGGCGCCTGTATTTTTCCGCAGTTTCCACAAGCTCCCAGCAATCGTCAAGGGTATAGGCAGCTGGAACCTCGGTGGCAGCATGCTTTCCTGCCTTCATAGCAGCCACACAGACTGGAACATGCCATTCCCAGGGTGTGGCTGTAAAAACCAGGTCCACATCTGGTTGCTCACAGAGCCTCAGAAAATCATAGGGGCCTTTTGAGTAACCTCTGGGCCGGGGAAAGCCAGCTTCTTCCACCCATTTCTGGATGCGGGCTACCTTCTCTTCCACAATATCGCACACAGCTGTAATAACGGCCCCTTCGATGCGCAGGAAATTGCGGGCATGGGCTGAGCCCATACCGCCAACACCAACCAGGCCAATTCTAACCGGGTCAATGGGCGGAACGCGAAATTCCATCAGAGGAGCTTTACGGCCGGGCAAAGCGGATTGAGTCGAATTATTACCGGCCATCTCTGGCTTTTCTTCCCAGAAATCTGACCCTTTTTCAGGAAAAAAAGGTTGATTTTTTTCCTTAGGGGTCAAAAGCGGGCTTAAACTGGCGGCCAGACCAGCCCGAAGAAAATCCCTTCTTGTCCATTGACCATGTTTTTCCCTCATGGCCATTTTCCTTCAAAGAATTTTGGCTGCTAAACTTGTTAACATAAAATAAGATTTGAAGCAAATGGACGAAGGGGTTTCAGGGATGAACTCATAAATTCAGTGAATTTATCTGGAAAGGACGCTAAAATATTTTAAGATATTCAGGGTTTTGGAAAAAGTTCAAAGAGAAGAGCAAAAATTCAAAAAGAAGAAAAAGCCCAGAATAAGAAAATGAAGCCCAAGAAGAAAGGGTTGCGCCGCCGGTTGGTTCTTGCCTCCCTTATTTTTCTCATTTTCTGTCTCGCCCTTTTCTTAACCCTCATTCTGGTTGTTCCCAGCAAACGCTTTTCTTCCTGGCTTCTTGCCAGGGTGAATCAAAGGCTTGAACAGAGCTATTTCCTGAAAATCGATGCTGAGCGCTTAAAATTGAATCCATGGCGGGCAAGCCTCGAGGCCACTCGACTTAAAGTCTGGTCCCGGCCAGCTCGAAATTATTCTCCCCTGGAGAAATCTCCCGGGGAACTTTCCTTTGAGCCCTCATCGTGTCCTCTATTTCTGGCGGAGAAAATAGCCATTAATCTGGCCATGATGCCTCTTTTCAAGCGCCAGTTTCATTTTCAGGAAATCTATTTTGATTCGCCGCGGTTTAATCTGGCTTCTCCTGGCATCTGGAAGCTGCCGGCCCGGCCCTCCACGTCCGGTGATGTAAAAAAGAAAGAGAGAAAGAAGGAAGGGCCTTGGCAATTTCGAGTTGACCGCTTCCAGCTTGAAAATGGCGCGCTCGATCTGTCACTCGACCAAAAAATCAAGTGTCTCACTCTCGAGGAAATCCGGGGTGAAATAAAATCAAGCTCAATAGAAGCGAAATACTCTGGCCGGCTCTCCATAGGGAAAGGTAAAGCTGTTTTTCTGGCACTACCTGAAATTTCGCTCGCCTCCTCAAGTTTCGACTTCGAGGTTAAAGAAAGCGAAGCTTTAATTAATAGCTTTACTTTTCAGGCTGCTGGCCTTTTTCTGAGCGGCCAGGCTCAGATTAAATTTAAGCCCCAGCTTTTTCCTGGCCAGGCCAGGGTCGAAGGGAAAATCAATCTTGAAGAAATTCCCTGGCCCGAAGGCCTGAAGACCACCTGGTCGAAGGCTGAATCATCTTTTGTTTCAGGCTCTTTTCCTTCAGGAAAAATTAATTTTTCTCTGGAAGCTACCGGAAAGGAAAACCTTCTTGAGGGCGAGGCGAGGCTTGAAGGGAAGGAAGTATCTTTTTACTTCCCCTTAGAACCCCTGCAGGGTTCTTTTAATTTTAAATTGCCCTTCGTAAACGGCCAGCCTGAAGTGAGAAACTTTATGGCCGATTTCTATTTAAGATTAAAGGAATCAGGTCAGGGCAAGGAAGAATTTTTTTCAGGGGCTGAGCTTATTAATTTTTTTGAAGAAAAGGCGATTTCCTCTACAGCTCAAAAATCTCACTTCCTGGAGCGAGGTCAAAGCGAAGGAGGGAAAGCCGGAAGCAAAGTGTTGAGGGAAGCGCCTGTTTTGAGTGGCGAGCTCAAAGGCAAAATTAAAGGAAAAGAAATTGAGCTTAATCTCCTGAGTCTTGAACTGGCTGGCCTCAATTTTTCTTCTTCCGGAAAACTGGAGGCCTCGAAAAAATTTCAGGCGAAATTTGAACTCAGAGCAGATGACCTTGGCCGAAACTTCAATCTACTAAAACCGTATCTCTTTGAGGCTGCCCGAAGAAGCCAATTTTTGAAAGAAATAATGGCCGAAGAAAAGGAGGATTTAATTTCCGGGGAACTTGCCCTGAAAGGCACTCTTGGCGGCCTCTGGCCTGAAATTAATGGTTGGATTCATCTTGATATCAGAGAATTTCAGGGGCCATTCTGGCCAGCTGCAGAACTTGAAGCTGAGGCCGAGTTAAAGGAAAGAAGGATTAATCTTTCGCGCTTAGAAATTTTTCTACCGACCACGGAATTTTCGGCCTCAGGTTTTATGTCCTGGCCCCTTCTCCGTGATGACGTGGGAGAGAGGGAAAAGCTTGATTTTCTTTTCAGGCTGAAAATAGATGACCTGGGAAAGCTGGCCCAGACAGAAGAGCTGGCTAATTTTGTCCAGAAGAAATTTATTCAGAAGAAAGACGGTGGCCCTGTCTTTTTCGGAGGCTCCCTTTCCCTTGAAGGCAGCCTCAAAGGTAATCTGAAATGGCCCCTTTTATCCTTTAAAATTCAGGGAAAGAATTTGGCTTCAGAGATAGAGAATCTGGCTTTTCTTGAAGCTGAAGGACAATTCAGACAACCGCTTTTGACCAGCCATTATCAGTTGAAAAAGACGCCCCAATCCCTTCCTATTACGGGCAACTTAACCTTGGATCTGAGAAAAAAATCGCTTGAAGCCACCCTGGCAGCCCCCAACCAGAATCTGGCCGATTTTTCCTGGCTTCAGTCGCGCTTTCCCCTTCAAGGCCAGACTGGCTTTCAGCTTGAAATCAGGGGGGAGAGAGATAAAATTGAGTATTTCTATAAAATCGATGGGAATAATATAGAATCGCCTTATTTTTCGATTCGAGGCCTGGCTGTTTCCGGCAGGGGCCTTTTGAGATCGGGAAAACCGGAAGAAGTTTTCCTGAGAGTCAATTTCGAGCCCCCTTCTTTCAGTCTTCTTTCATTTCCCCTGCAGGCCACAGGGCCTTTTGAATTTAGCCTTCAATCCGGCCTCCTTTCCATTTCAGGATTTAACCTGAAAGGCGAAAATTTTAGTTTTCAGGTCGCAGGAACCCTGGGCCTGGAAAAAATGGCCGGGGAGCTAAATCTTGAGGCAAAACTTCCCTTGAAGCTGATAGGTGATTTTCTTGAACCGGCAAAAAGAGAATTCCTGGCCGCTCAGGGAGAGCTTTTAATTAAGGGACGCATCGGTGGCTCTCTCAAGGAGGTGCGGCCGGATATTATGCTTTCAATGAGTGATGGTTTCTTTTCTTCGCCTTTTATGAGGTTTCCTGCTGAGAAGATTAATCTTTCAGCCAGGTGGCGAGCGGACATTTTTGAACTGGAAAAATTCAGCTTCCAGCTTGGCCAGGCAAGAGTCTCGGCTCAGGCCAGGTTGCCCGTGGAAATTTTGTTAAATGAAGCCAATAAAAATGGGACAGAAAGAGCAGAGCCTGATGAACAAAATGAGATAAATTCTGGAAAAGAAAAAGGCTATGAAGAAGCGGGCGGCGGAAGGGGAGAGTTCAGCCTGAGCTTTTCTCAAATAAATCCCCTGGATTTTCTCGGCCATCTTGTTGACCGATTACCGGCTGAGATCAGAGGTCAAATTGAAAGGAAGGAAATTTCAGGTGAAATTGGTGGTGAGATTAAACTGAGCCTGGCGCCCCTAAAGCTTCCTCTTCCTGGCCAGCGTCAGAGTCTAAGGCCCGGTCAGGGTCAAATTTTCTGGGCCGATAATGTGCAGGAATTGTCCCCGGGGATAGTAGCAACCAGTCAGAAGGTGAATTTTAATAGTACTAACAACGCGAATTGTAATAATAACCTGGCTAATGCAGTTTCGATTTTACCCCGAAATTTAAGTCAGGACGCTGATAAATTCAATAAAAGTGATCAGAAACATAATAATAAGGTGGGGAAAACCACATTTAAAAAAGACCAAAGGGCAGAGAGTCAGGGTCACATTCAGAGCAATATCAAATTGAATTCTTCGGGGGCGGAATTTTCAAATCACGAGGAGAAAAGATTCTCTGTCTTTAGAAACGACTGGCTGGCCAGCCTGAAAGGTGAGGGAAGCCTAAATCCATTTAAGATTAACTTGGGAAAAATTTCCCTGACCAATGAAAAGCCCATCACTTTTCGCCTTGAACCTGACCTGATAACCCTGGAAGAAGCGACTTTAAAGGGTGAATCCTTTCAGATCATTTTTGGCGGCGAGATAAAAAATCCTTTTTCTTTAAAACCTGAAACTAAAGACATTAATGAGTTTCAAACAGAAACTAAAAGCAAGCTGAGGACTGAGAGTGGGGCTGCGCAAGAGGACGTTAGAAGAAGTGAAGGGCAAGGCGGAATCAGGGACTTCGAAAAAGAAATAATAAATCCTGAAAAAACGAATATAGACCTGGCAAAAAGAATTAAAAATGAGGACAAAGGCAAAAATGGGATTAGTAACGGCAAAATTAGAAATGGACTTGTGATGGATTTTTATGTTCAGGCTGCAGGCAATCTGGAGCCGCTTTCTTCCTGGCTCGAAGGAATTAGCCTCAGAGGGAAAGTTGCCCTGAATTTCCGTTTTTCTGGCTCTCCTTCATCCCTTAAGCCCCATGGTTCAATTGAACTCAGAGAAATTTCGCTTGAGCTTCTTGACTGGCCCCTGCGCCTGAATAATTCCACCGGCTATTTCTTTTTTAATGGCCGTCGTCTCGAGATTCGCTCCTTTCGGGGCCTGGTGAATGGAACGCCCTGGGAGATCGCCGGTTTCTTCGCTCTGGATGATCGGGGCCGGATTGATTCCGGTTTCCTTCAGCTTGAGGCCAGGGAAATTCCCCTGGAGATGGAGGATCTCGGAGGAAGTCTGGTTAGCCTTGGCCTGCGTCTTGAACCGAGAAAACCAGGCTGGCTTCTCGGAGGTGAGGTCAGGCTCAAAAAAACATCAATTACAGCGGAGATTGGGCAAATTCCCCGGCTCTCCCGAAGTCGGACGATGTTACCAGCCCGAGCGGGCCAGAGGGCTTTGCCATCTTCACTCGAAAATTTAGCCCTTCAGGTTCGCCTTAATCTGGATGAACCGGTGGTTATCAGCAATTCCTTTCTCCAAGCGAGTCTGGCGGGGGCCCTGACCCTCACAGGGAATTTAAGCCAGCCAGTCCTTCTGGGCCGGCTCATTAACTCAGGTCAGGGCGAATTTATCTGGGCTGAAAGGCGTTATTGTCTGGAAAAGATGGAGGTTGATTTTCCCGGCCTTTTCCCGCCTGAGCCTCGCCTGGACATTTTGGCCCGGACCGAGCTTGTCCATCGCTATGATGAACTTTCAGTTCGGCTCAGCCTGAGCGGGCCTGTCTCTGAGCTTCGTTTCAGCCTTCAATCCACTCCGCCTCGCTCCCAGGAAGAACTGGCTTTTCTTCTCTTGACCGGCAAGATCCCCGAAGAAATAAGAGCGCAGGGAATCGGGGCTTTGCGGGAGCAGGTTCTTCTGGCTCTGGCCACACCCACAGCTTCGCGCCTTGGCGGTGCGATGCGACGGCTTTTCGGAGTAGAGGAAGCCAGGATTGAACCCCTGGGAATTGCCGGCGAGACTGACCCCGGAGCCAGATTAACTCTGGTCAAGGAAATTACGCCAGCCACAAGAATTACAAGCTCCATTGATATAACCAATTCCCAGCGCCAGAGCTGGATGCTCGATTATCGTCTGACCAGAGGTCTTCTTTTTCAGGGATTTCGTCTTGACGATGGAAGTTATGGCGCCGGTCTTCGCCATAGCTTTTCTCTGGGTGGCGGGAAAATAGCCGGGATGGTTGCTGGCGAAAGGAAGAAAGAAAAGGCGGAAGAAAAGAGGGTTATCGCAAGTGTGCAAATAGAAGGCAATCCCGTTTTTTCGGAAGCTGAAATCAGAAAGAAAATAAGTCGCCTCCGGCCGGGTAGATCTTTCACTTCCTCTTTACTTGATAGAGAAATAAAGTCCCTTGAGTCCTTTTACCGGAAAAATAAATACCTTCAGGTCAGAATTGAGCCGAAGATGGAAATTCGAGATAAGGGCGGGGTGGAAATTGTTCTGGCAATTCAGGCTGGACCGAAAATCGAGCTTAACTTTGAAGGCGCCTCTATTTCTAAGAGCCTTCGCTGGCGGATGGAAAGGATATGGGCGAGAGAAATAGCACCGGAGAGGGCAGCGACAAGAATAGCCAGGCTGATTGAAAATTACCTGAAGGGAAGAGGATATTTTCGGGCTGAAGTGACATATGAGCTAATGGAATCCGGGCTGAAAGAGAAAGCTTTTCCTGAAATGAATAAGGCCGGGCTCAGGTCTGGAGAAAATGAGAAGAAGAGAAGCTCTCCTGCCCAAATAGAAGATATTTACGCAAGTAAAATTAAGTCTTCGGATGCTGAAATATATTCCTGGCGAAGAGCAAAAACAGAGTCAGGGATTAAGGATAAAACAGATTCCGGAAAGAAAGCTGAAATAAGCCGTGCGAGCAACGAAGAAAAAGAATCCGGAAAAGATTTAGAAATTGATTCGATAAAAAAAGCGGGAATAGATTGCGGGAAAAATACAGAAATCGAAGTCGGTGAAAAGACACAAACAAGGTCTGAGGAAAGCTTGGAATCAAGATTTGGGGAAAAATCAGAAACGACTTCATGGAAAAAACCTGGAATAGAATCTGGGGAAAGGGCTGCAACTGAATCCGCGGTAAATAAAGAAGATGGATTGAAGGTGAAAGTGAAGCAAGGATGGAGGGAAAAAAAGAAATTAGAAATGGATAAAGATAATACAGAAAAGAAGGAAAAAGAAAAGATAGATGAAGCGATAAATGGAAAAGTGGATGAGATAAGAATTAATTTCAGAATCAGGCCAGGCGAGCGTTACCGGATGGGGAAAATCGAGATAGAGGGTGCAGCACCGGGAAGAAAAAAGGAGCTTCTTCAGGCGATTAAAGGCTGGCGCACCGAAGAAGCTAAGGGCCCGTTTCTTTTTCTCCTTGAACCCAGGGCCGTTCTTGAAGCCATCAGAAGCTTTTACGAGGAAAGGGGCTATCTTGAAGCCCGGGCTTCAGCTGAAATCAGAGAAGATGAAAAGCTAATAGAGCTCTATGTGAATTTAAAGATTGATGAGGGTCGCTTAAGCCGGGTGGCTGAAATTAAAATTGAAGGGCCTCAAGCCATCGCTCCTTCTCCCCTTGAATCTGTTATTGGCTCTCAAACCGGCAGGCCCTTCAATCCCGATCAGGTCTCAGCTGAGCGCCAGAATCTACTGGCTTTTTATCGGGCCAGGGGATTTCGCGAGGCGAGGGTATCAGCGAGAGTAGAAATGGTTGAAGGCGGGCCTGATGTCCGGCTTATTTTTCAAATCGAAGAAGGACGCCTTCATGAAGTCAGTTCGGTTGAATTCAGTGGGATTGAAGAAAGCCGGATGCGAAAACTGGCCGAAATTTTTGGACTGAAGAGAGGCGAAGCCTTAACCCTGGAAAAAATTTCTCAGGGACAGAAAGCCCTTTATGATACTGGCGATTTCAGTCTGGTGCAGGTTATGACCGAGCCAGAGACTGCCGAGCCCGGGAAACAGAGGGTGCGCGTTGAGGTGCGATCTGAGCCGGCCCTTAGTGTTCGCTATGGTCTGCGCTATAACTCAGAAGATAAGACCGAGGTTGTGGCTGGCCTTGATTTTCGTCATCTGCTGGGAGTTGGCCGCCATGGCCTGATTAATTATTTACAGAATGAGAGAGAGCGTGACTTTCGCTTCTCCTTTCATGACCGCAGTTTCCTTGGCCTGAAGGTGGAATCCCTCCTTTCTTTTTATTTAACCCGGAGAAAGGATGCTTCTTTTACGACAGATGAGACTGGGGCGAGCTGGCGTCATCAATTGACCCTTCCCGGCAAGATTGTTCTTTCCACGGTGCTGCGGCGAAGCCGCATCCACACCTATGAAGCCGAGCCTTCCGGGCCTTTCCCCTTTGATATTTCCCTGAGTCTGACCGAGTTTTCGCTTCAGGCCGTGCGCGACACCAGGGACGATCCCCTCGATGCCCGTAGAGGCAGCTTCTTTTCCTCGAGCCTGACCTATTCGCCCGAGGCTCTGAAATCCGAGCTAACTTACCTGAGCTGGTTTGGCCAGGCCACTTTTTATCAGCCGGTGGGAGAGAGAGCTGTTCTGGCTTCGAATTTCAGATTGGGTCTGGCCACTGCTTTTGACCAGGTTATGGTTCCGGCGCGGCGCTTTTATGCTGGGGGGAGCTATTCGCTCCGGGGTTTCAGGCAGGATAGGGTCGGCCCCTATGACCCTTATCTTGAACGACCTGAGGGTGGTGAATCCGTTTTTATTTTTAATCAGGAGTTGAGATATCGTCTGCTTCCTGGCCTTGATGGCGTTCTCTTTTATGATGCGGGCAATGTCTTTTCTGAGGTGAAGAATTTAAATTTGCGGCAGCTTCGCCATAGCCTTGGTTTAGGCCTCAGGTTGCGCTCGCCCGTGGGGCTACTGCGGTTTGATCTGGGCTTTAATCTCAGACCAAAACCAGGTGAACCCAGACAGGTTTTCTTCTTCAGTCTCGGCCAAATCTTCTAAACACTAAATATTGACACAAACACTTTTTAAACGGGAACACCAACGCTTCTCAATGAGGAAACATTTATTAACGATGATATGAATATTTTAGAGTCCTTCCCTGTTGTTGTGGCCACTCCTTTTATCATTTTTGATATGAGTGAGCAGACCGAGCCAAAAGGATATATATGCACATACAATGGGGATGCAAATATTTTTCCAGGAATAGGTATGACAACAAATTTTTGAAGATGGCATGAATATTTTTTAGAGATGATGCTGCGCAGAAGACTTTCAGGAGCTGCCTGATACCTTTAATTCTCCAGATTTGCCTGTGTAAAACTCGGGATAACCGCACAGATAAATATAAAAGACACGCCGAATTAGAGGCAGTTAAAGCAAATAACCTGCCTGGCCAAATTCTAATTAAAATTCTGTGATACTGTTTAGAAAACTGATTCTTTATGATTGAAAGAAAAATTTTTCTCTTTAAAAAGCTTAATGCAGGTGGCGATGACTTCTCTGTCATAAAATTTCCCGCTATGCTTTAATAATTCCTCCAGTGCCTGGTCGAGGGAATAAGAGGGGCGGTATGGCCGGTTGGAAGTCATAGCTTCAAGGACGTCAGCCACAGCTAAAATGCGAGCTTCAAGAATAATTTCATCTCCCCTGAGGCCATAGGGATAACCGGAACCGTCCAATCTTTCATGATGTTGCCTTATTATTTCCTTTATGTGCCAGGGAAATTCTATAGGTTTCAAAATTTCATAGCCCATCTCGACATGGCTGCGAATCAAATTCAATTCGAATTCATTTAATTTTCCTGGTTTGCTCAGGATTTCTGACGGCACCGCTATCTTGCCGACATCGTGGAGCAAGGCGGCTATTCTCAAACTATCTATTTTCTCTGGAGGTAGTCCCATCTCGGTAGCAATTGAGCTGGCCAGCTCGGCCACACGTTTCTGGTGGCCAGCGGTATAAGGGTCTCTAAATTCCACCATTAAGCTTATCGCCTGAATGAGACCGAGGAGAAGCTTTTTCTGTGATTCTAACATCTGCCTGATTTTTTCTTCTGCCTTTTTACGTTCAGTTATGTCTATCATCGCCGTCCTTATACCTACAATTCTCCCTTTCACATCTCTTTCTAAAACATCATTAATGTCCACGATGATTCTGGTGCCATCTTTTCGAAGATAGATTCTTTTTTCGGCTTTGGGGACACTTTGACCACTTATTTTCATCTCAAAACGTTTCTTTGCTTCTTCTCTTTGTTCGGGGAGAATAAAATCAAAAATAGGGCGACCAATTAATTCTTCCCGGCTGTAGCCCAGCATCATAGCTTCCGTATTGTTGACGTCCTTAATAATACCCTTTGTATCCAGAATATGATAAGCAACCGGAGCATTTTCCCATAGGCTGCGGAAACGCAGTTCACTTTCCCTTAGCTTTTCGCTTACTTTCTTTATTTCGGTAATATCACTGGCGCATATCATTATGCCTACAAGTTTGCCTTCTAAATGAATCGGAGCTGAGCCTGCGGCAACTTTTAACGTCCTGATATCTCCATTTTTGGCCTTGAAAGCGATTTCCATTTCAGGCTGAGCTTGGCCGAGAAATTCTTGCTTTAAGGCTCTTAAAGCCCTTTTCCTTGAGACAGGCGTCAAAAACCTGATAATTGATTGGTTAAAAAGTTCCTTTTCTGTATAACCAGACGATCTGAGGGCAGCTTTATTGGCATAAATAATTTTTCCCCGCTTATCAATAAAAATAATAATTTCCTTCATATTATCCCATAAAAATTGAAACATTTTTTCGTTTGAACTGAATATCTGGTTTGTTTCGCACTGAGCTAGAATAAAATGGTTAGAATTTTCTTTTAACCTTTTAATTTTTTTTGATATAGATTTTTTACCCGTCTTTTTCCTATCCATAATTTTTCCTGAGCAAATCTATTCGCGTTTTCTCGTTCAGGCCTAACCATTTTATGGTTGTTATTAACACCAGAACCGGTTGATTTGTCTTCAATTTAAGAACAGAAAAAAAGATAATAAGGGGATAAAGGATTAGAGATTTAGCTCGCTCCCGGCAAAGCAAACGGAAAGACTGTCTTGGCTGAACGTACAATTTTTTGGATATTTTAATTCCGAAAAATAAAAAGATGACATGTCTAAAGAAGCCCATCTTTCCACATAAATTTAACAAAATAATTATTTTTTAATATTACCCTTAGAGGTGATTATTCGGGCGATTTTTATTATCCTCGGGGGTGATAAAAATTATAGTGGATATAATTATTGAAAAGAAAAATGAAAGAGGTTCTTCCGGATTTTGAGCGGGTAAACCTGGTAAATTAAAGGTGATAAAAGGTATGAAGAGACTCCTTATCAGGAATATTGAAAAAATTTTATTCTATCGCTAAAGTTTCTCATTAATAATTAATTAGCCCAAATGGGCACTAAACTCACAGGCCCTGAACTTAATGTTAGCTACCTGGAAATCTCCTGTTTTTACATATAGGAAGGTTTAACGAAACATATAGAGACTATAGAGAAAATATTGGCTTTAATTGCGCCATATTATGGATATAATAAAATAAAGACAGGAGCAATTGAGTAAGGTAAAATGACCGGAAGTAGGAAGGCCATAAATTCGAAAATTTTTTAACGGCCCTCATTGAGGGTAGGGGAGCGGAGGATGGCAAACCGCGCTCAGGATTGGTTCAAACAAGCTATAAGAGACCTTAAACAAGCCCAGAATTCCCAGCTTGCTGGCCACCATGAATGGGCCTGTTTCGCTGCCCATCAAGCGGCCGAAAAAGAGGTTAAAGCCCTACATCTTCACCTGGGCCAGGAAGTCTGGGGACATGTTGTTGCCCGATTGCTTCAAGAGTTGCCGGAGGCGGTTGCTGTCGCCGAAGAGTTAATTGAAAAAGGCCGGGTGCTCGATGGATATTATATCGGCCCGCGATACCCCAATATGCACCCTGAAGGTGCTCCTTTTGAACATTATGGCCCCCTGCAAAGTGGCGAGGCGATTAGCTATGCCAGTGAGATCATTGAATTCGCCCGTTCTCAAATGGCCTGATGCCGGCCGTGTTCATGCGGCAGTGAGTCTTTGGGCCGAAAAGATGGGGCAGTTATTTCCTGAAACCATGGCCATTGGCTATTTCGGTTCTTATGCTCGTGGCGACTGGGGTGTGGGAAGCGACATTGACCTACTGGTGATTGTGGAAGATTCTTCTTTGCCGTTCGAGCATCGGGCTGCAAAATGGGAAACGAAGGAGCTTCCTGTCCCGCCTGATTTAATAATTTATACCAAAAAAAAATGGCAATCAGCCACCATACAGCAAAAATTTGCTGGCCCCAGGATGAAGGTTGTCTGGGTCTACCAAAGAAATTTTTAGCTGAAGGCATGGCCTTAATTCCCCTCTTTTCATTTAGTTAGCCTTCTAAGAATGTTAAAATGGGGACACACAATTTTTTCCAGGAAAATGAGGATACAAACAACTTTTTGATTTTTAAATTTGTTAACATAAATTAATTTTTAACTTTGTGAGCAAAAAATGAATAAATCAAACCACGTGAATCAGAAAAAGTTTTTCACCTATTCAATTTTGCCCTCGACATAGGAGACTATTTCCTCGGCTAAAGCTACGGCATTCTCGGCGGCTTCCCTGGTAAACACATTAGCTAGAATTCCATCAGGTAAACTATTAGGGTATCTTGTGGTAACATAATAGGCATCTAAAATAGTCCATCTTTTTGCTTTATACAGGCCTAATAAATTACTACATTTTTTATAGAATAATCTTATTCGAAAAAGCTAGCAAGAGAAAAGGCACATAAACAATTTTCCCCGATGGAGAGTTGGCCACTAATTGAAGGCGAAATAATTGAGAGCTTAGAAGGGCAAATCAAAATCGAGGGTTTATGGAAGCAAGTCGGACAACAGGAATTGACATGACCATAATTCGATTGGTTTTGCCCATCTAATTGCCTGAAAATAAATTACTATTTTATTATTATTTTGGTTATTATGCCCGTCTTCAGAGTTTGCTTAAAATTGGTCTTAAATCTTGGGCTAACTAAGAAATTTTCTCAGAAAGCGCCTTCTCGCGTGACAACCGCCTTCATGGTTTTAATAAGAATGACTATATCCAACCATAAGGACCAGTTACGAATATAAAATTCATCCAGAAGCAGCCTTTCATTGAATGTGAGCAGATTTCTTCCCCTGACCTGCCAGAGGCCTGTAATTCCAGGTTTAATCCGGAGAATGAAATGATATTTCTCGCCCATCTTATCCATCTCATCAGGCATGTAGGGCCTTGGGCCAATTAGATTAATATCTCTTTTAAAAAAATTGAACAGCTGGGGAAGCTCATCCAGGCTGAATTTACGTAATAACCGCCCTACCGGAGTAACTCTTGGGTCATATCCCCTTATCTTACGGTATGTTTCCCATTCTTCTCTTGCCTGCGGATTTTTTTCTAAATAAGCCGCTAACCTTATGTCGCCATCAATGTACATCGAGCGAAATTTTATCAGATCAAAAAGCTTGCCCCTTTCTCCCAATCTTTTTTGCTTGTAAAAGACGGGACCCGGCGAATCAAGCTTAATGGCTAGCGAAATGAGAAAAAATAAAGGTAAGAGAAAAATGGTGAGTATGGTCGCAATAATAAACTCAAAAATTCCTTTGATAAAAAGCTGACTTCGCTTAAATAAGTTTCGGGGAACATTTAAACAGATTATATCGCCCAGCATTTCGACTTTCACGCCGATGCTATAAATATGGCCAAAGGAAGGAACTATTTTTATGATATGAATTTCTTCCTCAATTATTTTTAGGATATTCGAATGATTATTTGGGGATCTTAAAGGCGCAGCAATAATAATATCTTTAACACCATGCTCATGGCTGAGCCTTCTTAGATCCTCTATAGTGCCTAAAACAGGGTAGCCAGCAAAAAGTTGACCTATTTTTTCTTTTCGGTCAGTAAGAAACCCCTTAATCTCATAGCCCAAAGTTTTATTTCTTTTAATTTCCTTGGCAACAGAAAAAGCTAATTTATTTATGCCAACAATGAAAATATTCTTTCGCCAATTTTTAAAGTGAAAAATAAAGGTCTTTAGAATAAAACGGGCAAAAGGAATAAGAAAAAGGGCCCAAAACCAGGTCAAGAGGATGACGGCTCTTGAAAACTGCTCATATTTTCTTGAAAGAAAAGCGAATAGCATAATGATGGCAAAACTGATTGTAATGCTTTTTAACAAGAGATATGCTTCATCCCAGAAAGTAAAATTTTGGGCATAAAGTTTTTCATAAGTAAAAATTATTAAAATAACAGCACCAGTCCAGATAAATGTGGTTTCAAAAAGCTGCCAAAACGGTAAAGGCGGCTGGGGAAATTGGATAATCCTAGTTAAAATGGAAGCACGGAAAAGGTAAGCGATAAGAAATGAAAAATATAAGCCGACGAAGTCGCCTGTCGCTAACAAAAACGGGAAAATTAAGTTGCGAATCTTTCTTCCTGATTCCATATTCCATTAATAAATCAATTATTGTTTAAACCGAGGTCGAAGTCAAGCTACCGATGGCTCTTCGTTGAAAAACGCGGTGCTTTAGATGCTTTTTAATATAACTACCTATCCTTAGTATTTAAGTATTCAGTATTTAAGTATTCAGCCCTTTTCCCCTAAATGAGCTCTTGTATCATGACAAAATATGGCCTTTATAAAGCCCTAGCTTAGTCCCTTTTTAAAGGTTGGAATGAGATTAAATCGCCATTCAATTTTAGACTACGCTCATGACTATCTCAGAATGCTGCATCTTATTATAAGCCGAGTAAATGATCACAATTTTTAGAAAAAACTTGGCAAATCAAATCCAAATATAATAAACAAAAATAGGATAAGGAGGTTCAAATGAAAATAAAATTATGGGAAGGGATTTTTTTTGTTGCTTTAGCTGTCGTCTTCATTGCTTCCATTACTCCCCAAACAGAAAGAAAGGCTGAGGTTCAGAAAGGCAGTGAAATTGATGAGGAATTGCTCCGGCAGCCTATTTATCAGCAGCAATTAGACCCAGCTAGGGCAGAGATAATTGAACAGGCCAAGTATTATCGCTCCATAGGTGAACATGAGAAGGCGGCTCAGCTTTTTAGGTCGCTTAGGAGCAATTTAGGCCAGATTTCTCCTGTTGATAAAGGTTTAGGGAAGATAGACCAGGTTACTGTTACCAGAGAAGACCCGGCGGAGCAGAAAAAAGGGGTCTCTGTCCTCTGGGATACCACTGACAACGCTGTTTCAACCAGCACTAATCATGAACGTAGTCCTTTTTTGGAGGCAAGGTATAATTCCACGAATGACTCTGAAATTTATCATGTCTGTGAACGCTGGGCTGGTAACACAGCTCCTGACAGAATAAGGTTAACAAGGTCCATGAACCACGGGCATGCCTGGTATGAGTCCTTTGTCCTCGACAATAGCACATTTGAACTATCTGCTCCTCAAATAAACCAAGTGGCTAATTATTATATGGGCGTTGCTTTTGTTCGTAAATATAATCCAGCTGATTATGATATTCATTTCTGGAGACCCAAGGTTACCGATTTTAATGAATTTACCTATACTTATCCTGATAATTCTTCTGGAACCAAGGATGTAGGTCCTCAATTGGCCACTGATTATTTAGATTTCAATGACTATGCATATGCGTATATAGTATATTTTCGACTTGGAACTTCCCCTGAGCTAAGGTTTGTGCGGAGTCTCGATGCGGGTCAAAACTGGGAGGATTCAGAATCTATATGGCTTCTTCCTAATGAGCCAACTCATCCTAATAGTAATGCCTCAATAGCGTATGAAACTGCAAATAATACCCTATGGATAGCTTTTACTTATCCTTATCTCGGTAATTACCGTCTGCGAGTTCTTAAATCAACAGATTATGGCGAAACTTGGAACTCTGTTTGGCATGGCGATTTTTCTTATCAAATATCTAATGTATCTATAACGGCCAAGAATTCTAATGAAGTTTGGATTGCTTTTAATATAGCTTTTCTAAGTTCAGATACAATTGTTTATTACACATCAAATGGAGGATCAAGCTGGACAGCTACTTATCTTGAAAATAGTCCCGCCACTCAATCCCATTACGCAAAAATAAGATACATTGCAGGCAGCAGCTATGTTTATTGTGCGTACTGGCAATATCCAGATCAAGTAATCGTTCAGAGAGCGCCAGTTTCCACACCCTCAGCCTGGAGCTCTTTGGGCAATGTCAAAAACACCACCAATTTCATGACAGATGACCCGGTGGCTATTTTAGTTAGCCAGAATCCTTCTGGAACCTATCAGGGTTCGGTAAGCTGGGTGCACCAATATAGTGCCACTGATTACGATGTTTATTTTGATGCTGAATGGCTGCCCTTAGCCACGTCAACTAAAATGGCGGTGGTTCCTACAACTGACTTTAGTTCAGGTGGACAGGTGGGTGGGCCTTTCAGCCCCTCAAGTATGGATTATCTGGTGGAAAATACTGGAACAGAAAGCGTGAGCTATACTGTTTCTGTCAATCAGACATGGGTGAGTTTATCTAGGACGAGTGGTTCCTTAGGTGGCGGCAATGCGCATACAGTGACGGTTTCCATAAATTCAAACGCCAATAGCTTAGCTCCTGGAACATATACTGCCACGGTCACGTTTACCAATACTACCAACGGCGTGGGCAATACGACAAGGACTGTCACGCTTACTGTAGCCAGCAGCGCAGGATGGTTGGCGGTAACACCGACATATGGGTATTATTGGTGCATGTTCAGGGGCGGCCCGACCCCCAGTGGGACCCATCCTTATACGCTTCAAAACACAGGTGGGACCACCATTAACTGGCAGGCAACTAAGACTAAGATCTGGCTTACGATAAGCAGCCCGACCAGCGGAAGCTTAGCCCCAACCGCCGCAACAACCAAGACCTTATCGATTAACTCCAATTGTCTTACCCTCACCCATGGTACCCACACTGATACTGTCACCTTTACTAACATAACTAACGGCAATGGTAACACTACCAGGTCTGTTACATTAGAAGTTGTTTATAATCAATTTTTTACTGTCCGGGGCGCCGATAACCGGATATATCAGCGGGAGATGACCACAGCTGGAGGATTAACTTCGTGGAGATTCCTCAATGGTTTCACCGATAAATCGCCAGCTGCAGAGATTTTTAATAACAAACTCTATGTTTTTGTCAAAAGTAATGTCAATAATGAAATTTGGTATAATTATGTGAATCCGGATACGGCTCGCAGCATGGGAACCTGGACAAAGATAGATGGGTTAACTCCTGACAGGCCAGCAGTAGCCGTTTTCAACAATAGACTTTATGTAGTGGTGAGGGGGACAGATAATCTCATTTACGTGCGTTATATGACAAGTGCAGGAACGTTTTCTCCTTGGTCAGTTGTACCCGGTGGGTGGACGACTGTTGCGCCAGCTATCGCTTCTTTCAATAATTACCTTTATCTCATTGTCAAGGATGCCAACGATAATAAGATCTGGTGGAATAAGATGGACACCGCAGGCGTCTGGAGCGGCTGGAGATTAATGGATGGCTTAAGTCCCTCGACGGCAGCCATGACTGAGTTTAATGGCCAGCTCTATATTGTTGTTCGTGGGGCTGATGATAGAATTTATTATCGTTCAATGAACACTGCAGAGGTTTTCGCCTCCTGGGGCTGGATTCCTGGTTTTACCAATGATTCGCCAGCGATCTGTTCTTTCAATAACAGGCTTTATTTGGTAGTTAAAAGCAATGTAGGCAATGAGATTTACTACAATTCCATGCTAGCTAGTGGTGTATGGGGGACTTTTAGCATGATGGACGGGCTAAGTCCGACAACAGTCGCCCTTTCAGCTCCTAAAATTTACTGATTGATTGAAGAAGATAGGAATAGAGAGTTGAAGGGAAGAGAAGAAGCGTATAGAGAGCAGCTCTTTAAATGAAGAAGTTATATAAGGAGTGAAAAATTATAAGCTAGAAAATTTTTGGAAGAAAAGTTTATTAATATGCTTTTCTAAATTATTTATGATGGATGCGAGATATTGCTCTTTCTCTGGGTAATAAAGAGTACTTTTCATCTTAGTAATTAAAGAATCGTAGTTGATAATTTTTTGTTCCAGTTCTTCAATCTCATAAACAGCCAATATTCTCCCTTTATATTCCAGATGACGGCAGAATGTTACCTGATGATCATCAACGTGTTCTCTAAATTTTTTCTGACGGGGAACAACGATGGGAACTTTGTTTTGATAAAGAACGGGCATGATACTTCCAGGGCCGCCGTGGGTTATAATTATTCTGGCCTTATTAATCATCTCCATGAATTTAGCAAAAGGAATTAAGGGCGAAAAAGCACAGAACTTAGGGATATAAGTGGAAAAACCTGTTTGCATATAAACTTCTTCTTTTATTTTTTCTGTTTCTATCAATCTATCAACTTCAAGCAGCAACCGATTAAAGGGTTGCTCGTGAGTTCCCACGGTTACAAAAATCATAATATTTCCCCAAGGACTATCCCTTTAGGATAAAATTTTTTTTGTTGTTCCCACTGAATGAAAAAGCAGTCAGTTATCGGATAAACAACTCTGCCAGTTATAGTTGGAGAATCAATTCGGTCGTAAACTTCAATATAAACCGTTTTTGCTCCGAAAAATTTTCCGAGATAGAAAAAGGGAATGGCAACGCCGGCTCCTGTTGAGACAATAATATCAGGCTTTTCTTTTCTTAATATTTTTAGGGCGAGAAAGCTATTACGTATGAGGTTTTTGACATTTCTGTTGGTTGGATAATAAGCAAAATATATCCTTTCTTCTTTTAAAAGCGAAAGAGCATCTTCCTTTCTGAAGGTTACCCAGAACCTTTCATATTTGCTCCACCAGGGTTTTAAGATATGCAATTGAAGGAGATGACCACCACTGGAGCAGACTAAACATAGTTTCACTGGTTTACTCCTCCTGGTTAAGCCATTTAGGAAAAGTAGCAATCAAGGCCGAGGCCATAAAAAACAAATAAGCGGCTATTGGTGGAGCATCTAAGTCTTCTGTTAGTAGCCAAATTAAACTACCAATTAGGCTTATACCAAAATAATACCATAAATTTTTCAAAAAATCATCATTCAGCCTGTCCTTAATCTTAAGCCATTTGAAGAAAATAAAGCCAAAAAAAAGACATAGAGCCAAGAAACCAGCAACTCCTGTTCGATATAGGACACTTAGATAGGTGGAATGAGAAGCGATAGGGAAGTTGAAATCCTTGGGTCGTGGCTTATAGCCATGACCAAATAAAAAGTGGTCGCTAAGGAAATTTACTGTAAGTTTATAAATTGATAATCTTGTTTGCGTGCTTCCCGGTCTAAAAGAATAAAAATAATAAGAAATTTTATCAAGAGGTATAGAAATTAAAATAACAGTCAATAGCACTACAAATATTGTTAATACTAAAAGCGTGTTTCTGTTTTTGATTTTAGAGATTATAGCAACAATCAGCCAACCTAAAAAAAGGCCAAGGATAGCAATTCTGGTAAAGGATAAAATAAGGGAAATTAACTCTAATGAAATTATTACCTTTTTGAATTTAGCTTTCGGATTTCCAGCGTAATAAGCCTGAGTCAAAGAAATTAAGATAATCATCGTAGCGCCCAGAGCAGTCGGATAAGCATTGAAACCGAAAGGGCGTGGTATTAATTTTTGATAAATCCAGTCTTTGTCCACAATTAGCGGACAAAGTGAATCAGCTATCAGTGGTGCCTTTCCTTTAAAAAGATCAATTGGAAAAAAATATCCCAGGAGGCTTTTAAACCTCAGGTGGTATTTAGCCATAATTATTGAATAAATGAAGCTACCGATAACAAATAAACTGGTAATAACGCCAAAAGAGCGACACGATTTTAGTATTGCTATAATATTTTCTCTATCGATAATCTGATTATATATTATCAAAATCAGCAAAAAGCCCATTATCCAGAAGCTAAGATTGTAGATTGAAGCAACAACTCTTTCTAAAGGAACCTCATGGATTGATAATAGTGAAATAATATAAACAACAATAAATATCAACAAGAATATTAGTTCCAGGGGGATAAATAAATGTTGATTATTTTTAGCCAGGACCATTATCGTTTTGATGAAAAGAAAGAACACTAACAAGTGGAAAACAATAAATCGAACTCCAAGAAGCCACCATATGGGAGTCAATAATAATAAAAGGGATAAATCTCTAGCGATAGGTGAAGTCAAAAATGGAATTGACCTTTTTTTTATCCCAAGCTGATTATTCTTGTTTTTAAAGGCGATGACATTCATTTTTTTATTAATAAGACTTGATTTGGACTATAAAAGTCGCCAAAACTACTTGTGGTCATCTTTTAATTCTGAATCACGTCACCTGAAAAATATCTTTAAGCTGGATGATTTTCCCTGATTGAATACTCTTTTCAGCGGCGTAAAGAATAAGGTTAATTTTAAGAGCGTGATCTAAAGAAATGGGAGGTGCGCAATTTCTTTTTATTGAGTTAATAAAATCCTCAAATAAGGGAAAATAATAATAAATTGGACCTAAGAAGAAACTACCTTGACGGATTAATTGCCAGAGGCCTTTAATTTCATTACAGAATCTTCGGTAATTATCCAGGGGAGTAAAAGTTCCATGAAATTCTAAGAGGGAGTTACCCCTCACATCTAGAATGATATGTCCGCCTGTCCCGTGTAGGCTTAATTGAAATATATTGGAGCCGGTAAGCCAGGAAATATCTGCCTGAGCTACTGAGCCATCCTCAAATTTAATCATAAGCTGCGCATGAGTTATAAAACCCATTTGGCCATTACTTATATCGCCACCAAATGAAGCTACTTCTACAGGATTGGAGTTATTTAACCACAGAATGAGATCTATAAGATGTGGTCCGAAGTCATAAAGGGCGCCTCCTGAGTGGTAAAGCCAGGTACTTCTTGTCCAAGAAACGGGAAAGCGACTTAAAGCCAAGCCGTTAATGGATATCAGTCGTCCAAGCTTTCCAGACTCCAATCGTTGTTTTGCCTTTATAACTGCAGGATAATAACGATAATTATAGATTACTGTTATTTTTAAATTTTTTTGATAGGCCATTTTATAAATAGCAATCGCTTCTTCTAATTTTAAAGTCAGTGGCTTTTCAACTAAAATGTGTTTTCCTTTCTCAATTGCCTTAAAAACAATTTCAAAATGAGATGGGGTGGGAGTGGCAACGTCAATTATTTCTATGGAGGATTCTTCTATTATTTCTAAGTAATTGTTCGTATATACAGGGATGGCGAACTCCCGAGCAACTTTTTTAGCTGTTAGCTCATTTATATCTGAAATGGCTGTTACCTGGATCTCTGCTAATTTTTTCCAGGCGGGCAAATGAGCCCGTCTAACTATAGCTCCAGCCCCAATTATTCCTACTTTCATCAGGATTTTCTCCTGAGCCGAATTTGCGATTTCCTCTTAATCTTGCCACCGAGGCGGAAAAGAGTCATTTCCCATTTATTGATTTCAAAATCAATCTTCGGAACGATATCACTAGAGAGTGTATATTTTATAGATCCAATTTTTTTCTTATTTGCTTTTCGGATGTGGGGTATAAAATAGGGATTAAATCCCATTATTCTGGCACAGAAACTGTCAGTGGCCACCGGATCTTGGCTGCCGATAATAATATTAGCGTTGATTGGAATTCCAAAAGCCGGACCTTGCGCGCCACCCATAGCAACGATTCCATCTACAAGAGATAGATGTGGCCGCAGGACTGAGTTAATATCAACAATCGCCTCATGAATATAAGGATGGTATTCATTTTTTTCTACTTTGGGTAAACAGCCAAATTGATTTTTTAACACACACGATATTTTTGTTAGGATATTAGTTTTTAATTTAGCTAAGGAGATGAAAAAAAATTCGTCTTCAAAGATTTCAGGTAACTCGATTTCTTTAAAAAATAACCCATTCAATATTTTCTTTATTGAATTAATTTTCGAAAGATTAATCCATTGGGCGTTCCAACGGGAGAGTATAGGCTCAAACCCAAACCATCGAATGAACTCATCAGCAAGAACAACTGTGGCGTCACTCTCAACAACATAGATTTCAGTATTAGAACAAAAAGACCGCAAATATTGAAGCAGAGCATCGAGAAAAAGGGGGTGGGTTATTGCGCCCACCTCAGGAGTCCGGGCATCACAGAGATTTATTTTTATTATAATTTTCTTCGTCCTAATTTCTGAATTGAGAAAAGATTTTAATAATAATTGCAATTTGGACGAAAGATTATGGTAATCAGACCTCAAGGCGATAACGATGGGTTTAGAGCTCATCGAAGATAACCCAAAGATCTTAGTTTTTCTTTCAGACTGAGACTAAATTTAAATTCATCAGGGGATAGCTTATCGGATGAAAAAGTGGGCAGCGGATAGCGAGACAAATATCTGATAAGATTATGAGTCAAGAAATGCTTTTCGGAGACAATATTTTTTGTTTCCGCTGGGTCACTTTGCAAATCATATAATTCCATCTCTTTGTTATTCAAATTTATAATTAACTTTAAATTATTTTCCTGAACAGCCATTAAATTAGGTTGCGGATAGCTCTGAGCGTAGCCCGGTCGTTTTTCTTTGGAACGAAGAAGACTCTGTCCTTGGAAAAAATACTCTTTTTTTATCCCAAGAACATGAAGAATTGTGGGCGTAATATCTATCAGTCTCGCGATGGTGCAGGTTTCAATTTCTTTTTTTGAGCTATATGGTAATTTGATTATAAGCGGAACATGAAGAAGTTCATTATAGAGAGAATGGCCATGTTCCCAGGCGCCATGATCAAAAAATTCCTCCCCATGATCTGAAGTAAAAATAATTAAGGATTTGTCATATAGATTAAGGTATTTTAGAGTTTTAAGAAGTTTTCCAATCTGGTCGTCCATATATCGAATCTCGGCATCGTAGAGAGAAATCAAGCGGCGCAGATCTTTCTGGGGCAAGGCTTTAAATCTCGATTCAAGTTTCCCCGGAATTATCCCTATATCGTGCCAGATGTCTCCTGTAATGGGGCCTTTATATTTCCCATCAAAAAAATAATCATATTGAGAAGGAGGAAAATAGGGTGAATGGGGTTCATAGGAGTGAATGAATAAAAAGAATTTTTTTTTTTCCTTTGTTTTTAAAAGCCAAGAGATGGCCCCTTTCACCACTCTCTTGATGTCAGTATGTATGGTTTCAGGAGGTATAATCCCATTAATGATGGGCGGGTTAAAAGCATTAAAGGAGTCAAAACCCTGAGAAAAACCAAAAGGTTCTGAGAGATAGCCTCCGCCGGTGAAAGCAATGGTATAATAACCGTGTTCTTTTAATATTTCTGGAAGAGTAACAAATTGATTTTCTAAACTTTTTCTGCTTAAGCCAGCCAGATGCTGGGATGGGTAAAGCGAACTAAAAAGAGAAGCAAATGAAGGAAGGGTCCAGGGGTTTTGAGACATAGTCTTTTTAAACAAAATAGAATCTCGTGCAAGTCTATCTATATGAGGAGAGGTTTGTTTATTATATCCATAGCAACCTAAATGGTCGGCTCTCAAGGTATCAATGGCTATCAAGATTACATTTATTTCTTCATACCTGAAAGGCTTTTTTTTGAAATTTATAAAAGAGAAAAGAATAATCACCGAGATTATTACTATTGCAATTACAATCGTTATATGACTTTTTTTCAAAGTGACCATTTGATTAATTTTTCATCTAAAAGCTTAAATACTATTTCTTTCAACTTAGCCACAATCACCTGCCAGGAAAATTCATTTAATAGATAGTCCCACTCTCTTTTCCATGTCATATCTTTAGCTGATAAAATGGCTTTTACCCAGTCTGGAATATTCCTTTCGGCTAATATTATATTGGGGAGATTAAGGGTTTTCAAGTCACCAAAAGGCCAGCTAACAACAATTTTTCGGGCAGCCGTAAAGTCCATCATTCTTATGGGAAAGCGCCCATGAACGGTCTCATCGGGTTTATAAGGCAAAACACCGATATCAACAGATTTAAAAAAGGCTGGAATTCTATCGGGTGCTACTGGTCCCGTGATAACGACATTTTTTAATTTAGCGATCTTTTTGGCATCAATATTAATAAACGGCCCGACAATTAACAGAGTCGTTTTTGGCTCATATTCTATCAATTGATTGAAAACTTGAAGGAGAAAATCAAGACCAGAATATTTATCCTGCGAACCTATGTGTCCAATGACGAATTTGCCTTCAAGATTGTATTTTTTTCTGATGTATTTTATTTCATTCTCGGGAATATTTTCAAAATCTTCTTTATAGAAGCCGTTGGGTATCCAGATAAAGTCTTTTATCCAACCAAGCCCCCTTAATCTTTGCACTAAATGCATGGAAGCCGATGTCACCACATCGCATTTGAGCAATTCGGTCCTTAGATGTTTTTTTATAAAATACTTAACAAAAATGTTTCTATGAAAATTCAGGTAATCATCAGCAAGATCGTAGATATGAATTAGCGATTGGCTGGGGGGAATAGCCAATGAATGAGAGAATTCGTTAATAACAACATTGATATTATATTTTTCTATTATGTAGCGAAAGATGGATTGATTAAATTTGGTAAATAAAGGAACAGGCCCATAGAAGAAAGGGCATTTAATAAAGTTTATTTTATCTTTTTCAGTTTGATAGATAGAGGGTTTAAATATTCCCTTAAAACTTTTCAAAATAAATAGGGTAGCGTGAATTTTGGATGATGGAGGTCGCATGAGTATATAAACATTGAATCGTTTGTCGCGGGAAAGTCCTCTGGCTATCTCGTAGAATCTTACCTTCAGACTGTTATGAGGAAAGCCGTGGGGAAGGATTAATACATTAACCATAGCAAGGTTAGCCTATATCTTTTTGGGCGATGATAACCAATTCTTCGCCTAAATCCTTGTTCAGCTTAGTTAAAAAAAATTCTAGCAGAAAGAAAAGAAGACCGCTAATCTTTAGTGGGTGATCATATTTATTTTTATATGTGAATAAATTTTTTTTAAAAAGTAGAATTTTACTTAGATCAAACATAACCCGGGCTCCACGCGGAAAGGTAAAAGAGGTAACAATTTTGAAGCCAGCCTTTCTTATTAAATAACTTAGTGATTTATTAGTAAATAAATAAAAGTGGCGGGGAGGCTCTAATATAGACCAGTTACTTTTAAATATTTTGTGTCCCAGGCTATTAAAATTTGGGGTGGCGATGATTAAAAGGCCATCTTCCCTTGTTAATTTATAGCATTCTTGCAGCAATGTGAAAGGATCGCTGATATGCTCAATAACATGCTTAAGAGTGATGACGTCAAATGAGCAGGGAATAAGATTAAGTTCAGCCAATTCGCCGATCTTTATGGGAAGACCAAAATATTCGATGCCAACTTTAGCCGCTTGTATGTCAGGCTCTATGCCTTGAACTGACCAACCGAGCTTTTTCATTTGATATAAGAAATAACCATTTCCACAGCCTATATCTAACAAATTGCCTCCTGGTCGATATTTCGTCCACAAGATTTGCGAACCAACCATTTCTTTTAGGAAAGAGGGAATCGGCAAAAATTTTAATATTTTTAAATATTTCTTAACCCGGGTAGTTATAGGATAACCATACGTTTTAGCTAAAATATATTCCTTTATTATTTGGGGAATTAAAGATCTCTCTTTAGTAACTCTATGCGTATGATAATCAGAATAGAGCTGGCTGATATCTGTTTTAGACGGTTGTGGCCATAGCCATGCTAATTCATCATTTTGGCAATAATACATTTTCCAGGCTCTGTTATTTGGAACGAGGAAATCAAATAGATTATCGTATATCAAGGTTCCCTCTAGTTTGCATATCAGACAAACATTACCTAAAAGACCGTTCATGGATTTGCTCTTTATCTCAAAAATCGTTTAATTAAAAAAATCAGATAATTTCGCTGATCATTATTAAAATAAACGAAAATAGCTATTAACCCAAATGAAAAATACATAAGCATTCCTATGGTAGCTCTAATTATAAAATTATCAATTATATTAACACACAATAACAAGCAAAATATAGCGAGATTAAGGATGATGCAAAAAAACACATCGTTAAAAAGTTTAATTTTGGATTTAAAATTAACCGTAGTGAATAGGAGTATTGTTTCAATTGAAACTCTGGCTATGAAAGCGATGGCAGCACCTGTCAAGCCGTAATGTTTTATGAGGGAAGCCAAAAGAAAAAAATAAAAGGTAAATTCGAAAAGATGAATCTTTGCTGGTAGATCAGCTCTACCCGAGCTTTGAAGAAAGGTAAAAGGGACCCAGGCTATAGAATTAATATAAATGCCGATCGAAAATAATTGAAAAAGAAGATTACTTTTTTGGTGGAAATCGGCCCCGAGCCATAAAATCAGTATCTTATCGGACAGTATTATCAGAGGAATAATAAGAACGGCCATAATAATGGCTAAAAATTTAATTGAATTATTATAATAGAGAGTAATTTTTTCTCTATCTTGTGTTGAGAAGTAACTAAAAGTAGGGAAAAGGGTATTGACCAAACTGGAGGGCAAAATCCAAAGCCTCGTGACGATCTCAAATGGTGCTGTAAAAAAAGCGACATATTGCATGCTGAGAAGATGGGCGATAAAAAAGCGGTCAGAATAAACTAAAATGGGTCCGAAGACGTTGGATAGGGTTATCCAGATAGAAAAAGAAATAACAGATCTAATGATTTTACCCATTGAAAATGATGGTTTATATGGGCTAATAATTCTTAATGCATGATAGGCAAAAAGGAAAAATGCCAGTAATCGAGAGAAGGAGATGAGTAGTATAATCAAAGGCAAAGAGACATGTAAGAAATAAGAGATTAGAGGAATAAGAAATATAAGAGAATTTGTTATTGTTTTTATAATATTTACAATGTCAAAGCGAAAATAAGCTTCCAGCACTCCTCGCAAAGACGCAGAAGTGATAATTACAGGTAGAAAAAGGGCGAGGATTGAAAATGAAGACCGGGCTTCGGGGATATATTTCGGCGATATTTTAAACACCTCATTCGTTAGAATGGGACTTAAAAGATAAAGAATGATTCCTACGGCAATTCCTATTATAATATTTAAGAAAAAGGATAGCCAGAATAATAAAGAAATATTATCCTTTTGATTTTTGCCTAAGGATTCTGCGACAAACCTGGTTGTGGCTTTACCTAAACCAAGGTCAAAAAAGCTGAAGTATGTAAGCAGAGTCCAACATAGAGAAAGCAAGCCAAAACGCTCCTGGCCTAATCCCTTAATTGTAAAGGGGATAGCGATAACGCCGATTAATAAAGGTATGAATTGGCCCAAAAAATTTAAAAAGGTATTAAACTCAATTCTTTCAGCCCGATCTATTTTTGAATTTTCCGCCATATTTGCATTGAAAGGAAAGGCGTCACTTTGAAATCATTTTTTAGCATTATTTAACCTTTGGCTATATTCTATGAAAAAACTGACTATTGCCAATAAGAAAAAGCTAAGAATAGCTGTGCTCAAGACAATAATTTTACGGCGGGGGGAAACTGGCTTAAGAGAAGGTGTTGGTTTTTTAATTAGCTCAGCATAATCAATTCTATTTTTTTTATCATGCAAAAGGTTTATTTCGATTTCTATATAATGAATCGAATTTTTAATCTTTTCTATATCGTTTCTTATGGATTGAATTTCGCTCAGTATTTGTTCTTTTTCGTTTTTAATTTTGTTTATATCAGATAAATAAATATTAATTTCTGCGTTTAAAGAATCCTGTTGGGCTCTTATTTGGCTTATATTGGCATCAATCTGCTTGAGGCGTTCTTGCTTATCATTGATTGAAAGCTTTATGCTTTCTTGATTGATTTTTTCGTCACTCAACTTTTCATTAAGAGAACTGTAATATCTTAGATTCTGTTGAATTTCGTTTGAGTAAAGAAGAAGAGCTATAGAGTCGCCTGCCCCTCTTTTTTCAGCCAGAGCTTTTTTTTGTAATTCATCTAATTCATCAATACGGCTTTTGACTGCTTCCATTTCTTTGCGAAGGCTTTCAATTTTATCTTCTGATATTTTTAGCTTATTTTTATCAGCTTCTATCTCTTTTTCTAAGCGCGCCTTTTCTATTTCTTTAATTGATATATCGGCGGTTTTTTCGAGGATCTGATTTCTTTTCATCTGAATCTTGTTTTCGATGTCTACTATTGCATTATCCTTGTTTTTAAGCAGTATTTTTTTCATTTCGATTTGATTCTCGGCGGCTTTGATATTTATTAACTTTTCATTAATTTGATTTTTCTTAATTTCGATATCAGTGAAAATATTTTTCATCTCGATATCAGCTTTGCGGTTAAGCAGATATTCAAGATGCTTATGAAGTGTATTCAAAATTTTCTGGCCAAATTCTACATCGCTTGTTATGAGGTAAATGTAAACTAAATTTGTTCCTTCTATGGCTGATGCTCTAATGCGCGGCATTTTTAAGAGATCAATATTAAGCTGAGAAGCGATAAGGCTATTATATGATTCGCGATTAATTTCGTTGGCTATTTGATCAGGACTCGTGACAATAACTTCATGAAACTCGCCGAGTTGAGTCTGTACAAGAAACTTACTGGGGGATAAGATACAGTCAACCCTCCATTTTTTAGGGAATAAAAATGAAAGGCCAAAAGATGCTATTGAAAGAGCAAGAGTAATTAAAATAATCCACCATATTCTTTTCTTCAGAACAAAAAAATAATCAAAAAGTTCAATATCTAAAAATTGCTTCTTTTTGTTTATCTCATTCATACTTGCCTCTCAGATTATGCTTGCGAATTTAAATAATAATGTATGATATAGCCACAAAAATATTATAATAGATTGATTCTTTTTGCAAGTTTTTACTTGATAAGATAATCTCCCTTTAGCCTGATAATTGAGTCTGAATTCAGCTATCTATAAAAAGTCAATAAACTTTAGGCGCTGAAAGGGCTGCGGTAGATGGACTTAATCCGTCCATCATAATAAAAGTCCCCCACACACCACTGGCCGACATGGAGTTGTAGTAAATCTCGTTGCCCGCATTGCTTTTAACTACCAGATACAGCCTGCAAATGAAAGAACAGATCGCCGGTGAATCGTTGGTAAAACCAGGGACGCAGCTCCAGGAGCTGAATACCTCTGCAGTGGTCATCGAGCGGTAATAAATTTTATCGTCAGCCCCACGAACCACAATATATAGCTGTCCATTGAACTCGGTCATAGCTGCAGTTGAAGGACTTAAACCATCCATTAATCTCCAGCCGCTCCAAGCGCCTGCGGTATCCATTTTATTCCACCAGATTTTATTATCATTGGCATCCTTGACAATGAGATAAAGGTAATTGTTAAAGGCAGCAATAGCTGGGGCAGTACTCGTCCAGCCGGCCGGTACCACCGTCCAGGAGGTCCCTTTACACCTTCGAGCAAGAGTTACACTTTGCAGAACACAGGGGGTCAGGCGCTTAACTGGACAGCTGGTGTGAATCAGAACTGGGTGAGTTTAAGCCCGACCTCCGGGACATTGAATCCTGGGGCTTCGACGACGGTGACAGTTTCCATAAACAGTAATGCCGACGGTCTCACTGCCGGCTCATACAGTGCTACCGTAACCTTTACCAATACGACCAATGGTCAGGGCAATACTACAAGGTCCGTGAATTTAACAGTAGTTCCGCCACCCAATCTATCAGTAACTCCGGCGGATGGCTTAAGTTCGAGTGGGCCAGTGGGAGGTCCCTTTACACCTTCGAGCAAGAGTTACACTTTGCAGAACACAGGGGGTCAGGCGCTTAACTGGACAGCTGGTGTGAATCAGAATTGGGTGAGTTTAAGCCCGACCTCCGGGACATTGAATCCTGGGGCTTCGACGACGGTGACAGTTTCCATAAACAGTAATGCCGACGGTCTTACTGCCGGCTCATACAGTGCTACCGTAACCTTTATCAATACGACCAATGGTCAGGGCAATACAACTCGGTCTGTCAATCTGACAGTACAGGCGTTAAATTATCCTGATATTCATTTACCTTCCCCTACTCTTAATTTTGGAGATACATCAATAGGTTCATCGAAGGAAATGGATTTAACGATTCAAAATGTTGGGAGTGCTACGCTGACGATTTATTCCATTAATCTAACTTCAGGAAGTGGTGAATTTTCTGTGGCAAGCTACACATCGAGTATTTCGGCGGGGTCATCAGGGTATGCTCGCATTCGCTTCACACCCGCAGCGCCTGCTGGCCAGAAGAGCGCCACATTTGCTATAAGCTCTAACGATCCTGATGAATCTACCGTTACTTTTACTGCAACTGGAAATGCTGTTTTAGTCACGCTTTCCAAGTTAAGGCTACTGGTTCGTTCTTCTACGGGTAATGAGATTTATATGAATTCTCTTACTTCATCTGGTTCTTGGGATGGGTGGACTCTTCTTCCAGGGTTGACGACAGATACACCCGCAGCAGGAAGTTTTGAGAATCGCCTTTATTTAGTGGTGAAGGATACATTGGACAATAAGATCTGGTGGAACAGCTGGGATGGGGCGATTTGGTCAGGTTGGGTATTGATGGATGGACAGAGTCCGACATATGCTTCTCTGGCTGTTTTCAACAACAGGCTTTATGTGGCGGTTAGGGGGACGGACAACAAGATTTATCTTCGTTACATGGATTCTTTGGGTACATTTTCAGCCTGGTCGGTGGTGCCGGCTGGCTGGACGATTGTGGCGCCAGCTATTGCTGCTTTTAACAATCGTCTTTATATGGTTGTAAAGTCATCAACGGATAATGGGATTTGGTGGAACAGCATGGATGCGGCGGGCAACTGGTCTGGGTGGCAGTTGCTGGATGGGGCGACAGGGGAGGCGGCGTCGCTGGCGGTGTTTAATAACCGGCTGTATTTAGCGGTTAAGGGGACGGATAATTTTATTTATTATCGTTATATGGACGGTTCTGGGGTATGGAGCAGCTGGCGGCGTTTGAACGGGACAACGACCCACAGTCCGGCGATAGTGGCTTTTAACAATCGTCTTTATCTGGTGGTGAAATCTTCTACTGACACGAGGCTCTGGCTTAATTCGATGGATGTGGCTGAGAACTGGGGAAGTTGGCAGCCACTTGATGGCTGGACAAGCCAGGCGCCTTTCCTGGTGATATATTAGAAAAATTTTAATCAAAGCTTTTTCTTTTGTTCAATTGTCTTTTATTTAAAAACCTTTATTCAACCAATATCAATAAAACAAATATGACTTTTCGTAGATAAAAATTTCGTAGATTTTTCTTCTTGCCTTTTTTAACCGACTTTTTCCTTTTCTCTATCAGCAAAAAACTTTTTTGGAAATTTTCCAGTTATCTTAAGCTGGAATAAAAATCAGAAGCTATACTCGACGCAGAAAATGAGGCGGGAAAAAGAAAGGTTAACTTTTTGTTCAAGAACATCAATTTGAGGCTTAAGATATTGCCACTTATAACTCATGACAAAGGCCATATTTTCCAGCAGAAAATAAGCAAAATTGAGTCCGCCGCCAAGGGAAAGTACAGTGAAAGAGGAATTTTTAAAAACCCTGTCTTTCACTTCTAAATCAGACGAGCGAAAGGGTGACTTATCTTCAATGGCGAAATCCTCAAGGCCCGGATATTTGCCTGTTGCCAGTCCCAGAGCTGGTCCAAGAGAAAGCTGAATCCGCCAGCTTTCGAGCGGCACAAGATAGGCAAAGCCATAAAAAAGAAGTGCCGGATTATTAAACTCTTCGGAAAAACAATGATGTCTGATGAGACCATAATAATAAGGATGAGGCATTGACAACGTAAAATTCCCTTTTGCCTTGAGGGGAATGGCATTAAACCCCAGGCCGGCCTTTAGTTTCAATTTGTCCAGCGGAAAATATCTGCCGATATTTATTTCAAGACCAAGAGGTATGGTCAGGTGAAATTGCTGTTTCATTGAGCCTGCCTCGCCATAAACAGGAAAATTTATGTCCCTCGAAGTCAGACGCTCGTCGAAAGCAAAAATGCCAAGGTTGAGATTGAAAAAGATGGCTTTGCGAGGGAAGGGGAGCTTATGGCGCGCCACATTTTTTTGGTAATATGGCATAGCTTGCCCGTTTCCATCAGCTTGAGATTTTACTGCTGCTGTTAATTTCTCTTGATCCCGACCAGTTGCAGCTAAGGAAAAATCGGAAAGAATTAAGAGAATACAGAAAAAAAGAAATAGACCAATAATGATGTTCTTACCAAGGTTAACTTTTTTCATGGCTCAACCTCACCTTTTGATTATTTATTTTTTTCAGATTAAAAGTAATTTTCTTATAAACCAATTTTTATCTTACGTCAATTAAATTCAGGAATCTCTTTTTTACCCCATAAATTTTCTTAAGTCTCAATGAAAAAGAGGCTCGCTTATTATATAATTAATATAGAGGCTTCAACAAGCTACATCATGGAAATAAAAAGTGCGCCTGGAGGCAGAAAAATTAGTTTCTTCAATGCGATGACATAATAAATGCTTAAGCTTAAAATAAAAACTGTTGAGCTGCCCGGTAATGGTTTTAAATTCAGAGCTTATTCTACCATTTATTCTATACTGGTTACTCTCTGGCTTCCACTAATTCTAATAAATATGGCGGCGGCTCATGACCAGGTTGACCCTTTCTATCTTCGCCTCCTTGAGGAGGGGAAATTGCTCTTTGCCCAGAATAAACTGGCCGAGGCGGTGAAAAATCTGGAGATTGCTGCCTTTGGCCTGATTGAGGAGCGAGCGCGCCTTCTTGAAGCCTATATTTATCTGGTCATCAGCAATTATCGGCTGCGCCAGGTGAGCCGGGCCGCTTATTTCGCATCAGAGATTGAGCGCCTCAATTTAAAGCCTGAATTCGACCGGGCGAATCTTTCGGCTGAGCTTTACAATCAATTTCTGGAGATAGAAAGCATTCTCTGGCGCCTGGCCCTGGCAGCTCAGGCCCGGCCGTCGGCTAAAACCAGGGGGGTCTCTGCTTTTTCGGTGATTCATCCTCAGGAATCTGGGAAGATGAGTTTGTCTCTGGAGGCGATGAAAAAGGAAGGTCTTCCCGTGGCGCTTTTGAATGACATGCTTCCGCCGCCCCAGCCGACTGCCATTCAGGAAGCGATTAAGCTTGAAGAAATCGTCAAACATGACCCGGGCAATGGGGCAGCTTCACTTCGCCTGGCTATGGTTTATGAAGAACTCGGCCATTGGTCTAAGGCGCGGAGTGTCCTTAAAAAATATCTAAAGAAAAATCCTGATTGTGCGGTGGCCCATTTTGAGCTTGGTCGTGTGCTTTTGCAATTGCAAAAAGCCAAAGAAGCATTAGAGGAAATCCAATTTGCGGCCCCTATCCTGGAGGGCGACATAGAATTCCATTACCAGAAAGCGCGGGCTCATGAGCAGCTTAACCAGGTAGAGGAAGCCAGGCTCGAATGGGAGCGCCTCTCCTCCCTCAAGAAATAGCAACATAAAAAAATTGCGACACCCAAAAAAGACACCCAAAGAAGAGCAACACAAACAATTTTTCTCTATAAAGATGACAAACATAAAAGCGACGCAAAAAAACGGGACACAAAAAATGGGGACAAAAACATTTTTCCCTGAAGATATGAGAAAAAGCAGTTCACAAAAAATTGGAACATAAACATTTTCGCCATCAGGAAGTGAGAGATATTATATTTTTGCCTCAGGAGTGGTAAATATATATTCTCCCATTGTGCCCAACCAGAGCGACACATACTGATAAAGGCGACACGTACATTTTTCTGTGTATGGTTAGGATCAAGAAATGATGACATAAACATTTTTCCCCTAAAGGCGACACACATAAAGGCAAAGCATACATTTTTTACGAATATTTTTTTTGTTTAGTCAGGATAATGCTCATGAAAAGATGCCAGATATTTTTGCCTGTATTGGTCCAGGCTTTATTGCTCATAGAAATAAAAGTCGGAACTACATATCCTCGTCTCGATCACAGGCAAGAGGCGATCTCTTAAATTTTAAAAATTGAGAAATAGAAAACCCGGGCTGACTCGCTTTACCAATTATTTCTAATAATGGCAAAAAATTTTTTTATGATCTAAGAGAATTGAACGATTTCAATGAATTAAAAGCTCCTCCTTAAAAAGCCTGGTTCCTGGCTCTAGTCTGCCCATTTAATCAAAACAGTGCGCCGCCCATTATTATTTGTTTTGTTACTTTTAAGAAAAAAATGTGAAAATAAGGTATGTTTCACCAAATAAATATTCCAGATTAGCCTGGCTAACTAATAAGGAAAAACGTTTGTGTCACATTAATATGCATTATTACAAAAAATGTTTGTGTCCTCATTATTTAATTTGAGTCACCATTATCTGGGGGGGCGGGGGGCCCATAAATCAGGCAAGCCCTGGTCATTAATGATGGCTTCAGGTACTACCGTAACCATGGCCTCGGCCTTTTCCCAGCCTACAACCTGGGCAGCTCGCTCAACCCCTCCGCTCAGCCTCGGCACGCGCCACCTCCCATCATGGGCATCAGAGGCGATAATATGAACAAGATCAAGCTTCAAAAACTCCAAGGCCGCCTTCTGGACGGCAGAGCCGAATTCTCCCTCAAGGCTCATGGAAGTTACCTGGACCAGAGCGCCCATGGTCACTAAATCATAGAGCAAGCCCGGCCTTTCCCGGAAAACAAGGCAACGCTCCGGATGACTCAGGATGGGAGTAAACCCGCCGAGCATCACCTCAAATAAAAGGTCTTTGAGCCCAGCTACAGGGTATTCACCTGGAAGCTCGAGAAAAAAATAACTGCCGCCGTTCACTCGGAGCGAAGGGCTCGCTTCAAGCAACAGAGCTAAATCATGGCGCACATAAACTTCAGCCCCACGCACAAAATTCATGGGGCAGGCGAGAGGTGCCTTAGCCCAGGCCTCAAACCTGGACTCAAGTAGGCCGAAGTTATCGCTGTGCTTGGTCAGCCTGAAAATATGGGGTGTCAGGCCAATTGTTTTAATTCCATCCTGGAAAGCAATTTCCACCATATGTCGGGCCTCAGCCTCGCTGCGCGCGCCGTCGTCCCAGTCCGGGAGAATATGCGTATGAAGATCAATCATGGTTAATGACAATCATGCTCAGTGTCAATTATAGTCCGTCAAGTTGTTCTCAATTTGTTCTGAAATTACCTCTCCCGATGATAAAAAACAGATTTCTCGCTGTCAACCTATTAGAGTGCCCTCTTTAAAAGTATGGCTCTTCCGGCGCTGTTTTATAAATTTTATATAAATTTTGGTTATTTTTTGTTGAATAAGTCCAAGTGTCAAGCTAAAAGATGGCTTTTTAAGGTATTTTCTCCGTCCCATTTTAATATTTTTAATATGAGAATGAGAGCAAATTATGCTTGAATTTCAGATTGCCTTTCTGCCCTATGACTCACGTATAAACTTAAATCTTTTTGTGCTCATAATAATTACAGCCAGCCTGAGCTCCAAATGTCCTTTCGATTTTTACGGAAATGCACCTTCAGGTTTATTTTTAAGAGACCATTCTCAGGCAGTGCTGAGGTGTCTGGGCAAGAAAAAATGTTTGTGTCCCCATCTTTGGATGAATAATGTTTGTGTTTCCATTTTAGGATATGATAAAAATATAAAAAATTTGTTAGCTCCAGGTAAAGAAGATCAGAGATGGCAGGAAAGTTTTCGACTGAAATTCTTGATCGAGTCATGGCTCAAGAAAGAACCCAAAGAGAACAAAACCGCCACAAAATGCTAGCAGCCGTTTTTTCGGCCCTGGAAAAACTTTCAAGAGAAATTTCTTTCGAGGAGGCATATATTTTTGGCTCTCTGGCTTCGCCTTATCTTTATTTTGAAAATTCTGATATTGACATCGCCTTTCTTGGTTTAAAAGATGAGGGTTTTTTTCAAGCTCTGGCCTTCCTTTCCCGCGAGCTGGAGGCAGAAGTGGATATCCTCCAGCTTGAAAGCTTCGCCCGGCGCGAAAAAATAATGCGGGAGGGCATAAAATGGAAAAAGAAAAACTGAGCTTACTTCAGGCAGCGATTAAAGCGCAGCTAGAGACCATAGAGAAAATTTTTCAAAAAATAGAGGCAAGGCGCCGCAAAAAGGGGGAAGTGCAACTGGAAAGCCTGGCCTACCAGCTTTCATAACCTTTATTGTGCCTTTGAGGACCTGTTCAAAATAGTGGCTAATTTTTTTGAAAATCGGATCGAGGAGCGCACCAGATATCATCGAGAAATTCTCTGGAGGATGAAAATCCCTATAGAAGGTATAAGACCGGCTCTGCTTTCTGAGACAGCTTATAGGCTCTTGGATTCTCTTCGGGCCTTCAGGCATTTTTTCCGGCATGCCTATTCCTATGAGCTTGGTCCTAAGAAGATTCGTTTAGTTTTGGAAGAGGCCCTTAAGCTCAGGGAAATTTATCAGAAAGAAATACAAAATTTCCTGTCCCAGTTAGGCGTGGAAGCGGATTAACAGGACAAAATGATTTCAGGGGCGTGCTTTACGGATTTGATTGCGCGGCACAATCAGCTTGCCCTGATATTGAACATAATTCAGCAAAATCATAACCCGCTGCTCGCCGCTCAAGGTGCGCTGAAAAATGCTTTTAAGACCGCGCCACGGCCCTTTAACCACCTCAATCAAATCGCCTGGTTCAGGCGGACCTAAATCATCCTCCAGGATGATAAACCCATCAACTTCTCTGGCCTTTATTTCTTGAATAAGCGCGGCCTCGATGGGAATGGGGCCGCGTTCGTTGCCGACAACTCGTCTTACTCCTCGGGTAAAGCGAACCAGCCTGTACTGCGAGGGATAATCAAAATGAACAAACTCATAACAGGGAAAAAGGGAATGAATGCGCCCGTCTTCCTCCCTAATCCGCGGATAATAGACCCCCAGACCGGCCTGACGCAGCAGGGTTTCGACAATTGCTTCTTTAAGTGGCTTTGTCTGGAGAACAAACCAGTTTTTCATATTATCTTTATGTACAACTCTTTATCTACAACCGCCGCAGCTCTTTTTTCCTTTTGCCTTTCTTTTAACAGCAGCGATTTTAAAAAAATTTTAATTTTTCGCAAGCAAATTTCTTTTGACTCCCGCGCAGGGTTGAGACACAATTAAAAGGTCTTTTTAGGGTTTTGATGGAACGGCCAGCCTGCAAGTGGCGACCGGCTAATTGCTGATGGCTATTTACTGACGGCTAATTATTTATTAGAGATAACAAAGAAATGGCAGCAGATGAGAAGAAACGGAAATTGTCCTTGCCCCGATCCTGCGAGCATCATTTAGCCTCCTTATTTTCCCCCTGTTTCCCCATAATTTATCCTCCTCATCTCCCTTTTATTTATTGGGTTGATTTTCAATGAGAGTAGCTTATGTTCTGCCGTCAATACATATACCCTCGGGATGGCGCTCCTTCTGCTCCGGCCTCATCAAGGCTCTCAGCCATTATATTGACCCGATAGTTTTCGTTGCCGCCAGCGACATAGAAATTGCCAGATTACTTTTCCCGCATCATCGTCTCTTTTCACTCCCTCTAACCCAGCGCGCCCTCCTGACCGATATTCATGCCTGGTCGGTTTGAGCGCCTTTCTCTTTGAAATGTTAAAAGGGCACTTCAGGTATTATGACTATGAGGAAATTGACCTAGTCCATTCCCTCGAAGCTTACCCCACCGGCCTCATTGGTTTCCTTCTCGCCCGCCGGTTAAAAAAGCCCCATGTTATTTCGGCCATCGGAACCTATGCTGTTTTATGGGCCAATTACAGAGTTCATAAATTCATTTACAGTCAGATTCTGAAAAGAGCCAGGGCCATTTTCCCCATCTCTCAGGGAACAGCTGCCCTGATTAAAAAACATTTCGGCCCGTATCTTTGCGGCGTTCCCATTCAGACAATTCTCTGCGGCAATGATTATGCCCGGTCTATTCCTCGAGAGGTAGCCCTCAACCGTAAATTTCCTGAAATTCCAACCATTCTTTCCGTTGGCGTCGTCATTCCCCGCAAGGGATACCACATTAGCCTGGCTGCCTTCGCTAAAGTTAAGAAGCAATTGCCACAGGCGCGCTACTGGATAGTAGGAAGCATTGATGATGTTAATTATTTTAAGCAGCTCCAGCGTTTTATCGCCTCCCATTGCCTCAAAGATGTGGAGTTCCTGGGAGAGGTTTCAGAGCAAAAACTCCGTCAGTGTTATGAGCAGGCATCGCTTTTCCTCCTTACGCCGCAACAAATAGACCTTTATTTTGAAGGCTTTGGTCTGGTTTATCTCGAAGCTGGAGCCTATGGGTTACCTGTAATTGGCACAAAAACAGGCGGAGTTCCCGATGCGGTTAAGGATGGGGTTACCGGTTTGCTCTTTGAGCCCGACGATGTGGAGGGCCTTTCCCGCAGCCTCCTTCTTCTCCTTACCAACCTCGATCTGGCTCGGAAACTTGGTCAGGCCAACCGCGCTTGGGCTGAAACTTTAACCTGGGAAAGAAGCGCCAGACATTATTATGAGGCTTATTTAAATTTAATTAAGCAAACTTGATTGTTCTATTGAACTCAATGCTCCCACGCCACCTGATGAGGTGCTTTAAATAAGCCCGTTTTTTCAAAATTTAGTGACCTAATGTTCTGCTTTATAAAAAAGTTTATGTCGCTAAATTAGGTGGTGACCCGGTGTTCCTCCATGGATAAAAATGTTTCCATCGCTAAAAATGAAATAGGTAAAAATGTTTGTGTCACCTCATATAAAATTCGTGTCCAGAAATTAGCAAATTTTTAAGGGACGGTTCAGCTTGTTTTTTGAAAAATGTTTATGTCACCAAATTTGAAAAAATGTTTGTGTCCCGAAAAGGACTTGACAAAAATGGGCAAATTTTTTATATATATGGAGCCTCATAGCTTTAGCTACTGACAGCAAAAGGACTGGTAGGAAAAGGGGAAAGAGACGCTTTTAAATTGAGGCTGACGAGGCAAAAGGAATTAAACGACCAAATCGAGATAATGGCGGTAGCCTATTTTTTCAATTTTCGCTAACTCCAATATTATCATCCACTTACAAATATTTAAATTTTCTTAAAAGCTCAAATTTCAGCGATTTAATTTAAATGAATCTTGAATTTATCCTGAAAATTGGGGGGATGCTCTTTGGGGTTCTGGCGCGGATGCTTCTACCGTGGCTGCGCAAGCTCATCGCCGGGGAAACTACAGGCTTCAGCCGTCGCTACCTTTATCAGAGCCTGGCTTCCTTCATCCTGGGCATAATTATTACCATGCTTATTTTCCCTAAGTTTGAGGCCTCAGCCGGCACCGCCTCGCCCGACCCTTCCTCTTCCCCGGGCTTTGAGGCTTATTTTAAGCTCTTCTGCCTGGCTTTCGGCTTTGGCTTTGGCTGGAACAGCCTGGTGATTGAGGCTGGCCAGTGGCCCGCCTCCCTCCGCCGCCACCGCAAAGTCAAATCCAATATATAAATAAGCTGATATGTTCGATTTTCTTAAGTTGAATTATGACATTTATATTTGCTTAATCTATTGATTAAAGCCAGGCTAAGCACTGCCTCATGGGCAAAAACGCGGTTATGCATTGCTTTAATCCTTTGGGCCACACTAACTGCATTAGAGTAACATTTATTATTGTAGCTAAGGAATAAAAATGAAAAAGATTTGTGTCCTCGGCCTAGGATATATTGGCCTTCCTACAGCCAGCATGTTTGCTACCCATGGATTCGAGGTGATTGGTGTAGATATAAATTCGCGAGTAATTGAAACTTTGAAGAACGGTGATGTGCACATCAATGAGCCAGGCCTCAAGACATTAGTCCAGGCAGCCATAAGAAGTGGAAATCTTCGCGTTGCCCGCGACCCTGAGCCTGCCGATGTCTTCATAATTGCCGTTCCCACCCCCTTGTATATTGAGAATCAGAAAACCAGAAATTCCGAAATGGATGAACAAAAAAAAGGTCCCCTGACAAAGAGCTCAATGGATTATAAACGAGCAGATTTAAGATACGTGATTAAAGCTGCCGAATCCATCGTTCCCTATCTTCGTCCTGGCAATCTTGTTATCTTGGAATCGACTGTTCCGCCTCGGACTACAGTAGATGTTCTTGTGCCGATTCTGCGCCGATCTGGGCTACGAATAGCTGGAGAGGATAAAGGAAAAATTGATTCCTTTGAAACCAAGGTAAAAAGAGAACCCGAAGCCGCGAACATGTATACCCCATCCGATGTCTTATATGTAGCCCATTGTCCTGAAAGGGTATTACCTGGACGCATTCTAGAGGAACTTGTCCGCAATGACCACGTAATTGGCGGAATTGACCAAACCTCAGCAGAGCTAGCGAAAGCGCTATATAAATCTTTTGTAGAGGGTGAAATCCTCATAACCGATGCTACTACTGCTGAAATGGTAAAGATCATGGAGAACACTTATCGGGACGTGAACATCGCCTTGGCTAATGAGTTTGCTCTAATTGCCGAACGTCTCGGAATTAATATATGGGAGGCAATAAAATTGGCAAACCGCCATCCTCGAATGGAAATTCTAAAGCCAGGCCCTGGAGTCGGTGGACATTGTATCGCGGTAGACCCTTGGTTTATCGTTCAAATAGCACCAGAAATTACGCATCTCATTCAAACCGCCCGGCGAGTAAATGAGACTATGCCTGAATATGTAGTGAAACTCGTGAAGAAAGCTTTGGCTGAGCAATCGAGCAGACGAGCAGAGGGAAGAAAAAGAAAACAAAATCAACCAATCGTCTCGCCGCGAATCGCCTGCCTCGGCCTTGCCTACAAAGCTGATGTAGATGATACCAGAGAAAGTCCTGCGATTAAAGTGATAGATTTGCTACGGGCAGAGGGTTTTGATGTGCAAGCGTATGATCCGCACGTCCCAATCAGAGTAATTCCAGAACAGGTTCACTCACTGGAGGCAACTTTGAACGGAGCAGACGTAGTATTGATATTAACTGACCATAAGGAGTTTCAAGGATTGGACTTAAAAGATTATGTCGTTGTAGACACAAGTAATCTATTAGATGACGAATTTTTAAAAGCTAATGGGGGTTTTTGCATAAAACTAGGAAAAGGGTGTTGATCATGCTGCAGGTTTTGATTCGGCGGGGTCAAATCTCGGTTGAAAATGTGCCAGCACCCTTGATTGAGAATGGCCATGTGCTGGTGGAGGTTGCTTATTCTCTTATCAGCGCCGGCACAGAGATCAGAAGTATAGAGAACTCAAAGAAGTCCTTGTTCAAGCGGGCTCTGGAGCAGCCGGAGAAAGTGAAACAACTGTTGAAGCATTTGCGTGATCAGGGAATTGGGAAAACAGTCGCCAAAGTGAAAGGTCAATTGGGCCACGCCAGCCCAATCGGCTATTCCTGCTCCGGCATTGTCATCCAGGTAGGAAAGGGGGTGACGGACATCCAGCCGGGCGAACGGGTTGCTTGTGCTGGCGCTGGCATCGCCAATCATGCCGAGATTGTACTGGTGCCTCGTAAGCTAGTAGTGAAAGTACCCGAGGGATGTGATTTGAAGGCAGCGGCCTCAGTGGCATTGGGCGCAATTGCCATGCAGGGGGTGCGCCGTGCCGACCCGCGCCTGGGCGAAATTGTGGCTGTCATTGGGTTGGGGTTATTGGGACAACTTACGGTGCAGTTGCTCAAAGTTGCCGGCTGTCGCTTGATTGGGTTTGATCTGGACGCCCGGCGCGTAGCCCTGGCACGTCAATTAGGTGCCGATCACACCTTCGTCTCTTCGGAAGTAGACGTGCTCAATGAGGTAAACCACCTCACCGAGGGCCATGGCGTGGACGCGACAATTATCACTGCCGCTTCTCAGAGCGATGCCATTGTCCAGCAGGCCATGGAAATTACGCGCAAGAAGGGGCGAGTGATTGTCGTTGGAGACGTAGGACTGGGTTTGAAGCGTTCGCCTTTATATGAGAAGGAAATTGACTTCCTGATTTCGTGTTCCTATGGGCCGGGACGCTATGATGAGCGCTACGAGGATAAAGGTCTGGATTACCCTTATGCCTACGTGCGTTGGACTGAGAACCGAAATATGACTGAGTACTTGCGTTTGGTGGCAGAAGGCAGAGTGAAGGTGGATCCGATCCTGGAGCGGGAATACGACATTGCGGAAGCCCACAGGGCCTATGAGGAGTTACTGACGGCGACTGAAAAGCCATTGGGAGTGCTCTTACGTTACCCGCTAAGCCGTCCGCAAGAACAAGTGGACAAGTTGGCTACCAGGGTGGTCTTGCGCTCCAGGCCCGTAAGCGGCAAGATCAACATCGTGGTAATCGGGGCTGGCAGCTTTGCTAAAAGCATGCATCTGCCTAATCTGCAGCAGCTCTCCCATCTGTTTCACATTAGGGCTATTGTAAGCGCTACAGGGAGCAATGCTAAGGCGACTGCGCAGCAGTTCGCCGCAGATTATGCCAGCACGAATTACGAGGATGTATTGAATGACCCTGACGTAGACGCAGTGCTGATTTGCACGCGACACCATATGCATGCTAAACAAACCGTTGCTGCCTTGAAAGCCGGCAAGCATGTCTATTGTGAGAAGCCTCTGGCGCTAAATGAGCAAGAACTCAATGACATTTTGGCTTTCTATGGCCTCTCCCTTGCGGACTTCGAAGATGGCAACCTGCAACTTGAAACGTCCGACTTGCGACCTGTCTTGATGGTTGGCTTCAACAGGCGCTTTTCTCCAGCCGCGCAGCGGATCAAAGAGATCGTCAGCCAGCGCCAGAACCCGCTGATGGTCCTCTACCGGGTTAATGCCGGCTATTTGCCTCCCGATCACTGGGTGCATGGGCCGGAAGGCGGCGGGCGTATTCTTGGCGAAGGTTGTCATATGTTTGATTTGTTCAACTTCTTAATAAATGCGGAGGTGGAATCAGTATGTGTTGAGCCTCTCATACCGCGGTCGGAACATTTTCTCAGTAATGACAATGTAAGCGTTACAGTGCGCTATGCCGACGGCTCGGTCTGCATGCTATTTTACACAACGCTGGGTGCGCCGGACTTGAGCAAAGAGTACGTGGAAATCTACGTGGATGGCAAGGTATTAGTGGTTGATGACTTTAAGGCGTTGCAGATTTATCCGAAATCTGTAAAGGGCTGGAGTGGTTCAATACCAGACAAAGGCCACAGGGCAGCACTTGAAGCTTTCGGGCAAGCAATACGTGGCAATAGTGGATGGCCAATTCCGCTGGTGGATTTGGTTCGGACCTCAAAACTTAGCCTGATTGCAGCAGATGCAAATGACAACGGGAATCGCTAGTAAAGTTATCTCACGGGCAAAGAGGTCGTACATATTATATCATAGTATCAAAGAGCGGCAAAAATCATTCGTTCTTGGTTCAATAATAACCATATTATTTAATGGGCTTTCTATTCTGGTATCGGGTATTACTTCTATCTTTGTTGTGCGTGCCCTGGGTCCCCAGGAACTTGGGTATTTGATATTGTTCATGACAGGAACCAATACAATTGCCTTGTTTGCTGATGTAATGGGGATCTATTATTCAAATGCTTATCTCATTGCTAGCAATAACTGCGACTTTCAACTTCCAACAGTTACGGGAACAGTGTTAGGTTATGGGCTCATTGTTGGGCTTGTAACAGGCTCTATGTCTGGATTCTTTTCACTTTTTCGCCTGCTAATTTTTCGTGGCTTTGACGCACCGATCTGGGGAATCTTGATTGGCCTCAATGTTCTGGGGCTTGTCCTTCTTAACCAGATCCGTGGACTGTTCTTGGGGCACAGCAATTTTCTCATGCTTGGCGTGTTGGGGCTTTCTCAGGTATCCCTATATTCTGTTTTGGCACTCGGCACAACATATATTTTATTTTGGCGAACGGGCGCTGAAGTCGCAATGATGTATTTGGTGGCAACCTGGTTATGCGTGGCGGGTGCTTTAATTCTTCTCAGCCGTCAGGGTATTGCGCGTCCCTCTCTTAGGTATATAACAACGTGCGCACAAGTAGGATGGCGGGCTGCTATTACTAACTGGTTAAGCTTTCTTCAGTTGAGAGCGGATCAATACCTGGTGAATTGGATCTTAGGACCGGCATCCCTTGGGCTTTATGGAGTTGCAGTTTCATGTGGTGAATTGCTAACCCGTGTGCCTGGCATGATGGGTTCTGTCATATTCCCTTTAGTTGCTACTGAAAAAAACAAGGCCCTGATGGCACGCATCACACTGAGGCGTTGTGCCTTAGTCATGGCATCCGTTGGCTTGATATTGGTACCTATTGCTTTATTTGCGCAAACTATAATCAGTTTTCTATATGGAGATACTTTCATCCCATCGGCTCGGGCATTGCAATTCTTATTGCCAGCGGTCATTTTTCTGTCGGGTTTATTAATTGTTGATAACCATTTGGCTGGGCTCGGATATCCCGTGATGAAGATTATTGCCCTGCTCCTCTCGCTTGCTATAAACATTATCGGCAATGTAGTTTTACTGCCAAGGCTTGGGATCATAGGTGCTTCTCTGACAAGCTCATTTTCTTACCTAATCTGGCTTCTTCTGGTCATGGGTTACCTTCGGTGGATAGCGCATAAACCTATCACTGGGGTGCAAAGTGGTGATGTAGTCTACAAAACACCGGTCATTATCGGAAATTAGGATTAAGCGAATATGGCTCTCGCTTTTATGGATGAGATGATTTCAAAAGCGTTGCTTGAATTCAATGAAAATTCTTATGGAGTTAAACATAGATTATCCTTCTTTGCCGATTGCCTTAAAAACTACTCCCAAGAATTGAACAAAATGCCCTTTGTGTTGGAAGTGGGTTTTGGAACGGGTGAGTTAATAGCCATTCCTTTGGCGAAAATGGGATTTCCAGTTTTGGGTGTCGACATTCACGATCCATCAATTCAGCTAAGACGCCAGATTTCTAAGAATAATGGTATCCGCAATATAACCATATGGACGAAGTCCATAGATGATCTGCTTTTAATGGATTTAAAATTTGACGTGGTCATCTGTTCAGAAGTACTGGAGCATTTGGAAGACCCAGCATCGATGCTTAGAAAAAATAGCTCTTATTTTGAAAGAATCTGGGATCGCCTTAATTACAGTACCAAATTGATATGGACCTTTTGAAATTGCAACCCGGCTTTATGATATTTACTTTCGGTTTGTGGGAAGTTTTATAAAACCATTAAAGATTCGACTCTGTGAATATAAATCTCGTCATTCACGAACCAAGGATTTAGACCAACGGGCCTGGCCACAATCAAGGGGAGGTACGTTGAATTTGGAATCTCACCACATTCATTTCTTTTAATGGAGAGCTATCAATGCATTGTTTGAATCTACGGGCTGGCGTGTAGAACGATATATGGGACGAAGCTTTATTTGCGGTCCTGTCTTGGACATGATTATAGATGCTATACCCTTTGGTAAACATTTAAATGTGACGCTGGGGAAGCGGCTTCCTCCATTTATGGTTTCTGGCTGGATGTTTCAGTTGAAGAGGTCTACCAATGATTGATAATCAGCTCGAAATAGTGGCACGAATGAAATGTTGGCATAGGCTAGTAATCATGCGACTTCAGCGCCGGTTGAATACGTATTTGAAAGACGATAATAGATGGGCTTTTCCTGGAACAATGTTTGCAGTACCTTGGACTAAGGATGATTTTATCGCCTTGGCAGTTCTATCCTTAACATTATATGGCTATTTTACTTATACTTTCCAGGTTGTGCACTATTTCTGGGGAGATTTTGGGGAATGGCATGCTGCCATGTGGCGAGCAGCACAGGGACAAGTCCTATGGCGAGATTTTACTTGGCCTTATCCACCTTTGGCTATCTACATCTACGGGATTGTTGGCAGAATGTTCGGACCAACCTTACTCACATTTCGCATACTGAGCATTATATTGTGCTCTTTGATTATTTTAGTATCCTTCTTGCTCAGCCGAGAGTTTATTCCAAAGGCGATTCTGACGCCTTTTATAGTGGCAACCAGTTTGCTGTCAATTTCTCAATCTGGTACAGGTGGTGAGGGATTAGCTTCAGGGAGGTACACACCGGCTGCATCGGTAGGATTACTTTGCGCTTTGATTGGGCTGTGGGGCAGTGTCAAGCTTCTAAAGGGCAGAGACAGTGTAATCTGGTTTGTCCCGGTTGTTTTTGGGATAGTCGGCTCGTTTTTATCGAAGCAGGATTTTTGGCTTCCTGCGCTGGTGTCAGTCATTTTGCTAGAATCTGAAGTAGCAAAACGCTATCCAGCCTTTCCCCAAAAGTTTTGTGCCGCTATAAAGATGTCGTTGTTGCTTGTATTGATTGTGCTTATTCCATATCTTTTGATCCTTAGAGTAGTAGGAATAGATAACTTTTTAGATGGCATTACTGGGTATAGGCAAACAGTGCTTATCAGTCGTCTATTTCCGTCGTGGCCTTTTCTGCTTGATCAAATTACCATTGGGTTTTCTTGGGCATTTGGGTATGTCTTATTGGCACTTTTGTGCCATATTCACTCCAATAAACGATTGGCCTTGTTCCTGGGCAGTGCTACGATAGGAGTATGGGCATTGCGGTTTGGACTGACTGTGTATGTTGGCTGGATGGCCCAGAAAGGATATATGGTACCTGGCACTGCTCATCCGATACCTTGGCTTTCCACGTATGGCTTATTTAATGAGCAGTTCGCTAAAGGACGTAGCGTTATCCAAGCATCTCTGCGAATAGTTATCACAGGTATTGACCATAATTTGTTGCCTTTCTCCATCCTTGTTATTCTTCCCGCTTTATTTTTGGTTAAAAGAGGTTTTGGAAAAGAAAAGCTTTCCAAGATGTTTCTTTTTATAAGCGCTTGGTTGGTGGCTGCACATCTACGCCGATTGTTCGAGCATTCGGAACCAATTGGATGGCTGGTAGCGCCAGTGATTGCTTATCTAACGCTCCAACAATCATACGTTCATTCACGCATTAATCCTAATCGTTTCCGGATTCTCGTGATGATTTGTACTCTAATAATGTGTTTGTTAGGAATCGCTCTGTTTGCTTGGGTCGAGGTACGACCTCGAGTACAGCTTCATTATATGCGAATTAATACGTCCCAAGGCGATCTCATAATACCACAAAATCAGGCCAGGGAGTTCAGCGAAGTTAGACATGTGCTAGAGGAATATCGCAAAGAAGGCTGGAAACTCTTCTCGGCTTCTTATGAAGGTATAAACTATCTCTTAGGTGTCCAGAATCCCACGAGGCTAACTTACGGAGTTCAAATAGTTGTCCCCTCAACAGGATTAGCACTGGAGCTATCTAAATTACCTGAATGTACTCTGATAGTAGCTGACTGTGCGCTTATTGATTGTAATCAAACTCTTCGTTCTGTGGAAGCGCTGTTGAAAAGACGATGGAAAGTCATTTATGCATCTAATGGCCGCTCGTCTCCTGCTTTTTATGTATTTTCTCCTGAGAAATGAAAATGAGGTTTACTGCTGTTGCAAGGGTAGTACTCTGTTAATCGTGAAATTTATACTTGCTGAAGTAGCGAATCCCCCAAATATGGGTATTCTACTTTCCACTAACTTTGCGGACACCCTCATATATGGTCAAAAAGCCGAAAAACCGGCCTTACAAACTATATATGGGCCTCCCATATAAGGCCAAAAGTGCCAATTTTCCTGTGAATAGGCCATATATGGGGGCAGGTTGCAAGTTAACGGAACCTAAAGGGTAGATGGGGCCATTATATGCCTATTTATCCGGCCAATCAGTTGTCACTCAGATCGTGCCAAAGCCAAAAATCAGTCTTGACAGCGTAGGAGTATGCTGGCAGCGATAGCGTGCTACCGGAAGGAGCTTTCCAGCAAGTTCTTAGAGCGGTTCTTAGATCAGGCTATGGCTGCACCTAAGTGATGGTAAGTCAAATGACCTCGCCTGAATAGCATTTATTGGGTCCGTTAGTTCGTCCGCGGCCCTCTAGTCAAGCACTGAGTCACGCTCCAGGTGGCTGAAAGCACAGAGAGCAGAGGTGCTTGCTAACGTCTTTACTTTGCTGGAGTTGGCTGCTAAGCAAAAGACTGATTTGGTGCTGCTCCCAGAGCATCTACGTGCGGGGTGAGAGCTAATAGAAAGCAGGTTTGGGAATAGGAGCAGGAAGAGGGAGACGAACTGTTCAATCGGCTGGCAGAAACGGAGCGATGTCATCAGATGGCCATCGTAGCACCGGTTGACGAGCACCGTGGAGGACGACTTTATAATGCAGCCTGGGTGTTCAACAAGGAAGGGGAATTCCTTGGCCGATATGGCAAAGTCCATTGTACGACCATAGAGCGTGCATGGGGCGTAACAGCTGTTGATTAATGGCCGGTGTTTGACGTGAGTGTTGGGAAACTTGGCGTAATGATTTGCCAGGATAAGCCTTTTCCCGAAAGTGCCCGTTGCCTGATCCTGAACGGTGCCCAGTTGATTTGCTGGCCTTACAACCAGAGTGGATGGGGAGATATCGCACGGGATGCCGTGTTGCGGGCCCGAGCCATAGACAACAGCGTTCACATCCTCGTCTCTTGCTCGGCACACCAGCCAATCGGGCTTGGCGACCGGGGATGGTTGTGGGCATGAGTGGCATCATTGCCCCTGATGGAACCTGGTTGACTAATGCGGGGCGCGGAGTGGGGATAGAGGTAGCCGCTGTTCCCCTCAGCGAACCCCGTTGGATGCACAACTTCTCCGCAGGGGGGTGAAGACTACAGAGCTACGGTGCTTCGAGAGCGCCGGATAGATACTCATGAACTTCTGTTGAAAGCAACCGGCAAGAGAAATCTTTGAGGCTTTGATCATGATTGGGCATAAAATGGCCAAAAAGGTAGCAATTCATCTGCCTGGCCAAAGGCTTTGATAAGATGGGGATTATCACAAACATAACTGATTGGTCTCAGCCCATTTTCAAGCGCTTTCCAGCTGTTAAGGAATGGGCTCTACGATTCTATGCCTTAGTTCCTGCTCGGTTACGCATGGGGCGAGATTTCTGGACCTGGCTTGCGTTTATGGAGGTCTCTGAGCAATGGACTTTGCAGCAGATGCAGGAATACCAAATAACACAACTCAGGCGATTGCTTGCCTCTTTAAAGCAGACAAGCCCTTATTACGCACGAGTGCTGGCGGATGTCGAGATCAGCCAAATTAGCGATCTGGCTGACTTCAAGCGGCGGATTCCTGTGTTGCTGCGCAGCACGGTGCGAGACCAGTTTGATCATATTCTTAGTGTAAATTGGCAAAGACATAGGCTTTCACAGTCGAGCACGTCTGGTACCACTGGATTGGCCTTACAATTCTATCATCTAAAGTCGGATTCGGCCAGAGAATGGGCTGCAATCTGTCACCAGTGGCGAAGGGTGGGCTTCGACCCTTTGAAATCGATACGTGCCGAGTTCAGAGGGCTTACGAGGTCTCCTTCCGGCGTGGATGTCTTCCCGCATTTGAATATGATTCGCTTCTCAATCCTGAACTTAGACCGAGCACACCTCGTCTAATTTGCTGATCAGATAAAGCGAGCTGATGTAACTTATTTCCACGGCTACCCAAGCGCGCTCTACCTGCTTGCACGTGGCATTAAGGATTCTGGCATTTCTTTCCCGCAACCAAAGGGCATCTTGCTAGCTTCAGAGATGGTTTACGAATGGCAGATTGATGCCTTGAGAAATATTTTCCCTAATGCTCGTCTTTATGCTCACTATGGATGCGCAGAGCGCACTGTATTGGTTGGCTGGTGTGAATATGAACAGATCTACCACGTGCTACCGCAATATTCTCTTGTTGAGATAGATCCTGAGACAAGTGAGATCATTGGCACAAATCTATACAACACTATAAATGGTTTTGTGCGCTATCGTATGACTGATACGGTCTTAGAGCTCTCTTGGGATACCTGTCCAGCCTGCCATCGCCCATACATACCTAGGTTCAAAGCGGTCGGTGGGCGAACCGAAGACTTCCTATTCAGCCCTGAGCGCGGTTGGATTCCGCCTGCAATTATTACATACCCATTCAAGGCGCTTAAAGTAATTAGAGAGACACAGATCCATCAATCTAGGCCTGAAGAAATTGTCATATACTTCGTGGCGAATGAAGATGCACCAAGTGCCCTGATTAGTCACGATCAACAGCATATTCTAGAGAGAATGTACCATCTATTTGGCCACAGCACCAGTTTCCAATTTGTCAGGGTGGATACCATTGCCCGGGATAAGTCCGGCAAATTCAAATGGGTTGTATCCAATTTGGCCCAGCCACATTGTGGAAACCTATAATGCGTATGTGTGTCGGTATTTATCGGTGTGCCGAGAAGGCTTACTCCAATGAATGGATCTATGCAGAGAATTACTCTGAGAAAAGGGCTCTTCAGGCTTTATCTATTCTTCTGGGCTGTCCTGATAGTAATCTTTTCAATGGGATCGTCAAACCTGGAGATCGGGTGGTCATTAAACCGAACTGGGTACTTGATAGACATCCCTATGGGTTTGACATTTTTAGTATGATCACCCACCCGGCAGTGTTGCGTGCTGTGGTAGATTTAGTTTATGAGGCTTTAAGGGGAGAGGGGCAGATCATCATCGCTGATGCTCCCCAGTGGGACTGTGATTTTGAGAACTTATTGCGGGTTACCCAAGTCCACCTCATCAGTGAGTATTACTGGAAAAAACTCCGATTTGATATCCCGATCCGAGACCTGCGTCAGGAGTACTGCGTGTCCCAAGGTGGATTTATCAAATCCGCTAATCGAATGCAACTTCCGGGAGACTCCGAAGGCTATGCAGTGGTAGATCTGGGCTCGGACAGCGCTTTTATAGGGATGCCCCATCCGGAAAGACTATATGGGGCGGATTACGACCGGCGTGAGACGATCCGGCACCATAATGCAGGACGCCATGAATATCTGGTGAGCAAAACGATATTGAACGCCGATGTGATCATCCATGTACCTAAACTCAAGGTACATAAGAAAGTGGGGGTAACTCTAAATGCTAAAGGAATGGTAGGAATCAATGGAAATAAAAATTGGGTGGCTCATTTTCGGATTGGCCCACCTTCCTCGGGTGGAGACGAGTTCCCCGATGAAGAGCCTTTTATTGCAAAGACCAAGGCTCGCATAACTCGCTTATTGGTAGACTATCACCTTAGTTCTCAATCACCGACAAGAGAAAAGATGCTTGAGTTGATTTACGGAGCCTATCGGTGGATTAAACTGATGCTTGGCGACCTCGCAAAGAGTCGGATTTCTGTGGATAGTGGGAATTGGTATGGAAACGATACGGCCTGGCGAATGGTTGCAGATTTGGCTCGAATCGTCCTATACGCTGACCGGAATGGCCGAATCCAGGATACGGTTCAGCGTCGCCTCTTTTCGGTCGTGGATGGGATTATAGGGGGCGAAAAGGAAGACCCATTAGCTCCCACACCTAAGCAATGCGGTGTGCTTATCGCCGGGGATAATTTTCTAGCTGTAGACCTGGTGTGCACTCGACTGATGGGTTTTGATTGGCGTAAAGTCAAATATCTCCGCTGGTTGGTAGAGGATAGTCCGCATCCTATGGGGGTCAAAAATCCGGAGTCTGACATTGAAATTTGTTCCAATGTCCCCGAGTGGGTTGGCCTGATGCGAGACCCTCAAGTCCGCGACCTAAGTTTCGAACCTCATCCGGGTTGGAAAGGCTACATTGAGTTAGGGAGCTAAATGACGGATTGCCTAGTGTATGACTGCATCCTTTAAATTGATCAATTGCGACTGACGCAAAGACCGGGAAAAAGAGTCGAGTTTGTTTGCCTAAAATCAAAAACTCGCACAAGAATCAGTTAGAAATTATTTAGAAGACATGTTTGAAGGCGTGCTGAGGCGAAGAATACGCATAATCAATGCGTTCAAAAAAGTAATTCCTCCTTGTTTAATTAGGTGATAAAAATATTTTACTAAACAGAAATGAGCGAGGGTGATGTATCGATATTGCTAAACGCTATAGGCGATATTTCTCTCAGAAATCAAATAGAGGGATCACGCGCATCGTCAGATAGAAAGAATCCATTTCGCTACGTTCTCTCAGTTTTATCGGATGCTGATATCGTATTCGGCAACCTGGAAACGGTTTTATCTGAGAGGGGTAACCTGGCGGAAAAGGCAATAACCTTATCTACCCCACCAGAACATGCTCAATGGTTGCGAAAGGCCGGATTCACAATCCTCAACGTGGGTAATAATCATATTTTAGACCGAGGTTTACCAGGTTTGGAAGATACCCTGAAAGTCCTTGACGATCTGGGAATATCGTACGTTGGGGTACATAGGCGAGACGGAAGTGGAGTATGCAGAGTACTGGAATGCAAGGGACTGAGGGTAGGTTTCCTTGGCTATTGCGAAGGAGGGGGCGATTTTTATCAAGGTTATGAACTGCCTCCCATTAATGAGGACCGGATGCTCCGGGACATTGACTTGGCACGGCAAAAGGCAGACGTTCTTGTGATCTCTTTGCACTGGGGTACAGAAAATACTTATTATCCGTCGCCGTATCAAATCCGTATGGCCCATAGGCTGGTTGATGCAGGCGCCACCTTGATCCTTGGACATCATCCTCATGTTCTGCAGGCAATCGAGATATACAACAGGGGCTTAATAGCATATTCTCTCGGTGATTTCCAATTTCCGTGCGGCAGCCCAAGGCCGGGGACGTGCCTTAGCGATTGGACAGGCATTCTGCGTGTAGAGTTAGGGGCTGATGGAGTGAAGGAGTGGAAGTTAATCCCAGTGCAGATTGGCTATGACAACTGCCCTCGGTTAGTTGAGGCTCACGTCGCTTCCAGAATTAATTCCATGGTGCACCAGATTACCGCCCGGGTTACGAAGGGTTATTCTTCGCTGGAGTGGTTCGTTGAAATCGCTCCGGAGTACCTGCGGGGAAATGGAAATAGTTACCTGCTCAGGGTAAGGCGCTACGGTTTAAGGCATCTGCTGCAGTGCTGCCGCTGGCTGGTTTCGCCCTTCGTCTTAAGGTGTTACTTGGGGTTGCTCTGTCGTGCCTTTGGCTTAAGGATAGGGTGAGCCAATGCTTCGGTCGTTCATGAAGGACCTCATAAGTTATATTCCCGCCCAGGTGCTTCCTGGGTTCATAGCATTTCTGAGTGTTCTGGTGTTCACCCGACTGATCCCACCCGGTGATTACGGCAATTATACCCTGGTAATGGCTACAGTTACGATATTTACCAGCATTAGCGGCTGGGTTGGAATGGGAGTTATTCGTTTCTATGTGCCCTTTAAGGAGTCAGGTAAAGAACGGGATTTTAAGGCAGGCGTGACATATCTTTGCCTCCTTACTGTGTCAACTGTCGGGGTAGCCTTTTGTTTGGCACTGATGATGCTCACCCAGAGGCTGGAGCCTCAATTGGGGCTTCTTATGAGGATTGGTGTTGTCATCTTCATCGCTCGAGCGGTTTCTGATGTACTGTGCCAGTTCCTGCGGGTGCAGTATCGCCTGGGCTGGTTCAGCGCCTATAAAACCTGGGAAGCGGGAGGCACGCTGTTATTGGGTTTACTTCTGGTGCAGGGCCTGGGAACAGGTGTAAAGGGCCTGCTGTGGGGAGCGGCGATAGCGTCTCTTCTTGCGGTTGTACCCCTTTGGCGACAGCTGTTGGGCGATGTTAGATTAGAAATCAACCAGAGTGCTTTCTGGCGGTTGGCCCGTGAGGTAGCCGCTTATAGCCTGCCGCTGGTGGCCGGCAATTTGGCTGCATGGGTGCTCAGCCTGGGTGACCGTTATGTGTTAGCCGTTTTGCGTTCCTCTTACGAAGTAGGCATATATGCAGCAGCCTACAGCATCGCCGAAAAGAGCATCCTTATGCTTTCCACACTATTTATGTTAGCCAGTGGACAGCTAATGGTGGAAATATGGGAAACCAGGGGAAAGGCGGCAGCCGGGACACTTTTGATGAGCGTGATGCGTGCTTACCTGATCCTGTGTCTACCGGCAGTGGCAGGCCTGGCAGCTCTATCAAAACTGGCCATGGATATGCTCACGGGAGCAGAATACGCGGCTGGTTATCGGGTGCTTCCTTGGGTGGCCGCTGGGGCATTTTTCTTGGGATTTCAGCAGCGCTTTCAGGCTGCGTTGGTGCTGAAAAAGAAGACAGTGCCAATTATGGTTTCCTTACTGATGGCTGGCCTGCTCAATATTTTGCTGAATCTCATCTTTGTTCCCCGTTATGGCTATATTGCCGCTGCGATAATCACGCTGGTTTGCTATGCTGTTCTTGCAGGATTCATGGCCGTTTTATCGCGCAGGGAATTCACCTGGCACTTCCCCTGGGGCAGTCTAGCGCGGTCAGCGCTTGCCTCATCGATTATGGCGGCAGCGGTTTATCCTATTGGGCAATGGCTGACCAGATCCTTGCTCGTAAATCTGGGGGCCGGAATAACCGTAGGAATAGGCGTATATATCTTTGTTCTTTATGTCACTGGGGAACTTCGTCCGGCTGAGAAGCAGAAAATAGCACAATTGTTTAACAAAAAGGTGCTGCTTGTGGTGAATGGGATGGCAAGAGGGTGGTTTCGATGAGATATCATTGGCTTCGCCTTGCAAAAGCAAAACCGACGCAGTGGCCGGGAAAAATCGCCAAGTTTGTTTTATCTCTAAGCAGGCAACTGCTCTCAGAAGCACTAACCAGATATGGCTTGATCCACCGGACTCCGCAGAACCTGGAAGATTCGTTGCTCTGTCCCTATCTAGGAAAGGATGTGGTCTACATAGTGAAGGACGACTTACGAAAATGCTTTTTTATCCGCCCCGATCAACGGGAAGCTATTCTTATGGCTCTAAGGGAGATTGCTCCCGAGGCAGAGAAAATGATCTTAGCTGAAGCTGACCGCATCTGTAACCATATTTTTGATCTGCTCGGCTCTGGTCCTACACCCCTGGGCAAGAAGATTGATTGGCATATGGACTTCAAAACCGGACTCCGCTGGAACCCGAGAGTTTATTATAAACGCATCCGTCCAGCGCCATATCCTGGCGGCTACGATATTAAGGTGCCCTGGGAGTTGAGCCGCTGCCACCACTTTGTGAGCCTGGGACAGGCCTACTGGATCACCGGCGATGAGAAGTATGCCCGGGAGTTTGTGGCGCAGGTGGAAGACTGGATGGCCAGCAATCCCTGGCCTTGGGGGGTCAACTGGGCCTGCACCATGGATGTGGCCATCCGGGCTGTCAACTGGTTGTGGGGGCTGGCTTTTTTCCTGGACTCACCCAGTCTAACCGATGAGTTTTTGTTGAAGGTAACCCGAAGTTTGCTCATCCATGGCCGTCATATCATGAACAATCTGGAAGGCTCCGGGGAAGACCCGCATACGACAAACCATTACCTTGCCGACCTGGTCGGACTGGTCTACTTGGGCATATGTTGTCCATATTTCAAAGAGGCTGAGAAGTGGCGAGATTTTGCTATGCACGAATTGATGCTGGGAATGGAAAAGCAGGTTTATCCCGAAGGGTTTGACTTTGAGGCTTCCACCTGCTACCACCGCCTGGCGCTGGAGCTTTTCTTTTATACAGCGGTGCTTTGCCAACGCAACGGGATTGATCTCCCGCAATCTTTCTGGGACAGGCTCTATAAGATGTTTGAGGTAGTGCTTTACATACTTAAGCCGAACGGCCGCCTGCCCCAACTAGGTGATAACGACAGCGGCCGGCTGCATATTCTCTATCCACGAGATGTGCTGGACGGCACCTACCTGCTGAGTTACGCAACCATTTTCTTTGAGGACAGTGATTTCAAATTGTCCCGCTTCGGCCTGGCTCCGGAGGCTGTGTGGTTGTTCGGGAAGGAAGGGGTAGAGAAGTGGCAGGCTCTGCGGCCTCGGTCCGAGCCACTGGCTTCCAAAGCTTTCCCCAACGCGGGAGTCTACGTGATGCGCCATAACGACGACTATATGCTGATTTCCTGTGGCCCCAATGGACAGAACGGCCTCGGGGGCCATGCACATAACGATAAACTCTCCTTAGAGCTTTGTATCGGCGGAGATGAGGTGATTGTGGACCCTGGTACTTATGTTTACACCCCGCATCCAGAGTGGCGCAACCGCTTTCGCTCCACGGCCTACCACAACACCATTGTGGTAAACGGCCAAGAGCAGAACCCTATAGAGCAGGACTTGTTGTTTTGCCTGCCCGATCTCACCCGATGCCGCTGCCTCGCATGGGAGACGGGGTCAGAAAAAGATATGTTCATGGGCGAGCATTACGGCTACCTGCGCCTTGACCCCCCTGTGGTGCACCAACGTAAAGTGGAGTTCTATAAGAACGAACGTACCTGGGTAATCACCGATTACCTTTATCAGCCGCCGGACTTGACCAAAGAGGGTGCTGGCTCCTGTGCCTCTTGCCCGCAGCAAAGGTATCTCTTGGAATTCAATCTCCACCTGGCCCCTGGTATAGAGGTAGTGCCTGATTTTACGGCAACCGCTAATGATGATGCATCCGGCATGGATGTGGCTACACCCATGATGAACAGCCACGTGGTTACGGCTGAGGATCAGGCAGTAATTGTCGTTATCCCGGGTAACCTTTCTCCTGACCCTGCGGTGGATCAATCGGTTCCTTTGAATTTTAGCTTATCCCGCGCCGGCTGCGTGCTAGCCGAAGTGCAAACGTGCGGATGGTGTGAGCTTAGGTGCGAAATTGGCTGGTACTCTCCGGAGTATGGGCGCAGGGAAAAAGCTACGGTGGTTGGTTTGCGGATCCGATGGCCTGAGTCAATCGAGCTACGGCTATAAGAGAGAAAGCTCCCCAGAGCAAGCCATGATTGCGACGGGTGTTTGTTGCATTTACCCTCCTTGAGATGAAGTAATCTTGACAGCGGTTATTTGTACCCATGCGGACCGAGTAACCCTTAGGATTGGATTTATTAGCTACTGATTTGTCGACCGTCCTTTTGTGGGTCTCTATGCTCATCGTGTCGGCAAATTCCGGCCGCAAAAGCAAACCTGGCAAATCACTATAACTTGGGTGATCGGTATTGAAAGGACGTAAACACTTGCAAAAATTCTTGTTTTGGTTGGGCAGTCCCCCGGTTGCGCTGTTAATCCCTTCTACATACGTAGGAAGTTGTTTCCTTCTGGGCATTGTAAATCTATCATTGCCGCTTGTTGAACCTGGCAGTGTTGTGTATTTCGTAAGCGGTATTGTGTGTATGGTTGCAATTTCTTGTGTAATTATTTTTAGATCAATCAAAAAGGGGCGTTTCCATTCAAATGAAAAGATATTCACTCATAAGTGGAAACATCTATGGACACCCTTTCTGTTATTGGCCTCCCTTGTAGGATTCTTTGTCGTTGTAGACTATACGGTTTCCATTGGATATACAATTGGATATGCAGATCTCGTTGCGCTTCGGCAAGAATTTTATAGGCGCGAGCCAACACTGATGGGATATCTCGCAAACGCTTTCACGCCTTTCTCTCTAATGCTATTAGGAGTCACTATAATCTCTTTCGAAGAACTCAGCTCCATCAAACGAGTTCTTGGGTTGATGATAGGGAGCACGATACCAATAGTTCTCGCGCTCGGCTTGGGAGGCCGTGCGAGTATTGTGGATTGGCTTATCCTTTCAGTGTGGTGGTTGTTACAGCGGTCGGCATTTGGGAAACCTCTTTTTCCAAGATATAAAATTAGTTTTATACCATTTGTACTCGCTACAATAGGGGCCATTTTGCTAATTAATTTAGTCAGTATTGCTCGCAGCCCTCAGGGGGCGATGCAATTTAAGAACGCGATTTTCTTTAACCAAAACGCTGTTTCAGTCTCCGTAGCAGTAAGTTCATTTATGGATGAGATTGACCCAAGGCTTGCGACCTCCCTAAGTGAGGCCCTGTTTTATTGGTCGACCCCTGTGGCTGCCTTTGATAAGCTTTATGAACACTGGAGCCTTGATGCGAATTACATAATGGCCATATCGCCTGTTCTGTGCCGACGTGTGGCTTCTATAGGTTTGTGCTCGCTTGATGAGGTAAGGAACATGGCAGCTTCCATCCTCTGGTCTTATGGCATGTGGCCTAATATATTTTACACAGCTCCGTTTCATCTTATAGTGTCATTCGGTAAAGTTGGAGCTTTTATTGCACAAATCATCCTTGCGATAGTTTCCAGCCATATATATGTTAAGGCAAGAAGAAAGAGAGAATTCTGGCTTATGTACTTAGCCAGCTTATTCTATCTTATGTTTTTTTATTGGTTTCAGACCATCCTTACTGCATATCCATTACACGAATATGGATTTTATTGGTGTGCTGCTTTTCTTTTGCTGAGAATTCTGAGCAAACAGAAGTCCTCCTTATATAACGGCGCCCAGCTAACCAGCTAAGGCCAGATATCCACGTCTGTTGAGTGCGGCTAAAGAGCACGCTATGGATAGCAGAGCAATGTGCCAACGCCCTGCTCAATATTTGAAGCGCATCGTTGTTATCTCAGAGCCTCACATCCTGAGCGCATATGCCCGATATGGCGGACACCAATATGCAAAGGTCTTCTCCCGACATGGCTGGCAAGTGATTCACCTATCGGCGAGTTTTAACCTGTGGCGTTTGGCACTGCCGAATCCTGGCATTGATCCGAAATACATTGATTTGTGGCGAAAAAGGGGACAACAAGTAGATGATGGTATTGTCAGTTATTGTCTGGCTCATGTTTTGCCAACAAGTTTACGCTTTCTTCCGATTATCAATCGGATCGCCTGGACTTTATATGTGCCAAGCATCCAATCAGTACTCAATAGGCTTGGAATCAGTAAAGTTGATTTGCTTTGGCTCCATGGGAACCAGGATTGGTTGCTGAAAAGAGCCATCCCTTACCGCAAGCTGGTCGTACGGATTATTGACGACTATTCTGCTTACGGATATGATAACTTCCACCCTCTAATGAGAGAAACCCTGGCCGGTGCTGATGGTGTGTTTGCGTGTTCCGAACATGTGCGGCAAGTAATTTCGTCTTTTTTCCATGATATAGAGATAAAAGTGGTGCCAAACGGGGTGGATTTTGAACACTTTGCAAACTATGCTGGGGAGGAAATGGGGGTTGTGAAAGGTATTTGGCCGCCACGCGTGGTTTATGTGGGTGCCATTGCTGAATGGTTTGACTTTGATTTGGTAACTGAACTGGCCAATCGGCTGCCCAATTGCTCGTTTATTATTGCAGGGAATTGGAAAAGAGAGGTGCCTAAAATAGGCACTTACCCGAAAAATATCTTTATTATAGGACCTGTTGAGTATGATAAACTGCCTGCAATACTCACTAAGAGCGATGTGGGATTAGTCCCATTCAAAGATATCGCTCTGGTGCGGGGAGTATCTCCGATTAAGGTTTACGAATACCTGGCCTCTGGTTTACCAGTAGTCTCTCTTCGCTGGCCCGAACTGGAGCGAGAATCTCTCCCTGTTTTCCTAGCAAAGACTGCGGATGAGTTTGAAACAGGAATTAGAGCTGCGCTCGGGATGCCGAAGGATCAAAGGGTGCATCTTAGAGAGGCCGTCCGAAAGTGTTCATGGGAGCGGCGTCTGCAGGATATATTAGAGTGCATAGGATTGGAACTGGATATAAAGATAAGAACAGGCCCACAAGGACATAATACCTGATGAAAGGTCTGTCAGAACCATCTGCCTTTCCGTACGGATTCCCACGCATTATTTGGGTAGCCGCGCGCCCCCCGGCCCCCCCGTTTTCGGGAATTACAAGTAAAACTTTATGCGGACTGCAGGCATTATCTACTCAGACCGAGATTGACCTCGTCACGTTTGTCAATCCACCCTCGGTAGAAGAGTACAAAGCAAAGTTGCAACAATATTGGGGGAAAGAGCCAGTATCTATTCATATCTTACCTCTCCAACCGAGGGCGCGCTGGTACCAAGGGCTTGTGCGGTGCCGGTTTCAGTCAAGTTTGTTATTTGATGGCAAACTACTTGATGTAAAGTTATCCGAGTTAAGTTGGTCATCGCTGGATAGATTGGTTATATTTGACGACATCATATTGGCCCATTTAGGAGTCAGATATAGTGCTAATGCTATTATCAGCCCTCATGACTGCATGTCTGATATGTTCTTCTCGCACCACAAAATCCAGAAACCCTCACTTGCAAAGATCAAGAAGTATGTCCAATATTTGCTTGCACTCCATTATGAGAAAAAATTCTACCATTGGTTTCTTTTAGTTCATGTGATAACGCATCGTGACCGGGTTTTGTTAGAAAGGATTAACCCTCTGGCTCGCTATCACGTGGTTCCTAATGCTGACCTGCTCAATCCAGGGCTGATCAGAGATTTCAACTCCCGCTGGGATGTACTTATCTGGGGAGACTTGACTATACCGTCCTGTGCACGAGGAGCGCAAGAATTCCTGATGTACGCGCAGAGAAACGGCCTGTTGGCGTCGGCAAGTAAAATGCTGATAGGTAAGGTATCTAGAAAAGAAGCAGAGGCAATTATAGGCAAGAACATGATGATGCAGATAGAATACTCGCCACGGCTGGAGGATGAGTTTGGTCGCATGAGATCGGCAAAGATTGTGGTAATACCCGATATAGGCGGTGCAGGGATCAAGAACCGTGTTGTGAATGTCCTTTCATCGGGTTTATGCCTGGCCTGTCTTCTTTCCCAAATGGAGGGAGTGGAGGCCGTTGCAGATCGCGGGGCCATAAACGCTGTGACAATGAAAGAACTTGTAGAGAGAATTGCCTGGGCACTCCAAACAGGCGAGTATAAACAAATCGCCGAAGCAGGGCAGCACATATACTATAGCCATTACAATCTTGACTTGAATTACCGCCTCTGGCGGGAGATGATTGAGCGGGCTTTAGCCATTCGTGAGAGGGTATTAAGGTCGAAATGATTACCGAGAAAAGCGAGGGGCTGCGAGTCATACGCTGGATAGGCCGGTTTATTGTTGGTAGACTTCCTCATATACCATTGCCGATACTGCGCGGGCCACTGCGTGGAACGTGGTTCGTTCTCGGTTCTCTTGCTGGTCCGGGGGGGGGAGCCAGTGTCTATTTTCACAAGGTAGAGCCTGCACAAGTGGAAGCAATCGCGAGTATTCTAAAGCCAGGTGATGTATTTGTTGATATCGGCGCAAATGTGGGCTTTTACACAATCTTGGCCAGCAAACGGGTGGGGGAGAAAGGGAAGGTTTACGCTATTGAACCTTTTCCTCGTAACCTGTTTCTATTATCTATCCATATAAAGATAAACCGATGCAGCAACGTGGTAGTTATTCCTGCCGCCTGCGCGGATCTTTCAGGCATCGCTTTATTCCAGCCAGGACGAAACCCTGCTGAAGGAAAAATTTTGAGTTCCGCCGAAAGTGTTGATGCCGCTTTGAAAATAATGCCTGTCCCAATGATCAGTATTGACGATTTGTGCAAAAAGCTATCGATATGTCCGAGAATATTGAAGATAGACGTGGAAGGTGCCGAATTGCGAGTGCTGCAGGGGGCACGGGAAATCTTGAAAAGATGTAAGCCATATCTTTTCATTTCAGTACATTCAGATCAGCTGCTTGGGGAAGTTCTCTCGTTTCTTCATGAGCTAGGATATCGGGTAGAGCCCATAAGTAAAGATAACGAGTTCTATGCATCAGCGATTGCGTAAGATATTGAAGACATTTATGATTCTCCTAATAGTGGGGATGGTCGTAGTAACCCTTCCGCGCTTAGGAAGTGCATTTGTTTATAATCTCATCATCGTGTTATCTGGAGTAGTAACCCCAAGTAATACGATCGGCAGTATTTGGTACGGTATGGGTTCTCATAAAGATGCAGATACTGCATCCCTGACCGAGTGGATTATATCCCATGGGATGGGACAAGAGGCATGTCACGATCAAGAGCACTTTGTTCTAGGTGTGTATACACGCTTGCCATTTGTTTCATTGTTGACAAGCAGAGCGAGCGAAGAGATGCTATCCTGCGTGCCCGTTATGACATTTGCCAGGGGCGCCCTGAGCACGATCTGCAGAGACTTGAGAGAATAGACGGCACGCTTATCCAGCAGATGAGCGTTTTGTATTTACTGAACCGGGGGGATCGCATAGCGTCACTGGCAGCACAACTGATTTGTGCCGGTGAGACGAGATGGTGTGCTTGGTGTGTCGGGCAAATGCTTTCGCTTAGCGGACAAACAGAGGAACAAAGCATCGCGGATAGCGGGAACTGGCGCTATACCAACGACCTGGAAGGACATTACCTCGGGGCGGATATGGTCTTAATCCATTGATCCGTAAATGGGCTATAAATATACAGATAGGGCTCCGAGTGCCCTTCACCATTCGCGATGTAACCCCTAAGGGAAACAGTGATAACTATATTGAGTATCTAACCTTGCCGATTGCCGGCTCCGTAGTACGGTATCGTCTAAAAGGAGTCGTCTCAGAGGAAGATGTTGAGAGTTGTATTTACCCAAGGTTGGTATTCTGGGGAGAGCAAAGAAAGTATCTTGACGAGGTCGCCCCTCGTTATGTGATCAAGGGTAGGTTTGATGTTGAATTGTGGCGGTCCCTCACATCTGAAATCAAGGAGGTGACACCAAGAATTTCGTTTGACCACAGTTGTTTCCGTGAGGGTCAGGAGATTGCGATTTGCTCAGTTGTTCTGGCCGTAAATCCATTGCCCAGCGGCCGCCATGCGCGTCGGGATCAATCTGCTATATTTGATTCCAGGTATTGTGGGAGGAACCGAAACTTATGCGGCAGGGTTACTGAGAGGATTGGCACAAGTCTCTTCTAATATAGAATTCCTCATATTTGTCAGCCGCGCGGCAGCCGAGTGGCCTTTACCAGCAAGCCCTAATTTTACACGAGTGCTCTGTCCGATAAACGGAGTTAATCGCTTCCAGCGGTATTTCTACGAACAAACCCGGCTTCCCCTCCTTCTACGGCAATACAGGGTAGATATCCTGCATTCTTTAGGCTATGTGGGACCAGTGCTCAATCCATGTCCTTCTGTCCTGACCGTTCATGATGCAAACTTCGTGGATTTGGAGTCAATACCAGCCTGGCGGCGAACCGTGCTACGGCTATTTGTAACGCTTGCTGCTAAAAGGGCTCATGTCGTTGTAACTGTTTCTGATTTTTCTAAGAACAGACTTTCCGAGGTGCTGAAATTACCTATAAATAAGATTACCGTCATACATGAGGCCCCGCTTGTAGATGACGGTCCGGTGCTTGATTGGCAAGAGATAAAGAAGTTGTACAATATTAAAGAGCCTTATCTGATAGCGTTTGGCGGGAAGGCGGCGCACAAGAATATCATTACTCTGATCAAGGCTTTTGCAGTGCTGGGCCAGGAATTTGAGCATAATCTTGTGCTGATTGGCCGCTTGCCGCCCGATGTGAATCTAATTGCGATGCAGGAGCATTGCCGATTGAGAGGTCGTATATTTGCAACGGGATATATACCGCGAGCTCATATATGGCCGTTACTCAGCCATGCCGAACTTTTCGTTTTCCCTTCTTTATACGAGGGATTCGGGCTGCCCGTCCTGGAGGCCCAATACGCCGGAGTTCCTGTAGTTTGTTCTTCAGCGGGCGCGTTGCCAGAGATTGCAGGAGATGGCGCAACATACTTTAATCCTCTGTCTGTGGAGAATCTGGTACAAGTGATTCGGAGAGTTCTTTTGAGTTCTGAAATGCGAAAAGCACTTGTAAGGAAGGGTAAGGAAAACCTGAAGCGCTTTTCATGGAGAAAGGCCGCCCAACAAGCGGTTGCTATATACAAAAGTGTTGCCTCCATGTAGATAAACGCTATTTAAAATCACTCAGGAAACGGAGAAAATGTGGCAAGTTCGCAGAGTTCTAGTCACCGGCGGAGCATCCTTCATCGGCTCCCACCTGGTAGATACCTTGGTTGAAAGTGTTGCAAGAGTTCGCGTCGTGGATGACCTATCCAGTGGCAAACTGGAGAACATCAAGCAGCATCTGTCGCAGGGCACCGTGGAATTCATCCAAGCCGACTTGCGGGAGCCAGGCATCGCCCGGATGGCGATGCGCGACATTGAGGTTGTCTTCCACCTCGCTGCTGACCATGGAGGACGGGGCTATGTAGACCTCCATCAGGCCGGGCCGGCATCAAATCTGTTCCTGGATGGCCTCATCTTCTGGGAAGCTCGCCGGGCGGGAGTGGGGAAGGTCGTTTTCTTTTCATGGGGATGCGTCTACCCCAACATTCTGTAGAGCGACCCCGATAAGGAGATCTCCCTGACCGAGGACCTGGTCAAGCTACCCAACGATGCTGATAACATGTATGGGTGGGCCAAACTGATGGCTGAACTGACCCTGAAGGCATATTATCGGGAGTACGGGATGAAAGCGGCGTCCTGCCGCTACTTCACCGTCTACGGACCCCGGGGAGTGGAGAACCACGCCGTCATCGCGATGACAGCCAGGGCCTTTATTGGCCAGAACCCATTTGAGGTTTGGGGTGATGGTACCCAGGTGTGCAACTGGACCTATATTGACGATATCGTTGGGGCACTATCCTGGCCGCCGAGAAGATAGATGACGGCACCGCGGTCAACCTGGGCACCATGGAGCGGGTGCGGGTCATTGATGCGGTGAAAATGCTGCTGGAGTACACTGGTCATGAGGCGGAGATTGTCTTCCGTCCCGATATGCCCACCGGCCCCCCTGAACCGGGTAGCCGACAACTCGTTAGCAAAGAAACTGCTGGGCTGAGAGCCGCAAGTGCCCTTCCGGGATGGCCTGAAGCGCACCATTGACTGGTACTTTGCTACCAAGGACGGCGATCAGGTGCGGAAGATCCTGGGCCGGATGTTGACCGAAAGTTGATATTTCAGAGGCTAAGGATATATTGCGCGGAGGTGTTCACATGTTTGATCCTGATAGCAGACTGGTGTGAGATTGCGGGAAATAATGCGACGATGCCTTAGATTGGTAGGTGGCAGATCAGAGAGGGATTTGGAGTACGATTTTGTGTTGCGACATGTCGGTAAGGGCAATCTACAGATCCTGGACGTGGGGGGAGAAGGCTCTTTCTTGCCTTTGTGTCTTGCCCGCAAAGGACACATGATGACAGTGTATGATGTTCGGCGGTTATCCCGAAACGCATCCCAATTTGACCGTTGTCGAGGGCGACTTTCTGGTCAATTCACTTCCCGATGCTGCATTTGACTTAGTAGTAATGGTATCAACTGTCGAACACATCGGATTCGGCTATTATGGGGATCCGGTCATCGAATATGGAGACAGAATTGCGATTCAGCAGGTAATAGGCTGCTAAGGGGACAAGGTCGCCTTATTCTCACCACCCGATTCTCGGCCCAGTATCGGATCTACAATGGATTTGAACGTTGGTACGACATAGACCGATTGACCCAGTTGCTGGGAAGTAGTTTCCACATCTTGGTAGCCGAGTTCTGGGTGCCGGTGCTGTGGTTTCGTGGTCGTTGCCTCAGGTGGACCTAGGCCACGTTAGAAGAAGCAAAGCAAGCAGAATCTGCTTACGGTTACCACGCCACTTTATGTCTTGTGGCTGAGAAAGAACTGCAAGATGTGGCAGCGCACAATTGATTGATACTTTACTACCAGGGGTTGTGAACGGGTACGAGACATTCTGATCGTATACTGACGGAACGCTAACAAGATGTACATCCTCTTTCTCAACCGGCATTTCAAACCAATAATTGCCTCGGCTGAATCACTCCTCCGGGGTTTTAATGATTCCCAAGGAAGTAGGCCATGGAGTGCGCTTTTTAGAAAAAATCAAACAAAAGGAGCGGTGTAATGGCAAAAAAGGCATTAGTAACCGGAGCCGGTGGTTTCATTGGCCATCATTTGGTGAAGTTTCTGAAGGAGCGGGGCTACTGGGTTCGCGGGGTGGATATCAAGTATCCAGAGTTTGAGCCCACTCAGGCTGACGAGTTCGAGCTTCTTGACCTCAGGAAGTTCGAGAATTGCCTCATCGCCACAAGGGGCGGGTTTGATGAGGTGTATCACCTGGCCGCAGATATGGGCGGCATTGGCTACATCACTGCTGTCCACGCCGACATTACCCGCAACAATGTGCTTATAAACACGAACATACTGGAGGCCTGCCGGATTAACGGTGGAGGGCGGTTTTTTTTCTCCTCATCGGCTTGTGTTTATCCCCAATACAAGCAGAGGAGTGCGGATGTCACGCCCCTTAAAGAGGAAGACGCTTGGCCCGCGGATCCTGAGGAGGGTTACGGCCTGGAGAAACTCTTTATGGAGAAACTCTGCCAATATTACCTTGAGGATCATGGTATTGAAACGCGGGTGGCTCGTTTCCACAATGTGTACGGCCCCTTGGGGACCTACGAGGGAGGACGGGAGAAGGCCCCGGCTGCTCTATGTCGCAAGATCGCGCTGGCTAGGGATGGCGACGAAATTGAGGTTTGGGGCGATGGGAACCAGACCCGCTCCTTTCTTTATATTGATGACTGCCTAGAAGGAATTTACCGTCTTACACAGTCTAATTATCGACATCCAATAAATATAGGCTCTGATCGTCTGGTTACGATCAATGAGTTAGTAGATATTATAGCTAAGATCGCGGGGAAAACAATTTGGAAGCGTTACGATCTTTCTAAACCCCAGGGAGTCCGTGGTCGCAACAGCGATAATACCCGGGTTGGTGAAGTTTTATGTTGGGAGCCTAAGGTTTCCTTAGAAGAAGGCCTTGCAAAAACATACCGCTGGATTGAAAATCAACTCCGGAAAGCCGGAAGGATCTCTTCAGGGACTGGGTAAGATGCACATCCTAATCATTGCTCAGTATTTTAAACCGGAAAGTATAGGGGCTTCTATTTGGATCCACCAACTTGCTGTGGATTTGGGTAATATGAGACACCAGGTGACTGTACTTACCGGGTTTCCCAACTATCCAAAGCGCATCATTTTTGATGGCTATCGGGGTAAGACATTCATGCGGGAGCAGATAGACGGGGTTGAAGTGTTTCGTACATATATTTATGCTTCACCAAACGAGGCCTTATGGTCCAGGGCGCTGAACTTTGGTAGTTTCTGTGCCTCGGCAGCCTTGGGCGGATTAGTAGTACCGAAGCCAGACGTGATTTACTGTCTTATGCCACCCTTGCCCCTGGGATTTTAGGCAGAATTTCTTGGGCTTTTCAAACGTGCACCGGTGGTCTTAAACATCCAGGATATTTACCCTGATATTGCCATCGCCCTCGGTTTCTTGCGCAATCGCCAAGTCATTCGCTTCTTCCAGGCTATGGAACGCTTCATTTATCGTCGGGCTACGGCAATTATTGTTATCTCTGATGGATTCAAGGAGAACCTGCTGGGCAAAGGTGTGGCTCCTTCTAAGATCTACGTCGTGCCTAATTGGGCAGACCCGGATTTTATTCGGCCTGGTCCGAAAGACAATTCCTTCAGACAGCAACTAGACGTGGGAGGTCGTTTCACGCTTATTTACTCGGGCAACCTTAGCCATAACTCCAACTTAGAACCTGTCATCGACGCTGCCGAATTGCTGAGGGATCAGCCCTTCGCCTTTGTGATCGTGGGGGATGGGGTGCGTAAAACCCAATTGGAGCGCAGCGTAAAGGAGAAACAACTTGATAACGTCTTGTTTCTTCCTTTTCAACCACTGGAAATATATCCTCAGGTTCTAACGGCCGCTGATATGAACCTTGTAACTCTTAATACACAGGCAGCCATGGCTTCTGTGCCATCAAAGGTGTTCAAGATAATGGCCAGCGGCCGGCCAATCCCGGCGATTACCGTGCAGGGGAATGAAGTCTATCGTCTCGTATCTGAGGCAAAGTGTGGACTGTGTGTCCCCCCTGATGATCCAGGAGCTCTGGCAGAGGCACTTCGATACGCCGCAGTCCACCGGGATGAATTAGAACAGATGGGAGAAAATGGACGGCGCTATCTGGAAGAGAATTTTTCGCGGTCGAAGTGCGTGGCTCAAATTGAGGAAATCCTGGGAAAGGCAGCAAGGCGATGAAGAGATATCAATGGATCATCAAACGCCTGATAGACATCATCTTATCGCTGTTTGCTCTTTTAATGTTTTTGCCCTTGTTTCTCTTCATCGCCCTGCTCATCAAACTGGACTCCAAGGGTCCTGTCCTCTTCCGCCAGACGCGCGTGGGCAAGGAAGGCAAGCCCTTTACTTGTTACAAGTTCCGCACAATGTACGTGAATGTGCCAGACATCCGCAACCCGGATGGCTCTACTTTTAATGCCGAGGATGACCCTCGGGTCACCCGTGTCGGCCGCTTCCTGCGCAAGACGACTCTAGATGAATTGCCACAATTCATTAATGTTCTAAAAGGTGACATGAGCGTCGTTGGTCCCCGACCCGACCTGCCCGACCATGTACGCTTCTATTCCGAGCGCCACAAGAAGCGACTCCTCGTCAAGCCAGGGATGACTGGCTGGGCCTGGATCCACGGCCGCAACAGCATCCCCTGGGAACTGCGCCGGGACTTGGACGTGGTGTACGTGGAAAACTACTCCCTATGGCTGGATTTCTACATACTTCTGCGGACTATCCCAATGGTTCTCCTGGCAAAAGGGGTGTACGTTCCCCCAGAGACCATCCAGCGCTATCAGGAATCGCCAGATGAAAAAGGTTGAACCTCTCAATCCGGAGGCTTTCGCAACTTACGTTCCATTGCTGCAGGCCTATCCTTTCAAGCCTTACGCCCATTATGGCCGCAGGGTCGGCGAGGAGGCTCTGCAACAACTCTTTCTGGCCAGGGTCCAGGCAAGCATTAAAAGTAGCGCACATTCTGCTTTATGGGTTCCGGGGTCTGACGGTGCCCAGGGGCTGGCGGTATGGACTCCTCTGGCGTGGGATAGCCAGCAACTGGGTGTTGGCGCTGGCCGCCTGGAGTACCTTATCGCCTCGGGCGATTACAAGAATCAATACGCGACCAAAGAAGTGTTGCTCAGGGCAGTGCTTAAAACCTGCGCTGATCAGGGAATTCAACATTTTACTGCTCGCGTTCATGCATCGGACCTTTCCACCGTTCACCTTCTGGAACAGTACGGCTTTATTACCGTGGACGGCATTCTTACCTTCTCTCTTGACATTATGGATGTTCACTGGCCCTCGCCGCCAGCAGGCCTGGAAATTCGGCTTTCCCGGCCTGAGGACATAGAACCGATCAAGGCCATCGCCCGCTCATCCTATGTCTGCGGCCGCTTTCACTCCGATCCCTGTATCCCCAAAACGGTCGCTGACGAACTTCATGCCGCTTGGCTGGAGAACTCCTGCCTGGGAAAAGTCGCTGATGCTGTCGTCGTGGCTGCTGAGAACAGTCGCATCTTAGGCTACGTCACTTGCAAGATTGACCGCCAGACCGCTGAGTACTTCGGCCTGACCATTGGCACCATCGTACTGGTCGCCACTGCCGCTGATGCTCGGGGACGAGGTGTAGCCAGGGCGATCACCTACGGAGCTCTGAACTGGTTTCGTGACCAGGGTGTACAGATAGTCGAAGTAGGAACGCAATTGCGCAACATCCCCGCATCGCGCCTGTACGAATCCTGTGGCTTTCGGCTGGTAGCGAGTCATCTCTCGTTAAGAAAATGGATAGGTGTCTCTGACCTTCAATAACTCAGGGAGCATAGAATGAACCCAATATGCGGTTGTGAAAATGATCCGGCGCTTAACCGGGTGGTCATTTCTCTGTCCCACTTGGTAGTGTTTGAATCCACTGGTTGCAAGCTGTGGTACACCGTGAGGTTATTAAAGGCGGACGCCAAAAAGCATTTTTTACACTCACATCAGTCCGAGTGGTATGCTTTTTTTCCCCTCTACCTATATTGATTCGCCGCCCTCAAACGATGAGAACTCTCGGTTTCGCAAAGCGATTTCTTCGGCCTGCACCTTATTCCCTGACGCCTCAAGCCTTATTGACATCGGATGCGGGGGGATTCCTGCACTACCTGATGCAAAACCACGAAAAGTGGGAGCAAATTGTGGGAATTGATGTATCGCCTTTTTTGGTACGGAGGGCCTAGGCGAAGAACCGGAATATTGTGCTGGGTGATATTCAGATTGCTCCATTCCGGAACGGCTGTTTTGATATTGCGGCTCTGTGGGATGTGATTGAGCATCTGGCTTGCCCTTTGGATGCCTTGAAAGAGATAGGGCGAATTCTCTCACCTAAAGGCGTAGTTATCCTGTCTACCCCAAATGCCGACAGCGTTCTGCATTCGCTTTCACTGGTGATGTTCAAATCGAGGTTTGGCTTATTGCAAAAGCCAGCCAGGCGAGTTTTTGCGGGCCATCCCTTATATTTTACACAGCGCTCCTTACAATGTTTACTGGCTCGTAGTGGATTCGCTGTTCAGGCAATTTGGCAATACAACGTCGCTAGTGAGATATCGTTCAGAGGCGGACTGCTGGAAGATGGAGCCAGAATTATAGATGCCGCTTTGGGCAAAATTTTGAAGCGTCAATACAGGATGGTCATCATCGCTCAGAAAGGAACACAGTGAGATGCGGCAAGCCTACCTCCCCTTTTCTCTCCCCACCATTGGTAAGGAAGAGATCGCTGAAGTCATTGATAGCCTCAGGTCAGGCTGGATCACCACGGGCCCGAAGACCAAGCGCTTTGAAGAAGAGTTTCGTGAATACGTCGGGGCTAAGCACGCTATCGCTGTCAACTCCTGCACCGCCGGTCTACACATCGCCCTGGCCGCGCTGGGCATTGGCCCAGGGGATGAGGTCATTGTTCCTACCCTCACCTTCTGCTCCACTGCCAACGTTATCGTCCACCTGGGTGCCCGTCCTGTGCTGGTGGATGTGGGCGAGGACTTTAACGTCACCCCGGAATCTATTGAGCGGGCCATCACATACAGAACCAGAGCCATTATACCTGTTCACTACGGTGGCCAGCCGTGTGATCTGGATGCCATCTACTCCCTCGCCGCCCATCTCAACCTTGCCGTCGTGGAGGACGCTGCCCATGCCGTCGGAGCGACCTATCATGGTTACAAAATCGGCTCCGATTTTTTGAGCAGAGGGACAGAGGAGGAGGGCGCAGGAGCAAGGGAACTAAGGAGCAAGGGTGCCGAGGAACGTGTAACATGTAACGTTCAATGTATAACGGTATTCTCATTCTATGCCACCAAGAACATGACCACGGGCGAAGGAGGCATGATCACCACTGCTGATGATGACCTGGCAGAGCGCATGCGCCTGCTCAGCCTGCACGGCATGAGCCGCGACGCCTGGAAACGCTACACCAGCACCGGTTCCTGGTATTATGAGGTACTCCTGCCCGGCTATAAGTACAATATGACCGACATCCAGGCCGCTCTGGGCATCCATCAACTGCGTAAATTGGATGACTTTATCGCTATCCGCCAGAAGTATGCTCGAATGTACGACGAGGGTTTTGTTGACCTGCCTGAGGTAGAGAGGCCTATTATTCATCCTGATCGGACCCATACCTACCATCTCTACGTCATCCGGCTGAACCTGGAGCGCCTGACCATTGACCGGGCTCAGTTTATTGAAGAACTAAAGGCTTTAAATATCGGGAGTAGCGTCCACTTCATTCCTGTTCATTTGCATCCTTTCTATCAAAGGGCTTTTGGTTATAAATCCGGCGATTTTCCTATGGCTGAGAGAATTTATGAAAGAATTGTTTCACTCCCACTTTTTCCAAAAATGACAGAGGATGATGTTAAGGATGTGATCTTGGCCATTAAACATATTATTTCAAAATATAGAAAGAAATGAAAGGAAATTGTAATAATGAGGCTGCCTAAACGACTTACTTTAGAAATGGCTGAACGAGTCATAGCTGACGCCATTATGATCAATGTTTCACTAATGGCAGCCTTTCTTTTGCGCTTGATATTACTTACTGCAATTAAGAATAGAGATCCAAACACGCCGATTGTTTTTCTTATTTCCGTTTGGAAAGAATCTATCCTTGCTTATCGCAACTCTGCCTGGTTACTAACCCTAATTTGCATACTCATTTTTTATTTAAGCGGGTTTTATACTTACGGGCGCGCTTATCGTAGTCGCTATAAAGCGCTTCTTATATTTCAGGCTGTTAGTATAAGCTACCTTTTATTTGGCTTCTTTTCTTATTTTCTCCCGCCTTTAACTCCTTTTCCCCGCAGTGTTTTAGCAAGCAGCTGGATTTTTAGCATTGTATTGGTTGGCGGATTGAGAGTCTGGTCTGCCTTGTGGCGCCGTGCCACCTGGGTTGAAGCCCCGATTTGGGGAAAGCCGAACCGTCGTCCTATCTGTAATGTTTCTGTTATTGGGGGTGCTGGTTATATAGGGTCAATCCTGATAAGGAAGCTGCTGGACCATGGTTATCGTGTTACTGTTTTAGACGCACTGATTTATGGGGATGATAGTATTCGTGATCTTTATGGTCGGCCCCACTTTGAGCTCGTTCATGGCGATCTGCGCAATATTGAAGCCGTTATCCGTTCAATGCAATTTGCCGATGCTGTCGTTCACTTGGGCGCTCTTGTAGGGGATCCAGTTTGTTCTTTAAATGAAAAACTTACCTTGGAAATTAATCTGGCAGCTACCCGGATGATTGCTGAGGCTGCTCGCGCCATCGGCGTTCAGCGCTTTATTTTCGCTTCAACCTGTAGTGTATATGGAGCCAGCGACCAGATTCTTGATGAGCGCTCAGCGGTTAATCCTATTTCTCTTTATGCCCGCACAAAAATGGAATCTGAACGTGTACTTCTAAATTTTAATGACAGAAAGTTCTCGCCAGTTATTTTGCGATTTGGAACTATATATGGTCTTTCACCAAGACCTCGTTTTGACTTGGTTATTAATTTACTTGTTGCTCAGGCCATTTGCGAGAAGAGAATTACAATTTATGGGGGCCATCAGTGGCGGCCCTTTGTCCATGTGGATGATGCAGCTGAAGCTATTATTAAATGCTTAGAAGCCCCCATACATGCGATTAAAGCTCAAATCTTTAACGTTGGCAGCGATGACCAAAATTATATGATTACAGAAATCGGTCAGATAATTAAGGATATCATTCCAGAAGCGCAGGTAATCCATGAAGCTGATGAGAAAGATAGGCGAAATCACCGTGTCTCTTTTGAAAAAATCCGCAAGCAACTGGGATTTTTGCCTCGCCGAACCGTAGTTGATGGCATAAAAGAAATAAAAGCAGCTATTGAGTCTGGCCGGATCAGGGATTATCGGGCACCTTATTATAGTAATTATAAAACATTAAAAGATGAAGATAAAGCGGTTCTGATCCGTACAGTAAGCATAAACCCCCTGTATGAACATGAACTTAAAAGTGGGGACACAAACATTTTTAAAGCAAAAAATTTCAGGTAAGCTGTGCTTAGACGATTAGAAAGTCATGTTTGTGCCAGATGCGGGAATCAGTTGAAGCGCACGCACAGGTTGATTCACCAGAAAATCATTTCTATAATTATTCCAATAGCGCGTTATCGCTGCCCGAGCTGCGGCCACACCACCCTGGCTCTTTCTTCCCACCCTCGTCGCGATAACCCCTTGCTTTCTCGCCCTGCCAACACATTCTTTTATCTTCTAGTCCTTCTTGCTTTGCTTATTTTATTTTTTATTGTCTGTTAGCCAAAAAATAGGGACATAAACATTTTTTAAGGAGGGATAATTTGAGTCATTTTGAGCGGGCTATGGGCTGGCTGCCCGATTATCCTGACTTTCGCGATTATACTGACAGAACTGCTTCCGTCAACGATCTTTTGCGGCCAAAGCGTCTGCGTCGGGAAGCCGGGGAGGGGAAGGCCTTAAAACAGCAGGTGATACCGCCAAAGGTTGATCTCAGGGAGTGGTGCTCGCCTGTTGAGGACCAGCGCAATCTCGGTTCCTGCACGGCCCATGCCGGCGTGGGTTTAATTGAATATTATGAGAGAAAATGTTTTGGCCGGCATATTGATGCCTCAAGATTATTCCTTTACAAGGTGACGCGCAATCTGATGAAGGTTAAGGGAGATACCGGCGCCTATCTTCGAACCACCATGGGAGCCATGGTTTTGTTTGGCGTTCCCCCTGAATCTTACTGGCCCTATACCGATGACCCCAATAAATTTGACCTTGAGCCTCCGGCTTTTTGCTATGCCTTTGCCCAGAATTTTCAGGCCATTATTTATTTTCGCCATGACCCGCCGGGAACAAGGTTTGAGGAGGTGCTGAGCCGGGTGAAGGAATATCTGGCAGCAGGCCATCCGGCCATGTTTGGCTTTACGGTTTATGATTCAATTGAGCAGGCGGAAAAGGATGGCCGCATCCCTTTTCCCAGCATGAGAGAGAGGATTCTCGGAGGGCATGCTGTTGTTGCGGTGGGCTATGATGATGATATGAAAATAAAGAATCGTTATGACCGCCGGGAAACAACCGGGGCCCTTCTTATTCGCAATTCCTGGGGAAAGGGCTGGGGCGATGGCGGCTATGGCTGGCTTCCCTATGAATATGTGCTCGCCGGCCTGGCCGAGGATTTCTGGTCAGTCCTGAAAAAGGAGTGGGTGGACACCGGTGCCTTCGGCGAATAAATCGGGACACAAACATTTTCGGCATAATGGGCTCTAAAATGGAATCATGTAAATATTTAGGCTCATTGAGATGATAAAAATGGGCCATAATTGGAAAGCAGAAGCAGTTTTTTTATTCAATGGGTAATAAAATGAATGAAATAATCTTTTTATCTGGGAATTTAAAAAGATATTTTAATTGAAGAATTAACCAAAAAGTGATATGAAAAGCGTGGTGGGATGCATTTTTTAAAGCTAAAAAGAAAAAAAATTTTTCCAAAATTTTTTAGATGAAAGTAATTATAGTTGGGGCTTCAAGCGCGGGGCTTTACCTGGCCTACAGCCTGGCCAGAGAAGGGCTCGAGGTTGAGGTTTATGAAAGGAAGGAAAGGATTGATTGGCCGCGGCGAACGCTGATTGTCACCAGCCGGCTGGCTGATATTCTTGGCTTTGAGGTTGGGGAAGCTATTTTAAACCGGGTAAGCTACATGCAGCTTGAGGCCGGAGGCGAGAAGGTTAAGCTCAAGCTTGGCTCGCCTGACCTAATTATTGAAAGGGGGAAATTCTTTGCTTTGCTGGCTGATATGGCCAGACGCGAGGGCGCTCGTCTCTATTTTGGTTATGAGCTTGTGGGCTTTTCCTGGGTCAATGGAGGTAGAGGCAAGATTGGCTGTCTTGTGCGGGGAAGGCTGAGCGGCGAGGTGAGGGAAGTTGAGGCTGATTATCTTATCGGTGCCGATGGCGCTTTGAGCAGAGTAAAGGGGCTTTTATTCGGCGCTGAGGGGTTAAATACCTGGATGAAGCCTGGCTGGCATGGCGCAAAGGACGAACAAGAAATGAATAGCGCGGAAAATGGCGGGTATGAAATCGGGGAAAATAGCGGGGAAAACCAGAATCGCAGCGAGAGGCAAAACCCAGAGCCAGGGATAGATTGCGAGCAGAGGCTGAATTATGAACTGGGCCCGGATTGCGAGCAAAAGTTAAACAGCGCCCAGAGCCTTAGTTCCGCAGATAGCCTAAATGACCGCCAGAATCTAAATAGCAGGAAGAATCTGAGATGCGCTCAAGGCCTGAATGGCGGGCAAAGCCTTAGTTTTGAGCAGAGTCTGAGGCACGGGCAAAACCTGGATAACTCGCAAAGGCTAAATAGCAGGCAGAGCCTGAGTTGCGAGAGCTTGAATAGCGCTCAAGGTTTCAATGGTGCGCAAAGGTTAAATTTTCTTGAGTCCATTCTGGCTCGATTTTTCAGCCTTGAATCCCGACAAAAAAGCAACGGGAAGAATTTCGCCAGTGACTTAAAAGCCCTGCTTCAGTGGCGGGTGGAATTAAAGGGGATGAGGGAAAGGGGCTCTTCCTTTCGGTTCGAGCCTGATACCTGCTATGTCTGGTTTGACCCGGAGCAAACTTCTTACTTTTTCTGGGCACTGCCTGAATCGGATGAGGTGATGGCGGTGGGCCTGATTGCTGAAAGGATGGCTGAGGCTAAAAAGGCTCTGGCCTCATTCCTTGAGGAAAAGATGCCCGGGGCAAGACCGCTTGAGATCCAGGCTGGCCTCACCCCTCTGCCTCGCTTTGTTTTTCGCTTTTCCAACTTTTTATTTCTAGGTCGAGGAGCTTCATGGAGTTTTTCTTGCCGACCTGAAAATTTAAGAAGCCAGGCTGGTGATGGGGCTGAAGATTGTCTGAGACCAGAAAATTCGGTCAGACACACAGAAATTAAAAATGACTTTGAATTAAATAAATTGAGGGATAGGGTCGGAGGCGAAAGTAATCATCAGGAGAGCCTGGATAAGATTGTCCTTAATCGGCATCAAAATGGGGCCTGGGGCGATTCATCCAATCGCAGAGTAGCGACGATTGATGGTCACATTTATCGCAATTTTTATAGTAGCAAGGAGATCTTGTATTCCTCCATGGGCGGGGGAGACGGCTTAGCTTCTATTTTTTTGGTGGGTGATGCTGCCTCGCAGGTCAAAGCCACCACGGTGGGCGGAGTTGTAGCCGGGCTGCGCGGGGCGAAAGCTGTGGCCAGTTTAATTCTCGGGCGCGTGGAAGAAGCCAAAAGGGAGCTGGAGAGACTTCGCTGCGAACTGAATTTGCATCTTCTGCTTCGCAAAATTTTAAACCGCTTTGGCACGGATGATTACCGAAGGCTTCTTTCGCTTTTGCGCCAGGATAATGAGCTGGCCTCCTTTATTTGCCGGCACACGAGGGATGATCTGGCCTCCTTTTTCTTTAAGCTTCTTCTGCGCTACCCCAGACTCGCCTGGCTTGGCCTTCGCTCCCTCCTCCCAAAATGGTGACTCGAAAAGTGGGCAAAAAATGACGAAAATGGTGACACAAAAAATGATGACACAAACATTTTCTTCACATAATAAGTTTTTGTAAAAAGTGACACATATATAATTAATCGATACTCATGAGCAAGGTAGCCAAGTAATGAGTCATTAAAAAATTTAGGTTTTACCTTAATCTTGTCTTAAGGCCTTGTAATTCTTGGCCCGAGCGAAAACTTGAGTAAGATTGAGACAGGAAAGGCAAAATAAATCGTTTTAAAGTGAGTGTTTCCTTGATCAGCAGAGGGAAGCTTCAGAAGGCAAACGGGGCTGATCTTATTGTTGCGGAGGAATCCGCTCCTGTTAATAATGAAAGCTCGGTGACCGAATCAGGACAGGTCAGGAAAAATTTTGCCGGCGAATACAGGCTGAGTCTCGGCTGCGGCGCCTTTATCTTTATTCTCTTTACCCTGCCTGGCTCGCTGGCCTCATCTTTGCGCCATAAATTCTGGTTTCTGCAATTCCTGACCTCTGATTCTTTCGTTCATTTTGCGGCCATGGCACTTTTCTCGGCGGCTTTGGCCTTTGATTATCTGCGGGAAAGGAAGCTTATTCCCTGGCTCAGGGTGATGATGATTTCTTTGGGCTATGGGATAATTCTGGAAATGATTCAGATGGTTATTCCTGGCCGGAGCTTTGATGTCCGAGATATTATCTTTGATGCTGGCGGGGTCATCTTTGTTCTGGCCGTCCTTTTCCTTTCTCCCCAAAAATGGGGACACAAATATTTTTCCCTGAGACAGAAGGCCGACGATAAGAAATAAGGAATAAAAGATAGAGAGATAAAAAATATGGAAATGAAAAGTAGGGATGCCAAAAATTATGCTGGGGACCAGTTTCGCCGGATGAGGAAAAGATGCCATTGCCAGAAAGCGGCGACAAATAATTTTAGCCAGAAATTATGATTGGCCAGATTTCGTATGATTAGCCATAGTTCGTATTTGCGGGGCAGGCGAGGGGAAAATTATTTCGGCAGCTTAAAATTATTCGATTGATGAAATTTTGTGCCAGGATAATGGAAGAATGAGCCTGAGAACGGCGCAAAAAAGTATGCAAAAAAGTATGTGTCCCTATTTTTATGTCCTGAAAAAGTATATGTTCCCAATTTTGCGTTTGTGCGGGACAAGGGTAAGATGAGAAAAATAGGATGGTTAGTGGCAAAAAATGTTTGTGTCCCCATTTTGGGGGCCTCGCTTTTTTGCCTTGCTGCGGGAAAGGGTCTAGCCGCTACCTGGAAAGGCGAGGAGCTTCTGCGGCAGTGGCAGCAGGCTGCCTGGCGCCTTGGTCCCTTTAAAGTTCAGCCGATGCTTCTTCTCACCAATGCAGGCTATGATGACAATGTTTATTATTACTCGCGGGGCAATCCAGTCAAAGATTACACCCTGACAGCCGGGCCAGCCATCAATGCCTATCTGAGGCTGAAGAAAATTCTTTTCTCCTTCTATGGCTCGCCTCAATATGTTTATTTTTTTGAGACAAAGCGTGAGAGGACCTGGAATTATTATGGCCGGGCCGAGGTCAATTTGATTTTTAATCGTTTTCTTATCACGACTGGCGCAGGTTATTCCGATGCCCGGGAACGCTGGAATACGGAAATTGATATCAGGCCAAGACGGCGGGAGCGAAGCGGCCACGCCGAGTTTTTTTGGCAGCTGCGCCGCAAGCTAAGTCTGGCTCTGGGAGTGAAGCAGGCACAATACGAATATGAAAATCTTGAATACGAAATTTTCCGGATTGCCGAGGCCCTTAACCGGAAAGAAAATTACGCCAATGTGACCGCCTATTTCCAGGTCACCGGAAGAACGCGCTTTTTCGTCGATGCCGAATATGGACTTTTTGAGTTTCAAAAGCCGGCCAGTCGCCGCGATTCGGCTAGCCAGGCGCTTTATGCCGGTTTTGAGTTCAGCCCGATGGGCAAAATAAGGGGGCGGATTCATATTGGTTATAAATATTTTGATTCTAAGGCGGCCGAAAGGCGCGATTATCGCGGGCTGGTTGGCGATACCCATGTGCAGCTGAGGTTGCTGCGGAGGCTGTGGGTGAGGGGTGCTTTGCGCCGCGACGTCAGGTTCAGCCTCTGGTATGACAATACTTTTTATCTGGAAAATATCTGGAGTGGCGGCGGCTCATTTTATTTACATCGTAAGATCAGGCTTGATTATGATTATACTGATGGCCGCAATCGTTATCCCAACCTGGGGACACAAACGTTTTCTGACCAAGAAATGGGCGTAGCTCAGGTGGCTGTGGTGAAAAGGCTTGACCATTACCGGATTCATTCGGCGGCCCTTTATTATCGTCTGGGAAAAGATGTGGGGCTGGGCCTGGTTTTTTCCCACTGGGAAAGAGACTCTAACCTTGATTGGGAAGATGATCGCCGCAATTTCATTGGCCTCAACCTCACCTACTCCTTCTAACCCCAAAAAAGGGGACACCAATAAATGGTAACACAAACATTTTTTAATCTTAAAACAAAGGAGGCCCAGCCGCTTTTTCTTTCTGCAATAAATGGGAACAATAAATGGTGAAAAAACATTTCTTTAACATTTTTTTAATAATTGTGAAACAAAAATTTTTGCCTGAGATAAAGGGGCAGGAAAAATACGAAATAAAAGATAAGGAAATAATAAGGAAATAAAAATTAGGGACGTTAAAAAATAGGGATGCAAATAATTATGCTTAGAACCAGATTCATTGAATGTAGAAAACACGCCATCTCCAGAAACTGGCCACAAAAAAATTCAGGGAGAAATTATAATTTTTCGGCCAAGATTTCATATTTGCGAAGCAGGCGAGTGAATGAATGTGATCCGAGTATAAAATTATTTGATTAATGAAATTATGTGCTAAGATTATGGCAGAGTGAGCCTAAAATGCTGCAAAAAAAGTATGTGTTCCCATTATTAGAACCTCAAGCTTGCGCAAGAAAGTATGTATCGTATTTTTGTCAATGTTCCTGTTTTTGTTATGGGAATGCCACAAAAAATATGTGGCACTTTTTTGAAGCAAAAAAGTATGTGTCCCCATTTTTTTGGGTAGGGTAAGATGAGAAAAATAAGATGGTTACTGGCAAAGAATGTTTGTGTCCTCATTTTGGTGACCTGGCTGGCTTCGCTGGCCCAAAATTATTTGTTTTCATTCCAGAGCCAATCCTGGTCCCCATATGAGGAACAACAGCAGAGCACAGCCAGGGATCAATCTGGCGCCGCCTCTCAATCAGCCTCTGAGGGCTCCCAGCAGGCACTTCCCGCCTCTCAGCGCGATATCTTTATCCGGGAATACATCATTGGGCCTCAAGACCTGCTCGAAATAAAAGTTTTTGAGCTTCCCGAGCTTAATCAGACAGTTCGCGTTTCCGAAGATGGCTCTATAACCCTTCCTCTCCTGGGCAACGTTCAGGTGGGTGGCCTCACCAAGGACGCCGTTGAAGAGAAGCTCAAAATGCTGCTTGAGGCGCGCTGGCTTAAAAATGCTCAGGTTTCAGTCTTCATCAAAGAATATCAGAGCCGGCGTGTGGCCGTTATTGGGGCCGTCGAAAAACCCGGAATGTACGAACTCATCGGTCGCCTGACCCTCCTTCAGGTCATTTCCCAGGCCGGTGGCTTCAAGGAGAATGCAGCTAATGAAATTTATGTGCTGCGCGAAGGCAAGGACGGTGCGACCACCTCCATCGCCATTAACCTCGAGGAGCTGCTTCTCAACGGCAATCAGAAACTCAACATTCCCCTTATGCCGGGTGATGTCATCAATGTCCCCGTGGACAAAATCATTCATGTCTATGTTTTTGGCCAGGTGAAAAATCCCGGTGCCCTGGAAGTCAAGATGTCCAAAAAAATTACCCTGCTTCAGGCCATAGCAGCAGCCGGCGGCCTGACCGAAGGCGCCTCGAAAAGGGGCGTAACCATAAAGCGAGTCCTTAAAGATGGCCACGAGGTGAAGATTAAGGTTAATCTGAATGATATCATTAAGGGGAAAAAACCGGACATTGTCCTTCAGGAAGGCGATGTCGTTTACGTCCCTGAAAGCATCTTCTGATTTTCTGGCTGAAATCTAGCTAGCGACGACCTGCAAGAAGTCCGAAGATCCGTATTAAAATAGTGCTCACTGAACCTGTTACAGAGAAGAGAATTGAGCGTTCTCAAGAGAAAGGAGAGCCAGCCGTTCCTTGAGAAGAAATTAAGACGAAGCCGTGAAGACCTGACAGGGAAGCGGAATTGATGAACGCATATTCCTCAAAGTAATTTCATGGAGGTAAATTAACGAAAGCAAATTAGCGGAAGCAAATTGTCGAGATTGGATTAGCAAAGGCAGGCTGGCAAGGGCTAATGGGCGAACAGAACCTCAGGCAAGAGAAAAGATGCTCTCGAATTTTGCCCCTCAGTCTTTCGAAATATTTCAATCAGAAAACTGGTTTAAATTGCTGTCCGGATGCTTTTAAAAATTAAAATAACTAATTGAAATGAGAATCAATTAAAATTTAAAAAGGAATTGGGATTTAGTAAAGAAAAAAGGATAAAAAGGAAAATAAAAAAGGAGAACAATTATGAATAACTATCAACCAATGGAGCCTATGGCCGAAAAGGAGGTTCATCTTCTTGATTACTGGAATGTAATCTGGCGCCTGCGCTGGACTGTCGTGACCTTTACCCTGATTGTTCTCCTGGCCACAGCTCTTTTCACCTTTACCCGCCGCTCTGTCTATACTGCCAGAGGCACTCTTCTCATTGAAAAGGAGCCAACCATTTTAACCTTTGAAGAAATATTTCAGATTGAAACTTTTCGCGACGACTATTATCAAACCCAGTATAAACTGCTTCAAAGTCAGGGCCTGGCCGAGCGGGTGGTGGATCGCCTGAAGCTTTATGAGCATCCTGAATTTGTGGGCGAGCCGGCCAAAAGGAAAAAAGCGATAAATAAAGAAGACCCCGTTTTAAAAAAGCGAATTGTTGATTCCTTCCTGGGCCGGCTTAAGGTGAATCCCATCAGGATGACCCGCCTGGTTGAAGTTAATTTTCGTTCCCATGACCCGAAGCTGGCCGCCGCCGCGGTTAATGAGCTCTTTGATTCCTTTATTGACATGAATGTCGAAACCCGCTATGAGGCCACCGAACAGGCCACGCAATTTTTGACCTAACAGATTGCCAGCCTCCAGGCCGAAATCGCCGCTAAGGAGCGACAGCTCCAGGCTTACAGTCAGGAAAAAAACATCGTGGCTTTGAGCGAAACAGAAACAACCATTATTGATAAATTGGCTGAAATTAACAAAGCGCTAACCGAAGCCCAGATAGACCGGGTGAGGAAAGAGGCCTATTATAACGAGGTCAAGAATCTTTCGCCCGATTTTATTCCTGAAGCCTTTACCAATCCCCTGATTCAAAAATTGAGGGAGGATTACGTTCGCCTGAGTCGGGAATATCAGAAGAAGCTCGAAACCTTTAAGCCCGAGTATCCTGAAATGCAGCGGCTCAAGGCCGAACTCGATTCTGCCCGCAAGCTCCTGGAAAATGAAACTCAGAACCTGATTAAAGCGGCTTATTCTGAATATCAGGCTGCTCTGAAAAAAGAGAAATCGCTCGAGGAAGTTTTTAACCGCCAGAAACAGGAAGCCTTTAATCTGAACAGCAATGCCATTATTTATAATGCCCTCAAGACAGAGATTGAAAATAAGAAGAATTTACTGGAGTCGCTGATCAAGCGCCAATCGGAGATGGGCGTGGCCGCAAGACAACGGGGCCTGCGCACGGCCAATGTCCGGGTGGTGGATAAAGCTGATGTGCCGCTGCGGCCGTCAAGCCCGAAGAAGAGGCAGAATTTAATTCTGGCCCTTATTATCGGGCTTATGGGAGGTATTGGCCTGGCCTTTCTTTATGAATATCTTGATAATACGGTCAAAACAGCTGAGGATGTCGAGCGCTATGGCCGGGCGCCAGCTCTGGGCATCGTGCCGACCTTCACCGTTGACGGTTTCAGACGAGGCTACGGCTATGGCTATTATGCCTATGCTTATGGTTATGGCCGAAAGGAAAAGAGGAAAAAGAAAGGAAAGGAAGAAAGGGAGGCGGAAATAGAGATGAGGGAGGCAGGGGAGGCCGAAGCCACCCTTTTTGCCGGAGAGACTTCAATGGGTGGCGATGGTCGAAAGCTCAGGGAGATGGGTGAAATCAGAGGAATAGAAGCCGAGGCTGCCGGCTCGAAGGGAGAAAAGATGAGAAGGGCGGAAGGAGCTGGGCTGAAAGCAGGAAGAGGAGAAAGAGGAGAAGAACAGAGAGAAAGAACGGGCGAGAGTCGGAAAGATGAGAAGACAGAAAAAGCGAAAACGGAATAAAGGAAAGAGGAAGGGGAGAAGCGGGAGGCGATGGCAACTGGAGCCAGGGGAGCAATGACCGGCGAGCGGGTCGAAAGCGAGGAGGAAAAGAAATTAAATCAGATCAAAGCCATCGAGCTTATTCCTCATCTGGCGCCAAAATCAAGTTTTGCTGAAAGCTATCGCACCATCAGGACAGCGCTGCTTCTTTCTTCGCCGCAGGAGAAGTTGCGCTCTATTGTCGTTTCAAGCCCGTTACCCGCAGAGGGCAAGACAGCCACTGTGGCCAACCTGGCTGTCACCCTTGCCCAGGCTAACCGTAAGGTTCTTCTGATTGATGCTGATCTTCGCAAGCCGCGGCTTCATCGTATTTTCAGGGTGAAAAATGTCAATGGTCTGACCAATTTTCTGGTGAGCGATGTGGAATACCGGAATTTAATCAAAACGACAGAAGTACCTAACTTGTATTTAATCAATTCCGGGCCGGTGCCACCAAATCCAGCTGAACTTCTGGGATCAGAGAAAATGGCGCGCCTCATAGATTTTGCCAGGCAATATTTCCATCACATTCTTTTTGATTCGCCTCCGGTGCTGGTTGTGGCCGATGCTATGGTTCTCGGCCCGATTGTTGATGGCATGGTGCTCGTCGTCTGGGGCGAGAAGACAACTCGCGATGCCTTGGAGAGAGCGCGGGAAAAGCTTGATTTGATGAAGATCAAACTGATGGGCGTCGTTATTAATAATCTGGATTTACGCCGCCACCACTATTATTACAAACATTATTACTACGATTATTATTACCGCCATTACTCCCCCTGAAAAATGGGGACACAAACATTTTTTGAAATAAAGGAAAAGCCGGAGACTTTTGTTATAAGGAAAGAATAGGAGACATAAACATTTTTAAAAAGGTAACACAAACTTTTTTAGAAACCTAAATCTTACGCAAAAAAGAAGATACAGACATTTATTGTATGAAAAGGTAAGACATACATTTTTGCCAAAAAGGTGACGTACAAAAAGGTGATACAAACATTTTTTTGAAACGTGGAAAAACTATAAACAGGGATGTAAACATTTTTCATAATTCAAGACTTTAGTGCATGGGACGCGCAGACTAATAATTATGGAATATATGCCTTTCAATGAATTATGCTGGTATCCTAAAAAATGGGGACAGAGACATTTTCGCAAATATTTTTTAAAATATCTTTAGAAGCTTAATTTCAGCAAAAATAAAATTAAGGAAGATTAGTATCCAACGGAAGTTCCTGATAGAAGCTAATAAAATAATTATTAGTAATTTTTCCATGATATTTTGAAATGCGGGGGGACATCGTGGCGAACATCCAAAAAGGAAAGCTCGTATCTCCCAATTAAACAGGCTCGCCATTCCTTCATAAATTTGACAATGAAAATATTTTAAATTAGATTTAACATGGGTAACAAGGAGGAAAAATGGTTGGATTAAGGGCCGGAATTTTTAGGGCTAAATGGCTCGCCCTGGGGATTGCGGGGGCATTCTTCTTGCTTACTTTGCCCCTGGAGCTCTGGGCCCAGCAGGGAGCACAGGTTGTTCCGAGCCCAGGTTCTGGTGCGCTGGTCGGCTTTATTTATAACGCTGATATGAAGACGCCTGTTTCCGGGGCTGTCGTTAAAATCAGGAATCTTCAGGATGGCCGGGAATATGCCAGTGAGCCCACAGATGAAAATGGTCTGTACAAACTTCAGGGGGTAAAAGAAGGCCGTTACATTCTCGGTATCAGCACGCCAGCTGGCGATTATAATTTTGAATACGAGATTTTCATTAAGGCTGGCGAGGTCGGCAAACTTTCTCTGGCGTTGAAACCAGGAAATGCATCAACTTTAGGCCAGGAAGAGGAAGAAAAAGAAAAGAAGAAGCCTTTCTTCCTGACACCTGTGGGAATCGCCATTGTCATTGTCGCCTCTGGTTTGGCCATTTACGGTACCTATAAGCTGCTTGAGGAACTCGGTGTCATTTCGCCCGTAAAGAAATAAAGTCTTCTGAAAGCGTTATCCTGAAAAAAGCTCAAACCTAATTCCTTATATGGTGAAGGCGAGTTTTTGCTGATTTTTTAAAACATCTGCGTTATTTCTATTCCAAATTTTTTCCCATTATCTTTTCCCTATAGTTCTTTCCCCCTGATCTTCCTATCTTAGACAATCTTCTTATCTTCCGTAAAATTATTTTTATTTTCCCGCCTTTTTTCACCATTTCCTTTGATTTAACCGATGCGATTAGATGCACGTGTGAACCGTGCTAACATTTATAGTTTTATTATATTTGTTTTTCTGCATGCTATAGATTTAAATATGCATATGTAGCGTGCGTATTATTTTATTTTTCATATATTTTCTTTATTTTCTAAAATCTTTATATTTTCTATATTGCTACGATCCTCCTATTATTATCTTTCTTTTAGCCTGAAGAAATTTCAATTTTATTTTGATAGCCGCAAAATTTCCTGGTCTTTCTTAACCAGCTGGTCCGGGAAAGCTCCCAGAAAGGGTTAAGATTGACCTGGGTGAAAATTAATTTGACTTAAAATTAATTTAATTAAAAATTAATTTGACTAAAAATTGTTTCGAAAGGAAATTGTTTTGGCTTCAAAATCAGACTGAAAATAAGCAGAGAGAGGAGGAAGATGAAGATATTTAATAAATTGTATCTCTTATCTCTTGCTCTTATCCTCTGGCTGATACCACTGCCTTATGGTGGCGTTGAAGAATGGTCTATCTTTGCGCTGGAAGTGGCGACACTTATTCTTTTCATGGTCTTTCTTTTGGTGCGATTTTCCGCAGACAGAAGGTCTGCTTATCGCTCTAATCCAGCGCGTGTTGTTCGTTCCGTCCATAATGTTCATTCTGAAGACCCCGCCTACTCTGCCCATTTCTCATCTTCCGCTCTTTTAGCGCCTCAAGCTAATTTTGCACTTCAAACTCATCCGCCGCAGCCCGCACATCAGATTCATCCCATAAATCCTGTCAGCCAGGCATCTCAAGCTTATCCAGCTCAACCTGCAGATCAGGTTCATTCAGCTCGTCCTCCACATCCGGCATATCAGGTTCATCCCGCACGTCCAGTTCATCGCGCACATAAACCTAGTCTACCTCATTCTGCCCAGCCTGCATATCCTGGACATCTTAGACACCCTGGACAGCCTGCACATACTGAACATCCTGAACCTCCCGCATATCCCGCGCCTCAGGTTGAGCCATCTGGCTCGGTTTCAGAACCATCAGGCCAGGAACGCACACTTGGATCAAGAATTATTTTTGCTCTAATCTTAATTTTCTTGGCCATCAATTTGTTGCAGATAACGCCTCTTCCGGCGTCGTTAGTTAGAGTGTTTTCTCCCGGGAAATATCAGCTTGTGACTCAAGCCCTGGCCATTACCGGTGGTTTGGAGAAAGGTCTGGCTTCTCCGGCCTCCCTACCCAAGTTTCTTCCGCTCTCTATTGCTCCTTCCTTGAGTTATTACGAATTTTTGAAATATCTTTGTTTTTTCCTCTTCGCCTTTATGCTTTACCGCACCCTTCATTCCCGTCGCGAGGTGCAGTGGCTCGTTCTCGTGCTGGTGAGCGCCGGAATTTTTCAGGCAGTCTACGGATTAATTGAATATCTCAGCGGCACAGGCCGGATTTTCGGCTATAAAAATATCTGGGGGCAGGGATCAGCCTTCGGCACATTTATCAATCGTGACCATTATGCCGGTTTTCTGGAGATGATTTTCCCTTTGAGCCTGGGCTTTCTTCTGGCTAGATCCAATTTCTTTGCCCTGAAAAAAGGGGTCAGCTGGCGGCAAAAAATTATCTGGTTCAGTCAGGAAAGATTGCAGCAGGCTATTCTCTTTGGTACCCTGTCGGTTATCGTTGGCCTTGGCCTTTTCTTTTCGCGCTCTCGCTCCGGAGTCATCATCTTTTTCCTAATTTTTTTCCTGATGATGCTGGCTCTTTCTCTGGGGGCGAAAGGAGCTCAGAAAGAAGCTCAGAGGGAAAAAGGACAGAGAGGTCGTGGACCGGCGCACTTGAAGCCATCAGGAAGGAAAGATCAAAAGGAAGGTGAGGAGCAAAGGAATGGGCAAAAGATGAGTGAGAGCGAAAGCAAAGGGGGTGAAGACAGCGGAGGCGAGAGTAATGAGGACGAAAATAGTGAAAGCTGGGGAAATGAGGGCAAAGGGAACGAAGGTGCGGGAAGTAAATGGAGAAGGGATGAGGACGGAGGTAATGACGGTGAAAGGGATAAAGGGGAAAAGAATGGTGGCGGACGGAATAAGCGAGAAAGTCATGATAACGAAAGGGACGAATATGAATGGAAGAAGGGGGAAAGCAGCAAAGCCGAAGAAGAAGGGTACGAAAGGAATGGGGGAGAAAGGAGTGAAGGCGAAGGGAATGGGGACGCACGGAATAATAAAGAAAGATGGAGGAGCGAAAAGAAAAGGAATGAAGCACCAAAGAAAAGTATAAGAAAAAGTGGCCGCGAAGAAACGCTCAGGGATCCAGGCTCGCGCCGGTGGTTGCGGGTAATTCGCACAGTGACTCTGGCTGTCATTTTTGTGGCCATATTTATCGGCATCAGGCCCATAATTGAGCGCTTCACGCTGGAGTCATTGTGGCGGGAGGCCAGACCAAAGTTTTATGGTCTGACGCTCCGCCTGATAGCTGATTACCTTCTTTTTGGGACTGGAGCTGGCACTTACATTTACGCTTATACGCCATATGAAGAGGAGGATCTTGGTGGTATTTTACACCACGCTCATAATGATTATCTCGAAACTCTGGCCGAAATGGGAATCCTGGGTGGCGGGGCCATAATCTGCTCAGCTTTCATGGCGCTGGCGATTCTCTTCTGGCGCTGGCTGAGACTTGCAGAGCATGATTATTTTGGCCGCGGGGTTGGGCTTGGCCTTATAGGCGGGATAGTGGCCATTTTAATTCACAGTTTCAGCGATTTTAATTTGCGTCTTCCGGCTAATGCCCTTTATTTCATAAGCTTTTATGTTCTGGCCTGGCGCCTCCTTGTGGCGAGAAAAGCGAGCTTTGAGGAAACATGGGCTGGGGGTAGAAAGACAAGGGGCTTAGAGGTGAGAGGCGGGCACGAAATTTAAAGGCCTATGATTTGAAGCAAGAAAAATTAAAAATTTTAAAAATTAAAACTTTAAGGCCAGGCGGAATGAAAAGAAGATAAACATGATAGGTAATTTCTGATAAAAAATTTATCGAGTACAAATTTTCAGGGAGGTGAAACAAGAATAATTATTGTTTATTCGGATAAATTTTAAAAAAATTTTATATTGATTAAAAATTGCTTAGCTAAAATTAAAATTTGAGAATTTGAGGCGGGAATAAAATAAGAAAACATGGGATTAAGAAAGAGAACAAATCTGGGACAAATAAGAAATAGGATAAATCAGAAATAGATAAAGTGTAAATGAGGAGCGCATGATTAGAAGGAAATTCGTCTCGCGCTTAATACCTGGATTGATAGCGGCGCTTCTTGCCCTCGCCACGAAGGAATATTTGGGATTCCATTTTTATTATCAATATAAAAAGGAAAGAGAGGAGGCGCGTAGTATTGAGCAGGCCTTTTCGTCTCTGGAGAAGAAGCTTAAGCTGGCATTGAAATTTTCCGGGCAGCCACTCTTTTTTCAGGAGCTAGGTCGACTCTATCTTGAAAAAGCCATGGCAGAAAATGAATTTGGCTCGCCGGCCCGGCGGGATGAATTCTTGCTTAAGGCTGAAATGAGCTTAAAGGAACAGATTAGACGCAATCCCGTTGATGCCCGTGCTTTTTATAATCTGGGGAAAATTTACCTTCTCTATAATTTTCCTTTGCTCACTTATGCTGACCGGGGAAGGGCTTGCTTGCGCCGGGCGCTGGAATTGAAACCAGCTGATGTCTTTCTAAATGTTAATGTTATTTATATGTATCTTGCCCAGTGGGAATTGTTAACGGATGACGAGAAAAGCTTTCTGGCCCGACAGCTTCGATCCATTGAGGCCCGGACGCCTGATTTTAGAGATAGGTTGCGCCGGCGCTGGCGAGAAAATTTTCCTTCAACCGACCTTTTAGAAGAACGCCTTTTTCAGCTTTTTAATAATTACTAAATTATTATTAAAAAAATTATTATTAAAAAGGCGAATATGTCGCTTTTTCTTTGAGAAAAACGTTCATTTCCCATTTTGGTTAGCTTTTCTTTGCAAAAAATGCTTGTGTTCCCATTTTTAGCGGAAAATTTCGACTTTGCCCAGGAAAAGATTGCGGTCCTGCGCGAGTGACGGGGAATAATAATCATTGAGAAATTCAATCTTAAGCCGATGGTATCCTGGAGTGAGTGCTTCTGGCAAATAAATATAAGCCCACTCTTCATTTTCCAGTAAAGTAAGTGCTTTTAACTCATCGTCAAGATAAGCTTTGAGCAATGGTCCCAAGCCAGCGGCCTTTTGACCGCGAACCTGGAAGCGAAGATAGCCCCTTTCTTGCTCATCCTCTTCAACAAAAAAAGTAAGTTCAGCTGAGCCATTGCTTACCAGCTGATTTTTCTGTGGGCCTGTCCATTCGGAAGCTTGTATTGTCTTTAAGACCGAGATTTTTTCTTCAGACTTTAAAGGCGGATATCTATACCAGATTTGGCCAACAGCGCAGGCGATACTTCTCGGATCATGAATTTTTAGAACCAGACCTGGATTCCAATCGCGGTTTGTTTCGAGAAGAAGATTAATCCTTTGAGGCTGACTTTGTTCGAAAAACTTCTGCGAGGAAAAATTTTTGAAGTTTGAAGAAACTCTGGTACTTGACATTTTCAAGTCTTCCAAGGGAATTTCTATAAATTGCCACTCTTTATTTTTTAATTCCAGAGAATATAATTCCCATTTTTTCCTGAACCAGTCGTCACCTAAATAAACCTTAACTTTCACTGGATTTTTTTCAATGTCTGGATGAGAGGCTAATAAAGGGAGAATCACCTTTGATCCAAGGTTTTCTACTGTCAGGCCCGCCTCCTTTTTCGCCCACCTGAAATTAAATCCCCTCCAGTCTTTTTCCCAGCCATAAAAACCAAAATCCTGTTTCCAGCCAAATTCTTTTGTTCGCCGGGGAATAGAAAGACTGGTGAGAGAACTGAAAAGATGGGAAGCAGCAAAGAGAACGAGAAGAATCGCCGCTCCTGATTTTAATGTTTTGGACTTGTCAGGTAAGAAAAAATGAAGTTTTGAGGATGATTGTCTTGAAGCGAAGTCGGTTGCCTCAGAGGTTTTGAAGCTGCAGGCAAGAATCCAGGTAACGACAAACCAGAAAAGATATTTAACTTCAAAACTGCCTATATAGGAGTGAAACATGAGATTAACTAGGCAGGCAAGTAGATTTCCGGTGAAGCCAATGAGCAGAATCCTATCTTCCTGTTCAGCCAGAAGACGCCAATTCCTTTTAACTTCCTTTAAAAATTTAATCGAAAGAATTGAAACTAAAATGACACCAAGAATACCAAGTTCCGCTAAAATTTGAAAAAAGGCGTTTTCGGCTGAATCAGAAGGAACTGGACCTAATCTACACTTAATTAAATAATTGGGTAACTCTACAATATAAGCACCGATACCCACTCCAGAGATAGGAAAATCTCTAAACATAGCCAAGGACACGCGCCAGAGAGTTATTTTGCCTGAGAATAATTCATTGAAGAGGCCAGTTTTAAAATACAGCCAGCTTCTGTTGAGACGCCAGGCTAAAGCAGAGGGGAAAAATAGAATCAGGAAAGAAATGGCGACTCCGATTACCAGTATTACCGATATTATTGAAACGACTTTTTGCGGGCGTGAAATCTTTAAGTGTTGTAAAGAAAAGATTGAAACAAAGATAATTCCAACGACAGAAGCCAGGAGGGCGCTTCTTGTGCCTGAAGCGGCTAAACAGATTAAGGAAAGACAAAAAAGGCCAGAGGCTAATAAACGCCATTTTTTTTGAATTATAGAGACGGCCAGAATTAAGGGCAGAAAAGCAGATAGATAGAAAGCAAAAGCGTTTGGGTCTTTATAAGTTGCTTGATATTGTTTGAGCACAATCCATAAATGCGGTCGAGCCAACGTGGTTCCCGAAAAAAACTGAAACAGGCCATAAATAAGGGAAATAAAAAACGAGGCTAATAACACGGTCAGGGTTTTTAATCTATATTGTTTTTTTTTCAAATAAGGAAAAAGAATTAACGAAAACATAAGGCCGCTGATTAAGTTAAGGCTACTGAAAACTACACTCATCCTGGCTCCGCCAGCCCGGACACCATCAGCGTTGACTATAAGCTCCGGCCAGCCATGAGAAAGGAAGGGCGAAAAATTGCCATAACGGAAAAAGGTTATAAGGCCAGAAGAAATAATTAAGATAGCAAAAATTATCAAAATTGGATACAGGGGATGAAAAGATTGTTTTCGATCATTAGAAGAAAATGGTCGGCGTATCAGCCAGGCAAAGAAGAAGAAAAGAAAGAGGACAAGAGATGCCGGCGCGTGGGGGATATGCTCGAATATACGGAAAAAGTATGGCAGAATGTTAATTAAAGGAAAAAGGGAAACGAAAATTAGTATACCCCATTCTATTTTCACTAGGGTAAGAATGAAAGTAGCTAAAATAATTGGAACCAGAGCAACTTGATAATCAGTGATGAGAGGAACGTATTTATAATAAAAATAAGTCAGAAAAAGAGCGTAAAAAACCAGGAGAAAAAAATAAAAAATGCATATAACTTTATTAGATTTAAATAAAACCATTTCTCAAAGTCAATCTTAACTACACTTTCTAAAACCTATCTCGTTACCCTCTTTTTAAATTTATGGGTCTCTAATGTCATTTTAATTTATATCTCAGCTTATTTGCGATGTCAATTTATCCCTGGTTCGTACTTTAAAGTTGTGACCGATTCGACGATTTTTTACCGTGCATATCTGGCGTTCTTTTTGCTTTAAGTAATTCTTGTATCAGAGGACAAGTGGCGATTTATAAATCTAATCTTGATTTCCTTTTAAAAGATAGAACAAGAAAAGATGGCCGTTAAATTTTAAGAAGCGTTGGCCATGTCAAATTTTGTTCGCGAATTCGCCATTGTAATCTCTCCATTTTTAGCTCCAAATTAGCTGCTAAAATTTGTTCTTGCTCTAATATAGGACTCAGCTTCTCAGCCTTGATATAAGCATAATCATTGGCCCAGTCTTCGGTCGATTCAAGGAGATAGCAAGTAACAAGACGAAGATAAGATTCAACCAAAGGAAAAACTGCTACCACCCGGCTCCTCCGCTTTATCTCGCGATTCGTTCTTTCCAGCACATTGGCCGATGAAATGCGGCGTTTGTCTATCTCCGGAAAATTATAAAATTGAAGAAAATCCTCAAGCCCTTCTTCCAGACAGCGCATGGCTTCAGGATACTTTCCCTCATACTGCTCGATGATGAGCCCGGCCAGTCTCTCAGCACTTCTTCTATCCGGCTGAAGCCAGATCTGTTTCAGTTTCTCTGCCAGATAAGCCTTTTCGCGATAAGGAATATTGGCCAGGATGTTTCGCGTAAAATGCACCTTGCACCTCTGCCAACTTGCTCCTATCCACTCTTTCTTTATGGCTGCCTGTATCCCCTGGTGAGCATCAGAAATAAACATCCCTCTGCCCATTCACGTCACCCCCCTATGCAATCATTATCGCCAAAGACACTACCCGCCCATCGCAACGAGCCTTCTCATAAAGAGCATCTACCCAGATAAACGGATACTCCTCCTGTAACGGCCTGTGCCTGAACCCCTCCTCCCGTTCATCTAACCTTTTGGTTATCTCCGATACCTGCGAAGCTGAGAGACCCTCTATCCTTAAACTCTTCGCTAGCCGCTCTATCTTCCTCTTGAAACCTATTCACAAAAGCTTCCTCAACCAGACTCAATAACGCCGCCTTCGAGCGCTTCCTTTCCACAACAAAAAACGGTACATAACCACCTTTTCTTACCTTCCGCACCACCAAATATATCGTCCCTACCCGCCTCTCCAGCCTCCGCACCCGGCGGCCAGAAAAATAAGTCTTCCTCTCCTTACTGTGCTTCACCCTCGGCGTTCCTACCTTAGCCTCCCCCTCTATCTGCATCAGCTCGACTAACAGCCACTCTAACATCGCCTTTATCGGATCATCCTCCAGCAAAAATCTTATTAGCCATTTTTCTAAGAATGGCTTATAATCTCTTTGAGCCATCGTAAATGACACCTCCTTTCTTAAAGTTTTCTCTTTAAAAATGAGATTTTACGATGGCTCACTCCTCTACATCAAATTGCGAACATTTTTGTACACGAGCGAAGATAGGAGAAGAGAAAAGAAACTAAAAAAACAAGAGATGAAATGATATAAAATGAAATGACACAGGAAACGGCAAAATAATAAAGATTATGCTTACATCAAACCGGTTTTAGTTTATTTCTATTTTTTCTAAGAGGGCCGCGGTATTCCACCGCGGGGTGAAGCCGAAGCGAAAATGATATTTAAAGCGTAAGGTAATAATGTTATTTCTTTCATTCCAAAGTCCATCTTTATAAGTCAGGGCTAAGACATTTTTGCCTTCATTTAGCCTGCGACGAAAAAGAGGCTCGCCGTTAAGAAGGACATCAACTTCCTGGAAATAATAGCCATACCAATAGAGCTGGGAAAATTTGAAAGGTGAGTAAAGAACAATGGATATGGTGTTTTCGGGCATAGGTTTTTCGTTCAATTCAAACCTGACTTCTTTCTCACAAACGAGGAGATTCTTATTTTCGTAATTTACCTGGGCTCCCAGGCCATAGAGATAGACCAGCAGCGGACGCGGCGAAGCTTTCGCCTCAGCGCCAGACAGGGTGAAATCAACTTCGCCATAGGTTTCCGGAATTTTTGTCCCCCAATAATCAAGATAATAAATTACTTTGAATTGAGGCTGAGGGGGAAATGCAATCTCACATATAATGTCCTTATCCTTTGGGGAAAAGCTGGCTTTTATCTTGCTGAAGGACGGAATTTCGGCATTTATGGAAAAAGCGACATTGTCATCTCCTGGCGAAAGATTTTTAAAATGGAGACGCAAAAAGCCATCCTTTATTTCGATTTCCGGAGATGAAATCCGGGGAATACAGGTTGGAGGCTCGATAATTTTGGCTACGTCTGCTTCGATATTATAGATCAGCCAGCAATCACCAATCTCTTTTTTCTCGTACTTTACGCCTAAGGCCTCAAGGTATTTGAGAAGGGTTCTGGCTGACCTTCTTTCCTCGCTCCCTTCTCCCCGCAGAAAAATAAAATTTTCTTTTCCATCATAATTATTAAAATATTCCAATTCATAGGGATAATATCGTCGCAGTGAAGTTGATGCGATGACCACCCTTTCCCCTGTTATAGCGGTTAATAAATATGAAGTCCAGAAGTCGCCGCGCCAGTAGCGCTGTCCAGATTCTTCTAAGAACGAAGCGATTTTTTTCAAAGTCAAATGATATTCTTTTACAGCCTGGAAATAACTTAATTGAGGCGTTGCCTCAAAATTAGCCAGGACGAAAATGATGAAGACAGCCATCAGAAAATATTTAGCCTTGCCTTTAATGAAAAGAAAAATGGATAAAAACAATAAAGGTGTCACAAAAAGCAATGGATAAAGATAACGAACAAAGTAAACATCGCTATGGACTGAGGAAAAATAAAGAACAAAAAAGAAAACGACATATGAAACATAAATATTTAAAATCATGAATTGCCTCGTCTTCAGGCAATAAATAATTAGAGCCACAAAACCCAGAAATAAAAAATAAACCAGAAACAGGCGAGCGGGCTTAGGAGAAAATGTGATAAGACTGGCCAGAAGGTCGAGTGTTTTCTTTATTTTCTCTAAATTGAAAGCAGGCTTGCCACTCAGAAATCTGGTGAGGAAAAAGCCATAATTTATTTCAAGCAAAATTTGGGGAAAAAAGCCGATCAAAAAAGAGAAAAATAATTTTAGATAAATTTTTAATTTAAATTTATAGGCAAGAAAAATTAAAAAGATAGCAGTAGCCACGAAATAAACTGAAAGAGCATTTGTCCAGAATATTAATCCAGCGAGGAAACCTACCCAGGCTACGTATTGTTCTCTTTTATTGGTAGCAATCTGGAAGGCGAGGTAGATAACGATAAGACCAAGCAGGAAAAGAAAAGGAAAAATGAAGTCGCCATCCATGCTGACCGGAACGAAATAGCCGAGTGGAAGAAAATAAAAGAGAGAAACAATCAGGGCAAAGGTAAAAGGGAAAAAATTCTGAAGAAAGAAAAAATGAAAAATAACAAAAGCAATATATAAGAGGAAAGTCGAGAATTTAAAAATAAAAGTGGAATAACCAAAAAGCTTAAAAATAAGAGCAAAAAAATGACTGGGAAGTGTGCCGAGATAAAGCTGACCATAAGAGCAAATCGGAGCTGCTTTTCCTTCGGCGATATGCTTTCCCTCTAAGCAGAAAATGACGGCATCGCTGTTGAGCAGGCCATAATGATTGCTAAGATAAGGAAGACGGAGGAGAAAGGCGAAGCCAAGAATAATGGACAGGGCTAAGAGAGTTCTTCTTTCAATCCGAAGTCTGATGCGGGGAACTCGAATCATTTCAGGTCTGGACCGCAGGAAAAGCTTCCAGGCCGAGATAATAATCAAGGGAATCAAGGCCAAAAGGGGACTTAAAGCAAGCGGCCGCAGAGCCGGAAAGTTTCCTTTGAACCACAGCATAACAAAAAAAAGATAGAAGACAATTTGTAAGGCCATCAAAATTGTTACTAATTTATTATTTCGCATGGGAACAAGGTGATTTAAGAGAGAAATACTATATAATCAGCCTGAAAGAATTGTCAATAATTGGGGTTGCTTTCGTCAAAAGGGTGGTGATTTATTAGGCTTATATCGGCTTTATTTTTTTAAGGCTCATCAGACATTTTAATGGGTTATGGGGTAAAGGTCTAAGCCGCCACAATGGAAGTAGATAGCGATTTTAAAATGTTCTTTGTTACGAAAGCCGAGGCCATTTTCTTAATCGTCTGGATAGTAGAGTTCAGTACTTCACTTACCGCATTGGTGATTCGATGCTTCAGGTAAGTCAGTATATTCCACAGGTATTTTCGAAACATGCGAGCAACCTGCTTGATAGGGTTCAACCTGGAACGAATAGCCCAGGCATACCAGGACTCAAAGTGTTTAATGGCCCAAGCCAGAGACTGATAATTCCAAAGCTCTCTGAAACTCTCTTTGATAGCCCAGACTCTTCTCATCTACCCCCATCTTTTTCACTCCCCGCCTCCTCATCCTCTTCTGTCCACGCCTGACTGCTCGCTCCATCAAGTTCCAGGCCTCATCCCAACTAACCCGCAGCAGCCTGGCCGCCCCCTCTATGTTTGCCTCCTTCAAAACCTCTATCGCCAGTCTCTCAAAAGGCACCGTAAATCGCGAATGGGTCTGCGCCCAGCTCACCTTAACCTGCCTGACCCCATGAAATGGACACTTAACCCGAGGTATCCGAGCATGAAGATAAGTCTTAAACTGACAGGTGTCCAGATGACGCCAGACCCGCTCCGGCGCATGATCATAAACCGAAAGAAGCTCCCCGCACTCGGGACAAGACCAGCGAACCTCTTCATCATGGACCACCTTAACATTTATCCGTTCTCTCTTGATGTCAAGTTCCACCTGACTCACTCTCCAGGGCTCTTCAATACCCAGAATCTGACAATAAAGTTCTTTAACTTCCATAACTTGGCTCTTTTCGGAGCCATTTTATCTCATCTAGTTACCCATTAAAATGCCGGAAGAACTACAATTGTTTATTAATTCAGGCTGGAAATTTTTATCTTTTAATTTTTAAAACCTTCAGGCGAACTCCGGGAAACTCCACAAGCCGAGTTGTCAGGAGGCGGAGTTTTTCTTCATCTTGGCCTGTCCCCCAGAGGAAAAAGTATTTTATTTTATATTTTTCCAATTCAGCTTTTAATTCCCCGACAGAAATATCTTCTTTTATCTGACCAAAATAGCGGCAGCCAAGATAATAACAGAGAAAAAGGCTTTCATTCCAGCGGTCATTCGAGGCAACATTGCCCTTTAAATCAAATTTTGTTTTCAAAATCTCACTGATCTGATAAATCTTCTGTCCTGAAGTCCCGTATTCAGTTACGCGCTCGTAATCAGAGATTAAATAATGGAGTGGCTCAAGGGAGTAACTGGCGAGAATAAATAAGAAAAGAAAAAAAATAATGATTTTAGCCTGGATGAATCTTTTCATTAGTTGAGAAAAAAGGCAGCCGGTAAAAAGGATAAGCCAGAGAAATTCAATCCAGATATATCTTTCGACGACATAAAGGAGGAGAAAACCGGCTGGATAAAGAAAGAAAGAAACCAGGGAAAAGAGGAGAAGAGGGGAGGAGGGATGCTTCTTAAAAAAGTAGTAAAAGGTAAGGGCCAGAAAGGCCATCAGAATTAGAAGATAAAAAATTGAATGACTGGCCATAATCTCGAATAGATTGGCTAAATTTTTAAAAATGTTAGCAAGAAAATGGATAAAATAAAAATGTGAGGAAAAAGGATTCCATATATCCAGGGGCAAAGAAGAAGGATCTTCCCAGGCTGAAAGGGCCGTCGAGTTCGGAGGAGGATAGAGGCCTATCCAGCGTAAGGGCTCGCCTCTCGCTGTCGGGGCCACGAGAGTCCAGGCCCGGGCCATGGTGGTACTTATCGTAAATTTTTTATATTTAAAACTGATGGCTGTAATCCACAGCCCAGAGAGAAGCAGGAAAACAATCATTCCCGTAACAAAATGACGTTTGAGCTTCTGCTTGCTCGATCTTCCCTTGTTTAACTTAGAAATAAGAAAATTCATCAGGGGAAAATGAAAGAGGAAGAAGAAGAAATTATAAGACTTGGCGAGATAGGTCAAACTGCCCAGCACGCCCGCAAGCGAGCCTCGCCTGGAGGAATGGGGATAGGCTGGATTTAAAAGGAAATAGAAATAAAAGAGAAGAAGGGTAGCCACAAGTAAATCCGGCGTAATCATAGAAAAAGTGAAATAATAGGCCAAGGGAAAGAGGAAAACCAGAAGAAAAAAAATGAGGAATGAGGATAAATGAAAGAGGGAGGCATTAAGATAAAAGCCATAGAGCAAAAGAGAACTTAGAAAAAGATTTAGTAACCGGGCTGCCTGGAGAGAATTTTTAATAAAAAGAAGAAAAGGAAGAAGCAACCAGGAATAAAGCGGACTCCAGTAGCCATTAACTGCTTCCGACCATAGGCCAGCTAAATTCTTTTTAGCAATGGAGATATAACTGAGGCCATCGGCATTGATGACATATTTATAGCGGGGCCAAAGGAGAATACCCAGAAAAAGGTAAAAAAGGAGTATGCCTCCCAGGATCAACTGGTTATTTTTTCTTTCCATCTTCCCCCCCAATTCAGGATGTTGATCTGGCTTCCCTCAAAGAAGAATTTACGCTGGTTTATCGCTCTAGGTCAAATTTCAACCAATTATGTACACAGAAGTTTATACACAGCAGTTTACGCCGGCTCACTTTTTCAGATCAAATTGAAAAGAAAACCAGGCCAAAGCATCTGGTGAAACGGGGATATGAGCTCTGGACGACAGTAGATAAAAAGTGGGTGATGGACGCAACGCTTTCATACATACAAATTTTTTTGTCCGATAGGTTGAACCTAACATCTTTGGCCTTATTGTTTTTAAAAGAAATAAATTCAGTCAAAGCTTAATAAATCACCGTAATTTTACCGAAGAGCGGTCTGGCCTTCCACTTTTCTTGGCAAAATGAGAACAAGATATCTTATTTTTATTATTCTATAAGCTATGCCCTTCTTTTGAAAATCATTTAATAGTCTTGTTTTTATGACGGAGGTGGCTTTTTTATGCCAGGGCCGGGATGGGTATTCCTCAGCGAAGAAAAGATAGGCTTTTTTCTCGGGCGGAATTTTATCGACCGCGGCTCTCATGTCAGGAAAGAACTGGGGAATGGTCAAAGGTCCGATGGAATCAGAGACCAGTATTTTTCGACCGGAAAGGAAATGAATGGGATAAGCGAGAATAAAATCAGTGGCTAAATAGCGCACCCGATTTTCCTTTAAAGTGGCGAGAAGTTCTTTATAAAGAATTTCCTTATGCTGGGTCATCTTAAAATAATAGTAATAATGAGGCAAGGTGAATAAAAATAAAACTGAAAGAAAGATAATAAACAAAAAAGAAGATGCCTTTTTTTTCAGGGAGGATAAAGCCGCGGGGGAAGCTGGAGCGGGCCATATTTTCTTTAATTTTAAAGATAATTGGAGGCGAGACGTAAAGAGAGAATTCAGGGCAATAAAGTAAGCCAGAAGGACAAGAAGCAGCAGGTCAAAATTGTGCCTGGGTTCAAGGAGCGGCGGCTCAAGAAGAAAATTTTTGGCCAGGAAGGCTGCGAGGAGAAATAAGAAAAAGATTGAAGGCCAGAGGGAAGTCCTTCTTTCTTTTTTAAGGATAAAGCGCCAAGCCTGCTTCAGAGAAAAGAGAATGGCCAGAAGAAAGACGAGTGCTGAGATGATGATTGTGGCCTGATTGAGAGTGAGAAGCCAGACCCTCTTTTCCCTTTCCTGGAAAAAATCAATAAGATAATTAAATTCAAAACTAAAAAGGTTAAGAAAGCAGTTTTTTACATTTTCGGCCAGAGATTGAAGTAAATTCCAGGAAAAACGGTCGGGAAGATGCCAGTTGATTTTTTCCCAGCCCCCCAGACTTGGTGTCTTGGGGACAAAAAGAAGGTAATAAATCCAGTGAAAGAGGCCGAGGAAAGCTCCAGCCAGAAAGGGCCAGAGAAGGCGGAAAAGCCTTTCTTTAGGCTGGGTCAGGAGGCCGATGAAGGCAGCGGCGAAAATAAAGGCAAGGGCAAGAGCTGCCCCCAGGGTATGAAGGTAAATCGAAAAAAAGATGAAATAGGAGGAGAGAAAGAAGCGCCATCTTGAGCTAAAAGTAGAATCAAAGAGAGCTGCGCCGATGAGGAAAAAACAGGCCATTTCAAATTCTGAGCCGGCTCGAAGTGAAAGAGAATTATCAAACATGGTTTCGATGAAGGAAAAGCCACTTAAAAGGAGAAGAAAAAGCGGTGCCTCGGGAGTGACTGATTTAAAAATAAAATATAAACAGATAAGCATCACCGCATACATGGAAACCTGAATAATCGTGTAGAGCAAATAATGGGAGCCGAAGACAGTCCAGAGAAAAGCGGCGAGAGTATATTTTGTTGTTCCCATATGATGGAGGGCTCCGAGGAGGAAATAAGGGGGAAGATGAGTGGTGGCAATTTCCTGGGTTTGCAGGGCGTCGAGGGCATTATCTGAGGTAAAAATCAGACCGCGAGGATAAAAAAAGAAGGGCAGGCGAAGCAGGAAAACAGAGCCTAGGAGCAGAGGAAGAAGGATGTTTTGCTTTAGCCTGACTTCCTGCCAGAGGGAATAAAATAGGCAAAAAATCAGAAGATAAAAGAGGCCGAGGCCTAAGAAGTAGAAAAGCTTAAGGCGACTGACAATAAGAATTTGCGAGCAAAAAACTCCCCCCCAAAAAATGGGGACACAAACATTCAAATCGGGACACAAACATTTTTCTTGTCCCCTGAAAATGGGGATAAGACACTTTCTCAAATGATGCTGCCCTTTCTCTTTCATCATCCCAAGGTTTTATTATCGTCTTATCTTAATCTTTCCCGTCCAGTGTTCTTTTCTTTTCCTCTCTTTTCTTTTCTTTTCTTTTCTTTTCTTTTCTTCTCTTCTCTTCTCTTCTCTTTCCTTTCCTTTCCTTTCCTTCTCTTTTCTCGTCTTCTCTTCTCTTTCTTCCCTTTCTTTCCCTTCTTTTCCCTTTTTTTCTTTCACTCTTTTACATTTTTATCTTAATTATTTTTTATCTCAGGTGCAAATAGATTCAACCTTTATTGATTTCGAGGCTGATTTCCTCTGCGATAGCTGAGTTTCCTCTTTAATTTTACAATTTAAATGCTCTCGTGATTCGGTCAGCCCTCCTTCGTCCGTTTATTTTTTCCCTTTCTTGACTCATCTTTCACCCTTATACCGCCAATAATTTTGAATTTAAAAGGAGTTTCCTGGTATTTTTATTTTTTCTGCCCTCAGATCTTTTTTGATCGCTTATTCGCCTCTTTTTATATCGCCCCTAAGAGTTAATTTGAACCCCGGGCTTAAATTTATTATAATTTAGCCCATAAAATTATTGCTTTTTTACACAACAGATTGTTGTGATAAAGTGAGAGCCAAAAAGATTGAAATGGTTGAAAGAAAGGAGTTAATTTGAAAAAGATATTAATTACCGGGGGTGCGGGGTTTATAGGTTCTCACCTGGCTGAAGAATTGCTGGCCAGGGGAGAGGAGGTCTATGTCCTTGATGACCTTTCTACCGGTAACCTGGAAAATATTCTGGACATAAAGGATAATCCGCGTTTTCATTTCATTCTCGGCTCGATCCTCGAAAAAGCTGAGCTTGAGGAACTGGTTCGCCAGTGTAACGAAATTTATCATTTAGCAGCCGCCGTGGGAGTTAAGCTGGTTTATGAAAATCCTGTTTATACGATTAATGTCAATGTAAAGGGAACGGAAAATGTCCTCAACGCAGCTCTGAAATATGCCAAAAAGATCTTTCTGGCTTCGACCTCAGAAGTCTATGGAAAGGATGTTAGGGCCAATCAGAAAAAATTCAAAGAAACCGATGATCTTTCTCTGGGAACATCCCTTCGCTGGTGCTACGGTTGCTCCAAAGCTCTGGATGAGTATCTGGCTTTAGCCTATCATAAAAAAATGGGTTTACCAGTGGTCGTGGGCCGTTTCTTTAACACCGTCGGTCCCCGCCAGACAGGCGCCTATGGGATGGTTCTCCCGCGTCTGGTCAGACAGGCACTTCTTGGTCAGCCCATGACGGTTTACGGCGATGGCCGGCAGGTGCGAAGCTTCAGCTGGGTGAAGGATGTTGTCCGGGCCGCCATCGAATTAATGAATTGCCCTCAAGCTGTGGGTGAAATTATCAATATTGGCAGCGAAGAAGGCGTGAGCATCCTGGAGCTGGCGCGGCGAATAAAAGAAAAGACCCAATCTTCCTCGGAGATTGTTTTTATTCCTTACCATTTAGCCTACGGGCCTGATTTTGAGGATATCATTTTTCGTGTGCCCGATACCAGTCGCTTGCGGCAGTTAATTAACTTTGTTCCGAGCCTTAATCTCGACCAGATTCTTGACCAGGTGATTGCCTATGAACGCGAGGCTCTCAAGAAAGAAATAGTTAAAAAAGCAGCGCTGGCTCCTGAGAGTTAGATTGGGCCCAGGTTATGGTGAAAAGAAGGAGAATGGAAAGAAAGGTCGGACATATTCTTTGATTGAAATTGAATTGCGCCCGGGACAGTTGCGTTACGAGAAGAGACGAGGAGAGGATGGTTGAGAGAAAATAAGATTGAGCCAGAAATAAGCTTTGTTATTCCCTGTTATAACGAAGCCAGGAGACTTGAGCCTGGCTTTTCTTCGGCCATGAAGTTTCTTCTTTCGCGATTGGGCGAAAAATTTGAGGTAATTCTGGTCAATGATGGATCCACGGATAATACCAGCGAGGTGCTGCGTGAAGTTAAAAGGAGAAATTCCAGTATTCCTATAGATATAATAGAATATGGGATTAACCGCGGCAAGGGCTTTGCGGTTAAAACCGGAGTTTTATCATCACGGGGGCAGAAAATTGTGCAAAGTGATGCTGATTTTTCCATTGACCTTGAGGAAGCTATAAAGTTTCTCAGCTATTTAGATGAATATGATATTGTTATCGGCACGAAAAAACATCAGGAGACTGAGAGCCTCAGGCACCAATCTTTGGCGCGCCGCTTCCTGGGCAAGGGCTTTACACTTTTGACTAATTTCTGGCTGGGCATAAATTTCTCTGATATTACTTGCGGTCTAAAAGCCTTTCGCCGGGAGGCGGCCCTGGATATTTTTTCCAGGCAGCGGCTGGAACGCTGGTCCTATGATGCTGAAATCCTGTATCTGGCCGTTCGCCGGAATTATAAGATCCTTGAAAGGCCGGTGCGGTGGCAGCATGTAGAGGGAAGCAAAGTGATGCCCCTTTTGGACATTGTTCGCTCATTTAAGGAGTTAATGGCTATCCGCTTTTATCATCGGCTTTAAAGATTTTAAAGCCAGATGTTGTTTCTAGCTGGGTCGAGGCGAAAGGTGGCGAGACTTTTAGAGAGTCCTGAGACAGGGAATCAGGGCAAAAAGAAAAGGGGAATTTTAGCTTTGACAAAATTGGTGACTTGAATAAAATTTAAAATATGAAAACGGCGGGCGAAGTTAGGGTAGGGGATGTCCTCAGGCTGGAGGGTGAACTTTACCGGGTGCTGGAGGTAACCAGGCACAGCTGGGTCGCCCAGATGGCTGGGGCTATTTTCCTGAAGCTAAAAAATATACGGACTCAGAGCATTACTGAGCGGCGCTTTAAACAGGAGGCTATGGTCGAAGAAGTTTATCTCCAGCGCAAACCCCTTGAATATCTCTACAGCCAGGCTGAGGAGCATTATTTCATGGATATGGAGACTTACGAACAGTTCCCCATAACGGATGAGCTACTGGGCGGGCTAAAAGATTTCTTGCAGCCGGAGATGAAAATTGAGGTGGAATTTTTTGAGGGTAATCCGGTGGGTGTAGTTCAGCCGGAGTATGTGGTTATGACCGTGACGTCAACGGGTGAGGCTCGCCGCGGTGAGGCTGATAATGTCTGGAAAACAGCAATTATTGAAAATGGCATGGAAATAATGGTTCCGCCCTTCATTAAGACAGGCGATAAGGTGAAAATCGACGTATCTACCCGCAAATACCTCGGCCGCCTCTCCTAAATTCGTGCCACCTTACTTATTTACCCTATTTTTTAAAATGGTGCCATCTTATCTATTTACCTCATTTTTACTTAAAATTCGTGCCACCTTACTTATTTGCCTTATTTCTTTCCTTATATTTCATTTCATCTTTATTAAATTGGTGTCGCCTCACTTATTTACCCTGTTCCTTATATCTTATTTCATTTTTGATCCTATTCTTTTCGAGTTTTCTCCTAAATTCACCTCCCTAAATTCGTGCCAACTTACCTATTCACCCTATTTTTCCACCCTATTTTTCATTTTATTTTTTCTTTTCGCCTTTTCATAATTTTGATAATTCCAATTTTCCCTTCCCTTTACGCCAAGAGGGGCCAATTCTTCTTAAAGATGCCCACAAATAGGTGCCTCCTCCAAATAATTATTAGTGCCACTTAATTATTAGTACCACCTATTATTAGTACCACCTTATCTATTTACCTATTTTTTCACCTGTTTCCATAAAATCTGTTGCCGTAACCTCGAAGCTACTGAATCCCTTATCATTTTTGTTTCAATTTTGCCTCAATTTAGCATATTTTTAGCTTAGTCATGTCGCACCATAACCACCACGTCAGTACCTCATTTTGATCAATCATTCATTGAATTTGATTAAATTTATCTAATACTCATTTTGCCTATTTCAATCTAACTCAGATCGACTCGGCCCATCTATCTTAAAAATTTAATAAAAAATAACGACAATTTTGAGATTTATGACAGCCTCCCTCGTAAATTAAATATGAGATGGGCCGTATTAGTCGGGTTATCGTGCCAGGATGCCCCCATCATGTTGTCCAGAGGGGGAATCATCGACAGAAGGTCTTTTTCCATGAAAATGACAAGAGGCTCTATCTGCGCATCCTCAATCATTTCTGCCACAAAGAGGGAGTTGAAATATGGTGCTACTGTCTGATGGATAATCATGTCCATCTGATAGCGGTCCCTTCTGGAAATGACAGCCTGCAAAAAGCGATTGGTGAAATCCATCGCAGATACACCTGGTTGATTAATATTCGAGAGAACTGGAAAGGCCATCTCTGGCAGGGGAGATTTTTTTCTTATCCCTTAGACGATGATCATCTTTATCTGGCAGTTAGATATATAGAGAGAAATCCTTTGAGGGCTGGCCTGGTGGAGTGCGCCGAAGATTATCCCTGGTCGAGTGCTAAAGCACACCTCAATGGGGAGACCGATGAGATTTTAACCGATTTCTGGTTAATGAGAGAAATAGATGACTGGGGCGCGTATTTAAGAGAAAACGATAGGGAAGAGGATATAATTAAGTTCAGAAAACATGAAAAGACTGGTCGACCCCTGGGCAATGAGGCGTTTATATCAAAAATAGAAAAAATTACTGGCAGAATATTGAGGCCGATGAAGCCTGGAAGACCAAAGAAAAGCTAAGGCTAAGAGCATATAAAATGCTACCTATTAAAAATGGTGCCGTCTTACATATTTAAAAATGGTGCCGTCTTACATATTTACCTAATTTTCGCTCTTTTATGCACCTTTATCTATTTTTTGACAATAGCTCTGATATTCTAAAACTCCTTAAGGTTTAAAAATTGTTGCCGTTTATATTTTAAGAAGAATAGAGATCATGGACAAAAAATTGCATTGCTCTTTGAATTGCAAAAAAATATTTGGCCGTCAGCCTGCTGGTATGTTCCGCATTATTTAAAAGAGAAAAATGGAGGAATGATAAGAAATCAAGTGCGAAAATAGGTAAATGCTGAAAAATTGACAAATTCAAAAAAGCTCATATCAATAAAAAAGGCGGGTAAAAAAGGGTAAATTTGTAAGATGGTAATATTTCTAACAAAGTTCTTTGATGAAAATAGGTGAGGGAAATGGATAGAGAGAAGAAATATGGATGGGTAGTGAGAATAATTTTAAAAATGGAGCTCGAAATGAAATTGACAAGAGACATCAATTTTGAATATGAGCGTAAGGAATTTTATAAAACGCGGAAAAGTGGGGAGAATATGGTCGAAAATAAAGTAAATATATAAAACGTCACCAATTTTTATAGAGTGGAAAATAAGTTAAATGAGGAAGGAGGCACTAATTTTTATGGAAAAAAGGGGAAATTAGGCATAAAATTAGGTAAATATGTAAGGTGGCACCATTTTTTAGGGAAAATTAGGTAAATAGGTAGGGTGGCACCAATTTTAGGAGGGGAGGGGGAAGGTGAGGCGAATGTCAGTGCCGCCTTCACGGATAATTTCCATTTTTGCTTCGAGTTGCTCAACCATAGCCTCAATGATAATCAAGCCCATCGTTTTCTGCTTCTTCAGATCAATTCCCTCAGGCAGACCCACGCCGTCATCCTTTACCTGGAGCCAGGCTCTCTTCTCATCCAGCCTTTTAAAGACAATCCAGATTGTACCACCTCTTCCTTCAGGAAAGGCATGCTTGAAGCTGTTGGTAATTAGCTCATTGACAATTAAACCAAGAGGAACCGCCTGATTGATATTGATAGCTATCGGTTCAAGCTCAGTTTTCAGCTCTATCTGGCCAAGCTGCCACTCGTATTCATGATAAATTGTCTTGGCCAGCGATTGAATATAATCAGCAAAATCAATGGCTGTTAGATCCGGCGAAGCATAAAGTTTTTCATGCACCTGGGCCATGGAACGAATTCTTTTCTGGCATTGTTTGAATATTTCTTTTATTCTTGGATCATCAATTAAGGCGGCCTGTAAATTAAGCAGGCTTGAAATAACCTGCATATTGTTCTTCACGCGGTGATGTATTTCCCGGAGCAGAATCTCCTTTTCCTTAAGTGATTTCTTCAGGTCTTCTTCTCTTTTTATTCTTTCCGTCACATCCCTGGCTATTCCCTCCAGGGCCACAAGGCGTCCCTCTTCATCGTAAATGGGCACATTGCGCTGTTCTGTCCAGATAATTTCGCCATCCTTGCGCCGCCAGCGAAGGACCACTGGCTGGCTGATCTCAGCCGTACTCAATTTCTCCAGCAAAGGCCGATCTTCCTCAACGATGATTTTAAAGCCCAGATCGGGGTCAGCATAATGCTCTTCAGGTGTATATCCGGTAATAACAGTTACTGCCGGGTTAACGTATTCAAAGCCACGCTCTGGATAAAAGCGATAACGATAAATTATATCCTGGGCATTTTCAGCTAGCCACCGATATCTTTCCTCGCTAACCTTTAAATCAAGCTGTGCCTTAATTTTTTCTGTAATTTCCAGCGTTACTTCTATCATGGCTGCGATCTGGCCCCTCTCGTCAAGCACAGGGTAGCCACGAATGTACCAATAACGGCCGTCGGGTGTTTTGACCTGATCTTCCTGAGGCTTACCTGTCTCCCTGGCTCTGGCTACGGGGCAGATTGCGCAAGGGATATTGCGGCCATGCCAGAGTTCATAGCAGCGCCGGCCGATCAGATCTTCCGGCCTCATTCCCAGCGATTGGGCTGCTGCCCGGTTAGCCCAAATAATCGTATGGTCAGGTGCCTGATAGACAATATGTTCGGAAATGCCACCCAAAATAACTGACATATCTCTCTCGCTCTTCCTCAGGGCTGCCTCAGCCTCTTTTCTGGCTGTGATGTCTTCCATGGCCAGGAGGATGAGCCGTGTCTGATTCTTCTCATGATACAGGCGGCGACCATTGAGAAGTAAGATGCGATGGCCAGTTTTCCTGGAATCAATCTCTATCTCCAGGTCTTCAAAGGTTGTATTCTGGGGCAGAATTTGCTCCAGATGTCGCCTGAGTTCAGGGATATTCCAGAGCCCCTCCTCAATTTCCAGGAAGGACCGATGGAGAATTTCTTCTTCCCTAACCTGAAAAGTCGAGGTAAAAGCTCGGTTGGCCTCGACTATTTTGAATTCAGGATCAAGGACAACCAGAGGATTGCGGATTGTCTCCACGATACTTTCAGCCAATTCCTTGGCTTCCTCGAGACGTCGCTGGGCCAGTCTGGCCTCGGTCTGATCCCGGAAAACAAGCACTACGCCTATCAGATCGCCCCCTGGGCCTTTAATTGGTTCGCCACTATCAGCGACTGGATATTCCTTCCCCTCGCGACTGATCAGCACGGAATGATTGGCCAGGCCGACAACAATTCCTTCGCGAATGACTCTTTCCACAGGGTTTTCAGCCGGCTGTCGAGTCAGCTCATTAATGATATGAAAAACCTTCTGGATTGGTTCACCTTTAGCTTCTTCCTCTTTCCAACCAGTAAGTTTTTCTGCGACGGGATTCATCATAATAATCCTGCCCTCCGAATCCGTAACAATAACCCCATCGCCAATGCTATAAAGAGTCGATCGGAGTTCTGCCTCCCTTTTTTGAACATCTTCGAATAATTTTTTCCTTTCAGTTATATCGATAAGATTACCGATAATGGCCGGCCTGCCCCGATAGTTGATCACACTGCCGTAAACTTCCACATTCAGGGTAGAACCATCCTTGCGCTGCCCGAGGAACTCATAACGAAGGCTCTTTATTTCACCCTCGATTCTTCGCCTGATATTTTCCGTCACCATGGCTTTATCTCTGGGGTGAACCACAATCAGCGGACTTTCTTTATCGATAATTTCTTCTCGAGTGTAGCCGAAAAGGTCGGCAGCAGCCTGATTGACGTAACGAATTAGCCCATCCTGAATAAGATATACCCCGGCTAAAGAAGATTCGTTAAGAATACGAAACATCTCTTCGCTTTCTCTGGCTCTGGCTTCAGCCTCGTAGAGCTTTCGGTAATGGCTTTTCTCTCTTCGCTGCCAGAGGACCTCGCTCACCCCGATGGGTAAAGATAAAATGCCGATGGAAACCAATAAAATCAGAATAGATCCTGTCCGCCATGGCCCCAGGGCTTCAGCCCGATCAATTTTGGCCACCATGAACCAGCTTGTTCGAGGAACAGGTGAAATAAAGGCGAGAACATCCACCCCTCGATAATCCTTCCCCTCAACAAAGCCCTTTTCTCCAAGAACCGCTCTTACTGAAACCAGTTCTTTCCTGGTTAGAGGGAATTTAAGGGTCAGAGCTGTTCGCTGACGATGACGAAGCTCATTGAGAAAAATCACTTCTTCCCCCTCACGACGGACAAGAAGGGTTTCGGCGGTGCGGCTCGGAAGGGGCCAGGATTGAATCAGGGGGAAAAGAAAGCTATCAGCATTTACCTTCAATAGGATAAAGCCCGCAGCTTCTATCTTTTCTTCTTTATTATCTTTTTCCTGCCTTTCTTTCTGTTCATAGGGTACCAGAACTGCGGCCACATCGAGATAGACCGGGCCTTCTGGAGTTTCCCGGTGAAGCTCAGAGAAGACGGGTTTCTGGCTTTGCCCTGCCAGCTCGAGAATCTTGAGGCATTCAGGGCTTAAGGAACTCTCCGGTGAAGCCAGAGCTAACCTTACGTTCTTTTCTTTATCCAGGACAAGAATATCGGCATAATTATAGGCTTCGGCAGTCGTTCTTAATCTTGCAAGAATTTTAACTTTCAGAATCTCATCTGGCTTCTTGAAATAATTAGAAATTTCAGTGGCCAGGAAGGGGCTTCGAGCGAGATTGAAGGCGTCCGCCAGCCTTTCTTCGAGCCAGTCGTTTATTTGTTTGGCTTTTAGCTCAGCCAGCGTGGTTAGCTCCTGTTTAACTGTTTGCTGGGCGGTTCTTTCCTGGTAGCGATAGAAAAAAATTCCTGCAGTCAGTAAAGCAAGGGAAAGGAAGAAATTAAAAATATAAAGAGGATTTTGCAATCTCCTGGCCCATTTGAAATTAAATTGTATTTTTTCCCTCATTTTTTTATACATTTTCAACCCATATTTTTTTTACCACATTAAAGTTGGGAATACAACCATTATATATTTATTATCAATGAGGAGATAAACATTTTTTAGCAGGAGCTCATGGCGAGTAGCGATATCTCGCTATTTATTTGCAAAAATAATGTCATAAAGATTTTTTGGCAAGAGCTCAAGGCTAAGCGGTGCTTGTTCGAAAAATGGCCATCATAAATTTCTCATCATATAAAAAAAGGGGGACACAAACATTTTTTAAGATGAGTTTTGATAAGAGCACAGGGCAATTGAGGAAATTGGCGTATTAATGTAAGTCTTATTAGCCCGAGCTGGTCGAACTTAATTTCATTCAATGGCCTTATTGGTTCTTTTCCGCCCAAAAGCCTGGCTGTAGCCAGCCGGTTTAATTTAGCTTATAAAAAGATGGTCATCAGAGATATCTCTATTGCCTGAAAATCTGGAGGTGATAAGCCGGGCGTGAAGTTGCCTCAAAGCCCGAAGGGCCTCGCCGCTCTGGACAAGGATAAGAATAACTGGATTTTCGGAAAAGGCAAAAAAGAAGCGAGGTGTGATTTTTTCATAAGTCATAACACTAAGAATCCGGGAGGAAACAGCGGACTTTTGATTAATCCCTGAGCCGACGGCAGCAATTAAGGCCAGATTTTTTTCGATAGAATAGGTTTCGATCGGGTTTTCTCTCACTGAGTCAGCGATTAGAGCCAGGCTTTCTGCGGAAATATCACTTAAAATAAATATAAAATCGTTGATTAAAGGAATAAAGGCTATCATTTTCCCATCTTTTTCCGCCAGAATTTTCTGAAGCTTTATTAATTTTGATTGATCTGAGGATTTTTGCGGCTCAATTTTGAGCACGGTTAAACCATCTTTTAGGACCAGGCCCTTGATGAGGCCGTGTTTTTCTGGTGCTATTTTGTGGCGAGTGTTTTCAACTTCATTAGAGGGCGTGGGAGTAATGATTGTTCCCTGATTTTCAGGCGAGCTGAAGCTTTTAATAAGGATTTCTGTCTCCAGGCCCTCCAGAGGCTGCCAGAAATCAGGATGAATAATTCGAGCCCCATAAAAGCCAAGAAGTGAAGCTTCCTCTCTTGAAAGGCGGGGAATTAAGCGGGCTTCAGGAACCAGGGAGGGATCAGAACTGAAAATTCCTGGAACATCTTTATATAGTTCGAGACGTTCAGCCCTGAAGCCGCGGGCAATGACAGCGGCGCTATAATCAGAGCTATTGCGGCCAAAAAGAATTACATTCCCCTGTTCATCCGATCCAAAAAAGCCAGTGAAAATTGGCAGATACCTGCCGACCACGATTTCCTCAGCTATTCGGGTAAAATTAAAATCAAATTTTTCCAGATTGACCCTGACCTTCCCTGAGACTTCAGAAGCGACAAGACCAATACCGTCAGTTTCATAGACTCTGGTTTTGATTCCTGCCGATTCAAGTGAGGCCGCCAAAAGGTGGGCTGATAATCTTTCGCCCTGGCTTAAAATTCTTGCCCTGTCTCCTGGCAAGGCCTCTCGACTGAGAAAAATTTTCTGAAGGGAGCTATTCAATGAAGCGAAAATCGACTGGAATTTAAGCTGAAGCTGGGGCATGATGGCGGGATGAACAAGTTCAAGGGCAAGGCTCTCATGCCTCTGTTTGAGGGAAGCTACAACGCCTCTGAAATCGCCTGATTGACCAAGAGCCAGATAGTAGGCATGCTGGAGAAGGTCGGTGACTCCCTTTAAGGCAGAAACGACAATGGCTGTTCTTTCGTGTTCCCTGCTAATTAAAGAAATTGCATTTTTGATGGAAGCGAGGTCATGGAGGCAGCTTCCACCTATTTTGATTACTTTCTTTATTCGTGTTTTTGTTTCTCTTTCTCTTTCTTCTTTTACTTTTCCTTTTACTTTTTCTTTACTCTTCCCTTTCCCTTCTTCTTTTCCTTCGTCTTTTTCTTTTTCTTTTTCTTTTTCTTTTTCTTTTTCTTTTTCTTTTCCTTTTCCTTTTCCTTTTCCTTTTCTTTCTCTGTCTTCCTCCATTCTTTCGTTTTGATTTAAATTTTTATTTATTTCCTTGTTTTCTTCTTCTTTAGTGACCTTTTTTGCAGTTGCTTTTACCATTGCTTTCCCTATTTCATTTTTGTTTTTGTTTTCGTTTTCATTCTTCTTACCATTTACCTTCTTTTTCTTTTTTCCTTTTTTCTCCATTTTTTCCCTCCAAAAAATTATGCTTTCCTTTTATTCGATTTTTTGATTAATTCTTCTTATCCCCTAACTTTCTTATCCTCACTCCTTCTTTTCCCATCAATGTTTTACATCAGGTTACTTCACTTTCCTCCGTCCTACTTTACTTTGCTTTACTTTTTTGCTTTGCTCCTCTTTGCTTCTCTCTACCTTACTTCTCTTTGCTCCATTCCTCTTTTCATCTTTTTGCTTTCTCTGATCATTTGGGTTTCTAATTTTTTCTCTTTACTTTTATTTTGTTCATTTCGCTTTAGTTTACTTGACACTACCTTTTCTTCTATTATGTTTTCTTTTCTTTTCTTTTCTTTTCTTTTCTTTTCTTCTCTTCTCTTCTCTTCTCTTCTCTTCTCTTCGTTTTCAGTTCATGTCGCTTCAGTTCACTTCGGTTAAATTTTCTCTTCATTTCATTTCATTTCATTTCATCTCATCTCATCTCATCTCATCTCATCTCATCTCCCTCCTCGACAGTTACTTAGATCAATCCATTCTGAATTTCATTGAATTACAGATTTCAACTTCATCTGCATTTCTGTTTAATTTTTATTCCCCTTTACATTTATTTCTTTCTTTTACCTGATTCTTTTTTAACCTGGCTTTGTATGCCCAATTGGGAGAATGTGTTTTTTAATTTATTCTAAGAGAGTATTATTTTTACTCAATTTTATAATCGAGATAATTGAGCTTGCGGGCCAGTTCAGCTGCGAGCAGGCAATTACCTGACGCTCCACGTATCAGATTATTAACCAGAAGGAAAAAGCGAAGGAATTTTTCCTGCAGGCGGAAGCGGCCAATGGTCACGGCCATGCCAGCCTTCCTCCCATATCCTCCAGCCCAGACGTCCAGAGCCGGCTGGGGTCGATCAGGCTCAGGCCGAACAATGATTGGATAGCGTGGTGCAGTGGGCAGATCTAAAATATGAAGGCCAGTATTATGGGAGAAGATATTCAGGACTTCCTCCAAATCTGGAGGTGTTTTGAATTCAATTTCCAGGGCCAGCAAATGACCATGAAGGATTGGCACCCGAACCGATGAAGCCTGGATAGGTAGGCCTGCGGGAAAAATTTTATCCTCAAGGAGGTTGCCCAGAACCTTGGCTGTCTCAAAGCTGATTTTTTCTTCTTCGTCCTTAATAAAAGGAATGAGGTTGTCGATAATATCAACTGCAGGCAGAGCCTCGCGTCCGGCTCCGGAGATGGATTGAAAGGTGGTGACATTAATTTTTTTAAGGCCAAAACCCATCAACGGTTTCAAGGCGAGGGCCAAGCCAGCCACACAACAGTTGCTGCTGGTTACAATGAATCCCCCGTATTTTCTCTGCTGGGTCTGGATTATTTTGAGGTGATCCGGATTGACCTCGGGAATGATGATGGGAACATCTTCTTCGCGGCGATAGGCCGGGGAATTAGAAAAGATGGCGAAGCCCTTCTGCCTTAGATCTCTTTCTATCGTACTGGCGACCTCTGAAGGCAGGGCGCTGAAAACAATCTGGACACCCGCGGTCAGAAGTTTTTCCGGATCAAATTCATCAAGAGTCAGGCTCTGAACCGCTTCAGGAATTTCGGCCATGAAACCGGGAAAGCTGCCTGTATGAATGTTTATCTCCTTAAATTTCTTGCCGGCACTGCCTGTTGAGGCTGTGACCAGGGCTAATTCAAAAAAGGGATGATCGGTGAGAAGACGCACAAGATGGCGACCCACAAGCCCTGACGCTCCGAGAACAGCTACTTTAATTTTGTTTTTCCCGGTCATGTTTTTACCTCCATGACCGCAAGAAAGGCGGTATATACTGGCCAGAGTGTGCAGATAGTGATTTTTTCCAAGATAAACCTCCCTCCAGGGAATTTTGACGCTGGGTGGGCTCCCGAATACCAGCCTTCCTCAGGAAGGCAAGCATTCGGGCTTCACATTATCATCTCGGAAAGAGATAGGGGCAGGAGAAAAAGTGAAAATATTTTAACATCCAAAAAAATATAATTTATTTCGCTCACCTTATATTTCATTATTTTAAAAATTAGCAAGAACATTTTGTTTTGTCAACTATTTACGGGCTAATTTTTCAAAGTTTTGTTTTTTAGAACCTCATTTTCATAAACATGTAGCAGTTTGGCTGAGAGAGAGCGCTTGTCTGGCGAAAGGGCGACTTTATAGATTTTCATAGAGGCATATTTAGCTTATTTGAAAATTAGGATGGGTAGGAAAAGGACCGCTTACCGGCTAATATCACGACGTGTTTAGGAGCTGCTTAAATTTTATATTCCTTTTTTTACCCAGATTTTTAATAAATGGAAATAAATATTTGAAGCATATAAGTTAGCACCAATTTTAAGCATTAATCTTATGGAAGATAATTAACAGCGAAATTAGACATCGGGATAGATGGAGGAGGTAAAAATTTCTCTTAAGTGAGATAGCTTCAATTTTATGAAAAAAATGAAATATGTAGGCTGGCACCAATTTTAGGCTGGCGCTTGCAAAATAGTGAAATATGTAAGCTGGCACCAATTTTGAGGCGGAGGTCATTTTTTGGTCGAGAGGGGAGTTCAACATTGAAAAAGATAAAAGAAAAAAAGAGAAGTAAATTGAAAGGTTTGAGCAATTGTAGATTTTGAAAAAATTGCTGACCTGGGTAAGATGGAACTAACTTTAAGACAGGGAGAACATAAAGATGGTAAAAATGGAAAGAGTCGAAACAAAATGAAAAACGCCGATCTTAGAGGCGATAACATTAAAGAAATTTTGTTCCGGATTTGGAGTGACTGCGAAGGAGATATTAGTGAAATAAGTAAAACGGCACCAATTTTTAGGAGTGAGGGGAAGAAAAAATAGTGAAATATGTAAGGTGGCACCAATTTTGGGGGGTGGTTGATTTTTGTTGATAAAAAAAGAAATAATATCGGGGTGTTAATTAATTTTGAGGGAACAAAAATTTTTGTGTCCCCATTTTGATGGAGGAGGGAGGAGATGGCCTCAAGAAGATTTTTTATCAAAAATTTAGCTCTGGGTATTCTGGGTTCTGGCTTTATTGGCCAGAAAATTTCAGCTGGGCAGGCCCATCAACCGGGACAGGATAAGGTTATCAAGGGCGAATCGGCCAAACTCTTAATCAAAAATTCTGAACATCCTCAGCCCGCTAATTTTGATCGTCTTCCTTTATCCTGGTATAAAGCGACCGTAAAAAGACTGAAAGAACGAGTAGGAGAGAAGGGAATCAAGGCGGTTGTTCTCCAGAATCCCTGGAATATCATCTATTTCACTGGCCTTTTCCACAGTTCTACGGAAAGGCCCTTTTATGCGGTCATTCCGGTCGAGGAAGATGCCCTTTACTGGTATCATCCTGGCCTCGACCGGGATCTGGTCACCACCTGGTGGTCAACGGAAAATGAGTATTATTTCGATTACCTTCATGCTGAGGTTGGTCATCCGGAAAAAGGTCAGGTCGTGAGGGGCAAAACGGTGGATCTTTTTGAATGGCTGCTTAATGGACTTAAGAAGCGAGGTTTTGGCGACAAAGTAATTGGAATCGATACGGAGCTTCCACCCTCCAGGCTTCAAAAAGCTAAAAATGTCTTACCTCAGGCTCGCTTTGAAGACATTTCCGACATTTGCCTTAGAATGCGTATGGTTAAAACGCCAGAGGAAATTGCCCTGATTCAGCGGGCCATGAATTATTTCAGTCAGATTCATGCTTATGCTCGTGATTATATTCTGGAGCGGGGGACTGACGCCACTGATTTTGAAGTAGCCGAAGCGGCTCAGCAATATGGAGTTAATTTGATTATGAGAGAAATTAAAAGAGATGGTCGCCCCCATTCCGCTGTGGGCATAACGGTCAGCATCAGCTGTCGAACGGGAGTGGCTACAGCCTATCCCCATCCCAATCAGTTCTTCCATAAGAAAATTGAGCGGGGTGACGCCCTGCAGGTAGCGGGCGTGGTCCGGATTGGAGGTTATGGTGGTGAGCTCTATCGCTATTTCCAGATTGCTCCCTGGGATAAGCATCGCGAAAAACTCTGGGAGGTGGTGACTGAGTGTGTTCATATTCAGGAGAGGGAATCGCGGGCTGGAAGAACCTGTGCTGAGGTGGCGGCTAAAATCCACGAGTATCAGGTAAAGATGGGAGTAAATAAATACATTTATCATCGACCAGCTCATGGTCAGGGAATGGAAGGGCATCAGGCTCCATGGCTTGCTCTGGGCGATCAAACTGTTCTCGAGGAAGGCATGACCTTCAGCGTTGAACCTGGCCTCTATGACCCGGAAAATGGTTTCGGTTATAACCCTAGTGATTGCCTCCTCGTAACCAGGAAGAAGGGTGTTTTAATGAGCAGTGTCCCCTATACCAAAGAGTGGATGTTCCTCAAACTCTAAAAATAGAGACAACTATGTGTGTCCCAGATTAATTTAAAATGGAAATATGTGAATTTTTTAAGAATGAGTAGATTGTTTTCAATAAATTAGCCTTAGTTTCGTTCGGGGTAAAGAAACTCAGCCCATTTGAGACTGCTTTATTCTCATGGCAGATTTAACTTCGATTAAGCCTAAAATCGTCTCTTTTTCAAAGACATAAAAATGTTTAATTTCCCATTTTTTTATTCTAGAGAAAGCAAAAAATCATTCTTTCTCAATAAGGGAAAAATGTTTGTGTCCCCAATTAGCGGAGGAAGGTGTTAAAGAGGAGTTTGAAGGTGCCATGAGTCTGGCAGCGATGCTGAGGTCTGAAAGCAAAAAGAATAATTTTCCCCTGTCCATAATCAGCTTCAACCATGGCTGCTTTGCGGCTTAAATATTGTTCGCCAATCAACCAGCCACTCTGCAAAATATCTTTTTCCGGATAACGGACGATGACTCGATAACGCTCATTCTGGTCACTGGGAGTAATTTCCAGGGCCGCGTTATTCAGGAAAAAAAGCCAGCCTACCTCCGGCATTCCATAGGCCAGGGGGTGGTTGACCTCAAATTTAGCCCGAAGGGTTGATCCAGGGCAGAAGAATTCTCTTGAGTCGAGATTTGCCAGGGAATTGCGGAGGTTAAGATTAAAGCGATCGATAGCAAAGTTGATGGCTTCTCCCAGACAGACCAGAACCCCGCCTTTATCTACAAACTCCTTCAGTTTTTCAACCCCCTCCTTGCCCAGACCGCTCCGATACTCTGGAGGCACATTAGCCAGGGAGCGTCTTCCTGTCTCTGGTGGTTCGCCTGTAATCATGGCTGTAGAATCGCTGGGAATGATTAACAAGTCGATTTTTTCGGCCAGCCGTCCGCCTTTAATCTCAGTGTCCATAATGGTCACATAAGGAAGCTTGAATTTTTCGAAAAGAAGGCGGGTCCAGCCTTCATCCATATTGCCGCCCAGATAGCGCTGATAAATACCGACCCTCAATCTTTTGACCTGGTGGCGACCATCAACCGGCCAGCTTTTAAGGGGCAGAAAATCAACTCCGGTTTGAGCAGCCACCTCCTCCAGCGCCGCTCTGGGAGCTTCCCGGATAATAAAATCGCCCGGTCTCAAATCCGCTCTGGCTTTATCGGCTCTCCAGATTTCTATCTTCTTATCAAGAAGGAGGCTTACGGCCGTGAAAGCATCATTCAGGCGACCATCAATTTTATAGCCAGCCTCGCCTGCCTGAACAGTTCCTTTAACCTTAACGGCTTCCCTCAATGTCTGGAAGAGGCCATTGATAGTCTCATCTACCGGGTCGACCCTTACTCCCATGAATTCATTCATGGTATGAGTGGCAAGATCATAGGGCCTCTGTGGTCGGCCATCCCGGGAACGTGTCCATTCGTTGTCTGGATAAAAAGTTCGGCCGAGCAAATTGCGGATTAAGCCCATCTTAGGCTGGGCAAGCGAAATAACGAAGGTACCAGCAGGATAGGTAACGCCACCGGCCTCAAAGGGCTGCTGCGCCCGGAGGATTTCCACATCCGAGAGAAGCAAAGTGTTAATCATTTTGATGACGGTAAGGCGATCATGTTGATCGACAGGAATGATATAAGCTTTGGGCTTGCCCTCAGCCCCCCTTTCAGTCTGCCTTTTAGCTTTTAAATAGGCATTATAAAGAACCGTTTCTTTATGCCGGGCAGCCAGGTCAAGAACAGCCCAGGCTGAAATCTTTTTCTGCTCCACAATATCGCGCAGGCGCCACCAGCCGCCCTCCCAGGGATGGGGAAAATTGGTCTGGGCTTCATAGCGAGGGAACTGGAGCGAGCCTCCCTGAAGCTGTTCAGGATGAATGTAGAGGGGGGTGGCCAGGCGGGCACTGGCTGATTCTGTTAGCATGCCAGCAATGTTATGGAAAGGCGTGATCCAGTGCCAACCGAAATGTCCCCAGCCCGGAAAAATGGCATCATTGATAATTCCAGTTTTGCCAGCTTCCTCCAGCTTATAAGCCATATGAGCCCCATACCAGCTCAGCTCGCGCCAGATCAGGGGATCCGCATAGGGCCGAATGGGGTCGCAATAAGGAGGAATATAAAATCTGGCGCCATAGCTTCCCATATGATGATGGTCTACATAAGCCTGGGGTTTCCACTCCCGGTAAAGAATCTGGGCCGCATAAAGAGATTCCTGGAGATTGAGAAAATCGCCATCGCGATTATTATCATGGCCAGCATATTTATGATAGAGCCAGGGGAGATTGGAGCCCTCATATTCTGTGCCCAGGGTTTTTCGATACCAGTCAGTCACCATAATCTGGCCATCAGGGTTAAAGCAGGGAATCAAAAGAAAAACAACATTTTCCAGGATCCTTATGGTCTCTTCATCCTCCCGGCTGATTAGATCGTAGGCCAGTTCAGGGGCCATTTGAGTGCCACCAATCTCAGTAGCATGCAAACTCATGGACTGACAGATGATGGCCTTGCCCTCCCTGATGAGTTCAGGAATTTCGTTTTCCGGTAGCCCGCGAGGGTCATTAAGTTTCCTGTTTATTGCCTTTATTTTTTCGAGATTGGCCAGATTTTCAGGCGACGAGATGATGACAAGCAGAAAGGGATGGCCCATGGTCGTTGGGCCCATATTTATTACCTTTATTTTCCGGCTTTCCTTTTCCAGCCGGTTAAAATAGGTCACAATTTCATCCCAGCGAGCTATTTTGCGGTCAGCGCCAAGCTGAAAGCCGAAATGTTCCTCAGGGGAGGTAACCTTCTTCTGGGCCCAAAGATGAGGCGAGCTCAGGTTGAGGGCCATCAAAGTAAGCAACAGGAACAAAAATATTATCCATTTCCTCATTTCTCCCTCCTCAAAAAAATGGGGACATAAACATTTTTTACCTTTATTTTTACTTATTTTTCGCCAGTACCTATCATCCCAAAAAGGCGACGCAAACATTTTTTATCCATTTTTGCTGCTCTTTTACCAATCAGTGCCTCTGCAAACTGAAATCCCAGAAATTTTACATTCAGAGTCAGACCTGAAAATGGCCTTTTCAAATTAAATAAATTTTTATATGTCATTTCGTTTTCCCCATCCTGGCTCACCAGGCTCTTTGTCCGGACTTTGTGTTCAATCTGTGTAACCAACACATAGTTACTGAAATCGGCAAAATAGAGATTTTTCTGATTTAGTAAATCTTTTTGAGGAGCTTCAATTCCAAAGGGTAATGAGGCTTGACCCATAGATTTTATTTAATTTAAATAGGAGAATAAATTCAATCCCTTTTTTTCTGCGGTCTTTACTGATTTTATTTTATCCTGTCAGTTTGTTTTGTTTTGTTTTGTTTTGTTTTGTTCTGTTCTGTTCTGTTCTGTCCTGTCCTGTCCTGTCTCTCCTAACTTTATCCAATCTGATTTTATCAGATTATTTCTTATTTGATTTTAATTTATTTGATTTTATTCGATTTAATTTGATGGCTGCTCCTTACTTTTTACGGAAGAGCCTGATTTGGCTTGATTTCACTTTACCTTTCTTTTCTTCTAATTTCCTTTTTCCTTTATTTTCCCTCCTCTCTTCCCTTTTCCCTTCCTTTTCTTTTCCTCCCTTTTCTTTTCTTCACTCACTTCACTTTACTTCACTTCTCTTCACTTCACTTCACTTCTCTTCTCTTCTCTTTCCCTTCCTTTCCTCCTTTTTCCTTTTAGTTCTATCCCGATTCACTAAAAATTCTGGATAATGCTGCGAGTTGATCGCTCGACAATCCTCGATTATCCATGGCCAGGATAAGGAACCAGGCCGACCAGTGGTTCTTTAGCGCCTCAGGAAATTAAGCAGGGTGCGAACCTGGGCCGCTTCAGGCGCCTGGGGGGCCAGGGTCAGAAATTTCTCTAAATGAACGATGGTCAAATCCTTGCGTTTTTTCTGATTATAGGCCAGGCCAAGATAATAGTGACCATAGGCATGCTTCGGCGCTATTTCAACTGCTCTCGCCAGAGATTTAATAGCCTCGTCTACCTTCTGCTGATAGCTGAGAATAAGGCCCTTAACGTAGTGGGCTTCAGCCAGAAGAGGTTCCTGCTTCAAAGCTTCATTGACCTTATTTAAGGCCTCAGCGTAATTTTTCTCCTGCATGAGTAGCAGCGCCACTCCTGTTAATCCAAGCGCCGACCCGGATTTGATTTCCAGAATCCGATTAAAATCCTCCCGGGCGGCTTCGATTTCGTTCATTTTCAGATGGCAAAGGCCACGCCAGTAAATGGCTTCAATCTTTTCCGGCTCGGTTTCAAGCAGCATGGCCAGAACTTCACTGGCTTCATTGTATTTTCCCTGATGATAAAGAACTAAAGCTCGCTCATAGGGGTCATCCGGAAGTTCCTGCGCCCTGATCCCAGCCGAAAAGGAGAAAATCAGCAGAACTAAAAGGCTACAAAAGAAAATTTTCCAGACCAGATTATATTCAAAGAGCGAAATTTTCATTTCCCTTTTCGCCTCCCTTGATTTTTCATCTGGATCTTTTTGAAAACTATATGAAATTATAAAATAAATCAAGCTTTAATTGGCTTATTGTTCAATATAAATTAAAAGTAGACATTTTGTAAAAAAGTAGACGTTAGGAGAAAAATCAGATTGGGAAGTTGGCTTCTTTCTGTACGTCTTTGGACTGACGTCGGATATAATTTAACTCTTGATGAAGCCAGGCCTGTTTTTTCCTCCGGCGATTGATGAGAACAACTGTTCTGTCGTCCAGAGAAGAGAGAAAGCTTTGTTCTTTATTTCCTCCCAGGCATTCCAGCCATCGCCACCAAAACCGATATAGCCTGGTCCACATGACCCCAAGCAGCTTTCAGGGCTTCTCCTCGCTTATAAGATGAGAATTAAGCGCTGGCCTTAAGCCCAGAGTTGTTGTAGCTATTTTTTTATTTACATGATGAGATTTAAAAGGCTCAAGAATCTCTTCCACAAAATACAGGGTAATCTTTTGTGTAGTTGGCGTTTCATAACAGTAGAAATTCCTTCAGGTAACGGTTCTACCACATCCACTTCCCCTAACGTCTACTTTTGTCTACTTATGTTTTTTACATTGCGTCTACTTTTGATTATTAAGTAACAATTTTGTCTACTAATCCTGATGTCAACTTTTTATCTGCTTGTGTTTTTGCATTAAATCTACTTTTCATTATTACGGAATAGCCCTTAAAAATTACTTTTCTTTTCTTCAATTGAAATATAAGCGAAAAATCGAGAAATGAATATGGCGGCACCAGTTTTTGAGCGGCATCAATTTTTGCGGTGGGGCGAAAAAATAGGGAAATAAGTATGGTGGCACCAATTTTCGAGAGAAGTTGCCAAAAAGGGTTCGCCCGGAGCAAAATATATTCTGTACTTGAAGAGTTTATCAGGAGGTCAGCCATGGCGAGAAAGCCTGAGTGCAACCTGCTCCGAATTTTATTTTTCATCATGGTTTTTATTTTAGGCTCAAACCTCAGCCTGAAAGCTCAGACACAGGCTCTAAAACCTCAAGTGACAAGAATCAAGCTCGATGTGGAAAGACAGGTGGGAGAAATTGACCCCAAAATTTATGGCAATTTTATTGAGCATCTTGGTCGCTGCATTTATGGTGGCATTTATGATCCCGCTTCACCCCTGGCCAATGAAAAAGGTTTTCGCCGCGATGTTATCGAGGCGGTGAAAAAGCTCAAAGTAACAGTTCTGCGCTGGCCTGGTGGTAATTTCGCTTCCGGTTATCACTGGCGTGATGGCGTCGGCCCTCGCGAACTTCGTCCCCGTCGCCTTGAGCTTGCCTGGAAAACCATTGAAACTAACCAGGTCGGCACCAATGAATTTATCGAGTTCTGTCGCCTGATCGGTGCCGAGCCCTACATCTGCGTTAATCTGGGCACTGGAACCTGGAATGAAGCCCGGGAATGGGTTGAATATTGCAACACGGAAAAGGGAACAACTCTGGCTGAATTACGCGCCAGTCATGGCTATCCTCAACCGCACCGGGTTAAATACTGGGCCCTGGGGAATGAAATGGATGGCAGCTGGCAGATGGGACATCGCAATGCTGAAGATTATGCCAAATTTGCTCTTGAGGCCGCTAAACTGATGAAATGGACCGATCCATCCATTAAGCTCGTCGCCTGCGGTTCGAGTACCTTTGGCCGCGGCTGGACAGACTGGAACCGGACAGTCCTCAATTATCTTCGAGACTATGCTGATTATATTGCCATTCACACTTATTTAAACAACAGGCGCAACGACTTTCCTTCCTTTATGGCCGCGACGCTCGATGTTGAGGACAGAATAAAAATAATTGAAGGCTTGATCCTGGAAGCTGTGAGTCAGACCAGGCGACGCGAGCCTATCTATATTGCCTATGATGAATATAATGTCTGGTATCGGGCCTTTGAAGATAAAGGCCTTGAAGAAACCTATAACCTCGAGGACGCTCTGGTCATTGCTACCTTTCTCAATGTCTTCGTTCGCAATGCACATGTCGTCAAAATGGCCAACATGGCCCAGCTGGTTAATGTCATTGCACCCATCAGAACAACTGAAAAGGGGCTCTGGCTGCAAACGATTTATTATCCCCTGATGCTTTTTGCCAATTAATGTCATGGCCGTTCCCTTCAGGTTTATGTAGATGGTCCAGCCTACAAAACCGAATCCCGAGCCGAAGTTCCCTATCTTGATGTTTCAGCGGCCTTCAGGCCTGAAGCTAATGAGCTTATTATCAACGTCGTCAACCGGAGCGAAAACCAGACCATGCCGGCTGAAATCATCAGCCAGTGGGGTGAATTTGAGGGTAAGGCTCTGGTAGCCGAAGTCAATGGTCCTGATATTAAGGCTGAAAATGGACCCGGGGTGGAAAAAGTCAGGATCAATCAGAGTGAACTCCAGGTAAAAGGCGACCGGATAACTTACCAGTTTCCGCCTCATTCCTATACGATGATTCGGGCTAGATTCCGCCTGCCGGCAAGCAAGTAGAACTTTATTCCTGATAAAAAATTTTTAGAAATTTAAGCTTATTTTTAAAGAGATCCGGCCAGAGTCCCTAACAGATGAAATATCTTCTTTTCATATGTGGGAAGTGAGGTTTTTAAGCATATCTTCGACCATCCGGGGCAGGTCATAATCAGGCTGCCAGCCCCATTCTTCTCTGGCGGCTGAATCATCAATTGATTTCGGCCAGGTTTCAGCTATGGCCTGCCTTTCATCAGGCTGATAGATAATCTCAAATTCAGGAATATATTTTTTTATTTCTGAGGCCAGCTCGGCTGGCGAAAAACTCATCGCGGCTAAATTAAAATTGGTGTGATGTTTAAGACGGGAGGCCTCAGCCTCCATTAATTTAATGGCAGCTTTGAGGCAATCTGGCATGTACATCATGGGAAGAACAGTATCCTCTTTCAGGAAACAAACGTATTTCTTATGTTTGACAGCTTCATGAAAGATAGCCACGGCATAATCAGTTGTGCCCCCACCCGGGGGCGTTTTGTAGCTGATGATGCCTGGATAGCGGCAGCCACGGACATCCAGGCCATAGCGACGAACATAATATTCACCCAGAAGTTCACCGGCGACCTTGGTGACGCCATACATGGTTTTGGGCAGAAGAATTGTTTCCTGTGGCGTGTTAACTTTTGGGGTTTCGGGGCCGAAAACGGCAATGGAGCTGGGAATGAAAATCTGTTTTATGCCCAGTTCCCTGGCTGCTTCAAGAATATTATAGGTACCAAGCAGGTTCACCTTCCAGGCCAGGCATGGATTCTGTTCTCCCCGGGCTGAAAGAATGGCGGCTAAATGGTAGATAACTTCAGCCTTATATTTTTTCATTATGGCAACAATATTTTCAGAGCTGGTGACATCAAGCCAGTCAAAGGGACCCGATTCCCTGAGCTCGGCTGGTGGCTCCTTGATATCGGTGGCAATGACCTGTTCTGTGCCATATCTTTTTCTGAGCTCCGGCACAAGCTCCGAGCCAATCTGACCACAGGCACCGGTGACTAAAATCTTTGGAGTTGAAGGCGTCATTCTTTTTCTCCCGGTAAGAGAGCTGAAAAGCAAAGCATTTTTATAACATAAGCTCATCATAATTATCAATCCTTTTATGGCTTGGCCCCTTCGATAATTTTTCCAATCTCATGATTAAAAGCTAATCGGAAAGAAGTGGTAATGAAGAATCACAGAATGAGAGAGGGCTATCCGAAATGGATATAAAATATTGAGGGTCTGCTTGCTAGGGGCTGGCCAGATAAAATAAAAAATGATTTTTCTTGAAGTATAATAGCCAGGGAAGAACAGAATAAAGAAAGCAATTTTCCAGCCAAAAGGCGGAATAGAGCCTTTTGGCTCAAATCAGCCGAAGAGCTGAGCTATGGCCACCCTATCTTATTGCTAATTTCCTTAGCTGGATTTATTCTGAAAAATAGATTATTGAGATGATTTTTTAAAGGGTAAATTGTTTTGATGGAAATTTAAAAAGGAGATCCCATGCACCAGGCCAACGATAAACCTGCTCTGGGTTTGATTATCATTTCTGTTATCATGGTTTTTATGGCCATTCTTACCGATATTTACTGGCTGGCCTCCTGGATAGGCCGATCCTTTCCCCGCTCCCTTCCTCTGCCCGAAGAAGTTGCCCGGGCCTTTGCTCTGCCTGACATTATCGGGTCCCTTTTGATGTATCTGGGGGCTTATGGCCTTCTGCGACGCCGTCTCTGGGCCATTTATATTACCCTTGTCGCCATCGGCATGAACTTTGGAAGCAGCCTCTTTTTCCTTAGCCTGACTAGAACTAGCTTTCTGAATATTCTTGGTCCTACCCTTATTTTCATTTTATATGCTTCAATCTATCTCTGGCACAGGCGCGGCCTTTTTCTAATGGAATTGAAGGAAAAGCCTGATATGCAGTAAAAAAATCTTTTTTATTCAGACTGGATGAAAGGGCTAAAAATTTTCAGGTCTTATGTTTTGACCCGGAATGGGAATCGGATAATAAATAAAAAAATCTAACCAGGGGAGAAAGCCTTTAAAAAATTAAAAATTCATTTATTTCCAGATCAATCTGCTTTAAATTTTTCATTTGAGGACAGCAAGAGAGGAGAAGAGGTTGAATTTCCTAATTAAAAGGCGAAGCTTTTATCCTTTATTTATTTTTTCCCGGAGTAAATTTATAATCTCTTCTTAATTTTTATCCATGGAATCAGAAGAAGCTAAAGAAAGGAGGTTTCTATGGCTTATGTACTTGATGGCCACAATTTAACCATAGAAAAGGTAGTAGAGATTGCCCGCAAAGGTGAGAAGATTGAAATTCACCCCGAAGCCATGGAGAGAATCAGGCGATGTCGCCAGCTGCTCGAAGATAAAATTAAAAAGCGGGAAATTATGTATGGCGTTAATACGGGCATTGGTGAGCTTTCAGAAGTTGTTTTAACCCAGGAACAGGTTGAAAGATTCCAGAAATACATTATTTATAGCCACGCTGCTGGCTATGGCGAGCCTCTGCCTGAGGAAGTTGTCAGGGCCGCCATGCTGAGCCGGATTGCCTGTCACTGCCATGGCCACTCGGGCCTCAGGCCCGAGGTCGTCGAAACGATGAAAGAGATGCTCAATCGCAGGGTGACACCGGTCGTCTGCCAGAAAGGTTCGGTCGGAGCCTGTGGTGACCTTTCACCCATGAGCCAGATTGCCCTGGTCATCATGGGCGAAGGAGAAGCTTTTTATCAGGGCGAAAGACTTCCAGGCGAGGAGGCTCTGCGCCGGGCCGGAATCAAACCTCAGGTGCTTCAGGCCAGGGATGGTCTGGCCATTATCAATGGCTCCAATATAATTACTGGACTGGGTGCCCTTGAGATTTATGATGCCTATCGCTGGATCAAGCATTCAGAGATTGCGGCGGCCATGACCCTGGAGGTTCTCAATGCCAATATGAAGGCCTATGATGAAAGACTCCATCAGGTGCGAGGCTATCAGGGTGCTATGGAATGCGCAGCCAATATCAGGCGAATTACAGCTGGCTCAGAGCTCCTGGCACAGCCCGGAAAGAAAGTTCAGGATGCTTATAGTTTACGCAGCACGCCTCAAGTTGTGGGTGCGGCGCGCGATGCCCTGCGCTGGGCAAGGCAGATGATTGAAATTGAGCTCAATGGCTGTGCCGATAACCCTGTCTTTTTTCCTGAAGAGGAATTGGTTCTAACCGGCGCTAATTTTCAGGGAACACCTCAGGCCTTTGCCCTGGAGTTGCTGGGTATAGCGGTCACCACCGTTTCCGTCCTTTCGGAGCGTCGGATTAACCGGCTGATGAATCCTCATTTGAATCGGGGACTGCCGGCTTTTCTCACCAAAGGGGCGGGTATGTTTTCTGGACTGATGCTGACTCAGTATACGGCTGGAGCCCTGGTTTGTGAAAATCGGGTGCTTTCTCATCCGGCGGCCACAGGCTCGATTCCGGCAGCGGCCGATCAGGAAGATTTTGTCAGCATGGGCATGACCACGGCTCTTAAAACCAGACAGATAATTGATAATAGTCAGGCAGTCATTGCCATAGAAATGATGGCGGCAGCTCAAGCCCTTGATTTCAGACGACCGTTGCGGGCGAGTCCAGGAGTAGAAGCGGCCTACGAGGTCATAAGAAAGTATGTTCGATATCTCGATGAGGATAGACCTCTTTATGAGGATATCAATCGACTCAAAGAAGTTGTGGCCTCTGGTGAAATCCTGGAGGCAGTAGAGAAGACTGTCGGTGAATTGATTTAGATTTAAAATTTCAGGCACTTCTTCAGGCAAATAACAGGCTAAAAAAATTTAAAATTAAAAATAAAAGATGGCATAAAGAAAAGAAATAATTGAAATCTATTTTTGAGCAAGAGACACTTTCTCAGGTTATGAAGGCTTTTTAAAATGTTATTTCTTAAAATTTTATTTATATTTTATTCATAATGGATTTTAATTTTTTAAGTCTTAAACAAAAAATATTTTTTGAGAAAAGTTCAGTGGCAGGCAAAAAGCATGCAGTCTGCTTATGATAAAATGGCTTATGTCCCATCATGGAGAAGCGAGCAAGAAATAAGGGAAAGGGTAATTAGAGAAAGGCAAAACGCAAATCAGGAAAGAATCTTGATATGTTTTGGCTAAGTCAAGGAAAGGATTGAAGAGAAGAAAGAAAAAGAAATAAAAAGAAGAAGAAATAAAGAGGAAAGGGAAAGCTCATGAAAATCTATAAAGGAAAAGTGGCCCTGGTAACCGGAGGGACAGGAAGCCTTGGACGGGCCATTGCCCTCAAGCTGGCGGAAAGAGCGGGGCGAATTGGTGTGCATTATTTTCAAGACAGGAAGGAAGCTCTGGCCATAATTAAGAAAATAGAAGAATTGGGAACTGAAGCTTCTGCCTTAAAAGCTGATTTAACCTCACCAGCAGGGGCAAAAAAGTTGATGCGAATGGTCGAAGAAAAATGGGGAAGGGTTGATATTTTAGTTAATAATTATGGCCCTTTCCTTGAACAAACCTGGGAAAAAACCTCAGCCGAAGACTGGCTCTATCTTTTTCAAACCAATGTTTTGGCAAGTTTTGAGCTAATTAAAGCTGTTGTTCCAGGGATGAAGGTAAGAAGATGGGGAAGAATAATTAATATTGGTTTCCATCGGGCAGGACAGATGGTGGCCTTTCCTTATATTATGCCCTATGCTGCGGCCAAAACCAGCCTTCTGATTCTCACCAGAACTGCTGCTTTGACTTTAAGCCGGTATGGGATTACGGTCAACATGGTCTCTCCTGGTCTCATTGAGGGCGGCCGGCTGCCTCGTCTGGTTGATAGCTCATCCTCGGCGCCGATGGGAAAGGCTGAAGATGTGGCTGAGGCCGTAAGTTTTCTGGCTTCAGAAGAAGCTTCGGCGATAAGCGGGACAAACCTGATCGTTGCCGGTACCTGGAAGCTTTAGTTTGGACTGTTATAAAAGCTTTCATCATTCAAGGCGAAAAAAGAAAAAGTTTTCTTAAAAAGTTCTCCCAACTTTATTGCGGGAAGAATAAAATATTTTAAATTTTCTAGCTGATTGGGTTCAGGCGGGATTAATTTCCACGATGTTAATATAAATAAGATAAGAGGCCGACTTGAGATAGTCCTTTTTGAAACGTTGCTTTGAAGATCTGCCAGAAAGCTTTTAGCGCCTTAATTTGCCGGGCTTTACCTACCCAAAACGAAGAAATACCAAAAAGAATTGGTCCTGGGGCAATTTGTCGCCATTTGTCTATTTGGTCTTACCATTTTTAGTAGAAAGTGAAACTGTTTTCTTCTCCATCGACCGCTTTATCCGGATTCAATTCAGGCGAGATGAGCAAGGCCATGTTACTCACCTTATTCTCTGACAGCTGGATTTTGAGCAGATTGCTAAAAAATTTACCGAGCTTAACCTAACCTCTTTTTACCAGGAAAAATGATTTCTTTTAATTTTTGCTATTTATTTGATCTGGAATTTTTTTAGATTATTTTTTGGATTGATGTCATAAGATCAGGATTTCTGACAAATCTCAGCGTTCCATCAGGGATGATATCTGACAAAAGAGAGAAGAAGCAGATTGGTGTCAGCAAATAATTCATGACATAAAAATGAAAAAGATGGAATTTTGATTGGAGTCTTAACTCTATTTAAAGCCTGAGGTCTGAGAGCAGAATCTCGCCAGTTCCATGAAGTCAATTGAGCTGATTGGAAAAAATATCTGGCTTTAATAAAATAAGAAGAGTCAACATGGCCTGGTTTGAAGGAAATCATCATAGCCATCAGGAAAAGGGTGATAATTCTGGGCCTAAAAAAATAAGGGGTGCGTGAGAAAATGCGGCTGAGAAAAAAAAGTTTGTGTCCCCATTTTTGGGGGATGATCATTGTTCTGGGATTGATGGGCGCAGGCTGCGAAACTCAGACGACGCTGGTCATGAAAAGAATAAAAAATATTGAAAATGGCCTTTTAAGAGCCGTCTATTTAAAGGGTCAGAAGCCGGAAAAACTTCGCCTTGAAGACAGAATGGTATTTTACCGGGTTCCCGGCGTTTGCCTCGCTTTCATTGACAATGATGTTTTATCCTGGACTAAAGGCTATGGCTACCGCGATACCAAGGAGGATGGACCGGTTACAGCTGAGACCATATTTCAGGCCGGGGCCTTCAGTCAGCCGATTGTGGCAGCTTTAGCTCTTTCCCTGGTTGAGGAAGGTAAACTCGCTCTGGACCGCGATCTTAATGAATATTTCAAGAGCTGGAAGGTGAGCCGCCCTGAAATTTCAGGCTCCCGGCCCATTACTCTCAGGGACCTTCTTCTCCACCGGGCTGGCTTCAGCAACTGGGTTTTCCCCGGTTATTCCCGGAAAGAGCCGCTGCCATCACTTTCCCAGATATTAAGGGGTGAGAAACCGGCTATCAATACGCCTCTTATGCCTCTGGATAAACCAGGGACAATTATCCGGACCTCAGAATCAGGCTATATTGTTTTGCAACAGCTGATTGAAGATGTCAGCGGTCGCCCTCTGAGTGAGTTAGCCAGGGAAAGAATTTTCATTCCAGCTCGCATGAAAAATACCTATCTGGCCGTAGAGTTACCGCCTGAAGCCTTAGCCAGCGCCGCTTCAGGCCATCAGCGGGATGGTTCTCTTTATCCTGAAAAATGGCGCCTTTATCCGGAACTCGGGGCCAAGGGCTTATGGACAACAGCCACCGATATGGCCAATTTTATTGGTGACCTCATGGCAGCGGCCCGCGGCGACGAAAGCAAATTTATTTCGCCGGTGGCGGCTCGAGCCATGCTGACAACCCAGGCTGGCTCGCGGGGCTTTGGTTTTGTCATCGAAGGCAGTGGCGACGATGTTTATTTTCACTGGGAAGGCCGGACGGCTGGTTTTGCCTGCGCTCTCCTGGCTTTTCCAGCCAGGAAACAGGGAATAGTGGTTATGACCAACAGCGATAATGGGCAAATTTTGATTGATGAAATTTTTCGGGCCGCTGCGGCTGCCTATAACTGGCCTCACTTTAAGCCGGTCGAAAGACCTCTCTATCGCCTTGATTCGTCCATTTACGAGCAGTACGTCGGTCGCTATGAAATTTCTCCGGATTATATTCTCGATGTTAAATATGAAGATTATTATTTAATTATTCAGCCGACAGGCCAGGCTCCAACTAAATTCTTTGTGGAAAGTGAAACTGTTTTCTTTTCCATCGATCCCTTTATCCGGATTCAATTCAGGCGAGATGAGCAAGGCCATGTTACCCACCTTATTCTCTGGCAGCAGGATTTTGAGCAAATAGCTAAAAAAATATCCTGAGCTTAACCTGACCTCTTTTCACGTAAAAAGATAAAAAATTTCCTGGAAATGAATGATTCTGAAAAAAGTGATGTCTTCAGATTCCGGATTGATTGGCGAGAATCATTATCTTCTTTGTTCGTAAAAGATGCGAGCGTAAGAAAGAAGAAGTATATGGTCAACAAGATAGGAATGAAATGATTTAAAGCGACTTCCATTGGCCAGGGAAAAAGTCTTAATTACGGAAAAAGATTAGATAGCCTTAATAAAATAAGTGATTTATCTTTTTATAAAAGTAAAAAATGTCTGTTTCTTTTTTGTCTATGATGACTATACCAAGGGCGAATAGTTGTCTGACTTTGATCTTTAAAAATTTTTAAATTAATCTTTTGACTTGGGGCAAAGGCAGTCGTCTCTTTTTGTGGTAGAGCAATCTGACAAACTATTCTCCTTCTCTGGAAGTGAAGGTCTCTTAAAAAAGAGGACTAAATGTAGCTTTCCTGAAAAAAGCTTCTCCCCCAATGAAAATAAAAAAATGTTGGGGTCACCTTTATTTGACGCGAATGACCCGATCAAGAAAATCGGTTCCATCAAGGGCAATGCGGGCCCTTTCGGCTTCTTCTTCCGTTTCCATCTCCACGTAGGCAAAACCACTGCCCGGAACATATTCTACATAATTGACTCGGCCAAAACGAGAAAAAAGCTCCCGGATCTGTTCTTTAGTTGCCCGCAAATAGAGATTACCTATATAAACTCTCTTGCCGATCATGATTTACTCCTTTTTAAACGAATCGTTTCGAGGTCGCAGCGCAGACAGCGCCGGGCTTCTCTAACCGCCATTTCTGCCGTGAACCCTCTTTCAACCTCTTTAAAATTACCCCGGCGCTCATTGATGGATAATTTAGGCATGGCTGGCCGGGAGAGTTCCAGAAATTCTTCCGGCGGCAATTCCACCGGTGGAACTTCATACAGTGGTTCCGTAGGTTTATATTCTCTTGCCAGACTCATACCCCGGAGATAGCGGTGGATGGATTCAGCCGCTATCTGGCCATCCCGCATAGCCTCAAGGACTGTCGCCGGACCGGAAACAGCGTCTCCACCAGCAAAAATGCCGGGGATTCCCGTCGCCTTAGTTTCAGGATCAACTTGAAAAGTTTTGTCCCGGTTTAAAGACAGACCCTTGAAGCCTTCTATGACCGTTAAATCTGGTTCCTGACCGATGGCTGGAATCAGAGTATCAGCTTCAATTTCAAATTCGCTACCTGGAATTGGTACCGGTCTGGGTCGTCCCGAGCTATCAAAGCCCATCAGGGTCATCCTCTGAGCCCTTATTTTTCCAAGCCGACCATTAACAGGGATAGCTGCGACGGGAGCAGCCAGAAATTCCATTCTGATACCTTCGGCCAGAGCTTCTTCAATTTCGTCCCTGATGGCGGGCATTTCGTTTTTGGTGCGCCGATAGAGGATGGTCACCTGAGCTCCCAGGCGCCAGGCTGTTCGAGCTGCGTCAATGGCTGTATTACCTCCACCAACGACCACAACCTTCTGGCCAATCTCGGCTCTTTTCTTTAAATTGACGCTTTTGAGAAACTGGATGGGATCAATTACTCCAGGCAGATCCTCTCCAGGAATATTGAGTCTGGTAGGTTTCGATGCTCCGGTAGCAATGAAAATCGCCTTAAAACCCTGTTTCTGGAGATCTTCTAGGCTCAAATCTTTACCTATTCTTATCCCTGTTTTGATATTAACTCCAAGGGCTTTAATATCATCGATTTCGACCTGAAGAACATCCTTGGGCAGACGATAGTCAGGGATAGCCCAGGCCAGCATTCCGCCCGGAATATCTTCAGCTTCAAAAATCGTCACATCATAGCCTTTTTTCGCCAGGACCCAGCCTGCCATTAGTCCTGCCGGTCCTGAACCGACAATAGCCACCTTTTCATATTTCTTTTCTACCGGCCGAATCGTTTTTTTCTGGCCATTGCTTCGAGCCCAGTCAGCCACAAACCGCTTCAGAGCCCGGATGGAAATGGGCTCGTCCGATTCAGCGGCCCGGCAGAAGATTTCACAGGGGTGATGGCAAACCCGGCCACAGACACTGGGCAGAGGGTTGGCCAGCCGGTTAACTTCATAGGCTTCCTGGAATCTGCCATGGGCGATGAAGGCAATATAGGAGCTTGCTTCTGTGCCAATCGGACAGGTATGATGGCAGGGGGCAGAAACAAGGTGGCTGCAGACACCTGCCGGACAGCGCTTATATTTAATGTGAGCCTCATATTCTTCGCAGAAGTAGCGGAGAGTGGAAATAACGGGATTGGGAGCTGTCTTGCCCAGACCGCAGAGGGAGCTTTCCTTGACCATAAGGGCTAAATCTTCGAGAAGGGTGAGGTCGGTTAATTCGGCCCGGCCCTCTCTAATTCTGGTCAGAATCTCAAGCAGACGGGGAATACCTTCCCGACAGGGTGAGCATTTGCCACAACTTTCATCTCGAGTAAAGGTGAGAAAGAAATGGGCAATATCCACCATGCAGCTTCTTTCATCCATAACCACCATCCCCCCTGAGCCCATCATAGAGCCGGCTTCAGTCAGTTTTTCATAATCAACCGGCAGATTGAGCAAACTGGCTGGAATGCAGCCGCCTGAGGGCCCGCCGATTTGGACGGCTTTAAATTTTCTGTCCTTGATTATGCCGCCACAGATGTCAAAAATAATTTCGCCCAGGGGAGTGCCCATCGGAACTTCCACCAGACCTGTCGTCTTAACTTTGCCCACAACAGAAAAGACTTTTGTTCCCTTGCTCAACTCGGTGCCTATCGAGGCAAACCAGTCAGCGCCCCGATTGATAATAACGGGAACATTGGCCCAGGTTTCGACATTATTGATACAGGTAGGTTTACCCCAGAGCCCACTCTGAGCGGGATAGGGTGGTCGAGGTCTAGGTTCGGGCAGCCTCCCTTCAATTGAGGCAATAAGAGAGGTTTCCTCGCCGCAAACAAAGGCGCCAGCCCCCCTTACAACCCGGACATCGAAACTGAAGTCAGTGCCCAGGATTTTCTCGCCAAGGAGTCCATATTCCCTGGCCTGCTCAATAGCCTTGGTTATCCGATGATAGGCGAGGGGGTATTCATTGCGAATGTAAACAAAGCCCTGGGAGGCGCCAATAGCGTAAGCTCCGATAATCATGCCTTCAAGAATGGAGTGAGGGTCGCCCTCAACCAGGCTTCGATCCATGTAAGCTCCTGGGTCTCCTTCATCGCCATTGCAAACCACATATTTAGGCTGGCCTTCGGCCGCTCGAACATATTCCCATTTAAGACCGGTGGGAAAGCCGGCACCGCCCCTACCTCTCAGGCCTGATCTTTTAATTTCCTCAATGATTTCTTCTGGTTTCATTTCTGTCAAAGCTTTAACCAGAGCTTTGTAACCATCCCGGGCAATATAGTCTTCGATTCTTTCAGGATCAATAATTCCACGGTTACGCATGGCAATGAGGATTTGCTTGCGGAAAAAGTTAATGTCGCTGAGGCGGGCAATATTACGGCCATCCTCAGGCGGATGATACATAAGCCTAGGAACAGGGCGTCCTTTCAGAAAATGCTCTTCCACTAAATAAGGAATGTCTTCGGCTCGAAGACGGGTATAGAAGATATCATCGGGCTTGACCAGAATTAAGGGACAGGCCTCACAGAAGCCAAAACAGCCTGTCGTTACAATGGCAATTTCTCTTTCGAGGCCACGGCGTCTGATTTCCTGTTCCAGTAATTTTTTCAGACCAAAGGAATTTTCAGAGGCACAGGAAGTGCCTCCGCAGACCATAAGATGAGCCCGATAAATTGGTGTGGCCATTGTTACCTCCCTTTAAAAGGTCCTTTCACTTCCCAGGCCAAGGGCGAATTCAGCTACAGGTTTTCCTCCCAGAACATGGCTCTCAAAAAGCACATTGACTTTTTCGGGAGTTAAATCGACATACTTGATAGGTGCCTGGCCAGGAAGCTCAATCGTGGCCATGGGTTCGCGGCTGCACATACCGGCACAACCAGAGGTAGTCAGAATGACGTCAGCTATTTGCTTTTCATTAAGAAGGCGAAGGAAAGCATCCATAATGTCTCTGGCGCCAGCGGCCAGGCCGCAGGTTCCCATATGAACCGTAATTTTTGCCCGGAAGGGCCCGCCATTGCGGAGAAAAATTGAGGCTTTGGCGGTCTCCCGGAGCTTTTCCAGGTCAGAAATGGTGAGCTTAGGCATTTTCCCTCCTTGAAATTATTTATAATTATAATTTATTTTTGAAAAATTAGCTTGTCAAGTAAAATTTTTAAAAATATTAAATTTAAGGCTAATTTTTAAACCTCCAGATTTCTTACGAAAGGCCCCTTTGCCTTTTTTCTTTATTTTTTTTCGCTTTATTTTTAATTTCCTAGGTTCTTCTTATCATAGAATAAAAATTTTTCACGGATATAACTTTTGACCTGACTATTTTTGCATAAAAATTATTGTCAGAGCTAGCCAAATTTTTTATAATGGTAGATAAAAAATGCCTTTTACTTTAAAAGACCTGGGACTGAATATCAAAAGACTCAGGCTTAGCCGACCCAGCAGTCTAAAATCAGGCAAGCCCATGCTTCAATATGAGCTGGCCAGAAAAGCTGGTATTCCTGCCTCCTGCCTGAGTAATTTAGAAAAGGGGAAATACCGCAATCCGACCTGGGAACTCCTGACGAAATTAGCCCGGGCTCTCGAATGTGATATCAGCGATTTTTTTCTGGCCAATCTGGGAAAAAAGTCGCCTTCTCTGCTGGCCTTTGAGGAGATGATTGATCTTCTGGTCAAGGAGAAGGTCGAAAAAATCCTCGGGGAAAGAATTAAGGAGTGACTCAGGCGGCTTTAAGACTCAAATAAAATCTGGTTCCCGCTTTACGTTTTACTCTGATCGTTCCCTGAAGCTGGCGCACAAGTTCCCGAACAATCTGCAGTCCCAAAGTTTTGGGCGAATCAAGATCAATATCCTCAGGTAAACCGATACCATTATCAGCAATCAGGAGACTTAATTTATCAGGAGATTTGCGGCGGGCCTCGACCCTGATCGTCCCTCCCTGACCACTGGGAAAGGCATATTTAAGCGCGTTGGTGACAAGCTCGCTGATAACCAGGCCGCAGAGGGTGGCCGTTTTGACATCCAGGAGCAAATCGGGCATATCAACTTCGACCCGAATTTCCTCAGGGTCGATATCATAAATCCGCATTATTCTGGAGATGAGATTGTTGATGTAGCTCTGGAAATCAATCTTTCTCAGGCTTCGGGCTTTCTCCAGTTTTTCCTTCATCAGGGAAATCGTCTGAATTCGGTCACGGCTTTCCCGGAGCATACTTAAAGTCTGTCCTTCTCGAAGTAAATCCAATTTTAAATCAATGAGGCTGAAAATAGCCTGAAGATTGTTTTTCATCTGTTTTTTAATTTCCTCGAGGAGATGCTCCTTTTCCTGGAGTGTTGCTTTAAGAATTTCTTCACTTTTTACTTTTTCGGAAATATCCCGGGCAAGAAGAATGAACATGGTTTTGTCTTGAAGCCTGAAGGGGCTCAGGTGAATTTCTGTAGGGAATTTGCTCCAGTCACGGCGCAGACCAATTGCTTCCTTCCATTTTCCACCGAAGGGAGCCCGGCCGGTGGTTAAGGCCAGATCCAGCTCCTGCTTGATGTCAGGTCTTGAGCTTTCCGAAAAAAGAGAAAACAGAGGTTTACCCACAGCTTCCGAGGCTGAATAGCGGAAGATGTGCTCAGCACCTCGATTCCAGAAAAAAATGATAAAATTGCAGTCAGCTATTATAACCGCCATTTCAATTTTTTCAGCCAGGAGACGCCAGTATTCTTCCGATTCCTTTATTCTTCTAATTATTTCCCGGTTAAAGAGGGCCACATCAATGGCCGCTTTTAGAGCCATATCTTGGAAAGGTTTTAAGACATAGCCCAGGGGCTGAACTGTCTTGGCCCTGGCAATAAGCTGGTCATCCCCGTAGGCTGTCAGAAAAACTGTTGGTATTTCAAGCTCTTCCTGAATGATTCGGGCTGCTTCGATGCCATCATATTCTCCGCTCATAACGATATCCATTAAAACCAGGTCAGGCAGATACTGTCTGGCCAGGGCGACAGCCTCAGGACCACTGGAAGCCCGGCCGACAACTTCATAACCCAGGGATTGAAGCTTTTCCTCCAGATGTGTGGTAATCGTAGCTTCATCGTCGACCACAAGAATTTTAGCCATATTCTCCTCCCTTAATTATGGGAAATTCAATTTTAACCTCAGTCCCGTCTTTTCCTCTTATCTCGAGACGCCCCCGGAGCTGGTCAGTGACCAGATGGCGCATCAATTTCCAGCCAAGAGTCGTTGTCTGCTCAAAATTCAGATTATCCGGCAGGCCAACTCCATTATCCTTGATCCGAATACAGACCGAATCCTGCTCCCTTCTCTGGAGATCAATGATGATTTTGCCGGCCAGGCCTTCGGGGAAAGCATGTTTATAGGCATTGGCGATGGCCTCATTAATCACGAGAGCCAGGGCCATAGCCTGATTGACCGATAGCTTGATCTCTTCGCCGGTTATTTCCACTGTAATGGCCCTTTTTTTATCGGAATGAATCTGGGCTAAATAATGAATAAGGTCGCGCAGATAATTTTTCAGGGCAATCCGGGTGAATTCCCCGCTTTGATAAATATGGGTATGAATCAGGGCCATGGTTTGAATTTTGGCTCGAGCCTCCTCACATAGTTCGCGCAACCTTTTATCCTGAGTGCGCATCGCTCTCAGATCAAGAAGCGATGATATAACCTGAAGATTATTCTTGACTCGATGGTGAATCTCCCGCAGCAGAATCTCCTTTTCTTCGAGAGAAGCCAGGAGCTTCTGTTCCATCTCCTTGCGCCGGCTGATGTCATGGGCCACACCCAGAATCAAAGGCAATTCATCCCAACGGGGAATAAGACAGGCTTCAGCCTCGATCCAGATTTTCCGGCCATCCTTACAGCGCCACTGGAACTCGCAGGGTTCCTTTTGCCTACCTGTTTTGATTAGTTCATTGAGTACCATGAAAGCCCGGGGAAGCTGTTTTTCCTCAAGTAAAGAAGTCCAGTTAAGGCTAAGAAGTTCATCCCGGGAATAGCCAAGAAGATGGAGCATGGCCTCATTAACCTCCAGGAATCGGCCGCTAAGATCATGAATATAAACACAGAGCAGGGAGCGCTCAAAAATGGCTCGAAAACGTTCTTCACTTTCTCTCCAGGCCAGCTCCATTTTTTTTCTTTCAGTAATATCCTGACGAACTTCCACCACGCCTACCGTTTTACCCTCTTCATCAAGAACAGGATGGGCCCGCAGATTCCAGATGCGGCCATCGGCGGTAGTGATTTCAGCCTCTCTGGTCTGACCGGTTTCAAGAACCTCCTGCAGGGGACAGCTGGGGCAAGGAGTTAGACGCTTCTGCCAGACTTCATAGCAGCGAGCACCCTCAATCTCTGAAGCGGTCAGGTTAAGATAATTCAGGCCGCGCTGATTCATCCAGATAATACGACGATTGGGGTCCAGGTAGGTCACAGGGGCGGTAAGAGCATGAAGAATAATTTCGCCCTGTTGCCAGCTGGCCGGCTGATAGCCCTTTTTCTTTGTCCGAATTACCTTCATTCAGTTTAAGCTAAACCCAGGGCCTTTAATGTTGAAGCTTATAAATCATTTTTAAAAAATAAATTCTTTCCCTTTCTTGACAAAGTATATTATTATTGCTGAAAAGAATTAGATTTATGAATTCATTTTCTATTTAATTTAATATGAAAAAGAAGACTTATTGTCAAATTGAATTAATTTCTCCCGCCAAAGGAGGGTTGATTAATCAGGTAGATAATGCTCTTATTTCCGAAAAAAGGGAAATATGAAGACTTAAGCTGGCTTAAACCCATCTCATAACCGCAATTTTTATTCTGACCTTTAGAGTGGAAAGATATAGCCCTGTTAATCCCTTTTTTCCGAACACAAAAGTTTTTGAACAAAAAACGCTAAAATGCACATAATATTGAATGCCCCTAATGAAAAAAACCCCCAAAAGCACGCTACTTTTAAGATTTAGCTATTGATATATTGATGAAAAAAGAATCATAGATAGATTTAAAATGATTGTAAATATTTCTGATAATCTTGCCTCAGAAAAGGAAAAATGAATTTTTCATCAGCCATAAATCCTGGAAAAAAAAGAAATTACGCTCGGAGAGTGACAGGGATTACTTTTTTGATGATTTTCCGGGGAAGCTGGGATAAAATTAGACTTGAGAGCAAAAAATGGAGCAGGAGTAAGTAAGGCTTTAGACTGATAAAATAATACCTGTGACAATTTAACTATGAATAAAGATTATGAGCAAATAAATTTTAAAGAGGGGAGGAAATGGTCAGGCTGAAAAGAATAAAGGCAAAGGAAATAGCTCTGATCCTGATGCTCATGCTTCTCTTGACCCTGAATCTTCAGGCGCATCCGGTCTGGGGAGAAAGAATTGAGCTCCGTCAGCCCGACGGCGCAATTGTTATCGGCTTTATTTATGGAGATGAATATCATCGACGGGTGGAAACAGCTGAGGGCTATACAATTATTCGGAATGAAAGAACGGGCTGGATTGAATATGCGATTCTTGAAGGTCAACGGCTTGTTCCCTCAGGTTTGATTGTCGGGCAGGTGAAGGAAACTGAACTTCAAAAGAGGGGGATCAGAAAGCATCTAACTGACCGTTTCTGGGTAATTCAGGAAATGAGGCGGCTTCAGCCTGAAATCTTCCATGAGAGAATCTCGCCGAAAAGGGCGTCTCCAGTCGGTCTCGGTCCTGCTGCCCTCACCGGAACAAGAAAATTTTTCATTGTTGCGGTTGAATTTCAGTCTGAGGAAAAGCCGCCAACAGGCTGGTCAAAAGGTTTTTATAACCCTGTCGATTTTGCTGCTCGCCTTTTTGCCGAGGAGGAAGGGGTAGTGAGTCTGACCAATTATTACAAGGCTAATTCAGATGGACTTTTCTGGCCGATTGGTTCAGCCTACCCTCGCTGGGTAACTCTTCCTCAAACGGCTTCTTATTACAAATCCATAAATAGCTGGACCCGGATTGTCGAGCACGCCCTTGATCAAATTAAGGCCATGGATCCGGGCTTTGATTTCACTACAGTAGCTAATTATAGTGAATTGGATATTGCTTTAATCTGGGCTGGAACCAGGGAAACCTGGGGCTCCTTTTTCTGGCCCCACATGAGCAGCATGAATATTAATAAATACGGTATTCGGGTAAGAACAAGAATTGCTGTCAACGAACGCCATTCCAATGGAGCAGAAAATAAAGATGTCGGTGTTTTCTGCCATGAATATGGCCATGTCACCGGAGCGCCCGACCTTTATGACTACAGCTCTTTTCACCATCGTCCACTGGGAATGTATTGCATTATGGGATACTCTGACCCGAGGATAAGTTTCAGCGGCTATATTAAATGGAAGGTTTATGGCTGGGTACAGCCTGTCGAGATAACCGGAAGCGGCTCTTTTAATATCAGTGCCTTAGCCCTTGATTCCCCTAAATTTCCCCGTCTTTATCGCATTCCCATTGACTTTAATTTCGGGAGTTCCTCGCCCTATGAATACATTTTAATTGAGAATCGAATTAATGGAGCTCACCCCATTTTCGAAAATATGCCCGGCCGACGGAATGGCCTCTTGATTACCCATGTGGATGAGAGATATCCTCCGGCTGCCTGCCTTCCCAACTATCCTTTTTATGGAGTGGAGGCAATCTGCCCTGAACTTGACCCCGGTATCACCTCTCTCACTTTTCTTAACCAGCTCTGGGGAAAGCATGCCTGGGCCGCTGATTTTGGCTGGACGAAACTCGATAATTTCTATCCTGATGCACGGCCGGCTGGAGCCTATCTTCAGTTGTCTTCCGGTGATGATACCGAAAATATCATTTTTCGTAATACCCAGGGACATCAAAAATCAAGACTCATCGCTATTTATGATATTGGCTATAGCGGGCTAGAAATGGCCTTTAAATCCACGGTTCTGGCCAAGCCCATTGATTTTTCAGGCGAAAAAGTGGAAAATCGTTCCCTGCTTCAGCATGAATTTATAAACATTTTGAAATGGAAGGCCAATCCAGCCAATCTTCCTGGAACAATAAACAAATACCGGATATATCTTCTTGAAGGCACCAGCGAAAAGCTTCTGGCTGAAATCGGTCCTGATCGGATAGAATTCTGGCATCGCCAGACTGTCAGGGACAGGGTTTATAATTATATTCTTGTGGCCGTCAGCCCTGATGGTTGTGAAAGCCAGCCCGCCTTCCTCACTCTCCGCTAAAAAGGGGACACAAACATTTTTTTAATTAAAGAAGAAATCAGGCTATTTTTTGTTAATGACGGGAATAAATAAATCAGGCTTAAGATAGCGGAAATTCGTTCGTCCAGGAAAATGCAAACGGATATTATAGAGATATTCATTTAAATTTTCATTATAAATTTATTCATTCAAACATCATAATTTGTGATAATCAAAGGAGTATCCTCAATTTAATTATTTATTACCAGGCATTAACTGCATTACTTTATTCTTCATGATTTAAATTCGCCCCAAGAAAAGTCGGATGAGCTAAATAGATAAGCAGTTTCTATTTTTTTCCATCAGTCTGACGCAATTCTTATTCTTTATTTATTTTTTCTTGATCTCGTCTTGTTGAACCTTTTGACAGAAGAAAATGGATAATTTCAGACGGGGAAAAGGCCGGGATAAATCGAGTAGAACGGTTTGGGCTGTTTTTCAGGAAAGAAGGATTCGGGCATCGACCACCAGGGCGCCCTTTCCCTGGCTGAGAACAATGAGGGGATTAATATCCAGTTCATTGATTTCTGGAAAATCCAGGGCTAACTGGGAAAGCCTCTTGAGACACTCCTCAATTTTTTCCACATCTGATCTTTCTTCGCCCCTGAAACCCTCGAGAATACGATAACCCCTGATTTCCCTGATCATGCGGGTGGCTGTAAGTTCTCGAAGGGGTGCAATGCGAAAGGAAACATCTCTTGTGGCCTCGACATAGACGCCCCCCAGGCCAAACATGATTACAGGGCCAAAAAGGGGATCTCGTTTCAATCCCAGGATTGTTTCCTTGCCTCCCTTAATCATTTTCTGAACCAGGACACCCCAGATTTCAGCTTCAGGCATTTTTTGTTTTATGCTGGTCATCATCTCGCGATAGGCTTTCAATGCATGTTCCCTGTCTTCAATATTTAACCGGACACCGCCAACATCAATTTTATGCAAAATCTGGGGCGAGACCACTTTCAGAACAACTGGAAAGCCGAGCCGTTCGGCCTGCTCGAGGCACTCTTCCTCTGTTCTAACTAAAGCATAGGAAGCCAGGGGAAAACCGTAGGCCTGAAGAAGGGCATAAGATTCAGGCTCAGGCAGGAATTTTCTTCCTTCCTGCTGCGCCTTTTTCAAAATAGCCTCCACTTTTTTCTTATCGACATCTTCAAACTTTTTGATCCCGGTTAAAGGCCGCCTCACCCACCAGCCGTATTGAGTCAGCCTGGCCATAACTTTAGCCGCAATTTCAGGGAAAACATAATGGGGAATACCTACTTCTTCCAGGATACGGGTCGCCTTTTCGACATCTTCGGTCCCCATAAAGCACACTGTTACTGGTTTGCCATAGCGGGGTACGGTCTCCCGAATGGTTCGAGCGATCGCCTCAAGGTCAGTAAAAACAGTGGGCGTACAAATGATGACAGCACCATCAACTGAATCATCCTCAAGGACAATTCTTATGGCTGATTCGTATCTGTCTTCCTTGGCATCTCCAATAAGGTCAACAGGATTTTCTAAAGCCGCCGTTGGGGGAAGCAACCGGGCCAGCCTTTCTTTGGTTCTTTCATCAAGGCTGGAAAGGCGCGCTCCCTGGCGAATGATGGTGTCGGTGGCCACAATTCCAGGTCCTCCTGCGTTAGTGATAAAGGCCACTCGATTGGACCGGGGAGCAGGCTGGGAGGCAAAGGCCTGGCCACAGTCGAAAAGTTCCTCCAGGCTATCGACTCGAATAACACCTGCCTGAGTAAAAAAGGCATTATAAATTTCGTCAGACCCGGCCAGGGCACCGGTATGCGAAGAAGCCGCCCGAGCTCCAGCTGATGTTCTTCCTGATTTAATGACCAGAATTGGTTTCTTTTCGCCGATTTCCCGGCTCAGTTCCATGAATTCAGCGGGATTAACTAGGTCTTCAAGATAGAGGAGGATAACTCTGGTCTGTTCATCATCTCTCAGCGCGGGAAGGAGCGTGTTTTCATTGACATCGGCCTTGTTGCCTACGGAAATGAATTTGGAAAGGCGAATATCCCTTTTTCGAGCATATTCAAGAGCAGCCACGCCGAAGGCCCCGCTCTGGGAAATAAAGGCAATATGACCCGGTCGGGGAGTAAAAGGCCGGGCAAAAGTTGCATTTAAAGAAACCTGGGGATCGGTATTGATAAGGCCAACGCAATTGGGTCCTATAATTGAAATCCTGTTCTTTCGGGCAGCTTCCACCACCTCTTTTTCCAGTTTTTCTCCTTCAGCGCCAATTTCTTTAAAGCCAGCTGTAATGATGACAGCCCCCTTCACGCCTTTGGCCCCACATTCTTCAATTACTTTTTTAACCGTGATATTGGGAACAATGATAATGGCTAAATCAACCTCATCCGGGATGTCGAGAATTGTCGGGTAGGCCCTGACTCCAAGGATACTCTTTACCCTCGGGTTAACAGGGTAGACAATTCCCTTATAGCCACTGAAGAGAATATTGGCAAAGACAGCCCGGCCCACACTATCTTCCCGGGCCGAAGCGCCAATAACGGCCACTGACCTTGGAGCCAGAATGAGTTTTAGATCGCTGTTTATCATGGCTCACCCGATTTTATTTTATAATGTTTTCGAGCCGGGGGAAACAGTTGTAAAAAAAAATCTTTTGATTTAATTGAAGGTTGATTTATTCTGGACCTTCTTTCCCCTTTGTTGTTGCTCTGGAGTCAGTCTGCCGGGCTCTGATTAGCTTTTAAATTCAATTAAAAAAACTGAGTCAGGCTTAATACACTGTTTTAGGTTTATTTAGATGGCTTATTTTGCAGATTTATTTTGCTTTTTGTCTGGTAGAATTGATTTACCAGAATAAATTTTATAGTTTAATCAAGGTCGAATATACTGATCAGGAGGGAAGTCAATGAGACCGAAAATCAGTGGGAAAAAAGAGCCATCTTCTGGCTTGCAACGATTTTCCATTATCATCTTTTTGACTCTTTTAGTTATTACTTCTTTTCCCCGTATTTCCACCTCCACTTCCTCTTCGTCTCTCTCTCCTTCTCCTCAGCCCGCAAAAAGAGAAATTCAGGCCATACCACCTGGTCTGGATAATCTCATTTCTCGAGTCATGAAGACCTTTAATGTGCCTGGCCTTTCTGTGGCGATAGTTAAGGATGGCCAGGTTCTTCTCAGTAAGGGCTATGGAGTGCGGCGCCTGGGTGAAAGCAGGCCGGTTGACTCCCGGACTCTTTTCGGTATTGCTTCTAACAGCAAATTTTTTACTGCCACAGCTCTGGCCATGTTAGTGGAGGAAGGCAAAATATCCTGGGATGCGCCTGTAATTGATTATTTGCCTTCTTTTCAGCTCTGGGACCCCTATGTGACCAGGGAAATAACTGTGCGCGATCTTCTCTGCCATCGCTGTGGTCTGGGGCTGGGAGCGGGGGACCTGCTCTGGTGGCCGCCCTCAGATCGAAGCCGTAAGGAAATTCTTAAGCAGCTGCGCTATATCAAGCCTGCCTCGAGTTTTCGCAGCACCTATGCCTACAACAATTTAATGTTTCTCGTGGCTGGTGAGGTGATTGAGGCAGTAAGCGGACTTTCCTGGGAAGATTTTATTGAGAAGCGAATTCTTGAGCCCCTGGGCATGAAGGATACTTCACCCCGTATTTCCGACCTGGAGAAGAAGGATAATGTCGCCGGAACGCATGCTGAGGTTGAGGGTACTGTCCGGCTGGTTAAGCCATTTCTTGTGGATAATATAAACCCTGCTGGGGGCATAATTTCCTGTGCTGACGATATGGCTCGCTGGGTTCTGTGTCATCTTAATGAAGGTAAAATCAATGGCGGCGGGCGCCTTTTCAATGAGAGAACAGCCAGAGAATTAGGCATGATGCTGGTTGCAAGACCAGTTTCGCCTGCCCCACCTGAACTTGCGCCTCTAAAAGCTAGCTTTTCTGGCTATGGTCATGGAATCGGCATAAGAGATTATCGAGGCTGGAAGGTGCTCCAGCATACTGGCGGCTTACCTGGCTATGTCTCTCAGGTCACCATATTGCCTGATCTTGAACTCGGTGTTGTCGTTCTGACCAATCAGGAAGCAACCGAAGCCTTTAGCGCCATTACTTACTCCATTCTTGATTTTTATCTAAAAGCTCCGGCCTTTGACTGGGTGGCTGGTTTTCAGCAATTTAAGGAAAGAAGGCTCAAAGAAATCAAGGAAATAGAGAAGAAGGCCGAAGCAGCTCGTGATAGTACTTCGAAACCGTCCTTACCACTGGAAAAGTACGCCGGCCTTTATAGCGATGACTGGTACGGTGAGATTGAAATTATCTGGACAGGTGAAAAGCTTCGCCTGCGTTTTACCCGTACGCCCTCTCTTGTGGGAGATATGATCCACTGGCAATATAATACTTTTATTGTCCGCTGGGATGATCGGGAGCTTCGGGCCGATGCCTATATCACCTTTAACTTGAATCATGAGGGCGCCATTGAAGAAGCCAGAATGAAGCCGGTCTCGCCGGCCACGGATTTCAGCTTTGATTTTCAGGACCTGCTGCTCAAGCCAAAGAAAAAGAGTCAGTAAAAAATAGCAAAATATAGTGAGATATGTAAGCTGCCACCGAATTTAAAAAATAGTGAAATATGTAGGGCGGCACCAATTTTAATAAAGCTGGCACCATAAAAATTAGTGAAATAGGTAGGGCGGCACCAATTTTAGGGCTTTAGTCTGTAGGCTTCAGCGTAGAGGTGATAGCGGAGGGCGCTTGATCTGATGTTCTCTTTTTCCTCCGGGGTTAATTCACGAATGGCCCTGGCCGGGGCACCCATAATGAGCCAGCCGTCAGGGAAGGTTTTGTTGGGGGGAACAACCGACCCGGCGGCTACCAGGCAATTTGACCCGATGCGGGCCCCATCAAGGATAATAGAACCCATGCCGATGAGGCTTTCCTGGCCAATATGACAGGCATGAAGGATGGCTCCATGGCCGATGGTGACGCGATCACCGATGATTGTGGGCTTATCCTTTTCTACATGGACAACACAATTATCCTGGACATTGCTCTGCTCGCCAATGACTATTTCCGCAAGATCAGCCCTGACGACAGCATTAAACCAGATGCTGGCTCCTTTTTTTAAAAAGACCCGGCCAATAACCCTTGCTCCCTCAGCGATAAAAGTTTCAGGATGAATTTCCCCTGACTCAAATTTAATCATTTCCATCTCTCGTCTCCTCCCTCAAAAATGGGGACACATACATTTCTTGTGAAAAAATGGTGATGCATGCATTTCTCATGAGAAATTCTTTCAAATTGACAGATACTTTTTTACAGATAATTTTTTCAAATATCTGGAGATTAATATAAATAAAGCGATAGCAAATAGAATGTGAGGTGAGTTCGTACATTTTTTCAGATACGATTACCTCGATCAATAAAATGGGGACTAAAAAAGTGATACATACTTTTTTCCTGGACAATTTCCTTCATCCTGGCCAGAAATATTATCCCAGGCTTAAGTAATCATTATGGCCGAAATTTTTTAAAAATCTTTTTCTCTGGCTTTATGAGCAGATTCGCTTTTCCTTTCCGGGCCTGAAGGATTTCTACCCGTTGGTTAAATTAGAACCTATATTATTCACGGCCAAAAGGGAGGCAGTCAAGAGACTCCTACGCCTTAGAAAAAGAGAAATGAAATTTCAGGTCTGAGCTAATGATTTCAGATCATGGAAAGATGGGTCTTAAAAGATAGATGGCATAATTAAGCTAAGTTAAAGCTCCGAAATTTTCAGATACCTCTAATTCTCCTATTTTCCTTCTACCGGGTCCGGCTTCTGCCTGATTTCATTTTAAGCCTGCCCCATTAATTTTTTGGTCTCAGGACTTGACAAAGGGGTAAGGGCAGCTTATTTTATATATGGTGAACAAAATGGTGAACAAATTCCGACGCGCCCTCACCCGGCAGCAGGCCAGGATTCTTGAGACTCTGGTCGATTTCTGGCGGGAGCATGGCTATCCACCCACTATCAGAGAGCTGGGCCGTCTGGTGGGTATTGCCAGCCCATCGGCTGTTCTGAAACATCTGCGCAGTCTCGAAAGAAAGGGTTATCTCCAGCGTGAGGCCGGTGAACTTCAGCCTGTGGCTCCCTCCCTGGCCCTGTCCAGGTCAACCCGCATACCCCTCGTAGGTCCTGTGCCGGCCGGCTCCCCTCTCGAAGTCTTCGATGACCTGGGCGAAAGCATTGATATCCCTGACTGGTTTCTTGGCCGGCGCCAGGGCCAAGTCTTTGGTCTGCGCGTTCAGGGTCGAAGCATGATTGATGCTTATATCAACGATGGGGATATAGTCCTTATCGAGAGAACCGACAGAGCTCTGCCCGGTGAAATGATTGTGGCTCAGCTTGAAGATGGTTCAATTACCCTGAAGAGATTGAAGCTTGAGGCCGGCAAGATTCTCCTGGTACCTGAAAATCCCGAATTTGCTCCCATTGAGGTGAAGGAACTGCGGGTGGTTGGCCGGGTGGTGGGTTTGCTCCGCAAGTACTGAAAACTTATTTTTTCGACCGGAAAAGGTTATGAGAGGCCGAACTATCGTCCATATTGACATCGATGCCTTCTTCGCTGCCGTCGAGGAGTTGCTTCACCCTGAACTCAAAGGGAAACCCATTGTGGTGGGTGGCCTGCCCCATGAGCGGGGAGTGGCGGCTACCTGTAATTATGAAGCCAGGCGCTATGGTGTTCATTCCGGTATGCCCCTGCGGCAGGCCTATCAGCTCTGCCCCCAGGCCGTCTTTCTGCGGGGCAATTACCAGCTCTATCAGGCCTTCTCCGAGAAGTTTTTCCGGATTCTCCATGAGTATACCCCTGACATCGAAGAGGCCTCCCTGGATGAGGCCTACCTTGAACTTACCCGTTGCCGCCCCCTTTATCCTGATTTTTCAGCTACGGCCAGGGAAATTAAGGCCAGGGTAGAAAGGGAGCTCGGACTTAAAGTTTCGGTGGGGGTTGGGCCGAATAAAATTCTGGCCAAGCTGGCTACCAAGAAGGCCAAACCAGGTGGTTTCTTCGAAATCAGGGAAGGTGAGGAGGAAGACTTTCTCCGTGACCTCGGCATCGAGGAAATTCCCGGCATTGGCCCGAAAGCTCAGATTGAGCTGCGGCTTCTCGGCATTCACAAAATTGGCGATCTCTGGGGCCTGCCCAGAGCTGCCCTCCGTCAGCTTTTCGGGTTGAATGGCGAAGAAATCTATCTTCAGGCCAGAGGTTTCGATGCCAGACCGGTTGCCTCCTCTTCTCCTCCCAGATCTATCTCCCGGGAGACTACCTTCCTCCAGGATATCTGGGACAGAAGGCTCCTTCTGGCCCATCTGGCCTATCTCAGCGACCGCCTTTCCCTGGCCCTGAGGCAGGAAAATCTCTACGCCCACGTGATTGAGGTCAAAATTCGTCTGGCCGATTTCCGGAACGAAGTTAAACGCCGCCTCCTTATAACCCCCATCCAGGATATGGTCAGCATCTATCGGGTGGCCACTGATCTCTTTCTCCAGCTTTATTCTTCCTGCCGGCTGGCTCTCCGCCTGGTTGGGGTCAAGGCCTCTGAGCTCGTTCAGGCTCGCTCCCTGCCTCTTTTTGAACCCTATGCTGAGCGTCTGGAAAAGCTCGGCCAGGCTCTGGACAGGGTGAGGGAGAAATACGGTTTTGGGGCTATTCTTACGGCCCGCGAAAGAATGCTCGAAGCCATTTACCCTTTGGAGAAGGACAGGGGCTTTGTCCTGAAGACAGCCTCTCTGACGAGGTAAGCCATGAAGACCCTGCCCTTTGTTCCCCTCCGCTGTCATTCAACCTTCAGTCGAGGCCGGGGAGCTATGACCTTAGAGGAGCTGGCTCGCTGGGTAACCAGGAAGGGATTGCCAGCTGCCGCCCTTAGCGATATTCAGAGCCTTCATGGCTGGGCTAAATGGAAGCAACTGGCCGCCGCCTGCGGTTTTAAACCCCTCTTTGGCTGTGAGACGGAAAGAAGGGAAGGCCTCTTTCTTTTCCTGGTAAAAAATCGGGAGGGCTACTGGAATCTCCTGGAAATCATCAATCAACCGGAAAAAGAAGCTTCCTCCTGGTCAGTTGAGGGCCTGGTCATTATTTATCTGCCTTCTCCACGGGGAAGGGAGCTTCCCCGGGAGCTCTCTCTTCTCCGGGAAGCCGGGGCCGATCTTGCCCTGGGCTTTGACTTTTTCAATTTCAGCCGGATTAAGAACCTGGTCCAGGAGAAGACTTGGACTGCTGTCTGGGCTTCGCCGCTCAAACATCTTGGCTGCCCTGATCGCCTCATCCTTCTCCACGCTATCGAGAAAAAAGTTCCTTTTCCACCCGAAAAGGAGAAGTGGGCAGCCATGGTCGAGCTTTTTGGCCCGGATCAGTCTGCTCTGGCCCTGAAGCGTTTCGGGGAAGAGGTGAAACCTCTTTTTCACCAGACGCTCGAAATAGCTGAAAGATGTGAATTTACCTTGACGGACATCGTTCCACCCCTTTCTCCTGATATTTTCCCCTTTACCCTGCGCCAGCTGGTCATGGAACGCCTGCGGCAGAGGCGAGACCTTACCTGGAAGGAGAGGGAAAGAGCCAGAGCCGAGCTTGAGGCCATTGAAAAAGCTGGTTTCGCCCCCTATTTCCTTTTAGTTTATGATGTGGTCGAATATGCCCGAAGCCGCGGCATCCTCCATAATCTTAAAGGTTCGGGTGCTTCTTCCTATCTGGCCTATCTCCTGGGTATCTCTCATATCAATCCCCTTGACTTCGACCTTTATTTTGAACGCTTCCTCAATAGTAGCCGCAATGATCCTCCCGATATCGACCTGGATTTTGATTCTCGCTACCGAGATGAGGTCTTGCGCTATGTTCTGGAGAAATATGGTCGAGGGAAGACAGGAGCGGCCTTTGTCTGCAGCCTCAAAAATTATCGGGCCCGCTCTGCCCTCTATGAAACCGCTCGTGCCTTTGGCGTAGCTCCAGAAGAAGCCAGAAAATTCTGTCGCTCCCTCCCCTTTTTCGCTGAACCAGCCTATCTTCGGGAAGTCAGTCCAGCTCCTGGTTATGCCGAGATCTGGCGGCTGGCGGCTGAGCTTCAGGGGGTTCTGGCTGAAAAGTCCCTGCATGTGGGCGGTGTTATCCTCACTCCGGCTCCGGTTTTTCGCTATCTTCCCCTTGAAACTTCAGCCAGGGGCTTCCCCATGAGCCATTATGACCGTGAGGCGGTCGAAGAGCTTAAGCTCATCAAGCTCGATTTGCTTTCGGTTCGCGGGCTGGCGGCCATCTCGGCCACCAGGGAGAAACTTCACCTTTCAGTTATTCCTCCAAATGATCCTGAGGTTTTCGAGCTGCTCGGCCAAGGCCGGACAATGGGCTGTTTTCAGGTCGAAAGTCCGGCTATGATGAATCTTCTTCGTCGCCTGAAACCCAGGAGCATTCACGATTTAACCCAGGCTCTGGCCCTTATCCGGCCAGGACCAACTGAAAGCGGTATGAAGGAGATGCTCCTTCGGCAGCGAGAAGGAAAGAAGATTAGTTTGCATCCCCTTCTCAGTCGTATTCTGCCAGAAACTGGTGGTTTCCTCCTTTATGAGGAACAGATAATGCAGCTTGCAGAGAGGGTGGCCGGTTTGACTCCTGGTGAAGGTGACCTGCTGCGCCGCAGCCTCAAAAAGAACCGGTCTTCTGAATGGCGGGAGAGATTCTTCCAGGGTGCCCGGGAAAGGGGCTACCATGATCAGGAGATTGAAGGCCTCTGGCAAATCATGGCTAAGTTTTCCTCCTACGCCTTCAATAAAGCCCATAGCGCTTCCTATGCTGCCATGGCCTATCAGGCTGTCTATCTCAAGACTCATTATCCCCTGGTTTATTTCACCTCTCTGCTCAATGCTGGAGGCGGCTACTATTCCCTTGAAACCTATGTCGAGGAAGCTAAACGCTGGGGTCTGAATCTTCTTCCCCCCGATATTAATCGCAGTGAGGCTTTGTTTAAGGTCGAGGGACAGGCTATCAGGGTTGGCCTTTCCCTGATCAAAGGGCTCGGACCAAAAATGGTCACCAGGATTCTTGAGGAAAGAAAAAAGGGTCCCTTTCTCTCTGTTGAGGATTTTCTTGGCCGGATTAAGCCGGGCAAGGCCGAGCTTCTGGCTCTAATCAGGGCGGGTGTTTTCGATTCCCTGGAACCCCGCCGCAGCCATCAGATTCTCCATTACTTTCAGGGAATTGAGGAGGTTTCGCCCCCGGGTGATCTTGAGGAAAGGGACAAGCAGAAAATGCTTCTCCAGGCTCTGGGCTTCAGCCCCGGCCCTAATCCCCTCCTTCTTTTTGATGGTCCCAGGCCACCGCGGCGGATCGCCGAACTTGAAAGGTATGTGGGCCAGGAAGTTGAACTTCTGGTGCGGGTGGTTGATGCCCGACTCAAGGAGGTCCATGGCCGGTGCCATTATTTCTTTCTCTTTGAGGACGAGACCGGGTTGTTGGAAGGCGTGGGCGACAGACCCTGTCTGAGCTTTGAGGAGCCGCCTCTCTGTTATCTCCGGGCTGAAATCAGGCGCGATGGCAGTCGCCGCCTGCGAGCCGTCAACTGCACCTTCCTTTCCTCGTTTTAATTCTGGAGCCCTTCCTCATTTAACTCAAAAAATTAATCTGACTTTTTTCTTCCTGATTTACCCATATAAAACCGGGAAGAAACAGGGAAAATAATAAAAAGTCTGGAGTAATTATCCAGGATAATTTTTTTAATAAAATCCAGACGAATAATTTGAATAATCCTGAAGACTGCCTAATTAAAAATATTTTTAAAAATATTTTTTGCTCGTGATTTTTCCCTGCCTCTTTTTTTCGACCCAAATTTATCGATTTCAGGCTAAAAGTCAGGCCTGAAAACAGATTGGGGCAAAATATTCATTTTTATTTATATTGACAGCGGTGGTAAAATTATCTCATTGTCGGCCAAAAGAAGCTTAACAATTCATTAATTTTCATTCCACATGAAAGACCATGACTGACTGGAGTCTGGGAATCGACATCGGCTCGGCGACCATCAAGATAGCTTTATTTAAATCAGGCAATCTTCAGGCCACGGACTATCGCTTTCATTATGGTGATATTTCAGGTTGTCTGCAGTCACTTCTGGCTCCGTGGCTTGATCTGAAAGCCCGGATAGCTTTAACTGGCAGCGGCTCGAGGGCTTTTCCTGCTGAATTTCAGGTTGACGAAATTGTGGCCGCCATTGAAGGCACCAGGTGGGCCCTCGGCCATAATTTCCGCTCTCTTCTTATTATTGGGGGAGAAAAAATTCGTCTGATAGAACTTGATTCCGATGGAATTTACCGTCGTCATATCTCCAATACTGATTGCGCCTCGGGCACAGGTTCTTTCCTGGAACAGCAGGCAGCTCGCCTCGGGCTCAGCCTGAAGGAATTTGAAAATCTAGCTGCCAGCTACCAGGGAGAAATACCGGTCATCGCTTCTCGCTGCTCGGTCTTTGCCCTGACTGACCTCATTCATCGCCAGCAGGAAGGTTATTCCCTGGCCAGTCTGGCTGCTGGCGTCAGCCGGGGTGTGGCCAGGGCAATTGCGGATGCCATCATTAAAGGTCGAAAACTTGAACCTCCCCTTTATGTCGCTGGCGGCGGCTCCATTCATCGACGCCTTTTATCGTCTCTCCAGGAGCTCATTAGGGTTGAGGTGGCGCGGGTTCCAGGAGGTGAGCTCATAACTTCAGTGGGTGGAGCTCTTCTGGCCTCAAACGAAGCTTCTCCCAGGAATCTCTTATCCCTGAAATTGAAATTTGAATCCACCAGGAGGCCTTTAAATCCTCCTCTTAAACTGGAAAAATCTTTCTTTTCTGACCGGAGCCATCACAGAAGCTGGGAGGAAAATGAGGTAGAAATTAATCTTTTTAAAATTCCTGAGGCAGGTTCAAGCTGGCCGGTTTTTCTGGGACTGGATATTGGTTCGACCAGCACCAAGCTGGCGTTGACGGATGAAAGTGGTTCAATTCTTCTTGGCCTCTACACCCGGACAGCCGCTGCGCCCGTAGAGGCGACGCAGCGTCTTTTTCGCTGGCTAGATCACTTTACCCAGGAAAGAGGACTGAACTTGAAATGGCTGGGCGTGGCCACGACAGGTTCAGGCCGGACTCTCATTGGCCAGTTGATTGGCGCTGATTTAATCATTAATGAAATTACGGCCCATGCCAGATCAGCCATTAATTATCTTCCTGATGTCGATACAGTTATTGAGATTGGCGGCCAGGATTCAAAATTTATCCGTCTTCAGGATGGAGCAGTTGTTCAATCCCTGATGAATACCATCTGCGCTGCTGGCACTGGCTCTTTCCTGGAGCAGCAAGCACAGAAGCTGGGTGTGCCTCTTTCGGCTTATAATGAATTGACTTCAGGCTGCTCTGGTCCGGCTATTTCTGATCGTTGCACCGTCTATATGGAAAGGGATTTGAGCCGGCTCCTGGCTGAAGGCTGGTCAAAGGCAGAGCTCTTGGCTTCAGCCCTTCATTCTGTTCGTGACAATTATCTTATCCGGGTTGTGGGGCAGGCCAAAATTGGCCAGAAAATCTGTTTTCAGGGAGCGACAGCCAGGAATAGGGGGCTAGTCGCTGCCTTTGAAGTGGCTTTGAACAAGCCCATTTATGTTCATCCCTATCCCCATCTCGCCGGGGCCCTGGGAGCAGCCCTTCTTGTGCGGGAATTGAATCCTGAAGCTTCGAAATTCAGGGGCCTGAATTTCGGCCATCAGCCCGTTGAGCAGAGGATAGAGATCTGCGATCTCTGTCCCAATAACTGTCGCCTGACTATTGTCAGAGTCGGACAGGCCATGGTGGCCTGGGGATTTCAATGCGGTCGAGAATATGAGGAAAGAAGGAAAAGGCGGCGACATTTTCCCCAATATTTAAAAGCCAGAGCCTTCCCCTTGTCTAAACCTCTTCCTGAAATTAGACGCCTTTCAGTTAAAACCAGAAAAATTGGTCTGCCCCTTGTCCTTCCTCTGACTGAAACTGAATTTTTCTGGCGACATTTTTTCAGCTGCCTGGATTTGGAAATTGTCTCTCCAGCTAATGAGGAAGAAGTTCTGGCTCGCGGCCAGAATTTAGCCAGAGCTGAGTTCTGTGCACCCATCTACCTGGCCCATGGCCAAGTTGAAAGGCTTTTTAGTTCCGGCTGTGAGCTTGTCTTTTTCCCCATTTTTGTGGAAGGCCCTGATTCAGAGGAGTCTTCTTTACCCCGTTTTTATTGCTATTATACAGGCTATTTACCGGTTGTTCTGCGCCATTCCCTTGAAATCAAACGGGGCGAGCTTCTTTCCCCTGTTATTAACTGGCGCTGGCCAGATAAAAAGAATATTTCTTCTCTTGTCTCTTCTTTAAAAAAAATTGGCCTCAGGGAAAAGGAGATTGCCTACGCCTGGCAGGAAGCTAAAGCAGCCTGGGAAAAAGAAAGGAAGCAGCTGATGGAACAGGGCGAGGCAATGATTGCCTCTCTCAGAGAAGGCCAATGGGCCGTTGTTCTTCTTGGCCGGCCTTATAACCTTGATAACAATCTTTTAAATCAGAATCTGCCGGAAATTATAGCTGATTATGGCCTTACCGTCTTGAGACAAGAAATGATTATGGGTTCAAGGGAAGAAAGAGGAAACGACTTCATTCACTGGCATTACGGAAAAATCATTATGAGGGCTGCCCGAAGAGTTGCGGCCGATGACCGATTGTTCGCCATTTTTGTGACCAATTTTCGCTGCAGCCCTGATTCTTTTCTCCTGACCTATTTTCGGGATCTCATGGAAAGAGCCCATAAGCCTTATCTTATTCTCCAGCTTGATGGCCTTAATTCTGATATTGGCTATCGAACCCGGATTGAGGCGGCCATGGAGAGCTTCCGTCACTGGAAGCCGGGAAAAAGGGAGAGGGCGCCTCTTATTGATTTTATTTCTTTTAAGAAAAATCGAGTCTGGATTGTTCCTCATGTGGACGACACAGCTTCGACTCTGGCAACTGCCTGTCTTCGACGCTTTGGCTATGAAGCTTTGCTGGCCGTGGAAAATCAAAAAACAATCTATCGTGGCCTAGGCCTGGTTGGTGGAGGCGAATGCCTGCCCACGGCTGCCCTTATTGGGAGCATGGTCGAGACTATCGAGGGAGAAAAAATTCCTCCCTCCAGGGCAGCTCTGGCCATTCCCACTTCTCTTTTCCCGTGTAACTTTCCTCAGATACCGGTACTGATCAAGCTAATTCTGGAAAAAATTGGTCTGGGCGAGGTCGAAATCTTTACCACAGCTGTAGCCAATAAGAGGGAACCGGCTGAGCTTTCCCTGATGCTCTTCAATGCCTACTGTCTGGCTGACAATCTGCATCGTCTTGTAGCTAAGATAAGACCCTATGAAAAAAATAAAGGAGAAACTGAGGACTGCTGGCGACGATCTCTCGAAAAGCTTTCCCGGGCCATTGAGGAACGCCTTGACCTCGCCGCAACCTTCCATGAAGTCGTGAAAGATTTTGCTTCTATTCCGGTGGAGAAGGAGGAGCTAAGGCCCAAAGTGGCCATCATTGGAGATCTTTATGTCATAGCCAATCCAGAATTTAATTTAAACGTAGAAAAAGAAATTGAAGCGGCCGGCGGGGAAGTTATCCCGGCAAGTCTTATCGATATAACTCATTTTGGTCATCTGAACCGGCTGGAGAAAGCATGGAGAAACCGTTTCTGGTCAGAGCTTTTCCGGACTGCTCTTCTTCAGCTTCTGCTTCGCATGAAAGATCGTCGCTGGCGAAAGATGATTAAGGAAGTAGCTGACTGGAATTTGACTCCCCTGGCTCTATCTTCTTTAAAAAGGCTCAGAGAGATGGGTCTGCCGGCTGAACTTGATGGCGAAACCGCCATAAATCTGGCCAAAATGGAGCATTACCGGCGAGAGCTCAAAATTGAAGCTTTCCTCCACGTAAATCCTATCTATTGCTGCCCGGGTGTCGTCACTGTTCCCCTGGCTCAATGGCTGGAAGAGAAATTGAAAATCCCAGTTATCAATCTTTATTATGACGGCCTCCATAACCCCAATGACCAGATCAAGCCTTACCTTTACTTTTTAAAGCAGAAGCTCCTTGCCCATAATGGGCAGGATTCAGCTGGGATTATCATCCAGAGCAAATAATGATTAATCAAATTCTTAATGGTCATATCTGGTCTTATATTTTTTCCTGATTTTATGATTTGGCTTGCTCCGGGAATATCGGCAAAATTAGAAAGCCAGTCATAATGGAAAGATAATCAAGATAGTTGGAGTTAATTGAAAATTTTAATTTTTTAAGGTGAGGTCGGTCATGGACGTAATTGAAGCTATCAAGAGGAGACGAGCCTATCGCTCTCTGGAGCCCATAGAAATAAGCGATGATTTAATTTTTGAACTGGCCCAGGCAGCTCAATTAGCTCCTTCCTGTTTTAATAATCAGCCCTGGCGCCTCGTCTTTGTTCGCTCTCGAGAAATGCTCGCAGCCATGAAAGGCGTCTTTTCTAGAGGCAATGAATGGGCCTATGCAGCTTCCCTGATTGTTGTCGTAACCAGCCGCCGGGAAGATGATTGTATCATCGGCGAAAGAGAATATCATCATTTTGATTGCGGTCTGGCTGCAGCTTTCCTGATTCTGAGAGCGACGGAACTCGATCTCGTAGCCCATCCTATTGCTGGATACAGTCCGAAAAAGGTCAGGCAGATTCTCGGTCTTCCCGATGATTATCAGGTTCACACGCTGATTATTGTCGGTCGCAAAGCTGAATCTCTCAGCCCCGTCCTTTCTGATAAACAGATTGCCTGGGAAAAGGAAAGACCGGAACGTCTCCCCCTGAATAAATTTGTCTTTATCGATCGCTTTGCGCCAGAAAAATAGATTGATAATTGGTCCTCCTGATTGATTCAGATTTTCCCCTCCAAAAATTTCTGGTTGTGATTTATTCCGGTGAAAATATTATCATCGCCTTCTATTTCGCTTAAGGTTAAAAATTATGGTATGTCCGGGTTTTGTGGGAGTGAGCCTATGCAATTAAAGGCGCCAGAAGATGCAGAAGGCTCTGCAATGTAGATTTTTAGAGATAACTCCTTAAAATCGCTTCCATTTCCTATTTAATTTGACCTAATTATCCTCATGAATAATATACCAGCCTAGGTGAAATGGACCAAGGGTTACTTCCAATTCTCATTTTACCGTGAGGAAAAGCGGGAGAACCAATATTAAAAAAGAAAAGGTGAGGGAAGGTTTTTTCTGTTTCCTAAAAAAGGAAGAAATAATTTTTCAGGCTTTTTGTGGTCAGTCAATAAAATTTAAAGGACTATTTCCGGTGGAATATCCCGCAGATTGAAATGAGAGGCCATGGAATGACCGTAGGCACCGGCATGGAGGACAGCCAGAACATCGCCCTGCCGGGGCAGAGTCATGACCCGGTCCCGGGCAAAGACATCGCCGCTTTCACAGAGATGACCGGCCACCGTCACTCTGGTTTTTTTGCCCCTTCTCTGGACACAGTTTATGATGTGGTGGTAGGCCCCAGGATAAATAGCTGGCCGCGGGACAGTATTAAAGGTGCCGGCATTAACGCAGACAAAATAATTGCCATAGCTTTTTTTAATATAAACTACTTTCATCAACAGAACTCCGGCATCAGCCACTAAGAATTTCCCCGGTTCCAGAATGATTTTCTTCAGGGGTAATTTCATTTGTTTTATTTTCTGATGAATGTAATCAGCATATTTATCCAGCGGGAAGAGACTTAGTTTTTCTTCATAGCGAGGGGCCAGGCCACCACCAAAATCCAGGAATTCAAGGTTGAAACCAAGCTGAATTAATTCTGAAGCCTTAATTATCATTCTCCTGACGGCTTCCTTGATGACCGGCCAGTCGCGGCCACACCAGCCTGAACCAAGATGCTGATGCAGACCAACCGGGATGAACCCTGCCTTTTTAGCTTCCTGGAAGACTGGAATGACCTGGCTCATTTCGACCCCAAACTTAATGGGTAAACCATCGGGTGATCGGATGCCGGCTGTGGTCGTCCGGGCATCGAAACCGCGACCAAGGCCAGGATTCCAGCGAACAGCAACTTTATACCTTCTTTCCGGATAAAACTTCTGGCGGATTTTTTGCATCAGTTTAAGCTGCTCTGAGGCATCAATATTGATGATTATTTCAGGGTAGGCCAGGATGGCTTTGATGTCTTCAGCTGAAACCGAGGTTCCGGTATAGATTATCCTCTCAGGCGGGAAACCAGCCTCCAGGGCCGCTTTAACCTCGCCAGGAGAAACAGCGTCGATCCAGGTGCCCTGCGCCTGAAGAAAGCGAAGAATTTCAGGATGAGGGTTAGCCTTCAGAGCATAGGCGATGATAAGTTCCGGCCCTTCAAGCCGCGAGAAGGCTTCTTTGAGTTTTTCCAGATTGTCCTTTATTTGTTTGCGGCTATAAACAAAGAGGGGAGTTCCGTATTGCTCAGCCAGCTCGCAAGCCGGTTTAGCCTCTAAATAAAGGCGGCCCCGCTTCCAAGTTAAAAAGCTATTGGCCCACCAGACTTCTTTCATTTCTCCCTTTGCCCTTTCTTAGCCTTCTCTTCTTTCTCCCTTGCTTTTTCCTTGAAAAGAGAAATCTGGCCTGTCGTTATCTCCCTGGCAATTTCAGCCAGAATTGGATATTTTTCCAGAAGAAGAGGTGGAATTTCAAGTTTTTCGCCTGTTAAAAGATTGCGAAGCTGTAGAGCATTGGCCAGAGCCTGCCCCCGAAAATGATTATTGGTTACAATATATATCTTTTCTGTGTTTTCGGCCAGCTTTTTTATTCGGCCCACCCATTCTTCAAGTTCTTCCGGCGAATAAAGGTAGTTATAGCGCTCATCCCGACCAGCATCCTCCCTGAACCAGTCCCGGTAATTGCGACCATGAAGACGTACATAGGCAAAATCCGGTCTGGTAACAACGGCTGTTGGCCTAAGCGAGCGATTAATTACAGGTTGGTCAATATTGCAAAAGGCCACACCATATTCCCGGAGAAGGGCAAAAACCTCTTCCCGGTTCCAGGAAGCATGGCGAACCTCCATGGCCAGGGGATAACCGGAAAAGAGTTTAAAAAGATTGACAAGATAATCCAGGTTAGAGCTATTCAAATAAAATGACCAGGGAAACTGAATAAGGATGGCTGCCAGCCTTCCTTTAGCCCTGAGGGGCTCTATGCCCAGTTTAAAATCATCCACATCTTTCTGGGTGAAATCTTTCCTCTCATGGGTAAAAATCTGGTAGAGTTTGACGGCCAGCAGAAAATCGGGCACATACGCTATCCGCCTCAGCCAGGCCAGGGACATGGTGACTGTTGGCTGTCGGTAAAAGGTGCTGTTAACCTCAATGAAATTGACGTAGGTAGCTAAATAACTTAAAGGATGAAAACCAGGGCCCTTACGCAGGGGATAAACAATACCTTCCCAGTCTTCATAGCTCCAGCCGGCTGGGCCGATATAAAAGCGAGTCATATGGCTATTTTAAGGGAACTTCGTCCTTGAAGACAAATTAAATCTATTGGCTTTTATTTTTTAAGAGCGTATTATGATTTCAGAAATTTTCTGGAGGAGGCCAATGGAGGGTCTCAAATTTCCCGAAGGGGTTCTTGAAGCCAGGGAAAGGATAAAGAAAGAAGTTTTTCATACTCCCCTGGCTCCTTCTATGGAATTGAGTCGTTCCCTTGGAGCTCAGGTCAGGTTGAAGTGGGAAAATAAGCAGGTAACTGGCTCCTTCAAGTTCAGGGGCGCTTTAAACCGGGTGCGAACTCTGACTCCTGAAGAAAGGCAAAGAGGGGTTGTCTCAGCCTCCACCGGTAACCATGGTCTGGCGCTCAGCCTGGCCTGCCAGCTCGAAGAAATTCCCCTTTTGCTTCTTGTCCCTCAATCGGCTTCTGCTGATAAACTGCGGCGTCTTGATGAGGCTGGAGCTCAGGTTGTATGCTATGAGGGAAGCTGCGATGAGGCCGAGCTTTATGGACGGAAGCTGGCTTCTGACCTGGGAAGGATTTTCATTTCGCCCTATAATGACCCGGAGATCATTCATGGCCAGGGAACGATCGGCCCTGAGCTTTTAGAGGACTGGCCTGAGCTTGAAGATATTCTGGTTCCTGTAGGTGGCGGTGGCCTTATTTCAGGCCTGGCTGGATTTATAAAAGCGGTCGAACCAACGGTTCGAATTTTCGGGGTTGAACCGGAAAATTCTGCCTTTATGGCCGCTTCTTTAAAGGCAGGGGAAATTGTCAAAATTGAAGAAAAGGAGACCCTGGCTGATGCTGTGGCTGGCGGAATTGAACCTGGCTCTGTCACCTTTGACCTCTGCCGCCAGTACGTTGACGCTATTATCACTGTTAAAGAAGAGCTTATCCGTCAGGCCATGGATTTGATTTATCTTGAGCACAGCCGGATGGTAGAAGGGGCGGGGGCTCTGGCCCTGGCTGGCCTGATCAAAGAAGCTCATAATTTCAGGGGACGCCGGGTAGCCCTGATTGTCAGTGGTGGCAATGTTTCGCCTGACCTTTTTTCCCATTTGCAGAAATGAATTTTTCCCGGTCCAGAAATCACAACAACAATAATAAAAATGAAAATTGAATTAAAAAATTTTTTAAATGTCCTGAAGCAGGAAAAAGGGATGATTTTCAGGTTAAGATTGATGGGTCTGGCTGAATCAAGAAGAAAATTTAGAAGAAGGGATTCCAGGTCTTTTTTCAGTAATATTTCAGCCGCATTTATCCTGCCGTTAGTCTTAATTATTTTACTTGCCATTATCTCTTTTGCCTGCAGGCCTTCCTCTCAGAACGGAGTTTATCGCATCGGCTATTTTCAGGTTGTCGATTCCATGACAGCTACTGAAGCCAGGCGAGGTTTCTTTCAGGCTCTTCAGGATAGCGGTCTGTGGCCCAGTGAGTCCGTAGAGATTGAAGTGAGAAATGCTCTGGGTGAAATTCCCAAGGTTCAGGAAATAGCTGAAGATTTTGTCCGGAAGAAGAAGAATTTAATTGTGGCCAATTCCACGCCGTGTCTTCAGGCGGCCATCATGGCCACCCGCCACATTCCCATTGTTTTTATGGCCGTGGCCAATCCCTTTCTGGTTAATGCTGGCCGGACAGCCGAAAATCATCTGCCCAATGTGACTGGCGTCACTTCCACCGGACCAATAGCCCAGACCCTGGCCCTGATCAAGGAAGTTCTCCCCATGGCAAAAAGGATTGGCACCCTCTGGACGCCCTCAGAATTGAATTCTGAATATTATCTCCAGTTAGCCCGGGAAGCAGCTCAGGACCTTGGTCTGGAAATAGTGGCTGTTCCGGTTGGCTCCTCCCCGGATGTATTGGTGGCCGCACAGATTCTGGCTTCAAAGAAAATTGATTGCTTTTTCCCCATCTCCGACAACACGATTAATCCCGCCTTCTCCCTGGTGGCCCGGGTTGCCGAAGAAAATACTATTCCTCTCTTTGGTAGTTTTCTGCTGGCTGTCCGGGCCGGCGCCTGTGCGGCTCTCGGACTTGACTTTTTTGCCATGGGCTATGAGGCAGGAAAACTCGTGGAACGAATAAAAAGGGGGGAGGACCCGGCCAGAATTCCTTTTATCTATCCTCAGGAAATAAAGCTTCATCTAAATCTGGTGGCGGCCAGAAAGCAGGGAATTGCTTTTCCTGACCATATTTTAAAGATGGCTCAGGAAATCATTAGCACCGAAACCAGTCTTGAGAAAAAATAATAAAGGTCAGGCCAAGCAAATCATTAATCTTTCACTTCCATCCGGATGAAAAACTTTAAAGAGAAAAATTAGTCAGAAAGATTTAAGGGAAGTGAGAACTCCGGGAAAAATAAAAATTTAGAATCTCTTTAGATGAATTTATTTAAAATCTATTCAGAAGCTAAAGATAGCTCTTCCCTTTCTCGGAACAAAAGCTTTTTTTATGGCTCTTCGGGTAAAGCGAATGGAGGCCAGCCAGGCCTTTTCCAGATCTTTGAACAGAGCAAGATAGGCCAAAAGAGAAGCTGAGAAAAGACATCCCGTGCCGTGAACCTTTACGGGCAGACGCTCTCTTTCCATAAGTCTGATAATTTTTCCAGTATAAAGAAGGTCAAAGATTTTGCCTCGCCTGTGCCCGCCTTTAAGCGAGCAGGCTATGCCCGTCATTTCATAAATCTTTCGGGCGGCCTTTTCCATATCCGCCACCGACCTGATTTTTATTCCCGTAATCAGGGAAGCTTCGGGTATATTGGGCGTGATGACTGTGGCCCGACCTGAAATCGTTTTTAAAAAAACAGGGATGTCCCTGAGTTCAAGAAACCAGGTGCCTGAGCTTGATCGAAAAACCGGATCTATTACCCTGGGCCGATCAGCCTGATCCTCTAAGATTTCCCTGATGGCCGGAAGGAGTGACCTGTGGCTCACAAGACCAATTTTAAGACCTTCCCAGGTGAAATCTTTTTTTAAAACCCTATATTGAGAGAGGATGAAAGGAGCCGGTAATGGCCTGACCTCAAAGACTTTCTGGCTATTCTGACTGGTAAGAGTTGTGGCCACAGCTGTACCTTGGAAGCCGAGAGAGCGAAATACCTGGAGGTCAAGAATAAGACCGGCACCACCTGAAGGATCAAAGCCGGCCACCGTTAAAAGCATTTTTTTCATTTTAAGAATATGCTATTATAAGCGAAAGAAATTTGAAAGGAACATGAAAAGTAGATTTCATGCTTTCATTTCAGGTCGGGTTCAAGGTGTTTTCTTCCGCGATTTCACCCGGAGATGGGCTCAAACCCTGGGTTTAACTGGCTGGGTCAGGAATGTCTTTGATGGCCGGGTTGAGGTGGTAGCTGAAGGGGAGCAAGAGAAACTTAATTTTCTCCTGGAAAAACTCAGAGAGGGACCTCCCCTGGCCAGGGTGGATAAGGTCGATGTGACCTGGGAAGAATACAAGGGCGAATTTGATGATTTTAGAATTAAGCTGACCTTTGATTGAGCTGGCGATTCTTTCTACCCTTGAGGAAACGGCGCCGGCATTCCTGAGAACAGAAATAATAAATTTTCCCGTCAATCTTTTCCTTAATCGCCTCTTCTTCAGGAATATAGGTCTCGCAGACTTCATCCTTGACCATGACTCCAGAAAGGCGTGGTGGCGAAGAAGGGGCAGAATAACGTTTGATGTTATGGAAAAAACGGGCAAGCTGAATAGCTAAATAAAGCAGGGCAAATAAAAGTAAAAAACGAATCATTTCCATTTGACTCTATCCTATGGTCAGCCTTCTGTCAAATCCCTGACCCGAGGCACAATATTTTCAAATTTTGGGCCCGCCTTTTTTATCCAAGTAGAAAATTCTGAGAGCTTGAATGAAGGAGAAAGGTTAAGTAAGATGGAAAAGGATTAATTCTGGTAAAAGGAGAAATCATGGATTTTAGATTAACGGAAGAACAGAAAGCTTTAAAAGAATCGATCCGTCATTTTGCTGAAAAGGAGATCAGGCCTCTGATCAAGGAAGCTGATGAGAAGGGCGAATGGCCTGCCAGCCTGACCCGAAAACTCGGGGAGATGGGTCTTCTTGGGATTATTATCCCGCCTGAATATGATGGCGCTGGATATTCCAACGTGGATTATGTTCTTATTCTTGAGGAAATCTCCAGGGTTGATCCTTCCGTAGGCCTGGTGGTGGCAGCCCATAATTCCCTCTGCTGCAATCATATTAATTTATTTGGTAATGAAACTCAGAAAAAGAGGTATCTGCCTCGCCTGGTTTCAGGAGAAACTCTCGGGGCCTGGGCGCTGACAGAAGCCGGAGCTGGCTCCGATGCTGCGGCCATAAAGACCAGGGCGGTAAGAAAGGGAGATTGCTGGGTTCTTAATGGTTCGAAAATGTTCATTACCAACGGTTCTCTGGCTCAGATTGCTGTCGTTATGGCTGTGACTGACCCTGAAAAGGGCCGTCAGGGTATCTCAGCCTTTATCCTGGAAAAGGGGATGAAGGGTTTTAAGGTGGGCAAAAAGGAAAACAAGCTGGGCATCAGAGCTGCTGATACGGCTGAGCTGATTTTTGAAGATGTGGAAGTTCCAGCTGATAATCTCCTGGGTCAGGAAGGAACAGGTTACAGGGCGGCCATGACTGTCCTTGATGGTGGCCGGGTGAGTATTGCTGCCTTTTCCCTGGGTATTGCAGCCGGCGCCCTTGAAGCCAGCTTGAACTACGCCCGCCAGAGAGTCCAGTTTGATCAGCCCATTATCAATTTTCAGGCCATTCAATGGATGTTAGCGGATGGTTTTACGGAACTTGAAGCTGCCCGACTGCTGACGCTCAAAGCCGCCTACCTTGAAGACCAGGGGAAGAAAATTCCTAAAGAATCAGCTATGGCCAAGCTCTTTGCCAGCGAACTGGCTGTCAGGGCAGCCTCGACAGCTGTTCAGATTTTTGGTGGCTATGGTTTCACCAAAGATTATCCGGTTGAAAAATTCTATCGCGATGCCAAGCTAGCCACAATTGGTGAGGGCACTTCAGAAATTCAGCGCTGGATAATTGCCCAGAGAATTCTGGCTGAATATTGATTCCCATGGATAAAAGAAAAAAGAAGAAACAGAGTTCCCTGAAAAGAGAAAAGGTTTTATCCGGTCGTCTGGAAGCTCTCCTGGCCGCTGTTTGCCGGGGCGAAGCCAGGGCCATTGGCCAGGTTATTTCCCTGGTTGAAGATAATGAGCCTGAAGCTGATGAATTGATGAAAAGGGTTTATTTCTGTCGCCAGGAGGCGGTGGTGGTTGGCATTACGGGAGCGCCCGGAACAGGTAAAAGCACTCTGGTCGATCAGCTGGTTGAGAAATTCAGAGAAGAGAAAATTCCGGTGGGGGTCATTGCCGTTGATCCCTCCAGTCCCTTTACCGGGGGAGCCATCCTCGGAGATCGAATTAGGATGATGCGCCATAGTTCGGATGAGGGTGTTTTTATCCGGAGTATGGCCACCAGAGGATATCTAGGCGGTCTGGCCAAAGCCACCGGTGAAGCGATTGCCATTCTGGAAGCGGCTGGCAAAAAGTACATTTTTGTGGAAACTGTGGGTGTCGGCCAGGATGAGGTGGACATAGTCAGGCATTCAGACCTTGTGGCTGTGGTTTTAACTCCCCAGGCCGGAGATGAGATTCAGGCCTTTAAAGCGGGGGTTATGGAAATTGGTGACCTTTTTGTCCTCAATAAGGCTGATTTACCTGAAGCCGAACGAGCTGAAAGACAGCTGAGAAGCATGCTGGAACTGACCGGTTCAGGCGATTCTTTGCCGCCAGTTGTTAAAACTGTAGCCACTAAGGGTGAGGGTGTAGACCAATTGAAGGCGACGATCAAAGCCCTTATCGAGCAAAGAGATAAAAGTCTGGCTTACAGCCGGAAGAAAAAGCTCGCTGGCTGGCTTTTGCGAGAGATTATCCGGGAAAAATTTGTTTCCCTTCTCTCGGAGGTCGTCGAGCCTGAAGAATTTAATTCTCTGGTTGAAAAAATTATGACTGGTAAGATTGACCCCTATACGGCGGCTGAGATTGTCTATAAAAAAATAACCGGGAGAAAATGAAAGGAGACGAGTATGGCCATAAAAAAAATTGACCATATCGGCCTGGCCGTCGAAGATCTCGAAGGAAGCCTTGAGAAATGGGCTAATATTTTTGGCTTCAAAAGAAGCGAGATTGAGCCTCTTCCTCATCGAGGCGTTCGCGTGGCCTATCTCTTTCCGGAGAAAGGTCCAGCCATAGAACTTGTAAGTCCCTTAGGAGAGGAGAGCCCGGTGAGGAAATTTCTTGAGAGGCGGGGAGAAGGCCTCCACCATTTCTGTTTTCAGGTTAAAAATTTAAGAAAACTTATGAGTGAGCTTAAGGCCAGAGGGCTTTCTTTTCTTACTGATGAGCCTGTCGCCGGAGCTGGGGGGAGTTCCATTGTTTTTCTTCATCCCCGGCTTTTTAATGGGGTGCTAATGGAATTTAAAGAAAAAAAGGAACAGGAACCACCCGAGAAATAAATTGATCAGGATGATCATTAATCCCGCTGAAAAAATAAGGAGGAGCCGGAGGAGGAGATGAAATCCTTTAGCTATCTTTTCTTTATTCTGGCCTTTTTCTTCTTTTTTCTGGGATTAATTTTTAGCCTGGCGGGAAGAATGAGATGGCTGGGACATCTCCCTGGCGATATTATCATTAAAAAAGAAAATTTTACCTTTATCTTTCCTTTAACTACCTGTTTGCTTTTGAGCCTCGGCCTGAGCCTTCTCATCTGGCTTGTTCTCAAGCTCCTCGGTCGCTGAGTCTCTTTTGTTAGAAAGGCTGAAAATGATGATTTAAGGCTGATTATCCCGCAGATAATCCCTTATCCCTTTGCCTCTGTCACTGTCTTTATTGCTTCCATAATGATTTTTTAACCAGAAAAGAGCTCAGCAAAAAAATATTCAGAAATAAAAATCAGTCTTTCGATTTTAAGAAGCCTTTATTTAAAGCCCGAAAAGGAAATAATTTACATTAATCAGAAAATAGCCTCAGAAATAGATTCGAAATTTTTTAACTATCAAGGCTATTTTAGGGGATAGAGGGTCATAACCCAACGGGCGAAGGCGCGGGCATCTTCAAGGTCGTTATCATCGGGGTGATGATGGGCTGAAGCCGCCATTTCCACCCAGGCTTCGTGCTCGGGTGAACGACGCAGGATTTCCAGAGCTGCGGTGGAGACTCTACCCCGGCAGGAAAAGGTGCCAATAATTTTAGCTCCGGGGATAAGGGAAATAGCATATTCAATAGCCTGTCTCGAAAGCTCGCTTCCAGTTAATGAACCATGGGTGGAAAAAAGAGCCACCTTTTTTCCAGGGGGTAATTGCCTTAAAAAGCTTTCTACCCTGTAAGGTACGGAATGACTGTGAACAGGAAAACCAATAAAAAGCAAATCATAATCATTAATCTTTTTGACTTCATTGAGCGGAAGAATTTCCTTCTCATCAGGCAGAGCGGCGTAGATGGCTTCAGCTACCTTTTTAGTATTTCCGGTTAAACTGAAATAGGTTACCAGAATCCTGGTCATGTCTTTTCCTCTCAGAATTTTAATTCTTTCATTTATCCTCAGTCCATTTAAGTCATATTTTTTATCTATAATATTTTCTTCGGATTTTCCAGAGCCCTTTGGAAATCCGTTAAAATCTCTTCTTAAATTTAGCTTGACCTTTTCCTGGCTCATTCATGGAAATTATTGATTTTTTTTATTTTGATTATTTTATTTTTATTTTGATTATTTAGAATTTTTTTCATTTGACCGAGCTATGTTAGCTCAGGAAGAACCAGGTTAGATTAAACTTAGGCTGATTTCTTTTTAAAACAAAATGATAACGGATTGCCTTTTTAAAGGAAAAGGCATTTCTGGCTTATCTTAAATCCTGCCTTTTTGTGTTTTTAAAAGAAATGGAGGCAGCGGCTGGCTGATTGGTCCTTTTAAGAAAGAGCCTTTTTATAACGGAGAACTTAGTGGCAGGTTGACTTTAACCTGAGTTCCCAGGCCCGGTCGACTGGAGATTTCAATTTTGCCTCCATGGTCTTCAATTATTTTCCTGGAAATCGGTAAACCCAGTCCGGTCCCCAGGTCCTTGGTAGAAAAATCGGGTTCAAAAATGCGGCTTAAGGTCGCTTCATCCATGCCCTCGCCATCGTCAATTATTTCGACTCTGACCAGCGATTCTTCTTTTTTAGCCTTAATTATGATTGTGCCCTTGCCTTTTATGGCTTCAATGGCGTTAACGATAAGATTACGAAAGGCAATTTTAAGTTTTTCCGGGTCACCGCTGATGGTTAAAGCTGGAGCCAGCTCGAATTCAAAATTAATCCGGTTCATCAGAATTCTTTTATAGGCAAGGGCAGTTTCCAGGAGAAGGCGATCTAGCTCAAAACAGGTTTTATGGAGAGGGCTTTCCCGGGAAAGAGCCAGGAAATCCTGGGCCAGCCGTCGCAGATTTTCTACTTCCGTAATAATATAAGCCACTGATTCTTTCAAGGCCTGGCCGAGTTCTTCGGGTCTTTCCTCGTAGACATGGAGCAGATGCTCAGCTGAGAGCCTGATCGGAGTTAAGGGATTTTTGATTTCATGAGCTACTTTTCTGGCCATTTCGGCCCAGGCAGCCTTTCGGCTCATTTCCGCCAGCTCCTTTTCATGTTGCTTGAGGCTCTTAACCATGCGATTAAAGCCCTCAATAAGCGTTTGCATTTCATCATGGCCATGATGGTCAATGGAAACCTCGAGATTGCCAGAGCTGACTTCTTTCGTCGCCAGCAGAAGCTTGCGGATAGGATGGATAACCAGAGAACCAATGCTGCGGGCAAAAAGAAAAACAAGAAGAAAGGAAAGAGCTGAGATGAAAGCCAGGAATTCAAGCAACTGTTTCTGGGCCCGCCCTATTTCTTGGCGTTCAAAAGGAAAAGAGAGGGTAATAAAAAGGTTCGAATCATTAAAATTCAGGGGAATGGTTAGAGTTTGAAAAGAATAACGGCCCAGCCTTTTTCTCCAGACAACATAGGGTTGCTTTTCATGCTGAAGGCGATAGGCAATTTCTCCCTCAAGATAATCAGGCAGGATGCCCAGATCAAAAAACTCCTGCCGGCTCGAGGCAATCAGGGCTCCATACTGATAGACGGTCACATCATTGTTAATGGCAGTGCTCACCCAGTGAACGAGTTCCTGAACAGTCAACAGCGGGCTTTCTTCCTCTTCCTGGAAAAAAAGAAAATCTTCGATGATATTTCTGGCCACCCTGGCCTGAATCTCTGCTTTTTCGCTGAAGCGTTCACTGGCCAGACGGCTGAAAAAATTATTCAGGAGAAAGGTAATGGGAATGAGCATAATCAGGATGATGGCCACAAAAGAGGCGTAAATGCGGCTCGAGAAAGCCCAGAAAAGAGAAGCCAGGCGGCGCCGGCCGGTGACAAGGTCACTTAAAAAGAGGGGAAGATAAATCAAGCCTACCCAGAAAAATAAGAACTTGAGATAGCCCACAGCAGTCGAAATAAAGCCAGGCGAGGGCCAGAGAATGGCCACAATTTTCTGGCCGTTCCGGAAATAATAAGCCCGGAAGCGACGGCCCTGATCCAAAAGGGAAGACCAGAGAGAGACTCCGGGTTTATCCTTGAGCCGCTTTAAAATTTCTCCTGGAATGCCTGTCGTCAGCCGGGCCGGATTGAAGAGAATTTCCCCGTCAGCTTTAAAAATGGCCAGACTGAAATCAAATTCTTTAAGCGAGGGAACAGAGGGAAAGCGCAGGAGATCAAAATAAGGTATGGCCGAATAAAGAAAAGGCAACATTTGTTCATTCAGGAGGACATAAAGGGTCAGGCGGCCAAGTTTTTCCTGATTATCCTGAAAATCCCGGTAAGCTATCAGAAAATCGGCTACCCTTCCAGGTAAAGGCAGGCTGGCCTTAAGGAGTGACCAATCATCACCGGGCTCAAAAGAGAGCTGGGTCCTGAAGAGAAAAGGAAGATTAAGGGAGTAGCGCGAAACAATCTGACCATCAAGCCGGCTTATTTCCAGGCTTGAATACCAGTTCCATCGAGCTAAAGGAGTTTTTCTCCAGAGAAAAGAAGCTAAATCCCGGGGTTGACCCTGGCGCAAGCAGGTTAGAATTAAATCTTTCTCCTGATCAAGGAGAGGCAGCGATTCCTGGAGCAAATATTCAGCCCATTTTTCAAGAGAAAGGATGGAATGGCGCAGATAAGTTTCCGTCAATCTTTTTTCTTTGATGGAAGTTCCAGAAAAAAGCGTTAGATAGAAAAAGGCTGCGCCGAAAGCCAGAGTGGCTAATTTAAAGGTTGCTTTTGGCCGCGGCGCTATTTCTAGAAGGAAAAAATAAATGGCTGAAGCAGCAATGGTTAAAGCGAAGCTCTGGGCTAAAGATAACCTGGGCTGGAAAAAGTGAAGAAAGATAAAGAATAAAACTGCGGGCAGAAAAACGAGACTGAGGATAAAATTTCTGGATGAGAAGAAGAGGGCAAGACGAAGAAAAGACCAGCTTATAAGAATTAAAGTTAAAAAAAGAAAGCTAATGGCCAGAAGAAGAAAAAGGGAGGGCCAGAAAGGAGAAAACTGAAGGAGATGGAGATTGCTGTTGAGCATGAAGGCGGTGGTAATTTTAAAGAAAAGATAAAAGGAAAAGAAAGAAATGATAATAAGGCCTGTGGCCAGGGCTTTCTTCCTGAGGGGTGGCTTCTCGGGTGAGTTGGACGGCAGGAGATGAGGCCATTTGAGGCTAAACGGACAAAGAAGGCCTGAGATAAGGCTTAAGGTAAGGAGAATATCGATGGGCGAAGCCAGAAGGCCGGCCATAAAGGGAAGCGAAGCCAGGCCCGGTGAAAAGATGGGCGCTTTAAAATCAAATAGAGCTTTAAGAGGAAGTAAGATGAGGCGGATCAAAAGGAGTCCACTTGAATAGATAGACCAAGCGATTAGCGATTGATATTCAGATTTTTTCCAGGCCATAAAGCCAGCTCCAGCCAGAACAGAGCAGGCTATGAGGAGATTAAGCCAGCCAGCCATGGTCCACCTTTCTTTTTGCTGGCTCAGACGGAAAGCAGGATTGACTGAGCGTAGATTTACTGTGGCCACAATTTTTTTGGTTTCGTTACGCAGAGGGAAAAATACGGTCAGGATGTCAGTTCTGGCTCTTGGCTGGCTGACATATTCATCCTGGTGCCGGGAAAAAATTTTTTCAAAGCCAGAAGTATCCTCTTCTTCGCTATAAAATTCAATGAGCGCATTGGCCAGGTACTGGCTTTTAAGAAATGAATAGGGGCTGAGAAGGGGGGTGGTCAGGGGAGGTTGAAAGGAAAGGAGCTGGAAAAGAGCAATTTTTTCTTCTTCTCTGACCGGAAAAACGATGACCAGATAAAAGCTGGATTTATGGCGGATGACATGGGTTGTCCGGTCAGCTGGAGGAAGTAAAGAGGGAGGCAAAACCTGTCCCCGCCACAGAACCATTTTATCTTCTTTGAGATAAGCTAAGCCCTCAATTTCTGTGCTGAGGCTGAAGGAAAATAGAATCTGATGAATCGCTGGTAATTCTGAAGGGAGAGAAGAAGCGAGCGATTCTCCCCGCTGCTTTAAGCTATGGATGAGCCTTTCGAACTGGCCTTTGATTGCGCGCTCCTGTTTGCGGAGAGAATCCAGGCTGGCCGCAGATGGAGACCGGAAAGGCCAGGCTGGAACCAGAACCGAGCCAAGAAAAGAAAGCCCTGCCGCCAGAAGAAAGGATAAAAAAATCCACCTGGCTAATTTATATAGTCTGAAAGAAAAGAGGGACTTCAAATTTTCTCGGCCCGAATTTCGATTATTCTCCATTCAACGCCCCGGTGGCGAAGCTTTTCTGTCATTTTAACCTGGAAGTAAATCCTGAAGACATACTGCTGAAGACTTTTTTTCTCGAGGAAGGACCAGCGAGCCCGGATGAACCAGCGATCGCCGGGTAAAAAAAGAGGCAGTGGTGATTCGATAAAGAATTCAAAGGTGGGCCAGCGGGCAAAGAGTTGCTTGAAAAAGACATTTAGCTGGCCCGGGCTAAGTACATCAGAGTAACCGATAGGCTCAGGGAGAGAGACCTGGATGGCAGACTCTGGCTCACAGAGTGCGGCCAGCGAAGCGGCATTGTTCTGAAGGAAGGCCCTTTCGATATTTCTTGAGGTTAAGGTGAGGAGGGTTAAGGAGAGAGGCAGGAAGAAGCTTACCAGTCGACTCAAGGCTGACTTTCTCTCCGCTTCATGGATGGGAGAAAATCCCTTTAATCCTTGGCCTTTTCCATTTCTTCGGTCACAATGTTTTTGAGCTCCTCCCGGATGCGGTCGATTTTTTCCAGACGCTCTGTAATTTTTTTAAATAGAGGAGCCTGGCTGCGAATACCTTCTTCAATCAGGAAAGCAGCACTTTCCGAGCGACTTTTGAAAAGGCCAGCATCAACCAGCATGTTTAATTTCTTGTTACTTTCTTCATTAACCCGGATGGTGAGGACAATATTTCGATTGGCCAGAGCCTGGTCAATGACTTTTTTAATGGAAGAGGTAGGTTTAATCGTCAGTTTTTCCACCTGGGATTCAATTTCATCAATTTTGGCCGCAATCTGGTCCTTTTCCTTTTCGCCATCCATGGCTTTCCTCCCGTAATTTGTAAGCTGATTACAAACTACTAAATTTCTGAGCTTCTGTCAATAGAAAAAAAGCCCTGCTGCTTTGCTTCGGAGGTCAGGGTGGTGAGACCAGACGAAGCTTAAATTTTAAAGATTAATTTACCCTGAAATTGATTGAACTTAGAATCTATGGTTCTCAAAAATCAATTGACCCGGGATGTCATCTTCAAAAAATTGAAAGAATAATCTCTTTAATTTCTTTTCTTATTTTTAAAGGCTCGTCTTTCAAAAATTGAAGAAAAAAATTAGTGAAAAAAAGCTTTGCCTTTCTGGCTCAGGCACTTTCCTTTTTTTCAGCTTCTTTCTTGGCCTCCTCTTCGAGCTTCCTGGTTCTGATGGCATCCTTAATGCTGCTTATGCCGGCGACAACAGCAATGAGACCACCGAAGAAGAGAAGAGGAGGAATGCAGCCAAAGACGAGCTCATAGAATTCTCGCCACCAGACAAATATCACCAGAACAATCGCTCCGGCCATAGCAATAAGGCCACCTACAATAGCTAAATACTTTCCCATATGTTGACCTCCCTCTTGTTTTTTGAACGCCCATTATAACAAATCTTTTTGCCTTCAGCAATTTCTCTGAAAAAATTCCGCTTCTTTCCATTAGATTTTTTAGCCAGATTATTTTATTTTTTATCAAAAATCTTTTTAAATTAGAATAAATTTTTAAGATAGATTTTTGACTCTTTTTTCCTGGCTGTGTTATATAGGAGAGGCAAAAGAAAAAGAAAGGGATATGAGAAAATTAAGAAAATCAGGTTTATAAGGAGCAATTTCGGGTAAAAATATTGGTTCGGGTAATGGAAAAAAAGGAAGGAAAAATTTCGCTTTTGATTCTGGCGGCCGGAATAGGTCGCCGCTTCGGTGGCATAAAGCAATTAAGTTCGGTTGGCCCCAATGGGGAAACCATTATTGATTATTCCCTTTTTGATGCGCTTAAGGCCGGGTTTAACAGGGTCATTTTTATTATTCGCCGTAGCCTCGAGGCTGATTTCCGGGAAATTGTCGGCCGCTTCTGGGAGGATCAGGTCGAAGTTGATTATGCCTTCCAGGAATTGAATTCGCTTCTGCCTGAGGACTGGCCTGAACCGGCTCATCGGACCAAGCCCTGGGGAACTGGCCATGCCCTGTTAGTAACCAGGGAAAAGGTAAAGGAACCCTTTGCTGTCATCAATGCCGATGATTTCTATGGCCGACAGGCCTTTGAGGTGATGGCCTCTTTTTTAAAAGAACGAATTGCATTTCTTCCGGCTAAAGGAGACTCGAAGCCTGAATATGGACTAGTGGGCTATAAATTAAAACAGACGCTTTCTGATTTTGGACCTGTCTGTCGAGGGCTCTGCCAGCTGCAAGGAGAAGAGCTCAGCGACATCAGCGAAATGAAGCATATCGAGAAAAAAGAAGCCGGCGCCCGGGCCTGTCTCGAAGATGGTCGCTGGCTCGAGCTGAGTGGTGAGGAAGTGGTTTCCATGAATTTCTGGGGTTTTGAGCCCTCTGTTTTTGATTTCCTGGCCACAGGCTTTCTCGAATTCTTAAAAAATCATTGTCAGGACAGCGGAGCCGAATTTCTCATTCCCGACTTTGTGGGAGAGTTAATCCGGCAGGAAAAAATAAGGGTTCGCTGTCTGCCGGTCGAGTCCAGATGGTTTGGTGTTACCTATCCCGAGGATTTACCTTTTGTCCGGCAGGGAATTGCCGAACTTATTTCAGAAGGGCATTATCCCAGGGATTTAAAATCCAGCCTCAAAACAATAAAAATATCAGATGAAAAAATTTAAAATAAAATTGCCGTGATGGAGAAATTAACCAGGGAAGCTTTCGAAGCTATCCTGGCCAATTTTAGGATTGATGGTCTACCCCTTCGTTTTTCACCTCTTGGTCAGGGACATATTCATGATACCTATCTGGCAGAAATAAAATTTAATGACAGAATTGGTAAATTCACTCTCCAGAAAATTAACACTCACGTTTTCCGTCAGCCGGAAATAATGATGGCAAACTGGCTCAAGGTTACGCAGCATGTCAGCCGGAAAGTGATGGAGCTTGAAGGTGAAAGGGCAGTGAGACAGAGTCTCAGACCAGTCTTCAGCTCCAGCGGAGAGTGCTATTACCGGACGCCTGAGGGGGAATACTGGCGGATGTATCATTATGTTGATGGGTGTCATACGGTGGAGATAGCCAGGACTCCTGATCAGGCTTTTGAGGCTGGCCGGGCCTTCGGCCTTTTTCAGAAGCTCGTTGCTGACCTTCAACCCGAAGAAATGCATGAAACCATTCCCTTTTTCCATCATACTCCGAAGCGCTTTGAACATTTCCTTCAGGCAATAAGGAGGGCTTCTTCACAAAGGAAGGCTCTGGCCTCAGAGGAAATTTCCTTTGTCCTCAACAGGCAATCTCTGGTTTCCCTGGTGACCGATGGTTTAAGCTCAGGCCGCTTGCCCCTCCGGGTTACCCATAATGATACTAAAATTAACAATGTGCTCTTTGACGATGAAACAGAAAGAGGTCTCTGTGTCATTGACCTCGATACAACGATGCCTGGCTCACCCCTCTATGATTTTGGCGATCTTGTCCGGACAGCCACCTGCCAAGCGGCTGAGGATGAAAGGGACCTTTCTCTTGTGGCGATGGATATAAATCTTTTTCAGGCCGTGGCTGAGGGTTACCTTTCCCAAACGGCTGATCTTCTGATTCAAGCCGAAAAGGAGCTGCTTCCCCTGGCCGGGCCACTCCTTACCTTCACCATAGGTCTTCGCTTTTTAACTGATTATCTTGAGGGCGATGTCTATTTTAAAACCAGTTATCCCGAGCATAATCTGGTCAGAGCCAGAACTCAGTTTAAGCTCCTCCGCTCCATGGAGGAACAGCAAAAGGAAATGAAAAGAATTATCGAGGGAATATTAAAAAATTCTTAGTTTTCAGCGAATTTTTCTGGCCTGAATTTCCTTTCCTCCCTGAATAAAGGAAAGAGCAATCACCTTGCCTTCTGCATCCAGGCTAAAATTTACTTCTGCTTCAATGAGGCGACCAAAAAATTTTGTCTCACTTTCAGGCAGAATTTCCACCTGGCGCTGGCCTCCAATCTGGGCCCAGAAGCGCTGACCCTGACGAAAGATTCTGATGATTGAACCAGGAGCAATTTCATAGTCGCCACAATAGCGATCGAATATTTCCGGCGGAAGGCTGATGACTTTTCTTTCCCTGGGCCAGACGATAGGCTTGCCTGAAATCAGAGAAATTAAATCATGGGTAAATTGAGAAAGGGGGGCAAAGTCGAAATTGCTCAGGATAATCAGGCAAAGATCCTCGTCGAGGAAACGGACAAACTGGCTGACGAAACCTTCAATTCCACCCCCATGCTGGGCTATAAGGCGACCATCAACCTTTTTTATTTCCCAGCCATAGCCATAGCCTTCAAGAAAGGGCGTGAACATTTTTTGCCGAGAATCTGCCTTCAAAACGCGGTCGCGGCGCAGACCCTGATCCCAGGCGAAAAGGTCCTCTACCGTTGACAGAAGGCCGCCAGCTCCGGCCGGAACACTCATATCAATATAGGGCGCATTAACTAAAAGGCCATCCTTCAGACTGTAGCCACGGGCCCGGTGTTTAATAATGACATTCAGGTCATCGTAACAGGTGTCCAGCATATTGAGGGGCAGAAAAATATTTTCTCGAAGATAATCGGCATAGCCTTTCCCTGAAACCTTTTCTATGATGGCTGTCAGGAGGATGTAATTGGAGTTGCTGTAGTCGAATTTTGTCCCTGGTTCAAATTTAAGGGGTAGCTTCCAGAAAAGGCCTATGGTTCGGTCGAGTGTGGTGGGGTTGAGCTTGAATTTGGGGTATTCAGGCAGGGAGGTAAAACTGGGAATGCCTGAAGTATGGGTCAGAAGATGATGAAGAGTTATCTTTTCAGCCTGGGGATAATCGGGTAGATAGCGAGAAACAGGATCATCAAGGGCAAGCTGGCCTTTCTCGGCAAGCTGTAAGATAGCCGCAGCGGTAAAAGCTTTGGTCAGCGAGCCGAGGCGAAATTTGGTCCGGGGCGTTATGGGTACTTGAAGTTCATAATTGGCTAGCCCATAGCCTTTCTCGAGGATGATTTTCCCCCTGTAGCCAATGAGAATAGCTCCGGAGAAACGGCCAAGCTCGTGCTGAATCCGGAAATATTCTGAGGCCCGGGCAGCGATTTCTTCCATGGGTGATTGAGCTGGAAGAGAGGAGAAAAGGAAAGAGAGGTAAAAAGCCAGGCCTATCTTTTTGAAGTTATATTTTTTTCCTGTGAGCTTCATCGGACGAAAGGCCAGAATCCTGCCAGCAATCCCTCTGGCTGGCTCGACCCTAATCCATGATTTTTGCTTTTTTCCTTCATTCATCAACTTCATCCTGCCTGCACCTTTTTTAATTTTAAGCAGCGAATATCAGAATCCATAAAATATTATAATTTAAAATTAAATTCGACTCCCCTTTTCGAGATTTATTAAACAATTCATTAAACAACCAGCGAGACACCTGTGATGACGTTGCTCTGCTCAAGGTATCGGCTTCCTCGACTCCATATAACCTAAATGGTTAAAATTATCGCTCCGCTTTTTAATTAAATGTCTGGACCTTCTTCTTAGCCCGGGCTTTTTTCCGATAATATCATTTCAGTTTTGAGAAATCTTCTTTAATTTAGGGAGATTTTTTATTTCCGGAAAAGTCGGGCTGGTGGCAAGGGCTGATAGGGCAATCCAGGTCCTTCGATAAAAATTTCGAGATACTGGTTACCTCTTTTTTCAAAATAGTCGACTTCGAGGCGATGGCAACCTGGAGAAAAGATGAGACGGCCACTGAGTTCGCGCTGACCGAAAAGGCCCCAGTTGTCAACCACGGTTATTTCATCTATCTTTAGTCTAACTCCCTCATCGGCTCGCGTATAGAAAATATATTCGCCCTCTTGATCCAGGAGCAATTCTCCCCGAAAACGAAGGGCAAAATAATCAGCCGCTGTCTTCAACGCAGTTAAGGTTAAATCGTAGGTTATCCCAGAGAAGAGGGGTTTTTCTTTATCAAGGTCAGGGAGTCGTTCCCACCTGCCTTCGAAATAGTCGTAGTTAAGACCATTGACAGCCTCATCTATCTTAAAGAAATACATGGAAACAGGATGACTCATGCGGCCATTGGGTAAGAGGGTGGCCGCCCGAAAGATTGTATTTCCTATTATATCTATAGGAATAGTATAGATTGGAGAATTTGTATCTGGCCTGCTTCCATCGAGCGTATAAACGATTCTAGCTCCAGCGACAGGTGGAGAAAGAGTCAGAGTTATTTTTTCCCTGACCCATTTTCGGCCAGAAACTCCTTCTGGTGGTGGAACCCGGAAATTAACCCCCCGACGAGCTAAGCGGTCATAATGGACCGTGAGACGATTTTGAAAGTCAGGCCAGTTTTTCTTCGCCGGGCTCCAGACAACCTCAGCCAGGGCGAGAAGCCGGGGGAAGAGCATATATTCAGCATGGTCCGGGGTATTAATATATTCAGTCCAGAGATTGGCCTGAGCACCGAGAATATGGCTGACCTCCCCGGGTTTAAGCTCAGCCGGAACAGGCTCAAAGGCATAGACTCTTTCCACCGGTAAAAAGCCTCCAATAGCTTTGGGTTCATCCACCTGACCCTGATAATAATCGAAATAACAATGCGAGGTCGGGCACATAATGACATCATGGCCGGCCCTGGCAGCCGCCACGCCACCGCTCATGCCCCGCCAGCTCATGACTGTGGCTCGGGGCGGCAGCCCTCCTTCAAGAATTTCGTCCCAGCCAATGAGGCGCCTTCCCCGGCTCGTAAGAAAGGCTTCGATTCGCTTGATGAAATAGCTCTGCAGCTCGCTTTCATCCTGAAGCCGCTCAGTTTTGATTCTGGTCTGACAGCGAAGGCAATTTCGCCACCTAACCTTGGGAACCTCATCGCCCCCGATATGAATGTATTCTCCAGGAAAAAGGTCAATTACCTCGCTGAGAACATTGGTCAGAAAGGTAAAGGTTTCTTCAGAGCCGGCACAGAAGACATCATTCATGACACCCCATTCCGTGGCTACTTTAAAGGGGCCGCCAGAACAGGAAAGTTCAGGATAGGCAGCCAGAGCTGCCTGGCAGTGGCCGGGCATCTCGATCTCAGGAACAACCCGGATAAAGCGCCGGCGAGCATAAGCAACGATTTCTTTTATCTCTTCCTGCGTATAGAAACCTCCATAGGGCTGGCCATCTTCCATGGTTTCCCGGCGCCAGGCGCCGATTTCAGTGAGGCGCGGATATTTCTTGATTTCAATTCGCCAGCCCTGGTCATCGGTCAGATGCCAGTGAAAGGTGTTGAGTTTGTAACTGGCGGCCATATCCAGCAATTTCATTATCCATTCCTTCGGAAAGATATGGCGACTGCAATCTAAATGGATACCCCGCCAGATAAAACGAGGTTTATCGATAATCTGAATGACAGGAAGAGAGAGGGCAGAGGCCAGGCTACTTTTTCCCTGGCTTTCAGGGGCATTTTCTTTCGTTTCAGCCGGGAAGAAAAAATTTTCAAAGGAAACAGGAAAGAGCTGCCAGAGGCTCTGAAGGCCATAAAATAGACCCGCGGCTGAAGCCGCATCCAGAAGAATATGGGTTGTGCTGATATTAAGCTCATAGCCTTCAGGGCCAAGACTCTTCCTGGCTGGAAGCAGACGCAAAAAGATATGACCTCGCAGCGATTTAACCTGAGCTGCGTCCCTGATTTCCCAGGGCCAGCCGGTAGCTTTTCTGAGCCTGCATTGAAGCTCCGAGGCTATTTCCAGGAGCTCACCCTGAGTCTGGTTGATTATAATTGAACTTGCCTCAGTGAGATTTAAGGTGCCTTTGCCAGCAATTATCCTGTAAGGTCGGGGGATCAGGCTGATCTGACTTTTAGCCTCGGGGTCAGCTGAAAAAAGAGAAAGGGAGAGCAGGCTGCCGATAAAAAGAAAAATCAGAAGAATAACTGACGGGCAATGGCCAAATTTTTTAGCTGACTTCAATTTTTTAAATTTCCTGTTCATAACATTCTCCGTCCTTATTTTTTATTTTCCATTTTATAATTCTTCTTCCTTTTGTTTTATTGCCTGATTTCGATTAAATCTCGAACCTGGTCATATCCTCCATCTTATTAGTATCATTTACTTTATTTTGTTTCTCTTCAATCACTGGCTTTTTCTTTTCTTTTCTTTTCTTTTCTTTTCTATTTTTTTATCCTATTTTTTCCTTTCCGTCTTTCTTATTTTTCACCTTCTTTTTTCTTTCAATCTTTTATCTTTTAAGCCTGGCTTTTTAAATTTTTCCCGTTTTCTCTTAATTTTTATTTTTTTATTCTGATTCAGTCAGAATTAAGAATGGTCATCTTCAGGTCTTATTCAGCGGGAAAGTTCCAGGCGAATGATGGTGTCGATGGGGTCCTTCTCCAGACCGCGCAGGTTCAGGATCAGACCTTCAGGCAGAAGCCGGAAGCTAACTTTCTGACCATTTTTTAAAAGGCTCGCTCCTTTCAGGGGCTGATTGAATCCTGGCAGAAAAAGAGCCTCATCTTCATAATCCAGGAGGTGAACAAAAACAAAATGATCCTTTCTGGTAGTTACACCCCAGGGCTGAGGCCTTAAAGGTCCGCCTCTTGTTCCATAAATGGCTTCTCCATAAAGGCGCAGCCAGCGCCCGACTTCGAGCAGGCGGTCAACAAACTCGCTCTGAATTTCACCATTGGGCATGGGGCCCACATTGAGCAAAAGATTGGCATCATAGCCTGAAGCTTTTACGAGTAGCTGAATGAGCTCCTTCGGGCTTTTGTAATGGCGGTCATTAATATTAAAGCCCCAGGAATTGTTGATGGTCTCGCACATTTCCAGGGGCAGAGAACTGACTGGCTGTCCCAAATTGAAGGTCTGGGTTCTTCCTCCAGGTAAATCCTTTTCAAACATCTGAAAATCCTCTCCAGGAAAAGGAGCGAGATGGTGATTGTTGCCAATAAGAACCTGGGGCTGGAGAGAATGGATAAGACTGTAGAGCTCGTCATAGCGCCAGTCAGCCCGGGGACTGTCCCAGTGGCCATCAAGCCAGATACAAAGAATTTCACCATAATTGGTCAGTAATTCCCGGAGCTGAGTTTTCATAAATTCGAGATAGCGCTTCCAGTCTCCCTTGCTGGGTGCTTTTAAGAGTTCACCCAGAGGTGTCCGGGGCGCATAATCAGGATGATGCCAGTCGAGGAGGGAATAATAAAAACCCAGTTTTATTCCCTGGCGATGACATTCTTCGGCCAGCATTTTTAGAATATCGCGACCATAGGGTGTGGCTTTAACCACATTGTAATCAGTGGCCTGGGTGGCAAAAAGGCTGAAGCCATCGTGATGTCTTGAAGTGATGACTATATAACGCATCCCTGCTTCTCTGGCCAGGGAAACCCATTCTTTAGGATTAAAGGCGATGGGGTTAAAGAAGCGAGCCAGTTTTTCATAATCAGCTACTGGGATCCTTCGATTGAACATGACCCATTCGCCATCGCCCAGAATAGAATAAAGTCCCCAGTGGATGAATAAGCCAAATTTGGCCTGCTGGAACCATTCCCGGGCTTTAAGATTGCTTTCCGAAGGTACATAGGTTTGCTCGCCAGAGAGAGAGGCCAGATGGCTCAAAATTAAAATCAGACTGATAAGGCCAGCCCTTCTTTTCATCTTCACCTCCTTGTGACCTTTGCTTTGAGCCAATTATATTAATTTCATCTTGATTTATGAACCGGGCTGAGACAAAATGATTTTTCATTTAAGGCTAAAGGAGTCTGGCCATGAAAGAAAAATTGCTCCTTATTCCCGGTCCAAGTCCGGTCCATCCGAGGATTATCAACCGTTTATCCCTACCCACGGTTTCCCATGTTGGTCCAGAAATGGTCACTGAACTAAGAGGGGCCGTTGAGAATCTTAAAAAAATTGTGGATTGTGCTAAAGGTGAAGTCTTTATCATTGCGGGTGCCGGAACCTTAGCCATGGAAATGGCAGTCCTCAATACTATCGCTCCGGGCGAAAAGGCTTTGATTATTTCCCATGGTTATTTCGGAGAAAGAATGGTTGAAATTTTCAAAGCTTTCGGTCTTGAAGCTGAGGTTCTGGCCTCTCCCTGGGGTGAGGGGATTTATCCGGAGGACCTGGAGAAAAAATTAAAGCAATCCTCCTATGCAGCTGTTATCTCTACTCATGTCGATACGGCCACTGGAACCTGTGCCCCCATCGAGCAGTATGCTGCTCTTCTCCGGAATCGGGAAGAATTGTTCATTGTTGATGGGGTTTGCGCCACAGGCGGGATTGAAGAATATATGGATTCCTGGGGAATTGATGTTATTCTTACGGCTGCCCAGAAATGTTTTGGGGCACCGCCCGGGCTGGCAATTCTCGTTCTTTCGTCGAGAGCCATGGAAAAAAGAAAATCCATGGCCTCCATTCCAGCCTATTATGCCGATCTGCTGCGCTGGTTGCCCATTATGCAGGATCCGGCGAAATATTTTTCGACACCCTGTGTGAATGAAATCAGAGCCTTTTATGAGGCCACGCTGATCGTTCTGGAAGAGGGTCTCGAGAAGCGCTTTGAACGACACCGTTCTACTTCGAGGGCCATTCGCGCCGCCCTAAGGGAGATGGGCTTTACTTTTTTCACCCGGGAAGATTTTCTGGCACCGACGCTTTCTGTGGTCCGCTATTTAGATGGCCTTGATGATAAAAAATTCAGGGAAATTCTTTATGACAGGGGCGTGGTGGTAGCTGGTGGCCTTGGCCCTACGGCCGGACAGGTCTTCAGAATGGGGCATATGGGTAATCTCTCGGCGGAGCAGGTTGTTTTTGCCCTGGAAACAATTGAAAGCACCCTGATTTCCCTGAACTTTCCCTTAAAACCGGGCGCGGCCGTTGAAGCAGCCCGACCTTATCTCGAGGGGAAAAAGCCTTCCTGAGATGAAAAGCCTGGTCTATTTTCTTCCGGCTACAAGAGAAGAAGGAGCTGAAATCCTGGCGACAAAGGCTGAGAGGCTCTACCTGGCCACAGGCTTTCAGGAGCGTCTCAGCCATCATGATTTTGTTGGCCTGAAAATTCATTTTGGCGAGAAGGGCAATACCGGTCATATTAAACCAGACTGGCTTAAGGGGATTATCAAACAGCTCAAAGAGAAAACAGGGAGGGTCTTTTTTACGGACACAAATACTCTTTATGTGGGCGAAAGGTCCAATGCTGTTAATCATCTGCGGCAGGCGGCTGAACATGGTTTTTCTTATGACAGGACGGGTTTACCGGTTATTATTGCCGATGGTCTTCTGGGGGCTGATGACGTGGAACTGAAAGTGGGCGGTAGAAGAATTAAGTCAGCGAAAATAGGCGCGGCTATCGTCCAGGCTGATGCGCTCATTGTCCTGAGTCATTTTACCGGCCATGTTCAAACCGGCTTCGGTTGCGCCATTAAGAACCTGGGCATGGGTTGCGCTTCAAGGGCGGGTAAACTGGAGCAGCACTCAGAGGTTCAGCCCAGGGTTAATCCAAAATACTGCACCATGTGCGGTCTCTGTTTGACGAGCTGTCCGGCCCAGGCAATTATCCAGCAGGAAAAAGTGGCGAAAATTATTGAGGAGCGCTGTATTGGTTGTGGTGAATGCCTGGTCATTTGCAAGGTGGGAGCTATCAAAATGCGCTGGGATGAGGATAGCCGCCGGATTCAGGAGAAGATGTCAGAATATGCTCTGGCTGTGCGCAACTATTTTGGTCCGAAAATTGTTTTCCTGAATTTTCTTCTCCAGATAACCAGGGACTGCGATTGTCTGGCCAGAAATCAGCGGCCAATTGTGGAGGATATAGGCTTGCTTGCTTCTTATGATCCTGTAGCTCTTGATAAAGCCTCAGTAGATCTAGTTTTGAAGAGAGCTCAGCGGGATGTGCTCAGAGAAGGTTATGATCTTGATTGGTCAGTTCAGCTGAAATATGGAGAAGAAATAGGCCTGGGCTTCATGAGCTACGAACTTAAAGAACCCGGAATCTGAATTGATTAAATGTAGACCATAGCTTGAGTTCAAAAATCTGATGACCTTTTTGACTGGCCACTGGATGAGCAGGATAAGCAGCGAACTAAACATGGTCTCAGAACTAATTTTTCAGACTCAAGGACAAATTAAAGCAATTTCCAGGCTTAACTGCGCCAGAGACAGAAAGCATTATAAAAAAAATCGGGGAGATGGGATTCGAACCCATGACCCCAGCGTCCCGAACGCTGTGCGCTAACCAGGCTGCGCTACTCCCCGTTAGAGTAAAAATTATAGCCAAATCCACCTTCCATCTCAATTAGCTTTAGCTGAATTGAGGCCGGAGCTTACCTGACTTTTTGATAAAAATTGATTAAAGAGAGGTTATTTTGAATCTCTTCGTCTGACCGTGTCCGGTTCCCGGTCTTTTTGATGAAGCTTAATTAGCGAGGTCGCTTCAATTAGCCCGGGCTTTTCTGGTTAAAATTTAATATTTAAAAGATTTATTGCTCAAAAGAATTGGGGCACCTAATATGCTAAACACTGTTTGGCATTTTTCAGCCTCTTTTGCCATTTTTAAGTTATTTTCTTTACCGAGAATCCGGATAAATCTTTATCGTAGCTTTAAATAAGAAAGGATCGAGAGAGCCGGGACAGACCTTTTCTCTAACTTTTTCTCTGAGTCAAACCAGATCTTGATTTTCAGCTAAAATGTTTGTTTTCCCTACTGGAGGAGGGAAAAGCCGAGTCTGGTCAAAACTGTGACGTTTTCTCTTTTAACTCTAACCGTTACGGGAGTGAAAGAGCCAGGTTGGAGCCCGGCCTCAGGTTTAAAATAAAGGAGATAATATCTTGAAGCCAGGGTAAAGGCCTTCCTCAGGGCAGCCTCAGGATTCTGGGAGGCTTCAGTCAGGCCGCCTGTGGCCCGGGCAATTTTACTCATAAGTTTGAAAATATCTTCAGATCTTTCCCGCATGACTAGGCCGGCTACTTTGGGGGCATCTTTATTCAGAAAGAGAAAATTCAATTGAGCTTCTGACGAAGCGAAGGCTTCTTCCAGGGCTGGCAGATTGAAACTTATGGGCCGATGGAATTGCTGGAAAAGGTCCTGGAGTTCACCCACAATATTGGGGTCATCCTGATACATACTCTGAAGTTCATTCATTTTCGCTGGATTTATTTCAGGTAAAAATTCTCTCTGATATAAGAAGAAGATAAATTTCTGACCCGGTCTTTTCTGAAGGTTTTCGGCAAACTGAATGAGCTGATTTTCATTAATGCGGCGCAGGGCCTCCAGTTTCTGCATATTCATGCGGTAGTTCTGAAAAAGAAATGGGAGACCGAGGTCTTCTCCCACTCCACCCAGTTCTTCTGTTTCCAGGGGGCTGACGCCGCTTATCCGGCGAACAAATCTTTTGAGCTCATTAAGCAGACTGTTATAAAGCATATTCCCTTGAAGGATATCCTTGCGCACGAGCTCCAGGGCATTTTTGATCAGAACTGGTCTGGGAACTTTTTCTAGCGCCTCCGGAGCCAGGAGATAGCTTTTCATCGGCGTCTGAATTTCCAGGATATCACCCATCAGAATTTCATTCATAAAAAGGTCCTGAATCGCCAGGGCGAGCTGAGGATGGTAATCAATCATTTTCATCATGATAATGATGCGCCTAGTTAAATCAGGCCGGGGAACGTCTTCACCTTCCTGCCTCTCAATTTGTTGCCGGTTTATAAGAAATAATCCTACTGGTTTGAGCACTTGATGACCGAGACTAAGTTCAAAATCATCTAAACTTAGATCATTAACAAACCGCTCGCCTTCAAAAACTCTTACCGCAAGAGGAATTGGCCTGGAAACCAGAGAGCTTGCCTGAAATTGCAAGTTGTTCCCTGCATTTAAATAGCGGGCGCCAGGATTCAATCCGAAAAGAAGAAAGATCATAACCAACCCTGAAAAAAATAAAAAATAATTTTTTAGCTTTTTTAAGCTCATGATAACAACCTACTTTTTTACCTCTTCCCCCTTATAAGGAGAATCGGCTTCATTATAAAATAATATCTAGTCCTTTGGCAAATTTAATCTTGTTCATGAAAGGAAAAGGTTTGCTATAATTGTTTCTTAATCCTTTAAACTGAGAAAAGGCAAAGGATGATTATTTTCGAGGATGTCTGGAAAAGCTATGGCCGTCAGGTCCTTTTCGAAGGCATCTCTTTTAAAATAAACCGTCGGGAAAGGGTAGGAGTGGTCGGGCGTAATGGTCACGGTAAAACCACTCTTTTCCGTCTGATTGCCGGGCTCGAGGAGCCCGATCGGGGTGAAATTATCCGGCCAAAAAAGTATTTAATTGGCTATGTAGAGCAGGAACCACGCTTTGAAGCCCCGACAGTTTTTGAAGAAGCAGCTCGTTTCATGCGGCCTGAGAGTGCTGGCGAAACCTGGCTCGTGGAAAAAGTTCTGACTGGCCTGGGTTTTAAGGCCAGTGATTTTTCACTTCCACCTCAAGCTCTTTCCGGTGGTTTTCAGGTCAGGCTGAATCTAGCCCGGGCTCTTCTTGCTCCTTATGACTTGCTTCTTTTGGACGAACCCAACAATTACCTGGATATCACTTCCATTCGCTGGCTGACACGCTATCTTCTTGACTGGCCAGGAGAGCTCATGCTCATCACCCATGACCGCAGCTTTATGGATGCTGTTGTGACCGACATTCTGGGTATTCACCGCCGCAAGGTCAAAAAAATCAAGGGCAATACGGAAAAATATTATCAGCAAATTGCCCTCGAAGAAGAAACCTATGAGAAGACAAGAATTAATGATGAACGCAAACGTAAGGAAATAGAAATTTTCATCAATCGCTTTCGAGCTAAAGCCAGATTGGCCAACCTGGTTCAATCAAGAATCAAAACTCTGGCCAAAATGGAAAGAAAAGAAAAACTGGAAAAGCTGGCCACCCTCGATTTTTCCTTTCGCTCGGAGCCCTATTATGGCAAATATGTTCTGAGCCTGGAAGACGTTACATTCGGTTATGAACCTGACAGACCCCTGATCCAGAATTTCAGCTTAACGGTCGGAGCCAGAGATAGAATTTTTATTATTGGCCCCAACGGTCGGGGAAAAACCACTCTGATTAAGTTGATGGCGGGTTTACTGAGGCCTCAAAAAGGTGAAGTAGTTGTTCCGCCCAAGGTTTCGATGGGTCTTTATGAACAATCGGGTCTTGCTTCCCTCAATGAAGAGAGGACAGTCCTGGAAGAAGTCATGGCAGCCGATCCAGATGGTGATCCCCAGAGAGCCCGCCAGATCTGTGGAATCATGATGTTTGAAGGGGAGGCGGCCCTGAAAAAAATCGCCGTCCTTTCAGGCGGGGAAAAAAGCCGACTTCTGCTGGCCAAAATTTTGGCCCGACCCGTTAATTTGCTGATACTTGATGAGCCCACAAATTACCTTGACTTAGAATCCTGTGACGCTTTGCTGACAGCGCTAGATAATTTTGAGGGTGCCATCATCATGGTCACCCATAATGAAATGATGCTTAAAGCTCTGGCCGAAAGGCTGGTTGTTTTTCAGGGCGATAAGATTTCGGTCTATGAAATGGATTATAATCGCTTCCTTGAAAAGATTGGCTGGGAAGAAGAAAGAGAAGCCAGGGTTATTTCTGAGCCCGAAGCGAAAGAAGCTGAAACCGGTCCTTCCAGAAAGTTATGGCGACGCCTTCGTTCTGAAATTATTGCTGCCAGGTCCGCTTCCCTTAAACCCCTGGAAGAAAAAATAGCCTCCCTGGAAAGAATAATTGAAAAGAGAGAGGCGGAGATACAGAGCCTGAAGGAAGCCATTATTGAGGCTTCAAAGCAGGGCAAAGGTCAGGAGATTGGTGAGCTATCCAGGAAATGGCATCTCTGGCAGAAAGAACTTGATGCCTGGTGGGAGGAGATGGATGTCTGGCTTAAGGAATACGAATTGAAAAAGGCTGATTTTGAAAGAAAATTAAATGAGCTGGATCTTAACTTCGAGAAAACAGCGAGGGCTGGAACGCCATCTCCCACTCCTTCCACAACAACATCATCTTCGTTTTCATCTTCGCTTTCATCATCATCATCATCATCATCATCATCTTCTTCTTCTTCTTCTTCTTCTTCTTCTGAGACAGGTACGAGAACCATAACGTCTTCATCTATATCTACAACTTCATCTTCAATTTCATCTAAATTTAAATATAAATCTAAATCTTCATCATGATTTACATCTTCCTCATCTTCTTCTAATTGACAGTCTAATTCGGGCTGGGATATATCTTAATGTTTGAAATGAGGGACAGGATAAGCGGAACTTCCGCAGCCGGTAATTCAAAGATGAAGGAGAAGGATCGAGGTCGCGCCGCCGCAGGCAGTTCATTTTTCTGTCTTTTCTTTTTTTGTTTATTTTCGACCATCTTTTATTTTTCCTGTTCTCTGCGGCCCGGGCAGAAAGGAATAACCGTAGCCGGTTCAACCAGTATCCAACCCTTTGCCGATCAATGGGCCGAAGTTTTTATGGCCAGATTTCCCGGCCGGGTTATCAACGTTCAGGGAGGCGGATCAAGTGCTGGTATTCAGGCGGCTATGACGGGGGCAGCTCAAATCGGCATGAGCTCCCGGGAATTGAAGCCGGAGGAAAAGGTCCTCAAAGAATTTATTGTAGCCTGGGATGGACTGGCGATTATTGTCCATCCCTCTAATCCGATTGATAATCTTTCCCTGGAAAAAGTCAGGGAAATTTTTGCCGGCCGGATTCTTTCCTGGAAGGAAGTCGGTGGTCCAGACCGAAAGATTCATGTCGTAACCAGGGAGGAAGGGTCAGGCACCAGAGGTGCCTTCCAGGAGATGGTGATGCATAAGGAACGAATTACCAAGAAAGCCATTGTTCAGGATTCCAACGGCACCGTCAGGGAAGTCGTGGCGGGGGATCCTTACGCCATCGGTTATATTTCGCTGGGATTGCTTGAGCCCAGAGTCAAAGCCATAAAACTTGATGGCATTGAACCTTCTTTCGAGAATGTGGTCAGGTCAAATTATAAGCTCATCAGACCTTTCATCCTTGTGACCAATGGAGAGCCGGCTGGAGAGGTCAGCGATTTTATCCAGTTCATTCTTTCTGAGGAAGGACAGAAGCTGATTCAAAAACAGGGTCTGATTCCAGCGAAACTGGCTATGTCTGGAGAAACTGAAGGGAAATAGGCTCAGATGAAGATCAGGGAAGACAGGGAAAAATTTATCCGGCTTTTACTTCTGGCCATAGCTCTTTCAGCTATTTCCATCCTGGCTTTAATTTCTATTTTTATTTTCAGTGAAGGCCTGCCGATTATGTTCAGGCGTGGCATTAAAGCATTTCTTCTAAGTTCTGACTGGTATCCGACTGAAGGTCATTTTGGCCTGTTACCCATGATTGTTGGTTCCCTTCTGGTTACTGCCGGAGCCATGATTATTGGAATCCCCCTGGGTCTCGCCGGAGCCGTCTATTTAACTCAATTCAGCTCAAAAAAAGTGAGAATGGTTGTCAAGCCGATGATTGAGCTTTTAGCCGGTATACCTTCGGTGGTATATGGTTTCATTGGAGTCGTCATTCTGGTTCCCTTTGTTCGGGATAATTTCGGCGGGCCTGGTTTTTCGATTCTTACGGCTTCCCTGATTTTGGGCATTATGATTTTGCCCACGATTTTAAGTATTTCCATAGATTCTTTGCTGGCCCTGCCTCCCACCTATCGCGAAGGTTCAATTGCCCTTGGAGCCACTGAATGGCAGACAACTCGCCTGGTGCTGCTGCCAGCAGCCCGATCAGGCATCATTGCCGGTATAATTTTAGGCATGGGCCGGGCCGTAGGTGAAACCATGGCCGTGATTATGATTGCCGGTAATGCCACCTCTTTACCCCGAAGCATTCTTGACCCGGTGAGAACCCTGACTTCCAACATTGCTCTGGAAATGAGCTATGCCAGCGGCGAGCACCGGCAGGCTCTTTTTGCCACCGGTGTTATTCTCTTTATCATCATTATGATTTTAAATACAATCGCTAACCTGACCTCGAAAAGGATGTCCTCATGAGGTGGCGTCTTTCGCCTCAGAAAGAACAGAGGGTTGTTCGCGGGCTGCTTCTGGCCCTGACTGCTTTAAGTATCTTTATTCTGGCCTTTATCATCTTTTTTATTCTCAGACATGGATTACCGGTTCTGAGCTGGAAATTTTTGACCAGAAATCCGGTGGAGATGGGCAAGGAAGGTGGCATTTTCTCGACCCTCATCGGTACGATTGTCCTGATTATTCTGGCTCTGGTCGTGGCGACTCCCCTTGGCGTGGGCACAGCCATTTTTCTTACTGAATATACCACTGAGAGCCGATTGACCAAGATAATCCGGTTCGGCTCAGAATGTCTGGCTGGAATCCCTTCCATCATTTTTGGCCTTTTCGGTTTTATCTTTTTTGTGACCAAATTAAAATTTGGGTGGTCAATTCTAAGTGGTGGTTTGACTCTGGCCTTCATGGTTTTACCCACTATCATTCGTACCAGTGAAGAAGCCATTAAATTTGTGCCCCGGGCTTATCGCGAAGTAAGCTACTCTCTGGGTGGAACAAAATGGCAGACAGTGAGCCGGGTGGTTTTGCCTTCAGCCTTGCCCGGAATAGCTACGGGAGTCATTTTGAGTATCGGCCGGAGCGTTGGCGAAACGGCCGCGGTCATTTTTACGGCCGGCTCAGCCCTTCGTTTGCCGAGCTCCCTTTTTTCTTCTACTCGAACCATGTCTGTCCATTTCTATATTCTGGCCAGAGAAGGCATCTCTTTGTCTAAAGCCTATGGCACCGCAGCTGTTCTGATTATTTCCATTCTTTTAATAAATGTGGTTACCTATTATCTGATGAGCCGGTTCTTGAGGAAGTATACATGATGAAGGAAGCTGTCATCCGGGTTAGAGACTTTAGCTACTACGTCGGTTCCCAGCCCATTTTAAAAAAACTTAACCTTGATGTTTATAAAAATGAAATTCTGAGCATCATTGGCCCTGCTGGCAGTGGCAAATCGAGTTTTTTACGCTGTCTTAATCGTCTGAATGAAGAGCGGACTGAAACGAGGATTGAGGGGACGATAGAAATTAATGGTCAGAATATTTATGGCCCTGACATAAATATTACTGAACTCAGACGGAAGGTGGGGATGGTTTTTGCCTTACCTGTGCCCCTGCCTCGCTCTATCTTTGAAAACGTAGCTTTTGGTTTGAGAATGGCCGGAGTTAAGGATAAAAAACTGATTGAAAGCCGGGTGGTCGATTCCCTGCAGAAGGTAGCTCTCTGGAATGAAGTTAAAGACAGACTTCATTCGAGCGCCCTAAAGCTTTCCGGTGGCCAGCAGCAACGACTGTGCATTGCCCGGGTTCTGGCCATGCGGCCTGAATTCATTCTCCTTGATGAGCCCTGCTCAGGTCTTGACCCTGTTTCCACCATGAAAATTGAAGAATCGCTCATGGATTTAAAAAAGGAATATACTATTATCCTTGTGACCAACAATACAAAGCAGGCAGCCCGGGTTTCTGATCGGACAGCCTTTTTCCTTTCCGGCGAGCTTATCGAAATTGACCGGACCGATAGAATTTTTACTGCTCCCCGGGACCAGCGCACCAACGATTATATTTCAGGACGTTTCGGCTGAGCCATGATAGCCATCGAAGTCAGGAAACTTTCAGTCTTTTATGGACATTTTCAGGCCCTTAAGGATGTCAGCCTGAAAATAGAGAAGCAGAAAATAACTGCTCTTATTGGACCTTCAGGCTGCGGCAAAACCACTTTTCTTCGTTGTCTGAATCGCATGAATGACCTGATTGATGAGGCTCGAGTGGAAGGCCAGGTTATTATCGATGGCCTGGATATTTATCAGGAAAATATTGATCTACTTGATCTCAGACGCCGGGTGGGTATGGTCTTTCAGCGGCCAAATCCTTTTCCCCTTAGCATCGAAGCGAATATTCTTTATGGTCTGAGGGTTCAAGGTCTCAATGACCGAAAAATTATGGAGGAAAGACTTGAACGCAGCCTGCGTTCTGTTCAGCTCTGGGATGAACTCAAGGACCATTTAAAGAGAAATGCCCTCTCGCTTTCCCTGGAACAGCAGCAGCGCCTCTGTCTGGCCCGGGTTCTGGCAGTTGAACCAGAGATTCTTCTTATGGATGAACCCTGTTCAGCTCTTGATCCCATTGCCACGGCCAGGATTGAAGAGTTAATGTTTGATTTAAAAAAACGCTACACCATTGTTATTGTAACTCATAATATGCAGCAGGCGGCCCGCGTCTCTGACTTTACCGGATATTTCCTTTTAGGGGAATTGATTGAATTCGGGGAAACTCACCAGATATTCACTGCCCCGGCTGATAAGCGAACTGAAGAATATATTACAGGTCGTTATGGCTGAGGCCGGCCATTGATTCAGCTCAAATAGCTATCTTTGGATTTAAAAATAGATTAAAATGGTGCTGGCTGATTAAAGGGAGCAAGCTATGAAGTCCTGGTTGATCCTGCGCCTCACTGGAATTATTTTGCTCCTGATTGTCTTCAGTTCCTGTGCCATCGTTTTCATGCCCTATTATTCCGCTGGAGGAGATTGGCCAGCCCGGGTTTTTTTTGATCATCGTTATAAGTTACCCTCCGGCGGTTCCCTTGATTTATTGATAGAAGAAGTTGAGGCGGTGATAGAAATAGTCGGGCAGAAGGAAGAAGAAGTTCATATTGTGGCCTCGCAGAGTTTGCCCTTTTATCGCCGGGGCGTAATGATGGGCGGCCTGAGCCGCTCTTTTCCGCGGATTGAGGTTGAAAACCAGGAATCGGCCCTAAAGATCAGGGTTGAGGGTAGAAAGCAGACCCTTTTTCCGATAAATATTTCACTGACTGTTCCGAGGAATGTAAATCTCAAGAGGATTAATCTTAAAGAAGGAAGCGTCACGATAAGAGATTTATTCGGTCAAGCCAGAATCGACCTGGAAAGAGGTAATCTGAAAATTAAAAATTTCTCAGGCTCCCTTGAGGCTTCAGTAATGAAAGGAAATCTCGAGGCTGAGGTTCTTGATTTGAGAGAAAATGATGACATCAAACTCCTGACCGAGGAAGGCGATATTACCCTTTTTCTGGAGCCTGAAGCTTCGGCTCAGATAGAAGCCCAGGCTCTTCGCGGTCGTCTGACCTTCGAATTTCCTTACGAAGAAAGGGATGAAAATTGCCTTGTGACCACGCTAAAGGAAGGAGGAGCAAAAATATTTTTAAGGTCGATGAAGGGAGATATAAAGTTAAGAAAAATTGAATAGGGGGAAAGATGGAGGAAACAAAGAAAGTCTGGCGTAACGCCTTGGTTATTTTGCTCGTGATCCTAATCTTAATTGTGGCTGGCTATTTTCTCTTTACTAGGAAAAAAACTTCAGAACCGGAAGTGGCTGTTAAGCCCGCAGAGGAAGCCATCTTACCCGCAACTGGAGATAAGGAGGAAGCTCGGGCTCCCGTGAGCCTGGCTGAAAGCGACGATTATATCCGGACAATTGTCCGGGAAATTTCGACCCATCCCCGGCTGGCCACCTGGCTCAGGACAAAAAATATAATTCGTAAATTTACGGCAGCGGTCGATAATATTGCCAGTGGCCAGAGTCCAAGAAGGCAGATTGATTTCTTTTTTCTTCGCGCTCCCTTTAGCGTGGTCAAAAGAGGCGAACGGCTGATTATAGATCCAGCCAGTTATCGGCGTTATGATCCCGTGGTCGATGTTTTTATTTCCCTGGATACCAAAGGCTGTGTTAGCCTCTTTCGTAGCCTCAAGCCCCTCTTTCAGGAAGCTTATCGAGAATTGGGCTATCCTGAAGCTGATTTTGAAACCACTCTGATCAGGGCCATTCTCGAACTTCTCCGAACGCCAATTGTGGAGAATGAAATTGTCGTGGAAAAGGGCGTGGTTAATTATTATATGGTTGATCCGATCCTGGAAGAACTGAGCGAGGCCCAGAAGCATCTTTTGAGGATGGGGCCAGATAATGTGGCTGCGATTCAGATGAAGCTCAGGGAAATAGCTTTAGCCTTGGATGTGCCTGAGTATCGCTTGCCCCAGCCCTTTCATTATCGAGCTTAAACCTCCTCTAATTAAAAAACATCTTCAGCTTTTGACATTCAGGCTCTTTTCATTTAAAGTATGAGTTTCTTTTTGAGTAAACATGGAAATTATTGGTCAACTGATTGATTTCATACTTCATCTTGACCGGCATCTGGGCCATCTAATTCAGCAATTTGGCTTCTGGACTTATTTTATTCTCTTTTTTATCATTTTTCTCGAAACCGGTTTTGTGGTCACGCCTTTCCTTCCCGGAGATTCTCTGCTTTTTGCGGCCGGAGCTTTTGCCGCCATTGGCGCTCTGAATCCTCTGGCCCTGTTCATTGTTCTGGCTGCAGCCGCTGTTTTGGGTGATACCGTCAATTACTGGATCGGTCATTTTGTGGGCCCCAGAGTATTCTATAAAGAAAGAAGCCGCTTTTTTCGCCGGGAATACCTTGACCGAACTCATGAGTTTTATGAGAAATATGGAGCTGAGACCATAATTATTGCCCGCTTTGTGCCCATAATCAGGACTTTCGCTCCCTTTGTTGCCGGTATAGGCCGGATGAACTATGCCCGATTCTTAAGCTACAACGTTATTGGCGGCCTTCTCTGGGTGGCTCTCTTCGTTTTTGGTGGCTATTTTTTTGGCAATGTGCCTTTTATTAAAAGAAATTTCAGCCTGGTCATTATTACTATTATTCTGATTTCTCTGATGCCCGCTCTTCATGAATTCTGGAGACAGAAAAGGAAGAAAAAATTAATACCTGAAAGCAAAAGGTCAGTCCCTCTTTCCCTTGAGTTGAGAGAGTCTGGCGATGATTTTAAAAAAGATTGATCAATCCTTCCCAGCAAGATAGATGACAGTATTCCGTGGCTGTGAAGTTGACCCTGAGCGGGGTTAAAGCGATGAATCCTTCGCTTACGGCTTCGATATCAGTTCCTTCTTTAGAGACAATCTCCGGCTGAGAAGAGCCAATCCAGTAATATTTCCGGCCCCTGGGATCAGTGTTTTCAATTATCTGGGGATTATATCTTTTTTCGCCCAGGGGGACAATTTTAATCCCTCTGAAGGGGGGAGGCGGTAAATTAAAATTGAGAGCCAGACCGGCGGGAAAGGGATTCTCAAGAAAATAGACGATTATTTTCCTCATGGCCGCAGCAGCCTCGTTAAAAAAATAATGATGGTGGCTATCAGGGAGAAGGGAAACGGCCGTGCTTCTGAGGCCTAAAAAGGCTGCCTGTAAAGCAGCCGCGACTGTCCCCGAATAGGCCACATCCTGTTTACCTAAGTTGGGACCATGATTTAGCCCGGAAATAACCAGGTCTGGCAGCTCGGGTAAAAGTCCTTTGATAGCGAGATAGATGCAGTCGGCCGGCGTGCCGTCGACGGCAAAGATCCTGGGCCGGATAGTTTGCAGCCGCAAGGGGCGATGAAGGCTAAGACTGAGGGAGGTAGCGCTCCTCTCTCTATCGGGCGCAACAATATAAATTTCCCCTAGATCCTCAAGAGAAGCCCTAAGAGCTTCGAGACCTGCAGAAAAAAAACCATCGTCATTGGTCAGAAGAAAAAGAGGTCTCATGTTTTCTTCCTTTTAAGCCAGCTTGATATACGCCTCATTCATCCACCTATAATTTATCAATCCCGGGATAATTAGAAAACAGATTTTATCGAATATCCTGGTCTGAAGTTTCACCTCCCCGGTCTTTCGGGCATAAAGTCAAGAAGGGAAAATTTTATTTAACCCGCTTCATCTGAATAGATAAGAGAAATATTAGAATCTCCCAACTCTAAGGCGAAGATTCGTCTCCATTATTTTCAGCCTTATTACTGGCTGATTTCAAGAGAGAGCATCAGCGACCTGCAAATAGGCACATAAAAAATGGTCGGGACGGGCGGATTTGAACCGCCGACCCCATGCACCCCAAGCATGTGCGCTACCAGGCTGCGCCACGTCCCGGCCTTTTATAAATTTAGCCTTTCCCTGGATTTTTTTCAAGGCGTGCTTTAATTTCCTCCAGACGATCTCTGACTTCAATCAGAATTTTTTTTAATTTATCTGGATGAACCTGGCTCTGACTTTTCAGGCCAAATTCTTCTTCGATTTTCCTTTTAGCTCCGGCCAGAGTATATTTTTCCTTAAAAAGAAGTTCCTTTAATCTTTTGATAATTTCCACATCCTGCCGCCGGAAAACCTTGTGGCCCCTGGCGGTTAAGCCGGCATGAAGAAAGGGAAATTCTTCCGCCCAGCGGGTGATAATTTCAGGTTCAAGCTGAACCAGGCGGCAAACCTCCTCTAGTTTATAGACCAGCTTTTCCTTTCGCCTGGTTGTCATTATCTTTTAAAATTTCAGACTTAAATTATCATTTCCTCCATTCAGCCGTCAAGGCAGACCGGGAAATAAACTTCCATCCAAAAAGTTAACCCGATTATATTCTGGAGTAAGACTCAATTTAAGAATGGCTTTTTAAGAGAAGCTTTAAGTTAATTAGACGAATATGGGCAAAAAGCCTATAATAGAATTAATGTCCAGCAATAAAGAAAAGAGGCTCAACCATACACCCCTGGCTGAAAGGATGCGGCCCCGCTCTTTTGATCGCTTTTATGGTCAGGAACATCTTCTGGGACCTGGCAGGATTATTACTGAGTTGATTGAATCAGGGCGCCTCGTTTCGTTGATTTTCTGGGGACCGCCTGGCTCAGGAAAGACCACCCTGGGTTATCTTCTGGCCCAGCATTTTAATCTACCCTGTGTTTTTTTCAGTGCTGTTCTGGCCGGGATTAAGGAAATTAAGGAGTTCATGGCCCAAGCTGAAAGTCTCAAAAAAATGTCCGGTCAGCCGAGCATTCTTTTTATTGACGAAATTCATCGCTTTAATAAAGCCCAGCAGGGGGCATTTTTGCCCTATGTGGGACGAGGCGACATCATTCTTTTTGGTTCAACTACGGAAAATCCTTCCTTTGAAATTATTGCGCCTCTACTTTCCCGAACCAGGGTTCTGGTTCTCAGGCCCCTGGATGAAGGGGCTCTCAACCGGGTAATTGATGATGCCCTCCAGGATGAGAAAAATGGTCTGGGAAAGCTTAGATTGACCTTAAGCCCGGAGGCACGGCGATTGATAATTTCTCAGGCCGATGGTGATGCCCGCCGGGTTCTCAATACCCTTGAAATTGCCGCCAATCTCACTCGAGGATCTCAGATTGGCCTGAAAGAAGTTGAAGAAGCCCTGCAAAAGAAGACGCTTCTTTATGATAAAAATGGGGAGGAGCATTATAACCTTCTCTCGGCCCTCCATAAGAGTCTGCGCAATAGTGATGTTGATGCCTCCCTTTACTGGCTGGCCAGAATGCTGGCAGCCGGCGAAGACCCTCTGGTTATTGCCCGGCGCCTGGTTAGATTTGCGGCTGAAGATATCGGCCTCGCTGATCCCATGGCCCTGAATATTGCCCTAGCGGCTAAAGAAGTCTATGATTTTCTGGGAACTCCAGAAGGTGAACTGGCTCTGGCTGAAGCCGTTATTTATCTGGCCACAGCGCCCAAAAGCAACCGGGTTTATCTGGCTTTTGAAGCAGCCATGGAGGATGCCCGTAATTTGCCCTATGAGCCTGTTCCCCTTCATCTGCGAAATCCGGTGACCTCTTTGATGAAATCTCTTGGCTATGGCCGGGGCTATGAGTATGCCCATGACTATCCAGAGAAAACCTCAATTATGGAAACCATGCCGCCTGGCCTTCAGGGCCGGAAATATTATCAGCCAGGCGATTTCGGCCTGGAAAAGGAGATAAAAAAGCGCCTGGAATGGTGGACCAAAATCAAGGAAAAAATGAGGCAGGAAGCTGTGATGGTTGAAATGAAAAAAAGAGATGAAAGTGAAGAAAAGGGAGAATGAGAGCAGGGAAGAAGGTAAGGCTATTTTTCTTCTTTATCTTTCTCCTTTAAAAGGTAATAAATTTCCCAGCTGATATCGTCAGCCAGACAGCCAAGGCAGGATTTGGGGGTGGTGGCGAGCTCTCCATCCTCAATTTTTTCTTGAATGATTTTTTTGACCCTTTTTCTAATTTTGTATAAAAGAAGATAATTGATCATTTTTTAGCCATGATATCAGCTTCAGCTTTTTCTGTAAAGAAGAGAAGGAGAAAATGGAAAGCCAAAAAAGAGCTCAAAGCTATTAAAAAATTAGAAGAAATTAAGATTTAAGAGTAGTTCCGGACAAAAAGAGATGAGCATAATGAAAGTGATTGACAGGGAGAGAAAAGAGTAAGAGTCTGATGAGGCCAGAAATGAAGGGGCGAAGGCTGAAATTTCTGGCGCTAAATCTTATTCTGATGGTATCTCTGGCCCCAGAAAAATTATTAAATCCAGAACCAGAATTTTCAGAAACAGAAACTTCACTTATCAGCTTCCCTTTGAGAGTCAGGGATAGCCTGCCTGTCGAGGGAAGAATTATAGACCTTGTTGCGGGCTCGGACCATAGAGTTTTCTGGCTTACGGAATCAGGGAAAATTACAGGTTATAACTGGCTCGAAAAAAGAGTTATCTGGAATTTCCATCTTCCGGCCAAACATTTAACTCGCCTCCTGGCGGTCGGAGAAATACTTTTTGCCGTGGATAAAGAGAATAATCTTCTGGCTCTTTCTCAGGAAGGCCGCCTCATCTGGCCTGAGATCCTGGGTTCTTTTGGCGGCCAGATTATTCCTTTTGAAGGGAAGCTGGCTTTATCTTTAGCTGATGGCTCCCTCGTGGTACTTAAGCCAGAAACAGGGGAAGTCGTCTGGAGAAGCTCAGCTGGAGCAAAATTGGCTGCCCTGGCTGTTTCTTCAGAAAATGTCCTCTTAGCTATCGCCGAGACAGGTCAGATATATCAATTTTCTTCTGAGGGTCGGGTAAATCTTTCTGGCTTTCTGGAGCCAACAATTCTGCCTTATGTTTCCCTTTCAGATGATTATCTTTTCCTGGGAACCCAGGATAAGAAGGTTATAGCCTGGAATCTTAAGAAAAAGAAAAAGGCGTGGTCAATTAATCTTGGTGGCAGGCTGGTAACTTCGCCTCTCTTCGCTCGCGGCAACCTTTATCTCGCCACATCTAACGCCGTCGTCTATTGCCTGAAAGCAAAAAGCGGTGAAATAAAATGGTGGCAATCGATTCCCTCCCGTCTGGCCTTTAACCTTGTTTTAGCCTCACCCTATCTTATTGTGGCTACGTCGAATCCGCCGCTTTTAGCTTTCGATCTCGTCACCGGTCGCCAGGCCGGCGAGTTCAAACCGGAGGGTGAAATCTGTAATTCACCCCTTCTAATCTCCGACGGTCTGATTCTTTCTCTGTATGAGACACTTTCTGGCCAGAGTTCCCTCCTTTTCCTTGAACCGGAGATAAGAGTTACTCTATCTTCTTCGCTTCCCTCACCGCAGAAAGTGGGAACTGAAATCATTTTTACGGCCGAAGCTGTGGGTTTTGAGGCTCCCCGCTATGAATTCTTCCTTCAAAAGGGTGAAAGCAGAGAAATTGTCCAGAAAGAATCAGCCCGGAATAGCTGGGCCTGGCTACCGCTTTCCCCGGGAGATTATCTCATCGGAGTTAGGGTAAAGGATAAAAGCAAAACTCGAGAAACTACCCTGAGTTTCCAGATCAGTCAGGACAGGTCCGAAAATTTACAGCTTGATTTTTAGCTTGAGACAAATTTTTTTCAACCGGAGTAAACGCTTGTTTGATGGCCAGGACCAGGATTTTTCGGCCAAAAAAATAATCTTTTGATTGATTCTTTTTTGGCTTCAATTTTTTTCTAAATCCAATCTTAAGATTCTAATCTGAAGATGCTAATCTGCAGATTATAAGATGGAAAGACAAAAAAAGATCAGGCTTGAAAAAGTTTGAATTTTTCTGACAGTGGATGTAGTCTAATAAGACTAAATTTAGTTTTAATATTTAACCTGAATTTCGGATAACATGAATTTGAGGCAGGAAATAATTTTAAGGAGCTCGAGATGGAAAGAGAAGAAGCTCTGAATTTGGTTCAAAGCTATCTTACCAATCGTAATCTTGTCCGCCATTGTCTGGCCGTTGAAGCCTGTATGCGGGAGGTGGCGAAAAGATTGGGCCAGAATGAAGAAGAATGGGGTTTGGCCGGGCTTTTGCATGACCTGGATTACGAGATAACCCAGAAAGATCCGGAAAAGCACACAACCGAAACCATCAAAATTCTGCAGGATAAAGGTCTGAGCGAGGCTCAGCTTCATGCCATTCAGGCTCATGCAGGTCGGGTTCCCTGTGAGACAGCCATGGATTGGGCCATCTTTTCCATTGACCCTCTGACCGGATTGATTGTGGCCGCGACGCTGATGCATCCAACAAAGAAACTAGCCAATGTGGACCTCGATTTTATCAAGCGCCGGTATAAGGAAAAGAGCTTTGCCCGGGGCGCCCGGAGGGAAGAGATAGAGATGTGCCGTCACTGTGGTCTTGAGCTCGATGAATTTATTTCTCTCTGCCTGAAGGCCATGCAGGGCATAGCTGAAGAACTTGGCCTTTAAGGGCTAAAAATAAAACCAGCTTCAAAATAACGAGCTCGCCAGGGGAAGGTAGGCTCAGTGTTGAAAAATTTGTTCAAGAGATTGGTCACTCCGAAGAAAAGCTCAAAGTGATGGCGCCTGTAGATAGCCCATAACTTTTAAATTCAGCTTAAAAAGGCCAAGAGAAATTTCAGGAATATAAAAAGCTACATCTCGAGGGGGGGCTGGCCGAAGCGCTGACGGAGCTTATTGAGATTTTCCCGAACCCCGGGCCGGCTCAGAACAAAACGTTCCAGGCGAGATTTTCCGGGAAAATTGACAAGCATCAGACCGATTAAAATAGTTAGAAGTCCCTGGCCAGGAGCGAAAAGGAGAACAAAGCCAGTCATTATAAGAATTAAGCCGATTAAATTTTTGAACAGAAGAAAAATCTGATAGAAAAAAGGGTAACGGCTAAAAAGACGGCTCCTTCGGCCTGCTGGTCGAGAAAAATAGTCTGCTGGCAATCGAAGAACAACCAGAATGACAATAAGTGGGGTAATGAGAAAAGTGATGAGCGAACCCAGGCTGAGGCCCTTTACCCAGGAGGGATGAGCTTTCAGAAATTCAATTAGAGCCTTGACCAGTTCCATCAGATTCATTTGGACTTATTCTGGGGGGGCTCTGGGCTTTTAGAATAATCCTTTTTAATAAATTCAGCCACTTCCTGTAGTTTGATTAATCGGCTCAATTTTCATTCTCCTTAAAAAAATAATTTGGTTTTCAGCTCTTTTCTACCTATCTTTTAAGACGCTTCAATATTTCTATTTAAATTTTGATCGAACATTAATTAGGACTCGGCTTTCTTTAAAGAGAAAATCGCCTTATTCTATTTTCAGGCATCTTCATCGCTTCTCGAAGGAACGGAGAAAACGTAGGAATTCATTATCCAGGGAGAGAATCAGCCAGGTTTCACTGTCAAAGCTTGCCCGATAGGTTTCTAGAGTCTTCAGCAATTGGTAAAAGTTCGGATCAAGGTTATAGGCTTGAGAATAAATCCTAGTGGCTTCAGCCTCTGCCTTTCCTTTTATTTCCTGAGCCCGGCGGTAGGCTTCAGATTTAATTCGCTTCAATTCTTTTTCTTTTTCACCTCTGATTTCAGCGCTCCGACCTTCACCCTCCGAGCGATATTTGGCCGCAATTCTTTTTCTTTCAGCAATCATTCGATCGAAGACCTTGCGCTGAACTTCGTCCACATAGTTAATCCTTTTGATACGCACATCCTTAAGTTCAACCCCAAATTGCGGGGTTATCTTTGAGGCGCTTTCCAGGATTATTTCGGCGATACGGTTTCGGCCAACTTTGATTTCGCTCATACCCTCGGTAACCTCTGACTTGAGGGTTTCTTCAGTTATCTCAAACTCGCGATTGGAAGAGCGAACCACCTCAATTAAATCAAATTTAGCAATGGTATTTCTGGTTTCCCCATCAATGATATCATCAAGCCTCGATTGGGCTCCCCTTTCATCTCTAACTCGCTGGAAGAAAATGAGGGGATCAGCAATTCGCCACCGGGCATAAGTATCTACCCAGATATATTTTTTGTCGCGTGTGGGTATCTGGTTGGGATCACCATCCCATTCGAGCCATCTTTTTTCAAAATAATGAACTTTCTGAATAAAGGGGACTTTAAGATGAAGACCGGGTGAGGTGATAGGGCCGCCAATTGGCTGGCCAAACTGGGTTATAATAACCTGATTGGTTTCAGAAACAATGAATATGGCGTCAATTAGAACTAAAAGAACAATGACCGTTACGGTTAAAATTATCAAACGAAGAGCCAACTTGCTCATTTTTTTACCTCCTCACCTAGATTAAGCAGGGGCAGGATATTTTTCACTTTTTCATCGACGATAACTTTCTTTTTGAGCTTCGGCAGAATTTCGTTGAGGGTCTCAAGATACAGACGCTGGCGGGTAACTAGGGGAGACCGAGCATATTCTTTATAGAGAGAAGTAAAGAGAGCGGCATCACCCAGAGCTTGATTCAGACGCTGGGTTGCATAACCTTCAGCCTCTCTGATGATCTGTTCAGCTTCTCCCATGGCCCTGGGAATCTCTTGATTGTATTCAGCCCAGGCCTCGTTGATTTTCCTTTCCTTTTCTTGTAAAGCTTCGTTGACTTCGTTAAAAGAAGGTTTGACTGGATCGGGCGGATTGACATCCTGGAGAATAAGCTGATTGATATCCAGGCCCATTTCATAGAGATCGCAGAGTTTCTGAAGCTCTTCCTTGGCTTCAGCTGCAATCCGGGTTCGGCCAATAGTCAGGACCTCATCAACTGAGCTATCGCCGACAACGCGACGGATGACGGCCTCATTCAGATAGCGGAAGGTATCAATAACATTTCTGACCTTGAAAAGATACTGATAGGGATCTTTTATTTTATATTGAACAATCCATTCGACGACGACCACATTTAAATCTCCAGTCAGCATGATCGATTCTTTCATGGTTTCGGGGGTTACCCGGTATTCAGAGCGAATCCCTGGTTTGACCGTTCGGAAACCGAACTCCAGCTTAAGCTGCCTCTGCACCGGAACCCGGATCAGTTTTTCTATTCCCAGGGGAAACTTAAGATGAAGACCAGGTTCGGCCGTTCTCACGAATTTGCCAAAACGAAGAATGACTCCAATCTCTTCCGGACTGATTTGATAGGCGGAAGTAATCAGTAAAATTAGGATGACAATGGTAACAATCACAGTCCGAATAAGGCGGGGCCGAATTGCTGGCAAGCCAAAAAAATTTCGGCCAAAAGTTCTGTTCATTTAGCCTCCTTAAATCGAAAGACTAACTATCATAGCTTATACCATAATTCTGCCTGAAGGAACAAAATACTTAAGTAAAGATAGTCATTTTTTTGAATTTATTCTGGCCTGAAATTCTGCCTGAATCTAAAAGTTTTCAGTTACCGGGAGGGATTGTTTTTGCAATTGTTTTTATGAGTTCTTTCTTTAATTAACCGCTGTCTTGAAAATCAGTTTCAGGATTTGACCAGATCATCGATTTTTTCAGGGCTGATGTTTTCATCCAGATAGAGCTCACGAATTTCTTTTCGGTACCAGGGGCTGAGTCTGGGTTCAGCTATTCTCTTGCGGTAAAAGAGATGGTGGACAGAGATATTATCCATGAAGATATTGCCAGCGGCCGCGCCGCAGGCTAAAACCAGGGAAGGTTTCAGGCGATTGTAAAGGCCGCCCAGAGCCCCAAGAGAGGCCGGGGTATTAATGAGGATTCTCCCGGCTGGCATTTCCCGGGCAAAAAGAGCAATTTGCGAGGCCCGATGAGAAAAAATGCTGGCCGTATGACCGAGCCCGCCATGGTTTAAAATTTCCCGGCACAATTTAAAAGCTTTCTCTTCATCTTCAGCCACATAAAAGGCCAGGATAGGCGCCAGGATTTCCATAGAGAGAGGTGCCTGAGGCCCTATTTCCTCCAGGGGCGCCACCAGAATGGTTGTGGTTTCAGGAACCTCAAAGCCGGCCAGGGAAGCAATTTTGGCGGCTGGCTGACCGATGACTTCAACCCGCATTGATCTTTCCTGGGTATTATAGGCTACTGGTTCAAGCTTCCTGATTTCCTGTGGAGTCAGAAAATGGGCTCCCCTTTTTTCGAGTTCCAGCCGAACGCGATCGGCCTGTTCTTTAAGTACAACAAGAGCCTGTTCGCTGGCGCAGACAGAACCATAATCAAAGGTTTTGGAGCTGACGATAGCCTCGCAGGCAGCGGCTAAATCAAAACTGGGGTCAATAAAAACAGGCACATTGCCAGGGCCGATCCCGATCGAGGGTTTACCCGAATTAAGCGCGGCCCGAACGACGTCAACCGAGCCGGTGGCTATGACTAAAGCTGTTTTGGGGTGGGCCATAAGGGCAGCTGTTTCTTCACGTGTTGACATTTTTATCCACTGAATGCAGTTCTCGGGCGCTCCGGCCTTCAGGGCAGCTTCATAGCAAAGTCGAGCTGCCTCGATCGAGCAACGTCTGGCTCCACCATGAGGACGGATAATTATGGGATTGCGGGCTTTAAGGGCAATGAGGATCTTAAAAAGGACAGTCGAGGTGGGATTGGTAATGGGGGTCAGGGCAACAATTGGACCGATCGGTTCTGCTATTTCAATAATTCCCTCCTCCTGATTGACTGCGACCACGCCGGCTGTTCTGACATTTTTTATTTCCTCATAGGTTATCTTGGTAGCCAGGGTATTTTTAATGACCTTATCTTCCCAGCGTCCCAGGCCTGTTTCTTCCCAGGCTAATTTAGCCAGGTAAACTCTGGCTCTAAAAGCAGCTTCATAAACAGAGTAGACAATTCTATCGACCTCTTCCTGATCAAACTGGCGAAAACGCCAGGAAGCTTCTTCGGCTCGATCGAGCATTGCCTCCAGGTCAAGGCCGGTGGTGAATTGATGGGAACGCATCTTCTGCCTCCTTTTTGCCTCTCTTTTCCTGGAAGTTAACAAAAGAAAGGCCAGAAGTATCGGAAACAAATCTTGTTTATTTTAAGGCTTATCGAAAGTCAATAGCCAGGGGGCTCGCTTGAATTTCCTTATTTTGAATTATGTTTATAAAAATTTTCTGGAGAGGATCGGTCTATCCAGAGAGCTGGTGAGCAAAATTGTAACTAAAATTTTTGATGCAGAAGAAAAATCTTTTCGCTATAATAGGAATTCAGTAAAAATAAATAAATAATTTTGAGGGGAAAGTGCATTAAAAAAGCTAAATCAGCCAGAAAAGAATGACTTTGCTCATCGAAAAAATCATAAAGCAATGAGAATAATTAATGGCGAAAAAATTAACTCGATCTATGGAAAACAGAATGATTGGTGGCGTTTGTGCTGGTCTGGCCGATTATTTTGATATTGATGTTTCCCTGGTCCGACTGATCTTTGTGGGCATCACCCTGGTGACCGCTCTTGTTCCCATGTTGATTTTTTATTTAATTGCCTGGATAATTATTCCTGCTAAAAAGGCCGAAACTCAGAAGACTGAATAAGGGAGGCCATTTTGTTTTAAAAAATGTTCTGACTGGCCATGATCGAGGAAATACCTTTCCGTCACATCGCCATTGAGGGTGTACCCCACAGTCACAAAACCCGATTTGCTCAGGCCCTGGCCAGCCTGATTGGTGGGCGGGTCGTTCTGGATAATCGAGAGAATCCTTATTTAAGGGATTTTTATGAAGAAAAAGAAGGCGCAGCCTTTCTGGCCCAGCTTGTTTTCCTGATTAATCGCTATCATCAACAGATTATGCTGGCCCAGAGAGACCTTTTTGCCGAAAGGGTTATCTGTGATTATCTCTTTGAAAAAGATAAGATTTACGCCTATCAAACCTTAACTGACGATGAGCTGATTGTTTATGAAAGAATTTATGCCATTCTGGCCGAAAGGATACCGAAGCCCGATCTAACCATTTATCTTCAGATTTCATTACCCACGCTGTTGAGGCGGATTGCCCGGGAAGGAACCGACCTGGAGAAAATGATCACTGAAAAATATTTACAAAATTTATTACAGGCCTTTGATTATTTCTTTTTTAATTATAAAGCCACGCCTCTTTTGGTCATCAAGTCCGATGACCTCGATCTGGCCGACGAAGCGGAAATACTGGATATTGTCCGGCAAATAAAAAATTTAAAAAAGGGTCATCTTTATTATATTCCTTCAAGTTATGGACAAAAAAAATCAGCTAAAAGATAATTTATTCATGATAAAAAACAGACTTTACCCCAATCTCGAAGCTTCAGGCGAGATGGGGAGAAAGGATGAAAAATGGAAAAAACCAAGGCTTTTCCAGTGACTATTCCCCTCCTCCAGGCCAAGAAAGCAGCCGGTGAAAAGATTGTGGCCGTCACCGCCTACGATTTCCCTACCGCCCGGCTGGCCGAAGAAGCTGGTCTGGATATTATCCTGGTCGGTGATTCCCTGGGTATGGTGGTTCTGGGCTATGAAAATACCCTGCCCGTGACCATGGAGGAAATGATTCATCATACCAGGGCTGTGGCCCGAGCCATAAAAAGGGCTCTCCTGGTGGCTGACATGCCCTATTTTTCCTTCCACCTTTCTCCTGATGAGACCATCAGAAATGCAGCCCGTTTTATCAAAGAGGCGGGGGCAAAAGCGGTAAAAATTGAGGGAGCGACCCGCCGCCGGCTGGCTGTCATTGAAGCCCTGGTTGAGGCTGAAATTCCGGTCATGGGTCATATTGGTCTTACCCCGCAATCAATTAATCGCTTTGGTCAGTATCGCTTGCGGGGAAGCGACTGGCAGGAGGCTAAAAAAATTATCAGCGAAGCCCGGGAACTCGAAAAAAGAGGCTGTTTTTCCTTAGTCCTTGAGTGCGTTCCTGAGGAGCTTGGGAAAATAATCACCGAAGAGGTAGGAATTCCAACGATAGGCATTGGAGCCGGCCGCTTTTGCGATGGCCAGATTCTGGTCTTTCATGACCTGGTTGGTCTGACCGATGGCAACCTGCCTAAATTTGTTAAAAAATATGCTAACCTGAATGAAATCATCAGAGAAGCCCTGCTAACTTATGCCCGGGAGGTAATTGAGGGGAAATATCCTGATCAGGAGCATGTTTACCATATTAAGCCGGAATATTTAAAATTTCTGAGGAAGCTGCAGGCCAGCCGCCAGGAACAGAGTCGCCGGTGAGAGCAATTTTCTCTAAAAGGAGCGAGCGCTCGAAGTTTAAAAATGAGGAGTTCAAGAACTGAGGTCAGCGTGAAAGCCAGAATTCTTGTATCAGAGAAATTGAAAAAGTTTTAAGAACAAAGAAAATCATTAGAAATTAAATTAAAAAATTTTAAAAGATAATGAAATTAAGGCGAAGCAGGACTTTTAAATGAGATGTTTGAAGGAATCGTCCTTATTAGAAAAATTTCGGCTCAGAGCAAAAGTCCGGTGACGAGAATAATTTAGAGCGAAGTGATTCGGGCGTAACCGGCCAGTGGCCTAAAAAATTATTGAAAAGTCGGAGCTGATTTTAAGGAAAAGTCAATCGGAAGGGAGACCATGGAAATTATTGAAACGATCAGCCAGATGAAACAGATAGTAAAAAATCTCAAGCAGGAGGGAAAAAGGATTGGTTTTGTGCCCACCATGGGCTATCTCCATGAGGGGCATTTGAGTCTCGTCAGAGCCTGCCGCCGGGAAAATGATATTGTCGTAGTTAGCATTTTTGTCAATCCCATTCAGTTTGGCCCTAAGGAAGATTTTGATCGCTATCCGCGCGATTTACCAAGGGATCAGGCTCTGCTCGAAAAGGAAGGAGTTGATTTTCTCTTTTATCCTTCAGCTCAGGAAATGTATCCGCCTGGATACAGAACCTTTGTGGAGGTGACCGGTCTTCAGGATGGCCTTTGCGGTCGCAGCCGGCCCGGCCATTTCCGGGGAGTAGCTACGGTGGTGCTCAAGCTTTTCCATATCGTCAGTCCTGATGTGGCCTATTTTGGTCAGAAAGACGCCCAGCAGGCCGTTGTAATCCGTCGTCTGGTCCGGGACCTTAATCTGGATGTGGAAATTAGAGTTATGCCCATAGTCAGAGATCTGGATGGTCTGGCCCTAAGCTCCCGTAATACCTATCTTTCGGCTGAAGAAAGAAAGGCGAGTTTAGCCATCCCTAGAAGCCTGGAGGTGGCTCGCCGGTTGATTGAAGGAGGAGAAAGGGATGCCTCAGTCATTAAAGAGAAAATTGAAGAAATAATAAAGGCTGAACCTCGATTGAGAATTGATTATGTTGAAATTGTTGATCCAGAAGAGCTTCAACCCATAGAAAAAATCACCGACAAGGCTTTGATTGCTCTGGCCGTTTATTGCGGCGAGACAAGACTCATTGACAATCTCAAAATTTCCAGAAAAGGGGGAGAGAATGAAAAGAGTTTTTCTTAAATCCAAACTGCATGGATTGATCGTTACTGAAACCAGGCTCGATTATGAAGGCAGTCTCTGCCTAGATGAGTCTCTGATTGAGGCGGCAGGCCTCTTTCCCTTTGAAAAGGTTCATGTTTATAACCTCACGACTGGGGATCGATTTTCTACTTATCTGATTAAGGGTGAAAAAGGCTCAGGCTATTGTGGTCTCTATGGGGCGGCCGCCCATAAAGCCAGACCGGGCCACAGATTAATTGTTGTCGCCTATGCCCTTCTGGATGAAGGCGAAATCGAGTTTTATTCGCCCCGCATTGTTTTGCTTAAAGAGAATAATCAAATTGCCGAAATTCGGTGAGGCCGGGAAGAATGGAGTCAGATCGACTGCTTTTCTGGGAAATCCAGCAAAGACAAAAAAGGCAAGCCTATCTTATCTTATTTTTTCTCTTCCTTTTTTATTTTTTCAGCCTAGGTTTGCTCACAGCCGGCCTGTTTCTGGCGGCTGGCTTTTTCATTCCCGCTTTTAATTTCTGGCAGACTCCCTTTTTTGGGAAATATTTAATTTTTGTTTTTTTAATCAGTCTCATCTTAACGGCCATCAATTTTTTTCAGGCCAGAAAGGCGGGAGCCACTTTCATTCTTAACCGCCTGCAGGCCTACCTACCTCAGAAGGATGATCGCTATCATCTGACCTTCCGCAATGGGCTGGAGGAAATAGGTCTGGCTTCAGGTCTAGGCGAAATAAAGGGCTATATAATTCCTTCGCTTAACGTTAATTCCCTATCCCTTGTGGATAGAGATAATCGGCCAGCCATCGCAGTAACTGAAGGCCTGTTGGCTGAAGCCTCACGCGATGAACTCCAGGCAGTCATTGCTCATGAGGTGGCTCATATTCTGCGGGGCGATACTTATCTTTTAACTCTGATCTGCAGCCTGGCCAGTTTTTTTGAGCAATTGTTGAGTTCTCTCGAAAGGGAAAAGGAGGGGCTTTCTTTTGATAGTCTCACGAAAAAATCGGAAAGAGAGGTGGTCCACCCTTTTCTTTATCTGGCCGGTCTCATTTCTTATGCCCTCATGACTTTTTTTATCACCCTGGTCAGCCAGAAAAGGGAGCTTCTGGCGGACTCAACGGCCGTGGAACTGAGCCGGGACCCTATGGCCCTGGCCAGAATTATCTACAAGGCTCAACTGGCCAATTCCTATCTGGGTGATTTCAGTCTTTATACCCCCCTTTTCCTGGTTCCACCCGATTCCAGGGAAATCAAAGAAAATTTCTGGAGTCGGCTTTTTAACAGTCATCCGCCAGCCATAACCAGATTGAAACTCCTGACTTCAATGGCTAATAGGTCCCTCAATGAGCTCAAAGAACAGATCAGAGAGCAGGAAGAAAGAAGAGAGAGAGCCAGGATTGAAGCCAGATCCAGGGAGGAAAGGCTGATAAATTCCCAGGAAGATGGTTTGAATCAATTTTTAACTTCTTCTTTCGAAGTTTCGAAGACTGAGGAAAATAAAATCTGGCTGATGAGAACAGCCCCGGGCCAATGGGCCGGTCCTTATTCTTTGAGTTCGCTACTGGCCTTGCCCGGCTTTTCCCCTGGCTCAAGAGTTAAGAACCTGTGGGAAAACAGGGAAGGAAAAGCAAGAGAGTTTGAAGCTATTCGAGCTGCCCTGTATCGTCTTTATTGCCACGAACCTATTGAGCCTCAAAGGCAGAACAGATGTCCCCGCTGTTTTCTTGAACTGGCTGAAAGTTTCTATGAGGGCCTTAGGGTTAAAACCTGCTCTCAATGCCAGGGGAAACTAGTTCCTCTGTTCGCTATGGAAAAAATCCTGGCCAGGCGGGAGGTGGGATTTTCTGAGCGTCTTAAAGCCAAAGCTGAAAATTTAAGAAAGAATCTGGATGACCCGGCCTGGCGCCGAAAAGAGATGGCCAGGAAACCAGCAACCAGCTGTCCGCAATGTGGGCTGGGGATGGCAGTTAAACCATATAGCTATGTCCTTTATCTTCCCGTTTATAAGTGCTTTCACTGTCAGGTTATCTGGTTTGAAGCTGATGAACTTGAAATTCTTCAATATTTAATTGAAAATAGAAGTACCCCTTCGTTCAAATCATAATTTTTCCTTCCGGCTTTAGCGGCCTCGAACCCAGTTTAAACCCTCTTTCAGGCGAGATAACCGATAGCCTGTTCCGCCCAGGCCTTAAGTTTTTCGTAGGGGACTTCGCCGCAGAGGACAGCCTGAGTTTCCGGTTCAAAAAAGGTGGGCGTTCTGAGCTGACCCCCGCAGGCCGGGGCAAGGATATGCCGGTAGGATCGCATCAGATCAGCGTTTTTTTCATCATGCCAGACCTCCAGCCTTTCGACTGAAATCTTCATTTCTTTTTCCAGGCGGTCAACCAGGGGTAGCATCACCCGGCAGTGGGGACATTCCCGGGCATAAAACATAATTATTTTTTTCATCCTGGCCTCCTTTGGAATAAGCCGCACCAGCATTCGCCATCGGGTCGGTGGCGATAGGTTTCATGAATGAGGAAATTGCAGGGGCAGATAAGTTTCATATCCTCCAGAAAGTCCTTTGTGCGCAGCCGGCAGGGACAGAATTTATAACCATGGTTTTTTTCATTCGCCATAAGCCCATCCAGCAACAGATTAACTTTATCCCTATCTGGATTAACCTGAAATTCATTCAAAGCAGCCAAAGCTTCAATGGCGGCGAGGAAGGCCTCGCGGTCAATTTCTCGAGGGAAGGCCTGAAGGAGGCCCATGGCTTCAGTTGTACTTATTTCTACATAGGCATTCCTGGCTCCACAGGTCGGGCAGACTTCAGGCGGCTTAAATCCCAGATGAACATCCTGGCAGACAAAACAGCGCCAGGTTTTTTTCATGTCTTTTCTCCTTTTTTCTTCCAATTATTTGGACATGTTTAATTCAGGGCATAATTCTTTCTTATTCGAGATGGTAATTGGGGGCTTCCTTGGTGATGACGACATCATGAACATGGCTTTCCCTTAGACCTGCATTTGTAATCCGGATAAAGCGGGCTTTTTCCTGAAGTTCAAGAATAGTGCGACAACCGGCATAGCCCATACCCGAGCGTAATCCACCAACCATCATCTGAATAATGTTAACGACAGGACCTTTGTAAGGCACCCGGCCTTCTATGCCTTCAGGAACCAGCTTGCTTTGTACCCCGGGCACATCCTGGAAATAACGGTCGCGGCTTCCTTCCTTCATGGCTTCCAGTGATCCCATGCCCCGATAGATTTTATAGGATCTTCCCTGATAAATGACCACCTCACCTGGAGCCTCATCAGTTCCGGCCAGAAGATTACCGAGCATGACGCAGGAGGCACCGGCAGCTAAGGCTTTGGTTATATCGCCTGAATATTTGATTCCACCATCGGCGATGATGGGAATATTTTTCTTTTTAGCCACTCGAAAAACATCGGCAATAGCAGTAATCTGGGGAACACCGGCGCCTGTAACTACCCTGGTGGTGCAGATGGATCCTGGTCCCACCCCGACTTTCAGAGCATCGGCACCGGCCGCAATCAGGTCTTCAGCCGCTTCAGCGGTGGCGATATTGCCAGCAATAATTTCCTGCTCAGGAAATTTTTTCTTCAGCAGCCTGAGCGTTTCCAGAACCCGGCCGGAATGTCCATGGGCCGTATCAATCACCAGAACATCTACCTTGGCTTCGATCAGGGCGGCAGCCCGGTCCAGAGCATCGTTGCCCACGCCGATGGCTGCACCTACTCTCAGCCGGCCAAAATTGTCCTTGCAGGCATTGGGATATTGAATTCTTTTAAGTATATCCTTGTAAGTAATGAGGCCTTTAAGATGGAAGTTTTCATCAACCATAAGTATTTTTTCAATTTTGTGTTTGTGGAAAAGCTTCATAGCCTCTTCGATGGAAGTGCCCAGGGGAACAGTAACCAGGTCTTTGGTCATGACTTCTTCAATGGGCAGGTCAAGGCGGGTTTCAAAACGGATATCGCGATTGGTTAAAATTCCAACAAGCTTGTTATTTTCGTCAGTGATGGGCAGACCGGATATCTTATATTTCCGCATAACTTCAATGGCCTGGGAAATTTTATCTTTGGGCCGCATGGTTATGGGATCAACAATCATGCCGCTTTCATGACGTTTTACCTTGGCGACTTCCTCAGCTTGAGCTTCAATGGACAGGTTTCGATGAATAATGCCCAAACCGCCCTGCTGGGCCAGGGCAATCGCCATCCTGGATTCGGTGACAGTATCCATGGCGGCGCTGAGAATCGGGATGAGGAGCCGGATATTTCGGGTGAGCTGGGTGCTCACATCCACCTCGGCCGGCAGAACATCTGATTTGGCGGGTATGATGAGGACATCATCAAAGGTTAGACCTTCGCGAATATTCGTTTCGAGCATAAACCCTCCTTTTTCTAACCTAAGCTATTTTTTTCTTCTTTTTTTTGGAATCACTGCCCGGGCTTCCCGGCGAAAGGCTGGCGCTCTGTCAGCGACCTGGGCTGGAGCACCATAAAAAATGGGCTGGGAGGCTCGCCTGGGCAAAGCTTCTTCTTCCATGATGACAGGCTGGAAGAGGAAAATATAGCGAATGGCTTCCTCTTCGATCCGGTCGAGCATATCCTGAAACATTTGAAAGCTTTCTTTTTTGTATTCAACCAGGGGATCCCTCTGACCGTAGCCACGAAGGCCAATTCCCTCTCGCAGATAGTCCATGCCGAGAAGATGGTCCTTCCACTGGGAGTCAATCACCTGCAGGAAAATAATTCGCTCAAATTCCCGCATGCGAGCTGGGCCTAGCAGGCGCTCCTTGGCCTCATAAATGCTCTTCAGAGTCGAGACAATTTTTTCTCTCAGGTCATCATAGTTAATTTCATCCCAGTTCAAGCCAAGGGAATCAAGATCCAGACCAAACTGGGAAAGAATGGCCTGACGGAGGGAGCCCCGATCCCAGTCTTCCGGATGCTTATCTTTATGAGCGTGCGTCTCGAGGAACCAGTCAACAAGAGTTTCAATCAATTCCAGAACATATTCTTTCATATCCTTGCCTTCAATGATTTCCCGGCGCATCCGGTAGATTGTTTCACGCTGCTTATTCATCACGTCGTCATATTCGAGCAGGTGCTTGCGGATGGAAAAGTTCTGAGCTTCTACCTGTTTCTGAGCTCGTTCAATAGCTTTGGTGACCATTTTGTGCTCGATAGGTACTCCTTCTTTCATACCGATTCGGGCCATCAGGCTCGCCAGGCGTTCGCTGCCGAAGATACGCATCAGGTCATCTTCAAGGGAAAGGAAGAATTTTGAGGCGCCCGGATCACCCTGCCGGCCAGCCCGGCCTCTCAACTGATTGTCAATGCGGCGGCTTTCATGTCGCTCGGTGCCGATAACGTAGAGGCCGTTCAAAGAGACGACGATTTTGTGTTCTTCCTCCGTTATTTTTCTGGCTTCTTCGTAGGCTTTTTGCCACTGCTCAGGCGTAGCTTTTTCCGGTTCGATGCCAGCCTTGCGGAGATTCTCCTTGGCCAGAAATTCAGGATTACCTCCAAGAAGGATATCCACCCCGCGGCCAGCCATATTGGTAGCAATGGTTACGGCGCCGACGCGGCCAGCCTGGGCAATAATTCTGGCTTCCTGCTCATGATATTTCGCATTAAGGACAACATGTTTTATGCCTCTTTTGCGAAGAAGGGAGCTCAGATGCTCTGATTTTTCAATGGAGGTTGTCCCGACCAGGACCGGGCGACCCTGCTTATGGGCGGCAATTATCTCCTCAACGACCGCTGCCCATTTTTCTCGGGCGGTGCGATAGATTACATCAGGATATTCGTAGCGGATGAGAGGTTTATTGGTGGGAATTTCAACTACATCCAGGTTATATATGGCCATGAATTCAGCTGCTTCGGTGGCAGCGGTTCCGGTCATGCCGGCCAGCTTTTTATACATCCGGAAATAATTCTGGAAGGTAATGGAGGCCAGGGTCTGATATTCCTGTTCCACTCGTACTCTTTCCTTAGCTTCCAGGGCCTGGTGGAGGCCATCACTGTAGCGGCGACCAGGCATCAGCCGGCCGGTGAATTCATCCACGATGATGACCTTGCCGTCTTTGACGATATAATCCACATCTCTTTTGAAGAGATGGTGGGCTTTAAGGGCCTGATTGATGTGATGGACAAGATCCATGTGGGTAAGTTCATAGAGATTGCTGATCCGGAAATACTTTTCGGCTTCAGCCACACCTTCTTCGAGAAGAGCCACAGTTCTCGTTTTTTCATCAATTTTGAAATGACGATCGCGCTGCAGGCGTCGGACAAAATTATCAATTCGATAGTAAAGCTCAGTTGATTCCTCGGTAGGGCCGGAAATAATAAGCGGGGTTCTGGCCTCATCAATGAGGATACTATCCACCTCGTCCACTATGGCGTAATGATGGCCCCTCTGAACCATGTCCTCGAGCCTGAATTTCATATTATCGCGCAGATAATCGAAGCCGAATTCATTGTTTGTGCCGTAGGTAATATCGCAGAGATAAGCTTTTTTGCGTTCATAATCGGGCATTTCGTGCTGAATGACGCCGACCGTGAGCCCGAGAAATTTATAAATGGGCCCCATCCATTCGGCATCCCGGCGGGCCAGATAATCATTCACGGTAACGATATGAACCCCCTTGCCTTCAAGGGCATTGAGATAGGCGGGCAGCGTCGCCACCAGGGTTTTACCCTCACCAGTTTTCATTTCGGCGATTTTGCCTTGATGAAGAACGACCCCCCCCATGAGCTGGACATCAAAATGGCGCATGTTAATGGTGCGACGGGCAACTTCGCGGACAACGGCAAAGCTTTCGATGAGGATATCCTCGAGAGTAGCCCCCTGCCTCAGCTTTTCCTTGAATTCGGCCGTTTTGGCCTGAAGCTGGGCATCTGTCAGCTTCTGGATGGAGGGTTCGAGGGCATTTATGGCCTCGACATAGGGACGAAGCTTTTTGAGGTCACGCTCGTTTTTTGTCCCGAAAATTTTATTGAGAAGCCACTTGTACATTTCTTATTTTTTATCAGAATAGCCCCTCCAAGTCAATCAAATGGGGACCCAAACATTTTTGGCCCCAAAAAGGGACAGCAAGTACTTTTTTGAGACCATATTATTGGTAAGAAAAGGCACACCTTCAGAAGGAAACAATATTTTTATCTTCAAATGATGATTAACATTAATAAAATTTTAATAGAATACTTTAATAACCAAATTTTAATAGCTCTATTTTAAGAAAACCAGATTTTGAAAACCTGATTTTTTGTGCCTCAGACGACTTTCCTATGGCCAAAAAAGAATTTTTCCTGGCAATTAACGGGCAGCTAATGGCGAGTTCAGCTGCTGCAAGTTCATGGACCATGAGGATAATTAAATGAATAAAAATGAGCTAAAAAGCCGGTGGAATTAAGTTTTTTAAATTTCTGACCGCATAGGTATTTAGAACTAGGCAATAATTATCATTCTTTAGGTTTGCTCAACAAACCCAGAAGACCCGAAAATTTTAATTAACTATCTATGCATATAAATCAGAGCTTAATTTTCGTATTCTTGATCATTTCCTATTTGATTTAAATCTGTTTGAATTGATTTAAATGAATTATTCAATTTTAAATAAATCATTTGACCTGAAGCATTTTCCGACTTGCTCTCAATTTTACCTTTCCAGGGCAATCAGGAAGGCATAAAATTTTGGCTCTGATTTTGCTTTTTTGCCTTATCTTCGGACAATAAGTTTTAGTGCCCAAATTATAATAATGTTTGTGTCACTAATAGAAAATGATCATAGCGCCGGAATGATAAAAAGGTTTGTGTAACCTAAATAATGTTAGTAGCGCCAGAGCCATAGAAATAGAGCCGGGATCACAAAAATGTACGTGTCACTATAAAAAAATGTTTGTGTCACCGTTTAGGGGAGGATTTCACGGACAAGCTCCTTAGCTCCATAGACCTTCAGCAGGGCCTCAATGATTCCCTGAGCATGAACCATAACTGAGCGAGCCATCTCCTCAGTGTAAACGAAACGATTGGGTAAGGACTGAATATTACCATCAAAGAGAACCCCCACAAGCTCTCCCTGAACATTAACTACAGGCGAACCGGAGTTGCCGCCGATAGAATCGACTGTAGCCACAAAATTGAGGGGGACCTTCAGGTTAAGTTTATTCTTTTTCTCGAGGAAGCTCGGTGGCAGTTCGTAGGGGAATTTAAAACCAAACTGTCTGGCTCTTTCATAGAGACCGGCAAAGTTGGTCTGGAAAGGTATCCAGCGACCAGCTTCCCGGTATCCTTTGACCACCCCGAAACTGAGGCGCAGGGTGGAGGTAGCATCAGGAGGAACAGTTGTTCCCTTCAATTTGAAAATTGCCCTGGCAATTAAACCGCCATTGGTATTTTCGACTGACTCGACTTCCTTTTCATAGCGAGCTCGCCAGCCTCTCGAAACAGGGTCAACCAGCAAGGCCAGCTTGATCATCGTATCATCGACCAGATAAATTTCTTCAGGTTTAGCCTGAAGCAGCTTTTTGCGCCACTCAAGGTCCTTTAATTTGGTTCCAACCACCAGCTCTCTGGCAACCTCTTCTGGCTTTTTATTTCCCAGAATCCAGCGAACTTCCAGTCTCTCCCCCAGCTCTTCCTTAAGCTGAGCCAGGCTGTCGGCCAGCTTAAAAATTTCAAAATCATCATAAATCGGGGCAGGCGAGAGGATGGATCGCTCCAGGGAAGGCAGATTGGATTCCCTATATTCCCTCAGTCTGGCTTCGTTGGGTTTCTGTCTTTCCTCAGCCAGCCGGATAAGATTTCTAGCCATAGAAAAATAGACTGAATTAAAGCCCTGAGCTCTTTCGAAAAAGGTGAGGGGCTTAAAGATTTCAGCGTAGGCCTTTTGGGCCCTGTCAATTTCATCCCAAGCCTGGCCGAATTCTCGGGCCAGCTCCGGATTTTCGGCCACGGCCTTTCTTATTTCAGCTTCCTCTCTGGCCTTCTTTTCCATAATCCCGGGGTCAAGAAGCCCTGATTGATAGCCAGTTACCGCCTTGAGGCTATTTTCAATGCCAAAAAGGGTATTGAGGGCAATTCTGGCCTGCTCCGGCCCCAGCTCACTATATTTCTGAAGAAGAGCCCGTCTCCTCTGATAATTGGCAATAGTAAATGGATAATTAATATCGCGGAGAAATTCTAATTGAGCCATTGTCAGCAACCTTCCGGTTGAGCCCGGATTACCAGAGGCGAAAACAAGCTCACCCTCCCTGACTCCGCGGCGACTCCATTTCAGGTAATGGGGAGTTTTAGCCGGCTGGCCATTTTCATAGACCCGGAGAAAGGTTACATCAAGGTCATAGCGGGGATAGGTAAAGTTGTCAGGGTCGCCGCCAAAAAAGGCGATAGCAAATTCGGGTGCAAAAACCAGGCGAACGTCAGTGTAAATTTTGTATTTATAAAGATGATACATGCCGCCTGAATAGAGTGTTACCACGGTGGCTCTCAGGCCAGATTTTTCCGAAGCGTCTCTCTCAATCTGGGCAATCATTTTTTCCCTGGCCTGGGCAGCTTCAGCTGCGCTCATACCCGGTTTTTCTGCTGAAAGAACGCGGGAGGTCACATCTTCTATTTCCTGGAGCACCCAGAGTTCCAGCCCCGGGCATTTCAACTCCTCCTCTTTCGTGCGGGCATAGAAACCGGTCTTCATCAGGTCCCTCTCGGGCGTGCTTAAATTCTGAATTGCCCGCTGGGCGACATGATGATTGGTTAAGACCAGGCCATCGGGCGAAACAAAGGAAGCTGAAGCACCACCCAGACGGATTGAAGCCAGCCGGAGATGGTCAAGCCATTCCCGGGTAAGAGTAACGCCATATTTTTTCTTAATCAGTTCAACTGGAACCATATTGAAAGGCCAGAGGCCTTCATCAGCCCAGAGGGAAAGAGAAGAAGTTATAAGGAGAACAAAAAGCAGCAGTTTTAAAAAACGTCGTTTCATCTTCATGACCTCCTTAGGAGTTCTTAGGTTTATTCTAATCAAAATTAACCCTTTTTTTCTATAACCCTGGCTAAAAACATGGTCTTTGATTTCTCAGGGGCTGCAGTTTGTACCCTGAAATCAGCGGACTGGCTGAAATTAAATAAATTTTAAAGAATAGTCAGAAAACATTGATTGAAGCAAATAAGTCGGGTATAATTTCTTTTGAGAATTATTCTCAAGTATCGATAAATCTATGGCTGGACGAATTGTCAGGTTAACTGAGGCCCCCCAGGGTGTACCACTGCGTATGATCGATGTTCTGGGTGGCCATGGGGTGCGTCGAAGACTCATGGCCCTGGGCTTTCATCCAGGGGATCTGATTGAGAGAAATTCCGATGCCCTCTTTGGCGGTCCTGTCCTGGTCAAAAATCTGACCGGTGGATCAAGCGTGGCTTTAGGCCGGGGGATAGCCCAGAAAATCATAGTGGAAATTCTTGATGGCCAAACTTGAGCGGCCCCTTATCGTCTTTGTTGGGCAACCCAATAGTGGCAAAAGTACTCTTTTTAATGCCATCGCGGGCCATAAAGCCCAGACTTCCAATTTCCCTGGAACCACTGTTAGCCATACCCATAGCGAGGTCTATATCAATGGGCTGATTCTGAGAATCGTTGACCTTCCCGGCACCTACTCTCTTAATCCGGCTGATCCTGCGGAAAAGGCTGCCCTGGTCCATCTTTTTCAGGAGCCCCCGAATCTCATCGTTAATGTGGTAGATGCCTCACTTCTCGGACGTAGCCTGGAACTGACTCTTGAACTTCTGGAACTCGAGCAACCTCTGATTTTGGCTCTGAATATGATTGATTTAGCCGAGAAGAAGGGCATTAAAATTAATCCAAAAAAACTTGAAGCTCTGCTGGGTGTTCCGGTGGTGGCCACTGTGGCTAATCGAGGTCGAGGGATAAAAGAGCTTCTTTCCTGCTCGCTGGCCTGTCTCCAGAGAAACCAGTGCCGGCCCAAAGCCCCTCGGTGGAATCCTGATGTGGAAAAATATATTCATTCCCTGGCTGAAGCTATCCCTGATGATTTCTGCATGGTCGCCAATCGCCGCTTCACGGCCATAAAATTGATTGAAGCCGGTGATACTTTCTGTCATGAAATCCTGGGCGAATTCAAGCCTGAGCTGAAGAGAAAAGTAGAGGAGACCAGGTACAAGCTGGAAAGCCTGCGCCATCTTCCTGCCTATGAGGTTCTGGCCGCCGAAAGGCATCATCTTGCCCTGAAATTATTTGAGACTGTAGCTAAGGTTGAACGGGGAAGGAAAATAGGTCTTGAAGAAAAACTGGATTCAATTCTCATGCATCCTGTTCTGGGTTATCCTGTGCTCCTCCTCATTTTCTCCTTTTTCTTTTTCTTTATTTTTGCCCTTGGCAACCCGTTAGAGCAGTTTCTGCTTAAACCATGGTCCTGGCTCCAGAGCTGGAGCCATCATCAGGCCTGGCCACCGGTATTTCTGGCTTTAATTGATGGGCTGATTCAAGGCCTCGGTGGCGGATTGGCCATTGTTTTACCCTATTTTTTACCTCTACTTTTCTTAATGTCTCTGCTTGAAGATCTGGGTTATCTGGCCCGGGCTGGTTTTCTCCTTGACAGCCTGATGCATAGGATCGGGCTCCATGGAAAATCTGTGGCTCCCTTCATTCTCGGCTTCGGTTGCAATGTTCCGGCTATCATGGGGACGAGAATCCTCGAATCTCCCCGCGATCGTTTTCTGACCTCCCTTCTTATACCTTTTATTCCCTGTTCGGCCAGAACAGCTGTTATTCTGGCCATAATCGCCTTTTTTCTCGGGCCCTGGTGGGCCATGGGCTTTTATTTTTTTCAACTGCTCGTTGTGGCTCTCGTGGGCAGCATCTTATCCTTTTTCCTGAAGGAACCGTCGCCCGGTCTTATTCTGGAAATCCCTTCCCTGAAAATTCCTTCTTTAAAGATAGTTTTTTCCAAGATAATCTGCGAGCTTCGGTCCTTTATTCAATTTGCCTGGCCCATTCTGATTGCTGGCAGCCTTGTGCTGAGCCTCCTCCAACTTGTTGGGGCTGATCTCTGGATTAATCGGGCCCTTTCGCCCCTGGTTAAAGGTGCCCTGGGTCTTCCTTCGAGTCTGGGCGTTACCCTTATTTTTGGGTTTCTTCGCAAGGAGCTTTCACTTTTAATGATGCTTCAGGCCCTGGGCATAGATTACCAGGCCCTGCCTGAAGTTCTTAGCCGCAGCCAGCTCATCGTCTTCACCGCCTTCATCAGCTTGTTCATTCCCTGTTTGTCGACAGTGGTCATTATCTGGAAGGAAATCAGCCAGCGAGCGGCCCTTTTCTCGATGCTTCTGAATCTTTCGGTGGCTACCGTTGTGGCTTTGATCCTTCGCCTCATTCTTTAAGTTTTCTGGAAAGAAGATATATGAAAAACTGAATGATTCCCGGGAAGGGTTCAGCCGACTTTCTTCCAGGTCTTATCAGACTCTATGATTCTAAGACCTGAATCCAGCCTTCGGGGGGAAAACCTCGGGGAGAAGATTCACGAAGGAAAGCAAACCGGAGCAATTCAAAAGAGGTCAGATGCAATTGATTATGAGATTGATGAGGAGTGAGAAGAGCTTAGAAAGAGATTTAGGGAGAAGAGCCTCCCTTCAGGCTTCAAGCCCTGCCTTTATCCATGAAATTTTTTGTCCATCAGCTAACTTTTTACCAGCTTCTGCCATTCATAATTTTTTCTTCATCTCCTCATCTACGCCTTATCTATTGCCTAGCCTCATCTTTTGATAATTTCCCTTTATTTTCCCGGAATATAAGCCTTATTATCTCTGGTTTCGCCGCAATTCAATCCGGGCTCGATTTTTTCTTCTCCTCTGTTTTTCTGCTCTAAATAATTTTTTAGCGCGGCTGTAGCCTGGCGGCCAATTAAGGCTACAAGCTCTTCCTCTTTAGCCTGTTTGATCGCCTTAAGGCTTTCATAATGGGTCAGTAGGGCCTGGAGTCTTTTTGGCCCAATACCTGGAATAGCTTTAAGTTCTGAAGTCAGGCTTTTCTTTTCTCTTCTCTTTCGATGTAAAGCCAGGGCAAAACGGTGGGCTTCATCGCGGATATGTTGTAAAAGCTTTAGGGCCGGCGAGGTAGGTTCAAGTTTGAGGCCAGACGGGTGACGTGAACTGAAAATGATTTCTTCCTTTTTGGCCAGGGCAATAACTGGAATTGAAGCCAGATGGAGATGCCGCAGTGTTTCCTCGGCGGCATGGAGCTGGCCCTTACCACCATCAATCAAAATCAGGTCAGGAGCAGCTGCTCCTTCCTCCAATATTTTCCGGTAACGTCGCTCCAGAACCTCTTTCAGACAGGCGATATCATCCGGCCCGCTTACTGTCCTGAGGCGATAGCGCCGGTATTCTTTCTTTTCAGGCAGAGCGTCAATAAAAACGACCATGGAACCAACGTTTTCCTCGCCTCCGGTATTGGAAATATCAAAGCCTTCAATCCGCCTGGGAGTTTTTTCCAGACCAAGAGCTTTCCGCAGAGAACTCAGGGCTTCAGGTTCGGTCGCTCCCTTAAAAAGTAGGATTTCGGCGTTGCGGTTGGCGAGATTAACCAGCTCTCTATCTTTCCCCTTGAGTGGCACCACCAGTTCAATTTTTTGCCCCTTTCTTTTTTCAAGAATTTCCTGAATTTCCAGCCTGTTAGCCGGCTCAAAAGGCAGAAGAATGCGGTCAGGAACCTCCAGGGATTCATAGAAATCAAGGAGGAAATCTTTGAGAATGACCGATGTTTCCCTGGGTTCTCTTTCTGGCCAGATTATCTCTTCAGATTCGACGACCTTGCCGCGACGCATAAAAAAAACATAGATGGAAACTTCGCTGGATCTTCTGGCCAGGCCGATGATATCGGCGTTTTCAAGCCCCACTGAAATCAGCTTCGGTTTTTCCCTGATCTGCTCAATTGCACGAATAGTATCCCGCCAGTGAGCTGCCTCTTCGAAGGCCATTCTTTGAGCGGCTTCATTCATTCTTTCCCTAAGCTGGCTGAGAAGCCTTTCTGTTTTTCCTTCAAGGAAAAGGAGGGCATTCTCCACATTCTGGCGATATTCCCTTTCAGCGATGGCGCCGACGCAGGGGCCAGAGCATAGTTTCATCTCGTATTCAAGACAGGGACGGAGGCGATGACCGGGAATTTTTTCCTCGCAGCTGCGGAGGCCAAAATATTTACTAAGAAGATGGATTGAGGTGCGAGCATTTCTGGCCGGGGCGAAGGGACCAAAATAACGGGCGCCATCAGCTTCTACCCGGCGGCAGAGATAAACTCCGGGAAATTTCTCCTGAACAGTTATTTTCAAATAGGGGAAGCTTTTATCGTCTTTGAGGCGAAGATTGAATTTGGGCTGATGTTTCTGAATGAAATTATTTTCGAGAAAGGCGGCTTCTTTTTCTGAATCGGTGAGAATGAAATCAACGGATGCTGCCTCGGCCATAATATTTTGAACCTTAGGGTCAGGTGAGGGCTGGAAATAGGAAAGAACCCTATCCCGGATCGAACGGGCCTTACCCACATAGATGATTTCGCCGGCTTTATTTTTTAATAAATAAATCCCTGGTTTCTCGGGTAGAAGATTGGCCTGACGCCTCAGTTTATCCTTCATCTTTCCCTGATAATTTTATTATAATTTTATAGCCACAAGCTGGTTCGAAGTCAGTCTGAAGTTTGAATTTAAAGGCCAAGTTCAAGTTCCCTTTTCTTGAGTCTGGTAAGTTCATCCCTGATTCGGGCGGCCTTTTCAAATTCCAGATTGCGGGCTGCCTCCCTCATCTGCCGCTCAAGCTCCTGAATTCGCTGTTTCCTTTTCTGAGGCGAAAGAAGTATTTCTTTTTCTTCAGCAATCCTGGTGTAGTCCAGATAATCTCTTTCATAAACTGAGGTCAGAATTTCATCAATTTTTTTAACAATGGACTGAGGGGTAATGTTGTTTTGCCGGTTATACTCTTCCTGGATGCGTCGACGGCGTTCAGTTTCGGCTATGGCCCGTTTCATTGATTCGGTCATGGTATCGGCATAAAGAATGACTTTTCCATTCACATTGCGGGCGGCCCGGCCAAAGGTCTGGATGAGGGAGGTGGTCGACCGCAGAAAGCCCTCCTTATCAGCATCGAGAATAGCCACCAGAGAAACCTCGGGCAGATCAAGCCCTTCCCGGAGAAGATTGATACCAATCAAGGCATCAAATTTGCCCTTACGCAGGTCACGAAGAATGGTGACGCGGTCGAGTGTATCAATCTCAGAGTGAAGGTAACGAACTCTGAGCCCGAGCTCATGATAATAGCGGGTTAGATCTTCCGCCATTTTTTTCGTCAGGGTAGTCACCAGGGTTCTTTCATTGCGCTTGGCTCTTTTCCTGATTTCAGCCATTAGATCATCGATCTGGCCGCGGGCTGGCCTGACTTCAACTTCAGGATCAATCAGCCCGGTTGGTCTGATAATCTGCTCGATCACCCGACCATTAGCTTTTTTTAATTCATAGGGACCGGGGGTAGCGGAGACATAAATCACCTGGTTGACCCGGGTTTCAAATTCCCGAAAATTGAGGGGCCGGTTGTCGAGAGCTGAGGGCAGGCGGAAGCCGTGTTCGACCAGAGTTAATTTGCGAGAGCGATCTGCATGATACATGCCGCCAAGCTGGGGAATGGTCTGGTGGGATTCGTCAATGATTGTTAGAAAATCAGGGGGGAAATAATCGAGAAGAGTGTAGGGAGGTTCGCCTGGCTTGCGACCACTTAAATAGAGAGAATAATTTTCAATTCCCGGACAGTAGCCAAATTCTCGGAGCATTTCCAGGTCGTAGCGGGTTCTCTCCTCGATTCTTTCAGCCTCGATGAGTTTCCCCTGGCTGAGGAAGAAAGCAATTCTTTCTTCAAGTTCCTTTTCGATGGCTCTTATAGCTTCCTCCAGAGTCGGACGGGGAGTTGAAAAGTAGGAGCGAGGATGAATGAGGACGCGATTCAGGGTATTTTTGATTGTCCCCAGAAGAGGATCAATCAGACAGATTCTTTTGATCATTTGACCATCAAGTTCAATGCGGTAGGCATAATCTTCATAGGCCGGGAAAACATCGATGATATCTCCCCGGACACGGAAAGTGCCGCGCCGGAAATCAGTTTCTTCCCGGATATACTGTAATTCTACCAGTTGCTCGAGGATTTTCTTGCGGGTTATAGCCTGGCCAATTTCCAGGGCAAAACTCATGGAATAATATGTCTCTGGAGAGCCGATGCCGTAAATACAGGAAACTGAAGCGACGATGATGACATCACGGCGTTCGAAGAGGGCATTGGTGGCGCAAAGGCGGAGCCGATCAAGCTCATCATTAATTGTCGCCTCTTTGGCGATATAGGTGTTTGTCGCCGGAATATAGGCTTCGGGCTGATAGTAATCATAATAGCTGACGAAGTATTCCACGGCATTGTGAGGGAAGAAGCGACGGAATTCCTGATAGAGCTGAGCCGCTAGGGTCTTATTATGGGAAATGACCAGAACGGGACGCTGGGCATTCTGGATAATATTGGCCATGGTGAAGGTCTTACCGGAGCCAGTGACCCCCATGAGAACCTGATGCTTGATGCCTTTCTCCAGACCTTCAGATAGTTCGGCAATGGCCCGGATCTGGTCTCCTTTGGGTTCAAATTCTGAAACCAGCTGAAAGTGACTCATTGCCCGTTATCTATTTGAATCTAAAAATCAGCGACAATCTTTATTATTAAATTATATCAAATTTTTAGCCTCGTCGTGTCTCAAGGTTAACCACATGGTTAATCACTTAATCAGCTTTAGGTAACTTAAACTCTAATAAACTTGAAGGAAATGAAGTCGTCTTCAGGCGCAGGGAAACTACGCTTTCTGCCAGGGAAGTAAGCTCCGACTGAGTGGTTAAATGGGTTAAATTAGAAATTGAACTGGAAATGAATCACTTGAAATAAATCAAATGAGGCAATTTTCCTAGAAGATTCTCCTGGGCAATTTTTCTGAATGAGAAGAAACAGAAAGACAAAACAGGAAATGAAGTATAAGGGAGGAATTTTAAGGTAAAGATTTTACTTAAATCTTTTTAGGTTGATATAGTAAGCTGAAGTGAAATCGCTTATCTTTAGGCCGAAGCCAGTCGAATGAATCAGAAACAAAAAATATATAGCAAAAAGGTGGTAGTTTAAAAGCCAGGGCCAATGGATCTTAATTTTTTCCTTAAAAGGCTGAGAGAATTTCTAAAGTGAGCTATTTCATATGAATTTTGACGAAAATTTCTGTTTGAATTTTCTATTCAGAAATGATTTTGATGGTTCCTTTAAATCTGGCTCCGTCTTCAATAGCTACCCGGCTGGCCGTAATATCTCCAACGAAGGAGGCTCTGGCTTTAACTGTTACCCGACCTGTGGCCATAAGGTTACCTTCGACGCTACCTTCAAGGACAATTTCACCAGCATTAACATTGCCTTTGAGGCGAGCTGAAGGCGAAATAATCAGCCGGCAGCCGCGCAAAGTTACATCGCCCTCGATTTGTCCATCGATAATCAAATCTTCTGAGCCTTCAATGTTGCCTTTAATCAAGATGGATGGACCAAGATGACTTCGGACTTCAATTGTTTTTCTACTTTCCTCGCCCATGGCTATTCTCTTTCAGAATTATTTTTCTCTAAACAATTTCCTCAAAATCTTCTCAATTATAATTAAAAGGCAAGATAAGCGTCAAACCAGATTTATTTTTAATTTAATATTTTTTTATCATTATCTTGTCTGTGTAATCTTGTCTATGTATTTAATTAGCCTCATGGTCATTAAAATCACACGAGCTGAATTCGCTATCAGGCGGCTGACAATATCCTTTTTTGACCCCAAAGAAAGTCAGATGAACCTGAATGACTTAATTAGAAATTAAAACAGGAAATGAATAGAACCGAGTAGCTTTCCAAAACAAACGCAACGAATTTCCAGAACGAATTTCCTGGACGAATTTCCTCTATAAAGGACTTCATTCTTTAAGCTTTAATGGTCAAAAAAATCTTATGTTTTCCCTAATTAGAAAGCCGAGGAGCCTGAGAGGCTAAGTTAGAAATTTAGTTGAGTAAATGAGAAATCAGGAAGTAGGTAGAGAGGGTAATTTTCTTAAAGAGGGCGATAGATAAGATGGAGCAAATTTCGAACGAGATGGAAAAAGTTTCGAAAGTAGAAAATAAAAGAAATTAGGAAATGGATAAGAAGAATAGTTTTCTTAAAAAAGGAATAGATAAAAAAGGAATAGATAAGGCGGAACAACTGGAGGTCGTAAGTTTCTGAAAGCCGAACGAGATTGAAAGACCAGGTTAAAAAAATTGAAAATATAATAAACAAGTCAGTGAATCAAGTGAAAAAGACATTAATAAAAAAGGCAGTATGATTTTCTAGCTCAATTTTTTTACTCAGCGCCATTTTCTTTTAAAATTAGGCTGGAAATATAAAAATTTAGAAATTATGAAATAGATAAGGAAGCAGCGTTTTTAAGACGGTACCACTTTTTAGCTACGATTTTTGGTGAGATTTTCTTGGGAGAAACTCTTTCTCATGATTTCCGTTAAAAAACAGTGAATAGATAAGATGGCACCGATTTCAGGGAAAAAACAGTGAATAGATAAGGTGGCACCATTTTGGGAAAGGGTTCTCTGCGGGTTTGACCTTTTTTCACCGGATATGATATAAGCCAGAAGTCAATGGAAACATCTGAAGAGGATTGATCTTAATATGTTTTATAAAATTTAAACAAAGGAAAAGGAGAGGAGCATGAGATTGAAAAGAAAAATTAAGGGTTTGAGATTCTTAATTCTTATCTTTTTAAGTTTCGCTACCGTCTTCATCAATTCAGGCCAGAGTGCAACCAAAAGACCCATAAGCTATGATGTTTATGATAGCTGGAAATCAATTCAGGGGACCAGGCTCAGTTCTGATGGGCAATGGTTAGTCTATGCCCTGGTGCCTCAGGATGGCGATGGCGAACTCGTCATTTATAATCTTAAAACCGGAGAGGAGAAACGCCTGGCTCGCGGTCAAAATCCCCAGATCACGGCTGATGATAAATTTGTCCTTTTCACGATTGTGCCGCCCAAAGAAGAGGTGGAAAAGGCTAAAAAGGAAAAGAAAAAACCCGAGGAAATGCCCAAGAATGCTCTGGGCATCTTCAATTTGGCTACAGGTGAATTCAAAAGTTTTGAGCGAGTTAAAAGTTTCAAGCTTGCTGAAAAATCGGGCCAATGGGTGGCTTCCCATCATGAACCGCCTCTGAAGAAGGAGGCCGAAAAACCAGAAGCCAGAAAGGAACCGGAAAAGAAAGAGGAAAAGGCTGAACCGGCGAAAAAAGAAGAGAAAAAAGAGGAAAAGAAAAAGGAGCCAGGGACAGATCTTGTTGTCCTGGAACTCGCCACTGGCAAGGAAAAAGTAATTCCTGAAGTCGTTGAATATGTCTGGAATAAGAACGGCAGTTATCTTGCCTACGCTGTTTCTTCCCAGAAAGCTGAAGAAGATGGGGCTTATATTTTTGAACCGGCCACAGGGAAAAAGATTAATCTTCTCACTGGCCTCGGCCATTATAAACAGCTGGCCTTTGATGAAAATGGCCAGAGCCTGTCTTTCTTGAGCGATCGAGATGAATATAAGCTGGAAGCTCCAGCTTTTAAACTTTATTACTGGAATAATAAAATGGCGACCGCCATGGAAGTGGCGGCTAAAAATTCAATGGGTATGCCCTCCGGGATGGGACCGAGCGAGCATTATCAGCCCGCATTTTCCCAGGATGGGACCCTCCTTTTCTTTGGGTATGCTCCGCTTCCCAAGGCCGAGCCCAAGGACGCTCCTGAACCGATTAAGGTTGATATCTGGCACTGGCGTGATCCTGAGCTTCAGCCCATGCAAAAAGTGCGAGCTGAAGAAGAAAAGAAGAGAAGTTACTTAGCGGTTTATCATTTAAAAGAAAAAAGACTTGTTCCTCTTGGCTCGCCCGATTTACCGACCATTAGACTATCTGAAGATAAAAAGGTTGCCCTGGGGGTATCTGATCTCCCCTATAAGCAGCTTATTTCCTGGGATCAGGCTTATTATGATTATTATCTTGTTAATATTAAGGATGGGAGCCGTCGCCTTATAGCTACCCGGCTGCCCGATCAGATGAGAATATCTCCTGGAGGTAATTATTTGATTTATTATGATTATTCTGATAAATGCTATTATTCCTATAGAATTAGTGATAATAAAAAATTTAACCTGACGGGTTCCCTTCCAGTGCGTTTTGAACAGGAGGAATGGGACACTCCCTCCGATCCCCGTCCTTACGGCCTGGCTGGCTGGACTGAAAACGACCAGTCTGTTCTGATTTATGATCGTTTTGATATCTGGGAGATAAAACCAGATGGCACGGGCGCCAGAATGATTACGGCCGGCGAGGGCAGGAAAAATCAAATTGTCTTTCGCTATCAATCCGTTGATCCAGAAGAAAAATTTATTCCTGTGAAGAAGCCAATTCTTCTTTCTGCCTTTGATGAGAAAAGCAAGGGCAGTGGCTATTATCAGGTGACAATTCAGCCTCCTTCGGAACCCAGAAGGCTTGTTCTCCTGGATAAACTTTTCCGCGATCTGCAGAAGGCAAAGAAGACCGAGGTTTATATTTTCACCCTGCAGCGCTTTGAAGAATTCCCTGATCTCTGGACAAGCGGCCCGGATTTTTCGGACATGAAAAAAATTAGCCTGGCTAATCCCCAGCAGAATGAATTTATCTAGGGTCGAGCCGAGCTCATCCATTACCTTAATGCTGATGGCCGGGAGCTTGAGGCCATTCTTATCAAGCCAGAAAATTTTGATCCAAACAAAAAATACCCTCTCATGGTCTATATTTATGAGCGCCTCAGTGACCAGCTCCATCGCTATTATCCGCCTTCGCCTGGAACAAGTATTAATTTCACCCGGTATGTCAGTAATGGCTATGTGATTCTTCAGCCTGATATCATCTATGAGATTGGCCACCCCGGGCTGAGTGCTCTTAAATGTGTAATCCCGGCAGTAGAAAAGGTCATTTCTTTAGGTTTTATCGATCCTAAGAGGATTGGCATTCAGGGGCACAGCTGGGGAGGTTATCAAATAACCTACTTAATTACCAGAACCAATCTTTTTGCGGCGGTGGAAGCGGGGGCAGCTGTTTCGAATATGATCAGTGCCTATGGCGGCATTCGCTGGGGCTCAGGAATGAGCCGGGCCTTTCAATATGAAAAGACCCAGAGCCGCATTGGCGGGCCCCCCTGGGAGAAGGCCCTCCAGTTCATTGAAAATTCGCCTATTTTCTGGGTGGAAAGAGTAAATACGCCCTATTTGACCATTCATAACGATGAAGATGATGCTGTCCCCTGGTATCAGGGGATTGAGTTTTTTACTGCCCTGCGACGGCTGGGTAAAGAAGCTTATATGTTCAATTTCAATGGCGAAAAACATGGCCTCAGGGACCGCGAAAATCAAAAATACTGGACTGTTCATCTTGATGAATTCTTTGATCATTATCTCAAAGGAGCGCCCCGGCCTGAATGGATGGAAAAAGGAGTCCCCTATCTTGAGAGAGGGAAAAGAGATATTAGCTACCTTTTCAAGCCAAGGAAAGAGAAATAATTTTTCAGGTCAGAGAAATTTTTTTAGGCCAGCTGGAGCCACGGGCTCATCCTTAAAAATTGTGGTGATCTCGGAGATTTCTCCTCATGAATTATGTCTTCTTTTTATGCCTTAATTAGCCCTTTTATCAGATAAAATGTGAGGATTTATAAAGCCTTATCCCGGTTCGCCTTTTAAAGATAGCCTGACAAAAAGACTATCATTCAATTTCAAAATAAATTTATAGCTTATTTAAATTCTTATGGCCCATTGATTCTAAAAAAAGTTAATTTAAGGCTGATAAATGGTCCCACAATTGATGAAAGAGCCTAAAAATAGGGATAAAAATTAAGTATATAGACAAGCCGCACCAATAAAAAATAGGTAAATAGGTAAGGTGGCACCAATTATTAATTATTCAAGCGACATTGACACGACCTGTAGATTGGCTAAAATTTAAATGAGAAAGCGGGCATAACTCAACGGTAGAGTACGAGCTTCCCAAGCTCGGAGTTGCGGGTTCGAATCCCGTTGCCCGCTCCAGATGGGGACAAAAAGTCCCCTCTTTTTTTATGGAAGAAAAGAGCGAAAATGCGCCGTTGGCGGTTAATAGTTGACCCGGAGCCTCAGAGCGGGGCGAGAAATATGGCCATTGATGAATATTTATTTAATTCTCTGAAGGATAAGGATACAGTCCTGAGGTTCTATACCTGGAAAAGGCCGACTGCCTCTCTGGGCTCGGGGCAAAAGCTGGAAAAGGTTCTCAATCTTGAGGCCTGTCAACGTCTGGGGGTGGATATTGTCCGCCGGCCCACGGGAGGGAAGCTCGTTCTTCATTATCGCGAGATCACTTATTCCCTCTGTTCCTCAGATACTGAAATTTTCCCGACCACCCTTGATGGTTCCTATCGTCTTATCTCCGAGGCTCTTCTAACTGGCTTGAAGCTTATGGGATTGAAGGCTGAAATGGCAGACCTGACTGATGCGACCTATGCCCGAAGTTCGCTTCCTTGTTTTGCCCGCCCGGCCCGCCATGAAATAGTTATCGACGGCCGGAAACTAATCGGGAGTGCCCAGCGCCGCCTCGGTCACCGTTTCCTGCAGCATGGCTCGATTCCCCTCTCACCCCAGGCTGATATTCTCCAGCAAATTGTTCCAATGCCTGACCCGAATCTTTCTCTGAGAATGATCTCCCTTGAGGAGGCTCTGGGCCGGAAGATTGAACCCCGGGAGGCGATTTCTTTTTTCATTGAAGGTTTTAAAAAATTTTTTAACCTTGACTGGGAAGAGAAGCCTTTGACTGAAGACGAGCTTGAAGAGGTCGAGCTCCTGGAAAAATCCCGTTATAACCATCCCTTCTGGACACTGAAGGAAGTGAATGGATAAGCCGACACTGATATTAAGTTCGAGCTATTGAAAATATCCTAAATAAAAAGGATAATTCTCCGGACTTTAAATGGGTCGACCTAAAGAATTATCATTTTCCATTAGACTAAACAGCACCACTTTTAAAAAGAGTTGAAGCCATATATTGTGCATCTTATGGATATTTTTCTAATCGTCCTCTGGAACGATGAACTGGCCCGGATTCAATCCGCTGTTGAGTGCCGTAAAATTTATCATTTTTAGCCACAAAAAGTCTGAAGAAATAAAAAGATAAATTAGTAATGCAGTAATTGGACATTGAAATAAGACAAAAGAAATAGTGAATACCAAAAAATTGTGATTATCCGAGAGATATCTCATCATGATCATGTAGCCTTCATTATGTTTTAATTAATTCTTGTCTCAGGCAAAAAAGGTAATTTATAAAGCCTTTTCCCGGTTAGCCTTTTAAAGATAGCCTGACAAAAAGATGGTCATTCAATTTCAAAATGAATTATAGCTTGTCAAATTCTTATGAAGCACTGATTATAAAAGAGACAAAGTCAATTTATCATTGATAAATGACCACATGATTTACCAGGGAGCCTAAAAAATTAGGTAAATAGATATGATGGCACCAATATTTGAGTGGGAAAAATAGGTAAATAGGTAGGGCGGCACGAAAAAAAGGTAAATAGGTGAGGTGTCACCAAAAATTAGGTAAATAGATAAGGCGGCACCAATATTCAGGCGGCACCAATATTCACAATATTCAAATTGATTTTTATCAGGAACAGTGATAAGATAGAAATGGCTTCATGAGGCTGAAATGAATGAATTAGAATATTTGCGCCAGATTGATCTTAGGTCACTTCCCCCGCTCAAGCCCATGCTCCTTGATGACCTCCATAACAAGGTCTGGCAGAACCTGCATCTTGAAATTGGTTTCGGCCCGACGCTTTTTATGCTCTCACCCTCTTACAATATTCTTAATCCCCAGCCTGATGAAACTGTGGCCGATTTTGTCCAGAAAAATGAAGCGCTGCTCGATTATTTAAAAGAATTGATTATTAAGAGTCTGGCCATTTATTCTGCCCTCATCGATGTCAATAGTTATTTTATCGAGCAGAATAATTATCTGGTTCTGGCCAGATTGCGGGAGAGGAATTCAGGCGGACGAATTTATGAAATAAAATTTTATACTCATGCGCCAGATGAACTGCTCCTTCGCTATAGAGATAAAATTTATATTGGCCGGGATTTTATTGACCTTTTCAATTTCCGGCGAAAATATTTTGGCACAAAAGAACTCATTCTGTCCCTGGCCGAACAATATGACCGGCTGCTCGACCGCGCTCAGGAAAGGATTAAAAAGCCAACAGAATACAAATCCTATTTTCAGGAGATTCAGGAATCAGTTAATGAGCTCAAGAGTGAGGCTCTGGAAATTCTCCAGAGTCTGCCTCCATACGTTGATTTTAATAAGATTTCTGAAGAGGAGCTTATTGACATCAACGCCCAGTATCGAACCATCAATCATTATTTGATTGAACTTCACGATGAAGTGGGTGAGTTTGAAAATCTGCTTCGCTTCTGCCAGGAACTTGATTTTGTCCGCTATGTGACCAAATATAAAAAAGACATTACCAATCTAATTTCTTACTTCAATATTAAGATTAACGGCTATTTGACTCAGCGCATCCACCAGGCTAAGCTCAAGTAAAGCTTTTTCTGCTCCGGCCTGTCAGCCTTATTAATGGCTACCTGTCCGCAACTTGTTTTGATCCGGACAAGCGGTAAAGTTTCTTCAGTCCAGAAAGCCCGGAGGATGGTTTCGCCGTTGCTCTCAAATTGGTTTACAGGTTCATCGAGCTGCCAGAGAATTTTGCCATAGCGGACGCTGATTTCTGTACTTGCCTTCTCGGTGGCCGGCCAGAGGAGACGCAACGAGGAGTAACTACCTTCAAAATTAAATTTAAATTTCAGAGAAACCGGCTGAGCAGAAACATTTCCATGGCGAATAAAAATGGATGTTTCGCCTTCAAAATCTTCAAGTTCGACGTTATCGTAGGAAGTGTCAATATTAATGACCTGACATCTGATTGATTGCCCTCTTATCCGGGTGTTTTTGCCCAAAATGAAAAGATTTCCTTCCAGATTTGCTATTTCGATAGGTGAATAACGATTCTCAATGGTCACTTCTCCCCGGGCTCCGTCGATTCTTACGAGACCATAGCGATTGCTTATTCTGACCGAGTCAATATCCTTAAGATCAACCGGTTCATAGGAAGTTGAGATGACGGCTGGCCCCTTTATTTTTCTGCCGCTTACGGAAAGATGTTCAGCTTTAATTTCAAGTCCGCCGGCGGCTTCATCTATGTCGAGATGGCCATAGCCGGCTTCAATTTTCACTTTTTCTGAAGCCTTCAGAATCACTATCTCGCCATGCCTGTTAAAAACTTCTATGGGACCGCCAATATCATCCAGGCTGATGTCGCCATGCTGATTATTAATCAAGAGCTCACCCGCAAGATGGCTGACCTTAACCTGGCCATGGACATTGCGGACAGCAGCTTTTTTGAAACCAGCGAGACTTACGAGGCCATGGGAATTTTCTACATTAAGGGTTAAAGAGGCTGGCGCCATAATCCTCAGATTGCTCCTGTATCTTATTTTTTCTCTTTCAGGCTGGGAGGGCTTAATTACAAGATCAGAAGCAGTCTTTTCAGTTAGCAGGCTTATTTTTTCTGCTTTTCGCCTGGCTTCGTCCTCATTCCTTGCCCAGACCTGCTTTTCCCAGTAAATTTCTATATTTTCTGATTCACCCGGATTAACGATAACCTCACCCCGGGGATTATTGACTGCCAGTAATTCAGGCAGTGGTGGTTCAATTCTTTTTGTTTCTTCAAAAGAGAAGGGCTCGCCTTCGACCAGAAATTTTGGCCAATTAAATTCCAGAAAATGGATTCGGCCAGAGTAAAAGACAGAAATGGCCAGACCGACCAGGATAACCAGGATAAGAAGAAGAATTTCTCTGGTCTTCATTTCAGACCTGAGATGGCTTCTCGTGCTCTTCAGACCTGGCTCGCTCGGCCCGGGTCCGGCTTTTAAGTCCACTTCTAAGCTTGCTCCAGCCCCAGATGATGAGAACAAGCGGCCAGAGCTTCCAGACATGTTCGAAGATATCGAAGCCGAAATTTTCCAGTAAGAAAATGAGACCGAGAATGACCAGAACAATGCCCCAGATAAAATTGCTGCCATATTTTCGTTGACTCATCTTTTTCTCCTTTTATTGATGACGCCTGAAAGCATCCAGGATTAGTTTAAGACCGATAACAATAATGATGACCGGCCAGAAATCGAAAATATTTTCGTAGAGAATTATCTCGAAGTTCGCCAGGAGAAACACCAGGCCCAGGGCAATCATCAGCATTCCCCAGAAAATTGAGCCTCTGGGCTCGGGTCTAGCCGGCGCTTTAATTTCCTCCATTTCTTCGCTGGATGAAGCGAGGTTGATTACTCTGGCCTGATGGACAGCGTTAAAAATCTGGAAGAAGTAGAATCCTGCCAGGAGAAAAGCAGCAAAGGGCTGCACATGGGAGCGGGTTTGCAGGGTAACCAGACCAGCAAAGATGACAATAAAAGCAATACCCCGGCCAAAATCACCATTGTAAAGACTGCCAGCTCCCGGGAAAATAATCGAAAGAACAGCGGCCAGAAGAGGAGATTTGGTTGTCCGTCTGCCTGTGGCTTTCTCGTTCACCTTAAGCCTCCTTAAATTTTTTCAGGCATCTCGGCTCTTGTTTGCACTATATGTTTTAAAGAATCAATGATGTTTTTTCGGACTAAAGGCATATAGCCAGGAAGTCCCTCCACTCTGGATACGGTTTTTTCTATTCGGCCAAAGAAAAGACTGACTTTTTCCTTGAAGGACTGGCTTAAATAGCGGCCGTCGGGATGGTAGAAAAAGAAGGAAATAAAGATGAGGAAAATGCAGACCGTAGCGATGATGGGCTGAGCTGAAGGCTTGAGGAAAAAGTCAAGGAGGTGCCAGCGCGGTCGGCGTTCAATTTCGAACTGAGCTGGAAGAGAATAAAGGCGGGCCTGGAGAGCTGGCCTGATCTCAAATTCAGGAAGAGAAGCCAGCAGAAGAGAAACTTTTTTCAGGCTTTCAAGCTCACGGGAACAGTTCCGACAGGTCCGGAGATGAGCTTCAACCAGTTTTTTTTTCTTGGGAGAGAGTTCATTTTCAAGATAAGGCAAAAGCAGTTTTTGCAGGCGTGCGCATTTCATGGTTGGTTAACCTCCTGATTTAAAAGCCTGGCCAGCTGAATTTTACCCCGGTTGATTCTTGATTTTACCGTGCCCACGGGAATATTCATGATGGTCGCAACTTCTTCATAGGATTTCCCCTGGATTTCTTTGAGAATGATAGCCAGGCGGATTTCTGGAGATAATTGACCCAGCCCCTGCCAGAGAGACTGGCGCTCCTGCGCCGCCACCAGCTCAGCTTCCGGACCTGGTGTCAAAGCAGCCTGAAGATGCTCGTCCAGTTCATCTCGCAGGCTCTTTTCCCTTCTAGTCTTACGATAGGCGTCAATTAAATGATTTTTAGCCAGCGTCATTACCCAGGCGGTAAAGTCCTTTTTCACGTCGTATTTGGAAAGAGAAGTGTAAATTTTCATAAAAATCTCCTGGGTTAGATCTTCAGCTTCCTCATATCGACCGCAGAATTGATAGGCCATGTTAAATATTCTCCTGGAGAAGGTATCGACAAGAAGACGCCAGGCTTCTTCTTTGCCTTCCAGGCATTCTTTGACCACCTTCTCCAATGTCGACTCACTTCATATTGATAGACGATTTTTCCTGGCTTCGAGTTCCCTTTTTCAATCCCGAAATGAAGAAAATCTGGTTTCTGGATTTTTAGGCGGAGCGAGCCTTTCTCTCCCCAATTTTCCATCCTCTCCAGGGTGAAAGGTAAACCAAAATCCGGAAAGATGTCAACGATCGGCGGGTATATCTTCAAAAGCAGCATGTTTGCTCCGAAGCAATGAATCTGTCCTGTTTCCATTTTAAAAGCTCTGCCATCAAGTATATTGTTAATTTATCAGCTCATACTGGCAGTATTTTAAAAAAATAAAGATAAAATTTCAGACAATGATAATTTTAGAATCAGAGACCCTTGTTTTCTCAGGCCAGCATTTCAGGGATTAAGAAAAAGTTTTATGGTGTGCCTCTTTTCCTCAAAGGCAAGAGTTTTTTTCGCATATGAAAAGCTAAATGGAAATGGTAAAAAAAGAGATCTGAGAAAACTATGAAGCCACGCTATTGATAATGGCCTTTTTTTAAAAATTAAGGTATAAATTAAACAAGCTCAATCAATTTAAAAGGAGAGTAAAATGAATGTCGGGCTGGCCGATGCTCTTATTAGACTAATTGCGGGCTGGATTTTAATCCATCTTACTCCAGTTTTAAAGGTGAAAACAGCTTTGGTCCTGCGCTGGATTCTAATTATTCTGGGAGTGATTTTGGTCCTGACAGCCGTAACTCGTTATTGCGGCATTTACACCATTCTTAAAATCGACACTCTTTGATTCACTCAGTCTGATTATCGGTCTGATCCAAAGAAGATACTGATCCAGATCAATCTGTGCCTCATCTTGTGGTTTGTCCTTCCCAGAATACTTTTTTAGAGGATTAATCTCTTCATCCTGGTGAGTTCTTAGATTAAGAGCTTTTTCCATAATTATGACCATGACCCGGTGGTCTCGATTTTCGTTCTGAATTTGCTTCAAAAAGTCATTCAGGTCAATTTATCAGGGCTGAAAGATTTGAGACGTCAATGAGGAGGCTCTCATCTTTAGGAAAACCAGCTAAAAATTACAAACCCTTATCTTGAATCTTTCTCGCAGAATAAAAAGCTCAAGCCCCTTTGGCCTGAAGCAAGAGGTGAGTCAGCTTATTCGTTAGCCTTTAATTTTGCAGTGATTTCAAGATTGATTTTAATCCTCGGCGAAGGGCTGATCGATGGAAAGAGCTTCCAGGCCGCCAAGAATTCGAGCCCCGGCCTCGGTAATAACCATACAATCTTCTATTCTCACACCAAACTCACCGTAGATATAGATGCCGGGTTCATTGCTGAAAGTCATGCCTGGAGCAAGTTTCAGCTTGTTGCCTTTAACCAGATAGGGATATTCATGCCCATCCAGACCGATGCCATGTCCGAGGCGGTGGGTAAAATATTTATAACCCGGCCCAAAACCGGCATCTTCAATGACTTTCCTGGCAGCCGCGTCCACTTCCTCGCAGGTCACGCCAGGTCTGGCCGCTTGGAGAGCAGCTTTTTGGGCCCTCTTGACAATATCCCAGATGTGCTTTTGCTTATCAGTGGGTTTACCAAAGACAATCGTTCGCGTCACATCTGAACGATAACCCTGCACAGAGCAGCCGCCATCGACTAAAATAACGTCGCCTGCCTTGAGTGTTCTGGGCACGATGGAACCGTGGGGAAAGGCTGAATTAGGGCCGAATTGGGGGCCTCCACTGCCAGATACTCCCATTTTCTGATGGGCTGCTCGAAATTCGGCGCCCAATTCACTCTGGGAAATACCTTCCCTGATGGCTTTAAAAGCTTCTCGGTAGGCCATTTTGGTCAGGCGATTAGCCGCCTCCATGAAGGCGATCTCTTTTTCTGACTTAATGGCCCGGCAGCCCTCGGTTACAGGAGCACCATCCACTATTTCGACAGTCGGGAGCGCTCGCCTTAAACCATAGACTTCGAAGGCCCGCAGGTCAGGCGCTGTGGCCAGTCTGCCTGTTGCGAGGCCTATATCTTTCAATATGCCCTTAATTATTTCATAAGGGTTTTCATGTTCTTCCCAGGTTCTTATTTCCTGACCAGGTGGAATGAGCTCCTCAGCTCGCTTGACCTCAAAGGCAGGACAAACCCAAATAGGTTCTTTTTTCCGGCTCAGCAAAACCCCGAAGACCCGTTCACTCAGCCACCAGCTGACATTGGTGAAATAAACCAGGTTAGTTCCGCCACCGATAAAAATGGCATCGAATTTATGCTCGGCTAATAGGCGGAGAGCTTTCTCTCTCCTGATGGCGAAATCCTCGCTGGTGAGAGCGGGCAAATTCTTGAGCAGATTTGTAGCCTCCTGGAGCGGACCTGGCTGAAAAGAGATACCCGAAAAAGGTTTGAAAGCCAGGCCAGCCAGGCAGAGCCCACCTCTTTTAAGGAAATTACGGCGGGTTAGAAACATTTGATTCACCTCCTGAAGTTCAAGAAATATCACATTTTAAGGCTCAGAGTAAATTAATTGGTTGATAAAAAAATGATTAATTAAAATAGGCTCTTCGGACTTGTTTTAGGAAAACAAGAGAGCGCCGAGTACGTGATACTCAATTTTTCTGCAGCAGGTTGTTCCTTCAGGATTAATAAAAAGAGTTAATTAAATGGATATGAATAAAATATTTGTGTGCAAAAACCAAATTTTCATAGAAACCCTATCAAAGGCCTCCTTTGGGTATTCAATACTTTTAATTCTGTTGGTTTATCCAAAGAAAAAGCCGAAGAAGTTTAAAGGAAAATATAGATACGGAAGGCATCCTGATAAGGGGGTAGAAGACAAAATTGTGGCGAAATAATTAATGGACTTATCAGCGCCTGTCAGTTTCTTACCTAGAAGCATTCTTCAGATTAAACCGCCAGGAAAAAGCCGACGACGGGATTTCCCGATTATTTATAATTTTTCTCTCGGGTAAATAGGAGACTGCTATTGGCTCTTAAGTTTATATCCGATTTGATTGGTTATATCTCAATTTAGAATGAGAACAATATTTGCATCTAATTGAATATAAGCAAGAAGAGACATGTGGATTCACTTTTTTAGATTAACTGGGAACTTATTCCGACCACCAGCTCATCCTGCCAGGATAATTTGACATCGCCAATTTTAAATATAATAATTCTTTAATCTTAAGAATCTGAGATGGACATGTATCCGAGAGTAATTTACTGGTTCAAAAGAGATTTGAGGATAGACGATAATAGGGCTTTTTCTGAGGCCTGCCTGAAGGCAAGGGAAGTGATTCCTATTTTCGTTTTCATTCCGGAATTGTTAGCAAGATTCAAAAGTTATGATAGACGTCTGGGATTTATAATTGATGCTCTTGCATTTTTAAATAGAAAAATAGAGGCCAGAGGAGGAAGGTTATATTGTTTTTATGACCATCCGGAAAAGCTTTTCCTCTATCTTCTTGATAAATACAGACCCCAGGCTATTTTTACCAATAAAGCCTTCTCTTACAGTGGTGAAGACTCAGAAAATAAGGTGATGGAAATATGCCGGAAAAGGGGGATTGAATATAAGGCCTATACTGACAATTTCCTTGCCCCGATTGAAAAAATTCCTTACCGCAAGATTTTTACTTATTTTTATAAATACTGGAAAGAAAATTTGAATCTCCAAGCCTGTTCCTCCCCTGAAAAGATAAATACGCCATTAATTCATGAGCCTCAGCTGGAAGCCCTCCGGCCAAAATTAAAATACGAGGAAAACCCTTACTGGGCAGCAGATTTCTTTGTATCCAGATTGAAGGAATTTGATTTCAGGAAGTATGAGCAAAACCGCAACCGACTTGATACTGACGGCACATCGAAATTATCTCCATACATCAGATTTGGCTTAGTTTCCTTGAGAGAAATATACAAAAGAGCTTTAAAAATGGCGGGAGCAGACTGCCAGTTTATCAAAGAGCTTGCCTGGAGGGAATTCTGGTATCATATTAAAATAAATTTCCCTGAGCTTAAGGACCTTGAATTTCAAGAAAAACGGAGAAATATTGAATGGGAGAACAACGAAAAATTTATTGAAGCCTTCAGGGAAGCGAAAACAGGCTATCCTATTATTGACGCCTCCATAAGACAATTAAAAAGTGAAGGCTGGGTCCATAATCGGGCCAGAATGATTGTTGCCTCCTTCTTAACCAAGGATTTATTTGTTGACTGGCGGATAGGCGAAAGATTCTTTATGGAATATCTTTTAGATTATGATGAGGTTGTCAATACGGGCAACTGGCAATGGAATGCTTCTGTTGGCCCTGATCCCAGGCCTCAGAGGATTTTTAATCCTATAATTCAGGCAGAGAAATTTGACCCGGATGGCATTTTTATCAAAAAATATTTACCAGAATTAAAGAATCTGCCTCCTTATATGCTTCATAATCCTTTGAAATTTAATCTTCCCTATTACAGGCCGATTGTAAATCACTATGCACGAGTTCTAAAGATAAAACAGATTTATTTAAAATAAAAAATTATTGACTCAGTTATATTCCTCTTTATTCTCATCCTCTCTTTTAAAAAGATAGAGCTCTTTAAAGCCTTGCTTTTCCCGAGATACGAAGATAAAATAATTTCTTTAGGAAAATTAAAGATAAATATAAATGGAAAAGACAAGAGGGAAGTAATACCTTTTTCAGGGATGTGCCCTCGAGCATTTGATAATTAGGAAAATTTTTGATAGAAGAAAAAACTAAAATGGATTTAAGGGAACAAAGATTCGATGGCGAGCCTAAATTAAGTCATATCTCTATCTTCAAAATCGTCGAAATATATACTTCCATGATAATGCGCCGCCGGGCTCAGGGAGCTGAAGGCTGAGCTCCTGAGCACGGTCCTGCCTTAAATTATCTAATTTAATTTTCCCTGAGCTCGGCCAATCCTTTAAAAATCAGGAAAAAAACCTCAATTTTTGCCTTGGAGGAGGTGTTATGAAAACAAAAACAATCGAGCAAATAAATGAAAGAATAAAAAAGGGAAAGGCAGTTGTTGTCACCGCCGAAGAAATGACAGAAATTGTAAGGAAGGTTGGAGAGAAAAGAGCTTTTAAAGAGATTGATGTTGTTACAACGGCCACCTTTGGTGCCATGTGTTCGACGGGTGTTTTTCTTAATTTTGGGCATTCTGATCCCCCGATAAAAATGACCAAAGTCTGGCTGAACGATGTGCCCGCCTATACGGGTATAGCGGCGGTGGATGCGTATATCGGCGCTACGGAACCTTCAGAAAAATTTCATATAAAATATGGCGGAGCCCATGTTATTGAGGACCTCGTCAGGGGAAGAAAAATAAAATTAAGAGCCGAGGCTTACGGTACAGATTGTTATCCCCGGAAAAAAATTGAAACCGTGATAACCCTTGAAGAACTAAATCAGGCGATTATGCTGAATCCAAGAAACGCTTATCAAAGATACAATGCGGCTATCAATTCAAGCCGCAAAACTCTTTGCACCTATATGGGAAAACTCCTGCCTGAAATGAGCAATATTTCTTTTTCGGGTTCTGGAGAGCTTTCGCCGTTAATGAATGACCCTGATTTTGAAACGATTGGCAGGGGAACAAGAATTTTTCTTGGTGGCACTGCAGGCTATATTGTGGGTTCTGGAACTCAACATTCTCCTGAAACCGGTTTTGCCACTCTTATGGTGACGGGTGATCTGAAGAAGATGTCGCCTGAATTTTTACGCGCGGCTACTTTCGAAGGCTATGGTTGCACCCTTTATGTGGGTCTTGGCATTCCCATTCCTGTTCTCAATGAAGGCCTGGCCAGAAAAACAGGCATTTCAGATGAAGAGATATTCACCAGCATTATCGATTATGGCGTTCCGTCAAGAAACAGACCTTTAATAAAAAGAGTGAGTTACAAAGAACTGAAATCAGGCTTTGTCGAAATAGATGGGAAAAAAGTCAGAACTTCGCCCCTTTCAAGTCTTTACCTGGCCAGAAAGGTCGCCCTGATTTTGAAAGAAAAAATTGAAAGCGGGGAATTCCTTCTGAGCATGCCGGTTGAGAGACTGTCGCTTAAGGGCGTAATCAGGCCATTAATGGAAAAGACGGAGAAAGCAGAAATTTCTGTCAGAATAGAACCTTCAATTCCTGAAAATAAAAAAATTGTTAAAGACGAGTCAATCTGTATTCATTGTGGTCAATGTCTTTCCCTCTGTCCTCTTGGCCTTTTCACCCGAGATGAAAACTGGAAGATAGTTCTTGAACCTGATTCCTGTAATGGCTGTGGTCTATGCGCTGATGCCTGCCCACTTAAGGCTTTGAACGTGAGGCTGTAATGGTTTTGAAAAAGTGCAGATTAAAAGTGAAGGAAACCGTGGCCACTTTAATTGCGCCAGAGGAATTTTTCACCGTGGCTGAAAAGGAAATAATCCGGCAAAGGGTGATGCTTGAAAATTATATTTCAAAAGACCCGCAATTCCTTCATTCCCTTGTGCCTGTTCCTGTTCCGGCAGATTCTCCTGAAATAGTGAGGCGAATGGCCGTAGCCGCCTTCAAAGCCGGTGTCGGTCCAATGGCTTCAGTAGCTGGAGCCATCGCCTATTTTGCTGTCAGGGAAATGGTTAATAAAGGCGCCAGACATGTTATTTTTGAAAATGGCGGCGATATTGCTCTCTACATCCAGCAGCCGGTGTTAATCGGAATTTATTCAGGAAATAAACTAAAAAATTTGGCCTTAAAAGTCAGACCAAGAAACTCAATAGTAGGAATTTGCACCTCTTCAGGGACAATGGGACACTCCCTAAGCTTCGGTCGGGCTGATTCAGTTACAGTCATGTCAGAAGATCCAGTTCTCGCAGATGCCGTGGCAACAGCCCTTTGTAACTCAATAAAAGAAGAAAACCCGGAGAAAATAGAAAAATCTATTAATAAATTTCTTATTGAAGGCATTGAAGGCATAATTGTGGCCATTGGCGATTTAATTGGCCTGGGTGGCAATCTCCCTGAATTGGTAGAAGTTCCCATCCCTGATGAATTAGTCACAACCTGGTAATTAAAACCTGACGGATAAATTTGATTTTCGTATTCATTTTTCTATTCCGGCTTATTTACCCGAAATAATGAAGCGAATGGCCGTAGACGCCTTCAAAGCGGACGTCGGTCCAATGGCTTCAGTAGCTGGAGCCATCGCCTATCTTGCTATCAAGGAGATAGTTAATAAAGGCGCCAGACATATGAGCGCGCGGCGCAATAGTTAGAATATGGCGTAATTTCCCAGGCCTGGCCAGATGCCACTTATACATGACACCTGCTTTTAGGAGTGCAGATGATCTCTGATTGAAGCAGCTCATGAGCATCAGCTCGTTTTCTGATCCAAACAGAAAAGTCTGCCTGTTGCCTCAAGATAAGACTTATATGAAATTATATTCATTGCCTCATCCGGGAATCTATACGAAAATTTGTGCAATTTCTCTTGGTTTTTATAGTCGCTCTAACCTGTCTCTTGACCTATTTATCTCTTTCTTTAACTTGATGAAGTTCACTTGCTGGTGGCACTTTGTCTTCTTTCTGGGTATTGCCTGACAGGTCGCAGGTCTAAAGGAAATAGTGCTAATGAAAATGTCTTTAGGGCGGATGAGAACGACAATTAAAAATCGGATTCAAGCCACATTGAGCAAAGACAACAGAGTTAAACGGGAGCAGTGACATTTTTTCTGCAGAGGGGAAGTAAGTTCTGAAAGCTCGAGTCTGTGAACTTCCGTCACATACGGTGAATCTTTGAGGAAGGAACTGAAGGTTCTGGAAGGTCTTCGGGCCTGGATAAAAAAGATGGGAGAAGAGATAAGGCCAATGGCTGAAGAGATTGGAGAGACAGTGCTGCTGCTTTAACTGGCATGGTAATTTAAACTTATAATCTTCCCGATCCCGAGCTATAAATTGTCCATATAAACAAGAAGTTTTAGCTGGGAAAAATCATGAAATTAGAGAAAAATCAGGATTATGCTCTTACTGGACAAATTTCCAGAGAATCAGCGAGAAAGAAAGGCCAGAAGCGCATGCAAAGTAGCTGTGGTTAATAGCAGGACTCCCAGACGCCGGTGCCAGTTAAAATTTACTTTTAGGATTCTTTTCCCGCTGCCCACCTGGAATAAAACCAGAAGCAGATTGATTACTCCCAGGATCAGAATCAGGGAAACCCCACCTACAGTCATGACATTCTCCTTGATTAACTTTTTTCTGACTCAATCTTTATAGTCACTCTGGCCGGTCCAGCACTTCCATGCAGATTGCAATTAGCTTCGGCTACTATTTCTGTGTCAGTTTGAATTTGAAGCTTTATTTCCCGGGAGAAATTCTCTCCCTCTGGCCTGTTACCAGAGGAAAAGTCCCAGCGAGCAACTTCTTTGCCGTTCGCTGTCACCACGACTCGATTAACGTAATGAAAACGGCTATTTCCCTTGTGAGTAATATTTATGGTAATGGTTGCTTCTTCGTTAGCTTTAACGACCTTTGGAGCTTCGATGGAAACTGAAGCTTTATTGGCCAGAGCGGGCTTTATGAGCAGGCTAAAAACAAAGAACAGAGATAAAACCATTTTGCTTTTCATGTAATCACCTTCCTCTTTCTGAATTAAACAAAAAAATATTATATAACATATTTGTTTTTTGACAAACTCTTGACTATTTCATCCAGACCTTTTGAATTCAATAAATGGAGCCGATAGATGAGGACAATTTGCCCTTATCAACCGAAAGATAATAGGTTACACCACCATTCCCCTGCCAGGTGATTAGATTAAAAAAGCCTCCAGCCTGAATTTTATAGACCGGCACCCGGCTGAAAGTGAGTGGAACGGCAGGCTGACAGACTTCAGGTTGATGATCAGCCAGAAGAAAATGAGCGGCGCCCCGGCCAGCCAGCTGAGCCCAACCATCTGATTCCACCAGAAGTGAGGTAGCTTCGTCAATCCCGATTCCCCTGACCACGGTCGCCCAGCCATCTTTAAGAATTCTGGCCAGAAAGACAATCAGTCTCCCCATACGATCCTCTGGGCGAAATGACTATCTGTGATAATTCTCCGCAGAACTGGGATATAGAGAAAATTAGTTTCTAAGGTAATTCTGAAATTATATGGATTGTCCAGAGCCTCAGAAGAATAAACAGTGCCGTTTAAAGCAGCAAAAATAAATTCGCCCAGAACAGCCAGACCGGCACTTGATCCTCCAACAGGAACTCCCCGGTTGATGAGAAAATTAATGGCCTCATTTAAAGCCGTTCCCTTCCAAAAGCGAATATAATCTGCTTGGTCACCACCAGCAATAAAAAGGGCTTCAGCCCTTCGAACTTTTTCCACGACAAACTGGTTTTCAGTACCTTCCCGGCTATAAATTATCAGAGTTTCTACAGAATCTACTGCCCCAAGTTGGTTTATATAGGGATTATAAGCGTCAGTTCCACTGGCTCGAATAACCACGAAATCACCGCCACCGCTGCGTTGAATCATCCAGCGAAAGGCTTCATCCACATCACCGCCACCACCCATCAGGGCAAATCCCGCTGTGGTGAACGTATTTACATCTCCTTGATTCCCGGTGCAGTAATACTTGTAGCCTGTATCCGGAATGATCTCCGAAGGAGGCGTCGGCCCGGTGGGCATTTCTTTTTTACAAGAAGCCTCAAAAAACAGATTCGTTAAGATCAAAATTAAATCAATAAAAAATAAATAAAATTTTTTTCCCATAAAATGAATATCCTTTATAAATTAGCTGTCTCTTTTTCATTTTTTTAATTTTTGTGTAAAGGCTTAACCAGGTCATAATAATTATCATAACTTGATAAAAAACTCAATCATACGAATTAACTCAATTAACATCTATGTGAAACAGATTCTTTACTTAAGGAAATCTCCTGAAACTGGAGATGATGACCAATTAGTCGTGAATCTGGCGACAGGCGTATTTAAGCATATTATATCCGGAGATAAGACTGACAGATTGCGCTTGGCTTCGAACTTTTTTTCAGAAGCCGTATCTTGAAGAAGTTAAGTAACCTAAATGTTTAATGTTAACATATACAAGCTTAATTTCGTCCATCAGGGCTGAAGGGAAAAAATATCCGGGCTGGCTGGTCTGACTCCGGTTAAATGGAGATCGTATATTGATTCTTCCGGATATTTTTTAGCTGAAATAAAACTCGGTTGGAATTACCCAGGTAGTTCCATAAAACCTTTTTCAGCCACCATAAATCCTCATTTATTGAGATTAAATTTCTTTTATTTTATAATATAAAACTAATTGATTGGGAGCATCAGGTATGTTTTCAGGCAGAAAAAAGAGAAAAATTATTTATATTTTCTTAGCTCTTGGTCTTCTCATCCTCCTGCCATTGACCATAAGCAAAACAAGAACACAAAAAATAAAGGCAGATTTTATTAAGCTCAAGCCCGTTGATCTTCAATATACGATATTAGCTAATTTTACGGTCGAATATCCAGTTCCACTGGAGATGAAGTTTTTTCAGGAAGGAACGGTAAAAGCCATCAGAGTCAGAGAGGGAGATGAGTTGGCTAAAGGACAGATTATGATTGAGCTCGATGATTTCAAAGCTCAACAGGAATATATCATCAGCCAGAAGGAACTGGAGGCAGCTGAAATCAAACTTAAGAATGCGCGGGAAGAAATACTTCCGAAACTTGAAGAAAAATTAAAAAAACTTGAAGCCGATCTGGCTCAGGCTGAATCAATGGTCAAGCGATACCGCAAATTAGAAAAAGAAGGCGGAATTACCCTGGTCCAGCTGGAGAAAGTGGAAAACGATTATCTTCGGATATCAAGCGAATACAATCAAATTAAGCTGGAAATAGATTCATTTTCCAGTAGCGGAACCATACCTTATTTAGAAAATCAAGTTGCCATCGCCCGGTCCCGGATGGAACTTGCCCGTCAGGCGCTGGCCAACACCCGGATCATCGCCCCTTATGATGGTAAAGTTTTGAAAATTTATGTCCAGGTGGGTCAAAAAGTGAATCTTTATGAACCTGCAGCGCGGTTTCTTGAAAAGAGCCCATGGATTCTGGTTTTGAATATTGATCAGAAAGATTTGCCCTTTCTTCGCGTTGGCCTTCCTGCCTGGGTGATTATGGACGCTTACCCGGACAGAAAGCTACATGCAGAAACCGTATATGTCTGTACAGAAGTTGATAAAGAAAAAAACACCTGTGAGATCAGGCTTCAAATCCTTGACGATGTACCTTTTATCCGCCATGGTATGACCGGAAGTGCCGAGATTTTAGCTGGAAAATATGAGAAGGTGCTGGCTGTACCCACCCGTTTCGTCAAGAAAGCCCTGGACGGAGATTTCGTTTGGATATGGAAAAATAATCAGGCCAGGCTGGTCAAGGTCAAGGCGACTCCGGTTGGAGAAAGATGGGCCATTATTGAAAACCTTCCAGAATCTACCATTGTCGTGGATGCAGGCCTTGAAGCCAGGGCTGATAAAATTTCTCTGCATAAAGAAGTCTCGATCCAGTGATGGTCAGGCCCTACGAGTTTATGATTGCCCGCCGTTTCTTAATTAAGGGTAGAATCCAGACCCTGGTTATCCTGATTGGCATTGCCTTCGGGGTATCAATCCAATTTTTTCTTCTCTCCTTAATCGGGGGATTGCAGGACGACCTCATCGAGCGAACAGTTGGGGCTTCACCTCATATCATCGTCTTGCCCGCTGATGTCATCCCTATTCAGACCTGGAAGCCAGAGAAAGAAATAAGAGAAACAAGACAGCCAACCATCCTGGAAAAACAGGAAATTCTTTCCTGGCAAAATTATTTCCAGTATTTGAAGAACTATCCCGGAATTACAGCGGTTTCTCCTATAGTTGAAGGTCAGGGCTTTATCAGTAAGGGCGATGCCTCCTACTCAATAATAATGAAAGGGATTGACCAGGCTGCAGGATCAATCATCTACAACCTGGCGAAAAATTTAATATCAGGAAGATTGGAATTAACGGGGAATTCGATTCTTTTAGGAAAAACAATGGCCGACAAGCTTCAGTTAACCATCGGCAATCGTATCTTTATTCAGAACCAGAAGGGCCAGGGGGATTTATTTGTCATAGCCGGCATTTTTGACCTGGGATCAGTAGCCGCCAACTCCATTGTCTTTACCAACCTTGAAAGAGCCAGGAGCTTTTTTGGCTTGAATGGAATAAGCGCCATCGAAGCTAAAGTGCAAAGAATATTTGATGCGGAGAAAATAGCGGCCTCCATGGCTCGAGAGTTTTCAAGGATCAAGACGGAATCCTGGCAGGGTCGAAACCGAGAACTGCTAACAGCGCTCAGATCCCAGAGTATGTCTTCCAGCATTATTCAACTTCTGGTGGTGGTGAGCATTTCCCTGGCCATAGCTGCTGTCCTTGGCATTTCCGCTATTCAGAAATCACGCCAGCTGGGAATCCTGAAGGCCATGGGCGTCGACAATCGGGGAGCGGCTCTTATCTTTCTGCTCCAGGGATTGATGTTAGGATTTTTTGGTTCCGTGCTGGGCATTCTTATCGGGTATGGAATGTCCTATGCCTTCATTCAGACCAGAGGCGGGGCCACATTTGGCCTCAGAATAAACCTGTTTAACCTGATCTCGCCGGTCATAATTGCTATTCTAGCTTCTGCTCTTGCCTCCCTTATTCCGGCCCGCCGCGCTTCCAAACTTTCGCCTATAGAGGTTATTCGCTATGGATGAAATTATCGTTGCCCGGAATTTAACTAAGAGATTTGGAGAGGTGGTGCAGTTTGAAGTTCTCCACGGAATCGACCTCTCCTTTACCCGGCAGGAATTTACGGCTATTATTGGCCCCTCTGGTTCCGGGAAGACAACGCTGTTGCATATTCTGAGTTTGCTAGAGCCGCCCTCGTCGGGCCAACTCTTTATTAATGGCATTGATTTTTCCAGGGCAGACATCAATGCTTGCGCCCATTACCGGAATCAAAACTTTGGTTTTATTTTTCAATTTCATTATCTTTTGCCTGAGTTTACGGCCCTAGAAAATGTTCTTCTCCCTTACTGGATTGGCGAAGGCAAGCCATCGTCAGAATTAAAAGAAAAGGCCTTAGAACTGATGGAGAAACTCAGAATTCGCCACATAAAAGATAAGTATCCGTATGAAATATCAGGAGGAGAACAACAGCGAGTGGCCATTGCACGTGCCCTTTTCAAGAATCCGAAGATTGTTTTCGCCGATGAGCCAACAGGGAACTTAGACCGGGAAAATGGATTCCTGGTGCTGGAAATGATGACCCGGATGATCAGGGAAATGGGTGTAACGCTTATCCTGGTGACTCACGACCGGGAAATTGCGATTCGAGCTGATAAAATTATCGAATTAGTTGATGGCCGCATCTGCAAAGCTTTCCGGGTAAAAGACACCGGAATGGAAAAGGCTCTGGAACTTATTGAGGATCGGTCATGTCGAATCGATTAAATTGTTCTTAAGTCTGGAGCGGCTCATCGGGGCGACCTCGCAGGATTCAAAAAATTAACTAAAAATTAACGATTTTATTCATAAATCTTAATTATTTTCAGTTATTTTTATTGTAATGAAAGTAATAATATTATCCTTGCTCAGTCTTTCCTACATTTATCTAATTATAATTACTGTTCTAAGTATTATTTATCGACCAGAAAGAAAAAGGTCCAGCCCGGCCTTGAAACTCATTACCCCATCTGTCTTCCCACCTGTCAGCATTCTGAAACCGATTAGAGGCCTTGATGATGAGCTGGAGGAAAACCTGGAGTCTTTTTACCAGCTGGATTACCCATTTTATGAAATTCTTTTTGCTCTGGATAATTGGAATGACCAGGCTTGTGAAGTAATAAGGAAAGTTGCAGCTAAATATCCGCACGTTAACACTGTCATTCTGGCTACAGGGCATGACCCCAACCAGAATCCAAAAATTCATAAACTGAGCAGAATGGAGAGTGAAAGCCGGGGTCGATTGCTCTGGATTACCGACTCCAACGTTCGCGTGGAGCCGGATACTCTCAACAGACTGGTGGCTGAATACCTTTCGACCGGAGCGGGTCTTGTCTTTTCTCCGATTTTAGGCACTTCCAGCCGGAGCTTTGCCAGTTTGATGGAAAATGCCAGTTTGAATTTTTTTACTTCAGGCAATGTTATAACTTTATGGAAGCTTTTTGCTCGGCCCGTAGTTGTGGGCAAATCCATGTTGATTGACCGTGTGGCGATCGAAAGTTTTGGCGGCTTTCAGTTTTTCAAAGAATACCTGGCGGAAGATTATCTTATCGGTAAATTTTTTATGAAAAGCGGCTTTAAAGTTAGCACCAATTTCACCTGGATTGTAAACATCAATCAGCAGGCGACTATCCGGAGCTTTTTCAAAAGGTTAGCCCGCTGGGCCAGGCTTCGGCATCAGTTAAATCGCCCGGTTTACCTGATAGAGATTGTCTTGAATCCGATAATTATATCCCTATTGGGAGCTGCGACTTTCGGACGGGTATTCTGGCAGCCCATTTTTTTGGTTGCAGCTCTCAAAATTTTCCTGGAATACATAAACTTTATGGTTGTTAATGTTAAAGACCGAAAACGTCTTTTTAACCATATGCTCTTTCCGGCGGCGGTTGTGGTCAAAGATTTTATTTTCCTGGTAGTTTACCTGACGCCGTTTCTCAGTTCGACGGTTGACTGGCGTGGCGGAAAAATTAAGGTGGGAAGAAATACTCTCATCTATCATCCGACGGGCTAATTAAGGATTATTCTTTTGAAAAAACATAATATCACTCACGAAATTTCTTTCAAGGGGATCAGTTGATCTTAGATCTGTCTATTCTCTCAGAAGCTTTTCCAGGTAAAGGAAAAATCATCAGTTGTTTTTAGAATTTCATTTCGCCGGGAAAAAATAATGGCAAGCAATCAGATAATGTTATCTTTTTTTATATAATCTTATTTTTTTATATAATCTTACCTGATTATATGCTCAAACCTCTAACAATAGGGATCTCTTTTAGCCGCCTTTTTCCTTTGAGGTGAAAATTATGTCAGACAAAAAAACTAAATTTTCAGGATAAAAAGCCACGAAGCTTCCGGCTTTTTAAGTATGAGCGGAAAATAATCGTGCTGATGGGCGAAAAGACCTCAAGAGCTGCCGAGCTATTTGCGGCGCTGTAATTAATTCTGGGGACCGAGAGTTTCAGTTTATTTACCTGATTTTTTGCCGGAGCCATGAGCTCTGAAGAGCTCAGCCTCGGCGGCGATGACACCAAAGGCCGGCCAGTAGGGAAGATCAGCGATTCTGCGGAACATGTCAAAGGCTTTTTCTTTCTCGCCGCGGATGAGGAGCCTGCAGGCCAGACCATAACCTATCGTAGCCATATCGAGATCAGAAACGGCAGCTGCTGTTTCGAGCTCGCTCTGGGTCTTTAAGCCCTTATCGAAGAGCAGGAGGTTGAAATAGGCGACATTCTCGCCAGGATCCATGTCCGGAAGGATGCCTTCGAGGACAGATGCGGCCTCCTCATTCTTTCCCTGGCGCATCAAGGTGAGATAAAGCCAGTTGGAGACGGCGATGACTGAAGCGTCGTCGCTGGCCACTTCCCGGCAGCGTCGGTAGGCCTCTCCGGCTCTTTCGAATTCGCCCCGAAGGAAATGGGCCAGCCCGAGATGATACCAGATATCAAACTCGTCGTCCTTGAGCTCAGCGGCCCGGGTCAGGTCGACCACGGCCTTGTCAAACTCGCGGACCGAAATGTAGCGGTGGCCGCGATGGCGGTAGAGCAAAGCCTGGACAGGGTGAGCGGTTATTCCCCTCGTGTAAATTTCTATGGCATCGCGAAAACGCCAGAGCGCCGACAAAGAGCGGCCATATAAAATTATATTCTCGGGGTCGTCCGGTAAGGCCTCAAGTCTGGCTGCAGCTTCACGCAGATTAGCTTCAAGCTTCGAAAGGGCCTCGCCCACGGCGGGCGTTCGATAGAGTGGTTTCCCTAGAAGAGAGATGGCCTCGGGCTCTTCCCGGCTCTCTTTTCGGCAGGCGGCTAACAAAGTCAGCATGGCTGCGATAAAAGCCGCCAAAAAAGTTACCATGTGTGCCGCAGACTTTCGAGTAGTTCGCGTTATCATGATTGCCTCCTCCCTCGCCGCCAAGATTAACCTAACACCATCGGGCTAGTCAATCAACGGGCATTTCGCTGGATCATTAAATGGCCGCTAATGACTTGCGACATCTCGGTCATTTTAATGAAATGAGTAAATATATGAATTTCGTTTTCTGCTTGGGCGGCAGGCTTAGCCTTCTTGAGTAGACATGCATTTCTCTCCTCGTCATAAAGACTGAATATAAAGAAAATAGGGCCAACCAGGCCAAATAATCTTATTCCATTTCTTGACTTTTGTTTTATAAATGATCCTGCAGGGTCTTTCAATAATTCAATTTATTTTCTTTCAAAGTTCCTTTTTTTTGTATCCTTCTGGAATCTCAAAAATTTTGGGGTCAACCGCGGTTTCCTTAATATTTTTTAATTCGAATATCATCTGCTCCTTTCCCTGAATGTAATTTATTATCTTTACAGGAAAGTGGTATTTTTTCGAGATCCAGACAGTCTGAACCAGAATTTCACCATCCCTTAAGTCCTTCCTCTCGCAGGGAATCTTTCCCATGTCTTCAGTTCCTTGGTCAATTACCTGGTAAAGGTTGCTCATGATATAATGGGCCTCTATTGGATTGTACAGAGCAGAAATGCCAGGTTGTTCATAGTAGCATTTTTCATCATGATCAATTAATATTTCTCTTCCTGTTTTTTTATCAACTATAGCCGATATATTTTTCATTTCTATAGTCGTCTGCACCGTTAAATCAGAAACTGATGTTTTAATCTCATCCTTAGTCTTAACCATTTGTTTTGGTTCAACGACCAGATCATACCGATAGATGTGGTTCTTGAGATACACCTTCCCTTTCACCATTTGTCCCTGAATATTCATAACCGTATCTGCGGTAAAAGAGGCTAAAGAGGATGGTGCTGGTTGAGCCTCTTTTAAAGAGGCCTTAGGCATTTTTGTAGCTGTCACTAAGTTAGTCCCATGATTAATTAAGATTGATCCTTAGTACAGGTCAATGATAATATTTTTAACCTCATCAGATGGATTTACACCATATCTGGCTGTTCCTCCTTTTTCCAGTTCAAAGGGCTGACTGAATGAGAATTTTTCATAAATAAAGGTGATTTGACCTTTAGAAAACATTTCAGCCTCAATGACGACTTCAAAAGGAGCTTCTGCTTTTACCGAATAGCGTATTTTAAGGTTCTTCCCGGATAGTCTATCTGTAGCTTCCTGAGATAGGAGAAATGAAGCCATTATTAGGATGATCAGGAAAAGACTAATTGACGTTAATTCTTTTTTCATTTTTGTTGCCTCCTTTCCCTCAGTCATAATTATTAAATATATTGCCAGGGCTAATTAATGAAGGCTTTATTATGGTGCTGTTGAAAATGCCTATTTTCATTGAAATTTATTTTAATTATATTAAATTTTCTGCTTTTTCGGGAACTTTTTAGGAGAGGTTCTTATTTTGTTTTTTCCCTTCCTTCTTTAATCTATAATTGAGGCTAAATTTATAAACAATGTGATCTGTAAATCCCCGTCTAGAAATTAAAGAACTTTTAATATTGCCGAAAACATGTTCTTCCATATAAGAGTGATCAACGGCGGGAAAACCTTGAGGTTCACCAGGGAAAACATGATCCCATTTAAGCACATCAGTTTCTTTTCGAGGAGGATTCTTTTTAGTCCAGATGATGACAATTTTACCATCTGCATCAAAAGAGACATGAATATCTCCCTGGTCCACTTTTCTTACATTGCCTGAAGAAGCGTCATAACTAATTCCCAGAAAGGCTCCACATTCTCTGATGCGTCCGTTGCTTATATCGGCTCGGCCAGTACCATCCATTTTTTTGTCGCCATAGTCGTAATGTGCTTCGTAGGTTCTTTGACCGTTGAAGGATTCTAATGAGCAGGAAACCAGTCTATATTTTTCATAGATTTCATTATCTGTCCTTGATGCATTTTCTAACCTATAAACGGATCTGATTTTCGCAAAAAATTTACCTTCCTTTTTCCAATATCCATCTTCCTCTACAGATATAAAAGATTCTTCAAAAACAGAATCGTACTCGGCAATGAGGTCGAATTCAGCTGCCTTTATCTCAAGATTTTTTTGGAATCGGTATGAGGGATTGGGCTTTTCAAGAGGCCCTTCGAAATAGTTTTTTGCCTCGCCCATTTCGTGAACTGCGGTAATTTCAAAGGGTTTGCATTCCTTATGTAATAATACCTGGCTGATGGTATAATTGCCCTCATCATCGGTATATGCAGTCCAGGTCTCGCCATCAAGTGGGGAGATAACTGTAACCAGAGCGCCATCGACAGGTCTTCGACCGCCAGGAGTGACTATAGCTATATGGCCATAAATTGTTCCGTAAAATCCCTTGTTAAATTTACGCCCCCGATCAAGTTTATATTTTTCTGCCAGCTCACGGTAATAGGTATGACCTTTTGAGCCATCATTTGGTGGCGATTTACACATCGAATCTTCATAGAACTCCTCCATGAGCTCAGTAGCTTCATTGATAGCCTCGCTGAATTGCCACCAGCGGGCTTCTTCTCGTACTTGATCAATCCAGTCAAGACTTAAGTCTGTTGGTTTAGATGGCTTCCCCTTGGATGCATAAGAAAAAGAGCTTCTTGGCTCGCAATGGATATCAAAGTCACGATCCTTGGGGATGTTAAAAGTTCCCTCCCGGCCTTCATAAACTCCAAATCCATAGGGGCTTGCTTCCACATCCCTAAGAGAAAAATTAATCATGCATTTAGCCGCTATTTTAACATCAGGAATAAGGAAGCCGGTCTCCTGAGCTTTAAGATAGATCTGGCGTCAGAAATTCTGGAGCCGCCAAATTACATTTGGCCAATTTGCATCTTGAGGAAACTTTGGGTCGCGAATCCGCATAAGTCTCAAAACCGCTCCATTCACCGTATTTTCCCCTGAGCTCTGGGCCAAACTTAATAATTCAGAAAATTTTTTGACCCAAATTTTAGCCAGTTCATCATCAGGATTCTTCTGGCTAAAAGATTTAGCTTTTTCTAATAAAGTCATAACTTCATTTCTGTCTTTAGCCTTGATTTCCATCCAGCGAAGAAAAACATCCAGATCAGGAGGATCGCCCTTTGGTTCAGAAAATTCTTTATCAATTTTGGTATAAAGTTTCTGGTATTCAGAACTCCAATCTACAGTGGAAAGTAAGCTCAGGGTCGAAATAAAAATTATTCCAAATAAATGTAATTATGTTATTTTCCAGCGAAAAAACCTCTCCAATTTTTTAACTATTAATATAATAGGATCTAAAATGATGTCAAAAAAAAGTGAAGAGACAAGAGCTTCCCTTCGACTTAATTGGTGATACCAGAAACAACAAAAATCAGATAGCGTCCTATCTCGATGAGCCGTAGACAATCCAGGCCATCCGCTTGAGAAAAGGCCACGTACAGTCCAGTGAGCCTTTTTCTCTTTAATGTTTCCATCGAACAAATAATATTACCCGGCACTCATTGTTTCCTGGGAAGGCGATGGGTTTCATCGGCCAGGGAAAAGGCCAGAAGGTAAGCCAGCCTGACGACCGCCGCCATTTTTTCAGCATTGATTCTTTCCACTGTGTCTAAGGGCGTATGAGCATATTCATTGCCGCCTGTAAAAAAGAAAACTGAGGGAACCCTTTCCAGGGCAAAGAAATAATGGTCGCTATTTCCGAGCATGGGAAAAGAAAGCAAGGGAACGACATCCAGCCCGATAAAGTCAGCATTCAATTGAGAAATTTTTGTGGCCAGTTCAGGAGAAGGTGCGGATACATAAGCTCTCAGCAGTTTTTCCGGTTGACCGGAAAGGCGAGCTATCTCTTCATCCGTCAAAGTCCCGGGCAGAAATTCCGTAGCCACAAAAGACAACCGACCCGGAAATCGTCCCGGCAAAATCCACGCCTATAACCTCTCTAAAATCCTTGTCAACCTTAAATTTCTGGGTTCTGGATGAAGCTATTATTTCCGGGCTTGTTTCTTCCCCGAACTGTTTGATAATCCTCGGTAGCTGCTGTTCATAGGAGCGGCTTTGCCCCTCGCCGTTACCTGCAGGCATGATGCCCCGGGTCCTATAAAGACTTTCAATATAACGACGGGCAATAGCCTGTCCCTTTGAGGGTGTATCCCGGCCTTCCAGCTCATCAGCTGCCAGAAAGGCCAGAAAGGAAAGATAAGCTCTGGAATCAGCAGCCTGGATGCTCACAAGCCAGGTTTAACTTTTTCTGGAATCTTTTGAGACTTTTCCTCCTGCAGCCCAGAAAATAGGCCTGTGACCAGCGCGAGAAATGAAACCAATAATAAAAAGAGATTATTCCGGTTTTTGTTTTTAAGGAACATAAAAAATCCTTTCATAATCCTCCTTTCGCATTTTCCTTTCAATTGACGTCTGAGGATGCATCCTGATTATCGTTATTTTTCTTAAAATTCTTTCAGGAATACAAATCCTCAAAAAGAGGATGTCAATGAACCCAAGTTTCTATTGACCGGGTCCCTCCAATCCGTTAATAAATAGCCATGATTGAATTTCTTCATAGTCTTCCAGCCGTTCTCCAGGCTCTGCTGGCCACAATTTTCACCTACCTTATGACGGCCATAGGATCAGCCTCAGTCTTCCTTTTCAAAAGTGTTAGCCACCGTTTGCTGGACCTTATGCTGGGCTTTGCCGGTGGGGTAATGATAGCTGCCAGTTTCTGGTCGCTTCTTTCCCCGGCCATAGAAATGTCAAGGGCCGGGAAAATGCCCTTATGGTTTCCTCCAGCTGCCGGATTTCTGGCCGGAGCCGCCCTGCTTTTTATGATTGACCGAATCCTGCCTCATTTACATCTTTTTATGTCCATGGAATTTTCTGAAGGCTTAAAGACTCCCTGGCGAAAAGCCACCCTCCTTTTCCTGGCCATCACCCTTCATAACATACCTGAAGGCCTGGCTGTCGGTATTGCTATCGGGTCGGCAACGTTAGGAGTTCCCGAAGCTACTCTCAGCGGAGCCCTGGTTCTTGCCCTGGGCATCGGGCTACAAAATCTGCCCGAAGGTCTAGCTATTTCCGGTCCGCTTTGCTCTGCCGGACTGAGTCGTTCAAAAAGCTTTTTCTTAGGTCAGCTTTCCGGCTTGGTCGAACCAGTAGCCGGAGTGCTGGGGGCTCTGGCTGTAACCAGGTTAGTTTCTATTATGCCTTATGCCCTATCTTTTGCTGCCGGAGCGATGATTTTCGTGGTGGTGGAAGAAGTGATACCAGAATCCCAGCAGAGCGGTAAATCAGACTACGCCACCATAGGGGCCATCTCTGGTTTTTTAATCATGATGATTCTGGATCTAGCCTTCAGCTGAACTTCAAATTTTCATTTTTAACCCCGTATCCATGCCTTCTGGCTAAGATCACCCCGATATTTAAGGGCTCGCCCAGCCAGATGGCAAAATAATTTCGTGTAAATTTTCTCGTGAGGCAACGAATCAATTTCATATAGATTTTAAGTGAGGCTACTCGGTCTTCTTTCATAATGAGATATTTTTGATTTATAAGAGATTGCATAGTGGTAACAACAACTATGGAAGGAGCATTACTTGTCATTGAGGACATGGCCCGGTTGGGCATTATCAGACCTTATGCCATGGGCGGCGGGATTGATGCCACTTATTACATTGAACCCATCCTGACTTATGACCTTGATATCCTTTTCATCCCGGTTAAAGAAAGTCTTGATGTACTGGCGCCAATCTATGAATTTGCCAGGGAGCGTGGCTATCAGTTTGAGCCTTAGGCAATTTTGATTGAAGACTTTCTTGTCTAGTTTATCCCCGTTTATAATGAATTGTTGCGAGAGGCGGTAGAGAGTGCTATCCAGGTTGGTTGTGGAAAGGTTAAGGTCAGAATAGTAAAAGCGGAATACCTGAAAGCAATCGCGTTGCAGGCCGGATGTCCCAAAGATAGGGAAAGAGCGATCATGCTTTTGGAAAGTGAGGCTATTGACCGGGCAGAACTCATCAGAATACTTAAAAAATATGGACTTATGAATAAGCTCAAAAAAGTTGAGGAAAGTTACGGTGATGAATAAATACATTGAATCAATTTTTGAGAAGAAACGCCAGCGGCGCCGAAAGCTGTCCGTGCTGACATTTGAGAAGAAGATAGAAATTATTGTCAAGATACAAAGAGCCGTTGATAAAATCAAGATGGATTCGAAATATAAGCCCTGGCCTTTTTAAAGTAGCCGCATTTTTGCTTGCTCTTATTTAGCGCCTTTTTAAGTTTGTATTCGAGGCTATCTTTTTCAATATATGCTCCTTTGATTTACCGCATTTAATCGATCTCAATTGCGCAAATCAAATAATGGATCATCACCCTATTTTAGAATAGATTCTTCAATAAGGAACTTATGGGAAATATTAAGGAATTCAGAGAAATGTTTATGATAATAGGCGTCAGTAGATGAAAAATCTAACATTCCATCCTGTCCCTCTTTTTTGAATTGCTTCTCCAATATACGAAAAGCTAATGCTTCAGCTATGACTTCAGCAAGTACAGCATGATAAAGAGGAGAATTCAGACCTGGATAACCTTTTTCACTTGGTTCACCTAGATATCTTCTAATTGAATAATGTTTTGCGCCAATCAATAATAAATTTGGATCAATATCAATTGCCCATCTATATCTTACCGGACCAAAATCCTCTTCAACCGGCTTAAATTTTAATTTTACTCCACTTGGAGGTTGCTCTCGTTCAAGAACGACAATATGAGTTTGGGTAGATGCAAACCCTTTTAATCGGGCGGTTAAAATTCCTTTTGCCTTTAGTTGACGCCCAATTACTTTGCAGTTTCCTCTAAATATCCCTGGTGTTTCAGTTTCTCTTAATTGACATTTTCCTCCGCCTCTCACAGCAATATCAGGATGGTCAGATGTAATTTCTGCAATGAAACAACTTTTTATTTTAGGATTGGTTTTTAACCATAAAGTTATGGTTTTTTCTTTATTGATTCTTAAGCTATATGATGGCTTCTCAAAAGAAAGGCCTTCAGGCAATGAGGCAGGAGGTGGTGGTTCAATAACTTTAACAAGAACTAAATTATCATATCCACCGTAACGCGCTTCGATAAATGCTTCAGCTCCAACTTCAGAACCTAAAACAGTGAATGTGGCCCTTCCGATTTTGCCGCCATCTAATTTTTTTTCAAATATACTGGCGATACACGAACTTTTATACTTTCAGGATCGCTGCTTATGACATCTATAGGTAAAGATTCGTCCAAATCATCAAAATGTTTTATTACAATAGAAAAAGTCTTAGGCTGATTAACTATAATTAGTTGTTCATCAGGTGGAATTATGTGCAATCCTAAAGGAAGTTGTTTAACTTTCCCATCATCAACGAGTTCCGGTGGAAATTCTTCTTCTAATTCGCTTAATTTCTTCTCGAAAATTTTTGAAATCTCTCTCGAAAGGTTATTTAATTTTTTCTCTAGATTTTCGTTCGTAACATCTCGTTTAGGAATTTCCTCAGCTTTTCTAAGCTCTTCGATTAGCTTTTGGAGAATTTCTTTACATTTTTTATAAAGCGCTTGAGCAAAAGGATGTTCAGCTATCAAGCCATCGCGGAATGGATCCAGCAATCTTATTGGGTTATTTGAAGGATGATCTGGACTATCAGGATTTGCCTCTTCCCGATCATCATATTCACGAATTAGTTTATCGATGAAATCACACCTCAATTCGCCCGTAAACCTCCACGCGAGGGGCTCAGATTCCAGCCCAAAGTAGGTGCAATCGTGAATGCTTGCCGCACTTTTAACCAAAATACCTTCTCGATAGGGAAGGACTTCTTGTTCAAAAGGAGCCTCGTGCTTGTAGATAATTAGGTGGGGATTTGCATCGGGATAATCAGGAATTTTGAATTCACCATCAAATACAAGTTCTCCCGCAGGATACTTATAAACAAGACGGTCTTCCCGCCTTTTGTTTAAGTCGACGATCGTTACTTCTCTGTTAGAATTAGAAAATAAATCTCGCAAGCTATAATATCGCGAAAAATCTTTTAAGAGAGTTTCATGTTGGGGCACTTTAAATCTTGGTTGGACCTCAATTGTCACCACTGTGCCGTTTTTTCCTCGTGGGATACCAAGTTTTTCCCGTATCTCATCGTTGACCTTTTTTGGGCGAGGTTCTGTAAACTCACATTTTAAGGAAGGGGGAATTTTCAGGCAATTATATTCTTCTCCTTTGATACTCTCAAAATAAACAGTACCGAAAGCGGCAATATCTCTAGCGCCTCGTCCATGGAGTCCCCGACGTGCCTTGCCTGCCTCAAATCCCGATGTTCTTTTACCCAATGTGCCAAGTTTTAAAAACATTTCTTCTCTATTCATTCCCCCAGCTCTATCACGTACTATCACAATAGTCGGTTGACCTTTTTTCCTTCGTTCAATCTCTATTCTTATTTTCCCTGAAACTGGCTTCCCTTTTTCTTCCAAATCTCGGTAGCTATCATCTGAATTCGTTATCAGTTCTACTAACCCTCGTTCAATTTTCCCCCTCATGGCTCTTTCCATATTCTGACGCTTATATCGGGGGTCTGTTCCAAGGTCCCACTTAGTTGGAATTTTACACCTTGGCATTTCTTTCACCTCTCTTCTCCCCTAAGAGAAATGCAAATTTTTTTCGACAAAAATTCACATACATTTTAACTTCCTCTTTTCCTAATTCTTCGGCTATAGAGTAAAGTCGATCTAGTCTAGCATTCAATACCTCAGTTCTAGCATTTACTGTGCAAACAAGTGACTCAGCGAATTCTGCGTGTGATATTTCTGCTTTTTCTCCATGCTCCCTAAACTTTTTGAAAGCTACGCTCCTTAGAAGCTCTTTTAGTTTTCGATCCGCTTCTAATCGATCTCCAGTTGGTTTATATTTGCCTAAATATTTTTCAATTCGTGATTTATGCTCTTTTATCCATTTAATTCCTTCAGCGGTAAGTAACCATCCTCCTACACTTTTGACTGTTCTCTTCCTTTCGCTTTCTCCTTTAACTAAGGCGCCGTATTTAGGCTTCTTTGCCGCTTCCAGTGCAAAACGAGCAGGCGCGATATCTGGATATGAAGTGTACTTAACCCAAGAAAACTTGGAGGGAGCGAGTTCAAAACACTTTAATGCAATATCTTCTGTATGAATACGCTTTTGCCATCCGCCTAAGAGGTAGAGGGCATAAACGGCAATATCTACAGCGCTTAGCTTATCTAATTTTTGTTCTTTCATTCTGTATTCCTTTTGTTTCGGCATTGAATTAAGGCATAAAAAACTGATTTTCTGTTGCGCTATTATTTCATTGACAATATGAGAACTCCAGATTTGAGCTTTGTATATTAGCTATTTGAAAATTACAAATATTGATATTCAAGCATGCCAAATTAAATGTGAGTGTCACAGCTGTAAGTGCTCCCCCTGGCTATTTTGCCTTTCAACCATCAAAATAAATATAAATACCGATAAAAAAGATGTCAAGCATATGGAATTGCCTTATTTAAAATCAATGCGAAATAGGCTTTGTTACCTCAAGAGAAAATATAGACGAAATCATATTGCCTTTTGCCTGGACGAGGCCTTAAATATCGGGTTGATCTTATTAAGGAAGCAAGGAAATTGGGTTATGCAAGGACATATGGTCATAGATGAAAATTGAGCGAACAAAATTAAAACAACTAATCAAGAAGTATCAGAGAAACTCTCATAGCGAAAGAGGTCTGTTATTATAGGAGTTTGTTGCTTCTACCGTTGTAATCTCTATTATGCAGCTGTTTATGGCGCGATTTTGGCGTGGTCTGCTTAAAAAACTCTATCATGTAAATTTTAAAGAATTAGAAAATATATCTACCTGACTCCTTAAGATGGAGACGAGAGTGCATCTCCCCTTTTATCAAAGGGAGGGATTGTAATTTCTATTTTTCGATTTGTTCCACTAAAAATCCTTTGCCAAGAGGATCACGGGGATCGATGACAAATTCGCTCCGACCGGTAATAAAAGCACTCCCGCTTACCTCAGGTATGACAGCTGGATATGAACCGACCATTGTTTCTGCCACAACTCGCCCGCTGAAAGTGCTGTTCTGCCCAAGTATACTCTCTATTACAATTGTCTCACCAGTTTTGATCTCGCCTTTGGCATGATGAATAGCCAAACGGGCAGAAACACCAGTCCCGGTGGGTGAACGATCAACCTCAGCATGAGCAAAAACGCAGATATTCCGGCTGTGATGAGCCACCTCTTCTGGTTCATCAGTTAGGATAGTTCCATACAAAAAACTGAGATCATCCTCAAAGGGATGTTTAATGGGCAGCACAGCGTTCACCGCTTTCTTTATGGCCTCACCAGCGGCCACCAGAGCTGCCGTCTGTTTTGGTTCAACTCGTAATCCGACCCTGGCAGCAGGCAGCACCGCATAAAATGCACCACCCCAGGCCACATCGCACGTCGCCCGACCATAACCAGGTACATCTATAACCAGATCCCGAGCATATAAAAATGATGCTACGTTGAGGAACGATACCTTTACGACATGGCCATCTTCAAGGTGCGCTGTGGCCCGCACCAATCCGGCAGGAGTGTCTAGAGCAACCTTAGCCTGCTGGCCCTCTACCTTTACTGCTCCACACTCGACCAGAACGGTAACCAGAGCAATCACGCCATGCCCACACATGGTGCTATAGCCTTCATTGTGCATGAACAGCACCCCAAAATCAGCTTCAGAACTTACAGGAGGAGTGACAATACAACCGTACATATTGTAATGTCCGCGTGGCTCCCACATTAAAGCCTGCCGCACATAATCGAAGTGATCGCGCATAAAGCGACGACGTTCCAGCATGGTTGAACCAGGGAGTTCAGGTAGACCACCGGTCACGATGCGCAACGGCTCGCCAGCGGCATGCGTCTCTATGGTGGTTAGTCTTATCGTATCTGATGGTAATTTGATGCGATCCCATTCGAGTTTCATTGGAATCGGCCTCACCAAAAAAATTTTTTCTTCCCTCCCGCGTGAGCGGGCATCTTTAGCCAATTTTTTCCTTCAGCCATTATAAGGAAATAAAATAAGATGTCAAAAGCTCGGGTTGCCTTACTTAAAATCTATAAGGAATTGAGTCGTTGCCCTACGAGAAATCTGCACTGGTCAATAGTTTGTCTGCTCATAGAATTTGAGGATCAAAGAGCTGTTGGCTTTCAAGAGAAAGACTGAATTCGCCTGAGTCAAGGGGATTAGATTATTTTTCAGCTCGCATTATGGACAATGATTTTAATTTTTGCCACTGAGGTAAGCCAGAGCTATATCTATAGCTTCATGATTACCAACAAGGACAAGGACGTCCCGTCCCTCTAACCTGAAGTCAGCTCCAGGGCCAGGGTGAGTTTTTTCATTTCTAACCACAGCGATAACTGTTACGCCTGTTTTACCTCTGAGGTCAATTTCACCGAGAGTTTTGCCGGCTATCCAGGAATCAGCCGGAATAAGAAAAGTTTCCACCACTCCTGCCTCCAGGTAATCGCAAATTCTTTCTTCAAGGCGGCGCGAAGTGGACCTTGAACCCCTTAAGATTCCATACCCCTCACTGCGGATTATCTGCACCTGAGTATTAATGATGTTTCGCGGCAGATGATATTTTTCGAGAACCCTGACAAATATTTCTATGGAAGTTTCAAATTCTTCCGGAATAACGTCATTGGCGCCCAGGGTATAAAGCTCTTCAATCTCGGAAGAGAATCTGGTGCGTACGATGATGAAAAGGTTCGGATTGAGGCGTCGGGCTATACTTACCGCTCTTCGGGTGGCCGCTGGATCAGAGATGGCCAGCACCAGAGCCCTGGCTTCAGAGATACCTGCCTCCTTTAAGATTGTCGGGCTGGCCGCATCGCCAAAAATCATCGGCTCGCCTGCCTGGCTGAAACGACGAAAGGTTTCTGGATTAACTTCAAGGATGACGTAAGGAATGCCCGTTTCTTTGAGAACCCGGGCCAGATTCTGGCCGTTAAGGCCGAAGCCAGCTATAACGACATGATTTTTTAGCTTTCTAAGCTCATCAGTCTCGAGGCTGGCCAGTCCAGGCTGAACTCCGATTTCGTGGCGAGAAAAAAGTTCCAGGGCTTTTGGAGTTATTTCTAAAAGAAGTGGCGTGATAATTATAGTCAGAACTGAAGAAGCCACAAATACCTGAAAGGCTTCTGTTCCGAGCAACTGATATGCCCGGCCCACTCTGGCCAGAACAAAGGAAAATTCGCCAATCTGAGCCAGCGCCATGGCCGTAAGAAAGCAATATTTAAAGTTAAATTTTAAAAGCCTGACGGTGAAGAAAACTATCAGGATTTTGATTAAAAGAATAGCTGCCACCACAGCCAGAACGGTTTCCCGAATGTGCCAGATGAGTTTAGTATCGAGCAACATGCCGATGGAAACAAAGAAGAGGCTGTTGAAAACATCCTTGAAAGGGAGGATATCGGAGACTATCTGATGGCTGTAAAAGGATTCGGAAATGATGATTCCAGCGAGAAAAGCGCCGAGAGCTAAGGAGAGCCCAAGGGAAAAGGTTAGATAGGACAGGCCAAAGCAGGCGACAAGAGTGGAGAGGAGGAAAATTTCCTTGATATGGGTTTTGACTATAGCTGATATCACTGCGGGCATAATTTTACGGGCGATATAAAAAACAGCGGCCACGGCCAGAAGACTCAGGCCAAATCTTCCCAGCAGATTGATCCAGGAGACCGCCTTAAGGTTGGCCAGGAGGGGAATGAGGGCCAGCATGGGAACGATGGCCATATCCTGAAAAATAAGAATGCCCAAGGAAATATATCCGTGGGGCGAGTTAAGCTGATTTTTATCGGCAAGAATTTTAAGGACAACGGCGGTTGAGCTTAAAGCTATCAGAAAACCATAAAAAATGGCCTCTTCCGTCTCCACGCCTTTTAGCTTTGCGATGAAAGCGACAACCGCAATGGTGGTCAGGACCTGTGTTGCCCCGCCCTGCCAGAAATAGCGCTGAATTTTCTTCAGTCGCTCCAGAGAAAATTCAATGCCGATAACAAAAAGAAGCATCATTACCCCGATTTCGGCCAGAGCATTGATTGTTTCGAGGTCTCTGATCAGAGAAAGCCCGCCAGGCCCGATAAGAATACCGGTTATCATGAAGCCAACAACTGCCGGGATTTTCAGACGATGGAAAATGATGATGACTAAAATCGAAACCACCAGAACTGTAACTAGCTCTCGCAGCAAAATTAATGTCATGGACAACGCTTCTTACTAATATTATAATTAAGGTGATACTGAGCTAATCAATCACTCATAATTAAATAACTTAAATCAGCGCTTAAAACAACCTTTTTATATTTAATCTTTTTAAAATTCTGCTTACTTTCTCCTTTCAGGAAATGTTTTTTCAAAATAAGTCAATCGATCCCAGATTTTTTGCGTTCTTCAAATTTTTTGGTGGCAAGGAATTTTATTTAACTGATTTATAGTTCCAACCTGGAAAGTTTTCATCTCTTCTTTTCTTTTAATCTAATATAATGCAGACATTATTCTTGCTGATACCGATATAGACATTAATACGCAACGCCAAATCTTAGGTCAGTATTGTTGATTATTCTTTCAAAATCAAGGCCGAAACTTTAGGGTCCAGTGATTAACAGGCCAAAGAAGCTAACCATCTCATCCTATGTTAGAGTGTTAGAGATGGCCAAAATGGAATTAAAAACAATTTATCATGCTTTTTGGCGGATTAGTCTCAGATAATGCTTATTGATTTTATTAAATTTATATGACCCAGCATTTCTTTAGTTTGTTTAATGAACTCGAGCCACGCAGATTGATTTTTTATGCTACTCTAATTTAAAATAAAAACAAATGAAAAGAAAAAATATAAGGAATAAGCTAAATCGCCTTTTTCAACAATATCCAGAAATTAAGCTTGTCTATCTGTTTGGTTCTCAGGCAAGAGGGAAAAAAGGACTTTTAAGCGATTATGATTTTGCGATATACATTGAGGCAGGAGATAAAAGAAAGATCTTCGAGATTAAACTACAATTATTAGGTGAGATTAGTAGAATTCTTCATACAGATAAAATTGATTTAATAATATTAAATTGCGTTAGGGAGCCAGAACTCAAATATAATATTATCAAGGAGGGAAATTTAATTTTTGAAAAGAAGCCGTATAAATTATTAGTTGAGCCGAAGATATTAAATGAATATTTTGATTTTTATGCTCTCTTATTAAGGCATCAGCTAACAAGGGTCAGGATGTGACCAATCTTTCAACGATAGAAAACAGGATTAGCGCTGTCCAGAAGTATCTAAAAATTCTGGAAAGATATAAAAAATACTCGAGAAAAGAAATTGAGACAGATATTGATTTGCGCGGCGCGGTAGAGCGCTATCTTTATCTGGCTGTTCAGGCTGCCATTGACCTGGCAGGAGCAGTTCTGTCTTTCAAAAATTTTCGGAAGCCAGCTTCGCTGAGCGAAACTTTTATTATCCTCGAAGAAGGAAAAATTATCGGCAAAAAACTCTGTCAGCAGCTTGTTAAAATGATTGGATTCAGGAATATTTTGGCCCATGACTATGGAGAAATTGATTATGATATCGTTTATGATATTTTGAAACATCGCTTAGCAGATATAAGAGAATTTATCAGAATAATTGATAAAAAGATAAAAAGCGATCCAGAAGTCTAAACTTTGCCCAAACTTAATTCCAGGAAACGATGAATTTATCTTTAATTTAACGCATGCCAAAAAGTTGACCATCTGGGAAATCAAAACTTATCAAGATAATTAACTAAGCCGCATACGAGAAGGTTATGTCAAATCCTTCCCAAAATTTAGGGAATATTATCTTCTAAAAAATTTATAAAATTAGTGAAACTTAGAAATTAATAATATAAGGGAGGGCGAGTTGATGCGCCCTCCCTTTCGCTTTTAACGAGAGGATTTAGCCAGATTTTACGTGTTACGTGATTATCCCTCGATTATTTACAGACAAACTCGACTATCGCGTGAGCAATCAACCAGACCCCCGGAACTTTTACGGGATCAACATCAACAGGCGGCACCGTAAAAGTGTAGTTATCACGACCAGGGTCAAAATAATCTATTTCAATATTCAACTGACCTTACGCCATTATAATTTTGTTTGAGGATAGATTATGGTGAATGGACTGCTAAAGGGGATTGACTTTGGATTTAAAGATTATGATTGATTGCCATTCATTCTGATCTATATTTTGCCACAACCAGGGCAAATAATTATTTAACTTTGTTCTTTAATAGCAGTTAATTATCCTAATTTATTAAAAGGATAAAAAAAAGGCCGCACCCATTAAAGGGCACGGCCTTTTTTTCTGGTAATGATCAATTGGCTTTTTTCAATTAATATTCGTCTTATTTGCCGCAGTGTGGCGGCCCGCCGGGATATTTTCCTTTGTTATAATCGTCCAGAATTGCAGCCCAAGCCTTCTGAAGTCCGCAGCTGCCCCGACCTGTGCAGGCGCTTGGATCGTTGCTATTTAACCATTGGGTTGCCAAATCAAGAGTTTCTTGGACGCCCTGCGGCACTGAAGCGCCGTTAGCAATATTCAGTACGGCAGCGATGTACTGGTGAGCCAGAATATAATAACCGTTTCCTCCGGAAGGTGTATCAAGAACCTGCTGCCAGGTCTGGCCGCTCAGGAAGAAAGTATCACCGCGTCTGTATGGATCAGGCCAAACTACGCCAGGCTTGTTCCCCCAGTATCCTTGGGTATATGTGCAGCCAGAAACTACTTCGCAAGGCGGCGGGGGTATGGGACCCATATAGGTTGCTTTCGGGTTGGGCCCTTTGGGAGTGCCCAGGCTCCCGGAGTGATTTAGAATTGTCAGCTGAACATTGTTCCGGATGTAGCCGTCCATATAGGCTGGAAGGTCAACACTGTAAGGGAAAACAACCGCTGTCTCCTGAGTCGTTCCAGCCGGTATTTCTCCGGGCATATAGTTGACAAACACATCGCCCAGTTTGATCCACTGCGGACTGGAGCTATTAAATGGCTTAACCTCTATCCAATCGTTAATCGTAAAGCCAACCGTATCGTCCGTGCCCTCGTTCCAGACGGCAATTTCACCTGAATAGCGCCAAATGCCGCCACCAAGATCGCAGATATCAATGGTCTTATAGGCGGCGAGAGTCGTTCCAGCTCTTGATTTTGGTGGTTTCTGTGCCAGGCCGAAACCTGTCACTATCACCACCAAAATTACAAAAAGAATTAAAATGTTTTTTAATCTCATGAAAATCTCCTTTTCATTTCTTAGATACAGCGAACTTGCAGAGCCCGCTTTTGCCAAAAAAAACTAAAGCGACAGCTAAGTTCCCTTTTTTCTCACCTCCCTTTTCCATGTGGTCAATGTATAGTCTAAATTTGTCTCTCCAGAGAAAAAAACACCTCATCTCTTCATCTTTCTTCTTGTGCTTATTACCGTTTAGACCATACCGCCTTGGATGCTTTTAAATATACATGTCTGATAAAGACAAATATATGATTTTTTTGCTCAATATTACTTAAAAATTGCTCTTTTCCGAGCTTTTCTGGATAAAAAATCAATCTTAGCTACTTAAATAAAATAATTCAGACAAGAGAGCCTTACTCAAAAAGCTTTACTTAGAGTTTATTCCGCAAAAAGCCTATCCAACTTAGCCCTTTTCACTAACAAAATTGATTTCCAGAAAACTTTTTTCCTCACCCAAAAGAAAATTATTATAGCCAGAAAACTTTCCTTCAGCAGAGAAAGATTTTCCCTCACCCCAAAAAACTACTTCCCCCCATTAAGACGTTTATCGCTTATTATCTAAACTTAATTTAAATTTTTTGCTTAGATCTTTTGTCCTGAAATTTCCTGAGATCAATTTTCTCAGCATAATGAAAAAACCAATCAGTCCGGACAGAGGGAGAAAATATCCTATCTTGTTATTTTTTCCTTATGAGTCGATTTTTTGAACGCTCGAGGTGTCAGGCCAGTCAATTTCTTGAATCGAGCACAAAAGACACTGGAATCAGAAAAGCCTACATGTTCGCTGACTTCGGTGATGTTCATGTCTTCTTCAGCCAGAAGGACTTTAGCTCTGTTGATTCTTAGCAGGGTGACGAATTTCATCGGCGTCATTCCAGTAAACTTTTTGAATTTACGGCAAAAGTGATGGAGGCTCAGGCTGGCAACCCGGGCCAAGGCAGGCAGATTGACCTTTTCGCTGAAATTTTCCTCGATATAGCTGATCGCTTTGAGAATATTTGGAGGTATATCGGTTGATATAGTAAAAGGAAAAGGGGTCGGTTCTTTTAAAGACTTCCGCATAAAAGGAGAGCGCTTTTCCCTTGAGCTTCGCTTTAATTTAAGAAGAGATTTAATTATTGATCTTAGTTCTAAAATATCCACAGGCTTTGGGAGGTAATCTCTTGCCCCTGCCCTGAATGCTTTTACCGCTAGTTCCTCAGAACCGCCGGCAGCGAGAAATAAAACCGGAACATCGGCATGTGAGCGCTTGGTTCTTTTAAGAAGCAAAAGTCCCTGAACGTGGTTTATGCCACAATCAATAAGAAAAAGATCGGCATCTAACTCCTGGAGATGGGATCCTGCTTGTTCGAAAGAATACATGCCGATGATCTCTCCTTTAATGGAAAGAGATTCATAAAAACCATGAAAAGCCTTATCAGCGAAAATAACAACTGATTCTTTGTTCATAACTTAACTAAAAAAATGGCTATTTGGATCTGGAAGAAGAAAACTCTGGATGAAGAAAATACCTATTAAATCCATATATCTCCGTCTTTTGCTTTCTCTAATCTTATTCAAAATTAAAATTTTAGAAAGAAAAAGTCAAGAAAATCTCGCCTGAGATATAAAGTATATAATAATTTTAGAATAAAAGCTCATATTTGCTGTTTATAAATAGTGAATGAAAGATACTTTTTTGCTTAAGGCAATTTATCCCCAGTTGAAAATCGCTTTGGTTTTAAATTTTTAAAGATTGTTTTTGATGAAATTAAACATGGTTCGGTAAAGATGGAGGGTTGTATTTTTGCCTTCTGAAATTGAATGGGAGCGGTTGGGATAAACCGTCATGGAAAAAAGCTTGTTGTTAGCTATAAGTTAATTGACCAATTTTTCAAAGCTCTGATAGTGAACGTTATCATCGCCAGTACCGTGAATGATAAGAAGCCTGCCCTGAAGTTGATGGGCGAAGGTTATGGGGGAGCCATTCTTATAGCCTTCGGGGTTATCCTGAGGTAATCCCATGTATCTTTCCTGGTAGATGGTATCATAAAGTCGCTGGTCGCTAACAAAGGCCACAGCGATGCCCATCTTGTAGAGTTCGGGGTAGCGGAAAAGGGCATTCAGAGTCATCTGGCCACCACCACTCCAGCCCCAGATGCCCACCCGCTCCGGGTCAACAAAATCCCATTTCTTCAGGACGGCTTTAAGAGCCGCAGCCTGGTCGGCAGAAGCCAGGATGCCAATCTGGCGGTAAATAATTTTGCGCCAATCACGACCCCGGGGCTGGGGCGTGCCTCGATTATCAATACTCATTACGAGATAGCCTTGCTGGGTAAGAAAAAGATGGTAGAGATAATTATTACCACCCCAGGCATCACGGACAGTTGTGCCAGCCGGTTCGCCATAAACATAGATAAAAAGCGGATATTTTCGGGCCGGGTCGAAATCAGGTGGTTTCATCAGCCAGCCGTCAAGCAAAACGCCATCACCAATATCCACCCTGAAAAATTCAACAGGAGATTTCTTGAGCGCTTTTACTTTGCTCATCAACTCCTTATTGGCAACTAAAGTCCGGAGCTGGCGATGACTCGGAAGCTCAATCAGGTCAGTCACTGGCGGCTGGCCGAAGCGACTGAATGTATGGAAGGCGTACTGACAGGTGGGGGAGAGATTATAGACGTTGGTTCCCGTAAATTCTGCTGGCGTAACTTTCTCCAGCTTTCCGGGTCGATTAATTTGGATCCGGTAAAGATATTGCTGAGTGGGGTTTTCAGGTGAGGCTATAAAATATAGCCATCCCCTTTTTTCATCCAGGCCGGCGAAACGGATGACATCATAATTACCTGGGGTAAGCAATTCAGCCTTACCGGAAAAATCCACACTGTAGATATGTCTCCAGCCATCTCTTTCGCTCGTGAAAAGAAATCGAGTTCCTTTATTGAAGAGAGTGAGACTGGTATCAACTTCCACCCAGGCCTTATCTTCATCAACAAAGATAGTCTGAATATGGCCGGACAAGACATCGGCCAGCATGATTTCATTCCTGTTCTGAAGTCTATTCAGATGCTGCAGGATGATTTTATCTTTCGCTGCCCAACTCATCCAGGGAATATAGATATTTCTGGGATCGCCCGGAACTTTAAGCCAGACCACATTCTTTGTCTCTATGTCGATGACTCCCAGCCGGCAGGCTGAGTTGGTCTCGCCAGCTTTCGGGTATTTAAAAGAAATGATTCTGGGGTAAAGTTGATCTGTATTATTTATCATATGAAACTCCTTGACGCCCGAGGTATCGAGCTGCCAGAAAGCAATTTTCCTTCCGTCAGGGCTCCAGCGGAAGCCATCGCGCAGCGAAAATTCCTCCTCATAAACCCAGTCAAAAGTTCCATTGATAATATCTTGTGAACCATCCTCGGTGAGTCTTAATATCTGTCCAATAGCCAGATCCTCAAGGTAGATATTATTTTTGTAAACATAAGCTACCAGATTGCCGTCAGGCGAAAATTTTGCAAACTGTAAATAAGTCGGTTCAAACCCCTGACCGAGCTTCCTGAGTTTCTTACTTGTGAGGTCAAGAACCCAGTAATCACCCCGGCTTCTTTGCCTCCAGACTCGCTGGCTGTTGGTGTAAATAAGGACACGCTTCAGGTCATCAGAGAAGGAGAAATCATCTATGACTAGAGGCTTATCTTCACCTTGAGGGATAAGAAGTGAAGCCGGAACAATTACCTTGCGAGTGCCTGAAGCGGCTGAATAAAGAACAATATCTTTCGCTCCCTTCACAGTGGCTGAATTTTCCAGGAGAGCATAGGAGAGGCCATCATTAAGCCAGTGAACTGGCCCCAGATTTTCCGAAACAAATTCTCTCGAAGCAAAAATTCTTTCTAAGGTTAATAGCTCCTCTGAATTTTTCTCCTGAGGCCATAAACTGAAACTCGAAGAAAGCACCAAAATAAAAATGAAAATGGTCGAAAAAATAAATCCATTCTTTGGCTTTATCATTTTTTTACCTCCCAAGAAACAAAAATATATTTTCCTTCGTGCCTTCATCAATCAAATTATCCGTTTATCTATCTATTAATTTCATTCTTTTCTATTCTTTGTTTTCTCTCCTTTTTCTTTTTTTTCCTTTCTCTTCTCTTCTCTTCTCTTCTCTTCTCTTCTCTTCCAACCATATTTTCTATCTATCTATCTATCTATCTATCTATCTATCTATCTATCTATCTGTCTGTCTGTCTTCGTTCATTAGATTCTTTAATTTCTAACTAACTAACTAACTAACTCTTTCTTTTTTTTTATCTTTCCCCTCTCCCTCTTTTACCTTTTACCTACCTCCTCTTTTTCTTCTCTTCTTCCCACCTACCTTCTTTCCTTGCCCCCTCTATTCCTTCCTTTTTTCTTAACTACCTGCCAGGTTTATGCTTTATTTAGCTAAATCTCATTTAGCCTGATTCTTATTCGAGTTTGTCCTCAAATTTACCTTTGTCCCTTTTTGGTCTTTTCTCCCTTCAAATTTACTTTAACTTTCTCTCTTTTTAAATTTCAATAGTTTAACGCCTCTCCCTTAAAGCAGGCCGATTGATTTTTTGATTTAATTTTTCACTCAGGTTAAACTTTAATCAGCTTGATGGTGAGGAGGTCAAGTTTTTCCTTTGAATTGCAATTCGATTTTATGAAAATCGAATCTGATTCAAAAAAGATTTTGAGCCTTTTTAAATAGATTTATCGAGGAACTTTCAGTGTTTAGGTTTTCAACCTATAGCCAGAAGACAAAATTAACGAACACAAATCAAGGCTTATTTTTTTCTGCCCGATTCTTTTGAATGATAAATAGAAGAGACAGGCAGGCAAAAGCATCCAGCCAGTCTCTTCTTGACAATCAGTTTGTCCTTATGAAAGGATAATTTCCTCTTTGTTCAAAAAATGAAAATCATAAGGAGGTTAAATGGTTGGTATTGTTGGCTATGGGGCTTATATACCCAGATACCGGATAAAGGTTGAAGAAATTGCCGGTGTCTGGGGGGCAGACGCCCAGAGCTATCGCAAAGGTCTTCTCGTTGAGGAGAAATCAGTGCCGGCGCCCGACCAGGATACGATTACCATGGCGGTTGAGGCTTCGAAACGAGCCATAAAAAGAGCCGGCATTGACCCCAGGGAAATTGGAGCGGTCTATGTGGGTTCTGAGTCCCATCCCTATGCCGTTAAGCCCAGCGGAACTGTTCTGGCTGAGGCCATAGGCGCCTGCCCTGAAGTTCATACGGCCGACCTTGAGTTTGCCTGCAAGGCTGGAACCGAGGGCATGTATCTGGCCATGAGCCTGGTCAAAGCTGGCGAGATAAAATATGGCCTCGGCGTGGGGGCTGATACCTCTCAGGGAGCGCCGGGAGATGCCCTGGAATATACCACAGCCGCGGGCGCGGCCGCTTTTATTTTTGGTCGGGAAAACATTTTGGCTGAGGTTGTTGAAACCTATTCTTATACCACTGATACACCCGATTTCTGGCGCCGCGAATACCAGTATTATCCCCGGCATGGAGGCCGCTTCACGGGCGATCCGGCTTATTTTAAGCACATCATCGGGGCAGCTCAGGGGATCATGGCTAAAGCTGGCGTCAAACCCGAAGAGATTGACTATGTTATTTTTCATCAGCCCAATGGCAAATTTCCGCTGAGAGTGGGGGAGTTGCTTGGCTTCAAGAAGAGACAGATTGAACCGGGCTTGCTTGTGACCTATCTCGGTAATACCTATTCTGGAAGCTCGCCCATGGGTTTGACCGCCACTTTTGATATCGCCAAGCCTGGAGACCTGGTTTTACTTGTTTCCTACGGTTCAGGTGCTGGAAGCGACGCCTTCCTTTTCCGAATGACAGAAAGGATCGAAAAGGTCAAAGACCTGGCGCCAAAAACAAGGGATATGCTTTTGGGTCCCAAAGTTTATGTGGACTACGGGACATATGCTAAGTTCCGGAAGAAAATCCGGAAGGCCACGGAATAAGGAGGAGCCATGCGTGAAGTTGCCGTAATTGGTATCGGTATGACGAAATGGGGTGAACTCTGGGAGAAATCCTTGAGGACAATCTTTGTCGAAACTGCCTTGGCGGCCATGGATGATGCCGGAATCGATCGCCTCGATGCCATGTATATAGGTTGTATGTCCAGCGGGCTTTTCGTCGGTCAGGAGCATCTCGGCTCACTTTTAGCCGATTATCTTGGTCAGAAGCCGATTCCGGCTGCCCGGGTGGAATCAGCCTGCGCTTCAGGTGGACTGGCTCTAAGGCTCGGTTTTATTGATGTCGCCTCCGGAATGCATGATATCGTTCTGGTCGGAGGCATTGAAAAAATGACTGACCTCAATGCCAACGAAGCTACCTATGCTCTGGGTACGGCCGCTGATCAGGAATATGAAGGCTATCATGGAATAACTTTTCCCGGTTTGTATGCCCTCATTGCCAGGGCTCATATGGAAAAATATGGAACCACCAGGGAACAGCTGGCCCTGGTCGCAGTTAAAAATCATGAAAATGGCTCACTTAACCCCCTGGCTCAGTTTCCTTTTAAAATTACGGTTGATGCCGTTTTAAATTCCCCCCTTGTCGCCGATCCACTGAGAGTGCTCGATTGTTCGCCTATAACCGATGGCGCTGCCGCCGTTATCCTGGCCCCGGTAGAAATAGCCAGGAAGCTCCAAAAGCCGGTGGTAAAAATAATTGGCTCCGGCCACGCCACAGATTCAATTGCACTGGCCCAAAGAGAGGATATCACCTGGCTGGAATCTGTTTATCAATCGGCTCGCCAGGCCCTGGCCATGGCTGATAAGAAAATTGAAGAGATAAATGTTTTTGAGGTTCATGATTGTTTTACTATCGCCGAAATTTGCATCATGGAAGCCCTTGGTCTGGTGGAAAAGGGTAAGGGTGGTCCGGCTGTGGAGGCTGGTATGACCAGAATCGATGGTCGCTTTCCGGTGAATCCAAGTGGCGGTCTTAAGGCCAAAGGGCATCCAGTTGGGGCGACAGGAGTGGCCCAGGCTGTGGAAATAGTCAAACAATTGCGGGGTGAAGCCGGGCCGCGTCAGGTTAAAGGAGCCAGACTCGGTCTTACCCAGAATATGGGTGGAACTGGAGGCAGCTCCGTTGTCCATATCTTTGCCGCCGAGTGAAAGGAGGGAAAGATGCCTACACCATCAAGATACTGGCGAGAAATTCCCCAGCGTTATCGTCTCGAAGCCGGTCGTTGCCGGCGTTGCGGCTTCATTGCCTTCCCGCCTCGACTTGTCTGCCCTCGCTGCCAGAGCCGGGAATTTGAGGTCATCAACCTGGCCGAAGAAGGCCGGATAATAAGCTATACCATAATCCGCGTCCCACCCCATCAATTCGTTGATCAGGCACCTTATGCTGTGGGCATAGTGGAGTTAGATGATGGAGTTAAGTTAATGGGCCAGATTGTCGATTGCCCCTTCGAGGAACTTAAAACCGGGCTTCGAGTAAGAATAGAATTCAGAAAGATAATGGAGGAAGGCGAGGCCGGTGTAATTTATTATGGCTATAAATTTGTGCCAGCCTGAACTCGAGAAAAGCAAATTTAAGATTAAATTGGATTTAAGCCAGCAAGGGAGTAAGAAGCAGAATCAGAGAAAATTGTTTTAAAAGATTTTAAAATTGACAGGATTTAACAGAAAAGAGTTTTATCAGCCAGGGAAGAGTAAGGTATTGGGAGTCGGGAAAAATATTTGAATATTGTTACTTTGAATTTAAAAAATAAGAATTTTGAGGAAGGGCAAGCATGTTTCGCCTTGAAAGCAAGGTTGATACTAAAAGCCAGGAGTTCCGCGAAAATTATGAGCATTTCAAGCGTCTGGTGGCAGAATATAAAAGTATTTTGAAAGAAGTTCAGCAGGGAGGACCGCCCCATTATAGGGAACTGCATAAAAAGAGGGGCAAACTTCTTGTTCGCGAAAGGCTCGAAAGGCTCTTCGATAAAAATACACCTTTCCTCGAACTAAGTCCTCTGGCTGCCTATAACATGTATGACAATGAAGCTCCTGGCGCAGGCATAGTCACCGGCATCGGGGTAGTCCATGGTCGGGAGGTCATGGTCGTGGCCAATGACGCCACCGTCAAGGGAGGCACCTATTTTCCTATGACCATCAAAAAACACCTTCGAGCCCAGGAAATTGCTATGGAAAATCGCCTGCCCTGTATCTATCTTGTTGATTCTGGTGGCATTTTTTTACCTTATCAAGCTGGTACTTTCCCTGACCGGGACCATTTCGGCCGCATTTTCTATAACCAGGCGAGAATGTCTGCCATGGGCATTCCCCAGATTTCCATTGTCATGGGCTCCTGTACGGCCGGAGGGGCCTATGTGCCAGCCATGAGTGATGAAACGGTCATAGTACGCAGGCAGGGGACAATTTTTATCGGCGGGCCTCCTCTGGTGAAGGCGGCCACGGGCGAAGAAGTGACCGATGAGGAACTTGGAGGCGCTGATGTCCATTGTCGCATTTCTGGCGTTTCTGACTATTATGCCCTTAATGATGAGCATGCCCTGCAGATTGCTCGCAATATCATTGAAACCCTTGACCCGCCACTCAAATTTGAACTGGACATGGCTGAACCTGAAGACCCCTATTATGATCCTGAGGAAATTTATGGCATTGTTCCCAGAGATTTGCGCAAGCCCTATGATATCCGCGAAATTATCGCTCGTTTGGTTGATGGCAGCCGCTTCCAGGAATTCAAGGAGCTCTATGGTCCAACCCTGGTCTGTGGCTTTGCCCGGATAATGGGCTATCCGGTGGGTATTCTGGCCAATAATGGCGTGCTTTTTTCTCAGAGTTCCCTGAAGGGAGCTCATTTTGTAACTCTGTGTGCCATGAGAAAAATTCCCCTTATCTTTTTGCAGAACATCACCGGATTTATCGTCGGTAAACAATATGAGCATGGGGGTATTGCTAAGGATGGGGCTAAACTGGTTCATGCTGTGGCTAATGCCGATGTACCCAAATTTACAGTCATCGTTGGCGGCTCCTATGGCGCTGGCAATTATGCCATGTGCGGCCGCGCCTATGCCCCCCGCCTTCTCTGGATGTGGCCCAATGCCAGAATAAGTGTCATGGGTGGGGAGCAGGCGGCCAATGTCCTTCTAACGATAAAATTAAAGAAGCTAAAAGAGCAGGGGATTGAAATCAGTGAGGAGGAGAAACAGGAAATGATGAAGCCGATTATGGAAAAGTATGAGGAGGAGGCAAGTCCCTATTACAGCACGGCCAGGCTCTGGGACGACGGCATTCTTGACCCTCTCGAAACGAGAGCTGCTTTAGCCCTGGGTATCGCCATGAGTCTTAATGCGCCCATACCGGATTACCGCATGGGCATTTTCAGGATGTGAGGAGAGGAATCAGAAGATAAGCCAGAGGAAAAGCGAAATAAGCTAAACAAAATTAAAAATAAGAAATTAGAGAAGGGAATAAGTGAAGAATTAAAATAAAATTGAGAGAGACAAAGGAACAAGGGCAAGGAAAAATTAAAGAAGAAATTAAAAGAAAAAATTGAAGGCAAAAATAGAAATTATAGACACCAAAATATGAGAAACCAGATGGGAGTTAAAGCGCGGTAAAATTAAAACGAATAGAGATTGAAATAAAATTAAGCAACAGGTAAATAGAAAGGTTTAAAAAAGAGAAACTGGAAAAAGGGAGAAACTGAAAAAAGGAAAAAAACTGAAAAAATAATTAAGCCATGGCTGATTATAAGACCATCTTGATTAATCTGGAGCCCCCGGTAGCCAGAATCATTCTTAATCGACCAGAGGTTCATAATGCCTTTAATGCGGTCATGATCAGAGAATTAACCTCCGCTCTGGAGGAAATTAAGAACAGGGCAGGAATCAGGGTTCTGGTTCTGACCGGTCAAGGCAAATCCTTTTGCGCCGGAGCTGACCTTAACTGGATGCGGGAAATAATCAATTATTCTTTCGAAGAAAATCTCAGGGAATCAAGGGAATTGGCAGACCTGATTTACCAGCTGAACGAATTATCGCTACCGACCATTGCCAGGATAAATGGGGCTACAATTGGTGGCGGCAACGGCTTTCATGCAGCCTGTGATATTGCCATTGCCAGTGAAGAGGCTATCTTCAGTTTGAGCGAAGTTAAGATTGGCCTCATTCCAGCAGTCATTTCCCCCTATGTTATCCGCCGGATTGGAGAAAGCCGGGCCCGTCAATACTTCCTCACCGGGGAAAGGATTTCAGCTAAGAGGGCTGAAGAGATTGGCCTGATACACAGGGTTGTTCCGGCTTTAAGCCTTGATGAAGCGGTGGAAGAAACAATTAAAATGTTGCTGAGTTCAGGGCCTCAGGCCATCAGACGATCGAAAGAAATTATCCAGCGAGTGCCCCGGATGTCTCTTGAGGAAGCAAGGGAATATACTGCCCGAATAATTGCGGAGCTCAGAGTAAGCCCTGAAGGTCAGGAAGGCATGGCCGCTTTTCTGGAAAAAAGAAAGCCTGAATGGGCTCAGGAAGCGGAGTTATTTTTAAAGCTAATGGAGGAGAAAAAGGAAAAGGGTTAAAATCAGGAAGGAAGAGAGCTGACTATGTTTAAAAAAATTCTCATTGCCAATCGGGGAGAAATTGCCGTTCGTGTCATCAGGGCCTGTCGTGAACTCGGCATTAAAGCCGCGGTTATTTATTCTGAGGTTGACCGGGCGAGCCTTCATGTCCAGCTGGCTGATGAAGCTTATCTGGTGGGACCGGCCGCGCCGCGGGAAAGCTATTTAAATATTGACCGCATCATCGAAATTGCCCGCCGCTGCCAGGCTGAGGCCATCCATCCGGGCTATGGTTTTCTGGCTGAGAATCCCGATTTTTCCAGGCGCTGTGAGGAGGAAGGAATAATTTTCATCGGTCCCAACTCCAGGGCTTTAAAACTGGTGGGTGATAAAATAATGGCCCGCCGGACCATGGAGGCAGCGGGCATCCCTATTATCCCCGGGATGAAAGGGGTTGGCCGTAATCTGGAAGAATATGTTAAGGAAGCCAGGAAACTTGGCTATCCGGTCATGATTAAAGCTTCGGCCGGGGGCGGCGGTAAAGGCATGAGAATTGTATATCGAGAGGAAGATTTAAAGCCTGCCCTTGAAGCCGGCATGAGGGAGGCCCTGGCTGCTTTTGGCGATGAATCAGTTTATTTAGAAAAATACATTGAAGAGCCCCGTCATGTGGAATTTCAGGTTCTGGCGGACAATTATGGAAATGTCATTCATCTTTTTGAGCGCGAATGCTCGATTCAGCGCCGTCATCAAAAAATAGTTGAGGAAACGCCATCCCAGGCCTTAACGCCAGAATTGAGACAGAAAATGGGTGAAACCGCCAGGAAGGTTCTCCAGGTAGCCGGTTATAATAATGCCGGAACAGTAGAGTTTCTTCTGGATAAAAACAGTAATTTTTATTTCCTGGAAGTTAATGCCCGGCTTCAGGTGGAGCATCCTGTAACCGAATTAACGACCGGAATTGACCTGGTTCACCAGCAGATAAAAATAGCTGCGGGTGAGAAGCTGGCTTTCAGCCAGGAGGATGTGAAACAAAAGGGCCACGCCATTGAAGGCCGTATTTACGCCGAGGATCCGGCTCGGGGCTTCCTGCCCTCATCAGGAAAAATTCTCTTTCTTCAGGAGCCAAGAGGTCCAGGAATAAGGGTTGATAGTGGCATTTATGCTGGCTGGGAAGTGCCTATTTATTATGACCCTATTCTGGCTAAATTGATTGTCTGGGGAGAGAATCGTGAGGTAGCCTGTCGCCGGATGCTGGCCGCTTTAAAGGATTATGTCATTCTGGGGATAGCCACAACCATTCCCTTTTTAAGGGAGGTCATTGGCCATCCCGAATTTTTAGCCGGACGAACAACGACCAGTTTCATTCAAAAACATTTTACCGACTGGCGGGAAACCATCAGGGAAATTGATTTGCGCCGTTTGGCCCAGGCGGCTGCGGCCTATCTGGAGTTGAATCGTAAGCCGGCCTATAAGGTTGAAAGTATTAGCCGAACCACAAAACTTTCTCCCTGGCAAACTCTTGGCCGCTGGCGCATTGGTGGAGGCGATTGATGGAGATAACTTTCCTCTGTGGCGAGGAGATGGTTAATTTTTCTCTTGAGAATAAAGAAGGTAAATACATCTATTCGGACAAAGAGGGTTCAATTGAACTTGACATCCAGGAAATTTCTTCAGGTGTTCTTTCCATTCTGGCCGGAGGGAAAAGTTATCTGGCGGCTGTCATCCGGGATAAAGATAAGATTATTGTGGCCATTGAAGGGTGTCGTTTCGAATTCAGTGAAGCCAGCACCCAGAGCCTGGCTGAGAAGGGAAGGGAAGAGGGTACGGTCAAGGGTGTCATGGCCATCAAGGCACCCATGCCAGGTAAGGTTGTGCGGGTGGTGGTGCATGAGGGCGATAGGGTCAGGAAAAACCAGACTCTGGCCATTGTTGAGGCTATGAAAATGGAGAATGAAATTAAAGCTAGCGCTGAAGGCATCATTAAAAAGATATATGTAAATGAAGGCGAGTTGGTTGATGGCGAAAAGCCCCTCCTGGAACTTGAAGCTACCCCCTGAATCAGGGAAACAAACATTTTACCTCCCCCTTCCACTAAGTAGGGGATAAAAATATTTTTTCTTTATCTTTAAGATGAGCCAGTTGGCCCCCTCTAATTAAGACAGCCACGGTGTTCGAGGTCGAGAGTTCAATTTAAATTTATTAATTTTCAAAAGCCATATGACTATTAGCCCCAATGAAGACAAAATATTTATTCAAATGAGTAACCATTAATCCCAAACTCGACTTTCAAACTCAGTCCTAATTCGCGGAGAATTTACCAGCATTTTTGCTCCTAAAGAAATTTGCTCTTAAAGAAAAATGATCAAAGCTTAAAGCGGGATGCTCTCAATCTGGATGCAAACATTTTACTTCTGAGATATATAAAATGCTGATAACGATCCAGCCTTAACCAATATTATTTTACTGATCAGATTTGTTGGCCGGGTACTATTATTTTATCAATTAGTTCAAAAGACGAAATTATTTCTGATAGCAATTGTTTCGATTGATGACCTTGCTCCATTTGCTTATCAATTAAATCAAATAATTCAAAAGGCGCTAAGGAAGAGCTGGGAAAAGAAGATGAGAGCAAGACTTTTGATCAGATCGGGCGGCTCAGGCTTTTAATTGACCTCCTATTATTTTTATGTTATCAATGGGTTTCATCATCATGAGATAAGGAGGAATTATGTACGGCTGGACAGGCAATATTCTGAGAATTAACCTGACCAATCGCATTTTTAAAAAAGAAGGTTTTGATGAAAAGTTTGCCCTTAAATGGATTGGCGGCCGGGGTTTTGCTCTGAAAATCCTCTGGGATGAACTCAGACCTGGCATTGATCCCCTCGGGCCAGAAAACAAGCTGATTGTGGCCGTCGGGCCTATCGCCGGTATTCCTGCACCTAATACTGGCAAGACCGTGGTGGCTGCTAAATCGCCCCTGACTGGAGGTTATGGCGATGGCAACCTGGGCACTAGGGTTACCGATCAGATGAGGAAAGCCGGCTATGATGTCATCATCATTGAGGGCCAGGCTGATCGTCCCACCTATATTTATATTGAAGACGATAAAGTTGAATTCTTACCGGCTGAGGAAATCTGGGGGAAGGGAACTTACGAAACCCAGGACTGGCTTTATGAGAAATATGGTAAGGGTGCGGGCATTCTGACCATAGGTCAGGGCGGCGAAAACCTCAATCTTTATGCCGTGATCAGAAGTCTTGAGGGCAGAGCCGGAGGCCGGCCGGGTATGGGCGCGGTCATGGGCTCAAAGAAACTCAAGGCTATTGTCATCAAAGGATCCCGGCCAATTCCTGTGGCTGACCCTGAGGGAATGAGGAAGTTAGGCACAGAGGATCTGCGCAAGGTCCAGCAGATTGACCGCGAAACAGGCTGGTCCCTTCAAGGAACAACTGGCGTGCTGGCCTGGTGCAACGAAGTGGCCGCTCTGCCTGTCCGGAATATGAGAAAGACCTTTCACTCCGATGCCTGGAAAATTGATGGCGAAAGACTCAATGCGGCGAGGGTGGCTACTTATGGCTGCCCCAATTGTACTATGCGCTGTGGCATTACTATTCTCGATCATGAAGGCCGAAAATCAGAGCTAGATTATGAGAATATCGGAATGCTGGGCAGTAACTTAGAAATTTTTGAACTGGATCAAGTTGCTTCCCTCAACTATCTCTGTGACGACTACGGCATTGATACCATAAGCGCTGGCGGCACCCTGGCCTTTTATGCTGATGCCATTGATCATGGTGCTATTGAGGGTGATTTTCGTTTTGGAGATCCCGAAAAGGCCAAGGAGCTACTTCGCCTGGCTGCCTTCAGGGAAGGCAAACTCGGCCATTTCCTGGCGAATGGCTCGCGACGAATGTCCAGAGAAATCGGTCGTGGTTCTGAGGCCTATGCCATGCAGGTTAAGGGACTGGAGATTTCTGCCTATAATTGCAAATTTATCCCTGGCATGGCCCTCGCCTTCGGTACCAGTCCGATTGGTGCCCATCATAAGGAAAGCTGGGTCATTACTTTTGAGATAAAACAGACTGAGCGCGGCTCCTATGGCCCTGAGAAAGCGGCTAAGGTCATTGAGCTCCAGAGAATAAGGGGCGGCCTCTTTGAGTTCATTGTGGCCTGCCGTTTCCCCTGGATTGAGCTGGGCTGGGATGTCAAGAATTATGCCATTTATTTCAATAAAGTCACCGGCCTTAATTGGACAGTTGAGGATTTCTGGAAAGTAGCTGACCGGATTTACAGCTTGATGAAATTTTTCTGGGTGAGAGAATTTCCTGACTGGAATCGCCAGATGGATTATCCGCCCATGGCCTGGTTTGACCCTGAGAATGCCGATAAAGAAGGTCCAATAGCGGGCAAAGTTCTTGAACTCGATAAATATGACCGACTCCTTGATTATTATTATGAGCAGCGAGGCTGGGATAGAAGAGGAATCCCGACACTCAAAACGGCTCAGGAGCTCGACCTCGTGGAAGAGGCTGAAGAAGTCAGGAAATACACCCGACTTGAATAGAGACTTCTGGCTTATTCAGATTTCCCGGCAATCCTGCTGGCCTGGCGAAAACAAAAATGCGAGTTAAAATAGATTGGTTAAAATAGAATGATGGATTGAAGTGGAAATATTATTCAAAAAATAAAAAAGAAGAAGTATTAGCTAAAGCGATTCAGAGTAAAAGAAAAGAGGAAAATAGAATAAAATAAAATTAAGAGAAGCGTGGTTCAGCTTTGAAAAGAGAAAAGAAGAGAAAAAATTAAGTTAAAGAAAGCCAAGATCTTTTCTGAAAGGAAGTGGGCAGGATAATTAATAAGAAAGGAAAGAGAAAAGACAAGGTTCAGGTTGAAGCGAAAAATCTTATTTTCTATAATATCGATAGGTATACTAATGATTAGATTTTCCCCATGAATGGAACTATCAGAATAACTTTGAAGTTGATCGGGCCTTTCGTTTATAAGGCCGGTTTTTCCGAAAAGACCATTGAGGTTGAGGCCGGGGCGACCGTTGAGTCCGTTATTAATTCTATTAATCTTGACCCCTCTCGGCCCCGTATTGTCACCCGTAATGGTCGTGCCGTCACGCCGGCAGAAAAGCTTGAAGATGGCGACCGCCTGGTTGTTGCTCCTATCTATTCTGGCGGCTGAAGAGTTGGCTTTCTGAATTACTTTTCCCATTCTGGCTATCAGGCTTAGCAATTTTTCGAGTTGTTTGGTTTAAAAAATTATTCGGTTTAAAGAATTATTTTAAAAAATCAAATAAAATTAATTCATGATATATTTATGCCGCTGTAACCATAATCATAAAAAGGGGGAAAAATGAGAAGCGATAGGGTGGAGCCAATTCTAACAGGGGGTGAGTGGCGGAGTTCTGTCTACAGGGAAGTTTTCCAGGCCTGGAATCCGGCCCGGGGCGAAAAAATTGAAAAATATTTTCCCGTTTCTTCCTGGCCTGATCTGGAACTGGCGCTGGCTGAAGCCTCTCGGGCCATACTGCCCCTGGCTCAAACTCCCGCTGAGCAGCGAGCCCGATTCTTCAGGCTTTTAGCTGATTTTCTGGAAAAAAGAAAGCCAGAAATTCTGGCTCAAGCTCATGAGGAAACGGCTTTGCCCGTTGAGCCCAGGCTCGGTTCCGTCGAGTTTCCTCGTCTGGTTAATCAGATTAGGCAGGCGGCTGAAGCTCTGGAAGAAGGTTCATGGTGTCAGGCAACTATCGATACAAAATTAAACATCAGATCAAAATATGGTCCACTCGGTGGGGCTGTTGTCATTTTCAGCCCTAACAATTTCCCCCTGGCTTTTAATTCTATTTGCGGCGGAGATTTTGCGAGTGCCCTGGCTGTGGGTAATCCGGTCATAGCTAAAGCCAATCCGGGTCATCCCGGGACAACGAAACTTCTGGCTGAAATTGCCCTGGAGGCCTTAAAAGGATCTGACCTCCCCGAAGCTTCCTTTCAGCTACTTTATCATTTTGAGCCGGAGGATGGTTTCAGGTTAATAACTCAGCCGGCTGTGGCTGCGGTGGCCTTTACCGGAAGCCGCGAATCAGGTTTGAAAATTAAGGAGATAGCCGAGAGAGCGGGCAAGCTCGTTTATTGTGAGCTGAGCAGCTCGAATCCTGTTTTCTTTTTGCCTGGAATCCTGAAAGAAAAGGGAACGCAGCTTGCCTCAGAACTTTTTGCTTCCTGTACCCTGGGCGAAGGACAATTCTGTACCAAGCCTGGACTGGTTGTTTTTCAGGCTGATGAGGCGGGCCAGCAATTTTTCAGTCAATTAAAAAATGTTTTCAACACCACGACTGGTGGTTATCTTCTTTCTCCTCAGGTGCTGGCAAGATTAAAAGCTGAAGTGGAGAGATGGAAAGCTGAGGGAGCGGAATTAGCTTCAGGCGGGGCTCCTCTTCCTGGACCTGGTTTTCGTTTTCAGCCTACCCTTTTCTGGCTGAGGGGAGAGAAATTTCTGGAGAAACCAGGAATCTTTCAGAGCGAGATTTTCGGCCCTCTTTCTTTGTGTGTTTTAGTTGAGGATGTTGAGGAAATGATTAAAATTGCCCAAACTTTAGAGGGCAATTTAACCTCGTCCATCTATCTATCAGAGACGGAAGAGGATGAGGCAATATACCGGCGGCTTGAACCCATCCTGCGTTTTAAAGCTGGCCGGCTCCTCAATAATAAAATGCCAACGGGAGTGGCGGTAACACCGGCCATGCATCATGGTGGTCCCTTCCCTGCTACCGGTCATCCTGGCTTTACCTCGGTGGGACTTCCTCCGGCGTTTCTTCGTTTTGCGGCTCGCTATTGCTATGATAATGTCCCGGAACATAGGTTGCCGCCTGAGCTGCGTTCAAGAAATCCCCATGGCCGGATGTGGCGGCTCATTGACGGCCAGTGGACCAGAGCAGATTGCCCCTCTTAGCACTTATGGCATCATTAAATTCTTATCGGCACTTCCTTAAGAATTATGGTAATTTCAACATTTTTTTATCAGGAAGACCAGTCTTCTTTCTGGCTAAATAAATCTTTTATCTTAGGGAAAAATGCCGTCTTATAAAGCCTTACCTGACTACTCATTCACTTTTTAAAGTCAAAATTAAGATTATTAGTTCTTAATTTTTGGAAGGCAATTATAGCTTGCTTAAAATCTTATATTTAAATCCAGCCGATAAGATTCTGATAAATCAACGCACTTTTTGTAAAAGAGCATTTTAGCTGGTAATGGGCTAGTGAAAGTGCTATTATGAATAGAATCGCCATTAGAAAGGAGGATAAATGAAAAAATATGTAGCGATAGTCGTTTTCTTTTTAGTGTTTGGAGCCGAACTTTCGGCCGGTGTCATTAAAAAAACCAGAGTTGAGGTGGACTTTAAAGGTTTTGGTAAATTTAGCGTCCTGAGCGAAGAGAAAATTTCAGCTGAAAGAAGTTTTAGCCAGAGCAAGAATGATTTCAAAGGTCAGGGGCTGGTGGGCGGACTGGCGGCAAAGACAATATTGAGATCAGGTGATTTTGGCCAAATAATTAATCTTCCAGAAAGATTGATCTATCAGCTGGACAATAAAAAGAAAGAATATACCGTTTTGCCCATAGAGAAGTTTAAAGAACAGGAGCTCGGTGAAACTGAGGAGAAAGAACCAGAGGCCGGAGGAGAAGAAAGTGAGCTCAGAATTATTCGCAGCGAATTTAAAGTAGAACCCACTTCCGAACAGAAAGTGATTAACCAGTTTAACTGCCGAAAATACCTGATAACCTGGTTGACAGAGTGGGAAAACGTTCGTACCGGAGAAAGAGACAAAGAAAAACTTTTGACCGAAGTTTGGGCAACACCTCTAACTGGCGCTCTTCAGGAAGCTCAAGAAGAGGAAGCCAGATTTGCCACTGAATATATGAAACTTTTAGGGCTCGAGTTCAAGGGCAAAGAGAAAGACATTCTGGGCGAAAGCTGGCTTAATCTACTTTCCCAGTTAAAAGCGGGTGAAGAAGCTCCTCTCCTGGAGGCAAAAAACGTGGCTAAAGAGTTAAAGAAGATTGAGGGATTTCCAGTCGTTACAAGCGGTCAATTATTTTCATCCCGAGAAGGAGGGGAATCAGAACCAAAGTCGGAGGGTCGTCCAGGAGGCCTTGTAGGTGGACTGGCCAAAAGCGTCCTCAAAAAGAAACCAAAAGAAGGAGAAGAAAAGGAGCCTGCTCTAACTTATTATATAGAGGTAATGGAGGTAAATCTGGTCCCCCTAAAGGAAGCTGATTTTCAGGTTCCCCCTGATTACAAAAAGAAAAACTGATTTTTTTTCATGGTACTACTGCCCCGGCCTGCCAGTTTTAAGAGGACAAGTAAAATTTAAATCTTTTTAAGTTTTAATCTTTATTCTTTTATCTTTTTATGCCTTTATCTTTCTATTTCTTTATTTCATTAGTTACATTATGGTAGAAATTAGCTACCGTGGCCAGGAGAGATAGCTTTGTTGTCATCCTGCTGATAATCACCTTCTTCTTAATATCTTCAGCCATAGATTTTCTCCATAATCACCGCTCCATCAAGGAACCGGCCACTTGCCTCTGGCCCCGTTAAGGGCAACCGGTTCGGAACTTCACCGTCCTCTGGCTATGGTTTATATTGGCGGGTTTATTTTTGCCATTCTACTGAGGATGTTTGTGGTGCCGGCGCTTTATGAATTGTTCGCCCACAAAGCCCGCCAGTAAATCAGGGACAAACTATTTTGCCCGCCATTAAAGGTTTTATATGCTTATTTTATAAGAGTAATGGAGATGAGGCGAGGGGAATCAGGAACTCCTTTTAAGGGCTTAATCATTGCCTGAATCAGCTCTGCCAGCATCGCTTCAACAAAAGGATTAAGGGGAAGATTGACCCCATTTATTTTGAGATAGACCAGAGGCTCTATAGGCTTGATTTCGTGATGAAGAAAGGAAGCGAGTTCCTCAATCTGGTGGGGATAAAAGTGGGGCAGGGGAGATTCAAATTTTTCGGCCGAGATCACAGCCAGAAGGCTTTCCGGGGGCTCAACCATTTTTAAATCAGCAGGACCTCGGGCCACCAGAACCTTTTTGAGCTCTGGTTCCTTTTTACCTCCTTCAATCAGAAGAAAGTCAACGTCGAGAAAATAATCTTTAATCAATCTTGACCATGATTCTTTCTCCTCGCGCCTTTTTATCAGGAAAAATTTTTCTCCAGTCAGGACGCCAATTTTTGTGGCACCAGCTTGCTCGAAGCGCCATGAGTCTTTACCTCTTTGGTCAAGCTCAATTTCTTCTTGAGCCATTTTCAGAACAGCGCAGGTTAATCCCTGCTGGTGGAAACGCTCGAGTAAGGAAATAATTAAATTCGTTTTGCCGGTTTCGGCCGATCCAACAATGGCCACTATCTTCATTTTTCATTCTCCATTCAGGGATATATATGCCCTCATTAGAATTTAATAAAAAATAATATATTGATTTCATTATAAGATTGTTTCTTGACCGCTTGATGGATATTTTAATTTCCAAAAAGATTGGCTTTAAAGCAGAAGCCATTTCTGGTTATTTCCTGATTAATATATTGATTGTCAAGACGGTGCGATTTAAATTAAAAGCCATTTTTTACTTCTTTCTTTTCTTTTCTTTTCTTTTCTTTTCTTCTCTTCTCTTCTCTTCTCTTCTCTTCTCTTCTCTTGTCTTGTCTGATGAATATTCTGTAATGTGCTTAATTTGTTCTTCTTTTACCTGAATTTTGATTGATGGCAATCAGAGACTCTGGCTCTGATAATTTCCAGAGCATGGGGTAAGGCTGGAGCCACAGCTTCTAAATTTTCCTTAGCTGCTTTGGGACTTCCGGGTAAATTAATTATAAGCGTCTTTTTTCTCAAGCCAGCTACAGCCCGGCTGAGCATGGCTGTGGGCGTTATCTGGAGACTTTTTGCCCTCATAGCCTCAGCGATTCCCGGGATTTCCTTTTCCAGGACTTCCCTGGTCGCTTCAGGAGTGACATCCCTAGGGCTGAGGCCAGTGCCTCCGGCTGTCAGGATGATTTCCGGTGGCTCTGCCTGGTCGCAGAGATCAATTAGTTTGGCTTTAATTATCTCCTTTTCGTCAGGAACAATTAACATCTGGGCAACTCTGGCTCCCATTTCCTCAAGATATTTCCTGAGTTCCGGACCAGTCAAATCTTCTCTTTCTCCGCGGAAGGACCGGTCCGAAACGGTTATCAGAGCAAAAATTAAACCTTCAAGTTCAGACTTTTGGCCGGACATGAATTGAATCTCCTGTTTTAATTTTTCCACCTTTGATGACCCGGGCAAAAATTCCTTCCTGGGGCATGACACATTCACCTACCTGCTTAAAGATGGCGCACTTAGTGTGGCAGACCTTGCCAATCTGGCTGACTTCAAGAACAACCTCATCGCCAATCTCTATAAATGTTCCCAGAGTAAGATCAGTCAGACTAATACCGCAGGTCGTTATGTTTTCAGCAAAATCTCCCGGCCCCACCTTCAATCCCTTCTGTCTCATCTTGTCGATACTTTCAAGGGCTAGAAGACTGACCTGACGATGGTCAAGGCCGGCGTGGCAATCACCCTCAAGACCATAATCGGGAATAGCTGTAGCCTCAGTCTGGGGCTTTTTTCGAACGCTTTTTCGGCGGCTGAAATTGACCGAGACAACCCGGCCTGATTTTAATTCATTTGATTTATCATTTCCTGTCTTTTTTGATATTTCACCATTTAAAGGGTCCACTTTTTCCTCCTGATTTGCTGACCAGATGAATATCACCAATAATCATTCTTTTGTCCAGAGCCTTAACCATGTCATAAATGGTCAGGCAGGCCAGAGCGACGGCTGTCAGGGCTTCCATTTCAACTCCAGTTCGTTCGAGAGCGCTGATGCGAGACGAAACCAGCAGAGAGGATTCTCCGGCCACCGGACTGATTTCTACCTCAATTGAAGTTAACCTCAAAGGATGACAGAGAGGAATGAGTTCAGATGCTCTTTTTGCTCCCTGAATTCCGGCCAGTCGGGCTGTTGTTAGCACATCTCCTTTGGGTATTTTATTTTCCAGGATTAGCCGCAAAGTTTCCGGTGATAGGCTGATCTTACCCTGAGCCTCAGCCATCCGCAAGGTTTCTTTTTTTGAGGAGACATCAACCATATGTATTCTGGAAATGGAATTTCGGGCTAGGCCTCCCTTTTCTAATTTCTCTCTTTGCCCCTTATTTTGATTTTCTTTATTTTGTTTTTTCCTGCGTAATTTCATTTTCTTTCCTTTCTTTTTCTTTTTTTCTCATTCTCATTCTCATTCTCATTCCTGCGTATACTTTTTTCTTTTCTTTTCTTTTCTTTTCTTTCCTTTTCTTTCCTTTCCTTTCCTTTCCTTTCCTTTCCTTTCCTTTCCTTTAAGTTCACTGGCTTCATCTTATTTTTTTTCCTCTTCTCCTATGTTTTTAAAGAAATATTAAATTTTTTTTATTTTTATTCGTATATTTATATAGGTGAAAGTTAGCCTCGGCGAGTCTCCAGAGGCCTGAAAATATTCGTATTATCTCTCTCTTTGAAGCTATAATTTTCATTCTACCCGCCGATTCGTCTCATGTTCTCTTTTCTCTTATTTTTATTTCGAGCTTCTTCGTGCCAGCTCAGAGGTTTTTCTGAAAGGACTCTGAGGAAAAATTCTTTTATTTCTTTATCCGTAGCTCCCTGGCGCAGAAGCTTTTTTAAATCATAGACCTGGCCAGCAAAAAGACAGGTTCTAAGCTCACCGCTGGCTGAAATTCTTAGCCGATTACAATTCTGACAAAAGTGATTGCTGTAAGGGGTAATAAAACCGAGGCTGCCTTTCATTCCCGGTAACTGATAATAGCGAGCCGGACCTGAACCCGGAAGCTCGATCAGATTCAGCTGGCCGGCTTTTTTGAGTTTATTCAGGACTTTACGGGCTGAAAGGAAATAGCCATTAGCAGGAGAAAAGGCCATCAATTCTATGAAGCGGATATGAATGGGCCATTGAAAGGCCAGAGCCACAAAATCGCCGATATCATCATTAATTTTTTTAAGAAGAACCACATTGATTTTGACCGGGTTGAACCCTCTTTCGATAGCCAGCCTGATGCCTCGAAGAACGCACTCTAGGTTATCGCTTCCAGTAATGGCGGCATATTTATTCCGATCTAGAGTGTCCAGGGAAATATTGATCCGGCGCAGGCCAGCTTCCCAGAGCTTTTCGAGATTTTCCTCAAGGAGGAGGCCATTGGTGGTCAAGGAAAGGTCTTCAATGCTAGGAAGCTTTTTTATGGCTTTAATGAATTCGGCCAGGCCCGGCCGGAGAAGGGGTTCACCGCCAGTCAGCCGGAAGCGGGTGATACCCATTTCCAGAGCCAGGCGAATGAGCCTCAGGAATTCATCATAGGTTAGAATTTCTTCTGATGGAATGAAATTAAAGTCATTAGCTGGCCGACAATAAAAACACTTAAGATTACAGCGATCAGTTACTGAAAGACGCATATAATTTATCCGGCGATTTAACCTGTCTCTAATCATGTCTCTCTCTTTCTCTCCCTTTCCTTTTTCTCTTTCTCTTTCTCTTTCTCTTTCTCTTATCTATTTATGTTATTGATCAATAAGGTGCACTTTGATTTTTGTCCCGGCTTCAAGAAATTCTGCTTCAGCCGGGATGAGGGCCAGCCCCTGGGTTCGGGTAAGGCTGGAAAGAATCCCTGATTCCTGGGCGCCGGCTGAGGTGGCCAGCCATTCGTTTACCCGAGGTTGCAATTTTACCCTGAGAAAATTGAGCCGGCCTCTTTTCTTTCTGACAGGATGGGTGAGGGTTGCTTCAATTTCCTCAGGCAGATAATTCTTCCGTCCCATCATTTTCCTGATAAAGGGCTGGATATATTCCAGAAAAGAAATAAAGACAGCTCCTGGGTTTCCTGGAAGACCGAAGAGATAGACCCTGGAATTGTTCTTTTTTATTTTATAAAAGGCCAGAGGCTTGGCTGGCTTCTGGGCCACCTGCCAGAAGATGCGCTCGCCGCCGATGTTTTCAGCAGCTTCCTTAACTAAGTCATAATCACCGACTGAAACCCCTCCAGAGGTAAGAATGATTTCGGCTTTTGCCAGGGCCTCTTTCAGACATTTTTCAAGAGTTTCGAGCCTGTCTTTGATTCTCCTCAAAGCGACCAGCCTGGCCCCGCTTTTTTCTACAAGAGCCCTGATCAGGAAAGAATTGGCATCGTAGATCATACCTTTTTTCAGAGGCTTTCCAGCCGGGCAGAGCTCATCACCAGTAACAATCACATAGACCCGAGGCTGACGATAGACCCAGACTTCCCTCTGGCCGCAGGCCGCCAGAAGTCCCAGATGAGCCGGAAGGAGTTCTGTGCCAGCCTCAATTATTTTCTCCCCCCTTTTAACATCCTCCCCAGCCAGACGGATATTTTCACCTACTTTTATGGGCCGATGGATAAAAATCTGACCATCCTTTTCCTCGACTTCTTCTCGAGCAACGACAGCGTCTGCTCCAGACGGCACCGCTGCTCCGGTCATTACTTTAAGAGCGGTTCCTTTTGTGAGGCGGCCAGAAAAATAAACTCCAGCTCTCTGTTCAGCCAGAAGTTTTAAGGAAAGCCTGGAGCCAGCTTCGGCCCCGAGAGTATCAGAACTTCGCAGAGCATATCCATCCACAGCTGAATTGGAAAAAGGAGGTAGAGAAAGGCGAGCGAAAATGTCTTTAGCTACGACCCGTCCCAAGGCTCTTTCAATTTTGACTTTTTCCACGCCAGATGGTCTGGCTTCATTTAAAACTAAGTGCTGGGCTTGTTCGTAGGGAATCATTCTTTGACCTCTCTTAATTTTCACCTGAATCTTTTTCAACCTTTTTTGCAGTTGAAGGCCTGGCCGAAAGGGAGGAGGCTTTCACTCCAGCCCAGAAGCTCTTGCCGGGTGCAATCTTCAATTCCTCCAGAGCCTGTTTTGTCAGGTAGGCCTTCAAACGAAAACCGCAGTCAAGGCTGACGAAAACCACTCTATCCATGGGTTTAACTTCCACCACCTGACCATAAAACCAGTTCCGGACGCTGGTCTGGGGTCTTTCTTCAGCCAAAATGACTTCTTCTGGCCTAAAGACAACCTTTACTTTTTCTCCCCTTTCAGCCGAGCCAAAAGCATAGATATAATTAGAGCCAGCAGCTACCTGAAGGAGTCCATTTTGCTGGCCAACGACGGAACCTTCAACCAGGCTTTCATGGCCAAGAAGCGAAGCAATCTCCATCGAGCGAGGTAAGGCCAGAATTTCTTCTGGAGAGCCAGTTTGTTTGATTTCGCCAGCTATTAAAACGGCCAGCCTTTCGGCCAGATAGAAGGCTTCCTCGCGGTTATGAGTAACGATAACCGTCGTCTGCGCTCTTTTTTTTCTTATGGCCTGAAATTCAGCCATAATTTCATTTTTTAAATTAAGATCGAGACTGGCAAAGGGTTCATCAAGAAGGAGAAGGTCAGGTTTAATAATCAAGGCCCGGGCCAGATTTATTCTCTGTTTTTCGCCGGCTGAAAGCTCCTGGGGGTCGCTTTCAAGAAAGCTATGAAGATGAAAAAGTTCGCTCAGTTCTTCAAGGCGTTGAGCCTGTTCCTTTTTACTGACTCCCCTTATTTTGAGGCCATAAAGAAGGTTATCTTTAACCTTACCCCGGAAGAAAAGAGGTTTATCCAGTAAGTAAACTATGCGCCGTCGAAAAGCTAATTCGTTTTGAGCAGTAACTTTATTTCCTCTAAAAAATATTTCGCCCTCAGCCGGCTTTTCGAGAAGCGAAGCAATGCGTAAGAGGGTACTTTTACCGGCGCCATTAGGACCGATAATGACCAGGCACTCGCCCTGGCTGACCTGGAAATAGGGTATATCGAGGATTTTTTTTCCATGATAATAATGGCGAAGATTTTTTATTTCCATCTCTGGCGAGGCCATGTTCTCAATCCTTTCTGCTGCCAGGAAGTAAGCACCAGATTTATGGCCAGGCTGATGGCCAGGAGAATCAGGGCGAGCACGAGAGCCAGGTGAAAATTGCCGAGTCTGGTTTCCTGAAGGATAGCTGTTGTTAGAACCCTGGTCTGTCCTTTAATGTTCCCGCCGACCATCATCACAGCCCCAACTTCAGAAATGACCGCGCCAAAGGCAGCAATTATCCCGGAAATTTCGCCCAGACGAGCCTCCCGGCTCAAAGTTAGAGCCAGCTGAAACCGGGAAGCGCCAAGAGCTCTGGCCTGAAGCAATAGCTCGGGATTAACCTGTTCGAAGGCGGCCAGAGAAAGACCGGCAATTATCGGCCAGGCCAGGATGATCTGAGCAATAACCATGGCCGCTGGGGTGTACATAAGTTTCAGGCTACCTAAGGGGCCGCTTCGCCAGAGGAAAAGGGCCACCATAAGACCAACAACAACCGGTGGCAAGCCCATGCCCGTATTTATCAGGGAAACAATGATTTTTCGGCCCGGAAAATGACGAAAATAAAAGAAAAAAGCTACAGGCATAGCGAGAAGAAAAGCAAGAAGGGTGGCGAGGCCTGAAATGAAAAGGGTCAGCCTGATAATACCTAAAATTTCTCCGGCACTTAATCCCTGAGCCATGGGTATTATCCTTTTCCAGAAATCATATTTTTAATTTCAATTTAAGTAAGGCACTATGTTTATAATAATTTTTATAGCCGGCTGAATACTGTTTGGAGGCAAATACCTTTTTTATCACTTTACCCGGCCTTCAAATCAATTCTTATAATCAGTTCTTATTATCCCCTGACTCTGAAAATAGGGGAGAATAGAGCGAACGTTCTGCCTTGTTTTCATAGCCAAAAGAAGCGATGATTTCTCTTGATTTCGGGCTGAAAAGGAAGGTCCATAGCTTCCTGGCTACTTCCTCAGAGCCGAGCTGACGCGTGCTACGGGGAATAATAATTGAATAAATATTCCGATAATTTTCATCCGAAGCCAGAACGACAAGATTTAACCTGCTCCTGAACCGGATGAAGGTAGGAAAATCAGTCAGAAGATAGGCCTCTTTTTCTGCCGCCATAATTAGGGCTTCAGCCATCTCCTGCTGGCTTTCAAGATACCATTGACCTACAGGCTTGATGCCTGCTTCTTCCCAGATTTTTCTTTCGAGAAAATGAGTTCCAGAAAAGTCTGCCCGGCTGATAAAAGGTGTCCTGGAGTGAGCGATACGGGCAAAGGCCTCAGGAAAATTTAAGCCCCTGATACCAGCCGGGTCGTTTTCTGGCCCCACAATAACAAATCGGCTGAACATAATTTCCTGGCGGCACAAACCATAGCCAGAGGCCATAAAATCTGCTTCGAGCTCGGGCGCATGAACCAGAAGAAGGTCTGCTTCGCCCTTCCTGCCCATTCTTAAAGCCTCGCCTGTTCCGCAAGCAATTATCTTAACCTTTACCCCTGATTGTTTTTCAAATACCTCAATCAACCGGTCAAGAAGGCCACTATCATAAAGGCTCGTTCCGGTCGCCACAATTATTTCCTGAGCAGAAGAAGTTTTTTTGAGAGGAAAAAAGCCTGACCAGATTAAGAGGATAAGAACAGGAAGGTTGATAAAAATTAAAAGAAATTTTTTCATTTTTTTGAGCTCAACCCCGTTTTTTATCGACTCAATTTATTCGCTAGCATCACCTTCTACAGACCAGAAGCAAGAAGTAATTAACGGCGGCTTGCCCTCTCCTCTCTTTTTAATGTTAATCCACCAACTCCCGGCCAAATTATTTCCAGGAACAAATAATTCCTCAGGAATATAAAAAAAAAGGACATGCCTTCCCCCAGGAAAGCATGCCCTTCTTCTTAATTAACTAAAACTTAAACTCCTTTCCTGAGCGGGAGGCTTAGTCGTTTCCAACCAAACCCTATCGGCCAGTGGCCATGGCTTTAAAGCTACAGGCCAGCTGGCTCGGAGTCTTCGGTTTAAAAGAACTCGTTTTTACCTCTTCCAGAGGCAAAATAAACTATATAAAGCTTTTAACATAAGGTCAAGGCAAAATTTTAAAAAATAAGTTAAGATAATTAAAGGTTTAATCTACCGATAGAAAAAAATAGGTCACAGGAGTAGCAGTGTATTGATTCTTCCAAAAGGGAAGATGCAACCAGAAAATATTTTTCTCAGTTTTAAGGTATAAGAGATGGATGAGCAGGAACTCATCGAGCGTATCAAGCAGGGTGATGAGATGGCCTTGGCTTCGTTAATGAAAATCTATAAAGATAGATTAGTCAATTTCCTTTATCATTCTCTTGGCGATTATGAAAGGGCAGTTGAACTGGCTCAGGAAACCTTTATGCGCGTCTATTTCCGGGCCCATCAATACCGGCCTGTAGGTCCTTTATCAGCCTGGATTTTTACCATTGCCTCCAATCTGGCCAGATCAGAAGCCAAGAAAAGAAGAAAGGTTAACCTTGTTTCCCTGGAAGAAGTGGCTTCAGAGCTTCGAAGTGATGGGGTCGGTTACGATCCTCCCGCAGCCAGTCTGAGTCGTTATCTTGAGCAGGCCCTGAATGAACTTCCAGCTCATTATCGACTTCCGCTGCTTCTTAAGGACCTCGAAGGCTTTTCTCAAGAAGAAATAGCCCGGATGTTAGGTCGTCCGATAGGTACAATTAAGGCCAGAATCAGCCGGGCCCGCCATATTTTAAGGCGGCGGTTAGAAGGTGCTTTAAGGGGGAAAAATGATGGAGGAGCTTAATTTAAAGAATCTTTTGCCCCGGGTTAAAGCCCCTGAGGATTTTGAAGAAAGAGTTTTCGAAAAAATCAGAGACAGGAAAAAAAGCCGGAATAAATACCTTTTTATTTCCATCAGAATCTGGAGGCGGCAGAGAATCCTTTTAGCCATGGCTTTTCTGGTTTTCCTGGTGGCCGGGATTTTCCTTCTCCCTCAATTTTTCAAAAAATATGGAGAACCGGAGCCAGGGTTTTCTTCCGCCCCGGCTAAGTTACTGCCTGCTGAATCCTCCATTTTATCCCTCATTGAACCTGTGGATTTTACCCGGGATTTTGCCGATATTCCGGCCAAAAAGGTGGTTTATATTCTGGAAAATGTCAACGAAAGCTTCATATCTGAAGTTAAATATTGATGGAGGTGAGCCTGATGAAATTAAAAATTGAGATAAGAAATTGTAAAAGTTATAAGAAAAATTACACAAAGGATAAAAAAATGAAATGGGGAAAGAGGCAAGCTTTAAGAAGTTTAATTCCAGCCAGTTCGATTCTGATCTTCCTGGTCAGCTTTTCCCTTCTCATCCTATTGTTTCTGCCCGTTCAAGCCAGGATTCTTGCAGGAGAAGAGGCCGCTGATATTCTGAAAAAAGTAGCTCCCTCTGTCGTCAAAGTGGAGGTGACAGATGGAGTAAAAAGAGTGGCGACCGGCGTTATTCTGGAACGAGATGGTTTTATTATGACCACTGCTCTTATTTCTCCACGAAAAGAAAAAATAACTGTAAAGACCCAGGATGGCCAAAGTTATGAAGCTAGCTTCGTGGGGTTTGATCCCCTGACGCGCCTGGCTCTGCTTCAGGTTAAGGGGAAAGGGCTTCAGGCTATTCCTCTCGCCCAGACCAGAGAAATTTCGCCCGGAGATTGGGTGGCCGTGGTCAGCATTTCGCCTGAGGATACCCCTGCCATTACTCAAGGTATTATCAGCTCAATTTCTGAAGGAAGAATCAGATTGAATATTTCGGTCCTTCCAGGAGCAAGCGGTAGTCCTGTGGTCAATCGTAAAGGCGAAATGGTAGGTCTTCTTCGGGGTCCCTATACTGAGGGTGGTCCGGTGATTTTTGAGTTCAGGGAAAGGGAGATAGTTGGTTCAGGCTATGTGCTGAGCCGGGGAGAAGTTCCTGCCTCTGGCCTGGCTCTGGCCATCCCTGTAGACATGGTCAAGAAAGTGGCCGAGGAACTTAGGGCGAAGGGCCGGGTGGAGCGGGGCTGGCTCGGTGTTTCTCTCGAAGAGGATAGCCGGGGAGCTGTCAGGATTACCGGCGTAGAGAAAGATAGTCCAGCTGAGCAGGCGGGTCTCAGGGAGGGGGATATAATTCGTAAAATCAATGGCCGAGATGTTCGCCATGGGGATTTCCTGGCGATGGAAATAAGAAATCGGCGGCCTGGAGAAGAAGTCAATCTTGAAATTGAAAGGAATGGTCGAACAAAAGAAGTGAAGGTAAAGCTTGGGGCCTATCCTGAAGAGGAAGCCCGGCGAGAAATAGAACGCTGGTTGCCCGGAATTCTTCGCCCCTGGCCTGTTCCCCAGATCGAAAGATGGCGTTTCTGGGAGCGACGTCGCTTTATTGGCATTTACCCGGAAGAAATTGGCCCTGAATTGGCCGAATATTTCGGAGTTAAAGAGGGCAGGGGTTTACTGGTGACCCGCCTTGAACTTGATTCGCCAGCAGAAAGAGCAGGGATAAAAGTTGGTGATGTCATTGTTCGAGCCGATGGCCGTCGGATAGAAACTATAGAAGAGCTTAATTCAATTATCCAGAGAAAGAAAAAAGGAGACAAGCTCAAACTTGAGCTGGTCAGAGATAAAAAGAAAATGGAACTTGAGGTAGAAATTGCCGAAGAAGAAAGGGGAGGCTCTGGTTTCCGCGACTGGAATGAAATTGCCCAGGGCTTTGAAAAAAGAATCAGAGAATTTCAGGAAAAATTAAAACAATGGGAAGAGCAGCAGGCTCTGAGGACCAGGGAGAAATGGCGAAGGATTGAGGAGGAAATGAAAAATTTCCGAAAGGACTATGAGCTTCGTTTCCAGGAATACGAAAAAAAGATAAAAGATTTTCAGGAAAAAACCAGAGAGATTCTTCCCAGACGAATTATTTACTGTTAAAAATTTGAAAATTTCGTTTAGGTGGGCGTTTTGATGACAAGAATTTTTAAATAAGGACCTCCGGTTTTATGTGGATGAACCTGAGGAATTAAAAGCAACAGAATGCGCAGGCAACCCCACGACGCAGAGTTTGAGAGGAAACTCTCCTGGGTCGCTCTCGCAGCTTATTTATAATAATTTTTATTTTCATCTGGTGGATAATATATCCCATTTAGATGAATTAAAGAAAAGATGCCTCAACTTGTCTTATTTTTGACCGCAAGAATGTCAGAAGAGTCTTATATGATAATAAAAACTAAACTGTAGCTTGTGCTAAGTTCAAATTTGTAGGACTTTTATTCAGATGATTATTAAATCCCAGGAGTTTTTCCTGCAGTTTACTTTATTCTTTTACTTCACTTTGCTCTTTAAGGCGAAGCCATTTTCGCCTGAGGCGCTCATATTCCTCAGGAGATAATTTTCGCTCATGGAAATAGCCAATGGCCTCTCTCTGGCGAAGAGCCTCATAAAGGATGATTCCTACGGAAACTGAAAGATTAAGACTCTGAACCATGCCCAGCATGGGAATTTTTATCTTTTTATCCACCCAGAGAAGAGCCTCAGGGCTGACACCTTCAGCCTCGCTGCCAAAGAGAAGGACTGTTGGCGGCGTATAATCAACTTCGCGGAAGGAAATAGAATCAGAACCAAGATGGGTGGCGATAATCTGAAAACCCTTTTCCTTCAAAGGCTTCAGGCATTCTTCAGGGCTTTTATAAATAGCTATTTCCAGCCATTTGTCAGCCCGGGTGGAAATGGCCCGATTAAACTGAATGGCTTCAGGATTAGGAGCAATCAGATCAACATAAAGAATACCGGCAGCATCACAGGTTCTGAGCACAGCGCTGGCATTATGGGCGATGGTGACATGGTCAATAACCACCCGCAGATCTGGTTGTCGCCGGTTAAGAACTGCCTCCACCCTGGCTATTCGCTGCAATGTAGGCATAGAAAAATCTTAGCAGAGGGTTTCTATGGCTTCAACCAGAGAAACCACTTGAGAAAAAGAAGAAACAGGAAACCCAGAATGGCCAGAGCGGCCCGGTATTCTTTATTCTGAAAATAAAGGGCGAGACTAAATTTCCTGGCTGCCGCGGGAAAAGTCCCTCTGAGTCGAGGAAATAAAAGCGGCACCTTTTTTTCATATTCTTTATACTCCTCAGGAAAAAGCTCGGCTAATTTTTTTTGTTCTTTTAGAATTGTTGCTGGATAGAAAGCCAGGAAATAAATTAAAAAAATTAGCCAGCAGATTATAGAATTAGCGGCGGCTACAAGACCAAGCCCGACAACCAGGTTGGCCAGATAAAGGGGATGGCGGGAAAAGCGATATGGGCCGGAAGTGGCCAGAGAAGCATTTTTATTAAGATGGCCAGAAGCCCAGGCTCTGAGGAGGAGGCCAGAAAGACAGAGAAAAAAGCCCAGAATCAGGCTAAATTTTGTAGGTCGGGCAAAGATTAAAACTAGAAGAGAAGCCGGGCTGGCCATTCTCACCCGCCAGCGGGAAAGAAAGCTAAGAATTTTTTGAGTTTCAGCCATAATTTTTAATCCTGCTAATTATAGCTGAAGTTACCTGTTGAGGCGAAATCGATTCCCAGCAGCGGGGCCGGGAACAGCGACGCTGATAACAGGGACTACAATTGATTGAAGCATAAATAACGGCATCATGAGAGCGGATAGGGCCATTACGAGTCGGGCTGGTAGGGCCGAAAAGGCCAATGACAGGAACCCTCAATGCACTGGCCACCTGAAGGGCGAAGGTATCGCCGCTCACCAGCAAAGATGAGGAACTAATCAGGCCAATAACTTCTTTTATCGTTAAAAAAGGAACAACAGGAATATCTGTTGCTAATTGTATCGTCCTGGCGAGATTGAGCTCTTCCTTGTTTCCCCAGAGAAGACAGAAAGCATAATCTTTATGAAATTCCTTCCGGATGCCTTTAATCACCTCTGTCCAGAATGCCGCGGGCAAGCGCTTTGATTCCCAGGAGGCGCCTACATTAAATATCATCAGCGGTCGATCATGAGCCAGGCCAGCTCCAACCAGTTTCTCTTTCACCTTTTTTCTAATTTCGCCGGGAATAGAGAGGGGAAAGCACAGGTTTTCTGGCTGCCATTCTGTTTTCAGGCCAACAAGGTCGAGCAGATGGAGATTTTTATAAATGACATGATGGTCAAATTCATTGATAGGCGCTGAAGTTTCAGTATAAAAAAGGCTGGCCAGGCGCTCCTTTAAATTCTGGCGAGGAAAGCCGAGGCGTTTTTTGGCTCCAGAAACCAGGGCCAGAAAGGCTGATTTCAGCAGCCCCTGAAAATCAAAGGCTACCTCAATTTTATATTCTCTTATTTTCAAACCTGTTCTGAAAAAATTATTGGGCCAGATAATGATTTCATCCAGGCCCGGAACAAGCTCCAGAATTTCCCGGCCGCTTTTCTCGCAAACCCAGCAGATTCTGGCTTCAGGAAAATTCTGGCGTAAAACAGAAAAAGCGGGCAGGGTATGGATGATATCTCCCAGAGAACTGAGACGAATGATAAGTAAATTTTTCATTCAATTATTTTTTTCTCAATTTTTATAAATTCCACCCGTAGAATGAAGAAGATTTCCTTTTTTTCTTTTTTCTTAGAGGCTGTTTCACGGCAGGTTGTTCTGAGGTTGTAGAGATATTCGTAGAGGTAAATTTTCGAGCCAGATTTTTGATAACCGTCGAGGTTGACCGAATTTTTGGACCGCCCACGATGGCTACTTTTATGCCCAGCCTTCGCGCTGTCTCTTTTTCCGGGACAGTTTCCGGCTGATAATCTGAACCTTTAGCGTGAAGATCTGGTTGCAATTTCTCTAAAATATGATCAACCGTAGTTTTATGGAAAATGGTGACATAATCGACAAACCAGAAAGAGGCAAGAATGAAGGCTCTTTCCTTTTCAGGAAGCAGCGGACGGCCAGGACCTTTGAGCCGTCTGACGGATCGGTCACTGTTGATAGCTACAATGAGCATATCTCCCTTTTTCCGGGCTGCCTGAAGATAGCGAATGTGGCCTACATGAATCAGGTCAAAGCAACCATTGGCTAGAACAACCTTTTTGCCCTCAAGATGAGCTTCAGCCACAATTTTGCTCAGAGCGGCCAGAGATTTTATTTTTGGCGAATCAAGCTTTGATGGCATTTTTTAATTCTTCAGGGGAAACAGTGGCTGTTCCCTTCTTCATGACTACGAGACCCCCAGCATAATTGGCCAGAAGGGCTGCCTGACGGAAAGTAGCGCCAGAAGCCAGAGCCAGGGTCAAAACGCTGATAACTGTATCACCAGCTCCTGTCACATCGACAATATCGGTCGAACCATAAATTGGAATGAAAAAGGGAGCCTTATTTTTCTCAAAAAGGGCCATCCCTCTTGAGCCCCGGGTAATTAGCACGGCCTCTGAGGCCAGGCGCCGTAGAAGAAGTTTGCCAGCCTGAAGGAGAAGCTTTGGATCTCTGTTAATTTCGAGATGTAAAGCCGCTTCAACTTCAGGCTCATTGGGTGTGGCAATGTTTACGCCCCGGAAAGAAAGAAGGCGGAAGCGAGAATCGAGGGTAACGGGGATGTGATGGCGGCGGCATTGCTGAACAATAGAAGTAAAAATTCTGGTTTTAACTGTCAGGTAGTTGTAGTCAGAAATGAGAAGAGCCTGAGAGCTGATCAGAGCCCTTTGTAACCGGCTGAAGAGGCGTCGGAGCAGGCTTTCAGAATCTGGAACTTGAGCTTCTCGATCAATTCTGAGTACCTGTTGATGGCGGGTATTTTCCTCACCGGCCAGTATCCTGGTTTTTATCGGAGTTTTATATTTTTTTAATCTGATTATAAAAGAAACTGGAATATTCTTATTCCTGAACAGAGAAATTATTTTTTCTCCAGCGCTATCGTCGCCAACGACGCCAACAGGGACAGGTCGGGCCCCGAGAGCCTGAAGGTTAAGAACGGAATTACCGGCGCCTCCTGGAGCATATTCCTCTTTTTCATAGGAAATAATTAGAACAGGAGCCTCCCGGGAAATGCGTCGAGTAGTTCCATAGAGATATTCGTCCAGAATAAAGTCACCCCAGACAACTATCTTTTTTCCCTGAAAGCGCTCAATGACTTTTAGAAGTTCTGATGTCATCTTTTTAACTTTAATTTCAAGCTACCTCTTTAAGCTTTAACAAGCTTTTTTATCAGAAAAGACAGGGGAAATCAAATGACCTCTGGAGGTAGAAAAGGCAGGGTTTCAGGTAGCCAGATTTGGTTTAATCATCATCCTGATAAATAGTTACCGCCCAGTAGGGGTAAGGAGCCGCAGGCCCTTTAATTGAGTGCCAGAGGATACGATTAAGCAAGGTCTCCGGAACGGGAAGGCGCTGCAGGATTTTTCGGTCAATCGGGTCAATAATAACCAGCTCGCTTGTCTTGCCTGAAAAAACCAGCCGCTCGCCATCAGGAGAAAGAGACATAGCTTGAGCCCTCATCCCAGGAAGCTCAATTTGATAGCCATAAGGAGTTAGAACCTGGTTGACGGGCAGGATGGCCGAACCATTTGATCTGGGTCCAACAGGTTCTTCCCCGGAAAAGGGAGGAAATTTCTGTTTAGAGGAGAAAAAGCTCAGGAAAGAAAAATAAAAATCAAAGTCAACCAGGAAATCACTGATTTTTTGCACTCAGGAAATTTTTTGCGAATCATCAGGGTGGCCTCCTGGAAGTGGGCTTGGGATGTGATTTTTTCAATAAAATTTCAAAAATATGGCCTCAAAAAACCATTAGGATATAATTATTCAGCCCTTTCCAACCTAGTCAGGATATTTCATTTTAAATGGATGATCAATTTAAAAAAACTATTGACAAACCTAAATTGTAAGAAATAAAATCCAGACTGTAAAATATATTAGTTAACAAAAATGAGCCCCCGCGTCTTCCAAATTCCTGCAACCATTACCGAAACTATCTATGAATATCTGAAAAATTCTATTATCAGTGGAAAGCTCAAACCAGGTCAAAGGCTGCATGAGAAAGAGATAGCTGCTCAATTTCAGGTAAGTACTACACCGGTGAGAGAGGCCTTTCAAAGGCTTTTTGCTGAAAAATATATTGTCATCAATGCTCGAAGAGATGTCGCTGTCAGTTCCGTAAGTGTTGAGGAACTCAGAGATTTCTTTGAGGTGGTCAGGGTTCTGGATGCGCTTGCTTCCAGGAAAGCTATAAGTTACATTAGCGATGAGGATATAGAAGAGCTCAAAGAGATGACCATAAAGCTGGGGAAATTTTATCGGGAGAAAAAAATAACAGAATACGTGGCTCAAAATTTGAAAATTCACTATAAAATCTGGAGCGCCTGCAGGAATAAATATCTTTATCAATTCCTGGTTGAAATGGGCGAAAAATACTCCTTTTATGGCAATCAACTTATTTTCATGACTTTTAAAGAAGGTTCTGATAAGAGGCCCTCTTTTATGGATAGCTCTTTTAAAGACCATCTGGATTTGATGGAAGCCATAGAAAATCGGGATGCGAAAAGAGTAGAAAAAATACTCTTATCCCACTGGGGCAAAAATTTTCTGGATAAGAAAGAAACAGATGGCGAAGAATAAAAAAGTTTTTAGGGGATAGGGGTGACTGGTCTATTGAAGTTAATTTTTTCAGAGGATCGCCAGCAAATAACAATTGGTTAAGAAGATTCCGGAAAAAAGGCAATTAAAATCAAAATCTATGATAAATAAATATGAAAAAGGAGGAATGAGATGCTAAACGAGCGAAAGAATGGTAAGAGACTCCTTTGGCTGATGGCTCTTGTGTTTTTCTTTCTGGCTTCAGGCTGGCTTTCTTCGCAGACCACTCTTTGCACCTTAGAGGGAATAATTCTGGATGAACAGGGTGAACCTTTGCCCGGAGTGGCGATCAATCTTAAAAACATGGAGACTGGATATTTTTATAGTACTACTTCCAGGTCGGATGGACGATACATTATTTCAGGCATTCAGCCCGGGCGGTATGAAATTGAGGTCAGTCTATCTGGTTTTAAGACACAGAAGCAGCAAGGACTGGTTTTTAATGTAGGGGCCAGATTGACGATTAATTTTACATTAAGTCCTGCGACGATCCAGGAAGAGGTGGTGGTTGTAGCTCAGACGCCCATGGTCGAAATAACCAAATCCGATGTGAGCAAGGTCATAGATCGCACCAAGATAGATGAGCTGCCATTAATTGACCGAAATTTTGGGTCGTTGGCCATAATGAAGCCAGGAGTTCAGGGGGAAAGATCCAACGCTCAGCCAGCCGGTAGCGAAGAAATTATCGTTGATGGTGTTTCCAATGAATGGGTTGGTCGCAATATTCAGAGAGCAAGTCTCCCCGCCGATGCTATTGAAGAATTCAGAATAATAACCAATCAATTCCAGGCAGAATATGGCAATACGAGCGGGATGATCTGGACAGCCATAACTCGTTCCGGCACAAATGAATTTCGAGGCAGGCTTTCTTTCTTCTATCGAGATGAAACCTTTGATGACGTCAATTATTTTGTTAATCATGCCTACTATCAAGGGCCTGAGCTACCCAAAGATCAGTATGAAAAGCCCCCTTATGAGCATTATCTTTTCGGCGGCTTTCTGGGTGGACCTGTAAAAAGGGATAAGGCTCATTTCTTTCTGGCCTATGAAGGGCTCCGCCACACTGAATACTCGACCATTACTTCGCCCCTTGTCCCTAAAGAAACAGTTGATGTGACCAATGATTATAATCAGGTTCTTGTTAAGTTCAATTATCAGCTTAATGAAAAAAATCTATTTTCGCTGCGCTATATTTTAAATGACCAGGATCAGCGAAATCAGGGCGTAGGTGGTTTATTTACCAAGGAAAGAGCCTATGATTATCTCGTCACTTTGCATGAATTACAAGCGGGCTGGACGCTTTATCCCACCGATAACTCTATGAATGAATTCCGGTTTCTTTTTTCTGATGATTTAATTAATCTTCCAGCCCATGTGCCTGAAAATACTTACACGGTCGATCGTCCTTCGGGATATTTTGGCAAATACACTTCAATTCCCCAGCGGCATAAAGAGCAGAGAATCCAGATAGTAGAGAATTTTTCCCTGTTCATTGGCCAGCATACGATTAAATTGGGCGTTGATTATTCGCGTGTTGGCCTGAGTGGCTATGTTTATCAATTTATACCAGGGCAATTCATTTTCACGACAGATAAACCCTTTGATCCAGCTGACTTCAGTACATATCCCCTGATTTTCATTTATAACAAAGGTGTTAAAGATTTTGATTATCCCTATACGGAAGCCGCAGTTTTTGCTCAGGATTCCTGGAAGGTGAGCCGCCGGCTGACTTTAAACCTTGGCTTGAGATGGAATTATTATTATTGTAAAGACATTAGCATTAACCATTCTGACCTGCGTCACCTCAACCCGCGCTTTGGTTTCAGCTGGGACCCCATAGGAGATGGTCGAACTGTCATCAGAGGTGGTTTTGGCACTTTTATGCAGAATCCTCAGCTGAATATTGGTTTGATTGCTGGATTGATGGCTGCCATGGATATCAGGACCATCATTTTCCCCAATTACCCTGATCCGTTTAAGCCTAATCCCTTCTTTCCTTCTATTCCAGGTCAGATTCCCATTGATAAGTATTCCACTGAACCCAATCTTGTTCCTCCCTATTCTCTCCAGATAACTGTCGGTGGGGAAAGACAGCTGCTAACTGACCTTTCAGCCGGGATAGATTTTGTCTGGACCAGGGGCTACAGGTTTACTCGTCTTGAAAATCTCAATCCGATTATCCCGGGCACGATTAACCAGAGAAAGGACCCAACCAGGGGTAATCAGTGGGTCTTCACTGATAACGGCCGCAGCGATTTCAAGGGTATGTATGTGACTGTTTCTAAAAGATTTTCCCACGGCTGGGGCATGGATATTGCCTATACCTTATCTCAATCCAAATCTGACGTCGAAACTGAACAGACTTCCTGCTGGAGCTATGATGAAGATGCCTGGGAGAGACAGTATGGTCCAACCAATACCGATGCTCGTCATCGTTTAGCCATCACCGGAATTGTTAATTTACCCCTTGGTTTTCAGTTAAGTGGCCTTTTTTATTATCAATCGAAACTTCCCTGGAATGCCATTTATCCCTATGATAAGAATCTTGATAGCCTGACCGGGGACTATGTGGATGAACATCGCAATTCCCGCCGTGGCTTTGATACCTGGTATCTTAACCTGAGATTCTCTAAACAATTCCGGGTTGGCCGCTTCCGTCTTCAGGTTTTTGCTGAGGGCTATAATGTTACTAATCGAGTTAATTTCACCACCATTTTTAACCGCTATGGAGAACCCAGTTTTGGCCAGCCTATAGAAGCAGATAATCCCCGGCAGATTCAATTCGGGGCCAGGCTTGATTTCTAAGCATTAGTAAGGAGATTGACCATGAAAATGGTTCAAAGGAAAAGATTTATTGGGACTCTAACTATTTTTCTAGTTCTGATTTGTTTTTCTCTGTCCAGGGCAGGCGAGCAGAAAGAAACTCCAGCCACTCCATCAAGCCAGCCGATTATTGACGCGGCCAGCCTGGAGGCTTTTATCGACGGAGTTATTACAGCCGAACTCAAGGCGGGTAACATAGCCGGCGTCACCTTCAGCCTGGTTAAAGATGGGGTAATTGTCCTGGCCAAAGGCTATGGCCTGGCAGATGTAAAGAATAGAAGACCGGTTGAGCCTGACAAGACCCTCTTTCGTCCTGGCTCGGTTTCGAAATTAATCACCTGGACAGCCCTGATGCAGCTTGTTGAACAGGGCAAGATAGATTTAAATGAGGATGTCAATAAATATTTAACCAAATTTAAATTTCCTGAAACCTACCGGGAACCGATCACCGTAGCTAACCTGATGTCACATACTCCTGGCTTTGAAGAAGTCATTGGCTCGATGCTTGCCAGGCGGCCTCAGGACCTGATTTCTCTTGAAGATTATCTGGCTCGAAATATGCCCTGGCGGGCTTTCCCACCTGGTAAAATTACAGCCTATTCTAACTATGGTACAGCTCTGGCGGGATATTTAGTTGAAGTTGTTTCAGGAGAAAAATTTGAGGATTATGTCGAAAAATATATTTTTGCACCTCTCAATATGAATATGAGCACTTTCCGCGAGCCCCTGCCAGAAAATTTATCTCCTTTCATGTCCAAGGGCTATACCTTTAGAAAGGGCGTTTTTGTCGAGCATGATTTTGAATTATTCAATGGCCTCTACCCAGCTGGCTCCATGAGCTCCACGGCCGTTGATATGGCTAAATTCATGATTGCCCATCTTCAAAATGGCCAATATGGTGAGGCCAGAATTCTTCAGGAAGAGACGGCCCGCCTGATGCACTCAAGACTTTTTTCAGCTGATCCCAGACTTGATGGTAATGCCCATGGCTTCTGGGAAAAGACCTGGAATGGAGTGAGAATGATCGAGCACGGTGGCGATACCATCTATTTTCATTCCCAGCTTGTTCTCTTTCCTGATTATAACCTGGGCTATTTTGTTTCCATGAATACCGGTGGGGCAAGAAGTGATTTAAGAAAGCATCTTCTTGAGGCTTTTCTAGAGCGCTATTTTCCCCGGCCACTTTCTGCCGAGCCTGAGCCATCAGCTGATTTCTCGAAGCGAGCCAGAGAGATTGTGGGCAACTATCTTTTCAGCCGCGCTGTTTTTACCAAGTTTTATAAGGCTCTGTCGATTTTTTCGCAGGTTTCAGTCTCTGTCACTCCTCAAAAAAGGCTATTTGTGGCTTTGCCTTCCGGATTGGGTAGCCGCCAATGGGTTGAAGTTGAACCTTATTATTTTAAGGAAGTGGGTGGATACGGCCGTTTACTTTTCGGTAAGGATGAAAAGGGTCAGGTTCGTTACCTCTATTTTAACGAATATCCCTTTATGATTGGAATTAAGGCTCGCTGGTACGAAAAGAAGAACTTTGTTTTTCTCACGGCCATAATTTGTTCCCTTTTACTTCTTTCTTTTTTGATCTGGCCCGTTGGTTCTTTTCTGCGCCGTCTCTGCCGCCGGCCAAAGCTTGAAATGAGACGAAAACCTGCGGCGCGCTGGGTTCTGGGTGTCGCAGCTGCTCTTCAATTATTTTTCCTTTTATCTCTTTTCAGCCTGATTTCCAATGAACAGAATCTCATGTATGGAGTTACTCCAGCGCTTAAATTTATCTTTGTTCTGCCCATTATTTCTATTCCTTTTCTTTTGGTAGCTTTTCTCTTCTGTCTTATTCTGTGGTGGAAGAGATATTACCTGGTTTGTAGCCGGATTCATTATTCTCTAATTTTGATTGCAGGAATTGTCATGTTGTGGCTTTTTAGCACCTGGAATCTTTTAGGCTGGAAATTCTAACCGAATTATTGGGCTAATTTTAAAAAAGCGAAATACGATAAATTTGTTTACCGCTTTGCCTGAGTCATAATCCTTTCGATCTCGGAAATCTCTCGAGGCAGGTTCTTGGTTAGATTTTCGCATCCCCTATCCGTAATGACCACTGTATCCTCAATCCGGACGCCAAGTTTTTCTCCAGGGAAAACAGCATAAATATCACAGGCGAAGACCATGCCCGGCTGGAGAGGCCCCCTGGGGCTACCACCGACATCATGAACTGCCATCCCGACAAAATGACTGCAGCCTCCCTGCATGGTTCTGATTTTAAAAAGATCCTTTTCGACATCATAGCCTTTTTTAATAAGAATTTTTCTGACTTCTTCCCGAACCTGGTCACAGGTAATTCCCGGTCGATAGACCTCAAGGCAGGCCCTCTGAACGGCTAAACAGGCTTCATAGATTTCTTTCTGGCGTGGACTGAATTTGCCATTGGCCGGATAAGAAGCGGAGATATCGACGTCATAATATTTGAAGTCAGGACCGGCATCGACCACGAGAAAATCACCATCCTGAAGGAGGCGGTCATGTTTGTAATAATGAAGATAAGGATGATTTTCATCGGAGCTGATAATGACGTAGTAGGCTAAATCAGCCCCTCTTTTTCGGCAGATATATTCGAAGGTAGCGGCCAGTTCATATTCATAGACACCCACCCTGGTGGCTTTCATCATTTCCAGATGGGCTTCCACGCCGATTTTGGCTACCTGGCGTAGAAGCTCGATTTCAGCCGGAGATTTGATCATTCTCTGTTCCCAGATAAAGGCGGAACAATCCCTGACTTCATTTTGAGGGAAACGCTGTTTAAGGTGAGTTACAAATTGAAGTTCCCTGGTGAGACGACCATCCCAGGGATTAAGCATCATATTATTATAGAGGATATTGAATTTTTCTTGACTGCATTCGCGCGGAAGCTCTTCTGGTTTGAAAGAAGTATAAATGACATAGCCTTGATTGGCCAGCCGGGAAAGGTAATTAGAGAATTGTTCAAGAGGTAAAATTCTCTCGATACCCGTAACCTCCTGTGGATTTCGGATGAGATTCAAACTTAGACCTTCATTCCTGGCCTGAGTTTCAGTGATAGTGAAGAAGAGGATACTCTCCCGGCGACGACCATCAACGAGGAAAATGGCATTGGGAATTTCAACTCCGCTGTAATAGTAAAAGTCATTGTTTTGAACGAACTCCCGGTAGCCAGTTGTGGGCTGGGCACCAAGAATAATGGCTACCCCGTCAGAAATTTTGGCCATGAGTTTCTCCCGCCGATGGGAATATTCGGCTTTATCGAAGAGAAGTTCCGTTGCCTGAAGATTGAAGAGGCCAAGCCAGAGTATTAAGCCCATAAAAAAAATTCCTTTTTGCGACCTCAAAACAATCCTCCTTAAGAAAGATAAAATGGTTCTTTGATTATCATTTTACAAGTGGCTATATCTTTTCTGCATTTTAATCCTTCATTAAAAATTTTTTTAAAGATGATGTCAATTCTCCATTTTTTTAGTAATAAAGCTCTCATTTTTTTCCTGACGGCCTGTCTCGTCGTTATGTAGACTTTTAATAAAAATACTAGTAACTTCTGTGGAGGAGAGAGTTTATTTTAAAATCAGAAGATATAATGATTAAAAAAATCAAAGTCGCCTGCTTTTTTTAATCTTAATCATGATTAACTTTGCTTATTGCTCTCAGGTATTTTGGCCTGATGCTTGGTTTATACTTCTGTTTCTTTTTCCCGTCAGGAGCCACAGGTTAAGATAATTTCTAGCTTAAAATTCCTGTCTTCTCACACAGCGAAATTTTTTTTCGTTAATAATTAGCCCAATCTGATGTCGCCAGAAAGAGAGTTTCCAGTAGCGAAAAATGCCTCTCAATATAATCCAGGCGCCCGGAGAAGACCAGGTTATTATGAAGACTTCCAGAAAATTAATTCAATTCCTTTTCTTCAAATCTGATCTGGCCACCAACAATGGTGAGAACTGGCCTGGTTTCGGCGATCTTATCGGCTGGAATTTCAAAAATGTTCTGGGAGAGAAGAATGAGGTCAGCCAGCTTGCCTCGTTCAATTGAGCCACGTAAGTTTTCCTCGTTAAGAGCATATGCTCCGCCCATGGTATAAGCATAAATAATTTCTTCCAGGCTCAACTTTTCTCCTGGTATCCAGCCAACTTCAGGATAACCCTGCAGACTTTGCCGGGTGAGGGCAATCTGAACAGCGGGCCAGGGGTTAATGGTCACCACTGGCCAGTCGCTGCCGAAGGCGAGGTGTCCACCTGCCCTGAGGATAGATTTCCAGGCAAAGGCTCTTTGTTCCCGTTCTGGACCAACATTTTTAATCCAGGCAGACATCCATAGGGGGTCCGGATCAGCATGAAGCGGCTGAAAACTGGCAACAATTTGAGGGTGGCCGAAACGAGCCAGATCAGCCGGAGCCACGCATTCGACATGTTCAATTTTATGTCGAAGCTTAGGGTGACCACTTGCTTTAATTGATTTCTCGTAAGCTTCAAGTGCCAGGCGAATGGCTCGATCGCCGATGGCGTGAGTGGAAACCTGGATACCCCGGCGGCATAATTCCATGACCGCTTTAATAAAATCATCTGGCTCCCAGAAAAGTTTACCCTGACCCTTTTGACCTTCGTAGGGCTCGAGCATGGCTGCGGTTCCAGAATCGATGACTCCATCAAGCATCAGCTTGACGCCCCGAACGGCCAGCCAATGGTCGTTAAATCTGGTGCTGGCTTCAGCGTAGGTCTTAAAATCTTTTTCAGTGGGCCCGGGTTCACTGACTGACATGGCTATGACTAAGCGAATGGTTTGACTCCCTTCTTTTCTGAGCCGGTCAAAAAGCTCAATCTCCTCGAAATCACCGCCCAAAGAATGAGCCGAGGTGATACCCCAGCGTACTGCCTCCTTCATTCCCTGCCGCAGAGCTTCAAGTTTTTCTTCCGGGGTTGGTTCAGGAATAAGACGAGTGACCAGACGGCTCGCGCCTTCAAGGAGAGCTCCGGTAGGCTCACCCTTTTCATCACGGACAATTTTTCCATCGGGAGGATCAGGCGTGTGGTGATTGATGCCAGCCAGAGCCAGCGCCCGACTATTTACCCAGCTGGTATGGCCATCAGCGCAGCGCATGATAGCTGGTTTATCAGGAATAATTTCATCCAGAAATTTTTTGTGCGGCATATCACCAGGAAAGGCTGAGTACATCCAGCCGCGACCCTGAATCCAGGTAAGGTCAGGATGCCCGGCTACAAAGCGGCGAATTCTTTCCTGAATTTCCGCCACACTTTGAGCACCAGCTAAGTCAACCCGGTTCAGGTTCAGGGAACCACTCAGGAAGTGAACGTGGCTATCCTGAAAGCCTGGAAGAAGAAGCCTTTCCTGAGCCTCGATAATTCGAGTTGCTGGGCCGACATAACGCCGGGCTGCTTTATTGGAGCCAACATAGATTATTTTTTCGCCTTTAATTGCCACAGCCTTGGCCCAGGGTTGAGCTGAATTAACTGTATAAATTCGGGCATTGACGATGACGAGGTCAGCTATCTCTGGCTTCTTGGTGCAGGAGATGTCGACAAGGGCTGAAAAGTAAAGAGTGATTAAAATGAAAATAAAAACCAGGCTTGAGCCCAGGCTTTTTTTAAATTTTGCCCCGCGCACGTCGTACCTTTCACTCCATTTCTCCTTTCTTATCCCTGGCATTCAATCAACTCCTTTCGAGAGACTTAAGGCCATTTCCATTTTGAACAATTAAATCAATAAATTAAGGAAAATTTACATTTCAAAAATTTAAATTTCCAATAAGTTAGCGAAAGCATCATTTTGTCGCCATTTTCTCCTCTCGCTCTCGCCAGCAAGTATAGATGGCAACTTAAAGAGATGTCAAGAAAGGGACAAATTATTAATCGAGATGGTCAGATGCTGGGAGAAAGACGCTGTGAAGACCAGCATGGAGGAGTTTTCATTAATCTCGACAGCGATCCAGGCTCTGAAAAATATATTAATGTTTTTTTCGCGGAGAGATTTTTAATCTTTCTAAAGACAAAAAGAAGATAGATTATCTTTTTTTAAGTTCTTCGATGATAATTTTTACCTGACCTGCTTCTTTCGCTTCGGGCTCAAGCTCCAAAAATTTTTCCAGATTCTCAATAGCCTTAGCAAAGTCACCCTTTTTGATGAAAACGAGACCAAGCTGATAATAGGCAGAGGCGAACTTAGGATTGATTTCAATAGCCTTTTCCAGGGAAGCCAAGGCTTCCTCGAGCTGGTCATTTTTATAATAAATTAAGCCGAGATTATAGTAAATGCGGTCGTTATCGGGTTGAAGCTCCTGGGCCCGCCGGAAGCTTGACAGTGCTTTTTCTATTTCTCCTCGATTAAAATATGCTTCGCCAAGAGCCAGGTATATCTCCGGGATATCATTTTTCGAAAGGAGCAACTTTTCTAAAATCCCGATAGCCTCAGCTGTTTTTTGCAAACGAAGATAACAGATAGCCAGATTATAATTGACCTCAATACTTTCAGGTGCTCTTTCGGCAGCTTTTTTGAAAGCCTTAGCGGCCAGTTCCAATTCACCGGTCTCAAAATATTTCATGCCTTCCTGGAAATCAGGGTCATCTCCTATTTTGGGTGGAATCTTTTCCAGGGTAAAATTGACGACCTGTTCATGACCAAACTCAATTTGCAAGTTTGTCTCAAAAGGGAAGTAGCCTTCAGCGCTGACAGTAACTTTATAGGTTGAAGGCGGCAGCCCAACCTTAAAATAGGTACCATCCTTTTTTGTTTTTACCGAAAACCTGGTTCCCCTGGAAACATCATAAAAAATTATCTGAACATTGGCCAGGGGCTTGTTTTCTTTGTCAATGACCTGACCTTTAATGATTGTTTCCTGGGCCATAGGCGGTAAAACCAGAAACATCACAGCTAATCCAAAAGAGGCCACTCTCAAAGCAAAAAAATTTTTGATTCTTTTCATTTTAACCTCCAGCTTTGAGCCATCTTTCTTCAGTTTTTAATCTTTTTGTTTTCTTCTTTTAGATTCGCTGATTTCTTTGGGTTCTCCTTTAAGTTCTGGCCGCCAAGACATTAATTTTTGCTTCATTTTCATTTTGCTTTCCCTGCTGCTGGGTTTATATCAGCTTATTTCCATCAATCATAGATTATTCTTAAATCTTTTTCTTTAAAACAGGAGGCGAAGGCAATTCTATCCTCAAGCTCAACACGGAGTCGATAATTACCCGGCTGAAAATTATGAAGGCGAAAAGAGGTTCTGATCTGACCCTCAGTTGACCCCACAAAAGTGTGCTCTACGGGAGATGATGAGGCAATCAGAGTGCATTCTTTGAAAAATAATATTCTGACCAGCAAATGAGCCTTTCCTGTCTCTTTGCTCAAACGGGCATTATAAACTTCAAACTCAAGAGTCATTTCTTCATCCTGTCTGAATTCATTTAAGGGACATCTCCATTTCGATAATCCCTCCTTACTACCTGAGGTTGATGAGAATAAAAAAAGATCACTCAGGGCGAGGCGGTCTGTTTCAAAATCGGGGCAGGTAAGGCTCTTATGAAGAGTTCCTATTTTGCCAGAAAAGTTATCGAGGACAAGGAAATGAAAACCGTATTCGCCGGGCGGTAGATTGACTATAAGGGGAATGGAATATTTTGGCGGTTCATTTGGCGGCTTTTCTTTCGCTTCAATTTGAAAATTAAAATCCTGGGTTTTTTCGAGGACTTTTTCTCCAAGCTTGTTACTAACATTGAGCATCAAAGTCAGGGAATAGCCATTTTTGCCATCAGCACCTTTGGCTTCGAGAGAAGTAAGAGGAATATTTAGGAAGGCGATTGCCTGGGCCCTTCCTTCCGGGCCTTTTCTAAGAAAAAGGTCACAGTTAAAGGAAACAAGGTTATAATTTACCTGGGTGGTGATAATTGCCCGCAATTTTTCTGTTTTTTCAAAGGGATTTCTCAGGGCTTCGGCCAGAATCTCCAGCTGGTCAAAAAAGAGGTGAGAGGCCTGAAGATGAAAGGGAAAAGAAGCATTATCTTTATAGCCCAGACTTGTTTCAAGCTTAAAGTCGCCTGTGCCATAGGGGTCGACAAAGGTAAATTCAAGAGTATAAGGCAGATCAGGGTTGGGCAGATTCCAGTAAGTCCAGATTTCTTTAACTGCACCTGGTCGGTTGATTGAGCCTCGGCCGGAGAGGTAATCAGACTGGATTTCACTGGGTGGGCCAAGGAGAATAAAGACCCGACCGCGGTCTGTTTTCCAGCCGGGTATTCCGCCGACGGTGAAGAATTTGTTAGCAAAGGCAATTCGCCGGTAATAGGCGATTTTAAATTCATTTTCGGGAGTTTGTGGGTCGGGGTCGCGCCTTTTCCAGAAATTTTCGATAAATTTACCTCGTTCTTCCTCATTAGGCAGGCTCAAGAAGACCTCCCTTTCAGCAGCCGTAATAATATAGGGAACCACTTCCTCCAGCCACTTTTTTGAGGCTTCACTTAATGGTTCTTTCCTTATTTCTTGAACGGTGGCAGAGGCCTCAGCCAGGCTTTGCGGCCGGGAAATTGAAATAAAAGGGAAAAGGACAATAAAAAAGGCTATGAGAGAAAACCAGGTAGGAACAGAAGCGACCAATTTCTGTTTCATCAATTCATAAAGAAATAATGTTTATTTCAAAAAATAATTTTATTTGAGTTTAGCTATAAACGCAATGGCCTGAAATGTCTGCCTTAGGTTGGGACTGCTTTCAGGGCTTTTTGTTATCTGGATATAGCATTTTTCATCTAAAAGGATTTTCATTGTCCCAGTAAACATTGATATCATTATTAAAATCTAGTTAAGCTTTTTTATTATAAAAACCAGGCTGATTTCTCTTTCCCATTATAAGATTAGTTTGCTATCTCCTGCAGCTTTATAATCCATTATGTTTAATGAGAATGCGGCTAAATTCTGTTAGATCGCCACAGTGTTTGTTGTCAATCATGATGCAGCGAACAACAAGCTGCAAAGTTGACTTTCGTTCTGAGAAAGCTAAAATTGATAGAGGGTAGGGGCCAGGAAGGGAAAAAATATCTATTTTCTATTAAAATTCCATTTCTTTTTTTGTCCTAGTTCTCTCTTTAGCCCTGGTGATTCTGATTCTAACTACATGTTTCGTCCTTCAAAAGAGGACTCAGGGGCCAGTGGATGCGGAAGCAAGAAGCTACGAATTTTATTTTAATCAGGGTCGCTCATTTTTCCTTATTGAAGATTATGAAAGAGCTATTGAGAATTTTTCCAGGGCCATAAAAATGGAGCCAGCTTCCTTTCGGGCTCACAATTTCTGTGGCTTAGCTTATTTTCATCCTAAAAATTATCGTCTAGCTGAGGAGCATTTTTTAGAAGCCATAAAATTGAATCCATTTTTTACTGAGGCTTATACTAACCTCGGCGGCTTATATTTTGCGCTCCACCGCTTTAATGAAGCCAGAGGAATGCTGGAGAAATCCCTTGAGCTTTCTCCCAATTCCGTGGCGGCCCATGCCACTCTGGGATCCTTACTCTTGCTTCTGGGAAATATTGATCTAGGTGTCCAGCATTTGGCTAAAGCTCTGGATATTAATCCTGAGTATCTGGAAAATAACCCACCTCATGTTATTGATGTTCCTGCGGCTCAAGCCAATATGGCCGAAATTTATTTTGCCTATGCCAGAATATATGCTCAAAAAGGGAATATAGAAAAAACAATTGAATATCTAAATAAAGCCAGGCAGTTTGGTTTCAGCGATTGGGAGAGGCTCAAGCGGGAGAAGGAATTTGAGGGGGTTCGAGACGATCCGCGGATTCAAGCCATAATTCGCTGAGCGAGATACATCGGATTGCTTTTTAATCGCTCAAGCATACAATTAATTCTTAAGGTAGAAATTTATTAAGGTAAAATTAATCTAAATTTCCATCAGGCTTATGACAATAGCTTTTCGTAAGCACTCACCTTAGACGCGAGCGTGTTTAGCTGAACTGGTACTTGATATTTTGTCCTGAAGATGTTAACCTTTTTTACTATTCCTATAGATATAATATTAAATATGAAATGAAGGTTTCAATGATGACCAGAGCAGGCGGCCGGAATTCCTTTTTGTTCCTGAAGATTGCTTTATTAGTAATAATAGGCTTTTCGGTTGTCTCCCCTGGATATGCCAGCAAGTTTAAGGTAGGCTTCACTCAGATATATTTCGCTGAGCAAACAGGAAAAAAGGGTAGCGAGCCGGTTGAGGTCGAGATCTTCCTCATCGATTATCAGGAAAAAGGCAAGCTCAGGATTGGTCTCTATTTTAAAATTGAACCAGGCTGGTATCTTTACTGGCTGAATCCCGGCGAGGCGGGGCTGCCCCCTCAGGTAGAGTGGAAGCTACCTCAAGGTTTTTCTCTAACGAACCTTGAATTCCCGAGTCCGGAGAAATTCCTGAGCTCAGGCTACGTTGTTTATGGTTATAAGAAAGAGCTCCTTATATTAGCTAATTTTTCAACGCCGGAAGCCTTTTCCTTTCCAGCCAGGGAGGCTACATTTATCCAGGCAAAGCTAAACTGGATGGTCTGTCAGGAAAGCTGCCTCATCGGGCAAAAGCAGCTAGAGCTTGATCTCTCTTCAGTAAATTCAAGGAGAAAAGAAGAGGCCTATCTGATCTGGGAAAAATTCAAATCGAGATTTCCTCGCCCCCAGGAGGAAATAAGAATCAAAGTGAAAAACGTGAAGATGATGAAGGCTGAAGAGGGTGGGCCGTACGGGGAAATCAAAATTTCCCTTGAACTTGAAGGCGAGGATTTATGGCAGGTAAAGGATTTTTATCCCCTCCCCCTTGACGACTTCATCATTGATGAAAATGTGACTAAATATAATGACGGCACCATTGAACTGAGTTTGACTCCTTTAAAAAATGGAGCCAGAATTGATAGACTCAGGGGCCTTCTAATTGGCGAAAAATCAAGCTACCTGGTGGATTTCACTGTCTCGGAAAGCCCCCTGGACAAGTTTGTTAATAGTCTGGAGAAAAATTTTGTTAAAATAAAAATTTTAAGGAGGTTGAAGGACAATGGTTGTGACCATCAGAAAGGTAATTCTGGCTTTGGTTTTAATGCTGACGATGACTTCAGGAGCTTTTTACATCAGAGCTCAGGAAAAAGCGCCTGAAATTGGTTCGCCCGCTCCCGATTTCACCCTGAATTGTCTTGGCGGCAAACCCCATTCTCTTTCGGATTATAAAGGGAAAATAGTCGTCCTTGAGTGGACTAACCCCAATTGTCCCTATGTTGTTCGGGTTTACAAAACAGATAAAATTATTCCAGAGCTGCAGCGCAAGTATAAAGAAAAAGGGGTCATCTGGATAACTATAAATTCGACTAATCCCGAACATAAAGATTATCTTCCGCCTGAAAAACTGAAAGAGATCTACACTGAATGGCAGGCGGCTTATAGTCATTATCTGATGGATCCAGAAGGTAAGGTAGGACGACTTTACGACGCCAAAACTACTCCTCATATTTTCATCATTAATCCCGAAGGCAAATTGGTTTATAATGGCGCTCTAGATGACGATCCCCGAGGCGAAAAAAGCAAAGAGCAAAAAGTAAATTATGTCGATCATGCCCTCCAGGCTCTGCTTAATGGCCAGGAAATCGCCACGCCTTTAACTAAGCCCTATGGCTGTACGGTCAAATATAAATAAATGCCAGATTAAAAAGACGAATTGTTCCTCCTAAAAAGTAGGAGGCTTTCCTTGCTTTTTTAAAAGGTATTTTTAGCGTTTTTTAGCAAAAGAAAAATTTTTCCTGGGAAAAAAAAGGCGATGTAGAGATCTGTTTTAGCTTTTTTAAAGGTCAGGATAAGAACTAAAGGTTTCTTCCTTTAAAATGCATTTATTATCTGCTTAAAAATTTTATATTTAGCTATTTTATAAAGACAAAATAGCCGCTCCATACCAGATGAAGAGCCAAACTTCTGGCGAGGAAATCGCAATGAATAAAATGACTAAGATAGTAGAAAATAATAGGGAACAGAGAATAAAAGGAGAAAGGGAGATAACTAAAAAGGATTAAATGAGCTGAACATAGGCTGAACCTTAATAAAGGGAAGATTTTCGCTTTTTCAAAAAGCTTCAATTTTAAATAAACTAAAACTATAAAAGAAGTACAATTATCTAAAATTACAAATCCTTTTCAGGGTTTTAATTTCTATCTTTTCGTTGAGCCGATGGGCCGACAGATATAATACATGCCCCCGCCGCCACCACCGCCCCCAATAATTCCGCCCACATCCATGCCCAAGCAAAGATTTATGGGCGTTCTGTTACATTCAAGGGGACAACAGCAATAAACACTTGGTCCACAATAGCAGCGATACCAGCCCAGATATTGCTCACAACCTCCTGCCGGTTGAGGACCCTCATTACCAAAAAAATCATTTTTTATCTTTAAAATAAGGGCGACAACAGATGAGTCGTACTGAGGCAAATTCCGAGAATTCCAGGCCTGCCTGATCTTATTGATTAAATCGCTATATTTTCGGTCAAAGCGAATATCAAGCAGATCAAGAAATTGATTCATCTGGTCGTCAGATACTTCAACAATTCTTGTCGCCGGCTGTCCAGGTCCTTTAAATTTAACTGCTTGAGAGAATAAAAAGGAAGGTAAAATCAATAACCAAAAGAAAATAAGGAAGACAAGAAAATTTTTCTTATTCATCACCACCTCTTTTGTTTTTAGAAATTACATCATACAAATAATTATATAAGAAAAGTAGTTTACTGTTGTCAAGCCAGCGCAGTTATAACAATTTTCTAAGAAACTAGGCGAGGATCTTAAAAAAAGCAAAAGGATTAAAAAAATCGAGAGGATCCGGGGTAATTATGTTCAGAGCAAAGGAAAATGAAGATAAGGTAAAGGAAAGGAAAATAATATTTAGCTTCTAGTCCGGCTTCGGGCGGATAAGAAATGGATGATGACCATCAAAGGCCATATTCTTGAGCCAAATTAGGGCTTGACAAATAAATAGAATTAGTATAAAATTAGAATAATTCTAATTTAAACTGAGCGTTTCGTGATTATGACATTTAAAAGAAAATGACGGAAGCGGGGAAAGAGAAAGCATAAAGCTAAGGAATTAAAAAAATGAGTGAAGGCAAAAAAAAGGAACAAGGCTGGACGATGGAGGAAGTAAAGCAATATCTTAGCCGCCAAGGAATAAAACCTTCCGTCTATCGCCTTAAAATCTTTCATTATTTAATCACTAAGAAAACCCATCCGTCTGCCGAAGAAATATTTAACTATTTAAAGAAAGAAATGCCTTCAATGTCCAGAGCCACAGTCTATAATACCGTTAGACTTTTTGAAGATAAAAAAATCGTTCAATCTATCAAAATAGAAAAAAATGAAGCTCGCTTTGATGCGACCGTTGACCGGCATGGCCATTTCCGATGTTCAAACTGTGGAAAAATATTTGATGTTGATATTGATGACTTAAGGATAAAAGACCTTGAGGGATTTGAGATTGAAAAATGGCAAATTAATCTTGAAGGAAAGTGCCGTCAGTGTCGCAAAAAATTGTTTTTGGGGAAAATCGCTATCAGGAGGAAAGAGAAAGAAGAAGGGAAGGACCAAGAAAAGGAAAATTAATTAAAGCAAGTGAGGTGATAGGTTCAAAGAAAATTTTAGCCTTTGATAGATAGATAGGATGTATGAATAAATGGGCCATCAATTTTAAGGAATTAAAATAAATCAAAATGATTTAAAGGAAAAAATTTAAAAAGGAGGTAAAAATGGAACAAAACAAAGGTATGCTTTTGATCGGGGAGAAACTTCCAGAAATGGAAGTTCACACGACCCATGGGAAAAAGGTTTTGCCCCATGATTACCTTGGCCGATGGCTGGTGCTTTTCAGCCATCCAGCAGATTTTACGCCCGTCTGCACGACTGAATTTATCTCCTTCGCGAAAAATTATGAGAAATTCAAAGAGCTCAACGCAGAATTGCTTGGTCTTTCCATCGACCAGGTTTTCAGCCACATTAAGTGGGTGGAATGGATTGAGAATGAGCTCAAGGTGGCCATTCCTTTTCCTATTATTGCTGATGATATGGGCAAAGTAGCAGAGAGGATGGGCATGATTCATCCCGGCGGCGGAACGAAAACGGTTCGCGCTGTTTTCCTCATTGACCCGGAGGGGATTATCCGGCTCATCCTTTATTATCCGGCTGAAGTGGGCCGGAATGTGGCTGAAATACTCCGGGTGCTTGAGGCCTTCCAGATTTCAGATAAACACAATGTCGCTATCCCAGCCAACTGGCCACATAATGAGCTTATTGGCGATCGCGTGATTGTACCGCCACCAAGCAACGTAGACGACGCCAAGGAGAGACCAAAGAAATATGATTGTTTCGATTGGTGGTTCTGCCATAAGAAAATTTAAGATAGATTTGTAATTTTAAGAGAAGAGACAATTTTCTCGAAGTCCGGTCTTTAAAACCCAAGTATCCCGAAAATAAGTTTAAGATTAGACCAGCAACAGGCTGAAAGGAGCTTAAGGGAGAAAGTAGTACTCAAAAATAAAAGTGGGTCCTGAGTTATAAGACCGAGGTTCGGATTCCCTTTAAATTGGAGGACTTCTTCTGGCAGCCACCTTTTTAATCATTTTAATTATGATCTTTCTACGTATTGTCCGGTCAAATCGGGTATAATTTTTAAAAATCTTTGAAAGATGGGGCAAAAAAGAAATGGTTAACAAAGGGTTAAGCGAAATGAACTTCTGGAAAATATTCTTTTTAAGTTTGATTTTCCTGCTATTTTTCCAGCTTATCGGCCAGGAAAAGATATCAGTGGAAATAATCACCCAGCGTGCCCTGAATCTTATGGAAAATCTCAGTCAGGGCAATTTTGAAGAAGCCACCGGATATTTTGATGAGACGATGAAAAAGGCGGTCTCGCCTGAATTTTTAAAAAAGGCCTGGGAGAGTTTGCAGCTTCAATTCGGCCCCTTTCAGGGAATCAGAGGTTCACGCTTCGAGACCCTGGCTGGCTATGAGGTTATCTTCATTTTCTGCCAGTTTGAAAAGCAAATGCTCGATGCCCGGGTTGTTTTTAATAAGGCAGGCGAAATTGCCGGTCTGAACTTTGTTCCTCATCTCGAAGTTAAAGAGAGTCTGCCTCCAGCCTATGCTAATCCTGATCTCTTTGAGGAAAAGGAAGTGGTAATAAGGTCGGGTGACTGGGCTCTTCCGGGAACACTGACGATTCCCCGCAATGGCGGTCCCTTCGCGGCTTTAGTTCTTGTTCATGGATCAGGCCCTAATGACCGGGATGAAACAGTGGGACCCAATAAGCCCTTTCGCGATATTGCCTGGGGATTAGCTTCCCGGGGTGTCGCTGTTCTCAGATACGAAAAAAGAACAAAGGTTTATGGAGAGAAAATCAGGGAGGATAGAAAAATCAGGGTTTCTTTTACCGTAAATGATGAGACCGTTGAGGATGCTCTTTCGGCCGTAAAGCTCCTGCGGTCAATGGAAAAAATTGATCCCGACAGAATCTTTGTTCTCGGACACAGCCTTGGAGGGATGATGATTCCTCGAATTGCCAGCCGGGATGAAAGGATTGCTGGATTTATCATTATGGCCGGTTTAACCCGGCCCATAGAAGAGGCTATTTTAGATCAAACTTGATATCTTTTGAGCCTTCAGGGGACCTTAACTGACGAAGCCAGAAAAAAGCTTGAGGAAATTGAAAATTCAATCGCTAGGATTAAAGGTCTCAAGGAAACAGGGGAAAACCCCGAAGAGCCCATTTTAGGTGCTTATCCTGCTTACTGGCTTGATCTGAAATCTTATCAACCTACAGAGGAGATTAAGAAAATTGAAAGGCCCATTCTCGTATTGCAGGGGAAGCGGGACTATCAGGTGACGGAAAAGGATTTCCATAACTGGCAAAAAGCTCTTGAGGGTAGAAAGAATGTTACCTTCAAGCTCTATGCTGCTTGCAATCATCTTTTCATTGAGGGCCAGGGACTACCGACGCCAGATGAATATCTTTATTCGGCTCGAAACGTCTCCCAGCAGGTTATTGAGGACATAGCTGCCTGGATAAAATCATGGACGGGGCATAATGATCATTTGAATGAGGACATATTAACATGGGCTCAGCTAAAAAAAGATTAGTCATTGAATTTCAATATTTTGAGGGTTGCCCTAATGCCAAGCAAACGCTGGAAAATCTGCTTGAGGCCAAAAATGAGCTTGGTTTGCCAGATAAGATAATCAAGATCGTGAAGATTGATGATCTGGCTTCAGCCCGAAAGTATAAATTTCAGGGATCCCCAACTATTCTGATTAACGGGCGAGATATTTACACTGAGAGAAAGCCTCGAGGGTTTATTTTTAGCTGCCGAATATACAACTTTAATGGAGAACAGACAGGGAAAATATTGAAAGAGTATATTAAAGAAAAAATATTGGCCTATCTTAACCCTTAGGCCATTTAATGACTTTTTCCTTTCTTTAAAATTATTTAGACTCTTTATAATTTCCATAAGCTTCTAATTTTTGCCTTTTCTAACTTTGCCTTTCCCCTTTCTCATTGGCAATAAAAGCGCTTTTGCCGCAATTTTCCTATCCAATTTTTGAGTGAATCTTAATCATTTCTTAACATTTGGTCCCTAAGATTGGTTCTGACCATGGAAGATGTTCCCTGAGCAGATTGGAGACTGGCCAGAAAAAGGAGGTGAGAAGAGAGAAAAGAATTAGAGGCTAATTAAAAAACAGAAATTAAAAATGGAAGCAAGAAGGGAGAAAAAAAGGTTAAAAAAGGAGGAAAAAATGAAAGAAAACAAAAGTCTGTCAATATTAAGAGAGGGGTTTGGGCGCCTTTTCCCGGTAAAAGTGAGGTTAGGATGGAGATTATTTAGATATTTATTACTTGGCTCTATCTTCTTTTTGGTTTTTCTGGCTCCGCGCCCGGCTCTCGGTCAGCAAACTTTCGGCACCACTATCTATTTCGATTATATCTATTTCTTATCTGATAAAGGTCCAAAGACGACCGTTTTTGCCCCCGGCTATCGCAATAATTTCTTTCAATTCCGCCGCGCTTATTTTACCTATGAAAACCGGATCGGTGATCGCTTGCGCTTTCGTTTTCGCTACGATGCTGATAATACAGCTAATGTAACTTCGGTTGACTTCAATAAACGGACAACCTCTAAGGATGAAAAGCTACGACCTTATATAAAACATCTTTATGTTGAGGTAGCTGATTTCCTCGTTAAGAACTCACGTCTCAGAGTGGGCATGGCTGACACCCTGACTTTTAAGCCGGCTGAGGATAAATGGGGTTATCGTAGCGTGGCCAAGACGATAGTTGATGGTTATAAGGATGTAACCGGTGAAGATATCGATGCGACAAGTGCTGACATTGGTCTGTGGTATGGAGGTTCCTTTAATAAGTATGCCCGCTGGGCTTTTATGGTGACAAATGGTTCTCATTATACCAAGGTGGAAAATGACAAATACAAAAAGCTTATGGGCCAGCTTCACCTGATTCCTGTGGCCGGACTGTCGCTCGTGGGCTACATCGATTATGAAAAACAAAATGATACTGCTTCTGCCTATACCTATAAGCTCGATGTCTATTTTGAAATGATAAGACAATTGGTCATTGCCTCTGAATATTTTGTCTATGCCAATGATTTAAAAAAAGAGGCGGTCACAGGTAAGAAATATGATGTTTCTGGATTTTCCATCTATGGGCAGTACCAGATTCAGCGGGATGTCCTGGCTCTGTTTGCTCGCTACGATTTTTACCAACCCAATGATCGTCGAGCGGACGATCGTGTTAATCTGGTTATTGCTGGAGTTGACTGGGCTCCCCTCGGGCCATCGATGAGGCTTCAGCCCAATATCTGGTTCTATAGCTATGAAGATAAAAATAAGAAAGATGACCTGATCTTTCAATTTACCTTCTTCCTTTCTTTTTAAGCAAACAAGAGAAAGGCAAATTAAATGGTGGCAAATAAAATAGCTCAAAAGAAAGGCAAAAGAACCTCCGACAAAAAAGATATCATTGCCCCATTTCCAGGTTGTGGTCTCTTAATCCTAAGAAAGGCAAAAATGGGGCAAAGAAAGAATTCAGGTAATGTTTTCCTGATCTACAAAATTTTAAAAAAATCTAAAAAAGGAGAAAGAAAAATGAGGTTAATTTTGAAAAATTTTATGACAGCCATTTTTGCTTCGTTTTTGGCTCTTGTTGGTTTCGTAGCTTTTACTTTCGAGGAACTGGAAGCGCAACGGAGCAAAATGATTCAGGTTAAAGGCTCGGACACTATGGTTAATCTGATGCAGATTCTGGCCGAAGAATATATGAATCGCTATCCGGGAACAGCTATTGCCGTTCTAGGCGGTGGTTCAGGCACCGGCATTGCTGCCCTGATCAATGGGACCTGCGATATTGCGGCAACATCCCGGGAATGGCGCCAGCGAGAAATCGATCAGGCCTGGGAACGGGGTGTCAGACCTCGTTTCTTTGTCATCGCCATAGATGGTTTGAGTATCATCGTTAATGAAAAGAATCCCATTGAAAAACTCACCATGAGCCAGGTTGGAGCTATGTATCGTGGCGAGATAAAAAACTGGCGGGATGTGGGCGGCCCCAATCTACCCATTGTTCTTTACGGCCGGCAATCCAATTCAGGGACTTATGTTTTTATGCAAGAACATGTCCTTGGTAACAAAAATTATTCCCCTGATATGAGAGAAATGAATGGCAACGCTCAGATTGTAGAGGCGGTGATTCAGGATGAAGGCGGTATTGGCTACGTGGGCGTCAGCTACATATATGATGATAAAGGCCAGATCAGAAAGGGTCTGAAAATCTTAAATATTGCTAAGGACGAAAAGTCACCTGCTTTTTCTCCTCTTGATAAGGGGGCCGTTGATAATGGCAATTATCCCATTGCCCGTCCGCTTTTTCTAGCAACAAACGGCAAACCCAGTTCCGCTATTGCCAACTTTATTTCTTTTATTATCAGTCCGGAGGGACAGAAAATCGTGGAAAAGGAAGGTTTTTATACTATAGGTGCGAAACACCGGGAACAAAATGAAAAGAATCTTAAATAAAGGTCGGTTAGCTTCGACCGAAGCAAAGGAGATAGTCAACAGAATGCTGGAGGGTTCTCAGGCCTTGAGCTCAAAAGCAGTTTTGGCTCTAGGAAGGATTAGAAGAAAAAGGCGGCTTGGGCTCCTCAAAGAGGAGCTCATCCGCCTTTTTTTCATGGCTAATGGCATCTTAGCTATTCTGGTTCTGATAGGTATTTTTGCCCTTCTCTTTTTGAATACCGTTCCGGCTTTTAAAGAAATATCCTTTAAAGAATTTTTTACTGGCCGCACCTGGGACCCCACCTCGCCCGAAAAGCCGGAATACGGTATTCTTTCCCTCATTGTCAGCTCGGCCATGGTAACAGTGGGTGCGCTGGTGATAGCTATTCCCATCGGACTGGGCGTGGCTGCTTATTTATCTGATGTGGCCCACTGGCGCGTGCGGGAAATAGTTAAACCGATAATTGAAATTCTGGCTGGTATCCCCTCAGTCGTGGTTGGCTTCCTGGGCATTGTTCTTTTTGGCCCCATCATTTCCAGGCTCTTTCATGTTTCGAGCGGGCTAACAGCTCTCAATGGGAGCTTCCTTCTGGCCATCATGGCCCTGCCCACAATCATCAGCATCAGTGAAGATTCCCTTAGGGCAGTGCCGCTCTCTTATACAGAAGCTTCTCTGGCTCTCGGCGCCTCCCGCTGGCAGACCCTTATCAGGGTTAAATTTCCGGCGGCCCTTTCCGGCATTATCGCCGCTATCATGTTGGGCATGGGACGAGCTATTGGCGAAACCATGACAGTGCTCATGGCCACGGGTAATGCTCGCAGCTTTCCTCATGGCTATCTGGATTCAATTCGCACCCTGACGGCCAATATTGCCATCGAACTGGGTGAAGTTCCTTACTATACAACTCATTATTATGCCCTTTTTGCTATCGGCTTTGTTTTGTTCCTGATTACTTTTGTAGTAAATTTAATTGCTGATGTTATGCTCAATAAGTATCAGCAGAGGGAGTTATGAAATTTAAATCTCGAAGAATCAAGCCTATGAAGCGAAAAGCAGTAATTCAAGCGCTGGGCTTTTTTGTCTTGCGGCTCTGTCTTTATTTTGTTGTCAGCATTTTGTTGCTCTTTCTTTACGATCTGGTAAAAAAAGGAGGAGGGGTAATAAGCTGGGAATTTCTTACCCAGCCCCCACGGCGAGGCATGACGGAAGGCGGCATTTTTCCAGCCATTGTTGGTACTTTTCTGGTGACCATGATTACTGCCATTGTGGCCATTCCCCTGGGCCTTTTCGCTGCCATTTATTTAAATGAATATGCCCGGCAGGGGCGTCTCACCAGACTGATTCGTCTATCTATTCGCAATCTGGCCGGTGTCCCTTCCATTGTCTATGGTCTTTTTGGGGTAGTCCTCTTTGTTAATATTCTGACCTTCGGAACTTCGGTATTATCGGCTGGCTTAACTCTGGGTCTTCTCACTTTGCCCTGGACAATTACAGCCAGCGAGGAGGCTTTAAAAGCTGTGCCCAATTCCTTTCGGGAGGGTGCTCTGGCCCTGGGAGCCACAAAGTGGCAGGCTATTCGAACTAATGTTTTGCCCTATGCTCTTCCTGGAATGCTTACAGGCGCGGTTCTGGGGCTGGCTCGAGCTGCGGGCGAAACTGCACCCATAATGTTTACGGGAGCCGCCTTTTATCTTCCCCATTTACCTCGCTCCCTAAAAGACCAATTTATGGCTTTACCATATCATCTTTATATTATGGCCACCCAGCATCATGCCATTGTTCAGGTCAGACCGCTGGCCTATGGAACCGCAATCGTTCTTCTGGCTCTGGTACTGGGAATGAATCTAACCGCTATCGTCATTCGATACCGCCGCCGTCGACAGAGGGAAATTCATGGCTGGTAAAATCAGAGAAGACATAAAAATCGAAACAAGAAATTTAAATTTTTATTATGGGCATAACCACGTCCTTAAAAATATAAATCTTTCTGTTCCCAAAAATAACGTCACCGCTATCATTGGTCCTTCCGGTTGTGGCAAATCAACCCTTATTCGTCTCTTTAATCGCATGAATGACATAATCCCTAAAACTCGCCTCGAAGGCCAGATCCTTCTTGATGGTGAAGATATCTACGCGCCAGGCGTGGATGTGGTTGAGCTGCGGCGGCGGGTCGGCCTGGTTTTCCAGAAGCCTAATCCCTTTCCCAAGAGCATCTTTGATAATGTGGCTTATGGATTAAGGATAAATGGTGGATTAAGCCGGTCTGAGATTGAAGCCCGCGTAGAGAAGAGTCTGAAAGAAGCAGCCCTCTGGGATGAAGTTAAAGATAGATTAAAAGACAATGCCCTTTCGCTTTCCGGAGGTCAGCAACAGCGTCTCTGCATTGCCCGGGCTCTGGCGGTCGAACCGGAGGTAATTTTGTTTGATGAGCCTTGTTCCGCCATTGACCCCATCGCCACAGCCAGAATCGAGGAGCTCATCATTAAATTAAAAGAAAAATATACTGTAATTATTGTAACCCACAACATGCAGCAGGCAGCCAGGGTTTCGGACTTTACAGCTTTTCTCTGGTTGGGGCAACTAATTGAGTTTGACCGTACCGAGAAAATCTTCACCACACCTGCTAACAGGCTGACTGAAGATTACATAACCGGCCGCTTTGGATAAATCTGTTTGTTATAAGAACACATATGTTCAGAAGTGAATACAAGAATTTAAAACTCGCCAGAGGAAAGAGCTTAACGAAGGAAAAGCACTGTTCTGATGCTGTTCCTTGCTTTGTTTTTCTCAGGATTAAAAGAAAAAGAAAAGTAATAATATGATAAAAATTTTAATATCTGGAAATGACAGAACAAAAATTAATTCTAATATTGGTCAGCTTTCTCTCGCCAGAAAGATGCTCTCTCAGTTTCATCCTATTGCTCCTGATTTTTTTATTTTTTAAAATAATAGAATAAGGTCAAAATAGGAGGTTAGCCCCGACTCTCCTGTGGATAAAGATAAGATATCCGGATGCAGCTTTTAGCTAATTCGCTTCAGGTGGGTTTAATGCCCTTTAGGCTGATGAGATGAATATAAATAGGACAAGGAAGCGTCGTGGGATATTTTCCTCTAAATCTTTGCGTCGAAGGATTGCCTGCAGACTTTCAGTTCATTTTAATTTCTCAGGTTCACCCGCACAGAACGAGGAAGATCAGAATATCCAAGGATGGGAATTCTTAGATTGAAAGAAACTAGTTAATTGATTAATCAATCAGGGTGAAAATGGAAAAGAAGCTTGTCGTTCTGGTAGAAGATGAAATTGACCTTCATGATTTGCTCAGGCTTAATCTGGAAAAAGCCGGCTTTCGCTTCCAGGCCTTTGCTGAGGCTAGCCCTTTTTTACGCTTCCTTGAAAAAAACAGGGTGGATCTGATTATCCTTGATCTGATGTTGCCTGATGCTGACGGCCTTGAGCTGTGCCGGTTTTTGAAAAATAAAGCAGAAACTAAAAACATACCGATAATCATGCTAACGGCAAAATCGGCTGAAATCGACCGTGTTCTGGGACTTGAAATGGGTGCTGATGATTATATCAGCAAACCCTTTTCAGTGAGGGAGCTGGTCGCCCGGGTAAGAGCTGTTTTAAGAAGAGCTGAGGAACCGGCCCCCGTTTTTCTTGTGGGTGGAGAAATAAGGGTTGATCCGGAAAAACATGAGGTCTGGGTAGGAGAAAAGAAAGTAGAATTAACGCCAGTAGAGTTTAATCTTTTAAGGATATTACTCGCTAAAAAGGGCTGGGTTTTCTCCCGCCAGAGACTTCTGGATCTACTCTGGAGTGGGGAAAAGGTGGTGACTGATCGAACCATTGATGTTCATATCAGCAGTCTGCGCACCAAACTTGGCCCGGCGGGAAAATATATAAAAAATGTCCGTGGTATTGGTTATAAATTCGATGAGTCCTGATTGGCGCCAGATTATCTTTGGGCTGATTAATTTTTTTCAAATATTTTTAACGAAGAAGAATTTTTTTTGGCTTGGATTTTTATAAGCTAAGGAGAAAATTAAAAACAGAATCAGCTGAGGGAAATAAAGAAATAATTGCCAGGAAAGAAAGATAGCTCTAATTTGAACGGAAAGGCAGGCTCGTTAAACCGGAGCCAAAATGGGATAAGTCAACATGAGGAGAAGATAAAATTAGATTGAAATTGCTTTTAGCTCTCCTTAGATCGAAAAAGAAATTTTCTGAACTCTGCCAGGCTGAGATTAAGGCAGGTCTCGAGGCCATTAGCACTGGCAACTGGCAATTTCGTTTCAAGGCAGAGGGAAAAGAAAAATTGAGCCTCTCTCAGCACATATTTAATGCTCTTATGGACAATTTAGCCGAAAAGCAATGGCAACTTTCTGAGAAAGAAAAGGAAGAGCAGCTGCTCCTGGCTGAAATAGAAGAGGCCTGGGCCATGACCGATAAAGAAGGAAAAATTTTAAAGGCGAATCCTTCTTTTACCCGTCTTTTTGAATCTCTGGTGATTGAAGGGAAATATTGCTGGCAAGTTATCCGGTCCACCGATTTTCTCCGGCTCTGGGAAGAATTTAGACGCACCGGAGATAGAAAAGAAGGAGAAATCTGGATTGCCCAGAGGCCTTTCTTAGCCCGAATTTTTTACCTGAAAAAGGAAGCGGATAAAGATGGAAAGATTGCTTTACTCCTCAGGGATATCAGCCCGGAAAAGAATTTAGAAAAAATTAAAAGAGAATTAGTCGCCCATATTTCCCACGAGTTGCGAACGCCCCTGACCATTATCAAGGGCTATCTTGAGACTCTGGAAGAAGAAAAGCTGGATGAGGTCAGCCTCTCATTTATTGCTCGCATCAAAGACAACGTCGATCGGCTGGAAAGACTTGTCCGCGACCTTTTGACCCTGGAGGAACTCGAAAGCCAGCAAGAACTGGTGGCCAGGGAAAAGGTCAATCTGGAAGAACTGGTCAGGAATGTAATCAGTCAATTTGAAAATGTAGCTAAGGAGAAAAATCTTTTTCTTCGCTTGGAACTGCCAGCAGAAATTCCATCTGTCTGGGGAGATGCCTTCAGATTAGAACAAATGCTTACCAACCTGGTGGATAATGCTCTTAAATATACGGATAAAGGAGGGGTAACTATTCGGCTGGAAAAAGGAGAAAAAGAAGTTTTAATCACGGTTCAGGATACAGGCATTGGCATCGCTCCAGAGCATTTAGGCAGAATTTTTGAGAGATTTTATGTCGTAGATAGGTCCCGCTCTCGGAAGTTCGGGGGAACTGGCCTTGGTTTATCCATCGTCAAACACATTGTTTTACTCCATGGAGGAAAAATCGAAGTTAAAAGCAGTCCGGGATCAGGCAGCACCTTTACTGTTTCTCTTCCCATTTAAATCGGATCTATTTGAAAAAGCCTCATTCGGTTTTTCCAAGGGTAAATTTAGTTCCTAAAGAACAGAATCGCGGAATTGTGATTCCGTATGAAGCCATTAGACTAAGAGGGTAGCTGCTCTAATCATAGAGATTTATAATAAATATGGACTAAGAAGATTATTTTAAATTTTTTTTACAAGCTAATTTTTTTCCTTGCAGGCTGATTCAATTATGCTTTTTGCCCACAAAAATCCCGAAAAATAAAAAATATTTAAAAATGAAATTATTTCAATATTGAAAAGAAGCCTTCGATAAAAAAGCAAGCTATGAATTTTCAAAATTACTGTCTTTTTATAAGCTTCACCGTTAACTTTAATCGATTCGGCCAGTTGATTCGAGGCAGATTTTCGCTAAAATTAAGACATGCTGTCCAGAAAATTTAAAAAGAGCTTTTTAATCTTTCTATTTCTTAATTTAAAATTTGGTTCGTCTTTTTATCTTTTAGCTGAAAAGCTACAAAAAGAGGAGGAGAAGAAACTGCCAAAAATTGAAGAGCATGTTGTCGTGACTGCCAGTAAAGTTCCTATGGTTAAATCTGAAGTGGCCCGAAGTATTCTGGTAATTGAAAAAGAGGAAATCAAGTCTCTTCCGGTGAGCACGGTCGAAGAGTTGCTGAAATATGTAGCTGGACTCGACTTGAAGCAGCGCGGCGCCTTTGGTTTGCAAGCCGATTTGTCGCTCAGGGGAGGGACCTTCGAGCAGACTCTTGTCCTTATTGACGGGATAAAAATGTCTGATCCACAGACAGGACATAACACTTTGCATCTTCCCTTGACGCTTGAAGACATTGACTTTATTGAAGTCCTCAAAGGACCGGGAAGCAGGCTTTTTGGGCCAAATGCTTTCAGTGGAATTGTTAATATTGTCACCAGAAAATCTAATAAAAAATCCTTTAACTTCGGTCTAAAGGTCGGCGAACACAATTATCAGGAAATTAAAGCCAATGTGAGCTGGGTAGCTTGCAGTTTGAAAAACAATCTCAGTTTTTCCAGCCGAAAAAGCAACGGTTATTTCTATAACACCGATTTTAATCAAACTACGGGTTTTTATCGTGGCCAATATGAGTTTCCCTCGGGCCGAATTGGCTTGCAAGCCGGTCTATCGGCGAAAGCTTTTGGTGCCAACGGATTCTATTCGGCTAATTTTCCTGATCAGTGGGAAAAAATGCAGGTTCTATTTGTGGCTGTTGATTCTGATTTTGTTGCCCCAAAAATAATCATTAAACCGCGATTTTATTGGCGCTATGGATCTGATGAGTTTCTCCTGGACCGCAACCATCCATCATTCTATCGCAATCTCCATTACAGCCACTCCTTAGGAGGGGAGATTACAGCTAGCTTCTTTTCTCTGCTCGGTCAGACGACTGCCGGACTGGAATGGCGATTGGAAAAGCTGGATTCCACCAGACTGGGAGATCACCTGAGATCGTTTTCAGGTTTTTTCCTCGAACAGCAAAAGAATTGGCCATGGTTAAACGTTCTTGCGGGGGTGGTTGTTTATAATTATCCCGGTTTCGGTCTTAAATTCTGGCCGGGTTTTGAGGCCAATTTCAGATATTCAAGGAAACTATCGCAGTTCTTTTCCTATAATCGCTCGTTCCGCCTGCCTTCTTTCACCGAGCTTTATTATTATGATCCAGCCAACAGAGGAAATGACCGGCTAGAACCAGAAGAAGCTTGGGAGATAGAAACTGGATGGAGATATAGAGATAGGCTGATTGAATTTGAAACCAGTGTTTTTTCCCGCCAGGCTCACAACCTGATTGATTGGGTGAAGATAACTCCTTTCGAGCCATGGATGGCAAAAAATATTGCCAGAATAAAAACGATAGGATTTGATGTCAGTGTTAATGCTGGCAAGGATCTTCTGAAAAATCTGTATTTATTTGATAGCTTAAGAATAAATTATGCAAATTATAATTCAAAAAAAGATAATTTTGATTATTTATCCAAATATGTCTTTTCAAGTTTGAAGCAACAGTTAATTTTAACCGCCCATTTCAAAAAAATGCTGGGTTTAAGAGCTGTTTTTGTTTTTCGAACCTTACAGCGCTTTCACCAGCCAGCCTGCTTCCTCATTGACGGGAAAATTAGTTGGGAAAAAGAGATGCTTGAGATTTCAGTTGAAGGTTCAAATCTTACAGATAAATTCTATTACGATGCAGCTTTTATCCCGGCGCCTGGTAGATGGCTGATCCTGGGAATAAAATTTAAACTTTAAAAAAGCATTATTCTGACGTGTCACATTTTCATCGCAGAAAGGGCGTCAAAGGCTGATTAATTTTAGCTCCCTCATGGCTTGAAAAAAATGGAGCTTTCAATTATATTTTATTATATTTTTCAGTAAAAGACCTTGGTGCCGGAGTGGCGGAACTGGCAGACGCGCTGGACTCAAAATCCAGTCCCTCCTCGGAGGGGTGTGGGTTCGATTCCCTCCTCCGGCACTAATTATTTTTATTTTGAGAGATCTTCCAATCGCCCCTAACGATTAAAATTTAGCAAGGATTAAAATTCGTGTAGCTTTGTAAGCATAATTTTTTTAAATTTTTTAGAGACATGAGCCTGGTTTTTGATGCGAATAGAATCTTAAACTCATTTTAATCTTAAGCTCAATATCTCGTGCTTATTTAAGACAAAGCATATTTTGGAACGAAATATGCCCTTATGTGGTTCCAAATAAAAAATTATTCAAATAAAATATCATGAAAAGATAAAGAAGGGGAAAAGAAAGACCTGCTTTCATTCTTTTAATTTACGAATATTTTTATCTTGCAAAGAGAATCGTTTGATTCTACAGGTCAAATTAAAAAGGCTCTTCCGGGTTCATAATGGGCAGGCCTGAAGAATTATCAAACTCCGACAGCCTATAAAGAAACCAAAGCTAAATCCTTAAGAACGAATTCAGGCCATATATTGGCATCTTATAGATATTTTTCTAATCGTCGCCCGCTAAGAGGAACTGGCCCGGATTCCATCCCCTTTAACCGCCTCAAAATCAATCATCTTTAGCCACAAAAAAGTCCGGAGAACTTTAAAAAATAAATTAAGAATTTTTAATATCCAGGCGAAAATCACAGAGGCTTAAAGATAGATTGAGTCTGCCACCTTCTTTCTTAATAATGCCCAATTCCCAATTTGTGAAATAATGGGGTATTTTTTTCTAAGAAATGCCATGTCTTAACCAGATTAAAATCGAATTCAGATGCAGTTCAGTCTGCAAGTTGCAGCCTGTAAATGGCCTCACTCACCTTATTGCCGGTCCTGTTATTTCTGAGGGTCAAGGAAACGAGAATGGTTCGACCATCGACACTCCAGGCGCTGCGGGTTACCAGGGGGTGGGCATTGTCCCAATCTTCATCGGCAAAATAGGTCAAACGGCTCAAGACCTTACCGCGACGGTCCATGAGATAAAGATCAGTCACTAATTCTTGAACAATAAAAGAATTAATCTCAGAGCCCGACCTTCTCCAGGCTTCATTCATCCGGGCTTCATAACTGGCGTCAAAAAGATTAGCCATAAAGGCAATTAAAGTACCATCTGGCGCAAGGGAAGCTTGCTCTTCATAGAAAGATTTGGTTCGCGTCAGATTCCTGAGATTTTGCAGTTGACCGCTGCGGCCGAGTTCTGCCTCCCAGAGGTCAAGCCTGTAAGCTGGATAATATAGGCGATGATAACCTATATCCGCGGCGAAAATAATTTTTTTATCGGCAGTCCAGAATTGGGGCTCGAAAATGGCTCCATTGCGGATGGGATGACTCCGAATATCAATAAGCTGTGGCTCATCAAAGCTCCATTCAAGGCGGGCTGTTTTCAGAACCCACTGGGCGAAGGGATACTGGTCAAAGGGCTGGGCAGGCCCAATTTTTTCTGCCCAACAGAGCATGCTCCCGTCAGGCGAAAATTTGGGATAAAGGACACCGCTTTCCGTATCATCTGCCGTAAAATCAGTTAATTTTATCCAGAGGGAACCATCAGCTTTGACCAGAAAAAGATTATTCCACCAGCCGGCTCCGGGCTCGGCCAGGGCTCTGGCTTCAGGCACAGTGCGCACATATTTCCAGGAAATGTTGTTGGGTATTTCCACCTGAGTGACAAACCACTCCCCGGAGGGATGCCAGTCTGATGAGCCTTTATGAAGTCGTGGAATAAGAGAAGCCTCAATGCCTCTGGCCCGGAGTGGCCGGTTACTCAAGGCGACAGCCTCAGCCTCAGGATTATCGGCCATTTCATCAACCTTATAAAGTTGCCAGATACCCTGTGCATCGCGGCGCATGAAGATGAGTTCATTGGTGCGGGGATGCCAGGCATCAATAGCCGCATTATCGAGGAACTTCTCCAGACTGACCACATTAATATCGCGGAAAAGGGGAGAGGAGGAGTTAGAGGAAGATGGCTTAAGAAATAAAGGATAGAAGAAATTCCCATAAAGGAAAATTAAGCTAAAAGCGAAAAATTTCTTTGGTCTCATTTAATCTTTTTTCTTTCTGATAAAATCATTTGATTTTCTATATCATGCCTCAGAATCTAAGTCAATGTATGCGGGGTTCTATATTTTATTTCAATAATTCTCTCGAAAACTTGAAAAAAACTTGAAAGAAATATTTGGTCTGAATTAAAATGAAATAAAATTTGACTCAGGGAAAGATTAGAATTGGAGTCAAAGACAAATATGCAGGAGAAGTTTTTAAATCAACTGATTGATAGTTCAGCTGGGATCAAAATAAATCCGTCTCAAATCTGGAAGATCTTAGTTCAGGCGAAATTGAATTTTTTCCCGGGGCGACGGCAGAAGATGCTGGTGTGAGAATGTCAGAAGGGAAATATTTAATTAAGTATAAATAAAGGAAAAGGAAATGGCCCGAGGAGGAAGAATTTTATTATTCCTTGGCCGTTTTTTCCTTGCCCTTATTTTTCTTTTAAGCGGACTGAACAAAATTTTTGCCTGGAAACAGACTGCAAGCTATATGGTCTCAAAGGAAATGCCCCTGGTGATGCTTTTATTATTGGGTGCGATAATTGTAGAAATTGGCGGGTCTTTGAGTTTAATCCTTGGCTTCTGGACTCGGCTGGGAGCTCTGGCCCTGCTCTTTTTTTTAATTGCGGCAACTCTAATTTTCCACAATTTCTGGTCCTATGAAGGCCCGGAAAGGCAGGCCCAAATGATTAATTTTATGAAAAATTTAGCCATTATGGGAGGCCTGGTTCTGGTTCTCGCAATTGGCGCCGGTTCCCTAAGTTTTGATCATAAAAAATCCCGAGCCACATTAAGTGCAAATAGACATTGATTAGTTGAAGGATTTTGAATATATTTGAGAAATTCTTAAGGTAAAAATGATTGCCCGATGGAGAGAGCGAGCTGAGCAAATCAAAAATGAAACCCTGGCTTTAGCTCTGGCCTTAAAAGACAGGCGAACTCCCCTTAGCGCCAAAATATTGGCTGGCATTACCGTCAGTTATGCCTTGAGTCCTGTTGATATTATTCCTGATTTTATTCCCATATTGGGATATCTGGATGATTTAATTATTGTTCCAGGTTTAATCATAATTTCGTTAAAGCTGATTCCCAGAGATGTGCTCGAAGATTGTCGGGCGCGGGTAAAGCAGGGAGAAACATTCAGCAAAAAAATCGGTTGGTTTGCGGCTATTACCATTTTGTTTTTCTGGGTGGCCATTATTGTTGCGATTGTTATCAAGATATTTTAAAAAATAGATTTTCCTTTATGATGGAGGGTGGGGCCAAATTCCATGAAATTAACAGCCTGGAATCATTGGTTTAATTCATAGGGTCCAAGAAAGAAGCTAAAGGTTCGAAGGAGATAGAACATAAAATCAGGGGAAAATGAATTAAATATACAAATAGTTTGAAACACAGAAGTGGATTTTAAATAAAAGTAGATTTTAATATGGTAATCCGACTTTCTTGTGGCTAAAAGACACTTCAAGAGCCCTGATTTTGAATTCAGTTTATATTAGTTTAGGGCCCATGAGGCAAAGTGGCTTGACAATAATGAAACCTTCTGGCGATAAAATAATGTTTCTTCTTAAATCTTCTAATCACAAGGATTATGGCAAGCCTTCTTAAGATTTTAATCCTCAGATTTCCATCACAATTCTTAAAAGAATCAGAAAATTAAGGAAAAATTGATAAAATAAAAAAGGAATAAAGAGAATTTAAGGAGGGAAAGATTCATGTGGATTAAAAGAAGAACAATGGACCTTAAAGCGATAGATCCGAAAAAAACCGGATCGTCACAGAAAGAAGGCGAAAAGAAATTTTTAAAAAAAATTAATAGTTCAAAGAGCGGGGAAAAATTCGGCAACGAGGCAAGAAAGATTGTAGATAAATATGATAGATATGAGATTATATTGCCGGCTCGATTCTCCATTTGCTCGCAGCGCTTAAATAATTTATGGCCGCTGTTTTTTTCCCTTAGCTTGCTTATCTTCTGGGCACTGAATAGCTCTGGATGTGCCAGGGAAAGCAAGCGCCAGGAACAAGAGAAAGAAAGGGTATCGGTGGTTCCAGCCGTGGTTAAGGAGAGGATAAAGCCGGGAATAGAAGTTCTGCTTGAAAAGCATCGCAATCTTTTAAAAGGAAGAAAGATCGGTCTTATTACTAACCCTACGGGAATTGATTCTTATCTCGTTTCGACCATTGAAAGACTGCGCTCATTATCAGAAGGGCAGCTTGTAGCTTTGTATGGTCCGGAACATGGGGTCAGGGGTAATGCCCAGGCCGGTGAATACGTGCCGTTTTATGTTGATGAAAAATATGGCTTGCCTGTTTTTTCCCTTTATGGCCAGTCCCTGAAGCCACCTCAGGATATGCTCCTTCGTCTGGATGAATTCATGCGAAGCTTTGATACGACTGAAGCTGGCAAAATCCCTGAACCCTCGATGGTCAAGGAAATTGAGGTTATGCTTTTTGACCTTCAGGATGTAGGTACGAGAGTTTATACCTACATTGCTACCATGGCCTATGCCATGGAAGCCTGTGCTGAAGCTGGGATTCCTTTTATCGTGCTTGACCGTCCGAATCCGATTAATGGAGTGATGATGGAGGGGCCGGTTCTAAAGTATCCTGAATTCAGTTCTTTTATTGGCCTCTATCCTTTACCTTTGCGCCATGGGATGACCGCAGGTGAGCTCGCTTTGCTTTTCAACGAAAAATATTTAAAGAAAAAAACCAGGCTAACAGTTATTCCCATGGAAAAATGGAAGCGCGAGATGTGGTTTGATGAAACCGGTTTGCCCTGGGTTATTCCTTCGCCAAATATGCCCACTCTGGACACAGCCACTGTCTATCCAGGTCAGGTACTTTTTGAGGGAACCAATGTTTCTGAGGGACGAGGAACAACCAGACCCTTTGAGCTTTGCGGCGCCCCCTGGATAGATGGCTATGAGCTGGCTAAGGAAATGAACAGGTTAGGTCTGCCTGGAGTTCGTTTTCGTGAGGCCTGGTTTACCCCAACCTTTTCTAAATATCGGGGGGAACTCTGTGGCGGAATCCAGATCCACGTTCTTGACCGGAATGTTTATCAGCCCGTAAGGACGAGCCTCGTTCTTATTCAAACAATAAAAAAAATGTATCCAGAAAAGTTCAAATTTCATGAGACTTACTTCGATAAAATTATGGGCACCGATGAAGTCAGGAAGTGGCTGGAAGCTGGCCGGGATGTTGACGAACTCATCGCTCGGTGGTCTGAGGAGCTCAGAGTCTTCGCTTCTGAGCGTCAGGCCTTTTTGTTATACAAATAAGTTGGCCTGACATGCTTATTTTTATGTATGGTTATTTTTGTTTATTTTTATGATGTCATTATTTTTAATGTTACTATTTTAAGTTTGATCAATGTGGTGGTAAGACTCAGGTTGTGGAGACATTTTTTACCAATACTGTCACACCTTATAATTTAGCGCATTATTCACGGGGTAATTATTTTAGGGACAATTATTTAAAAAGAAAGAAAATAAATTACTTGTTGCCATTATCGATTTTACTGACGATGCTAATTCAAGTAATAATGATATATACTTTTTTAATATAAGCGCCTGGATTTTTTTCAACACATTTTTAGCTTAAGACAATGGATGATAAATAATGATTGAATAAAAGACGTGCTACGCTTGCCCTCTGAAATCCAAATTAACTATTGATGTTAGCTTAAGTTGAATAGTTGATATTCCCTTCTTCATTCCGATTAGCTTCCTGACCGGAAAAGAAAACAAAACAATCTTGCTTTTTTGAAGATTTAACCTTAGTTCCTCTTTTCTTACGTTTTTAGGTGGGCTTATCCTCTTACAGTTTAATTCTTTCCGCGAAATATTCTAAAAAATGTTTATATCCCTTTTTCTAACTTTTCTATAGATTTAACTTTAATTCCTTTTTTTACCTTCTTACCTTGAGTTAATGCTGCTGGATTCCAATTCGTTCCCTAAAATAATCCAAAACTCCTCTCTCTAAATATTTTGTAACTAACTTTGAATTATCTTCCTTTAAGTATCGTTAGTTTACCTATGCTAGGAGCCTCAGGGACTCGGTCAGACTGGTGAGATCATCAAAAATCATTTGTTTCGCAATTCTCACGACGGACAAAATAACTAAGAATTTGTGTCACGACTTTTATGTGTCACCATTTTTTAGAGGTGGTTCCAGTTGAAGAGAGCGTTGAAGACCAGGAAGAAGGAGCCATGGGTGATGTGGCGCCACATGGGGTTAATAGCAAAGAGAATAACATGACCTTTTTCATAGGGAGCATCAACTACAGCCGGCGTTCCGGCCAGTTCTTCGCCATGGTCCAGACCACCGCTGATCAGAAGTTCATTAACGTTGCGCGCAAAGTTGATGATGGCTTTAGCTCTGACCCTGGGCATGCCCGGGCCAAAAGGAAATTGTTCGCCTCTGGCTTCAGCCGGTTGCTGCTGCTGCTGCTGTCTCTTACGCCATTCTTCAATTGTTTTCTGACCAAGATCACGGGGCCTTCCCTGAGGAATATCAGAGTCATTAATTCCACCCCGACCTGAGGGCCTGCCTGTTACCTGCTGGCCGAAGGGAGCGCCCGCCATACCAAAGCCGCGGCCGCCAAAACCGCCGATAGAGAGAACCGGGCTCTGATTGAAATAAACTCCGAGTGTGTCATCATAGCCATAAACGATGGGGCTTGTTTTATCCACCACCTCAGCTTTATAGACACTGCCGCGAGCCCAGAGATTCTGAGTCTGCCTGATATTCACGCCCTGAGCCAGACCAAAATGAATGGGCAGGGAGCAGGAGCTCGTTAGCGTAATGAAGACGCCGCCGTCCTTGAGGAATTCGCGAAGATGGAGGATGCCCTCGAGTTCGAGGCCACCCCGAATATCATCAGTTGAATCCTGAACACCGATATTGGGGGTAAGCTCTGACTTTTTCCAGGGAATGGGCCTGTCGCCAGTAACTCCCTGAACTATACTCAGAGCGTCAGCTGAGGATGGGCCAAAGATGATGACATCCCATTTGTCCTTAAGCCTGGCTGTATCCCTGACTGTGTGGACTGAAATGTAATCATAGGGGATTTTCAATTCATCCAGGGCTATTCTGACCCAGCCTTCGGTTTGGGTTGATTGCCAGGTGTGCATGAGGGCGATACGAGGCAGAACCGATTCATGAGTGGGTACATTGGGCAGAGTGGTTGCGGCAAAGATATTAATTCCATATTCTTTCGAAGCTACTTCGAGCTTCGAAGCGAGATCTCCGGGATTTTCTGTTGCCTTGATGATAAAAGAACCAGCATTGAATTTCCGGCCAGCTAAATCAAATGCCTTTTCTGCAATGTGCATCTTGGTGTCTTTCAGGGCGAAACGGAAGGTGGCCAGTTGATTATCGGCGTTGTGGTTAATGATATAAGCTTGAACCTGGCCAGTTCCCAGCTTGATTATCCCGCCAGGAGATTTTACTTCTCCCTGAATCAGATTCATGGGCACAGAAAGGATAGAAGTGTCTTCGATTCTTTCTGTTTTTACATTGAATAAAGGTCCAAGTGTCCAGCCCACATCATCATATGGCCGGGGATCATTGACATTAAAATACTGGCGATCCAGAAGCATATCAGCCATGCGGGAATAGGGCTGATCCATCCGGACAATGTAACTTCCTGCTGCATACTCTTTATCCTTGATTTTAAAGGGTTTAGTGGCCTGATGAATTTCCACTCCCTGTTGCTGGAGCAGGCGCAACAAACGAGCCTGCTGTCCTGGCCGGGGATCATCGGCTGGAAAAACGTAAGCGGCCGGGCCTTCATTATAAGCTTTGGCTATGGAGCGCTTGCTCTTGAGATAAAAATTCTCCATGAATTTTTCTTTGTGCGTGGCCACATAATTCATGGCTATCAGGAGAGCACTTTGCTGCAGATTGACATTGTTCCGGATTGACCAGAGAGTCTGGCGCAGGGGCGGATTGGGGCGATACCAGTCTCTGGCATCGCTGGCAGTAATAACCCGGGTGGAGCCATCGCCTGCTCCCTGAGTTTCATAGAACCGGCCGATGGCATTATGTCCGTTAGCGACATAAAAGAGATAATTGGGAGCCCAGCCATCATAGAAACCATGGGTCCAGACCCCGGGGACACCTTCCTTGGTTAGCTCGCTTACTTCCTGATAGGCCAGAATATGCCATTCATCGATAACTATAGGGTCAAGCCAGGCATTATAGGGACCTGTGCCGGTGGAAACATAAAGATGGGAGATGGATTCATGGAGGTCATGAAAAACCTGCGGATGAAAATCGAAGAAGACTTTGGTGGTATAGCGGGTCAGAGCCAGCGCCTGGGCAATATAATCGCGGTTGTTATCATGGGCGACGTACTTACCCCAGTAAATGAGTCTGGTCGGATAATTGGCCTTGGGGTCTTTCCTTCTGGCTATAGCGATATCAACGTATTTGTCCCGGCCGTCCGGTTCAAGGACAGGCGTGATTAAAACAATACAGTTCTCCCGAATCGCCTTGATGAAAGGTGATCCGTCTACGGCGAGGCGATAGGCTAGCTCCATTAACATCTCCGGTGCGCCTGTTTCGCCCGAGTGCAGACCCCCCGTGGCCCAGTAGACGGGCTTGGCTAGTTTGATTAACTCTTTAGCTTCCTCATCTTTTATCTTCCTTGGGTCAGCCAGTTTGGCATTGATTTGTTTGTATTTATCCAGGTTTTTAATTGTCTGTTCGTCGGCAATAACCACCACTATCCAGTCTCGGCCCTCTTCTGTTTTCCCGACCGTCAAGACTTCAACACAGGGTGAGGCTTTGGCCAGTTCACGCATATATTTATAGATTTCATGGGTGTAACTGAGAACATCGGGTGCACCGACAATACGACCCAGAACTTCCAGCGGGGTAGGAATGCCGGGAGCATAGGGTAGATAATTAACGTACCTGGTGGAGAAATGGGGGTCGGTCGTAAACTCCCGGATCTTTTTGGTATATTCTTCATGAATTTTCTGCTGGGCAAGAGCTGGTGAGGCCAGGGTTAAAAAAACAGTCACCAGAAATAAAAGAAGGATAAAGGAAACCCCAGCTCGCCAATAGATGGGCTGGGTTGTTTGAAGGATCCTGAGAGCCTTTTTCATTTTTTCCCTCCTTATTTTGACAGAATAAAATCAATCATTCTTTTCAGCCAACTAAACCTTTTCTCTTAAAAATCATCTTAAAAAAGATAGTTTTTCTTAAAAGAAAGGTCAACAGAAATTTCGTCCTTTCCCAAAAGGGATGTTTATCAGAGTCTTGGCGTGTCTTTCCCTTAAAAAAATGGTCACCAGAATCAACGAAATAAAGAAAGGGATGGGCTACATTATCAAGAATGGATGAGTTTCTAAAATAACCTGGGCTTTTTTCGTATCTTGCTGGACTTATCTATTTAATTTTTTACCACAATTTGGCTGAGCATAAGAGTAAAATACTGATTCTTCAAAAAATAACTTTCTGCCTTCTTGAAATTACCTATTTTAAAATTATTTAAATTTATTCCGTTCTTTTAAAATTCAGGACAAATTTCCAAAATTCATAAGGAATACCTGATAATAATAGTTAGATACCAGTTCCATTTAGCTTCAGGCAGATTCAGGTCCTTATACATTATCCACTCGATCCAGGTATAAACACTGACGCTGCTTAATTGCAAACTGAGAACATTCTGGTAAATATTCTCTCCATTTCTGGGCAAAATGGCACTGAAGTTATTAGCCAAAGCCACGCTTTGCAGAAAACGGTAATTTAGAGGAACTTTATAAAAGCCGTCCAGCCAGAAAGTGGTCGCTTCCAAGGGGGTGGAGTAATAATTAGGCATGCCAAAACCCGACATGGGTAACCACTGACTTTCATCTGAAGCCTTCATTGTGTATTTAAAATGAGTCAGCTGGGCACTCATGGTCATGTTCTCGCCGACAAAAAGCGAAAGATCAACATTGAACATATTGCGGCTACCCGAGCTCCAGCTGACATCTTCAATGGCATATTCAGGTGTAACTCCATGATAGCCAGCCAGGCCCAATTCTAATTTTGTCTTCTCTCCCAGAGTAAAGGGATAGGTTAGGCGGCCAACAAAGATATCATTTTCTCCAGTTCCCGGTGCCGGGTCATAGGTATTGGGCTGGTAATATGTCCCTTCCTTGTCTCGGAAATAAGGTAGATAAAGGTTTATTGGCGTCTGCTTGCCGTGATATTCAAGGCCAATACCAGTATCATAAGGCTCTTCGATTCCTAATGGCCAGTAAAGAGACATCCACCAGGTACTATCAAATTTCAGGCCGAAATTGAGGTCAAAGAGGCCGACTTTTATCATGGTCGTTTCCGATGGTTTCCAGTAAAAATAAATTTTGTGCCAGAAATGAGAATATTCAGCTAAACTTCCGATGCTCCAGGGTTTATAAATATAATAACTGGCGTCTATACCTACATCTTTATATTCACATTTTAACCCCAGATAAGCTCTGTCAGGGAACCTGAAGGGACTTTTAGGCGGACGATTCCATTCCTCATAGAAACTGAAAAGCGAATCAATATTCCAGTTAAGGGAAAGCGTAAATTCTTCAACAGCAGTTTTAAGATCAATAGCTTTAAGAGATGTAAAAAATAAAACAATGAGTAAAAACATAATAAAAATCTTATTTCTTTTCATCATAACCCCCTTTTTAAGAAAAAATTGTTTTTTAATTTTTAGGGGGAGGAGCCAGCCCCTAACGGCCAGCTCCTCCCTTTCTGGCGACTTTAGCCGTCAATTATCTAGCCTGGAAGATAGTCCAGGGGAAGGAAAGCAAATCTTTCAAGTAAGGCTCTTGCCATTTATATTCTGGGTGTTTGGCCAGAAAGTCCTTGGCGATGAAATCGTAATCGCATCCATGGCCCCATTTGGCCCACCATTTCAGCTTAGCCGCTAAAACGCTATCGGTAGCTTCGGCACTAATAGAGCCTCCAGGATAATATGGGCCCCATCCCCACTCTGGCAATCCACGCGGGTCGAGCTCAGCATGACCACAGAGGGTGTTTGCACTGGGCTGATATTTATTGATGGAGGCTGACGCGTCAAAGTGATCTCCCCAAACAGAAGACCTTGTTCTCCTAAGATTCTCGCTGTCCTTGGCGGCAGAAAATTTCTTAAAATTCCTTTAACTATTATATGGCTGAAAATAATACCTGTATTTTCCCAGCCAAATCTTTTCTCGGTGATTGTTTCCAATGAAAGAAAAACGACGGCCATTTGAACAATAGCGCAAAAAGTAAGAATGCTAGCCTGAAGGATTGAACTCGTACTTTTTTAAAGATCGCCCGAAGAAAAAAAAAGGAAGAAGAAAAGAGCAGACTAGACTTGTCAGGCCGGCTAATAAAAGAAGAAAGCAATAAACGGCATTTCCTAGCCGACTTATTTTACTATCATGCGAGAGAAGAATGAGAAAGGAAAGTCACGGTTAGATAAAACTGGCTGTTGACAGTATTAAGCCAAATTTCACCTGTCGCCCAGTTAAAAAGAAGGCATTGAGAAATCACTATTTTTTTCGTCCAGGTATCCCATTAGGTAGATTGGCGGAAGAAAATGATGAAGAAGGAGATAAGTTGAACAATTAAGGCTATAAGTGTTGATATCAGGGGAGCTTGTTCCAGGGGAACAGCTCTGGCTGCGATAATTCCGCTCATATTTGGCGGGAAAGAATTATAGCCATGAGGACTTGAAAATAAGGCCTCAGGCCAGGGATAATCATAACCTATTTTGAAGTGAACCGTACTCTCTTCGGCCCAGAAGCGGGGATGGAAGAAATAGTCAGGTTGACGGAAGAAAATAAGCAAGAAAAGAAGGATGATAACAAAAAGAGCGAGAGGATAATATTTAGATTTAACTATAATCCAGAATTTAATCATCATTTGCCAGAACAAATTAAATTTCTTGATCGCCATTCAGATTTTATCCAAATTTCAAAATTTAATGCAATTTTTCTAATTTTGCAAAAGATTATGGCGTTGCCAGATATAATCAAAAACATCTCGAGCGATTCTTCAGGTCAATTTAAGATTATCATCGGTTACCACCTAACTCTGGCGCCAGCATCAGGTACTTCAGCGCAAGCAAAACCAAAAAGAAAAATGGAAAAAAATAGCATGGCATTCACCTTTCCTGAAGATTAACCCCCACCTTATTTTTTTAGCCGGTGAGGTCCCGGTTTACTGACCACACTGAAAGTGATTGTTCTCGGTTTACTTAATGCCATGATAAGAGGCGGTCGAAATGGGCTGACTTCAGGATAACTCTGGTAACGAAAATAAGTCATGGCGGCAGAAATAACGAAAGCCAAACTACCCGAAACTTATGTCGCCCAGGAAGAGCCTTTTTTCAACAGGAAAAGCAGGCCGAGAATCGAGAGAAAAGGAGGTAAAAGACCGCCCAGATTAAACCAGAGATTGGTGACCCGACCGACCTGTTTGACGGTACAATCGCAGGCAAAGAAGGTCATGGTAACTGATGCAAAGCCATCCAGAAGAAGATAACAGCTAAAAAGACCAGGCCCAAGGCTACTAAGCTTTCTCTGATCTATTGCGATGTAAGCTCAATTATCTGGCCAGTGAAAAATTCTGGTGACATTTTCTCCGACAAATGCTCTTCAGGAAATAAAACTACGAGTCTGGCGCCTGTCAAATTTGAGGCGCAACAGCCGGAAGCAAGCAGACAATATCAAACAGGTGCAGTATCAAGGCGATAATCATCCGGTCATAATCTGGCCGTATTCACCAGATTATTGAGGTTAAATTAACGAAATTTATACTGACCTTAAAGGAAGGTTCGAAGAAAATTCCAGAGGCAATAATTAAAATTAGCTGGTTTTGACATTTTATATGTCATAATTTATCATTGGTGCGAAAATTTCAAAAAAGTCAAAGAGCCAAAGGGAAAAAGGAAGCGGAAGGCCATAAAATGAGCTTTGGAACGGCAATTAAAATAATTGGTCAAAAAACGAGAAAAAAGACAATTCTTTGCACTTTATTAATTTTATTTCATCCAGGATTACCTGGAATTATGCCGAGCGTCGACCCCATCGCCCGGGATGATGAATTGACATTGCTTTTAGAAAAAATAACAGAGCGCATCAGTTCCTATCCGCAGCTCGTGAACTGGAAAACTTCAGTCATTACTGTTCAGACGGAGGTGGATAAAAATTGGAGACCAAAAAAGACGCTTCGGATTCATAAGACAGTCAGTTTTAATGAAGATAAGCGCCAGGAGACAATTTTATTGGTTGAAGAGAGCGAAAAAGGGGTAACAAAAGACATTACTCAGAAATACCTTCGGGAATTAGAAGAAAACCGACGTCGAGCAGAAAAGCAAGAGGACGAAAGAAGGCAACAGGAACAGAGAAGAGAGGGCGAAAGCCAGCGCCGGCAGTCATTTAACCTGGAAGCTTTTCTTCCCTTCAGTGAAAAAAATCGGCCCTATTACACCTTTTCCCGACTTAATGACGATATCCTTGAGGGAAAACCGGTTATTGTCCTTGAATCGCGGGCCAAGACCAAAAGCGACCAGTTATGGGAAGGAAAATACTTTATCAGTCAGGAGAACTATGATTTAATTAAAGTGGTGCTAAAACCAGCCAAAAATCCAAAAATGGTCAGGGAATTATTGATCGAAGCCACTTTCGATGTGCTTCCTTCCGGACATTTCGTCGTGAAAAAAACTAAAATGAAAGTCGATGCCGGTATGTTCCTCAAAAATGTCCGCATGATTATTGAGGAAGATTATGCGGATTACTCTGTTTATGAGTAATGCCATGATTTGGCTTTTAAATAAGTCAGCCATTTGTCATTTTTTATTCCACATTAAATAAACAGAGGGCAGTAGTTTTTTGGCTGGCAGTTAAATTAGAGCCCATCTTTTGACATTGATAACAGCCATTTCCAGGCGGCTTCTGAATTGGTTTTAGTTAATATTATTAATTTTATTGGAAGTAAAATATAAATAATTTTAAGGATTTTTGTTTTTTCTAAAGTTCATTTGCTTTTGCTTACCGATTGTTTTAATTTTATAGTCTTAAAAATTTCGCCCATGAAGCATGAACTGAAAGCTAAAATAATGACATATTTTGGAGGTGAGGAAAGGAAATGGTGATGCTTGATAAATTAGCCTCAAATCGCTTTTTTCAAGCCTTAATTTTTCTTTCCGGTCTGATTTTTCTTGTTTTCCTTTTCGGCTACTTATTTTCTGGCTGTCACCCAAAATCTGCCGTTTCCGCTGATCTTATTCTCTATAACGGTTATGTTTATACCATGGAGGAAGCTCAACCAAAAGCTTCCGCGGTTGTTATCAAAGGCAATAAGATAATTGATGTCTGTTCTTCTGATAAGAAAGCCCTTAAATACAGGGGGGCAGCAACGCGGGTCATAGACCTTCAGGGAGCTTTCGTCACTCCAGGAATAATTGACGCCCATGTTCATTTTAATCGAGCCGGCGCTTTAATTAATGATGCCAACCTGATGACCGTTTCTGATGAGGCCAGTCTGCGTCGCGAAATTGCACGGGTCGTTAGCTTGCTGGATAAAGATGAGTGGATAACTGAGGGTTTATGGGGAGCATATGAGCAATGGGCTCTGGGCGATACGGGCAGGGAAGAAAAAGCTGGAAAGAGAAAGGAAAAATGGCGACCCCATCGCCGGATGATTGATGACCTGACACCCAATAATCCAGTTTTTGTCTGCCGCTATGATTATAAAGAATGGCTGGCTAACACCGCCGCCCTGAAGGCCGCGGGTCTGGAGAAGAAAACTTTGCCTGGCATGGAGCTGGATAAAGATGGTCGGCCAACAGGCATAATTTTCCCCGGAACCCCGGCTTTTGAGGCGCTGCAAAAAGCCAGGAAACCGAAATCAGAAGCAAGGTTGCTCAATGAGAATCGGGCGGCTCTGAAGGCTCTGCGGGAAGCAGGTATTGTCGAAATTCATGATATTGCCACGCCCGCACAGGTGGAGCGTTTCATTAAACTCCAGGAAAATGGCGAGCTGACCTGCCGGGTCTGGCTGCGGCCTGATTTGTCGCTGGCTGCCAGGCTCAAGGAAGAGGGATTGATGATGGGGCTTCATCCTAAGACCAAACAGAAAGATAGCTGGCTGCGCTACGGTGCTTTGAAGGGATATGTGGATGGAATTATGGGCACCCATGGTGCTTTATTCTTTGAGCCTTATAATGATCAGCCTGATAATTATGGTCACTGGCGCCATCACACCTCCGATGATCCCCAGCTTAAAGTGGGCAATATGGAGAAAATGTATCGGCTGATCAAAACGGGTCTGGAAGCGGGTTTCGTGCCCAACGTCCACGCTATTGGCGATCGCGCTGTGGCTGAATTGCTTGACCTTTTTGAGCGGCTGAAAAAAGAAGGGGTCAATCTGACCGGTTTTCGCATCATCCATGCTCAGGTTGTTCGTCCCCAGGATTTTCCTCGCTTCAGGGCTTTAAATATCATTGCGGAAGTCAATCCTTACCACATTTCTGATGACATGCGCTGGATGGAAGAGAGAATTGGTGCTGATAGATGCCGCGGCGCTTATGCTTTCAGATCTTTGCTGGAAAATGGAGCTGTCCTTTGTTTCGGCTCTGACTGGCCAGGAACGAGTGCCGCTGAATATCATATGCATCCCAGATATTTAATTTATTCTGCTGTGACCAGAAAGACTCTTTCGGGCGAGCCCGAAGGAGGCTGGTTTCCTGAACAGCGGCTCACAGTGGAAGAAGCGCTTCGAGCTTATACTATCAACAATGCCTACGCTGCCTTTGAAGCTGATATCAGAGGTTCGATCAAAAAGGGTAAGCTAGCCGATATCACCGTCTTTGACCGTAACTTACTCACCATACCGCCTGAGGAAATTTTACAAACCGAAGTTTTGCTGACCATCGTGGATGGCCAGATTGTTTTTGCAAAAAAGACTTAGGCAAAGACATTTTTAGCGAAGAAATCGGTCTCCAGGGAGACTGAAATTGATAAAAAATGTCTTATATAATATATAGTGCCGGCGGAATAAAGGCTAAAGATGTTAATTTTGCGTCGGTACCTCGACTCTGAAAAAAGCGTCGCTCATACTGTTAGAGCATTAGAATAGTTCCACGCGAGTTCAATCATAATAAAGCCCTAATCCAGTAGCGCATTGTCCTTTGGTCATAGATTGTTCCTTATACATAACTGAGCTTTTGCCTTGAAGCTCTGTGAATCGAGACTGGCATACAAAATGGCGCAAAGCTTATATACAAGTCCAAACATCAAAGGAAGCGCGCTTGAATTCATCAGCGACAGCGTAATCGTTCCTATTCAATAAAGCATGAGCTAAAGTTGCTATCAGTGATCTATAAACCGTCAACTCAAAATACGTTCTCTCGCCTTCAGATCTAACTGAAAGTTTAGGATTTAGAAAGATTCTTCGGGCGTGCTGAAGCGCGGTCAAAAAAAGCGAAGGCGTCGGGCAGAGCCTCGCGTACAATCATCAGATGTTCGCAGCCTTCGTACTTTTTATATTCTAGCTCCTTTAGATTTAACTCCTGCAGGCGGCGGTAGGCGTACTCGATGCTGGTTTTCAGCATGCCCATCTCTTGCTCGCCCACGGCCATAAGAATCGGCAGGTCAGGGGGAACCTGCTTCGGTTGCCCTGCGCCTGCAAAGATGGCGGCAGCGCGGAATCGGTCGGGGAACTGCGCGATGGCCGCGTAGCTATGCGCGCCACCCATCGAGTGTCCCATCAAAAAGATGCGATTGGTATCGATGGGAAGCAATCGCTCAGCGGCTGTGAGCGCAGCCTCGATGTGTGCCTGTCCCGTTCCGGCTCGGGGGGCAATTACTGCCCAGCCGCGCTTCTCCGCCTCCTTCAGCACGATGCCCAGCCCGTAGCCTTCAAAAAAGAGATGCTCGTTCCCGCCGGCACCGTGTAAAGCAATCACCAGCGGAATAGGTTGGTCTGGCTGGAACTGCTTCGGGATGAACAGACGGAAAGCAACCTTGCGTTCGCGGTGTGACGTGGCCATCCAGTAATCGCCCGGGACGGCGCGCCAGCCCGGTTTGCCCTTCTGCCAGCCAGCGATAATTTGCTCCGCCAGCTGGAGCAATCGCAGCAGAGGGTAAAAGGTTTCGGGGCTGTCGCCATTCTGAGCATTGTGCAGGACTTCCAATGCGTTCAGCACGGTCATCTTTTCAGTCGGCTCGACGTTATCTTGCAATTTTATGGCGTGATCCAGCATCTCCAGTCGTGCATTGAGGTTAGCTATCACGCTGAATGTCTGGCGCCACTGGCGCAGGACATGCTCTCCCTGGCGAAGTTGGAATCGCACTTCGTAGTCGCCTTCTGGCGCTCGATTCAGCAACGTCACTGCCACCCCAGGCTCAGGCGTATCCAGCGTTCCTTCGTGAATGAGACGTGCCTCACTAAGGCGTATCACTTGCCAGCGTAGTTGCAGCGGCTCATCTGGTTTCTCGGTATCATAATATGGAAAAAGCTGAAAACGGAGTGTGGTCTTGCCCTGATCAAGAGCGTCTTTGTCCACTAAACGGAGCAGACGCACACCCAGCGAGCCTGCATAGAGCATCTGAGGTGATGGGGGAGCGTCCGAGCGCAGGGCGGCGCAAGCCAGTGTCAGATTGCGCATAAGCGCTTCGAATCTGCCCGAAAAGAAGGCGGCTACTCCCTCCAGTAGAGGGCGCGTCGCACGCAACCGCGCCTCTGCTGACTCGCGATGTGCTTCCCAGCATTCTTCAATCTCAATCAGGCGAACAGCCAGGTCGGCTCTCGAGATGGGCGACTGGCTCCAGGCTGCTTCTAAAACCAGAAGCATCATAATCATCAAGATAAAATTAGCGCGCGAGCGATTCGTGAAAGGATGCGCCCTTCCTGTTTTATGGATACAAGCTGATAAGAAATCCATTTTCTTTTGGTGTGGCGAAATAAGAGTTAAAGGCATTAATTATACTCCCGTAGGAATGCAGGAATGATAAAAAGATTGATGGAGGCTTGTCAAATCCGGTTTAAGCCGGCGGCAATTGTCTGGAAATTCAGCCCAATGCAGGGTGCAGCCAAAAACAGGCCAAGCTCTGCTTTGGGAGAGGAAGAAAATCAGGGAAAGATGGTAAGGCCAGGATCTCGGCTGCGTTCAGGCCTTCCGTTGTCAATAAGGGAATCGTACTTTACTGGAATATAATTCCATAGCTTTGTTCTTCAGAGCCTAAAATGATCGGGCGAAAGTCTAAATGAGGCTTTTATGTTTTTCGCTTAAAAATTAATTTCTTTTTAATTAAAGTTTAATTTAGTCCCCTTAATCTGGTTTATGGAATCTTCATTCAAGGCTCATATTTCAAAATCAATACATAGTCTTTATCGACAAACATCTGATATAGATAGCCTTCAGGTGAAAGTCTGATTGAGCGTCGGATTTCGTGCGGTTCTTCCTGAACAAAAATTCTAAATCGATTTAGCTTCTTTCCCTGCGGATTAAGAACAACAAATTCATGGGCGAAATCTTCTTCGCCTCGATCGTTTTTGCCAGAAAGAAAGGCCCCAAGATAAATTTTCTCGCTTCGGTCCTCCCATATGCCATGGAGTAAAACTATGGGCCAGGGAAATTCAACGGTTATTTCAGGTTCCCAGCGGGCAAAACTATTTTCTTCAGAGCGATAAACTATAGCCGTTATTTCTCCGAGTATTTCAGCCTTCATCAACCTTTTTCCGTTCAGGGAAAATTTCCCAGGAGCTCCGATTGGCTGGAGGCTCTTGCCATCGAGCGAGGCCAGGCGGACGGATCGTCCATCAAGCGCTACCCAGATGCCGGCAAATTTCCCCTCTTCGACAATTTGAATCTCAGTAGCCTCCAGGGGGTAAGGTATGAGTTCTCCCTTAAGAGGGATTTTGTTTAGGACCTCGCCTTTTCGATTAAGAATAAATAGAGATTCCTGGTTAAGTGAATCAAGAAGGACTATCTTTCCATCCGGGCACAGATCCAGGTCGTCATAGGTGTCTGTAGGTAACGGGATGGTTTCAATTCTAATTTTGTTTTTATAAACTTGAATGCGAGAATTGATTTGATCGAGGATAAATATTTCTTCATTTTTTCCGAGAGCAAAACTCATCGGCCCCTCAGGATTGGCTTCATCCGGTGTGCTGACGCCAACTTCATCAGAACCTGATCCTATAGGCGCACGTAATATTTCAACTGCCTTAATTTCCCGTGCTGACAATCGCTTTTCTTGAAGCAGGGTCGGGGAAACATCAGATTTTTCTGAATTAAGGGCTGTATTTAGACTTAATCCAAGAGCCAGAAATATCAATAAAAATTTAATCTTCATATCTTTAATCATTCATCTATTTATCCTTTCAAAGTCAAAATTGCCCTGGATAAAGATAATTTATGTTACTTTCCATTTATCTCATAAAAAATAGATTAAAACATTTTAAGTTACAAAAATTTTAAAATAATTTCAATTGAGACGTCAGCTTTCTCGATTTAAAATCTGATCGAAAAAAAATCACCAGATAGCCCTATCATGGAAACGGTAAAGAAAATTGGCTTTGGAGATTTTTAGATATGCATGAGCCGCTTTGATTATTTCTTAGGCTCTTTTAAACTTAGGCTTTTTAAATCTGGCATTATATTAGAGCTTAGATGAGAATAGATTTGTGCTCAGCAAGAGAAAAATTGTTGTGGCCATTGTGGGATTCGTTATTTCTTGGATGAAGATAGACCTCGCTTAAGCGGCTCCTTCGTGCTCTTTTCAAAGATTTTTGTCGGCGTTTGGTTGAGAAGAGAGCGGCTTTGGCCATTTTTGAGAATCATTGACGTCTAAAACTTTGAGCGTGCTAAGATCAAATGAATATAATGAGAAAAAATTGTCATTCAGTTCCAAAATGGATTAGATCGAATAAAATCACATAACTAATTGCTTTTGAAAGAAACACGGCTGATATCGACTTAATTAAATTGTTGTGGTTATCACGAAGGAAAATTTTGAGCGAGATTATTGATCCTTGAATTGAAGCTTGACAGCTGTTTTTACGAATTTATAAAATTTAGTTTCCTTCTTTTTGGCTTAAAGTGCGCCAGCGGATTTCAGATTGATAATCAGATCATCGCAAGAAAGGAAAATCGAGAATCTATAGAGGGAGGGACGATGAGAATCGATAAGGACAGAATTAAGCCATTTTTTTCGACTAATTTAATTGCAATTAATTTAATTATAAATTCAGTGCTTTTAGTTTTGGTTTTTTGCTTGTTGAGCTCGCCAGTTTTTGTCTTGCCAGTTTCATCTGCCTTCAGCCAGGAGAAGAATTTACCGATATTCGCCATAAAAGATGTGCGGGTCTTTGATGGCGAGAAGGTCATCCCTCAAGCGACCGTTATTATTGCTTCTGGACGAATCAAAGCCGTGGGCCAGAATATTTCTCTACCGACTGAAGCTGAGATAATAGATGGTCGAGGAAAAACACTTCTTCCAGGTCTGATTGATGCCCATGTCCATATTGTAGCACCCCAGGCGCTCGAAAAAGCCTTAATCTTTGGTGTTACTGCGGTTGTTGACATGTTTATGGATGTGAACCTGATGAGGGATATCAAAAAGAGGCAAGCTGAAGGCCGGGCTCAGAACATGGCCTATCTCATATCAGCGGGTATTCTGGCCACAGCCCCTGGAGGACATGGAACGCAATATGGAGTGAAAATTCCCACTCTTATCGGACCAGAAGAAGCAGCCTCCTTTGTTGAAGCCAGAATAGGCGAGGGCTCGGATTTTATTAAAATAATTTACGATTCTGGGGAGGCCTATTTCCAGCCCCGTCCCACACTCGATCTGGCCACCATTGCCGCTTTAATCCAGGAGGCGCATCGCCGCCATAAAAAGGTGGTTGTTCATGCGGCCACGCTTCAAAATTGTCTGGATGTTCTTAAGCTTGGTGCTGATGGCCTGGCCCACATTTACTTTAATGATGCCTTTGACCCTGATTTTGGCCGCGTCGTGGCGGCGCACAAGGCCTTTGTCATTCCAACACTGGCTGTTCTTGAAAGTCTGAGCGGCATCAATGAGGCCACGACGCTCCTTGTGGATCCCAATTTATCACCTTATCTTATGGCGGATGATATTAGATCCCTGCAAAGCAGATTTCCCGCAACAATTCCTCTTGAGGTTAAGCAGAGGTTAAGCGAAACCAGAAAGAAAATTATCGGTCAGCTCAGAGAATCTAAGGTGCCGCTCCTGGCTGGAACTGATGCGCCCAATCCAGGAACTGCCTATGGCGTTAGTTTGCACCATGAACTTGAGCTTCTGGTCTGGGCTGGTCTGTCTCCCCTTGAAGCCCTGAAAGCAGCCACTTCACTTCCTGCGGAAAAATTCGGCTTAAAAGATAGGGGAATTATCAGGCCCGGAGCTATGGCCGACTTGGTTCTTGTTGATGGTAATCCCCTTGAAGATATCAAGGCGACAAGAAAGATAGTTTCAGTTTGGAAAGAGGGTCAACCTGTGGACCGGAGAAAGTACCGTCAGGAAGTGGCCAGAGAAAAGGAAAAATTGGAACAATTGAAAAAGGCTCCGCCCCCTGTTTTAAGTTCTGGCCTCATCAGTGATTTCGAGGGAGAGAAAATCACCGCCAGTTTTGGCGCAGGCTGGGCTATTTCTTCTGACAGCGTGGTCGGGGGGAAATCAAAAGCCAGCATGGAATTGATTAAGGAAGGTGCGGCCGGAAGTCAGGGCTCGCTACGCGTTTCAGGAGAAGTCGCCGGAGGAGGCTACATTGCCTGGGCCGGAGTAATGTTCTTTCCCGGAGAGACAATAATGGCTCCGGCCAATCTCTCCTCTTATGAAGGTTTATCCTTCTGGCTCAAGGGAACGGAAAGACAGTATGCGCTATTCATTTTTACCCAACATGCTGGTTTCATGCCTGCCTACAGACGAATGTTTAAAGCCTGGGAAGAGTGGCAGGAATTTTTCTTTTCCTTTAAGGAGATGGGCCTCGAAGCCCATGATGTTACAGGTATATTTATTGGTGCCTTTCAGGATGCCGGCCCCTTCTGGTTCCAGCTGGATAACATCCGGCTGAAAGAAAAAGCGAAATAAAAGGATTGCTGATTTAATTTCAGGGGTCCTCATTACCTAAATGTTTGCGGCTTATTGACAAAAAGGCTTTTACCTCTTATAATAGTTAGGAATCCTAACTAATTCTAATGGCTATGAGTGATCTGGATCGAAGGCTTTTTCAGGCCCTGGAAAAACTTGGCGCTGCCCTGAAATCTCAGATCTGGGAAGTGGCGCAGCAGCATCAGCTATCACCCATAATGGTTCAGTTTATTTTTTATCTTGGCCGGCACCCCCGAAGATTCTGTACTCTCAGCAATCTGGCTCTCGAATTTTCCCTGACAAAGGCTACAGTCTGTGAGGCCATCACCAGTTTAGAAAGAAAAGGCTATATCAGGAAAATACCTGATGAGCGAGATGCCCGACTTAAATATCTCAGTTTAACCAGCAGTGGCCACGAGCTGATAGATCAGATTGAAAGCTACGAAAGATGGTTTTTAACCTATCTCTCTCAATTTCCCGAGAAAAAAAAAGAGGCGGTTTATGCTTTCTTGATTGAATTATTAAAAAAATTGAAGCAACAGGGTAATATTAAAAATTTAAGAAGCTGTGTGGCCTGCGAAAATTTTGAAAAAAATAAATTTCCGCGTAGCCGCAAGCCCCATCTGTGCCGTTTGCTGAATTTACGTCTGGCTGAAAAAGACATTCAGATAGATTGCCCTTCGAACTCACCTCCCGCCTTGACAGCCTCAATTTGAGACAAGTGAGTTCCGGCTATTTAGAAATGGAGGTTAAAGATGGATGAAAGAAAAGAAAAGGCCATAAAAAAGGACCTCGATACGCTGGCCACTTTCTTCCAGATTTATTGTTCCGGAGTTCACTCCGGCAGGGATAAAGATGAGCTGAAAAAGCGGGGCATTTTAAAACGATATTTTGCGAGAGAGCTTTCATTGTGCGCTAAATGCCAGCGCCATTTTTATTATGCTGCTGCTAAGAGAATTCTCTGCCCTTATTTTCCCAAACCTGCCTGTAAAAAATGTCCTACCATCTGTTATACCAACGGACACCGGCAATTCATGCGGGAAATGATGAGATTTTCGGGTAAACATCTTATCACCCGGGGCAGAATAGATTTGATTTTTAAATATTTCTTTTAAAAGGAGATAAGTCATGCGACGAAAAATTATTCAGATCAATGAGGAATTGTGTAACGGCTGCGGCCAGTGCATTCCCAGCTGCCCGGAGGGAGCGCTCCAGATTATTGAAGGGAAAGCGAGATTAATTTCTGATCTTTTCTGTGACGGCCTGGGCGCCTGCATTGGTGAGTGTCCCCTGGGAGCCATTGAAATTGTCGAAAGGGAAGCTGAGCCCTATGACGAGCGTAAAGTCATGGAGAAAATGATAGAAAAAGGCCCGGCACTAATAGCGGCTCATTTGAAGCATCTGAAGGAACATGGCGAAACGAAGCTGCTTGAAGAGGCGCTGGATTATCTCAAAGAGCGGGGACTGGAAAATCCGCTGGACCATAAAGAACACAGGGAAGAACCTGGCTGTCCCTCAGCTCGGCCTATGACCGTGAAAAGACAGGAAAGGAAGGAAACCAAAGAAAAGAAGGAAGTCAAAGAAACAGGGAGAAAGGCTGAATCTCACCTGAGCAACTGGCCAATTCAGCTTCGCCTGCTAAGTCCTTATGCCCCTTACCTGGAGCAGGCAGATATATTATTAAGTGCCGATTGCGTCCCCTTTGCCTATGGCAATTTCCAGGAGGATTTTGTTAAAGACCGGGTGGTAATTATTCTGTGTCCCAAACTGGATGAAAATATTAACGGCTATATTGATAAGTTGAGTGAGATTATCAAAATAAATCGGCCAAAATCAATTACCGTTTTGCATATGGAAGTTCCCTGCTGTTTCGGAATCGTCCATATTGCCCGCGAAGCCATTAAAAAGGTCGGAGTTAATGTTGAATTAAAAGACATCATGGTTAGAATTAGCGGAGAGGCAGTTGCCTCCTAAAAATGTGGACATAAACATTTTTTTCAGATTAAGTTTCATACGTATACATAAAAAGGGGACGAGAGCTTCTTCAGATTAAGTTATATTTATTTTCGAGAAAAAATGAGTCGAAAATAATCCGTTTTAACCAGAGAAAAGGAGACATCAGAGTTGGCCCACCTGAAAAGATGAGGCTAAAAAAGTTGATGCAAACTGAAAAGAGGCTATAAACAATTTTTCTTAAATATGAATTTTATCGATTTACCGACGAAAGGGTTGGGGAAGATGGTCTTTTCTGGATTTAGTCAAAAATTATGCCTTTCCCTGGTTTTTAATAGGTAAGCCAAAAGAATTTTCTATCTGCGACAGTCTATAAATAACCCGCAGATAATTCCTTAAAGGCGAGTCAAAGCCCTGTATTGTGAATCTTAGGGATATTTCTCTGATCATCATCCTTAACGATGAACTGGGCCGAATTCAATCCACTGTTAAGTGCAGTAAAATATATCATCTTTAGCTACAGAAAGGTCTGAAGAACCAAAATTATTAAATGAATTGAAGATTAAATAGCTTAAAGAAATAGCTAACAAAATTTTTGCTGGAGAAGAGTCTATAGGGTCATGCCTGTGAAATATAATATCCGGCGAGTGAATTAAATGAATTATCAATGGGATTGTCGTCTTTAGAAAATCCTCCGAGCGTTTATTATTGTCAATTTAATACTTCAGCGAGCTTAGACTGACCTTTTATTTAGCCACAAGCGTTGTCTGTTCGGCAATTAGCCTCTAAAAATATTTTCGTTGTGCCAGGTAAGAAACTTGGGGTCAGGCCAATCCTGAGGATCGGGTGGAAGATTAATCAGTTTTTGACCGTGATGTTTATAGTAACTCTGGCCATTTTCAAAGTCTTCCTTTAACCTGGGGCTGACTTCGACAAAATAATCAGGAGTTATTGTCAAATAGCCAGCATCCAGGAGGCGATGGAGATCGCTTCTCAGTAAAAGTCCGTTGTAAACAGCATGAGGTCCGGTTTCGCTAAAAGGTTTAATATGGGCTGCCTCCAGGGCGGGTAAAGCTTTCTCAGTGGTGATGGCACACATCCTCCGGTAAGCCTCAGTGACTATCACTCTGAAAGCACCCTGCCCCAGGCGGGGCCGGATGATTGTTTCTCGACCATAACGGGCTCTTTCCTCTTCAATTCGCTTCGCTTCTTTACTCAGCTCTTCCATATTCTGACGAGCCCAAAGCTCTGTTATTTTACGCCAGAGATAACGGCCCACTTCATCCTCCGTGGAATAACCTCTTCCCCGAACAATCGGGGCTGACCAGCCGGGTATTTCAAACCAGCTATCGCGATCAAGGAAGAAAGGCTGGGTTAAAATAAGACAGCCTATTTTAAAATCCTCATGGGGAAGTGGAGGCTGACGGCGATAAGCCAATATTCTTGCTCGCAGCTCTGCGAGGGAAGGGGTGCCATTTTTTTTCGCCAAAGGCCTGCCAGGCCAGGCTCAAAGGGAGAATAGAATAAGAGGCAAAAATGCCGCCGCCAGCAATCACGTCTTTAAAGCCTGTTTCGGCAGAGCGATGCAGCTTGAATAAAAATAATTCTCCGGGAGCCAGGGCCTGGAAGGACTCAGGTGAAGGCAGCCAGAAATTGACTTCATCAAGGGCCGTGCCTCTGGCTGAGGCTAAACGTGAAAGAAAGTTAAACCAGCTATTATCCGTCACGCCGACAAAAAGCCGCATAAGGTAATATTTTAAAAATATTTATAAATCTGGTCAAAAAATTTTTTAGGTATTTTTGCGATTTAACAAGTTTCTTTCTGTGACAGTTAAATTAATTTCATGCTAATCAAAAAAGTTTAAAAGATAAGCAAAATGAATAAAAAAATAAATTGAAAAGACTAATGAAAAATAATAATTTAAAATTCTACCATGAAAAGCATAAACAGTTAAAAAATTTGAAGAAGGGTCAAATGAGAAAATATTACAGGCAATTAAAGGTAGCAGCCCTTATATTTATTTTTTTATTTTTGCCTCCCCTATTTGTTTTTTCTACAGAAAAATCAGCTGGAGAAGAAAAAAAATTCGGCTTTGTATTTCTCCCCGTCATTTTTTACATGCCTGAAACCAAATTGGCAGTTGGAGCTGGGGGCCTGATGACTTACCGCGCTCGCGCCGCTTCTCCTCTGACAAGGCCATCATCCTGTTATTTCTATGCAGTTTATACCCAGCTCAGGCAATTTATCGCCCAGATCAGGCCAGAAATATACTGGAATAAAGAAAAATACTATTTGAATTTTTTGATAAGTGCAGAAAATTTTCCTGATAAGTTCTGGGGTGTTGGTAATAAAACGCCAGATGAGGCTGAAGAGAATTACACACCTCGTGCCTTTATTTTTGAGGTTGTGGGGCAGAGGAAGATATGGTCATCAAAAAATTTCTACATAGGGCTGCAGGGTCGCCTTGAGCAGTATAAAATCACTAAATTTGAACCTGGCGGCCTCCTGGCCAGAGAGATTTTCCCTGGAAGTCGCCAGGGGAAAACTACGAGTCTGGGAATCATGCTCAGCCTGGATACGAGAAATAATATCTTTTTTCCCACTTCTGGCCATTATTACCAATTTTTGGCTAATTTCAGCCATAAATTTCTGGGAAGCGATTTCGAAAAATCTTCAATCCGCCTGGATCTTAGAAGATACCGGCCTCTCTTTTCCGGACATGTCCTTTGCTGGCAGTTTTTGTTTCAAACTATTGGTGGCAAGCCTGGCTTTAGGCATTACGCTACGCTCGGAGGAGATATGATTATGCGCGGTTATTATTCAGGCCGCTATCGCGATAAATGCCTCCTGGCTTTTCAGGCTGAATACCGTTGTCCTCTCTGGAAGCGATTGAGCCTAGTAGGGTTTTCTGGTTTCGGCGAGGTAGCCGATAAACTTAAATCCCTTCAATTAAAAAATTTCAAATATTCCTATGGCTTCGGTCTGCGTTTTAAAATTCTCCCACGTGAAGGGACTAATCTGAGACTCGATTTGGCCTGGGGCAAGAAAACCTCGGGCATTTACTTCAGTGCTGGCGAGGCCTTTTGACCTGAGTCCGAATGGCTCTAAAATTTAATTTTTATTTATTTTTTCTTTCTTCAGAAATAATCAATTTAATTTTTATGAGCTTAATTTTTATGAACTTTGCCCCTGCCCCCCTATTTCTTATATGAACCATAAAGAAAAATTGCTTATTTTATCCAGGGCTAAAAAGATAATCTTAAAAAAAGAATTTCACTAGAATTGAAAAAAGCTTGAACATATTCTGATTTTCTTTAAACTCTATTTCGAACCATTTTGCTTTTTAAATCTGACTTTTAGAAGTTTTTCATTCTAATTAATTAGATTGTGGTTGATTATTTTCTTTAATCCAGATAGAAGGAAGCAATCTGAAGAGAAAAGGAACGAGCCTCAATATCAGATCGATTAGCCAGAACAATGACCGTCAGTTGCTCATTGAGAAAACGCTGGATGGCTGTCCTGAAACCGCGGGTTTCGCCATAATGCCACATGCGCGCCTGACCCTTCCAGGGATTTAAAAACCAGCCGAAACCATAGGCAGCAGGTGTCCCGTCAGGCTCAACAGGACCGGGACCATCAACAACGACTGGAGTTAAAGCAAAATCAAATTCTTTTTCATTTAAGAAAGTATGATACTTCAAAGCCTTGTCCCATTTAGCCAGGTCTTCCAGATTGGAATAAATACCCTCATCGCCGAGGGTAGCTGAAGTGGGACTTTGGTCTGTTTCCTGCCAGTGTCCATTTCTTTGGCTGTGACCATAGGCCCGGTGAGATACCTCATTTTTGCTACGTATATAGGCCAGAGTGCTTTCCGTTCCGAGGGGTATAAAGATACGTTCCCGTAAAAACTCATCAAAGGGCTGGCCCGCAATCTTCTCCACTATCAAACCAAGAAGAACATAGCCCGAGTTGCTGTAAGCCCAGCGACTGCCTGGTTTAAAGCGGGGTGAATCGGTCTGTTTGAGAAGAGCCAGAACATCTTGGTCCTTTATCTGGATTTCTTCCACCGGTTTCTGGCCATCATAAGGTGGCATTAAATCTTCATAGTCTGGCAAACCAGAGGTGTGATGAAGAAGGTGCCGAATGGTTATTTTTTGGCCATAGGCAGGAAAATCAGGAAAGATCTCAGTTAAACAATTTTCATATTTTATTTTTCCCTCGCGGACGAGAAGCATTATCGCTGCCGCAGTGAATTGTTTGCCTAGCGAAGCCAGACGGAAATTGGTCTGGCTGTTAATCGGATTAAAAGTTCGTAAATCATTGACGCCATAACCTTTCTTAAAAACAATCTGGTCCTTAAAAACAACCAGAACAGCCGCTCCTGGTTCTTTTTCTTTAATCAACCTGGAAAAAAGCTCATCAGTCTTTTCTGATGCAGCTCCAATTTTAATTTGTTCCATCGTCTGGATATTGAGGGAGAAAACAAATAATATTATAAATAAAATTATAAAGATGATCATTATTAAAATAGCAATATTCGATCTCATATTTTAACTCTATATTAAAGAATATTTTTCTGGCTATTTCTCGTTTTTCAAGCTTGACTCGTAATTTTTAGATAGATCAAAAAGAAAAATAATGAACATCTAAAAAGTAAAAATTAAAATGATTTAACATGTCATCCGAAAACATTCAGGTTTGACTAGTAGCATTTTGGCTCGCTTCTGCTCCTGTCTTTCAGGCTGGGATTAACCACTGCCAGGTTTTTCCCAAATGCTATATTTTATAAAATCTGTTGTTTCTATTAAAAGCTCCTTTGTTCTATGTTATATATAAAATAAATTAAATTTTATGAAATTAGTATTTCCTTCTAACCCTAGATCACTTCAAAAAGATAGTTGACCCCAATTTTAGGAATCAAACAGAACACTTCGTTAATTTATTTTCATTTGGTAGCGGAATCTCTTTTGTTTTTTTCTTCAAGTAAAAATAATTTCGGGGCATTGTAGGTCGAAAAGAAATCTTTTATTCTTTTTAACGCTAGTTTAACATAATTTTCATTTATTTCATATCCTACATAGTGCCTCTTGGTCTTTATAGCGGCGATTGCTACTTGCCCGCTTCCTATAAATGGATCTAAAACAATTTCGCCTTCAAATGTGTATAATTGTATCAATCTATAAGGCAATTCTACAGGAAAAGGCGCAGGATGTCCGATTTTCGATGCTGGCTCAGCTGGAAAGGTCCAAATGCTTTTTGTAAATTCTAAGAATTCTTCTTTAGAAATGGTACTTTTTCTTCTAAAAGGATTTTCCCTTGTGAACATTCCTTTGGAAAAAATTAAAATATATTCGTGGATATCTCTCAAAGTAGGATTTTTAGCCGAAAGCCAAGACCCCCAGGCCGTGGAAGGACTGCCGCTTGATGCTTTATTCCAGATTATTTCTCCTCTCATTAGGAAACCTAATTCTTCCATATCTTCTATTATGTAACTATGAAGGGGTATATAAGGCTTCCTACCGAGGTTAGCAATGTTGATACAGGCCCTACCACCCGGAACGAGAACACGTTTTACTTCAGACCAAACCCTTTTCAAAAAAGCTCTATATTCATCCAAGCTTAAATCTTTATCATACTCTTTTCCTACATTGTAAGGTGGGGAAGTCACCATAAGATGTACACTCTTGTCGGGTAGTTCTTCCATAAATTCGCTTGTTTTACAAAATATTTTATCTAAAAACTCACGTGGCACAGGATTCTCGATATATTGTTCATATTTCTCTGAGGGTAGACCTTCATATAATTTACTGGAATAAAAAGGCGTTGAATCATGATTTATTCTTCCTGGCGAACCAAAAGAGCTTGTTCTCGTTCCCATTTTTTTTCGAAGAATCATTTCATTCCTCCTTCCAAAGGTCTATCCATCTTTTATAAGAGTTGATCTTTAAAGTTTTCCTTTCCCATTTTATAATTATATTTTTCGACATATAATGCACGATCAACTCTTCTAAGGCATTTTTTGAGATTTCTACGCCTCTAGGATTTGTTCCTGGCTTAGGCAATTTAATATAATTAAATCTCCCCAACTTCTTGAAAACTTCGATCTGAGACTCTACGGGTAGATAATAGAAACCTCCAGTAGAATTCCAGTTAATCTGGACAAAAAGGATATCATATTTAGGATAATAGGATTCTCTAAATTCTTTTGCTTTGTAAGGATCGACAGTCCATATTAGTTTTACTCCACCTAATGATTTTCCAGTCACTGTTTTTATAGAGATAGGGTCGCCAAATAACTTGGCGTCTATTTCTGGCTCGGTTATTGGGATTTCTGTTTGTACATTAGATTCTCCTAATTTGTAAATTAGCATAGCCACGATAATTTTTTCCCTTAAGGAACCGACTTCCATGCCTGGTTTGCCTGCTCTAGAACTTTCTAGTTCAGCTAATTGAAATAGATAAGGGAGTTTGTTCCTGATTTTTTCTATGAGTTTTTCATCTTGAAATATCTCTATTAAACGGCTAGCCATAAGTTTATTCCTCAATTTTGCCTGTAATTTTCTCCTCCCTTTTCATCTCATAATATTATACTAAAATTTTTGGATGATCAAAATTAAAGATGCTTAATTAATGATGGAATGATTATTATTTCTTCTCAAACTCGTTTTGATTTGTATAAAAATTAATTTGTCAGGCATTTGAATTAATCAATAAAAGCAAAAAATTAAATTTAATAGAAGCAGATATATTCATTTGAAGTCATTGTGATGTTTGAAGGGAGCGCCAGGCAAGATAAAGGCCAAGGAGAGAAAGCAAAATCAGGCTTATGAGATAAGAGGGTCGGGGAAAGGCAGCGGGCAATTCAACTTCGGCAAAGGCTAAGGTGGCAAAAAAGATGCCAGTAAGAGCTTCTCCTGCAATCAGGCCAGAAGCGAGCAGTATCCCTCGATTAGTTATTGTTTCTTTCTCCTGAGTTTCAATTTTTTTTGCTGCTATGAGTTTCTCCAGCAGAGCCTTAAAGACACCGCCCAGGAAAATGGCAAAGGAAGTATCGATGGGCAGATACATGCCCACTGCGATTAACATAGGGCTGCGCACCTGCATCAGAATGAATCCCAGGCCTAAAAAGATGCCGGCCACAATGAGAATCCATTCTGTTCTTTGCTCAAAGATGCCTCGGGCCACAGCCGCCATCAGGCTGGCCTGAGGAGCGGGAATTTTTTCGCTGCCGAAGCCGGCATTTGTTTTCAAGATTTCATTCTGGATTTCTGGTGGCAAAGACTTGATTTCTTCGAGGCTATAAGTTCTGGCAGGAATGGATTGAAGACGACCATCGTAACTAATTTCAGTTATGCCAGCTGCTTCCAGCTCGGCCATCTTGAAAGCAACGGTTTGTTTGATATTTCCCAGATGAAGGACAGAAAGGACAAGAAACATGACTAAAGCGGCAGCCGTGACGCCGAAAATATCTCCTAGCTGCATGCGCCAGGGAGTGCAGCCAAGAATGTGGCCAGCCTTAAGATCCTACATCATTTCACCGGCCACGGAAACAGAAACGCAGGTAAAAGCAGCCACGATAAGGACAGATGAAATTCCACTTGTGCCTTTAAGGCCCATAAGTACCATGATGAAGGCAACGATAATCAAAACAGAAACAGTTAACCCGCTGGTGGGATTGCTGCTAACGCCAATAATTCCCACAAGATAGCCAGAAACAGCGGCAAAGACGAACCCCAGAATTATCATCAAAATAACAGCCACAAGGGAAGCTGGAAGATTGCTGGCATAAGAATTAAAAATAAAGAAAACCAGAATAGAAATAATAAAGGCCGCCATTAAAGCCCATTTCAGGTCCAGGTCACGATCAGTGCGGGGAAGAACTTCCGTCACGCCTCTTTTTTGCTGAGCGAGCATGGAAAAGGAACGGGCTATACCCTGAGCTAGATTCTGGCGCATCCGGAAAAGAGTATAAAAGGCGCCGGTAAGCATGGCGCCTATGGCGATATAACGAACATAGTCCCGCCAGACGCGGATAATTTCTGCTGTCCAGTCACTGATGGCAGACAGATTGTGGTAATTGAAAAAGAAAGCTAAAACTGGCGCCAGCAAGCCCCAGGCTAAAATACCACCACTAAAATTGATGGCCGCTAGTTTCGGCCCAATGATAAACCCGACGCCAAGAAAGGCCGGGCTAACTTCAGGACCGCGGAGAAGCAGGGGAGCGCGACCGACTGAAACAAGACGTTGCCATTTGGCCGCAACAACCTTAAATTCAGCCAGAAAGGTGAAAAGAGCTCCCAGGCCCATGCCAGTTAAAAGCAGGCCCGTTCCCCTGGCTCCCTTCTGTCCGGCTTTGTGAATTTCAGCGGCAGCCACTGATTCAGGAAAGGGAAGTTCTCGATCGCCAATAAGAATACGGCGGGTAATGGTGACAAACATAATTCCCAGTACCCCGCCGACAATCAAAATAACTGTGGCCACGAGATAATTCCTGGGCTGAAAGAAAGGTAACCATATTCCTGTGATAAAGAAAGCCGGAAGGGTGAAAATGGCCCCTGAGGCCACATTGCCGCCAATGGAACCCACAGTTCTGGCACAGTTTTCTTCAAGGATCGTCCCCTTTAAAGCTTTAATAATGGCCATGCCGACAACAGCGGTCGTGTATGTCGCCGCAATGGTCATTCCAGCTTTTAAGCCAAGATAGGCATTGGCCGCTCCCATAAAAGTGGCCATGATAATACCCAGAAAAACGGCTCTAAAGGTAAATTCTTTGACCTCCATCTCCGGGGGTACAAGGGGCGAAAAGGTTTTTCCCTCCATTCCTATCTCCTTCACTCAAAATTTTACGAAGCGGGAAAATTTTAATAATTCTTTATCTTCCTGACAACATTTTTCTAATACCTGTTTTTAGTACTTGCATCTGGAGGACTTCCCGAGGAAGGAAAGAAAGCAAAATAGCTCTTAATAGTCATAATAATTAGATGATAGGAACAAAATACGTGATCAGAGAAAGCTGAAGGTTTCAGTCAAAATCGGCGCCTAAGTTCGCTTTTTTAGAGTAAGGAGATGGGCGGTTACGCCGAAGGCTATGAAGATTAACAGAATCCGGAAGCTCCATTTTTTTAAGACGAAGAAAGCGGAATAAAGAATAACCAGCCAGAGAAGGGTAATTGAAAGAATCTTTGCTTTAAGGGGGATGCCCTTTCCTTCCCGATAATTTCTAATATAACTTCCAAGCCATCTATTATTCAGCAGCCAGTTATAAAATCGAGGCGAACTGCGGGCAAAAAGAGCCGCGGCCAGCAAAAGAAAAGGTGTCGTGGGTAAAAGAGGAAGAAAAATCCCCAGAATTCCCAGCCCAACAAAGAAAAAACCCATTAAAATTAATAATTTTTTCTTCACCTTGAAAAATTCGCTTTATTTTATCTAAATCTTTTTATCCTTTTAATATATGCCGTTTGAAATTATCATTTATTATTTAGATCCTCAAAAAATTTAGAAAAATATTTTACCAGATTTACAGACCAAAAGATTACTTTTACCTTAGGGGAGGCGGCTCAGTCTTTAAAGGCTGGCTGACCTTAACTCTTTTTTCATATTTAATCAAAATTTCATCAACTCCTTTTTATAACCGAAATAATTCTTTTTCGCGAAAGAAGAAAGAGTATCTGTAATTCTCTGACGGACGTAATCTGATTTTAAAGTCAAAGATTAAGATGGCCAATAGTTTTTTATGATTTTGCCTGAAATTCTGGCTTGCTTAAAATTTAAATTGGCTTAAAATTAAAAAATGGTTAAATCTTCTAGCCCTAAAGAAATTTCGCCGATTCATGTCTGCAGATCGAGCTGCTTTTAGTGAATGAACTTTTTGATCTTGATCTCAGCTATTCTTTTCATAAAAATAAAGACAACGAAAGTTATAAGTGTTTTGAATATTTTTAATTAAAGGAGATGAAACAAAAATGGGAAGTGTCAAAGATTTAATTATCCTTGAGACTCCATCGGCTGAGAGGCCTGGAAGAGGTCGGTTTGTTTTTTCTGACCGTTATTCAGTTTTTGATTGGGGGGAAATGCCTGATCACATTGACCGAAAAGGGCAAGCAATCTGTCTGGCCACGGCTTACTTTTTTGAAAAACTTGAGGCGCTTGGTTTTAAAACCCATTATCTGGGCCTGGTAGCTGATGGAACGGTTAAAAAATTAGATGAATTGAAAGAACCGGTGGCGACAATCGAGATAAAATTGCTGCGCGTTATAAGACCGAAGTTAATAGATGGGAATTATGATTATTCAGTCTATCAGAAAGAGAGAAATAATTTTTTGATTCCACTCGAAATTATTTACCGCAATTCCCTGCCAGCAGGCTCTTCAGTTTTTAGGCGATTGAAGGAGGGATCGCTGAAGCTCGAGGAGATTGGCCTTAAAACGATGCCAGTTCCCGGGCAAATTCTGGAGAAACCTATCTACGATGTTTCGACCAAATTAGAGGTGACAGATAGATATATCAGCTGGTCTGAAGCTAAAGAAATCTGTTATCTTTCGGATGAAGAGTTAGAGCAGATGAAAAACATTGTGGCCATCATAAACAAACTGATTACTGAAGAAGCCAGCAAGATAGGCTTGTTTAATGAAGACGGGAAAATAGAGCTAGGTTTCGATGAAAAGCGGCAATTTATAATCATTGATGCTCTGGGAACCTTAGATGAATGTCGTTTTACCTTTGAGGGGTTGCCGGTGAGTAAGGAAATTGCCCGCCTTTTCTATCGGCAAACAGATTGGTATAAAGAGGTGGAGACAGCTAAGAGTATCGATAGAATCAACTGGAAATCCCGAGTGCAAAACCCTCCGCCGCTCCCCCGGGAAATGCTTAGGGCGATAAGCCAGATTTACCAGGCCTACACCAATGAATTAACCGGAAGACAGTGGTTTGATGTTCCGCCTTTGAAGGACATTTTAAAACTATTCAAAGAGTGAAAGGCAGGATAAGATGGCGAAATTTGCTACGGCTATTAATTGTATGGATGGGCGAGTGCAGCATCCAGTGATGGCTTTTATTCAAAAAAATTTCTCCGTTGATTATGTCGATATGATTACCATGCCCGGGCCTAATAAGATTCTCGTTGAGGGCAAGGAAAAATCTTTAATTGAATTTATCCGGAAATGCCTGGAAATATCGCTTTTTCGTCATCACTCGGAATTAGTGGCTGTTGTTGGCCATTATGATTGTGCTGGTAATCCCGGGGATGAGGCGACCCAGTCCCAGGATATCCTGAAAGCCATGGAAGTCGTCGCCTCCTGGTTTTTAAATGTAAAAATAATCGGATTGTGGGTTGATGCCAGCTGGCAGGTCAATTTAATTGCTTCTCGCTGAGGAAAAAAGAGAGAAATTCATCTATAGGCAATAAAATCTTTGCCCAGAAGCTCGCGGCCGACGATGATCTTCATAATTTCCAGAGTTCCTTCAGCCCAGTAGTAACTTCTTACGCCCCTCAGGGCAAGATGTAATGGACATTCTTCTGTATAGCCAAAAGCTCCAAAACACTGAATGGCGTCATTGATGGCTTCGAAAGAAAAAACAGGGGCCAGCATTTTGGCCGCAGCACATAACTTTGTTGTCTCCCAGCGTGATCTTTCTCTTTTCTGTTCGAGGCCGTAAGTCCAGAGGGCTTTGTAGCCCAAGAGTTTTACGGCCTCGAGTTTTGCCCAGTTTTCAGCCAGCTTAAATTGAAGCGCCTCGAAGCGGGCGATCGGCTGACCGAAGGCTTTTCTTATTTTCATGTAGTCCATAGCCTGAAGGAGCGCACTCTGGGCTGCGCTGCTGCTGACGACAGCAATAATGGCTCGAGCCAGATCAAAACCTTCCATGGCATAATAAAAGCCCTGATTTTCTTCGCCAATAAGATAACTTTCGGGGATCACCGCATTTTCCAGGGCAAAGCCTCCGGTCGAGATTCCTCTGCGCCCCCAGTCTTCAAGAAGAGTGGTAGTAATACCGGCTGTTCCTTTTAAAGGAACATAAAAAAGGCTAATTCCCCGGGCGCCCTGCGCTGGATCTGTCTTAGCCAGGGTAACATAGCCACCACCTCGAGGTAGCTGGTTCATGATTTCATCTATGCCGCTGATAAACATTTTCTCACCGTTCAGAATGTATGTCCCATCTCTCTTTTCTGCCCTGGTTTTAATACTGGCAACATCAGAACCAGCATCGGGTTCAGTCGATGCTATGCCGATAAAGGCTTCGCCTTTGGTTACCCAGGGAAGAATGGCTTGCCTGGCTTCCTCTCGTCCGTACTTATTCAAAATAAATCCCCAGGCGCATTGAACGAGAAAGAAAGTCGGAACCGCACAGGAAAAATCGGCCCTGGCCAGTTCTTCGGCGACCAGACCAACTGTTACTGGGTCAGCTGCGGCCCCCCCATATTGGGGAGAAACTGTCATTCCCAGGAGACCTAAATTGGCCATGCCCTTTATTATTGAATCTGGAATCCTCTTTTCTTCGTCAATTTTTTTGACATGAGGCTGAATCTGGGAGCGACCAAATTCTCTGACCATCTCCTGGATCATTTTTTGTTCATCGGTCAATTCAAATTCCATGGTTTCACCTTTTTTTTGAATTAAAACAAATATCTAAATAATTTATATTTTCAAATGTTTTAGTTCAAAAATCAGTCCAACAAGAAAGAATTTATAGGATAAAAACTTCTTTCTGGTCAAGATAAAATTTCTGCTTCTAAGGAAAGGCAGAATAAGCTGGATTTAATCAGCAGATAACTCCGGACTTAATCTTAACTATCCTGGTTATTCGGAGGTTTTTTGATTTAAGGAAATTAAAAAGGTAGGTTTGAACAAATCAAAAGGAATAAAATGACATCAGGTTAAAAGCAAGTTAAAAAGAAATCATTTAATTCAGAGTAAAGAATTATCCAATCAACTCTGGAAATGATTAAAGCCCCAGAAATTGGACGGCCAGTCCGGAGAAAAAAATAATGGCTCCGGCCAGGGCATGAGAGTATTTTTCGAGAGTACCCAGCCGGACAAAACTTAGACCCCAGGAAGAAAGGGCGATCAAAACTAACATGGTGAGGATAGTGGTCGCTCCAAAAGCGGCTGTGACCAGGACAACGCCGATGGTCGAATGCTGGGCTGCCGGAAACATTAACAGAGGGATCAGTGGTTCGCAGGGGCCAAAAACAAAGATAATAAATAAAATCCAGGGAGTTATGTTCTTTTTTCCCTCATTCAGATGAACATGAAGATGCTCGGCTTCATGGGTGTGAAAATGGCTATGAATTTCCCCTTCGACATGAAAATGGGGATGTTCATGCTTCTTCTGCCTCCAGGCTCGTCTCAGGCCCCAGATGGCATAGGCTAGGCCAAAACCAATAAGTAGCCAGGAGGCCAGACTGGCTCTTGCTGCCTCCACTTTTTCTAGCTGACCAACGGCAATGCCCAGAGCTATCCCGATAAAGCCAATAATCACGGAACTCAGAATATGACCAAGACCGCAGAGAAAAGAAATAAAAAGAGTTTTGCTCAAGGTCCATTTTCTTGCCCGCGCAATAACAATAAAAGGAAGATAATGGTCAGGACCGACGAGCGTATGAATGAAGCCAAGCGTGGCCGCTGTTCCTGTTAATAACCAGATTGATTGCATATTGTTTGATTATCTCCTTAAATTTTTATGGTTAGGTCTGAGAATCAATTAATTATATTCACCAGTTGTTGTGAATGCAATTAAATTTTCGCCAATTTTTCCTGCATATCCTGCTGCTCATAATTTAGTTTAAAAAATTATTATATCTTTCCAGAATTCTATTCTTTTTTGTCTATTTTATTAAATTATATCATATAGGCACTAATAACGTCGCCAGTTCTGGCAGTTAGAGGAAGATTGCTATTCGGATAAGCCCAGAAGGCCTGGCCAGCTTTTTTATAATAAAAATTTATCCCGCTTTCTGTTATTTCTATCACGAGATAGCCAGGACAGGTAAAAAATTCCATTCTATCATGTCTTCCATAATCTCGGATAAAGAGGGGCTGAATAAACCAGCTGATTTCGGCCAGATTTTTGGTGGTACCGGCACAAACTGCATATAAGTCCCGACCGTTGTCACAGCGCCCAATTTTTTTCCCCTTGAAGATATGGTCATGGCCGTAGACAATGGCGTCAACGCCTTTCTTCAGAAAAAGATTAGTTTTATAGATTTGTTCAATTTTTTCAGGGTTAACTTTTAAGAAACTATAACCACTCGCTTCTAAAAAGCGGTTGAGATCCTCATAATATTCCCTGGTAAAACCCATACCTCTTCCATAGGCATAGGAGTGGGGGCTATCGAGCCGACAATCGGATTGGGTTGGCCAGCCGCCAAAGATATGATGGGTAAAAATAAAACGGAAAAGGGCGGCTTCATTCAGTTTATTCTCTAACCATTTAAGCTGTTCTTGACCGCTTGTCCAGTTTTCAGGGACTAACGGCTGGTTTATATTATAGCGTGTAACGTCAAGAATCAGGCAGGTAATTTCCGGAGGCCGCGGGGATAAGCTACTCACCCTTTCCTGACATCCCCAGATAATCGGATAATAATTCTCATCGGATGAGCCGCCTTCATTGGCTCCTGGAAGAGGTAAATATCTTTTCCGCCATTTCATGGCAAAGGGGAGCATTCTGGACCAACCATTTTCACCATCATGGTTGCCGAGAACATAATAACATGGTATATGGCTCATCAGGGCTGAATATATTTTGCGTTGAGCTAAACGAAACATTCTGATTATAGCATCTAATTCCAGTTCAGTAGCCAGATGCTGATTGGGTAGGCCTAAGGATTCCCAGGTATGACCAAAGCCTCCATGATCATCGCCCAGATTAATGAAAAAATCAGGTTCTTCGTTATTGAGGATATACCAGATGGCATTGGCTACATTAAAACCATTCATCAGATACATTTCATCGCCGGCCGGAAGGTAATTGGGATTATTGACCAGTTTTTTTAGAAAAATCCGGTTTACATATTCGCCATTTGTCCTGAGGTCAAAAATTTCCGGATTGGTCAATTGTTGCCGGGTAAAATTGCGGTCATCCGGCAGATGGGTGTCAGAAAAGACTATTATTTTTATCGGACCATCCTTGAGCTGGCAAAAGGGGGTTCTAACATAGCGATAGCAGGTTTCTTCTGTCTTGTTGTCCGGTGTTCTATAGATTAGCTTGTATTTTAATATTTTTGGTTTCCAGCGGAAAGAATCACCCAGAGGAATTTCGAAAGCTCCATTCACATTAAAAAACCTTTTTTCCTTTGTGTTCAGGCTTATCTCGGCATCCGTAAATTTTATGGCTAAAGAAGGAAGAAAAACATTATCCTTGGTGATCAGGCTTAAATATGGTTCTGTTCCCTTAAAAATTATTCTTTCCCCCGCCTCAAATAGGTTTGAATTATAAGGCGTTCCATATAGATTACAGAAATTTCTGATTTCTTTTATTCTTTCGTTGTTAAGAATTTCCCTTTTAACTGCTAGAGATTCAGGGAAAAACTGTCTGAAGCCTTCGAGGTCCCATTTTTTCAGGCTAAAGGCGCTATTGAGCCCCAAAAGGGGTATTGTCTTTAAAAAGTCCCTTCTTGAAAATTTGCTCTTCATCTCTAATAAGGAGTAATTCTTTAAAAATTTCAGATCTTTTGTCAATATTTTATTGGTTCTTGATAAGCGTGATGATTTTTAGATAAAAATGCGGTCGAAGCTGCCTGAAAATAAAGGCGAAAAAAACTTATTAACTTTTCCAGAAATGACCTTTCAGAATAATGGGGGGATTTTATGCCGGCAAAGTTTCAAAATAAGGCCAGTAGAGGAAGCAAATAAAGGAAGACTGTTTCGCCAAAGAGTAGTTTTTAATAGGCTTATAGCTGGCTGGTTTTGTTTTAACCACCGAGAAAAGCAAAAAATAAAAAAAGAAAGAAAGTAATATAAACAATTCTGAGCAGGCGATAAAGGCATTTTAAATAAGGGAGAGTATGATTAATTCTTATCCTGACCTTTTATGAGACTGAGATAAAGGATTATAAGGCCTCTTTATGCCTAATTGGTTCCTTATTTCCGTTTAGAGAGTTCGTTCAGCTGAAAATACTCTGAATTTGAAGGATACAAAGCCCTGACCTGAAAGAACTAAGCTTTTTAAGGATAAGCCCAAAAGGAGCTTGATTTTTATTTTGTTTAAAAAGAATAATTATTCAGAAAGTGCGGGTAAGTAAGGCAGGAAAAGGCGAAGTAAGGTGAAATCAGGTCAGGATTAATTTTTTTAAAGATAAGGTAAAAAATCTGGAAAGGTGAAGGTTATAAAATGGAACAGGAAAAAATGAAAACAAAAGCGGTCATCAAAAAAATCTTTCTTCTCGTCTGGCTTCTCTACTTTGCTTATTGTGTTTATTATTTGATTGATCGTTTTGAGGAGTATCACTGGGATTTCAAGATGCAGTCTGGAGCGGCCAGAATTCTGGCCCAGGGGAAAAATCCCTATGATTCCAGAGTAACCAAAGCTGAACTGGGTACACCTCTCTGGTATGCCTATCCACCAGCCACCCTGTGGTTTTACCGCCTCTTTAATTTTATGGGAGAAAAAACAGCTTGCCTCATTTTTCTGTTTTTGAAAGTCGCCACCATCATTTTCCTTTTGTGGTTCTGGTCAAAATATTTTCTGGAGGAAAAACTTGAGGCGGCCTTCTGCTTTTTTTGCCTTTTTGCTTATAATAGTGCTCTCTTTCTTGATTTACGTTCCGGCAATATTAATCTTTTTGAGCAATTGTTGCTGTGGCTGGGCTTTTATTTCTTCTTGCAGAACAGGCTCTATCCTTTTTGTGGTCTTGTCTTAGTAGCTTCGAGCTTTAAAATTATGCCCATTTTTTTCCTCATCTTGATTTTATTTAAAAAAAATCGCTACAAACTATGGCTTTTTTTATCCTCGGCAGGTATCTTTCTGAGCTATTTATTGATTCAGTACGCTCTCTGGCCGCAAATGTTTCGAGATTTTCTTGAGGCTGGTCAAAGAACCCTGGTGGAAAGAAGAATAATTTCTCCAACGACCCTTGGTTTCATTACCGAAATTTTTGATTTGCTGGCCCGAAGGCGGGCCATTGTGATTAACCAAGAATGGCAGAAGGCGATTTTTGGGCTTATCATCCTCCTTGTTCTATATTTTAGCTATAAGGCTTACCTTGTTCTTAAAAAATATGACCCAAAAGATAAGGAAAAAGTGATTGTTTTTCTCTTATGTCTGATTTACGCCCTGATTAAATTGAGGATGAAGGATTATGCCTATGTGCTCTTGCTTGTGCCGAGTTATTATATAATTAAAAACCCCCATTTTTTCAGAGCCTTTCCTTTCCTTTTTATCCTCTCGATTCTGACTGCCGCCAAAAACGTTACTTTACCCGATATGGGCTCCATTTACCTTGTTATGTGGGAGTATTATCCCCTTTTGCTGGCGTATTTAATCTGGATTCTTTATCTGCAGGCCATCTTTTCCTTGAAAAAACAGAACTAATATTCTTGCCAGCATCTCGGCGAGTGAAGCGGCGCCATTTTTTTGCCAAATGCCTGCCCGCCAGGTCTAAAAGCAGAATAGAATAAAACGCAAAGATACCTCCTGGCCCTTCAGGCTGAATACCTTTTGTCTCGCTGGAAGGGATTAAGTCTGGCTGGATTTGTCGGACTGGGTGAAGTAGTAGGCTCAATGATGTCCTTCCGGTTAAGTAATTTCAGATATCTCTGTGGCTATAGTTTATCCTTTAAGATCCTTCCCTCTGATGGAACCAACTCGAGGATCGATGTTGCCTAGGGCAAAAAACATCAGGTATGTATTTCAGCGCCAACAGGTCCCGTTGGGATAAGTCCAACCTAATTTTATTACTTTTTCCTTTCACTTGGTTCTCATAAAAGCCATAACGCGTATTTGTCTTTCTCGATATATTATATTCAATCTTGAATCTCCCTGTTTTGATCTTTTTGATTTCTTAAATGGATTTTATTTAAAAAAAGATGGTATTGTAGCCTTTGTTTTTGCTGATAAATTATAGACTTCATAAGATCAAGAGATGATTTGCCCGACAATCATAAAAGGATAAAGGAGAAAAATATTCTTTCATAAAGCTATCCATGTGTTAAAAATTCTACGTGTAATAAAATGCTCAGAAATTAATATTGACATTTTTAAAATCATGATTTTAAAATAAAACTATGTTTATAAAAAAAGGGGATCAAATCGATATCAATATCTGGATATCAACTTTTTTAAAGATAAAGTCAGAACGTAAACGATTTAAGGCGGATTAAATAATGGCAGAGAAGCTTTATTTCATCGAGTTAAGTCGGAGGAAGAATAACCCGACGCGGCGATGGCCGGAAGATAAGGCGCCCCATCAAAAAAATACTTTGGGAGAAAAAGGAGATGCGACTCCGGTTGATCTTCACCGGTGAGCGGGATGAGATTACTCTTCCCGTTCACCACAATGAAATGCTTCAGGGGATTATTTACCGCCATTTAGATTTCAGGCTGGCCCAACGACTTCATTCTGCAGGGATAAAAGATACAGAAAGTAATCGAGGGCTGAAATTATTTACATTTTCACGGCTGATTTCATCTAAAAAACCAAAGATTGATAATCAGAGAAAAACAATCACTTTTCATTTCCCTCTTACCTGGATTGTGGCTTCACCAGTTCAGGAGTTCATTGCCTCCTTTTGTAATAATCTAATTAAAAAAAGAACTCTTTATTTGCAATGCCAGGGCTTAGCCGAAGAGAAAGCTATTTATCTTGATGAACTTAGACTGGAACCTTTTCTAGCTTACAAGCTGCCTGAAATTGTTGAAACCCTTTCGCCGGTTACAGTTTATCGCACCGAAGAAAAAGAGGGAAAGACTTATACACATTACTTTTCGCCTCATGACCCTGAATTTAATGAGCTTATTCTTTTTAACCTTCTGCGGAAATATAGAGCTCTTACCGGTAAAAGGCTTTCTCTCGATGAAAAGAGCTATATTAAGCCCTTGAGAATAAGCGACCACGAGAACATTGTTTTCTATAAAGACACAATTATAAAAGGATGGTCTGGAATTTTTGAGTTAGCACTCCCCCCCGAGCTTTTTTCCCTGGCTTTTACCTGCGGCCTTGGGTCGAAAAACTCACAGGGATTTGGTTGTATCGCCAAATGGCGAGGAGATCTATGATTTCCAGGAAAATAACTTTATTTCCATCTAGCTGGATTTATAACGCAGGAGTGATTGGATTATTAAGGGTGCTGGATGAGCTTAATGTGCCCGTCGTTAATTCTATCCATAATGATGGATCAGTCATCCTGACACAATTTCCAAACGTCGAAGATATATTTAAAAAATGGCTTGAACTGTCATCAAAATTAGAAGAGGATAGACGCATCATTAATAATAAAAATGCCTATTATGCCAACCAGACAGAAAACACAATAAAAAAGCGAATCAGCGCGTTGATTGAAGATGATAAAAACGAAGAAGATAAACGAAGGCTGATCGTTTCATGTTGTTTCTGTTTAGAAAAAATAAAAACCAAGAAAAAAGATGTAGATAAATTAAACCAGGCGTTTAGTAATGTTCTGCTGGGCTCGGAGAAATCATTTGTAAATATGTATTGGGTCAATGAAGCTAGAGATTTCGTTTGTCAGAAATGTAGCTTCATAATTATGTGCCATCACCTGGCTTTTACCCGTCTTTCAGACGGGTCGAAAATATTCATCAATGCACCTTCTTTCAATCTAATGTACAATCTAAATAACTTTGTTAGAAAAATATTTGGTGCGGTTCCTCAGCAAGAAGAGCTCAGCAAAAGAAAGATTCTGGCAATGTCAATCATCGAATATGCTACTAAAATGCAGGTAACTCTCGGTGTTTGGACAAGAATGAATATTGAAATAATTAGCTTGAGCAGACAAAGAAATAAGCGACAAAGAATTGAGTTTTTTAGCCTGCCCTATGATGTCGTTAATATTCTTTCTGATCGCAGGATCGCAAGTCTTCTCAATGATATTGGTGAATCAGAAATTCTTAATCTGATTTTAAAACAGAAGTTTTCTTTCCTGCCTGAGTTTGGCTATGATTTCTTATTGTTTTCCATCGTAAAGTCAGATGAGCAGGAGAGTCATTTGAAAAACAGAATTATACAAAAACATAATCAAATAATAAAAAAACGAAATTCAAGCGAATTAGCGGAATTAGCCGAGAAAATTTTTCAGCTTTATGCTTTAATTGAAGAGAAAAGAAGGAGGGAAAAGTATGGATATTTTGTCTCGCCCTGAATCTAATATGGAGAGACAGATTGAGGAACTTAATAATCAACTAAGGGAGGGCAGGCCAAGGCTTGAGGACTTTCGAAAGACCTATTACGCTCTGAGGAGAATGTGGTGGACCTTTCAACATGTGCTCCAGTGGGCGGCGGAAGACCAGAGGAGCGAGAAAGAATTTCAAAGCCTTTACGAGCAGGTTGCGGGTCATAATGCTTCGGATCTGATGGAAAGCTTAAAAAGAAAAGGTTTTGATCTAAAGAAAAATGCCGATTTAAAATCGGCATTTGACCGGCAGGCTTATCGTATTCTGGAATTAGTTCGGTCTGGGAAGCGGGATGATTCATTCCATGCCATCCTTCGGATTTTCGTCGCGGCGAAACAAGAATTCCCTGAAAAGCTGATTGAAGCCTTTAAACCGATTTATTCTGAAGGGCTTTTTAAGGTTTTCTTGTTTACATTTTTAAGTGCAATTTTAGGTCAAAATAAAAGCGAGCAAGAAATTGAAAAAGGAGGTGACTATGAAAAATGAAGCCATCAAAAATGTCACAATAACAGTTATTTTTGATGGCTCAGCTCTTAATCGTGATGAGGCGATCGGTGGAAACATTCTTTCCATAAAAAAGATTAATGTAAACGGTGAAACTCGTTCCTTCATTGGCAAGCCTGCTCTTCGTCATTATTTATTCCAGTCGCTTCATCGCGGCTTTCACTGGGTTCCAGCGAAGGTGACCGGAGATGAACAGGTAGTTCAATTTGACCTTACAAAAGATGATATCATTTCCAATGCAGAGCTTGATGTTTTTGGTTATATGTTTACCCTGGGAAAAAAAGAGACAGCCATTACTCGCAAATCCCCGCTTGGTATTACCAAAGCGATTTCTTTATTCCCTTATGAATCAGATTTAGCTTTTTATTCCAACCATGATCTGGTTGCCCGCGGCAAAAATGAGGGGATGAATGTAAGTCCCAGTCCAGTAAACAAAGAAGAACAGAATTCTTTTTACAAAGTAAGCTTTACTCTTGATACTCTGATCGTAGGTCAGGACACTTGGATAATTAATGAGCGAAATTATGAAAATAACACACTCTGTTTGATTTTTTCTATAACTAAAGAAAAAAGGTTGGAAAGAAAAATCAAATGCACAAAAGAATCAGATGAGAGCGCAAAAGAGGAGATTTACTCAGTTGAAGAAAATGGTAAAAATGGTAAAGAATTAGGGAAAATATATATTAAGAAGGTTAACTCGGAAGAGCCTGGCAAAGGACCTTATAAGGTCAGGTTTGAGCTAGCAAAAGATCAGAAGAAGAAAAGAATAAGCGAAGTGCTTACGGCTATTACCAATGGTCTTTATGCCCAATCAAGTGGAGAGGCTAATACAATTATTCCTCTTTTTCTTATAGCCGGGGCAGTGAAGATTCCCTCACCTGTATTTCATCCTTATATAGATATCCGTCGGGATGGTAGCCAATGGAGAGTAATTGGAATTGGTGATGCGCTTAATAATTACTGGATAGAAAAGAGTGATGGCAGACCAATAGTTTATATTCGAGACAGTGAGAGGCTAAAGGTGGAGCCGGCCTTTAAAGAAGAGAGCGAAAAAAGCTGGGAAACTTTCTTGAAAAAGCTCGGTTTGAGCAGCGATTAGTAATAGTGAACGTGATAATAATAGAGATTTAAAGGCGTAAGGAATCAAAATTTTAAGAGTAAGGATCTAAGAGTATTATGAATCTGGCAAAAAAAAATATTAATTCAGGATATTTTTTGCGGCTACAATTATATCAGCCTCATGCCCATTTTAGAATTCCCTTTTCTTATCAACGCCGGCATACTTATCCCATTCCTCCTTATTCTACGGTGATTGGCTTCCTGAGTAACCTGCTGGGTTATGAGGGATTGCCAGTTGGGTATGATAAAAAAAAAAAATTAAAATTTCTATCGCTGGCCGATTTGAAAGCAAAACGACAGAATTTATCTGGTTCCGAAACGTGGTAAAAGAGGCCCATATAGGAAGATTTAGTACCCTGGATAATCGTAGTCTTGGTGGCCACGTGGAACACATTGGTGGACAGTCTCCGGTACTTATAGATGTTCTTAATGATGTTCATCTGGTAATCTATCTGGCCCATAAAGATAATCATTTTCTTCAGGAGATTCGAACTGCCTTAGAAAATCCAATTCACCGCCTGGAAATTCTCCATTTGGGGCGAGCCGAAGACTGGATTGTTGTTGAAGAACTATCACTGGTAAATGAATTGGAGAAATTATGCATTAAAAGAGTTGATGGTAACTTCGGACATTTCTTCTGGATCCCAGAAAGAATGTATCCATGCCAGTCAAACCATACGCAAGTGGATTTTGATCAATTTGAGGGCCTCAGCTATAAACTGCCGACTTTCTGGACTATAGAGGAATATGAGGGAACATTTAATCGTCACGGTAGTCGCATCTTTGATCATATTAAGGTCAAACTGAGCGATGGTTTGTTAACGAAAAAATATTTTCGCTTCGATGAAGAACTCAAGCTTCCAGTTTTTTTGGCTGATTTCGAAGAAAAAACATGAGCCAGACAATTGTTTTTGCTAAGGACATTAAAAAAGAAGGAAAACCTATTTCCCTTTCTGACCATATAAATGATGCTTTAGTTATCTTTGAAAAGATTGAACAAAAGGTTCCGAAGAATCTAATGGACCTTATTCGCCTGGCGATTGTCTGCCATGATTGGGGGAAAATATTACCCGCGTTTCAAATAAAATTGATGAAAAATCGCCTATATCAACCAAGTTCTCCATTAATTGATATTCCCCATTCCTTTTTTTCCGTACTCCTCATAAATGAGGATTCCCTGAGAGCTAAAGTCCCTGATGATTATCGAGAATTTATTATTTCGGCCATTGCATATCACCACTGGAGAGAAAATTTTTTCGAAATAATTACTACCTTCAACGAAGAGATAGCTGAGCTATTTAAATCTTTGGAAAAAGAAGACAAAATTAGCGAACTTGAAGACAACCTTCGCCATGAAATTAAAAAGCTTGGCGAAATCTGGTCTGAACTTGTTGGTTTTAATAGTTCGATGGCTATCGGATTAAGCCAGGGAGTACCATTTTCTGAATATGCTCGTCCTCCCTATCAGCTGTATTACCTGCCAAAAAGAGCAGGTATCGAGGGTCAGAAATTGCAAGATTGGATTCTTATTGCTGGTTTCTTGCAACGAGCAGACCATTTTGCTTCTTACTGTGAAGAAGAAGGATTAGATGTAAACAGGACTGAGCCAGAATTGTTGCCTATGGACTTTGAGACGATAAAAAGACGAGTAGAGAAAAATATTCGAGAAAGAATTTCTATCCCAAATGAAGTTTCGATCTGGCAAACAAAAAAAATAATAAATTGTAAAGATAAAAACATCATTTTGGTTGCACCTACCGGTTATGGAAAGACAGAGTTTGCCTTCCTCTGGGGGAGTGGAGAGAAATTTTTTTACACATTGCCTTTGCAGGCCGCCGTAAATCAAATCTTTAATCGTGGCTGCGATATCTTTAGCCACGATAAAGTAGGACTTCTGCATTCCGATGCTCACGTTTTTCTTTTGGAAGATGGGGGCGAAGGGCAGACGAGTATTATGGCCTATGATCTTGCCCGCCACCTTGCCTTGCCGGTGATTGTTTCTACCGGGGATCAGTTTTTCCCATACGCCTTGCGTCCCCCCGGTTATGAAAAAATATATGCCACCTTCTCTTATTCGCGATTAGTTATTGATGAAGTTCAATCATATGATCCACGAGCAGCGGCTATTATCGTTAAATTTATTGAAGATACTGTTCGAATGGGTGGAAAATTTCTTCTAATGACCGCGACTTTACCTGAGTTTATAAAAAAAGAAATTGAAAAAGTAAATGGAGATAGAAATATTGAATACATCAATCTATATGAAGAAGAGCGAGAGAAGTTATTAGCTATAAAAAGACATAAAATTGAGGTGAGGCTGATTAGACAAAACAAAAATGGAAATGAAGTCTATGTTCCTGATGAAATATTAATGAAGATTCTGGAAAAGGCGAGTTCTGGGAAGCGTATTCTGGTAATTTTAAACACAATCAATCAAGCACAAAAAATCTTTGAGTGGTTGAGAAAGAAAATTAATGAAAATGAAATATTTTCTGAATTAAAAGACAAAATTATGTTATTGCATTCTCAATTTACCTTTTATGATCGAAAACGAAAAGAAGAATATTTAAAAAAATGTTTAGTAATCCTAAACCTAATGATGAAAAAGAAGGCAAGATTTTGGTCGCTACCCAGGTAATTGAGGTTTCACTGGACATCGATGCTGATATATTATTTACTGAACTTGCCCCTCTGGATGCTCTTGTCCAGAGAATGGGAAGAATTTGGCGAAGATATGGGCCTGTGAGTAAAGAGACTGCAGTTGATGATAAATCCAATATTTTCATCTGGGTCTTTGAAAATGGACTTCATTCCGGAAAAAGCTATATTTATGAGACAGATTTACTTCTGCTTTCCTTAAAACTTTTAAAAGATAAAAGCGATGAGCAGAAAAATCAAAAGACTCAAATAATTGATATTAAGAACTGGTATTCTAATCTAAAAGTGAATAGGGACAAAAATACTACGTTAATTTCATCAACAATCCATGAAATATTCCCTCAAGAACAAACATTCGAGTTTATCTGTTCAGAGTATGAAAAATATGAATTAGTTAACAGGCTATATGATTCAGAATTATTAGCAGAGAGTAAATATTTAAAAACTTTTTTTAAGACCAGAGACGTACTTGATGCAGGTTATATGTCTGATCATAAAAATGAAGCTCAAAAGATGTTCAGGAACATATATACGATAATGGCCATTCCATCAAGTAGAAAAGAAGAGTTTATTGTCAGCATAAAAAGATATTTTAATAATCAACATAACATCAAAAATTATACCGATTTTAAGAAAAATGTTTTGGCAGAATTTGTTCTCCAGATTCCTTGGAGACAAAAGGTAGGGACAGCAAGGGTAATTGACGAGTGGTTGATATATCTGGATGATATTGAGCGAGAAAATAAAAAAAAGCTTATACGATGGTGTCAGGGAATTTATATAGAAGATGGTGATTATGATTCAGAAAGAGGCTTTTTGAAAAAAAAAGAAGGACTTGATGATATTATAAAAATAATTATTTAAAATTGATGAATATTACAGGTAATCTTGTTAATGCTTACTATATTTGTCCAAGAAAATTCTGGCTTTTTTCAAGGCAATTTAACCCTGATCCTGAATTTGAGTTGCTTATATTTGGAAGGATTATTTCAGAGGAAAGTTACAGGCGAGAGAAGAAAGAATATGTTCTAGATGGAATGAAAATTGATCTTGTTAAAAGAAAAGAAAAGGAAATAATTATCTGTGAGATAAAGAAGTCTTCGATAGGAACGAAAGCAGCCATAATGCAGGTATCTTTTTATTTAAAGAAGCTCAAGGAGAAGGGAATTTCCGCCAGAGGAGAAATATTAATTCCTAAAGAAAAGAAAAAGATTTCTGTAGAATTAACGAAAGATTTAGAAGCGGAGTTGGATAGGGGTATTTCCGATATGAAGGCCATCATAGCAGGTGATAGTCCGCCCAAGGCTATAAAGAATAATTTTTGTAAAAATTGTGCTTTTTACGAGTTGTGCTTCGCATGAGGAAAACCATATATATTTTTTCAGACGGCGAAATAAAAAGAAAAGAAAATACACTTTATTTTGAAAGTGAAAAGGATAAAAAATATATCCCAGTAGAAAATATATCAGAAATCATGATTTTTGGCGAAGTAACTATAAACAAACGTCTTCTGGAATTTCTTACCCAAACTAAAATTATCCTCCATTTCTTCAATTACTTCGGATATTATTTAGGGTCATTTTATCCGCGGGAGCATTTGAATTCCGGGTATATGATCCTTAAACAGGCAGAGCATTACTTAAATTGCGAAAAGCGAATTGCCCTGGCAAAAAAGTTTGTTTTCGGAGCTATAGAGAATATTAAAAAAGTTTTGATTTATTACGAAAATAGAGGAAAAAAGCTATCAGAAATCATAGAAAGGATAAAGAGAATTGAAGCAGGTATAGATCTATGCAAGGGCACAGATGAGCTAATGGCCATAGAGGGAAATATAAGAGAGGAATATTATCACGGATTTGATGAAATTATTGGCCATAAAGATTTTATCTTTGAAGGAAGAACAAGAAGGCCCCCACAAAATAGACTGAATGCGCTTATCAGCTTTGTTAACTCGATTATTTATACAGTTTGTCTAACCGAGATATATCATACACATCTTGATCCGAGAATAGGATTTTTGCATGCCACTAATTTCAGGCGCTTTACATTAAATTTAGATATAGCTGAGGTATTTAAACCAATTATCGCCGATAGAATAATATTTAATGTTATTAATAAAGATATTATAAAACCGCAACATTTTGAACGAAAGCTTGATGGCATCGTTTTAAATGAAAAAGGCAAAGAAATTACTATAAGAGAAATTGAGGAAAGACTAAAGAACACATTCTTTTATAAGAAAATTAAAAGACATGTTTCTTACAGGCAGCTTATAAGATTAGAGCTTTTTAAAATAGAAAAACATTTAATAGGCGAGGAAGAATATATGCCTTTTATAGCAGGCTGGTAAATGCAGGTAATTCTTGTTTATGATATAATTGAAAAAAGGGTGGCCAGAGTATTGAAAGTGTGTAAAAAGTACCTATATTGGGTTCAAAATTCCGTCTTTGATGGAGAGATAACGGAGGCCAAGCTCGAAAAGCTAAAAGCTGAACTCAAAAAAATTATTAATGAGAAGGAAGATTCAATAATTATCTATACTTTTAAAAGTACAAGATATACCAAGAGGGAAATTATAGGCATAAAAAAGGGCGGTGAGGAGATCATTCTCTAATATTTCGTCGATCATAGATAATGTATATTTTCAGAGGCTTCGACGAAAGATCAATAGTTAGATATATGGGGACTTTTTTAGACCTTTGTTTTGATTATAGTATGATTGGCAATTTACCAATCGATTGTTTGCCTGAAGAAACGGGTTGCGAGCCTACCTATATGGGGTTGAAACTTTTGTTCTAATGATATAAAACCTTTCTTCAAGCCAGTTGCGAGCCTACCTATATGGGGTTGAAACAATATAATACTCTTGGGCTACAGGGGAAGCATTACGGTTGCGAGCCTACCTATATGGGGTTGAAACATGATAATTGTCCTGATGGCGAGATAAAGTTAATTCAGTTGCGAGCCTACCTATATGGGGTTGAAACTTAGAAGAAATCCCCCGGGTATGGGAAGAATTGGTCAGTTGCGAGCCTACCTATATGGGGTTGAAACAAATTCTATTCTTTGGGGATTCTA